>Ga0315279_10000004_pt1 | contig 840504 bp, 922 predicted proteins | sample YL17G06_20_MG_FD_203694 | JGI IMG/M metagenome (GOLD analysis project Ga0315279, IMG submission 203694) | Sediment microbial communities from Yellowstone Lake, YNP, Wyoming, USA - YL17G06_20 | ecosystem: Environmental > Aquatic > Freshwater > Lake > Sediment | place: USA: Wyoming | collected... | reverse complement strand
GTCGATAAATTGGAGGAAATAGGCAAGGAAGTCGCCATTATGAAAAATGACTTCAAGCAGCAGGTTGTGGAATAGCATGCCAGTTGAAATGAACGCGTTTTTCCTGCCCGTTTTGACGATGTTTGCCGTCATCGAGTGGTTATTTTTCTTCATGGAAACTTATAGGCACTTTCCAAAAATGGAAAAACAAAAAAGAATTAGGGACAGCGTTATCGAAGCCACGATCATGACTATTGTTATTAGCGGAATTCTCTATTTTTTCATGTACATGCTTTTGCAAATAACTGGATTTTAATTGAAATACAAACAAATGATAGCATATGTCAAATAAGAAATGGCTGAACAGAAATGTTCTGGCAATGGGAATTACGAGTTTGTTCAGTGATGCCAGTCATGAGATGGCAACTTCCGCATTGCCGACCTTTTTGACAGTCCTGGTCGGACCTGCTCTTGCCCCGCAGCTTCTTGGAATAATAAGCGGTTTGTCTGACGGATTGGCGAGTTTTGTGAAAACATTCTCTGGATGGTTTAGCGACAAAATCGGAAAAAGAAAGCCCCTCGCAGTGTTAGGATATGTTCTTACCGGTTTTTTTGTCGGACTCATAGGATTTGCAACAAATTGGATAGAAATGCTTTTCTACAGGGTTCTTGCATGGGTTGGAAGGGGAACAAGAGAACCTCCAAGAGATGCGATGCTTGCAGATTCTGTTGATAAAAGGTTTTATGGGCATGCGTTTGGATTTCATCGAGCCATGGACACACTGGGGGCGATAATTGGTCCTCTCCTTGCATTTTTCCTTCTAACTCTCGTAGACATAAGAAACATTTTCTACCTTTCATTTATTCCTGGTGTGTTAGCGGTCATTGCAATCACATTTGGTGTGAAGGAACAAAAATCTCGAATAAAAAAGAAAGTACAAGGACTTTTCTTTCACTTAAAAACACTTCCATCCAATTTCAAGCTATTTGTTTTCGTAATGTTTGTTTTTGGGATAGGTAATTTTAACAGAACTTTGCTGTTGTTGAGAGTACAAGAAGTATTGACACCAGCAAACGGACTACTGATAGCTGGAAGCATTGCCGTCTTCCTCTATGCCATAAGAAATGTCGCTCAGGCAGTTGCAGACTATACAGTCGGATCAATAAGCGATAAGATTGGTAAGAAAATTCTATTAGCTTTTGTCGGATTCTTCTTGTTTGGCATGGTGTCGCTTGGGTTCATTTACACTACGACAAATTTTTATTATTTCATGATTCTTTTCATTTTATCTGGAATAAGTGCGGCAGGCTACACAGCGCTTGAAAAAGCATATGCAGCTGACCTTCTCCCATCTCATATAAGAGGAACTGGCTATGGGGTTCTGAATACTGTTGATGGAATTGGAGACTTCATTTCGAGTTTTGTTGTCGGAACAATTTGGGTTTTTGTATCACCGAACCTAGCTTTCGTCTACGGTGCAGCAGTCTCATTTGTGGCAGCTTTTCTGCTCATCATCATTAAAAAATTTTGATACAGTTGTCCGCTCGTATTGAAAAACCCCACTAAAAATCAATTAACGAAATAAAAGGAAGTCTTTAACTTTCGTTTAATTTTTTAAATTAGAATTTTTTAATGTTTTAACTTTACCCTTAATTTCACCCTAAATTTATCCTTATGTTTTTTCTTTTTCAACTCGGACGGCGTTTACGATTCCATGCTGCGTAGGCCTCGAAGTCACGCGCGCGTTTCCGATCTCGGTCTTGATGATTGTCCCTTTCGTGACGATCTTGCTCCTGACGAGCTGAGGGTTGGCAGGGTTTTCCAAAACGTCAAGGATCTTCGTCTTCTGCATCTTCTTGGTAGCAGGGTCGAGGACGTTCGCGAACTCGACAGAAGTCGCGCGGACTTTCAAGTTTCCTCCCTTAGTCCTTATTTTCTTTTTCGCGTCCTTCCCAATCTTCACGAGGATTGGCATCCTTCCTAGCTCGAACTTCCTCTTCTTCCTAACCTGGATTATCTTCCCTCCGGTGTACTTCTTCCCGCTTCTTCCGTGCCATACTGTCATTCAATCATCATCCTTCCATTTATTCTTCCATTCATCCTTTAAATCGTCAAGTTAATTGCTAAGTTAAATTAAATTTTGTGCTATAAAAACATTTAAATACGTGAGCACTTAATGTAAGAAGTAAGTTTGTATACATTTGGTTGACAAAAAGGAAGGGAAAAAATTGACTGACAGACCTATTGACGCTCTTGACAAGGCTAAGGGCAAGAAGATAATGGTGAAGCTTAAGAACGGAGAGGACATAACAGGAATCCTAAGGGCATTGGACCTTCATCTGAACCTCTGGATCGACGAGGCGGAGATACACGGCAAGGAAAGTTCCACGAAGTTCGGCACCGTCCTGGTGCGAGGCGACACGATTGTCTACGCATCGCCTGTCTAAGTTGCGTAAGCTGCGAAAATAAGCAGCGAATATGGAAAAATTCTCCATGTCAAGGAATTGAAAGCTATATAAATCATTCTCTGCAAGTATTTTTGAAGCAGGAAAACAGGAAGAAGCAGAAACGAAGAAGAAGTGGGATGAATGACGAAAGGGACGCCCTCGATGGGTAAGAAAAGGTTCATAACGCACATACGGTGCAGGCGCTGTGGAAGGCACAGCTACAGGCTCGACAAGAAGTACTGCTCTGCCTGCGGCTACGGACGCATGGCGAAGATCCGCTCGTATGCATGGCAGACCCATGACCTCAGGCGCAATAGGAAATACAGGGTCAAGCTTCACAGGAAGATTTCAGCGATGCAGTGAATTTTTTTCTCAACTTTCCTGGTGTACGACTGTACAACTCCTTGTATAGAAATTTGTATGTAATCATGATGCGGAATACAACTCTACTTCTATGAATGATTGCCCAGACGATTGCCGAGACAATAATCGAGACGATAAACGAGGCGGAAACGCATCCTCCCTTGGAAATATTCTGCCCTTACTGCCAGCCGAACTTGAGCATGTATGCGCAATTCCCGCAGACGGCGAAAAGGAAAATGAAGCAGGTCGTCTTTAGACCAGATGATGGATACACATCGATTACCTACTCATGTGAGGATTGCATCGAACTTCAAGCGACACGATGGGATGGTATTTGGCATATCCGAACGATTGAAAACAATGGTCATAACAAAAACAGGGACGAACTGCCGCAGGACTACCAGCAATATTTAAAAAGAGTCTTCGGCAAATACGAGCTGATGAATGAACTGGCGAACTGCAGACAGTGAAAGCGTGACGAAAAATGTTTTTAAGTTGAAGCCACACTAATTCTTTTTATCGACAGGCAGTCAGCATGCCAGCGCTCTACAAAGGGGTCGTTAGCTCAGCATGGTAGAGCAGCGGGCTTTTAAGCCACATGCTGAAAAAGCTTTGACACACAAGAATTGTGGATGAAAGAAGTAAAAGCCTTTACGAATGAGCTTTAGCGGGATCAGCAAACGGGCGAAGATACCCGTTGGTCAGAAGATTCATTCCCAAAAGCGGGTTCAAATCCCGCACGACCCATTTTATTTTTCTCAAGGCCTTTCTATATAGGCCAAAACAGAAATGCTTAATACGAAGCAACTCGAAAATAGACTACTCAAGGATTTGCAAGACAGCAGAAGGCAGAAACCGCAAAAGAATTCGCTTTGAGCAACCGCAAGTAAAGTTAAAGTGGTTTTCATGGTCATAAAAAGAGTCATTCACACGCTTCACAACGGTCTAAATAACGGCCTACACAGCGGCATCCAAAGAAGGGACTGGCGCTACCAGAAGGCAAAGATCCAGGCAGCCTCAGAAGTAAGGGGTTTCTCTAGGCACCTCAAGAGCAACTTCTGGACGCTCGCCATATCCACCTTCGGCATAGCGAACGGTCTCATTTGGTACGAGGTCATAAAGCAGATTATGGACGAGTTCTTCCCGAACAGGGGGTCGCTGGAGATAAAGCTCTTCGTCGCCATCATAGTGACGCTTGTGGCCATAACCGGCACGTACGTGGTCACTAAGCTCAAGGACAGGAAGAACGGCGACTGAGGTACTAAGGCACCAAGATACTGAGCGCTGACTGTCGATGACTGTAAAAGAATATTTTTAAATAACCCGATTCTTGTATATAGAAGAGACTGTTGCAGATTTCTGCAGTCAGCCACATCAATTTGGGGCCCTTAGCTCAGCATGGTAGATGGCAACAGCCAAAAGCAGCTGGCTCTTAACCAGTTGGTCGCGGGTTCAAATCCCACAGGGCCCACTTCCACTTTTTTCAAATTTTCTCAAATTAATATCTTAAACCACATTACTTAATCGTAAGAGTCGTGAGAGAGTGGCCGAGCTAAAGAACGGAAAGAACGGTAAGAATGAAACTAGAAAATTGAACTGCGTCCTGATGGCCTGCGAGAACCCTGCGGTGGCGAAGTGCAACAACTGCGGCCTGCCGATATGCAGCCGTCACGGCAAGAAGGTCGACATGTTCTTCATTTGCATGAACTGCTCTGAGATGCTTCAGAGAAGAAGGCTGCGATAAATTTCTGCTTTTCTTCTTTCTTCATCACGACAACGACAACGCGGGCGTCGATGCGCCTGGGAATGATAAAGACAACCTACGGTTTTCTTGGAACTTTCCCTTCAAGAAACGGAACTACTAATCAGAGCTAGTATTTGACTTCAGAAAACTTCAGATTCTTGTCGACAAGGAACACACGCCTCTTCAGAGCCGCGTTCTTCACAGCGAAGTTCTTCCTCATCTTCCTGTTCGTCACGATGAACACAGCCTCGCTGTTGTCAATCGCATCGTACGTCACTGGCTCGAAGCCGTCGGCCTCGTTGAGCTTGTCCTGCATAATCATAACGACGTTCTTGTTAATCCTCTTCGCGACGTCGAAAACTGCCCTCCCATACCTCTGCGTCTTTCTCTCAGTCACGACAAGCGCTGTCTCATAATTGCCTATGTCAGTCTTCCTCAACTTTTTCGCGATTAGATTTTTGTTTATCTTCGTCCTCGTTATCTTTCTTGCCGCCTTCCTGACTTTTATCTTTTTCACGATTTTCCTGTGCTTCATCTTCCCCTTCTTCACCTTGACTCTCACGACGACCTTACCGATTTTGGCCGCTACCTTCGGCGCGATGGCCGCCCTTCTTTTTGCAAAATTTTTCATCTTCTCAGTCGTCCTCGCGACTATTTCCTCTATCATCAGCTGCCTGTCGAGCTTGTTCTGCACGACAATCTGAGCGACTTCCTCCCTCATCTGTTGCATGTCGTTGATTTTCTCGTTCAGCTCTGCTATCCTGTCGTTCATAACCGAAACGACATCGTTCAAAACTATCAAATCCCCTTCGGTCTTCTCGTTCCCTACCGAAAGCTGCCTGTGCATGGCCGCCACCTTCTCGTCGAGGAAGCTGAACCTCTGCATGCTGTCCGCGCGAAGCGCGTCGATATCCATCTCGACCGTCTTCAGCTTGCTAAAACTGTCACTGAGCTGCTCGTTGAGCTGCCTCATCTTGTCAGTCAAAACTTCGTATGTGTCCTTTGTCAACACTTTCTGCTGCGCGAACTCACTTGCAATCGTGCTCACTATCTCGTTCATGGTGTTGATCTGGTCCGCAAGCAGCTTGTACATCAGCTTGCCTTCGCCGACCTGCTGGTTGACTGCCTCCATTCTCTGCGTCATCGTGTGGGTCAGCGCGTCTATCCTGTGATTCGCTCCGTCTATTCCCTCGTAGACAGGCTTCATGTCAGGCATCTCTATTTCCGGCATCTTCGGAAACTCAGGAATCTTCACCTCAGGAATTTTGATGTTTTGTATTTGCGCAATGACTTCGTTGTAGTTTGCCTGGGTCTGCTCGACCTGGGCTTTTAACGCAAGAATGTTCTTGCTGATTATCGTGAGCCACTGCTCGACGACATAAGGAACAGAAGAATGAATAGAAGAAACACCCACAGAGGCGCGGTAAGGCGAACCCCCGTTTGTAATATTGACACCGACATTTCTCGCATGAACTGCAGGCACATTAGTCGTGTTAGGCGTGTTAGGCGTGTTAGGCGCGTCAGGAACGAATTCCGACATCGCCGAAGCGTCCGCAGGCTTGACCGCGACGGGATTGCCCTTCTCGTCGTAGACAACGCGTATGAATTCAGGCCCGATTCCGCTTTCAGGATCTTTCCTGCCGTTCATTTTAATCTATTTTAACTACTGTGAAGTGACAGTATATAAAGCTTTCGATTTGCGTCTGTTTCTATACATTACCATGGTTTCACAAGCTTTATATGACGCCGTAATAAAACTATTGAGAAAGGTGTTCTAAATGAAAGTTTCCAAAGAAACAATAACACATCTAAAGAGTCACGTCGAATATCCGATCTCAAAGACAGATTTGCTGGCGACTTGCGACGGCTGGTCAGACGTTTCCGAGGCAGAAAAGAAGGCTGCTGAGAAACTTCCGAACAAAACGTTCAACAACGCCAACGATGTCCTCAGGGAATTAGGAATCTGAATCTTTTGACGAGATATCGACCGACAAACAGCCTCTTTCTTTTTCTTTTTTTTTATTTTTTCTTCATGACTTCAAGCTCGGAGCGTTTCATTCGCTTTTGACACTTCTCCTCAGGCTAGCATAATTTAGATCCATTCTAAGTTCATCCAAGACCAAGCCACATAAAGCCGATACATATTCCTCTGCTTCGAGCACCACAGGCAAAGGTATTTTTTCCTCCTTAAGTTTGTCTCGCAAAGTTCTAAGTGTCTCGAATCTTCTCTCAGTCGTAGTCTTTACATACGCTATATGGTCCTGCATTTCTGTGGGAACGAATGCATATTTTTCCCACGAAATTCCTGTCGTGGTTTGTAAGAATTTTCGAAAAGAGTCGAACATTGGTATTTCCACAGTTTTTCCCTTTTCAATGACTTCTCCTTTGTATGTTTCCAGACCACAGGAAAATTCTGCAAGGCGCCAGGCAAGATTTGCCAGTCTCTCTCGATTGTCTATATAGAATGTGCTTGCTGCCTCTACTTGTGCCATATAGTTATATTGAGCGAAAAAAGTTAAATCTGAGGCAAATTTTCTATTATTTAGGAGCAACTTTCTTCACTTAACAAAAAATTGATTTACGGCTTCCAGACGAACGAATATTTCATGGGAACGAACACCTCGAGGTCGCTCTGGTATCCGCAATTGCCACATTTATAACCGACAACGATTTTCTTGTTGAGCAGGTTCTTCATGGAAAGGGGCACGATTTCGTTCTCGCACACAGGACATGCCGAGACCTTCTGCAGTTTGTGCGTCCTCCTTGTCTTTGCGCGTATCTCGATTTCAGGTATGAGCAGCGCGACCCTCTTCATCCTTATCGGCGACACGGAGAAAATCCTGTTCTCCTTCCTCAGTTTTTTGATGACGAGCGCGGTGAGCTCTTCCTGAGATTCGACCTTCTTTCTGCCCTGGAGGATTGCCTTCACAGCTTCACCGATCTTTGTCTTGGAAGGAATCTGCCTCACTTTTTTCTTTCTTGCTGCCACCTTTGTCACACTCGCCATAATGTATTTAAGTCAACATAAAAATATTAGCTTCATCGATGCCCAGGTCGCCTAATCTGGTATGGCACAGATGAGTTACAAACTCAGTGCATGCCTGGAAAGCCTGCGCGAGAAATCGCTTATGGGTTCAAATCCCATCCTGGGCGCTTTTTTCTTGACGAAAGGTTGAAATCCTTTGAAAAGGGCTTTCAACTATATATTTTTTCAACCGCAAAATTGAAGTGGGTTCGAATTGACTGCTTTTACCGTTGAACTGTCGCCTGAAGAAATAAGTGGTGTCATTGAAAAGTATGGAATAGACATCAAATCGACTAGAGAGAGGAAAAGTTCCTTCGTGAGTGCAACCACTCACATCTATGAGTTGACTAATGAGAAATTTCGAACTGCTAGGACTTTCATAGTCGAGACTGATTCCGGAAACAAAATTGTTTCTCATCCTTCTTTGGTCGGCAGCTATCTTAATGAGAAATGTTCGGAAGCAGCAGCAGAGGTTGTGAGGGCGACTCCTGGACTCACGGGAATAAACGATTTTCCACCGAAGCATATCATTTACTTTGGCATCTTGAGAGCAGGTCCATACTATAACAGAAAGTCTGCATATGAATTGATTAAGTCAACTGACCTGAGCGTGGTAACTGCGCGAGTAAGATATAAAGATGCGTCCAAAGGAAATCATACCGAAGAGCGTGTGCCTGAGATAGTCGAGTCAACTGTAAATATGAGGAAACTGCCACACAATGCACATCTGTACGTCATGGTTGATGACACTGGCGCATCAGGAAAAACCTTCGATGTCGCGTTGAGGAGATTGGCCAACGAATGCACAAATGTCGGATCTACAATTGATGAAATGGATGTTTATGGTTTCGAGTCGGGCGAGACCATGCGGGTCTTGAAAGGTTTGGAAGAAGATCTTGACACGAAGATAAACACGTTCGCGATTGGCGCTATCACTGGACTCAGGAAAAACGGGTACGATATGCCTATCTTGGAACTGAGCGATTGCATTTGCAACAGCATTGTTGATAGAGAAACTCTAGGTAGGCTGCTGCCAAGTTATGCGCCAGTGATGGACAAGGACACTGTAGGAGACTGGTCTGCAAGATTCTTTGATATCGAGACGCATTTGAAGGATACAATTGCCGCGCTTGAATACAGGATGGCAGAGCCGAGATTCAATAAGAAATGGCAACAGGTTCTAGCGAAGCAAGAAATGAAAAACCTGCAAAACTCACTTGAAAACTACAAAAAGTACACCAAACAGAATCCGGAAGAAAGTTTAAAATAAGAGAAGAAACAAACTGAATTATGGCAGTCGACGAAAGCCGCTACAGGAAAATCTACGGCGAGGACTTCGAGAGGAAAAATTCTGAAGAGCGCATATGGAGCGTCCGCGTCAACACGCTGAAGATCTCGGTCGGCGAAATGAGGAAGATTTTTGACGAAAAAAACTGGCAGCACGAAAAGATTCCTTTCATCGAAGAGGGCTTCTGGATAAGGACGGAGACGGGCGACAATATCTCAAAAACCGTCGAGCACTCTCTAGGATATTTCTTTTCGCAGAACGCAAGCAGCATGGTTCCGCCGATTGCCCTCGACGCGCAGCAGCATGAAATTATTCTTGATCTGGCGGCGAGCCCTGGCAGCAAGACGACACAGATGGCCGCGATGATGGCCAACACGGGATGCATCGTTGCGAATGACATCCGCCACCAGAGGCTGAAGGCACTGAGAGGAAACCTGCAGCGATGCGGAGTGATGAACGCGATCGTGACGAAAAGCTACGGCGAACATTTCTGGACGTACAGGACGAAGTTCGGCAAGATGCTGCTCGACGTGCCTTGCAGCGCGACCGGAACCTTCAACCCGAGGATATGGCAGGAGACGAGCGAAGGAGGGCTGATTTTCCTAAGCAGGATGCAGAAACGGTTGCTCGAATCGGCCGCGAAGATGCTCGAGCGCGACGGCATAATTGTTTATTCGACGTGCAGCCTCGAACCGGAAGAGAACGAGGAGAACATCGATTTCGCGGTGAGAAAGCTGGGGATGACTGCGGAAAAAATGAGGCTGAAGAACGTAGAGACGGTTGCCGGCGTCACGGAATGGGAAGGGAGAAGCTTTGCTGACGAGGTCGCAAACTCTGTGCGAATCGCGCCGAGCGAGAAAATGGAGGGATTTTTCGTATGCCTATTGAGGAAGTAAAGGGCGAGAAGAGGAAAATGCAGCGGAGTCTGGAAATTTTGGACAAAGCGGAGGTCGAAGGGCTGCAGAGGACTATCGACAAGAACTTCGGCGGTAGCTTCAGGCTGAGGGACTACGGCGTAATGCTGGGGAGCGAGGAGAGAGTCTGGCTTGCTGCAAGGGACGTGTTTGTATTTGATTTCTCAAAGCTTCCTGCCAACTCGATCGGGCTGAACTTCGGAAAGATGAAGAGGAACGAGAAGATGAGACTGACAATAGAGGGCGCACAGTTAGTCGGCGCGACTGCGGAGAGGAACGTGGCTGTTGTGGCGGACAACGATGCGGAAAGGTTCCTGCGAGGCGAGGACATCGGCGCGAAGCATGCGGAAAACTGCGAAGAGCATAATTTCGTGATTGTGAAGGCAGAGAGCGGAAGAATCCTGGGAAGCGCGCTGCTTGCCGAAGGAAAGCTGAAGAACTTTTTGCCTAAGAGCAGGAGGATTATATAAAATTTAAGATTGAATATTACTCATAACTTTATTTTACTGAAGGATTTTTCTTAGTTAGCTTGTCATTGCCCTTGAACCAAGGAGGATTCATTATTAATAAAAGTTTCATTTTCCCTGAAAAAGTGTATTCTATTTTTGGAGGCACTTCTATAAGCATACCAGTTTTAACTGTGTGTTTTTTATTTCTAATAACAAAAAATCCTCTGCCGTCCAAGATATAATAGATATGTGTGCATTTTTTACTGATTAAAAATGTATCATGACCTTGTTTTACATCAACAAAATAAATTTCAACATTAGGGTTTTTTGATGGAAACTTGTAACCAGATAGACCTTTTTGAGAATAAGATGGTTTGATTGATGGCTTGCGAGAAAATTTACTCATAATACATTATTATGAGTAATATTAATAATTTAAGATTTAATCAATCAGCGCCTTTAACAAATCGCCACGCGTGATGATTCCTATGAGCTTCTCTCCCTCCACGACAGGCAGTCGGTTGACGTCGTACTTTTCCATCATCTCAGCCGCTTCGAACAGGGGAGCGTCTGGCCCTATGGCGACGACGTTGCGGGTCATCATGTCCTTGACCTGGTAGCGCGACATGCGGTCGAGCTCCTTCCTGAAGTCGGCGAAGTCCTTGCCCATCTTCATTATGGTGAGGAACATTATGCTGAGCGAGTTCGGGTCGTGCGCGAGTATGTCCGACTTCGCCATGCGTATGCTCATGAACTTCGTTATGTCCGATATGCTTATCATGCCGACAATATGACCCTTTTCTACGACCGGCGCGCCGCTTATGTTGTTCTTAGCAAGTATCTTCGCGACCTCGAAGACGGTGTGGTGCGGTCGGACGAAAAATACGTCGCCACGCATGTAGTGCAGGACTCTCTTCATGTTTCTCAAATAAAATTTAGTTTTTGTTTGCCTTATAAATCTTAAACCTGAAATCTACAACCTACAATCTAGGTAACCTAAGATTTACGTTAAGCTTCGCATAAATTGAATATACAAAGAGGGGAAATCGAGGAAATGCCTGAAGAAAAAAGGAATCTTGGCCTGCTGATGGCCACATTCGTGCTCACAGAAGTCCTCGCGCTCATTTTCGCAAACACAATAATCGTGTCGCAGGTGCCGGTCGAGCAGTACGAGCCCTTCGGCAACGAGAATGTCGTGCAGGCGACTGCCAACTCGGGCATACTCATAGCCTCAGTTCTGCTGTTCACGCTTGCTCTCATCGCGGTTATCAAGCTCGGCTTCAGGAAGATCTTCCAGGTGATCGCGGTCGGCATGCCAGTCGTCTTCCTTTTCGTCTTCCTAGTACAGCAGCTCGGCCTGCTCTCCCTGAATATTTTCAAACTCCCTGACACGGTCGCGAACTTCCTCTTCGTCGCAATAGTGGCGTACGTCGTCCTGGTCGTCTACTCCATACTCAAGGGCATCCCAATCATAACGGCTTCGGGATTCGTGCTGACGTGCGCGCTCATCGGTTCGTATCTTGCGGTCTCGATCTCTCCTCCGACGCTCTTCGTGCTGCCTGTCGCGTTCGCCCTTTACGACATTTATGCGGTCTTCAAAGGCCCTCTCAAGACGCTCATCAAGGTCATTCCTATCGGACAGGCGAAAGGAAAGAGGGGAAGAAAGTTACCCAGCAAAATTATCACCGCGAACCTGCAGCGCCAGTTCGGCCTGATGCTTGCGAGGATCGGAGGATACACGATCGGAGCCGGAGACTTCACGTTCTATTCGATGCTAGTCGCAGGCGCGTTCGTCTTCAAAGGGCTGTTCGCTGCGTTCGCCACCGGAGTTTCGATAAACATAGGAATCGTCGCGACGCTTTGGATACTGCAGAAATACAAACGCCCGCTGCCAGGACTGCCTATACCGATCGCATTGGGAATAGCCACGATGATACTGGTTTGATTTAAATAATCTTGTTTCTATTTCTTACTTTGATAGCAATGGCTTGGTCTGAAGCGCGGCAAATCTATTATGAAGCGAAAAGAATGAACTGCCTGCAGTACGTCATAGACTCCTTAAAAGCAATCAAAAAAATAACCCATCGTGCGCAAGTAGCACTTTACATAAACACCATTGCGCTCGAAGGAGGAGACTTTGAAGTTGCAACTGCTGTGAAGCCATATGCAGATGAACTCGCAAAATTCAAACCAAGTGCAGAGCGCGAATTGCAGAGATTCAGAGATAAAATTGAGGAACAAACGATTTAATGAACTTTCTTTTAATGAATTTTGCTTTATCCCGGTGTGGCGTAATGCCCTTTAAAACATCTTTTAGGCTCTTCGTTGAACAATTTCTTAAAGACTTCCGCACCTTTGTCATTGAGTTCGTAAATCAGAATATTTCCCGGAAAACCGACCACATAACCAACTACTTCCTTTCTCACTAAACCACCAGCATAAATAACATCCAGATTTCGAATATCTGGATTTATCGGATCGCCAAGACCCAGACCGTCACGAATTTCAACAACAATTTCCGCCCTTTCTTTAAACTGTCTCAGAACGTCAATGTATGACGTAAGATTTTCTTGCACAGATTCATTCAAAATTCTCTGTAATTCAGCTGCCATAAACTAACTTCAAGGTAAGAAAAGATTTATATTTGATTCTTAATGAACCCTGCTTCCTTCTTTCACGTCTTTCAACGGAACCATCAGAGAAATTGTTCCCACATCGTCCTCGGCAGCGAAAATCATGCACTGCGACTCGACTCCAATGAACTTCTTCCTCTCGAGGTTGAGGATGAACATGAACTTCTTGCCTAGGACGTCCTGAGGAGCGTACTGCTCGCCGATTCCCGAGACTGCCTGGAGTTTCTCGCCGCCAAAATCAACAACCAGTTTCAGCAGATGCCTGCTGCCCTCGACTCTCTCGGCCTCGATGACCTTTCCGACACGCATGTCTAGCTTCTGAAATTCCTTGAAAGATATTTCTTCCATAAGAATTCTTTGTCGACACTGGATTTAAATGCTTTGCGGCGAAAATGAAATTTTATGCAGGCAGAAAACATAGCAGATTACAATCATCTGCGGGCGACAACGGAAGGGTTTTACGTCGCAGTGGGGGGACAGATACATCGGTGGAACAGGGAAATAGCCAAACGCCTGTACATCAAGGCGACAGGCAAAAAGCTGCCGGAAGAGTTGGAAAGATACTTGGAGAGAAAGCTGTCCGACTATTTCTACAGGAGAAGGTTCCTGCCGATCGGCTACACCAAGCCCGACCTGCCAATCGAACCCGTGATGAGAAAGCCGGATGGGCAGGCGAGGGAGATCATAACAAGAGGCGCGTGGAACGTCGTGCTGTTTCCTTTCGAGGAGAGCGGAGGCCATGGAATACTCCTGTACAGGAACGGCCTGAAGCAGGCGCACAGAATCATGGACGTCAGGGACGGTTCCATCAAAGTGGCCGCCGATATGACGAAACAATACAAGGGCATTGCGCCAAACCTTTTTTATCACACCAAATTCTTGGCAAACCTGCTGAAGGCGCCGAGAATAGCGAGGTTCCTGCCTTTGGAAGAAGGCTATGAGGAACTATTGGACCATCCGCAAACAGACTGGCGCTCACACTTTCTCTGACTCAAACTTCTTGAACAGCGGCTCTATCTGACCGATGCGATGGCCCGGCTGCAGCTTTGCCTTGTCGACCTCTTCCCAGTCCTGCAACGCCGCCGTTCCCTCGAGGCCGAGCTGCTGCCAGAGGCGCTCGCACGCATGCGGCACGAACGGGGAGAAGCAGACCGCCAGCGCACGGACGAGGCTGGCAGAGACGTACATCGTGTTGCGGCAGTCGTCCGGGTCCTGCTTCAGGGTCACCCACGGCTTCTTGTCCTGGAAATATTTATTGCCAGCAGAGCTGAGCTCGAGAGCCGCCTGGATGGCGTCCTTGAACTGGAAGCTTAGGATGTCTTTTTTTATTTTTTTCTTGGCGGCCGTTATTTTTTTCAGCAGATTTTTGTCCTTGGTCTTCAGCGTGTCGGGCTCAGGGATCGTGGAGTTGAAGTTCGACCTTATGAAATGCAGGGACCTGTAGACGAAGTTGCCGAAATTGGCCACGAGCTCGTTGTTCGATTTCTCGATCAGCCTCTTCTCCGAGAAGTCGCCGTCCTGGAAAGGAGGTATCTCGTTCAGCAGGTAGTATCTTATCGAGTCGACGCCGTACTTCCCGGCAAGGACAGACGGGTCGATGGTGTTCCCCAAAGATTTGCTTATCTTCTCGCCTTCCACGGTGACGTAGCCGTGTATGAAAATCGTCTTTGGTAGCTTGAGGCCGGCCGAGAGCAGTATCGCCGGCCAGTAGACCGCGTGAAAACGAGTTATGCCTTTTCCGATGACGTGTACGTCTGCAGGCCACCAATAATTAAAGTCTTTGTCGTTCCTGCCGAAACCGACTCCTGTAAGATAAGTTCCCAATGCATCAAACCAGACGTAAATAATTTGCGTATTGTCATTCGGAACCGGTATTCCCCATCCGCGCGCCCTCTTCACGCTGCGCGAGACGCTGAAGTCCTCGAGGCCCGCGCTGATGAAATTCAGCACTTCCTTCTTCCTCGACGCAGGGAAAATTTCGAGCTCGCCCTTCTTGATGAGCTCTTTCAGTTTGTCTTGGTATTTCGAAAGCCGGAAGAAGAAGTTCCCTTCCTCGACGACCTCGAGCCTTGTCTTGTGCTCCGGGCAGAGTCCGTTCACAAGCTCGCTCTCGTTGTAAAATTGCTCGCAGTCCACGCAGTAGAGGCCCCTGTACTTCTTCCAGTAGACGTCGCCCGCAGTCACGCACCTGTTCCACAAATTCCATATGCCGGGCCAGTGCTCGCTCCTGCTGGAGGTCTTCTGGAAGCCGTCGAGCGATATGCCGAAAATCCTTGCCACGTCCTTGAAGGCCTGCGCGTTCCGATCGGCAAGCATTTGTGTCGGTATATGCAATTTTTCTGCTGCCTGCACGTTCTTGAGGCCGTTCTCGTCTGCGCCTGTCAGCTGGAAAACATCTTTGCCCAACAATCGCTGAAAGCGGGCAAGCACGTCGGTCTGGACGAACTCGAGTATGTGGCCGATATGAGGAGGCGCGTTCACGTAAGGGATCGCTGCGGTGATGTAGAATTTTTCTTTTTGCTCAGTGAAGTAGACCACCTTGTAATAATAAGATTGCTTTCTTATATTTTTATTTCAGCAACGGATTTCAAGATGTGGTCAGGCTTTGCCTCGCCCTTCGTCGACTTGTCCACTCCAGTCAGCACGAGCACGGTCGTCCAGCCGGCTTTCTTGCCGAAAGGAATGTCGGAATTTATCTCGTCGCCGAAAATGACCGTCCTACCCTTCACGCGGTCGCGCAGAAGGTGCAGCATCCAGCTCGAAGGCTTGCCCAGGACGACGACGGGTTTCTTGGTCATGTACTCGATGGCTGTGTTGAACGCCCCCATGCCTGGATACCACTTGTCTCCGACGAAAAACAGACGTCCGGGAGCAGTTGAAAGGACGGTCGCGCCTGCAGCAACGGCCTCGTAAATCTTGCCGAGTTTTTTGTAATTCATTTCAGGGTCATGGCCGAGCACGACGTATTTCACAGGAAGCTTATCTGTGAATTCGATTCCCTGTTCCCTCAAATCATCGCGAGCACCCCTGCCGAAAATCATGACTCTCCTCACGCCTTTCGCCTTGAGCCACGCGGCGACTGCATATCCTGCGTTTATTATGTCCTTGTGGCTCACTTGCAGCCCCATCCTTCGAAGGCGGGCAGCAATCTCCCTGCGGCCGTACATGGTGTGGTTGCTGACGAACAGGACGTTCTTGTGAGCTGCACGAAGGTGGGAGACTGTTCTTGCGGCGCCTGGCATGAGCTTGAGCACGTCCCATATAGTGCCGTCGAGGTCGAAGACGAAAGTGGTGTAGCTGCTGAAACTCGGCATACATTTATTTTGTGAAACAGTTTACTTTAAACATTTGCAAAACAAAATTCATTTGTGCCAATAAGCACCGCTGTAGCAGTCGCTATAATTTTGGTCATCGCACTCGTCTCCGCATATCAAATCTCTCAGCAAATCGGCGAGCAGGGATTTCCTTCCTTGGGACCCCAGGAGGGGGGCATTGTTGGCAGGACTTGCAGCGATTCCGACGGCGGCTACAACATTTATGCTGCCGGCCAGTGCATTTCGACCAGGAATTTAGGCAGCGACAAATGCAACTCGGACGGGACACTGACAGAATATTCGTGCTCATCAAGCATTGGAAATCCGAGATGTCTTTCTTCTGCTGTAACGTGCCCAATAGGATACGGATGTTCGAACGGCGCGTGTGCGCAGCTTTCGGGCGGAAACATTTCCACCACAACAACCACGACAGCCATTTCGACGACAACCACGACGATGACAACTCAAACAACAGCAACGACTTCCACAACGACAACAACCACGACAATTACCTATCCTCCGGGAGTTTACAACATCACAGTAAACGCTAGAGGAAGCTATGCAGGCGGTGGGTGGCCGCAAATGGTTGTTGTTCTTGACAAAACCCAAAACATCAGCACATGGATTGTCGCAAGTTCCGACTACAAGCCGTATTCTGTCCTCGCAAACATCCCCGACGGGACCCACGAAATCGGGGTCGCCTTTACGAATGATTACTACAATTCAGCGACTGGCGAAGACAGGAACTTGTACGTCCAAAGCATCGTGATAAACGGTTTTCCGCAGTATCCGACTGGCTCAAATGTAATTTACGACAGGAGCGGAGGATCTTTCGCAACATATTTTGACGGGATTGATGTGCTTCCAGGTACGACAGGCATGGCGTGGAGAGGAGCTCTCAGATTTACGATTCAATTTCCTTTCCCGCAATTCATCATGTCAGCAGATTTCACCAAATACCAAGGCACCAGCAAGCTGTCTTACGGCGCGCACCCGACTGACTTGGATATTGCCTCGTTCGGATTGACGCAGACACCTTTTGACAAGATCCGTCCGTTCAATTACAGCTATATGAGATTCCAGTATGGCAGAGTCTCTCCTTGCTCTTTTTGGAACTCTACAACACATTCCTGCGATTCGAGGATAACTAACTTTGAAAATTGGACAATTTACCAGGGTCAGGACAATGGTTATATCACGACATGGCTCGAAACTGCGAATGTCCACTCAGGGAGTCATGCCCTGCATTATTACATGTCATCTCCAAATCCGACAAACATTTCTTTACAGTATAGGTCCAATCTATTTCCAATTGACGAGACGAAATATTATGAAGCAGGATTTTGGTCTTTCCCAATTCAAAATTCAAGATATTACGACGTGAGCTTTTACTTCTACGACGCAAATATGAAATTCCTGGCTCGAAGATGGGGACAAAACAGCCTAGGATCTTTTTCAGCAGATTCGTGGAATAGGAGAAGCACCCTCTGGTATCCTTCATCTCTAGGGCAAGGGGATGGCTACCTTGAGAAGGGCGCAAAATATGCACAGCTAATTGTGTACGAAGTCTGGCATGTTTCAGGGACTTTCGAGGCAATCGACGACGATGCGTTTGTAAGGCAGTTCAGCTCTCTTCCAAGCACGACAACAAGGCAGTCAGCTGTGACAAATAATCTTGTTTCGAATCCGTCATTCGAAGGGACGACGTCATTAGGTTATGACTGGACATATTTGGATAAAATGATTGGTGCGATAAAGAGCGTGGGATCTCAGCCTGTCATATCGCTCTCACTCGGAAATTGGGGCAATGCGAATTCACTTCCCGCAGGAATGCCACTCAATTATAGCCTTGAACAAGAAGGTCCAGCAGCTGCAGGCTATGGCGATTTCCCAGCAATGACTGACTACTGTCAATATGTCAAAGCGATCGTCCAGCATACAAATGTCGAGAAGGGATTCAACGTGAAATATTGGGAGATAGGAAACGAACCCGACGTCTGCGATCCGACCATCGAGAAAGGATATATTGATTACTTCAACTTGGCAGAAAGCTGCATGCATCAAGTGGATCCTTCAATTCTGCTAACTTCAGATGAAAGCCTCCACACTGAATTCTCGCAGAATTATTTGATTCCTTATGCAAAAAACGTCGGCTTCCTCTCATTCCACAACTACGATGCTGGAGGCAACCCTATGTTTCCTTCGAATTCCAGCAACATGCAGAACATCTACTATCCGCCGAACGATCAGAACAGCTGGCTGACTGACGCTACGATAATGCAAAATGTCAACAAACTCAGCGATAGCTGCACTTATTGTTGGTGCTCGTATTCTCCAAAAGAAGCGCATGATTTGTGGCTGAGCAGGACAGGGAAAGATTTGGAAATCATTGCGACCGAGGTGAATTTGAACTCTGTTTGGAGAAACGGAACTGACAACAGGCAGAACGACATCTTCGGCGCGACTTGGTATGCAGCCAAAATAAAAGCATACATCATGGACGGAAGCGATATGAATATCAATTATTTTGTTCTGTCTAGTTATACTACAGATAAGGCTATGGCTCCATACGGAGGATTCGGGTTTGGGATGATGAATTCCAGCTATCCGTATAGTCCATATGCTCCATACTGGACAAACTATTTCCTGACGAAATATTTCCCGAAGGGAAGTTTGATTTACAATTCAACTTCAACCTATCCTGGCATGATTGATGCGCTTGCTGTAAAATCAGGAAGTTCCTACAACATCCTGCTCATCAACAAAATCGACAAGTCGTTCAATCTGAATTTGAATGTAAACGGCATCACAGTTCACAGCGCCACTCTGCTTTATCTTGACCGAAGCACTTATTACCAGAACTACGATCCGAACATAGGAAAAACAATAATCTACAAATCCGGCATCGGTTCAGCAACTCTTCCTGCAGCTAGCAGCCTTACTATCCCGATGAACGGATACGCTGTCGCAGTGCTTGCGATTACTTAATTACTTAATTTGACGAAGGCGGGGGCGCGAGGTTTGTTGGACTGGGTGCAGAAATTCTTGCATGTTAGACGTCTAACAGAAAAAATAAATTTTAAAAAGGATATCACATGCGGCGATGACCGCGCCAAGAATTTTTTGCCACTCTGTCTGTAATCGCGCGCACGCAGATGCGCGCCAAATTTTTTTATAAAAAATATAATGAGGGAAAGTTTTAAGAAAACCGTAGGTTGTCTTTAACATTCCGCATTCGCTGCCGCGCTGTCGTCGTTTTCCTTCTTACTGAAAACTCGCTGAATTTATTTTTTCCTGCTTGCTTGAAATCTTATCTTGAAATCTTTGCGAATGTCGGAGTGACGATCAGGTATCCTTCGTCCGTGCCTGCGAGGTCGAACCCGTAGCTTGAGCTCACGCGCTTGAGCTTCGCGACGCAGTTCTGGAACTCCCCGAGGTCCTTCCTCTGGATGTCCTTGGTCTTTATCAGCACGATGTCGCCGTTGTGCACGTTGCGCGCAATGCGGTCGATGTCGGTGAAGTCGCGCAGAGTCTCTATGCGAACCATGATCTGTGATGCGGGCGCGCCGCCCTCCTCCGAGACCTCGACCATCTCCTCCTCGTCATCCTTCCTTCCAAATATTCCGTCTAAAAGGCCCATTTGTTTTTCACCCCTGATTTTTTTCCTGTTTGTAAGAATGCCAAATTTGGCGTTACTACAATATACTTTGGCTTAGAAAAGATTTAAAGGCTTAAATCTTTTAACGCTTGATAAAAAATATGAGTTGGGCAAACAAAGCGTTATCAGCGCTAAAAAAAGAAGGCTATACAGTCGTTGTGAAAGTTCCTGTCCGGATGTCTTATGAGTGGAGCTTTTACAATTCTGATACATTGTGTAAGACAAATTTGAGAAATGAAGAAAATATACCTGATTCCCCAGGTTCGCTGATCGAGTATGACAGGCGTAAACCTGTAATTGTTCAGGCAGAACTTTCAGACATATTGGAAAAATTTCCAGCAAATGTCCAAGTTGACGGAAAGCATCTTAACTCTGGAGGAGAATTTCAAATCTATTCTGACATGACATTCTCCCTTGTATTCCCACGCGCAACGAGAGAAGCAGTAAAAACCCTCTTAGATGCAGGCTATAAACTCAGGAACAAATCAGTGACAGCACATTCTTAATAGATTCAAAGAATTAAAAAATAAAAAAAATCTAAACTTTTCTTTTTTTTAAGGCTCACAGATGCTCGACATAGTCAGCCGCGTTCTGCAGGCTGCTGCTGAATCCGGGCTCCGCTCCGAGAACGATTACCTTCTTGCCGTACTCCTTGACTTTCTGGAGCACTGGTAGGTAGTCGGCGTCCCTCGATGCGAGAGCGATTATGTCGACGTTCTTCGTCAGAGCTGCTTCGAGCGCAGAGACAGCGACCGAGACGTCCACGTCGTTCGCGTCCTCCTCCTGCTTCGCCAGGACCATGACCGACTCGAAGCCCTCGTTTATTATGGCCTCGATCAGCTTCTCCGGAGCGAACTGGTTCAAGAAGACTTTCGCTATCGTAACGCGGCCGTACTTCTCGACGCGCTTCCTGAGCTCGCGCAGGTCCACCATGAACTCCTTCCTGAGCATGTTAGGCCCGTCGACGAACAGTCCGACGCTAGGCCTCTGGACAAAGGGTATCCTCTCTGGCTTCTCAACCGAAGCGACGGAAGAATTGACATGCGCAGAAGAGACGGAAGAAACAGAAGATGCAGAAGCAGTCCTTTCGCTAGCCTTCCTTCTGATAGGTTTTTCCAACGTTTCCACAACTATTCAACCTCCTTTAACGTTTCGTTAGTTTTTCGTTACTTTGATAAAACTCTACCTGGTAACGGCAGAGTGATAATTGCTACCAGTAAAACTGTAATGCTGGTAAAGCAATACTTTTTTAAGTATTTTGGGAGTATTTAAACGTTTCTGATTTTGGTTCTGTTGTAGATTAGGGTCTTTTGATTGGATTTTGTCAAAGTGTTGCGTATCGGGTCTTTTAAATATATTTAAGGGGTCATATTCACAAATTGAAATTATGAAAGGTCAAGGCAATCTACTTCTTATTGCGTTCATAATCTTTCTGATTCTTATGGTTCTCTATTTCACGGGAAATCTAACATCTCTATTAAACTATCTTGGAGGTGTTGTTCGCTGAAATTAACTCTTAAAGATATAATAATTTATATTTTACTTTTATATTCTATAATAACTCTTTTAATTTTAAGTTTACAATTCATTAGAAGAAGTCCAGAATTTGTGACTCACGAACAACTTGGAGCGTCATTTCTTGCTCTCGGTTCGGTTATATTCGGCGGTTTTTTTGCCTTTTGGCTTAAATTAACGGATTTCGCTAAAGATGTGGGAGAATTGAAAGGAACTTTAAATGAGTTTATAAGAAATCAAAACAGTAAAAAACATAAATAATATTATTTTTCAGTTCTTCTCAGTTTATTTATGAATAGCAAAGGATTGAATGGTAAAACGCCAAGTGAAGTCGCAAATATAGACTTGCAGTTAAGTCAAAACAGATGGCTAAGTTTATTAAGACAAAGTTTGAAGAATTAGTTAATGGAATTCCCAATAAAAATGATATTTGGCACTTTCTACAAAGCAATACTTTCTCTAAGTAGCATAATTCTTATACTATCATTATTTTTTCCAGTCTATCCCTCATTAAACATCAGTAATAGGAAAGTAGTAATATCAAGTTTAGTTTGGATTCTTTATAGCATAGTAGCTTGGATGCTTGATATTAATACTCAAATTCAAGTTGAACATACTTTACATTCAAATGAAAAAATAGATATTATTTGGCGACATATTGGAATACAACTTATTATCCTTGGAATTTTCATTTTCGGATTCGTTCAATTTGTCCTTCTGTATAATTTTTGAAAATTACAAAAAGACCCTAACACAACAGCGATTTTGAGACCCGTTTATGCAACACTACCTTATTTTGGGTTCTGACACACAGCTTATTGATAAATAAGATAATTACAAAAGTGTCGCATTTTATTGATAGTGCGACTACTATCTCTTTTTCTCAAAATTTGGTGATTGGCTAATGAAGAATAAGCTTAAAGCTTGGTTGTTAGAAGAGTTAAGTAGTGAGATTGTGAATAGAGTGGCAATTGTAATTTTGGCATTCGGAATTTTATTAGTAAGTCTATCCCTTGTATTAGGATTTTTTTATCCAGAAAATCCACAAACGAAATTAATTTTACCATACTTGACGATAATCGCCATTTTGTTTATCTTATGTTTCTTAATAGTTTTTATTTCGGAAATTGAAATGAATGGTTTTCTTAAAGGCATTTTACTTCTTTTAATTGTGGCAGTTTTGATTCTATTGATAATTTATGGATTCGGAATAACAGTTCCACCAGTTTCAATATCAGGCGGTGGAGGTTTCAACATTTCAACTAACTCAACATAAATAGGTTGCTAAATTGGTCTGTTTCTTAATTTCTTTTTACGACTTATTTCAAAAAATAATGGCAAAACAGTAACAACTACCACAAAAAAAAGCAAAACTATCAAAAATTGGGTATTGGAAATATTTCCAAGTAGAGAGAAAATCCAAATTCCAAAAAGGAATGCTACAAGACCGAGAAGCGCCTTAAGATAGATTATAGTGTCTAATGGTTTACTTTTCCCCATATTTTGAATTAAATCAAATATTTTATCAAGGCCATAAAGGAAAAGTGTCAAAGCTATTCCAATAATGGCTAAAGTAATATTTGCGTCAGCCATATAGTTGTTTCTTTGAACTTAATCTTATTAAACTTATATCGATTGCTAATTTTGAAAAATAACCTTTATAATCCAATTCAAACAATAACAAAATATGTCACAGAGTATTTCATCAATCCTTATTTTAATAATTGAAATTATTACTCTTGTTAGTATATTGCCATTTCTTTATAATGCATCTAAATCTATAGCAAATCCAACAACAGAAAATACTCAAAAAGTAGTCCAAGAAGGTGTTCAGGCTTTAGTAGATATTACAATACCTTGGTGGGTTTCTCTACTTTTGATAGTAGGTCCAATTGGTGTTATAATCATAATTTTAATTGCTATCTTTGCACCCAAACTCTTAGTTGTTTGAGATATTACTTTAATGACGAATTTTTTCAAAAGGGAAAGTTTCAAGAAAACCGCAGGTTGTCTTTAACATTCCTAACATTCACGGCGCGGGCATTCGTTAACCGAAGATCAACAAATCAAATCACTTAATCACTTAACAAGAGACTTTATTTGTCTTTTAATGCCGTTCAAATCTTGCTCAGAATTTTTCCTATAGTTGTTTAGGGAAATAAAAACCAGAAATGCAGAAGATATTCCTGAGAAAACACCGAACGAGACGTCGGGAAATTTAGAGAAAAATGCCAGACCAATCACAAAAGGAATCGACCATCTGGCATTGAGAATCGAAGCGTGCTCTTGAAGCTTCTGACGGAATTCCAAATCTAGCTTGTTCTTAATAATCTCGGTTTTATTCATTTCAATCATCTCTTACCACTCATGCGATATGCGATTCCGAAACTTATCAACCCACCCAGAAAATAAGCGATAACAGTAAAGTCAACGATTCTTAGCTGCTGAAAGTTAGTCGCCGCGCTGTATATGAGAAATATACCAAAAATTGCAAGAAGGACGGAAATTATGTCCCTGCTCTCAGTAACTGCCATGTTCACCTAATTGAAATTAAAAAAAGCGGCATATAAAGTTTTGGCACTACTCGAAGTGGGGAATCAGGACAAAAAAATCAAACAAAACTAAAATTATAGCCCTTGACAGAATCGGCGATGCCGGAAAGAGTGACGCCCTTGTCGTCCCAGGAAAGAGTGCCGTCGAACAGCGTGATGTCGAGCTTGCCGCCGCTGAGAGCGACGGTGTCAGGAACGCTGCCTCCGAACCTCTGAATGGAGCCTGTTATGCTGTCGAAATGGATCGTGTTGAGGTTGAGGCCGCTGACCGAAGCGGTCGTAGGTATGACCTCCATCTGCACCTTCACGCGGTTGCTGCTCGCCGAAGTGAGGTCGCCTATCTCCATGTAGTCCGTAGTGCCGCTGAGCGTCATGGTGCCGTTTTCAGTGAAAGCTATGTCGCCGGTGAAATCAGCTACTGAGACAAAAAGCTCCTTTCCGCTCTTGGAAGCGAAGGACTGGTCGCCGACTTTCAGCGGGTCATATATGCCGCTCATAACAACCGAGACGTTCGTGACGTGATACTTCTGCCCTGCGAGGTTTTCCTTTGTTGTTGTAAGCGTCATCTGAAAACCTGGTCCACTTGGCCTTGGCTGCGATATGAATCCTGTAAGGCCGCCAAGACCGCCGAGGCCTTCGCCGCCGAGATTGACGCCGAGGCTTCCGAAAAGAGACTTGCCGTATTCGGTAGTCAGGAAAAATCCGAAAATGCCTATGACAAGGAGTGCTGCGATGATCGGTTTCCAGCCGAGCCTTTTTTTCGAAGTCTGCGCATCCATTAACTATCTAACTCTTATTTGGTTTGCAGTCGTTTTATTCGTTTTTATTCCGTTTTTAGTCGTTTTCATTCGTTTTATTTCACTTTTGCCGAATGGTTTTACCGAAAATTCTTTTCTGGCGCGTAGCAAAAAGATTGGAAACGTTTAAATATCCCCAGTATTATATTATTGCATACTCACTTTTATTAAGTAAACTGCTCTGTTAAAAATTTTGAGCGATGAGTAAGTGATAAAAATGGCATTCGACAACGCGGCATTGATGCAAGTAGTCGGAACCGGAGGGAACGGTTTCGACATCACGACGATAATCTTCTACCTGTTTTTCTTCCTCGTGCTGCCGGTCCTCTATATGAGGATGAACTACTGGCAGTCGCTGCTGAAGCTGGAGACGGTCGCCAACACGATGACCGAGCTGTCAGTCAACGCCAAGAAGATAATTTTGAAGAAGCTGAGCAAAAATCCTGACCTGAAGCTAAAGCAGGAGGTCAACAGCTTCATGGAATTTTTCATCATAGAGCCGGTCAACCTGGACCCGTACGGCATAATGAGCAAGATCGAGCACCTTGTCAACTTATCCGATGAGAGGTTTGAACAGTTCGTGAAGAAGGTCGCGCCAAACGAGGACGCCGAGACGCAGGCAAACCTCGTCATGGGCCTGTCGGGAGCTCTGTCGCTGCATCAGATAGAAAAAATCATACGACATTACGTAGAGACGGTGAAGAAGACGAAGAACATACAGCTTGCCATGATTTTCGCGATGCAGCTTCCGCTTATCGAGCGTATCGCAAAGGCTCTCCTGAACGGAACAGAGGCGCTGGCAAACGGATGGCCGATCGGAGACGCAGCAGGATCGATCGTCGCAGCGCACATGATAGGCGACAGCAGGACCACGGAGATCGAGAAGGATGTGCTTATGGTAAGGAAGAACATCGGAGGCAGGACTGTTTTCGTTTTGAAGGCTCGCGGGCCGGGCGGAAGGCTCGGAAAGCTCGGAAAGGCTGTCGAGAAGATCGCGAGAAGGAACAAGGTAGCCAAAATCATCACAGTGGACGCGGCGGCGAAGCTCGAGGGGGAGAAGACGGGAAGCATAGCAGAAGGAGTCGGCGTGGCCATCGGAGGGCCTGGAGTCGACAGGTCGAAGATTGAGAACCTCGCAGTGCAGGCGGAGATCCCGATAGACTCGTACGTCATAAAGATGGGCCAGGAGGAGGCTATCAGCCCGATAAAGAGGGAGGTGCTAGCGGCAGTTCCGCGCATAATCGGGATCGTAGAGGAGGACATCAAGAAGACGAAGCAGAAAGGTGTCATTGTTGTTGTGGGTGTCGGCAATACGGCCGGAATCGGCAACACGAAGAAGTCGGCAGTGAAGGCAGAGGTCGAGGCGAAGAAAGTCGAGCAGATGATGAAGAACAGGGAGAAGAAAGAGAAGAAGAAGCATGACTATCTCAGCTGGCTGACTGGAATGTGAATTAAGTTCAATTTTCTGAGTTCAATTTTCTAAGATAAGATTTTTTCCACTTCTTCGATCACTTTTTCGTGGACTTCCTTAAATGGCGGCAGGGAAGAAATTATTTTTATGTTCTCATCTGGCAGCAACCTCGGCATTCGGAGGTAAATCTCCCTCACTTTGGTGATGAACTCCCTGTCCTTGTCGAACACCTCCTCGTGCGTCTTCTGCTCGGCCGCGGATTTCCTAACGTATTCCTCCGGCGGTATGTCGAGGATTATCGTCAAGTCGGGAACGGCCATCCCGCTGTGGGCGTCGATGATTCTTCCGACCGGGATTCCCAATGCGCCTTGATAGGCGATCGACGAATGCTTGAAGCGATCGCAGAATATTATTGCTCCGAATTCGAGGGCAGGCATGACGAAATTTTCCATATGCTTTCTCCGGTCAGCGACGTAGAGCTGCAAAAGCCTCTCCCTTTCCGCCGTCGGATCCTTCATGTTTTTGAGAAGGTAGCGCAGCATCCTCCCCTCTTCCGTGGCCATCGTCGGCTCTCTCGTCAGGAGGAAAACGTTTTCCTTGCTTTTGTGATAGAAATGCTGTGCAAGCCCGATGGTGTGAGTGCCTTTCCCTGTCAGGTCGATCCCTTCGAGAACTATGAATCTTCCTTTATGATTATTCATCAATTTGATATTATTTTTAAATTTTATATCTTCGTTTTTTGCCATTTTGATTTATATTTTATAGAAAATTTTTTTAAGAATTAATCCTTAGGAGAATAAAATAAAGCTAATGGTTGAAGTAACTCTCATTGAGGACAATCCTTGGGTCATAAGGACATTTGCAACATCTCTCACGCAAGATTCTAGAGATTGGAGAGAATTATTAAACGATGCGAAAACAAAGCCACTTGACGATTGCAAAAGATATATCAAAAAAATTGCCGGAGAACTCGTTTACAGAGATGGAGTCGCAAGTCGGAAAGGTTATGGACATCCAATAGCTGCAGAATTCGGAAAGAGGGCAATTGTCCTTGACGGGATTTCAAGACTTTCGGCCCTCTACTTATGGAGAAACATAAATACATTGAGTGAAGTTTACGGCGATGGTTTAGAGAGATCATTCAGAGTCCAAAGACCACCATTCAGATGCATAGATGACGAGAGCAGAACGTTGTATGAATATGGTTTGGGCGCCTACGCAAAAGGCGCTGAAAGAGGAATTCCGACCGAAGATCTTAGATTCATTTTCCCAGAGGGCCTCCTTACGACTGTCGTGCTGAACGCTCCGGAGGGTACGGAGAGATATGTCACCAAGATTGTCAACGCTTTCAAAAGATGGCAACTGAAAGAACATGCAGAGCTTCGAACCGGACTGTTGGAAATCATCGGTGAAAATTATGATTTCTTTTCTGAAGAGGCGCCCATGTCAGAATGGGAGATGTGGGGAAGAGAATGGAAGGGGAAGGAGGAAATTACAATCTCCGGCAACCCGTCTTCCTCCGCCTTCAACCTGGTTTCAGACGGAAGCCTTTCCATGTACGCCCAACTGGTAAGGCAGAGAATGGGCAATGTGGAAATTGAACCGATTGAAAACATTGCTGCCAGATCTAGATTCGAGGTTCCTTATACATTTGACAGTGAGATGGAAAGAGCTTACATGGAGATTGCTGCCAGGGCAACCGGAATACAAAGGAAGTATTTGGAACGAGGAGATCCGAATTTTGTTTACTACACCCTGCTCGGACAGAAGGCCAGGGCAGTTTTCCATACTTTTGGAAGGAATGGAAAGTCCACAGCGAACGCAAGGGCTTGCGGGACTGCCCAGTGGGAAATAAGGAACAAAATCGGAATAACGATGGCCAAGTCGCTCGGTATGGGGGCAAAATGCTATGAAAACAAGATTTGTAGAGAGCCCCTCAAGTCAAAGGAAAAATGCGCGATAAAAAACGAATGGACGAAACTCAGTTTAGAGGAAGGTTTGGAGATGCTAAAGGTACCACTGAAAGATTTTCAAATCGATAATCAGGCCGAGAATTGAGAATCATTTTCCGGATGTTTTTGCCATTTTCATCATTTTCCTGAAAGCCTTCCGAGTGGTGACAAAGGCGACTTTCCTCAGAAATTTTTTCGGCGGGAGGAAAACGAAATCGTCGAGCTCATGGCCATCAACCTTTATGTCACCTTTCTTGCCGTAGAACTCGGCATAGAAAAGTTCGACATGCTGCCCTCTCGCGTTCAGCGCCTGCCTCCATTTTTTCGGAAAATCGTAATAGAAATCCAGCTTCAGCCTCGTTATGTTGCGAAACTTCCTCGTCCCCAATTCCTCCCTCAGCTCTCTCTTCAAAGCAGTCAGCAGATTTTCGTTTCCTTTCACTCCGCCTTTCGGGATGTCCCAATACTCGTCAACATAGACATTTCTCATCGACCTGCGCCTTTTCTTGACGAGCAGGAATTCCCCCTTTTTATTCGAAATGAATGCTCCGACAGCCTGCCTGATTTTGAGTTGCATAAGAATAGTTTGTTTTGCAGGTTAAAAATTTGGATAAAAATTGGAGGCTAAATCTTGTCGATAACTTCCTGCACTTTCTTCCTGAAGTCCTCGATCGTTCCGTCGTTTACGATTGTGAAGTCGGCCATCGACATGCACTCCGCGACGTTCATCCCGAGAGGCCCGCCGCTCATCTTCTCCGCTGAGTCGAGCTGCATGAACTCCTCCTGCGTCTTGGGGTCCTTCAGGCTCGCCGAGCCCTTCGCGTGCGCCTCCTCGATGTGCTTCCACCTCTTCTCAGCCGGCGCGTCAACCGCAATTAGAACAAAATTTCCATTGCTTGCTCTCTTAAGAAACTCAATCTCTGCGGGATTCTTTATGTCGTCGATGATCAGCAACTCCTTGTCCTTGCTCAGGAAGTTCCAGGCAACTTGGGCGAGCGCATGGCCTCCGTATTTCTCGCGTATCTCGTTCGCGAACGCGGCCTTCGTTTCCTTGTTGACAGGTAGCCCGCGTTTCTTTATCGACTCCTCCATTATCAGCGCCGAGAGTGACGAGTAGTACGCACTGTACTTCCTCATCAGAGCTTCCTTGACCAGCTTCCTTCCGGCGGCGATAGGGCCAGTGAGTCCTACAACTTTCTTCAGATTGTTTTGTACCATGAGCAAACCTCTAAAAATAATTCTTGAAATAAATTGGTAAGAAAAATTAATATAGTTGAAAAATAATTGAACGAAATCAAAAAATCTTCAAAATGTTTCCTGCGAGTTGACTCACAAATCTGCAGCTCTGCAAGTCTTCCTTCCGTTCTCCTTCGCTCTCCACATGGCCATCTTGACCATTTCAGCGACCTTCGCGTCCATCGCCTTCAGGAAGTCCCCTCCAGCGCGCATGCCTTTCATATGAGAACGGACCGCCGACTTGACTACCAATCCACCCATTTACTTCACACCTCCGTTTTATTTTTATTATTTGCTTTTTAATTTCTTGATTTGAGTCGAAAAATTTCTAGATTATATTTGATTTTGGTGGCTATTTAAACTTTGATTTCCTTCTTTCCCTTCAATTATTTAAATTTAAATCCATCTTTCTCTATGATGGAAAGAATTCTGGTCGTGCCAAGAAACGCACTTTTTTCAGAGAGGCAGTTCGAAGGATATCTGCCCGTGAGGGAATACGACTTCTTACCGGCAATAAGAAGACACGGCTTCTTCGCGGAACGCACCGAAGAGCTGGAAAAAGATGCGAACCTGAAGCAAGTAATTCCTTATCAGGTGTTCACTTTCGACAGGAAGCTCTTTCTCTACCAGAGGATTTTGCCGCAAGTTGAAAAAAGGCTTTTGGGGAATTTCTCCTTAGGAATCGGAGGCCACATAAACACGCAGATGCACGACGTGACCGACGCAATCGAGGCGGGCAGGCTACAGGAACTATCTGAGGAGGTCGACTACGAATCTGGGCACAAGGCTGAGATTGTAGGATTCCTCAATTTGGAGTACGGAATTCATGTGGTGCATTTCGGGATAGTCTATCTCCTGCACGGATCCTCTCCTGAAATCCGCATGAAGGAAGAATACAACAAGACAATCGGACTTCTGCCGGCTGCGGATTTGCAGAGTTACCTTGAGAACATGGAGGACTGGTCAAAGCTTGTTTTTGAGCATACGAGCGATTTTCTGCCGCAGAAATAAAGCGATGCTTTCAAAAAAAACTTCAAGAAGTTTTTTCTGGAGCATCCGCAGCCACGGTTCTTCTTGTCTTCTTTTCGACGTCCATCCTGGGCCCGACCATTCCATCCTGATGTTGATATTTGCCATCCTCGGCATAGGGCTTCTCGGCCGGGCTCGTGAGCGAGTCGAACAAAACGTGCATGAACCTGTCGTCTTTGTACAGGCGCACCCCGTGTGGGAAGGGGGACTGCAGCGTATAGACCACGTTGCCGTGCCATCCGGCGTTTATCGCAGTCGGCGAGCCGAAAGTCAGGAGTCTCGCGTATGTGCTTCGCAGGTTAATCATGGCGCACAAGTCTACCGGCATGTCGATCCATTCCTTGGTTGCCACTTGCACTGCGCAGCCGGGCTCCAAGTCGTAATAGTCAGCATGGATTACCGGGTCGAAGAAAAGCGGGTTCTGCTCTGCACTGGGTAAACGCGTGTCATAGATGGCATCAGTTTTTTTCAAAGGCTGGAATGCATCTGAAAATTTGAGATCAACTCCATTCTCCCTTATGGTGTCTTCGGACAAGGGCCTTATGCCTAGTTTCCCATGCTCGATGTACGACCTAATCATCAAGTCCGACAGCATCTCAGACAGCCTCCACACGAATGTCAGCCCTAGGCGCAGTGACAGCAATCTGTCCCTGATATTTTCCGCGATATAACTTGACCACTGGGGAATCGAGCCTCGGGAATAGCACATGCATGAAAGGCTCGAAGGCGTACAGCCTCACACCAAAAGATGGGCATCCTCTCAGTTCCACTGTCAAAGTTCCCTTGAAGCCCGCGTCGACGGCGGTGGCAGGTATGATGATGCCGAGCCTCGCATAGGTTGAACGCAAGTAACACAGGCCGACAAGGTAATCAGGCATTTCGATATATTCCGCTGTTCTGCACAAAAGACTTTCATTCGGATGCACGACAAAACTCGTGCAGACCTCGCTCTCAGTCCAGTCTTCGAGGTTAAGACCGGATCTTACGTCCAGTATTTCTCTCTTCTTGGCCCGACGAACCTCGTCGCCGAGATGAAAATCTATCCCGTTTTGCCTGACAGCGTTGTCATAAAGAGGATCGATATATAGCCTTCCATGCTCCAAATCATGTCTCAGGTCATAGTCAGAAACAATCATTTGATAATCCTCAATAGAATACTACTAGAAAAATTATTTATCCTCGCACAAACAAGGATTTAAAATCATTACATATTTTCGTACTTCTCGACTTCAGGATTTAGAATTGTTAGTTCGACTCCAGCATTCTTGAACAGGTCTTTCGTTTCCGCAGACACATGATAGTCCTTCTCAGCAACAACCCTCTTTATCCCAGCACCGACAATAAGCTTCGAACAAACAGGACATGGAGCCATCTTGCAGTAGATTGTCGCGCCTTCGACGGAAATTCCGAACTTCGCGGCCTGCGTCAGGACGTTCTGCTCCGCATGCAGCGTGCGAACGCAATGCTGAGTTATCTCTCCGTTCTCGTCAACAACCTTTCTCATGTCATGCCCAGCCTCGTCGCAGTGAGGCATGCCAGGAGGAGAGCCGACATATCCAGTGCAGAGAATCCTCTTGTCTTTGACGATGACTGCGCCGCTTCTTCCCCTGTCGCACGTCGAACGTTCGGCCACTGCCTTTGTCATGTTGATAAAATACTCGTCCCAACTCGGCCTTGCCATACAACCAACCAAACAATTAAACATTCTTTTGGAAAGTATTTATTTTGCGAATGCTTTATTAGCTTAACGCTTAATAAAAAGAAGTAACAAAGTGATTTTATGGGACTTAGACCAGGAAGAGTGGCGAGGGAAATAAGAAAGCCCTACACGAGAGTCAGCAAGAGCGTGCCGAAGAAGAGCTACGTAGTCGGAGTGCCGTTCCCCAAGCTGCACCAATTTGAGATGGGCAGCCGAATAGGCAATTATGACACTACGCTCTACATGGTTGCGAACAACAGCGTGCAGATACGCGAGCAGGCCATGGAGGCGGCGAGAATCGTTTCGACGAAGTTCCTGGAAACGAAACTGGGAGCAAATTTCTTCATGAAGATCCTCATTTTCCCTCATCAGGTCGTGCGAGAGCACTCGATCGCCCAGGGAGCGGGCGCGGACCGTTTCTCCCAAGGCATGAGGAGGAATTTCGGACACCCAGTCGGGACAGCCCTAGTGGTGAAAAAGGGGCAGAGAATCGTGATGGTTAAGGTGGCCAAGGAAAACCTCAATATGGGTAAGATCGCGCTGAGGAAGGCCGGACTGAAGATTTCCACTTCCACCCACATAGTGCAGGAATAGCCATAACAGAAAACACAAAAAACAATACACAATATAGTAATCGTCACATTTATGACTTTCACCTTCTCTTAATGGATTATGCCTCAAAAGATTTTCTGCACCAAATGCAATGGAATTCTTTATCAGGGACTTGAAGTAAAATCTCCTTACGTGATATTTGATAGACATGGAGGCAAATGCCCGTATTGCCATGAAAAATTGGAGATTGACCTGAAAAAAATAGGAGTAATTGAGTTTGAGGGAAATTTGCAGGAATATAGGAAAACGATAGAGGCTGCCTCAAGCGAAAAGAAAGAGGCTGAACCAGGAAAGTCGCTAACGACAATTGAGAAATTGGAAAGAAGAGTGACAAGAATTATTCTAAAAAGGCAAGAATACAGAGACAAGAGTTAATTTAATTCAAAAGCAATTCTATATTGATGGCTATGGAATATGTCGTATGGTTTGAAAACCTCACCAAGGACTCGCTCTCGATCGCAGGCGGAAAGGGGGCAAACCTAGGAGAGATGACCAGGCTGAGGCTGCCTGTGCCTCCGGGATTCGCGATCACGACGCGCGCGTTCGACACTTTTCTGGAAGCCAACAAGATAAACGAAAAGATACAGCAGGTCATTGCGGAGACGAACGTCGACGACACGCAGCAGCTCCTCGCGGCGTCGAGCCGCATAAAGCAGCTCATCATCAACTCGGAAATGCCTCTCGACATACGCAACGTGACACTCTCGGCTTACAAGAACCTGTCTTTCACTTATACGGCGATGAAGGAAATGATCCATCCAGAGGCAGTCAAGCTGATTTCTGCAGGACGCGACCTTGCACTTGTCGCTGTCCGCAGCTCAGCAACGGCGGAGGATCTTCCAAGTGCCTCTTTCGCGGGGCAGCAGGCAACTTTTCTCAATGTCCGCGGCAACCAGAATTTTCTTGAGGCCGTCAAGAGCTGCTGGGCGAGCCTTTACGAACCGAGGGCGATTTTCTACAGGGCGAAACACGACGTCAAGTCGTCGAGCATCAGCGTTCTGGTGCAGAGGATGATAAACAGCGACAAGAGCGGAGTGATGTTCACGATAAATCCGATGACAGGAGAGCAGAACGCAGTCATAGAGGCGACGTGGGGACTCGGCGAATCGCTTGTCAGCGGCGCGGTCGAGCCCGACACATACGTCGTGACGCGTGACGGAGGGCTGCTCGACAAGAGGATAGGAAGGAAAGAGAGGATGAAAATACGGGACGCCTCGCTGGACAGGACTGTCGACCTCCCGGTCGCGGCGAACAGGGTCAACGCGCAGGTTCTCGGCGAGGACGAGCTGGCCAGACTTGTCGAATACGGAGTCATGCTCGAGGCGCATTACGGCAAGCCGCAGGACGTCGAGTTCGCGATAGAGAAAGGGCGCATCTACATCGTTCAGACGCGCGCGGTGACGACGAACTACAGGGAGGAGGACCTGCAGAGGAGCGAGAGGGAGAGGGAGGAGAAGGAAGCGAAAGGCGAAATAATTTTGAGCGGACTCGGCAGCAGCCCGGGCATCGCGACCGGCATTGTAAGAATCGTGCACGGCATGCAGGACATCTCCAAGGTCCAGCAGGGCGACATCCTTGTAACAGTTATGACAAGCCCAGATTTAGTTCCTGCAATGGCAAAAAGTGCAGCAATAGTTACTAATGAAGGTGGTCTCACGAGCCATGCATCCATTGTTGGCAGGGAAATGGGCCTGCCAGTAATTGTCGGCACGAAAGACGCGACGCATGTGCTGAAGGATGGAATGCAAGTGACGGTCGACGCGTATGCAGGGAAAGTTTATGCAGGCGAAGTCTCGATTCGCCACGAGGCCGCTGCATCGACAAATGAAATGCAAGTTTCTGTGGGGGCAGACATGCAGACTCCGACAATCACGAAAGTGAAAGTGAATCTTGTTTTTCCTGAGAGGGCTGCGGACGCCGCGAAGGCTGCGGACGGCGTGGGGCTGCTGAGAATCGAGCATATGATAACGAAAGCGGGAGTGCATCCGGCGAAGCTTATCCGCGAAGGCCGTAGCGAGGAGTATATTAAAATTTTGATGGACGGCATACGCCCGATCGCGGCTGCGTTTTCTGGGAAGCCTGTCTGGGTCCGCACGCTCGATGTGAGAAGCGATGAATTCAGAAATCTGCAAGGAGGAGAAGATGAGCCTCACGAGGACAACCCGATGCTCGGCTGGCACGGCATACGTAGGAGCCTTGACGAGCCAGACCTGCTGCGCGCTGAATTCATTGCGATAAAACGCCTGCATGAAGAGGGGCTGAACAACATCGGCATAATGATTCCTTTTGTGATAAGCGTGGAGGAATTCTCGCGGGCGAGGGAGGTCGCGAAGGAAGTAGGGCTGCCTGACGATGCGAAAATCGGAATAATGGTGGAGACGCCTGCGGCCGCCATGACGGTCGGGGAGTTCTGCAAGGCTGGAATAGATTTCATCTCATTCGGGTCGAACGACCTCACGCAGCTGACTCTGGGAATCGACAGGAACAACGCGAAGATCGCAGGACTTTTCAGCGAGATGCATCCAGGAGTGAGGAAGATGATGCGCTACGCGATAAAGGTCTGCAAGAGCTTCCACGTCCAGACGAGCATATGCGGGGAGGGGCCAAGCAACATACCCGAACTCGTGGATTTCCTTGTCGAATGCGGGATCGACAGTGTGTCGGTCGAGCTCGACGCCCTTCAGAAAGTCCGCATGCGCGTGATGCAGAAAGAGAAACTCATGCTAATGGATGCGATGAGGAAAAGATAAATTTAAAATGACGACCTCGGATAGAAAAATTTAGAAAAACCATCCTTTAGGAAGCTTGAACCACAATTCTGCGCGCTCCACAATCCTTAACGGATCGGCATAGCTTTCGCTCATTTTCTTTAGCACTTCTTCCCTGAAAAAATTGAACCTGGAATTTTCCTTATTCTCCCTTTTCTCTGAGTATCTAAGTTTAGAGCACAATTGAAAAACTGGGTAAGTTCCATAAAGTTTGGCGCTTTGGACTGTTACTTGTCCCTCGGCAGTCATCCCTGGAACAGCTGTGGAATGCAGAGCTATCGTCAGCATGACATCTTGCGGAATTTCTGCTTCCCCAAAAAACATCTTGTAGCTATCATCTCCTTTTTCCCTGAAAGTCGTAACCGCATCCAAAAGGTATTCGCCCACGATGCCAAAGGCTCTCGTTTTCACAGTGCCTACATTCTGCAGCGTGACGTAGGGTCTTGATTGCATATTTATTAACCACTTTACAGTGGTATATAAAGCTTTCTATTTCTTCAGTAGTTCCGAAAGTAAATAAAAAAACTGCTATATCTGTCGTCGAGTTCAAAATAGGCAGATGGAAAGAGATTTTATAAGAGAAGAAATTCCACTTGCCGCTGTTTTTTCAATTTTGATTGTGTTTACCATTACATTGGTATATCTCTATCGTTCAAGTTCAGGTGAAGTTCTTCTAGTTGAACGAAATAGAACCATTCTGCTGATTGAAGCTATAATTGGAATAGTTGCCATAGTTTATGTCGGCAACAAACTCCGCAAAAGATTCGCTTACAGCTCGGCATATGAAAATAAATCAAGTTCCACCAGGATCGATGAAGAACAGAAACGTTCCAAACAACTTAGCAATACAAAAAATTCTTAAAGATGAAAGGTCCATTATCTTCTGATGCTATGGCTAACATGAGAAACAACGACGTGGTCCTTTGCAAGGACGTGTGGAAAATATACAACCAGGGCAAGCCGTCCGAGGTACTGGCGCTTAGAGGAGTGAACCTCAGGATAAAGAGAGGCGACATGATGGGGATAATCGGCGCGTCCGGAAGCGGAAAGAGCACTCTTCTGAATCTCATCGGGGCATTGGACAGACCAACGAAAGGGAAAATTTTCATTGACGGCGAAGACATCCAGCACATGAGCGAGAATCATCTTGCGACGCTGCGAAGGAAGAAAATAGGTTTCGTCTTTCAATTTTTCAACCTCATAGGCAGCCTCACTTCTCTGCAGAACGTCGAGCTGCCGATGATATTCAACGGCATGTCGCAGACGGCGAGAAGAAAGAGGGCGAGGAAGCTCCTTGTCGACATGGATTTGGCAGACAAGATAAACCAAAGGCCGAGCCAGCTGTCGGGAGGTCAGACACAGCGGGTTGCCGTGGCCCGCGCGCTTGCCAACGACCCGCCGATAATTCTTGCGGACGAGCCGACAGGAAACCTCGACTCGAAGTCCGGGCAGAACATCATCGAGATCTTCAAGAAACTTAATAAAGATAACAGGACCATAATTATTGTAACTCACGACCCGCACATCGCGAAGGAAGCGGGGAAAATCGTGAGGGTCTCGGACGGAAAGGTCATGGAAGAATTCATATGAAAGATATGAAAAATATGAAAAGCAAGAATAGCAACAAGAGCAGCAAGAGTCTCGGAATAATTTCAACATTTTTCGCGCTTTCATTATTTGCCACTACATTTTTCGTCTCGCCGGCAATGGCATACGTCTCGCTTACATTTTCTTCGTCCACAATTCCGTCGACAATTGTTCCCGGAAGCTCAGGCAACCTTCTGCTGACCATCACGGACGTGGGAACTGACTTTGCAGGCCAAGCGGTCCTGACTCTCCAGTCAAGCCCTTACGTCACGGCAAGCGTGACAACTTTCAATCTCGGAACGATCAGCGCAGGAGGCTCTTCCCAGATCACGATCCCGATAACGGTCTCTTCGAACGCGCCTGAGGGCACGATAGCGCTGCCTGTCACTGTCACATACAACGTCGGCACAACTGCCGGCACGGTCACAACTCAGAACTCCGCGACGATCGCTGTCACCAAGAGGACGCTGCTGCAGATAACCAATGTCACTTATGACAAGAGCGAGATACAGAGGGGAGACACCATGACGATGAGCATCACGCTCAAGAACGTGGGAGGCGGGCAGGTCAAGGACCTCACCGTCGCGCTCAGGAACTTCTCCAACATTCCCCTCTCCCCGGCAAGCACAGACACAGAGATATTCATCGGCACGCTGAACCCTGGGCAGAGCAAGACAGCCAGCTTCAACCTCATCGTCAGCACGAGCGCAGACATTATTCCTTACAGCATCCCGGTCACGCTGAGTTATTTCGACGACCAGGGCAACTCGCAGCGCGAAATAAAATACGCAGGGCTGAAAATAGTGGGAATACCAGATTTCGTGGTATCGATAGAGAAGTCGGACAACATATTCGCCGGTGCTTCGGGCACGCTTAGCTTGTCGATTGCGAACGACGGAACAGGAAGCGCGAAGTACGTGACTGCGTCCGCGACCGCCAGCGACTCCGACGTTTCGCCGAACACGAACTACGTGGGAAACATGGACCCGGACGACACGAACACTGTCAATTTTGACATCAGCCCGCTGACTCCTGGGAAGCACGAAGTGACCCTGCACCTGACTTACAAGGACTCGTACAACCAGGATTTCTCCAAGGACTACCCGCTCACTTTCACCGTCACTTCAGCGCCAATACAAATCTCTTCAACAGTGCAGATCGTCATCATTTTGGCAGTTCTTGCAATCGCTTACTGGAAGAGAAGCACACTGATGAAGTTATTGAGAAGAAAATCTGGCGCGAAGTGAAGTGATTTCTTTGGCGTTCGAGTTCGAGAAGGAAAGCCTGCAGATGGCTTTCGACAGCATCAAAGAGAGGAAGCTTAGAAGCTCGCTCACAGTTCTCGGCATCGTCATAGGGATAGCGGCCATAATCGCGCTCGTGTCGATCGGCCAAGGCACGAACGCAGCCGTGACTTCGGCCCTCGGCTCCCTGGGAGGGAACACACTCTTCATAACAAGCGGGGGAGGAGGGGGCGGAGGAGGATTCGGCGGGCCTTCGAGCGCAGCGACGACGCTGGACAAGAAAGACCTGACGAGCATCGAGAATGTGAAGGGCATAGACATCGCAGTCGGCATGGCTGTGAAGAGCGAATCGGTGACATTCAAGGGCGAGACCAAGAGAATCTCGTTTTTCGGCATGGACACAAAGCAGGCGCAGAAATTTTTCAAGGACCTGGGAGTCGTGCAGACAGAGGACGGCAGATATTTCAGCAGCGGAGAGAAGGGCGTCGTGGTCCTGGGCCATACGACCGCGGCGAAAACCTTTGCTGACCCGATTGTAGTCAACGACAAGCTGACTATCGGCGACAAGAAGATAAAGGTCATAGGCATCCTCAAGGAGACAGGCAGCTCGACATACGATTCGATAGTCCTCGCGCCGATTGACGACGTGTCCGACACCCCGGGCAATCCGCAGTACACGATAATCCTTGCGAAGGCCAGCAATCCGACAACAATCGACGAGACTGCGGCAAGCGTGCAGAAGAAGCTCGACGACCTGCACGGCAAGAAGGCCTTCCTCGTCTTCACATCAAAGCAGCTGACAGAGCAGATCGGCACAGTCACCAACACGCTGTCGATAGTGCTCGGAGGAATTGCGGGAATCGCGCTAGTAGTCGCAGGAATAGGAATCGCAAACACGATGTTCATGTCAATCGTAGAGCGAACGAGGGAAATCGGAATAATGAAGGCAATCGGAGCCACGAACAACAACATCATCGAAATATTTTTGATGGAGGCCGCGCTCATCGGTCTCATCGGAGGAATAGTCGGCGACATCCTCGGCGTGCTGTTCTCAAGTGCGATAGGGGTGATCCTGTCGAGCTACGGGCTCTCCTTCGGCACGCAGGTCACGCCAGAGCTGCTGCTCATCGGCCTCGGATTCTCGGTCGGAGTCGGAGTGCTATTCGGCTTCATCCCTGCGAGGAAAGGCGCGAAGATGAATCCAATAGAAGCGCTTAGGTACGAATAGATACCTGGAAACACCTGTTAAAACTTCAAGACACCTGAAGATACTTGACAAAAATTAATTTTGGCAGTTTTTATTCGCAAATATATAGAAAATTAGTAACACTCTCAAAAATCACGAATTTCTTTTAATCTTTTTTCTAACAATTCTTTTTGCTGTAGCGTAAGCGGTTCTTCTGGTTTTTTAGTCTTTTCGGAATTTTGAGCAGAGTATCTGATATTTGATAGCACGTCTTCCAATTTTCTATTAGCGCGTTTTTTTCTATGATATTTTATATCTGAAATGCCAAGCTTTTTCAAGCCATGAGAAATTGAGTTAGCTGCCCATCTATATATGGATCTATCATCGTAACTTACGGTTTGCGGGACAAAAATTGTTTCAAGTTTTTCATATTCTATCAATATTGATCTTGAAAATTCTCTATCAACTAATCTTTTCTTCGCTGAATTATATTCTGAAAGTAGCCATTCATGAACATCGCTCTCATCCATTGATACTAACGATTTTCCTTTTAACATTGTTTTTGCAAGTAAAGGTTTCTTTTTTTCTAACAACTTTTTTCCATCATTAGGAAGAATCGGAACATAATCATCATTAAGGTTCAAATAAGAATCAACAAACTTATGAACATTCCACAAAGATTTTATCCTTCTTACAGGATGCATGATGTAAGGAAATTGGCTTCTAGTTGTGAATGGCGCAATACCAGATAATGCATATAAACCAACCATAAGACCTGTATACCATACTGGTATTGTGTTAGCTTGGGAAACAATGATTCCTGGGAGTATTCCTGTTCTGCTGATATCTTTTATAGGTTCTGTAATGCCATCTGAAATAATGTCATCGAATAACAATAATTTGTTGAAAAGAGTATTATGATCATGTAGATTTTCTGTTCTAGTTATCAATTCTTCCAAGTTGTGATATCTTTTCTTTTCCTCTTTGCGAACCCACCTTGAGATTCTATCTCTTAATCCTCCGGACATCATTTCATTAGTGTAGTAATGTGCTGCATGTCTTCTTTCGTGCTCTAGTACATCTGATCTTCCCCAGAGAAGCATCGCTCGTTTCAAAACCATTCCAGCTGTGATACCCAAGACACTTGGTCCGACAAAGCCTTGTGTAGCTTCAAGGGATTTTGCAACATAATCTTTGACAAACCACAAAGGAAGAAGATATGACCAAATTCCAGTGGGATTCATATATTGGTGAATATTGGGATATACGCCAAACTTGTCAACAAGGGTGGCAATACCATAGTTAATCCCTTCAAACTTGTCAGGTTTATAACCAATTCCGATTTTATCTTCATCGTCATCAAAAATTCCCATCGCATTAGGAATAGAGGAATATGAGTAGTTCATTTGTTTGGCTACTACTTCATTCGGATACTTTCCCTTTAATGTATTAAGCAATTTTCGTTTCATTATTTCAAGGATAACGGTTAAGAATTTAAAGATGTTGGTTTTTATCATGATGAAAGAATTCTAAATTTTTATTGAATTTTCTAATACCCCTCTAACAAAACTATAAATTCTAAAATCATTAGATAGGTATTAGAAGATGGTAGAACAAAAAGAATCGAAATTTAACCCTGGTTCTCCAATTAAGAGTAGAAGATGAATAGAAGATGAATAGAAGATGAATAGAAGATGAATAGAAGATGAATAGAAGATGAATAGAAGATGAATAGAAGATGAATAGGGAAAATTTTTCAACCATTAATACGAAATAGGGACAAATTGCGCGATTTTTAATGTAATATGCGAAAAAAATTTCTATTTGCTGATAAAACTATCGGCCAGTAGCACCTGTTCTCTATAAATCCGTAAATTCCGCCACTTTGATTGAGAAACATGAAGGGTGCTCTCGGAAAATCACTCAGTGTAGTATTTTTCGTAGCCTTGTTCAGCGTTATTCTTACGTCGGCTGCCCTCGCTGCCACGATTTTTACGGATAAACCCGACTATCAGCCTACAGATCCTGTTATAATTACCGGCACTGGCTTTCTTCCGAACAGCATGATTTGGCTCACAATCGTCCAGCCGAGCGGCTACACATACTATCCAACTTCTTACACTGACTCGAGCGGAACTTTCACATACACTTTCACTGCTGGTCTAACTTCTGGAACTTATTACGTAAGTGCAACTGATGGGACAAATTCAGCTGCAACTACATTTACTGATGATGCAGGATCCATATGGACAACATTGGATACTTGTGGAGCATCAGGGAGTCCACAAGATGTCAATCAATATGCAGTTGGGGATAATGTTTATATCAATGGTGCAAATTTCGATCCTGGAATTTATAACTGGGACATAACAGGTGTATCAGGATGTGATGCAGGTGTTACTGTTGCATCAGGAACTACAACTGTTGGCGCATCCGGTAGCTTTTGTTTTGATGCACACACTGTTCAAGCTGATGAGTGTGATGTATACAAAGCAACTGTTGGGGGTAAACATGATAATTACAGCGTTGAGGCAGCGACAACAACGACGACGACACCAACAACAACGACCACTACTCCAACGACTACAACTACAACCACCACTACAACTACTACCACAACGACGACAACTACAACTCCGACTACAACCACGACGACTACAACTACACCGACAACCACCACAACTACAACAACTACGACTACAACTCCGACTACCACTACTACGACACCAACGACAACGACTACAACAACTACAACGCCAACTACGACAACGACTACAACGACTGTAACCATAGTGCCGGCGCCGACAGCAATCGGTCTCTGGCCATATGTGCTCGTGCTTTCGTTCATAGGCATAGGAGCTTGGGAGATAGGGACGAGTCAGCTCTTTGCAAAGCATTTTCACAAAGCACTTAAGCGTTAACTACCTCTCTTATTCTGCAAGTCTAGCTAGGCAGGTCTGGATAGAATGACAGAACAAAGGATAGAGCAAGGCAAAGGCACATCGAATATGAACATTTTGAAAAGTCCGAACGCGCTCTCTCTCAAAATAAACAGACAACTATTGATTTTCATAGCCGAGTTCAGCATCCTGCTTTCAGTTTTCTACATACTCACCATACAGTTCGAGTCGTACGTGCCTATCTTCAACATGCAGACGACTTCTGCAACACTCGTACAGATACTTCAGTTCTTCGGCCTGAAAGCCACGCTGAACGCGAACCAGGTCAGCCTGCAGTCGTTCGTCCTCGAAGTCGTGCGACAGTGCACCGGGCTGTTCGAAGTGATAACGCTGCTCGCGTGCGTGTTGGCGTTCCCAACGAGCCTGAGGAACAAGCTGCTCGGAGCCGCGATGGGCCTTCCCCTGATTTACGTGGCAAACATACTGCGCCTCGTGTTTCTCGCTTATCTGGGAGTCTACAACTTCCCCATATTCGAAGTCGTTCATGACTACATCCTCCAGCTCACGTTCTTCTCTTTCGTCATTTTCATCTGGTTCGCGTGGATCGACAGAGTGGTGAGGGTGAGGAAAAATGCGGATGCAGTTCAGCAAATTTAAATTGACAGGCAATAGAAGCAATAAAATAATCGGGAAAATTTTCACAGGCAGGATGAAGTTCCTGCTTGAGTTTCTTGCAGTGGCATCGCTTCTTTTCGTCGTTTTCTATTTCGGTCAGGGCTCCTACACCCTTCTGCTGAAGGAAGGCATGTCCGAATACTACTATACGTTCAAGAGCATTTTCGGCCTCCAGGTGCCGCAGCACATCTACTCCGACATACTGCTCATCCAGGCGCTTTCATTCTTCGCCCTCACGCTCGTCACGCCGAAGGTCCCGCTCAAAAGAAAAATAAAATTCCTGCTTGCGGGGGTCGCGATATTTTTCATCCTGGACCTGTTCTTCGCAATACTCGACCTGACTTTCCAGAGCAGCGAGACGCTCATACTTCTAGCAGCAGACTTCCTGAAGCTCGCCCTGCCGTTCGCCCTCTGGTTCGCATTCAGCTACAATTACCTGCTGAGATTCTTTGACGAGAGGTTTGAAGACAAGAAATAAGAAATGAGAGAAAAAAGTAAAAGAAAGAAGAGAGAAAAAATAAAAAAATAAAAAATTAAAAGGAAAATAAGGCGAAAAATAACCACGCCGAGTAGTGCCAAATTTTTATAAGAACCATTTCTGCCCGTTACTTTCAGTGAGCAGATGTTTACAGTGAACTTTTCGAGAAATAGAAAAATCTGGATCGCAATTGCGGTTGCGGCGATTGCTACGACATCCGTAATCCTAGCAGGGACTTTCGCGACGACAGGCTTCTTCTTCAAGGCCTTCGACAAGACGCTGTCGCCGGGAGAACAGTACGAGCGAAACGTGACAGTCCGACAGTACTACAACCTGACAGTGCGCTTCCAGAAGGAGACCTCTTCGACAACCTACCTGACTTTCGACAGCAACGACACGACGATTGTGCTGAAAAATACTAGCGGGAACGAGCTTGCTAGCGGCACAGGAGTGATTAACGCGAAGATGTACTTCCTCATGACCAAGCCAACTCTTGACAGCATTGTGACAATCTCGGCGGCAAATCTCGGGGAATACGAGGACGTCGTCGACCAGCAAGTCAACAAGACGTTCAGCGGCACGACGGCTTACATAACAATCAAGGTCCACAGCAAGCCTCCGGTGGCGGCAAGCATGTTCGGCACAGTGACTGACGAACTCACGAGTGCGTCAGTTCAGGGTGTGACGGTCGCGGCTTTCGACGACGGCGCAGACCCATCGACAGCAAGCATCATAAATAGTAGCGTGAGCGACAGCAACGGTCGGTACAGCATGCAGTTCCAGCTAAACGCCAGCAAGGCTTTCGACGTCTATGTGAGCGACTACGACGTCAGCTAGAAAAAGAAATTTTTTGATTTTTATTTTTTTTTAATTTGACTTTTAATTTTTATTCTTCAGCGGCTGAAGATTTTTATTTTCATACGGGCACAGGTCGGCGACCGGGCACATGTAACATTTCGGCCTCGGCGACGTGCAGATCTCTTTCCCGAAGTCGACGAAAAGGCTGTTGACTTCCAGCCAGTATTTCTTCGGCACGACGCGATGCAAATCGTGATGGATTTTTTCGGGATTTTTGTTTCTTGACAGATGCAGCCTTTGCGCAATCACCTTGACATGTGTGTCGACGGCGATCGTTGGGATGTCGAAACCATATGACAAAACGATGTCCGCCGATTTCCCTCCGACGCCAGGCAGCTCCATCAGTTTTTCTCTGGAATTTGGAACCTTTCCTCCGAATTTTTCTAGCAACATCTTGCTTATGGCAACGATTCTTTTTGCCTTTGTTGGATGATAATTAACATTTTTTATCAAAGCATCTACTCTTCTCACTCCAAGTTTTACGAACTGTCTAGGAGTTTTCGCATTTTTGAACAAACGTTCGGCAGCTGGATGACTTATTTCGTCGGTTGTCTGGTGCGAAAGGATAACACCAATAAGGACGCGGAAAGGATCTGTCTTCATCTTCGCATATCTTTCATAACCGTAACGCTTATTAAGTCTGTGGATTATTTTTACTATAGCCTTTCTGTTGAGAGGCTTCCATTCAACAAATTCAGAAGCTGCAGGTGTTTCAGCTCGCATTAAAATCACTTATGACTTCGAAGCATAAATCAGTGAGTATATCTCCTTCTGAGGTTAGCTTTAGCTCTAGATTTCTGATTTGCGAGGTGTTGTGAATGATTTTTGAAAAATTAAATCCTGAATTAGAAAAAATTGTAAAAAAAAGATTCAAGCAGCCGACTCTTCCGCAGCAGCTGACGTTTGATCCGATACTCGAAGGGAAGAATGTTTTGTTGCTGGCGCCAGTCGGGACAGGAAAATGTGTTGGCAAAGATACTTTGATTTTAACGCAAGAAGGTCCAAAAGAAATAAGTGAATTTTATAATGAAAGAATTAAGGTAAATTCTATAAATCGCGAGTTGAAGACAGAACTTTTTACCGGATTCGTCATACAAAAAAGAAAAAGCAAATTGTTTGAAGTTGAAACATCAACTGGAAGAAGAATTAAAGTTACAGATGATCATAGATTCCTGACAATTAGAAATGGAAGCTTGTTGTGGTTACCATTAAAAGAATTGCAGACTGACGATTATGTTGCCGTGGCAAGAAAACTGAAACTTTTTGAACAAAAGCCAAAGATTTCCCTCGAATTGTTCGAAAAGTATATGAATGAACGCATTTGCTTTAATACCATGCCTTCAATCGCTGAAATATTGAAAATAATAAAGGAAAGGAAAGGTCTCAGTTTAAGGAAGATAGGAAGACTTGTAGGCTGTCACAAAGCGACTCTTCTGAGAGCGAAAAAAGGAAGGTGCATATTAGGAAGGACAATCAGAAATCTTGTTAATCTTGCTGGGATAAATAAAAATGAAATAGAAATCAAAGCAATCACTTTCCCTGGTAGCAAAACTTTTGCCGTTCCTTCAATTGATGAAAAATTTGCATATTTTGTTGGACTGATTATAGGGGATGGTAATTTTAATCAAAATAGAACAATTAGATTTACTACAGCTTCTTCCGATCTTTTAAATTTGTTCAAAAATTACTTATCCTGCCTCAAATTAAATTTGGGGAAGGATAAATCAAGGGAATATGATTACTACACAACATCAAAACCCTTGCTTTATTTGTTGTATTCTATAGGTTTACCAAGGAAAAACAAATCTGCTGCCGTTAGGATTCCACCAATATTTTTCAAGAATTATGGATTGCTCTCTTCTGTTATAAGAGGGATTTACGATACAGATGGATCAATATATGGAACGACTATAGAACTAACAACAAAGAGCAAGAGGTTAGCCGATGAAATATTGCTTGCGCTGTCTTGTTTCGGCATTGTTGCAATAAGAAAAGTGAAGCGTGTAAAAAGGAAAAATTATCAAAGAATTGTAATTCAAAATGTTCTTGAAAGAAAATTGTTTAGGGATAAAATTGATTTTTTCAAACCCGATAAAAAACTCAAATTAATGAACTCTTTAAACTATTCTTCTAATCCTAATTTAGATATAGTTCCAGAAATTTCAAACATTCTTAGAATAATCAAAGAAAAAATGAATGTAAATTTCGAGGATTCCGGTTCACTTGAAAAGTTATATTATACATATGTAGGCAAAAATCCGGAAAATCCGAGTCGTATGATGCTACTCAAAATATTGCAACATTTTTCAGCAAATTCTCCGGGAAAAACTTTTCCAATTGAATTTCAACTTCTGCAAACCCTAGCAACTTCTGACATTTTTTGGGATAGAATAAAAACGATTAAAAAAGGAAGAAAAGATTTTGTTTATGATGCTTCAATACCTGAAACTAAAAATTTCATAGGTAATGGAATCGTTCTTCATAACACGGAAAGTTGCATGCTTCCGCTTTTCAGCATGGTCATGGACCTCAAGCCGCAGCCGATAAGCATACTCTACGTCACTCCGCTGAAGAGCCTCAACAGAGACCTTCTTGACAGGCTGATGTGGTGGTGCAACGAGATAGGCATCGAGGCGAGCGTCAGGCATGGTGACACGACGCAGTACGAGCGCAGGCTGCAGGCGGAATTCCCTCCTCAACTTTTGATTACCACACCTGAGACGATACAGGCGATACTTCCAGGAAAAGTCATCCGCGAGCACCTGAAGAACGTGCGCTGGCTTGTGATCGACGAGGTGCACGAGATCGTGGACAGCAAGCGAGGAGTGCAGCTCTCGCTGGCCATCGAGAGGTTGAGAAATCTTGCGGGTCATGATTTTCAGATCATCGGGCTTTCTGCGACCGTCGGGAATCCGGAGCACGTCGCGAAATTCATCTGCCCGGAGAAACCAATAGAGATCATCAAGGCGACTCAGCAGAAAGAAATAAAAATAAAAGTCATAAGCCCGAAGATCGAGCTGAAGGACAGGAAGATCGCAACGACACTCAACACTGCGAGCGATACCGCGGCCCGCATAAGGACGATAATGGATCTCATCAAGGAGCATCGGTCAGTTCTGGTTTTTACAAACACTCGGGAGTTCGCAGAGATTCTGGCAAACCGCATACGCACGATCGACAGGCAATTCCCTGCAGGAATCCATCACGGATCGCTGAGCAAGGAAGTGAGAATAAAGGCAGAGAAGGAATTCAAAAAAGAAGAGCTGAAGGCAATCATAGCGACGAGCAGCCTGCAGCTCGGCATAGACATAGGGAGCGTGGACCTCGTGCTGCAGTACATGTCTCCGAGGACAGTTTCGCAGATAATCCAACGAGTGGGGAGGAGCGGCCACGAGTCGAGCCGCGTGAGCGAGGGAATCATTATCTCAACGGACGAAGACGACGTGTTCGAGTCGAGCGTAATCGCGAGGAAGGCGATGGCGGGCGAGCTCGAGAGGCTGAACTTCCACGAGGCGGCGTACGACGTGCTCGCGCACCAGCTTGTCGGACTGACGCTGGATCAGTACCGCATCGACCTGAAGAGGGCTTACGAAATAATTTCGCATTCGTATCCGTTCGCGCGCATCACTTTTCCGGAGTTCCTCGAGGTGTGCAAGCAGCTCGAGCAGCTCCACCTGATTTTCCTTGACGACAACATCACGAAAAAACGAAGAGGGTTCGAATATTATTTCACGCAGCTCTCGACTATTCCGGACACGAAGCAGTACCGGGTGATGAACATGATCGACCAGAGCTTCGTCGGGGTGGTGGACGAGGAGTTCGTGGCTCTGCATGGAGACATAGGGACTTCGTTCATCCTCAAGGGGGAGGCTTACCGCATAATCCAGGTCGAGGAGGACCGCGTGATGGTCGAGCCGACAGTCGACATCGAGGCCGCAGTGCCGGGATGGGAGGGCGAGCTGATTCCAGTTCCTTTCGAGGTCGCGCAGGAGGTCGGGCACCTCCGTTCGGTGATTTTCCAGAAATTGAAAGAGAAGGACGAGAGGGAAGTTTTGCAGGACGTCATGCGCGCGTATCCCGCTGACGAAAGCTCGGCGAGGAAGATGCTCAAGGTCATCAAGGCGCAGATCAAGTTCGGCATAATCCCTGACGATAAGACCATCCTCATCGAAGACTCAGACGAGATTGTGGTCATCCACGCTGCGTTCGGCACCGTGGTCAACGAGAGCCTCGGGAGGTTCATCACTTCCCTGCTCACGAACCGTGTCGGCTCGGTCGCGCTGAAGATCGACCCTTACAGAATTATTTTGCAGTTCCAGAAAAACGCGAAGAGCCTCGAGATGATAAAGGAAATCCTCTTCACGGTCAATCCTGAGCACATACGCAGCTATCTCGAGATGAACCTGACTCGCAGCAGCCTGTTCGAGTGGAAGTTCGTGCACGTCGCGAAGAGGTTCGGCGCCATCGAGAAGGGCGCGCAGTACGGAAGAGTCCGGCTCGGAAGAATAATCGACAGCTTCATAGGCACTCCGCTCTACAAGGAGACGCTGAAGGAGCTGGAGGTCGAGAAGTTCGACATAGCGCGGGCGATAGAAATTTTACGAAGGATCCAGGAAAAGAAAATCGCAGTAATTTTCAAGCCGGGCCTTTCAATACTCGGCAAGTACGGGCTGCGCCACGCGTTCGCAGAGGTCGTCGGGCCGCAGAAGCCTGAGGTGGAGATCTTCGAGCTCTTCAAGCGCCGCATCATGCAGACGACTGTCAGGCTGGCATGCATGAACTGCGGGCAGTGGAACCAGACCTACATAGTCGGAGACATAGCGAAGAACGCCCGCTGCGGAAAGTGCCAGGCAAAGCTTCTCGCGGTCGCGCATCCCCGCAACCCGATGATCGTGAAGATAATAAAGAAAGGTCTGAAGAAGACTGCGAGTGCGGAAGAAATGAAATATTTCGAGCGCGCGAGGATGACTGCTGATTTGTTTTTGGTTTACGGAAAGAAGGCGGCGGTCGCGCTGGCTGCACGCGGCGTCGGCCCTGTCGGCGCGAGAAGGATACTCGCGAAATATCACAAGGACGACGACGCCTTCATGAGGGACCTTCTGGACGCGGAGAGGCAGTTCATCAAGACTAGGAAATTCTGGAGTAGCTAATACAAATTTCCTTGAAGAATTTATTTTTTCATAAAAATTAAAATTAGGCATTTCGTCTATGAGATTGGACAAGATAATGACCAATTTGAACAATTGTATAGCCAGCTGCTAAACCGAAAGCTAATATTGCAGTATGAGGATTATTAATTGCGTCACCAAAATTTTTACCAGATAATGTGTAGATTACAGACTCACCAAGATAAGTGACTCCTGCAGTGACAGTTGCTCCAACGAGGACACCCAATTTATATTCCATTTTATCACTTCTCATGATTTCATCAAAAATCAATTATTTAAGCTTTTCTATTTGATAGAAAATCACTTTATTGGATTTGAAATTTCAGAACCAAATATTAATTTTTATGATTTAATAAATTACCTTGAAGAATCTGTTAAAAATTTCTTACATTAGAAATTTCAGACATTCGGGCAGTTGCTAACAGGAAGGGACGCGATAGCGTTCTCCCCGGCGTCGTTGTAGTTGCCGTTGCCGTCAAGGTCTGCCTGGGCCTGGTAGGCCGTGTAGCTGCATGAGTTCAGAGGAACTGTGAAGGCGCACCCGCATCCGTTTCCGGTAGCGATGACGCAGCTGCACATGAGCTGCTGGTCGCCCGCGAGCTGCTGCCTCACGAACGCGACTTTGCCGTTGCAGCTCTGCACTCCGCTTATGAGGGCAGAGACGCGGTTTCCGACCTGGACCGATTCAGGGAAAAATGATATCTGTATCTGTCCGCTGCAGCTTCCGCTCTGTGCGCTGCCGCCGAGTGCGCTTCCTATGGTTCCTGCGCCCGACGAGCCGGCAGGCTGAATCGGAGAAAGTATCGCCAGCATGGAATAGAAAAGAACGAGACTCACAGCGAAAAGCAAAACATATTCTCTTGTCTTCATCATTTTTTTCACGCTTCAGCTCACTTAGCTAATTTTAATTTATTCACATATGCATAAAAAGCTTTTTAACCGTTTCTTTCAGGGCCCATTTAGACCCTCCCAGTCCGCCAGCTGTCGGATTTCTTCTTGCCGAAAATGAAGAAAGAGATGAGGGCTCCGACCACTCCTCCGAGGTGGCCGACGTTCGAGACAGTCGAGGGCAGCCTCAGCAGGATTATGATCATCCAGCTGAAAAGGAAGAGGACGAGGGTTACGAAAAAAGGCACGTTAGCCGGTATGAAGAGGAGAAGGGAGAGTGCTGCCATGGCGACAAGTCCGTCGATGACTATCTGCGTGGATGTGGAAAAGTTGAACACGCTGGAGGACGCGATCGCCCACTGGCCTATCGGAAGAAGTGCAAGGACTGCGAGGATGGTCGGGATTTTCTCCATAGGCTTGATCAAGGTCGCGACTGCAACCAGGCCGAATATGCCGCCGGAAGCCCCTACGAAGGGGGCGGAGAACGAAATCCCTGAGATAACTCTTCCGAGTATGTCGAATATTACCGCGATGAAGCCGCTGCTGAAAAAGACCGCAAGCAGGGTCCACCTGCCGAGGGTCTTCTCGATCGTCATGCCTGCGATGATGAGGAAAAGGACGTTGAAGAAGATGTGGGTGAAGTCGACGTGTATGAACACGTAGGTTATGAAGGCGTAGATCTGAGGATGCGAAGGCACGAAGCCGAACAGGTTCTCATAATAGACGATGTCCGCCCTCGTGAATAGGAACACAGCAACCATTATCGCTGCGAGCGTGAAAGTGACGTCCGGGAAATATTCGACCTCTCCGAAACCCAATCTCTCGAGCATAATTAATTTTGTGATTTTTAGTTTAAAAGCGAAGCCCGTTCAAGTTCGCTTCGATGCTCAGAAAAAGCCGAAGCTGAGGAAGAAGAGGATTGCAAGCCCGGCGACGACGAGGACGGCGAACGCCTTACTAACCTCTGCGGCCATCTTCTCGTTTCCAAGCCACCTGACGAGGAAGCCCTTGGTCACGGTGTTCGACAGCGCGGCGAGGATTATGCCTCTCACAGCGACGACTGGGGAGATAGAGGAGATGGCCAACGTGGACAAGGAGATAGTTATGGCGTCAAGGTCGAGCAGGCCTGCGACGATCGCTATTGCGTAGAGCCCTGTCTCCCCTACGTACGCCCGGACAATGTTGGACAGGAAAAGTATTACTGTGAAGAAAATGCCGAACTGGAGAGCCGACCTAAGTGCAAGAGGCGATTTTATGTCCAGCTTCGTGCCGTCCTTCGAACCCTTCCTCCAGGTGAAATAGCTGAGAGCGAAGCCCAGGACGCCGAGAAGCGCGAAAGGCAGCAAGAGCTGGAACGTGACCTCGGAATTGAAGAAGGCAGAGACTCCGATGCTCCTGAAGAACATGACAGACGAGGCGAGGACTGTAGCGAATGCTGCCGAATATGCTATCCGCCTGTTCTGCTTCGAGTTCTCGGCCATGCTGACCGAGACTGCTGTGCTGCTCGCGATGCCGCCGAAAAATCCCGTGAGTCCTAGCCCCCACCTGGCCCCAAGGACTTTCATGAGTATGTAGCTAGCAAAGCTGATCGACAGAACGAAGACTATGCTGAGCCATATGACAAAAGGATCAAGATTCACCCCTGCAACGACTACACTTCTCGGAAGAATTGGAAGTATGATGAAGGTTATGATCGCGAATATCACGGCGTCCCATATCTCCTTCTCCTTGAGGTGCTTGGCGAAATGGTGCATCGCATTCCTCGACACGAGGATGAAGGTCAGGATGACTCCTAGCGAGACGGAGAAGATGAAGGGATATTCGTCGAAATAGATGATCAGGCCGATGAGAAATGTTATGAGGACTGCTATCTCCGTGGTCAGGCCGATGTGCCTGTTGTTCTTCGACTTCTCGTAGTAGCCGAAAACGGTCAGCACGCCGACAAACGCAAAGGCGACGAGGATGGGTACGATGCTGTCCAGGAGTTCTATCGCGAAATATGCGCTCAGTGTTCCGAGGAGTGAGATGAGCATGAACGTCCTCAGGCCTTCGACAAGCTCTCCGTGTCCCCGCCGTTCGCGCTCGACTCCGATGAGCGCCCCGAGAGCCAGCGAAAGGATGACTTTCAGCAAAATACTTGTAGGCATCGTTAACAACAACCGTTAAATAAAATCAGAATTCCCCGCCAAATAAACGTATCTGCGAAACAGAAAAACGAGAAATGCTCCCACCGAGACTTGAATTCAACTGAACCTCTTAAAAAAGGAAGTGGGTCGGGAGAGATTTGAACTCTCGATCTTTGCGACGTCAACGCAACGTCTTTCGGCAATGTCTTAACCGGGCTGGACTACCGACCCATCTATCCAATATTTTCTCTCGCAGCCTAGATTTAAATCTGCATTGATTAATTATATTAAAGTTGATTTTCGTGGCTGATAAAATAAGGTGCGCGCACATATTGGTCGAGAAATTCACGGACGCGCAGCAAATCCTAGAACGGCTGAAGAAAGGCGAGGATTTCGCCAAGCTCGCCGCGGAAAAATCAATCGACGGCTCGCGCAGGAGAGGTGGAGACCTGGGCTGGTTCGGCCACGGCGTCATGGTGAGGGAGTTCGAGCAGGCCGCGTTCGCGCTTCAGAAAGGTCAGCTGTCCGGCTTGGTGAAGAGCCAGTTCGGCTACCACATAATAAAAAGGCTGGAATGACGGCGGCTTGAGGGACGTCGGAGGTTTGTTGTTTTGATACTGTCTGTGTGTTAGACGTCTAATATGCAAAACGCATATCACATGCGCGATGGCCGCGCCAAATTTTTTTATGGTTGGTCTGTAATCGCACGCACGCAGATGCGGGCCAAGATTTATTTTGCAGGATATAATGAGGGAAAGTTCCAAGAAAACCGTAGGTTGTCTTTATCAAACGTGAAATTTTCGGCGCGGGTTGCTTTCGTCGCATCGCAAAAAACATTGATCATAACTTTCTCAGAATCATTTTTCCCCAATTGGGATAAAAGCCGCTTTTCGCATTATCTATTCTTTCAATCTCTTCCTTACTCAGCGTGAAATCAATTGAAGTCACATTCTCCCTCGTGTGAGCAATCGTGCTTGCCTTGGGAATCACGACGACCGGTTTTCGAGTGCAGAGCCAATTCAAAGTCACCTGCGCCACAGTTTTTTTGTGCTTTTCCGCAATCTCGCTGATCACTCTCACTATCTCAGGATTTCTTCGAAATAGATTTCCGTGATCGAGCGGGCTGTATGCGATAACAGTGATTTTTTCTTTTTTGCAGAACGGAATCAGATCTTTTTCTATTTCTCTCGCTAATGGATTGTAAAGGACCTGATTTGAGACTATCTCATTTTTCTTCAAAGCCTCCTGAGCTTCCTTTGTCCTTTTCACAGAAAAATTGCTTATGCCGATGTATCTTATTTTTCCGTCCTCGACAAGCTTCTCCATCGCCTTCATGGTCTCGCTTATCGAAACCAGAGGGTTCGGCCAGTGAAGCTGATAGAGATCGATAGTTTTTATTCCAAGTCTTTTCAAACTATTTTCGCACGCCTTGATGATTCCGTTGTAAGTGAAATGGTTCGGCAGCGCTTTGGTCGCGACAAAAACATCGTCATCCTTTTCGAGGACTTCTGCGACAACAGGCTCGGTTCCGTACATCTCCGCCGTGTCGATGAACCTTGCTCCCATCTTGAGGCCAGCTAGCAATGCTCTGACAACCTCAGAACTATTCTCGATTTTCCAAGTCCCCATTCCGATTACTGGAATTTTCTCCCTCGTCCTTCCAAGAGTCTTGAATTTCATAGAAACATTTTGGCGCCTAAAAAAATAAACTAATGTGTTTTGTAGGTCCCAATATCCAGGCGATAAACGACGACATCGAACCTCTGCTTGACGGAATCCATCATGTACTTTTCCGAAACCCTAGTCTTCTTTCCGCAGCACGAACAATATGCATCGAACATAAAGGAACAAAGATTGTTAAGAATTTAAGTGTTAAAAAATGCGCCCAGGACGGGATTTTCAGGGCGAACCTTTTGAACCCGTAAGTAGCGAAGCTACGCAGGTTGCTTGCATCTTTCTGCCTAATTTAGCAAACTCACACGATTGTTTTCCAATCTCTGTGCCCTACCAGATTAGGCGACCTGGGCATGCTGGTATCAAAACATAAATCAATAGCGTTATTTAAATGTTTAACCTGAAGACTAGAAGAAGGAATTGAAGAAGGTATTACTATGGCAAGCAAGCACAGCACCTACAAATTGTTTCCAGAACTCGTGGACGTAAGTGGAGCGATCGTAGACATGTACTTGAATTACGGTCCCCTGAACATGATGGAACTTTATGACAAGTTTGACGAGCACGGCCTGTTCGTGCAAGTAGAGAGAGAAATGTCCAAGAGCAAGAAAAAAAGCACTATCTACCTGATTAAAGCGATGAGGGAAAGCCAGATGGACTTTGTCAGGAAAGAATGGGAAGGCCTGCTTGCAGACAAAATATTGAAAATAAAAAGGATTGGCAATTCCAAAAAGGCGATGTACAACGAAAGGGTTGTTGTGGAAAGCGTCAAATATTCCGATTACCTGGCAACTTTGGACCAAAGTCAAAAACAAAATCAAGAACAAAGTCAAGAAACTAATCAGACTTCCAATCAGATTTCTACTCAGACTTCCAGTTCTTCGCCGTAATTCAAGACTTTTCCTTTCAATCCTGCTGCGTTAAGTTTCGCCACGAACTCGTTCGGGTCCGCCTGAATCATCTGCATGGTGTTGTAGTGCATCGGTATAGTCAGCTTTGCGTTGACTGCCTTCGCTGCCTCGACAGCCTCGTCGATGCCCATGGTGAAGTGGCCGCCGATCGGCAGCAGGGCCACGTCGATGTTTTGTGCAGCGAGCTCCTTCATCTCAGGCACGAAGTCAGTGTCTCCGGCGTGGTAGATGCGCTTGCTGTCGGTGTCGATGACAAAGCCGACCTTATGGCCCTTCGGATGGAAAGGAATGCCGGGCTCGCGGAACTTGTCGACGTTGTAAGCCGGAATCGTCTCGTAGCTCACGTCTGCGAGGCTGCCTTTGGTGCCGGGCCTGACGAGCTTGGTCTTGAAGTCTGCCAGCTTGGCCGCGCACTCCTCGCTCGCCACGACGATCGCCCCGCTCGAGATGTTCTTGCGTATGTCGTCCGGCGCGCAGTGGTCGTAGTGCTCGTGAGTGACGAAGACTATGTCCGCCTTCTCGAGCGGCCGGATTCCGGCAGGGTTTTCCTTTAGGAACGGGTCTATGAGGATCCTCTTGCTGCTCGTGTGGATCTCGAAAGCGGCGTGCCCCAGATATCTTAGCATCATTTCATCCATCTCAATTATTCCTAAGTCAATTCATCTCAAAAGTAGGTACAGGAGACAACAAATTCAAAAACGTTCAATACTTCAATTTTCGTCCAAGTATTTAAATGTTAATCCCGAATATTAATTTAACAGAAATTTCTGTTAGAAAAAGAAGGAAAATCGGAGGAAAAAAGATGCCTATAAGCGTCAAAGACATTGCCGACATGTTCGGCAAGGATGTTTTTACCGGAAAAGGTTTCTATGCAGGAAAAGTGACGGACCTTGAGTTCGACCTTTCTCGATTCAAGATCCGCTCGCTCGTGATCGAAGCCGCGCGCGGAAGTTTTCTCGGAAAGGCCCTCGGGGGCAAGAAGGGAGTGATAATCCCGTACCCGATGGTGCAGGCGATAGGTGATGTCGTGATAATCAAGCACATACCGACGCCGGCAGGGTCCGAAGAGGGAATGGAAGGCGGAGAGACGGCCGCGATGGCAGAGAGTGCCTAGGATCCGCAGTTCGGTAGTCCGTTAGTCGATGATAGTCCGCAAATAGCCCATGAAAAACTGGCTTGCAATCAATGTAATAATCGATGCAATTAATTCTTAAGTATCTAAATTAAATTTATTAATTGTTGGCTGCATCTGCGATCGCCGTGACGTGAAAAGAAAGGGTCGAATAAGAAAAAGAAAGAGTCGAGGCAGAACAAGGAAAAGAACAAGGAAAAATTGATCGGAATGGAAGAGGGCAAAAAACCGGCGAAGATCAAGGAGCTCACGTGGACGAGGCAGGGGGAGATTTACGTGCTGCTGGACCAGGACACGAAGAAGACCTTCTCAATCGACCCGATAGCATTCCTTGTTTGGATACAGTGCGACGGCAAGACCGACCTGGAGAAAATAGTGGACATCTTTTCCGTGAACGGCAACAGGGACATCGTGAAGGCCGCCATCAACGGAATCCTGGAGAAGCTTGAGGGTAACGGCCTGATAAAGTGGATCTAGACTCGACGGCCCAATAGAAAAAATCGGCGAATTAAATTAATTTTAATTAAATTAATCAAATTTAATTTAAATCGCCCCAAAACAAAATATTCTTTATGAAAATAGCGATTCCTCTTGCGATTGTTTTCATGGCCTTCATATGCGCGACTATTCTCTACCTCATTTTTTCCGGGATAATCTCGCTCCCGATAACGACTACGACAGCCACTACAGCGCCGCTTGAGCAGCTCATGCCGAATTCCGCTTGGCAGCTTGTCACGGGATACAGCGAGAGCTTCGGCCAGTGTGCATCCCTTTGCAACGCATATCAGGCGAGCGGATGCAACCAGATGACTGCGAAAGACTACTGCAGCGCGCTGTTCTCGCTCGACCTCGGAAGGACAGGCAGCATGGACAGCAACACATACGGCAGCACTCCGGCCGGAGGAACGACGTGCGACACGAACATGCACTGCTACGACGTGGTCAAGAACTGCGAATGTTCTGGCGGGCAGCCTCTCAATCTCGGCACGTGCGTGCGACTGCTCTACTCGTCCTTCACAGACGTGGGTCTCAGCTTCGTCCAGGCGTACTCGACTGTCTCCCAAAATCTTCACGGGAACTGCGGAACGCCGGCGCCGAGAAGTTGAATGACTTATTTGAACAAAAAAAATAAACTTACAAAATGGTTGTAAATTATGAATTTGAAGAAATTTTTGAATGGCAACTGGAAGAAAATATTGATAATTCTTGTCGCCATTGCGGCATGGTATTTCATCGGATCCAGCGGCCTCTTTCAGATTCCTGGACTTGGTTTTTTTAGCGGCGGCGGAACTTTCGCAGCCTACAAGACATGCGACTGCATCGGCATTCCGAACAATCAGCATGCCATTGGCAGCAGCAGCTCTTACTGCGTAGGGATTGTAGCAAATTGCCGCTGCTTCCTGATAGGCTATCCTTCCGGAGACATACTAGGACCGAAACAGGAAGTCGACTGCAACTGCCCAGAGGGAAAATATGTTTTCGATTGGGGAACCGATGCCTGCAGGTTTTTCAAAGACTTAGGTTCTGTCATGAAGTAAGTTGATCAAAGCAACAAAATTCAAGGATAGACTCTATTTATCAGTCTCGGGAAAGCGATCGCATCCCTGATGTGCTCGAGCTTGCAGACCCAGGCCACGACGCGTTCGACTCCGAGGCCGAAACCGCTGTGAGGAACGCTTCCATATTTTCGCAGCGCGAGATACCATTCATACGCCTTCGGGTCTAGCTTGTCCTCCTTGATGCGCTTCATCAGCTCGTCGTAGTCGTCAATCCTCTGGCCGCCGCCGGTTATCTCGCCCCATCCTTCAGGAGCTAGCAGGTCGACAGACAGCGTGACGTCCGGACGCTTCGGGTCGGGCATGTGATAGAACGCCTTTATTCCGCGCGGAAAGTGAGTGAGGAAAAATGGCTGCGTCTCTTTGTCGGTGAGGATTTTTTCTTTCTCCCATGTTATGTCCTCTCCCTGCTTTATCTTCACTCCCGCCTTCTGCAAAATCTTAATAGCTTCTTCGTGCCTCATCCTGCGGAACGGGGGCTTTATCTTCAGCAGGTCCTGCGGGTCGCGTCCCAGTTTCTTCAGCTCTTCCGGCATTTCTTTCGCCAGCCCGTGCAGGAAAAACGTGACAAGCTCCTCTTCGGTTTTCAGCAGACCTTCGAAGTCGCAGAAAGGCTCCTCGGCCTCCATGTGCCAGTACTCGGTGAGGTGCCTGCGCGTGCGGCTCTTCTCTGCGCGGAACGAAGGAGAGACCGTGTAGATCTTCCCTATGCTCGCGATGGCAGCCTCGGCGTAAAGCTGCCAGCTCTGGGCGAGGTAAGCCTTGCTGTCGAAATACTTCACCGGAAAGAGCGTCGAGCCGCCTTCGACCGCGGCCTGCGTGAAAATAGGAGAGTGGAATTCCGTGAAGCCGTGCTCGTCGAACCATTTGCGTGCGAGCTGTAGCAATTTCGCGCGCACCTTCAGGACAAGTTGCATCCTTTCCGTCCTCAGCTCGAAGTGCCGCTGGTCCATCAGGAAGTCCGGGCCGTGCTCCCTCATTTTCTTCTCAATGCTTGCGAGCGGGTAATCGTCAGCCGCCTTCTGCAAAATTTTTATTTTCGCCACCTGCAACTCGTATCCGCCCGAAGCGCGCGCATCCTGCTTGGCCGTTCCTTCAATTTCGACGACAGACTCGACTGGTAATTTTTCCAGCTGATCAAATTCCTTCGGAAGCTTGTCTTTCTTAATCGTGCATTGAATTATCCCAGTCCCGTCCCTGACCTGCAGGAAAGCGATGCCTCCGCTACTGCGCTTGTGGTGCAGCCATCCCGCGATTCTCGTCTCGCTTGATCCCGATTTCCCCTGCAAAATTTCCTTTATGAACTTCTTTTCTGCCATTTTCTTTCACCTTTCTATGCAAGAAGAAAATTGCGGCTTCGGAGGGATTTGAACCCTCGACCTCCTGGTGTCTGCAAAATCTCTCTTTTCCTGAGAAAATTTAACAGCCAGTTGCTCTTTAGCTTTTTCTTCAGAAAAAACCGCTGAGCTACGAAGCCCTGTTTTTATTTTGTGAATTATTCTTGGTTTTTTAGAAATTTCATGCGAAGTTTTCCGCAAAGCAATGGCTAAGTAAGAGTAGTGAGTTGTTCTAGTTTGAGTGTGAATTAAAGCCATCGCCTTTCATGTTTGTCACTCTTTATTCTTCGCCCGCTTTAGTATTTAAATCTTTTTTCAGCCTTATGATAAATTAGGTTGTGCCGTGACTGATTCTCAGAAGGGTGTCGATTCGAGCATTGGCGGGACTCAATTAAGGCCCAATGTGTACATCGTGCCATTCACCGAACTCCTTGTGGAGACCCTGACAGACGCGTTTCTCATAGTTGTGGATCCGAACGACGTGGCGAGAAGGATTTACTCTGCCAAAAAGGCGAATCACAATGTAAATCACAATGCCGAAATTCCAGGCGACAAACTGGACGGGGTGTTTTCCGATGTGGTCAGGCGGATGAGAAGGGAGCAGTCGGAAATGGAGAGGTCGTACGATTTTTGGATGAAGGGGTCCTACGGCGTCGTCAAATACTCGGAGAGCAGTAACCCCGAGCAGAGAGAAATCAGAGTAAAGCTGGAGCCGGAATTGTCCACTTCTTCGTCATTTTACGGAAATACGCAGCCCATAGAAGGAATTTTGAGGAAAAAGGACACCTACGAAGTCCGGTTTCTTGTGTGGCCGCACAAAGGCTGAGGAGAATTTTGCAAAGATTTGCAAAAAGTCTTGTGAAAAAAATTATAACGCCGTAATTATTTTCCAAAGTATATACAATAAAACATATTTGCTAGTTTCGAAATGCCTTTAAAAGCAAATCAAGAAAAGAGTCTTAGGGTTTACGTCTTAACTGACTGGTAATCAGTTAATTCGTTTGGGTTAAATTCAATTCACGTCTGGTAAACGTGAAAAGTATTTGGTAAAATTATTGGTCTTATTCTGAAGCACTGTTATTGCTCTCATCTTGGTGTCGTCAATTCACACTGCTTCTAAGAAAAAATATTTGAAATGGTATATAAGCCCATTTCGATGAGGCAAACTATAGTTTGCCGAATATAGGAGGAAGAAAATGGAAAGCATAATCAAGAACGCTCTGGGAAGAACGTTCGAGGGCGAATCACCAAGTAACAGATTCAAGCTAGAATCAACAAGCGGAGCAACATTCAGTAATGTCGACTATTATAAGTTGGCAGAACAGGAATTCGGCTTTTCCGTGAAGAGGGCTAAGATAGCCGTAGTAGGCTGCGGGGGAGCGGGACAGAACGCCGTAACAAGGCTGACAGAGATCGGGATTGAAGGCGCAACAACAGTATCACTTAATTCTGATGCTAAACACCTGGCCGTGGGTAAGGCCGATAAAAAGATTCTCATAGGTAAGGAATTAACACGTGGTTTAGGTTGCGGTGGATATCCTGAAGTAGGAAAGAAATGCGCAGAGGAAAGCAGGAACGAGATCAAGGAAGCGCTTGAGGGAGTCGACCTGCTGTTCGCGATCGCAGGCATGGGCAAGGGAACAGGCACCGGCAGCATTCCGGTAGTCTGCGAGATTGCCAAGAGCATGGGAGCGATCGTGATAGCGGTAGTGCAGATGCCCTTCAAGCTCGAAGGAGTACGAGTAACGAAAGCAGAAGACGGATTGGCACACTTACGAGAGACTTGCGACACAGCTATCGTCATAGAGAACGACAAGCTGCTGAAGTTCGCAGGAAACATGTCAATCCAGCAGGCATTCGCAGTGGCTGACGAGCTCATAGCAGCCATGGTAAAAGGCATTACCGAGACTATTACGCTGCCAAGCCTAGTGAACCTAGACTATGCAGACGTCAAGGCGGTGATGCACACCGGAGGAGTCGCTGCCATCGGTGTAGGAGAGTCGAACAGCTCTGACAGGGCGCGCGACGCCATAACAAAGGCGCTGCAGAACCCGCTGCTCGAGGTGGACTATACAGGCGCCCAAGGCGCGCTGATCCACATAACGGGCGGGACAGATCTGAAGCTCGACGAGGTCAACCTGATCGGCGAGTCGGTCGCACAGAACCTCGATCCGGGGGCGCAAGTCTTCTGGGGAGCGAGGATACTTCCTGAGTTCGACGGACGAGTCCAGGTCATCGCCATAATCACCGGAGTCAAGTCTCCGTACATACTCGGTCCGCTGAGCTACGAGAAGCCTGTCGTTCGAGAGGTAAGCCAGACTCTGGGAATAGACATAATCCGCTAGAATGAAAACTGGAGGACAAAACAGAAAACAATCTGCAAAAAAACAGCCTACTTGAAAGGGGGTCCAACCCCTCTTTTTTACTTTTTGCCGGCTGCACTTCAGACAACCAAACGAAAACATGAAAACAATGGGAAAAAACAAAAAAAAGGACAAAATAGAAATGACACACACAACCCATCAAGATTCTAATCAACAATTTCATGATCTTCACACTCTGGACATTGGAAGACATGTGGCCGACAAGGGGAACTCCTCATTACTCAAAAACGGCTTGCTCAAAGACAAGCTCGGCTTGACTTTCGACCCGAATCGAAGGTACCGAAAAAAGAAAAAGAAAGAGAAAATAAAATCGGAGGAAGAAAAGAATGGCTGAACATGAGGAAGATAATGTCGAAGACACGTGGGATCCGTTGACAGACGAAGAAGAAGAGGACGAGGAAGACCTGGGATTCTGATTTTTTGATTTCGCTTTTTTAATTTCGATTTTTTTTCTTTTTCCAAGGTTAGTTGCGGCAAGTTTCCGCGGAACAGAGTGTGGAGTAGCGTCAGATGGGCATTTTAGATTATGAACTACAGTTCGGAGTGAAGGAATTCGTAGTCATCTCGCTGGGGTTCGTGGCCTTTCTCAGCGTACTAATCGCAATGAACTTCTACATAAAGAGCATCGGGCCGCAGCTGATCCCTCCGGGCGGCGCCGGCGGCCTGAACTCGGTGAACGGGGCGTTCGTGCTCGCCTCGCCTGCCGCGATCACCCCTTCGTCCTTCTGCGACATATTCGTCTCCACTCCCAGCAAGCACATAAGGTTCCTTCAGACGATCTCTTGCGGGAGCATGAACATCACGAAGTTCTCCTCCGACGACATCCTCTCCCTCGGCAACGGCGAGAAGGGCACATACATGCTTATCGTCTATTCGAACGACACGAGCGAGGGCAAAGTCTTCTCCCTCAATGTCGGCAACGAAGGTGGATGAAGATTGATGAAGGTGGATGAAGGTGGGTGAATGAAGAGGAAAGACGCGGCGATAGTCAGGAGGAAAGCAGTCTGCCTCGCGATAATCGCGATGTTTTTTGTCAACAGCTTCGGAGGCCTCGGCAGCGTGGTCTACGCCCAGGCGCAGCAGCTGCTAGCGTCGGGCGCGAAAAGCAAATTCTCGAGCATCGAGGAGTTCTTCAACTACACGGCAGGCATATCGGCAGACCAGCAGTTCCAGATCATCAACTCCTCATCTGTAGTGTGCACGAGGAGCAGCGTGCATGTCTTCACGGACGCCGAGGAGGGTAGGTCGGCATACAAGTTCACGTGCTTCGCGAACAACATCGAGGGAATCAGCATGCCTCTCAAGCTAAGCTTCCCGGGCGTGGCAGCCGGCGACATGCAGTTCCTCGGATACACGACATCGAACGAGAGCGCCATGACGTTCGACGGCTATGTTGCCTCGGACACGCAAGCGGGCGTGAAGTTCTCCCTCATTCCTCAGTCGAGGGTTGTCTTCAACGCGATCGTTTACGTCCCAACTCCGGCACCGACTTCATCTTTTTCTGGGCAATCTTCATCTCCATCTTCGCCTCCTCAGCTTGACGTGAGCTCGAACATCGGAAAGGTAATTTTTGTCGACAACTTCGACGACTTCAAGCAGTTCCTGCTGACGCTGCACACCATCGAGTCACTTGTCTTCCTCAAGCGCGCATACGAGGAGATAAACAACGTCACGGCCGGAGTCTCGTACTCGGCGACGAACATACAGACGTCCGACTCAGCGGCCAGTTCCATGTTCTCAACGCTGAGCTCTCCGGAAATCTTCGCGCTCCTCTCTGGCCAAGGACAGCTCATGGAGAAGGACACTCCATCTGGAAATTATTTCCTGCGATACGACTCAGCGCTGAATAAAATTTTTGTGAAGAACAGCGACAGCCAGGCCGCGCCGGACGTGGGCTCATCGGACGTGACGCTCAGTTTCGTGCCTCTGAACATCCCATCTCCGGAGACGCTTGCAAGCAACAACACCCAGCCTCAGTTCTCCTTCCAGGGCGGGACGAACGCAACTAACCCGACTTTCACGATCGCGACATCGACTGAGACCGTCATGACTCTGTTTCCATCGATGAGGACGAATGGGCAGACAACCACAACGACGACAGCAATCACAACCACGACAACAGCTGCAAATGCAACTGCAACTCCTGCAGGCCCTCTGACTCTGTGGGAGGCCTGCAGCGACAACACCTGCGCTTCCTGCACCAGTGCGAACCAATACGACTGCACGCCTGCGGGCTCTGCCGCGAAATCTTGTTCTGTATGCGACAATCCTACCTATTACGGCCCTTGCCTGGCGAACGGGAAGGCGAGCAAGTACAACGACTATGTCTACTTCACCCAGCAGGGATGCTTGGACAGGCTGGGTTCTGCCTCCACGACCACGACTCCCGCAGCACTAAAAACAACCACTATGACGACAGCAGCAGCCCCTTCCTTCAGCTCGCAGACTACGACCACATCAGCGACTGCCGGGACAACTACAAACACGAGGATAGGTGACGATACTTCGCGCGCGGAGAGGATTGCCGGCGGAGTCACGCCCACATCTACAAATATTTTTGACGATTTCCTAAACTGGCTGTCGAATCTTTTCGGGGCGAGCGTGAAGGCTCAGGATAGCAGTTCTGAAACGCAGAGTTCTGGAAGTTCTTGGCTTGAAAGTTTTCTAAATTGGCTTTTCGGAAGAAAGCCACAAATTTCTTTCACAGATTTGGACCTCAGTCAGTACAAAATTGTTTGGAGAAGCACTGAATTAAATCCGGATGCATCAGGAAATATAATAACTCAGGATGTCCCAGTTTCAAGCATAGAAGAAGCAGAATTCAAAGCCTTCGAATATTCGATTGGCGATACATTGTCTGAAGCTTTTCGAGTGGGAAAAAAAACACCTCTAGAAAGTTTTCTTTTTGGCTTTGCTGATCAAAAAAATAAAATTTTGTACCTTGTAACGGCAGATCCTTATTTGACTAGAACGCCTGAGGGTGTTAGTGCAAAATCTCTAGAGAATTTCTTTGCCACTTATCCGTTAGCGAAAAGCAATCGCGTTGTTTTTGTTGCCCACTCGCACCCCAACTCCCAACCTCCAAATGATTACGCCTATATTTCCACTTTGGAAATTGAAGATGTGATTGAAAAAATCGATAGTGGAAGATATGGCTCGAACATTCGCCTCGATAACTATTATCCTGGCAAAACAGAGATTTTTGGAATTACCATCGGCGAAGACTCAGGAAATAAAATCTTGGAAGCAGTTGGGCAAGGTACAAACAGATATATAACTTATGCTATGTTACAATCAAGCGGCCTTTCTGAAATACCGGCAATACATGTAACATTTGAGCCTTCCATTCCAGATGGCTATGTAAGGCTCTATCGTACCGAGTTTAGTCCAGGTATTCAACAGGTCTTGCCAGATAAAACACCTATGTGGTATGAGGAAGAATATAAAGCGATTGAATCTTCGGGCGCAATAACGTCAACTACTGGCAATTGGTTTGCAGATAGCTTGAAACAGGCGAGTTGGTATTTTTACGACCGTGGTCCAAATTCCAGGATTATCTATGTAGATGTGTCGCAGTCGGTTGCTGAGTTTTCCAAAGTTTCAAGCGGAAACTATCCGGATGCACTAAAAGTCTCAGGAGATCCTGAACACGAATACATTTTGTCCCAAGAGCATGCAGACAAGGCAGTGCAATTAGGTAAACCCATCGTCATCGAAATAAGTAATCCCGAAGGAATAAATCCCGGTGTTATCTCAATCACAGTCATACATTACCCTTTGACGAAAGGAAACATGGAAATTGAAACAGTTCCAAACACAGACGGCTATAGAACTATATTAACAAATGCGGAATATGACCTTGAACACCCCATCGTTAAAACATTTGATGATTTAGATTCTGCTGCAATATTCATGGACAACTCATGGAAAGATGAATTCATCAATGTTTTTAATGAAGAGATAACGAACTGGCTAAGAGGCCACTTGAGTCCAGAAGACTTTTCGAATTACAATATAAAAAATGATTTCCCAGGAATTCCAGAAGGTCTTGCTTCCCTTGTTATAGATGAAAAAGGCAATGTGCAATTGATTGATATTACTCAGCTCTCTCTAGCAAGAACTTCGGATTCAATTGGCGTCAACTTGGTTAAAAAAGAAAATTTACTGCAAAACAAAATGACGATTGGATCATTTCACTCGCAGCCGGGTGGGCTGACAGCATTTTCCCCGGAAGATTATGAGACTATTACAAAAAGCGAAAGCAAAAAATACATTTTAGGCGTTTTAGGGTCAGAAGCTAAAAAACCACTTTGGGAAGTTGTTGATGTAGAACAATTCAGGCATGCGGATTTCACAAAAGTCCGACCCGAGATGTTTGCAAAGCCGGCGACACCATCCGAAGTCAAACAAACAATTTTCGATCTAGTAGCATTTAGAAAAACGCTTCCTTCAGGGACTCAAACTGCAACTGGAACAGTTTCTGGAACTCAAATGAGAATAACCTCTATAGAAGAATATCTGCTAAATGAATTGAATTCGGGCAAAACTCCTGATCAGGCATTGCAAGATTTGTTGAATGACCAGAAATTCCTGGACGATTTTGCCAAGCTCTTGTCTGATTCGGAAAACATTCTCAACACGCGGGGAAGCGACGTGGAATCTCTTGTGCTGAAAGCAAAGAGCGACTTCATAGATTACCTGCAAAGGGCGGGCGCTAGCCAAGAAGTTATTACGAAACTTAAAAACGTGCAGATGGAATTCACTGACACCCCGATAAGCGCCCCGCTAGAAGGAAAAATCTCACTGTCAAAAGCGACAATAGTCAGAATGGCGCTGAGCATGAATGGAGATTTTGAGACGGACCTGGAAGCAGTTGCCAATCTTAATACGGCGCACGAGTTAGCCCACAAGATAAGAACCACTAATGACAATGTTGCGGATGAGCAGTTTGCCGAAGGCCTTGGCATTGCCTTTGCGAAAAGTAAGGGGTATGATGTTTCTCAAGTCACGTCAATACACGAACTTCAATTGAACTTCTTCAACAGCTTCGGAACTGGATTTATTTTCGGCAGTTCGTACAGCGATTTCCTGCAAAAGTTGCCCTCGCGGATTGGGAATTATGAGAGTTACATTCGGCCAGGATTGTACACGGCTAGCTTCAAGACTAAAATTCCTATAGTGTCAGGATATGCAAATCCTCTTTCGACAGCAGAAATAGAGTCGCTGATAGAATTAACAAAAGGCTCGCTGGAACTTACAACTGGAACGACTCCTGAATCTCAACCTGCCCAAAAAACTGGAAAAAATATTTTCTCCGGAATAACTGATGCTGCGAATAATTTCTTAAAAGAATCAAACAAAGTGTTTTACAGATTCTTCCCAATTGGACAACCACCGGAGCAGCAAGCGTCGACACAGCCATCTGCAGAGGCGGCTGCGGGGCCAGAAACTCCTGAACAGACTGGCGTGAGATATGCGAATAATGCAGCATCCATGCAAGCGCAACAAGGAGCTGAAAAGAATCAGTTACGTCCTGGATTTGACCCGGCCAAGCCAGGAGGGGCAGCGGCAGGGGAAATTCCGCTAACAGACATCGTGCAACTTATGATAAATCAAAAGCAGAGCCAGGGGGTAAGCGCTGCAGGGACACCAATCGCCAACATCGTGAGCCTGGGGCTGAGCCAGGTCAACAACGTGAAGCTGCAGCAGATGGCGCAGATGACGGCGATACTGCAACACGCGATGGTTGTCAAGGCGAACCTGCTCTTCGCATCGTCAGCGGACCAGCTGTCGAGAAACCTGGATCTCTCCGCCGCTTACAGGGTCGACATGTGGCAGTTATATGACACGACAGTGGGCATGGGCCTCGCGCCTGCAGACGTGCAACAGCTGCAGGTCGGCGTCATGAGCAACCTGGAGCCGGGCAACTTGGAAAACCTGCTCCCCAACGACGCGAAAGGGAACATAGACAGGAACTGGGCGAGCAGCGCGCAAGAGACGGCGAGGCAGATCGAGGAAGAGAACTTCGGAAGGCCGGTGAGCGCCTATGCCAGCGGCAACCAGATTTCGTCATCGACTCATTGGACGACAGAGACTCAGAACAAAGGCGTGATAGGGTTCTTCTCATTCAGCGACAAGTACACTACTTACACTTCTGACGGGAAGAATGTTGTCAAGGTGACATTAGACAGGCAGACGCTGAACCAGCTCGAGAAGACGTCGATGACACTTGAAGGCGCAGTGGCGGACATGGAAAAGGTCTCGAAGGAGCTTGAAGCTGCAAGGGCCTTCGATGCGAAGAAGTTAGAGGTTTCCGTCGACAATAGCGGGAAGACGAATGTGCTGGGAGAAGCAAGCAGCACGGACCCGAACGACGCCATATGGAAGAAGCAGGGACTTGAGAATCTGAGGTCAGACACGACAGTTCCAGAAAATCTCGCAAAGGAATTTGAGGTCGATAAAATCCTCTCGGGCAAAGATGCCGTTGTCAATTTTGAAAACGGGAAGCTCACTTCGGAAGCGGTCTTTAAGCTCGATCCTACGATCACCGAAAAGCTGAATCTCGGAAAGGAATGGGAGATATCCGTCAACTTCGATGTGAAAAGCAATACAGCGGAAATCACTGCAAAGAATTCTGCAACAGGAGAGGTGAAGAGGATCCAAATGGATGAAAATGGGAATGTCAAGAATTCTATCTCGGAAAATCCTGTGACAGGCGAGAAGTTGCAGGGAACTGTCGATCCTGAAGGAAATATTCAGGGACAGGGAATAAATGAGAAGCTGAGTCTGAAAAGCGGAGTGACGGTCACCGGCGACAAGGTGACGGTGCAGGATTTCTCCGGAGCGGAGCCGGTGAAGTTGGAATTCAATCTACAGAGCTTCACTAAAGCGGAGTTCGGAAAGTTGATCACGGACGCGCTCAACAGCGGGAAAGAGCTGAATGCGGTAGCCGTAGTCAGGGATACGATAACTGGAAAACCGACAACAGTCGAGATAAGTATAAACAAGGACGGAGGATTGACTTTGACTCGAGATGGGACCAAGACTCTGTTATCTAGAGAGCAGGCTCTGGAATTTGCGAAGAACGAAGTCCCAGACAACCTGAAAGCGGCTGTGATCGAGTCAGGCAAATTCAAAGTCGGCGTTTTGGACATCGCCTTCGATATTATCGCAATTGCAAGTTTTGCTTTTCAAGTGACAAATGTCTTGACTTCATTATCTACAACTGGGCAGACAGGGCTCGGTCTTGGCACGCCGCAGGAATTCCAGAACACGGTCTCTTTCGGAATCGGAGCCGCCTTCGCAGCGGCCGCGACCGCACATGTGGCTTCAATTATTATGGCCGAGTCTGTGACTTTGACGTTGGGAGCAGGGTCTCTCCTCGGCCCTGTCGGACTTGCGTTGATGGTAGGAGCGACTGTCGCAACTGAAGCGGCGCCTTTCGCGTTCGCGAACAACCAGCTTACCGGAAAATTCTGGGTGAGCCCGACAGGCATGGATTTGGCGACGCAGACTTTCAACAGCATGAAGATAAGCTTTTCCGGACAGGCGAATCTTTTGGCAAATAACATTGCCTTCGGCCAGATGTACCAGAACGAACTCAGTAAAATCTCAACTCAGGTCGGCGGGGTGAAGACAACAACCACGCCCGGCCATTACGTCATCGCCGGAAAGGGAGGGGTCGTCTTTGTCCCAGAGAGCACGAGCTCGAACGAGGCGTCGATTGGTACTGACGCTTACGTCTCTGCAACAAGCAAATTCCTGCTTACGCCAGTGAAAACAGCAACATTTATCAACAGGGCAGGGCAGCCCTATGAAGTTGTTGTGCAGACGACTGGAGACTTGGTGAATGAGCTGTATTCGGCGACAAGCGCCCAGCAGAAGCAGGCGATTGCGGCGCAGCTCGCAAGCATACATGGCACTACGCCGGATGTGGAGCTCCTGAGCGCGCTGCTCCACAATTCAGCCCAAGCCCAGCAATTAGAGCAACAGCTGCAACTCGCAAAGAACGGCTTTTACACAAACGACAAATACGGGACGGCTCAGTTCCATACGCAAAATGCTGTGGCAAACTTTCAGAATCAGTTGAGTCATGCCCAGGCAAGCCTTGAGGCCGACCAGCAGGCATACACGGACGCTGTCATAAAGCAGCTGGGAGGTACGCGAACAGGGGAGAACACCTTCACTTTTACTGAAAATGGCAACACTTTTACCGGACGCATCGACCCCACAACAGGCACATACACGAAAGAGTTGACTGGATTCACAGACAAGAATGGCGTTGATTGGACAAAGGTGTCTCCAGATACTTGGACAACCAGCGATGGCAAAACATTTAAAGTGATACCAGCGAGTGAAGTTGCAGCGCAGCTCTCAGCACATTATGGGGCAAGAATTCAAGGCGTTACCCAAGACGTGCTGCAACTCGAGTCATTTACCTTGGGAGGAAATGTATACACTAGACAACCTGACGGAACATACAAAGATGCGCAGGGCAATGTGCTTGTCATGGATGCCAAAGGAAACTTGATGGAGCCGTCGTTCACTGACTCATCTGGACATGTTTGGAATTTGAACACGCAGACAGGACAATATGAGTCGACATGGACCGACCAGGGCGCGACATACACAGGAACATACGATCCGGCCACGCAGACCGCAACGATCATTGGCGGCGGCACGACAACGGTGATTGACTACAAAACAAACACTGCCACGACAACTTTCACAGATAAAACTGGCCACACTGTGACGCAGAAGTCGCAATCGTTCGGAAAAGTAGCTGTGACGACGACCACGGCATGGGTAGGAGAGACTTCAACGACTGCTGGACATTACGGCACGACAACGACCGTAACGATTCCAGGAGGAACTGACGAGGATGGAAACCCAACCGGCCTCACAGGTACTGTCAATACTTACACTGTTAATCCACTAGATGGTTCTGTTTCAGTCACAGGATATGCAGGAGACCTGGGACAGTTATCAGAGATGACATTCTCTCCCAACAGAGAAGGAACGGTTGCCGTTTCGAAAACGACTTACGACGGCACAAATTACGGGGAAATATATGTCGGCGGCAGGCTCACACAGATTTGCAGCGGCTGCACCGACGTATCTGTTGACCAAGACGGCCATGTGACTTTCAAAGACAAGGCCGGAAACACAAAGAATGGATTTGAGCTTCCTGGAGGAGGCTATGTCGGAGAGGTGGCGAACCCGACAGGCGCAAACGATTACTACGGGAGACATGTCTTATGCAGTGGCGGCTCGTGCGAATGGTGCAACGCTCAATGCTACGAGTACCGCAAAAAGCAAGCCTACGTACCAGAGGAGTATCAGGCGTCAGTAACAACTTCTGACCAGATTTCCGCATTCATAGATAATCTGATTAGTCAATTCTTCCAATTGATTTTCGGCTCGAACGTCCCTGGATCAGTCGCAGGCTCGATAGTTCCCTCTCGCACTCTCTCACAAGAACAGATTCAGAACCTCGCAGACTCCCAGAAGACAAACTTTTCGAGCTTCATTTCGCCCGACCAGATAGTCGCGACGACTCAGCCCTGACATGGCGACGAAATCAACATTCCAAATCAAAATTCTAGTGCCTAATGCGCAATAACAATGACAATGCGCGACGAACGATTAACAATCAGATAATTTAAATGCATGAAATCAAATACTATTTATGAAACTGGGTAACATTCCTGCCGTTTTAGGAATTCTCATAGCAGCATTTGCTGTGGCATATGTGTTTTCTTTTTATCTCCCTTCCAATCTCAATCAAATAGAAGCTAGCCTTGGCATGCTCCCAGAACCTCTAGGACCTAGGGAGCTCCCAGAACCAATAATTCGAATTCCTCTTGATGAGTCTGAGCCAGTTGTTCGCGAACCTCGCGAACCAAGAGAAGTGATTGATATTACTACTAGGACAACAACGACGCGAACCACCACAACGACTACCACCACGGCAACTACTGCAACTACCACCGAGACAACGACTACTACGACAAGCGAAACAACCACGACAACCACTACGACAACTGCTGCGCCGAGTTTCACCTATTCGAACTTCGAATGCCACGCGAGGACTGGCGGGATAGCAGGATATGACTGCTCGCTGACCTACAACAACGCACTCGGCGAGAATGCGGCGATAGTCTTCGTAATCTCGGATAGCCAGCAGATCACGCTGTCTTCGGTAGTCTACACCGCGCCTCAGGGCAGCGGGACCGCGCCGAACACTTATTTCTGCACAAGCAGCGGAAATTATTATATGTCGTGGCAGGCATACCGGGCCTCGGACACCAATTTCCAGAACGAGGTTGGGTTCTCGACTCCGGCCCAGGCGCAGCTGATGTCATGCCCGTAAAAAAATAAGAAATAGGAAATAGAAAATGAAACATGAGGAAAAATGAGGAAAGAAAAGTGATTTGAAATGATGAAAGAAAAAGCAATCCTGATTGTGCTCGGGATTTTTGCATTTGTTTCCGCGTCATTCGCCATCTCTTCTTACGCGGCGGCCTTCACCGCGGACTTCACGATGATATGCGCGAGCTACTGCACCACGACGTACTGCACGTGCTTCAGCAACTGCACTTCAGGCTATTTCAACATATACAACAACGCGAACTGCTACGGCATACCGACCAAGAAAATCATACTTGCGAACGGGAATTTCACTTTTGCCTCTTACGCCAACCTGACCTACGGGAAGATACTCTGCAGCGACGGCAACGTGTCCTCCTGCAGCACGATCAACCTGACTTATTCCGCCCCGACCACGACCACTACAACTACGACCGTGCCGACGACGACTACCGTCCCGTCCCTGCTGCCGTGCCCGTACGACTGCTGCATCAACCTGCCAGGCTACCAGTCCCAGATCTGCCCGTCAGGCCAGCTCTGCCAGAACAACAACTGCGTGTCGGCCAAGACCGACTGCCCCGACGAGTGCTGCGTCAACGAAGCCAATTATAACAACAAGTTCTGCACCAGCTCCTCGGCCAACTGCGAGGAAGGGAAGTGCGTGACCCCCGGCCCGCAGATAAACTACTGGCTCATCGGCGGCATCGCCATAGTGATAATAGTCGGAGTCGTCGCATTCTATTTCATACGCGACAGGATCGCAGGCAAGAAGGGCAGTAGCAACCAGCAGGCCTACGAGGCTCTGAAGAGGAAATGGTCAGGAAGAATGAGATAGAAGATAGACCGTATCAAAATAAAGAATCAAAATAAAAAACATAAATTAAAAATAAAAACAATTTAAAAAATAAAATAATTAAAAAACAATTTCGACAATTTTCGATGATAAAGCGTGACGAGTTATGGGGTTCAGCAAATTATACTATGCGTTCCTGATTTTCACAGCGACAGCAGCCGCCGCGATGTTCATCTCGCCTCTATTAAATTCGAGTACGAATAATGGAGGCGTAGTGCCTGGCGCAGTCCTGCAAGGAGAGACCACGACGACAACGACTACGACTTCGAGCATAGGCGTAAACTGCACTTACGCAGGCAATCCCGTGATCGGGCAGCTGAGCCTGAATCCGTCGAATGTGACAAATACCACCCCGGTCAGCGCGGTGACGATCGGATGGGGCTCGCTGTGCGCGAATTATATCTTTTCGGTCAGGCTACCGGTAGGCAGCAACTACTGCGCAGGCCAAGTGCTGTGCGCAGGCACACTGAATTCCCAGGGGAGCGGCTCTTGCAGCTTCATTGCGAGCATTGCTGACGGCATTTATTACAACATCGCTGCGTGCGTGGACAGGAACAACAACGGCAACGTGACAGGATCGACGCAGAACGCCGGTGAGCAGAGCTATCCGACCTTCCTCATCGTCAATTCGACCGTTTCGAGCGTGACAGCATCTACCTTCAATGCATCTAGGTTTGCATGCTCGCAAAGATCAGGCGGCGGAAGCTACAACTGCAGCCTCTCGTTCGCCAATGCCTTCAACGAATCTGCGTTTGTCATCTACATCGTCTCCGATTCCTCGGGCAATACAGCCAGCTCGATAGCCTTCATGGCCAGCCAGGGAAGCGGCACGGCCGCCGTCAACTATTTCTGCAAGATTCCAGGCAACTACACCATGTCCTGGCAGGCATACCGCCTGTCCGACGCGAACCTCGCCACTCCGGTGTCGTATTCCAATCCTGCTGACAGGCAGTTCATGAACTGCTGAACTTCTGATCTGAACTGCTGAAGCGCTAAATTTTTTGTCTTTTGTTATTTTCTTTCACGAAGGCGTGAAGGGGCGTCGGAGGTTTGCGGGACTGGTAGTGATTGTTGATTTTAAAATATAGTTTAAAAAATATATTTTCTAAACTATGATAAAAATTTTTAAAACGGCTGTAACATGCGCGATGGCCGCGCCAAGAATTTTTTCTGGCTGGTGTGTAATCGCCCGCACGCAGATGCGGGCCAAGATTTCATTTGCAGGATATGATGAGGGAAAGTTTTAAGAAAACCGTAGGTTGTCTTTAGCATTCCAATGCACATCGAGGACCGCGTTGCTGTAAGGCGTAAAAATAGTAACTTTTATATATAGGCCGCCAATAGAAGAATTGTTGGTGAACCAAGCATGCCAAGAGACAAGAATTTGGAAGACATAGTGAACGACGTCGTTTCGGAAAACACGTCCGACCTGCTCGCGATACAGGGTGGAGCCGGCGGCCGCAGCATCGACAAGCTCGTCGTAGAGGTCATGCACCGCAGCCGCATCAAGACAGACCCGCGCAACATCCGGCGGCTCATACTCGCAAAGATCGCCTGAGCGTTTTCTTTTTTATTTCCCTATCGCTAATTCTTTTTACAGAAAGGACCCGTCGGGTAATGGATAGCCCACAACGCTTCGGCCTTTTGAAGGAAGAAACGTTGTTGTGAGGGTTCGAATCCCTCCGGGCCCACGATTTTTGTATTTAAATTTCTTAAAAATACCATTTGATGCATGCAATACTTTTCATCGCATGCAATTATCAGATGGAAGGATTTTGTCTTGTATAATGAAGACAATCCAGATATGGGACCTATGCCACCAGGTGGTTTGTTCAATAGTATAGAGCTGAAAGAATTATCCAAGATTGATTCGAAAGACGAAAAGCAACGAATAGAATTATCCAAAAAAGTCCTTCAAAGGGAATTGCAAGAAGAAATGCATTTGCAACCAAATATCGAAACATTTCTGAGATATATTCAAGACACTTCATTTGTAGGAGACAGTGGCAAAGTTTATCATTATGATGGGATGTATTTTTGGAGAGTCGATCTTCCTTCTTTGGACATTGGAGCAATATATTTGCAGACTGGAATTGTTCATGATTACTTGCATATTTCCAAAATAGATGAAAGAATTAAATCAGAGGCGATCAAGAACACTATTCGCTTGTATTTTTCAAACTTTTCACCTGTTTAGATATCTCCTAATTTACTTGAAATTCGATGGGCTCTGGGTCCACAAAATCAATCTAGATTAACTTCTCGTTGGGAGCAGTAAAAAAGATTTAAGATGTTATTCATTTTTCTTGTACGATCGCTTATCCCGCTTGAAGAAGTCGGAGTCCCTTTGCCAAGATCGAACATCTTCTTTCTTCTTTTCTTCTGGAGATTCATAGCCACTTATTTTGTCTATTAAGTTTTCAGTTTCTTTGCCACATCTCTTCAGTAGTTCGGTTAGGTATGGCCTGCCAAGACTTGGAGATAATCTCCACTTTCCCTGATAAGGTTCAATTAATCTCACTCCTTCAGTCAAATAATAAATTTTTCGAAAATCTAACGGTTCGTTAAAACGCTTTTCAACAACCTGCCAAAAAACATCATTGGCCTTACCCGATTTAATGTATTTTTCAATAAACTGGAAAAGAAGAGCTCTATCGTCGGCATCAGGCAAGGTAGGCGTACTGACAAAGAATTTTGTTAAATAATAATCGGTGATGGACCTTTCAAGTAAACCCAATTGCTCAGATACAGGAACAATATCATCAGCATAAACGATTGGAAGTCTGTCTTTATTTTGCGAACTTTCTAATTTAGACTTTTCCTCTTTCTTCTGAATTGTTTGATATTCTTCTTTCACAATCTTCACACTCTGGTCAGTCAATCCTTAAAAAGAAAAAGTCATCTTGCTGTTGTAATTATTTCCTTCCTGTTATATAAAGCTTTCCTAAAATTATTCGCATCGAATTTTAGCTTCTATTCTCTATAATGATTTTATTTTTCGAAATGATGGCATTAGTATCCAATTCTTTACATGCTTTAACCATAGCATTAGAAATAGTATCAAACTCATCTCCATCAGCTACGTTCACTTGCATATTGAAGCTGTCAATCAAAACAGGAATTAGTTCAATATTTTCTATTTTCGTTTCCTTTTTATCGAAATTAAGAATGAAAATGAAAGACTGGTCATTGCGGAAATACCCAAACTGATCAACTGCATAATCATCAATAAAATCTCCAGTATTGTGCATAATTATTTTTCCTTTGTAAATTTCAATCCCTTGAGGAATATGATTGCTATGTGCCCAATAAACATCAGCGCCGAGTTCAATTACTTTATGCGCAAAATCTAAAAAAATTCCCTCAGGTTTTGTTCTATAATGCCACCCCATATGAGCTGCAACAATGACAACATTCGCTTCTTCTTTCGCTTCATTTATCGCTTTTGCAAGTCTTTCCAAATATTTCCCTTTCAGTTCTAAAGGAATGTAAAAAATTCCAGGTTGACTTTCAGTCGCCTCCCATGTCGGCTCATTATCAGTAAAAGAAATAATTGCAAACTTAATTCCTTTCGCAGAAATTATTGCAGGCCTTACAGCTTCTTCGATATTCTTTCCTCCGCCAGAATAAACAATCTTTGCTTTTTTTAACAAATCGAGCATCTGAAGAAAAGCTTCTTTTCCGTAGTCCAAAGTGTGATTGTTCGCTAAAGAAACATAATCAATTTTTGATTTTTTCAAAACTTTTATCGCATCAGGATGAGCTCGATAGTTGAAAACTTTTGGAACAGGTTTTCCTTTATTTGAAATGACACATTCTAAATTTATTATTCGCAAATCAGCTTTTTTCAGAAGTGAAAGGGTATTCCCCCACACAAATGAAAAATTATCCAGTTCTAACACTTTATTAACTGTTCTTCCGAGCATTACATCTCCAGTGAAAGCAAGAGAAATAACCATAACTAACTTTTATTTTGCAATCCTTTTAATAACTAAAAGTTTTTACAGCTGTAAATAAATATCTCCTAGTTTACTTCAAATTCGATGGACTCCGATTCCATAAAATGCTTAAATAATTAACCATCCTTAACGTCCTTATGACGCATATAGCCAAATCTTACAGGCATAATTTGATTTATGCAGTTTTCGAAAATCCAAACATAATGATTGACAGAAGGATAGAGGAAGAGTTTGAAAAGCAAAGGGAATTTCTGAACCTTGAGACTTTAGGGTGCACGCGCAGACAATTCATGACATCGGTTCAAGTCGTTGCGGACGCCGAGGAATACTTCACTCAATATCCATTTGAAGTCGGATATGCAATTAGCAGTTTAGAAAACCATTATGAGAAGAGCCCTTTTGGAGATGATGCAAAATTCAAAGCGCAAGTAGGCCAAATTGGATATCTTTGCCTCATAAGCGGCGGAAAATTTGATCCGATAAAAGTAAAAGCACCCGTGACTCAGTTTGGTTTGCAAATGATGGTTTCAAATCCTAATCGTGATATAGTTGCAACACCTGAAAAAATAAAAGAGAGAATCGAATCGATACACGGGCGCACAAGAAGGAAATATTCTCAGGCAATAGAACTAATTTACAAATCTTTTTAAAAAGTGAAATCCATGCCACTTTCATATTAATAGAAGATTTAAAAATCTCCCATTTTACTTCAAATGCGATGGACTCCGTTCCCAAAAAAAATTCTAGCAAGCAAAAGTAAAAAATAGTTAAGAACAAATATTATGTCTTTGACTTCACTTTATATTTTCCATTTTCAACTGTCACAATTCCATCATCTTGCAATCTATCAATCATGTTTATTAATCTACGTTTCTCCTGGCCCTTGAAAATGCGAGCGGCCAATACTTCAGAAAGGTTGTGGCCATCTATAATTCCTAACAATGAGTTATCAATACTCTCGGTCACCTTGTCATTTTCTGTTTCATTCATGTTTGGCAAACGAACCTCCAGCAATCGCCCCTTGTTTCTAGATAAATAATCAATGAAACTATTGGCAGCTTCAAGCAATTCTTTCCGCATCAGGTTCCCCCTCATCCCACTCAAGTGGAAGGTAGATGACTGATCCGAACTCAACACGCAAATTATATTTGCCAAGTTCTATTCTATGGATTTTATTATTTCTTCTTATTACCGCACAATAAGGTTGTTTATCGAGTGGAATCATGTAGATTAAAGAGCCAGATACACCACCTTTTTCCTCTACTGCTTTTGCAAAGCCAACCTTGGAGATTTCTTTCGAGAGGTTGTACAAAGCTATTCCAGCCACTTTTAATTCTGCATCTGACACGTCTTTGTTATTAAAAGCAAAGGATTTAAACTGTATATCTCCCAATTTACTTCAAATTCGATGGAGGCCGTTCCCATAGGAAATTTTCTATCAGATAGAAAAAATTAAAGAATAAATCTTTTGCAAATCTTAGTTAAGTTATGTCCGTTCCAATAGGAAAGTATAAACCAATCTTTGAAATATTGCAGACGAGATGGGGCAGGGGTTCGCCAGTAATTCCTAAATATAGTTTGGATATGACAATTGCTGGTTTGATTCTGACCGAAAGAAAAGGAAGTTTTTCCAAAAAAGAACTGTATGTAAAAATGGGAGAAATGGGTTATGATGTGAATACACATCATGGAGTATTTTCTCAATATTTCAGAAATATTGAAGAAGCTGGAATTTTTCTTCGAAATAACCGTCGTTATAAATTTGACCGTAGAATATTGAGACAAAAAAATATAAGCCCAAATCCAGCATCATCCTAATTTTTTAATTACAGCTGTAAATAAAATCTCCAAGTTTAATGTAAATGCGATTCTCTTCAAGCCCACAAAAAGTCGGGATAAAGCTTAAAAGCCTGAAAATGAATGCTTAATTAAGTGATGAGACATGGCAGGAACTATGGGAGAAGCTGAAAAGAAGAGAGTAGGGAAAATCACTCACTATTACCAGAAGATCGGGGTGGCGATAGTCGAGCTTGAGGACGCGCTGTCGGTCGGAGACATGATTGAGATAAGCGGGCCGAACACGAACCTGACGCAGAGCGTGGACTCGATGCAGATAGAGCACGAGAACGTCCAGCAGGCGAAGAAGGGCACATCGATAGGGCTGAAGGTCAGCGACAGGGTCAAGGAAAACGACGTCGTCTACAAAGTGATGTAAAAGTCATGTAGCAATTAAGAATTTTTTTCAAAACCGCGATTATTATGCCAGTGATGAACAGCCCAAGGGACTATTTCTTGAACACTCAGATTGTCGTACATGCCGGAGGGCTCAGCGAGAGATGGTTCCCTGTGACGCAGGGGAAGATACCGAAACCCCTGACAGAGGTCGGAAAGAAAAAGAGGCCGATGATCGACTGGACGCTGCTGCCGTACGTCATGGCAGGGACGAAGAAAATTTATCTGACGCTATGGTTCATGCCAGATGCGATCATGGACCACTTCAAGGAAGTCAGCAAGAACACAGGAATTGAATTTGAGTTCCTGATCGAGCCGCAGACAAAGCGTATGGGGCGCGCAGGCGTGATAAAACATTATATGGACGAAGGCGTCGTGTCGAGCAGGCAGCCAATAATCTCGATGAACTCCGACGACATCTTCAAGCTCAATCCGATCGAGTTCGCGAAGTTCCAGTTCGGCGGGCTCGGGAAGGGCTTCCGTGCCACGGTCATCGGCTCATCAGTCGAAATCAGCCAGTATGGGCGCATAAAGTACGACCCGAAGACAAACGAGGTCAGCAGTTTTATCGAGAAGCCTGAATTCAGGCTCAATTCGGGCGAGCTTGTCAACACAGGGACTTTTTACCTCGATACAGAGCTCGTCAAACACTTCAGGGAAATCCAGGAGAGCGAGATGCCAGTTGACTTGGAGCGCTCGAAGATGATGCAGGAGCATGTCGCGCCTGTGATGCGCGCCCTTGACATGGTTGTCCTCGGAAAGACGTGGTTTGTGCTGAACACCCCTGACCAATTCAAGAAAATTAGGGATTTCGACTTCGAGAAGTTCTTCGAAGTGACGAATGTGGAGCGTTACCTCGGACCTTACGAAGTGCAGAACAACGCGAACTACAAGTAGCCAATTTTGAAGATAGAGCTTTGTTGAATAAGTCTTAATTTCAGCCTACTTTTTCAACAGAAAGTTAAATAAAGCAAAAGTGAAGACATGAATATGAGAATAAATAAAAAAGCAGGCATTGTTGGAGGAATCGTTGGTGGTGTCACTGGAGCATCAATAGGAGCGTTGTCAAGTTTAGGTCTTTCTCTACCAGAAAGGATATTAGTAGCATGTATTATTGGTGTTGTTGTAGGACTGATAGCAAATATTGCTTTGATGGGTAAATATCCTGAAAGATAAAGCTATTTCTCGTTTTAAAAACGACTTTTTCAACAGAAGCTACTTATTCAACAAAGCCTGAAGATAGAAAACGTTTAAAAGCTGCAACCGACTACTTCTTTTAGATGCTCCCGTCGTCTAGTCCGGTCATCGCAAGGCCGAAAGGATGCGAGCTTCTCGAGCTCGACACCAGCTAAAACTGGCGAGCAACACGGGTTCAAAAGGTTCAAATTTGGCCTGAAATTCCCGTCGGGAGCATTTTCTTAATTTTGAAAATTCGATGGATTTCACAATCAATTAAAAATATATCTTTAATTGCAATAAATATACAAATAAGTTATGACCAGCCAGACAGAATCGGACTTACACCAGACTTTGAAAAAATTGTTGGAAAAATTCTTTAATGAACATGCTTTACACTATGTCAAGAAAGGAACATCAACGGAAAAATGGATAACTTATGGACAAAATAGTGACTTTCCGTCACAACTGATGGCATCTTTAGTTGAGATCCCAAGCAGAAATGAGATTGCAATATTAGAAGTCGACAGGCCAGATGGAACGAGTAGATATTTGAAAGCAAGAAATGTTTTCACTGAACTGTACAGCACGATAAGAAAGACTCTGCCAGATGATGTTCGAGTTACTAAATATAAGGCAGAAATTGTCTCTGGTTTTTTGGTAGCTAGTGGCGGTAGAAAGATAAAATAAGAAGTTTTTTGCAGCTGTATATAAAATCCACAAAAAATTAACCCTACGCCCATTATCAGTCCGAGCGTCTTAAATCTTTAACTATTTAAAAAAATTTCATGACTGATTATTGGCGAAGTTATAGTATTGAAGAATTAGCCGATGAGATAAAAAGAAACCCATTAACTGAAGAAACCGTAATCTACTTTCTCAAAAACAATGTCACTTCAATTGGTTTTTATCCTTTTCGCGGAGCGAATATAATTCCAATAACTGACGATAAAGTAAATATTGGAATAGGTTTACAATATCCTGAAGAAGAACGCAAAATAGCTTTGATTCATGAAATTGGTCATGGACTTTATAGGGCAGGAACTGCAGAAAATAAAAGAATACAAACAGAAGAACAATTTAATTTATTTGAAAGTTTGATTGAAAAAGAAGCACAACGATTCTACACTGAGCATAAAGCGTTCGTAGAAAAAATCCATTCACAATGTTTAGAAAATTACAGAGAAAAAAATCCCACTAAAATTTGAGTTGAATGCTATGCCCGTTGGGAGCATTTTTTAAATCTATTTAGAAAAATATTTTCTTACTGGTCTTGCTCTTCCTTTGCTTTCTCTTTTGATTCTTGCTTCGGCTTTTTGTAGTAGAAGAAGTAGTACAAAAATCCTATCACGGCAACCGCTATGACGATCAAGAAGAACGGCAACCTTGGATTTACATTAAGGTCAACAACCTTGCTCACCGTGTCGAAGCCTGTCCCTGCTTGGTAATTCACAGAAACATTCAGCTTTGCGGTGCTTGGCACGTCGATGCCGAGGAACGATGCGAAACCTGTCACAGGTCCCAATCCTGCAGGCGCTCCTGCTGTGTCCGACGCTGTCACTTCAAACGAGACGTCTTTCGTTTCTCCAGGCTGCAGAGTTATCGGAATGTCGAGCGGCGTCACCGCCAGTCCATTCGGCACGCTAAGCGTCACATTTCCGCTCGCGCTCGTGTTGCCAGAGTTCTGGACGGTCACGACCAAAGTGCCTGTCTGGCCCGGAGTCAGGTCAGGCGACGCAGTTGCCAGGATTATCACGCCAGGCGCGATAACCTTGTCAGCGGTGACCTTCAAGACATATGTCTTGCTCGCGATCACCTTTCCGCTCAAGAGCTGGAGCGAATAAGTCACAGGATAATCGCCATACGGAACGCCAGTGCAGTCGAAATTGACTGTGTAAGTCGCCGACGCATTCGGATCTATCTGCTCAAAGTAAGTTGGTGTGATGGTTTCCTTGCATACAGAGTCGACCGCGATGCTCGCAAACCTCAAAGTGACTTTGCCGTTCTGCACTATCACCTGGGAAGTCGCGCCTGGGCTGTGCGTCGACACGTTCGCCGAAACTATCCCAGCAGATGGCACCGGCCCGCCTCCTGATTGCGCCGGAGCGCTTGGCGCCGGAGCGTTCGGCACTGAGACTGTGAACGTCACACTCGATGAGTCTGAATTTCCTGACAAGTCTGTGGCATAAATGGTCAGGCTGTGCGCGCCGTTTGCAAGTCCGACAAGAGTCGTGTTAGACGCGGTCGCGTTAGGATTTCCGTCCAGGCTGTATGTCACGGACGAAGCCTGCTCGTTGACGCTGAAATCCAGAATCACGTCGCTTACTGAGTAAGTCGTGTTGGTCGGCGAGACAATTGTTATTATAGGTGGAGTGTGTCCTGAAGCGTGACACTGAATGATGCGCTGGCTGTGTTGCCTGCGCCGTCGGTCGCGCTGCAAGTTACCAAAGTCGTCCCTAGCGCAAAACTGGAACCCGATGCAGGAACGCATGTCGGAGTCAGAGCGCCGTCAACCAAATCGGAAGCCGTAGGCGCAGGGGAAAATGAAACGGCCGCGTCAAGTCCGAGCGAACTCTCCTGAGTTATGTCAGAAGGAACTGTGACGACCGGAGGAGTTGTGTCAGGAGCTATATCGATCGTAAGAGTTCCTGTATCATTTGTTGCGTAATCGCCAGGATTGTCGTTTCTAGTAGCTTTTACTGTAAAACTGAAAGTTCCGCTAGGCGTGGCAGCAGTCGTGCTTATTGTCAGCGTTGCTGTCTTTGAATTGTCTGAAGAGCCAAAAGAGACGCTGCTTGGGCTGAACGAATACGTGGCGCCGGCTGGAAGAGAGGTTATCATAGTCAAATCGGCTGTGAATGTTCCCGATGTCCCGCCTCCAGTTCCTCTGTTCACAGTGACTGTGTAAGTGACAGAGCCGGCCGTTCCTTGCGTCAGTGCTCCCGTTTGCGGGCCAACTATCACTGAGCCGACCTTGTTAGTGCCGTCTGAAAAGATGTGCGCCGCAATAGAATTGTTGCCAGAGTCTAGAACTTCAACAGTGTAATTTCCCAGGATTCCGTCCAAAACATAGTCAAACACAAAATTTCCATTCGAATCAGCAACAGTGTAGTCGTAAGCGGTCGGCCAAGGTCCGAAAGATCCGTCTCCAGTAACCACGCTTCCATCAGGCCTCGTTACTTTGATAAGGTAAGCGGAGTCAGCGGCAAAATTAAAGCCAGAAATATGAATAGTCATTGTCGGAGAATAGTCGGCCTGGTCAGTGCAGACCTGGTAGCTGCCAGTGGTAGTGCAGTATTGCGGGACGCTTTGCGCGAAGGCAGGGACCGGAAAAACCGAAATCAAGAGTAAAAATACGGCTATTGCCGAGAGGAAAGCCAGCTTTTTCACAGTTGTTATAGTTGGGACTAATATAGTAGATTTCATCATTACTTGGAAGTGATTAATACTATATAAACTTTACTATTTGATAGTAACAACTTTGCAGCAGGCACCGCCCGCAAGCCAGATATTGCTGCCGAACAGCCTCAATGCGGAAAGCAGGCCCCAAAAGAATGCCGCATGGAATTAGGAATTAGAATCACTTTTATTCTCGAATCTGCAAATTATTAACTGAAGGACATGGCTTTCCCTGTCGCGACTGTCGCAGCGATACTGCTCATAGCGTTCATAATCGCGAACGTATTGATACAGAACCTTCCGCAGAACCAGGGGAACATAGGGGAGACGCTGGCAGGCGTGCTCGGGAAGGGCAAAGGGCACCAGAAAGGCCAGATTTCGACCACGACCACAACTTCGACAACTTCTATAACTATGACAATTTCTTCAACAACTTCTACAACCATCTCTGCGACGACAACCACAACACCTTCTGGACCATTTCCTTACACTCAGCATGAAAAAGGGCTGCACATATCCTCTGCCGCTGATTTTTTGTCTAACAATTATCCGCAGCCCTCTCTTGCTGATATGAAAAAGGGAGATTTCACAATTATCGGAACGAGCGCATATTCGACCTATTCCTCCAGCAGCTGGAATACAATTTCCAACTTTATAACCACTATTCACAACGCGGGCTTTCGCGCGATGATAAGGGTTTATGAAAATCCGACGACCGCTGTCGATGCGACGAAAAAGGCGGCGTCGCTCGGCGCCGACGTCGTCTGGTATGATGAGTTGATCTCTCGCTTCAACATGACACAAGAGCAGATGAATTCCATATTTGACGCCGGACTTTCAGTCAAGCCTAATTTGCAGTTCGCCCTCACAGAATACACCTCTGGCAATATCGCAGATGCTTACAAATGGACTGCAAATTACCCGTCGGCAAGGGTAGCCACTGACAGTTATAATACAAAAAGCATCATGGATTTGGGAATTTTTCTGGCCGATCATTATGGCAAAAGACCATTAGTCTGGCTGATATTCGTTCCGGGTTCGCAGAGCTTCGACTGCTACAACAATCTCCCTGACTGGATCGATTATGTCGAACAGCGCGGCGAGGACGCGTTTTTCTGGTATGCCGATTCGAACGGAAACTGGCAGCAGAAGTGGCCGCTGGTGATGAATTTCAGCTCGAATAAAATCATAAATGTCTCCACGAATTTCTCTATACCTGCCAACTTGGTTTCAAACCCTTCCTTCGAGGGATCAACTTCCCAGCTAGATGCAAACAATGCGAACTTTCAAGACTGGGAAATTCGGCGCAATCAGGACAATGGAATTATTTACACATGGGTTGAAACCAGTAACACTCATTCCGGGAGCAAAGCATTCCACTGGAAGACAGTGGCTCCATCCTCGACTAACATAACCCTTAGTTATCTTTCAAACAGTTCCAAAAAATTCCTTGTGAACGAATCTGGTTATCTGGAAGCCGGTGCATGGGCATATACGATTTCTTACACCAAGAGTAGCGACATATCGGTTTATTTCTACGCATCGAACGGAACCTTACTCGGAAGATTCTGGGGCAAGGATCAATTCAACTATTGGCTTCCGAATTTATGGACGCCCACCAGTTTCATGTGGTATCCTTCATCCATGGGGACTGGAGACGGCTACATTCCCCAAGGAGCAAAATACGGGAAACTGAACATATACGAAGTGTATCACACCGGAGGGACCCTTGAGAGGATCGAGGACAACGCGTTCGTCAGGCAGTGGGACCGCCTGCCAAACTATCTTGAGAGGAACAGCTCGGCGTACGCTTCCTGAAATCCTGTAGTGAGTGCCAAAATTAATGGCTATCCAATCCTTTTTCTCTTTCCTTAAATCCTTCTTACTCGATTAGCTAAGTATGAAAACAAACCGAGTTCTATTGGGAGTAATTGCAATAACATTGCTTGCTACAATAGGAACAGTACTTGCTAAACCAACATCAACACAATTCACCTTAACATACAATCTGGCACAATTCCAATGGCGTGCATTTGGCGGTCCATTTGGAGCTTGGTCTTCAGTATATCAGAATAGTCTGACTACAGACGACCTTCCATACATATTAACAGGAAATTCTTTGAAAACCACTATCACATTCAGTCCGATAGTAACTAATGTGCAGGGAGCTTCCACGAACTATGTCTATGACAAAACCAGTAAACTGTGGATACAGCACGAGGGAACAATCACCTATGACATACCGAACTACTACTGCTCTTCAGCAGATGCGGTATGCACTGGTCCATACGTAAGCTACTGGCGTGGATATCTTGACTTCGGTGGAAATACACCAAGCGAATTAAGTTTCGTGCATGGTGTTGTCTACCAATGGGTCTACTACTACTCAGCGCAAGATGATCCAACAGTGGCATTAAATCTTCCAAATGCAGTATGGGATCAGAAAGTAGGTGCGTGGCTGATTGGTTTCAGCATTTACTTCTATGACAAAGGACCACAAAACTACAATAACTTAATAGAAACACTGACAGTTCCAGCAAAAGGGGAAACACCAACATATTCTGTCGCCCTAACAACTGGCGTAGAATATGAGCTAAAGGCTTCCGGCACAGCAACAGCATGTTGGGAACCTGGATGTTACATTACGTTTGATGCAGAGTACTCAACAAGTGATGGAACAAACTGGGTAGATGGAGTTGCCGCTCCGTATGATGGGTATGGATCAAACTTGCTTGACTTAATGGTAAATGGCGTACCCGTTGACTGGGGAACTTACAACTCAGCCCACGAATATTCACTACCAATAACTGGAACAGGATTGCAACTGTCGTTGCTAATCAATGACGTCTACTATCCAAATAATGGAGGTTCATTAACTGTCGATATCTACGGAAAACCTGTTCTGTTTCCAAGTCCATTCATAGAACCAGTTCCAGCAAACAATTTCAATCCTTTAGGCCTCTAGAAATTTTTTAATTTCTTTTTTCTTCTTTTTCTGCAAAACTAAGTGCTTATGGTGTATATTAGAAGAAATTTAATTTTGATTTCTTTTTTCAATAAGTCTGCAAATATAGTCAGTATTGGTTTCAATACGAACCTTTTCTTTATTCCTTAATTTGATATTATGCGCAATCATGTTTCTAATTGGAATAATTTCTTTTATCCACGATCTCAAGAGTTCCAAGTCTTTGAAAATATTCTTAAAATGATATTGCCAATTCCTTTCTATTATTTTAAATAATTCTGAAAGTCCAACATAAAAAATTGGGTGAGTACCTCGTGAAGGTAACCAAGGATATTCCTTTTCTCTATTTTTTATATATTCGGCATATTCTTGCACACCTTTCGGCACATTCTTATCGTTCCACCAATCGATATATTTACCAAATTTTTCAAAAATTACTTCCCTCAAACTATTTTCCAGTATAAAAAGATGAAAATATGCTTTCATGTTGTCTTTAGCACTTTTAATGTGAGAGCTTTTGAAATCTATTTTTATTTCTTTAGACTTTCCTTCTTTTCTTGTAGGTTTTGCAATTTGTGTTTTTATTAATGGCTTAGTAACAAGGTATTGCAAACTTCTTCGGTCATCTTCATTTAGATACCGAAATAAAAAAATTCCACGTCTTCTAGCAAATTCGATAGCAGCTGCATTCAGTGTAACTCCGGAATTGTCTCTTCTAATTTGAGAAATAGCATTCTTCACAGCTTGTTTTGATATGTCAATTTTGGGATTAGAAATAATTCTCTTTAAAATGCGAGGGTCTATTCTCTTTGATGACATCAAAAAATTCCTCATTTATATTTTTTTACATTCTTTATAGGCATAAACTCTGCAAACCTGCTGCCACTCATTTTTAGAATTTTTCTAATTTCTCCAGAAGAAGCTCCACACTTCATCATATGCAATATGAAGAGTTTTTTCATGATTTGAATGTCTTTTAAGTCGCCATTTTTCATTTCATCACTCCTTTTGAATAGTCTTTAGTTTCGTTCTTTTTTGACCTAACATTTGACTAACTCGACCTTGCGATACACTAAGTGCTCGTCCTATCGATGTCAGATCAACACCCTGCCTGATTAAACCCAGCGCCAAAAGTTTTTTTACAGCTTCTAAATCTTTTTTCAATTCATTAAATTGTTGTTCATTCATTTTGCTCAACTCTGCCTTTCTTGCCCAGCCCATTTAATATTTGCCTTATTCTGCTAGCGTCCACGCCTAGCAGCCTCCCAATCTCAGCTGATGTAGCACCATTCTTTGTTGCAATTAGTATCAGAAGTTTTTTTATGTCAGCAAAATCTTTCAACTCTCTCTCCAATTCAAACACCTCACTATTCGATTATTATTATGCCCTGTTATTATTTATATATGTAATTCTTCAATATGACTGAAATACGGCACATTTGCGGCACTTTAAATAATAAACTAACGTTCATTAATAAAATGATTTCATCTAAAGTTTGCTATGCGCCCCAATTCTTGTTCTTTTTCTTCTTTTTTATCTAAAAAAACCCTTAAATCCTTGAGCAACTGAGAAATAGTCATGTCTGAAGAAAAGAAGGACGAAAAGCAAAACCTGACGCCGAAAAATCAAAATCATCTCCTTCTAAAGGAATGGCAGAAGTATAACGACTTTGTCGGCCAAGAAGTCACAATAATAATGGACATCAGGACTGCTGTTGGGTACATGCAGTTCGTCGGAAAGCTGGAGGAAGAGACGCCATATTTCCTTGTTATGAAAAAATTCAAAGGAACTGGAAGAGATCAAATTCCAAAAGGCTACATCGTCAAAGACAGGATTGCCGCGATTTATTTGAACGAATAGTAGTTGTTTTTAGAGCATAAGGCGAATTAGAGTTTCGCATTTCTAGAGTTTAACATTTCTAAGCAGCATGGCGTTAGCCGCGACTATGACAGTGGAGAGGGACATCAGTACGGCAGCGAATGCGGGCTGCAGCAGGATTCCCTGAGCTGCGAGGACGCCTGCGGCGAGCGGAAGGGCGACGACGTTGTATCCTGTGGCCCAGAACAGGTTCTGCACCATCTTGCTGTAAGTCTTCTTTGACAGGCGCAGAATTTTCGGTATGTCGCGCGGGTCGTCCCTGACCAGGATTATGCCGGCGGACTCTATCGCGACATTTGTTCCGGCTCCGATGGCGATGCCGAGATCGGCCTGCGTGAGAGCTGGCGCGTCGTTGACGCCGTCCCCGACCATCGCGACCTTCAATCCGCGGCCTTGCAGGAACTTCACCCTCTCGGCCTTCTCCCCTGGCAGCACGTTTGAAAAGTATTCATCGATCTCCAGCTTCGACGCGACCCACTTCGCGACATTTTCGGAGTCGCCAGTAATCATTGCAGCCTTCACGCCCATCTTCTTCAGCGACGAGACAGCCTCGAACGATTCGTCGCGGATTATGTCTGCGAGCACGATCGTGCCTACGAGTCTCGACTCTGAGACGACGTAGATAACAGTCTCTCCCTGCCTTGCGAATTCCTCCATCCTTCCTTTCATCTCTTCGATTTCGTTCATCCCCACCACTTCCTCAAGCACATCCGCCTTCGTCTCGCTCAGGATTGCTTCTCCGCCTACTAACACCGTCTTTCCTTCCACCACTCCCTTCACCCCCTTTCCCGGAATCCTCTCGAAGTCTCTCACCTCTAGGAGCCCTATCCTTCTCCTCCCAGCCTCCTCGACGATGGCCCTTGCCGCGAAATGCTCGGAAGGCGAGTCGACCGAAGCTGCCAGCTGCAGAACTTCTGCCTCGCTGTGCTGGCCCGCACTGCCTGCCGCAGCTGCAAAAATCCTGTCCACGCCGTACTCCCCCTTGGTGAGCGTCCCTGTCTTGTCGAAAAGCACTATGTCGATTTTCCTCGCAATCTCCAGAGCAACCCGCCTCTTGACCAGAAATCCGTTTCTGGCTGCGAGAGTAGTGGAGATGGATGCGACCAGAGGAATGGCGAGGCCGAGCGCGTGCGGGCATGCAATGACGACGACTGCGACGAACCTCTCAATGGCGAAAGAAAAATCAGGCTTGTATAGAAGCCATGCAGCAAAAGTGAACAGCCCTGTCGTGATGGCGATGATTGTGAGATAAAATGCCGCCTTGTCCGAAAGCATCTGCAATTTTGATTTTGACGCCTGCGCTTCAGCAACAAGTCTCATGACACCTGCAAGAAAAGTGTTTTCTCCGATTTTCGTGACGCGGATTTGGAGAGAGCCGTCGCCGTTTATGGCCCCGGCGATCACCTCGCTCCCGGCAATCTTCTTCACAGGCTTCGACTCTCCTGTGATGATCGATTCGTTCACCTCCGAGCTCCCTTCCACGACTATTCCGTCGGCTGAAATTTTCCCTCCCGGCCTTACGAGGACAATATCGTCGACTTCCAATTCATTGAGAGGAATTACCGAAGTCTTCCCGTCGCGAATTATTTCGGCGGTGTCAGGCAGGAGCTTGGAAAGCTCTTTCAGCGCGCTCTGCGCCCCGCTGACCGCCTTCATCTCGATCCAATGCCCGAGAAGCATAATTGTGATCAGGGTGCTGAGCTCCCAGAAAAGCGTGTGGCCCTGAATTAGTTGAGCGAACTGGGCGAATTGGGTGAATTGGATGGATTGAGCGAATTGAGTGAGCGTGCCGAATGCGCTGTAAACGTAAGCGACCGTTATCGCAAGCGCGATCAGGGTCATCATGCCCGGGACTTTTGCCCTGAGCTCCTTCCATGAGCCGTACAGGAAGACCCAGCCGCCGTAGAAAAATATTATCGAGCTTAGCGCGAACGGCAAATACGCGGAGCCGGTAAACGGAGGCGCGGTCCAGCCAAAAACCTGCTGGGGCAAATCGGAATAAAGCACGATCGGAATCGTCAGAATGAGGCTGACCAGAAACTTTTTAAAAAATGATTCGGTCCTGTGGCCTGCATGCTTGTCGTATTCCTTAGGCTGACTACTGCTGTCATGATCCATTTTCTTTTTTCTTTTCTCAGGAACAAGGTTCATCCCGCATTCAGGGCACATCCCCGGCCTGTCGCTGTGGACGTTCGGATGCATCGGACAGGTGTAAGTCACTTGATTTTCTTCTGCCTTTTCAACTGTCTTTTCTTCTATTTTTTCTTCTGCCATATTATTCGACACACCTCATTCGACGCACTGGCGCAATAGAATTATTTTATTTTCGTGAGCTCTTTAATTCAGCTTCTCTCACTCGTATCAAATATTCCTGCATGCAGTCGACGGAGCAGAAGTTTTTCCCATGGCTTTCAATGGAGCCAGCCTTCATGTCAGTCTTGCAGATCTCGCACCTATAGTTCGACGGCCTGAATAATTCTGTCAAAGTCATTTTATTTTCACCTTTTCGCTTGCAGATTTTTCATTTCAGGCACTGCGCATACGTGTCTGGATGGTGGCCCATGTGTGTCCTCCACTCCTCGTCGGTGTATCCGGGCGGAGTCGCGCATATGTCGTTAGGGTCCTGAGCAGCCAAAGCCTTCTGATACGCGCTTCCATACCTGAGCTGCACAAATTCATAAATCGCCACCGACGAAAGCACGACAATCAGGACCAGTAACGCCATGCCCATGCCTGATATGTTGACTTTCAATTTAGTGCTGCCGTCGATTTTCATTTTTTTCATATTTTTCACGTTTTTCATATTATGCCTCCTATCGAGACAATGCTCGCAACCAAGACGACTATGTTGACGACGAACCAGAACTTATTTTTTTTCGTCATCCTGTGATGAGACCTTGCCAAAAGATAGAATGAAATTCCAATTGCCGATGAAATTATTCCCATGATTGCAAAGAGCAGAGTGTATTCCTGCAGGAAAGCAAGCGGCATTCCCACCACAGTGATGCCGATCAAGGCGAGGGCAACTATCGCCCCTTCGCAGACCAGGTGGCAGACGTTATGCAGGCTGACGATTCCAAGACCGGCCGAGGTCAGCCCGAGGCTGCCGAGAACTTTTTGACTCCTAGTTTCTTGTTGCATCTTTCTTTCCTGTTTCAGCTTTCCAGGCAGCATTGCAGCACCTCTCTGAGCGTCTTCGCGATTTTACCTTTACCTTTTTGTTTTAGCTTTTTTTGCAGATTTTTTAGCAGCATTTCGCTTTCCTCCTTCCGTTCCGTCCATTCCTTGCAGCAGCCAGAAAAGGCTGTAAAGGTCGAACGCTTTCTTTTCCAGTTGAAGAGCATACTTCGTGTCGTTCCGCAAATATTTTGTCGAAGTCTCCATCAGCCTCATCGTGCCGGAAAGAAGGTGCTTGCTTATGCACCACAGCTCCCCGGAAGTGTTCACCAGAAGCTTTTTCAAAAGGTCTATCCTGATTTTCCTGACTTCGTTCAGCACCTCGAGATAGAATTCGTTCCCGGTCTTCATTGCCGTGAAAGCCAGATGCTCCTCTATGCTGATCAGGTTCATGACAGCCATGCTGAGGTCCTCCCGATTCGTGAGGTCTGCTTTGATTTCATCTTTCATCTAATCACCCCGATAAAGTAGAAGGCCGCAATCGCAATTCCCATGAAGGCGAAGGCCAGGACGATTGCCTGAAACGGCAGATAATTTTTGTTCTGATGCATTTTTCGAAGGAAATCGTGCAGCGAAAACGCGGCGACAGTTATGAAACTTCCGATTGCCAGGCCGACAACGAGTTTGTCTAATCCGTAAATCTGATACATGGAATTCCCCAGAAGCCCGGTGAGCTGGAATGTGTAAAGCGTGGAAAGGAATGTTGCCAGAATCAAAATCTCAAGCTGCCACGGCAGGTAATTTTTTCCTTTGTTTCTTTTCAGCAGCCAGTTGTTGAACCAGTAGGCTGTCGACATCAGAAATCCGCCGGCAAGAACGCTGACAATCAAATCATCAACGCCGTAATATCTAGCCGCGACAACCGCCGCGCCCGTAGCCGCCGCGCATAACGGGCAGTGAGCCATCGCTGAATTCGAAAAAACCGATGTGAAAAATAGGGAAGAAAGTAAAAAAATCCCAAATAATGCAATTTTTGTTTTGGACAGACTAGCCATTGTTCATCACCATTCTAGTGCATCCCCATGCTGCTGGCATCGATAGTTCTTGTTATCCTCGCATTTCCCTGCAAGTCAAGAATGTCCACGATGACTTTCTCCGAACCGAACATGTGCAGGCAAGGCTGCGCATTCATGTCGTGCTGGTAGTGGAAATTCAGTTCACCGTATTGATCGGTCTTGATTCCCGCATCGCACTGAGTAATTTGGCTGCCGACGCAGTTCGCATCGTATGATGTGAATCCTATTATTTCTCCAGGACTAACCTGCGCGTTTGTTATCTTTCCGTTGAAGATATTCATAGGGTTTGTTCCAGCAGATCCGGAAGTTCCAGAAGACGGAACCGTTGCCACGGTGTTTCCGGTCTTGGGCAAATAAAGCTGCACGCCCATCGCCGCAACCCCAACCAGCAATACCGCTATTATTGCCAGGCTTGCTATCGTCGTTTTGTTTACCATATTGATTTCTCCTTGATTTTTTCCTTGATCTCCTTCTCCTAATGGCAGCTTCCCCCGCCGCTGCCCTTATGCTTATTGACACGGAAATTTCTCTTGCAGTCTTCGCTGCAAAATTTCTTCCCGTTCCATTCGTAGATTTGATCCTGGTCCCGATCCTGCGAGCTCAGGGACATCCCGCATTGCGGGCACTTAGGCTGTCCGAATCCGAACATCTGATCGCCTCTTCGAACTTTTTTCATTTTTCATAATGTAACAAGGGGTGAAACAGAGGATATTGGATTGTATCGAAACTAGTTTCGCTTAAGAAATCCGCAATTTTCAGAAATTCAAGGAGATCCTGTAGATTAATGATATTTTATCAGAATTACGTTGCTCAGACCGCGCCTTCTTCTCTCGATGAGCCCCTTGCCCTCCAATTTGTCCAGGTTCCTGCTCACTCTGGCCTTCGGGAAGCCGACTTTTTCAGTTAGTTCGCTCTGGAAGATGACTCCTTCGTTGTTTGCAATGATTTCGTAAATTTTCTTTTCATCATCTTTCAGTTTTTTCTTCGCCTCGCCCAGTTTCACCCGTAGCGTCTGATCCATCTTTTCCCTTTCCTGCGACCTCAATGCTAGGAATCCTCCGATTATGCCCATCACAACGACGAACGAAATGCTAAGGAAGAACTCGGCGGGAAGATGCTCGTACCATGTCATTGGAGGCCCGTTGTTGACAGTGCACTGCGCGGCATTTGCCTCCGCAGTGTGAATCGAGGGCGGGACCGAAATAAATGCCATCGCCATCGCGAAAATCACGACCAGTATGCCGAGCGTCTTTGTCTGAAGCAGTCTGTCAATCGGTTTCATCGAACGGCCTTCCTCATTAAATATTGTGAGAGATTTCTAAATATTATTAAGTATTACATTATATGTAAAGGTTTATAAACATACTTGACTTAATAAAATACTATGAATGCTATGCAATCGACAAAATCAACAAAGAATCAGAATTTCGCGATTACATTCTTCATGTCGTCCCTCGTCGTCTTTTCATTTCTCTTTTCTGCCGCTGCATTCGCTCAAACTGACACCAGCACGAAGACTGTCGACCAAATGATGCAGCAAATCATGAGCGAGCAGCATGTGACGGCAACGAGCCAAATCGAGTGCAGCAAGGTCACGAGCGACGAGTTCGAGCAACTCGGAGACGCGGTCATGGACAGGATGATGGGCAGCACTGCCCTTCACGAACAGATGGACGCAATGATGGGTGGCGAGGGATCGCAGAGCCTGACGAGCATGCACATCGCGATGGGCGAGAACTGGCTCGGCTGCGCTGCGACAACAAACTTCCAGGGAATGATGGGAGGAATGATGGGCACTGGCGGCGTGATGGGCGGAGCTCCTTTCAACGGAGGATTCGGAGGCATGGGAAGCATGATGATGGGTATGATGGGCTATTATTATCCAGCGTATTACAGCAGTTACAATCAATTGTTCATTTGGACAATAATTGGATGGGTTCTTTTTGTCGTGATGTTTGTAGTTTCAATTCTCTTATGGAAAGGTAGAATTTCAATTCCGAAGAAGAAAAGATAGTTTTTTTGTTGTTAAGATCTCCGAACAAAAAGTAGCAAAAAATGGCAGCTGTTTTCGGAAGAATTTCACATCGAGCCTGAATTCTTGATTCGATTTTTCTTTTTCTCCAAAATCCAAAATACGAACAGGGCGCCGAAGAATATGACATCCTTCTCCTTGGTCAAGAAGTGAAACGGATAATTTGAAAATTGCTGCGAAAGCACGTTCTGTGTCGTCCACTGCATCATGCTGTTGAGTATCTCATAAAAGGAGACAGCCATGATAAGGAAAAGCCATCCTTGGCAATAGGTGATCCACATTATTTTCGGATTCTTTTCATTGAGCAGATAAATAGAAGAGAAAATGACGAATGACAGAGCACTGTAGAGAAACAGACTGATGTATGTGATGCTGAAATCCCATATTCCCTCGATTTTGAAAAGGTTGAAGGCAAAATCATAAAGATTGCTGTGCAGCAGAGAGAAAATGACGCCAGCCAAGGAAGCCAGTATCGTGATTATTTCTATCACTTTTATTTTTTTTACTTCGTTCATTCTTTTCATTCCTATTTTTATTCCATTCCTTGGTATTCCATTTTACTAATTCTTGAGATGAATCTATTTCAACTATTCATATCTCAAAGCCTCGACAGGCTCGAGCTTCGCAGCTCTTCTCGCCGGAAACAGGCCGGACAACGCACCGATGAGTACAGAGAAACCGATTGCGAGCAGCAGCAGTTCAGGCGAGATGACAGTCTCTAAGCCGGCGGTCGCAGCAGTGGTTCGAGCCGCGCGCAACAGGCCGAGGCCGCTTCCTCCGCCGAGGGCAGAGATGATTATCGAAAGGATCACTCCGAAAATTACGCCTATTACTCCGCCCGTGAGCCCGATAAGGCCGGACTCAGTTAGAAAGAGCCTCATGACCTCGCCGTTCGTGGTGCCGAGAGACTTGAGCACGCCGATCTGTCTGGTGCGCTCGACGACCGACATGAACATCGTATTCGCGATGCCGATGCCTCCGACCAGGAGCGAGATGCCTGCGATGCCTGCGAGGAAGTACGTGACTGTAGACGTGATGGAGCTGATCGATTCCTGCAGCGAGAGCGCGGATGTCACTGTGAAATCCCTGGTGCTAGCAGTGACATGCCTCGTCAGCATGAGGTTGTTTGTAAGCTGATCCACGACGGTCTGCACATCGGCGTTCGGGGTTGTCTGGATCGAAAAAGATGAAAACTGGTTTGAGGCAAGGTCGGTCGCGACGCTGAGCTGACGCGCATTGAGGGCCGGCATGTAAATAACAGACTCGCCTCCTCCTCCGCCGAATCCGCCGCCTGTCGACTGCAGTATGCCGACGACATGGAAGCTGTGTCCACCTATCGTGATGATGCTGTTGAGAAGGATGTCATGCTTGAAAAGGCCGTGGGCGACGTTGTATCCAATGACAACTGCGTAAGAGTCTCCTGCTGTCAGATATCTTCCTGCCTCAAGCTTGGTGGTGACCATGAACTTCCAGACAGAAGGATCGACTCCCTGAACAGAGATGGAGGCGGTCTGGCCCTGATAAGAGATGTCCGTTCGTCCGGAGACAATGCCGTCGACATACAGAATTCCTGGAGTAGATTTTATCGTTCTCATGTCGCTCTGTGTGAGGTTTGATGATATTGCTGAAGTCCTCTCACCGCCGAATCCGAAACCTCCGCCTGCGCGCTGGAAGCCGAGCGAGACCGTGATCAGGTTGGCGCCGAGGCCGCTGAGCTGGCTCTGCACGCTCTGTTGCAGGCCTTGGCCTATCGACACGAGGGCGACGACGGCAGCGACTCCGACCACGATGCCGAGGACGGTCAGCCAGCTCCTCAGCTTCCTGTGTGTGAGGCTGTTCATCGACATTGCCAGGATATCAACGAATTTCATTCAACCTCACCTCGTCTCGCCCTCGAAAACAAAAATCGAAAACTGCCGCTTCAACATTAGGAAGATTTCTTGGATGCTCTTGCGAAAATTCTTGCGAAAAAATCGTTCAGGAAATTTTTCTTTTTCCTAAATTTGAAAAACCAAAGCAACGCGAAAGCGGCCACGATGACGGCAACGATTGCGATCCACACTGTTTCGCTCAAGCCGAGAAAGCCCCTGTTCCTTATTGCGGTCGTGCCTGTGCTTCCCGTCTCGGCTGCGGCAAGATTCAGAGTGATCTGTTTCTGCACTGTCTGCCTTGCGCCGCTAGTGTCTGAATATGTGATTTCGACTGTCAGGCCGTTCGAAAGAGCCCCGCTCGGCGTCGAAGTTGAAGCCGAAGTCCCGCCGCCATTTACTGTCCTTGAAAACCTCGAAGTTAATTGGAAGCTGGCAACGCTGAAGTCGCCTGCGTTGAGCGTTCCGAGGAAGACGCTGCTGGCTCCGCTGACCGCGAAGTTGCTCTGCTCAGGAACGCTCACGGACACGCTGGTGGCCGGATTGACGCCGATGTTGGCGATCGAGAGAGAGGCTGTGCCTGCCGAGTATGACTGCAGTCCGATGTCGAAGTCGGTCATGCCTCCGATCTTTATGCCGATCGAGGAGGAGAAATTCTGCGCCATGCCGGACTTGTCGCGATAGGCAAGTTGGACAGACAAGGGATAGACGCCCGGAGTGACCGTCGAAGCGACAGAGACGTTGACTGGAATGTCAAGCGACGAGCCGCCGCCGATCGAGGTGATGAACTGCCTGTTGCTGATTCCTAGAGGAAGAATCTCGTTGTCAGGCATCGACCACGTCATGATTATGTTGTTGATAGGGTCTTTGCCTTCGTTCAAAAGTTTGAAATGCAGAACCGTAATTTCGCCCGCAGACAAAGTGCTCGGCTGCACAGAACTCACTTCAAGCGCCGAGGACGTCTGGACAGTCACCACAGCGTTCGGATCTATCTCGCTGCAGGAGGAAGTGCAGATGTTTATCTGAAACCTGATTATGTAAAGTCCGGATGTGGCAGTGCTTGCGACTGAAAATTTCACCAGCGCCGTTGAGGACGCGGCTGCCCCGAGGCTGCCCACGTTTCCGATTGCATCGCTCGACACGGAAATCGAGGAATCGTGAGTCACGCCCACGATCTGTATGCTGGACGCGGCTGAATTTCCTGTGTTTGTGAAAGTGAGCTGTACGTATCCGTCGCTGCCCGGCGAGACCGGACTCGGGCTTACGGTCGAGCTCACCTGTATCTGAGGGTCGGCGAGGACCGAGACCGCGAAAAGCGAGCCTCCGAAAAATATTCCTGTGAGCAAGAATGACAGAACAATCGCAGCACTTTCTATTTTTTTCATTTCTTTCACCCTTTCTCACCAATTATTTTTCCATCCCTTACTTTGACTATGCGCCCTGAGTGGGATGCTATCATCGCATCGTGAGTCACTATTATCATTGTCTTGCCCTCCTTGTTCAGCTCCACAAAAATTTTCATTATTTCGCTACCAGATTTCGAGTCGAGGTTTCCGGTCGGCTCGTCGGCGAGTATGAATGCCGGCTCATTTGCCAAGGCCCTCGCTATCGCGACCCTCTGCCTCTCTCCTCCCGAAAGCTGCGATGGAAGGTGCTTCGCCCTTTGCCCAAGCCCAACGCGCTTCAGCAGCTCGAGCGCGCGTTTCTCCCTGGCTTTCTTCTCCTTCTCCACGATTATCATCGGCAATTCGACGTTCCCCTGCGCAGTCAGGGTCGGATAAAGGTTGAACGTCTGGAATATGAAGCCGATCTTTTTCCCTCTCGTTCGCGCCAGCTGGGAGTCGTTCAGCTTTGAGACGTCGGACCCGTCCAGAAAGACTTTTCCCGAGGAAGGCCTGTCTAAGCATCCTATCATGTGCAGAAGCGTCGATTTTCCGGAGCCGCTAGGCCCCATTATGGCCACGAACTCTTTCTTCCTTATTTTCAGGTCGACCCCGTTCAGAGCAGGCACTTCCACCTCGTCCATCTTGTAGACTTTGCTCACTCTGTCCAGCTCTATAACTGATGTCATTTCAATCACTGTTTTCCCTGATTTTTTCTTTTTCTTCTTTTCCTTTTTTCTTGCTTTTTTCCTGTGCGCATCTTGCCGTATCTGTGATAACTATCAAAACATACCTATTTAAAAATTGTGAAATTATGTTGACTTTTTAGTTTTTTAATTTTATCGTAGTCTACATTTGGTGATCACCTCCCGCAACTTTGGCTGATTTTGCTTTGGTCTGGCTCTTTTTTGCTCAGGTGAAATGCGACGGTGTCAGTGTGTGTCAGTTTGTCGGTGTGTGTCAATGTGATGTGTGTCGGCAATGCACTGGGTTTTGCACTTGCATAATTTCCTCGCATTCCCTCGTCTGAGTAATAGAATAAATGGATTGGAGAGTATTCCTCGTTTGTGAAAACAGAATCTAGAACCATGTTGCATATTTAATTAAGCTTTACGGGCGAATTACAATTGTATGCCTATAATTGTCCCGCTGTGGTTCTACGAGTTCGGATCGGTGATGTACTTCTTCGCAGCCATGATCGGCTTGCTGCTGAGCTATTTCTCGTTCAAGCTCCTCGACTACACCAGGAAGAGGTCGCACCTTTTCCTATTCCTCTCGTTCATCTTCATCACGCTCGGATTCGCAGTCCAGGCGGCGAGCAATGCGTTCAGCATCATGCACTTCGAGCAGTGCAACCCCGATTGCGTCATAACGCGCGAGCAGATCTTCAGGTGGATTGTCCGCGGCAACTACATCTATTACGCGACATCGATAATCGGCTATTCCCTCTTCCTGCTCAGCTATTCGATGACCGAGAAAAAGAGCCAAAGAAACATCACCAAGAAGTTTCTTGCAGTTATGCCTGCGCTGTTGCTTCCCATAGCAATCCTGCAGCCGCTTCCGCAGCTAATTCCGCAGTTCGATGTAAACATCCAGTTCCCGTTCGCGCCGCCGCCGGTCTTCGTGCTCTATCCTTTCGAGAGCAACTTCTTCCAGCCGTTCCAGGTAATCTCCTCCATCCTGCTTTTGCTGATTGTCTACAGGACATACATGAGTAACAAGAAGACAAAATCCGAGCTTTCGATCCTGATACCTGCCGGATTCGCAGCGATACTCCTCTACCACGTGCTGATGTTCAGCATTCCGTTCTCCCCACTCTTCTTCGCCTTTGCGCATTTGTCGCTCCTGGCCGGTTTCGGCATGCTGCTGTACATGCTGGCAAAGGTGACACGAAAGTGAACGAGCGGTTTGATGAAAAGCTTGACGGAAAAAGGCCTAACGAGAGAAGGTCGAAGATGCAGGTCATCGCAGACATCTTGCGAGTCATCGACAGCAATGCAAGCGGCAGGACGAAGCCGACCCACATCCTCTACCGCGCAAACCTTTCGCACAAGCTCCTGAGGGAGCACCTAAACACGCTGCTGCAGAAGGGTTTCATAGAGGTCTTCATTGAGAAAAACAGGACCTACTACAAAATAACAATAAAAGGGAAGAATTTTCTCGGCGAATACAGGAAGATAGAGAAGCTAGCCCAGGTCTTTGGCCTTCCTGCGTGAAATTTATTTTCAATAGCTCAAACGTCAGCTCAAACATCAAACTGCGCCTTCATTCCGACTTTTATTTTGTGCGCATCCGAGAATCCTGAATTGACTTCCAGGACGTACTGCGCAGGCGCGTCAGGCTTGTAGACCGGGCAGTCCGTTATGGTGCAGGGCTGCGCAGCTTTCTGCATGTAGACGACGTGCTTCGTCGAGTTCAGCCATATGATGTCGAGGGGAATCGAGGTGTTCATCATCCAGAAACCCTCGTAGCGCTCCGAGTCGAAGGGGAAAATCATGCCGTCGTTTTCTGGCAGCGACTTCCTGAACATCAATCCTCGCATCTGTTTCAGCGGGGTGTCGGCAATCTCGGCACGCACGGTCGCATTGCCGATTTTCACCGTCGTAAATTTGACTGTTCTCAGGGTCAGGTAAGAGTAGGCGACGACTGCAATGAGGATCAGCACTGCGACTGCGACCTCTATCGGGAAAGGCATAACATCAACCACTCATCAATAAAGTTTTATAAGTTGAACAATTTATTAACGATGTAGCAAAGCAGGGGTAGCCATAATAAACTATTTCTCTTAGGAAATTAATAAATTAAGCATGAAAACTACTTTGAATAAAGAAGAATGTAAAAAAATGATTTTAGTAATGCTATTGACAGATGGTTATGTAGGTATTGTCAGACAAGGCAAATATAAGTACATAAAAATATCATATTGGAGCAACGATAAAATTTTACGAGACCTATTTGCAAAATTTGTAAAAAAAGCATTTAATGTTGAACCTTCACATATTGGTTTTCAGGAAGTTTATTTCAAAAGGAAACTAGACACAGAAAAAATTCTTTCAGACTTAAGAAAAATTTTGCCTGTAATTGATAAACAATCATCATTTACCTCTCTAAGATTCTTAAAAAACGAAAAAAATTATGTAATAAATTTTGCACTGAGATTAGCAATGAGTGGAGAAGGTAGCATTTCATTATCTAGAAAAGAAAACGGTGGTTTTAGATTTCATCTTGGATTCGCATGTGCTAACATAATCCTTTGCAAGGAATGGCAAGAATTATTCAATGTTTTTGGTATTAAGATGTCCATAAGAAAAGATTCTGCAGTAAGTAGTGGTTATCATGGTTTGCAGGTAGTTTCAGAAAATAGTATATTGAATTTTCATAAGTTAGGGGGATTTATCAATGGGGTAAAAATTCAAAAAGGTAGGAAGTTTAAAGGCTTCGATAAAAACCATCTTTTGGGCATTTGCATAAAGATTATAAATAAGAAGAGAGAAGGTGAGTTTAAGGATTACACAAACTGGGCAGAAGAAAAATTTTGGACAGCCATACAAAAGCAGGGTGAGACTTTGCAGGGGTAGTCCATTTATTTGGACCCTTAGAGCCAAGTCCGGTCAAAGGAAACGACTACAGGCACCAGGCTTAGGACCTGGTCGGTTAGTCCGTTCGTGAGTTCGAATCTCACCCCCTGCACTTGTATATCATTTTGAGACACATTTTGGAATACGACTTTAAGCTGTAAGTTCAAATTATATTTATGGGTCTAAAAGAATTTTTATGGCCAAGCTGGAGAAAATTTTCGATTTTGATGATTTTTGCTTTGTTCTACTTCTTGATAGCAACTTATTTCTATGGATACTTGTACCTAACATTCGGAAAAGCATATGTTGATGATTTGACTGGAATTATACGAGAAAATATGACGAATGATCAGTTAAAACAACATTCACTCATTGTTGATGATGCACGTCAAAATCTTTTTACTGAATATTTAATTTACGAAATCCCTTTCACCGCAGGATTAAGTTACTTTTCATACCTTAATCTTGAGCAGCCACTTTCAAGCTTCTTTACAAGTATTATTATGGTGCCTTATTGGTATTTATTGGCATGTATTATCGATTTCTTCTTGAGAAAAATAAAGACTTGATCGCTCATAGAAATAGAAAAGACAGTCAAATTTGAATGCAGTAGATAGGCACATCCCCTGCACTAAAGCTTTATTTCTTTTAATTCAATTGTTAATTCAGAGTTGAGACGAAATGGTTGTGAAGAAAGGTTTGCCGGAGTGGGGAGAATTCGTGATTGCGAAAGTGGATAGAGTCACTCCTTTCGCTGCTTACGTGACGCTGAAAGAGTATCCTGACGTCGCGGAAGGCATGATACACGTCAGCGAAGTGAGCGGGAAGTGGGTGCGCGACATACGGGATTTCGTCAAGGTCGGGCGCATGGTAGTTTTGAAGGTCGTGAAGATCGACTTCCAGAAGAGGTTCGTCAACCTCAGCTTGAAGCGTGTGAGCAAGTACGACGAGAAGCAGAAGATCAACGATTACAGGCAGGAGGAGCGCGGGGAGAAGCTGCTCGAGCGCGCGGCCAAGGAACTCGGAAAGACGACGCAGCAGGCGTACGAGGAGGCGGGCTACCTGCTTCAGGAGAAGTTCGACAACATCTACTCGGGCTTCGAGGAGAGCAGAATCGGGAAAGAAATTCTGACCAAAGCCGGAGTGCCTGAGAACTGGGCCGCAGTCATCGCGAAGATAAGCGGAAAGATATTCCTGGAGAAGACGTTCACCATAAAGGCTGATTTGGAGATAAAGAGCTACGCGGAGGACGGAATCGAAAAAATAAAAGCAATTTTGGAAAATTTCAGCAAGAAGAGCGGTGCGAGCGTCAAGTACATCAGCGCGCCGAAATACCGAATAGAAATCGGAGGGAAGGACCCTAAGGCTATGGAGAAGAAGATCGTGGAGCATCTCGAGTCAGTCGTCAAGGCCGCGAAGGAAGCGGACGGAGAGGCCAGTTACAAAATTGTCAAGTGATAGATGGTCGATGAAGATAGATGGTTAGATGAAAGGCAAGATGCGGGTGTGCAGGAACTGCGGGAACTATTCCTTTAAGAGCGTCTGCCCGAAGTGCGGGAGCGAGACGAATAACCCACGTCCTCCTTCCTTTTCCCCTGAGGACAAGTACGGCAAGTACAGGCGCGCGTTAAAAAATCTTTAAGTAAAGCACAAACAAATTAATTTTAAGTATTCACATGTCAACGAAAATCGTGGAGCTCGAGAGGCCTAAGCTGAACAATCCTGTCTTTATCGAAGGACTGCCGGGCGTCGGAAACGTCGGCCGCATCGCGGCTGGCTATCTCGCCGAGCAGCTGAAGGCGAAGAAATTCGCTGAATTGTTTTCCAGTCATTTCATGCCTTTCGTCTTGCTGCACCAATCGTCGGCTGTCCACGTGCTGAAGAACGAATTTTATTATTACAAAGGGAAGAAAAAGGGAGAGAGGGATTTGATAATTCTCATCGGCGACTCGCAGAGCGTCGACCCTGAAGGGCACTACGAAATCGTCAACACGATTCTGGATTATGTCAGCAAGTTCGGGGTGAAGGAGCAGTTCACGCTCGCAGGGCTCAGCGTCGGAGAGCAGATAAAGACGCCGAAAGTGATAGGCGCGGTGAGCGAGCCGGATTTGATCAAGAAATACGGCAACCTAGGAATCGACTTCGACGCAGGCGCGCGCGTAGGCACGATTGTCGGGGCGTCCGGCCTCTTGCTGGGGCTTGGCCGCTATTATAAAATGGACGGGGTCTGCCTGCTTGGAGAGACTGTCGGCTTTCCGATCATACCTGACCCGCGTTCTGCAGAGGAGATTCTGAAGATACTGACGAAGGCAGTCGGCACGAAGATAGACCTGAGCAAGCTCGAGAAGAAGGTGAAGGAGATGGAGGAGTTCATAAAGAAGGTCGAGGACGTGCAGCGCAAGGCCCTTGGCCAATTGATGAAGCCTCCGGAAGGGACGCCTGGAGAGCAGAAAGACAAACTTAGTTACATAGGATGAAAATTCTGAAAATTTCTAGCAATTTTTTTTCTCAATGTTTTTCTCAATGTCACGACGGCTGCGGGGGCAGAGGTTTGCGGGACTGATAGTGATTATCGGCTGTAAAATATATTTTTAAAAATATATTTCAAAATTAATAATGCGTATATTCCGCGCGATGGCCGCGCCAAGAATTTTTTGGCTGATTTATAATCGCCCGCACGCAGATGCGGGCCAAGTTTTTGTTTTGCAGGATATGATGAGGGAAAGTTCCAAGAAAACCGTAGGTTGTCTTTACCGTTTTAAATCGCAGATGCCGCGTGGCCATTGTCCGAATTTTGAGAATCTCATATGAGCAAGTATAAGGATTGTTCTATCCACTATATTTTTAGGAAGTCGAAACCCGATGAAGGTAACTGTCAGCTATCTTAGTTATATTTTATTGATTTTTGCATTTGGAGTAATTCCTCTCTTGGGCTCAATCATCTTAGGGCTCAATATCTTGGCAATTTATTCAGTATTCTTTGCCGCATTTGTGATCTACTTCATTCCCGGTTTTGCCTTAACATCCTTCATAAAGAAACTCTCATTGTTTGAAAGGCTCAGCTATTCTTTTGCTGCTGGAGTGTTTATTGTCCCATTGATATTGACTTTCATCGGCATTGCTGGATTTAGAGTTGACATTTATATTGCTACGGTTTTTATAGCAATTTTTGCTGGAATAATTGCATGGAAGAAGTTCTACAAGTTGCCATTCCAGAAAAATGAGGGCACCAACCATTTAGACTTGTATGATGTCCTTGCATCGCTCGTGGTTGTCCTGGTTTTCCTTTTTTTGCTAACCCCAATATTTTCACTTCCAGTTCCTTATGGCGACATTGATGCTGGACTGCATTATGTCTTATCCGAATACATTTTTCAGAACCATATGCTTCCGGTGAATTATCCCGACTATCAAACAGTCTACCAAGGAAAATTTGGCTATCCACCTATTTTTCACATCGGATCTGCCCTCATAGCACAACTTTCAAACGTTGATTTTCTATTTTCATTTTACATAAACGTTGCATTACTTCATGCAATCATGATTCTTAGCTTCTACAGCCTCATTAGGAAATATTATGGAAACCTTGTTGGACTCTTGTCCACCACTTTAGCAGCCATTTCTCTCAGGTTCATGTTTCCCTTAATTTTTGGCCAGTTGGCTTTTTACGTTGGGTTGGTAGCTTTTCCATTTGCATTGTTTCTTACAAAGGAATTCTTCGACAGGAATGAAAAAGTCCACGCAACTATTCTCGGTTTAATTATTGCAGCGACTTTCTATGCGAATTTTCAAGTCACCGGAATGTTAATGACTTTCTTCATTGTCTATTTTGCGCTTTTCTATTTGAGAAATAGGAAATTGCCCAGTAATGTTTGGTTGATTTTCTTAGTCCTCATAATCTCAATACCAGCAATTTTCCTGAAAGAGACATTTGATGTCACTACGTTTTCAAAACCAATCAATCAACTATACATATGGTATCCAGATATCAACGTTAGCACATATTTCGGCGGTTATCCATACCAATGGTATAATCCCATTTTAGTTTACCAATATGTGCTCATTCCGACTGTCCTTGGAATCGCTGTTTGGCTGAAGTTTTTTAGAAAAGACCTGATTGTCCCATCGCTCTTTCTGAGCATTCTGATTCTTATTCACCTTCCGGTGGAAGCCAACAGAATTGGGAGGATGTTCACTTACGAGGGATTTCTTGTAGCACTCCTTGCTGGCTTGGGCCTAATTTCAATACAACTTATTTCCCACAATAGGAAACTTGTCCTCGCATCATCATTTGTCGCCCTGCTCGCAATCGCGACCTTTTCATTTTATGTCACTTCAAATACTGTCGCTCTCTTCACCAGTTTCAGGCTCACACCCGAGCAATTCGGTGTTCTCTCCCAGTTCAAAAATTTGCCTGAAGGATTGACAGGGCAGCTCGGTTTTGACATTTCACCGGTCTATCGAACTTGGGTTGCTCAGATTCCTCATAAGCATATCTATAGTATTGCAGAAAACAAGGGAATTATGAACGACACAAAATATATTCTGTTGACAGAATTCAACAATACATCGAATACAATAGAGTTGATAAATAATCTCTCTACGAAACTGCTGAGCCAGGGTTGCAATATTTTAATTGTGGGCAACGAGACAGCTGTTCTGTCAACAAATTGCTTGACAAAAACCTGAAAATAAAAGTTTAAAAGCATAGTGAAACAATAAAAATTGATACTAACGAACGATAGAATGATAATAAGGTGTAAGTAAACATGCCAGCGAAGCTGCTCATACCAAGAAACGACTACCTAGCCTCAGGAGTGCACATCGGCATGAAGCAGCGCACAGAGGACATGAAGGAATTCATCTACAAGATAAGAAGCGACGGGCTCTCAGTAATGAACCTCAGGAAGATCGACGACAGGATCAGGACGGCGGCCAAATTCATCTCGCGCTCGAAAAAAGTCATCGTGGTCGGGAGGAAGCAGGTCGCGCACGAGGCAATGAAGAAGTTCTGCGAGGTCACCGGAAGCCAATGCGTCGTAGGCCGCTTTTTGCCAGGAACGCTTACGAACCCGAAGTTCAAGAAATATTTCGAAGCCGATGTAATGATTTTGTCTGACCCTCTTATCGATTATCAAGCCCTGAAAGAGTCTGTCTCTGCAAGAGTGCCGGTCGTCGGAATATGCGACACCTTCAACGAGACGCGCAATATAGACCTGGTCATACCGGCCAACAACAAGAGCAAGAGGTCCATGGCGATCGTCTTCATGCTGCTGGCCAGGGAAGTGCTCAAGCTGAGAGGACAGATAAAGTCTGACGCCGAGTTCAAGCTGACCATTGACGACTTCGGCGGAAAAGAATACGAGTATGAATACGACCAGGAGCAGAACGAGCGAGACAGGGATAGAGATAGAGACGAAGGACGAGAGCAGTACGAAGGATACTAGCGAACATTTCTAATTCTATTTGCTTATTTGCTGATTGTTTTTGGCTCATATCCAGTCTTCAATCTAGAGCAATCGACAGGGCTGGAAGGATCGATGACCGCGTTCACCCTGTAAATTTCAAAAAACGGAATGCCATTGGATAGGATCACATCATCAGGAGACGAGTTAGTCGGGATTTTGAGTCCGGATTCCTGAGGCTGGGCCCACCCTAGGTTGTTTCCATCAAATTTCACTATCACGAGCTGCATCGAGTTGATGTCTGATGCGGACGCAAACTCATACCCGATGTTCCTCACAGCGCATTTGTCGTAAAGATACCAGCCCCAGTAGCCGGCATACACTTTGTTGTCGACGACGATTGTTTGATTTGCGCTTGCGAAACTCGCGAGATATGCTCTCAACTGGTTGAACGGTTGTGTGTCGTGAACATAAAGATTGCTGGAAAAGCTGCCGACAGAAAAGCCTGCGATGAAGACCAAAACCAGAATCAGGATAACCTTGCTCTTGACAACTGAGCTCAGAAAAACTCCTGAAAGGAGAGCGGCGGCAGGGATGATCGTGATGAACCAGTTGACCTCGACAGATGCGCCGAAGACGGCGTTGCCTCCGGAGGTGTCCGCATAGGAGGAAAACAAAATAACAAAAGATAGCAGCCATATCATCATGAACTGCAATGAGAGATTGAGATTCTTTCTTTCCTTCAGCAATGCAAAAATGACAGCCAGGAAAGCCAGCGGGAAGAAAACCTTGTCAAGTTGGAACATTGTGATGAATGCATTCGAAAGCCCGTAAAGAATCGCGCTTGGCGTCGAGCGCACATTGTAAGTGTACAAGAGGCCGTATGCGGGGACGTTGAGATGCAGCGCCCTGCTGAACTGAAAGTCCAAAATCCCATACGTGGAATAAAGCATGTAATTGAAGGCGATTATCGGAGACGCGAAAACGAGCAAGATGACGGCGGAAAACAACGCGAACCTTGACATCCTCAGGCTCAGAAGCTTTCTTTTCCAGAGCACAAAAAGGAAGACGACGATGAAAAATAGGAATCCGGTTTGCTTCACCAAGACTGAGAACGCTGCAATAGCTATCGATACGTAAATCATCCTGCTTTTGTTTTCCTTGATGCCGACCAGAAGGAAATAGGCCGATGCTGTAAAGAGTAGTGCTGAGAGCTGTTCATTGTATGCCAGACCAGAATAATTGAGAAAGAACAGGCTGAAGCCGAGAACAGCTGCAGATGCCAAACCCGTCTTCTTGCTGAACAGCTTTTTGCCGGCCAAATAAACTATGAGCAAAGTCAATATTGAGGAAAATGCCGACAGAATCCTGGCTGCATACGTGCTGACCCCGAAAACTTTGTAAATCAGGGCCACAAGGTAAAAATAAGTCGGAGGCAGGTCAAAGTACATCGCAACCGGTTTGTTGAGGATATCAGCAGAGCGCGTTGCAAAAAGAAGCTCATCAGAGCTCATCAATCTTCCATCCAGGTTATAAAAAATGAGAAATGTTGACAAAAGCAATATCAAAATCGCGATTTTTTCCTCTTTCAGAATAGTGATTATTTTCTTGCCGCTGAAAACCATGTTCTTGCTTCTAAGATTATTGTTAACTTAACTCAACTTAAGCTCAACAGCAAACAAAACAACAAAACAGAAAAGTATTTAAGAAGGACTTTTTCATTAATTAGTGAGGCGAGTTGGTCGGGTAGCTTCGCCCTTGTGTCAAAGCAAGGGTGAGGAAGTTCCATCCACCTTTTGAGGTGCCAGCATAAGCTGGTGCGCGAGAGCGCAGCGCCGATATCAGAAACGAGACCTCTGCAACTCGGCTGAAAAGCAAGCCATGAGGCAATAGCTGAGCGAGTTGAAAGAGGATGAAACGGATTGGCGACCCTGTGAGGTGCAAGGCTTTAACCGCTTAGACAAATGCTACCTAAGTGCCATGTTCGGGCTGACGTCAAACGCGGCCCATTCGGGCACGAAACACAAGATGGGCTATGGCCAACACGCCTTCCTTTTTTAGTTATTGACAAATTGGAATGAAGTAGAAAGCAAAGTTTTAAATCTTCGAGAAGACATTCGTAATTCAAGATTGAAGCAAGATGTTTGACGCAAGATGATTACATGACGAAGCAAAAGGATAAGCTCTATATGCCTATGGGGACAGGAGGGCTGCTGAAGTTCTCTGAGGAAGAGAAGGTCATCCTCAAGGTAACCCCTAAGCAAGTCATCATCCTCGTGGCGATAATCGTCGTCCTCGAAGTGTTTGTAAAGATTTTTGTGCCTCTGGGATAAATCTAATCTATGCAGAAAATTTTCCTAGGCCCAGCTGGCGTCCCTACCGTATCAAAAAACAGATCAACATTGGGAGGAATTAAGACTGCTTCTGAATTAGGTCTAAATGCTTTTGAATGTGAGTTCGTCCGGGGCGTGAAGATGCAGCCAGGGCTCGCAGAGGAAGTCGGCGCGCTGGCGAAAGAGTTGAAGGTGAACCTCAGCGTGCATGCGCCCTACTACATCAACCTTTGTTCTAAGGATAAGAAAATCATCGAGGCGAGCAAACGAATGATCCTCGACTCGGCGGACAGAGGCGAACGCATGGGCGCGGGAGCGGTCGCGATACACACGGCTTATTACAGCGGCCTGACTCCGGAGCAGGCATTCGAAATGGTGAAGGAAGGATTCCAAGATATCTTGGATGAAATGAACTCAAGGGGAATAAAAACCGTGAGTCTGGGCGCCGAGACGATGGGAAGATGGAGCCAGTTCGGGTCGCTCGACGAGACGATAAGGCTGTGGAAGGAGCTGAGGCATCAGGTCATACCTTTCATCGACTGGTCGCACCTTTACGTCCGGGGCAAGGGGACTATCGATTACGGGAAAATTTTCGACGCGCTCAAGCCGCTGAAGCTCGAACACGTCTACTCGCATTTCCAGAACGTCAAGAAAAACTCAGCAGGCGAATACGTCGACGTCCACGTCCCGATTGACGGCCATCCGCCTTTCGAGGAACTGGCAAAAGAGATTTTGAAAAGAAAAATCGACATCACGATAATCTGCGAGTCGCCGATAATCGAGCAGGACAGCCTGAAGATGAAGAGGATTTTTGAAAGACTGGGGCACAAATTCTGAAATTTCGAGGAAAAAATCGAGAAAAAAAGGTTTTTAGGCGAGAAAAACGAAATAATAATTAAGCATTTAAAGCTTAGTGTTCAGTAAAGTCGTGTGGGAAAGAATGTCGGCAGTCAATTACAAGGAAAGACCAGCAGTCGCAGCATTCATGGGAATATCAAAAATCCTGGAAACGGCTGGCGTGCCGGCCAATATTCAGGAGGCAATCGTAGTTCCAAATGTCGATCCTCTGAATCTCTATAGCTTTAGCATGTTCAACGGAGTCCTTGGACAAACTGAGCAAACACCGGTGCCGAAAATTGTTCCTGTAAATGGCTACAGCGCGGAAAACCTCAATAAAGAAATGCAGAAGTTTGAGGGCGTTGCTGAAAGAAGCCTGAGAAATCTTGTTGTGGATGTTGAGAGAAAGGGATTTTCAATTGTCGGCAGGATGATCAGTTATTACGTAAAAGGAATTGAAAAGGCATACAGGGCCACCGGAAGGGCGACTGACAGGCTTGCTTCTTTGAAGATTGCCGAATTGGAAGACATAGCAGTGCATCTCGGCGTCCCGCGTTACGACCTGAGAAATCAAAGAAAACTAGAAAATGTAGGAGAAAAGAAAAGAATGTCATGGTCTAGGACTGAAGTTGTTGAAGTTGTATATGGCATGGGAACAGTAGTTGAATATTTGGTCCCGGCAGAAGAAAGACTTGGAACTCTTCCGCTGTCGCCCAACGAAATAGAGACAATAACAGGATTTCCAAGGGAAATGCAAAAAGATTATTTGTAGATTTTATTCATGAGTTATAGACTTAGACTTTCCAGAACATCCTTCCAGTGCCCATCGACCTTTACTTTCGGAAATATCTTTGTAATCTTTCCCTTCTCGTCCAAGACAAACGTAGTCCTCTCGATGCCGAAATATTTCCTCCCGTAAAGGCTCTTCTCCTTCCATATGCCAATCTTTTTCGCGACTTTCACGCCCTTGTCCAGCCAAAGATCGAAGGGAAGGTTGCAGTCCCTCGCGAATTTCTTGTGAGACGCGACAGTGCCGAGGCACATGCCGACTATCCTGGCATTCCTCATCGTGAATTTCCAGTAATTCTTCGCAAAATTGACGGATTCCGTAGTGCATCCTGAGGTCGAGTCCTTGCAATAGAAGTATAGGACGACTTTCTTTCCTCGCAGGTCTTTGAGCGAAACTTCTTTTCCGTCCTGGTCGACAGCAGAAAAATTTGGCGCCTTGCTTCCGACTTTCAGCATGCAGCATCAACTCTAGCCTTTCACATTCCCGATAGGCCTAAGTCCGACGACCTTCCTGCTGATTCCGGCGACGTGCATCGTGTCGACGACGTCAGAAATATTTTTGTAGGCGAAGCCTGCCTCCTCGGCAAGTCCTGAATAAGAGACGGTCTTGACGTAAATGCCCCTGGCCTCCATGCTCTTCTGCAGCTCGTCTCCGCTGATCATGCGCCTAGCCTTCGTCCTGCTCATCGTGCGCCCGCTACCGTGCATCGTGCTGCCGAAAGTTTCCTTCATCGCCTTCTCTGTTCCGACGCACAAGAAGCTGCCTGTCTCCATGCTGCCGCCGACGATGACTGGCTGCCCTGTTTTCTGGAATTGTTTATCAAGCTCTGGATGACCCGGACCGAAGCTGCGTGTCGCGCCTTTCCTGTGCATCACGACTTTCTTTTTTTCTCCGTCGACTTCGTGCTCCTCAATCTTCGCGATGTTGTGGCAGACGTCGTAAACGATGTTCATGCCGAGCGACTCTGCATCTCTGCCGAAAATTTTCTCGAAAGCCTGACGGATTCGATGGACAATAAGCTGCCTGTTCGCAAAAGCCATGTTCGCAGCGCATGCCATCGCGCCGTAGTAATCTTTCGACTCAGGAGAGTTGAAGGGGGCAGCTGCAAGTTCAGGATCGATGACTTTCAACCCGTACTTTGGCATGACACGCAGGAATGATTGCAAGTAGTCTGTAGCGACCTGATGACCGAAGCCCCTGGACCCGCAATGAACCATAACGACAATCTGTCCAGGCTCTCCGACCTTCAATGCGTCTGCAACTTGCTTGTCATAAATGTTTTTTTCCTCGACTACTTGAATCTCCAGATAATGATTTCCGCTTCCTAATGTTCCGACTTGCGCAACTCCGCGTTTGATCGCTCGCTGAGAAACTTTGCTTGCATCTGCTCCCTTTATTTTTCCGTGCTCCTCGATTCTTTCCAGGTCTTCCTTCCACCCGTAGCCGTTTTCGATGCACCACTCGACTCCCCTCGTCACCATGTCCTTGAACTGGTCCTCGTTCAGCCTCAAGAAGCCCTTCTCTTCGTCGAACGCCGTCGCCCCGACTCCTGCCGGCACGTACTTGAAAAGCAAATCCACAAGTGGTTTCAATTTCGGTTGAACTTCGTCTATAGTCAAGTCTGTCCGAATCAGGCGCATCCCGCAGTTTATGTCGAAGCCGATCCCTCCAGGAGAAATAACACCTGTCTCTAAATCAAACGCAGCGACTCCGCCCACGGGAAAACCATAGCCCCATATCCCTTTCTGCAGAATTAACTGTCAGAAATATGGGCGTCGGGCATGGCATAGGCAAATTTTTGTATGCCTGGTAAAGTTGCAACGTTGGTCACTTGGTTGAAGACTCCTTCGTCCATTCCTGCCATCAGTTTCTCGCTTGCATAGATCCTTGCCGGAACGTTCATTCCTTGCTTGAACGATTTAGGAATCTCCCATACGACGTCGCCAACTTTTTTTGTGAAATCTGGAATCGGCATTCTTTCACCTCCGTTTTTTTAATTCTTACAACTTACAAAGTCACATGCAGAACTAGTTAGTTTTAGTCCGCATGCACCCGTTTCTGCTCCATTCTAGGTTTTTGCAGCGGGCACACGCTTTCAGTTGTTTTAAGTTGCTTTGCTTACTATTATTAGAAAAAAAGATTATTTAAAGATTTTTTCAAATGTCAAATGTCAAGAATAACTTTTGCCTGCCATTCCTTTTCAGTCTGCTTGACCTCGAACATATGGAGCGTGACTGCCTTGACGTCGTCCTTCAGCTCGTGCCGAGCCGAGTCGATCTTCTCCCCGTATGCCCACGCAGTCAGCTGGTAGTTCTTCGTGCGCCTTATCTTCACCTCGTACTTGCCGAAGAGCATCTGGTCTGTGTCCTTTATGAAAATCAGCTCGCTGAGGAAGTTGTAGAGCAGGTCCTGGATGTTCTCTGCGTCGACCTTTATCTCGACCCTGTCCTTGGGCTGTATCTTGCCGGGGTTCGCGGAGATGAAGCTGAACGCGTCGGCGCAGCTCACGAAGAGCTCCTCTATGGTCTTCCCTGTCGCTTCGAACGCGACGTCCGCAATGGCGATGTCCTCAAGCAGCTTGAACGGCATTCAAAACAGCCTCTCTGATTTCTTTCTTTTTCTCATTTTATATTTTTTTATTGAAAAAAATTAATCAGATTAATTGCTTTCCTGTCTCTTTGTCGATTATGTGGATGACAACGACAGGGCAGACTCGCGCGGCCTCAAGGTTCAGCTGCAGCTCGTCCTCGTCGAACTCGGCCTCGAAAAAGCCGGTCTTCTCGTCTTCCTTGCTGCCTTCAAGCACGGCCTTTCCCTGGAACTCGTTCTCGCCTATCTTCCACCTCTTCTCGTGCGCGGCGACGCATGCGAACACACCTATGCAGTTCTCAAGGTCATAGACAATTTTGTAACGTCCCATTTTTTTCAGCTCGTTAAGCTCGTTAAAACTTTAATTGTTGTTTAAACAATATATCTTTTAGGCGTCCTTATGGCTGAAAAAGAGTCCGACCTCCTCGAATTCTACGGAATAGAGTGCGTGCACTGCCACGTCATGAGGCCTTGGATAGAGAAGCTGGAGAAGGAAATCGGAGTGAAATTCACGAGGATAGAGGTGTGGCACAACGAGGCCAACGCGAGGCGCATGGAGGATATCGACAAAGGACGCTGCGGCGGAGTGCCTTATTTCTACAACAAGAAGACTGGAAAGTGGATATGCGGAGCGGTCAGCTATGACAAGCTGAAGGCATGGGCGCAAGGAAAATAAATTAATTGGAACTACTTTTCAGGAAATCTATCTTCCAAGAAAATCTTTTTCTTATATCTTTCACAAATTTAGTTCAATGCAAGCAAGCAAACTGACGATGCTGCAAATCCTCAACGAGCACGGGAACGTGACTGACGAGAGGCTCGTGCCGAAGCTGACCAAGGACGAGATGCTGAGGATTTACGAGTCGATGAAGCAGGGACGCCTTTTCGACGAGACGGCGCTCAAGCTGCAGCGCGAGGGTCGCATGCTCACGTTCGCGTCCGGAATAGGCCAGGAAGCCGCCGCGGTCGGTTCGGCGTTCGCGCTGCAGCAGCAGGACTGGATGTTTCCTTCCTTCCGGGAAAATTCTGCGTTCATGGTGCGCGGCATGCCTCCAGAGCTTCTCTATCAGTATTGGACAGGCGACGAGAGGGGAAACAAAATTCCTGACAATCTGAATTGCTTCACTGTTTCTGTCCCGGTGGCCTCGCAGATAACTCACGCCGTCGGAGCTGCGTGGGCGATGAAGCTGAGGAAGGAAAAAAACATTGCGATGGTTTATTTCGGGGACGGCGCGACGAGCAAGGGTGACTTCCACGAGGGAATGAACTTCGCTGGCGTCTTCAAAGTCCCGTGCGTCTTTGTCTGCCAAAACAACCAGTGGGCGATCAGCATGCCACGTTCGCACCAGACTGCAAGCGAGACGATCGCGCAGAAGGCTTTTGCATATGGATTTGACGGAGCGTACGTCGATGGTAATGATGTTTTTGCGGTCTACGCTGCGGCTAAGGCTGCGGCTGACAAGGCAAGGGCGGGCGGAGGGCCGACGCTCGTCGAGTGCTTCACATACAGGCTGTCCGACCACACGACTGCGGACGATTCCTCGCGCTACAGGACGCAGGCAGAGATGGAGGAGTGGAGGAAGAAGGACCCGATTGAACGATATGAAAAATATCTGTTCGCGAAAGGAGTGCTGACGGAAAAAATCAAGAAGGAAATTGAGGACCGCGTGCAGAAAAGGATTAGCGACGCTGTGAAAGCTGCGGAATCTATCCCGGCACCCAGTCCAGAAGACATCTTCAACTTCATGTACGCAGAGATGCCGTGGTTCCTGAAGGAAGAGATGAATGCGTTGATGCAGGCGATGCAGCAAGCGAAGGAGGTTGAAGTTAAATGAAATTCGACGTAGACGCGATTCCAGGAGATTTGATCACTTTTCACGCAAGCGACGGAATAGAGCTGCAAGGCTTCCTTGTCAAGTCGAAAAGAAGGACTGGAAAAATTATCGTCAGCATTCACGGCCTTACCGGAAGTTTTTTCAGAAGCGCGACTCAGAAAAGGATGATTCCGCACTATGCCGACGGCGGCTACGATTATTTTTCGATAAACACGCGGGGCCACGGGACGCTGAGTCCGATGTACAGGGTTAGAGGAAAGAAAGTCAAGTGGATGGAAATCGGCACTGCGCTTGAGAGATTCGAGGATTGTGTAAAGGATTTGAAAGGCGTTGTGAGCCTGCTCAAGGCGAAAGGATACAGAAAAATAATTTTGCAAGGCCACTCTACGGGCTGCCAGAAAGCAACGTATTACATGTACAAAACGGGAGACAGAAGGATTTCCGCGGTCGTGCTGCTGGCTCCGGCCGACGACTACAACACCGGAAAGAAGCAGCTGAAAGGAAAATGGAAGAAGGCAGTCAGCATAGCAAAGAAAATGGTGAAAGCGAAATCGAGAGAACTGATGCCGAGCCGAGCCATCATCGGAAAGAGGCTCACAGCGTGGAGGTTCCTCAGCACGAACGATTTGTCGAACGTCGAGGCGAGGCTGTTCAACTATGAGGCAAAGACCCTGAAGGAATTCAGAAGCATGACGCTTCCTGTGATGGCAGTCTTCGGAAGCAAGGAGCAATACAGAACGAAAAATGTGAGGATATATTTGAAGATGCTGGAAAAGCAAACTCGCTCGAAGAATTTTTTGGCAGTGGAGATTCCGGGAGCGAACCACGATTTCAGGATGCACGAGGCAGAGACTGCGCAGGCGGTCGTGGAATGGCTGGACAAGGCGGTATGAAAAAATGGCAGACCAACAAGTGGGCAACGTGGAGAAAGGACTGATAAGCTGGAAGAAGGTTTGGATCCTGTTCGCGGTGGACCTCCTAGTCTTCGTCATATTTGCCGCGTGGTCAGTAGAGAATTGCGTGACGGGCATCAGCCAGACAGTGATCGCGATAGACGGGAACCTCACGTGCGCCCTCGAGTTCCTCGTGAGCCTGCAGAACCTCATCCCGTATTTCATAGCGATAGTGCTGATTAATTTTGCGCTTCCGGCGGTTTGGAAAGCGGTGGCGGGAAAAGCGGTGAAGAAGAAATGAGCATAATGAACATGGTGCAGGCGATCAACTCGGCCCTGAGCCAGGAGATGGAACGCGACAAGACAGTGATGGTACTCGGCGAGGATGTGGGAAAAAACGGCGGAGTGTTCAGGGTGACTGAAGGACTGTGGCAGAAGTTCGGAGACGAACGCGTAGTCGACACTCCTCTCGCGGAGGCGGCGATCGCCGGCGTCAGCATCGGGCTGGCTGTGAACGGCTTCAGGCCTGTCGCCGAAATCCAGTTCGACGGGTTTTCCATATCGACACTCGACCAGCTCGCAAACCACGCATCGCGAATAAGAAACAGGAGCAGGGGAAGATTTCACGTCCCATTCGTCTTGAGAATTCCTTATGGAGGCGGCATACGCGCTCTCGAGCACCACAGCGACTCGCCCGAAGCGTACTACATCCACATCCCTGGCTTGACCGTTGTCTGCCCTGCCACGCCGTACGATGCGAAAGGCCTGCTGATTTCAGCGATAAGAAGCCCTGACCCTATCGTCTATCTCGAGCCGAAGCGCGTGTATCGCGCGATAAAGGAGGAGGTTCCAGACGAGCCGTACGAGATAAAAATCGGCGAGGCTCAAGTAGTGCAGGAAGGAACCGATGTCACTATTGTCTCGTATGGAGCGATGCTGAGAACAGCGAAGGAAGCTGTGGAGAAAGTCTCAGGCAACACGTCGGTAGAACTTATCAATTTGCGTTCATTGAAACCCTTTGACGCCGAGACGATTGTCAGTTCGGTGAAAAAGACAGGACGCGTCGTTGTCGTGAACGAGGCTCCGAAGATAGCAGGATTCGCAGCAGAAATAATCACGACGATAAACGAGAAAGCATTTTTGTATCTGAAAGCGCCGCCCGTCCGCGTGACAGGATTCGATACCGTAGTGCCGCTGCCGAAGATGGAGAAGTTGTACTATCCCGACGCAGAGAGGGTCGTGAAGGCGATCGACAGCGTGATGGAGTTCGAATGAAAATTGTTGCAAAAATACTCATCTCATGATTTATTAGGCGAAAATTTCAATTATTAATTAATGGCCACAACCATCGAGGCTTATCCGCTGGAGCGACGCAAAATTCTGAAGAAGACAGTTGCATTCACGGTTTATCTCTGGATTTTCTTCTTTGTCGTGCCTTTTTGGCTGCAGGTATTTTTTTGGACTGAAGGCGGGCCTCTTGTGTTCATCCCGATCGACTTGTTCTTCGTCATTATGCCTTTTGTCTGGTGGGTCTATCAGAGGGAATATTACAAGAGATACTTCTATGACGTGAGGAATGATTTCCTCGCCATAAAGAAGGGTGTGATAACGCCGAACGAGACGGTGCTGCCGTACGACAAGCTACAGGACGTGTATGTAGACCAGGACGTCTTTGACAGGATTTTCAAGCTCTACGACGTGCACGTGTCGACTGCGACCTACATGTCCGGCGTTCAGGCCCACATCGACGGCGTGAACCAGCAGAACAGCCAGATCATCCGCGAGCTCATCTTGGACCAGATAAGAAAATTCCACAAAGCGTGAAATCATGGCGAACGGTTTTCCACAGAGTTCAGGGAAGGTTTACAGGCCTCAGGTCTTCAAAGGATTCATCGCCTCAATGCCCATCGTTTTTCTCGTCCTTATTTTTACAATAATCCCGTTTGGAGTGACCTTGTTTTCATTCCCAGACTTCATGGGATTTTTTCCCTTTTTCGGAATCTTGGGCATATTCGTCATAGTCTTCGTCTACTATTACTTCAGCCTCAGAGTGCAGTTCTACGAACTCAGACCAGACGGAATCTTCGTAAGAAAGGGACTCATTGAAAAGACGCAGGTTCTCATCCCCTACTCTCAAATCCAGGACATACACGAGGTGCAGGGGCTCATACAGGGCTGGTTCGGAATCAAGACCCTGACAATAATGACGATGTCGCAGATAGGATCGGTCACGCTGCAACACCTGGACGTAGGCGAAGCTACCGAGATAAAAGGGATTGTCACATCTGTAATGAACAGGCTCAAAATGAGAGACCAGACGCAAATGCAGCCAACTGCGATGATTCCGGCGCCGACAGAAATGAGTATGAGGCTTCCGGAAAAGACGCAGTACGACGTCCACATCCTCAAGAGGGGGATGGTGAACGTTGTCGCCCTGATTCTCCTTTTCGCGGGCGCGTTCGTGTTGACGTCCCTCCTGAACATGACTGAAATATTTTTCGAATCGACCATCATGCTCGGACTGGCTGTCGTTGTCACATTCGGCCAAGCCATCATAAGAAAAATATCCTTCCGGTTCGGCATCGGTGCAAATTACATAACCATCGGCACCGATTTCCTGGGGAAGAATTTCGTGAACTATCCTTACGAGAAGATTCAGGACATAAGCCTGAGCAGGGACCTGTTTGACAGGATGCTAGGGCTTTCGGACGTCGTGGTCGAGACAGGGGAGCCTCCGCTCGTAACGACGAATAGGAGGCAGATGCCGCTCAACTGCATCCCGTCCCTAGAGATTGGAGATGCGGAAGATATCAAACGAATGATACTGAACAAGATCGGGCACGGCGACTTGGCGACCGCTGACCTGAGAGAGCGCTTCCCGCTCCAAAGCGTCAAGATCCTCAAGAAATCGATAAGCACCACTGTCTTGGTGACAATAGCGTCGGCTATCATCATTGCAACGTCATCATTTCTTGCAACAACAATTCCGGACCTCGACTTCCTTCTCAATCCGATTCTGCAGGACTTTTTGATAATTTTGCCGGCAGCGGTCTTCTTCCTGAAGCTGTTCTATGAGGCGGCTTATTTCAGGAACTACGACTATTCGGACAACGGAGAAATCCTCGTGTTCAGGAAGGGAGTCTTCACAATAAAGGACGTCACCGTGTCTTACGAAAAGATTCAGAACGTTTTTGTGGACAGGGACGTCTTCGACAGGATCTTCGGCCTCTACGATGTCCACCTTTCGACCGTGGGGATGATCTCGCAGATGCAGCTGCATGTCGACGGAATCAACGAGAGAGATGCAGGAGGATTGAGAGACTTCTTCCTGAGTAGGGTGAAAGCCCGTCAGGCATAGGTGGCAAAGGTCAGTTATTTCAAAAATAAACCACAGATTATTATTGTAGTTATCATGAAAGACAGGGAGAAAGGCTTCAGCTTTCTGCTCATCATTCTTGCCAGCTACGTCTTTGTCGTACTCATCATGAAATATTTTCCGTATGCAAACGCAAATCTGGAAAATCTTCAGGGCCAGCAGCTGACAGCAGGCGAGGTCGTTTCCGGGCAGCCGGCCGCGCAGGCGTCGGGAGTGCAGGACGTCGATATGGGGGAGACCGGGAGCGTTTTCGTCACACTCAGCGGACAGCAGTTCACGGTCGCTGCGACCAATTCGCTCTATCCGGTGTTCGGGCTTAATCCGGCCAGGACGTATACCTTCAACGACTCGGCGAACATAGCAGCAAACGCGGCTGGACTCTACTCGATCAGTTCCATAGATGTCAGGTACGACCGGGGCGAGCCCGCATATGTCGTCCACGGCCTTGCGAAGGACAGGTACGGCAACTACGACGTCGACAATGCGAGGACGGTCGTGGTCCAGGCCCAGAGCGGCCATGTCGTCTCGGTGCAGAGCGAGCCGCTCCTAGTCTCGTTCCTCAAGAGAATCCTGTTTGACACCTTCGCCCTCTGGACGAAGTGATTTTTCTTTTTTCCTTTTTTCCTTTGCAGAATTTCTTTTGCAGAAGCATTCTAAGCATTCTTTAAATGACGGAAAAGAAAATATTATTTAGTCCTTATGGCTTACGAATTCAGGTTTCCAGACATCGGTGAAGGCATAACCGAAGGCGAGATCGTAGAGTGGAGCGTGAAGGAAGGCCAGGAGGTCAAGGAGCACGACGTCCTCGGAAGGATCGAGACAGACAAGGCAGTGGCGGAAATCCCCTCGCCCGTATCTGGTACTGTTTTGAAGATTCATTTTAAGGCAGGAGACACCGTGAAAGTCGGCGAAGTGATGGTCACGATCGGAGAGAAGGGAGAAAAGATTCCTGAAGAAGCAAAGGCAGAAACGAAAACTTCACAGACAACTCCACAGCCCGCAACTATGCAAGCGACACGGCCTCCACAAGAAGCAGCACAGCCAGTTTTCAAGGCAGCAGGCGCGGTAGGCTACTTGGAAGAAGCGCCTGAGAAAGAGAAGGAGAAGGAAGAAGTGCAGGCGGTGAAAAAATTGCAGAAAGAGCTGGCCAGAGAGACAGAGAGTAAGCAGCCGGCAATGGAAATTTTGGCAGCTCCTGCCACGAGAAGGATGGCGAAGGAGCTCGGAATCGATTTGTCCGACGTGAAAGGCACTGGACTGGGAGGCAGGATAACGGAGCAGGACGTGAAAGGTGCAGCAGGAAAAATTGAAACGACGAAGAAACAAGGCGTATTAGAAGAGAAGCAGCCAGAAATTGTCGGGCAGAAAAAATATGACGTGTGGGGATATGTCGAGCACGTGCCGATGAAGGGAGTCAGGAAGGCCATAGCGAAGAAGATGGTCGAGTCGTTCACGCATGCCGTCCATGTCACGGCGTTCGACGAGGCGGACGTCACGAGGCTGTGGGAGCTGCGCGAGAGGGAGAAGAAGAGGGCGGAGCTCGAGGGAGTAAAGCTGACGTTCATGCCTTTCATCATCAAGGCCTGCGTGCATGCGCTGAAGGAGCATCCATTCGTCAACTCGACGCTCGACGAGCAGAATGACGAGATAATTTTGAAGAAGTACTACAACATCGGAGTCGCGGTCGACACCGAGGACGGCCTGATTGTGCCGGTCGTGAAGGGCGCGGACATCAAGAGCATAAAGAATATCGCGAAGGAGATAGAGGAGCTGGCCGAAAAAGCAAGATACCGCGTGCTGGACATCGGCGACATGAAGGGAGGGACGTTCACGATAACGAACTACGGGAGCATACGCGGGACTTTCGCGACCCCAATCATCAATTATCCGGAGGCCGCAATACTCGGGGTGGGACGCATATTCGACAAGCTTGTCGTGGAGGAGGACAGCAAGGCGTACAAGAGGAAAACCCTCCCTCTGAGCCTGTCGTTCGACCACAGAATCTTCGACGGCGCGGACGCCGCACAGTTCATGAAAACGCTGATCGAGCATCTCGAAGATCCGGACCTGATTCTCATAGAGCAGGATTGAGAAAGAACTGAGAAAAAAATTTCAAAACCAATTTCAAAACTTATTCGATTATTTATATTCGATTATTTATTCTAGAAACCTGAAAAATAATAATCATGTTCGACTACATATACTGGGGAAACGATTCCTTTCCGGCCAACATCAACATGGCTCTCGAGGAATTTTTCGTCAAGCTCGCCGCAAGCGAGAAAACCCCGTCGATAAGGTTCTTCACTTTCGACAAGGACACCATCGTGCTCTCATACGGCCAGGCTACCGATGCGTTGAAGAAAATCGACAGCGGTGCCGTTGTCACGCGCAGGCTGACCGGCGGCTCGCATGTCCAGAACGGCCCTAACGCGCTTTCGTACATGTTCGCGGTCCCTCATGACGGGACTTTCAAAAACCTCACCGACATGCGCGCGTACTATGCGGAAATCGTCGGTAACGCTTTCAGGAATCTCGGAATCGAGGACGTCGAGGAGGACAACGACGCGTGCGGCATAAAGATCGGCGGGCGGATAGCGGCGGCCCATGCGATGTTCTGGGGAGTCGACAGCGCGCTGCTTCACGGACTGATAATTTTGAAACCGTACGACGTCGAAACGCTGGCAAACAGGGTTTTTCTGAAGACAAGGAAAATCGGAAATAGGATTTACACAGAGGAATCGGCGCTGAAAAAAATCCCGGCAATCATTGACCAGCTCAGGAATTTCGCGCCTAATGCAGACCCTGAGCAGAAACTGAAGGCGGTCCACGAACTGGTCGCGCAGGAAATCCTGAAGGAGGCTGCTGGGGGGAAGTTCAAGAAAGGCGACATGCATGACGTGCTGCCGAGGCTGAAGCCGCTGCTTGCGGAGAAGTACGACAGGAGGGCGTGGGTCATGAAGAGGCTTCCGCCGTTCACTGAAGAGGAAGTCGAGGAGATCCCTGGGCTTTACGGAAGAAAGCTGGACGATGCACTGATGAAGGGCATGCCTTACTGTCTCTGGATCGAAGTCAAGGACAAGGAATTCAAGGCAATGGCGGAACCGAGCGGCGAGAAAAAGAAGTGAGAGGTGGGAAAAATGACGATAAGGTATGAGGAGGAGCAGACATTCCACTGGGCACTGCTTTCGCTGCTGCTGGCGCTGATTTTTATCGGCTTCGTGATGAACGCCGAGGTCGCCAAACCCGGCAATGTCACGTTGGCAATCAATCTCGTCGAGATATTCCTGATTTTCATGTTGCTGAATTTCCTGAGGCTGAAAATAGTCGTCACAGACAAGGCGCTTGAATTCGGGTTTGGAGTTTTCAGGAAAACCATCCAAAGGAGCAAAATCGTCTCGTGCAGGCCTTTTGACGTGCGCTTCGGGCAGTATTTCGGAATTGGCATAAGGCTCGGCCTGAACAACACGATCCTTTTCAACACAAGGTTCGGAAAAGCTGTTCGAATAAAAATCAGAGGCCACGGGAGAGATTACGTCGTGACGACAGATCATCCGGAGAAATTGTGCAGAGCGCTGAAAAAGCGATAAAAAAGATAGAAGGACGATCATCAAATGGAGAAAAAGATGGGAATAGGAGTCGGAGTCATGCTGCTGAGAGAAGGGAAGACCCTTCTCGGCAAGAGGAGTGTCAATCCGGAGAAGGCGTCTAGTTTTGCGCACGCCGAGGGGACATGGACGCTGCCCGGAGGAAAAATGGACTTCGGGGAGACCTTCGAACAGACGGCGACGCGGGAAGTCGAGGAAGAGACCGGAATAAAGGTAAAAAACCTGAAACTTGTGTCAATAACAAACGACGTTGCCGGCAACGCACATTTCGTCACAATCGGTCTGACAACTGCGGACTTTGCCGGAGAAGCTGAGACAAGGGAGCCTGAAGAGATTACGGAATGGAAATGGTTTCCGCTGGAGAAATTGCCTTCGCCGATGTACTTCATTTCCGAAAAAATGATAAGAAACTACAGGGAGAGCGTTGTCTACAGAAATCAAGGAAACGGAAAGGAACAATAAAGGAAGAATAAAAGCTTTAAATATACTGCGAATTAATTCTTGACAGAAGGTTTGAAAATGCCAATATCGACAGCGCCGTACCACAGAAGGTACTGGCACACGAAGTCCCGCGGAAGGGAGGGGACGGTCAGTTGCGGTATTTGCGGACGTCAGGTCCCCCGCTACAAGACTTTCATTCAGCACAAGGGCTTTCGCATCACAGACCCGGCCATACTGCAACAGGTCGACCGCAGGATGATTCATTTGATGCGGCGTGAAATCAGGCTGTGCCCGTCGTGCGCGCGCTTCCAGGGAATCTCGCAGCCCGGTAAGAGCGTCCGCAAGAAGCACATGGACAGGAGATACTATTAATTTTCTTTTCTCTCATTTTTTTTCATTCATCTCTTTCTCACTCATTTCTTTTTTTTCAGCCATTTCTTTTTTAATCAGAAAGCAAACAATGTAATATGGCTCTATCGCCACTGGACCAGATGAGACTGGGAACTGCGAACGCCGACATGCTCGCGTATTTCTGGTACCTCGTCGAGCACAATGCCTCAATCCTCGTCATCGGAGGGCCGGCGAGCGGCAAGACTTCGCTCGTGAACGCGCTTGCGGCTTTCATCCCTTCCGAGGCAAAGGTGGCGAGCGTCGAGAGCAGGAGGGAGCTGCGCCTGCCGCACAAACGGTGGATTTCCAGGACCAGAGAAAAGAAGACGGAAAACAAATATAAAGAAAACAAATATAAAGAAAAATCCGAGGCTGAAACTGCATTTTCGCTTTCACTTTCCGACCTGCTCAAGCAAAGCCTCAGGGAGGGCCATGACTACACAATCCTCGGCGAAGTAGGAGTAGGCGCCGGCGGCGCAACGGGCAAGGGTGAGGGCCAGGAAGCGTGCGTGTTTTTCCACGGCATGAGCAGCGGGCATCCTTCGATTTCCACTTTCAAGGCTGACAGCGTCGACGCTATGGCAAGAAGTCTTTTCGGCAAGCCGATCGAGCTCCCTAAGGCTCTCCTCCGAAACCTCGACGTGGTGGCGGTCATGACAAACGCGAACGTGGGAGGCAGGCTCAGCAGGAGGATAAAAGAGATTGACGAGGTGGAAGGCGTCGACAGCAGAACAGGGGAAGTAAGGAAGAGGACAGTTTTCAGGTGGAATCAGTCGAGAGACATGCATGAAAAAATCGATGAGAGCATGAAGGTCACGAATATGGCAACTTCGAACAGGGTTAAGCTGGAAGAAGCGCATGAAGAGATAGACAGGAAGAAGAAGTTTCTGACATGGATGGCAGGACAGAATATTAAGGATAGCGGAAAAGTTGCGGAATTGCTGAATCTTTACAGCAACGCGCTGGTCGGGTTCAGGTCGCACGAATCAGACGAAGCAATTGAGGCAATTGGGACAAAAACAAATCAAGAAAAGGCAACGGCGTCGCTGCTGAAGTTGCTGGGATTCAAATTCTTAAAAGAAAAAGAAAACGAAAAAGAAAAGGCAAAAACAGACAAGTGAAGAAATGAAGAACTGAAGAACCGAATTGAAGGATTCGAATTTCTTATTTTTTCAGCATGCGGAAGGAACGGCCTGGCCAGAGACCTCTGGATTGGTGCAATTCGTCGTGACACGGACAGCCTCATAATTTCCTTTGCTCCCTCCTACAGGGAAGGTGAAGGCGAAATTTTCGTTGGGAGCCATTGCCACGTCGCTGCAGCATGTCGGACTCGCGCTCAAAGAGCCGTTCGCCAAAGTCAAGTAGATCGTCTCGTGCGTCGCGTTCGTATAGCTTAGGATGAGTGTGATATTGCCGAGAGGTACGCTCCCGGTATTGGCCACGAAGCCGGAGATGGCGTTGTTGCAGAATCGGACATCTGAGAGGGAGACTGCGCCTGTGCCGCAGGCGACCTGCTTGTCGTTTCCCTGGCCGACCACGTTCGTGGATGTCTGGGGAAGCTGCGGAAGATATGTGCTGACAATTGCGGCGACAACTACGACAGCAACAATGACTACCAAGGCCAGAGTCACCGATGAAATCCCTTTTTCAAAAGCCATAGTAATAATTGGTTTTTGTTTCTTATTAATTCTGTGAAAATGCTGTGAAAATGCTGTGAAAATGCTGCCTAGGACCTGACTAGCTCCTGTTGCATGGATCCGAGCGAGACAGTTCCGGGCACATCGCGGAACTTATGATGACTTTGGTAAAATTGGACGGCACATTGATGATGTCCCAGGACTTGAAGGACCCCGCATCCATAGACCCGCTGAGAGGAATCGCATTGCTCGGATTTCCAGACGCGTCGAGAACAAACGCGTTGAGGCTGCTCAAAGCCGCGCTCTTCACGTTGTTAAGCACGATCGTGATCTTGGACGTCGATGCGGTGTAAGAGCACTGATAGATCCTGAAGTCGGAATTCTGGCACGCCTGCTGCGTCTCGTTGAGGCCGGGAATGCTTGTCTTGACGTAGCCCGAGGCCCACCAGGCAAGGACGCCTGCCAGAGTCATGGTGGCGGCAATGAGGAGGACTGCCGCGATCAGCGGGGAAACCCCTTTAGCTCCCTTGTTAAGCATAGATAAAATTTCGATTTCCGGCAATAAATATATATTATCTGTCCATTCGACATCCCTTCGACTCCCTCTTCGGCGACGCGAGCCTCGGGCGAATGGCACTTTAATAATTAAAGAGCACGGAATTTAATTTGATATATTGGTCAGTTGGTTGTTTGCATATGCTGATGGACAAGAAGGCGTTGATGCACCAGTTCCAGAAGACGCCGAACAAATACTGGAACGTGAGGCTTTTCGAGGAGAAGGGCTTCGTGCGCAAGAAATGCAAGCATTGCGGGAAATTCTTCTGGACGCTGGAGAAGATGCAGGAAGTCTGCAACGACGCGAGCTGCAGGACGTACGACTTCATAGGGAAGCCGCCGACGAAGAAGAAAATGGACTACGCCGAAGTCTGGAAAACCATAGAAAAGTATTTCGTGAAGAACAGACACAGGAGCCTGCCAATGTTTCCGGTCGTATGCAGATGGTTCCCACTTTATTTCACAATCGCCGGAATAGTTGATTTTTACAGGCTGAACGACAGCGAGCTCGTTTTCGAATTCCCTCAAGGGGCAAACCCCAGCATCGTCAATCAAATGTGTTTGCGTTACAACGACATTCCGAATGTCGGCGTGAATGGCAAGTCCGCTTCATGCTTCGGAATGATAAATCAGCAGAGCCTGTTTGATGCGAAAAAAAGAACTGGCTACTGGAAGGACAGGTGCATAGAGCTCGACTACGGCCTGCTCACCAAGGTCTTCGGCATCAAGCCGGAAAAAATAAACTTCATAGAGGACGTCTGGGCGGGGCCGACCGCCTTCGGGCCGTGCATAGAATTCCATGTGCAGGGACTGGAATTGGGAAACGCTGTCTTCACAGAATTCGCAGGCACGCCGGAAAGCTACAAGGAGATGGGCAAAAAAGTCATCGATGTCGGGATCGGATGGGATAGATTTACCTGGATTTCTAATGGCACTCCTACAATGTATGATTGTGTTTTTGGAGACGTTGCAAAGAAACTTTTGAAAGAGAGTAAGATTGATTACGACAAGGAATTTTTCTCCCGTTATGCACGTTTCTCAGGGAGCTTGAATGTAGATGAGGTCTCGGACATGAGGCTCGCTCGTATGTGGGTCGCAAAGCATCTCAACACAGACGTAGAAACTATCGAGAAAAAGGTCGCTACCATCGAAGCCCTTTATGCCGTCGCAGATCATACGAGGAATCTCGCGTTCGCGACCGCTGACGGAGGGATTCCGAGCAACACTGGCGGAGGGTACAACCTGCGGGTCGTGCTGAGGCGCTCGCTGGCCTTCATCGACAAGTACAAATGGCAGTTCGGGCTCATGGACGTCATAGACTGGCACATCGACTACCTGAAGAAACTTTTCCCCCACCTTAAGGAGAGGCGCGGCGAGATCGCGAAAATAATAAAAATCGAGGAGCAGAGGTACAGGCAGACGAAGGACCGCATAGGCAGAATCGTAGAGAGCATCAAAAAACAGAACCAGCAGCTGGGCGAGGAAGACCTAATCCGCTATTATGACACGGACGGAATAACACCGGAGCAGTTCGTGGAGGCAGGCCTGCAGATAGAAATACCCGCCCAGTTCTACTCCCGCGTGACAGAGAGGCATGTGATGGGAAAGGTAGAGCAGGAAAAGCTGGCGGTCGACGTGAGCAGCTATCCGAAGACAGAGCTGCTGTATTACAAGAACCAGAAGACGACGAGCTTCAGGGCGAAAGTGGTGAAAGTCTTCGGAGGGGAATGGATAATACTGGACAAGACTGCGTTCTATCCCACGGGCGGAGGTCAGATTCACGACATCGGAACGATAGACGGAGTGCAGATTGTGGACGTGGAAAAAATAAAGGGAGTCGTTCTTCACAAGGCGGCGAATCCGGTCGACGACAGCTATGAAGGGACTGAAGTCGAAGGAAAAATTGACAGGGAGAGGCGCGAGCGCATAATGCGACACCACACGGCCACGCACATAATAATCGCATCAGCGAGAAAAGTCCTAGGACCGCACGTGTGGCAGAGCGGAAGCGAAAAGACCGAAGAGAAGGCCAGGCTTGACATCGCTCATTACGACGCTGTCACGGAAAAGCAGATGGAAAAAATCGAGGACGAGGCAAACAGAATTGTTTCGAAAAATTTGCCGGTCAAAGTCGAGTGGCTGCCTCGAGGGAAGGCAGAGAAGAAATACGGCTTCAGAATTTATCAGGGCGGCGTAGTTCCGCAGGAAACTCTGCGCATTGTTTCGATAGGTAGCATCGATCACGAGGCTGACGGAGGCACGCAGATGGAAAAAACTGGGGAAGTCGGGAACATACTGCTGCTGAAAAGCAAGCGCATCGCCGACGGCACGGTGAGGCTGGAGTTCGTGGCCGGAGACGTCGCGGCGAGGATGCTGCAAGAAAAGGAAAAAATGCTGAAGGAAGCAGCGGAGAAGTTGAAAGCGAAGGAGAACGATTTGCCGAAAGCGGTTGGCAGGCTGTTCGAGGAATGGAAGTCTCTGAGGAAGGAAACGAAGGGGAAGTGAAGAAATGAAAAATATTTCGAAAAAAGAATGGAAAGAACTGAAGAAGAAAGCAAGGCTGTTGAAGGATGCTGCACAAGCTGTCAGCGTCGAGGACAAAGACTTGCTGAGGACCATCGAGCGCTTCCAGAAGGAAATCGAAGAGATGAAAAGGAAAAGGCAGGAATCGAAAACAGAATTGAAGCAGAATTAGCTGCCAGTTTAGCTGCTAGTTAGCTAGTAGTGTTTATGTTCCTCAACGTGCATTCGATCGGAGGCTGCGCGAATGTCGCGCAAAGGCCGTCGATTATGTCGTTCGTCGTCGGATTGTTGTAAATCTTGGAGTCTTGCGAGCTTGCGAACGTCAGGACCGATGCGTCGTTGGCCGCGGTCGACTGCGACGCGAGGTTCTCCAGATAGACCTGAGAGCTGAACTGGCTGGCGACACCCTCGAGCTGGTTAACTGTTGTCAGGCATTGAGTGCAGGTCGAGGAGTACGAATATTTTATGACGGTGAAGCCCTTCTGCATAGCCAGCTGCTGCTGCTCGATCGATAGCTCGTAGTCGATAACGCTCGCTGAAGGAAGCGTTACCTGCCCAGAAGCCGAGCCGCCTGTGAGACCTAGCTGCGCGGCCTGGATGAAGACGTAGGCGATTGACGACCCTACCATCAGCACGATGAAAATGATGGCCGCGATCGTCATTGCATTTCGTTTCATGAAAAATCATCCGTCCTTGAAATCATTCTATCCTTTAGACATATAACTATTTAAAACAAATTTATTTTTAGGGCTTAATAAAAGGCGAAAATAAAAGGTAAGAAAATGGTTCTGGAGAGACTCATATCGATGAGGATGGCGCTGAGGCAGCCCATGTGGATGCTCGTCACAGGGGCGCTAGTGTCAGCAATCTGCATGGCCATCTCGGTCTTCATCTTCCAGACATCGGTCGGAATGTTCACCACGCTTCTGATAACGATAGCCATGACGCCGTTCATGGTCAACCTTGTGAGGTACGAGGAGGACAGAGAGGAGCAGTCGCAGGACATCGAGAAGATGAACTTCCTGCAGCGGCACAGGGACATACTGAAGGTGTACTCGGCGTTCTTCGTCGGCATCACGCTCACCATGGTGGCGGCGTATCTCATACTTCCCCAGACGCTCGTCGAGAGCATCTTCCACGACCAGACCACGGAAATAAGCGCGATAAGGGGGAACGTCGCCTTCGTCGACACGTTCCAGAAAATACTCCTGAACAATTTCGGCGTCCTATTCCTGGCCTTCCTTTTATCGTTCCTTTTCGGCGCCGGAGCGGTCTTCATACTCGTATGGAACGCGTCCGTTCTGGCCACGGCCATCGGCATCGCGGCAAAGGAGATCGGCGGAGTCGGCGGCCTGCCGCTGGCGATATTCGTATTCTTCCCGCACGGGAGCCTCGAGATACTCGCATACTTCATCGCAGGGATAGCAGGAGGCATCATCTCGACAGTTATCCTCAGGAGGCGTTCGAAGAAGTTCTGGTTCGTGATTGAGGACAGCTTCCAACTCATGGCCATAGCCGGAGTCCTGCTCGTTGTCGCGGCAGTGGTGGAGTCATTTTCAATCACTTTTTAGTCTTCCGTCCCAAAATATTATTAACGGATGATTGCCTTGGCAAGAAATGAAATGGCATCCACAAGCGTAAGCACATTCATGTTTCTTCTTCTGGCTTCACTAGCAACAACTTTTACGACAATTCTTATTATTCCGGGAATTGCCAGCGCTGCCATAACAATTCAGAACCCTGTCCTCACTCCGAACAAGGCGACGTACAGCGCAGGCGACATGATAATAATAACATTCGGCGTGACTTCCACAAACGGCATAGCAAACGTCTCGGTGGAGATAACGAACAGCACCCCTGACCTCTCTGCGACCACGGCGCAGAACTACACCCTCACCCTGGTGGGCACTCCGACGAGCGGCAACTGGATGTACGTGCTGAACGCATCTGAGGGTGTGTATCAGATAATGAGGGCCTTCGCGACCGACAACACGAGTTTTGTGCAGACCGCGGACTATTCGCAATCATTCATGGGATTCAGGGTACAGGCGCAGACACCGGCGACAACAACGACGACTTCGGCAACAATTGAAACGACCACGACAACAAGCTCAAGCTCGACGATTTCTACCACGACAACTTCGGCAGCTGCGCAGCCTAATCAGCAGATAGGAGATATCTTCAACCTAGAATCGCCGATCGGAAAAATACTGGCCATACTCACCAGCAACCCGATTTTCCTTGTCATACTCGCCATGGTACTGATAGTCCCGCTTCTGATCCTGGTTTATGTCATCAAGAAGAGGGCGAAGAACGAGCTTTACGAAGTGCATCATCAGGACGCGAAATGAACGTGAATGAAAGTGAAATGAAATTGAAATGAAAATCATTCGACAAAGATTATTCGACAAATATTCCGGGCTTGCCGAACTTCGCCTTGGCAGACTTGTTCTGAGGATCGTACTTGTCTGCGTCGGTGACCTTGTATATCGCGACCTTCTTGAATCCTACCTGATGCCTTATGAAATCCTCGCTGCCCTTGAAGTGGTTGAACTCCTTGTCGGTGAGCAGGTAAAGGTAGGCGACGTCGTTCCTGTTCGTGATCTTCACCACGTTTCGCAGGTCGTCGAGCGTCCTCTTCAAAATATCCTCCATGTCCGTCGCGTTCTTGTCGATTTTCGCCGCATCTGAAGCCGGCCATTTTTCGATTGAGACAAAACTTTTGTTGCCGAGAAGCGACCAGAGCTCTTCGGTCACGTGAGGCATGACAGGCGAGATGAGCCGCACGCATGCGGACAGCGCGTCGGAGAGAATCTGCGCGTTGCAATTTGCTATGCCTATGCCGCCGCACCTCTCTACATACCACTTTATGTCATTCGTCAGCTCGAAAAGGGCGACCTGGGTGCTGCTCCTGAACTTCATCTGCTCGTAGAACTGTGTAGCGCGCTGGATGTGCTGCTGCACCTTGCTGGCAAGATATCTGTCGATGCTCTCCAGGCTCTTCCTCTTCGCCTGCTTCTTTTTCAACTCTCCAACAATGTCAAAAAGCATCTGCAGCCTCGCTTCGTAGCTGGAAACACTCTCGTCCCTCCAGTCCGCGTCATTTGTCTCTTCATTACTCGCCACGATGTTTGCCCTAACGAGGTCAGCACCAACGTCCTCAACAAGACTGCTTAGAGGAATAATATTTCCAAGAGATTTGCTCATCTTCGTCCCACTTACATTAACATATCCGTTAATGCCTATTCCCTTTGGCCAATACTTTTCGTTGTCCCATATTGCAACATGATGGAATATGTAAAATGTCAGGTGATTCTGCAGAAGATCCTTTCCGCTTGTTCGCAAATCGACTGGATAAAAGTAGTCAAACTCTTTTCTCATTTCTTCAATAATTCTTTCATCCAGTTTGCTGCTCTTTGCAACCTTTTTCGCATCACCCTTTCCAGTGAAGATGTAATCAAACACCTCGTCAGTCAGTTTGTCAGCAGGAATTTCTTTTTCATTAATAATTCTTGCAATAGTGTAGTATGCATTGTAAATTGTTGAGTCGCTGAGAGTCTCGACAATCCATTCTTTGTCCCACGGCAGCGGCGTACCAAGTCCGCTTTTCCTCGTGCATGCCTTGTCCTTCAGCCAGTCGACGGTGTTCTCGAAAGCGGTGCGGATCTGCGGCGGGTAGAAGACCATGGACGCGATCGCGGACCTGACCTTACTCTTCCATTCCTCGTCGGAGAATTTCAGGAACCACTGGTTCTCCAAAATCTTCACATGGCATGCCGTGGTGCAGCGGCAGACGACCTTGCCGGTCGACTCCCACATGCTGTCTGCAGCGCCTTTCTTTGCCAGACTCTTGACCATCTCGTCCTTCACCTTGGCGACTTCCTTTCCTGCAAACTCGCCTGTGATTTCCTTCAGCGTGCCCGTGTGGAACTCTTTCTTGTAGAGCTCGCTGGTCGCTTTGTCTAGCTGCTCCCTGTCTTCCTGGCTCTTTATGCCGAACTTCTGGATGAACTCGCCTGCCGGATTCGCACCGAGCCCAGGAGTCTCGACTACCGAAACCGGCTCGATGCTGCGCACTGCCTCAGGCGAAACGCCGTACTTCAAAAGCCCTTTCTGGTCCCTCTTCAAATCGTTAATCGCGACAAGGTCCCACACAGCGTGGGCGGGGACTGACATGACGACGCCGGTCGCCGCGGTCGGATCGACAAAATCGGCAGGAAGCACGATTACCTTCTTTCCGTTTGCAAGGTTGAGGGCGAACTTCCCGACCATGCTCGAGCCCATCACGCTTCCGAAAACTTCGACCGTCTTCAGCTGGTCCTTCAGCTTGTCGGCTGCCTCCCTCGAAACGATCCATGTCTCCTTGTCGTCGATCTTCGCCTTGAGGTACTCGACTTCAGGATTTATCCAGATGTTCGTCACGCCGTAGATCGTCTCAGGCCTCAGCGTGCCGCATGGGAGAATCTCCCCGGAATCGAGGCGGAACTTCAAAATAATGTACTCTATCGGGCTCTTGCCTTCCCCTTCAAGCCTGTCATGGTCGCCGGTCGGGCTCTTGTCGTGCGGGCACCATATGACCGGATGCGTGCCTTGAATAACATAACCTTTTTTGCGAAGAGTATTGTACTGCCATTCAATAAAACGAGAATATTGCGGAGTGATTGTAGTTGTAATAAAAGTTCTTCGCCAATCCATAGAATGGCCTGATTTTTTCAAATCCTCTATCCATTTCTTCATCCAATATTGCGCGACAAATTTCGCTCCTTTTTCCAAGAATTTTTTCATGTCAGAATCACTCGCGCCATAAAGCCTGAAAGTTTCTATTTGTGTCTTATCATGTTTTTTCAGCCGCTCAATCGTTCCGAAAATCGGCTCGCCTGTTGCATGAAAAGCTTGTGGAAGAAGGACGTTAAATCCTTGCATTCGTTTAAAGCGGGCATAAACATCGCCGCGAAAGAATGTGAAAGCGCTGCCAATGTGAGGCCTGCCGTTGACGTACGGATATGGTATTGTGATAAAAAATTTCTTCTTCTTCGTATCGACATCAGCCTGGAAGATTCTGGCCTTTTCCCACTTCTGCTGCCATTTCCTCTCAATCTTCTTCCAGTTGATTTTCTTGCTTCTCGCTTTGCTTCCCGTCTTGCTCTTCTTCATTTTCTGCGTTTTCTGCATTTCCCCACAACCTGGCTAATTACTTTTAGAATTCGCTAATAAAATAAAGTAAATTAGCTTTTTAAATCAATCTTTATTTAAAGGTTATATTGAAGCAGGCCCGGTTAGCTCAGCTTGGATAGAGCAGCTCCCTTCTAACGAAAGGAAGCTGAAGTCAGCAACGGAAGCAAGGAGAAGGTCGTGGGTTCGAATCCCTCACCGGGCACTCAAAAACTTAAATCTGTTGTTGTGCCAAATATTAGCTATGGACAAGAAACTAGTTTTTACGCCAATGTCGAAGCAACTCGCCTATTTTAGAGATCACATTATGAAATTCGTCTTTCAAAAAAATTGTGTCCCTTTGAACCCCTTTGTTGTTGGATATTTTCTTTTGGACACTGTTCCTCGAGATGTAATATATGAGGCGAATTCCGCTTTGGTCACAAGAGCGGATGAAATATGGGTGTTTGGCAAGATTAGTGACGGCGTGTTGGCTGAAATTAAACTGGGAAAACAAATGAACAAACCGATAAAGTATTTCAAAATAGTGGATAACAAGGAAATCATAGGAATTACGAAGGAAGAAATTGAGTTCGAAGATGACGTGAGAGTTTCTCTTGATGAGTTGTAAAAACAATCCTGCTCAAATCATATTTATTAATCTAATTATTTTAAAGAAAATGAGGTGAAAACGAACATGACAACAGTAACGCACAAGTTTGGCCTTGTGATAGAACGGGAAATCGACGAGGAGACCAAGAAGATGCACGTCACGATGAAGACTAAGGGCGAAGGGATCCCGCTGCCAGAGGCAGTCATCATCATCGAGGGATGGGTCGACAAGGTCAAGCAGGAGATGCAGAAGCCTTACACAGAAAAGATGAGCTTCATATGATTTGCTTCGGAGACAGAAGAAGGTCAAGAAGCATCCTTGTAATGTCGTAGGCTCGATTCACTTCAGGAGTCGTCCAATAGAATTTACCGCGTTTCAGCTCGCCATTAGGTTCTGCAACAACGCGATAATCCGCGTCCACTAATCCGAAACTCTCCATTCTCTTCAAATGCCATTCGATCAGTTTCTCACGTTCCCCAATTTTCTTTACAATATCTGGCACATACAACGGCATATTTGCTTCCAGAAGCGCTCTAATGATTTTTTGACGGGTTGGGTGCATGAAAAAGTACATTAGATTCAAATTTTCCTTCGTGTCGATTTCTCCGGACATTTTTAGAACCCTCTAATTTGTCCTTCAAACAGCAATATATTTAAGCTTAAGAACAGTGAAACTTCAATTAGCTATTCGGTATAAAATCGGATAAACTCGGACAAATGGGTTGTGAGAAAAAATGACCAGAGTGATGGCAGTTATCGGCGGAAAAGGCGGAGTTGGGAAGACTTCTCTTGTTTCGAACCTCTCTGCTGCGCTTAACGACCTGGGGCACGACGTAATCGCGGTCGACGCGAACCTCACTACTCCGAACCTCGGGCTTCATCTGGGACTTCATCTGGCGCCTAACACTCTCCATGACGTTCTCAAAGGCAAGTCGCGCCTGAAGGACGCAATCTATCCTCACGCAGCCGGATTCAAGGTGGTGCCTGCGAGCATGTCGATCGAGGACTTGCGTGGAGTGGATGTCGGAAAGCTTCCTGAGGTCGCCCTGAACCTGATTGGAAATGCTGATTTCGTGATTTTCGACTCTGCTGCCGGACTCGGAAGGGAGGCCGTTTCTGCAATCTCTGCTGCCGACGAGATTCTCATTATTACAAATCCTGACCTGCCTAGCGTGACCGACGCGCTGAAGACCGTGAAGATCGCGGAGGGCATGCAGAAGAAGATTGTCGGCGTGGCTGTCAACAGGAAGAAGGGGAAGTGGCACGAGCTGAACAAGGGAGAGATCGAGGAGATGTGCGGATATCCAGTCATAGCTGAGATACCTGATGACCGTTCGATCGAAAAGTCCATCGCGGCGAAGCATCCTGCAGTTCTTCTTTATCCAAACTCTCCAGCGTCGAAGGAAATCCGCAGGCTAGCGCACACGCTCACTGCGACTCCTTTCAAGGAGAGCAGGACGATCCGCTTCGGCTTCTTGGAAAAGCTGGTCGGATGGATGACAGGATAGCACCTGCAAATTTTTCAGAAATTCTCTAGAGAAATTTCGAAAGCGACGACAGGCATTTCCATCTGCCAATTCTTCAGCACAAGAGGATTCAGTTCACCAACGACTCCGATTGATCTGCCGCCAACAACAACTTCCGCCGCACGCCCTTCGATGAAACTCGCGTGAGAGATTTTCTGCAATGAATATTTGATTCCGAATGACGAGAGCAGCGCGTCAAGGAGCGAGGAAATTCCTTCATAGCTGACTTTCGTGTCGGCGACCGCAGCCGCAAGCTTCCTCACATCGCGCGTCTTTGTCTCCATCTTCTCGTCAGGGAGCGTCGTGATGCCAATCTCAAAAATCGCCTGCGGGTATTCGACGTGCTGGTTTACAGAGAAGAAATCCATGAGGTTCGGAAGGATCGAATTCCTGAAGACGCTCCAGTTCTCGGATACCGCGTTCTCGATTTCAACCACTGGCGTCTCCTTCAGGTTCATCTTCGCAAAAATGTTTGCCTTGCTGCTGAGCACATACGACAGGATTTCCTGAAGGCCGAGGCCGACCATTACTTTCGCCACCTTGTTCGACATCACCTCGCGCGAATCGTTCCCTCCAATCGTGGCGAGCTTGGGCATCACAGGCTCGATCTTATTGTAGCCGTAAGAGATTATCACGTCCTCGACGATGTCTCTCTGATGCATTATATCCTGACGGTAAGCTGGATACGAGACTTCGATCCTCTTTCCTTTCGCCACAGCGTCATAACGGGCCTTCTTCAGCAGCTCGACAATCTCCCTCGAGCTCAGATTCATTCCCGCGGTCTGATTGACATAATCGACATCGACGAAGGATTTTTTCGGCGACAGGTCAGGCGTGACAAGAGTCCTGTCAGGATATTTCACGATGACAGACTCGACGATTCCGCCGCGGTCAGCAAGGGCGCTCGCCAGCACGTTCAGGGCCGGGACGAGGAACTTTAGGTTGAAACCGCTGCATTCGATGTAAAGATTCTTCGTCTTTTCCGTGACGCGGCCGCTCACGTCGCTGTTGATGACGGGGGGTATCGAGAGCACGTTGCCGTTCGCATCTATGAACATGGGATACTCGCCCATTCCTTTGAGCAGAGATCCGAACTCCCTTCCCTTGGGATGGAGCTCGAGAATCTCGCGCGGCGTAAGCTCCCTGTCGAAATCGAGGGGCGTGAATTTTATACCTTCGGGCTTCACGGTCGTGAAACGAATCGGAGGCTTGATCTTATCGAGATCGTAGTAGCCGATCGCGACCTCCTTCCTGTTGCGCCCGAACGTCGTGGCGACCTTCTCCTGAAGCTGTATCATCTGCGACAAAACATCTTTGTCAATCTTCAATTTTCTTACGACAGCACACACCGTATAAGGACGAACATTTTTCATCTTCGCGTCAACTTTGACGACGATTTTCCCTTTTGCTACTTTGAACGTTGGCAACCCGCGCTTGGTCGTGTATCTCCCCCGAATCTCCCTTGCTATCCCTTCCGCGCTCCACAAGTCCGGCCTGTTAGAGTCTTTAATATCAATTTTTACTAAATCTCTCTCAGCAGATTCTATTTCGCCCTTTGCGTAAAGAACTGCATCCTGTAATTCGTTCAAAGTCAATCTTCTACCAATCAGTCCATTCAAGTCACTTAAAGAAATTTCAATTTTTGGCATTCTTTTCTACCTCACAATCGGCTGCTTTCTCAACCAGTTCAAATCTTTCGTGAACATTTCTCGAATGTCGCTGATGTTGAGTTTGAACATCGCAAGTCTGTCAATGCCCAGACCCCAAGCTAGTACAGGAACTTTTACTCCTAAAGGATATGTGAGTTCATCTCTAAAAATACCGGAGCCTCCTAATTCTATCCAACCTAATTCTGGGTGTTTAGCCGAAAGTTGCACTGAACATTCTGTGAACGGATAATAATCAGGTAAGAATTTCACTTTCTCTGCACCTGCAATCTCTGTTGCAAACATTTTCAAAATTCCTAGCAAAGTTTTAAAGTTAAGCGACTCATCAATAACTATTCCCTCTGCCTGGTTGAATTCGACTCCATGCGTCACATCGATGACATCCGGGCGAAAGCAGCGAGAGATTGAAAAATATTTTCCCGGAATGTTTGGGCCTGCTGCCAAAGTTCTTGCCGAAACTGCCGTTCCATGTGCGCGTGGCATGAGCTGCATCGCCCTTCGCGGATCCCACTTGTACTGCCAGCCCGTGCTGCCTGCGATTCCTTTTTCATGCGCGTCTCGAACTGCATTCACAATTTTCTGGCTTGGCAACTCTCCAAGCTTAGGGCTCTTCAAGGAATACGTCTGCGCCCAGTCTCGCGCCGGATGATTCTGCGGCTGGAAGAGGGCGTCGAAATTCCAGAACTCTGTCTCGATTATCGGCCCGACCATTTCCTTGAAACCTAGCTCGACTAACTTCTGCCTTACTTCAAGCAAAAATTGCACATATGGTTGTCTTTTTCCTGGATATCTTTTCGGCCCGACGGCCTCAACGTTGTAAGGCCTGAATCGAACTTTTTCCCATGTTCCTGTCTTGATTATTTCCGGAGTGAGGAAAGTGACCTCCTGCCCAGCGAGCTTCCTCGCCTCCTCCTTGTGAGCGACGATTTTCTCAATCAGCTGCCTCTGTAGCAAAATTTCTATCAGTTGCTTTTCCGCTTCCTGGCTCTTTTCCAATTTTCTCAGCGCGTCCTGCAAATCGAACGAATCGGGCTTCTTCAAAAGGATGACCTCGTCGCCCTTCTTCATCGCCCATCCCTTCTCGAGCGCCCATTTCAGTGCGACCGGGAAATTCCTGACTCGGCCTACGAGCTTTCCGATCGTCGCGGACTTCTGCGGATAGTTCTCCAAAGCATAGACCAGCTGCTGCTCCGGAAGACCGCTGCGAAGATACTCTTTTCCTTCTTCTGTCAATCGATATTCTGCCACTTGAAAAAACCCCTTCTTTCTTCCTTTTTCCTTCTCTTTTCCTTCTCTTAGAAAATTATTGTTATTAACGTATAACTTTATAGCGCTTCAAGATTGATTTTCCCAAAAACACAGCGATCCCGCCTACAAACAGCCAGTAAAAGGCCCATTTCAGATAGCCGTCCTTCTGAAACCTACGCATTGACGTTCTTGTCATGAGCTTTTTATCCCAGAAAATCTTCCCTTCGTGATAGACTCGGTTGGTAAAGTCAGCATCCTCAGCCATGGTCATTTTCTCGTTGTATCCCCCGACTGTTGAAAAAATTTTCCTCGTGAAAACTGGGGTCGAGCCGCCGCCGTGAACGTCCTTTCCGAAAATCTTCAGAAATGTCGGCAGGAACTCGCTCCAAAGAAAGCAGATTATTTCTGACTTGATGGATTTCTCGAGTGGGTGGAAGCTCCCCAGTACCATGTCGGTCTTTTTTTGCTTCAAATCCCTGACAGCATTCGCAACGTAGTCTCTCGGAAGAATTGTGTCCGCATCGAGCGAGACGAGTATTTCTCCATGCGAGTTCCGAGCGGCGATGTTCCTTCCCTGAGGTATGTTTGATATTTTTACTATAACCTTTGCTCCGCAATCGCGGGCGACTGCAGCCGTACCGTCGTTCGACTCGGCATCGCACACCACAATCTCGATCGGCCTGTATGTCTGCCTGCGGACGGCACGCAGAGTCCTTCCGATGTACTTTCCTTCCTCTTTGGTTGTTATTATCACGCTGACGAGAGGATTTTTTGCCTTTTTACCTTTCATAAGTATTACGATTTATAAGTATTACGATTTGTAAACGAACTTATCGAACTGGTCCTTCGCCTTCTCTCTCTTCTTCTGGTGGTCTTTCAGGAACGAGTTCAACTTGTCGATGAGGATTTGCTTCAGCTCGCCCGTCAGCAACTTTCCGGACCTGTAGTCGTCGTGAATCTGTTTTAGCTTCTTGTCATCGTCCTCGAAAAATGTCAGCCACTGGTAAGAGACGTCGATGTCCGGATTGCCGCCGAGCTTCCTGTGCTCTGCGATAGTGTCGCGTCCACCCGAGAATGCGTACTTCACAATTTTTTCCTTCACGACTTTTTCCGAATCCGTTGTGAATATCGCAGTCTGCTCCTCGGACGAGGACATTTTTCCCTGCTCCATTATCCCGCCGAGCCCTGGAAGAAATATGCAGTGAATGGCTGCAGGCTTGTAGTAGCCGAGCTTCGGAAGGACGTCACGTGCGACCCTGAAGTGTGCGTCCTGATCGATGGCGTACGGAATCAAACAAGGGATGTTCTTTTTCTTTATGACAGAAGGCAGAAACGCAGGTACGGATTGCATGGCCGTGTAGAAAATGGCGCCCACGTTGGTCTCGTTTGTGAATCCGAAGACCGCTTTTGTTGTGGAAAAAGTGATCTTTCTGGCAACTTTGCAAGCCTCCTTGTACATCAGGCCGGCGTGAATCGTGTCAATCAGGAAATGGGTCTTTTTCGGATTAAAACCCAGGGCGATGATGTCATAGGCGTTCTCTTTCGTCCATTTCATAGTTTCTTCCAGCGACAAGTCGTCCTTGAAAAATGTTTTTTCCTCGTCCGGAAACTGGAACCATAATTCCACGTCGAACTTGTCCTGCAGCCATTTCGTGAAAATCCACGGGATCATATGGCCGAGATGGACAGGACCTGTGCTTGCACGGCCTGTGTATAAGAAAAACTTGTTTCCTTTCTCGTACTCGTCCAGAATCCAGTTCATATCCCTGTGCGAGAAAAAGATTTTCCTGCGCAAGAAAGGATGAAGCTCGCCTGTGTGTTTTTTGATTCTCTGAAGAAGCTTGTCGTCGATGTGCTGCGTGCCGAACTGCTTGATCAGCCTCTCGTAGTCGACGTTTCCTCGGACTTCCCACGGATTGACGACGAATTCCTCCAATTTTTCCATCCAAATCCCCACTCAGAGTCTTATTAGAGTTTATGTTTGCGATTTGAAAAGCTTTTAAGAGTAAAGGTATAGATAATTTGATTAGGCATTCAGAGGTATTGTCATGGTAAATTTCAAGTTTGTAATAAGCGATCCGCAGAACAGGAAGAGCCACCAGATCGAGGTCGATCAGGCGAAGGCTATAGGCCTGGTCGGGAAGAAGATCGGAGAGGAGTTCACTGGCGACATCATCGGCCTGAGCGGCTATTCTCTTCAGATAACCGGCGGGACCGACAAGGACGGATTCCCGATGCATCCGCAGGTCCACGGTCAGGTCAGGAAGAAGATTCTGCTCTCGAACACCCCAGGCTTCCACCCTCTGAAGGAAGGCGAGAGGAGAAGGAAGACTGTCAGAGGCGACACGATTTCCGCCGACATCATTCAGGTGAATGTAAAAGTTTTGAAGAAAGGAAGCGTCTCTCTTGACGAGATAGCTCCGACTAAATCGAAGCAGAAGAAAGAGGAAAAGAAGGAAGAGAAGAGAGAAGAAAAGAAGGAAGAAGCAAAGAAAGAAGAGAAAAAGGCTGAAGTGAAAAACGAAGTGAAAACTGCTGAAGTTAAAGCTGCTGAAAGCGGAAGCGGAAATGCGACTGGAACCGGAGGTGGCGAAAGTAAGAAACAATGAGACTGAAGCTGAGACTATGGCTGCTAATTCTGAAAAAGCGAATTCCGCGAATTCCGTGAATCCTAAACTGATCCCTGAAGTCAACATCGGCATGGTAGGGCACGTCTCCCACGGGAAAACAACGCTCACTCAAGCCCTGACCGGAAAACTGACGCTCACTCATTCTGAAGAACTCAAAAGAGGAATATCAATCCGCCTCGGCTATGCGGACGCAACTTTTTATAAGTGCAAGAACGGGCATTACGGCACTTCGAAGAAATGTCCTGTCTGCTTCGAGGAATGCGAGCCTGAAAGGACTGTAAGTTTCATAGACGCGCCTGGGCACGAGACGCTGATGGCCACAGTGCTGACCGGGGCAAGGCTTATGGACGGAGCGATACTGATAATTGCGGCGAACGAGAAATGCCCGCAGCCGCAGACGCGCGAGCACCTGGCAGCGCTTGAGGCTGTCGGAATAAAAAACGTCATAATTATCCAGAACAAGATCGACCTCGTCACGCGCGAGCAGGCGATGCAGAACTACATGGAGATAAGGGAATTCGTCAAAGGGACGATACTTGAGAGCGTTCCGATAATTCCGGTGTCGGCCCAGCAGAGGGTCGGCATAGATGTTATAATAGAAGCGATAGAGGAGAGAATTCCCACCCCGAAGAGGGACGACAGCAAGGAGCTGAGGATGTTCGTAGCGAGGAGCTTCGATGTCAACAAGCCAGGAGCTGCGCCGAGCAGGCTTCTTGGAGGCATCGTGGGCGGCTCGATTGTATCCGGGCAGATGAAGATTGGCGACGAAATCGTGATTCGCCCAGGCACAAGGATAGGCAGCAAGTACAAGCAGCTCACGACCAAAATTGTCGGGCTTCAGAAGGCGGGCATAAACCTCGATGTCGCGAATGCGGGAGGACTCCTGGGCGTAATGACAAGCCTAGATCCTTACCTGACCAAGTCGGATTCGATAGTAGGAAGCGTCGTGTCACACGCCGACAAAGTTCCGGAAATAAAGGAGAGCCTGACCCTGGACGTGAAGATCCTGACGCGGATGCTCGGCGAGGAGCTGAAGAACGTTTCAGGGATAAGGGAGAAGGAGGACATGCTTCTCAACGTCGGGACGGCAAGGTCGATCGGCACTGTCACTGCCAGCAAGAAGAGCAAGATCGAAATGAGGCTGAAGATACCTGTCATCGCCGAGAAGGGAGACCGCGTCGCGCTTTCGAGGCAGATCGCAGGAAGATGGAGACTCATTGGATATGGGGCTGTGATTTGAGATTCAAAAATCAGGCAATTTTTAAAACCTGCAGAAATCTAGGTGCATGTAACTTGAGTTGAAATTGTCCTTCCAATGTTTGCAGTAAGTCTGTATTGACAGGATCTTGTACCATTCCCTGAACACAGATCAACACCCCATGAAAGCATGCATGATTGTCCTGGTGGAATGTTGCCTGCGCCGCTGTTGCAAGGAGCCAGATTAACAGGAATAGAGCAAGGTCCTGGGGTTCCAGGAGCGGTTCTTGTGCATGTGATAGAGGTTACTGCAGATGAACCCAGATTTCTTATTGACATTATGATGTTTCCACCTGATGTGCTGGTATTGCAGAATGCATCAGCAACTTCGATTGCTTGCGTCTGAGTTGTGAAAATGCCGCTTATGTAAAGATAAGCAGTACCTGCAAGAGCAATCGTGATAACAAGCATCAGAATTAAAGCTATTACTTCGGAAATTCCTTTCATTTCTTTTTCCCATTCCCTTTATTTAATAATTGCGATATGCGTGCCTTAAAGCTTAGGTGCAGGTTACCTGAGTTGTAATCGTTCTTCCGCTGGAAGGTGTTAGCCTGTATTGACAGGATCTTGCACCAGTCCCTGGGCAACTGTCAGCAAATGGCCATGTGTTACTCTGACCAGGAGGCAACGTATATGGGCTACAGCCAGTGCAGGTAAAGTTTAATGCAGTATACTGGAAGGAAGCGTTACACGCATTAGGACTTGGATTTGTTCTCAAACAAGATATGCTACTGACCGGATTCGTTCCATCGTTCCTTATACTCATGCTGACATTTCCACTAGCATCACAAAATGAATCCGATACCTCGATGGCCTGCGTCTGCACCGTGAAGATTCCGCTGATGTAGAGGTAGGCTGTTCCTGCCAATGCTATGGTGATAACAAGCATCAGGATAGTTGCGATGACAGCTGAAATGCCTTTCATATAGTCTTCCTTTATTGTAAATTGCTTTTCAGGGCTTATAAATATTGACTTTTCAATTCTTCATTTTATTGCGATGTTAGGACAATGTTAAGGAAAGTGTTAAGGGCAATACACATAGAGGTCAATGTTGTTGGAGGGACCGCGGAGATGCCAGGTGTGGGCCCTTCCGGACGAGCATCCGGTCGCAGTTATGGAACCAGCGCCTCCTGGAGGGATGTCTGACGGCACATTACAGCCAGAGCTGCATTCCTGGGAAAGCGGCCTGCATGACAGGGAATTGGCGTTTATATCCTGAGCGCCTCCGTTTCTTATCACGAAGGTGGCGTTTCCCGCCATGCAATACGCATCAATAATCTCGATCGGCCTTGTCTGCTGCGCATACACGCTCCCGATGTAGCCGTAGGTCATGCTCGCCATTGTCAGCGTGATTATCAGAATCATTATCACGGCTATTATTTCCGAAACACCTTTCATAACAGCTTTCATGTCGCCCTTCATACCTTTCATTTCCCTCTTTCCCGTAATTCCATTAATTACGGCGACTTTTCAATAATTAATTGTGTAAGAAGCATTAAATAATCTTATTGAAGAGTGACTTCGGGCAAAAAAGGGAAAAAAGGAAAAAGGGGAAAAAGTATGAGAAAAGTTTTGCTGGACACGAACTTCCTGATAGACCTCGGAAGGTTCGGCATAAGCATAGACGAGATCGACAGAGTGCTCAGCGAAAGATACGAGCTCTGCGTCACGAACAGCGTGATGAACGAGCTGAAGACGATAGCTGGCACGCAGCAGGAGGAGGGCAAGTTCGCGAAGCTGGCGCTGATGATTTTGGACCTCAGAAAGGCGAGAGTCCTGCAGAGCGACAAGACCGCGGACGAGGCGATGGTGGAAATTGCTGGGAATGAAAGGGACGCGATTGTGGCGACGGACGATACCGAGCTGAAAAAGAGGCTGAAGGCGGGCGGCGTCCGGGTAATCTCGATACGCGCGAAAAAGAAACTGGAAATCGGATGAATAGGGCGATTGGAACATAGGATGATCGAATAAATAGGACGAATGAGATGAATGGACATGAGAGGAAAAAACAGATACAGGAAATACATTTTCGCAGTAATTTTCCTTAGAAGTAAAAATAATAAGCAAAGCAAAAAAATAAAATTCCTCGTATTTCACAGGAAGAAGAACTGGAGGGGATGGGAGCTGCTGAAGGGAGGCCTCATGGACGGCGAGGACGAGATTGGATGCCTGAAGAGGGAAATTCGAGAAGAGACCGGCAGCAAGAGGTTCAAGATAATTGCCAAGACAAGACGCTCAATAAAATACAGATGGATAGAAGGATATCGAAAGGATCATCACCTCTTCCACGGCGCGAAAGGGAGGGTTTTCGTTGTGGAGATGTTCGGCAAGAAGATAAAGGTTGACAGAAACGAGCACGACAGATTCAGATGGATCGACTCACGGCAAATGCTGAAATACTTGTCCCACACAAATCTAAAGCACGCTTTTAAATATGTTTTAAAGAATTATAAGTTATAGTTATTGTTTAGTAATGGTTTGGCTATAGTTTGTGGGGATGAAAAGGAAAAATGTATCGAATCGTCACGGTTGAAGACAAGATAAGGGTCCCTCCTAGCAAGCTGCAGATGAACGTGAAGAACGCGATAAAGGACAGTATCGCTGAGCAGCTCGAAGGCACGCTCGATCCGAGGCTCGGAGTGGTGCTGGCAGTCATAAGCATCGAGACTGTCGGGGAAGGAAAAATAATCGCCGGCGACCCTGGCGTGCATTACGTCACGCGATTCAGGCTCCTCACGTTCAAACCTGAGCTCAACGAGCTCGTGTTCGGAGAGGTCATAGACAACACTGAGTTCGGGGCGTTCGTCCGAATCGGCCCCATCGACGGTCTGATACACATCTCGCAGCTCATGGACGACTTTGTCAGTTTTGACCAGAAGAACTCGGTCTTCCTCGGAAAGGAGAGCAAGCGAACGCTGAAAGAGAAGGACAAGGTCAAGGCGCGAATCATCTCGATCTCGTTCGGGCGCGGGGAGGAAAATAAAATCGGAATGACTATGAGGCAGCCAGGCCTGGGAGCAGTGCAGTGGCTAGAGGAAGACAGGAAGAAAGCGAAGAAAGGCAGCGAAAAATCCGAGAAGGCTGATAAAGCCGAAAAGGGCAACAAGGCAAAAGAATAAAAACGTTGCTTGTTATTTACTTGTAACTAAAACTTGTAATTGAAAGTTGAAGGCGAAAAAGAAAAGGCGGAAAAACAAATGGCAAGAAAGATGCAGGTGTGCAGGAACTGCAGAAGGTTCACCAACGAATCGGTGTGCCCGTACTGCAAGAGCACGAACCTGACAGGGAGCTGGAAAGGGATGGTAATAGTTTTCGATACGAACAGCGAGATTGCGAAGGTGCTGAAGACCATGGAGCCCGGCAAGTACGCGCTTTACGTCGGTTGAAAGTGGGGCGGAAAGAAAATGTCAGAGTTGAAAATTCTTGAAGAAAAAGAGAATCAGCTGCTTGGTAGGAAGGAAGTGAGGTTCGAGATACAGCACACGTCAGGGGCAACCCCGGCCAAGGTCGCGATAACGAAAGAGCTCGCGGCGAAGTACGGAGTACCGGAAGACCACGTCGTAATCGATTATATTTTTACGAGCAAGGGCGTGGCGAGCAGCGAAGTGCATGCGAAGATCTACAGCGAGAAGCCGAAATTGAAGCAGAAGAAGTCCAAGGAAGCAAAACCAAAATCGGAGGAGAAGAAGGTTGAAGCACAAGCCAGTAAGCCTGCATAAGCTGTACAAGGTTGAAGGCAACGAAGTGAAGCGCCTTCGAAGGCACTGCCCGCGATGCGGAGACGGATTCTTCATGGCAGAGCACAAGGATAGGGTCGTGTGCGGAAATTGCCATTATTCCGAAATAAGAAAGAAGTAAATAAATTTTTCAAGGAAATTTATATTATCATAAAAACTAAAATTTGTATAATTAATCGCCTAAGTACGGTTATCTAAGTAGAGTGAACCCACATCTGATAGTGAGCTGGCATTTTAGGTGAGAGCTTTTCAGATTCTCCAACAGAGCTCAGGATATTTGCCCAATACTCAAAGTCCTTTTCGAATCCTTTTATCACTCCTTTTTCGCCCGATTCTACAGAAAATTCTATGTCAGTATTATAAGGGTCCCATGTTGGATGATGAATCGGTTTCATTTTCATAACCAGTACCTGTTCTCCTCTCAAAAATGCTTTCCAATATAGAAAATCTGCATCTCTGTCTCTAGAATTTTTAACAGCTCTGCCACTTTGATAGAATCTTATTGTAGTGCGTCTTGAAGAATCGAGTATACCTTCGTTTTTATAGGAAAGCTCCAATCTTATCATAGTTTCCGGAAGTAGCCACCATCTGTTTACATCGGAAGTATTCTCATAAGGCATAGTTAATTAAAGATAGCTTAAAAATAAATACTCCATCAATTGTCTATTTATGAAAATCTCCTTTGTATATTTCTTCTGGAAATTTATATTGTTTTGATACATCATTCAAGGAAATTTATAAAATATCCAAAGTTTCTGCAATCCTCGTCACCTCAGGTCCAGTTGTCTGGTCGCCGACGACCGCGCCCCCGCTGTTCGCGACGACAGAGCTCCCGATGAAAGGAGAACCGAAGTTGACAGTGCCTATGTCGGCCTTCACCTTGAGGATTTCCTCGATCTTCTTCATCTCGCTTTCCTCGGCGTCCCTGTGCAGCAGGCAGCCCTTGTTCGTGGCGACGGAAAGGGAGCCGACGATGGCCTGGCCGGCGACTGAAGAATAACCAGCCTCGACGTCAAGACAGTCCTCAATCTTTTTCTTGCTGATTTTTGAGAAAACTTTGCTAATCAAAGCGCCGCTGTCGTTTGCAGCGATGAGATTGCCAAGCGCGGTGAACTTCGAAGGTAGGATTGAAACATCGACGCCGAACTCTTTTTCGATTCTGCCGAAAAACTCCATCTCCCTCCTAGTCACGATTTTCGGAACAAGGATGCCGCTGGAATTCATGACGCAGAAAATCCCGACGAGGTCGCTGTTCGCTATAGTGATCTTCTTCACATCGATGCCGAGAACAGTTCCGATTTTTTGCACAGTCTTGTCGAGGACGAAGTTCCCTATGATGCATAAACTGTCAGAAGCCTTCGCGAACAATCCGACGTTCGTGTCGCCGTGAAAATTTGCCTGAATTATTTTCAAACAATCACTTGGTTAATTTTTCATAAAATTAATTTTTCATTTTTCCAGCAGCTGCACGCTCGTGAATTTGTCCTTCTTGGTTATCTTCAGGCGCAGCTTGTGCACCGGGCGCTCTATGCTCTTCCTCCATATCGCCTCGCTCACCTTCGAGTCGATCTTTATCTTGTCCGACTTGATGTGCTGCTTCAGGATCTTTCTCAGGTTGGAAGTGGCGCGCCTGGCCCTGTCCCATCTCGGGGACTCCTTCAGCCCCTTCCTCAGGTTGATAGTGATAATCTTCTCAACTTTCTCCGCTTTTTCTGTTTTTGCTGATTTTTCATCTGCCATGCCGCGTCACCAAACCAAAAATATCATACCGGAAAATTTAAAAAACTGGATTAAAAATCAAAAAATCAGACCTTGATCCTCATTCTCTTCCATCTTGAAATCTTGTCGACGTTTATCCTTCTGGTCCTGGCCCTCTTCTGGCCGTACTTCTTTATGTCCGCCCATCTCGGCGAGTTTCTTATCTTCTTTATCCTTCCCAGCTTGATTTTTTTCGTTATGTGCTTTATCGCCATGTTTTTTCCCTCTTTTTCTCTTTTTTTCCCCTTTTTCCTATCCAAAGTCAGCCTATTTTGTCGATGCAACCGCTTTCTTCACTAGCTCCCTCATCTCTGCCGCCTTCCTCATCGCGAGCTCGATCATCTTATCAATGTCGTCAAGCTCCAATTCCTTGCGGCCTTCCTTCTGCAGCGCGCAGATGGTATTGTCCTCAAGGACCGCGATGCTGAGCTTCGCGTCGAGCACCATCTCCTCCTCAAGATCCGGATCGACAAGCAGCTTGTCCCCGACCTTCCCGATGGTTATGTTGATCGGCATGTGAACGACCGGAAGGTCCTTTTCAAAGTCTCCTCGTAAGACCTTGTCGCCCTTCTCTCCTTCTTTTGCCAGCTCGACTTTCGGCACCTTCGTCGTATGAAGAGCCGTGACTGCTGCAAGCGAAGCGGCGTCGAGCAGGTTGCCCTGATGATTGATCATATGAATGTCCACAAACATCGCCCACACCTTCTCGGCAGGCTTTATTACAAGCTTCTCCACTTCCACCATGTGCGACTCCCTGATGCCTCTGTCAGTGACCCTTGCGAGTTCGATGGCGTCCTCGCCCGGAGGCCCGCTCTCGAAATCCGGCGAGGCTAGCGGCGTGAATTCGGCATTGACAATTAAAATTCCCTCGTTTGGAGTGTCGGCGAACGGGGTGCCGACGTTTAGTTTCACGCCTGCGATGATTTCTGTGTCGCCGAACCTCACCTGGGCGGAGCCTTCCGCCTTCTTTATTATGTTCGGAATAATTTCGATAGGCCTGAACTCGTCGAACTTCCTTCCATCGGCCCTCATTCCCTTCATTATCAGCTCAAGCGCATATTTCTCTTCCATCATTTTTCATCACATCCGCGTCAAACAAACTCAGACTCAGACTCAAACTCTCCTATAAGTCTCCTTCAAGGCTTTCTTCTGCATTTCGTAAATCTTACTGCAGTTTTCCGTCGCCAGCTTGAAAAGGTCATCGAACTCCTGCTTCGTCACAATGCCGTCCATCTGCATGAGCGTGAGCTTCTTCTTTCCAGGCTGCATCGCGATGGCCATGTCGGTCTCGCCGAAATTGTCCTCAAGGCCGTTCAGGTCCGCGACCAGTTTGCCTTCGATTTTTCCGACTGAACACGCTGCGACAAGGTCCCTCATCGGAACTCCCGCGTCTGCGAGCGCGAGGCTTGCCGCATTTATGCCAGTGACCCGGGTCGAGCCGTCGGCCTGAATGACCTCAATAAAAACATCTATCGTCGCTTTCGGGAAATCCTCAAGGAAAAGCCCTGGCTCAAGAGCGAGGCGGGCGACCTTCGATATCTCCGTGCTCCTCCTGTCGTGGCCCGGAGCCTTGCGGTCGTCGACCGAGAACGGCGCCATGTTGTAGCGCACTCGGAGGATCCCTGTCTGCGGCTCCTGCATGAACTTCGGGAAGAGCTCGCGAGGGCCGTATGCGGCGGCGACTGCGACGGTGTTCCCAAAACGAACCATGGCGCTTCCGTTTGCGCGGTTGACGACGTCGACCTTCATCTCCACTTCTCGCAGCTGGTCAAACTCCCTTCCATCAGTCCGCTTGCCGTCAACGATCAATTTCACGTCAGATTTGTGTCCCATCTTTCATCCCTCGTTCCATAATTTTTATTAATTTTTATTTTTAATTTTGGTTCAGCATCCTCTGTATCTTGTCAGTCAGCCCGAGCATGTGCGACTCCTTCTCGATTGTCAAAATTGCCTCTATCGCCTTGGCCTTGTCATCCCCGCGTATCCATATGATTCCGTTCTGCCCTGTCACGATGTCGCACTTCGTGGCGTCCTTTATCGACTGTATCATGCTGCCGCCCTTGCCGATGATGCGCGGAATCTTTGTAGGCGTGACCTTGATTATTATGCCTCCGTAGAGCTTCTTGGCCGTGAAGTCATTCATCGTCACCTGGACCGTCTTGTTTTTCGTGACGCGCGAGACCTTGCAGCTTATTATGTCGCCGATGTCGAAATATCTCGTCAGGTCGGTGCGCTGCGTGTCGACAAAATCGTCGACCCCCTCCGAGAGCGGGAGGAACGCCTGATAAGGAGAATTCGTGTCCACGAACCATCCGGAGACCTCGACGCTGTTCACGACGCCGACTATGCGGTCGCCAGTCTCAGGGATGTACACTCCGGCAAGCGGCATCACGTTTATCTCGAATTCGTCGATCCTCGGGATGCCGAGAAACTTTGAAAAAACCTTGTCCCCTTCAAAATAGGCGCCGTGCCCGATTTTCCTTCCTCTCTTGTCTGCGATGAACTCTCCGGGAATAGCGACCTCCTTCACCGCTTCCCTGACTAGTTCCGGATGCTCCTTCGCCACTGCGGCTATCTCCTTCTCTATCGAAGGTCCCTTCTCCATTTTTCCTTCTTCTCCTACTTTTTCTTCTTTTTCTCGAGAGTCGTCAAACATATTTCTCTTCATCCCTCAATCTTTTCAATTCTTTTTATTTCTCTTAATTCTCTTTCAACCTTTATCTTCATATCTTCTTCATATCTAGATGTCTTCTCTTTTTAAGACTTTTGACTCGTACTGGCCGTGCGTCAGGCCGCTCAGCTTCTGGAAAAACTCGTCCTGTATGCCTGCCAAAATAGTCAGGTTCACCTGCAGGCTGCCGTCGTTGAGCCACTGCTCGCCCGTTATGGTGCCGCTTGACTTGAATACGTTGTAGACCTTTCCGGCGAACTGGGCCGGAACCTTCACCTGCAGCGTGACGTTCTGGAACTTCAAGGGAATTATGACCTTTATCTCCTTCACGACGCGGTCGACCTGGAGCTCTGCGTCCACGAACGGGTCGACGTTTATGCCAGCCTGGCTCATGGCGTTGAGTATCCTCTGCGGCGGGTGAGGAGTGTTTGTCTGAGGATTGACGCCTTTCTTCGCGATTATTGCGGCGATCTGAGTCTTCCTCTGCTCGACCATCGCCCTCCTCTGCTCGGTGGTGAGCTGGAGATCGCCCTGCCTTATTATTCTCTCAGCAATCTTGAAGACGTCGACAGTTCCGAAAATCTTCTGCAGGTCCGAATCGGCAACGCGCTCGGTGTTGCGCACGTCGCGATAAATACCAGGATATGCTAGGATATCGCCCATGTCCACTTTCATTCCCTTCTTCAGCTCGAGTGCCTTGTCAGGGTCGACCAGCACCTCGAACTTCTGGCCTCCGACGAAAATTCTGCTCACAACCGCCTTGTCGATTCCTACCGAAATAGTCACACACCTTCGCACAAATCTGGACTTTTACTCTTACTCTTACTTTTACTTTTTCTTCCGATCTGTCCACTTAAACAATTGAGAAAATGCCTATTTATTTCCATTTTATTTTTCATTTCATCTTTCATTTTATGAATCGCTTTATCGCTTCCTCGTGAAGCATCATGAACTTAGAGTCCTTCTTGATAATTGCCATGTCGACGAATGTGTCCTTCTTGTCCTTCTCAGTCTTGTTTATGATGTCGTAGACGAGAGCGACGGCCTCTTTGTCACTCATGTTGGGCTTCCACCTCTGCTTGAAGATCTTGTTGGCAAGGATTGCACCTCGGCCGATGGCGTACGCCTGCCACTCGAAGAGCATGCCGGAAGGGTCCGACTCAATCAGATGAGGTCCTGTCTTGTCGACGCCGCCAATCATGAGCGAAACTCCGAAAGGCCTGAGGCCGGCGTAGAGCGTGCTTATCTGCATCCTGTCGCCGATGACCCTTGCTAGCGACCAAATGTCGATCGGCTCCTCATAAGTGATCTTGTGGATCTGCGCGCGGACGCGGGACTGGTTCACTAGCACACGCGCGTCTGCGAGAAGGCCTGCCGCGACTGCGCCAGCGTGGTCATCGATCTGGAAGACCTTCTCAATCGAGTCCCCGATCATCAGTCCCATGACAGGCTTGACTGTCGCAAGCGCGATGCCGTCCTTGAAAATGAGTCCGAAAATCGTCGCGCCGCGCTTGACCGCTTCCTTCGCATATTCGACCTGGAAAAGCCTGCCGTCAGGAGAGAAAACTGCGATGGTTCGGTCATAGCCCATATATTCGGGCATTATTTCTGTCATGTCTGAGAGAACACCTCAAGATTATTGGATTTCTTAATTTAAATTTGTTTTAATTATTCTTAAAGGTTTCAAAATTTAAAGCCAGCTCATCACTTCTTTTTTGCGAGAAGTAGAATCTGGGTAGACTGACTGGCTAACAGATTAGAAAGAACCGCAAATCTTCTCAAATTCCCCCATAATTTCAAACCATATCTCCGAATTGGAGCTTGACTTAACATTGCAGAATACGAATTCCTTTGAATGAAATATTTTTTAGTCAAATCAAATACTTGAAAACCATTCTTAATGAAAAGTCTTTTCAACTCAGACTTACTGCAAATGTATAGGTTTTTCCTTTTATCTTTGTACAGTCTAGAAACAATCAACCTCGTTAAAGTGCTTGAAAAAATTGGCAGAGGTAGATTGAAATGACTATCCATGAGATTTTCGATTAGTGAATACTTGTTTGGAATTTTGACTAGAGAATATCCGTCCTTTTTCAGAATTCTGCTCATCTTTCTTACAAATTTCTCCTTGTCTTCAATATGTTCAAGGACATCATTACAAATAAGAAAATCATATTTTTTCTTGGGTCTAAATTTTAAAAAATCTTCGGTGATTACGTTGACTTTCAGACCATTTTCTTCTGCCAGACTTTTGATCAAAGGGATAATATTTTCGTTGGATTCTATGGCATCCGTCTTTGCTCCCATTTTTGCAGAAACTATTGAGAGCGTTCCTATTCCAGCGCCTATATCCAATAATCTCTTGTTATGTAGACTGAACTCATCAGGCAATACCTTGAAAATATCCTCACCTCTTTTAAAATCAAAAAAATAAGAATTTTCTCTTTGTAGAAAATTCTTATTTTGGATCATATCTTTAAGCATCATCTTGGTCTTGAAGTAATTGATTTTCATCGTTTTCATCCACAATTTGCCAGAAACTATCTTAACCCTTTAATGGTCCCAGAAACTTTTGAAATTTTCACTATCACGCGCGTGTCGCCGAGACGCTCGATCAATCCGAGCGCGGCCAGAACATCGGAAACAGATTTGTGGTTGCATCTTATCACTCCGAACTGCCTCTCCTCGTCGTAGAGGTTCTTTATCAGCCACATGCTCGCCTGCGAGGTCCCGTATTCGCCGAAAAATTCCATCATGGCGCCCCAAACCGCGGCCTCGAAATCCCCGTAGTTGGCCCTCTCCTCGGAAATTATCTGGAAGGCGATGTAGCGCTCCTTCTCCCTCAATGTCGGCATCAAGATTTTCAGTTCTCTCTTTTTAGTCGCTGTCCTTCCATCGTTTTTCATAGCTTTCACTTTTTTTGATTTTTATTTCTTCACGATTTTTATTCCGGGCGAAATCCAATCAGGCTCCCTTCTCTTTTCGGCTTCTCTCACGATTTTCTCCGGGACTGTGGAAATTGATGATGTTGCTTCAGACAAATTCAAACCAAGCTTCGATGCAAACGATGCGAGCGAGAGAGGGTCGCGCAGCTCCCAGTGGCTGACCGACCCGCTGCACACGACAATCGGGACGTGGAACTTTTTCGCGAGGGCGATGTTCGTCCGCATGCTCTGAAGAATCTTGCTTCGAGACTTCCTGTTTGTCATGAGGATCTCTCGGAAGTTAACCTCTATCGCGACGCTGTTTTTCGCTGCCAGCTTCATCATCACGTGGTTCAGTCCAGAGTCGTATCTCTCCGACTCGGGATGGGTGAGTATGTCGACTTCCGGCGTTTCGACGGCCTCCCTATTGAGCGACACCTCGCCTCCGTGAACGAGCAGTACGTCGAATTTCCTGCGCTTGTCGGCAAGTATGTTAAGCTCCTTGCTGTTTCTCGCCTCGAATCCGAGGAAAACTTCGATTCCGACTTTGTCCTTGACGCGCTGCAACTCTGCAAGAAGTTTCTTTATCTGCTCTTCTCCCTTGTAATATTCGGCAAAGCAAATCCCGCGATATCCGAGGACCTTGGCAGTGCTGGCCAGCTGCTCTATGCTGCTCGTCCCCTCGCTGAACGCGCTGTGGACATGCAAGTCGTAAAAGTACATAATAAGAAATTGACTTAGTAGCTTTTTACTTTAATGTTTCATTCGAGGATTACAGGGCTAGCTGAAAATCCAGAATTCATGTATCCATGTATCCTTGGTTTATCGTTTCTAGATTCGCTGTATTTGCTTTTTGCTCTCTCGACAACCTGGTTCATTCTTTTCATTTTTGTAACGGGGCCAAATAATGCAAAATATGAACTATCGCAACGCCATCTAAAGCCTGCAACATCGGCATTTGGGCGATGATAGCCCAATTTTCTTGAATCGGAACTCGCACGACCATATTTATCAATAAGAATTTCCCACATTATTTCGCGCAAAGAAGTAACATCTTCGACATACACTTCAATCTTATATCGCGCATTTTTAAACAAATTTTTTTTAATGTCCTGTATCTCACTTTCTTTCAGCGACATGAAGATTTGTTGTAAGAAAAACTATTTAAACCAAACCGCGTGATTTCTTTCCGGCTGATGTGAGGCCCCGAAGGACCCTGTGCCTGCTTGCGGAATTGGTGATCCACTTGAAATCCTTGTCGCTTCTGACAGCAGAATTGCTTGGATCGACGAGAATGACTTCGTAATATTCGTACTGCCCGTCTTCCCCGGCCATGTAGCTGTTGAGGACTTCCATGTTGCGGAACTTTCGCCAAGCCTTCTCCTCGGCAATCCACCTCAGCGACTTCCCATGCGTAAAATGAACAAGGCCTGCCTTGCGCGGCTTCCTTCCGCGTCTGCCGTAAAGAGGTCGGCGCCTTCCACCCTTTCTCTGCTTGACGCGGACGACGACAAATCCTGACTTCGCCTTGTAGCCGAGAGCGCGAGCCCTGTCGACCCGAGTAGGTTGACTGACTCTGACTACCGTCTCCGACTTTCGCCATCCGACTATCTTCTGTTTGAGCGTCTCTTTGATTGTTTCCTTAGGCTTCTTGTAAGCCTGACGCAAGTAATGATAGAAACCTCTTGCCATGACATTGTCACCGATTTGTAACCGCTTTGTAACCGACATCCTTCGAAATTAACTGCCTCTTAAGATTTATATATGTTCTCTTAAATAATTTTTACCAGAGTTGTGTCTGGCAGGTGTGAGGTGTGAAAGAATGGGTTTGGTCAAACTTGTCTTGGGAGTCATCCTGATAATAGTCTCGATTTATGTCATATGGATGTACACTCTGCGTGAGTTCTGGACTGTCGTCCAGGGCATTGTTCCTCCTCTCGTCTTCATACTTGGAGTGTTCATGGTATGGCTAGAGATGGACGAGATGAAGCTCCAGAAGGAAGTCTCCCGCGGCAGGAAGAAGTAAAGGAAGTAAATCAAGCGGACTTTTGCGCACTGCTATTTTAGCTATTTTAATTCGCTCCCGGTTATTGTTATTTAGAGAACTGGTTAAATGGGAGTCAATTTCTCTGCAATCGTGACGGACATAAAGAGGAACATCGAGCTCGAGGACCTGAAGGAACGCAAGATAGCGGTAGACGCGTTCAACACCATCTTCCAGTTCCTTTCCATCATACGCGACAGGATGACAGGCGAGCCTCTGCGGGACTCGAAGGGCAAGGTGACGTCGCACCTGTCCGGACTGTTTTACAGGACGACCAACTGGGTAGAGGCTGGGATAAAGCCGATATTCGTTTTCGACGGGAAGCCTCCGGAGTTCAAGCACCTTACCATAAAGGAGCGCGAGATGATACGCGAGGAAGCGAGAAGGAAGTGGGAGGAAGCAAAAAAGAAAGGGGAGGCGGCGATGAAATATGCGCAGGCTGCGTCGAAGCTCACGGACGAGATGATCGAGGACGCGAAGAGGCTTCTAGAATACATGGGCATACCGGTTCTGCAGGCGCCGAGCGAGGGCGAGGCGCAGTGCTCGTTCATGGCTCGCAACGGCGACGTATGGGCAACAGGAAGCCAGGACTACGATTCTCTGATGTTCGGCTCTCCGAGGCTCGTGAAGAACCTTTCGATAACGGGCAAGCGCAAGGTCGCTGGAAAGGAGACATATATCGACGTGAATCCGGAGATAATCGAGCTGAAGGACGTGCTGAAAGGCCTCGGCATAAACCAGGAACAGCTGATAGTCATGGGACTGCTCATCGGCACGGACTACAACGACGGCGTGCAGGGATACGGGCCGAAGAAATCCTTGGAAATCGTGAAGAGCGAGAAAACGCTCGACAAAGTCTTGAAGAAAGTCGTCTGGATAGAGCACATGCCGGCAGAAGAGCTGCTCGAATTTTTCCTCAATCCTCCGACGACAAGCAAGTACAAGCTCGAGTGGAGGAAGCCGGACGAGAAGAAGCTGGCGAAATTCATGGTCGAAGAGCACGACTTCTCCCAGGAGCGCGTCGACAAAGTGATCGAGCGCCTCAACACAGGGAGAGAGGCCGCCAAGCAGTCCAGCCTAAAAGGCTTTATTAAAAAATAACCAACAATTAACAAACGACAAGCGATATGATTTTATGGAAGCGGACAAGATTTTCGACGTGGCGAGGCGGCGCGGATTTTTCTATCCAGACAGCGAGATCTACGGAGGATTCGCCGGATTCTACGACTACGGCAGCACGGGCACGCTGCTGAAGCGCAACATCGAGAGGGAGTGGAAGAGGTTCTTCCTCGGGCTGTCGAGCAGTTTTTTCGAGATTGAGACGAGCAGCATAATGCCTGAGAAGGTCTTCCAGGCCAGCGGGCACCTGACGAGCTTCGTGGACCCGGTGGCGAAATGCAAGAAGTGCGGGACTTTCCACAGAGCAGACCACATCATGGAGGAATTTTTGAAGGAAAGTTTCGAGGGAATGTCCGCCGAGGAATTGACGAAGCTGATAAAGAAGCACAAGATAAAGTGCTCGAAATGCGGAGGCGAGCTCGGCGACGTCAAGATCCTCAACATGATGTTTCCGATTTCTCTCGGCGCAGGCGAGGATTCGAAAGGATATCTGCGACCGGAAACTGCCCAAGGCGCTTATGTTTCATTCTTGCGTCAGTTTAACGTCTTGAGGAACCAGCTTCCGATAGGACTTGCGATTGTCGGCAAAGCATTTAGAAACGAAATCGCGCCGCGTCAGTTGCTGATACGACAGAGGGAATTCACGCAGGCAGAGCTGCAGATATTTTTCGATCCGAGCAAGGTCGACGAGCATGAGAGATGGGATGAAGTTAAAAATTACGAGTTGCACATACAGAGCGTTGAATCAAAGGAAAAGAGTTTTGCAAAAATGAAATGCGGCGACATTGTAAAGAAGATGAAGGTTCCGAAATTTTACGCTTACTATATGGCCAAGGTGCAGCAGTTCTTCCTCGACGTCATGCATATCCCAGACGAGAAGTTCAGGCTAAAGGAGCTTTCCGAGGAGGAGAGGGCGTTTTACAACAAGATGCATTACGACTGCCAGATAAATCTCGAAAGCCTCGGAGGATTCAAGGAAATCGGAGGAGTGCACTACCGAACCGACCACGACCTGGGCGGCCACCAGAAGGTCTCGAGCGAGAAGCATGAGATATTTTTCGACGGCAGGCGTTTTGTCCCTCACGTGCTGGAGCTCTCTTTCGGTGTGGACAGAATATTCTACTCGCTGCTTGAGCTGTTTTACAAGGAAGACAAGAAGAGGGGCTGGGACTGGTTCGCCTTCCCGCCGCGGCTTGCTCCGTTTCAGATTGCCGTGTTCCCTCTTGTCAATAAGGAAAAGATTCCCGAACTGGCCGAGGAGATTTACGCGAAAATCAGGACGAATTTCAACGTGTCTTACGATGATGGGGGAAGCATCGGAAAAAGATATGCAAGAGCGGACGAAATCGGGATTCCGTTTGCAATGACAATCGATTACGACTCCTTGAAGGACAAGAGCGTGACGCTGAGAAACAGGGATACGACCGAGCAAATTCGGATAAAGATCGCTGACTGGAAAAACATCGTCGAGATGCTTGTAAACGGCGAGGCTGAACTGAAAGACTTGGGAAAGATGGTTTGAAAAATGAGTGAAGGCATAGTTCAAGCGGCTGTCAAAGGGCTGATAGTGAAAGACGGAAAATTCCTGATCCTGCGACAGAAGCTGAAAAGCGGCAAGATATTCTGGGATTTGCCTGGGGGTAGGATAAAGTACGGCGAAGATGCTGCAGAAAGCCTGAAGAGGGAAATTCTCGAGGAAATAAATATTGATACAGAGGTCGGGAAACCGATCGCTGTCTGGCATTTTTTCTGGGATGACGACAAGAAAGTCCAGGTCGTCTGCATAACTTTCGTCTGCCGCCCTAAAACGGCTAAAATGGCGGAAATAAACCTAAAGAAAAACCCTGACAACGAGGAAAACATTGTAGACGTCAACTGGTTCACACCTGACGAATTTCTGAAAAATTCCGGGAAAGCGGTTCTCGACGCAAAATTGAAGAAGGTAATTCTAGATTATTTCCAGAAGTAATTTTCTTATCTGGTCCTTGGTTTTTCAGGCTGAGCCGGCTGCCCTCTGTAGATTCTCGCGAACTTAGGAGTGATGATGAGGAAGTCTTCGTCGACTCCGACCATGTCGCCGTTCATGGCGTTCGCAGTCTTCTTGATTTTCTCTACGGCCTTCTTCAGCTCGTTGATGTTCTTCTCGCGCAGCTCGCGTATTCGCAGAAAAATGACATATCCTTCGCGCAGGTGCTGCAGCACGCGCTCCGCGTCCGCATAGCTCGTCATGGTGTCAATCTTCACGTTGACCTGCGACTTCTCGTCCTCGGAAGAGACCTCGACGAAATCCTCGCCCTGCTCTTCCTCTCCGCCGCCTGTCCTGAATCTGTCCAGAAGTCCCATAACAAACCTTTCCTAATGTTCTACTAATAATTTAGTTGCAAAATTTAAATACTTGCTTGAGCTGTGAGAAATCTCGAGAATTTTCTATTTCAACATAAATCCGCAAAGGTGAAAATTTCAGAGCTCTCTTCTTCTCTGCTCGAGCATGCTCACGGCGTTCCATATCTGCGTGCGGGTGTACATCGGCATGTTCGGGTCGTTCGTTATCTCGTCGAGGATGCTGATCGCCGTGCTGATCTTGACTTCCGCGGACTCCGTCCCGGAGAGGATTGCCTTCGAGTCCTCTGCGGCCTTGCGTATGTTCTTCGGCACAGTGCGGTCGTTCATAATCTGCTCTAACAAAATGATTATTTCGTCATACGTCTGCTGTTTTTCTGCCATGTTAATCACGTCCACATTCGTGTTTGCGTTTGGATCAATTGCGACTACTTTGTTCATTCTCATGTCGTCAACAAATTTATCCATAACTACTTCATCATCTCTCTCAATTTTTCCTGGATTTCCCTCATCTTATTGCCTATCCGCTCTTCGGTCTTCTGCAGCGTCTTCTCACGCAGCCCGATGCTCTCCTTCATGTCCTCCATGTCCTTCTTCAGATCCTCCACCGGCTTGCTGACCATTATCTGCCCCGTAATCTTGTAAGCGCTCTTCTGCTGGGTCTTCCCTAGCTCCTCGAGCGCCTTGTCGACCTCGGCCGACTGCAGCCTCAAACTTTCTTTCTGGATGAGAAGCGACTGCAACTGCTGCTGGTAGCTCTGGAACTGGGCAACTAAAAGATTAGGATCGTCTTGAGCCATTGGCTTCTCTTGCCTATCTTCTGCTTCTTTTGCCATAACTTACCGACACCCCAGATTTTATTTCCGACACTATTTCCGAAACGCAAATTCTTTCAGCGCTCAAACTGCATGGACTCTCCTCATCACGTCAGGCCTTTCCTTCACGAAAATCCTGTGGCCGCAATAAGGGCAACGAATCTTGTCCTCGAGCTTCGCAATGGTCTTCTTGCAGTTCACGCACTTGTACATATTTTCATCCCCCACAGTTGTGTAAAATTATGACAAAAGTACGATAAAAATTTACCTTTTCTGGGATAAAGCTTCGGCGCTCGGATAGTATGCAAGGCCGGCGAACTTGTAGCCGCACTTCCTGCACTTCCAAATTCCCTTCGCGAGGCGCTTGACGTAAGGCATCTTACAGTTCGGGCATACATGTCTCTGCTTCTGGACCCTCTCTATGTCCGCGACTATCTGCCTGTCCTTCTTGCCGTAGCGGACGCCGAAACGCCCTGCAGTGCCGATTTTTTTCGTGTGCGCCATTTTTTCACCAAGTTTCTGTTTTTTACTAACTATTCACTTGATAATGTTAAATCCTTTCTTCGAGGACGCGATTCCCTCCAAAATTATCTTGAGCTGGTCCTCGTTTATGCTCTGGCTTATCTTCCCGGCCTGGTACAGCTGGATGAGGTAGAGCTCTATCTGCGCAGCGAGGTCGGGCTTCACAAGCTTGATCCTTCCCAGCCGCTCTATCGCTCCTTTTGTAAGCAGCTGGCCCATGATCTTCTTCTTCATCTCTTCGGCCTGCCGCATCTCTTCCGGGCTCATTTGACTGTTTTCGTCTGCCATGCATCTCAGCTCACTCTCAGCTTACTTTCCAACTACTATTCAGCTACTTTTCATCTGCTCTCCAGCTACTTTCCACCCTTTTTCATCTCAGTAGCGATGGAATTGACGAACTTCTGGCCTGCGGGAGTCAGTTTCCTGCCTTTCTTGTCCCTGACAACGAGACCTGCAGCCTCGAGCTGCTGGAGGATCTTCCTGAGCATGTTCCCGGCCGCCCTCCTTGAAACCGCAGGCTTGTAGCCGCGCCTCCGCTTGCCACCGAAATAAGTGCGAAGCCTCGATACGCCGACCGGGCTGTCAAGATAGATTCTGCGGAGAACGGCTGCCGACCTGATGTACCAGAAATCTGCCTGTTGGGGAGGCCTCTCGCGGTGGGTGCCAGTCTTGGCGTAGGCTGCCCATGCCGGAGGCTTAATTTGCGATATTGACATGAGTTTCTCTTTCATCTCAGCGACGAGCTTTCCTGCCTCGATTTCTCTTCCCGACACCATAATTACACCTTAGTCTCACTCAATAATATAATGTAATTCTTATAAAACTTTGCTTTTGTAACTTTTGTAAGGCTGCCTATACGCCGACCCGCAATTTCTGCATTTGAGGACAAGCAGCTTTTTTCTGGAGTCAAGGCGGACGGAGGCTGTCGCGCCAGGAAGAAGCAGCGAGTTGCATTTCTTGCAGAATTTTCTCTTTTGCTCCTTTTTCATCCGCACGTTGTAGCGCAGGCTGATTTTTCTCGCGAGCTCGACGTATCTTGCCGCCCTCTTAGGATTTTTCTTGAACTCTTTTTTTGCCAGATCAAGAAGTATGTCGATCCTTTCCTTGGCTATATCCTGCTGCCAGTCAGGCTTTTTTATTCTTTTTCTTTGCCTTTTCATGACTATCGACTACGATTTTCTTAGTATGAAACTCCATGTGTGGGCACTAGGGTCAAAGTGTTCTATTTCTCGAAACACGTATTTCCTAGAAAAATTAGCTGGGAATCTGAAAAGCATATAAAATGGAACGAATCCGTGATAGCTTAAAGTTTTCATTATCTTCAAATTGTTTCTTCCGAAAATCTCCTTTATATCCTGAAAGTTATGGAAATAAATTCCCGGAGAATTTGCATTAGCAACCATCTCGATTTTGAACATCATCCTATCGAAAATGTTAATCAGGGAACTTTTGTTTTTGAAATATGATAATAATAAAAAACCGCCTTTCTTCGTGACCCTGGTTAATTCTGCAATATATTCGTCCAAAAAAGGCAGGTGAAGAAGTGTGCCTGTGGAAAAAACCTTGTCAAAACCTCCGTCTTCAAAAGGAAGAGAATTTATATCTCCGACGTAAAGTTTGCAATTTTTTTCCAGCTTCAGTTTGCATATTTTATTTTGAAGAAGTTCAATAGCAGTTTTGGATATGTCAATTCCTGTTACATTCAAATTCCTTTTAGCTGCTGGTATGATGATTTTACCCAAAGAGCCGCAACCTGCGTCTAAAATCTTTTCGTTCTTTTTAACATCAAGCATGGTTAGAAACCTTTCACCGACTTGAAGGTACTCCTCTTCATAATTTTGTGCAAAAATGCTTATCGGACGGGATTGCGCTCTTCTTTGGCTTTTCTTGTAAATTTCGTCCCAAGCATTTTTGGAGGAAACTGGCTCTCTCATAGGTGAATAATATTTAATCATCAAGGAATTTATGGTTTTAAAAAATCAACAAAAACAAAAAGTGGGGTCGCTGGGATTTGAACCAGGTCTCAAGCGCCCAAGGCTCGGAGTTTTTGCTTCTTTTTGTGCATCTTTGGCATTAGATTATTTTGAAGGTAGAAAAATTGGATAGAAAGTCTTGTGTTAAATACTGATATTAAATAAGGATATTAAATCCGAAGAGTATATTAGTAGTTTATGAAAGTGAGGCAAACAATTATCTTATTTGTTTTCATTGGAACGGTCCTACTTTTCTATTATTATTGGAATTTCTTCAGCTCAACGAATTATAATGATTATGTATGCAAAGACTGCAACGTAATTCTCATATCAGTCGACAGTTTGCGATACGACCACCTTGGAATTAATGGCTACGGTCGAAACATAACTCCGAACCTGGACAATTTTGCCAAAAACGCCGTTTTCTTCCCTAATTTTATCACACAGAGTTATTTGACTCCCATAAGTGAAGCGTCAATCCACACATCTCAATACCCGTCCGCAAATGGATTTGTTGAATTTAATTCGTACATCAATCCTGAAACAATAAAGTTGGAAGATATTTTGAAAATATATAATTATCAAAATTATGCATTTATAGGTTCCGGAAATTTTATTGTCGATGGAACATTTTATCAACAATTTTCGCCTAGTTATAAGCTTTATAAGTGGGTACCTAACGAGAATGGTTTTCCGTTATCCAAAGAGGATTTGAATAGTTTTAAAAATCAGAAATTTTTCTTGTGGCTAGCCCTTGGAAATATCCATAGACCTTATGGGAGACCCGTAGTTCCACAAAAATATATAGACATGTTTGTCGACAGAAATTATTCGGGACCTCTCAAGGACATACTCATAGATCAGGATTTCCTCGTACCCATAGTTAACAATACATTGAAGGCAGTTAATGGCAGCATACGAATAGGAGAAGGTGAATATCATTTAACTGAAAAAGACAAGAAATATATCATCGATAATTACGATTCCGGTATTAAATATACCGACGATTATCTAGGTTCCCTGCTGGAAGAAATTAGGAATGATGGTCTGATGGAAAATACGATCATCGTTATTCTGTCAGAGCATGGAGAAGAACTCGGAGACCGTGGGATGTTTCATCATGGAGATATTTATGATAACGGTATTCATACATTTCTAGCAATTTACGATCCTGCTATAAAGAGATCGGGAATAAACATTCAAACTCAAGTGCAAGGCATAGATGTAATGCCGACAATATTGGACATTCTTGGCATATCAGTTCCTCAAAATGCGCAAGGAAAAAGCATAATTCCACTAATTTTTGGTAATGTTGACACTAGTTTCAATAAATATGTTTTCTCTGAAAGAACAACATTCCCTCAATTTTTTTATTATCTTAATGTCAGTGGTTTAGATGCTCCAGAAAGCATCGAAACGTATAATTCAACCCTTGCTAAATTCAATAAAACGGATGCAGTTCAGGATATAAAAATTATTGGTAATCGAAGTTACATAGACGACGTGGCTGTACGTACAAATGACTGGAAACTCATATATAGACCTTCCTACAAAATTCAAATGTATATCTTTGAAATCATCAAAGATGGAATGCCTACAAGATTATCAGAATACCAATTATTTTACTTGGTGAATGATTCTAATGAGCTTAACAATTTGGACGGAAAAGGTCTAGGAATAGAAAATGAATTAAAAGGAGTTTTATTAGGTTGGCAGAAAAACATTTCGTCACTTAATGTCAATTATGTTTTCAACAGAACAATAATTCCCAATTACACTTTTGTATAGATGTTAAAACAATTTCTGAAATTCAACTAATGTCTATTAATAGGGTGAATGGGAGACTGCATTTAGGATGTCTTACATTGATCGCTATAAACTGGCGAACAGCCTACTATCCATGGCCCTTCAACACTTGTTCCCATGTCGGTCATATGCTTCAGAACTTTTTGTTCGAGTTCATATGCAATCTTGGGCTCTGAACTTACTAAATTATTTTCTTCTTTTGGATCTGTTTTCAGATTATATAATTCTTTGAAATAAGTTTTGTTCGGAAATTCCGCCAAGGTAAGTATGAATTTCCATCCATTAGCAGTAATAATGGCTCTCTCATGTGTATATAGTCTATAGTCAGTTTCAGAATAGACGTCTCTGCTCACATTTTTTCCTTGCATTGCGGGAACAAGGCTGATTCCTTTCATCTGAGCTTTTATCGTGTCATTTTGTTGGATGTTCAAAATTTGTAACACAGTTGGCATTATATCAAGAGTAGAAACTTGACTTTGAATGGTTTTTCCTCCAGAAATTGTTGGAACTCGAATTAAAAGCGGAACATGGATAAGTTCTTGATACAAAGTATGGCCATGGTCGAATCTTTTGTGCTCATAAAATTCAGTTCCATGATCAGAAGCGACAATAATAATTGTCTTGTCGAGAAGCCCTATTTGTTCTAACTCGCTAAAAAACTGCCCGAATCTGTAATCCGCATCATCTATCTTTTCATCATACCATGCCCGCCAGAAACGTACATCATTGTCAGAAGCATTGATAAAACCGTTTGCAAGTCCTTCTTCACGCAATGCTGCCTGTTCCTGTACAGTACCTTTGAACTGTCCTGTGTAGTTGAAATCGACAAATTTTCTTGTGAAATTTTTCAAATCATACTGACCATGGGAGTCATAACCGTGAACAAACATGAAGAATTTTTTGCCTGTACCAGTGTTGTTCTTTATCCATTTAATCGCAAGTGGCATGCTGTAGTCGAACCCATTGAAGCCAGGCGGCGTGTCTATGTAGATGTCGAAGCCAATCGAGTTGCCTTGAGCTCCTCTTGCCCCAGCATCTCCTGTGAATCCGACAGTTGTATAGCCGTTTTGCTTCATGATTTCGGCCAAGGTTAAGGCAGAAGGTGTAAGATTTCTAAGATTTGCAATTATCATCTGGTTCGGCGGGTTATATATGGCATACCTATTAACAACTTTATGTTCTGATGGATACATCGAAGTAAACCAAGAAATATAAGTCGGGACTGTCCAAGGAGCCGGGCTTATCGCGTCTGAAAATAGAAAGGATTTCTTAGCGAAATTGTCCAAATTAGGGGTCGTATTAATTGGATATCCGTAAGCACCTACATGAGAAGCCTGCATTGCGTCAAAAGCTATAATTATGACGCTGCAATCGCTGCAGACAAACTGATAGCTAGAATTTTGAGAGGAAGTACTTACAAAAATTATGGCTATTAATAGAAAAATTAAAATAAATACATCAAAACTTCTCTTCATTGACAACAATTATAATTTATTTGATTCAATATTAATGCTGCAGGCTGTAGAGACTGATAGAATTGAGAATGGGGTCGCTGGGATTTGAACCCAGGTCTCAAGCGCCCAAGGCTCGAAGCCTAGACCAAGCTAGCCGACGACCCCGCATTCAAAGTTTGTATCTTAGTATTAGAAAGATTACAGATGTTAGTTATTTAAATAATGCTATTGGGCTTATATCGCAGTTTTAACTGACTCTAATTTTGAATAAGTCTCTTCCCAGATCCATCTGCTTCCGTTCTGCAAGAACCATTTTCGAGTTTTTTCCAGACCGCTTTCAAAACTCGTCGTTGGCTGCCATCCAATTAATTTTCTAACTTTTGAATAATCGCACTCGAGAGCTTTTGGATCCGAATCTCTTTGCCTCTGTCTATCAACAATTATTTTCACATCGCCATGTCTGAACATTTTGCCGATGATAAAAGCAAGCTCCCTCACTGAATAGCTCCTCTCAGTACCCAAATTGAGCAATTCTCCATTCGGGGCACGCTTCACTATTTCTATCATTCCTCCTGCAGCATCATCAACAAAAATGAAGCTCCTCCTTGATTCCAAATTCCCGAGATGAATAACGTTTGACTTGGAGAGCTGCGAGATAAGCTCGGGTATTATGTAAGGATGCGTCTCCCTGGGGCCGAATGCGTTGAACAGCCTCACTGTAGTCAGCGGAATGCCGTGCTTTTCATTGAAACTCGCACATAATTTTTCCGCCTCCATCTTTGCTTTTGCATACACCGATAAGGGGTTGGGAGGGTGGCGCTCATCGATTGGCAGATATTTGAAGTTTCCATATATCTCAGCCGAAGAAAGATATAATATTTTTTCAACGGAAGCTTCGACACATGCATTCGCAACATTTTCCGTGCCTTTTGTTATCAGGTTGAAGACGCCGTCCGGATCTCGATATGAATTCGGAACGTAAGGGTCAGCGACCAGATGGAAGACTACCTCGATCTCATTTTCCTTAAAAGACTCGACAAGGTGCTCTTTATTCAAAATGTCGCCATTAATGATTGTAATTTGTCCTTCAATTTCCTTCAAATTTGCTAAATGCCCGAAAGAAAAATTATCATAAACGATAACATTTGCTCCTTCTTTGAGAAGTCCTCGAACAAGTGCAGAGCCTATAAATCCTGCTCCACCCAAAACAAGAACTTTTTTGCCTTTCAAGCGCATTCTTCTTCACCCACTAAATATTACTTGCTGTTAATATTTTAAAATGGGGCCGCCGAGATTTGAACTCGGGTTGCAGCCACCCCAAGGCTGAGTCATAGACCAAGCTAGACCACGGCCCCCATTATCCACTATCGAAAGAATATTTGTTAAGTAAAAACAAAAATAGTTAATATGGCTCCTTATGAGGTTGTCAGCCAGGAAGAAAAGAAGAGGCAGGAGTCTTTCGAGGAGAACCAACCCTTCGCGACCGTAGTCGGAAGGATTAAAGAGGATCAGCCCCTCTTCGGAACCCGCGGAGTCGGTTACATAGGCAAGCACATCGTGGGGACCGGGGAGGACGCGCATACCACCACGAAAGTCCTGATTGACCTGCTGCGTCCGCACATAATGCTTATTTCCGGAAAGAGAGGTACAGGGAAGTCCTATGTCGCCGGAGTAATCGCCGAAGAGCTCGCCGCGCTTCCTAAGGAATTCAGGAACAATATAGCTGTTGTCATGGTCGACACCATGGGCATTTTCTGGAGCATGAAGAGGCCGAACGATCAGCAGGCAGACCTGCTTCGGGCGTGGAAAATGGAGCCGCACGGCTTCGACAACGTCCGCGTCTTCGTCCCGTTCGAGCAGCAGGAGGAGTTCCGCAACGCAGGCATTCCGATCGACTCTGGAATTTCGATTTTGCCTTACGAATTCTCGGCAGAAGAATGGAGCCTTGCCTTTAACCTTAAGCGAACGGACCAGATCGCGATAAGCCTGGAGAAGAACATAAACGAGCTTATTGAGGGCGGGAAGAAGTTCACGGTGGACGACATCGTGGCGAAGATAAGGGACGACCACGAGACTTCGCAGGAGGCGAGGGAGGCCTTGGAGAACATGCTCACAGTCGCGTCGCAGTGGGGAGTCTTCGGGGAGCAGGGGATTAACATCGACGACATCGTCGTCCCGGGCCAGATTTCAGTCGTCGACGTATCGAGGCTGAGGGCAACGGAGGCATGGAGCGTGCGCAATTTCCTTGTCGCAATTCTCACAAGGAAAATTTATCAATATCGGGTGCTCGCGAGGAAGGAGGAGGAGGTCGCGAAGATCGAAGGAATGAAAGGAACAGGAAAGAAGTATCCGGTTGTATGGCTGATAATTGACGAGGCTCACAATTTCGCTCCCTCCGACTACGAGACCGTCTCGTCAGCGCCCATACTGACGATTGCGAAGCAGGGACGCGAACCAGGAGTTAGCATGATAGTGATAACGCAGATGCCGAACAAAATCCATCAGGACGTCCTAAGCCAGACCGACCTTGTCATATCGCACAGGCTGACTTCGAAGGCGGACATCGAGGCGCTGAACGCGGTGATGCAGACCTATCTTCTCGAGGACATGTGGAAGTACATAAACTCCCTGCCGAGGTGGCCGGGCGCAGCGATAATCCTTGACGACAACCTAGAGAAGATATTCTCGGTCAACGTGAGGCCGAGGATGAGCTGGCATGCTGGTGGAACTGCTGCTGTGATTTAGAGTTTAGAGGAAAGCTCTTTTTATTCTAAGGGAAAATATTAACTGTGGAAGATGTGGTAAAAGGAGCTTCAATCGCAATTAGACAAGAATGGCAATCACAGTCACAGCCGGCAGGAAGACCTCGGCCAGAAGAAATGCCGGCAACACCTCCCGAGGCGAAAAAGCCCAGAATTAGCAATAGAACACTTATAGTCATTGCGACTATTTTAGGAGCCAGCATTGTCGTACTCTATTTCATAATATTCATGCCCTTGACAATTCCGTTTGGAAACCATGAATATAAGATTTCACTTACACATAACGGCCAACCAATAAGTAATGTTGACAGCAGCATTATTCCAAGCATAACATACGGAATGACTTTATACAACAAAAGCTCGTATTGCGGAAACGATTACGTGGAAGAAACAGTTAGCTCTAACAAAGAAATGTTCACATTCAGCAGCTCCACTCAAATTAATGGCAGGACAATATCTGACTATCAAAGCAATTATGCTTTTGAGCCTTATTCTGTATTCCAGACGATCCAGGCTGACAGTCTCATTTATGTGCAGGCAATCAGCAACAATTACTTCGATGGAACTTCCAATTACGACGATCTCCCTAAGTTATCGAATAGCTATGCAACAACCTTCGATGTGCCGATATTCGATGTTTCTAGCTTTACAAGTTCTTCAACGAACAACACTGCAATAATAATTACTTACAAAATGATTGACAATTGGCAATATGATGGGAAATTTTACTGCAGGCTGTCGAAAGTTTATAGCCAGACGACTGATGGAAGTTTGAGCGAATGTCCTGCAAAAATTGCTGATTTCTATGCAACTCAGAAATTATGCACTAGAAGCGTCACAGACATTTGCGGGGTAAATCAACAGGCATTCTACGCAGTTCCTGCGACCATTGCTGGCAATACAATAACATGCTCTCTTCCTTCAAGCGATTTAACAAAAGGGAACACGTACTCGGTGAGCATAATCGTTTTGAAACAGTCTGCGGAAAAATTATACACCCAGATAATCGCGAAGAATGTCGGTACAATTGATGTTGTTTCTGCTTGAAATATTTAATCGTTTAAATAATTCACATGGATAATTTAGATTATTTTCTGACAAAAAAATTTTTCCGCATCGTGCCAAAAAAATTTTACGCGATATTGCCGCCATCAACATTAAGAAGCATTCGATTCGGCAGCATTAAAAATCAGTACAATTATCTGAAAAGAACGCAACAGCTCGGCCTGAAGAACTTGCGGAGAATACAGCTCAAAAAGCTGAAATCACTTGTAAGATTCGCATTTCACAATATACCATTCTATAAGAAGAAGATTCGTGAAGCCGGCATAACTCCTTACGATATAAATTCGCTTGCTGATTTGGAGAAAATTCCTATCATAACGAAGAATGAAGTCAGAAAAAATTTAGGCGAGATAATATTTGCAAGGAAAAGTTATTACGGAATATTTACAACTTCCGGTTCCACAGGCAAACCTTTCCGAGCCCCCTATAGCTGGGAATCGATAAAATGGCGAGATGCCGCATTGCAGAGAGTTTTCTCCTGGTCTGGATTCAACCCAACTCACGATAGATCGATGGGTATAACCTTTCCTCCTTCATACATAAACTCTCCAGTTACGGCGAAAAGATACATCTTCAGCAGCCTAAAGCACATTATCTCGAACAGATTGTATCTAGATCCAAAAACAATAACCGATAATGAGCTTATGGAATTGTTGAAATTGATGAACAAATTTCAGCCGAAATTATTGAGAACGTCTCCTCACCTTTTGGTATTTCTTCAGAGGTTCGGCAAAAAATACAACTTGGAATTCCCAGAATCGTTGAGATGCATTTATGTGGGAGGAGAGGCATTTCCGTATAAAATGCTGAAAAAAGAGTCAAAAACAGAGATATTCGAGCTTTACGGAGCAATCGAGACAGGGCTTCAGGCTTCAGACTGCAGGGAGCATTCTGGATTGCACATGAACATGGAGAATAGCATCATTCAAACTGTAAATGACGGCGAGGCTCTGAATTATGGTGAGAAGGGTGAAATAATAATCACAGATTTCACGAACTCAGACACGCCTCTGATAAGATATAATATAGAAGACTTAGGGATAATTGCTGAGCCAGAAAAATGTTCATGCGGAATGCAGTTGTTGAAGCTGGATGGAATTGCTGGCAGAAAAATAGACACCTTGATAACAACAAATGGAAAAGCTATAAATGACATAGATGGTATTATCTCGGACATAAATGAATTATCATTCCAAAGAGGCATCGAACAGTTTCAGATAATACAAAACAAAATAACTGATGTTACAGTCAAAGTCGTGCCGACAAATAATTTTTCGAGCGATACAGAGAAAATAATAATGATGTCTCTTAAAAAGGTTCTAGGAAGAGAAGTGAAGGTTAAAATTAAGGTCGTAAAGAGAATACCTCACGGCAAAAAATTCAGATACATCATTTCGAAAGTAAAAAATCAAAAATATCTTCGAACTTTTGAATAGTAGACAAAAAAAATTGCTGAAATCTGATATATCACACCTATAAGGAAAAAATCCATAATAGCAAAGAACGGCATTAATACCCTAGATTTTGCATGGGAAAGGATGAAATAAGCGGCAAATAAAGTCAAAATAAAGAAAGTCAAAAATAAGTATGAATTTGACAAAAGCAAATAGAGTAGGAACATCATTAGGATATCAAACAAAGCGAACATTTTTACTCTTGTTTTAGTGAAGTTAGAGTTCGCATGCTTGGCTGCGAAGTATCCAAAGCCCTTTCCAAGCCTCGAATATGTTTGGATTGTCTTTAAAATGCTCTTAGGATAAGTTGTTTTGACTCGTGCAAAAGGAATTACAAATATCCTATATCCGCGCTTGACGGCTCTGTATAGAAATTCTGTTTCATCAAAACCTGGTGTGTTTGGGTTGAAAAAATTCAGGTTTTGCAGAATGCTTTTTTTGACAAAAAGATTTGTGGCCAGAGGAAGGGATGTTTTGTGAAAATTTTTTTTGTCAATAAAATATTTTTTTCTGAAATTCAATTCCACAGGCCTTAGAGAATTTCTGAAATATTTGGAAAGAAGTCCGTTACCTCTAATTTGTACTGGTCCAGCTACAATATTGTTTTCGTTATTGACGAAATGGGAATAATCGTCAAGCCATTTGCTACTCAATATGGAATCATCATCAAGAAAAAGTAAATTGTTGGACCTCGCTTTTTTAGCTCCGACATTTCTTGCAATGTTGGCGTTACGCTCTTTTGTTGGTGTTATGAAAAAAACATGAAAATTTCCTCGCCGTATTTTCCTTAAAAAATTTTTTGTCTTCGCATCGTCAGAGGAGTCCACAATTATCACTTCAAATCTGCTTTTTGGATAGATTATTCTAAGGATAGAACTTATCGTGTGCTTAATTCTCGGGTAGCTGTTTTTTGATGGAATGATAATGGTAAAAAAAGGCCTCATTAGTTTTAATTGATGAGTCAAGTATTTTAAGATTCTTGCAGAAATAATACTCAATATGCATATGCCAATGTCGGTCATAAGGAAGAAAATATTCTGGAAATCGGTCGTTCCGGTAATTATGGGGAACATGGGACGTAAGGTGCCTTTTGAAGTAACGCATCAGATAAATTTTGCCTGCAACTTAAGATGCAAATACTGCGGATTGCCGGAAATCAAGACAAAGGAGCTAAATACGCTCCAAGTCAAGGATGCCATGGAAGAATTTGCAAATGCCGGGACGAGTGTGTGGAATTTTACTGGTGGCGAACCTTTATTGCGGACTGACTTGGGTGAACTCGTTCGGTTTTCCAAGCACGTAGGCATAGATGCCGTAAATATCAACACGAATGGAATGCTTTACAAATACAGAAAGGATGGCCTCAATTTGGCTGATAAAATTCTGGTTTCAATAGACGGCCCGAAAGAAATCCATGAGGAAATGAGGGGATACGGCAGTTATGATAAAGTTGTTGAAGCAATAAATCTGATAAAGGCCGATGGTGTAGAAATATCGCTAATTTCTGTTCTCTCTGAAGCGAACATGAGAAATAATTTTGAGGGCCTGAAGTTTATGTTCGATTTTGCAAGGGAAAAGGACGTTAGAATAAGCTTCAATGTGATTTACACCCATGATTTCAACAAACATTTCATTGACAAATATAAAACAGGTGTTGAGCAAACTATCGAGGCATTGAAAATGATACTAGAATTTGACAAGAATACGGGGCTTTTGGACAGAACTTCCTCCTTGTACGAAGAGACAATAAAAAAACTTAAGGGGGAAGAAACGAAGATAAAGAGCTTTGCGGGAATACTTTATTGCAGACTAATGCCGAACGGGCTTGTCGTGCCTTGCATTTTCAATTGCAACGAGGGCGTGGATGGCCTGAAACATGGATTCCTTAATGCATTCAGGATGCTTAGCAATAATCATGTATGCAATTCGACGTTTTCTTATCACAACGATCAGGATTTGCGGTACATGATTGATATGAAATCTGTAATGAAGGTGTTAGCAAAATAATGCCAATAACATCGCGAGATTTGCTCGTATTCGCTGCAAGAAAACTTTTGACTTCATTCGACAATCTTGACAGGCAGAATAATGAAATAAGGAAAAATCTTTCTGTAGAACTGAAAAAAATACTTTCATTCAGGGATTTTTTTGAAATCGAAAATTATCAGAACAAGTTTGAGAACGATTTCGCGAAATTTTGCGACAAAAAATTTTCTGTGGGAACTTCATCCGGTACGGCAGCCCTGCAGTGCGCGCTCTTGGCATGCGGCATAGGGCCGGGCGATGAGGTAATCACGACAACCAACACAAACATAGCAACTGTTGTGGCAATCGAGAACACGGGAGCGAAGCCTGTTCTTGTGGATATCAATGAAAAGAATTACCTAATAGATGAGGAAGAGATAGAGAAAAAAATAACGAGACTGACTAAAGCGATCATACCAGTTCACCTCTATGGCGATGTCTGCGAAATGGACAGAATAAATGAAATTGCAAAAAATCACGGAATTGAAGTAATAGAAGATTCCTCGCAAGCTCATGGTGTGGCATACAATGGAAAAAAGGTACCGATTAGCGATATTGGATGCTTCAGCTTCTACACAAACAAGCTGATTGGTGGGTTCGGAAACGGCGGTATCGTAGTCACAAATAGCAAAGAGGTAATTGAAAAAATCAAACCTTTGCTCGACTCAGAGATAAATTTCGATAACGAGTTCATGCTGAAAAGTAGAAGAACGCCTTGCAATCTCGACGCGATACAGATAGCCTTCATCAGGGCGAAGATGCCTTTTTACGAGAAATGGATGAATAAGAGGAGGCACATTGCAAAACTATATTCAGAAATACTTCAAGGCACTGAAATTCTCCTGCCAGAAGAAAACAAAAAAGTGAGACACGGATTTTACCGCTATGTAATTCGAGTTAAAAAACGGGACCAGCTGAAGAAATTCTTACTGAGGAACAGAATCCAGACAGACATTCATTATCCCTATCTAGTACACACTGCAAAGGCGTTTTTGCATCTAGGTTACAAACGCGGGGATTTCCCAGTTGCCGAGCAATGCCAAAAGGAGTTCCTATCGCTTCCCATAAATCCCTGGTACAATGATGAAGAGATAATAAAGATTGCAAATGCAGTAAAACGTTTTGCCGCTAAGAACGGGAACTGAGAACCTTTTTCAGACTTTTAGCAACATGGGAAACCTCTGCTGCAGATATTTTATTATCCAAGGGCAATTTCAACGCGGTACATTCTATTGATGCAGTGGCAGGATATTCCTCAATATTGTCATCAACACAACTTTGCATTATATCGGCACCAAAAGGTGCGTCTATTCCGAATTTAAATAGTTCTTCCGAAAAAAATTCAGCGTCCTCAACTCTTGCCAAAAAATTATAAAAAATGTGCTTGCGCTTTTTATCCTGTAAAGGTAATTTTATTTCCTTATTTCCTGACAGTAGACGCTTATACAACGCTGCCTTTCTCATTCTGCTTTCATTCCCTGCATCGATTCTTTTTAGCTGCGTCGATGCGATTAACGCCTGAAAATTTGTGAACTTTGAATTGGAAACACGGTGGGCCTTATGTTTGCCTTGATAAAAACTCTGAGCAAATTTCCCATATTTCTTCGATCTCAGAAATGCGGCTGCTACAGAGTATAAAATGGAATTCAGGATAAAATCTTCGACATAGGTTAGAATTATTTTGTAAAGCAAATTTCTAATGGAAAATTTTCTGCCTCTTAGTTGCCTCCTTATTTTTTCAGCCAACGCATCATTGTTCGTGGTTATCATGCCTCCTCCCAGGGCGTTAAGCGGCTTCATAACTTCGAAACTGAAGAACCCAGCATCACCCATTGATCCGACTTTTTTCTTTCCAAACAAGGCCCCAAGCGAATGCGTGCAATCTTCCACCACAAAAAGCTTTTTTCGCTTTGCCGTGCTCAAAATTTTATCCATTTCGCATGGGAAACCGAAAAGATGAGTTGCGACAATTACCCTTGGTTTTGATTTGGAGCTAAATGCATTGCTCAATTTCTTTGGGTTCAAATTAAAAGAATTTTCATCGACATCCACAAATTTCACTCTGTAACCGAGGTTTTGAATAATCCTAGGTAAATCTATTAGATTATACGCTGCCATCAAAATTTCATCATTCTCCCGCAGACGAAGGCTTCTTGCAATAAGTTCCATTCCATCTCTTCCCGAGGAAACTGCGATAGCATGCTTGACTCCAATATATTTTGCAAATTGTTTTTCAAATTGATCGATACATTCGCCGTCAAGCAATTCGAAATTGATGGTGCTGCAAAGAAGGTTTTGAAACAAATTTGGAATAGGAGTGATATTTGTTCGGGGTATTGTCCTAAGCATAAAATTATCAATTATTGATTTGTCTATTAATTAATAAATTCACCTATTAATTAATATGTTGGAAATCATTCTTATTTTGGTTTATTCCTCTTTGTTTGGCTTGACAATGAAATTCGCAGATTTGTTGGATGAGCACGGCATGCGATTGTTCAAAGGAGATTCTCTTGTATTCGGTCTGTTGTGGGGAATTTTTGGTCTGTTATCAATAATTTCGAATGTTAGCGTCGGAAATCTGATCCTAGCCACTGTCTTAGGATTTTTAACGCGCATGAAATTGGATTACAGAAACCATGCTATCGCTGCATCGATAATAGTTATCGGTTTCTTCTTGTTTGGAACGTTCCAGCCTCTTATATTCCTGCCATTCTACGTAGTCTTCGTTTCATTAGGATCAATCAGGGATTTCATTCGATATAAAAGATTAAAGGCGAGTAAATTTTTCAAAAAATTTGAAAAAATATTTTATTACGACTTTTCTTATGTTATTCCTTCCCTTGTCTATTCGCTCATAACTTCGGACTGGATTTTGTCATATGCTGCAGTCATGCTTACTTTGTTCTACGATGTCGCAAAGTTCTATGGCTCGAGAGAAGGACATAAATAATTAGAAATGATTTATCATCAAGGCTTATCCCAGATATAATACTCCTTCCCGATTTTAAAATCAAGTAGCGTAGTTACATAACAATAGGATTCTACGAGGCAAAGCAACAAAATATGAAAGAATTTTTGCGGCTCCTGAAACATTTTTCTGAGAATAATTTTGGCAATCAAATTGAGAGAAGTCTTTGACCTGAATCCTCTTTTTGACAATTGAATTTCGCCTTGAAGAATTCTTTGCCGCTGCTTTACAAAATGATACAGGCCGATGTTCTCAAACCGCATGCTCTTCACAGAATAATCGTATTTTATTTTGTATTCATTCGAAATCACTGATTCCAGAAATACATCATCATTTATGGTCTTTCGCGGAAGCCTACTGACGATGCCTCTCTTTATCATCCAAACATTGCCTGGACGCGGACTTACCAACGAAATTTCATGATGAATGTCTGATATTATTTTCTGAAAATCCTGAACAAGAGCGTTCCTATTGCCTTTTTTCACAAATACATAACGATCCGTTACCATTCCAACATTTGCATTTCCCAAATGCCTAGCCAGCACGTTCAGAGAATTTTTCCCCAGAACTGCATCTGCATTAATGAAGCAGATGTAATCGCCCTTCGCGCTTGTCAAAATTTTATTTACAGCTGAAAATTTGCCAAGTCTTTTCTTTTCAAGTATAATTTTTATTTTATTGGATTTCTTCATAAACTTCCTCACTATGTTGACGCTTTTGTCCGTGCATCCGCTGCACACAACAGTTATTTCTTTCAATTCAAAGTCGAAATCATTCGAAATCAGGTGCGTCAGAAGTCTGCCGATGTGCTTTTCTTCGTTATAAACAGGAATTCCAACAGTTAGCAGCATAGTTAAATTAATCGTGAGCAAATATAAATAGGAATTGAAGAAAATGGAGTCATTCAAAGTTCTTTTGATTGGAGGATCCGGATTTATTGGCAGCCATTTAACAGATGCATTGATGGCAAACGGTAAGGAAGTGGTCGTTTATGATTTGCAGGAGCCTAAACAACAAGTCTCGTACAAAAAAATCAGCACACTGGACAAAGATTTAGCTGAAAAAATTGAGGGAGAAAAGATTGATCAGGTAGTAAACCTAGCCGTATTCAGGGCAAAGAATAATGAAGATATACAAAAAGAGATTGAAGTGAACGTTATAGGAGTGTCGAGGGTTTTTGAGGCGGCGAAGAAATTTCAATTGCCAATTATTCATTTTTCCTCTTCAGCAATTTATGGCGAATTCGTCAGAACTCCAGCGGACGAAGGACATCCACTAAATCCGATAACCTCATACGGATTTTCGAAACTGGTTGGTGAAGAGATTGGAAAAAAGATAATCGGAACGGAAAACTCCTTACTGACAGTATTCCGTCCATCTATAGTTTATGGATATGAAGGCTCTGACGTTGTGACTACATTCATCAAAAACGCCATATTGAAAAAACCAATCAATTTAATCGATAATGGAAAACATAAGAGAGATTTCATATATGTGAAGGATTTGGCGGAAGCGGTGCTTGCGGCAATGAACAAGAAAGCAAATGGCGTATTCAACATCGGCAGCGGAAAGGAAATCAAAATCTCTGATATAGCAGGAATCATAAAAAAAATTATACCGGATTTAGAAATTATTGAAGTCAAAAGTTCGAAAAAGGAAGTCGATCAAGGTGCGCTTGACATAAGTAAGGCAAAGAAAGAGTTTGGATATGAACCAAAATATTCTCTTGAAGATGGGATAAAAGAGACTATCGCACTCTATTCAAGTTCAGACAATACAGGGCAAGTTCATGATTAGTTATGAATTTTACATCATCAAAGTCAGAAACATATTCCAAAAAACTTTCCAAGGATTTCCAGTTGCCATCATTTTCGATTTCCCATGAATGGCCTTGCAGATGAAATGCGGTATTTTCCTTCAGTGCATCCGCGAAAAGCTCCTTTGCCACCTCTTCCCAGTTGAACTTTTTTGTCAGGGCAGAAAATGGATTTTTCATCATGTAACGTATTCTCGGAACATTGGATATCGTTAGGGAGAAATTTGCCCGCATCAAATCTTTCGGAAAGACAGTTTCAAACTCGATGCCGTTTCTTGCATAAACATAACCTACATTGCTTAAAATTCTCGCAATTCTTTTGTCCGAAACTCCGAATGGGTAAGCAAAACAATTGATTTTGTCGCCGATGATTTTTTCCAAGATTTCTTTTGATTTCGATGCTTCGTTGAAATTTTCTTCATCGCTCAAATTTCTCATGTCGGGATGGGTCACTGAATGAGAGCCGATTTCAAAATTTTTTGCAAGCCTTTTTATGTCGTCATCGGTTAAGGATCTAAACTTCATCTTTATCGGTATATAAAAAGTCCCCTTCACCCCATACCTTTCCAGTAGTTTTGCCAATTTTTTGTCAGCTGCATTCCCATCATCCCAACTGGTAGTAAACAGCATGCTCATCTATCAATATTTATTGTCAAAATAAAAATAAGAGAATGTGAAAGTCAGATTCATTTCCTTTCTAAAGAAGCCTGAAACACTACTTTTTATCTCATTTTTCATAGTTTATACTATCTTCATTCAATGGAATGGCTGGGATGAAAACAGCAGGTATTTTCTAACAAGAGCAATTGTTGATGAGGGCCACCTGAGCATCGACTCGTTCGCAAATCAAACTAGCGACCGAACTTTATATAATGGGCACTATTACTCTGACAAAGATCCTGGAACATCGTTCTTTGCAGCAATTCCCTATTCGCTATTCAAACTATTTTACTATAATAATGGCAGTAGTGATGCAAAATCAAATCAAATTTTTTTTGCGAATACAATCGGAGATTCGACGATATACGACATACTGAACCCTGATTATTTCACACTTTATTCGATGATCGTTGTCGTAGTTTTCACATCAGTGCTGTTCTCAGCTCTCACGGTAGTTCTGATATACAAAGTTGCGTCCATGTTCACGGAATCGCGGAATGTCAAGCTGGCAATAGCTCTGACAGCAGGCCTTGCAACCATAATATTTCCTTACGCTCTTGTCTTCACGGACAACGCTATTACTGGCTTTTTCGCCTTGCTCGGATTCTATTTGCTGCTGAAAGGGAAGCATCTGAAAGCCAATAATGATCGAACAAAATTTTCATTTTTCGCGGGCGCTTGCTTTGCCGTGGCGACAATCACAAGCATTTTCGGGCTGTTAGTCGCGCTGGTGTCATTTCTATACATTTTTTCATTTCGGGACAAAAAGTCGAAGCACCTGCTCTACTTCATAATCAGTTTTCTTGCCATAGGGTCAATATATATGGCATATAACTATGCAATTTATAAGAATCCATTTCAGCTCAGCTATCTCCATTTGGACAAAAGCATCTTCATTTTTAGCAAACAAAATCCAAATCCTTATGCGATTTTGAAAGTTTTCATTCCAAACATTTTCATCATGTGGAGGCTTCTTCTAGATCCATACAAGGGAATTTTCTTCTACTACCCGATTTTGCTGCTTGGATTTTACGGCCTCTACTTAATGTGGAAAAAGCTTAAAATGACAGCGGAAGTAATTCTAATTCTCGCTATTTTTGCACTTAACGTCATTCCCATATCGAGCGAACAAATGTGGTGGGGAGGCGGCTTCTTCGGCCCAAGACATCTCACATATTTCGTCCCATTCTTTATCATTCCCTTGATTTTCGTTTTAAATCAGAAAAGTAAAATCGACCGAGTAATGAAAATAATATTTACGATACTATTTGCATATTCAATGCTTGTTAATTTCGCTGGAATAAGAGTTCCTGCACAGGAAATTATCGCTCCAGACAAACTGACAGTCGACCCTCAGTACGCGCCAAAACTGTACTCATTTGAGATTTTGGAAAATCCTATTTTCGATTATTATATTCCTGGCTTTTTCAAAACAGGTCCCACAAGCAGAATGGTTCAGACATTTTCGGATTGCGACTATCGAGTTGACATAAGGCAGCCATTGCCAATTTCTGCTGAAAATTGTACCAAGCCAATGGTTGCAGAAGGGGAAGTAACAGTCCCACAAAACAAGTCGCTTAAATTGTGCGCATGCTCGCAATATGGTGGAGGAGACGGAGTTATATTTAATTTTGCCATAGATGGCACACAAAATTACGTACATATAGAATCAAACAAATGCAAGACTGAAATCTTTGATGTTCCCTATATTGCTAACGAAACTCATCGAATCAAAGTCATACCAGGGGTCTACGGGATTTGCGATGAAGAAGGTGTAATCATAAGAGAGCTTGCCTTAGTCAATCAGAACATCTCAGAAACAAGAAAGCCTCTGCCTATGTATTTTGATTTCAAAAACTCATTTGAAGCCTGGAACTCGACTGGAAACACGCAATATACCATGACTGGAATCGTGCTGGGAGTAGGAGATTGCGACTCGACTAGCTCAATTGAAAATGCCGTGAGAATTCCTCCAGACGCGAGGACGATGACCGTGAGAGCCTGCGCTGACTACGCTGGAGGGGATGGAACAACTGTAAAAGTTTCCATCGACAACGAAAAACATATATTCGAGATTCCATCTAGTTTATGTCAAGAAAAGAATTTTGATGTCCGAAGATTTGCCGACGGAAAAGAACATTTGATAAAGATCGAGTCCGGAATAAATGGAAATTGCGATAAGGAAGGTCCGGAAATAAATTGGATTAAAATAACGGATTAGCCGAGCCGAATATTTGGAAAGACAAAACCAGGAGAGATAATATGCACAGGGGATTGCTGAAAAAAGCCGTTTCGGCGATAATGAAGGAAAAGGCGAGCGGAAAGAAAACGCCTCTGATTTCTTCATTCGAAGTGCTGTACAGATGCAACCTCTTGTGTGAATTCTGCAGGATTCCGCTAAACAAAAAGTACGAGATGACGACAGAGCAGCTGAAGACGGCTGTCAGGGAATTCTCCGAGGGCGGAATGGGCATCGCGATTTTCACCGGCGGAGAGCCGACACTGAGAGACGATTTGCCGCAGATAATCAACGAGGCGAAAATCCACGGGGTCTTCACGCACCTTGTCACAAACGGGACTTACTTGAAGAAGAGAGTCGATAACGTCAAAGATATAGACTCGCTCTCGGTTTCGATTGATGGCCCGAAAGAAATCCATGACAAGCTGCGCGGCCCGGGAGTCTTCGACAGGGCAGTGGAAGGATTGCAGGTCGCAAAAGACAACGGTATCTTCGCGCACATGATGTCGATAATTACGCAGGACAATGTCGCGAACGGCGGACATGGAATAACGGATCTTCTAGAATTATCAAGGAAGATGGACATAAAGATAAATTTCCAGCCTATTTATTCGGACCAGTACAACATGCTGGATTTGCAGAAGGTCTTTCCAAAGAAGGACGAGTTCATCCATGCAATAGAAATCATCGAGGATTACAAGAGGGAGACTGGAAATGTAATGGCATCCTTCGCCTACCTCAAGCTGCTGAAGAACATCGAAAAAATAAAATGGACGTGCAAGGCCGGCAAGCTGTACTCGTTCGTATTTCCGGACGGAAAGGTCGCGCCGTGCTACTTCAAGGAAGACCTCACGATGAACGGACTGGAAATGGGCTTCATGAATGCCTTCAACAGCCTGCCAGAGTGTGGCGGAAATTGCTGCAGAAGGCTGTGCCACGGCTACCGAGAATACAACCTCGTCTTCGACCTGAACTTCCAGAGCCTCATGAATGCCTTCAAGCAGCTGGTGCTGAAAGGCAATTGAATTGAATCGAACAGAATCGAATTGAATCAGTTGAATTGAAATAATTGAACTGACTGAACTGAAAGCGCGATTAACTTTTATTCACAAGAAAATCATTTGATATTATGGCGAACCAGTGGCTGAAAATTTTGGCAATCGCGATAATACTTGTCATTTCATTCTTCTACACTCTCGCATTTTCTCCCTTTTTCACGGCGACAACGTTTCTCGCCGTACTTGTCTCGGCATTACTTTTCTTCTATTTCTCCCCGCCGCGAATCAAAACGAGCATTGAGTCCTTCATCGAGCGCAATTCCAAACTGCTGCTGGGTGCCATCGTTTTATTGTCGCTGTTCATCCTCTACTACGGCGGCCTGTTCCAGGACGGCATAATCATTTTCCAGGACTACTCATTCCACTTCTACAGGACAGAGCTGCTCACAAACACACTGCTCGCGAAGTTCGGCAATGTCATAGGCTGGACCAAGGAGTTCCAGGCAGGCATGCCGGAATTCTACGACTATCCGCCTCTGCCGTATTTCATAACATCCTCACTTTATTACACTTTTTCTGGGCAATTGCCGCTGACTTTTCTTCTAAGAATCACCGTGGCGGCCGCATTCATCGTGCCTGTATTGGGGATTTATCGTCTCGCAAAAATCCTTTTCAAGAAATCTTTCATCGCGGTTCTCTCGTCGCTCGTGTGGTTGGGCTTCCCCCATATTCAGTTCATTCTCGGCAATTACACCACATATTTCGCGCTTGGATTCGCATTTATCGGACTGTCGTTCTATTATGATTATCTGAACGACAGAAAGGGCTACAAGCTGCTGTTTGCAACTCTATTTTTCTCTCTGACAATTGTCTCCAACCCGACGTTAATCGTGCCGACATTCATCGTCGCATTGCTTGGAATCAAGAAACTATCTTCGAAGGACTTCATCCTGCTCTCGATAGGAGTTTTGGGGATCTCCTTCATATGGTTCGCCCAGGTTTACGAAGGAAGCGAGTACCTGTTCCATATTCACGCGCAATCGCTTCTCATGTACCCTGAATGGTTCAACCTGTTCAACCAACTTTTTGTCCGCTTCCTCTATGTCAGCCCGGCCCTCTTCTTCCTGATTTTTCTCGGCACAGTCTACAAACTTGACAAATCAACCGAAAGGACATTGTTTACAATAATCCTCCTGCTATTCTTCCTGATAATAGTGGAACGGCTTCAGCCACTATTCAGCATCTTCACTCTTTTGCAACCAGAGAAGACTGTCATGTTCATGCGCGGATTCTTCATAATACTTTCCATATACATCACCTACGAATTTTTGAAGGCTATTGAAATCCCAAAGGGCAGGACGGCGAGAAGCCTGCTTCTTGCACTCATAACGACAGCCATCATCGGCTCCTCGATAATTTACATCCCATATCAGATAGTCGGCTGGCATGACCATAGCAGCGACGCGCTCAGACAGTTCCTCGGATACAATCCGCCATATCTCACAGATGGGATTTTTTCATCCGGGATGGGGCCTGCCGTGAAGGAAGCATACAGTTTCCTAAGAAACCTGAACACTGATGAAAGAGTTTTGTTCGAGGATTCCAAGAAGGACCAGTTCGGAAGCGCCTCGATAATCGCCCTAGGGCCGTATTTCACAGGAAAAAATTTCATCGGAGGTCCTTTCTATCATATATCGCTCGAGGATCAGAACGCGACCGCATATGACGGCGTAATTCTGGGAAAAAACATCACAGAATATTCACTGAACGATTTCAAGCAAAAACTAGATGATTTCAACATCGGATACATAACTGCCTGGTCGCCAGAATTCGTCACTTTCTTGGAAAAATATCCTGAAGAGTTCAAGCCGCTTTATCAAAGCAGCGACAATTTACTTTATGTATTCCAATTTCTTGACTCGAAGAATAGCTACATTGAAACCAACAGTAAATTATCGGCAGCCAAAACAGCCAGATTCGAAGACGACATAATGCAATTTGAAATCGAGAACACCTCAGCAGGAGACAAAATAACCATCAAGTCGACATACAACACCCACTGGAAAGGGTATTTGGACAGCCAGCCAATACAGCTTGAAAAAGGCAACCTACATTTAATCTTCCTGACACTGCCAAAATCAGGGAATTTTTCCCTAAAAATAATTTATGAAAAAACTCTGCTAGAAAAAGTTTCGCCATTCGTATCAGTCGCATCGTTCATTTTAATCCTTGGCTCGGCAATATACTATTGGAGAAGGAAAAAATAATGAACCTAGGATCGATTCGCATCCAAATAAACTTGGACACCAATTTTTGGCCGATTCGTTTTATACATACCTAATATCAAATAATTTGATTCCTTGCTAAAAGAAAATCCTTCAAATATTTCACTTTTTATACCCAATCTTCTGTTATGAAAATAACCCTTGTGACTCATTCTGTATATCCCGAATCGATTGGCGGGCGGGAGAAATACGTCTACTATCTTGCCGATGCCCTTGGCAAGAGAGGGCATGATGTGAAGGTCTTAACATGCACTTCAGGGCTCCATGCCAGGATCAAAAATTATGAGAATTTTTCAGTTCATTACTATCCAAGTTTTGACATACCGCTGAAAAATGCCAGATATAGAATCCCGATAGGCATGTCCCTGATGTTGCTTCAGGACGACGCCGACGTCATCCACGCACAAGACATCCATCATTTCACCACCTTCGCCTCTTCCCTTGCTACGCGCATCAGACGCAAGCCTTTTGTGGTGACCGAACATGGATATCCGCCTCTGGGAGGATTAATGAAAGTTCTAATCAAGGTTTATGACGCCACGCTCCTGAAATTGATTGGAAAGAGTTCTTCGAGAATAATCGCTGTCTCAGATTTCATCGCGGACGAGTTGAAATGGAGGTACAATTTGGATGAAAGAAAAATAATCAAGCTGAACAATGGCATGTATGAAATCGATACAAGAGGGGGCAAGATTTTTGTGAAAAAGCATTCGCTTGAAAATAAAAGGATAATTCTCGGCATAGGCAGGCAGACAAAAGAGAAAGGCTTCCAATATTTGATCGAGGCTTTCAGAAAAATCAGCAAGGAATTTCCAAACGCCGTCCTTGTTATTATTGGACCGCTAAGCAGCTACAATACATATCTCCAAGGCCTGGCAAAAAATCTCGGCCTTTCCGAACGAATAATATTCACCGGCCCTGTGAGCGAGGAAGCTTTGAAAAGCGCCATGAAAAATTCCGAGATTGTTGTGATACCTTCGGAATACGACCCTTTCCCATTTGTTGCCCTAGAATCTCTGAGCTATGGGAAACCAGTAGTTGCATCTGACGTCGGAGGCCTTAAAGAAATTTTTGCACACAATGTGAATGGGCTTCTATTCAAATCGCGAAATTCAGAGGACCTCGCATCGAAGATGGAATTGCTGCTACGAGACAAAAGACTTAGGAAAAGATTAGAGAGGAATTCGAGGAAATCATTGCAAAGGTTTAATTGGGGAAATTTCGTAGATGAAATGGAGAGCATATATGAAAAGTGCGCAAGCAATTAGCCTGATTTTGATTCCGATCGTTGCAATCTTCATCATTAAAGTAATCCTTGTTCATCCTTCATTCTCGGACGAGAACCTGTACTATGCGATGGGAAAAATAGTCGGACAAGGGCAAAGGCCGTATGACGATTTCAATTTCGTCCATCCTCCGCTGCAGCTCTACTTTCTTGCTGGAATATTCACATTTCTTGGGGCGTCCTTGACAGCTGCGAAACTGCTTCCTCTCTTCGCAAGCTCTGCCAGCGTCCTGCTGATATTCCTCATCTCGAAGAGGCTGTTCGACCAGAAAACGGCCCTCGCGAGCGCGCTGCTCTTCCTGATAACGCCGGCATTCCTCGCATTCTCAGACCAGGGATACGGAATGTGGGAAGCTATCTTCTTTATACTGCTCTCGGTTTACATTTGCCTGAGAGGGAAATACGCAGCGGGCAGCTTCCTGTTCTCGATCGCGGTCTTCACGCGATACCTTTCCCTGCTTTTCTTGCCGCTGATAATTCTGATATTCATCAACAGAAAAATTAAATGGAAACCCTTCGTAATGTGGACAGCAGTATTCATATGTGGCTTCTTCCTGCTCTTCTACCTGGCGTACGGCTACAATTTCGTGGATCAGACGGTCCTGTTCCAGATTTTCGCGAAAAGAAACCTCAACATACTCCTGAAGCTTCCATTCCAGTACCTCGGATTCGGCTTCTTCTCGATATTTCTTGCAGCGGTCTCGCTAACAGTCGGCGTGATGAGAAAGGACAAACTAGTCATGCTGCTCTCCCTTTATCCTATTGCAATAGACGCAGTGATTTTCTTCGGCTTCACAACGATAATTTACCATTACTTCCTGATTTCCCTGGCATTCCTCTTCATAGGCCTCGGAAAGTCGTTCATAGCATCGAAAGACAAGTTCATACAGGCCGGTATAATACTGATAATACTGTTCTCTATCTACAGCAACTACCTCACCATTGACTACTACCAAAACCCAGCGTACGCAAAGCATTTCTACGACGTCGCCGACTTCGTCGCCAGCAGGACCTCGCCGGGAGACAAGATTTTCGGAGAGTCGTCAATCACGAGCTACATAATGTTCACGAAGAACATCTCAGTAAGCTCGAGCTACCTCGACTCTTTCCTCAGCTACCTGATATACAAGGACGAAAAGACGGTGATCGCCAACCTCGAAAGGGAGAAACCGAAAATAATAATCGACATGAGCAATTATTACGAGACAAACCCTGTCTTCAGCCAATATCTTTCCGAGGAATATCAGAAAGTTATGGAATTTCCAGGAATCCCGACATACATAATTTATCAGAGAAGCTGAAGCGGAAGTGAAAACTAATCGGCGGCATCCTTGAGCCAGTCTACCCTTCCCACCCTGTAATTTCTCCAGCCGCCTTTTCTCCTTATGACCTGAACCATCTGCCTTGCCGTTTTCTCGGCCGGCGTCCTAGTCGTGTCGAACTCGAAAACTTTTTTCGCGCCATGGATTTCTACTGCCTCTTGAGTAATAATTCCCATGACTTCTGCCTCCCTGTTCTCGGCAATTTTCGTCGGCCAATCGTATTTTTTCTTCAGCCTTCTTTCCAGCACACTTGGCTTGCATCTCAATACGGCAACGACGTCCGCGCGGAAGAAATGTGCGTACAGGCTCTCCACAACCAGATTCTTTTCCCGCCTCTCGATTTTCCCCATTTCTTTCTTCAGTTTTTGCAAATCGACAATCCAGCTCTTCCTTTTTTTATCGTATCCTAAGTACAGCTTTTTCTTTTTCGCAAGTTCGTTTGGTCTAATGAGCCTCCATCCAAGTTTTTTGGAAAGAATTTTAGCCAAAGTCGTCTTTCCAACGCCGCCGACCCCTGCTATCGCAACGATCATGTGCCGTCGTCCTCTTGCCTAGAAAAGCATTAAACCTTTGAATATAAGTTTATTATCGAAGGACTAATTATTGAAGGATTGGTTGACTGCAATGCCAGAGGAAAAGAAGGAAATGAAAACTGAAAACGGAATTTTTGTTTGGGCTGAAAAATACAGACCTGCTAAGCTCACCGAAGTAATAAACCAGAAACACATCGTGGAAAGGGTGAAGGCCTTCGTCAAGGATAGGAACATCCCCAACATGCTTTTCGCAGGCCCTCCGGGAAGCGGTAAGACGACAGTCGCGCTTGCGATCGCGAAAGAGGTTTATGGAAGGGAATGGAGGGCGAACGTGCTGGAGAAGAACGCGAGCGACGAGAGGGGGATCGACGTCATACGGGGAGCTGTGAAGGATTTCGCCAGGACGAGATCGATGGGTGAGGTCCCTTACAAGATAATAATCCTCGACGAGGCGGACGCGCTTACGCAGGAGGCCCAGCAGGCGCTGCGAAGGACTATGGAGACTTACACCAACGTCTCGCGCTTCATGCTTATTGCGAACTACAGCAGCAAGATAATCGAGCCTATACAGAGCCGAACTGCCGTTTTCAGGTTCAAGCCGCTGACCGACGCTGACATCAAGAACTACATCGAGAGGATCTCCGAGGGGGAGAAGCTGAAGGTGGCGAGCGATGCGCACGACGCGATCATCACGCTGAGCGAAGGGGATTTGAGAAAGGTTGCCAACCTGCTGCAGGCGGCCGCGTCTCTGGGAGAAAAGATAACCGCGGATGTTGTTTATGACGTGGCATCGAGGGCGAAGCCCGACGACGTGAAGAAGATGGTCGAGACAGCGCTGAAAGGAAAGTTCGGCGATGCGAGAAACATGCTGCAGGACATGGTGCTGAAGCAGGGCCTGGCGGGGAGCGACATAATCCGGGAAATCCACAGGCAGATCTACATGCTGGACGGGCTCAGCGAGCAGTCGAAGGTCAGGCTTGTCGAACGCTGCGGAGAGTACGACTTCAGGCTGAGCGAGGGAGGCAGCGACCTCATCCAGCTCGAGGCCCTTCTCGCGCAGTTCATGCTTGTCGGCAAAGAAAAATAGGAAAAGGGGTAAAGAAATTTAAAAAGGAAATTTAAGCTGGCGTCAAACAAAATATTATCATGAAAATGATTTTTGTCACGACATTCTTCATGATATTTCTGATATTCCTGACATTCCTGATAAGCTCGTTTTCCCTCATGGGCATAGTCATTGCACAGCAACAGCAGGCTACGCAGATTACGATCGCATGCGACCCCTGCATCGTCAAGAACTGCCAGTGCGTCATCGGCTGCAACACAGGAAAGATGTACGTGTACGCATCAAGCGGCTGCGCTGGCACAGAGAACAGCATAATCGATTTCTCAGACCATTCGGCGCAATTCTACTCAGTCCAGCCAGGACAGTTCTACGCCAGGGCCGACTGCGCTGACAACGGACAGGTTTCCTCCTGCCAGCCAATTTACGTGAGCGCATATCTCGGACAGACGGCAACCACGACAGCCGCTGCTACACCTACTACGCCTACTACAACTCAGACGCAACAGACTCAGCAGACAACGACTCCAACGACATTAACCACAACTACCCAAACAAAAATCACGACAGCAACAACAACCGCGACGCGGAAAGAAAATTCGGCGCCCGTGTCTACGGACACAATACTTGTGATCGTCCTTCTCGCAGTCGTGCTTGTGGTCGTGGTCGGCCTCTTGTTCTACTACAAGAAAGCGACGGAAAGCTGAAACGAAAATGGAACGGAATATGAAACGTAATAATGGAGCGGAATCACGTAAATAAAAGCATTTCTACTTTCGCAGTCAAAAGTTTACCATGGTTTTCGCTTCTAAATACAGGCCGTCATCGATGAACGAATACGTCGGGCAAAAGGAAGCGGTCTCTCAGTTTGAGCAATGGCTTAAAAATTGGAAGCCCTCAGCTGGCAAGGCGCTGCTTTTTCATGGACCTCCTGGGATCGGAAAGACCGCCCTTGTCGAAGTATGGGCGCGCGAGAGGAAGCTAGATCTCATCCAGCTGAATGCTAGCGACTACAGGAGCGCGGCTGACATAAAAAATTATCTGGGGCAGTCGTCAAGGCAGCAGAGCCTGTTCAAGCGGGGAAAGATATTCCTCATCGACGAGATCGACGGGCTCGCAGGCCAGGAGGACAGAGGAGGCGTCGGGGAATTAATCGAGATAATCAAGACGTCTGCGCACCCGATCATACTAACGGCAAACGACCCTTGGGACCAGAGGCTGAGGTCGCTGCGCGCATACTGCACGATGGTCCAGTTCAAGAAACTGCCGGTATGGGACATCGAGAGAAAGCTAGAGGCGATCGCTGGGAAGGAAGGAATAGAGATTGACAAGGACGCGCTGAGGATGATCGTGTCGCGGGCTGAGGGGGACATGAGGGCGGCCATGAACGATTTCGAGACGCTCTCGAACGGAAGAAAAATAATTTCTGTGAACGACTTCGAGGCGCTGGGCTACAGGGAAAGAGAGGAAAACATATTCGAGGTGCTGAGAACGATATTCAAGACGCAGACTGCGATCTCGGCGAAGATGGCGGTCAATCAGGCGGACAAGGATCCGGACGAGATATTCTGGTGGATCGAGAACAACATCGCGAACGAGTTCGAAGACCCTTCGGAGATCGCGGAGGCGTTCGATTCGCTGAGCAAGGCGGACATCTTCAGGCAGCATGTCATGTCGAGGCAATATTGGACGATGAAGGGCTACATGATCGACATGATGACGGCGGGGGTGTCGATGGCGAAGAAAAGCACGTACAGGAAGTTCACGAGGTATGAATATCCGAAGAACATAATGATTCTCGGAAGGACGAAGGCGAGCAGGAAGCACAAGTCGGAGATATTCGGCAAGATGGCGGGCGAGCTCCACTGCTCCTCGAGGAAGATAAGGAACGAGTACATGCCGTTCCTCAAGATAGCCCTGAAGAGCCTCAAGCTCAGAAGAAGGTTCGCCGAAAGCATCGGGCTCACGAAGGAAGACGTCAAGGAACTTCTTGCCAAATAGCTTTTTAGCCTTTTTGGCCAATTTCGATAAATCTGCGGTTTTCTATTAAAAAGAAGCTTTTTTCTTCCTGCTCCCGAAATATGATTTACAGATGATGCGTATTTTCGAGAAGATTACCTCCTGCTTCAGGAATTCGAACGGAATGGGAAAAACGAGGGTAAGGGGGCTTGCAAAGGCATCTGCATACTTGATACTCGTCTCCTTCTTCCTGCTCTACGGGACTTTCTCGAGCATCCAGCTCATCTTCGCAGCGACGCCCATCATCTTCGCGGCAACCGATGCGACTCCGCAGCCTCCTGCAACTTTTTCGACAGTACAGAACAAATCCTTCTCAGTGAGAATCACGCCTACGAACGCGCCTGTCGACCCCGATAACGTCATTTTCCAGATAGGAAGGAATGTCACTAAAACTTACTTGAACATCAGCAGATGCTCAGCCGCAGGCCAGGTGGCATGCACTTGGAACAACACTCCGACAATATTCTACATAAACTTCACGCCGCAGACCTTCGACAGGGCAGGCTTGACGAATTACACGTGGTTCGCAGGGGACAGCGCAGGCTGGTGGAACAAGTCGGCCGTCATGAATTACACTCTGAATCCTGCCGTGCCTGTAATTGTGCTGAGCAACAATACAGCTTCTTTGAGCTCTTCCGGCCTCGTCGGATATTGGAGATTCTCAGAGGGAAGCGGAACTACTGCTTTTGATTCAAGCGGAAACGGAAACACTGGAACTTTAGGTAATGCTTCTGCATTCACTGTTCCTACTTGGACTAGCGGAATGTTTGGAAATGCTTTGAAATTTAATGGAAGCCAGTTCGTCAATGTATCCGATTCAGCTTCATTAAACATCACCTCAACGATAACCCTCGAAGCATGGATAAATCCTGCAAACGTCGCCAGCACTACAAACCGTATTTTTGCAAAAACTAATCCAAGCACAAGTTTTTGGCTGCTAAGACTAGGAGCAGGATATGGAGGAACTGGAAAAGTTGATCTCTATTTAAACGGAGTGGGCGGAGGTGCTATTTTAGTTAGCAGTGCAACTCTTGCAACAAATACTTGGTACCATATTGTTGCAACATACGATGGAAGTTATGAAAAACTATATATCAATGGCAATTTGGACAATTCAACAGCTGCTACAGGAACTATCAGTACAGGTACTGGAAGTAATTTATATATCGGTTCTAATGTTGTTAGTAATATATTTTTCAACGGAACAATAGATGAAGCTCAAATCTGGAACAGGGCTTTGACTGCGGATGAAATATACGAGCTCTACCAGTCAAAGGTCAATTATCCAACATCAACGACATTCACAGGCAGCAGCTGCCCGACCTCTGCGCAAGGCGGCGCCGATATTTCATGCAACCTTTACAGGAATATGGCCCTTGTAAGCACTCCGGACGTGCAAACTTTGAACCCAGGCTTCTATTATTACATCTACAATGCGACAAGCGGACAGAACTATACGATGTCGAACATCATGCTGCCGCTGAACGTGACAGGAACTGGGCCTCAGACGCCGTCAGGAAGCATCCAGATTTACAAGGGATGGAACCTGATTTCATTTCCTTACGCCGATTCCGTCGGCCTTGCAGGGACTTGCCAGCCGTCAGTCCTCACATACTACAGCTGGAATCCCTCGACGAAGAGATGGAGCGTCTTGACGGGCCAGCCTCCGGCGGGCAGCGGCTTCTGGGTCTACAGCAGCATCGATTGCACGATGCAATACTCCGGGAGCTACCAGATATTCTCCATTCCTCTTTCGGCCGGCTGGAACCAGTTTGGCACATTCTCTGTCTCGAGAGATGTGATCGGCCTGAGCGGCTGCACGTTCAGTCAGGGACCTTTCTATTATAACACTCAGGGCTCTAACTGGCTGTATCCTGTCTCTTCTCTTGTCCCGGGAAACGGCTATTGGGTTTACCTGACGAGCAGCTGCACTCTTACGTAGTCTATTCTTACGTAGTCGATTTTTATTAGCAAAATTCGCAAGCAATGCTTCGCATTCTAAGGATTGGGCGGCCACTGGTAAGAGAACAGAGAGCTGAGTCTTGTCCGCGGCGATTGCAGCGTCATATTGATCGTGACAAAATACACGGGAAGGGTAAAGTTGGTGAGGCACGGGGTAAGGAGATAGTCGTACTTCAGGGAGTACCCCTTGCTCAGGGCGTAGCTCGTCACGTAATCCTTGTATTCCTGGAAGTTGTAGTTGAGGTCGGTGCACGATGCGCTGTTGTTTATGACGTTGTAAGTCTTCTCCTTTATGTTGTTGAAGATGAACATCTCGTCCATAAGAGGCACCTGGCTCGTGTCGATGATGGTGAAGGGCTCAATCCACTTGCTTATGAGATAGAACATTGTGACCATCGCGAACGCCGCGAGAATGAAGAATTGCGCCTTGCGCCTTCTGCCGAATATGCGGAACGCCTGCAACCTACCTGGCTTTATAGATTTTGACAAACTGGGCATGCGGAATTTCATCAATAAGAATAATATTTTCGTGAATAATAAAGCCGTTTTTCTCCGCGAGCCCGACGGCCCTTTTCCCCATCAGGTTTGCGATCGTAGCCTTGTTCAGGAGCTTCAGGACTATGCCCTCGTCGATGAGCATCCCGCCGTAGAAATTCTTGCTCAGCTTGACCTTGATTGCCTCCTTCTTCGCGTGATACTTGAACTTCAATTCCTTCTCGATTATATCCTCGTCGCAGACCGCAACAACGAAATCCTGCTTCGTACTGTACGTGTTCGCCCAGAACATTTTCGAAGCCGCCTCTTCTTTTTTTCCGGCTGCGCTGATTTTATTTTCTGTCTTTTTATTTTTTGTTTTCCTACTTCTTGCTTTCTTCATAATGGCCAGGACTCCGCTGCTCAATTAGAATTAGAAAAAATCCCTATTAAACTAAATGCCCCTCACAGGATGCTTGGCTCCGCACGCCTCGCAGATCATGAACATGACTCTCCCCTCTCTCACTAGCCGCGTGTCGGGCTCCCTGCATTCCTTGCAGTAAACGAACTCCTTTATGTAGTCCTCTATCTTCTTCTGCAGGATCTCGCGCCTTATTTTTCCCTGGAAGACCAAAGTGCCTGCCTGGATGCTGCTAGACGTGGCCATCTCCTTGGAAAGGAACTTCGACAGATGCTGCTGGTCTCTCCTGAGGTTGTCCGATATCTCAGCGAAATTCTTCAAAATCGTCCTGCTGCCGCTGATCTCGACTGCGGCCTCCGGCACAACGAAACGGTCCTTCATCTCCTGCTTCTTCGGAAGCTTCTCCATCGTCTTGTTCAGCAATTCCTCGTAACTCGCATGTATGTCCATCACATCACACCTTGTTCATATTCAATTGTTCAACTCTTCAATTATTCAATTATTCAACTGTTAAATTGTCGAACTGTTCAATTATTCAATTGTCTAAACTTTCTTTAATATGCCTGGCAGGGGTTCGAAAATCATCCCTTCGGCGAGCAGCTCGTTTATTGTCGATTCGATGATATTTTCCGGCAGCTCGCTCTGCTCGAAAAGCCTGTGCATCTCGACGCCCTTCCCGGAGTCAAGCTTGGTAATGGCATCGAGCACTTTGGGCTTATAGTCAACCTCTTGCTTTGTGTCTAAGTTTTCCAAGACCACGTTCAGCTGCTCCTCGTCGAGCAGGAATTTCTTGGCAGCCATCTCCCTCAGCTCTTCAAGAGAGGCTCCGCCATGCATGCCTCTCAGCTCGTCTATCATCCTCTTGCCGGCGAGCATTCCGTTCAGCAGCTCCAGCCTCCTCATGCTCTCGTAATTCGCGTCGTCGAGCTTTTTCACAGCCTCGGCCGCGATGTAGACTTCTCCGTTGTATTCCCGCACCCTTCCTATCGCCATGACGAGGTCGCCGAGCTCGAACCTCATCAGGCCTTTCGCGTCCTCCTTGAACCCTTTCAGCTTTATGTTCTCAGTCCCGTCGTCGAGAGTGAGCGAGCAGTATGACTCCTCATCGTTCAGGAATTTGTCTATGACCGTGGCTATGACGTTGATCCGGAAAATGCGCATGCCGAAAGGAGTGACAACATATCCCGCCTTCTTCTGCTCCTGGTTTGGGTAGAAATATTTCCCATTGACGACATCGGCTATCCTTACCTTGCATGCCGGCATCCTGAAAATTCCGTTCGCTGCTTCCAAAAAATCACCCCGCCAATTTTCGTCCCGACGCATCCTAATCCTAGATTTTCTCCAAAATTCCTGGCGAGCTCTCGAAAAGGTCTCCTTTGTTCTTCAGCTCGTTCAGCATCTTCTCTATGTCAAAATCGTTGAGGCCCCTGTTCTTCGCGAGCTTCACAATCTCTATCCTCGGCATCTTCTTTCCAAGCGTGGTCGTGAGCTCGTCTATCACGTCAAACATAACCCTTATCTTCCCTCTGTCAGTTGCAGTCACGCGTCCTTCCAGGCGGTCGATGTCGTATCTTCCGGTCTCGAGCTCGAATCCGAACTCACGCAGCGATGCTTTCATAAGATTTATCGAACGGACTGCGTCCTCTTTCGTAACAGTGTCCCGGAGCTGGATTTTTGCTGAGGCTTCCGCAAGGCGTATGAGGGCTTCATATTGTCGAAGCGTTATTGGAATCGGGGATTCCTGCGAAGTGAACCTCGAGCGCAGGTCAACGAAAAACTCCTTTATCGCGTCGCCTGCCTCTTTTATCAGCTTCGGATGGCAATTCTTCCTCGCGTATGCCACATATTTTTTCAAAATCTCAGCACTCACAACAGGTTCTGTATCATCCTCTCCGTAATGCCTGCTCTTCAATATATGGGAAGCCACCTTTTCATCGAGCTCAGGATTCGGGATGTCTCGGAGCGCGAACTTCAGATCGAACCTGCTCAGAAGAGTTTCAGGGACGTCTATCTGTTCCTTGATTGGAATATAAGGATCGAAACGACCGAGCTTCGGATTTCCTCCAGCCAGGATGGATGTCTGGGCGGGAAGTGTTGCGACGATGGTCGCCTTTGCGATGCTGATGGTCTGCTGCTCCATAGCCTCGTGCAGAGCGACTTGATCCGTCTTCTCAACTTTCTCGAACTCGTCTATTGCGCACAAGCTTCGATTGCACATGACAAGGGCCCCGGCTTCAAGCACCCACCCTCCGAGAAACTCCTCGTCCTTCACGACTGTTGCTGTGAGACCAGCTGCCGTGACACCTTTCCCTGAAACGTAGCGGCCACGAGGAATGAGCATCGAGACAACTTTCATCAAAACTGATTTTGCAGTAGACGGATCCCCGATAAGAAGTATGTGGATATCGCCGCGGACCCTTGATCTATCCTTCTGTATGTGCATCTCGCCGCCGAAAAGTTGGAGGGCAATTCCTTCCTTTATCGCATCGAGACCATATAGTGCTGGACCGATTGAAGCAACAAGCTTATTATAAATTTCTGGGTCATTCGCAAGCTCGATGATTTTTTTCTCATTCTCGGGAGTTATTTCCAATTCTTCCCATTCACCTTCTATTGACTCGACTGAATTTGCATCTATGAAGATTTCCTGTTGACGTGTAGTTGCACCCTTCACCCTTCTTTGCCTTTGCCTCAATATTCCAACGACCTTAATTCTATTTCCAGGATCTGTTTTATTCTGCATTCTTGTCGTAGTCAAATCTTCTTTCAGAAAAATTCCAATATCGCTCGGTCTTTCCCCGCTAGTTATTTCAAAAGGTTCTTCGACAAAAATGTATCTCGCATCATACAGCTTCTGTTCAATCAGTTTGAAGTTCCTCCTGTTGCCGCATTCGCATTCAATTGGCATCTTCAGAAAAACCTCGGTCTGAATGACAGTATGCTTCGTCCCGCAGTTCGGGCATTGAAATATTGCCTCGCTCACCTCTGGTCTGACTTCGCTTGCGCGCTTCACAATTCCGTCAACTGCTATCATTTTCCCAACATGCTCTGCCCTGATGCTCCTTATTCGTATGTTCTTGCTGTCTGGAAGATTGACGAACCGCAGCTTCAGTTTCGCCTCGGCAGGAAGATCAATTTGAAGTGTGGAATCCTCACCAGCGGACAGGACTTCCTCAGGATATTCGAGCAGGTAATCGGCGAGATCTGTATCGAAACGGTCAAGCAGAGAAAAGTCAACGACAATCGATTTCTTTCCTTCGGTCGCTGCCTCAACAAGATTGTTGTAATAAAACTCCCTGAGAAATTCTGCGATTCGTGAAACAATTTGCTCTCTTTCCATAGAAGACACACTCCGATTGAAGCGAACAAAAGCTTCTTTCTGGCATGAAAGGTATTAAATACATATCCGGCTAGAATTTTATGCTTTACTGATTAGTGCAAACTTTCCAAATTGATTCAGAAATTAGAAAATAAAGAAAAAATCAGAGAAATTCTGCTTTTCACTTGGGCTTGATTACAGCTTTTATTTCCTTCAATTTCTTGTAGACTTTCTTCACCGCAATCTCGACATCGCCGACGCTTCTCGCTCCGGTGCAGACGACCTTGCCGCTGCCAAAGAGAAGGAACGCCACCTTCGGCTCCGTCATCCTGTAGACAAGACCTGGGAACTGCTCTGGCTCGTATTCGCTGTTCTCGAGGTTGAATGCGATCGTGTCAAGGTTCAGATTTCCGTCAAGCTTCGCGGAAGCGACGATGTTTTCGACCTGCATTTTGAATCCGCGCGGGACCTTCGTCCCTGTGGATTTGATTATCTGCACTACCTTGTTGAAAACGGTGTTGACGTCCTCCACGTTCCTGGCACCCGTGCAGACGATCTTTCCGCTGCCAAATATCAGCGCGGCCGCCTTGGGCTTCTGAAGCCTGTAGACGATACCCGGAAACTGCTCTGGCTCGTATTCCATGCCCTCGAGCTTCGAGACAACTTTCTCCAACGGTACAATCACTCCCAGCGCAGTGGAAGCGACGATGTTTTCGATACGAATTTTGAAATCAATCATTGTTTCATCAGTCCTCCGACGCTCCAGACATGAAATTCAATTCAGGCACTCCTGAACTTTATATATTATTCTTTCGAAAAGTTTAAATAGTACTGTTTATAAAGGCCTCTTAAAGATTTTTCTATTCAGTAGAAGAAAAGCTTTCTGCATGTAGTAAGAATGAGTTGAGTTTCCAGACAGGAACTATCAGTGAGCCGTTGTGCATTTGCAGGTCTTCCTGAAGCCATGTCACCACCAGCGGCAGGATTTGCTGCTTATGGACATGAAGGTTCTTCTGCGCGATCGGATTGCCCTTGACAAATCGCTTCAGATGCTCGACCCTCTCCTCTTGCCTCACGACGGCGCTCCTAAGTCCAGACCTCTTGTCGCGTCCCTTCCCCCATTCCTTGCAGTCGACAGCAAACGCGACCACGTCGCTCACAGCAAAAACATCGATCTCATACCTGTTCGCAGTTTTGAACCGGAGGTTCTTCCTTACGAAAAATCCGTTCGCCTCGAAAATTCCGGCAACAAGGCTTTCAAACTCTCTCCAGTCAAAATCCGAAATGATTTCCTCTATGCTTCTGCCGCCAGCCATCATTACCTGAACATCATCAAGACTCATATTCATATAAACCACTTCCGTTCCTTTCGTCGCCTCTCCTTTCCTTAAATTGCGTCAAATGAAATAAATTTTATGGTATTCGAGGCAATAATTGCCATTTTTGTCAAATACGGCCTATTTGGCCTTTTTATGTCCTCGTTCGCATCTTCCCTGGTCTTCTTACCCGCATATGCATCGTTCCTAATTCCGCTGTATGTAGGGCTTCATTTTGATCCATGGCAGATACTCGTTGTCCTCTTGGTCGGGGCCGTATTGGGAGAAATAGTGAACTACTACCTGGGCTATGTCGGATCGAAATACGTGCTTCACCAGCATATCAGGAAAGCAGAGAAGTGGGTAAACAAGTGGGGATTGATGTCAATTTTCATCGTCAACGCCATACCGATTTTTCCGGCTGATGTTGTGAACACCCTCGTTGGATTCTTCAGGATGGATATGAAGATGTATGTGATATGGATGTCGCTTGGAAAACTGCTGCAATATACCCTGCTCATCTTTGGCATAGAGTTCTTTTTCAAATACATGTCATTAGTTTAAAGTAAGTTTAAAGCATGTCTAAAGTTTAAAGTATAAAGTCTAAAGTATTTCTTTAAAGACAGCCAATAATTGTTTAATGAGAAATTATTCCTGGTCTTATGGGATTTTCCACTGGTTTGTACATTACTTGCTGACAGTGATGCTTTGGTGGGCTTCTGGGATTGTAATCTTTCCATTTTACATCACGACCACTTTATTCGGAAATCTATGGCAACCACACATTGTCGACTATTTTGTGGTTATAGTCATTTCCTCGCTGGTCGATCTTGATCATCTCTTTGTTTTGAAAAAATTTGGTTTCAAAAAATACATCTGGGCGGAAAATAGCATGAAATCAAAAATCACGAGAATCGTTTCGCCACTTCATAATTTTTTCTTTCTTTCCACGCTTTCTATTCTATCCGCTTTCATGGCGCTTTTCGTCTCGCAATTTGTTGCCGTGCTTCTTTTTGCAGTCGTTTTGCATATCCTTTGGGATATTTTCGAGGATGTCTTCATATTCAGGACGAGCTTCAGGAAATGGGAGAAGACATGGGGACTTGACAAGAAAGATCTAGAGCTAACCTATAATGATATTATGCAGATGCAAGCAGAACAACCGAAAAAGGAGTCAAGAATCTCCAAAGTGAAAAAAATCGGTTCCAAACTGAAGGAGAAGATAAAAAGGAAGAAGGAAGTTCCCGTCGTCGCTGTGGAGCTGAGCTGATGAAATTAAGCTGATGGGGCTGAACTGAAATGGGTTTGAGATATGCGGCAATCCACACTTCAATTCATCTGCTCACGCCTTTGGCAATAGCGTATTTCTTCAATCTTGATTTTTTCGGTTTTCTGATCGCTTTCATCGGGGGATTCGTAATGGATGCGGATCATCTGTTCTTGGTTTTGCGGCATGGAGTGAGAGGCGCCTTCAGGAAGGTCGCCTATCAAGGCTTCGGCAAATCAAGAAAGTATCCTCTGCATAATTTTTTGGCCGTGGTTGTAGCGGCTCTCGGAGGCCTTCTGGTTTCACAGCCAGGCTTCTTCCTTGCCGGAATCTTCTCTCTGGCTGTCTTCATGCATCTGCTCTGGGACTTGCTCGAAGACGCTGTCATTTTCAGGCTGAAACCTGACAATTGGAAGCTATAGCCTCTGAACGCATAAAGAAAGTAGGAAGAAAGCAGAAAGGAAAATATAAAGAAGGATAAATAGGCAAACAGAATATTTTTTGTAGGATTGGCTTGTCATGACATTGATAATGGGAATAGACGAGGCAGGACGCGGGGCATTAATCGGGCCGCTCGTTGTGGCCGGAGTCGTCGTAAGCAAAGAAAAGGAAGCGCTGCTGAAGAAGATCGGCGTGAAAGACTCGAAAATGCTGACGCCGAAGAGGAGGGAAGAGCTCGCTGCCAAGATTGAGGAAATCGCTGACAATATTTTGGTCATACGCGTGCAGCCTTGCCGCATCGACAAGCTCAGGTCGGAGGGAGTAAAGCTTGACATGATTGAGGCAATAAAGATGGCGGAGATAATCGAGATGGGGAGCGCGAACAAGGTCTACGTGGACGCACTGACAAGCAACCCAAAGAAGTTCCAGGGGAAGATCATGGAGCATCTGAGGACAGCAGAGCCTGAGTTCGTGGTAGAGAACTATGCAGATGAGACATATCCAGTGGTAAGCGCGGCGAGCATAATAGCGAAGGTCGAGAGAGACAAGGTCATCGAAGAGATCAAGAAGAAGGTGAAGTACGACTTCGGCGTCGGCTATTCGCACGACGGCAGGACGATAAAGTTCGTGGAGGAAATGATCAAGAGGAGGAAGCCGCTGCCTGCGTTCATAAGACAGAGCTGGATTACGACTCAGATGCTCATGGAAGCGAACCTGCAGAGCAAGATAAAGGATTTCTTCAAGAAAGAAGAAGATTGCAATGAGGAACAATGAGGAGTAATAAGGAGTAATAAGAATGAGGCGAAATAACCAATGAGGATCGATCAAGTTTTGGCCACTGTTTATCTGGTATCTGGAATTGTGCTAGGATACGCCTCCAACTATCTGAACAAAGTCATGGGAAATATTGCTCTGGCATTCGTGGTCCCAGTCATATTTTATGTTGTCTCAACTGTTCCATTGTTCAGGCTCATCAAGAACAAGAAGAAGAACTGGATAGTGAGCAACAGCTTCGTAACCTTCTTCCTCATATGGTTCATTGTCTGGATAATTATGAACAACATGTGAGCGAGCATGTGAGTTGGTTGAATGATGCAAAGAACGCACGACACAAGCGAGCTGAAGAAACTTATCGGGAAGGAAGTCGTAGTGGCAGGATGGTGCCATGACGTCAGGCTTTTGGGTGCGATAAACTTTCTGATTCTTCGCGACAGGGAAGGAATGGTCCAAGTCACTGCCGGAAAGGACGTGCCGAAAGAAATCTCAGGTATCTACAAAAAGCTGCACCAGGAAGACGTGATAGCAGTCAAGGGAAAAGTCGTTAAGAGCAGCAAGGCGAAGGCGGGATACGAAATAATCCCTGAAAAGATCGAGGTCATCAGCAGCGCCGAGCCGTCTCTTCCCCTCGACCCGCGCGGAGTGACGCCGGCAAATCTCGACACGAGGCTGGACTGGCGATCGATCGACCTGCGCAAGCCGGAGAACCTTGCAATTTTCAGGATACAATCAAAAATCATCGAGGGCTTCGTAGAGTACCTCAGAAAGAACGGCTTCATGCAGGTCTTCACGCCTTCCCTTCTCGGAGGAATCTCCGAAGGAGGCTCTGAAGTATTCCAGACTGAATATTTCGGAAAGAAGGCCTTCCTGAGGCAGGACCCGCAGCTCCACAGGCAGCTAATCATAGCGGCGGGCTTCGACAAGATATTCGACCTCGGCCCGAGCTGGAGGGCAGAACTCTCCGATTCGCCGTTCCACCTCACCGAGCACAGGACGATCGCCCCAGAGTTCGCGTTCATGAAGGACGAGACAGACATGATGAGACTGGAAGAAGAGATGGTTGCCTATGGCATAAAGAAAGTCGTGACGGATTGCGGTCATGAATTGGAAATTTTGAAAAAAGACATAGCCGTGCCTAAGACGCCTTTCCCTGAAGTGAGGTTCCCGAAGCTGTACGACATACTAGCTGAGCACGGGAAAAAAATAAAGTTCGGGGACGACATCGACAAGGAATCGGAAAAAATCCTCGCAGAGCATGCGAAAGAAAAGCACAAGACAGACTTCTTCTTCATAAACCGTTTCCCGTCAAAGGTGAAGCCGTTTTACGTGATGCGCGTGGATGAGGACCCGCAATGGGCTCGAAGTGTTGATTTTGTATTCAAGGGCATGGAGATGAGCTCCGGCGGACAGAGGGAACACCGTTACGACAAAATCATATCGCAGATAAAGGAGGCGAAGCTCAATCCGGAGAACCTGAAGTGGTTCACAGAAGTTTTCCGCTACGGCGTGCCGCCCCACGGAGGCTTCAGCATAGGCTTCGAGAGGTTCACGGCAAAACTCCTAGACATTTCGAATATCAAGGAGACCGCCCTTTTCCCGCGCTATCCGACCAGGTTCCTGCCCTAAGATTAAGATTATTAAGACTTTTCCAAAATCTTCATAGAAGCAAGTATGTGGCTGCATAATTTCCTTTTCAGGGTGTTGTAACTGCAGTCGCAGCTCCACTCGTTCTTCGCCTTGTCAAAAATTACGGAATGGCTCTCCTCGGTGCCCTGGACGACAAAATGCGCGCGCTTGTCGGTCTCGACCTCCTTCCTCACCTTGTTCTCCTTGATGAGCCGCTCAGCCTTGCTTTCGACGATAGAAGTCATAGTAATACACTAAGTAATAGTAATATTCTTATAGAAATTTAAATTAAATTAATTGACAATTATGGTCGCAAAGATTACATTGCTCCTGATTGCATTGAACGTCATCGTATTTTTGTACACTCTGACAGATTTCAACTACTTCGTCCCGCGTTACGGGTTCAGCATCGAGGGCTTCCTTTCCGGGCATTACGAGACCATCTTTACGGCGATGTTCGTCCATGCGAGCCTCGTGCACATCGCGAGCAACATGATAGCCCTGCTGTTTCTCGGATGGTCTATAGAATCGAAGGTCAAAGCATGGCAGTACCTACTTGTTTACTTCCTTGCTGGCATAGGGGGCAGCCTCAGCCTGTTCTTGCCGATCTTCGGGTTCGATGCGTCGACTATTGCGGTCGGAGCGTCAGGTGCAATCAGCGGGCTTATCGGGCTGGGAATCTTCATGACACCGGGCAAGCTCACGATGTACCCTATCATCATACCGATACCATTCGTCGTGGCGGGCGCGCTGTTCTTCCTCACGACAAGCGCACTGCTGTTCTCGACCGAAGGGTCGATTGCATATCCCGCACATCTCTTCGGACTTTTCATCGGCGCGGCGTTCGGATTCTTATGGAGCCAGCACCGATTCAGAAGTCTGATAATGTTTATATTCATTGTCGGTTTAATTATTGCATTGCCTTACATTCTTCCTCTGGTGTTCGGATAACTCAAAAAATAACTCAACAAAATAATAATAATGGATGATTGAAATGAAAGAGTCGTTGAAGGGACTGAAGCACACGCAGGTCGAGAAGTTCGAGGACGTAGTCGAGAAGCTCAAGGCGATGGAAGCCAAAAGAATCTTCGTCCATTTTCCGGAAGGAATAAAGGTCAGGCTGCTGGAAATCTCTGACAGGTTCGAGGATGCGGGATTCGAGGTCGTGCTGTGCATGGAAAGGACGTACGGAGCGTGCGACGTCCGGGAGGACGAGGCGAAGCGGCTGAAGTGCGACGCAATCGTCCATGTCGCGCACGAGGATTATGGAGTGAAGACAGAGCTGCCAATTGTCTATTGGGACTATTTCATCGAAGTCGATCCGCTGCCTGCGCTGGAAAAAGAATTCCATAAGATGGACAAGTACAAAAACATCGGCCTTGTGACTTCGCTGCAGTTCGTCCCAGCGCTGCCTAAGGTCTCGGAATTCCTGGAAGCTCACGGGAAGAATGTCTTCCTGCACAAATCGCTGCAGTTCGCCGGGCAGATGCTCGGATGCAGAATCGGAGCGGGGCTGGCTGTCGAGAGCAAGGTCGACGCTTTCCTGTGCGTGTCGGCAGGGAAGTTTTACGGCTTAGGGCTTGCAGTTTTTACCGACAAACCTATACTCAACCTCGACTTGGAGAAGCAGCAGATAAGCGAGATAGTCGAATTCAAGAAACGCGTGCAGAAGATAACGGAATGGAACAAGGCACAGCTGAGGGATGCAAGGAAGGTCGGACTAATAGTGAGCTGGAAGCGGGGGCAGATGTTCGGCAACCCGTTCAAGGTAAAGCAACAGCTGCAGAAAGAGGGGAAGAAGGTCTACGTCCTCGGCCTCGACGAGTTCAGCAATGACAAGATCGAAGGCCTCAAGCTCGATGCGCTTGTGAACTTCTGCTGCCCTCGCATCGGAACGGACGACCTGGAGAGGACAAAAATTCCTCTGATAAACTGGTACCAAATCCAGCCTGAGCTGAGCATTGAAAAGACTTAAATAAGCGGACAAATAATGAATTGTAAGGTGTCGGATTTTATGGAACTGAAGGTCGTGAAGGAAGAGAAGGATTCCGTCCTACTTGAAATCGGAGGGGAGACGGTCAGCTTCGCGAACCTCCTGACGCAGGAGAGCTGGAACGACAAATCGATCTCCGAGGCGTCGCACATCAAGGAACATCCCTATCTGTCGCAGCCGAAAGTCTTCCTGAAGAGCAGCAGGGGCTCTCCGAAAGATATCCTGAAGAAAACTTCGGAAAGAATCGTCGACCAGGCGAAGGAATTCAAGGAAGAGTTCAAGAAAGCCTTGAAGAAATAAAAAAATATTAAACCCTAAGGTCTCTTTGTTAATAAAAATTTCCTTGAAAATTCAGTAATTCATTATATCAAAAATGAATTAACAAACGTTCTTTCCTTCACTTTTCATTAGAGTGTCGTTGACGTAGACATCCGCATGCATCCTGACTGCGATCGCGATCGCGTCGCTGGGGCGGGCGTCGAAGTTGAGGATTGTGTTCCCCTGTCGCAGAACGAGCTTTGACATGTAGAGGTTATTCTGCCTGCCCGTTACTTTAACCATGAGGACATCGATTTTGAGGGCGCGAAATACGTCTGCAGTAATGTCGTGAGCATCCGGCCTAGGTCCGACAATTCCCTTCTGGCCGCTGTTTACAGAGTCGGCCTGGTAAGACTCGACCGCGGCAGCGAGCTCGTAGCATCCCGACGTCAGTGCAAGGCCTCCGTTGCCAGCGCCGGTGTCGGACACGGCGGTTATCTTCTCGATTCTGTCGAAGCCGCTCGTCGTCAAGTCAGGAATGGCGACCGATGCGGCCTGCGAGATAATTGCGGAAGGGTAAAAGATGTAGACTGCCTGTGCGATGACGATGAGTGCAAGAATTATAGAAAGAGCCATGAACGCGGTCGGGCTTCTCTTTTCATTCGACCTTTTCGGCGTCTCTGTTCTTCTTCTCGCGGGCATTGTATTTTCTTTCTTTTCCGATGTTATAAAACTTTTGCTTGCTTCTCTTCGCGATTCTGCTCCACACTTTCGCGCTCCAATACGCTCTTGCCATGCTCAGGTTCTGCTTCACTCCGCGAAACCTGTTCTTCAATCTTACCATAACATCATAACCTTAGAAATGAGAATGGCTTTCCTTCAAGTTAAACTTGCCGATTTTTTTAATTGTTCAAATGATGATCTGCTTCAGGAATTCCTCGGCCTCGTAGATGTCGTTCGGTATCTCCTTGAGGTCGATCAGGAAAATGTCGCGAAGCTCCTTGTGGGAAATGAGGCCTATGATGTCCTCCTCGTCGAAGCCGTTCTCAACCTCGTACGCTATGCGGTTATCGATGTCAAGCACGTCAACGATCGCGTTCTTCGTCTCCACTTCTGTGGCGGCGTCCCTTCCGCGGTCGCGAAGAATCTTGAAGATTATCGCCTTCGAGATGAAATGTTTGATGCTCTCTTTGCCGTTGCTCGCGAACACGCAGTTCCTGTTGTATTTTCCTAGGACAAACCCGTTTTCCTTCAGCTCTTTCTCTGCCTGCACTTGATTCATACCGCGCTGACTCGACAACCCATATTTCTCGGCTCTGTCTCTCACATTTTTGTTTTTCCTTTCCTCTCCATCATTCATGCCGTTCATAATTTTTTTACGGCTGAGAACGCCTATTCTTGGTTTGCTACCACGAAAAGTAGTGCTAAGGTTTTATCAGCAGCGTTTCGTCGTAAGGAAATCATGAAGTACGGTCTCAACGAGGACAGCAGGCTTGCTGCGGCAGCTCTCATGAGAGGTGTCGCCTCTAGCGGTAGTCTTTACAATTTTAGAGTCAGCAGTCCTAGGATCAGCAGGAGCGGAAGTGGTTTCGGAATCGGAAGCATCAGGGGAAATATCGGGAGCAGGCTTGGCAGCAGTTACGGGAGCAACGAATACAGGAGAAGGGAAGATTATGTTCCTTCGAACTCAAACAAACCATCCAGAAGAAACTTTTTCCAGAGGGCAGGCAGTTTTTTGAGGGAATACGTCGGGACTGCAGGAAAACTCGGCTTCGTGTCGATGTTCCCAATCGGCTTCGCTGCGGGATTCGGCGGGACTTTCCTGTACGACAGCGGCAAGTTCGCCTACGACGCGGCGCTCTATCTCATAAACAGCTTTCCGAACTATTCGTTCGCGGACGTCTTCAAAGGTGCATGGAACTACGTGGCATCGGTCCCTCTCGACGCCTTGGTCGCGGGCATAAAGGACGGCGTCGTCGCAGGTCTCGGAGGGTCTCTCATATCCAGTTATATTAAGAGGAAAATTTTCGGTAGATAGAAGGAGGTGCAAAAAAAATGGCGGACGAATATGTGAACAGCAGCACGAACAACGACAAAAAAATCTGGGACAAGTACGGCATACCAACTGCAATTGCGGTGGCAGTGAATCTTCTGATGAACAAGGCGCCCTCATACCTGCGAAAAATAGGAGAGGAGAGAGAAAAGAGGAGGCTGGAGATGGAGGAGGTCAGCGAGAAAAGGAGGATGGCCTATGTGACAGAAGCGATGAAGGAAGTGACGAGGGAAGTCGTGAGGAGCGAGATCGAGAAATACAAAAACATAAAGGGTGAGAATGAGTGAGTGCATCAGGTGACGAGCTTGAGGAGGCAATAAAACTTCTTTACAAGCCTTTTCTGTACTCGATTCCGAAGGTCGCAGAGACCTTTCAACAAGAATTTCAAGAGTTCTATGCAAAAAAAGACAAAGGCACATATTATACCGAAGACGAGTTGCTCAAGCCAGCCGCGGAAGCAGTCAAAAAATTCGTGGGATACATTACTAAGGATGCTGGAGGAAGCGGACTCATACAGAGATTGATAATGAAAAATATCAGGAAATATTGCGAAGATGCTGTGGGTGAAATGATTTTCGGCAAATGAAAAATGAAGGGAATGAAAGATGAACTATGACTCGCGGATGGAAATTTGCAGAAAAATCAGGCATCTCGAATACGACTCGAGCGCGGCAGAGAGTGTGACAAGAGACATCGTCTCGTCGACGGAGTTCAGGCAGGACGAAAAGGATTTCTTGCATTTTTGCGTGAGCAGACTGAGGATAAGAAAAGAAGCGGAACGAGCAGAACAAGGATTCTCGGGGGCATTCCAGAAAATTCTGCCATATGCGATCGCGACTGCGGCCGGCTATGGTGTGAGGATTGCGCAAGAGAAACTGGGAGAATATGTCGAGGAAGGGAAGATGAAAGCCAGGGAAGATTTTGCCGCACGGAAAGAAAAAAACATTTAGACTTTGTTCTTTTTTTGTCAGAACCTCTTCTTGAAGATCTCCAGCATCCTTATCTGGCTGTTCACGCGGGCGAGCTCTTCCTGAAGCTTGTCGCGCTCGTTGAAGTCATTCGTCAGGCTCATCTTGTTGGAAATCTCCGTCTTCACGACTTTGAGCCTCTCGATTTCCCTGTCGAATTCCTCGTTTGCCATAACAAATCCTCAATAATCTTCAATTAATTATTGGAGTTAAAAATTGATTAACCCAGCAGCATTAGATATTTATATTGCTGAATGAAATGATGAAACTATGGACTGTTTATGAGCTGTTGGGGTGATGAAAGTAACTGACGATGCGGAAAAGGGAAAGGGAAATGAAAAGGAAAAGGAAATAAGGAGCCCTATCATCGTGACTGTTGGGCATGTTGATCATGGAAACCTTTCTGACGAGAGAATGAGAGGCCAGAAAAACAACATTGCTCGACAAGATCAGGGGAACCGCTATAACTAAATTAGAGCCGGGAATGCTCTCCCAGCACATCGGAGCGAGCTACATACCGATAGAGACGGTAAAGAAGATTTCCGGCAACCTCCTTGAAAAGATGAAGATCGACATAACGATTCCAGGGCTTCTCCTCCTCGACACGCCCGGACACGCGGCGTTCATCACGCTGAGAAAAAGGGGCGGGGCTGTATCTGATTTAGCTGTTTTAGTTATAGATATTACAGAAGGTTTTCAAGAACAAACTGACGAGAGCCTCGCAGTGCTGAAAGAATACAAGACTCCATTTATTGTCGCAGCAACGAAAATCGACAAGATTCTCGGTTGGTTTCCAGAGCCTGGACATACGTTCCTTGAAAGTTTTGTAAAACAGAGGGAGCCTGTGAAGGAAGAGCTCGAGAAGCGAGTCTACAAGCTTGTGCAGCAGCTGGCTGAACGAGGTTTCAATTCGGAAAGATTCGATCGGGTGGAAGATTTCACAAAGAACATCGCGATCGTGCCGTGCAGCGGGATAACCGGAGAAGGCATCCCTGAACTCTTGATGGTGCTGACAGGACTTGCGCAGACATTTTTGAAGGACAGGCTGCAGCTCAGCGAAAAAGGAAGAGGCACGGTCCTCGAAGTGAAAGAGACGAAGGGATTCGGGACGACAATCGATGTCATACTTTTCGACGGCACGATAAGGAAGAGCGACTGGATTGTCATCGGAGGCAAGGAGCCGATAGTCACAAGGATAAAGGCACTGCTCGAACCTCGACCGCTTAGCGAAATCCGCGTTGAGAAACAATTTGTCTCGATCGATTCGGCAACAGCTGCATACGGGTTAAAGATCGCGGCGCCCGACTTGGAAAAAGTTTTGGCAGGGAGCCCGCTGATTGCGATAAAGGACGAAAAAGATGTCGAGGCAGCAAGATCCGAAGTTCAGAGCGAGATCCAGGAAGTCGAATTCACGAACGAACGCGAAGGAGTGGTGTTGAAAGCTGATATGATAGGAAGCCTCGAGGCGCTGATAAAGCTAGCCGGAGAGGCAGGCATACCGGTGAGGAAGGCCGAAGTAGGAAGCGTGATGAAGCAGGACATCATCGAGGTGCAGAACCTAGAGGACAAAATCAGGAAAGTCGTGCTGGCCTTCAACGTCAAGACCTTAGAGGAAGCGGAGACGCTGGCCAAGGATCTCGGCGTCAAGATTTTCACTAACAACATCATCTACCGACTGCTCGACGAGTACAAGGAGTGGAGCTACAAGGCCAAGGAGCGGGAGATCCAGGAGAAGCTCGCATCGGTCAGCAGGCCGTGCGTTGTCAAAATTTTGAAAGGATTCGTCTTCCGAGTCAGCAATCCGGCGATATTCGGGGTGGAAGTGCAGAAAGGAGTGCTCATGCCGGGAGTGAGGATGCAAAGGGAAGACGGAAAAACGGTCGGAACGGTGAAGACGATAGAGAGGGAAGGGCAGCAAATCAGCGAGGCGAAAAGCGGGGACAAGGTGGCGATAAGCATGGACGAGCCGACAGTGGGGAGGCAGATCCAGGAGGGTGACGTTCTCTCGGCTGTTCTGACAGAAACGGACAAGAAAATATTGAGAGAGGTTTTTGAATATTTGTCCGCTGATGAGAGAGAATTGCTAAAAGAATCTAACTGATTTCAGTTAAATCTTAAATATTTATTGAATTTGAACAATAAAATTTCTTGAAGAATCAATCAACATAAATAACTATTTAAAGATTAAAAAGAAGTGAAAAGGCATGCATGTAATATATAAAAAATTAAATTTGGGCTCAGCAAAACCATATTTTGATAGAACTGTAAGTGCCTTTAGGCGAGTAGAAGAACTGACATCAAGAAGAATCGAAAGTTACGTTGAGCGAAGGGTTAATCCTGAAACTGAATGGAAATTTGCACTCTACTCTGCACCTACTTTTCCATTAACGGCAATAGCTGTATCAATAGTGACAAATAGTGGAATTATTGGAATAATTGCTGGCATACTGCAAATGTTAGGAGTAGGCACTATAGCTGACCATGCACTGAAAAGAATCTACCCAATGCCAATGATGGCAGATATTCCATACTACACAACAAATGAAGTATATAAGTTGTAAAAAAGTTTTATTGTTTGCACTCAATAAATCTTAAATTTTTAATATTATTTTTTCTTAATTTCCTTCATCCTGCCGAGAAAAGTTCCATCGAGCAAATAAACTTTCGAGTCGTTCATGTCAAGAAAGCCATTTGCCAGTATCGGTCCGATCAGCTCCTCCTTCGCGAGTTTGTTTATGCCGATGCCGCTGAGGAGCTTGTTGAAGACTGGAAGTATGACAGTTTTCAGCTGTCCTGTATTCTTCAGGGCGAACTTCTTTTTGACCTTTTCCTCGTCAAGCCTTCCTCTCACCCACACCTGCTCGACCGAGCGGAAGCCGAAAGAATCGCGGAACTCGATGGCAGGATGCAAGTGGCCCATGAAAAGATAGTCGCACGCGAACAATCGTTTGGAAGGCCATGCGTGTCCGTGGAAGAAGCCGTACTTGTCGATGTGGAAGCCGCGAGATGAATAAATCTTCACATTCTCCGGCACGATCGCCTCGATGCGGTCGTCATGATTTCCTTTCACCAAAATTGTTTTTATTTTTTCTGAAATGTTTGCAAGCATCCTTGGAATTTCCCTGTCCTCGCGAATGCTGCTGCCAGGAACTTTATGTTTTAAGTCGCCAACGATGACGAGGGTCTTTGCCTTCGTGAGCCGGATGAGTTTGTCGATCGTTTTCTCGAACTGAGTTGCCTGCGCAGGTATGAAAACTCCGTTCTTGTAGAGTTCGTACTCGAGACCGAGATGCATCTCTGCGATGACCAACGTGCTGATTTCAGGAATGAATGCTGCTGGCTGGTCGGTTATGAAACGGATTGGATGAGTTGAATGGATTGCCATATCGCTCTATTGTTTATTTCTAGCTAACAGTTATAACTTTTGTCACGCCGTCCCTTTCCTTATCCCTCTCTAGCCTGTACAGGCTGCCTGTCACGGCGTTCTCCAGCTTCTCGTCGTGCGTGATGAGGAAGACCTGGTCAACGAACTCCGCGATTTTCTCGCGAAGTGTCTCGGCGAGGTCCTCAATCGCCTTGCTGTCGAGGTTGGCTGTCGGCTCGTCGAGGATCAGCCACCTGAGCTGCGGCGTGAGCACCAGGGCGAACGCGATCCTCAGTGCGAGTGCTGCGATACTCCTCTCCCCGCCCGAGGCGATGCCTTCGACGTTGACCCAGTTGCCTCTTTTCTCCTGCAGCTGCATGACGTAGTCGCCCTCCTCGACCTGCAAACGGATGCCGGCGAAGTCGTGGTAAGGATAGAGCGTTTGCCATAGCTTGTTCATTGAATAATTGACAGCCTCTACGAACTCTGTCCTCAGCTCGAACTGCGTCATTTCCAATGCTTGCGAGAAAATCTTCAAATTCTTTATCAGCTGCTCCAGCTTCTGTATCTCCTGCCTGTGTCTTTCTATTTCGCCCAACTTATTTTCCTGTTCTGTTATCCTCTCCTGCTTTTCTTTAAGGATTTGCTGCGTCGAGCTAATCCGCACCTCGTACTCCCTCTCCTCCGCGATCGCTTTCTTCAGCTCGTCATCCACGGCAGTCAAATCCTTTCCGGAAATCTTCTCCTGCTTCTCCAGAATCCTTCCAGCGACGAGGTCCTTTTCTTTCATCAGCTGCTCCTGCCTGAACTTCATCTCCTCGTAGTCCCTCATCTTCGCAAGCAGGTTCTCGGAATCCCTGACGCTCCATTCGCTCTCCCTCGCCTGTCCTTCAAGCCACTCGATTTCCTTCCTCGTCTCGGACAACGAGTTCTCCAAAAATATTATCTCGTTCGACTGTTCTGCGAATTCCTTCTTGAGCCTGTCGAAGTCCTTTGTCAGCGGCTCCAGGTCCCTTATGTCCTCGGCGATGCGCAGCATTCTCTCGCCAGACTCCTGCAGCCTTGCCAAATCGTTCTGCACAATCTCGCGCCGCGATTTCACTTCTGCGAACCGTTCCTCGTGCTGCCTTATCTGCTGCTCCTTCTGTATTATCAGCAACTTCTTCCTTTCCGGAGTGAGCGTGGCGTCGCAAATCGGGCACTTCGTCTCCGGCGACGACAGGTGGACGATGAATTCGTTCAGGTCGCCGATCTTCGCATGAATCTGGTTTGCCTCCTCGGTCAGCTGCTCGAATGATTTTCTCTTTTCCTCAAGCTGCTTGTCGACGTCAAATCCAAACTGCTCCACGAGTTTTTGCAGCTCATTCCTTTTCTCTCTTTTTTTCAGTAATTCCTTTTCGAGGATTTCTATCTCCTTCTTGCTGGCGCCGGCGTCCTCCTTGCTTCCCCTTATCTGCGAGAATTTTTCGTCGAAAACCTTTTTCTCCGACTCGAGGCGGGCTTTGATTTCCTCGGACTTGCTTTTCTCGTACTGCATCTCCTTCTCGATGTCCTCGCGCGACTTGCCCCTGATGGATTCCTCCACCGACGAGAGGGACTTGCTGATCTCATCTATGCTGCTTGCAATCCCCTTCTCATCCCTCTTCAAAAACTCGAACTCCTCCCTGATTTTCCTCAAGCCTTCGAGCTCTCCCTGCAACATTCCCTTGTTCTCCCTCACCTCGCCGAGCCTCGTTCGCAGCTGCTCGATTTCCTGCGAGGCCGCAAGCGAGGAATTTCGCAGCTCGTCCAGAGTGCGCTCGATTTTCCCCAGATCTGTGCTCTCGATGACGTTTTGTTTCGCAAGCTTCCTGTCTGCCAGCCTGTTGATGAGGCTGACTGAATTCGTCCTGGCCTTCTCGAACTTGTCGATCATAAGGAGCTCGTCAATCTTCTTCATCCTCTGACCTCGCGGTATGGTCAGGAAATAATCCAGAGAGTTTTGCTCGCTGTAAATGGCCTTGCTGAAAAGTTCGTAATTGACCTTGAGGATTTTCTCGACCGCTTCGGAAACGCGCGAAGAGCTCGGCGATTCTATGACAGTGCCGTTCGACCTGATCTCAGAAAACGTCGTGCCCTTTCCTCTCTCAATGACCCGCCTTATCGAATAGATTTTCCCGTCGAGATGGATTTTTACCTCAACCTCCGCCTCGTTCATCTCGTTCGGCTTCTTCATTATGACGTCGTCGAGCTTCAGCTTCTTCGACTGCAGGTTGGGAAAAGTGCCGAAAAGGGCGAAACATATCGCATCCATTATCGAGGACTTTCCGCTGCCCATTATGCCGATGAGCGCGTTCGTGCCCGGAGTGAACGCTAGCTTCGAGTCTGAATGCGACCTCCACCCTTTCAGCTTGACTTCAGTTATCATTTTTTCACCATCTTATTGTCTCACACTTCATTGCCTCACAATTTTCAGCGAGCCTGGCAGCGTCCTCTGCTCGCCTGTCATAATGTTGAGCAAGACATCGATTCCGCCTTCGGTCAGTAAGCCGAACGCCTGTTCGTAGTCGAAGACCGTGGCGAAATTCAAGTCGACGAGGTTCTTCTTCAGCAGGCTAAGGCCGACCTCCTCGACGGAAAGCTTCTGCTCACGTATGTTACGCAGGAACTCGATCTTCTTCGTAATCTCAGGCGTCTCTAGCTCTTTTGTGAAAATCAAAATAGCTTGCTGCGCGTATTTTTTCTCCAGCTCCTGCAGGTCCTGGCTCACCACGTCCGACTCCTTTCCGATTATTTTTAGCTTGATGATCGGTTTCTTGCCTGACGATCCAGCGGCGTTTGCTCTGTTGAGGATTGAGAGGATTTTTTCCTCGGCTGCCTGCCTCGCCGATGCGCTGTCGACGTAGACTTCCTCGTAGAAAAATTTCCTGTTCTTTTCAAGCGGTATCGCCTCGATCTTCATTTCGTTTTTCGTCTCGCTTTTTGTTCCGCTGTCCAAGTAAATCTTCCAAAGGTATTTCGACACTCCGGATTCGGCCCTCTCAAGCTGCGTGGTCATCGTGCTTCCTGTTATCACAAATGTGGTGCTGCCAATCTTTTCCTGGACAGGAGTGTGGATGTGGCCGTTAAGGATCATGTCAAAGTCTTTCGGAAGGTTTGAAATCGTGAGACTCGGAGGCTCGAGAGGCGAAAAGACGTACGGGTCGATGCTCTGGTGAAGCAAAAGGACGTTCGTGCATCCCGGCATGGGCTGCGGATTCCAGGTGTCAAGCGTCTCCTTCGCAAACCTCTCTGGCACGGAAGACATGCCGAAAAATGCGACCTTCCTGCCGTCCTTTTCAAAGACTATGCTGTCGAGATGCAGATGGACGAGCAGTCCGGCGTTCTCCAGGGCGGTTAGCGTGTTCGCCTCGTCTTTCCCCCTTCTTTCGTGGTTTCCATGCAAAGCGATGACAGGAATGTGATTCAGGCTCCTTCGTGAAATTTCCTTCAAATCTTTCGTGGTGGAGACAAATTTTATTCCCGGATTCAGCTTGAGAAGCGGCTTGGACAGGACGTGCAGAGCCTTGCTCCATATCGCGGTCTTCGGAAGTCGCGAGTCGAAGATATCGCCAAGGATGAGAATGATGTCGCAGTCCATGGCCTTGTCGAGCGCCTCCTCCACTGCCGAGAAGCTGTCGTCCTCGATCTCGGAGTTGTAGCCGTGACCGAAATGAAAGTCCGACAACAACGCTATCTTCAGAGTCATAGAACCACACTCGCTGGCCCGCTGGACGAAGGAGTTGTATTAGTAATCGAGGAGAAAAAATAAATGCTTAAATCCTTTTTCTATTATAAAGGAATAAGTGAAACGCATGAAGATGGGTGGACGCCTTCCAGTTCCCGCTAAGTGAGCTTCTTCTGTTCAGCTTTATTACTCGAAATTCTCAATTTTTAAAAAGGAGGATGTCTTGATGGCAGATGAAAAAAATAAAGAGCCGAAGCAAGAGGGAGTAACTGTAAAGAAGAGCCAGGATTTTTCCGACTGGTACACGCAGGCAGTCATCAAAAGCGAGCTCGCTGACTACGGCCCAGTGCAGGGCACGATTGCGATAAGGCCTCACGGCATGGGAATATGGGAGAACATACAGAGAATTTTCGACGAGAAGATAAAGCGCACCGGACACATGAACGCCTCATTCCCGCTTCTGATACCAGAAAATTTCCTAAAAAAGGAGGCCGAACACTTCCAGGGATTCACTCCGGAAGTCTTCTGGGTGACGCACAACGGGGAAAACAAGCTCGGCGAGAGGCTCGCGGTCAGGCCGACTTCAGAGACGATAATCTACAATTTTTACTCGAAGTGGATCAGGAGCTGGAGAGACCTGCCTGTGCTGCTGAACCAGTGGTGCAACGTGCTGAGGGCGGAAATCAAATCGACAAAGCCGTTCATACGCGGTTCGGAGTTCCTCTGGCAGGAAGGCCACACTGCTCACGCGACCAAGGAGGCTGCCGACGCGGAGATGATGATGATTTTGGAGGAATACAGAGACCTCGCAGAGAGCTTCCTTGCAGTCCCGGTATTGACGGGATACAAGAGCGACAGCGAAAAGTTCCCAGGCGCGCTAATGACAACAACGTTCGAGGCGATGATGCCTGACGGGAAGGCGCTGCAGATGGGCACCTCGCACAACCTTGGGCAGAACTTCAGCAAGCCCTTCGACATAAAATTCCTGGACAAAGACGGGAGGCAGCAGCACGTCTGGACGACGTCATGGGGGATCTCCACCCGCTTGATAGGCGCGCTCGTGATGACCCACGGGGACGACAAAGGACTGATTCTGCCGCCGAAGATTTCTCCTTATCAGGTCGTCATTATTCCGATTTATTACAAGGAAGAGGAAAAGAAGGCTGTGACGAAGAAGGCCGAGGAACTTATGGCGGAATTTTCAAAGAGCGGCGTGAGGGCGACTGCCGATTACCGCGAAGGGTATTCGCCGGGATGGAAGTTCAACTACTGGGAGCTCAAAGGAATCCCGCTGAGGATAGAGATAGGCCCTCGCGACATAAAGGCAAAGCAGGTCGTGCTCGTCAGGCGCGACAATGGAAAGAAGTCGAATGTGAAGGAAAAAGAGCTCGTCAAGTCCGTGAACTCGACGCTGGAAAACATCCAGGAGAGCATGTTCAATGCCGCAAAGAAATTCCTGGACGAGAACATTCGTACGGCGAAGAATTACCTGGAATTCAAGAAAATTATCGAGGAGAAAGGCGGCTTCGTCAAGACAGGATGGTGCGGGGAGAAGCACTGCGAGGAACAGATAAAAGTCGAGACGTCCGCTACGATATGCACAATTCCTTTCAAGAGGGAAAAATCGGAGAAGTGCGTCTACTGCGAGAAGCCGGCGAAAGAGACGGTTTATTTTGCGAAATCGTATTGAATTTCCTTGAATAATTTATTAAATGAAATCCTTGATCTTGTGCTTTCTCTCTTCATGCAGCAACCATAACAGTAGGATTGCCGCATCGAGTCCTGCATTGCTCAGAAACGCCTCGCTGCCGCCGCCGAGAAGGAAGAGCTTGAACCTCTCGGTCGAAAAAGGATAGAAAGCCATGATTCCGTTTATGTCGCCGCCTCCGACCAGGTAATCGAGGAAAATGTGGAACAGTATGCCGAACGTGATGACCAAAAACAGCAGTGCAAGCCTGTGCTTCTTCCACAGCCAAAACACGGCAAAAGGAATCAAGAAAACCAACCCAAAAATCACGGTGTGCATGATCTCCCCGTGGGCAAGAAGAGGGATGTCGATGCCTATAGAGGTAAGAAATCTGAAAAGAGGGATGTCGATGTCCGGGAGCAGGCCTCCTATGCCGGCTATGAAAAGGGTCCACATCGTGAAATACTTCCGATGCTTGGCGACATAGTCCCTGTAAAGGTCGACAGCGATGATAGTCAGCAGCACGTGGGTGACAGCTAATGGCATTAATTAATTTTCGTTTGGGAAGCTAAAAAACTAAATAAAAACTGAAAACTGAAAAAGCCGAAAAACCACAACATATTTAAATGCAGTCAGCAAATTTAATTTATCAATTTCTTGTTTGATTGATTGGTGAGCAGATTTGAAAGGAATAACTGATGAAAGGCCTGAGATAAGGAAGACAGGGACGACCACAATAGGGATGGTCTGCAAGGATGGAGTTGTTCTTGCGGCTGAGAAAAAAAGCACTATGGGTTATCTTGTCGCGAGCAAGGAAAGCGAGAAGATCATCCAGGTAGAGGATCATGTCGCGATAACGATCGCGGGCTATTCAGGAGACGCGCAGTCCCTTGGGAGATATCTCAGGGCGGAGCTGAAACTTTTCGCAATACAGAACGGCAGGAGAGTGTCGCCGAAAGGCGCCGCAATTTTGCTTTCGAACATCTTGCAGGGCTCGAAATACTATCCGTACATGGTCCAGCTCATCCTTGCCGGATGGGATGGGGAGGAAGGAACCGCGAAAGTCTTCAGCCTCGATGCCCTCGGTTCGGTTGAGGAAGAGAGGCACTTCTTCTCGACAGGAAGCGGGTCGCCGATGGCGCTCGGCGTGCTGGAGAACAAGTACAGGCCGGGAATATCTATCGAAGAAGGGATAAAAATCGCGCTTGAGGCGATCACGGCGGCGATAGAGCGAGACATCGGATCGGGCGGGAAGGGAATAGACATAGCGACGATAACGAAGGACGGAGTGAAGGTCACCGGGCACGAATTCAGCCCGAGAACAATCAGATAGAAGCATAACGGATTAATACTTTTAGCTTGAGTCTTATATCGAGTAAAAGAGTCAAAGAACAATTTGAAACGAGTTTCCTTTTGTCAGTTGTTGATGAATGTTATTGAATGCTTTTGATTGTTTTTGATTATTTTTTATTATTTTTGAAAGTTATTAGCCGTTGTTGATTGTTGTTGATTGAAATGATAGAAATCCTTGAGAAAGTAAAGAACATTTTGCCAGCGGAAGCCATAAGCAGGGTCGAGCTCGAGGGCTCGGAACTAATCGTCTACACCAAGGACAGAGATTTTTTCGTAAAGCATGAGAGCATGATAAGGTCCGTGGTGGATCAGCTGAAGAAAAGGATAGAAGTGAGGCCGGAATCCGCAATCTGCATGGACCAGGAAGCTACCAAGAAAAAAATAATGGACATCGTTCCTCCAGAGGCGAATGTGAAGAACATTTATTTTGAGGAGGAGCGCAGCCTCGTCATAATCGCGGCAGAGAAGCCTGGACTTGTGATTGGAAGAGGCGGCGACACGTTCAGGCAAATCCGCTCGGAGACGTTCTGGGTCCCGCGCATCGAGAGAGTGCCTCCTATAAAATCCGACGTCATCGACGGGATAAGGAAGGTCCTGCATACGGAAGTGAAGTTCAGGAAGGAGTTTCTGAACAAAATCGGAGAGAAGATTTTCAGCGAGAGGAAGACGAACAGGGACTGGATAAGAATCATCCCCCTCGGCGGCTTCAGACAGGTCGGACGCAGCTGCCTGCTAATCGAGACGCCGAAGTCGAAGGTTCTTGTCGATTGCGGTGTCGCCCCTGGAGGACAGGGACTTGACGCATACCCGCTGCTCGCGACCAAGGAGTTCGATCCGGCAGAGCTCGACGCAGTTATCATCTCGCATGCGCACACAGACCACGTAGGTTTTGTTCCTTATCTTTTCGAGTACGGATACGAGGGACCGCTTTACTGCACGACTCCGACGCTCGATCTCTTCGCTCTGCTTGACCTCGATTACATCGACATAATGCAGAAGAACGGGGTGAATCCGCCGTATACGGTGAAGGGAGTGAAGGAGGCTGTCAGGCACAGCATCGCTCTCGAATATGGCGAAGTTTCTGACGTCGCGCCGGATGTCCGGCTCACTTTCCAGAACGCGGGTCACATACTGGGCAGCGCGCTGGTGCATCTCCACATCGGGGAGGGCCTGCACAACATCGTGTACGGCCTTGACCAGAAATACGGGAGGACGAACCTGCTAGAGCCGGCGTTCACGGACTTCCAACGCTGCGAGACCCTAATCATCGAGTCGACGTACGGAGGGGCGAACGACATCCAGACGAGCAGGCAGGAGACCGACAGGATTTTCATGGACGCGATAAATAGGACGATGGAGTCCGGAGGGAAAGTCCTGATACCTTCGTTCGCAGTGGAGCGCGCGCAGGAGATGATGACTTTGCTTGCGACGAACGGCTTCGAACATCCAGTTTTTCTCGACGGAATGATTTGGGACGCGAACGGAATATTCACAGCATATCCGGAATACCAGAGCAGGCAGATGCAGAAACTTATTTATGGGGGAGATGATCCCTTCAAGAACAGCATCTTCAAGAGAATCGGGTCGCAGGCCGACCGCGAAAAGGCATGGAACGAGAAATCTTCTGTCATCATCTCGACAAGCGGAATGCTGACAGGCGGGCCGGCTATCGAGCACCTGAAACAAATGGGAGAGGACCCGAAGAACCTGCTGCTGTTCGCCAGCTTCCAGGCAGAGGGCACGCTGGGAAAAAGAATACAGAAGGGGTGGAACGAGATACCGATAGGGGGAAACGGCGTCAACGGAAAGCCGAAGACGATGCAGCTAAAGATACAGATCGACACGATTGAGGGATTGTCCGGCCACTCGGACAGGAACCAGCTGCTGAACTTCATACAGGACCTCTCAGCGAAGCCAGACAAGGTCATAGTCTGCCACGGAGAACCGTCCAAGGCAGTCGAATTCGCGAGGGCGGTGCACAAGATTTTCAGAGTGGAGACGTACGCGCCGAGGAACCTCGAATCGATAAGATTGAAATAAATTCTTTGTTGTTTGATCCTATTCGCTAATTGTTTTATGCATTTTCAAAAAATTGACTGAATTATTGAGCAAAGTTCTGTTTCACAGCTTGAAGATAACCAAATCCCCATTCTTGAGTTGGTTCTATAACTGATCCTTCCGAAAATTCATTCCATGCTTCTATCATTATCATTTTATTGTTTTGTGAATCTGCATAACTTTTGATTCCATTTATCATTGTTGAGAATTTTTCTGGTGTACTTCCTGATCTTGCTATAAACCAATCTCTTCTCCCATTTTGATAAGAAAGTGTATCATTAAAACCAGGTGACAAAGCAGGAATGAAACTTACTCCTTGTGCATTAGCTCCGTTTTTCCAACTAGGGGTCAAAGATAAATATGAAGAGACCATTAAATCATAGGGTGCAGTTTCCCCGCCAGCCGCAGGCCATGAATACACTGTTATCGCATCAAATTCTTTGTTGAGCTTCTGGCTCGTTAAGCTAAACCACCCCTCCCCTCCTGGTCCGTAAACTCCTATTAGATAAGGATGCAAATTGTTCTGCTGATTATTGGACTTCATAGATTGAATCCTAGATAAGAGATCAGATTCTTCCGAGGGAGTGAATTCTCTCCAGTTTGGCTGAATAATTATGAATATAACTGGTCTGTCGTTGACTTTCAAGTAGTTTGGATAGTCGTAATATTTTGACATGTAAACAACCTGAGTTGCAAAAATATTCGGATCAACATTACTCGGAGGGCATGATGTACATAGAGGCGTAGCAAGCTCGTGAGGTGCGATAAATGCAAATTTAATATATGGGAGAAAATCTGCTTTCAAAAATCCTTGCTGCACTCTGTCTTCCCAAAACCCAACTGTAAAGAATGAAATACCATTCTCAACTGCCCATTTGATATGATAATTAATTACCGTGATATTTCTTGCATCATACTGTCCAAGGATTGGTTGAAAAACATGGTCTCTCCAATCGAAATAGTTGTCTGTAGGTGCAGGATCCCAATTCGGCCACCAATATGCTCCGACAAGATAATTGGATTGAACAGACACAGGTGGAGGAATTGAAAAAGTCGTTGTTGTAGTTGATGTTGTAGTAGGAAATGAAGAAGTTGTTGATGACGTGGAAGTGCCCGGGCAATAAACGCCTATTCTGTTGACAGTTAAATCAATTCCGACTATTGTTCCGTCTGCCAGAATATTCGCTGCATTTAATCTGATTGTCATACCAGTTGAAATGGAATCTTTTCCAGAGCCTTGAGAGATGACAAGTGAATCTATTACAGAATTATTGATATCTTTAATTATCACTCTTACCCAGCTATTCGCAACAGCTTCAGTCACAGAAACATAGTAATCTCCATAAGCGAAAGGATTGTTTGTATTGGAAGTCACAATGACATGCAGGCAACTTGGAATTGAAGTCGTAGTTGTTGTAGTTGGGGATGATGAAACAGCTGTCTGAGTTGCTTGTAAGCAAAATCCATTTGAACATCCACTTGGACAATATTGTTGATTGACCCAGATGACACTACAATCTGACTTTTGGAATAATTGCTGTTGAAAATTGTTAAGGCACTGAAAACTGTTAATATAACTTTCAGTGCAAGTAGTTTTTCGAACAGACGAGGTACTTGTTGAAGTTGTCTGACTGGGCGGAAGATTTAGCGTGAATGACTTAGGATAAATAAAAAAATAGGTAGTGGCTGCAACTGCCAGAGATATAAGAACAATAGGAATTAACAGGGAGATGCCCATTCCCATAAACATCGTATAAATTATATTCCTTTAACAGAGGTTAAATTAACATTTTATAAATTTTTTTATTGACTCTGACTTCCGAAAGGAGAACCGACCGCGAACGGTGATCCGAGGCCGAGGCCGAACTTGTAGACCTCGAACATGTCCTGATTGGCGGTGTTGATGTAAGTGGTCTCAAGGCCGACCTTTATGTTTGGTGAAAGGATGCTCTCGCTTCTCTTGTTCGACGCCCAGAGCAAAACAGATGCGAGCAGCAGCTTCTCGTCGTCTCCCGCGCCCCCGTCCGAAAAGTTTGCTATCCATGCCGCACGGCTCACTCCTGTTTGGTTGAGGATGACGACAGGATAGCCGCTCGGCTGGGCTGTCAGAATAATCTTGTTCTGGTTGCCGTCGATAGGCTGTATGTCCATGAGCTGACTGTTGGTGCTGCTGTGGAGGAAATCATTGAAGACGAATGTCGGCCTGATTGAAATCCCGACTCGATTGTATCCGGCTATATAATTCAGATGGAGATTCGTGGTGCCAAGGGTGAAATCGTCTCCGGGAAGGACCTGCGTGTCTGCCTGGCCGTTCTGGTCTGTGTCGAAATAGATGAACGAGCTGCAGTCCCAAAATCTTCTCTGCACGCCTCTCAAAGTAATGTTGCCCTGGGTGAAGTTGCCGCAGTCCTGTATGGCAACGTCATTCGGCACTGTCATGGTCTGATTTGGAATAGTCTTGACCGGTATGGGGATGTGATAGAAATATTTGTATGCGCCGTAAAAAATGTCGCTTGTATTCGCCGGATTTCTTGGGAAGCTGTCCGTGGACTGAACGGATCCCGATCCTATGCTGACCGCGTTCAGCCCGAAAATCTTCTGCTGGGTAAGATCGCTGTTCACCTGAGTGACGTCAGAGAAATTTACAAGTTCCACAACCCCTTTCTCGGAGTTTATGTAGTTCTGTATATTCTGCTGGTATGCGCCGAGGGACTTGTAACCAAGGATAAGGAGGACGTCTGAAGGCTGGCCAATGGACTCGAGGTTCGTCTTCGGAATCAGCACGTTGACCGTCCTGCCGTTGAAGGTCATACCGCTGAACCAGCCTGAGAGCATGGTGATCTGCTCCTCGGTGCAGTTGCACGCGATTATGAAATTATTCTTTATCACCCCGTCCGTGTCTGACCACGCTATTAGGTTGGTCTGGCTGAAAGGCAGCGCCCCGTCGAGATAAGATTGCAGGGAATCAGGGCTGAAGGAATAATTGTAGAGGTTGCCGAGCCTGTCCATGGTGAGGATGCTGTCCCTGGCAAGAAGGGTCAGGTAGGCGTCGCTCCATCTGTTCTTGTAGGCGAAGCCCGGGAAGAAAATGCTGAATGCCAGGAACACAACTATCAGGACAGTTATCACTTCGATCAGATTGATTACTCCTTTCATTTTTTCATTCCTTCTTTTTCTCTCATGCTTTTTTATTACGAATTTGTTTTATTTGTTTTATTTGCTTTATTTTTTTTTTGCTATCGATTCAAACCACCTGAACAATCAGTTGAGCATAAAATGTGCTGTTGATGTCCGCAAAGCGGGTTATCGAGACGTTTATCGCGCGCACCGTGGGGGTCGCTGTCTGGCATGTTAAAATAGATGCTACATCGCCGGATGTGACGTTGATGAGACTTATTATCACGGAAAAGTCATTGCCTGTCCCGAGCCAATTCTTAATGTTGCTGTAACCGCTGCCCTGGCATTGGCTGTTGAAAGCATATACTTTCGGCGTCGAAATAAGGTTCGTCACGTTTTGCATCTCGTCGTTCAATCCGATTCTCTGGACGGAAGAAGGGCTCGACTGGACCACGCTCTGCCAGTTGATGGGATAGCCGGCATCGTTGATAAGAAGTTCGGAAATCTGGTAAGCCTCGCTCCTTATCTCCTCGTTCCTCAGCTGGGTAAGGTAGGTCGGGAAGAAATAGAGGAGCTGGAAGGCGAAGTACGATGCGAAGGAAAGGAAGACCACGATTGCGACCAAGTACTCGGCGAAACTTATCTGTCCCTTCGATTTCAATTTCATGATTCTCTAAAAATATATTCGGTTAGACGCCTAAAAGATTGACATATTTCAGGATAAGCATGACGCCGACAACCCCGGCGGTCATTATGATGCTGTGCTTCAGGCCTGACGCAAGGGAGTTGTCCGCAATCTGCCCAGCTACCAGACCGGACGAGAACGCGACTATAACGCTCATGAAAAAGAACAGCGATGTGTAGTACGCGCCGATTGAGCCCGCCTCTATCGCGAAGAGGTACTTTGCAGGAATGTCGTAGAGGCTGCATATTGCGGCTTCAAATCCCAGAGGATTTAGGCACGGGTTGGAAAGCCCGACAGCCTCCGCGCCTCCAGGCGTCGAGGAGATCTCGAAAATAGGGACAAGAAGCTTGTTGATCGAGGCGACTATGCCGACGAAGGTGAACGCTATGCCGTACATGAGCATCACGTACTGGTTGAGCAGGGATTTCCTTTCCTTCTCCGCGTCCTCGAGCTGGTTCATGTTGTCGGCAACGGTCTCGAGAGTCGCGACGATGTCCCCGCCGGATGCGTAGGATTCCCTGATAGTCTCTAGTGAGGAATACATGCGCTTGCTTGATTTGATCCTCTCCGTAAACTGGTCAAGGACCTTGTTGACTGGCATTGACCATGAGAGCTGATGCGCCATCTTCTTGACTTCCTTGGAGAGCCTGCCGTAGTCGAGCCTGCTGTTCATGATGATGGCCTGATGCAGAGGCATGCCAGAACGGAGGATTTCGACGACGTCCCTGAGGAAGATGGGGAACTTCTCCTCGACCTCCTTTACCGTCCTGTATTTTTCGTACCTTATTAAAACCACGGGAACCGCGATGAGAAATATCCCAAGAATTATGCCGTTCCCGATAACTCCGGGGTTCTCGGAAAGTATTCCAAGGACGATTATCACCGCAGTTATCACTGTCGAAATCGATGCGATTTTTATTTCCGGCGCTATCTTGACCATTTGCTCACCATCACTTTTCATTCACCGTCATTTTCTATTCATCATCATTCTTTCTATTCATCATCATTCTTTCTATTCATCATCATTCGCTTCCGGGAGAGGTCGACTTGACAAAAAGTACGAAAATCGCCGAGACCATGGGGAGGAAGAGGAATATCATGAAGAACTGAATGAATATGGAATTGCTGCCGCCTCCCGAGATTCCGGCCAGGATTGACGTCAAGATGACAAAGAAGATCGCGCCCAGGACTATGGCTGTAAGATAGACTTCGATGAATATGGTCAGCTGGTGGGAATATTCGAAAAGCTTTCTCCTGTATTCGGCCATGAATGACTTCGACTTTTCCCTCAAATAGACCGACACGTCCCCGCCCGACCTGCTCGTGGACAGGATTCCATAGAGCAGCTCCTTCAGGGATTTGCTTGGTGTCCTCTCGATGGCCTTCTCGAGGGCCGTGTTGATGTCTATCCCGAAAAGTTTCATCTCAGTCTGGATTCTCCCGAGCTCCTCGGCCAAATCGCCGCTCGACGCGAACTTGGAGAATATCTGGAAGACTTTATACAGAGGCAGTTTGGAGCTTGCGACCGTCGCCATCTGAAGGGAGGCGAACGGAAGCACGACGTCTATGTTCTTGGCCCTGTTCCTGATTATCACATTGGGGTAGCTTATGTAGACGAAGAAGAATATCGCGGTGAGGAAAAACGAGACAGTCATCGAGGTTATGAAGCCGAAGAGGAAGTTCTGGAATGCGAGGGCGAAGATGAACGAGAGAAGGGGGATCTCTATGATGAAAATAAGAAACGAGAGCAGGATTCCGCCGGCAAGATATTCCTGGGCGGACATCTTGATCTTCGCCCTTTTCAGGTCGAGATTGAGGTTTGTGAAATAGGGGCTGATTGTATCGATTACAGGAGAGAACATTCTCATTGCAATTTTTATATATTCACTCATACATTCCTACCAAACTGTAAACATTCCTAATAATATTTAGGGGGGTTGTAGAAAAAACTAACCTTTGCTGCCCAATATGCTGGCAATGACCTTCTCCGGATAGTTGTAATAGATGTTCACTACCGCGTTTACGTCGGTGTATTCTTTCAAGTTCCTTCTCTGCATCCAGTTCAGAACTATCATCCTTCTCTCGAGCTCGTCGATGATCTGCTTGTCGCCCATTCCAGTCTGAATCGCTATCTCCTTGAGCACCATGCTGCTGCTCGCGACATCAAACGTGTCGTTGATGGGGTTCCACTTGAAGACCTGGTTCGTCATCGGCTGCTTTGTCTTCTCGTCGACTCCGACGACTTCCAAGACCTCGTTGACCCTCCTCACTTGCTTGTTCTTGTAGCGAGTCCCGACCAGGAAAACGATCACGTTTGCGCTGGCGACAAGCGTCGAGGGCAGGCTGATCGGAGGGCTTGTCAGGCGGTCGATGAGTTTCTGCATGTTCTCTGCGTGTATTGTGGCAAGAGACGGGTGGCCGGTCGCCATCTCCTGGAAGAGAACGTACGCCTCCTTGCCTCGAACCTCTCCGACTATTATGTAATCGGGTCGCTGCCTCAGGCTTTCCTTCAGCAAATCAAAAAGGTCAATCTCCCCGTACTTCCTGCCCTCCTCAATCTCGACAGCCGAGCGGGCGACCTGCGGCACCCAGTGGGGGTGAGGCAGCTTGAGCTCCGGAGTGTCCTCTATGCTCACAATCTTTTTCTCGGGACGGATGAAAAGCGAGAGAACGTTCAGCATTGTGGTCTTTCCAGAGGCCGTCCCTCCCGAGACAATGACGCTCTTTCCAAAATCGACTGCAAGCCACAGGAACGCCAGGGTCTTCACATCGACAGTCCCGTAGTTCAACAAATGAATCGGAGTCAGCGGCTTTTCGGTGAATTTCCTGATAGTGAAATTGCTGCCTCTCCTGGCAATGTCAGTCGCCAGAGTCGCCTGAACTCGCGAGCCGTCGGGAAGCGACCCTCCTAGGAGCGGGGAGGCTACAGAAAGTGATTTGCCAGCGAGTTGCGCAAGCCTTGTGACGAACGAGTCAAGCTCGTCAGAATCGCGATAAAAGACGTTTGTCATCACAGAACCAAGGGCAGAATCGCGGTGGAAGACGAAAATCGGGATATCCAGACCGTCGCAGCTCACGTCCTCGATCTCTTCGTCCTGCATGAATGGCTCTATCCTTCCAAGGCCTATGAAATCTCTTTCCATAAAATAATGAAGCGTATCTCTCTCGTCGGGAGTCAGCTTGAAGCCGTAATACCCGATTATCTCGTCCACCTGCTTTCGGATGTACTGTTTGGCCTCCACAGTCCTCATCTGGGCGAAGTCTATGTCCAATTTCTGCTCGAGGAGTTCCTTCACCCTGATCATTACCTCCCTTATCTTGGCGGTCATCTGAGGCTCTAAAACTTTGTACAAATATTTGTTCATCTTCGGGTCCCAGGAAATTGTCGCGCTGGCATACACTTTCTCTCCCTTCGCAGGCTTTTTCGGAATCAGCGGATAGTTGAGATGCGCCGGATGTTTCACGGCCTCAGGCTCGACCTTGCCGATTGTGACGAACTTCGGAAGGGTCAGCGGAATGCGCACTCCGCGCAACAAGAATCTCAGCGGGCGCAGCTCCGGAGATATGTACGACTCATACTGATCCTGCAGCTGAGGCAAAACAGGAGCGGGCGCCTCTTCGAAAGTTATTTGAGGCAATTGAATCTGCGATTGCTGCTGCTTCTGCCGTTCATTCTGCCGTTCATTCTGTCGTTCATTCTGTCGTTCAGACTGCTGCCTCTTTAGCTCCTCTTGCTGCTGGACCTGCAGCTGAATCTGCTGTTGCTGTAATTCTTGCTGCTGCCTAAGCAATTCTTCTTGCTGCTGTTGCTGTATCGATTGCTGAGGCTGACCTTGGGGCTGAGTTTGAGGCTGCTCATGCTGTTCTTTCCTAGGAATTTGGACCGCAATAATCGGGACTTTTATAGGCCTGACAAGAGCCTTCTCGTGAGGATAAGGGGTTATCTGAATTATCGGCTGCGAAGATTCTGATTTCTTCTCCATATAGGAGACCTGTGCGGACATCGATTTCAAGTATCCAATTCTTGCTCTCTGAACGAAATTCTTGAGCATCTCATTCATGAAAACAAATCACCCTATATAATATTTTGCTTGATTAGCTTATTGTTATTTGGTTCTTAGTTCTGTTAAGCATGACGGTTATAGGTCTCGATGAAATGACAAGCCCGCTCCCTGTCAATGACTCGTTGATGTTGTGATATGTGGTGGTGGAGTTGATCGCCGCGTAAGGAATGGAAACATTGAGGCCGTACGTGCCGAGGCTTACCTGAAAGTAACTGCCGGCCGTCGTGTTGGATGTCTTCACAGTTATGTTCACGCTGTCGCATTGCTTGCAAGAGTCGAATGCGGCGAGGGCGATGGAAGAGAAATAGCTGTTTGTCAGTTTCACGCCTTCGATGGCGGCCTGATTCTGGAAAATGTCCGACTCAAAGCGGAAAAACTGGCCGACGCTGATGAAAATGGTCAATCCTATAATGAAAAAAAGGACGAACTGTATCACCAGAGACTGAGCTTTCAGCATTTACAATTTACCCTAGAAGAACTTTTACTTCTACTATATTTAATGTTTTTCCGCCGACGTCGACCGAATACACGTTGCCGCGCGTGAACCTGACCGTATTGCCCGAAGAAAGGACTATGCTGGAAATCTGCGGCTGGAGCAAAATCTTGAATCCCTGGGTGGCGTCGCTGTCGAGTTCCCTGAACTGAACCTTGTAGGTGATGTTGTAACCGCTCGAGTACCTGTCAGCCCGGACGCAGACTACATAGGGATTCTGCCCGGTGATGCCGGCAGACGGAGGGCACTTGTCCGAAGAGCTTATCGTTATCCACCCGACGTCATAGGCATAATTGGAGACCGTGCTGTAGATTGCGAAGCTCAAGGAATTATTTTCAGGAGTATATGTCGACACGCAGCCAGCCAGAGGGCTTCCGCTGCCATCGGTATCGACGCAGGGAGAGAGAATCCAGCCTCCTTTGACGTTGCCTGTGAAAGTCTGGTCCCCGCCGTTAGTCGCCACGGCAACTATCTTGCTGGTGATAGAATTGATGTTGTTCTGGTCGAAATAGCTGAAGGTGCGGTCGACGACGGCGCTGTCCTGCCTCTTCTGAATCAGGGGGATGCCCCACGTGTATGCTGTCGCCACAAGAGCTATCGCAATCACGATTATTATCACGGCAGAAATTATGTCCTGCTGGCCTTTATGAACTCTTTTTGATCTCGGAAATTTGGCCATAATTAAATTTACCTTATAGTAGTATTAAGTTTTTAGGCGTGTGAAGAAGAAGGAGGCATCGGCTTTCTCATCATCTGTGGCGGAGGCATAGGAGGCCTGTATCCGCTGATCCTTCTTTCCATCTCGTCCAGCACGTTCAGGAGAGACTGGTTGTTATCGACGATTTTCTTGTTGGTCTCAATCAAAACATCGAGCTTCTGGGCAAGGGGCTTCATTCCTTCGGCGAGCGATTCGCCGCTTATCCCGCCGTGCTGCTCCTCGCCGTTGGACGCCTTTATGTAAGACAAGAGCTCCTTAAGGTCGGCGACGAGCTCCTCGATGCGGGCGGGCAGCCTCGACAGCTCGATTCTCAAGGCGTCGTTTGCCATCGCAAGCTCTTCGACGAGCTGCTGGTTCATCCTTATGATGTCGACCATTTCCCTGTAGAACTCTTTGACGCTGAAACTTCCGGAAGTCTTTTCAAGCTCGTCAATCCTCTTTTCCATCCTTCTCAAAGGAGAAACAGGGATGAGCTCGAACTCCTCGTGATGTTCGTGATCTTGACGGTCGTGACGATTTTCTTCCGACTCGTTGCGGACTGGTTTTTCAAAAGGCATTATAACTACCTATTGTCCTTTATCTACTATTAATTAGTTGCCTATTTAATTATTTCTGAAAGAGAGTTAATAAAAGTTTACTTTGCGGGGTCAGGGTTGATTTTGACATGCCTGTGGAGCGCTCGTCAGGAGCAGTCGTATTTTATGAAGAAAACGGCAGCGTGAAGTTTCTGCTTTTGAGAAGGGGCCCGGCTTACTGGGACCTGCCGAAAGGGAGCATCGACAAAGGCGAGGATGAGCTGGCGACGGCGGAGAGGGAAATAAAGGAGGAGACCGGCCTGACGGACGTGAAATTCGTCCCGGATTTCAAGGAAAAAATCAGCTATTTCTACAAGCGCGAAGGCCAGACAATCTACAAGGAAGTGGTTTTTTTCCTGGCAGAGACGAAGACGAAGGAAATCAAAATCTCGAAGGAGCACGATGAGTTCGGATGGTTCGACTACGAGGAAGCTTTCAAGAAGGTCAAGTCGAAAGAACTGATCGAGAAAGTCAACAAATTCTTGAAATCAAAATCGAAAAACTTGAAAGAATTTTTGTAAAAGTTACGCCTGAATTTAGATGCGGGAGGTGTGCATTAAACAAAAAGTATACTGCGTCCTTTTTGTTATTTATTTTGTTTTTAAAATTTCTAAACTGATAGATTCGCCGATTTTCTTAACTTCCTCACCTATTCCTTTAATTCCTTCTACTTGGCCTTCAAGTTCTTTCACTTGGGCATCCAGCTGTTCATTTTCGGTTCTTAGATTTTCATTCAAAGTGGTTATTGCTCGCACACCTGCTGAAAGTTGCAAAACCGTATAAACAGGAACATGTGTTTTGACGAATCTACTGAATGCTGGAACATAACCTTTGTAGGGTTCTAATTTTCCGATTCGAGATGAAGATGAACTTTCCGCAAAACTTCTTTTCAAATTCTCATGTAAACGGTTCACATTATTAGGACTGCCATCAAGTAAGAGTGTAATTCCTTCTTTTCCTTCTAGATATCTGATATCAAGTCCTTTGAGAAAATATCCGCCCAATTCAGAAGTTATAAGTGCTTTATAGGTATCTTCTTGAGCATCTCTGCCTTCAATAGCTATTCTTCTTTGAACCATAACATCACTACTATTCTATCTTATTTTCAGATTTATTAAGATTTAACTAGTTTACCGCACTATACTTTTTGTTTCATGCGGGAGGTGGGATTTTAACCTAAGAATTATTTACTCGCCCATGTCTTCTGCGCCTGGCATTCCACCAGGTCCTGGGCCTCCGCCTCGCGAGAGCTTGCTTGCGGAAATGACATCGTCAATTCTCAAAATCATCTCAGCAGCCTCAGAAGCCGACTTTATCGCCTGAGTCTTGACCTTGAGAGGCTCGACTACTCCCATCAGGAGAGCGTCAGAGACGCTGCCGTTCTCGAGATTTATCCCGAAGCTCGTCTTGCCCTGGTCGTGAGCCACGCGGAGCTCGACAAGCGTGTCAATCGGATCGAGGCCGCCATTCTCGGCGAGCGAACGTGGAATAACTTCAAGGGCTTCGGCAAAAGCAAGAATTGCAAGCTGCTCTCTCCCTGAGAACTTCTCAGCGAACTTTCTCAATCTCTTTGCAGCCTCGGCTTCCGGACTTCCCGCGCCTGGAACGATTTTTCCAAGCTCAAGGGCAGAAGCGACTGCTCCGATCGCATCCTCGATGCTCCTGTCAATCTCGTCGACGACATGGTCAGTGCTTCCACGAACAAGAATAGTCACAGCCTTCGGATTCTTGCATTCGCGAATAAATGTCATTGCTTCCCCGCCAATCTTTTTTTCCTCAACAATTTTTGCATAACCCAAATCAGTCGCAGCCAGATCGTCAAGATTCGACACGATGCGTCCGCCTGTCGCCTTTGCTAGGAGTTCCATATCCGACTTCTTTACGCGCCTGCTTGCAAGGATTCCTTTCTTGGCAAGGTAATGCTGGGCGAGATCGTCAATTCCCTTCTGGCAAAGAACTACGTTAGCTCCGGCAGCCACAACCTTTTCTGTCATTACTTTAAGCATGCGCTGCTCGGTCTCGAGGAAGGCCTGCATCTGCTCTGGCGATGTTATGCGAATCTCTGCATCAGTCTCCGTTTCCTTGACCTCAAGCGCCATGTCAAGAAGCGCGATCTTTGCGTTCTCGATTCTTTTCGGCATTCCTGGATGTACGACTTCCTTATCAATGACAATCCCTCTTATCAGCTCGGTCTCTTCGGCCGATCCACCGTGCTTCTTCTCCCTCTTTATGTTGTCTGTATCAATAACAACCTTTCCATTTTCTTTTTGTGCAACTTCCTTTATCGCATTGACAACAATTTCTGCAAGAAACGGAGAGCTCCTCTCGACGCTTTTTCCTGACATCGATGTCAAGGCAATCTGATTCAACATCTCATTTTCCTCAAGCTCTATGGGCTTTGCGATCTCTTCCATGATTTTCAAAGCCTCGTCTTTCGCAATCTTGAACCCGCGCGTGATGACTGTAGGATGAATATCCATGTCAAGAAGCTCTTCTGCCTTCTTTAGAAGTTCTCCCGCAAGCACGACAGAAGTTGTCGTACCGTCGCCGACCTCCTCGTTCTGCGTCTTGGCGACTTCGACCATCATCTTGGCAACTGGATGCTCGATTGACATTTCCTCCAAAATTGTAACTCCATCGTTTGTTATGACGATATCGCCGATAGAATCAACAAGCATCTTGTCCATTCCCTTCGGCCCGAGAGTGGTCCTCACCGCGTCGGCGACCGCCTTCGCGGCCTCGATGTTGTTCTTCTGGGCGTCCCTTCCGACAGTTCTCAGCGATCCTTCAGGAAGAATGAGCACTGGCTGTCCTCCAAGGCTTCCCATCATTGCGTTTGCCATTTTTCTTTCACCCGTTTCTTCGCCGTTTAGAAATTCCAATGTGTATGTAGGTATACAAAGTATTTAAGCTTTCTCCCTCATCCTCTTCCTGAGGTCCCGTGACGACTTGATTCCAGGCAGCTCGCTCTCTAGCAGAACTGGGACGCCTTCGACGTTCGCTTCCTTCGACTTCTTCGCGACATAAAACGCCTTGGTCGACAAGATCGCGGACAACTTCTTGACATTCTTGACGTCCTTAATTTCGCTTGCGTTCGGAGTCAGGTTTGTTATCACAGAAAAGCTTTCTTTTCCGACAATCTCGAACGGCGCGGCATTAACAGAGGAGTTTTCTATACCAATCCTGTCAAACTGGGTTGAGACGGATTTCTGAAAATTGTTCTTCGGCTTCATGTAAGTCGGCCTCTCGATCTTTTTCATTTCGTAATTTCTCGCCAGCCCGATGCCAAGCATCCTCTCGAGCTTCTCGAGCGTCTCGGCGCTGGGATTTTTCCTCTTCTTCTCTATCTCGTAGAGCGCCTTCTTGGAAATTCCAATCAGCTCCGAAAGTTCTTGGAGCGAAAAGCCGCTTTCCTTGCGCTTCTCCCTCAAGGCAGCCGTGTCGATGTCGACGCTGTGCTTTCCCTTCGCGGACCGGATTGCGGCGACGTCCTCCCCTTCCAGCACGTTCTCGAACATCTCCGGAGTAACGACTGGAATCTGGAAACGAGAATAAATCATGTTGTCCTGCAAAAAGTCTCTGTTTGACTTTATCGAAACGACAAACGGATACGCTGATAGGAAATATGAGATTGAACGGAGACTTGCCGCCTGATCCTGCTGAAGAGCGTCAACGTTTATCTGCGTCTTGACTAGCATGAGCTGCTTCTTCTTAGCGGCCACGTCGAACGCCCCCTCGCTGACGAAGACGTGAAAGTCCTTCGAAAGCAAAGAATTAACTACTTTGTTCACTAGAAAGGATTTATTGAACATGCTGCATCAATAGAAATTTAGTAGAAGTTAAGCATATAAAGAAATGTGTTTGTAGGTATACAGTTCAAACATAAAAAAAAAGAAACAAAGAAAGCAAAGGGCCCGTAGCTTAGCCTGGTTTCTTTCAAGACAGGAAAGAGCAATCGACTTATATGTCAGCTAAGCTTACACGGAGAAATCGATAGGTCGAGGGTCCAAATCCCTCCGGGCCCATTTTATTTTTTTCCTCAAATTTTCCTGAAAGGAATTTTATATATTCTATAAAACATGTTTTATAATATATAGTTAGAAATACAACTGACAGTATTCGTTTCATGCCTGCCCGCAGCGGATCTCACAAATCACTGTCTTCACTCTCTACCTGGGCTATGAAAGGCCTCAAGGCCGAAGACTTCCCATGCCCATTGCCATTACTATTACCATTACCATGGCCGTTCATGTACTGGTCTTCCTTCCTGAACTGCTTGAACTCAAGCACGAAGATCGCCGTAAGCAGCACTATCTCGATTATGTAGAATACAAACTCGATCGGGTCCATCATAGGAAATCAATCTCCGCACATGTAATGGACGGACTTCTATAAGAAGCTCGCAGGAAAAGTATATACGGAGGCGGCGCGGAATTCAAAATCTTTTTAAGGCGCGAAGGCTATGTGAAAGGATGTTATCAAACATATGTTTTCAAGAATATGGGTTTGGCGCCGAGTTAGCTTTTTTCGTTGAATAAAGATGTAATTATTCTTATGCAGGCATCGAAAAGGAAAATTTCATACAAATTTTGGGTCGACAAGACAGCGGAAGACGTAATCAGCCGCGAGAAGAAGCTGAAGAGGGGATTGAAAGTTTTCAGGACCGAGTCCGGCCTCGGCGCATCGGGCATCCCGCATGTCGGCAGCTTCACAGACGTCGTGAAGTCGAACGCAGTCGCGCTTGCGCTTGAAGACCAGGGAGTCAAGGCCGAATTCATCCCTTACGCCGACGACCGCGACGGACTGCGAAAGGTGCCTCTCGGTTTTCCGGACTGGCTCGAGAAATACATAGGCTCGCCTGTGACCGACATCCCGGATCCTTTCGGCGACTGCCACGAGAATTACGGAAAGCATATGGCGTCGATGCTGCTCGAAACGATTGAAAAAGTCGGGATAAAGGCCACTCCGCATTTCGGCTCAGAGGATTATCGCAAAGGGATTTTCAACGAGCAGATTCACGAGATACTTGTAAACGCGGACAAAATCGGCGCGATAATCAAAAAGATGCTCGGACAGGAAAAGTATGTCGACACGCTTCCTTATTTCCCTGTGTGCGAGAAATGCGGGAAGATTTACACGACTAGGGCGATAGAGCTGCATGCGAAGGAGCACAGGGTGTCATACGTTTGCGACGGCAACTTCCTCGGGAAGAACATGAACAACAGGAAGGAGATCGAAATCAGGGGATGCGGCCACAAGGGGGAGGCAAGCTATTTTTATGGCAGCGGCAAACTGAGCTGGAAGGTCGAGTTCGCGATGAGGTGGGCGGCGCTCGGCATCGTCTTCGAAGGATACGGAAAAGAAATCCGGGACTCGGTCCTCGTCAACGACGAGATATGCAGGCAAATTATGAAATTCGAGCCTCCTGTCCACGTGATGTGGGAGCTCTTCCTCGACAAGGGCGGGAAGAGGATCTCCAAATCATTCGGCAACGTCTTCACGCCGCAGGTCTGGATGAACTACGGCTCGCCGCAGAGCCTGATGCTGCTAATGCTGAAACGGTTCGAGGGCACGCGAGAGCTCGACGTCACGGACATACCGAAATACATGGACGAGCTCGACCGACTCGAGGAAAATTATTTCGCGCTGAAAAAAATAAAGGACGAGAGGGAAAAGACGAACACGAAGAGATTGTTCGAGTACGTGCACCTGCTGAAGCCGCCGAAGACGGAGTCGCCTCACGTCCTGTTCGATTCCTGGGTCGAGCTGGCAAAAATCCTTCCTGCGGAAAAACAGACCGATTTTGCGATCAGAAAGCTGAAAGATTTCGGGCATTTGAAATCGAAAAAAGTCGACGAGCAGACAGAGAAAATCATCGAAGAGAAATTGCAGTACGCGAAGAACTGGCACAACGACTTCGTGCTGCAGAAGATGGAGAAAGGCTTCGAGGTCCCGAATGACGCGAGGCCGGCGATACAGGAACTGATACAGCTGATCGAGAAGGAGAAGGATGGGGAAAGAATTCAGAAAGAGATTTTCCTCATCGCGAAGAAGCACGGCATGCAGCCGCCGGAATTTTTCAAAATCATTTACAGAGTCCTTGTCAACGAGGACAGGGGGCCGCGCCTAGGGCCGTACATAATCGAGAGAGGAAAGGCAGAAGTAGTTGAAAAGTTAGAGGAAGCTTTGTGAGCTGAGGCCTATTTATGACAACATGGCTTTTCTGGCAAGATGCGTACATGAAGGAATTCGACGCGAAAATAACCTCGATTGACAGCAATACCAACGAAGTTGTCCTCGATCAGACGTGCTTCTACCCGGCAGGAGGAGGACAGATTTTCGACACCGGCGAGATAAGTGGGGTGAAAGTCATTGAGGTGAGAAAGGACGATAATGATGTAATCTACCACAAGATTGAAGGACCGGCAAATTTCGGCGTTGGAGACACTGTACACGGAAAAATCGACTGGGATAGAAGACACAACATAATGAAACTGCACACATCGGCGCATATCATCGATTTTGTTCTGATAAAAAACTATGGCAATGTGTCGTTCACAGGAAGCCAGATTTACCCGGACAGGGCGAGGATGGACTTCAACATAGAGAAAATGGACGACGAGATTATGAAAAATATTGAGCAAAAGTCCAACGAAATCGTGAAAATGAATCTTGACGTTGTTTCTAGGATCATATCGAGAGAAGAGTTTGAATCTAATCCAGACTTGAAGAGATTGGCAGACACCACACATTATGATAAGTACAAAACCTTCCGTGTCGTTGAAATAAAGACTCTAGACGTTCAGCTTGACGGCGGGACGCATGTCGCGAACACCGGAGAGATCGGCAAGATAAAAATCGTCAAGAGGGAAAACAAAGGTAAAAATAACCGCAGAATCACTATTATTGTAGAATAACATGTCTTTTGAGGAAACAATCTTTGCCAGAGAAGAAGTTCTGCTCCCTGAATTTTTGCCAGAGGCCCTTCCACATAGGGAGAGCCAGAGACAGCTGGTCGCAGATAACATTCAACCGGCGGCGTTCGGACGAAAACCGCAGAATACTTTTATTTTCGGCGCCCCTGGAATTGGAAAGACTGCCACAACTCTTTTCATTTTCCGCGAGTTCGAAAATTTCAGCGAGCGCGTCAAGACTATCTACATAAATTGCTGGGATTACAAAACCGCCCATGCCGTCCTCTCAAAGATTGCCCTTGATTTGGGGCAGTTCGTTCAACGGCGCGGAATGGGAAAGGACGAGATCATCGAAAAACTCGCGGAGGCCTGCAAGAGGAGCAGGAAGAGCATCATTGTCGCGCTTGACGAGGCGGATCAGCTGGTCTTCAACGACCAAGAGGCGCTTTACGATTTGCTGCGCATAGGCCAGTATGTCGAAAACCAGTTCGGCTTCATTTTCATAAGCAACCATCAAGACGCATTCGCGAAGCTCGAGCCGAGAATAAAGAGCAGCCTGAACATAGACGAGGTCCAGTTCAAACCCTACACGCTTGACGAGATGAGAGACATACTGCAGAAAAGAGCGGAGATGGCGTTCAGAAAAGTCGAACCTGGCGTGGTCGCGCTGGCGGCTTATCATGCCGTGAAGAAGGGAGGCGACGTCAGGGCGGGATTGGAAATCCTCCTCAAGGCAGGCCGTGCCGCGGACAAGGAGAACGCAGGCAGCGTGCTCGCATCGCACGTGAGGAAAATAGTCGGCGATGTGGAAAAGCCGAAGCCGAAAATACTTAAGGAAAAAATCTCCGAACCGGAGAGGCAGCTGATGGAAATCGTCAAAGAGAGAAAAGAACTGACTGCAGGAGAACTGTTCGAGGAATACAAGAAAAGATTCGGAGAGCTGAGCCTGAGTGAACGCAGAGTGAGAGAGCTGATAAACCATCTCGAAGAAACGGGATTGATAAAATCGAGAAAGGCGCTTCTCGGATCGAAGGGGAACACCAGGATTCTCCACATTTGATTTCATAACAATTTCATATTTGATAGGAAACTTGTCAGGAATTAATTCTTTTCATTTCATTAATTCTTTGATGGTTATGAGTACATGGCAGGCAGACGGCATTTTGGTAATTGAAAATAGCCACGGGGAGAAAAATCTGCTAGAGAGCGAAGGCGTAGCGCGGTTATACAAACATCCCCCAATCATAAGAAGGCCCGGGGATCCGCTTTCGGTTCTTGATGGCGCCACTACTGTTGTTTACAACGGCCCAAACGCCGGAGGCAGCGTCGATGAGGTCAACTATGTGTGGGAACTTGCAAAGGAAAAAGGAGTAAACGTGGTGTTTGTGGCACATTATGTCAACACACAGGAATTCTATAATTTTTACAAATCTCCATTGGCAGACCTGTTAGAGAAATTCGAGGCCGGAGGGATTTCCGGATGCGCGTCCAACGAAGATTTTGTCGTCCCTGACAGTGGTCTCACATTCAAACAAAGATTCAGCAAGGTGTTTATGGATAGCCTGAAGGGAAAAGTTGTGAATGAATGGAAGACTTATCACGCTAGGAGCATAGTGTACAAGGGCGGCAAGTACCGACGCGAATTGGAAAACACGAGATGCATAGGCTTGCTGAGCGATCTGATGCCTGAGAATGCCGCAAAATCAAAGATGCTGCTCGAATGCAGAAACATCAAACCTGAGAATGTTTTCTATTATGTAAACCTTGAAATCGACGAATTGGATATGCTGCGAATTGACGAAAATAGAGTAACTGCACCATTCGGTTCTCATTTCAGCCACAAATGGATGTTTGAATATTCTGGCATAGATAGCAGCAAACTAGAGGAGCTACGGCGTTACAAGGCGAAGGTCGCAGGCTGTATCCCTGTGCCAGAGTCGTCAGCCAGCTTTGATTTCGTCGGATTTCCGCTCTCTGACGGAATTCTGCCGAGATTGGTCGACGACTCCGCGGCGAACAGGCCAGAACTTTTCAGGGAATTTCCAGAAGAAAAATTGCCGATCGCAGAAGATGTATCTAAATATTCGCTTTGAGAAAGATTCTCTCTGAATAATTTCCTTGAAGACCTGCTGCTTTTTAAACTATAAGCTTCTAATAAAGGTAATTAGTTAAAGAAATAAGCAGAAATGCATTCCAGTCAGCGGGGTAGACATTTGTTGAAAATGGCCAAAAGCAGCCTGGAGTGATATTCACATGTAGTGATATTCACAGTTTGCTCGTCGGGCTCATAGGATTTCCTGAGAGACCCGAAGGTCATCGGTTCAAATCCGATCCCCGCTATTTCTTCTTTTCAATGACAGCCCTGACGAGATCGGACGTCTGAGCGCCGATAGCGCCGAGGCGAACTTCGAATCTCTGATCATTCATCTCGAGCAAGCCAAGAAAAACGACCATAGAGAAAAACTCGACCTTGTTCGGATCAAGCATCTTCAAAATTTTCTTGCTGAACTTCTTCGGAGAAAGATAAATGTAAAGCTGGTTGATCCTCGGCTTCATATCGAGAATGATGTCGTAATCCTTCCCGGCGAGCAACGGCTTCTTCGTCTTGGTCAGGCTCTCTATCTTCTTGGCTGTCAGCTTCAGGAACCTCAGCGATTCGCCTATGTTTTTCTTGGACGACAGGTTCACCGCCTTCGCGTATTCCTCTTCGATTCTCATTGACATCACTTTAATGGGTCCAAGGAGAATTGAACTCCTGTCTTAGCGTTGTAAGCGCCATGTCCTACCACTAGACTATGGACCCGTTTGCCTTTGCACCGATGTTTATTTTTCGCTTGCAAGAGTTTAAAAGCTTACAATCGTTTACAGCTTCTTTCGCACGAGGAAGAGGACAATCGCCGCAATCACGGCTATCTGCAAAATCCCGATCCATCCGAAGTCGGGGAGGCTCGAGATGCCTGCACGCAGCTGCACCACCTGCTCCTTGTAGATTGTAGTGTTCGCGGCCGAAGTGATGTTGACAATGATGTTTATTGGGGAAGTCGTCGAGAGTATTACGAATTTCGCGAGCGAGACGAAAGACTGGGGCGTGTTGCCGAAGCTGTCTCCGACAAGCGGTCCGAAGTACGTGCTCCTCGTCTTCGAGTCCAGCGTCACGAAGTTTGCTGGAAACGCAGTGACGTTCTGTGTGTAGTTGTCGGTTATGACTCCGATGTTCTGCACAACCACAGACATCGAATTTTCCTTCCCTACGGCTACCTTAAGGTCAGGAGATATGTATATGTTGAAGTTTATCGGATAGAATGTCTTGTTGGGATAAGTGCCATCGGCCTTTTTGTATTCGATGTCCGGACTCGCAGGATTAGAAAATATGCACGTAGCGTTTTCCGGCGTGTTGAGAGGATAGACATAGTTGGCGGGCTGCATTGTGCATACTCCTGCTCCCGGAGGCCCCAAATACGTACAGTTATCAGGATATCCATCGCACTGGATAGGGTCGTCAATTGGGTTGCAGTTGAGGTAACAATTAACGTCAATATTCTGCTCTACACCGGTCAAATAGCTTGCGTCCCAATAAACTCTCAGATGGTTCAAATCACCAGAAAGTTGCAAAGTATGCAAAGCAATAGAAGCAATTGTGAAGCTTGTAGATCCTGACTGTAAAACAGTCGAAGCAGAGGCGGTTCTTATTGCAGAAAGTAGAACAGTTGCAAGCATGAAAAAAGATATAAGAAATTCTTTCCTGAATCTCATTCGAATCTATAATTAATTGAATTTCCGAACGAATTAAATGTTTTTCATGCAATTTTTTCAGTGCATAGAAGAAGTTATCCAGCTGATGAAATTCTGAATTAGCTGGTTCGCTCCGTTTATCTGAGCGATCGCAAACGTTGCCAAGCCTTCCTTGAGCGTAGTGCCGCCGCGGACAGCGTTTCCGGTAATCGTCGCGACCGCATTAGATGCTACGAATGTCATCACCCCGCCGTTGAGTTGCGTGGGCTCGGAATAAAATGTCGGTATGAGCAGCAGGGTATGCTCAGTTGCTGTTATGTTTTTCGGCATACGGCAAGTCGTTCGGACCTGCAGATATCCGTCAAGGCTGGTGGATGTGCAGTCTGCGGTGATTCCTGCCCATGTGCAGGCAGTGTCGACTCCGTTGCGCGTAGCCGTGACGTTCTTGTTGGCGATCGGGCATCCGTTCGTATCGTTCCACTGGACGCCATCGATGAGCAACTGATAACTAACAAGATGGCCGCTGACATAGCGGGAGTCGTTGAAAGTGAAAGCCAAAGCTACCTGCTCACTAGGCAAACTTATGTCAGGATTTACGTCGACAAAAGTGAAGCAATCGTTCGGACAGGTCTCCTGGGTCTCGTTCTGGCCAATGGAGATGTTGTAGAAAGGAGCGCCTAGCCCCCCGTTCTGCTCGCATTTGTTGTTGTTGTTGCATGTGGAAGAAGCAACGCCGCAAACCACCCTATACCCGCTTGAGCATCCCCACTGGGCATAGCCGAGATTATTCACGCAAGTTGCCTGAATAGAAGCGCACGACGTGGCAGTGCCTGTGCATGTGTAGACTGGACTCCAGGAGCAGCCAGAGACAGTTCCGCAGGTCGACTGCGAGCTCGCCCATGTCGAACAGAGCCTAGTATAGCATCCAAGGTAAATAGACTCACCTCCATCAAAGCGACCTCCACCGGTACGATACTTTGCAATACATCTGTAGTCGCTACCGCAAGCAGCCTCGCTCAACGAAGAGCAGGGGTAGGTGCTGGTGCCTAGACAAGTGTAACTACCTGCTGTCCAGCTGCACGCCCCGCCCGAGGCCTGCTGCTGCTGGCATGACGATTGGGATGCCAAATTCGAACATGATGTTACAGTGCCTGTGCATGACCCGGTAGTGTATTCCGTAGCTGAGCATGGTCCCCATTGGCCGCTGCTCAGGCAAGTCTGTGTCCCTGAGCATCCGTAATCATCAATGCAATCTATTATTGATCCTACAGAACATCCTCCTCCAGTGCCGGTTTGACCAATATGGTCTTTGCTAGTTGGTATTTTAACTCCAAACTTGATCGTGTTAATGTTTGTTCCAGGATTTTTCGTAACTGATTTTACTGTAAAGCCAGCTTTTGTTAAAGCTTGAACCATCTTGGGAGTATTGGTAGTGGATACGTGAACTGATCCCTCATCTTCCCATTCTGATTTTGTGATAGAAACTACAGATACAAAAAACAGTATAAGAAAAATAGTCAAAACAATCAATTCTTTTTTCATTTAATCAATACCTCCATATTTAACTCCAATATTGCAGTAGAAATGTTTTGCTTATCCTGAAAGTCAGCAACATTATGGTATGTGCCTTCCGGGTATTTAGAACCAAGTAATAACCTTGTACTAAATGAATCGACATCAGATAATACATCAGAAGGCAAATTAGCTATTTCTTTGATTGCATCCGAACCTACCAAGCCATATGTCATAAACTGGTAATTTTTGTTCGGGTAAAGCAAATAAGAGCACATTATAACTTTATCAACAGCCTTTGTTGAATCATAGTTCAGGTACAAGTTGCTGTCGCCAGAATATTTATAGAGTGTCTGCATAAAGGGCAAGCCGCTACTGGGAAATTGAGGCAATTGATAAGGTGGGTGATATAATCCATCAATCATGCACAGGTAATACGGACCTGTTGCATTGGTCAAAGAAGCAACATTGACCTTGATTGCAACTCCTTCATTTAACGATAGTGGTTCCGCGCACTTGCCAACGAGATTATTTCGCAGACAGCACACAACATATTTTTCTGAACCTAAGTCGCATGAATTGATGAGCTGTTGAAAATCATACTGATTTGAGGGCATCCCTTTGTAGAAGTACAAATAGAAAAAGATAGCGACAATTGATATTATCAAAACTAACGGCAAAACAAACTTATTCATAAATTAATTTAAGTTTCATTGAATATAAAACTATCCCATCAGAATTTGTGCCAAAGCACTTGGAGAGAACAGCTGCCTTCTCGATAACGGTGTCTTGTTTTTTCTTATTTTATTAATAGCAGCTGTCGTCACTATACCAGCACCAATTCCTAATTCAATCAATGTTGGTTCTGGAATGACTTGCTCTATAAATTTCATTTTAATATCTGTGCCATCTCTCGGATAATTGAGTATGTAAGTTTTCCAACCATAACCCACATTGAAGCCAATTTCTCTAGAGTATTTTGTCAAAATATCGGTTTTAATTTGCACTTCAATCTGTGTATGAGGGGTAGACGATAATTTGGATGGTCCAAAGAAAGTTTGCCAATCATAGTCTTTATTCTGACCTCTAGAAAAGAATTGGAAAAAAGGCGTACCTACCTGATCTGTTCCTTGTACTTTAGCAATTTCCTTAAATTCCTTGTCATATTCAAGGAATAGATTGTAAAAACCCTCGGCTCCGATTTTCATGCCGCTATTGTTGGTATCAAAGTACAAAAATAATGTATCTAACTTATTAAGTGATACAGCATCCGTTAAATCAAAACCAAGATAAGTGTAGTCGGAATATTTGGCATACATGTGGCCACTTTTTTCAGGTGAATTTGGGTTGATTAAATCAAAACCACTCATCCTGTAATCATTCGAATCAGCATACTCTCCATCACCTATCTGACCATCAGGATTAACTTGGATCTGCAACATGCCAACGTCAAGTTCGGGCTTCTGCTGCCCTAGCACTTGAGGTAATATTTCAGAAATGCCATAAGAAACTCCTGCGGCACCGAGTGCAAGGCCAGCCCCGTATTTAACCAGCTTTTCCACTCCGGATTTTATCTGTCTTCTTTTTTGTGGATCATATCCCATTCCAATCTTTCTATCAACATTACTAACAGCAACAGGAGTATCTGCTGAGGAAACGCCATCGTAACGAGGTCCAGATCCAGTTTCATTGAAAAGCTCTAGCGTAAGTTCTTTTATTTTGCTCATTTTGACTCACTTCATCTTCATTACTTAAAAGTAATTACATGGTATATAAAGGTTTCTATTTGCGGTTTTTTTGGGATTTTCCACTAATTTTTTTTCCTTCCTAATTAATTAGCCTTACAGAAATTTATCCGCATTGCTGCGCATGCCAAAATATCAAAACCCAACTGCTTCAAGCTTAATTCTCTTGATATTCTTGATTTTATCGAACTCGGAATCATCTGATATGATTTCCTTGATGCCGTTTTCAAGGGCACACGCTGCGTGAATCGAGTCGCGCGGTCTCGCAGAGCAGTTTTCCATTATGGCCTGCGAGTCGTCGATTGTCGATTTGCCGACGTCCAGAATTTGGAGGTTTGGAAACTTCAAAAATTTCCTTCCCTCCGACTCGGCAAAATCCTTCCCTTGAATCTTCCTTATCGTCCAGACCAGTTCGTCCCACGTCAAAGAGGAAGTTGCGGCCTTCAAATCCCCCTCGGCGATTTTAATGAGAATTTTCTTTGCCAGCGCAGCTTTTGCTTCAGTTCTTTCATCGGCAACCACGGAATAAATAAAGACATTCGAATCTATGTATTTCATATTCACTCACACTCTCTCGTATTCTTCTTCCAAAATTTTCTTGATGTCTTTGATACTGATCTTCTTCAGTTTCTTCTGCTTCGGGATTACTGATATGAACTCCTCGACGAATTTCTCGCCGTCAACTTCCCCACTTTTGATTTCCTTCAGGCTCTCCTTCGTCCATGACTCTATAGCAAAACTCGTGGCCTTTTTTATAGATCCTCTCGAATAACCGAACTTCCTCATCGCAATCTCCCTGAATCTTTTCTCCAATTCTTTGTTGAGGTGAACTTTAAGTACCATATGTACTTATTCCCATTTGTACTATTTAAGTTTTTTGTCTTACGTCTTTTTGCAAAAAAAAATCCTTTAATCGGGTTATTCTTCGAAATGCGAGCAAATATCAACCAGAACTTTCATTTTGCCCTTCTTTTTGCCTAAAGATATTTGGCATGTAGGCATTTTTTAGAAAATCCAAAAGCTGCCTTCCCTTTTCATACACTTCGCCTGTGAACTTGAACCCGCTGTGGACATCCTCGACGACGCGATAAAGCGTCGTAATTTCTTGATCCGTGACAATCTCAATCCCTTCCAAAGAAATGCCATTCTTTTGTGCTTGCGCTAGCAGCTCATAAATTCTGTGCTCCTTGCCTCTTGTCGGCCTTATGTATGCAGGCAAATTGCCAGAGATTTGAGGTTCTGAATGTTCTGAATGTTCTGTAGCTGGAATACGCATCACGCTCTCAATAGAGTCAATTAAATAGCATCAGTTATTTTGAATGTAAATTAGCTATTTAAGCGCATTGAGAAGTTATCACATTGTTGTTTATTTTATATATATCGACAGGGGCGATAGGTGCGGGCTGGGTCTGGATGCCCTGCCAAGTCAGGCGGTAGTTGACGCTGTCCTGGTGGAAGGACTTGTCAAGCGTCGCGACGCTGAGGAACTTAGGGTCGAACGATCCTTCGACGGCGAAGAACTGGGGAGGGCACTGGCAGTTGGCCTTTATTATGCCCTTGAGCGTGTTGACGTCTGCCGGAAGGTCTGTGATTCGATTGCGCAGGTAGTAGAAGCCGTACCACGTCTTGCTGTAGATGGTCGAGCACTGCGGGGAGTTGTCGTTCACGTACTTCTGGGCAGTGTGCTTCACGTCGTTGATCACCTTGTCCACGACCAGCTTGTTGATGGTATCCTGCGCGTTCGCGAAGGCGAAAATGACGAGCACTGCGACTGCTGCGGCGACAAAAAGATATTTAGGATATCTCGATTTGAGGCCGAAATTGAGGCCCTTCGTCTCCATGGCAATCTCTCCGACAAGGAGATAGATTGCCGGAAGCGCGGACATGACGTAGCGCGGGAACTTGACTCCGAGAGGGCTATAAAAAAGAAACACTGCTGCGATAAGGAAGACGAGGAACTTGTTGAAGTCCGGCCTCGGAAGTGGCCTGCCTGCGATTCTGCGTATGTCAGAGAGGTTGAAGAAGTAAATCATCGGAAGCGCGAGCGCGGCGAAGCCAATCGCGGCCTGCGTGAGAGGGTCGAAAGGATAATTGCCGTAAAAATATGCGGTGCCGACGAACAGGAAGAGGAAAATGACTGCGAGGGCTGTCCTGTTGATTTTCGTGTGCCGCGCGGCGAGCAAAAAGAGGGATGCGAAGATTGTGAAATAGGTCAGCAGCGGGCCGAGGAACTCGTAATGGACTGCCTGGAAGTAGTTGTACCACGGGATGTTGATGCTGAGCTGGCCTGTGACGTACTGCAGCCACCAGTTCCAGAGCCAGCTGACCTGGGTCGTGAAGTAGATCATCCAGATTCCCCAGGCGATGAGTGGAAGAAGGATGTAAAACATCAAGCGTCCTTGACTCAATTTCTCCCTCTTGAAAACGATTACGTAGAGTAGAAGAACTAGCGAAATGGCAAATCCGCCAATTAGTCCGATAGAAGTAAGAGAAGGAGCAGCGAAGACAGCTGAGATATTAAATATCGAGCCAAACATTGCAATTGCTATCAATATCCAGAAAAGTGCTACAGCCAGAATTACCCACAAGCCTTTTTTGAAATTGGGTCTGTCAAAAAGAAGCAGGTATCCCATAAATGCCGCAGCAGGGAAGAAGGTATAGCGAGTGAAAACAGCAGCCACATTCAGCAGCGAGCCAATCAGCAGCATCTTGGAATTTCTCTCAACATATCCGCTCCATAAGAAGTAAATCGCCGAAGTAGCGAACAGAACGGCAGGTACGTCAAGCATACCGAAGGCTGAGAAGAACCAGTGCGTGGTGTTGAGCATGAGCAACAGTGCGGCTATTATGCCGACCCATGCGCTGAAAAATTTCTGCCCGATCAGGTAGACGAAAAGGACGGTGAGCCCGCCGAGGAACGCGATGAAGATGTGGACTATGACGAGGTTCTCGCCAGTCAGGGCAAGGACAGGAAGGACGATCATCTCGAAAAGCGGAGGAAAGACGTTGGCGAAGCTCTTGCCGTGCAGCAAGTCGCTGGCGTAGCCGACGTAGTACACCTCGTCCTGACCGGCGTACGTGCCTATCCACATCACTCGGAGGAGGAAGGCAACGACAAAAATCAAAAGAGGTATGAGATAGAGCTCGAACAGAGGCTTCCTGTCATGAAAGTCTGGCAGCGTCACGGAGAACGTAAGCTTTCTCTGGCCCTTTTCTGCCATAATTATCCTTTCGACTTAGGTGTTCTTAACGTTTTAAAGTTTGCGTGTCCGTTAGATAGCTGTGAGCGTCATGGCGAAGGTAGGGAAGGGTAAGAGAGAGGGAAAGGAAAAGGGAGAGGAAAAGAGAAGGCTGAAAATAACTTTTATAATAGTTCTTGGCATAATCCTTCTGGCAACATTTCTGCGATTCTACAACCTTGATTCTGTTCCGGGCCTCGATTACGATTCGGCGGCCTACGCACAGAGAGTTCAAAACATACTTGACGGCAAGGAGGCGGCGCCTCAAGTCGGATTCCAAATCTATTTCGGCCCGGTGTTTTTCTACTGGCTTGCCGCGCTTTCCTCGGTCTTCGGCCTGTCGATAGGGGTGATGCGGGCTTTCCTGGCAATCAGCAGCGTGCTCACTGTGGCGATGATTTATCTTGTAGGGAAAAGATTTTTCAACGAAAGAGTCGGACTCATAGCCGCGCTGCTCGCCGCGCTGCTCGCCGCGCTGTCGGTCTGGCAGATCGCGCAGACGAGAATCATCTGGGAGATAAACCTCCTTCCGCTTTTCGCAACTATGGTGCTCTATCTTCTTCCGAAAAGCCTGAAGAGGAAAGAGCTGGTGCCCATCGTCGGACTACTCATTGGAATAGCGTTCCAAATCCACAACACCGGCATCCTCTTGGTCCCGATCGCCGTCATGTTCTACCTGCTGCATGACAGGAAGATTCTGGCATCGAGATTCGCCCTCCTGGCAGTGATCGCATTCCTGCTCGCATACTCGCCGGTCATACAGTTCAATGTAACTCACCAGTTCACGACTCTCGACTATTACAAGAGGCTGATAACAGGAAACGCGGAGAGCAAGAACATTGATATTTTTCTCAGGGAAAGGACGATGACCGCGCTAGATATAATGAAAGAAAATCTCAGCGGGCCGTGGAGGTTCACGAATCCTGTGAAAGAGGATTTGTTCCTCAACACCTTGATGCAAATGCCTGTGATATTCGTGATTTGGATTTTTAGCTTTCTCCTGCTGCTCGACAAGGCTCTCTACGGCAGGAACAAAGACAGAATAGGAATTTTCCTTACAATATCGAATCTATTTCTTCTCATCGCAATCGGCGCGCTCGGAAACGGAGTCGTGACTCATTATTTCACGCTCATTGTCCCATTCGCGTTCGTCTCCGTGGCGTATTCGATTGATTTTTTGATCAAATCCGATGCAGCAAAACCGATCGTAATCCTTTTCATTGCGCTGCTTGCGATCCAGAGCCTGAATTATTTGTACAGAGACTATTTCCAGTTCTATTATTCGGTCGGCGGGACGGGCTACTTCGAGACGACAAGATGCTGCAAGGAAGAGGCGGCTAGCTACATTCAGAAAATTCAAAACAGTCAAGAAAATACAAACAATCGCACATTGCTCTATTTCGAGGATGACTTGAATCTCTACAATCCGGTCGCATTTTACCTGAATGATTATTCCTTCACTGTCCTGAAGAGCTGTGGCCTCGATAGCTTTGCGCGCAACGCCACAAGGCAAATGCAAATCTTCGTCTTTGACTACAACTCGACATGCGACCAGAATTTCAGAGCCTTCATCTCCTCAAACAATTTGCAGCAGCTGACAAAGGCAGAAATAATAAAAAGTCCGAGCGGAGAGACAAACGTCTATTCGATTTACGTTGTTTGATTAAATTGTTCGATTAAATTTTTTGATTAAGTTTTGATTCTGCTTTTGATTTTGTGCGGAAGAAAATCTCTCAAGAGCAACCAGAGAAGGATGAATTCGGCGAAAGCCAGAAGGTAGATGCTCGACTTGCCCTGACCGTAGAGATAGCTGTCGAGGAACCCCGACATGAAGGTCGGCAGGTTCTGCTGCCAGAAGGGATTGGTGAAGCTCTCGGCAGGCGAAGGCCCTGTGAAAGAGCCCATCGCCGAAAAAATCACGCTGTATGCAAACAGCGCGGCGAACGCTATGACAAACAGGACTGAAAGGACTCCCTTTTTCTTGAAAGCAAAGAAAGCTTCGAAAGTTTTTGCCATCGGCAGCACAAAAAACGGCATCACGGCCACAAGATACCTAGGCCCGTATGAATTTCCTCCGCGCCAGGCCGGGGTTGCCGAGTAGAAGAGGAATACTGCGATAAAAGACAGCCCGAGCAATATCGGAAGCAGTCTGTCTTTCCCTTTCTTAATCCAGATGAAGAATCCAGGAATTGACAAAAGAAGTATCGGAGAGTAGTAGAACAGTCCACGCCAGCTGCTCACAAGAAGCCCGCTCATGCCTTCCTTCAAGTAGTCAGGCCTGAGATAGATCGACTCGATGTTGCCGTAGGAGAGCTGGTGATTGTAAGTCGTGGTGAGGGGATTGCCGAAAATGGAATAGTTGTAAAGGGGAACAAGCGACGACAGCACGGCAAGCGGGATTATGAAATAAATGATTTTTGCAGAGCGCAACCTGTACAGGCCGTAGAGGAAAATGAGGCCGAGCACGAAGACGTTCGTGTACTCCATGAGAAGGGAAGATCCCGCAGACATCCCGGACAATATCAGGTATTTTTTGCTTTTGCTTTTGTCCTTCTTGTCTTTCTCCAATGCAAGAAGCAGGGCGAAGAGGGCGAGAAGGTTGAAGAAGGCGGAGTAAGGATGAGCGAAGAAGGTCTTGGAATAGGCGAAGATTATGGTGCCGAAGCCGTAGACCAGGGATAGGAGCAGCGACAGCCCTGCAGAGGATTTCAGGAAGAGTGCGAGCCTGTAAAGCAGCACGACGCCGGCGGCCGAGAAGAAAGCCGTCATGAGCTCCATGGAAAAGTAGACTTGGCTCTGCGACCCGAAGCCGAGCACCTTGTCGGCAAGGTAAACTGGGATTCCGAAAAGCGCCCTCCCTATATCCTTGTCGGAATAATAATGCCCGTTGTAGGAAGAGATGTCGACGCTCGCGAGGTCCTTGTAGCTGTCTATGGCAAGCGATTGCTCGTTGACGATCGACTGAGTGAGGGCGAGCGCGCTGCCCTCGTTGGCCGAATGGAAGCCGGTTATGAAGTAGGAGTAGGCCAAGAAAAAGAGCAGGAACATTTCTATTTCAGTCTTGTATCTCGAGATTTTCTTTAAAAACATTCCAGGCATAAGATTAACCTTTCCTCAAATTTACCCTTCTTTAAAATATTAAAATGCGACGCATGGCAACCCTCTTTGTCGACCGTGTTGAATCGATAATTTAATATATATACATTCCCTTGTAATAATTTATTAAGCGATTTTAGCTCTCAAACATTGCTGCCTTGGCAGTGATGTTTTGACGATGATGCTTTGACACTTGCGGTCTTCCAATATGTGATGCGTAATGTGTGATGTGTAATGCCGACTAGAATAGAGTTCCGAACGACTGAGGACGTGGAGTACGACACGAAGAACGCGATGCGCGTGTTCGACATGCTTAACAAGAGCGAGCGCGGGCTCACGATCACGGACATAGCAGAGGAGCTCAACCTAAACAGGCACACCGTGACGAAACTCCTGGAGAGAATGCTGATCGAGAAGAAGGTCAACTACGATGAGAAGGGGCCTGCGAAGATTTTCTACGGCACAGGGAAGAGCCGATTCGTCGGAAGAATCGACCAGGGACGCTTCGACAAGCTCTGGATCGACACCATGAAGCCTCGATACTCGGCGGAGGAAGAGGCCGTGCGCATCAACCAGACGAAGCACGACCACCTCATACGGTCGAGCAGCAAGTTCCGCAGCGTCGGGGCGATCTCGATTAAGAAGAGCCAGCTCGCCAACCTTATACGAATCCTCAGAGAGGTCGCGAAGAAAGAGTTCGGCATAAGCGCCTGAAGATTTTTTCTGAGTTTCAAGAAGCTTTAAAGACTTTCAAAGAGATTCACAGAGTTTCAAAGACTTTCAAATACTTTCAAAACACTTTAAAAGAAGGAAAATTATTTACTTTATAGCAACTTAACAGCTGTAGCTGGCGGTATCGAATGGCAGAGACAACAGACGCGAACAAGCAGCAAGAACTGCAAGAAAAAGTCCTGGCATACAGGCTACTCGAGTCACGCATCGACGGTCTTGCGAAGCAGAGGGAGTTCCTCGCAGGAAGGCTTGTCGAACTTCAGACGACCCTCGAGAGCGTGGAAGAGATAGAAAAGGGCGGCGAGGAAATGCAAACATTGTTCCCACTTGGCGGCGAGGCCTACGCGTTCGGCAAGGTGGTCGACAAGACCAAGATGATCGTCGAAGTGGGTGCGGGAGTCGCGATGGAGAAGACGGTCGGTGAAGCGAAGGAAGTCCTCAAGGGAAGGATGAAGGACGTGCGGGACGCCATAGTGACAGTGCAGAGAAACATGCAGGAAGCGGGCGAGTCGCTGCAGATGCTCGAGCCTGAGATACAGAGCATGATAGACAGGCGGCAGCAAAACGAAGAGCAGCAGACAGGCAAATCGGACAAATCGCCGGATGCGGCTTGAATGTTTGAATAAAAATTGAGTGGAAGCGGTGAATAAAGATGTTCAATTTTCTGAAGAAAAAAATCTCCAACGCGATAAAGTCGATATCCGAGAAGCTCGAGAAGAAAGAGGGAGAAGTGAAGGAAGTAAAGGAAGTCGAGGAGAAGAAGGAAGAGTTGCCTGAAGTGAAAGAGATGGAGGCGGCCGTCCAGCAAGCGATCGAGCAGCCGGTCGAAGTGGTAGCGGCAATTCCAGAAAAAATTCCTGAAAGCGAAGCAGAAAAACAGCCAGAGCTGGAAATAACCGAGCAGGAGATCGAGCGACCGGTAATAGAGCATGTCGAGGAAGTCGCCGAGAAAAGAGAAGAAAGAGTGGAGATGCGGCCGGAAATTTCAATTGTAGAGACGGCCGAAGAGGATAGAGGGCAGCCTGTAATCGAAAAAGTAGAGGAAAGGTTCGCCGAGGAGGAGGTAGAGGAGAGGTTTGAGGAAAGGAAAATCGAGAGGAAGTTCAAGGTAGGGGAAGAGAAAAAACTGGAAGCGGAAAAAGAAAAAGTCAAGCCTGAGAAGAAAGGATTTTTCAGAAGAATTGTTGAGAAAGTCGTAAAGCCGGTTGTGAAGAAGGTCACAGTTAAGAGGCTGAACGAGGGAGAGGTCATGCCTGTCCTCGACGAAATGGCAGAAGGCATGGTCGAGGCGGACGTAGCATATGACGTCGCCGAAAAAATAAAAAGTGATTTGGCAAAAAGCTTAATCAACCAGGAGATAAAGCGCGGGACGGAGAAGGAAGTAATTATTTCGGCCCTGCAGAACTCGCTGATGGAAATTCTCCACGTTCCTGGAATAGATTTGACTGAACTTGCGAAAAGGAAGACTGACGAGCCTGTTGTTGTTTTGTTCCTAGGATTCAACGGGAGCGGGAAGACGACGAGCCTGGCCAAAGTCGGGATGTGGCTGAAGGAGAAAGGCTACTCGGTCGTTTTCGCTGCGGCAGACACGTTCCGAGCAGCGGCAGAGGAGCAGCTCGAGGAGCACGCGGCGAAAATCGGAGTGAAAGTCATCAAGCACAAATACGGGGCGGATCCTGCTGCCGTGATTTATGATGCGATCGAGCACGCGAAGGCGAACGGCATAAAATTCGTGCTTGCCGATTCGGCAGGACGCGCGCACACGAACAAGAACTTGATGGACCAGATGGAGAAAATCGTGCGGGTGAACAAGCCTGATTTGAAAATCCTTGTGATTGATTCGCTGACGGGCAACGACGCAGTGATGCAGGCGAGGATGTTCAACGAAATCGGCGTGGACGGGTTGATATTCACGAAAGTCGACGTGAACGAAAAGGGAGGGGCGATACTCTCTGTCACACACGAGATAAAGAAGCCCATTTTGTTCCTTGCCATGGGGCAGACTTACGCGGACTTCAAGAGGTTCGATGCGAGGGAATTTGTCAGTCTTCTTTTATCCTAAAGATTCCTTACTTTTTGTTCTTCCTTTTCAAAATGCTCGTAATTATTATATCCGAATTCTTATCTCTGATTGCTGAAATTGCTTGTTTTATTTTTCCCTTCATCTCAGCCAAGTTGCCATTATTTTCGACGTCAGCTGCAGGTATGAATCTCGTGTAATGCGAAGGAGGGTCGTAATGAAGCAGAGTCAGCCAATATATATCCTCTCCAGGCTGCTTCTGCCTAATTTCTATATGGAATGTTCCTCCGTGGCTATCAAAAACTTTCCCTTGGAAATAATAGCCAATACTTTTATCTGTCCTGTACCGAGGAGGTGTTGCAGATTCATCTATTATCGGATTTATGCCGAGCAAACTTATAAGATTTCTTCCTTCGGCTTCATTCACTTCGTATCTTGCCAAACCTTCAGACAAACCGACACCCTTTCAATACTTAAGCCACATAACTTTTTAAATGTTACAACTACAAACAGTTAGTTAACGGTAGTTATGTTTGACTCATTAAGCAAAGGATTGAGCGGCTTGATCAACCGCCTGACGACCGGGACGAGTATTGACAGGAAATCGGTAGAGGAAATCCTCGTCGACATGAAGAGAATTCTCCTGCAGTCGGACGTCGACATGAAACTGACAGACGAACTGATTTCGCGCATCAAGAAAAAGACACTCGATGAAAAAATCCCGGCCGGGATGACCCTGCGCGAGCACGTGCTAAAGACGATTTACGACGAGCTTGTCGTCCTGCTCGGAGACCAGGCAGTCGGGTTGCTTGGAAAAAAGCGAATAATGTTTGTGGGACTTTTTGGAAGCGGCAAGACGACAACGATTGGAAAACTTGGAAGATACTTGCAAAAACAAGGGCTCAAGCCTGCGTTCGTGGCTCTCGACTACCACAGGCCGGCCGCGCCGCAGCAACTCGAACAACTGGGAAAGCAGATCGGAGTGCTGGTCCACATAAACGCAGCGAAGAATCCATACGACGCGGCGAAGGAAGGAATTGAGAAATTCACAAGTGCGAAGTACGACACCATAATTTTCGACACAGCGGGACGCAACGCGCTGGACAAGGAGCTTGCTGACGAGCTGAAAAAACTCGGAGAAATTATCAAGCCGGATGAGGTTTTACTAGTTATACCTGCCGACCTCGGAAAGGTCGCGCGAGTGCAGGCAGAGGAATTCCACAAGCTTGTCGGAGTGACAGGAGTAATCATTACGAAGATGGATGGAACGGCAAAGGCAGGAGGCGCGCTGGCAGCAACTTCTGTGACGAAGGCGAAGGTGAAGTTCATCGGCTTCGGCGAGAAGGCGGACGCGTTCGAATTGTACGATCCTAAGAGATTCGTGTCGAGGCTGCTCGGACTCGGCGACATAGAGTCGCTGCTCGAGAAGGCGAAGGAGGCTGACATAAAGCCGGAGACGGCAGAGAAGATGCTGGAAGGGAAGTTCACTCTCCAGGACTTCATGGAGCAGATCGAGTCGATGGGGAAGATGGGCAGCATGGCTTCGATAATGAAGATGATCCCAGGACTGGGAGGAAGGATACCGGAGGAGCTGATGGAGAGCCAGGAGCAGAGAATGAAGAATTTCAAAGTCATCATCCAAAGCATGACGAAGCAGGAGAGAGAGGACCCCTCGACAATCAACGCGAGCAGGATAAAGCGCATCGCGAAGGGAAGCGGCAAGACGGAGAACGAAGTGCGCGAGCTGCTGAAGCAGTACGAGAACGCGAAGAAGCTCATGAAGAGCCTCGGAGGCGCGGCAGGGATGCAGAGGGGCAACCTGAAGAACCTCGCCAAGCAGTTCGGATTTAAGCTCTGATTCCGTAAATCAATTTATGAAATCCAAATCGGCGTTTCCTCTGAAAATTTTCGACGAAGAGAAAAACAAAACAAAACTCTTCGAGGTCATAGAAAGCGGGCTGTGCGACAACTGCCTCGGCCGCCAATTCGGCATGGTCGGGCATGGGATGACAAATGCGGAAAGAGGGAAGATTCTGCGCAGTTATGCAAGCAAGATGGCAAAAGCGAAAATGAAAGAGCCCGAAGCATGCAGCGTGTGCGACAATTTCTTCAAGGAAAAAATAAAAAAAGTTGCTGACAGCGTCCTGAAAAGCTTCAAGGGAATCGAGTTTAAGACGTTCCTAATAGGAAGCATCCTGCCCGGGGAAATGATCAGAAAAGAAAACGAGCTCTGGGAGAGGACAGGAATCGAGGAAGTCGAACCGATAAAGGCGGAGATAAACCGCGAGCTCGGGAAAATAATCGAAAAGAAATCCGACAAGAAATTTTCGATGAAAAATCCCGACGTTACGGTTCTGGTGAACCTGCAGACCGACAAAATCAAGGCCAGCATACGCAGCCTTTACGTCTCCGGCGGTTACAGCAAGCTCGTCCGGGGCATACCTCAGACCATGTGGATATGCGGCGAGTGCGGAGGGAAGGGATGCGTGACTTGCAAGGGGACAGGCAAGCTCTATCCGACCTCGATGCAGGAAATCATCGAGAAACCGTTCCTGAAGGCGGCAAAGGCCAAGGAAAGCAGCTTCCACGGGGCCGGACGCGAGGACATCGACGCGCGCAACTTGGATTACCGACCGTTCGTGATTGAAATTTTGCAGCCGAAGAAGAGGAAAATCGACCTGAAGAAAATCGGGAGGCAGATAAACAAGAACAGGAAGGTGAAAGTTCGCGGATTGAAGTTTGTTGGCAAAGAATTGATTGAGAAACTGAAGAAGGCGAAGATCGACAAGACCTATGAAGCGGAAGTAGAGTTTGAAAAAGCGATTGACAAGAAGAAATTGAAAGAATTGAGGAAGCTGCCAAATGTGCAGATACAGCAGCAAACGCCCCAGAGGGTCGTGCATCGCCGGGCGGACATCCTGCGCAGGCGCTCTGTGCGTTCGATAAGCTGGAAGCTGAAAGGGAAGAGGAGAATTGTCTTCAAGATAAGGGCTGAAAGCGGACTTTATATAAAGGAACTGATAAATGGGGATGAAGGACGCACGAAACCGAGCGTGGCAGAGATGCTTGGGAATAAGGTTAAAAAGATTAATTTAGATGTAATAAAAATACATACGAAGGGCCTGTAAGAGTTTGGCAGAGAGTTGATAGAAATGACAAGGAAATCGAGAGGGTTCAGGTCGAAGTCGCGTTTCAAGATCATCCAGAAGCCGGGCTATCGACCGCCCATAACGAGGTTTTTGCAGGAGTTCAAGAAGAACCAGAGCGTGGTAATTTTGCAGGAGCCTTCTTCTCAGAAAGGCATGCCGCATCCGAGATTCAAGGGAGTCTTCGGCAAAGTGCTGGAAAAGAGGGGAAAGAGTTATATTGTCGAAATATTAGATGGTAATAAGGTCAAGAAAGTTATTTCCCGTCCAGAGCACCTCAAGGCTGCCTGAAGCGGAAAACCGACAAAACAGAGTCAAACAGAAAATGGTGAGAATGATGAACGTGCAGACAGAAGAGTTCATAACCGACGCGGAAGCGAAGGAAATCCTGAAGCAGAAGGAGAAGCAGGTAGAGCTGAAGTTCGAGCAGAAGAACGCCATGGACATACTGGCGAAGAGCAGCGACTTCGAGGCCGAGAAAATAAAAAAGCTTGTCGAGGAACTCAGGGGAATCGAGCGACTGAGAGAGAAGCAGGTCATTTCTATTGCCAATTTTCTACCCGAAGACAGAGAACAGATGAGGATAGTGCTCCACAAGGAGTACACCAACTTCACGCCCGAAGAGATCGACAGGATTCTTGAAGTCGTCAAGAAAAACATTTGAATTCTGGAGATGTTCCAATGCCAATGAAAGACGATTACGTAATAGTATTAGATTTTCTTGCTCACGGGAAAGCGATGGACAGGAGGGCAGAGCCCCTCGCCCAGGCGATCGGGGACAAATACTTCAACCTCCTGGAGCTGGTGATAAAGGAAGGACTGGCAATCAAGGTCGGTGACAGGCTGTACATCGGGGACGACAAGCGAGAGCATGTGGAGTACATACGAGGCCGCATCGGATACATGGACCTGACCAATTACGCGAAGGGCGAGCTTGAGAGAATCATAACAGAAGTCGTGGACAAGGACGAGAAGCGATTCGTCGACTTCTTCAACGTGGCAGGCCCAATCACGACGCGCCTGCACAGCCTCGAGCTGCTGCCGTCGATAGGGAAGAAGCACATGTGGCAGATAATCGCAGAAAGAAAAAAGAAGCCTTTCGAGACTTTCGCCGAAGTGCAGCAAAGAGTGGAGATGCTTCCGGACCCGAAAAGAATTATCATACGAAGGATAGTAGACGAGCTGGAAGGCAAGGACAGGCACAGGCTGTTCGTGGCCGGCGGATTCGGACCCGGCGGCATGAGATGAGAAATGAGGTTAGAAACGGTTGCCTAATAATATTTTCTAAAATCACTACGGAGTAGAAAATTTTTCAGAAATTAAAGCATTCGCGACTAATTCTTTAAGGACAGGCATGCTGGACCAAGTCATGAAGCTGGAAGAGGGAGAAAAAGGTCTTAACTAAAAAATTATTCTTCACTCGTTTCTTTCACAGCAATTGCGACTGAAATCCACAAAAGTCCTCCGAGCAAAAACAAAACAAAGGCTACGAGAGCGGCGACAAGGAGCCCCAAGTCAGAAGTCCCCAAAGTCACCTGCAGTTTTCCTGCAATCATGCTAGCAAGGAAGATTGCGAGCGCACCGATGATCCAGAAAGCGGCTATCTTCCAGCTCTTCCTGATTCGCCTGTACATAATATTAGTTAGGAAAAGTGCGATTATAAAACTTTCAAACTCAGCAGCTCAAAGGCTTTTCGTTATCTCGACAACTTCCACTTCACCGACATCCTTTATCGCGCGCAGCTTATCTTCGGTCAGCTGCAGGACGCCCTCCTCGTCAGGAATTATCTTCGTCACGTGCAGTGCGACGATTCCGAATCCGACCTCTTCCTTGTATATCTTCTCCGGGTCAATTGCCTGCTTGATTTCCAGGGCGATGTTCTCTATGTTCGAGCTCATATCCTTGGGCATCACTTTGAACGAGACTATCACTCCGGCCATTATTTTGTCACTTCCATTCTATCAATCAAGGACCGACGAAGCCGCATTCCTCGCAGACGAACTTGTTGCTGCCAGTCTTGCAGGTCGAGCAGCGTATTATGTCGCCCTTCCCGCAGTTGGGGCAAGAAAAACGAGTGAAGTTGGTCTTCGCCGTAACATCGATACCGCAGCTGCTGCACTTGAACATCCGCTTTTCACCGACACCCTGCTTTACATTATTAAACAAATCATTTAAATCTTTAACATTTTCATTAATTCTTTGATCGGTATGGCCAACACGCCTTATAGAATAGTAAATGTTCCCTCTGTTGATTATTCCCCTTCATTAGCATGGACAGATTTTGGCGTTGAAAATGGCAATGCTTTCGAATTGATGAAGCAGGAGATAGATTATTCTGACGTATTGAAAGAATTGCCATTGGAAAAAATTCTTCCTGACGAGAGATTCTTCGATGTCGAATTGTATCCTGGACACTCAACCGGAATTATCAGAAGAGCAGGCATAGCATACGAAAAAGTGCTCTATCTTGGAAACAGGCAAAGAATTCCTCTATCGACTATAGGTTCTGTACTCTGTAGAATCTATGAAAGCGTCCCGCCAGAAAAGCAAGTTATTGGCGTGGAAGAAATGATGATTCCAGTTGAGCTGAGGCCTGGAGAAGTATTTGTAGCCCTCGATGAGGCCGGAAAAACTGCTTCTTATGAGGTTTTTAACGCTACTGGTCTTATCCAAGATTTTAGAATTGAAAGGAAATTGAAGCAAGTAAACCGCCGCTGAAGTCAAACTTTAAATAAAAAGACTAATTCTTTATTACATCCTATGCCCTCATAGTCTAGCTTGGATAGGACACGAGGTTGCGGACGAAAGGCAGAAACCTTGGAACCTGGGTTCAAATCCCAGTGGGGGCAGATTTTTATTTAATACAATAGTTTTTGAGCCTATGAGTTACAAATTCTTATTTAATAATCAGCTTAATTAAGTATATTATGCGTGCCACTCTAATCACTTCTCCATATTTGAATAGAAGAGAATATGCATGCACACCGTTGGGTGTAGCCTCATTAGCATCTTCACTTGACAAGGAAGGCATTGATGTTAATATTATTGATGCCACTGCACTCAGTTTTAGCATCGAGCAAATTGTGAAGGAACTAAGAAGGAACAATACCGACGTAGTGGGTATAAGCGCGATGTCTTCAGATATAAGGACTGCTGTTTTTTTAGCCAGAGAAATTAAGAAAGAATTTCCAGATTTGCCAATAATTTTAGGTGGCCATCATGCCACTTATGATTATGGCAATATTGGGAAATACGATTGCTTTGATCACATTTTTGTCGGAGAGGGAGAAATCTCATTCCCTCAAATGCTACAATCGATAGAAAAAGGTGAACAAGTTAGTAAAGTTGTTTTTGGAAAAAGCGCAGAAAATCTTGATGAATTGCCTTTGCCCATGCATAATTTATTGCCAATTCAAAATTATTTTTTGCCATATACCCGCGAGATTCCTTCCTATGTAGGCAACACAAGAGGCTGCATCTTCAAATGCAGATTCTGCAGCATAAACAAACACATAAGGTGGAGATCTGTCGACAAAGTCGTGGAGGAAATAACAATCCTGAAAGATAAATATAACGTTGGATGGATAGAATTTTCAGATGCGCTCTTTGCCATAGACCGAAGACATGCTGCAAAACTCTGCGACGCCATGATTGAGAACAAAATTGACATAGAGTGGGGATGCCAGACGAGAGTGGGATTCGTTGACAGAACCCTAGGACAAAAGATGTTTAAAGCAGGTTGTAGAATGGTTTCTCTTGGGATAGAAAGTGGCTCCTACAGAATTAGACAAATTATCGGAAAGCCATTTACTGACATTCAAGTGAAAGAGGCGGTTGACGCCATTTCTTGGGCAGGCATAGAAATCTCCGGACTTTTTATTCTTGGATTTCCTGACGAAACATTTGATGAAATGATGCAGACAGTGAAAATGGGAATGAAACTCAAATTGGATTATGCCCAATTTGTTCCCTTGCATCTGTATCCTGGAACGTTCTTTTTCGAGGATCTGGTAAACAAAGGAGAGTTAAAAAGAGATGCTTGGAATGATTTCATCGACGGTGAAAGAACTCCAATCTACATTCCAAAACACTTCTCAGAGCCAGAATATTTCAATTTCTTGGATTCGGTTAATAAAAATTTCTATTTTAGGGCAAGTGTCATACTGAGCAAGATGCGAAAGATTAAAAATATGCAAGATATCAAAAGATATATATACTACTCGAAATTTTTGACAAATTACATAAAATCAAAAATGTGGAAGATGAAATCTGCATAAAGGCTGTGTGGACACTTCATGCACAAAGCAATCGAAGAAATCTATTTATTATGCTTACAATCAGAAAGATAATCCAATGAAAACCAAGAATATTACATTCCCGATTAGAGATGCCATAGTGTGCCAATAGCAAAACTAACGGATGAATAGAAATTAATTCTTTACCTTAAATTTCATCAAGTCATATGCAACCTTCACATTTTTGAAGGCTTTCTTTGCTTCTTTCTCTATCTCGTCCGGGTCTTTGTATCGCCTGGAGATGTTTGTTAGGATGAGTTGCTTGACATTCGCGCGCTCGGCGATCTTTCCCGCCTGCTTGACGTCTGCATGCGCCTTCCCCTTCACCTCGTCGCCCTCGAGGAAAGTCGAGTCATGAATCAGCACGTCCGCGTCCTTGGAAATCTTCACGACGTTGTCGCACGGCCTCGTGTCGCCAGTGTAAATTACTTTCAGCCCGGGGCTCGTCTTGGCAACATTTTCAAGCTCAATCTTTTTCCCGCCGGATTCGGCAACCCCGTCCTTCTTCAGCTTCTTCATCCACGCGCCGCGTTTCAGACCGAGCTTTTTTATTTTTTCCAGGTCGATGTTCCATCTGTCCTTTTCCTTGAAGCAGAAAGCGACGGCAGGAATTGTGTGCAAAACAGGGATCGAGAACATTTCGTACTCCTCAGAGTCGTCAATCTTCGTTATCTCCTCGCCCTCGTAGGGCACCTCGATTGGCTCGACTGGGAAACGCACTCCGAAATATCCGATGTCGAGAATGTTTGAGACGAAACGCTCAGCATCGGGGGCGAAAATCTTCAGAGGCTTCGTGCGCTTCTCGAGGTTCATGGTGGCGAGAAGAGGAATGAGTCCGGCGAAATGGTCGGCATGCCAGTGGGTGATGAAAATCTTGTCGATTTTCATGAAACTTACGCCTGCGAGGTTGAGCTGCCTCTGTGTTCCCTCTCCGCAGTCGAGCAGGATCGTCTCCTTGTTCTCTCCGTAGTACTCGAGAGCGATTGCCGGGTGGCTGCGCTCCCTGCTTGGTATGCCGTTGACAGTACCGAGAAAAGTGAGCTCGATCATACAATCGCCCTTTGAATCATACTTCCTTTATAAGTATTTGCCCACAAAAAGATAACTTTGAAATTCGATTTCTTGATTGAACATGCAGCCGCAAACAGTTTCAGAAGCCATAATTCAGCATTATGTCAATTCTCCCAAAAGAATCAGTTCTGAATTCAAACCAAGAAAAAAATCTGGATTTCTTTTGAGCGATCTTGATGAAACAGTTGAGCAAGAAGGTACGCCAACCTATGTGGATATTATTTTTGAAGGAATTGGTGACATAAATCCGTATTTTGGAGAAAAGCTGCCAGTCGTTAGGAAAAATATTGGGTTGATGTATCAATCGGGCAGAATCAGAGGCCCGATGGACGATGTGTCGAGGGATTTCAGGATTTCCGGAGTGACAAGAGGGCAAATAAAAAAGGTGACGGAATCGGGTCTGGAAAAATACCAATTGAACGTGGGGCTAAAGGATTTTGCCAGAGTAGATTTGCCGAATTTAGGAATCGGCTATATACTAAATACCGGAAACCTCGATTATCCGGTGGAAAAGCTTGTCAGGCATCATGACATCAATATCGACCGCATGTATTACAGCAGGATTGCCTACAGCAATGAGACGGATGACGGAATAGTCGTCGAAATCATTCCGAATGTTTTGTGGAACAAACAGTTTGCCAATGAATTGGTCGCAGACAATTTCGGTCTGCCACATCAGGCACTTATTACAATTGCGGAATCCCCGAAATATGAGCAGTATTTGCCCATGATCTCCGGCCTTGCGATTTGGGTCGATCCTGAAGCTGCCAAGTTTCCTGTTCCTAGCAGAGTCAACCTGTATATGCCGAAGGCGAAGAGAAACATGAGAGAACTGACGCCGCCCCTCGGGCATTGGGAGATCGCACTGGAGAATCACCTACTAGAGACACAAGACTTCCAAGAAAAAGTTGTGGCAACAATCGAGGAAATAAAGAAAAATGAAAGCGATTTGGAAGCCGACGATATCGCGAAAGCGGCAAGGGCAAGCATAAGAATTGCGGATGAATCGCAGAAACTCCTGGAAAGAGCAAGAAGGCACAGTCCATATATCGCGGTAAGGATGGAGAGATGTATTTATATTATTAACGCAGATGCCGGAATCGAAACCCGTAAAAGCTATGCCCGCAAGTTAATTACAGAAATCGGGTCCTCATTTGCCGAGTATCACGGCATCGAGGGACTGAGAAAAGAAATCGACAGGATAAAGACTGCTGAGGTAGCGTGAGGCAACATGCAAGAAGAAGAACGCAGCATTTCTAGAATGGATGCGGCCTGGGAGGCAATAGGCGACGTCAAGAAAATGTCAGAGTCGTTGGGAATGCCAATGCTTTATGATGTGCAGCTGCTCGAGGGCCAGAAGTACGCGTCTGTTCTCGACAGGCTGGGAATCAAAAACGAGCCTCAGTCGCTGATGGCCTGCAATTACGAGACATCAGAAGGTTTCGTGAATGCTGAAAGGATCGACAGCGCTTCGATAGCGAGATTGGCAAGGCAGCTCGGCTATTATGCAGTGCAGCAATACGCATTCACAAACTCGAATGAAAAAAACAAAAGGAATTTCAGGCATTTCGTGACCAACAAAGGAATCGGGCTTTATTTCCAATACTTCATGAGACGCGAGATGCACAGGCTCCAGGGCTATGCCTTCAACGACCAGGAGGAGCTGTCGCTGTCCTCGGAGGCCAGGCTGCGAATCGGAATAGGCGCAGAGATAGGATGGGCTCTTGTGGAAGACCTTGTGAGCGAAACTAACGGCCAAATAGCAATCATTCAGGCGGTACTACAGACTGCAGTGAAATCAGATAATCTCGACTTGTCTGTGATCGGACAGAGAGGGAAAAGTGTTATAACTATTTTGGAAAACGCTCCACAGGGGTCGGTGAAATTCCAAGTCCTCGAACCGAGGGATGCGAAAATAAAGGGGCTGATGAAGGAAATAGCGTACCTTCGGGACCAGGGAAGGGAAATAAGGGATATGAGACTAAAATTAGAGGAACTTGTAATCCAACTGCCAAATCAAGATGAGCCGGAAAAAGTTGATTTGGCCAGGATTTTGGATGAGTTCGACGAAGTGGATGAAAACGGCAGAAGAAGGATAAATCCTGAGATGAAAATCGAAACTTTCCCCGATTACACGACCATCCAAAGAGCCTTCAAGAACATCGCAATGAGGCATGAGCAGGGCGGAAAACCTTACGTGATTATCGGGTAAAGGCAAAAATAAGACAAAAATTATAAAGCCGTTATATTTTTAATCTTGTCTGACCAATTAATATCATGAAGCTTTACTGCGAAGTCGTGGTGCAGGACGTGCTGCCTGCCGTGCGTTCTCTGATCACGCGGGAGCTCATCGAGAATTACAAGATGAACCAGACAGACATCTCCAAGAAGCTCGGAGTGACGCAGCCCGCCGTGTCCCTCTACAAGAAGCATATGAGGGGCTCGAAGATAAAGAAGCTCGAGACCGACAAGGACGTCATGAAGATCGTGAAGGTATTCTCGAAGGAAATTGCGCTGAAGAACGTCTCACAGAAAGATGTGCAGATGAAATTCCTGGAAATAAGCCACAGAATTGTCCACAAAGACATCGAGAACGAAGACGGGAATTTTGCCTCGGATCAGCTGCCATGCAACATCTGCTTCAAAGATTAACTGAAAATGCTTTTCTTGTCAACCTTTTGGGTCTTTAACAAGCATATCAGTTTTCATACATTTTTCAATTCTTCTGCCAATCGACCCAAGCTAGCCTTGTTTTCCTCTGTGGACGGTGATACCTCTATTTTTATATACGGCCTCTTTTTTATCAGAAAATCCTCGAAACCGAACACACAGGAAATCTGAAATTGTTTTAGAGGTTCAGCTGTTTCCGAGTATGCTACGCCAATCCAGTTTTCATCCATAGAAACAATAGTATGACCACGCTCAGATTCCCAAAGGTCTACATATGAAAAATCGATATTTCTTGCATGGGGCGTTAGCAGCATATTGTAAAAATCTTTCAATGACATGTTCGTTATAGGAATTTTAACGGCCTTCATTCCTGACTCGGAAATCACAAGTTTGGGCTCTCTACCCCTTTTAGTATCCAAAGGTCTCACTTCCGCATTCGGATAATAATTTCTAATTATAGGAATCGCATACTTCAAAACATCAACAGGATTTCTTCCAAAAGAATATCTTACAGTCTCCTTGGCAATGTTCTTGTCGACTTCAGCCAAAACAGTCTGGGACATAATAAATTAATTGGTGGTTAAGGATTTAACACTTGTTTTCCATCAGAATATGCGATCTTCATCAACCTTTTGAACTATTCCCTTATTTCGGGGAGATCTCTCCTGACCTCAGGATCTCCTTGAAAAATCTTTACACTATCAGAAATTCAGCTAAAAAACAAAAATTTATTCCTGCTTTTTCTTCTTGTTGTATTCCGCCCACTTCTGCTTCAAGGCGTCCCACGCGTTGTCCTCTTCTGATTCCGCAGAAATCGAGACTGAGGATGTTGCCTGCTCGCCGCCCGAAACCGTCCTTTTGACAGCCGCCGCAGTGGCCTTTTGTCCGAATCTTTCCCTAATCTTGGGCCAGTAGAAATACGTGAGGATAAGAGAGACTGCGACTGCAATCGCCACAACTGCGTACTTGCCGTTCTGCTGAAGGTTGAAGAAGCTCAGCATGATGTTCACGAAGTTATTTAGGAAGGAGAACGGATTGGCGCCTTGAGCAGAGGAAAGGGCTGCATAGCCCTGATTGAGAATCTGACTTATCTCGCCCTCCAGTTGCGAAACGGTGAAGTAGTCTCCGGATTTTATCGCATCCTGCGCGGCCTGCACCTTGGCAGTCAGCAGCGCGAGCGTAGCCTCCGCAGCGGTCGTGTTTAGGCCCGCAGCCTTGCTCTCATTAATCTGCTGGGAGAGCTGCGTGTAATTCAAAATGAGCTGCTGAAGCGTATTGTTGATTTGGATCGCTGTCTCGGCAGATGGAGTTACTCGAAGCGTGAAATTGTTTGAGACGCTACCGAGGCTGCTGGTTGCGGTGAATTGAGAGTTGTAATCATTGACCGCTACGTCGGATGGGATGGTGAAAGTGACAGTGAAGCTTGTTGATGAATTTGGCAAAATTAATGACCTAACAGACGGGGAAACTGACGTCCAATTGCTGCCGGCTGTGGAGACTTGAAGAGAGATATTCTGCGTCTTGGTGTTGTTGATGTTTTTCACAGACACAGACGTGGAGTTGGACCTGCCTTGCTGAACAATTATCATGGAAGGATATGACGAAATCGACAAGTACTGAGGGGTCGAGGCTGAGCTGCCGGTTGAAGACGAAGGGTTCGACGCCGCGCTGCTGGCAGTCGATGTCGTGGTCGTCGAGCTGGCCGCATTTACTGTCGTGGTGATGTTTATTCCGGACGAATCGAACCATATACTCGGCCTTGACACGGTGAGCCTCCCCGAGCAGGCGGAAGCCGCTGAACTCGGAGTTATCGTCCAGACGAGCAGGCAGCTTGCAACGGCAGGCATGTTTGTCAACGTCCACTGCGTACCGCTTGACGATATGCTGCCCGAGCTGCAGCCCGAGCCGGACGACGTTGCGGCGACTGTGTAACCATTGCATCCGCTGTAAGTGAAATTGATTGCCTCGCTCAAGGAGCTGTTCGACAAGCCTCCGTAATTCGTGACGTTGACATGAATGGTTTGCGCGGATCCGCCGACTGTCAGAGTCGCCGCGCCGCTGGGACATGTTGCTGTCCCGAAACCTGGGCATCCTGAAAAGTTCGAACTCATGAACAGACCGGTGTCAGCAATCTGAAGAACTCCGATCCTACCGGATCCGTAAAATGTTGTCCCGTCGCTCGGCCTGATGTAAGTCACGGCAGGATTTACAAAGTATAGCCCGCCCAAAGCCTGCTGCGGAACGGAAAAGTTGATCGAATATTTATTATTGAAGAAAATCGGGTTCGTGCCATTTGAAATCAAGAGACCTGTGATGTTGCCGAGGCTGCTCGTGACATTGCTTTCCTGAAGGAAGACTGAGAAGTTGGTCACATTCAGGGAGTAAGGCGAGTCCAGCGCAGTGCCATTGATGTAAGAAATTGACATCGTGACATTGGCGGTCTCGTTGGAAGATTGCGGAGATGAAATGTTAGTGCCGAGAAGAGAACCGAAGAACTGCGGAATGAGATTAAGCCTGTTCGTCAGGTTCAGCCTAACAGTGAGGTTATATCCGGAATATGGATGAGAGCTCAGCGAACCAGTCTGGTTCGATGCGTTGATGAAAATCCAGCCGTCGTAAGTCCCGACCGGGAGAGTGCTGTTGAAAGTGACGTTGATTTGGATAAGTTGGGAAGTCTGGTGCGTTATGTTGACGGTCGTGTTGTAAGTGAGGTTCGCGGTGTAGGCCGCAGCGCAGCTCGTGCAAGTCAAGTACGAGGAATTCGAAGACATGTCGACAGTCAAGTCGACAGTCCCGGCATTCGTCAGGTTGATGTTGACCGATTTATTCAGTGTCGCTCCGATGTTCTCGTCAATTCGAAAAACATTTCCGGTGCTCGAGTTGAGAGGGTTGAGAGAAACCGGAGAGGAAGTCTTATTGAAAACAAAAAGGGTCGGAGCAGTGACATTGAAAGCGACAGGTATGACCACAGTGCCTCTGTTTTCATCAGTGAGCAGCAACGAACCTGCGTAGGCCCCGTCAATGGTATTGTTCGGAACGGTCAGATTGACCTGAATTGTCGCATTTGTCCCGAGGCCATTGAAGGACGAAGTCGTATAATTTGTGGAAATCCATGTCTGAGACTGATAGATCGACACGTTCAAATTGTAAGAGTCGCTTCCACCATTGTTGCTGACAACCGACGCGGTCCAGTAGCCCGGAGTCAGCGCAGTCGTCTCGTTGAAAACTTCAACTGCATTTGCATTTGAAACATTAGCAATCTGATAGTAGTTGCTCGAGGAGTTGTAGAGGACACCGGACGGATTGTAGATGTTGAATGTGTAATCGCTAGAGCCAGTCCAAAGAAGGTTGGCAAAGATTTTCGACTCGAACGTATTGTCACCGACAAGGAACCTGAAATTCTGGCTGCCGCTCCCTGAGAATTTCTGAATCCTGTACATCACGCTCGACAGAACGACGTTTCGCTCGTTCAAACCTCCTTGGTTCGTTATCGTCATGTTGCTGTTAACCATCTGGCCTGCGTTCAGGTTATCGAAGCTCATTGCCGTAACTTGCTGGTATGGAGCGGATTGGTTTGTGACATTAAGAGTTGAGAAAATTATGTAGCCTGTGTATGGGATTGACGATGTGGAATTTCCGGAAATTCTGATTTCCCACATCTTCGGAGTCGCCGGCAGATAATTGTAACTCATCAACTGGCTAGTGTTCATGTTGATTGACTTCGCGCGTTGGACGCCTTGGTCGTCGAAAAGGAACATGTTGACGTACTGTCCGGAAGACCAGCCGGTGAGATTGACTGTCACGGCCGTTGCGTTCGCGACAGCCGAGGTGTTGAAATAATAGGACTGATAGGCTGAGGAATTGAAAAGCGGAACTGCTGCTGATATCGAACCGCTGAAAGTTCCCGCCCCGGTGGTTTCGAGATTCGAGTTCGCGTCGTTGCTCGAGGAAATCGGGATGTCGACAATAACTCTCATAGTGGCGTTCTCGTTGGACGTAGTGCCGTTGGCCGCCCTTATCGTGTAATTGCTAGCCCAGTATCTTCCTGGCAGGCACTGCCGATGCGCCGAAGGATCTGTCAGATTGAGACTTACAAGTTCACCGTCATTTATGGGCGATTGTGATGTTGTGTTGAAATAACTAGAGTTGGTGTTGTTCTGAACGAAGAGAGTGAAGGCGGTGTTTGCGCAGGCCGACAGCGAGTTCGACTGAGAATAGTTGCCAATCAAGGACGTAGAGTTGACAACCGTGAAAGTGAGGTTGCCGACGCCCATCGCCCCGAGTGTTATGTTGCTGTTGTAATTGTTCGTCCAATTCAAGCGCACTGTCTCCGGAGTCACGCTGAATACGCCTGAAGGGGTGCTCTGTATCGTGGAAAAAGTAGGCAAAGCGAAATAGCCAAACAGCGTTATGGCCGCCGCAACTGCAAAGACCCACAAAAGACTAGGCCTGACCCGCATTGCTATCCTCAAATCCTATATATGTTTTTATAAACTAATGATTTATGAAGTCCAAAGATCGATTATGACGAACAGATATTTTTTCACCTCTGAGAGCGTGGCCGAAGGGCACGCGGACAAAGTGTCAGACCAGATTTCCGACGCAATTCTCGATGCCATAATAGAAAAAGACCCGAATGCGAGGGTCGACTGCGAGACGCTGATAATGCAGGGAACGGTCATAGTGACAGGGCAGATCACGACAAACACATATGTCAACATTCCTCAGACGGTCCGCCACGTCCTTCGCGACATCGGATTCGACAACGCCAAGGTGGGAATAGACTGGGAGACATGCGGAGTTCTCGTGTCAATCGAGGAGCAGTCACCAGACATAGCCATGGGAGTCAACAAGGAAGATATGGGCGCAGGAGACCAGGGCCTGGTTTTCGGCTACGCGACAAAAGAGACTCCTGAACTCATGCCGCTGCCGATCGTACTCGCGCACAAATTAGTGAAGCGACTTGCAGACGTGAGGAAGCAGAAGATTCTGGATTATCTGAGGCCTGACGGCAAGTCGCAGGTCACGGTGGAATACGACAACGGCACGCCGAAGAGGGTCGACGCGGTCGTTATCGCAGCGCAGCACGACGAGAAAGTCGGCATGGACAGGCTGAGAAAGGACATAATCGAACAAGTCATAAAGGTTGTCATCCCTGCGCAGATGCTCGACACCGAAACGAAGTTCTACATAAACGAGACTGGAAGATTCGCGATTGGAGGCACGCTCGCCGACTCGGGATTGACGGGAAGGAAGATAATCGTCGATACGTACGGAGGTGTGGGCGGCCACGGAGGAGGATGTTATTCAGGAAAGGACCCGACTAAGGTCGACCGCTCTGGAAGCTACATGGCACGCTACATCGCGAAGAACATCGTGGCAGCGGGAATTGCGGACAAGTGCGAAGTGCAGATTGCGTATGCAATAGGAGTCTCGCATCCTGTGTCAGTCATGGTCAACACTTTTGGCACTAGCAGATTTTCTGAGGAAAAAATCATCGAGGCAGTGAAGAAAATTTTTGACATGAGACCGAAAGCAATAATCGATCACCTCAGACTTCTGAGGCCGATTTACAGGAAGACAGCAGTATACGGTCATTTCGGGCGCAGCGATCCGGACTTCACTTGGGAAAAGACAGATAAAGTAGAAGAATTAAGAAAAGCACTACGATAATTGAATTAAGTTTCTGAACTGATTAAGAAATCTGGCAAAATTCTGGAAGAAAATAAAGGAGTTATTGCCTCTTGAAGTTTGGTAATGACTTAATGGATTTGCTAGAAGAAGCTCAGACCCGCCTGTGGGCCTTTGCCTGACTAACTCATGCAACCAAGGCATTTGATTTTATGGAGCAATATAAGCATCTTCATGAAAAGGTTTGTTCTTTGGATAAATTCAGTTACCTTTAACAATCAAGAAAAACAAATGTAGTAGATTCTTCAAATTGACAAAGCGCTCGATGGTAGACTCTCTTTCTTTAAGGAATAAATCATACAGTTTTTAATTCAGTATTGTGATAGAACTGATGAAATCTGGCAGAATTGACAAATTTTTTTACATTTTTGGTGCTGTGATTCCTGCATTATTCTGCCTTTATTTCATATATTCGTTTGGCGTAAATGTACCTTATTATGATGAATGGTTCTATTTTCCACTATTAAAAACATTCATTCTTGGCAAACCTTGGTTGCACCTTTTGGCAGATTCATACAATGAGCATATTCAAATTTTTCCCAGGCTGTTGCTCTTATTGACTGCTCCGGCATCTTCATGGAATGTTGTTGATGAGATGTATGTCAATTGGATTCTGATTGGAATAAATGTGATAATATGCTGGTTTTTATTGAAAGAAACTTTACCTGAAGATAAATGGCTGATAGTTCCAATTTCGTGGATACTGTTTTCACTATCACAGTATCAAAATCTTCTTACTGGCTGGAACCAACAAATCGCGCTTACCGTATCCGCTGTTTTACTTTCAGTCTATTTTTTAAACAAAGCTAATAAATCGCTCGTGTATCTTGCGCCTGCTGTGATATTTGCATATATGGCCTCGTTTTCTCTTTTATATGGATTAGTAATTTGGCTTTTGGGCTTTGCAAGTTTCTTCAAAATTAAAGGATATCGAAAACGGCTTGCGTTATTCTTGTGGATATTATTAATGGTCGTTGCTTTAGTATTGTACTATATTGGCTATCAAAATATTTTGATAGAGAATCAAAACGAGATACAGAACCTATTTATATTTTTATCTAAGCCTGCTTCATACACAGAGTTTGTATTTGCGTTCCTGGGCGCCAATACGGGAAGTGAATACTTAATTTGGAGTGCGGTAAGCGGATGCATAGTTTTTCTTGTCTTCATCACCGGTCTTTATCTGATAAATTTTGATAAGTCAATTCTGCCTAAAATGATACCGTGGATACAAATTGGTGTTTTTACATTACTTACTGCACTAGTTACAGGAATTGGCAGACTTCAGATGGGGGTTGAAGCAGCTATAACCGCACATTATTCCACCATCTCTATTTTGTTATTCCTAGCGACTTTAGTTGTTTCAGTGGAAGGATTTAGGATATTGAGAACGAAGATCAAGAGTAAAATTGCAAGAACAGTTTTGACCAGCATATTTTTTATTCTCCTTGTTGTAGGGATTATAGAATTTTGCATCATTAGCGTTTACGGATGGAGTCGAGGTCAAGATACTTTCATAACCCGTTCAAGCTTGTTGTCATGCGTACTGAGCAGACAGAATTATTGCCTAGATGACCAAGGTTATAATTATACAACCAGGCACGGATATATTGACGACGTAATAAAAATGAAATTAGGACCATTCGCAGATTCAGGACATCCCGAACTAAAAGTCACAATACTTACAAAGTTAGACAAAAGTTATTGGGAAAGGGTAGGCTATAATCGAGTAATAGATGCTAACATTGATTTTGTCAATGGGCAATCAACCAAAAATAACACTGTCTTCTATGTAGACACAAAAAAGAATAGTTTCATAGTGGTTTCTGGATGGGCTGTAGATGGAAATAATCATGAATTAGCTGATAGTGTTTCAGTTGTATTGAACAAAGAATTTCTAAGTACCACATACTATGGTCTACCTAGAAATGATGTTGCAAAGATATTTGGAAAGAATGCTTATTTCTTTTCGGGTTGGGGTGCTGTATTCAGTACAAGAGGGTTGACTTTAGGTTGTTATAATGCGACTTTGATAATTATAAAGTATCAAGAAAAGAATGCATTCAATACCGACTACATGCTCTGTTTAATCTAATTTTTATTGATTTGATTTTCAAATAAAATCTCTAAATCTTAATACTGATGTCTGCGCAGTCGTAGTACTCTATCTCGTATTAAGATTTAAATCTTATAAAAATAGTAAAATTAGAGGTTAAAAGCTCCAAACTGATGAAGACTGAAGGGCGGAATGATACAATATGATTATGCCCTTTGTGACTGAGGGGAGAAAATAAATCTGTGCCCTGGGAGGGATTCGAACCCACGACCTTCTCCTCTGCCCCATTCTTCAGGTAGGACGGAGCTGCTCTATCCGAGCTGAGCTACCAGGGCGTTGAATGTATTGGATGCTAAATATTTATTGTTCGCTGATAAAAAACTCCTTATGGATGCCAATATTAAGCCTGTCAATTACGAGCTGGCCTTCGAGCCGGACTTCAAGAGGTTCACGTTCGCCGGAAAAGAGAGAATAAGGCTGAAGATAGCCAAGCCGACAAACAAGATAGTGCTGAACGCCGCAGACCTGAAAATCAAGCACTGCTACCTTGTCCTCCAGAACCGGAGCTTCATGCCGAAGAAAATCCTGCTCGATGAGAAGAGCGAGACTGTCACGATGGTGTGCCAGCAGAAAATCTCGGGCGAAGCGGAGCTTTTCATCGACTTTGAGGGAGTCTTAAACGACAAGCTTGCAGGGTTTTACAGGAGCGAGTACGAGCACAAGGGAAAGAAGAAATACATCGCGACGACGCAGTTCGAGGCGGCTGACGCGAGACGCGCGTTTCCTTGCTGGGACGAGCCTGAGGCGAAAGCGACCTTCGACATATCTCTTATCGTCGACAGGAACCTCACGGCGCTGTCGAACATGCCGGCGGCAAGACAGAAAACCCTGGGCAAAGGAAAGAAGATCGTGACTTTCGAGAGGACACCCGTGATGTCGACCTATCTTGTCTATCTCGGTGTCGGGGAATTCGAATACATCCAAGATAAACTTGGAAAGGTGCTGATAAGAGTCTATACGACGCCAGGAAAGAAGCTGCAGGGAAAGCTTGCGCTTGAATTCGGGAAGAAATTCCTAGGCTTCCTCCAAGATTATTTCAAAATTAAGTATCCGCTGCCGAAGCTCGACCTCATCGCTCTTCCGGATTTCGCGGCCGGAGCGATGGAGAACTGGGGCGCGGTGACGTTCAGGGAGACGGCGCTGCTCTTCGACCCGAAAGTCTCGACGACCGTCACGAAGCAGACGATTGCGGAGATAATTTCCCACGAGCTGGTCCACATGTGGTTCGGCGACCTCGTGACCATGAAATGGTGGAACGATCTGTGGCTGAACGAGAGCTTCGCGACATTCATGGCGTACAAGGGAGTCAATAATTTTTATCCGGAATGGGACATATGGAGCCAGTTCCTCAACTCGGAAACGGTCGGGGCAATGGAGCTTGACGCCCTGAAGAGCTCGCATCCAATCGAGGTCGAGGTGAAGACCCCTGCAGAAATCCGCGAAATCTTCGATGAGATCAGTTATGAGAAGGGTGGAAGCGTGCTGAGGATGCTTGAAAACTATCTCGGAGAGGAAAGCTTCAGGAGCGGCCTGACAAAATACCTGAATGACCACAAGTACGAAAACGCGACGACAGACGACCTTTGGTCTGCGCTGGCAAAGGCCTCGAAGAAGCCTGTTACAGAGATGATGAACAGTTGGGTCAGGCAGCAGGGATATCCGATTGTAGAGGCGAATGGTGCGGACTCGAAATTGACTCTGATGCAGAGGAGATTCCTGCTCGAGCAGAAAGCAGACAGCACGAAATGGCTCATACCCATATCCGCGGTGGCGAACGGAAACATAGCGATTTCGGAATTGCTCAAAGAAAAATCCAAGCAGATAAAAGTTGCGGCAAACATGGAAACCGTGGCCGTGAAATTGAACGCGGGGCAGACAGGATTCTACCGTGTCCAATATCCAAAACAAACCTTGGAGAAACTGAAGCAGCTTATCACAAGCAAGAAACTCGGCAACTTGGACAGATTCGGCATACAGAACGACCTTTTCTTCCAGGCTCTGGCAGGAGAAATCTCAATCGGCGATTACCTGGATTTCATAAGGTCATATTCGGATGAAGATGATTATCTCGTGCTGAAGGACATGGCGGACAACCTGACTTTCATTTATTTCATCACATATGGCACGATGTTCTGGTCGAAAATCAAACTTTTTAACAAAATATTTTTCAGGAAAATCTTCGGCAGGCTCGGATGGGATGCGAAACCCGGGGAGAAGCACACCGACCCCATATTGAGAAGTTACGCGATCAGCAGCTTGGGCAGAATTGGAGAGGAAGGCATACTGAAGACAGCGAGCGAGAAATTCCAGCAGTTCCTGAAAAATCCAGACTCGCTGCATCCAGACCTGAGAGGCACTGTCTACAACCTGGTCGCGTGGCAAGGCAACAGAGAGACATACAAAAAATTGCTGGAGCTCTACAGAAAATCAGAGACGCAGGAGGAGAAAAGAAGGTTCCTGTCGTCGCTCGCAAACTTCCAGGACCCGAAAATCCTAAACGAGACGCTTGACTTCGCGCTGTCGAAGGAAGTCCGCTCTCAGGACCTGTTCATACCGGTTGCAAGGATTTCCGGAAATCCGTTCGGAAAGGACCTTGTGCTGCCGTGGATCAAGAAAAACTGGATCGAACTCAGCAAGAGATACAAGGGAGGGAGCTCGTCGCTCCTGACAAGAATCGTCGAGAGCCTGGGGAGCCTGTCGGACATGCAGAAGGAAAAAGAGATCCGGGAATTTTTCAAGAGCAAACCAAGGGAAGGAATCGAGATGTCGCTGGCACAGACGCTTGAAAGGATAAGAATCCATGCGAGATTCCTCCAAAAACTGCCACAGTAATATGACGGTCAGTGTAGTTATAGATGGTAGATCCTTATGGGAATGGTAAAAACAAATAAAGAATTGCGGCTTCTGAAGAAATCCGCCGCAATCAGCAACTCGTGTATAAAAATCATTGAAAGTGCACTTCGCGAAAAGAACATCACCGAGAGGGAGCTTGCAAGAAGGGTGAGAAGGAACATAAACATGCAAGGCGCGACTCTTTCCTTTCAAACCCTGGTTGGAACAAAAGAAAGAAGCGCAATTATTCATACGAACCCCCATGTGACAGATAGAAAAATTTCCGGAATCGGCTATATAGATTTCGGCGCGAGGTACAAAGGATATTGCAGCGATGTTACCGTCCCGTTCATCAAAGGAAAGATTACCAGGAGAGAGGAAAAAATAATCAATGCGTGCCTGAACGCCTACATGCTCGCAGTAAAATCGCTCAAGGTGGGAGAGCCCTGCTGGAAGCTGTTTTACGTCGTTGACAGATATCTCAAACGCAACGGGTTCAAAATGGAACATGGGCTGGGGCACGGACTCGGGCTGAAAATACACGAAATGCCGGTAATAGCCATGCCTCGCAAGCTGGCTGGTTCTGCATCCATAATCTCCCTGTCAAAATCAGAAAAAAAATTGCCTGAAAAGAAATTGAAAAGGTGGATCAAGATAAAGAGACTGACTTTCCAGCCAGGGATGATTATTACAATCGAACCAGGAGTCTATGTGAAAGGAATCGGCGGATGCAGAATTGAAAATGATTTTCTTTTGACGAGAAGAGGGCCGAAGGCATTAACAAATTCCAAACTTTTAAAAATTTCTTGAATTTATCTTGATGTTTTTCTAAAAAAATAATATGAGCGTCATGTCGAAGGTGCTGAAGGAGCAGCACAGCGAGCTCGGATCGAAGCTCAGGGATTTCATCCTAGGATGGCAGGACGGCCTCGTGAACGTCCTCGGACTGGTGCTCGGCGTGGCGTCTGCGACTCAGGACACAAGGCTTGTCCTGATATCCGGACTTGCGGCGGCGTTCGCCGAGGCAATATCGATGTCGGCGGTCGCCTACACATCGACGAGGGCGGAGGTCGATTTCTACAACAGCGAGCTCGCGAGGGAAAGGAAGGAGGTCAGAGAGGTACCTGATATGGAGAGGAAAGAAGTCAGAGATATTTTTTGGAAAAAAGGCTTTCGCGGCAAGCTGCTCGATGCGGTTGTGAAAAAAATAACGTCAAACAAAAAAGCCTGGATACAGACGATGATGGAGGAGGAACTCAAACTCTCTCCGGTCCACGACAATCCCAAGGACGCGGCTCTGGTCGTCCTGGCCGCATCGTTCGTGGCGCCGATGATCGCATTGATTCCGTTCATGCTGCTCCCGGTAACAACAGCGATCGTCTACTCGCTGGTCATCTCGCTGATAGTGCTTTTCGTGATGGGGTCTGTCGAAGCAAGACTGACGATAGGAGACTGGAAGAAAAGAGGAATGGAGATGGCCGCTGTGGGCATGGCTGCCGCTATCCTCGGATATGTTGTCGGAAAAATTCTGGGAGCCGCAATTTAATTTGGATTTAATTCGGAATCAATCAAAGCAGGATTTTTATTTTCTTCTTCCCAACAATCGCCCTGATCAACTCTCTGCCGACGTCGGACTCCTTGCCGACCTTTATGCTGCTCTTCTTCCCGATTGTCGCCGAGAAGAGGAACTTGTCGTCAACATAGAAGCTCGCCATCTTGCCAATGAGGCGCTTGTCGAACTCGAAGTCAAAGCTGTTTCCGCTCTCGTTGATTCGGTAGCCGGTTTCCTTACCGAGCGCGGCGATGCGAGGTTCGACGTCTATGTGCACGCCGAGCTTGTCCTGTATCGAGGTAATCATGCTGCCCTCCTTGCCGATGATGCGGGCTATGACCGAGTTGTCGACCTTCACGACAACGTTGTTGTCGTCGACAATCTCGACCTCGGCGTTGGGATCGAACTTTCGGATTTCCGTCATGATCTGCTTCTGGGCGAGAGCCTTCATCGGCGAAGACTTCTGCTGCGGAATGCCAGATATCGGAATCACGACATTCTCCTCACCGAACGAGTAGATCTCGTACTCGAGCTCTCTTGTCTCGAATTCGCGGACATCGACTACCGGACGTGCTAGATCGGCCTCAGTCATTCCTGTCGGCACGCGGACTGTCAGGGAAAGCTCGTAAACCTTCTTCACTTGGCCTTCCTTCACGAAAATAATCGTGTCGATTATGTGAGGGACCATTCCGAGCTCGATGCGTCCCATGAAACGCTGGACCGCGTCGATCGGATTGCTTGCATGGACGACCCCTACCATGCCGACTCCTGCAAGTCGCATGTCGGCAAAAATTTCGAAATCTCGCGTTTTTCTCACTTCATCGTAGATGCTGTAGTCGGGTCTTACAAGGAGCAGTATTTCGGAAGTCTTCTCGAAATCTCCCTCAAGCGGACCGTACTGAGTTATTTCAGGTCCGACCTGCAAATCTCTTGGTGACTCGAGAGTCTTCACAATTTTCCCGTTCTTCGAGTAAAATTCTGCCATCGACGAAGCGAGAGTCGATTTACCGCTTCCTGGCGGGCCTGCGATAAGAATTCCCTCTGAACGGTCTTTAAGCCTCTGCATGAGCTTTTCTGAGAATTTGTAATCGTCAAGAGTGAGTTTAGTTAGCGGCCTTACAATTGTCACTTCAAGCCCATCGCTGAACGGAGGTCGTGCAATTGCGATCCTGTAAAGGCCGTACTGGATAACCAAAGCGCCGTTTCTGTTGATTTCAATCTGTCCCTTTTCGCTCCGCCTTGTCGCCTCGGAAATCTCCTTGATGATTTCGTCAATCTCCCTCTTAGTCAGAGGCGCGTCGCCGACTTTCACAAGCTGGAAATTTCCCGGCTTGCCTCTCTTCGCAAGAGGAACCACGTCCTCCTTGAGATGAACGCTCAGCGTTGTGTCGTCAAAATACTTCTCGAAATGAAGGTCGGTGAGTTTGACTTCAGGGGCGACATAGTCAATCTTCAGGCCTTCCGCGTCGCCGACAAGAGCCTGGACATAGTCGGCAGTCATAAGAGTCCCGTTTTCGCTCTTCGCGACGTCCCTTATTATCGCATCGAGCCTTCCGCTCTTCGCGAGCTTGATGTCGTCGATGCTCGGCCTCTCACCCGTGAACCTTATCTTGATGTTCTTCGACTCGGAAATCCTCCTCAGATTCTTGATCTCCTCGAGACCTATGAACCCTATCTCCCTCCCCTTCGAAGCCTGCGACTGGAGCTCGTCTAGGACTGCGATGGAAATGACTATCTCGGCATCCTTCAGCTTGTCCTTCTCTATCAGCTTCGACAGAGTGCCATCGATAATTATGCTAGTGTCAGGAATAATCCTCCTTATCATAAAATCTACCTTCCTTTTTGTTTTTTATTGAAATTTTTTCTATTTTGAAATTTTCAAATCAATTGAGTCAGAATGGAGCAAACAAACTTCAATTAATTTTACTTTTCTTTTTCTTTTTTCTATTTTTCTAATCGGAGGCTAGGCTTATAAAGCTGCTGGTCTCGTTTCCTACTGAACATAGATGACAGAAAAAATTTCTGCTAAATATACATCACACTATCGAAATTCTTTTTAAACCTCCCAGCAATCCATTAATCAGGTGGTAAAAATCAAATCTTGTCCAGAGTGCGGAAGTTCTCGCGTTGTTTGGAGCGAGGACGAAGGAATGATGTGCAACAAATGCGGTCTCATAATCGAGGAGCCAACCTTCTCTGGCACTAGGATGCTAGTATAGTTGAGATATAGTTGAAAACAGTGCATGGAATGAGTACAGCAAAACAAATCCAAGACTAAAGTTGCAAAAGAAATTTTCCTTATTCAGATTTATTCATATTCTTCTCGAAGAATTTCAGGATATCCTTGATAGAAAGCTCCTTCTCGCTTTTCCTCCTCATGTCCCTCAATTTGAATTTCCTGCTCTTTAGCTCCTTCTCTCCGACAACCATGGCGAAAGGAATGCCTGCCGCGTCCGCGAACTCGAGCTGCTTGCCCAAACTTCTGTTCATAAGATCGATCTGGCAATTTATTTTTTCCTCCCTGAGCATCTGGACAATCCTTATCACATCCGGCTTCACTTTCTCGTTGACCGCGGCGACGAAAACTTTAGTCTTGGTCTTGCCGAGGCTGAACATCCTCTCCTGCTCCATTACCTCAATTATCCTCTCGATGCCGAGGCTGATTCCTGTGGCCGGAGTCGGCCTGCCTCCGAACGTCTCGATAAGCCTGTCGTAACGCCCACCACCGGCGATTGACCCGTACTTCTCGTAATCCTTCACGATAATCTCGAAAATCGGTCCGGTGTAGTAATCGATGCCCCTTGCCAGAGCGAAATCGACCCTCAGCATCTTCTCAATGCCGAAAATCTTCGCGAACTTCATAATCCCCTCAAGATCTGCCAGGCCTTCCTTTCCTACTCCGCTGCCCTTGAGCAAAATTTTTCCCCCGTCAAAACTCGCTGACGTCAGCTCGAATATTTTTGTAATTTGCTGATCGCTCAGTCCGCTCTTCTTCAACTCGTCCCTCACTGCCTGCTCGCTGGACTTCTTCAGCTTGTCGATTGCGCGGAAAATGTCCAAGTCCTTGCCTTTGTCGGCGCCGACAACTTCGATAAAGCCGTCGAGAACCTTCCTGCTGTTGACCGTAATGATGAAATTCTTGAAGCCGAGCTCGCGCAGGCATTCGACAGCGACGGCGATGCATTCGACATCGGCCTCCATGCTGCTGCTCCCGACGACATCGGCATCGCACTGCCAGAACTCCCTCCTTCTGCTGGCGGTGACCTCTTCGTAACGCCATACAGGAGCTATCGCATAACGCTTGAACGGTTTTGCGAGCTGAGGGTTGCTTGCAACAACGCGCGCCATCGGCACAGTCAGATCGAACCTGAGCCCGAGCCGCCTGTCAGCCTTGTCCCTGAATTCGTAGATCTGCCTCTTGACATCCTCTCCGCTCTTTGCCGAGAGAAGCTCGAAGTCCTCGAAAGCTGGAGTGTTGAAAGGCTCGAAACCGTAAATCTCAAAGACGTTCCTTATCTTGTCCATGACGAACTGCCTTCGAACCATCTCTTCTGGAAGGAAGTCGCGCGTCCCTTTGGGGGTCTGGAACTTCATATTTTTATTTTGTGTTCTGCCTTTAAAATCAAGAGAGTCAAGAGTAAAAGAATCTGGCTTTCGATCATCCAAAGTCGATGAAGTGAACTGGTTCACCTATCACATTGCTCGCCTTCGTAGTTAGTTATTTTTAATCTTTATAAACTTTTACACCGGATGGTTGTGCGCTTTGCCATTTCTGCAGCAGGTAGGTAGGTATTCGTCATCAAGTTCCTCGATGGGTTGTACGACGACTTCCTTTCCCTTGTCGTCATACAAATTTCGCGCGGCACTTGACGAGCCTCCAGAAGCTGTTGCAGAATATGCCCTAAGCAGTTTTCCTATTAACAATTCAAGCCCACACTTAGTTTTGCGGTCGAATAAAAATCATTTCTCATGGCGAATTGTATGTTTCAGAAACGCAAAGTAGATAAGTAACTAAAAACAATATATATTTCTGAGTTCACTTCGCATGACTCCGTTCTAAAGTTTAAATATTTGACTCTACAAGAATTATTTCAAACAAAGTGATAACGGTGAACCGATCGGAAATCATTACCGCGCAAGCAATCTAGTTCTAGAACTTTTATTTACTGCTAAACCGAAGGTGTTTTTATGGCGATGAAAAAAGTAAAAGAGCAGTACAGCCACAAGGAGGTTGAGGCCCGCCTCAGGGAGTTCTGGGAGTCAAGGAAGATCCCTAACAAGATTGTGAATTTCGAGGACAACATGAAGAGGAGCGGGGGGAAGAAGTTCTACCTTCTCGACGGCCCGCCGTACGTCAACCAAGTGCCTCATGTCGGAAACAGCAAGACGACCGCGATGAAGGACATATGGTCGAAGTTCAAGCAGATGCAGGGATTCTCCTCATGGTGGCAGCCGGGATTCGACACGCACGGCCTGGCCATAGAGAACATGGTGGAGAGGAACCTCGGCCTGAAATCGAAAAAGGACATCCTAAATTTCGGCGTCGAGAAATTCATGGACGAGGCGAGGAAGCTTGCCCAAGGAAACGAGAAGTTCTGGCTTGAGCTTTACAAGAGGATAGGCGCATGGCGCGGTTATTATGAGCCTTACATAACTTTCAAAAATTATTACATCGAGTCGGGATGGTGGACCGTCAAGACATTGTGGGAGAAGGGGATGCTCGTGCGCGGCGAGAAGCCGATCCATTGGTGCGCGCATTGTGAGACCGCGGTGTCGGGATACGAGGTGACTGACAGCTACGCAGAGGTGAAGGACCCTTCCATCTTTGTAAAGTTCCCAGTGGTCGGAAAGGGAAAAGAAAAAGAATATTTCGTCATTTGGACGACCACTCCTTGGACGCTCGTGAGCAACGTGGCGATAGCAGTCCATCCAGACGAGTATTATGTAAAGGTAAAAGTCGGAAACGAGATTCTAATCGTCGCGGAAAAACGTGTCGAGCCAATTTTCAAAGACTTGCTCAAAGTGAAATACGAAGTGCAGGAAAAGTTCCTAGGGAAGAAGCTCGAAGGGATGAAATACAGGCCGGTCTTCGACGTGCCGACGCAGCGCATGCTCGAGAAAAATCCCAACGCGCATAAAATAATCCTCTCGCTTCATGTCATGAAGGGGAAATCGTACAAGCACAAGAAGGCGGCGGCAGAGAAGGACAACGAGAAGAAAGAAAATTTCAAGGAATTCGTGACCATGGAGGAAGGGAGCGGACTCGTGCACACTGCGCCGGGTCACGGGGCCGAGGATCATTTCATGGGATTGCACTATAACCTTCCAATAGCGTCGCCGATCAACGACGAGGGCAAGTACACCGAGGAGGCGGGGGAGTTCAAGGGAATGTTCGTGAAGGACGCGGACAAAATAATCGTGGACAAGCTCGAGAAGAAGGGATTGTTGCTGAATTTCGGCTGGGCGCAGCACACCTACCCGCTTTGCTGGAGATGCAAGACGCCACTAATTTTCAGAGTCAGCAAGCAATGGTTCTTCAAGATTGATACGATAAAGCAGAAGATGATAAGCGAGAACAAGAAGGTGAGGTGGTTGCCGGAGTTCGGCAAGGAGAGGTTCATGAACTGGCTTGAGAACGCGGTCGACTGGAACATCTCGCAGCAGAGGTACTGGGGAATCCCGCTTCCGGTGTGGGTCTGTGCGAAATGCGGATCGGAAGACGTAATAGGAAGCGAGAAGGAATTGCGAGAGAGAAGCAGGACAAAGCTTCCAAAAGAAATCGACTTGCACAGGCAGGTAGTAGACAAAGTAGAGATAGAATGCGAGAAATGCGGCGGGACAGCGAGAAGGGTGCAGGACACGATGAATCCCTGGTTCGACTCGGGCATCGCCACATGGGCGTCGTTAGGATATCCTTACAAAAACAAGGAGCTGTTCGAGAAACTTTTTCCGGCGGACATGATCTGCGAGGCGCAGGACCAGATACGCGGATGGTTCTATTCGCTGATGTTCTGCAGCGTGGCGGCTTTCGGCAGGAGCCCTTTCAAATCCGTTTCAATGATGGGATGGATGGTCGACGAGAAAGGGAACCCGATGCACAAGAGCCTCGGGAATTACATCGCAGCGAGCGATGCGCTTGACAGGATAGGCGCAGATAACCTCAGGCTTTACTATTGCCTGGAGGTCCCGCCGTGGGAGCTGCACATGTTCAGCTTCAAGGTCGCCGAAGAGGTCAGGAAGCCGCTGAACATTTTGTGGAACTCGTATTCCTTTTTCACGATGTACGCGGACGAGAACTTCTATCCGCGGCTTGCCGGGCTGAGGCCTGAGGACATGTGGCTGCTGTCGCGTGTGAACTCGCTGACCGAGGAGGTCACAGACCATTTCGAGAATTTCGAAGTGCATCTCGCGGCAAGAAAGCTCACCGACTTCGTGATGAACGACCTGAGCAGGTTCTACATCAAGCTAATCAGGGACAGAGTATGGGTCACGGAAAAAGGCCCTGGCAAGGACGCCGCCCTGTCGACGCTGCATTACGCGCTCACGACAGCAGCAAAACTTCTTGCACCTATAACCCCCTTTATCTCAGAAGAGATTTATCAGAATCTTGTCGTAAACCTTGACAAGAAAGCCCCGTCATCGGTTCATTTTGCCGAATGGCCGACGGCAAACAAGAGATATATCGACAGGAATCTGGAAAGCAAGGTCGAAATCGCAAAGAAAGTGATAGACGCGAGCCTCGCGGCAAGGCAGCAGACGCAGCTGAAGCTGAGATGGCCGATAAGGCAAGTTGTGGTTGTCTCAGAAGATAAGAAAGTAGTGCCGGCTGTGAGAGAAGTTAATGAAATATTGAAGATGATGTGCAATGCCAAATCCGTAAGCACGACTAGCAAAAAGCCGGAGGGAGATTTTCCAGAAGTTCAGTTTGATTTGGGAAGCGTTCTAATCGACAAGAAACTTGACGAGGAATTGATGAAAGAAGCTTTGCTGAGAGAGGTCATAAGAGAAATTCAGTCGATGAGAAAGCAGAACAATTTCAATGTGCAACAAGTGATTTCATTGTCCCTGAGTTCGGACGAAAAAACAAACACAGTCTTGAAAAAGTTTGAAAAAGACCTGATGAAGGAAGTTGGCGCAAGTAAGGTTGTTTTCGGAAAATTACACGGTAAATATCAAGGAAAAGTTGACTTTGAAGGAAAAAGCGTTCAAATAAAATTTGACAAAAGTTAATGGTTGTTTTGATTAATTTATTGATTTTTACTAGATCTAAATCCAGTTACTTTGTCGTATTAACAGTCAATTTGGTGTAATAAAAATTCCCCCGTCGTATTATGCGACTGTCAGCAGGCTTAGAAAATAATATCATGACTGATTCAAAAGAGAGTGGATTGTCGATTGGAAATACCTTCTTTCTAATTGCTCTCAAAATGTTGTGATAATCATGCAATTTAGGTCTTTCATCTAAATATTCTGTTACAATATTTTCGACTTTTTGTTTCATGCCGACAGATAGAAATCTTCCATTTGGGAGTATGAAACCTTTTATCTTTTGCAATGGCGAATAGCAACGAGAACATTGCTCCTTCTGTTCTTCATACAACTTATAACAACCAGAGCAATAGGCGGCTTCAGGAAGCTCGTCCGAGGTTTTCAACTGAAGTGCTCCAGAAGTTTTCATATTTTAATAATTTCCTAAAATACTCTTTAAGGGTTTCGATGATTGTATAGACATTGAGAAGGAAGATAAAGAAGACTTACAACCTTCAGTGGTGTTAAACGATTATAAGTCCCTCCAAAGCAGTATTGAAATTGTTATGAAAGTCGAAGAAATCGTCGAGACTCTGCGGGAATTCGGGATGAACGACTACGAGGCAAGGACATACTCGACGCTCGTTTTTCTGGGACCTTCCAAGGCCGGGGAGATCAGCAGGGAGTCGAACGTCCCCCAGTCCAAAATCTACGAAGTACTGGACCTTCTCGTTGACAGGCAGCTCGTAGAAGTCTTGGAAGGCAGGCCGAAAGAATACAAAGCAGTGAACCCTGAAAGCGCGCTCGAGAACCTCGTGAGAGGAGAGGAGAAGAAATTCAAGATTCTCAAGGCAAAGGCCTCGAATGTGAAGAACGTACTGAAGAAGGTGAACGGCGATGGGAAAGGAACCGGCGACGAGACGCTTGAAGGAATCTGGACCACCAAGGGCAGAAAATACATGGAATTTTTCGACAAGGTATCGGACGTGCTTGACAGGAGCGAGAAATACGTTTATGCGATAACAAGGGATTTCTCAAAGAATTCTCGATTGTCACAAGCTCTGATCGGATGCATGAAACGCGGCGTTAAGGTCAAAGTGATAGCCATCGAACCGGTCACGCAGGAGAGCTACTGGAAGGCAAAATGGTACCAGTCACACGGGATTCAACTGAGGCAATTCCAAGCAAAAATCCATCCGAGAATAGTAGTCAGCGACGGCCGCGAGATCATAATGCGGCTGGATCACGACCCCGTCAAAAAGGAAAATTTCCTCTTCACCGCAATCTGGTCGGCGCATTCGTCTTTCGTAAAAGTCATGGACAGCTACATGAAAGATTTGTGGGAAAAGGCTGAGCCGATAAACCTCAACGATTTCAAAAGCGCGAATTCCAAATTCGCATCAAATTCTCAATAAATTAGACCAGGTTCTCAATAAGTTCAGGCCAGGTTCTCAGTGTTAAAATGACGCTTAAGGAAAATTCCGAAATCGGGATCCTGCCTCGCAAGCTCCATCATCCTCCTGCTCTCGAGGATTATCTCGAAACCCTTAACAATCTCGCCGGCGATGTGATTCGGTATCCCTTTCGCCCTGAGTATCTTCGCGTCGTCCTTCAGGCTGTCCTGGAGCTTCTCGCGGGCCGTCATGAACTTCCTCTGTATTTCCACGACCCACGCGTTGTCCTCCACGAAAGGCCCTCCGAGCAAAACGCCGCTGCCTCTGTATTTTTTCAGGAATCTCTGCGAATCGTCCAGGTCGAAGACCTTCGGGCCGACCCTTTTCTGAACGCCTGGAAGCTTGCTAACCTCCATCTCCAGCAAAACGACTGCCAAATCCTTCTCGTTCGTGTATTCGTTCCTTCTCAAAACCTTGAACTCGTACTCTGTTTCCTCCAAGATGCTCTGCAGCCTCTCGGAAAATCTCCTCAGCTGCGGCCAAAGTATGTCCGGGACGACCTTAGGCGGGGCGAACCTAACCAAGATGAGCTCGGTTCTCCTCTGCACCTGGCTCAAGACGAGCTCGTTCTCTGTTATCGGGGAGTAAGTCCTCTGCGAAAACAGTTCGTAAGAGGGGCTCTGCAAAAATTCCGCCGCGATTTTCTTGAACCTGAAAAAGCTCTCCGACGAGACTGCTGCCCCGACGTTGCGCGTCCTGTCGGTCGGGTCAATGACAATCAGCGGCTGGTCCTTGAACATCTGCGCCAATTTCCTGTGCTCCTCCTTCTTGTAATATTTCTCTATGTCGATTACCTCGCCAGGAAAAAGTTTCGATGCATTCTGCAAAACCTTGACAAAACTTCTGTATTGTATGGCAAACAGCTCGCACAGGTAGCCTGAAAACCCATGCGTCTTCGCATCCGCGCCGTAAATTCCATTGGCTGTCAGAAACTGCTTGAGTAGGCGAACGTCGTTTGAAAGTTTTAATGGCAAATGCTTTTTTAGATACTTGACGTGGAAAGGCGTGCGGTCCACGGCGGACTTAAGCTGCTCCGCCGACTTGACGTCGTAGCTCGGAACGATATCGACCTCTACGCCGCTGATCTTCCCAGAAACGTATGGATGTTGGGCGTATTCTATCCTCCAGTTTCCTCCCATCTTCTCGAAAATGGCCTTACCGACCTTGAGTCCTGCCTCCTCGAACTTCTTGCCAGAGAGTTTCTCTGGGAACATTATGAAAAGGTCGAATTCCATTTTCCCAGGCAGCCAAGTGTCACGCGTTATGCTGCCAGCGATGAGCGGCTTTGCCCTGAACTTCCTGGCCTCTTTTCTTGCTATGGAAAAAACCTTTTTAGCAGTTGAGTGAAGAAGTTTCTTCTCGTCAGCAGCGGGCCTGATGTCGTTAAGGACCTCCTTCAGGACCTTCTGATAATTCTTCGCCATGCTTTCAATCCAACAATAACAATTTAGTGGAGTTTCTATAAAACTTTAGGAAACGCCACTGCCGCGGGAAGCGGGGCTTCTATAGAATAGAAAAAAAGTAACTACTATGAAATAGTAAAGTTTATATACTATCACTACCTATTAGTGACATATGCCAAACGGACATAATAATAACTACCTGAGGTTCGGTTCGAATAAAGTCGGCGAGCCGGACGAGATGCAGTTCTTCGAAGAGCAGCTGTTCGAGGCGAAGCAGGCCCTGTTCGCGGCAACGACTGTCCGAGAGATAAAGTTCCTCCAGAGCAAAATCGGCTACCTGCAGAACGAAATAGTCGAGAAGCAGAAGAAGGAGCGGGCTAAGTTCAAGAGAAAGAAAAACGTCCGCACGAGAAAGCCAAAGATCATAAGATTCAGACCGCGGGCGATGTTATAGGTTTAGGTTTCGGTGATGCAGATGAAGGGCCTGAAACAAAAAATCTTCGAGCTCGTCTCATACTCAATAATTCTGTCTGTAATGATAACGATGGCTTACACGCTTGTAATGATTTTCTTTTACAATTCTGTGACGGTCCTAGAGCCGAACAGATACATCCTCATCAACGAGATAATGATGATGGTGCTCGGGATAAGTTTCGTGATCTACAAGATGAAAGAATTTTTCATCTGAGAGATTTAGAAAAAAACAAAAATTCTTAGCCCCGGGCGGATTCGAACCGCCGTCCCAAGCTGTCTCCGTTTAGACTCCAGAGGCTCGTATCCTTGGCCACTAGACGACGGGGCTGTAACCAGTGCCGTAAAACCAATTATTTACAAAACGTATAAACGTATTTAAGTATTCCTCGTTAATGTAGATTAAAGACGCGGAGTGAGAAGAATGAATGGTGAATGCCAAACAGCCACGAAGCTTAAACTTGAAATTGAAATTGAATTTGAACTGTGATTTTCCTTTGATTAGCCGCATCTATAGACATTTTTCTTCCATCCAACCGAATTACAATAAGGAGCGATTGCCATGAGGATTCTTCAGATGCATGCTGACTGGGTGGAATACGAACCAATAAGAAAAGAAATCTCCATGGCAGAGGAGGTCGAAAAGAAGAAGTACAGACTAGAGGAAGTCCTAGTTTTGTTCGTGTGCGTGGAGGACGGCGATAGAGAGCAGTTTGCCAAAAACGCAGTTGGCGACATAAAAGAATTCCTGAAGAAAATAAAGATCAACAAAATCTTGATTTACCCGTTCGCCCACCTTAGCAGGAATCTGGCGAAGCCGGAAGTGGCATTGAAAATCATAAAAGATATGGAATCGCTAGGCAAGAAAGTGGGCATCGAGGTCTATCGCGCGCCGTTCGGATGGAACAAGGGGCTTGCGATAAAAGTCAAGGCACATCCGCTTGCAGAGCAGTCGAAGATGTACGCCGACGAAAAGGACGCAGCCAGAAAAGTCGAAGTCAAACCGGTCAGAGAAATAAAAAATCCGATGAACCTTCTCAAGAGAAGCGACTTTGCAGGCCTGAGCAAGAAGGACCACAGAATCATCGGCGAGCAGCTCGACTTGTACAGTTTTCAGGAAGTCGCGCCTGGGATGGTCTACTTCCACCCCAAAGGTCTGGTTCTCCTAAACATTTTGGTGGACTTTTGGAGAAAGGAGCATGAGAAAAGAGGCTACCAGGAAATCTCGTCACCCATTCTGCTGAACAACGCAATCTGGCAAGTGAGCGGCCACATGGACCATTACAGGGAGAACATGTTCTTCTCGGAAATCGAAGGTCAGGGATTCGGGCTGAAGCCGATGAACTGCGCGAACGCGATCATGGTATTCAAGAGCAAGTCGAGAAGCTACAGAGACCTTCCACTTAGGATAAACGAGCTCGGACTCGTTCACAGGAACGAACTGAGCGGAGTTCTTTCCGGATTGTTCAGACTCCGCGCTTTCGTACAGGACGATGCACATATCTTTGTCAACGAAAAAAACATCGAAAAAGAAATCGTTTCGATAATCGACATGGTGAAACACTTTTACGACGTGTTCGGCTTCGAATATTCGTTGGAATTCTCGGGAATGCCTGAAAAGGCGATGGGAGACAAGAAAATCTGGCAGAAAGCGGAAGCCATTTTGGAAAAAGTCCTGAAGGAAGCGAAGCTGAAGTACAAAAGAAACCCAGGGGAAGGGGCATTCTACGGGCCGAAGATTGATTTCCACATAAAAGACTCGCTGGGCAGGAAGTGGCAACTGGCTACTGTCCAAGTAGACTTTTTCATGCCTGAAAGATTCAAAATAAAATATATCGGAGAGGACGGCAAGGAACACGTACCGATAATTATCCACAGAGTGATTTACGGTGCAATGGAAAGATTCATCGGAATCCTTGTAGAGCACTATCAGGGAAAATTCCCGGTCTGGCTTTCGCCAGTTCAGGTAAGAGTCCTTTCGATTTCCGAAGACAATGTGAAGTACGCAAAGAAAGTCCTGCAGGCACTGAAAGAAAACGGAATAAGGGCCGAGGAAGACTTCGACTCGCATAAACTTGAGTACAAGATCGCGATGGCGCAGATGCAGAAAATACCATATATGGTGATTGTCGGGAAGAAAGAGGAGGAAATTGGAAGCATAGCAGTTCGTGATAGGGATGGAAAAGTTAGATACAAAGTGAGAATCGAAGATTTCATAAAGGAAATTAGAAATCATATTTCAAAATTTGAATGATTTTTAAGATAAGAGTAATATCAGAGCAATAATTATTTTTCCGGCTTAAGATACATGAAGTTTTCTTTCATGTAAATATCTCAATATTTTAGTGATAACGTTTTCCTCAAGTTCATCCTCAAGTAGCTTGAGTTGAGAAGGTGTACGAACTACTTTTGCCATGTTATAATATTGAGGAATAAGATTGACCAACTTCATCTCTGATATCGTCAGGCAATTGTCTTATGAAATATCCAAAACTAAGAAGTCTTTCATTAAAAAGCCCATACCTCATTTGAAACCTCTCTGATTCAGGAGATTTTATCAACATTGACACCGAAATCCACAACCTACATATTTAGTAGAAAGATGCGAAGTTAAGCATTTTGATTAATTTCTACATTCTACATATTAAGAATCTTAGAAAGTAAGGTCTGAGAAAGTAAGAGTCCGGGAAAGTGAGAATCTGAGAAAGAATCTTAACTTCAGCCAATCGGCTTGGAATGGTTCCAGACAACCTTGAACAAGGGACTCAAAATATCTCCGGCGGCGTGCTCGCTCTTGCTCCAAATGGCCATATCCTGAGTCGAGTGGGTCTTTGCATCCGTCAGCGAGAAAATGAATTGCTTGTCGTCGACAACGAAAAATCTTCCTGCGATCGGAACCTCTTTGTCGTCTATGTGCCTCACCTCGCCGATGCCGCCAAAGGCCTTGATCGCCTCCGCAGCCTTCTCGGTCCCGGACGTCGCGATTTTTATGTGGACTCCGCGCTCCTTTGCCTTCTTCAGGACGTCGAGATGATTTGTGAAAAGTTCGTTAAGTCCCTCAGGAGTTGTAGCTATGCTGATGTGTTTGTCGGCATCCCTGAACATAGTGTCGAGCTGCTGGAAGACGGAATACTTGCCTTTCAAGGCGCCTGTCATATCCTCCGGATTGACAAGCTTCAGCCCGGATGAAAAAACTTCATTCAATTCCTTCATGATTGCCGATTTCTTCAGCTCGTCCATCCTATCGACAGTCTCGGTTATCGCTTCCTGCATTTTCTTCTTCGCCCTCTCCAAAGCCTCGTCGGGAGCGATAGCCACGTAACGAATCGGCTTGGCTGACTGAACAACTACGAAACCCTTGTCGGCAAGGGACTGAAGAACGTCATAAGCACGAGAGCGAGGGACGTTGGCTATTTCTGAAAGCTCGCCAGCCGTCGAAGTTCCCCTGGCCAGGAGTGCCAGCCAGAGCTTCCTTTCATAGAGATTTAGACCTATGTTCTTCAAGGCATCCATTACTTTTGCTGAAGCTAACATCTCTTTCCCTCTGGGCTCGCGACTCTATGTTCTAACTAAGGAGTAATTTAATATATAAGCTTTTATGTCTCTCCAGTGATATAAGAAATTTTTAAAAGAGTTTTCACGAAAAAAATTTGATGAAAAAATTTTCTGTTTGCAGTAAGTTAAATGATTAATTGGTATTAGACACTCGAATAGAAACTCTGAAACATAAAAATTCATAAAAATTCATAAAAATTCCGATTTCGGCGAGAGTCAGCCCCTTCTTCCCTGCGATTTGAAAAGTTCGACGACCCTGTCGATGCTATCTGCGTCATCGACGCCTCTGTCCTGACGGATTCTCACCAATCTCGGAAACCGCAGCGCAAATCCTGAAGTATAATTCGGCGATTTCTGGATTTCTTGATAGCCGGTCTCCACGACGACCCTGGGCTTTATCTCCACATTCTTGCCCTTCTCGCTCAAAATCAAAGGTTTCAAAACTTTTGTCATATTTTCATACTCTTCCTCGGTGAGCCCGGTGCTCATCATTCCGCACTCGAGGAACTTTCCGTTCTCAGGGTCCCTGCACGCGAGCACGTAGGAGCTCAGCCACTTGCTCCTCTTCCCTTCGCCCCAAGTCGCCCCGACGATGACGAGGTCCAGCGTCTCCATGATCGGCTTTATTTTGTACCATCCGCCCACGTGCCTGCCGAAGACATAGGATGAGTCGGGGACTTTCAGCATTGCTCCCTCTTGCTTGGCATCGAGGGCGCTCTTGTAGAATTTTTCCGCCTTCTTTATGTCATCGGTGAAGAGCTGCTCCGCGGCCTGCAGCTTTCCTGGTATCGTCCTGATAATTTTTTCCAGAATTTTTCTTCTCTCGGAGAAGGGTCTGTCCACAAGAAGCTTCCCATCAACGCAAATCACGTCAAAAAGGTTGATCTGAATGGGGATTTCTTTCATCATTTGCTCGATTCCGTGCTTTCTATGAATCCTCTGCGACAGGACTTGGAACGGAAGAGGAAGCTTTGTCTTGTCGCTGATTCCAAGCACTTCTCCTTCCACTATGCATTCCCTCGTCGTCAGCCCTTTTTTGCAGAACTCAACCAAATCAGGGAACTGCTTCGTCACATTTTCCAACCTTCTTGTGTAAATCCAGATTTCGGTCCCTTTCTTGTGAATCTGGGCGCGCATGCCGTCGTACTTCGTCTCAACGAACAGCGCCTTGAACTCCTTGAAGACCTCCTCCATGCTCCCTGCCTTCTCTGCGAGCATTACCTGAATTGGTTTCCCGATTTCGAACTTCGGCTTCTTCAGTCCATCTATTCCCTTTTCCTTCGCGATTTTGGCAATCTCCCCGAAATCAGAAATAATGTTCCATGCGTAATCGACTGTCTCAGTGATTTCTTTTTTACTTTCCTTGTTCGTGTCGCTCCTCAAAAGAAAGGCGCTCACAATCGCATCCCGAATTATTCCTTCCGCAGCGCCCACCCGCAGGTTCTCTATCGCCGTCCTGACAATGTAGCGCGCTTCCTTCGGCTTGGCCGAGAGTAGAAGTTCAGCAATGATGTTGAGTTTTTTCTCCTGCGAGCCGTGGCCGGTTGCAAACGGGAGCTCCCGCAGGCTCTTGAAGACATAATCGACACTAAGCTTCTTTTTGAGCAGCGTCGATTGCCTTTTTCCCTTGGCGTACTCCTCGGCCGTCAACCCCAGGTCTCCGGTCTTCTTGAACTTCTGCTCCACTTCGGTCGCCTTGAAGCCCGATGCTTTGGCGATGGCTTTCAGCATCATCTGGTTTGCGATACCGAGCTCGTATTCGGAATTTGTTGGGAAGACGCGGCCCATAATCATCAAGACGACTTTTGGAAGCTCGTCTGTAGAAGTTTTTTTGAAAAGATCGGCGAGGATTTCCGTTTTCTGCAGCTTCGAAGAGACCTTTTCCAGTTTCTCGTAAGTCTCCGCCAAAACAGAATAATCCATCGGTTCACCTACTTCAAATATTGTCCTGTTTTCTAAAGAAGATTTAAGCCAGATAAAGATTATAATTTACTTTGGAAACTTGGAGGAAATTCGGACTAAATTGGGTCAGATAAGCATGAATTCATGAATTCGATTGCGTTTTAATTTTTTCCAATTTCTTGAGTGTCGGTGTGCAGATGGTACTGGAGACTACGGACAGGAGCTGGACCTACGGTGTTTGCGAGACATGCCTCCGGAACGCGCACGAGAAACACGACATGCAGAGAGAGCTGCTCGTCGATACGAATGACGAGGACAACAAAATCGAAGTATGGGTCTGCCCGAACTGCGGTTCGACAAGAAGGCTTTAATCGTTTGAAAATGCAACTTTTCTTTAGAAAAAAATAGGATATTGCAGGGAGACAATTATGAATTTTTTCGAGAGCGTCGTGAACTGGAGGCCGACCACGAAGTTTGAGAAGAGGCATGTCGACGACAAGATGGTCGGAGTCATGCTGCACATGGCGACTCATGCCCCATCTGCCGGCAATATTCAAGAGTGGGAATTCGTCGTAGTCAGGGAAGATGCTGTGAAGCAGAAGCTAGCGAAGGCGGCGCTCGAGCAGATGCACATCGCCGAAGCGCCTGTCGTCATAGTCGTCCTAGCGGACCTGAGCAAGATTACTCTGAAATACGGGAAGCGGGGGGAGCTGGTCTACGCCCTTGAAGACACGGCTGCTGCGGTCATGCTCCTTCTTCTTTCGGCACAGTCTCTCGGACTCGGAGCGGACTGGGTGAAATCCTTCGACGAGGACCTAGTCAAACTTGCGATAGAGGTACCTGAGAACGTGAGACCGATAGCTATAGTCCCTGTGGGATATGCGAGAGAGCAGGGTCCGGAAAGGAGGCTGCTCGACTACGAGGCGTTCACATGGGCTGACAAGTACGAGAGGAAATACGATTGGTCTTACAGGGTCCAGATTGGGCCGAGAGTCGAATACAGAGAGACGAGACCTATAGGCAACATGATCGAGGACATGCTGAAGAAGAGGAAGAGCGAGAAGCCGAAGGCAGAGAAAGAAGAGCGCATGAAGAAGATGAGCTTCATAGACTTCTTGAAGAAGATTTCTAAGTAGGTCTATTGCGAGAATTATAAATGTTGTAAGTATTTACTGAAAAATATATTTCCTAGAATACATTTACAGCCAGTTTCTCAAACCCTCATGCAAGCCGCCCGACAAAACCTCGACTAACCTTAAAATATCAACAAAAAGAAAGTTATATTATGAAAGCATTCTCGATGTTGCTCGCTGCATTTCTTGTTTTTTCACTTGCTGCTGCATCCGCGCGGTCTGAAGGAGAAGTCAGCCTCTCCCTCGACATGACGCAGGCAACTCTGGTGAGCGGAGGCACGCAGCAGGCGACCGCGACGATCACCAACAACGAGGATACCATCGACATCTTCTCCATTTCCGTTTTTCCGGCAGTGTGGCTCGGCACTACTACGACGTTCGACACGGACAGGGTCACGCTCGGCCCACATTCGAGCGGAGAAATAAAGATTTCATTCAGCGCCTCCGAATGCGTCCAGGAGTTCAGCAATCTCTTCACTGTCACAGTCAGGTCAATCGGCAATTCCCAGATAAAGTCCAGCACTCAAATTAAAATTTCCACGGAGAGAAAGTTTCAGGTCTGCGTCTCGACCGTGAAATTCGACAAGGATTTCGTCAACCCAGGAGAGACCGTGACGATAACGGTTTCTGTCGAGAATCCGGCAGACGCAAACTCGCTTCCTGTCACGCTTGTGACGAGCGTGAAAAGTGTCGACGGCAGCGTTCTGCAGACATTCACGGACAGCATAGACACTCTACAGGGGAGGAGCACCGCGGAAAGGTCACATTCGTACACGTTCGGCAATTTTTCACAGGCGGGATTCTACACTTTCGAAGTCGCACTGAAGGACAACACCGGGACAACGGTCAGCGATGACTTCTTCCGTTTCAGAGTTGGATCTGTGAAAAATGATACGAGCCAAACAAAGGATATTTCGTATGGACTTTTACTACAAACAATCGAAATAAAAGTAAAAAATAATGGCAATGAACCAGTTAGCAATGTTTATGTTCATGAAACTATTCCATCATATTTGCAGATTTTCTTTTACCCCATCGATAAACCGATTTCTTTACCAGCAGTATCAGGAAATAATTTGATATATTCATGGTTGATTCCTACCATACTGCCGGGCGAGGTGAAGATCGTGTCCTATCAGATTGCGATTTGGAACGCGGTGCTAGTCATAGTGGGAATAATCCTTTTCGCGCTCATTGCCTTCAGGTATGTTTTCACGATAAGGATCGTGAAGAACTATAAGAAGTTCGCGACTGTTGCAGGCCCGAAGGAGATACAGGTCCAGCTCGAGGTCAGGAACAGGACCAGGCACATACACAAAGACGTTATCGTCAGGGACTTCGTGCCCTCGACAGCCCATGTCATCGAGCAGTTCGCCACTCTCAAGCCGACCGTCAGGAAGGCTCTCGGAGGCACAGAACTCTTGTGGAAGTTCGAAACCTTGAGGCCGCGAGAGGAACGTATCATCACATACAGAATCAAGCCCGCGATGGAAATCATCGGAGAGATTCTGCTTCCGAAGGCAAGCATCCGATACGTGGACAGGAGCAGGCAGCTCAGAAGATCGGTCTCCAAGAACGTCGAGATAAAAGTTTAAGAACTGTGCTGATTATATTCCTAAAAGTTTTAATTTAGTTTAAAGGTTAACCCCCTGTAGCTCAACGGTAGAGCAGACGCCTGTAGAAGAGCACGATTCGTGTTTTTCAGCCAGGACCTGCTCGTATAGGAAGCGTAAGGTTGGGAGTTCAAATCTCCCCGGGGGGACTTTTTTCTTTCTATTTTCTTTCTATCATGCCTGCCAACAAAAGCTTTAAAAAGAAGTTCTGACTATTAATTAACGTTGGCGGCCAAATCGGACTGGTACGACCTGATCCCATCCCGAACTCAGAAGTCAAACAGTCCAGAGATCTGGTTTGTACTGAGCTAACGCTCGGGAACTCCAGGGCGCTGCCACACCTTTTATCATTTTCCAATCATTTTCAGTGTTTCGCCACAGTATGGCAACCGTTTCATGCCTCTCAGTCAAATATAAAAGTACAAGACTAGCAATTTAAAATGAAATTTAAATGAAATTATCCAGCCCAAATCGTCTAGTGGTCTAGGATGTAGCCCTGTCACGGCTAAGACTCGGGTTCAAATCCCGATTTGGGCGCCTTTTTCCTCCAAATCTTCCGAAAAATGCCCAAACATAAACTTTTTAAAGATGAAACTATACTATAGTGATAACGCGCTGGTGTCGGATTGCTATTTCGGATGAGTTTTTCAGAGAAATTGCATGACAAGGCGTTTCTATAAACCTCGCATCGAAATCGATGAATCGGAAGCTGAAATTGACAAAATCAGGGGAAGCTGTGCAAAAGTAAGTATCTGCCAAGGTGAAACTAAGGTGAGACAGTGAAGAAACTAGAGATAAGCAAACACGAACTCGTGCCCAAGCACACTATCCTGAGCGAGGAGCAAAAGGAGGAAGTCCTTAGGAACTACGGGATAACGCTGAGACAGCTACCGAGAATTCTTGAGACGGATCCGGCGATAAAGGAAATGGGCCCGAAGCCCGGAGACGTGGTGAAGATAGTCAGGAAGGATGCGAACGCCGGGGAGAGCTCGTATTATAGAGTCGTTATCAAGGCTTGAAATGGATGGTTGCATTGAAAAATGACTGGATTGAATATTGAAGGAAGGCTTACGGAATGAACAACAAAATAAACACCGCGCAATTCACAACCCTGCTGAACACCTTCATCAAGGAAAAGGGCCTTGTCCGTTTTCAGATAGATTCTTACAACGATTTTGTCACAAGAAGGGTTCCGAAAGTCCTGAGCGAGATTGGTGTGATAAAGCCGGAAGTGCCTGAACTCGGTGAGTTCAAAATAAAGCTCGGCGAATTCAAGATCGGCGAGCCTTCTGTAAAGGAGGCAGACGGCTCTGTCCGCAGCATCCTTCCTACAGAGGCAAGGATAAGAAACCTCACTTACGCCGCTCCGATGTTCATCGAGATGACTCCTGTCCTCAACAACATCGAGAGCGACACGATAGTCGTCAATTTCGGCGATCTTCCTGTCATGACGAAGTCCAAGATATGCCCACTGTCAACCATGAGCAAGCAGGAGCTGATACAGGCTGGAGAGGACCCGGACGACCCAGGCGGCTATTTCATCATCAACGGAACCGAGAGGATTCTCGTCCTCGTGGAGGAGATCGCGCCTAACAGAGTCATAACGGCGAAGGTCGAATCCGGAAACATAACTGAAGTCGCAAGGATACACTCGGAGAAGGACGGATACATACAGAGGCATCTGCTTGAGAGAAAGCTCGACGGAATAATAACGATAAGCTTCGCGAACGTGAACAAACTTCCGATAGCGATTTTGCTGAAAGCGCTGGGGCTTGAGAACGACAGGGACACCGTCAATGCAATTTCGACGGAACCAGAGGTGCAGGAAGAATTTTACGTAAACTTCTACGAGAGCGAGGCATCGACAAAGAACGATGCGCTCGACGAAATAGGAAAGCATATAAAAATCCCCCAGAAGGAGTACAGGATGGACCGCGCAGTAAAGCTGATCGACCGATACTTGCTGCCGCATCTCGGGCAAATCCCTGAGAACAGATTGGAAAAGGCGCTGTTTCTAGCGAAGGCTGTGGGAAAGCTGATCAAACTGCACCTGAACAAAATCGAGGAAGACGACCTGGACCATTATTCAAACAAGAGACTGAAGCTGAGCGGAGACCTTCTGGAAATCCTCTTGAGAAGCATCCTGCTCGGAAAGTGGGGACTCATAACGAGGATAACATACAATTATCAGAAACTGACGAAGAGGGGAAGACTGCCGCCGCTGCAGGCGATCGTCGAGTCGAACGTGCTGACAAACCAACTGGTCTCTGCCCTGGCGATTGGAAGCTGGGTCGGAGGGAGGACAGGCATCTCGCAGAGGCTTGAGCGAGGCAGCTACATCAAGACAGTCTCCCACATGAGGAATGTGCTGTCGCCGCTGACGTCGACGCAAGAGCATTTCGCCGCTCGTGAACTGCATCCGACCCATTGGGGGAAACTCTGCACAAGCGAGACTCCTGAGGGGGCCACAATCGGGCTGAGGAAATATCTTGCGATAATGGCCGAAGTGACGAAGGGAACTGGAGAGAAGGACTCGAAGGCAATCCTGGCATCTCTGCAGAAAATGCTCGACGTGCAGTCGATAAAGGGAGGAAGGAGCTGATTATGGCAGACGTATTTTTGGACGGCCGCTTCATAGGGCAGACGAATGAGCCGGAAAAGTATGTGAAAGAAATCAGGGACAGACGCAGGTCCGGAGCCATGTCCAACCAGATAAACGTAGCGTGGCACAAGCATCTTGACGAGGTGAGAGTGCTCTCTGATTCCGGGAGGACGAGAAGGCCTTTGATAATTGTAGAGAACGGAAAGCCGAAACTTACGAGCGAGCACGTCGAGAAGCTGAAGAAAGGAGAAATAGGCTGGGACGACCTTCTCAAGACCGGCGTCATCGAATACATGGACGCGGAGGAAGAGGAGAACTCATACATTTCATTGAGGGAGTCGACGCTGGCCTCCGATCACACCCATCTTGAACTCGATCCATCGACAATTCTAGGCTTGTCCGCATCATTCATTCCTTATCCAGAATTTAATAGAGGCGACAGGGTCAACTACGGGGCGAAAATGGTAGGTCAGAGCATCGGTCTCTTCGCAACGAATTTCCTTAACAGGGTGGACACAAAGGCTAACAACTTGCTGTATCCGCAACGACCTCTTGTCCAGACGCATGGCCATCAGATAATCAATTATGACAGACATCCGAACGGGATGAATGTCGTCATTGCGCTCGGCTGCTATGACGGTTATAACATCGAGGATGCGGTGATAATAAACGCGAGCAGCATCCAGCGAGGCCTCTTCTGGTCTTCGATGTACCGTTCGTACGAGGCAGAGCAGAAAAGATACATGGGTGGCCAGGAAGATGTGCTCGGAATTCCCGAAGCAGGCGTTAGAGGATACGCGGGAGAAGATGCATACAAGCACCTTCCGGAAGACGGGATTGTAAATCCCGAAACGCCAGTCGGCAGCGACATGGTTTTAATCGGGCGCGTCTCGCCGCTCCGATTCCTAGGAACAATGGACCAGTTCATCACAGGCATAGAGAACATTCGCGAGACCTCTGTCAGGCTGCGACACGGCGACTCCGGCGTAATAGACAGAGTATTTTTGAGTGAGACCATCGACGGAACAAAGCTCGTGAAAGTTTTGATAAGGGACATGAAGATCCCTGAAATCGGAGACAAACTGGCAAGCAGGCACGGCCAGAAAGGCGTCATAGGCCTGATTGTCCCTGAGGAGGACATGCCATTCACAGAGGACGGAATAGTTCCAGATATAATTTTCAACCCGCACGGAATACCATCAAGAATGACGATTGGACAGCTTTTGGAAATCATCGCAGGAAAAGTTTCTGCGCTTTCCGGGAAGATAATAACTGCACCCGCGTTCAATCCGGTTCCTGAAGAGGAGTTAAGAAGCGAACTGGAGAAATTCGGCTTCAGGAACGACGGGAAGGAGCAGATGTACGACGGGAAGACCGGGAGAAAGTTCGATTCGGAAATCTTCATAGGAAACTGCTTCTACCAGAAGCTTGATCATCTCGTCTCGAACAAGATCCATGCAAGATCGAGAGGGCCGGTAACACTTTTGACAAAGCAGCCGACGGAGGGAAGGAGCAAAGAAGGCGGGCTGAGGTTGGGCGAGATGGAGAAAGACGTTCTCATTTCACACGGGGCGGCGCTCGTCTTGAAGGAGCGCTTCGACTCGGACAAGACGCTTGTGCCGATATGCAGCGAATGCGGCCTTGTCGCGGTCCACGACCACATCAAGAACAAATACTACTGCCAGGTCGATGGGGACACGAAAATCGTCAACGTCGAGATGAGCTACGCATTCAAGCTCATGCTGGACGAACTGAAGAGTTTGATGATTTATCCGAAATTGATTTTGAAAGAAGACTGATGGAAAGTTAGTAAGAAGCAGGAAAGGAAAGAAGAGGGAAATAAAATGTTAGTAGACAAGATTGAATTCGGAATCGTCAATCCTGACTTGGTCAAGAGGATGGCGGTCGCGAAAATCACGAAGACAGAGCTCTACGACCAGGAGGGGTATCCTATCGAGGGAGGCCTGATGGATCCCAGACTTGGTGTCGTTGATCCCGGGGTGAGATGCAGGACCTGCGGAGGTTCTGTCGGAGAGGACCAAGGGCATTTCGGCTACCTCGAGCTGACTCGGCCTGTCATCCATGTTCATTATGCAAAATTCCTGTTCAGCCTGCTGAAAATTTTCTGCAAGAAATGCAGCAGGGTCCTAATCGACCCGAAGGAGCTGGAAAAGATAAAGGGGAAGAGGCCGAGCTCCAAAGAGCTCATGAAGCTTGCGAAGAAGAAATGCCCGTATTGCAACTCAAACCAGGGCAAGCTGAAATTCATCAAGCCTTATTCGTATGTCGAGGACAGCCAGATTTTTAATCCCGTGATGATCAGGGAGAGATTCGAGAAGATTCCTGTGGAGGACCTTGAGGCAATCGGCCTGAAAAAAATGCGGCCCGAATGGCTCATCATAACTATTTTGCCAGTCCCGCCGGTCACAGTGAGACCTTCAATCACTCTCGAGACAGGAGAGAGATCCGAGGACGACCTGACGCACAAACTCGTCGACATCGTCAGAATCAACGAAAGGCTGAACGAGAACATCGACCTCGGCGCGCCTGACTTCATCATCGAAGACTTGTGGGAGCTTTTGCAGTACCACGTCGCCACTTATTTCGACAATGAGATTTCCGGAGTTCCTCCCGCGAGGCACAGAAGCGGAAGAGTGCTGAAAGCGCTGTCGCAAAGGCTGAAGACAAAGGAAGGAAGATTCAGAGGAAACCTCGCAGGAAAGCGCGTGAATTTCTCTGCGCGAACCGTCATAAGCCCGGACCCCATGATAAACATCGACGAGGTTGGCGTCCCGGAAATAATCGCGAAGGAGCTCACAGTCCCAGTCAGGGTGAACGAAAACAACGTCGAATTCATGAAGAAGCTCGTGATGAACGGTTCGGAAGTCTGGCCAGGCGCGAACTATGTCATACGACCAGATGGAAGAAGGAAGAAGATCACACCACAAAATAGAGATGAGCTCTTGAAGGAGATAGCGCCCGGATACATAATCGAGAGACATTTGATTGACGGGGACATAGTCCTTTTCAACAGGCAGCCTTCGCTCCACAGGATGAGCATCATGACGCACCGAGTACGCGTCATGCCATTCAGGACGTTCCGACTCAATCTGGCTGTCACGCCGCCTTACAACGCAGATTTCGACGGGGATGAGATGAACCTGCACGTGCCACAGACCGAGGAGGCGCAGGCAGAGGCGTTGCTGCTGATGTCGGTCGCAAAGCAAATCAGGAGCCCGCGATTCTCCGGCCCAATCATCGGGGCTATAAGGGACCAGATTTCGGCCATTTATCTCCTGACAAGGGGGGAGAAGAAATTCACGAGGGAGGAATTCACCCAGCTGGTACGAGCTGTCGACCAGGACGTGGAAATATCTGACAAGCAGACAATGAGCGGAAAGGAAATATTCAGCATCTTCCTGCCAAAGGGATTCAACATAGAGCACAAGTCGAAGGCTGGGGATTTGGTAGTTATAAAGAACGGAAAACTGCTCGAGGGCACGATCGACAACGCGGCCATCGGAGCGGGCGAGGGAAAAATCCTCGACAAGCTGGAGATAGAATACGGGTCAGAGACCGCTAAAAAGTTCCTCTACAGCATAACGAGGCTCGCGATTGAATATCTGATGACTGTCGGATTCTCGATCAGCGTGTCTGACCAGGACCTTCCGCAGAGCGCGAGAAACGACATCAAGGAGATAATAGAAAACGTTAGGAAAGAAGTCGACGACTTGATCAAGCAGTTCGAGAGAGGGGAGCTGAAAGTACTCGTCGGAAGAAGCCCGAAGGAAAGCCTCGAGACGCTCATCAAGCGCGCGCTCAACAAGAGCCTCGACGAGGTCGAGACGGTTCTCGAGAAGCACATAAAGGAGAATTTCACGCTTGTGATGGCGAAAAGCGGGGCGAGGGGAAGCCTCGTCAATCTGGTCCAGACTGCGGCGGTCATCGGGCAGGAGACAATCTTGGGAGAAAGAATGGAGCGCGGATATTACGAGAGGACGTTCCCGCACTTCAAGAGGGGGGACATAAGCCTCGAAGCAAAGGGATTCGTGAGTCGTGGATTCAAGGATGGGCTCACACCGTTCGAATTTTTCTTCGACTCGATAAACTCGCGAGAGAGCCTCATGGACAAGTCCCTCAAGACGCGCCATTCGGGCTACATGGAGCGCCGGCTGGTCGGAGCGCTGCAGGACCTGAAGGTCGAGTACGACGGAACGGTAAGGGACTCGGCGAACAGAATAATACAATTTTTGCCAGGAGAGGACGGACTTGATCCGTCCAAAGTAGAAAGGGAGGGTCTGAATGTCAGAAGAATCGCAGAAAGAATCGAAGCAGAGTAAGGAAAAAGAAAGCAGCGGAGCTGAACTCGGAATGAATATTCCGGAAAAGATACTGCAAGAGGTAGAGGAGATAAGCAGGCAGAAAAAGTTCAACGCGAAGCAGAAGCAGAGATTCATGGATGAGGTCAAGAGATCTTACCTGAAGAGCAGGTTCGAGCCGGGGGAGACTGTCGGAATCATAGCCGCGCAGAGTATAAGCGAGCCGGCAACCCAGATGACGATGCGTACTTATCACTTCGCGGGATCTGCAGGGATCAAAGTCACGTACGGGCTGCCGAGGCTGATAGAGATTTTCGACGCCAAGCGCGAGCCCGAAACCCCTGTCATGACGGTCTACCTGAAGAAGTCCTTCAACAGCAGGGAAACTGCAAGAGTCATCGCAGAGGAAGTCGTCGAGAAGAGCATCGAGGACATCACAAGGCGCGTGTCGATCAACCTCAACGAGGGGGCGATCGAGATCGAGCCGACCGATTTGAAAAGAGTCGGAACGATTATGAAGGCGATAAAGGACGAGATGAAGGAGCTTAATGTGAGGGACAAGGGAAAGAAAATTTCAATCTCTCCGAAATCGGAAATGAGCATAAAGGACCTGCAGAAGATAAAGGAGAAGCTGCTCGAGATACACGTGAGCGGCATAAACGGGATTTCCAACGCCGTGGTGAGGAGGGAAGGGGAGGAATGGATAATCAACACCATAGGCTCGAACCTGGAGGAAGTGATGCAGATCAAGGAGGTCGATGAGGAGAGGACAGTGACGAACAACATCCACGAGATCGCGAAAGTGCTCGGCATAGAGGCGGCGAGGAACATGGTCATATCCGAGGCGCTGAAGACGCTGCAGGAGCAGGGGCTCGACGTCGACATAACGCACGTCATGCTCGTGTCAGACGTAATGGCGATGACAGGAGAAATACAGTCGATCGGGAGATACGGAGTCGCAGGATCGCAGACTTCGGTTCTGGCAAGGGCCGCGTTCGAGGAGACTATCAAGCATCTTGTCAGGGCGTCGATAAGGAACGAGGTGGACAACTTCAAGGGTATTTTCGAGAACGTGATGATCGGTCAGGTCATCCCAAGCGGTACAGGAATGTTCGACCTTGTCGCCCAGTTCAAGGAAGAGGAAGGAAAACAATAGAAGGCTCTATTTCTAGCGGATTATTCGATATGGGTTCTTTTTAACTACCAAACAGTATGATTTAAATTATTATGTGCAAAAGGATTAAGTGACTCGAGTGGTGTCAAAATGGTGTCAATAAGAATAGAAGACGAAATTCAGGACGCACTGAAAGGGCAGAAGGCCATACTCGGATACAGGCAGTCGATAAAATTTATAAAACTTGACGAGCCGAAGCTCGTGGTCATCGCGAAAAATATTCCAGAAAGTATGAAGAAGGAAATCGAGCACAATGCGAAAGTTTCGAACGTCAGGATGGAGGTTTTCGAAGGAAGCAGCAAGGACCTGGGGGTCATCTGCGGAAAACCGTATCCGGTCTCAATAGTTGTAATCAAAGGATGAGCAAAAGCAAAAGGGGAGAAAATGACGCAGAAATTCGACACCGAGACGATAAGACTGATCAATCTTTTTGAGAACGTCACGGGCGCGACCGTGAAAGACTGCATAGTCAACGGCGACACGGTATATTATGTTATCGACGAAGGGAAGGTCGGAATCGCCATAGGCAAGAACGGAAGCAGCGTCAGGCACGCGGAGAGGATGATAGGGAAAACCGTCAAGCTCTTCGAATTTTCGCCTGAGCTCGTCAAATTCGTTAGAAATCTCGTGCCGCAGGCGAACGACGTAAAGGTGAAGGACGAAAACAACGAAATAATAGTCGAGATAAGGGTTGACAAGAAGAACAGGGCGCTGGTAATAGGGAGGGACAGAAAGAATTTGAACTTGTACAAAGAACTCTTGCAGAGAAACTACAACATAAACGATTTGATTGTCAGGTGAAAAAATGCCGGGAGAATTTTCAGGAAGAAAGCTGAAGAAAGACAGAGCCAAGGCTCGATGGAAGGACATCCATTACAAGAGAAGGATGCTCAATCTTTGGAAGAAAGACCCCCTCGAGGGTGCGCCTCAGGCAAGGGGACTTGTCATCGACAAGCGGGCGGTCGAGCAGAGAAAGCCGGCATCGGGCCTCATCAAGGCGGTCCGAGTGCAGCTGATAAAGAACAACATACAGGTCACAGCGCACGTCCCGGGCGAAGGGGCGATCGACCACGTAAATGAACATGACGAGGTGCTCATAGAGAGCATCGGGGGTGCGCAGGGCGGTCCGAAAGGAAGCATGTGGGGGATAAAATACCAGGTCACGGCTGTCAACGGGGTTGCGCTGAGCGAAATACTTTCTGGAAAGAAGCAGAAGCCAACTAGATAGGTGATTGCATGAGCGAAATCAAACTTTTTGGAAGGTGGAACGCAGAAGGAGTGAAGACTAGCGACATCGGCCTTCAGAGATACATAAACGTCGAGTCTATTATTGTTCCGAGAAGCGGCGGACGCCACGCTAACAAGCAGTTCCACAAAAGCAAGATGCACATCGTCGAGAGACTGATGAACAAGATGCAGGTGCCAGGGCACAGGAGCAAGAAACACGTGATAACCTCGGGAAGGGCGACAGGAAAAACGATGATCCATTATAAGATTCTCAAGCAGGTTTTTGAGAGAATAGAGAAACAGACGAACAAGAACCCAATCGAAGTCCTTGTCAAGGCTGTCGAGAACTCCGCACTGAGAGAGGAGGTCACGCAGTACCAGGTCGGCGGAATTATCGTGCGCAGGGCGGTCATAACAAGCCCGCAGAGGAGGGTGGACATAGCATTGAGGAACATCGTGCAAGTTGCTTACAGGAAATCGTTCTCACACAAGGAGAACATGGCTGACACGCTGACCGCGGAAATCCTCGGCGCGTACGCAGACGACCCGAACAAGTCCGAAGCCATAAAGGAAAAGGACAGAATAGAAAGGGAAGCAGAAGGCTCCCGCTAGTTGACAGTTTTTTTGATGCCTGGCAAACATTTTTCAAGGAATTAAATTAAATTGAATTAATTTAATTAAATATCAAAATGTAATTTATTTTATAATTATTATGCGAGGTGTCGGAATTGCCGAAACAGGACATGACTGAACGAATTGTCAAAGCGATGAAGGATTCTGCCAGAATCAGGAATATCGCCACTTCTTCGCACGTCCACCACGGAAAGACGACGCTCACCGACAACCTAATGGCAGGGGCGGGGATGATCGCCGAGGAGATGGCCGGAAAGGTAATGTACACGTGGTTCGATCCTGAGGAGAGGAAGAGAGAACTCACAGTCTACGGCGCGAACGTCTCGATGGTCCACGAGCACGAGGGAAAGGACTATCTCATTAACCTCGTAGACACGCCGGGCCACGTGGATTTCGGAGGAGATGTCACGCGTGCGATGCGCGCGGTCGACGGAACAATCGTACTTGTGGATCCGGTCGAGGGAATAATGCCTCAGACCGAAACGGTCTTCCGCCAGGCTCTGAGGGAAAGAGTGAAGCCGCTCCTCTTCATAAACAAGTCCGACCGCCTCATCCGGGAGCTGAAGATGACCTCGGAGCAGATGATAAAAAGATTTGAGGAAGTCGTACGCGACGTCAACTTTCTGATCCAGAAATATGCGGAAGAGCAATACAAATCAAAATGGCTGGTCAGCGTAAATGAGGGAACTGTTGCAATCGGTTCCGCCTACAGGAGATGGGCGATATCCATTCCTTTCATGAAGAAAACAGGAATAACTTTCAAAGACATCATCGAATTGACGAATGCTGGAAAGGAAGACGAGCTCGCGAAGAAAGCTCCGATAACTCGAGTTGTTCTCGACATGGTTGTGAAGCATCTTCCTTCGCCGATCGAAGCACAGAAATATCGTTTGGACAAAATTTGGAAAGGTGATCGTGATTCCGAAATTGCAAAAGATATGATCGCATGCAACAGCAACGGGAAGCTTGCTATCATTATAACAAAGATGGTTCCAGATCCCCATGTCGGGTTTGTGGCCACTGGTAGACTGTTTTCAGGGAAAATTTTCAAAGGAAAAGACGTTCATCTCATCGGTTTGCACAAGAATGAAAAAGTTCAGCAGGTAGCGGTTTACAAGGGAATCAATCGCATTCCTGTCGATGAAGTGGTCGCAGGAAACATTGCTGCGATAGTCGGAATTTCTGACGCGTATAGCGGAGAGACTGTCTGTGATGTTGAGCACATAATTCAGCCGTTCGAGGAAATCAAACATTTGTTCGAGCCAGTCGTTACGAAATCGATCGAGCCGAAGAACGCGATGGATCTTCCGAAAGTTGTCGACGCGCTGAAGAAACTCGGCCGCGAGGACACAACTCTCCAAGTGAAAATCAACCAGGAAACAGGCGAATATCTCGTTTCAGGACTCGGAGAGCTGCATTTAGAAATAAAAGTAGAGCACAAGCTGCGCGACATGGGAATAGATGTGGAGATGAGCAAACCTATTGTTGTTTATCGCGAGACAATTTTCGAGCCTTCGCCGGAAATAGAGGGAAAATCTCCGAACAAGCATAACAAGTTCAGTTTCATAGTGGAGCCGATAGAGGACGGCGTCTACAAGGCGATGCTGGAAGGAGACGTTCCCACTACGGTCGACATCAAGGGAAAAAGTCTTGATCTTTTCAAGAAACTCGACCAGCTAGGAATGGATTATGATGAGGCGAAATCAATCGTCAGCATTTACAACAAAAATATTTTCATGGATCAGACAAAAGGAATCCAGTATCTCAACGAAGTGATTGAAATGGTCAAGGATGCCTTCAAGGAAGTTTGCGAAGACGGGCCGCTTACGCGAGAGCCGTGCACGAGACTGAAGATAAAACTTGTGGACGCAGAGCTTCATGAAGATCCTGTTCACAGAGGACCCGGACAAGTCATGCCGGCAGTCCGCTGGGCAATCAGGCAGGCGATGCTCAGGGCAAACGCAACAATGCTTGAGCCGAAACAAATAATCAGAGTCGATATTCCTTCAGAGCTTATCGGAGAGGTGATTCGCGAAGTCGAGAATCGTCGCGGGCAGATTTTGGGCATCAGAGAGGAACGCGGCGCCAGCATAATTCAGGCAAAACTCCCTGTCGCCGACATGTTCGGTTTCGACGCATCATTAAAATCAGCAACCAGCGGCCGCGGTTTTTACAGCTTGATTGAAACCATGTTCGAAAAACTTCCCCAGGACTTGCGAGACGAAGTGATCCGCGGCGTGAGGAAGAGAAAGGGGCTTCCGGAAGACATTCCGAAGCCAGAAGTATAACATTTATAAACCTTTGGTTACAATTAGATTTAGTTATAAAATCGAACTGAATTTGGTGTACAAAATGGCAAACAAACCGCACATTAACCTGATGACAGCAGGCCATGTAGACGCAGGAAAGTCGACATTGATAGGCCGATTGCTCTACGACACTGGCGCGATTCGTGAAGAGGAAATGAGAAAACTCAGGGAAGTTGCCACAGAGCTGAAGAAAGAGACATTCGAGTTCGCTTTTGTCATGGACACTGTTAAAGAAGAGCGTGAGAGAGGACTTACAATCGATGTCATGCACCGCCCATTCGAGACAAGAAGCTGGTTCTTCACAATTATTGACGTACCTGGACATAGAGACTTCGTTAAGAACATGATCACAGGAGCTGCACAGGCAGACGCCGCAATACTTGTCGTATCTGCCAAGCAGGGAGAAGGTGTTCAGGAGCAAACAAAGGAGCACGCATGGTTGCTGAAAGTTCTGGGAGTTCCGCAACTTCTTGTCGTTTTGAACAAGATGGACACCACGAATTACGATGAGAAGAGATACAATGAAGTGAAGGAAGAAGTCATCAAGCTCTTGAAGCCAATCGGATACAAGACAGATGAAATTCCTTTTATTCCAGTTTCTGCCTTCAATGGAGATAATGTCGCAAAGAAGTCGGACAAGCTTTCGTGGTACAAAGGCCAAACTCTTGTCGATACTCTTGATCAGTACATAAAAGAGCCGGAGAAGCCAACGCAGAAACCATTGAGAATTCCAATCCAAGATGTTTACAGCATAACTGGAGTTGGAACAGTTCCAGTCGGACGTGTTGAGACCGGAGTGATGAAAATCAACGACACGCTTATCTTCGAGCCTTCGGGAGTGAAGGGAGAGGTCAAGGACATCGAGGTCCACCACCAGAAAATCACCGAAGCAAAACCGGGCGACAACGTGGGCTTCAACGTGCGCGGCATTACGAAGGAGCAGGTCAAGAGGGGGGACGTGGCCGGACATGTGAGCAATCCTCCGACAGTCGCAAAGGAATTCACTGCGCAGATAATCGTTTTGAACCATCCGACCGTGATGACGAAGGGATACACTCCGGTGTTCCACTGCCACACGGCATCGGTAGCATGCACGATAACGGAAATCACTGCGAAGATCGACCCAAGGACAGGAGCAGTCATGCAGGCGAATCCAGACTTCATCAAGACAGGCGACGCAGCGAAGATCAAGGTCGTGCCAACAAAGCCTTTTGTCATAGAGAAGAACGCAGACTTTCCGGAGCTCGCGAAGTTCGCAATCCGCGACATGGGCCAGACAGTCGCAGCCGGAGTTTGTTTGGAAGTCGTGAAAGCGAAGTGAAATTAATTCTTTCTTCAAATTTTTTCATCCTTATGGCGATTCCTAAAAAGTTTAAATCCTTAATCATGTTGAATTTGTATTATGTCGTCGAGCCAGCTGCGTGACATCGCCATAGAAGTTGTAACAGAAGTGGAGAAAAATTGCAATTTTCGGCCTCAAAGATTTGACATCAGAAGCGAAGGCCCTTACAGACTTGTAAGGACTGAAGGGCATGAGGTTGCGCAAAGAACGATGGATGAAGTATTGGCAAGGCACGAGGTTTCTTATTATGAATATTCGGAAATGCACGAACAAAAGAAGCGAAAAGTTGGAGACCATCCGAGTGTTTTCATCTATAAGGACCCGATTGACGGCAGCATTTTCTACCAGCAAGGCGACAAGCGTCACGTCGCATCGTGCATTCTAATATGCGATTTGGACTATCGACCACTTGCAGCCGCGGTCGCGGATTTCGGCTATCCAGCAATTTACAGCGCGGATTCAGCCGGAGCATACAAAAATGACGAGCCGATTCAGCCTGCAGAAAAAGAAGATCTTAATTATGCGTTCATAGCGACTTACAGCGTCAAGCCGGAGTTCTGGCTAAAGCAGCCGATCTTGGATCCTCTGGCAAAGGCGGGCGCCAATATTTTCAATGCGGCTAACGCAGTGGATGAGTGCAAAATCGCGGAAGGGATTTACCACGCAGCCGCAGAATTCATTCCGGTGCCGAAGACAGAGGCTGCTGGGCTTTTCATCGCACAACAGGCGGGGGCAATCGTCTCGGATATAGAGGGGAATAGTTACATTTTTAATCCTGAGCCGTCAACAAAACTGATAGCATGCACAGAAAAATTGAGAAAAGCAATCCTTGACAGCCTTAATGCAAAATGACGATTGAAAGTTTATGAAAGTTTAATTAGCTCTTTTTGACAAATTCTATATATGCTAAAAGACAAAGTCGCGATAGTCACCGGAGGAACGATGGGGATAGGGAAGGGAATCGCGGACAAACTCGGCAGACTCGGGGCGAAAGTGGTAATCTGCGCGAGAAAGCCTGCGAAGACGAGCCATCACTTCATAAAATGCGACGTTTCGAATTTCAGGGAAGCCCAGAATTTAGCTGCAGAAACAGTGAAGAAATACGGGAAGATAGACATACTCGTGAACAACGCAGGAATATTTCCATTCGTGCCGCTCAAGGACATGACCGAGCAGCAGTGGGATCAGGTCATCGACGTGAACCTCAAGGGAGTGTTCAACTGCACAAAGGCGGTCATTCCGTACATGATGAAGAGGAAGCACGGGAAGATAGTGAGCGTTGCCTCAATAGCGGGTGTCGTGGTCGGATATCCGAATCTTGTGCATTATAGCGCATCGAAGGCGGGAATAATGGGCTTCACACGCGCAGCTGCACTCGAACTAGCTCCGTTTAAAATCAATGTTAATGCTGTCGCTCCGGGAGCAATTCTTACGCCAGGTGAGATACAGATAACGGGCGACAACAAGGAAGTTATAGCACAAATAATAAGAACAATACCTGAAGCCAGAATGGGAAAACCGGCTGACATTGCAGACACAGTTGCATTCCTAGTCTCACGCGACGCCTCATACATAACAGGACAGACCATAGTAGTTGACGGCGGACTAACGGACGAGTGAAAACTAAAGCTGAATTAAAGCTGAGCGATGTGAATCGCAGCCTTCCTCACGTCTTCCGCAGCTTCCATTATCGATTCTGGCAAAGTAGGATGAGGATGGATCGTATTAATCAAATCATCTGTCTTCATTCCTTTCTCAATGGCGAGAGCGGCCTCGCTGATCATATTCGAGGCGTCAATGCCGATAATGACAACGCCCAAGATTTTTCCGCTCTTCTTCTCCTCGATGATTTTCACGAATCCTTTCGTCTCCCGCTCGATTCTCGCCCTGCCCAGAGCGGAAAAGGGAAACTTCCCGACGTTTATCTCGATACCCTTCTCCCTCGCATCCTTCTCCGACATGCCTGCGACCGCGAGCTCCGGATCGCTGAAAATCACATTCGGTATGCAGACATTGTCGAATTTCACGTTCTTTCCTGCGATGACGTCGGCAGCAACCTTTCCTTCCTTGGTTGCCTTGTGGGCGAGCATCGGCTTCCTCGCAACATCGCCAATCGCGAATATTTTCGGGTCGGTTGTCCGCATTTGTGCATCGACAGAGATGAATCCGTTCTCATCAATCCTTACTTTCGTGTTCTCAAGGCCGAGGTTTCTCGAGTTAGGAACAGCGCCGACAGCGACAAGCACCTTGTCGACTTCAAAAGTGAGCTCGCCTTTCTCTGTGGAATTCACATAAACCTTCAGCCTCGAATCGCCAATCTTTTCAATTTTAGAAACAGTCGAATTGAGAACTAGCTCTATGCCGTCCTCCTGCATCCTTCTCTGAAAAACATTGATGACATCGTCGTCGTATTCCCTCAGCAGTCGGTCCCTTCGATGGACAACCTTCACGTTGCTGCCGAGTTTCGCGTAGCATGTCGACAGCTCAACTGAAATGTATCCTCCGCCAATCACAAGGAAATCTTTCGGTATTTCCTTCAAGTCAAGGGTCTCGTTATAACTGATAACGTGCTCGCCGTCGAACTCTATTCCTGGGAGGGAATTCGGGACCGCGCCGGTCGCGACTATCGCATAATCAAAATCTATCGAGTCGACCTCGCTGTTGCCCTTTACGCTTATTGTGCTCGACGACTGGAAGCTCGCCACGCCCTGTATCCAATTCACGTTGCTTTTTTTCAGAAGGAAATCAATCCCCAGCCTGAGTTTCTTGACTATGTCGTCCTTCCAGCCCTGCAGCTTGCCCATGTCGACAGAGACGTCGGAGACAATTATCCCCATCTCGCCGGCGGTCTTGATGTCCCTGAAAAATTTCGACGCCACGATGAGAGCTTTCGAGGGAATGCATCCGTGATTCATGCATATCCCTCCGAGGCCTTCCATGCCGTCGCGCTCGACAAGCACCACTTTTTTCCCCATTCTGCCCAGCTTTATCGCCGCGACATATCCACCAGAACCAGCACCGATGACAACAACTTCGGTCTTTAACTTCATACAATTATTAATTTTATTTTAACGAAACTTAAAAGAACAGTAAGCTTTAAATGTTAATCAAACACAAAAGAGAATAGTAAGCAACGAAGTAAGCGATGGAGCAAGTGATGAAATGCAGGTAGCAAGAATCAAACTGTCGGGAAAAGATCCGAAGGATCTTGATGCTATTACTACTGAGATTAAGGACATAGCGAAGCGGTTCGGAGTGGGATTCAGAGGGCCGATTCCTCTTCCGACAAAGAAGCTCCAGCTCACGGTTTTGAAGACGCCGTGCGGGGACGGGACAGGCCACGGGAACGCGACGTTCGACAAATGGGAAATGAGGATACACAAAAGAATGGTCGACGTACAGGCAGACGACCGCACACTGAGGCAGATAATGAGGATTAATATTCCACAAGGCGTGCATATTGCAATAGCATTAAAGGATTAATAGTTTTTTATCTCAAGTATAAATTTCTTCTTCTGAATAAAATTACTTGTGTCTAAACTTGTAAGAGCGAATTTTCTGGAAGAGCAAGTTGAAGAAGCTGCTGCAAAAATGTACGAAAATATTTTTTCGTTCATTGAAACTATTGTTACGCCCATATTTAGACAACATCACTATGAAGAAGTTAACTCTATCAGAAAAAAAGTCGGCGATGTACCTCTTTCCGAAATTTCAGTTATAAGAATACCATATAGAAGGCATATTTCTGAAAAGCCAGACTTTGTCTATCTGTCATTTGTCCTGAAACTTGGAAAGGCATCGCCAATTCTTGATTCTCCTTATGCGTATATTGATGGTGATATTCCTGGAGAATCAAACAAATTCCATCTGCAAGTTGAGCTAGACAATCCAATCAAATTTATTGAAAAAGCAATTTCTGATTATGATGAAAGGCTAGATTCAAAGAAAACAAAAAGCAACGAAAATTAATCGCCATATAATCTTTTTAAGTTTGAAATAAAAGACTACTAATATTCTGGCGAGCGTTGCATATGAAAGAAGTCACAGAATTACAACGAAGGTATGAGCAAAGAAGGGAAGAAATAAAGAAAAGATTACAAGAATTTAGAGATGTTTTTAATCAAGATAATAAAAGAATTTTTACTGAGTTATCTTTTTGCCTCTGTACTCCGCAAAGCAGTGCGAAGGGGGCATGGAACGCGATATCGGCCCTAAATAAAAACAATTTTCTCTTTTCAGGGACTCAGGAACAGATACTTCCTTTCCTCAACACCGTGCGCTTCAACGAGAGCAAGGCAAAGCATATAGTGTCAGCGAGGAGCGTGTTCACGGAAAACGGCGAGCTGAAGATAAAGGAGAAAATTCTGGAATTTGGAAATGACCAAGTGCAAATGAGAAACTGGCTGGCTGAAAACGTCATGGGCATGGGAATGAAGGAGGCGTCGCATTTCCTGAGGAACATCGGGCTAGGGAACGAACTCGCGATACTTGACAGGCACATTTTGAAAAATCTCCACGAGTACGGAGCGATCGAGGAGATCCCGAAAACGCTGACCGAGAAAAAATATCTAGAAATCGAAGAAAAAATGAAAGCGTTTGCACAAAAAATTGAGATTCCAGTCGATGAGCTGGACCTGCTTCTGTGGGCCGAAGAGACGGGGTTTATTTTCAAATAGGCCTTAAGAATAATAAGTGATTGCTTGAAGGAAGAGCTTGTTTTGATTGACGCGGACTACGTCATGGAAGGCAGCAAACCAGTTGTAAGGCTGTTCTGCAAGAATTCCAAGGGCGAGACCGTTGTCGTGAAAGATTCCTCGTTCGTCCCGTATTTTTACATACTTCCGAAAAGTGGAAAGTCGTCGGAGCTGAAAAAGAAGATCGAGAAAGCAGACTTGAAAGAACTCGACGCTAAAATCCTGAAAGTCGAAATCGTGGAAAGGAACTGGATGAACAGGCAGGAAAAGGTGCTGAAAGTTTTCGTCGACAACCCGCGGCGAATCCAGGACGCACGGCACGCATTCAAACATATGAAGGAGTTCGAGGACGCGTTCGAGTACGACATAACTCCGTACAGGCGCTACATAATCGACAGGCAGATCGAACCTATGGGATGGATAGAAGTCTCAGGGAAAGAATCCAGAGGGACGACCGAGCTGCAGGCGGACAGGATAATCGAGGCTGACCATGTGAAGGCAGCAGATGCCAGGAAAGAAATCAGGATGAGAATCCTCGCATTCGACACCGAATGGGTGGATGAAAATGGAAAAAACAAGCTGATAATGATGAGCCTGGCCGACAACGGCGGATACAGAAAAGTCCTGACCTCGCACGAATGGGCAAAGAAGCCAGGATATGTCGAGACGGTGAAGGGCGAGAAGGAGATAATTGAGAAGTTTGTGTCGATTGTCAGGGAGAGAGATCCTGATTTTCTCGTAGGATACAACTCGGACGGATTCGACATGCCGATGCTCAAGGACAGGGCGACTGAGCTGAAAGTCCCGCTCAAGCTCGGACGCGACAGCTCGCCGGTGTATGTTGTCCGCAGAGGAAGGATAAGCTCGGTGAAGACAAAAGGCAGAGTCCATGTAGACATCTTTGATTTCATCTCACACATCCTGGCGCCGTCGCTGAGGGGCGAAGTCATGACGCTTGACGAGGTCGCGCAAGAGCTCCTTGGTATGGGAAAGAAGAAGATGGAATACAAGGACATGACCGAAATTTGGAGCAAGAAAAAGGACATGGACAGGCTTGCAGAGTACAGCATGTGGGACTCCGAGCTTACGATAAAACTCGCGGACCTCATCCTGCCTCAGATTTTCGCGCTGGCGAGATTTACAGGGCAGCTTCCGTTCGATGTCTGCCGCTACACATATTCGCAGCTCGTCGAGGGATTCTTCATGCGCAAGGCGTTCGCAGACGGCGTGATAATCCCGAACAGACCAAAGACAGAGGAGATAGAAGAGAGGAAAATGGAACCAGCATACAAGGGGGCTTTTGTCGCCGAGCCAAAGAAGGGCATTCATTCCGACGTACTTGTTTTCGACTTCCGATCGCTCTATCCGAGCATCATAGTCACGCACAACATCGATCCATGGACCTTCAACTTCAAGGGATGCAGGAAGAAATACGAGGTGCCTGAGCACAAGAACAGATGGTATTTTTGCGCTGACGCGAAGGGCTTCATCCCCAAACATCTCGAGGAAATGATAAGGCGGCGCCAGGAAGTCAAGCGAATGATGAGGCGCGCGAAAAATTCTGAAGAGCATACGAGGCTTGACAACGAGCAGACGGCATTGAAGACGGTCGCAAACGCCACGTACGGCTACTTAGGTTATTTTGCTTCAAGATGGTTTTGCAGAGAATGCGCATCGGCAGCTGCAAGTTGGGGTAGATATTATATTCAGCAGGTTGTAGAAGAAGCGAAAAAATTGGGTTTTGAAATAGTTTATGGGGATACTGACAGTTTATTCGTAAAAATTAATAAGGAAAAGATAACAAAGGAATGATACAAAAAATATGGTGATATCATGGTAGTTGAAGTTCGTGTTAAGAATGATACAAAAAATATGGTGATATCATGGTAGTTGAAGTTCGTGTTAAAATTGATAACGGTATCAAGAAAATTGCCGAAAATTCTTTAAAAATGTTTAGAAATAGATCCGAGTTTTGTAAATATTTTAATGTTTCTTGGAAAACCTATCGTGGCTGGTTTTGGAACGATTGCAGAAATGTTCCTTTTGAATTTGTAAAATCTGCTTGTGAATTGAATTATATTGATGTTTGGGATTTTCTCGAAGGAAAAGAAATTTTGGGACGAACAGGGGGTGTCGGTGGTCGGAGTAGGTTAGTATTTCATAAAAGTACTTTTAATCGAATATCAAATTCGATAGGGTGGCTTCTTTCAGATGGCAATATAAACAAAAATGGCAGAAGAATTAATTTTTCCCAGAAGGAAACTATTGTTCTAATTAAAATAATAAAAGATTTACATGATGCTTCGCTATTGCAGAAAATTCCCAAAATGAAACCAGATGGCAACTCTTTCGCTTTTGAAATTAATTCGGCACCTTTCGGGTTTTTATTAACAAACTATCTCAATCTACAGGCGGGCAAAAGATCGAATTTTGTAATTCCAAGAATAATTTGGGCTGGAAAAAATGAAAACAAATTTGCTTTTCTTGCAGGAATTTTTGAAGGAGACGGAACATTTACTGGTGAATATAAAAGACCGATGATTCATCTAGAAATGAATGATATAAGATTTGTAAATGAGGTTAGACACCTACTAATGAAATTGCGATTTAATCCAACCAGAATATCAAAACACAGAGATTGTTTTTCATTCAGTCTAGCAAGAAGAAATGAAATCGAATTATTCATGAAAAACATTCGTCCTTTCATAAAGCATCCAAAAACATCACAATTTATCGTGAAATATGGTGTCACTTCATGAAAATAGAAGAACAAATCAAAATTGGTCAGAAATTCGCAGAAATAATCAATGACAAGTTGCCTGGAATAATAGAGCTTGAATTCAGAAACATTTATAAAAGCGGGATTTTCGTCGCGAGGGAAAAGGACAAGGAAGGAACTGGAGCTAAGAAACGCTATGCCCTGATTGACTATTCTGGAAAACTAGAGATAAGAGGATTCGAGACAGTCAGGCGTGACTGGTGCGAGCTGAGCAAGAAAATCCAGAGGGAAGTGCTTGTAACGATTCTCCGCGACAGGAATCCTGCAAAGGCCGTCAAGCTGGTCAGGGACACGATCGAGAAAATCAAGGAGGGCAAGGTCAGCCTTGACGATCTGGCAATCTTCGAACAGATTACCAGGCCGATTTCTTCGTACCAGGCAATAGGGCCGCACGTCAAGGCGGCGATGAAATCGCTACAGAAAGGGCGCCCAGTCGGGGAAGGAACGGTAATCGCGTTCGTGATAACAAAAGGTAAAGGCAGCATCAGCGACCGCGCCGAGCCTCTCGAGGACGTCAAGCCGGAGCAGTACGACCCAGACTATTATGTCAACAACCAGGTGCTTCCAGCGGCGATGCGAGTGCTTAGGGCACTCGGATACGAGGAGAAGGAAATCCTAAGCGGGAAAATCCAGAAGAGACTGGAAGCATGGGCAAAAAATAAATAAGCGAACGAATGAATTCACGATTGATTCGCAATCGCTCAGACTCCTAGCATGGCGTGGGCTTCTTTGGACATTCTTTCGGCAGACCAGGGCGGATCCCACACAACTTCGATCCGGAATTTTTTCACGCCCTGAATTGATGTGACTTTTCTTTCGATGTCCTCGCTGATGAAAGAGGATAGCGGGCAGCCCAAAGCGGTGAGCGTCATCCTTATTGTGACGTCGCCGTCCTTTATGTCAATTCCATAAATGAGCCCCAAGTCGACGATGTTGACCGGTATCTCTGGGTCGAAACAAGTTCTCAAAACTTCCCTCACTTTATCTTCGGAAAGGTTCTGCGGCGTCTGCATCTCAATCAATTAGTTATTAATACAGAACAGCGAATTTAAAACTTTATCCCACAAGGCTGCAAAATATCCTTAATGGGAATACTCTCTTCGGCTGGAGGAATCCTCGGCGGTTTGATTTTCACACTCTCTCTGGGGTTTCTCGTCGTATTAATAGCCCTCGCGCAGTTCACTGAATACGACAGCCTACAGCCGCTGCTGACGAATGTGATTTCGCAACAACTCACCAAAACCAATTCACCCTCCGACCTCGATAATCTTAATCTGGCCCTGAAGCAACAGTGCGAAGGAAGCCGGGAGAATGTGGATGTGCCAACAGGAGAGCAAGTCGGAAACGTTTCCTTGAAATGCTCCGAAATACTGAATGCGCAACCCTCTCAGCTGCCTGACTTGCTGGCGAAAGCGATGTTTGATAAGTTATACTACAAACAGTATCCATGCGATTTCCTTCAATGCGTGCAGCAGCTCGAGGGAAACGACAAATACATGGTGATTACGACATCTCTTGCAAATAAGTTCTTCAATTCGATGATAGTTCCGCTGGCAGCGGCGACAGTTATCGGGCTGATAATTTCCATCGTTTCGATAAGGACATGGTACGAAATCTTCAAATCGGTCGGAATAAGCTGCCTGCTGATCGGAATCGCCTATTTCACTTTTCCGCTCATCGACGCTTCGCTCAGCCAGATCGTGCCAGGCGAACAGGCATTGGTTGCCCAGCAAATAATTTCAAGCATGTTCGAGTCGATGAAAACGAGCTTGCTGATAATATTCATGATTGGAGTCGTGCTGACAATTGTCGGCTATGTCGCATCCTATTTTGCCAAGAGAAGGATGAATAAGAGCGTGCAGAAGAAGGATGTTACGCAGAAGTAAGTCAGGAGAGCTACTCACTATTTCTTGGGCATCCAAAGAGACGCGCCCTCGGAAAGAAGTCTCGCGACGATTTTCTTTCCCAGCTGGCCGAGCCTGTAGGTGTTGTACCTCTTGTCCAAAAAGCGGTCCTTCGCAAGCTTCTTTATGAACATCCTGACCATCTTCCTCTGCCTGAGAGAAAACTGCAAAACTATTTGGTCCTCGTGCAGGAAATCTTCCTTGCCTTTGCCCATCACTGCGAAAGCGATGAGGATTGTCTTCTCCAGCTCGGTCACTACTCTCATAACAACAATTACAGCTGGCCTCAAGATAAGTTTTTCAAAACCAATATCGAAAGGCTTTTAAATCCACCCTCGATAACATAATTAGCGATTTGCAGCAGGCATCGGAATGCAAGAGCATGAAAGAAGATGAAATGAAAACGATGACAAACGGAGTTGAGAGTAACGTCTAATACAATAGACTGGACAAACATAGACAAAGTCTACAGCTGCATATGCGAGAATCCTGGGGAATCCTTGGAGGAAATGTCCGAGGAACTGGAAATGCCGCACGAAAACATAAACAACATCCTCGACCACCTGGAATCGGCGGGTCTCGTGAGATTCAAATCCGCTCGGGCCAGCCCGGTCGCGAAGAAAGTCTATCCTATAGAGAAAGAACTGCTGATGACAGCGAAGATGAAGAAGGAACTCAAGAAGTTCATGGATGGATTGTAAGGGCGAAGGCAGAACAGCAGTTCAGCAATTCAGCAGTTCAGCCAATGTAGCTTAAGTCTTTCTCATTTTTCTTGTGAATCTCGACGTATCTCTCGAGCTGCTCTTTCGCGAACTTTTCCATCTTGTTCATTTTCCTTGATTTCTTTTTTGACTTGGACTTGTTTTTCTTCGGCATGACATTCCCAACTTTTTTGTTATATTATCTTGAGGTTGAAAGGATAAAAGTCTTTTGAACCCGTTTTCCCGCGGCCATCTTGCCCATTCTGCTTCAACATTCTGCTTCAAGAATCTTCGAAAAGAAGTTTGGCTTTGCGGTTGTAACCATTGCGCATGTAAAGGGCGAAAAGGACCCCTGACACGAGGCCGAAAACATGGGCAATCGATGCAATGTTCCCCTGCGGGATGAAAACGCCGAAAACTTCCAAGGCTCCCCAAACTAACAAGGCGAGGATCATCGGCATCGGAATGCCATAGACGAAAACCGTCGCGGTGGGGGCGAGTATGGCCACTGCGCCCATGATGCCGTAAATCGCGCCCGAAGCGCCGATTGCCGGAGTGAACGCATCGGTTGAAGTCAGCATGTATCCGATGTTGCCGAGTACGCCTCCCAGGAAAAATATGAGGACGAACGCAGCCTTCGATATCCTTGCCTCGAGGAAGGTCCCGAAGATGAGGAGCGCGAACGAGTTGAAGAAAATGTGAATTATGTTGGCATGCAGAAAAATGGCGGTGACGAATGTCCAAGGGCGGGAGAAAGCGTATGCAGGCGTGAATGCGAAAGAGCTCAGATCGAAAAAGTTCTGCAGCGCGAATGCAATCGCGACGAGCACAAGAAGAGTGGCCGTCAAAACGGGGAATTGGGATTTCATTAAATACAATTAAATGAAGAAGCTAATATCCGTTACATTACTTTAAAATTGCCCTAAAGTTACCTAAAATTACTTTAATTACTTTAAAATTCCTCGAACTTTTTCCCACTGATGAAGCGCGAGTAGCACTGCCTGCAGTAGAAATGGGAGTCCTCCTTCTCGCCCTTGAAGGAATAGACCTTGAAGAGCTCGGCACGCTTCGCTCCGCAGTTATCGCATTCCTTCATGAGCCCGCGGAGATGCCTTCCGATTTTCCTGAACTTCGGCTTCTTCAACAGAGTCCTGAACTTCCTGACTTTTTCAGATTTGGACAGCGCCATGAAATCAACGTATACTTATATTTCAGGCCAGAGTTTAATAATGTTATGGACGAAGAAGTCAAGAAAAAATACAGAAAGGCGTTTGAAATTTCCGAGGAGGTTCTCGCATACGCCAGGGGACTAGTGAGCGAGAACGTGAAAGTGCTTGACGTCGCGGAAAAAATAGAAGGCAAGATAACCGGCCTCAGCGGAAGCATAGCGTTCCCAGTGAACATATCGATTAACGAAATCGCCGCGCACTACACGCCGGACATAAACGACGGACTTCTCCTGAAGGGCGGGGACATTGTGAAGATTGATGCGGGCGTGCACATCGACGGCTACATAGCGGACAGAGCGTTCACAGTTTTTGTCGGAGGGAAGAGCCATCCTTTAATCGAGGCTTCGGAGAAGGCGGTCGCGGAGGCAGTGAAGATGCTGAAGCCAGGAGTTCGAGTGTTCGAGATTTCCGACGTAATCGTGGATGTCATCGACGAGTTCGGATTCACGCCGATCCAAAATTTGTGCGGTCACGGGCTCGATCAGTATGTGCAGCATGCGAGCCCGACAATCCCGAACGGAAGGAACACGATAAAAGAAAAAATCGAAAGCGGGCAGGCGATTGCGATGGAAGTGTTCACGACAGACGGGACCGGATCTGTTAAGGAATCCTCCCCGACGCTCATATACAGGTACTTGCAGGACAGGCCGGTGCGCATGCCGGAGGCGAGGAAAATCCTGGACGCAGCGAAAAACAATTTCGAGGGTCTCCCCTTCGCGAAGAGATGGCTTGCAAAAACTGCCGGAGGATTCAAGCTGGACTTCGCATTGAGGCAGCTCGTCGAGGGCGGGGCTCTGGAAGGATACCCCGTGCTGAAGGAGGAAGGCGGCGGCATGGTGGCGCAGCACGAGACTACTGTCATCGTCGAGTGAGCTGAGTTCGATTCTCGAACAAAGCTTAAATAAATAGCATTTTATTAGTTTAGAAATCGAATTTTGTTTAACATTCAATAGATCAAAAAAATCGGAGGTGTCGGAAAATGGGATACAGCCAGAAGAATTCAAGAGGCGTGACTTACTGGCTCCACGGAAGAGAGGGAAAGGGTGGAGCTCGACTGTTCTTCTTCTCTAAGGATCAAAACGAATCAATAGACTTACCAGATGGCATGGAAGTTTTCGAAAATCCGAGAACAGGACTGCCAATGCTCAGAAGAAAGAAATGAGTCGCGAGAAACCAGCAAGAACATCAACAAGAATTTAAGCAAGAATTTCAGCAAGCGTACAGCGTTTGGCGGACGGAAAATCGCAAACTCATACCCTGTATTTGCTCTTGATTCTTGAACGTGCTGAAGAGAACCTTGTCAGGGATCCTGCAAGCAGGAAATTGCAGTGCGTGCAGCGTCCGTGAGTCATCTTAAGGAGTCTCTTCTTCATTATCTTCCCACATTTAGGACATTTTACGTTCATCAAACTCATGTAAGACAAAAATAACTTCGTTTTCCTAACAAATAAATAAAACAATCGACCAAACCCAAAACGCAAACAACAAACGGCGAAAAAAATTAGCCTATGGAAAGAATTTTCTTCCAATTCTTTTTATAATAGTCGAACCTCTCGTCGAAAACCTCTTTCGGCGTCATTTCTATCCCAAGTTCGTTCATCTTTAGCTTCAGTTCTTCAAAAATTTCTTTCTTTTCGCCCTCACTGCCCATTTTTTCCAATTCGATGATGTAGCCGTAGCCTTCGGTGAAATCCAGCGAGACTTTTATCCCCTCCCACTCGAAATCCGTCCTCCTCCTGAACCACTTGACCTCGATTGTGTATCCGAGCGCGACCAGCGCGGCTTCCATCTTCTCAAAACCGTTCCTGTCAAACCTTATCTCGATCTCCTCGCGGTAGTCGTCGTGAATCTTACCTTTCTTGAGCCATATCTTGGCGAAGGAGTTATTCTTCTGGATGCGCAGATCGTTTTCTCCGGAAAAATAGTAGCTGACCTGGTAATCCTCGCCGAGAAATTTTCCGTTCGACTTGAAAAATCCTGTTAGTTCCTCGTATTGCCTGGGAGAAATGAAGCTGCGGACCTCAATCTCAATATTATCATTTTTATCATTTTTGCCATTCCCCCTGTCGCCGCTGTCTGCCATGGAATTAGATAAGGCATATAAAAATAAATCGACTAATTCTCTGAAGTGGTAGTCATGACAGAGACAGGAAAGAACGTCAGGGTCAGAGTGCTCATCGGAGGCAGCGTGCAGAACGTGGGATTCCGGCATGCGACAAAAGCCAGGGCCGAACGCTTCGGGATAAAGGGCTTTGTCAAGAATCTTTCTGAAGGCGGCGTCGAGGCGCTCTTCGAAGGAGAGGCGGGGGCGGTTGACAGGATGATAGAGTATTGCAAGGTCGGGCCTTTCGGCGCGAAAGTCAAGGAAGTCGAAATCCGCTGGGAAGAGTACAAGAACGAGTTCAAAGATTTTCAGATTACTCATTGAGATTGCCATTGAAATAGTGTGAGTTCATCCTGAGATGATACTGCCAGCGAAATAACTTCTTGTTTTATCAGGAAAATCGCGTCTTTTTTAATTTTAAAAAGGCGCAAAACAACCAATCAGGCGAAAAGAAGTCGAAATAATTCGTTTTCCCTGTCCAAACCCCATTCAATTTTCTCAAAAGGCTTATATCGGACGATGCCGAATATAAGACTAGGATATAGGCACACGTGGCGCATTTTCATGAGAAAGGACACAGTAAAGAACATTGTGAAGATAGTCCAATGCCTGAAAACCGCAGAGGAAGGCTGGTTGTGGATAAGGGAGATTGCCAGGAGGACCGAACTGCACCACAAAACTGTGGCGCGACTGGTCGAAAAGCACCTCGGCATGTTCATCGACAAGCAAACAATGGAGCCTTTCAATGTCGAGATGATCAGGCTCAAGGAAGGAACAGATGTTAACGGCATCTACAGGTACCTGACGGTGATGGAAAAGATACAGAACTCGAAAAATTTGAAAAAGAAGTGATTTTTTGAAATCCGTCATGAAAATTGGGAAAAATCTTGCCACAAAAATGCGCCAGACATGCCCAGCAGGTTGTTGGCTTTATATGTTATAAAAACTATATAATATACTACTAAGGTGTCGTTATAGGTAAGTTCAGCACATACATGTATCAGGTAAACGTTCCTTGCAGCCACTGCCATGAGTTCGTCAAGGCAGGAGTGCATGAGAAGATAGGAATTTGCCCTCATTGCAACGCGAAGTGGACCTAAGCTCCTTTTTCTTACTCGTTATAGGGAGTATAGGGAGAAAACCTATTTCGGAACAATCTACAGCTTATTTTCTGCATCTTTGGCGTTTTGAGGATTGACAGCAGCTTGATTGAGCTCATTTTTACCTTTTTCATCGATTTCGAAGCGCTTTGAATCGCTATTCATGACAAAACTGACCCATCCCTTAGTGTCCTTCTCAAAGCGCTTTATCTTGTCAGTCCTGCGGGCAATGATGGAAAGCAGGCCTCGAAGCGAAGAAACGCTTATGTCCAGTTTAGCGGCAAGATTGTCATAGCTGATTTCACCGGAAAGCTCAATCACCTTAAGCGCCTCTCTCATCTTCGCAGTCATCTGTTCCTGCTGATCTTTGGCCTTATGGTAGATTACGTTATCTTCAATACTTTTGACCAAATTTTCGATATTTTCAATCCTTTTTCGCATGTTTTCCATATATTCCTGGTTATTTTTCTGCATATTCAGGACAAGGTCAAGAGTTCCTTGAAAATTGGCTGTAACCCAATCCTTGGTAGCCATCTGAAGCTCGATTCGGTTCAAAGCGGTCTCAATGTTTTTGATTGAATGCCCTGTATAGCCAGCTGCAAGTCCCAGTTGAAGGGAGTCTCGTTGTATTTCTAATTCAGGTGGTTGTTCAGGATACTGAGTAATTTCTTCGCTCTGAAGCGCTTTAACATCGCTTTGCATCGCTTCAAATCGGTGTTCTGCAGCTTTGCTGCGGTGCAAAAAACGGATCAACGCGTCCTTTAATCCCATCAAAACTCACTATCATTATTTGAACTTCTAAAAGCTTATAGTTTTCGCTTATCTCTCACTCCCGCCATTTTTATCACTTTTTGCCAAATTTCACTCGAACTCTCACTTTGCCCTTTTGACTCATGATCCGCAGCCAGGCGAACAGGTTGTTTTGCAAAAATTCACACTTTAATATGTTAGAAAATATATTTTATTATCAATATTATTTGAGATATAGTAATTGATTATATTAATTAAACCAATATATTTTAATCATTAGTTTCAAAAAATCAATTACTGCCAAGTTATTGCACTCTGTGACATATAGAACGCAAAACCGAAATTCTTTTTAAAAGCGCTTCAAAAAATTTAATAAGCACCGGTTATAGAATGGATGAGGTCCGACGCACTCCAGGCACAAAAATGCTCTAGACCGCCGGTGCCTCTTTATTTTCTTATTGGCGTTCTAACAATATAAAACTATCCCCAAAAAGCACAGTGGCTTTGGCATGTCTGGCGCATTTTCCTCACCAGTTTTCGCAAATTTTCATTTTTTAATTTTTGGCAGTTTTTCCTTGTCTTCCTCGTTCAGCGCCAGCGGGCCGTGATAACCGCAGCGTTTGCACTCGTAGATCAGCCCTGCAGCGAAGCCAATAAAAGGAAAGATTGGGCCTCCGCACCTTGGGCATATCTGCTTGTGCAATTTCTTCTCTTTCACAAACACCTATTAATCTTTTTGTTTGAAATATTAAAAACAGTGAATTGCATGGATGTAAGAACGCTCGACCCAACTATTGAGGTTGTCGAAAGTTACAAAGATTTCGCAGTAGTGGCTGGAGTTCATACTATAGATACCCACGATGACCGAATCTGTTATGTAACAATTGCCCATCGTGGGCTTGAGCCAATTTATGTTACAGGATCACGTTATCCGCTTCTAAATTTCTCTCGTGATGTTAAGAATGATTTAACCATAAACAAATTATCAGCCATTTTGGACGCTAGTTCTATTCCAAAAGGATATGTTATTTCACTAGATGATGTGGAAGAATTGTATAAGAAAATAGTTGCTGCTGTTGTTAAGCTGGGCGAGAAAGAACGGGAACAATAAAGAGCAGTAAGTAAAAACTAATTCACAAAAAGCGCCGTCTCTTAGAGCATCTCCAGCTCGGTCTTGCACGTCTCTACAAGCGTTTTCTGCAGCCTGTGGTAGAACAATTCTGGCGTCAGCTCGTAAGTCGTGACGAAATGCTTCTTTCCTGCCTCGTCGAAGATGACCTTTTTGTGCGATTGGACCAGGTCCCACTTGCGAAGAGCAGCCAGGGGCTTGTAAAACAGGCTCGGATCCTCAAGGCGGTTGATTCCGATGGCAACTTCCAGCTCCTTTGCCTCGATCTTGCCGCCGTTTTGCTTGATTGCCTTGATGATTTGCGCCGTTCGCAGCTTGAGCTTGCCTGCCTTCGGATGATTTCCATGCAGCAAATAAGTGATGTTTTTCATTTTTTCGTCCCTGCCAATCCACTAAATGCGCCGTCTCCTAACAAGTATATTGTTTTGCATGAAATTATACTTTCGCTACATCGAAAAGTGGCAGGGAAAGTTGATTAACTGGCTTGAATTTTCGCTATTAATACATGACAGAGAGAACGAATGGGCATGATGTCATGATAAGAAGAAATAGAAAGTTGAATTATCTTGTTTTATGGAAAATGTTTTATAGTAAAAGAACAATTGTAAAATATGGTTAATAGTGAGTTTCCTTTACAAAAAGAATGTGATGACATTAAAAATGCTCTTGATGAATTCTCTCAGAAAAAACTATCTGCCAAAGAAGTTTTTAATTATGTCAGCCGTATAACTTCTTTAGTTTCAGTTTTTTTGGGTAAATTGCAAGGTGGTGTTAACCCAAATAACTTAGTTAGAATTGAAATAGAACGAATTTGTAATGAATTTTTCCAATATTCAGTAATTGCTTTGATCAAAACTGAAAAAGCTGGAATATTTTGGGGGGAAGAAGGAATTAGTTATACTCGAGAACAAGAAATTGAAGTGCAAAAATTACTTAAAGATATGGATGCAGGTTTCGCTGAAACTAGTCTGACAATTGCAAAAGCAAAACAATTACTTTCATTCATGAATACTAGATATGAAAGTCTCAAAAAAATTTACGATACATCTTATGGAGAAAAATAATTTTGAAATAATGTATGTAAAATTTAATCCTCAAAAATCGGTTGACAAGAAAGGTAATACTCTCCTTTTTAAGTTGTAAAAGTGGTTGTTAAATTATGAGAAAAAGCCGTCTGATGATTGTTATTGGGTTTGTCATTATGTTTTTTGGTTTAATTTCGGTCATGTCACTAACGCAGGAAGGAGTTATAGTTGGATCTGTTCTCTTCTTTATTGGAATTATTATTGTGATAATCGGTGGTGCGTGGAAGTTTGTCGCTGCTGAATAATTTATGAAATTTCTTTTTCATTCCTTCAAACAAACTAAGCTCCATCCCAACCAACAACTTCTGCGTAAGGAATCCATCACATGATTTGAGGAGCGTATCTTCTTCGCATCTTTGTTATTTCATACTCAAGCTTCTGGTCCAATTCCTCCTGACCCTTGATCACCGTTCCGAGAGGATTCGACGTATGCGTAATCGGTCCTTGCAGAATTCCGGGAGGCATGCCCCTTCTTATTTGCCTGAAACTCACAGGGTCGCGCAGCATCATGTCAACGATCAGTTCTGAAATCCTTTCTTCGGCAGCCTCTTCCCTCATCGCATTTATCAATCTTTCAAGGAGATAATCGGAGACCGGCCTGAAGCCCGAGTAAGCTGCTGATTTGTCCATATCCAGGTCGATTCTTCCCTCCATGCTAACTGCAAGGCCAGGTTTGTAGACGCTGTCCCTCTTGATCAACCAGCTTTTGTCCGGCCCTCTCAGCAACATTTCAGGAAAGCCTGACTTGCTCTGCCCCAGCAGAATCTGCCAACCTACTGGCTTCTTGTTATAAGCCCTAAAATATTCAGGCCATACCTTCATCTCTGGAGTTATCCCTTCAGAATATTTTTTCTCGCCGCTCTCCATAGTTTCTTGCTCTTTTTTAAGGATTTATAGAAACATAAAACTGAATTGTCAATCTTGTCCCCGCGAATCCTTGAAATTTTCATGATGTAAGAACATTTCCTAAATTTAAAGCCTTATGCTTTATTAGCCAATATCAAACTTGCAAACGTCAACGTCCGCGCAATCGTCAATCCTTTCTATTTAAATTTTCCTGTCTATCTGTAGACTATGCCAGCAATAGGATTTGGAAACTGGATTTACCATTATTCGAACGTCGATTCCGAGTCTAGATATTTGAACAGGGAGGATTACCTTCAGCATTTCGGACAGTGGATAGCCAGCGGCAGCGGCGAGCTTGTGAGGAGCTCTGCAAGGATCACCGGGCAAAGAGTAGGCAAAGGAATCGTTCACGAGTTGAAGTTCTCCGCGCAGCAGGGAATTGAGGGGAACTATCTTCTGGTGGTTTATTGCGATGACAGGAGAAGAGATGAACTCAGGAAAGATCTAGAGAGGCTAGGCTTTGCGGACATCCAGTGGAAATACCAGAAAGAATGCATAGAATTCTACACTAGTTTGGTTAATTCTGCAGTTGAGGTTTTCAATGAAAAACTGAAGGATCTAACAATTTCTGTGTAAGCAACAATCGGAAGCTTTAAATAATCCTCCAAATCTCATATTTCAGGATTGAAATGACAGAATTAGAAGGCATGTTCTCGCCTGAGGAAAAAAGGCTTTACACGGAAGGCTTTGAGACAATGAGGGGTCTCTTAGATACAAGACAGTATGACAAGGCAGAAACATATGTGGAAAGATTTGGGTCAGAAAATCCGAACAATCCGGCACCGGTTCTTTTGAAAATGGTATATCTTTTTTGCAGAGGCAGGGAGTTGGAAGGACTAGCCGTCGGATTAAGCATCGGTGAAAAATTTCCAAAATATGAAAACCTTGTCAGAGAAAGCATAGCCAGAAATATCAGAAACCTTGTTCAAACAAAGCTTAATGAAGCACCCAGATACTAAAGTATTCCTCACTTCTTCTTCATTTTTTCTAGATTCTACTAAAAAGGGATCTAAAATTATCGATTTGATGGAAAACAATGCATATTTAAACTCTACATCACAACAAATTTGCAGTATGCAATAGATTCTACTTCTAGTAAGTCTTTGTATATGGTAAGAACAAAAAAGGGTGAATAGACATGGCATTTAGAGAAGGTGGAAGCTTCGGCGGGCCGCGCAAGATGTTCAAAGCAGTTTGCGCTGACTGCGGAAAAGAATGTGAGGTTCCTTTCCAGCCTACTGAAGGTCGACCAGTTTACTGCAAAGATGACTATCCAAAGCACAAAAAATACTAATCGTATTGATGCTTTAGGCTTTGGATTTTAGACAATGGAATAGAAACTTTTCTTAAATTTTTTAGTTTTTTTCCTATTTTTTCTTGACATAGTAGTAATCGTCTGTGAAGTATATCACTTGGTTGTCATCTTCATACATGCTGACAAACTTTCCATTTTCAACGATTTTTTTAATTTGAACCAAATCCGAAACTTCAGTGAGGGCTTTTGTGTCAGGCGGATTTTTTACATTGATTATTCTCGACTTGAGAATTTCATCATCGTTGAACAGGATTTTGCCAATCCCTATAGGTTTCAATATCTGGATGAATTTATTCTGAAAATAATCATATCTCATTTCGTCCTTCTTACGATTTTTTTTGCCTGCTCCTGATGCCATAATTAATCCATTAGCCAGTCAAGTTAAAAAGCCTTGAAAAAACAAATAGAATGGAGGAATGAGATGAAGAGCGGAAAGGGAAAAGTCAGGAGCAGAAGGAAAACCAAAAGGAAATTCAAGACTCAGGACAGATGGAGATAAAAAAATAGTAAAAATCACCAATTTTTCTTGGGCGCCTTTCTTCGCTTGCCTTTGCTGAGATTCTCATGAAATGTGCTTCTAAATTTTTGTCTTGGCATACGTCGCCTACCCTCAACCCTATTTTTCGCGCATGTACTGCAGCCAGTTGTTTGCAAAGCTCATACTTCAGAAATAGAAGGTTAATTATTTATTTCTTCCGCATCCAGCAATTCCTCGATTTCCTTGTATCGGTTCCTGAGCGTGACCTCTGTGATGTCGGAGGCCTCTGCGATTTCTTTCTGCGTAAGTTTCGAGCCCGTGTTTTCGCTCGCGATGTAGATGGCAGGGGCTATCAGGCCTTTGGATGTTTTCCCTTGCGCGTATCTTGTCTGCTTGACTTTTCTGAAGATCTCCAGAGTCTGCATCTCGAGCTCGGGCGCGATGCGCGCGTCGGGATGTGCGGCCCTGATTTTTCTCAATATTCCGGGAACTAGTTCTGCAGATGTCCGCGGAGGTCTCAAATCAAGCTCATTCATAATGAATCGTATGTACCATTGGAAAAGAGTCTTCTTTGTGTTCGACAGATATGCGAGGTCGGAAATCGTGCGGGAGTTGACGTGGTTCCTTGCCGCTATGTAGAGCGAGGCGCCCGCCATGCCTTCTATGCTTCTTCCCTTAATTTGACCTTTCTTCAGGATTTTCCGGTAAATGAATGCGGCGCTTTCGGCCACAGAGTTTGGTAAGTTTTGAGTTTCTGCATATCTACCAATTGAGTTGAGAGCCCTGGCAAGGTTTCTTTCCTCCGCTGTCTGAGTCCTCGCGCTTGCCTGCAAATACCGCAGTCTCGCGAATTGGCGATATTCTCCTCCGGTGGCTTTCCTCGTCCTGATTTTAGAAATCGTTATCCCTTTTTCCGGCTGTATCGTCGTAGAGAGGCCGTAGTCGTGCATCCTCAGTGTTCTTGCAGGCCCTGACCTAAGCCTGCTGATTTCTCCGGGGTCGTAGCCGGTGTTGTAAGGCGTCTGAAGCTGCTCCCCGCACTGGGGAAAATTGCAGTAGAGCTCTCCTTCCCTTTCGACAACGTATTCCGCGCCGTGCAGACTGCTGCACACATCGATTCTAGGAATCAAGCCGGAAGTTAAATTCGTGCCGGCCCTCTTTGCTTCAATGGCAACTGCAGTAGTCACGAAGAATAAGTAGAGTTGTATTCGGGATGAAAACTACCTACAAAATATTGTACATATAGTTGCATCATGGATTGACGTTGCAGGCTTCACTTCATTTCTTCTTCAGAATGATTGTGGCTAGAAATCCGAGACCCATACCGATTAGCACTCCTGGCGCCGCTTGGTTGAAGTAGATACCCAGGCCGAGGCCGATGAACAGGAACGCTACGAATGCTGTCCAGGCATAGCCGTCTTTTGACTTTGCTCTTTCATTTCTTGGCATAATTCAAATTTCGCTTGGCAGGATATAAATTCAAATAAATTCAATTGCCTCTGTCTCAGCAAATCAAGCAAATCAGTATCCTGAACCGCCGGAAGAAATCTGAGTTGTCGTCGTGGTGGCTGTAAGGTCAGGATTGATGGCGAACCAGAAGTTGTTGAGCCCCTGCCCGTTCGTATCCCCTGACTTCGTGTCGCCGACATAGTAGTACAGAGGAATCCCCTTGAACGCGACCTGCTTCGTTCCGTCGCTCCTCGTGAATATAGTGAAGTCGTTTATGTTGAAACCCGATGCCACGGTGACGCTATCGGCGGAAAGCGGTGGCCATGCTTGCAGGCACGCTCCGGAACAGGCGCTGACAGGATCGGAAGTCTGAGTACCCGCAGTGTCCTTAGTGAAGCGGTACAGTGTCATGCCATTGCTGTCGACGAAATAAGTGCCCAAGAGCTGATTGAATGATGTCGTGATGTGGACAGATGATGGAGCCGCAGTTGCAGTTGTTGTAGCGGAAGATCCAGAAGGCGCCAGGGTTGTCGTGCTTGAAGTCGTGTAGTTCGGGACCGTGTAGCCATTCGAGAAATAGTATGCTCCGCCTGCGACAATCGCCAAAACGACTATTGCCAGAATCACGTAACTTTGCTTCATAGGAACCTTTTCCTTCATCAGATTTTATGGAAAGTCTATATATAAACTTTGTGGATTTGAGTTCAACATCATGAGTCGATTTTTTTTCGCCGTTATCCCTTCAGAAGACCATACATTAGTATGGCAGGAAGACTTTCGGGCTATAACTTCGTGGAACCGACCATCTTGAAAATATTGCTGAATTCCAGCGTCGCCCTTTCGACCCTTGCAATCAGCTATCACGTCAACGCGAGCGTCGGCAGGACGATCAACCTCAATGTCGTCAAGAAGAACCTGATTTTCCTTGTGAGCCACAAGAAGATTTCTGAAAAGCTGGAACCTAACGGAGTGACTTACTATAGGCTACGATAGGCTGCCATAGGCACTGTAATTTATTGCAATTTACTGAATTTACTGCAAATCGCTATAACTGATGTACAATGATGCGCAAATTTCACTGGCTACTTAAATTACAGAAGCCAGTTAGATATCGTTAGTTATGACAGGGATTCAAGTAAGATGCGCTTATTGCGGCCAGCTGACGCAGATTAAGAACTGCGGCTTCTTCCGAGGGATGAACATGCACAACATGCCAACATGCAACTGCATGCAGGTCGCGACGCGCCTCGAGTTCTCCGAATTCAACAAGAGAAAGTGGTTCGTCTAGAGACTCTTTATCTAGGGAGAATTTGATTTTCATGATTTGCAAGAATTGCCATAGGGCGGTGACCCGGACTTACTATCCTCGCCATCACAAGATCTGTTCGTTCAATCCTGATTCGTTTGAACATTTCCAGCAAAGTTCCTCTGGAAGCCAGAAGACAAAGAAGAAACAAAGACAGACCCAATAATTTCTTAGCCCATGCCTTGAATTTTTTGAATTAAATTATTACCTGCGGTAGTTTCCCCGTGAAAATCTTCGTCCGGAACCCCCTCTGGAGTTTCCCCTCGAACCTCCTCTTGAGCCTCCTCTGAAACCTCTCCTGAAGCTTCCTCCGAAGTTTCCTCTGGAGCCTCTTCCGAAATTGCCCTGTTCGCGGTACTGATAGCGCCTGAACGGAAGGATCTGGAAATCTCCGACCTGCATCTTCTCGATGTTGTAGTCGAACCTTCGCAGCACCATCCTGAACAGGTTGTGGTCGTCCTTGCACAGCAAGGAAATTGCGACTCCGGACTCACCTGCTCGAGCGGTTCTTCCTATTCGGTTCACATAGTCTTCGATGTTCCTCGGAATGCTGTAGTTGAAGATGTGCGTGACGTTCTTTATGTCGAGCCCGCGCGCGGCGACGTCGGTCGCGACCATTATCTCGATTATTCCCTTATGGAAGTCCTCGATGACGCGTTCCCTCCTGCTCTGCGTCAGACCTCCGTGAAGAGCCGTGGCGTTTATGCCGTTCTCCTCAAGGTTCTTGGCGATAGAGTCAGCTTCCCTCCTCGAGTTGCAAAAAATTATCCCCAGTCTCGGATTCTCCTTCTTGATCAGGTGCACGAGAAGCGAAAACTTGTCGTTGGCATGAACATCGCAGTAAAACTGTTTCAGCAAATCTTCGCGAACTTTTATTTCTGTCTTGATCTTCTTCGCGTTTCTTGTGAAAGCGTCCCTGATGTCCTCGAGAGCGTAAGGCATCGTGGCGCTGAAGAGCAGAGTCTGCCTGTTCTTCGGAACGTGCGACTCGATGTCCCTTATGTCGTCGATGAAGCCCATGTCGATCATCCTGTCGGCCTCGTCCAAAACGAAAAACTTCAGGTTTCTCGCATCAAGCGTGCCTCTGGACATGTGGTCGAGAACCCTTCCGGGCGTCCCTACGACGATTTCTGCCTTGCGAAGACCTGCGACCTGCGGCTCCATCGAAACCCCTCCGTACACGGTCTGTATGAAAAGTTTCTTGAAGCGCGAATAGCTGCCGAAATCCTCGGCTATCTGCAGTGCAAGCTCCCTTGTCGGCGCAAGCACGATTGCCTGCAGCCTTCCGTTAGGCTCCACCTTCTCGATGATCGGAATTCCGAAAGCGGCCGTCTTTCCAGAGCCGGTCTCGGACTGCCCGATGACGTCGAATCCCTGCTTTATGTAGGGAATCGCCTCTGACTGTATCCTAGTAGGCGTCTCGAAACCGAGAGCGCTGATTGAATTGAGAATGTTCTCATCAATACCCATATCTTCGAATTTCATAAATTATCCTCCTTATAGTTCCATTTTGACTTAACTTTTCTCAAAAAGTCACAAGAGCATTAGAATTAGTCTTTAAACCAACGCTAATTGTCACGAGCTTTGTACTTTTTTTCTTTTTTCTTTAGTTTATCATGGAAAGCAGGGTATTTAAACCTTCCTAATTTTCACCTTTTTATTTATTTTTCATTTATTTAACGGCTCGCGAGAATTTGATTTATGGATTTTTTAGTCGCTGCAATACTCGGGGCAGTCGAGGGACTTACGGAATTTCTTCCGATTTCCTCAACCGGCCATCTGATTCTGGCATCGCAGCTGCTGAACGTGGCTCAGACAGACTTCGTTAAGAGCTTCGAGATCGCGATCCAAGTGGGCGCGATACTTTCTGTCGTCGCACTGTACTGGAGGCAGCTGCTGCTGAACCTGAAAATAATAAAGAGGCTGGTTGTGGCGTTCATCCCGACAGGAATAATCGGCCTGCTGCTCTACAGGATGTTCAAATCGTTCCTTCTCGGCAACACGGAGATCGTGCTCGTGTCCCTTTTCGCAGGCGGAGTATTTATCGTGCTTTTCGAAAAGTTCTGGCGGCAAAAGCAGGCGCTGGAGAAAATCGAGGACATGTCGTACAAGCAATGCGTTCTCATCGGAATCTTTCAGTCACTGTCGATAGTTCCTGGCGTCTCGCGCGCTGCCCCGACGATCCTCGGCGGCCTTGCGCTCGGCCTGAAAAGAAAGACTATAGTCGAGTTTTCATTCCTGCTGGCAGTCCCGACATTCATAGCTGCGACCGGCTATGACCTGCTCCAGTCTGCGGGAAGTTTCTCCCTCGCGCAGCTCGACCTGCTTGCAGTCGGCGGCGTCACGGCGTTTATTGTTGCCATACTTGCCATCAAGTCCTTCCTCTCATATGTGAAAGACCATGACTTTGCGGCATTCGGAATTTACAGAATGCTAGTGGCGATAATTTTTGCACTCCTCTTCTTGCAAATATTGTAAAAACACCGTGAAGCTAAAACTAGATTGCCCTGACAAGGTTGCAGTTTGTGTCGACCTCGACGAAGTGCTTCGCCTGATTGTTAAGGTACGCGTTGCACTGGTTCTCAGGCTGGTTGTCGACGTTTGTGCGCGGGTCATGCACTACGTCGCAGACCCAGTTGTGATAATTTGTCATCGGAGATGCAAGGCATGGGCCGCTTTCCAGATCCACTCCTGCAGAGGAGACGTGTCTGCACATCTGCTCGCACTCCTTTCCAGCCGCGTCGGTTTCTGATTGGGCATTCATATTGAAAAGGACGATTGCAATTATCGCAATGCCTACAACGAGCACAGCTACCTTCATCACGTTCATTCTTTTCGACTTGCGTCTGGACGATACCTTGGAAAGGCGCATCACAATCAATCAATTAATTATTATTTCCAATTGGGAGAATAAAAAACTGTTAGTCAAGAATTATTTCAGAATATTTCAGAATTATTTAGAGTTATTAAATAGCAAGAATTATAGGCCCAAAATGGCATAGTTTATATAGATAAATTTGCCAAGCCGCAAACGGAAAGGAACGAAGAGAACGGATAAAAGAACAGATGACAGGACCAAACTATTGGTCGGAATAATCGCTGTGATAGTCGTTATAGCAATCGGCGTCTTTTCCTTCGGCCAAAAAAACATTCAAGACATAATCTCAAACGCAGGAAACCCTTCTAATCAGAACAACTGCGGCGAGCTGCAGATAGACATCGGCTCCATGAAAGAGGCCGTTGCTTACTACAGGTTCGGGCTTCCGAAGCCCTCGGGCACAGGCTACAAATTCGAGGTGCTCGGCATGAAGGTTACGAACAACGCCAAGGCCTTTGAGGACCTTTCTGGATTCAGGATGAAACTCGTCACTGACAACGGCAACTCGTATGTTCCGACGCAGTTCAATTCGATAGAAAAAATCACTCTGACGGACAACTCAGTCGTCGATTACAGCTGTAACGAACTCGGGCTGGCATCAATCTCACAGTTCGGACTTGACTCGATGCAGTATGCCGAAGGATGTAAAATATTCCTCGTGCTCAACGACAGGACGCCGGATTCGCTGCAACTTTACAACGTGACAGGATTGAAGTGCACGATCCCTCTAGTGTGAGCCGCCAGCTCTAGCCTTTCAGTTTTTTCTTCATGCCGTCGATGATTTTCAAGAACTCGCCGACCTTGCCCATCTTCAGCTGGAAACCCTGCCTGGTCGGGCCCTTGTATCTGGCCGTGTTCATCCAGACGCGGAAATCTACCCTGTCTTCGCCCTTGTAGTTGGTCTTCTTTATGACAAGCACCGAACCCTCACGCAACTCTATCTCTCCAAGCTTGACGTCTTTTGGCTTTTCTTCCTCGGTGGATTCCTCTTCGTCGAAATCTTCCATAGATTTTAATTATTTTTATTAAGAATTAAAGCTAAAGCGACAAGGATTCAATTACCGGAAGTTTCTCCGTGAGCTTCATACTCAGGTTTCATATTGCTTACGTAAGTCTGACCTTCGCGCGTCAAAACAAATCCGACATTTCCGAATCTCTTTTTCTGCGATTGCACAAATCCTTTCCCCTCGTAAGCAACTAAATATCCTACTATTTCATCGGCATTCATTCCGAGAATTTCTTCCAAATCCTTCAAGTTTCTCTCAATCCTCAGTTCCTGCAAAACCCGCTGGCCTGGGCTGTAAACCTTTCCAGGACTTACAGAATAACTTCCAGTTGAATCGTTCATGACTTTTTATAAGCAGTTAAAACATTAATCCTTTATCAATCATCAATCGAACTGCTTCTTCGCGTACTCTTCCTTCAGCTTCTGCATCAAGACCGGGTCGAGCTTCTGCTTGGTCTTCTCAGTCTGGTTGATTATGTAGCCGAGCATTTCCTTCGTCGGGTTGAAGAACTTCAGCCTCTGCTCCAGGTACTTTATCTGTTTCTCAAGCCTCGTCGGCTCGCCGTTCTTGTTCTTCTTTCGCTTTATGGTTTTGAGCATCGCAAGAATCTGCTTCACTTCGTCAGGAACGTAAGTTTCCATATAATACCTATATTTGTTTTTGCAATTCTTAAAGAGAATAATGGGATTCTTGGATTGGCTGTTTGGAAAGAAAAAAACGGAAAAAGAAGCGGAAAATCATGCAGGCGAGCTTGATTTGGAATCTGCAACTTCCACAGTAAAGAAAAAAATGGAGGAAGAAACAGATTCGTTCTGGCCGAGAATTGAGAAGTTCCGCTCCGAACTAAGATCAAGAAACGAGGAGTTCAAAAAGTCAATAGAAAAGCTGAGGGACGCGAAGCCGCCTGAAAAAATTGATGAGCAGGTGCTGAAAATTGGGAATACGAGCAGAGGCAGCTTTGCAGGCAGGATGTCCGCGATTCCGCCGCTTGTCGAGAAAGAGTTTCCAAAAAACCTCGCCTCGTTTTCGGATTATTACTCCGGCATCCTATCTAGGATAGGCGCGGTGAACAGGGAGAGCGTGAAGGAATTCACGAGCCTCAGCCTGGCATACACAAAGGAAACCGATGCCGTCGTCAACAACCTGCGCGAGATGAAGGAGAAGATGGACGGATTTGATGGCGAATTGAAGAAGGTGAAGGAAACAATCGGCGACCTCGAAAAGACGCTGGGAAATATCTCTGAATTGAAAGGGAAGAATTCTGAAAAGGAGGCTGCGGACAAAAGAATTGAAAGCATCAAGGAAGGTTTGAAGGCGCTCGAACTAGAGAAAGCCGGGGCGGAGAAGGAGCTTGAGGAATTAAACGCGAGCGAAAAGTGGAACGCCTACATACAGCTGAACAAAGAAAAGGAAATCCTGGAAGGCGAGATGAGAAATATCATCGAAGAAGTTGTGGGCATTTTTGCGTCGATAGACAGGCCGCTGAAAAAATTTGCAAAGGCGGTGGATGAGAGGTACGAGGGATATGCGACGTTCAAGAACAAAGATATGCTGAAAAGATATGTAGAATCCCCGTTCGACGGCTTCATCCAAGACACCGATCTCGAGACGATAAACTCAGCCTTGACAACTATTGAAGAAATGGTAAGCACCAAGAAGCTCAATGTCGGCAATTCCGACGAGGTGCTGAACATGATCGGCAAGATAAAATCGTCCGACATGCTCAACAAATTGGCCAAAAAATATTTGGAGGTCAGCGAAAAAATCAAAATCGCGAAAGAGCGGATAGAGAATCACGATTATTTGAGAAAAAGGAAGGAACTGCAAGACAACATTTCAAGAATCGCGAGAGGCATGGAGGAAGACAACAAACTTTTGGAACGTGAAGAGAGATCAGAGACTAATCTGGAAAAGGAAATCGAGAGGCTGAAATCAGATTTGAGAACCAGGTTGGGCGGAATTCAATAGTTTAATTCAATAGTTTATTTCCTCTTCAAAGCTTCGTTATATGCGTCGTATGCGAAGGCGAACAGCAAAAGAAAAGCTGCAATCACTCCTAGTTGGTCAACGGTTCCAATCTGGAGCGGCTGTGTTATCGACTGGGTCTCAGCCGGCGTTTGCGGAGGCTGGCTCAAGAATGCAGTCGAATAAAGTAGAATAAACGAGATCAGGAGTATTGCGCCGAAAATCTTTTTCTTTCCGCCGACATACAAATAACCAGCACCGGGTAAGAAGAAATTAAGCACTCCGGCAATAATTGGGTTCTTCATCAGTCCTCCTCCTCTTCCTCTTCGTCCGACTTTTCCGGCTTGTCTTCGTGCTCCAGCACTTTCCTTATCTCAGGATAGGACTCCCCTTCCTCTTTCTCCTCTTTTTCTATGCCCATGCCCTCATGGACAGACTGAGGCTCCTTCAGCTCTTCGTCGGACTCGGCCTCAATCTCATCGAGTTCCTCCTCCGAAGCCTTGTCATCCGCCTGCTTCACTATGGCTCTCTCCAATTTCCTGAGCTTTGTGAGTTTCTTTTTCAGTCTCGGCATAAAAATCATTAGAAAATGTCAGCTAATAAGCTTTGTTTTCAGCTGGGCTTTTCCTTCAGCTTCGTGAGCTTGATGAGAGTGGCCTCAATCGAATGGGCAAGATCCTGGCCCTCGTCAGTGAGCTTGACTATCTTTATCCTTCCCTTCTTCTCGAATTCTACTAGGCCGAAAGTCTTGAACTGGCCGAGAAGCTTCACGGTATGGGAGTAAGTGCAATCGACCTCCTTCGACAAAATAGTAGCATATTTGGGTCCGCTGTTCAAGGAAATGAGCATTTTGACTGGCTTCGGTCTGAGAAAGAGTCGCGGAACTTGCTTTTCTTTTGTCAAGATGCTTCACACTCTATAAATTTATTCCTTTTGCACCATATTTATACTTACAATATAGCTATTCTAATGTATATATTCTGAAATAACGTTAAAACGAGAGTTTTTCTCGCTCAGTTCTCACTCAGGAATCCTGAGCGAAGAGTAATCCTTTCTTATTTTTTGTATTGAATACGCTATCCCTACAATCGCTATCAGCACAAGGATCACAGGCAATGCCGAATCAATGCTCGTGCCAGCACTGCCAATTGTCTTTGCCTGCTGAAGCGCCTGAGGTGCTGATGCAGCGCTCTGTTCTGCAGTCCTTGCAGTGAACGTCCCGCCGATGTACAGTGGCAAGAAGAACGCGCCCATGCCCAACGTCAAAAAACTTAGGGTCAAGACCAGAATAATCCTGTAAGGCTGCGGATGAAGCATCTGCTTTCCGACATTCGACAGCTTGTAATATATCCACTTTCTTCCCGGGCGCTCAATCCTCTCAACAAGCCTAGAATTGTGAAGCAGCTCCAGATGTTCGGAAACAGTGGTCACATGTTTGTCAAGATAGCGGGACAGTTCCGATGCAGTCATCTGCCTATTCTCGAGGGCTTTCAGTATTTCCGTCCTAGTGCTGGCAGAAACCACCCTCATGAGATCCCTAGAGACCTTCAATTCCTCTTCCATAATAAGAAACATCTAAAATACATGTATATAAGCTTTTCAAATGATTTAGGGTGAACGCCATAAATACAATCTTTTTAACTGAACTAAATCAAAGATAGATTATGAAAGATACCAGAGATATAATTCTAAAGCATGCACTTCTAAACGCAGCAGAGTACGGCGGTAAAGCAAATGTCGGGGCTGTCATAGGCAAAGTTGTTGCGGAAAAGCCAGAATTGAAAAACGCTATTAAGGAAATCGTTCCGCAAATACAGAAAATCGTTGCAGAAGTAAATGCGATGAAAATAGAGGAACAAAAAAGGAAAATCAAGGAACTGAAGATTCAAGCAAAGAAGGAAGAGAAATACGAAATAAGGCTGCCTGACTTGCCTAACGCGAAGGCCGGAAAGACCGTGATGAGGCTGGCTCCATATCCGTCAGGGCCGCTGCATATCGGAAACGCGAGAATGGCCATACTGAATGATGAATACACGAAAAGATACAGAGGAAAACTATTTCTGATAATTGACGACACGATAGGATCTGAAGAGAAGTTCATCCTCAAAGACGCATACGGGATGATTATCGAAGGCCTGAAATGGCTTGGAGTCAAATACCACAAGACCTATTACAAGTCTGACAGGCTGAAATATTTTTATAAATTCGCCGCAGAACTTATAAGAAAAGATCTTGCATATGTCTGCGAGTGCGACACAGGAACGTTGCGGAAAAACAGGTCAGAGGGAATTGCGTGCAAGCATCGTTCTCAGAGTACGCAGGAAAACTTGAAGATGTGGAAGGACATGCTGGCCGGAAAATATGGCGAGGGGGCAGCGGCGTTGAGATTGAGGACAAGCATGCAAGATCCGAATCCAGCATTCAGGGACAGGGTCTTGCTGAGAATCGTCGACAGAGACCATCCGAGAATCGGAAGGGAGAGCAAGGTTTGGCCGCTGCTGGAATTCTCGTGGGCGATCGACGATCACCTGCTCGGCATGACGCATGTGCTCAGAGGGAAGGATCTGGTCATCGAAGACATGATGGAAAAATATATTTGGCAGAAACTTGGCTGGAACACGACGCAGTTCATTCATTACGGACTGCTGAACGTCGATGAGGCGAAGTCCAAAATAAGCAAGACGGAGGCACGCAAGAACATTGAGAGCGGCGCCTACACGGGATGGGACGATCCCAGGACATGGAGCCTTCAGGCCCTGAAAAGAAGAGGAATACAGCCAGGTGCAATAAGGCAGTTCGTTATAAACATGGGCCTGAGCGAGGCCGACGTGACGGTCCCGGCAGAAATTCTTTACTCGGAAAACAGAAAGATAATCGATTCGAAAGCGAACAGATATTTCGCTGTTTTGAATCCGGCAAGGATAGAAATCGTCGGCGCGCCGAAAGAAAAAAGCGCGCAGCTGCCGCTTCATCCTGATTTTCCAAAAAGGGGAAAGAGAAAAATCCCGCTCGACGTGAAAAAAATCTTCGTCGAGAAAGAGGACCTGGACAAATTCGCTGATCAAGAAGTCGGACTGATAAACCTGTTTTCTGTAAGGCTCGGAAGCAGCGCGGCATTTTTATCGAAAGAAATAAAGTTCGAGTCGCAGAAGCTGCACTGGCTATCGGAGCCGAACATAAAACTGAAAATTGTAATGCCTGACGGCAGCGTGAAAGAGGGAATCGGGGAGCCTGCAATGGCGAAGCTGAAGAAGGACGATTTGATACAGTTTGTCAGAATCGGTTTCTGCAGAGTGGATAAGGTTAATAAAGATATAGTATTATATTATGCTCACAAATAATATTGTTAATTGGACTTAGGGATGAATGAAGAGGTGAGATGATGCCTAAAGCATACGTGAGATTCAATACGACCAAGGAACTGAGCGACAAAATTCTGCAGTTAGTCGAAGCAGCAAAGAACAACGGAAAGCTGCGAAAAGGGACCAACGAGACCACAAAAGCTGTGGAGAAGGGGCAGGCGAAGCTTGTCATAATGGCGGAAGATGTCGAGCCTGAGGAAATCCTGATGCACATACCGGTGCTCTGCGAGGAAAAAAAGATACAGTACTGCTATGTGCCAAGCAAGCAGGAGTTGGGCAGGGCAGCAGGAATCGATGTTCCGACAGCTGCGATAGGAATTGTCGAGGCAGGAGACGGCAAGGACTTGATGAAGGACGTATTGAAGAGACTGCAAGATGTCAAGAAATAAAAAATATTGAAAGAAAAAATGAAAATGGAAGATTCTTATGGCAGAAGGAGGATTTCCGGCAGAGGTATTACAACTCCTTGGGAGAAGCGGGGTACGCGGAGTCATGGTCGTGAGGTGCAAGGTACTTGAAGGTCCGGACAGGGGGAAGGTACTGACGCGAAACGTCCTCGGGCCAGTGCGCGTGGGGGATATTCTGATTTTGAGGGAGACTGAGATGGAAAGCGCCGCCAAGATGGCGGATCGCTAGCGCATTTCGCACAAGTGGTGGAAGAAATGAAGTGCTCTTATTGCGGGAAAAGCATAACATCCGGAACAGGGAAGATGTTCGTCAAGAACGACGGCAGTATTTTCTATTTCGACACGAGCAAATGCGAGAAAAATTACATGATGGGCCGGGAAGCGAAGAAGAGGAAATGGTCCCGAGCCGCCAAAAAATAGGAAATCATCAGGCAATCAGTAACAATCAGTAACGTTCTAATCCTTGGCAAGCTCTATTTTATTTTGCAGAAGGGCTCATAGGTCAACGGTAGACCGCCGCCATGGCATTTAATCAACCAGTCTGGCGGAAGCTGCGGGTTCAAATCCCGCTGAGTCCATTCAGTGAAGCATTGTTGGAGCTTTTTAAAAGCTTAAAAACTATTTCGACAGATATAATTAGATATTATCGAGGAAAGAGAATGGGATCGACAAAACTCAAGGCAGGACCTGAAGAGGAAGAGAAGAAGGGGTTCAAGAAGAAGCCTGAGGAGAAGAAGCCTAAGCCAGCCGAAGCTGGAGCGAAGGACTTGCGAACGATTGCGCGAGTCGCAGGGACAGATTTGGACGGGGAGAAGCCGCTCTGGAGGGCGATAATGGGCATAAAGGGTATCAGTTATTCTCTTACTAAAGGAATCGTCACTGCGGCAGGCCTTGACTACAAAAGGAAGCTCGGATCGCTGAACGAGCAGGAGATTCAGAAGCTCGAGCAGGTCATAAAGAATCCTGAAAATTTTGGAACTCCGATATGGGCTCTTAACAGGAGAAAAGACATCGAGACAGGCAAAGACATGCACTTGACCGGAAACGACCTCGACATGGCGAAAAGGTTTGACATAAAGCGTTACATTGATCTGAAGACTTACCGCGGAGTGAGGCACATGCTAGGACTTCCTGTCCGAGGACAGCACACGCGCAGCACTTTCAGGAAAGGGCGCGTGGTCGGCGTGATAAGGAAGTCGGCGCTGGCGACTACTGGCGCTGCGCAAGCTGCGGCGACGACAGGAGCGGTCGGCGGAAAGGAGAAAGCTGGAGAGAAAACAGCAGCTCCGGCAGCCGCCCCAGCGAAAGAGACCAAGAAGGAAGAGAAGAAATAGGATAGATTTGGAAAAAATAAATGAGATGATTTTATGAAGAGAGAAAGGAAAGCATACAAGACTCCGACAAAGCCATGGAACAAGCAGAGGATTGAGAGGGAAAGAGAGATAGTCAAAAATTATGGATTGAGGAAGAAGAAAGAAATTTGGAAATTCGAAACGCTTTTGAGAAAATTCAGGAGACTGGCAAGAGCGCTCGCTGCAAAGACTGATTCGAAAAAAGAAAAGATTCTGTTGCAGAAAATGATTAAGCTCGGGCTGCTGAGCGAAGGGGCGACTCTCGACGATGTTCTCGGGCTGAATCTGGAAATGTTTTTGGACAGAAGATTGCAGACAGTTGTTTTCAAGAAAGGATTCGCGAATTCTCCAAGCCAAGCAAGACAGTTCATCGTGCACGGCCACGTGAGAATTGGAGAGAGGAAGATAACTTATCCAAGTTATATTGTGCCGAAAGAGGAAGAGCTGAAGATAAAAGTAAACATACAGCCTGTTGCAAAGAAGGGTGTTTAGATGAAAGGACAGAGACTGCTTCATTACAAGAAACCAGAGGAAAAGGAAAAAGAGAAGGAGGGCATGCAGCAAGCAGCAGTGCAGCCACAGCCAGCTCCGGCAGCCAGACAGAGAGAAAGCCACCGCGAAGAGAGGCAGGACAGGGGAAAATGGGGGGTAGCTAACATTTTTTCGACCTCGAACAATACGATTATTCACATAACCGATGTCACCGGATCTGAGACTATAGCAAGATACAGCTCAGGCATGATGACCGACAAGGGGAGGGAGGGAGGAATGCCTTTCCCAGCAATGCAGGCTTCGCGAAAAGCGGCGGAGGATGCACTGGCGAAAGGGATAACTGGAGTGCATATCAAGGTCAGGGCAGCCGGAGGCCACAAGAGCAAGTCTCCGGGAGCCGGGGCACAACCAGCCATTCGTGCGCTGGCGAGAGCTGGGCTCAGAATTGGGATGATTGAGGACGTGACTCCAATTCCTCACGACACGACGCGCAGGCCTGGCGGAAGGCGCGGTAGAAGAGTGTAGAAGAGTTTAAAATAACCAAAAAACAAATGTGATTGTTATGAAAATAGATGTTCTGTCCCAGAACGACAAGGAGCTGAAATTCTCTGTGAAGGGAATCAGCTACGCGTTCGCGAACGAGCTGAGAAGGATAATGGTATCCGAAGTCGCCACGATGGCTATCGAATGGGTAGACTTCAAGAAAAACGACTCCGCGATCCCTGACGAGCTACTTGCGAACCGTCTCGGGCAGGTCCCGCTCACGTTCGACAAGAAGGCATACAACATAAAGGAGACGTGCGACAACTGCAAAGGGAAGGGCTGTAGCAGATGCCAAGTCGAGCTTGTTTTGAAGAAGAAGGGTCCTGGAATTGTTTATTCCGGAGATCTTAAGAGTAAGGCGAAGGACGTACAGCCTGTATTTGACAAGATCCCTCTCGTCGAGCTCTTTGAGGGGCAGGAACTCCAGTTCGAAGCGATTGCCCAGCTCGGGAAGGGAAGGAATCATGCGAAATGGCAGGCATCTGTGGTCGGCTACAAATACGACGGGGACAATTTCATTTTCAACGTCGAGTCTGTCTCCGGGCTGGAGCCAGACGAAATCATCGCGCAGGCAGTGGACGCCATAGAGGAAAAGGCGTCGCAGTTCGGAAAGTTATTAGGGAAGCTCGAGTGAGTCGAGCGATTCATTGGATTCACTGACTTAGCACATTTGTTTAATAAATTCTGTTCCTAAATTTCAATTGCCGGAGTCGCCTAGTCTGGCAATGGCGCAGGACTTAAGATTTACAGTCTTAAGTTTTGATAAAAAGATGAAAGAAGAAATCCTGTGGGTTAGTCCCTTCGTGGGTTCAAATCCCACCTCCGGCATTCAAATAAAGAAAAGACAAAAAATTAATTAAGTCGGGGGAGAAAAAAATGGCGATGGGAGGGATCTGCGAATCTTGCGGGAGGTTCACTCCCGGATTGTTCACGTGCCACGCGTGCGGGCGCAAAGTCGGGCCCGAATGCGTAATGGAAGGAACGCCGTTCTGCAACATCTGCAAGGGAAGAAGAACTGCGGACGAGAAAGTTCAGCCAAGGAAATGAAAAACTGAAGTGATAAAATGAAAGACGGGGAATTTATTTACATTGATTATGTGGGGAAAGTCAAGGACAGCGGAGAAGTTTTCGACATAACGAACGAGCAGGCCGCAAGGAAGGAAGGAATTTGGAAGGAGGGCTTCAAGTACGGGCCTGTGCCGATCGTTGTCGGGGCCGATTTCGTGCTGCCGGGCCTCAACGAGGCGCTGAAAGGAATGGAAGTCGGCGAGACAAAGAAGGTCGAGATAACTCCTGACAAGGCGTTCGGGGAAAGAAACGCGGAATACGTCAAGCTGATTCCGGAGGCGAGGTTCAAGGAGCAGGGGATCGATGTCGAGACAGGGCAGTATGTCACGATAAACCGATTGAAAGGGAAGGTCCTGAGCATTGACGGAGGACGGGTGAATGTAGACTTTAACCATCCGCTCGCAGGCAAGGTCCTGGTGTACGACCTTACCGCAGTGAGCAAAATCGAGGACACCGCTGAAAGGGTGCAGGCGCTGATTTACTACTTCGTCGGCATAGACAAGGAAGGCGTGAGAGTAGAGATAATGCAGAACAATTCGGAAATCGAGTTCAAGAGGAAACAGGACGTGCACACCGAGGTCAAGGAAATGGTCGCGACCAACGTACTGAAGTATGTCCCGGGTATAGAAAAGGTCAAATTCATCGACATTTTCGAGAAAGGCGCGACCTAGCGAGATTTGGCACGGTTTAAACATTTATTTTTAACACTAGAACTATTATGAAGAAGCTTTCTGTCATAACAAGGGATGAGAGGGAATAGAAATGGGAATAAAACAGATGAATGAGCGCACGCTCAACGAGAAGCCTAAAGAAGTGGATGAAGAACTGAGGCAGATCCTCGAATCGAGGAAGACGCAGATAAAGGTCGTGGGCTGTGGAGGCGCTGGAAACAACACCATCACGAGGCTCATGCAGGTCGGCGTCGTCGGGGCAGAGACTGTTGCGATCAATACTGACGCGCAGGATCTTCTATATACAGATAGCGACAAAAAAGTTTTGATTGGAAGGGAATTGACGAGCGGATTGGGAGCAGGGGCTGATCCGAAAGTCGGAATGGAGGCCGCGAAGGAGAGCAAGGACGACATAAAGAAGGCTCTGCAGGGGGCTGACATGGTTTTCATAACATGCGGGCTGGGCGGAGGGACCGGGACCGGGAGCGCGCCGATCGTTGCGGAGGTCGCGAAGAAGATGGGAGCGCTGACAGTCGCAATTGTCACTCTTCCTTTCTCGATGGAAGGGAAAATTAGAATGCTGAATGCGGAAGAAGGGTTGGAGAACCTCGAGGGCCTTGTCGACACACTAATAATTATTCCGAACGACAAACTTCTGGAAATAGTTCCAGATGTTTCGCTTGGAACGGCGTTCAAAGTCGCTGACGAAATTCTTGTGAATGCTGTAAAAGGAATTGCAGAAGTCGTTACAAAGCCTGGCCTTGTCAACCTCGATTTCGCCGACGTGAGGACCATCATGAGCGAGGGCGGAATGGCGTTAATCGGGATGGGCGAAAGCGATACCGAGAATCGGGCCGTTGAAGCTGTGGAAAAGGCGCTGAACAATCCGCTAATCACGGTCGACGTGAGCGGTGCAAAAGGGGCTTTGGTGGATGTGATAGGAGGGCCGGAAATCACAATTCGCGAATCTCAGCAAATTGTCGAGGCAGTTTCAAACAAGCTTGCACCGGATGCGAAAATAATCTGGGGGGCTCAGATCAACAAGGATCTCGGAGAAACGGTGCGGGCGATGCTAATAATCACTGGAGTGCAATCGCCTCAGATATACGGACGCGGGAAGCCGTGGAAGAGCGAGGATAGGAAGGACATAGAGCAAGTTCTTGACATCGATTTCGTGTGAATTTTTCGTGAGAATTCGTGGCCGCGGCGAAAAGTTTTAAAGCTTATTAAGCATTAATTTTAGTTGAATTGTATGAAGTTGCAGTTTCCAAACATCAAATTGCTGCTAGAAAATTATTGGAGAGTGCTGAGACTCACAAAGAAGCCGTCAATGAGCGACTACACATTCATCGCGAAGATCTGCGCGATCGGCATGCTGATAGTCGGAGTGATCGGATTTGCGATGTACCTGGTGGCCGTTCTGATAGGTGCCTGAATTATTTTTATAACTTATATGAGACCTAAATAATCATAACTTAATAATCTAAACTAATCCAAAATGGTAAAAATTTGAAAGAGAACGGATATCATGATTTACACGGTGAAGACTGTAGTCGGAAGGGAGAACATAGTCCTAGACACAATCGCATCGAAGATCAAGACAGAGAAGCTGCAGATATCGGCATTGCTGCATCCTGAGGAGATCAAGGGATACGTGTTCATAGAAGGGGATGTGAAGGACGTGGAGAAGGCCCTTGCCATGGTGCCGCACATACGGGGGCTCATAAAGAAGCCAGTCGACCTCGAGCAGATAAGAAGATTCCTGCAACCGAAGACAGTCGAAGTAAAGCTGGACGTCGGGGACATCGTCGAGGTCATAGGAGGTCCGTTCAAGGGCGAGAAGGGGAAAGTCACGCGCTACGACCAGACGAAGCGCGAAGTCACAATCGAGCTTCTCGAAGTAACTGTTCCTATTCCTGTCACGGTCAGCGTAGAGTTTATAAAGATGTTAGAGAAAGCAAATAAGTGAAGTGAGTGAAGTGACAAACCATGGCTGATCAAGACGTCATTGAAACACTGGTTGATGGAGGAAAAGCTACACCAGGCCCAGCTCTAGCGCCGAGACTGAGCATGATGAAAGTGAACATCCAGGAAGTCTTCAAGAAAATCAACGACAAGACGAAGGACTATGGTGGGATGAAGGTTCCTGTTAAGATAATTATCGACAAAAAGACGAAGGCCGTAGAAATCGAGGTCGGGACTCCTCCGGTAGCGAGCCTGATAAAGAAGGAAGCCGGAATCGAGCTCGCGAAGATAACCGAGGAGGAGAAGACTGCGGGGAAGACATCCGCAGGCGATATCAGTTTTGACAAGATCGTGAAGGTCGCGAAGATGGTGCAGGAGAACCTGCTAGCCTCGGATTTGAAGGCTGCAGTCAAACAGATTATCGGCACTGCTAACAGCATGCCGATGACGATCGATGGAAAGAAAGCGAAAGATGTCATCAAGGAAATCAACGAAGGAAAGTACGATTCGCAGATTCAATAAAATCAAGGAATTTAAGTTTAATCATTCAATTTCTACCTCATGCGTTTGAAACAATACAGTGTTGCCAACGTTATGTATGATTTAGGAGGGACGCTAACTTATAGCGGTGAAGTTCCGACATGGGCGGTTGCTAAATACCTTGGATTAAAATTTAGCCAAGCAGTTAGAGTCTGGGACGAACATGTAGAGGATTTTTTCACCGGACAAATAAACGAAGATAAATGGTGGAATTTCTTCATGCAAGAAAGCGGACGAAAGGCAGACGCTTTGTTATTAGATGAGATTAAAAGGATTCACAGAAGAAATTTTCTTGGTTACCCTATTAATCTAGAAGTTGCAAGAAGAATTAAGAGTTTGGGAAAATATGGAACCGTTATTGTTACCGATAGTCCATCAGAATGGCTTGATTACTTGATTCAAAAGGACAAACTGTATAACTGTGCTGACGTAATTATTTCTCCGAGAAATACTCACATGACGAAAAGTAATCCAGAATTTTTCAGATATGCACTCAATGTCCTTGATGCAAAACCTGAAGAAACAGTTTTCGTCAATGATTTTCAAAAATATGTCGACATTGCAAGTAATCTTGGCATTCATGCATTTAGGCTCAAAAATCCAAATAAGTTCCAAATGTTAATGATGAGGCATGTACTGAAGGTTTAAATATCTTGCCATAGTAATTATGAGATAACTCGCAAGTCACTGCTTCGGCAGGAGAGTGTTAAAATTGGCAAATGAAAAAATCTTGTCTGCGATAAAGCAGCTAAGGGAAAAAGGAATCAAAAGGAATTTTTCTCAAAGCATCGATCTTGTAGTTTCCCTGAAGGAACTCGATCTCAAGAAGAGCGAGAACAAATTCACAGACGAGGTCGCCCTGCCACACGGAAGGGGAAAGGAAGCTAGAGTGATAGTTTTCTCCGATACGATCAAGGACGCGGGCGAGGCACAGATCTTCACCGGAGAGGACCTCAACGGGCTCGCGAATAGCAAGAGGTCTGCGAAGAAGCTCGTCGCTAAGACTGATTTCTTCTTATCAGAGCCGAAGCTGATGCCAGTGATTGGAAAAGTCCTCGGACAGTTCGTCGGACCGAGAGGTAAATTGCCGAAGATAATTGCCGGTGATGTGAAGGGAATTGTCAAAAATCTGAGAAAATCGGTCCGCGTGAGAATCAAGGATGCTCCCGTGATTCAGTGCCTGATAGGGAAGGAAGATATGAAGGACGAGGAGATTGCTGAGAATGTTGAGGCTGTATTGAACTTTTTGGAGAAGAAACTGCCGAAAGGAAAGAACAACATCGGAAAGCTGATGCTGAAGACGACGATGGGCCAGCCTGTCAAGATTGATCTTACGGAGGCTAAGCAAGCGAAGTGATGAATCATGAGCGAAGGTTTGAGCAAAGCGAAAGAGTTGAAGGCGAAAGAAGTAGAGGAAATGAAGAAACTGTTCGAGAAATATCCAGTTATTGGAATAATCGACATGTTCAAGCTGCCGACCATACCTATGCAGAAGGTGAAGAAGAAGTCGCGCGGGGAGGCGATAATCAAGATGACCAAGAAGGCAGTCTTGATGAGGGCGCTGGACGAGGTGAAGGGAAAGAAGAAAAACTTCGAGGAATTCAAGAAGCTCATACCGGGCCAGCCTGCGATAGTTTTCACTGAAATGGATCCTTTCAAGTTTTACGGGATGGTTGACAAGCTGAAAGTTCCGGCCGCCGCGAAAGATGGCGACACTGCTCCGAAAGATATTGAGGTTTCTGCAGGCCCGACGAATCTTCTCGCAGGTCCGGCGATTTCCGAACTGACGAAAGTTGGAATCCCGGCCGGAGTCGAGGAGGGAAAAATTTCCGTGAAGAAGGATGTCGTCGTGGCGAAGAAAGGAACTGTCATAAACAAGTTCCTGGCAAACGCGTTGAAGAAACTCGGGATAGAGCCGATGTTGATTGGATTGAACGTCGTTGCTGTCTATCAGAACGGAATGATTTATCCGAAAGAAGTCTTGTCTCTGGTCGGAGAAGTTTACATCAATAAAGTGAAGGAAGCGTTCACGCAAGCGTTAAATCTTTCAGTTTCAATTGGATATCCGACAAAGGCGAACATTGGTTACTTATTGGCCAAGGCTAAGCTCGCAGCCGATGTCTTGGAAAGTAGAATGAATTTAAATTCGAATTTGTCAAACCCCGAAGAGAAAAAAGAAAATGAAAGCGGAGGTACGAGTTGAATGCAAGAAGTATACGCCGCATTGATGCTGCATGATGCAAAGCAGCCGATAACCGAGGAGAGCCTGAAAAAGGTCCTCTCCAGCATCGGGTCTTCAGTCGACGACGCCAAAATCAAGGCGCTCGTCGCAAGCCTTGAAGGAGTCAACATCGACGAGGCAGTTAAGCAGGCCGTTGTGGCTGCCGCTGCTCCGGCTGGTGGAGGCGAGAAGAAGGAAGAGAAGAAGGCTGAGGAAGACGAGAGCAAGAAGGCTGAGGAAGCATCTGCAGGATTGAGCGCGCTGTTCGGATAAAAAATAAAACAAATCTCAAAGAAGAGAAAAGGAAAAACGGTGAATTAATGAAAGAATTTATCGAACTCGCGCAGAAGATAAAAGACGAGAATCTGAGGAAACTCGTAGTCGATTTCCTGAAGGATCCGAAGCTCTCCCACAAAGATTTCAGAAAATATCCGATGGAGAAACTGGAAAACGCTAGGACGATTTTCGGCAGCACGGCGCTTACAGCGGAGAGAGACATACTAAATCACTCGATCGCTCTCGCGGACCTCTGCATCAAGACGTCTGAGATTCTGCAAGAGAAGTACGGAATTCCGATAAACGTCGACAACCTGGTCGCCGCGGCAATACTTCACGACATAATGCACTTGTACGAATACAAGAGGACAGAGGCCGGAGTCGAGCACACTGGACTCACTCTCGACCATACAACACTTGCAGTCGCAGAGCTTTACCACCGGGGATTCCCAGAAGAACTGATCCACATAATCGCGGCACATGCCGGAGAGGCCGGACTCACGACGCCAAGAAACTACGAGGCGCTGATATTCCACCACCTCGATAGTATGCTTGCGATGACAGAATTCCATTTGTACAGCTCGAGACCTTCCCCGCAAATGATGGTTTTAGACGAAGAAACAATAAAGAAAATTATCGGTGAGCAAACTGAACAAGAGAAACCAGACAAACAAGATAAAAAATCCAAACCTTGATGAAATTTTCAGTCGCGCGGAAAAGTTTTTTGATAATCTGAATTCGAATGACAAGATTGCCTTGATACATGATTCAGATCCTGACGGCGTCTGCTCTGCAACGATCATGCTTCTGTCGCTGGAAAAACTGGGAGTCAAGCTGGATGTCGTCCTTGCAAGCAGCCCTGAGGACATCAAAAAAACTGGCTTGATTGTAAAAAACTGCAGCAAAGTGATAGCTCTCGACCTGGCCCCGCACCTGTATTCGAAGGACCTCGAGGACGTGAAAAGCGGAAAGGTCAAGATTGATCTTCTGATTTTCGACCATCACATGGTCTACGACATCGAGTCGGAAAACATTTTTTACGTGAATCCGAGACTGATTGAAAATTCACTCTACATGCCGACGAGCTATCTCGTGCTGAAGTATTACGAGAGGTGCGTCGACACGAAAGACATGGAATGGATGTCGGCAATCGGGACGGTCGCCGATTACGGGATAAAAGATGAAACAAGAGACTTGCTTTCGAAATTTTTGAAGGAAGAGGACTACAAGGACGTGTGGAAGAGCGAGTACGGGAAGGCCGCGATAACACTGAACGCGGCGACCGCGATTGTCGGGGCTGAGAAGTGCCTGAAAATAATGATGAAGCTGAAAAGTTTTGAGGAATTCAAGAAAGTCCCTGAATTCAGAGACGCGTCGAAGAAGTTCGACGAGGAGCTGGCAAAGGGGGAGAAGGAAACAAGGGAAAAAATGGAAATTTATCCTGACATAGGGCTGATGGTGTCGTTCGTCCATGTGAAATATAGGCATGTCGCATCTACGATTTCGTCAATACTCAGCCGCGAAGGAAAGAACAAGGACATGACTCTTATTTTGTTCGAGGAAAAGAACGGAGAGTACAAGCTCCACGGAAGGTCGCAGAGCGGAAAGGTCAACATCGGCCTCATGTTTCACAACCTCGGCGTCGGAGGCGGCCACGTGCAGGCTGGCGGCGGTTCGATAAAGGTCAAAGAGCTGCCTGAGTTCAAGGAACGCCTTATGAGGGAAATAAGAAAGTTTGACCGAGAAAAAGGGCAAAATAAGCCTCCTTTAGGCTGAAAAAGCCTCATCCTGCCTTTGCTGGCAGTCGCACCGGCAACGACCCCCTGAAAGTCGGGTATACTCATAACTGCAATTACTTTCTTAGGTGAAACATATGGAATGCAGGATGTGCAGCTCTCCTCGTATTATGAAGTTCGTGGACGGTTTCGGAGACCACAGGCTGTTCTGCAGGACATGTGGACGCAGTTTTCTCTTGGAGGAAACTCTTATTGTAGACAGGGAGCAGAAGAATTTGCAGGAATTCAACCCCAATCACTTAGTAATTCCGATGTCCAGGTGAATAAGATATGAATGAATTGAAAGAAATTGGTAACTTTGACATGCTTGTGTACTATGACCGCGGATTCAAGAAAATTCGTGTTACAGATAAAAAGTCACTTTCTGGATTTATAAAGGCCATATAGAATGTTCATTTGCAGTGTCTGTAATAAACAGTTCGAAAAAGCAAAAAGTATGACGGATCATAGACGATGGCATTTCATAAAATACAAACTCCCTTCTACCCTAGGAAGAAAACAATCTCTTGAAACAAGAATGAAAATTTCGGAGGCGACCAGGGGTCGGCGGGCATGGAATAAGGGAATAAAAATGTGGGAAAATAAGACTCCACCTTTCTTTGGTAAAAAAATGTCCGAAGAGCAAAAGTTAAAAATATCGCAAAATAAGGAAAGAGCTTTAAAAATTTCAAATTCTCTGAAAAGTTACTACAAAAATTTAGAGAGAAATAAATTAATGGAAAAGATGAGAAAAACTTCGGAAGCGAATCGTGGAAGACCTTCTTGGATTAAAGGAAAAACAAAAGAAAATAATAGCAGCGTTATGGGAATTTCAGAAAAATTGAAGATATATCGAAAAAGCGAAATGCATAGAAAAAATATAAGCGAAGCGAAAAAAGGAAAACCGAATATCAAATTGCGGCAGTTATGGAAAAATCCAGAATTCAAGGAAAGGGTAGTAAGAAATTGTTTGAAAGGGTTACGCAATAAACCGACTAAACCAGAAATGAAAATCATTAATTTAACTGAAAAATTCAATTTACCATTTAAATATGTTGGTAATGGAAAAGTAATAATCGATGGTAAAAATCCTGATTTTATACATTCAGACGGGTTAAAACAGATTATAGAAATTTTTGGCGATTATTGGCATAAAAAGAAAGATATTCCATATCATCAAACTGAAGAAGGTACAAATGAATTTTATTCGAAGCGTGGTTTCAAGTGCCTGATTTTATGGTCGTCAGAATTACAAAATGAAGAAATAATATTACAGAAAATTCAGGAATTTATCAAACCGGTATGATCTTTTTCTTCCTCCATTTTCTTTTTTTTTTGTTAAACAAAAGTTTAAATAATTGAGCATTAAGTCTTAAATCGAGTCAAATGTCAATTGGAAATAATAGAGAGTGCAAATATTGTGGCAGACCAATGAGGATTGTTGAAAGGAAACCAGATTCGCCTGTATATGGAAGACCTGATACTGATCGTGCGCATCTTATCACCGATAGTGTTTTTCCTGTAGACAGTTTTCAGGGCATGCTAGAATGTCCAAGCAGAATTTGTAGACTCATTAATTACAATGGTTTAGCTGGTTTCCAAATCTATGTTAAATATTGGGTCACAAATGATGGAAAAGTTATTAGTGAAGGCATTAACGATACTTGGATGTAAACTTAGTTATCCGTTAACTCTCCAAACCCATCTGCAGTTCAGACACCTGTAGAATTCGGTCGGAGCCTCGTCGCCTCCTCTCATCTGCCTTATCGTCCACTCAGCCTTGCTGTGCCCGCATTTCGGACATATGACCGAGTTTGTCGTCCTGAAATCGGACTGCTCCTCGTCGAAGATTTTTATTTTCTTTTCCTCTTTGTTCAGCTTGGAAACTATGGTATCCTTCTCTTCGACAAAATATTTTCTCTTGCAATTTCTGCAAATAGAATAATTCTCTCCCTTGACGGGCACAACGAGCCCTCCGCAGTTGTCGCAGAATTTCATTAAGTTACATAGCCTCGCATTGTTTATAAACTTATTTCTTCAGCCTCAAGACGAAAAATCCGTGGTCCTTGTCGTAAGGATCCAGTTCGACGAAATCTAGGATTTCGAATTTTTGCTGAAGCTGCTTCCTGGTTTCCTTGTAGATTTGCTGCGGGTTTTTAATCACGTCGATGCTTCTCGACTTCACAGCAATCATGCCATAGCCTTTCGGCTTCAGGAAATGGCCGCAGTTGCGAATGAACAGCGTGACCTCTTCAGGGTCTGCGACGTCAGCATAAACAAGGTCGACCTTCTCCATCACGATGTTCTCGTACTTCTCTGGCATTCTTGCGTCAGCGAGAATCGTAATTATGTTTCCTCTCTTTTCTGCATGTTTGATCAAATCACGCAGCGTCCTCTCTGCGACGTCGACGCCGTAAATAATTCCGTCAGGACCGATTATGTCAGAAAAGTGAGAGGCAGTCGTGCCACTAGCGATGCCGAGATAAAGGATTTTCATTCCTTCCTTCACAGGAAATTCTTTAATGCCTTTTTTTATAGCAGCTGCAGGCTTGCTCCTGAAAACATCCCAGATGCGATATTCAATTTCGCCTTCATTAACAAACTGCTCTCCGTAAACCTTCTCGCCAGGAGTGAGGTTTATTGTTGCAAGTTTGCTGTTTACAAGAAAAACTCCGCCGAACTTTGATTTCTTAATTGCCATGTTATTCCTTCGCACTCAAAACTTCTTTTACCTTTTCGTTAAGGTCTTTCTTCATCTTCTCCGAGCGGTCATCGTGGGAGTAGAAGTCGATCTTCGCCGCCAGCGAGAGTTTCGCTGCCAGCGCTCTTGCGATCTTTCCCTTCTTGTGAATCGGTGCATTCTGAATAAGCGGATGGCTGAAAATTATTCCGTATTTCGGAGATTTTCCTTTTCCGTGCAGGAACCTGAAGAGCGCCTTCTCGCTTCCGAGGAGCTGGACTGTCGACGAAGGATATTTGGCAATCTTCTCAAGCCCACCTGCCTTTGCGATGAGTTTCGCGGCGAGCATAGGACCTGCGATCCCTCTCATGTTCGGCGCGACCTCCTCCAGGGTCTTGTCGATATACTTTGCGATTTTTTCGCGCAACGCGTAAAGTTCTGTTATCTGTTTTGCCATTTCTTGTATCGTCTTTACGTCTTCCTCTTTCAGCTCGATTCCCATGCTTCCTTCTTTCAGCTTCTTGACATCCTCGTACTCGATGTTTTTCCTCTCTCCGAAATTCTCTACAATCTTCGCAAACGTTTCGTGGTTCGTTATGACTCTGTCCATCTCCGGGAAATGCAGACCATACCACTCTCGCAGACGTTCGATAAAAATGTTCAGCGACTTGTCAAGCTCATCCGTGGCGCCGATTGCTTGCATTATCAGCCCGTCGCGTCCGACCGCCTTTCTAATCTTTACTTTTGTAAGCTCGACATTCAGCTTTGTGAGGAACTGGTTGAACTCGCTCTGGTCCTTAACGAATTTGTGGTCGACTGCCAGCTTCCTCAGATTTTCCTTCACGAAAGTCTCGGCTGCGTTGCCGGGCTCAGCGTGATGTATGTCCGGCTTCCTCACGGCGTAGATGAAATCCTTGAACCCCCTCTTCCAAATTTCAGTCGTCAGCTGCTTCTCCTCGTCGATGACCTCAATCTCCGAGTGTTTGTACTTCTCTGCCGCCTTTGCCGAGTCCTTGGGAAAAGGCCTGAACGAGATGACCTTGTTCTTCTCATCAAGGGCAAATGAACCGATGAAAGTTGTTACAATGTAAGCTCGCATATTCAAACACTCCGACACATAGTGTTTATTTTAGCTTCGCAAGCTTTATAAAAAGTATGGAATACGTTTCGAAGTCGATCCTCAAGGACGTCTTCCCTCCGAAGCCTGAGTGGACGCACAAAGGGGAGTACGGACGCTTGATGATTATCGCCGGAAGTAGGTGGATGACCGGGGCGCCTTCAACGGTGGGTCTGGCCGCGATGAAAACTGGGGCGGACATGCTTTTCTTCATCGGTCCTGAGAGAGCAATGAACGTAGTCGCAAACAGCTATCACACCTTCATCAACGAACCGCTTACAGGAAACTTTCTCGGCATGCAGCACGTGAAGCAAGTTATGGATTTCATTGATACGATGAAGCCGACCGCGGTTGCGATTGGTCCCGGACTTTGGAGAAATGAGGAGACGAAGAAGGCAGTCGTTGAAATCATCGGTCAGGTCGAAGTGCCGATGGTGATCGACGCGGACGCGATACGTGCGTTGAGCTGGAACAAGGACGTTCTTGAGAGCAAACAGACAATTCTTACTCCGCATTCAAACGAGTTCAAGGAGCTGACGGGGATAGAAGTGAATCCGAGCGTGACCCAAAGGGCGGAGGCGGTGAAAAAGACTGCCCAAGAATTGAAGTCGGTGCTAGTGCTGAAGGGCCATGTCGACGTGATTTCAGATGGAAACAAAGTTGTGCTGAACAAGACTGGCAACGCCTACATGACAAAGGGAGGATGCGGGGACACGCTGACAGGGATTTGCGCTGCCCTGATTGCAAGAAAAATCAACAAGGTCGACATGTTCGATGCTGCGTGCGCGGCAGCTTACATCAACGGACGTGCTGGCGATATTGCCGCTAGCAGATTGAAAGAAGGAATGACGACAGTTGATTTAATCAATAGTATTCCATCAGCTATGCACGGCAAATAGGAATTAGGCATATGCGATTAGAAGAATTATTTCTTGAGCAGGAAGTTTCCCATGACGAGGCAATCCATTCCTGTGCCGTAAAACATCTTTATGGCCTGGTCAGGGAGCCTGACTATTGGCTGGCCCTTGTCATTGAAGCTCGTGTTGAGCAAAACGGGGTCCCCAGTTATCTTTCCGAATTTCTCAATTAGCTCATGGTACAGCGGATTGACGTCCTTTGCGACGAATTGCGGACGGGCGCTGCCGTCCACATGAACGATTGCCGGTACCCTGCCTCTCATCTCTTCTTTGACATCAAAACTAAGAATCATGAACGGCGAGTCCCGGATTTTTCCGTTAAAATAATCCTTGACTGCTTCCTCGTTTATGCTCGGACAGAAAGGCCGAAATGGCTCTCGATGCTTCACGTTGTCGTTAAGAATATCCTTCATGTTCGGGTCCTTCGGACTTGTGAGTATCGATCGGTCCCCCAGCGCACGAGGCCCGAATTCCATCCTGCCCTGCACCCATCCAACTATCTTGTTTTCTGCGAGGAGCTCGGCAGTCATCCCGGCCACATCGTCAATCCTTTCATAAGGAACCTTCGCTATCTTAAGCTCCTTCTCTATCTCCTCGTCTGTGTTCTGCGATCCCAGATAAGCATGCTTCATCCTTCCGAACTTCTGGCCGTTGTCGACCGCCACCTTGACTGCAGAGCCCAACGCGCCTCCGATGTCGCTCGATGCCGGCTGGATGAAAATGTCGTCGACGAAATCCTGCTGCAGCAGCACGCCGTTCGTCTTGCAGTTCAGAAATGTGCCTCCGCCCAAAGCAAAATTTTTATATCCGGTCTTGTCGTACATCCATTTCGCCAAATGCACGACGGTCTTCTCCAGCGCGTCTTGCAGGCTCGCTGCGATGTTCTTGTGCTTCTCGGTAAGGGGCCCGCTGAACCGCGGCTCGCCGAATCTTCTCACCATCTCGTCAGTGTAGTTCATGCTATTGAAGGCGGGATTGATTTTATATCCGCCATTGTCAGTCAGTTTCACGATACCGCTCTTGAAGAAGTCATACTCTTCCGGGTTTCCGAATGACGCGAGCGCCATTGTAGTCCCTTCGTCGCCGACCTTGTAGCCCAGCCACTGCGTGAACGCAGAATAGAGGAATCCCCAGGAATTTGGAACATAAAACCTCTTCAAGACTTCAATGCTGTTACCATTACCGACAGCGAGCAAAGTGCATGTCCTCTCGCCAGAGGCGTCCATGGTTATGATGTTCGCCTTTTCGAAGCCTGAAAGGAAGAAAGAAGAAGCAGCGTGGCTCATGTGATGCTCAACAAATGTCACCTGAGGATTTATCCTGAAATAATACTTCAGAAAGTCTCCAACCCCGTACCTTATCTTCCTATAGAGCCTGAGACCTCCAATTATTGTGTAAGGCCTCTTCATGTCTGCCCTCTTGACAAGGTCTATGAGGTTAGGCATGGCGTAGTATGTTATCTTGTCGATGTCTGTGATTTTTATGTTGTGCTCCTTCAGTATGTATCTCAGCGCGTTGAGGGGATACATCCCTGGAGCGTGCTTTATGCCGACGAATCTTTCCTCCTCGATAGCAGTGAGTATCTTTCCGTCCTCGATTAAGACGGCGGACGGGTCATGCATCCCTATGTCTCCACTGTTAAGCCCCAGAATAAGCAAACAAATAACCCCTTTTCCCTCAAATTTCCATTCTATTATTAGAAAAATTAACTTTTTATAATCGTAATGGGGATGAATAGTGGGATGAATAGTTCAATGAAACACGGAGAAAAGGTATTGCTTTTGGGCAGAGACTCGAGGTACATAGTCGAAGTCGGAAGTGGAAAGTATCAGACCAAGGAAGGCATTGTTGATTTGGCGTCGTTAAGAAACAAGAGGTTCGGGCAAGAAATAAAAACTCATTTAGGAAAAAATTTATTAATTGTCAAACCGACTATAGTTGATTTCCTGCAGAAAAGCGCGAAGCGTTTGCCGCAAATAATAATGCCTAAAGACGTTGCGCTGATTCTGGCCTACACAGGAATTAATCCTGGAAGTCTTGTTGTAGATGCCGGAGCTGGATCCGGATTTCTTTCGATATTCATGGCGCACTACATCAAACCAGGTAAGATAGTCACATATGAGATCGACAAGGCCGCTGCAAAGCTCTCGAGGCAAAATTTCAAAAGAGTCGGAATGGAAAAATTCATCAGACTGAAACAGAGGGATATAAGGAAAGGAATCGAGGAAAAAAATGTTGACCTTGTTACGCTTGATATGAAATATGCGGAGAAGGTAGTGAAGCATGCCTACACATCACTGAAGCCTGGAGGCTGGCTTGTCGTCTACTCGCCTTACATAGAGCAGGTGAAGGCAGTGACTGGACAGATAGAAAAGAAAAGTTTTAGTAAGCCAAAAACAGTTGAGAATATTGTAAGAGAGTGGCAAGTCCGCTCGCACACACTGCCGGAAAGAGCCGGAATAATGCATACAGGATTTTTGACTTTCGCAAGAAAAGTTGGGAAGTGAGTGAAATGAAAAAGGAGTTTCAGGCTCCTGAAAATCCTAGACAACCTTCTCCAGCCATCACTCCGAACATGATTGAAACTGCGATGCATGCTCTTGAGAGCAAAGGCATGATCTATTATTCCGAGGGCGGTATCTACATCCCGACTGAGAAGGGATGGAAGCTGCTGATGGAAGTCGGTGGCCGTGAGGAAATTGTTGCGAAAGGACACCCTGGAATACAGGCGACGGACGACAAAGGTTTCGTAATCACTAAATCCTCCTCTTTAGAAAAATATCCCAAGGCAATAATTGCAGTGGGGGCGAACAAAGGCTGCGAAGATTTTGATGTGAAGTTCAGAAATTCATTGAAGTCGGCGAGAAAAATTGAGATAACAATCGGGGCGGGAGGTGTTGAGGAAAAAATTTCGGCCTTCTGCTCACCCGGCTTGAAACTAACAAGCCTTAATGAAATAGCGATAAGAAAGGATGATGGAATTGACGGAAAAACCATCGCAATACTTGCAGACAAATCCGCTTCTGAGCTGAGCCAGGATCTCGTTGTGAAGCTGAGAGACCCTTCAGTGAAAGTGAAGATAACTTTTGAAATTAAATGAATAGTATGGTCAGCATAGTCGGAGGAGGGCCCGCAGGAGCCAGCCTTGCTACATTCCTTTCAGGTGAAGGAATCGACGTCATTCTTTATGAGAAGAGTCCCGAAAGAAGGAAGCCGTGTGGAGGCGGATTCTCTTGGAGAGTCGTTGAGAAATATGGAAAGATTCTGCATCTGAACGAAGTCCCGATGTTCGGCTCCAAAGAGTTATTTTTAGATTTTGAAGGGAAGGTAATCAAAGCACACAGTAATCAGGACCTTGTTTACGTTGTTGACAGGCTCGTTTTTGACAATCATCTCAGAAACTTGGCCCAAAGCAACGGAACGAAGATTGAAACGAAGAACATTGCTGACCCAAAGGAAATTGACGACAGCCTCATTGTCGACTCAAGGGGGTTCGAGCCTTCAAAGAAACAGTACTCGCTCAAAGTGGCAATATGCAAAATGAAAGAGCCCAAGATGATGTTTGTTTTCAGGAGGAATATGATATCAAAAGGCTATTTCTGGGTGTTCCCGATAGATGAGTCGCATGCTGATGTCGGAGTTGGAGGAATCGTTGGGAACATAGAAACTCCATTGAAAGATGCTTTCGATTGGTTTGCCAAAGAGGTGGGCGCGACTCCTGAAGTGAACATGGGATGGGGCATTTCACATGGAAGGGATTTCAATAACCTGATCATGGATGCAGGCGGCAAGAAGATAGTTAAAGTCGGTGAGAGGGCAAAAATTGTGAATCCCGTGACAGGCGAGGGCATATACTATGCGATAAGAAGTTCTGACATACTTTCAAGCTGTATATTGAAGAATGATTTGGACTCATATCAGGGGAAATTGAAGAAAGAATTCAACAATGAGTTTCTACTTTCCGACATCATTCTCGGAATGATTCCATATCTTCCAAGGTACATCATGATCCAGTTGGTGAAACTGGCTGTAAGCATGATATTAAAGAATGTTGAAATCATAGATTCAAATGAAAAATTATTACAGGGGCCGTAGTCGAAATTTAAGTAAGTAAATTCAATATAAATCATGAGACTACAATTCAAGCCGAACAAGCAAAAAGAATTTTTGAGAGAAGCAAAAAGATTAAAAAATCGCACATGGAAAGAATTCGCGTATTTTCTTCAAGTTAATACCGGTACACTAAAAAATTGGACGAAAGAAAGCAAATATCTGCCTGAAATTATTTTCAATAGAATCATCAATTATTATCCTCAACTGAAATTTTATGAAAAATATATAATTGAACGAAAAAAAGACAATTGGGGCCAAGTTAAGGGTGGAATATTAGGCAACAAGACGGTTTGTAGAAAATTAAAAACAGACCGAAAATTCAGAGCCATGTGGATAAGAAATTCTAAAAGAGGTGGTAGAAACAATATTAAAAACGGTCTTATAAAAAACTGGCAGATTGGTTTTCGAAACATTGGCATTCGAAAATTTATAGGACCCAAAAATGAAAAAATGTTTACAGAATCAGAAAAAAGATTGGCTGAATTCTTCTTTGAAAATAAGATTGAGTATGAATATGAACCGTTGCTCAAAATTGGCACGAAAAGCTACTTTCCTGATTTTGTAATCAATAAAATAATAATTGAGCGCTGCGGTGTAATTTCAAGAGAATATTTCAGAAACCTGCAAAACAAACTGAATGATTATAAAAGAATTAACAAAAAGGTTATTGTAATCTTACCAAAGAGAAATAAAAATACTTTTTTAAAAAATGTTAAAATACCTCGGAATTTTGTTTGCTTAATCGAAGACAAAAATCTAGAAGGCGTAACAGAATTTCTAAAAAATCAAATTTAGTTACAGAGTGGGATCGTCGTCTAGCTTGGTCTAGGACCCGAGCCTCGGGACTTTGGCGGGAGCGTTCGGAACCTGGGTTCAAATCCCAGCGATCCCATTACTCGAAATCATAAAAACTTGAAAACCGAATTTTCATACATGCTATTCGAAATAACTGGTGGAATATTCGGAATTGTTTTGATCCATCTCATAGGAAGGAAACTACTGAAAAGGCATATGTATGGAGAAATTGCCATTGGCCTAATAATCGGATTTCTTTGGGAAATTCTAACAAGCTCCTCGTGGAATTACGGACCTAGAATCACAATTCTCACTTTCGCCGGGATGCCAATTCCATTGGAGATTATTCTCGGATGGGGTTCCTTGCTTCCTGCCGTGTTCTTGCTCAATATATTTCTCCAGAAAAAACTTGTGAAAACTCCGAACACGACAAGTTTTTTCATTATGGGGCTTGTATCGATTTTCCTCATCGCGATTGTTACAGAATCATTTGGCTATAACGCAGGGTATTGGACATATGTAGGAACTTTCAGCGGATTCGTGCCAATATTAAACCTGCCAGTGGAAATTTTAGTTGGCTGGTTTTTCTATGGAACTCTATTTCTAGCAGTCACCAGAGTTTACCACAGGGAACTAGAGGCGAAATTTTTCGGCAAACCTGATTAGAATTTACCCAAAGAACTCTGCTTTTCTTTCAAGGACTTGTTTGTCTCCTTTCCTTCAAGCTGGTCCTTTATCGTCTGAGCGACCTTCAGCCCGACAATTTTTTCGAGGCTTTGCAAGGGGACTTTCCTCAAATCGTCGATGCGACGCAGGTTTGAACTAAAGAGCTTTCTCGCGCGCACCCTCCCTATCTGCTTCAGCTTCACGAGGGGCAGCAATTCCTCCTTTATGCCGTAATCCAGTCGTAGCCTGACCTTCCTTATCCCGTTCAGCAATTCCTTGTGCCCGAGAAGCAGGGCGAGCTCATGCATCGAATAAATCAGCCAGTCAGCATTTTTCAGGCGAGAATAGAGCTCTCCGGGCGCGACTTTGTATTTCTCGAGAATCTGGTCCTCTGTGAGCTCGTTGATCCAATCCTCAAACATCAACGCCGTCTTCACGCTCTTCACGAAATCCTCGAACTCCAAGTCCAAGTCCTCAGGGATCTGCTGAAGGAAAGAGCGCTCATTTTTAATGATGAACTCCTGCATGTCGGCTATTTCCGAATTCCTTACCGCAAGCAGTGGCCGCATCTCGATCGTGTTGCAAATTGACTGAAGGAAACTTATCGCTTCAATCTTCTTTTTCTTCGAAGCTGAAAATGAAAACGCCTGGATGAAATCGTGAGCCGTCAGCGGGTCTATGTAGAGTTCAGCCACTCTTTTCCCGACCCGCGTCGCGGTCAGGCTGCCTTCCCTCTTTGCAACAAACTTCCACTCCACAAGCCTGTCCAGTATGTCCAAAATCTTCTCTTCTACAAGAGAGATGTCTCCGTACTGGAACGCATAGAATGTTTTTCCGAAAAAGCTCAGCAGGGCTTTCTCCGACTTGCAAAATTCCGACGCCACAAGCGCCAGTGTGTGCATCCGCAGGACTGGTTCGATTGCCAGTTTCGAGCGTATATCCTCTGTTTCTCCGAGGATGAAATGGTTGACAAGGTCCTCGGCATCACTCTCCGATTTCGCAACAAGGATTGATTCCCCAAACTCGTCGTACTGGGGCCTGCCAGCACGGCCTATGAACTGCTTGTACTCCAAAACCGGGATGTAGGTGGAGCCGATGCCCTGGTAGAAACGCTTCGCATCGCGTATGACAACTCTGAAAGCAGGAAGATTCACACCGAGCGCAAGAGTCGGAGTGGCCACGATTGCCCTGATCAGGCCGTTTCTGAAATTATCTTCGATCAGCCGCTTCTGTTTCCCTATCAGGCCAGCATGGTGGAAGGCGACACCGTTCTTCACGTAGTCTGCAATCTTCCTGCATTGGCTCGTCGGAATTTCCAAAACATTCAAAACTTCGTTCGACAAATCCTGGAGCTGATGCAAATCGCTTCTGGGCAACGTTACTCTCACTACACGGCAGAGGTTTTCAGCAAGCTTTTCTGCGTTCTTCCTTGTCGAGACGAAAATGAGCAGCTGCTTTTTCATCTGGAGCGTGTTCTCGACTATCGCGGCGTCTGTGTCGAGGTCGCTGAGCTTATAGGAGTTATGGCTGTAAAACCGTATCTTCGAGTCGAATGCGATTCCTTCGTGGAGCTTGACGGGCCTGAAGTCGCTGAGAAGGAGAGATGCGTTCAGCCATTTCGCTAGTTCTGCCGCGTTTTTTATCGTTGCCGAAAGGGCGAAAATATGCGACCGCGGGGCGATCTCTCTCAGCATCGTCAGCAGGATTTCAAGGGTGGGGCCGCGCGTAGGGTCATTGATCAAGTGAATTTCATCGACAATCACCAGGCCGACTTCCCTCAGCCATTCCGCGCCGTGCCTCATCAGAGAATCCAGCTTCTCGGTCGTACAGATAATGAGGTCATAACTAGTCAGCCATGGGTCTGCGGAGTCGAAGTCGCCGACCGAAATCGCGACCTTGTACTTCTTGTCAAAAAGCTTCTTGAAATATTCGTATTTCTCGTTCGCCAAGGCGACCATGGGCACGATGTAGATGACTTTCTGCCGGAGCTTCACGAGACACTCAATCGCTGCCAGGGCTGCGATGAATGTTTTTCCTCCGGCAGTGGGCATCGAGACGACTAGGTTGCGCTCCCTGAACAAGTTTTTGCGGATTATGTCCTCCTGAGGCGGATAAAGCTCAGTAATTTTCTCTTCCCTGAATTTTTCCACGAATTCCTCAGGTATCCCGTGCTGCGTAAGCTCGTCGACTTTCATAGAAACCACGAAAACACAGAAAGCATTGATGTGTTTATTGATATGTTATTAGAACTTATTAGAAGTTATTAGAATTAGTAAGATAAAATTTAGTGATACACGATTTCATATGAAAAATGTTAAAAATCTGATCTGCCTAGGAATCGAATCGACCGCGCATACTTTTGGAGTCGGAATCGTTGATTCGGCCGGGAAAATCCTTGCCAATGAGAGAGACATGTACAGGCCTCCTATAGGAAAGGGAATAATTCCTGCAGAGGCTGGAGAGCATCACCGAAAGGTCTGCGACGAAATCCTGCAGAATGCCTTGGAAAAGGCGAGGCTCGAAATGGATGACGTCGACATAATCGCCTATTCGGCCGGACCGGGACTTCCGCCTGCGCTTCTTGCCGGCGCGGATTTCGCCGAAAGCCTTGCAAAGAAGTCAAAGAGAAAAATAATTCCGGTAAATCACCCTGTGGCTCACCTGGAAATCGGAAAACTGACGAGCGAGGCCAAGGATCCAGTCTACCTATATCTCTCAGGAGGAAACACTCAGATAATAGCCTTCACCGAAGGGAAGTACAGGGTCTTCGGAGAGACTGAAGACATTCCTGTCGGCAATTGCTTCGATGTCTTCGCAAGAGACGCCGGGCTGCCGATGCCGGGCGGGCCAGAAATCGAGAGGCTTGCCAAAGAGGGGAGCTATGTCGAGCTTCCGTACGTCGTAAAGGGTATGGACCTTTCTTTTTCAGGAATACTCACGGAGGCGCGAAAGCTTCTGAGGAAAGGAGCGAAGAAGGAGGATCTTGCCTACAGCATGCAGGAAATATGCTTCTCGATGCTGACAGAGGTGACGGAGAGAGCCCTAGCGCACACTAACAAGACTGAGGTGCTGCTTGTCGGAGGAGTCGCGGCGAACAAGAGGCTGCAGGAAATGGTAAAGCGCATGTCCCACGACAGGGGAGCCAAGATGCACGTAGTTCCGGACGAATATTCGGGAGACCAGGGAGCGATGATAGCGTGGGTAGGAATCCTTGCCGACAAATCAGGATACAAACAGTCAATGGAAAATAGGATAAATCCGAATTGGAGAATAGACCAAGTCGACGTGACTTGGATTTAAGGCGCAAGTGATTTGTGATTTAAAATTTTTCTAGATGAGCTCATTCTCGCTTACTATTACGAAATCCCCAACCGACTTCACTGCGCTGAAAGGAACGAGCAGGCGTCCCTTCTCGTCCGACTTCAGGTTCAAGTCCGCCAGGTGCTTCGTTGGCTGCTCAACAATCAGATTCAGGAGCTCTCCGCTCTCTGTTATGAAATCTATGTTGCTGACTATTCCGAACTTTCTTCCCGTCTCCTCGCTTATAATAGACTTACCAACAATGTCGGCCGCTCTAACTTTTGTCTCAGGCATCTGATCACCTATCCTTTTCTATAAAAAATATGTGAATATAATTATTTTAATACATTCATTTTTATAGTTTTGTCGTCAGGTGGTAAGAATGAGGGCGTTCATCGGATTTCTAGTCCCGGAGCACGTGAAAGATGCAGTTTTGAAAGCCGGCAAAGAGCTTGAAGGGATCGGAGTGGTCGGAAAATATGTCGAAAGGGAAAACCTGCACGTGAACCTCTCATTCCTGGATGAAATCACAGACGAGGAGAGCCAGGGATTCGCCGCAAAGCTGGACATGATGGCAAGGGGATATGAGAGATTCCAAGCCACGCTCGGCCCGCTCAAGGCAATACCGAACGAAAAATTCACACGCATCATCGCGTTCGAGGTTGAGCAGGAAAACGATCGTCTGAACACCATCATAAAAGAAATCAAGAAGTCGATAGGAGGGGACGCGAAGCCTCCGCATCTTACAATATGCCGCGTGAAAGGCGTGAAGGACAGGACAAAATTTCTGGAAGCTTTAGAGAAATACAGAACGATGAAGCTTGCGAGTTTCGATGTCGGCTCAGTGCAGCTTATCAAGAGCGAGCTCAGCAGCGAAGGTCCTATCTATTCGGTTGTCCACGAAAGTAAATTCAAATAATTTTGTGTTGTTATGCTGGAATCTGATCAGTCTGGGATTCGGCGGCCTGCTTCCTTTTCTTTGCAAGGAATTCCTTCAGCTCCTTCGGCTTCGGCTCGGCCTTGTACTGCTCCACAGGCACCTTCTCCCTTATCGCCTTGTAAATCTCCTTTTTGGAAAGCTCCTCCACCTCTTTGCCTTCTGGTGCCTTCGACACATAGTCCAGATCAGCGAGCTGCATCATCTCCTTGATTATCAGGTCCCCTCCGCGGTCGCCGTCGACAAAAAGCGTTGAAATTTTCTCCCTGGTCAGACTTATTATCTCCTTCGGGATTATCGTACCACCGAGAGCGATGACGTTCCTCACCCCGTTCTTCAGCAGGTTCAGCACGTCCGCGCGACCCTCGACAATTATTATCTCGTCGGAAGCCTCTATGTCAGGTCCAGCCGGAAGTTTCTGATATTCCTGGACCTGCTCTGTGCGAACTGTTTCTCTTATTCTTTCGGTGATCGCCGACGTAGTGGGAATCTCCTCGCCCACTAGCCTCTGCAGTATGTCCTTGGCCCTGCTGAGCATGAATTCTCTCTTCTCAAGCCGGACGTCTTTCACGTTCGCCACCTTCACGGTCGAGTTGCACGGACCGATGCGCTCGATGGTCTCGAAAGAAGCAGCGATGAGTGAAGTCTCGGAGCTGTCCAGGCTGGACGGAACAAGTATCTTTCCTGAGGTCTTGCCCTCCTCGGACTTTATGTCTACGTCTATCCTTCCTATCCTGCCAGTCCTCTGGAGCTCCCTCAGGTCGAGCTCTTGTCCGAGCAGCCCCTCAGTCTGGCCGAATATGGCCCCTATAACGTCTGGCCTCTCTACTATGCCGTCTGCCGTAAACTCTGCTTCGATTAAATATTTTATCGTGGATTGAGCTAGTTTTGCCGTGATTATCATACTCCGTGAAATTTGTGGAAGTCGTGAAATTCGTAATGGTTGTGATGCCCGTAATGTTCGTGAAGTCGATGATCTTTGTGAAGCGGCTAAGTTCTTCGATCTTGTGAATTTTGAACAGCACTTGAACCTTCCTCCTCACCAAGGAATTGACCTTGACGTGATGATGTTGAAAGAAATTCGCAAGCTGGTTCGCTTTTTTCATGCCGTCTCTGTCATAGTCAGTGAGGATGATGACAGACTTGGGCTTTTCGGAAAGGATCCCCTCAACTACTCTGTCGATAGCCTTCCCGGAAATCTCTATTATTTTTGAGAATCCGAGCTTCTGCAACGCCTGCCTGTCCTTCTTTCCCTCGACAATCACAGGCACATCTGCATTGCTATGGATAATTCTTTCGATTTCATTTATTTGATTGGTGAACATAACTCTCTGGACTGTGAATTTTTTGAAGTTTTATTAAACCAAATGATCGATTACATCTCGATATGTGATGATTCCTTCAAGCCTGTCGCTGTCAATGACGAGCACGCCGCTGACGTCGTGAACAAGCATTGAACGAATTGCTTCTGAAATATCCTTGTGTTTGCTGATTGAAATAATTTTCCTTTTCATAACTGAAGAGACGGGCTTGACCAAATCGGGCATCATGAAGTGCGTGTTGCGCAAATACTTCAGCATGTCAGATGCGGCGACGATTCCGACAGCTTTGCCTGACTGGACAACCGGCAGCCTTCTATACTTCGTGCTCGCGAGGATCTTCAGCGAGTCTAAAATGGAGATGTCGTGATTCAGAAAAAGCGGCTTTTTGGCCATCACTTCCGAAACCTGGATGCCCAGATTCGCATGGGCGAAATACTTCGCGATGTCATACTCGCTTATCATGCCCGCAATCTTCTTGTCCTTCAGAACAGGGAGCCTGCCGCGTCGAGTTGCCTTCATTTCCTTGACGACCATCCCGAGAGGGACGTCATGGTTGACGGAAACCACGTCCTCAGTCATGACCGTACCTACAGAATCTGAAAAACTTACGTCATTTAGAAACGCATCGAAGATGTCGGACGTGGCAACCATCCCTTCGAGTCGCTTGTCTTTCAAAATAACAGGAAGACTCCTGTGGCGCGACTGGATCATCTTGTAAACGGCAGTCATTATGGAATCTTGTCTGCTTAAAAAAATTGGCATCGTGTTAGCAAATGTCAGAATTTTTTCATACCTGTCCAGCCCGGACTTTTCAATAGGTATATGGAAGTTTTTTTGAATTTTGAGTGCCTGATTATCAAGAATAGTCACGCGAATTGCTCCTGTCTCCTATCTCCTATTTCCTGCCTATTCCTCAAGTTCGCCTCTGCACTCCTCACAAATCCATTGCCCGCCGTCAAACCTCAGGTCAGAGCTGTAGTTGCCGCAGTTCTCGCATATGCCAGAAGTGAATTTCTCCTTTATCGCCGGCTCGCTCATGGTCGAGTTGAGCTTGAACTCCAAAATGTCGTTGAGCTCAGGCGAGACCCTTGCGATGTCCGTCGACGATAAGATGCCTACCAATTTGCTGCCGTCAACTACCACCAACCTTTTCATGTTGTTTCTCTTCATTTTCCTCGCAGCCTCTGCGACTGACTCGTTTGATGGAATCGTGACAAGAGGCTTCGACATTATCTTCGAGACTTTCACGGAAGATGGTGTTAGGTTCTTCGCAACGACTTTCTTTATGAGGTCAGAATCGGTGATAATTCCTATCGGCTTGTTTTTCCTCAGGACGACGAGGGCGTATTTCCTCTCCTTCTTCATCAGCTCTCCTGCGGCCTTAGCATTCTTGCTCTCATCTATCGTAACAACGGGCTTGCTCATTATTTCTCCGACGTACGCAGGCATACTCTAACCACCAATTGATTTTATATGCTGTCTAGAATTTAAATTTGTGTCAGTCAACCGAGCTTTCTTACAAATTCCCCGAAGTCTTCTCCGTCATTCATCGCAACTCTCTGCCTTGGATGGAGAGCCCTTATCCTTCCGTAGCCAAAGTCCACAATCAGGTAGAATCGGAACCCTTCCAGTGTCCTGTTCGAATAGCCGTAATAGTGGAACGTCTTTTTCTTTGTCGACTTTATCTGCAGCAGCACGCACTTTCTGTCCTTGATGCATATGAGGTCTGCCTCGCCGAGACTTGCGCCGGCGCGAATCACCTTCCATCCGTTCCTTTCCATCTCGACCCTGATCTTTCTCTCGACCATGTAGCCTTTGCGCTTGTTTAAGAACATTCAAACAATGCCTCAGTGTATTATTTAAAACTTGAATGTAAAAAACATTTAGTGAATCAGTAGCAATTGGCAAAGGTTGGTGATTTTCAATGAACATATTGGTGATAGGGGACATCCACAACGACATAGAGAACATAATGAGCTATGCTGACAAGCTCTCGACGCTAAGCTTCGATGCCATTGTCTGCCCAGGAGATTTCACAGACGTGGGTCTTCGAGGATTCTCACAGATAGATATTGCAAAGCTCGTGATTGCAGAATTAAAGACTTTCAAAAAACCAATAGTGGCAGTTCCTGGAAATTTTGACAAAGACGTAGTTCCGATCCTCGAGCAGGAGAAAATCAGCATCCATGGCAGGGGAAAAATCATCGAAGGCGTGGGATTTTACGGCTATGGTGGGGCGCGGACGCCGTTCGGCACTCCCCTTGAACCGAGTGAGGATGAAATGAGGAACGGTCTGAGGAGGGGGTTTGACGAGGTGAAGGACACAAAAATTAAAATCCAGGTCACACATGCACCTCCTGCAAGGACAAAAATGGACTTGCTCTACACCGGAGCGCATGTCGGATCGGAGGCAGTGAGAAAATTCATCGAAGATAATAGGCCTAACGTCGCCGTGAGCTCACACATCCACGAGGCACGCGGAATAGACGAACTGGGAACGACAAAACTAATCAATGCTGGCCGCTTTCCGGAAGGGCACTGCGGAATCATCATGATAAACGGCAATGACGTCACGACGAGAATTCTCAGTCTAGTTTAAAACTGCTGCGGAAAAAAAGAATAGCCGGGGAGATGGCTCCTGTTTTTTACAATCGTTTGGTGCCAGCTTTTTTCAGACAACTCTGTGGGTTTGCCATTCTCCCCTTTGGCTCTCCGGTTTGTATTGGTAAAGATGTCGTAAAAAAATCAAATCAGCGTGAGTTGCTCCTCGTTGACTTCAACGCCACAGTCTCGCATCTCGTTGAAAAACATGTGAACAACTTTCCTATATTCGTTTCCCTGAAATTCGAATTTCTCTTGTACCCCAATCATTTTTTATCACTTTGAATTCTCGAGTATTTTGTCTAAGTTCGTCATTTCTGAGTTTCTTTTGGCCAACTTGAAAACAGACAAATCATCAGTGAACGGTTCCTCCGCCGGTTCAGTCCATGTTGAAACGAGGTAAGGTCGATTCCATTTCAGAAGTAGGATTGGGTCTCTGTCTATCCTTTCGACCTTCACCTTCAGATCTTCGGCCCTTGGTTTCCATAGAACCAGAAGCTGTGAGTTCACCGGAGAAGGGGCGAGAGAGATATCCTCAAGAAGGATGTCGCTCAAGGTTCTTGTTTCCATGGCCTCTGCGTAAACTTCGTAAGGAGTGGCGAGCGCCCTCTTCCCCTCGTCACGAATTCCTTTGGGAATTTTTGGAATGTTTGCAGATATGTGGTATGTGTATCTCCTGCTGTTGTATTGAGAATTATAGTCGAATGCAAACTGCCATCGCGCGTCGTGGATTGATGCCTGAAGAAAAAATGGGATCTTCACTTGCGTCGTGGTTCCTTCCTTTGGATAATAGTCGTCCGAGGGGTTGACAATTTCGTGTTTGGTCGGGTCAATTTCAACCGTTCTCTCCATTTTGAATATTTCTGGAGACAGTTGTTGATAGGCGCATTCCACCTTGTATGTGAACCAGTCGTCGACCAACTTGCGGACTTCATTCTGCTTTCGAGCGACCTCTGATTTCAATGGAATGTACCTCTGAAGTTGTTCGAGTGAGTCCAGAATTGATTCAGGATCGTAAAGGTCAATTCTTTGTATCTTCAGAGCTTCAATGATTTCCTTCGACGGAAATGTATGAAGGTTTGGTACAGACAGTTTCTGGGTCAGGCTCATATCATAATATAGACATGTACTTTCCATTAGGGTTACCTACAAATTTTTATACATATAGTTGTATAATAAATTATGCTTGACAAGCAGACCGTTCAGAAAATAAACGATTTCGTCTACACAAAGCCGAGGAGTGTTGCGGAAATATCCGATATGCTGAAAGTCAATTGGAGGACCGCAAACAGATACATCGAGAGGATAGAAAAGGAGGAAGGAAGCTTCTCGACAAGGGTTTTCAGGGAAGGGACGCGGGGCGCGCTGAAGGTTGTTTTCTGGAACAATGTAGAGAAGATGCACGCGTCAGAAGTCCAGGAAAGACTTTACAGGCAAATAGAGGTCGGTCGGCACAAGCACGACTTCAGCCCTTCGGAAATTTACCAATTCGTCGATGAAAAGAAAAGAAAGCTTGTTGTGCTGACTGAGAAAGAGAACAATTCGAACAAAAACTTCAACGATTTCGCAAACATGCTCAGAAGCGCTGAAAAACAAATTCTGTTTTTCTCCGGCAACATGACCTTTAGCAGGATGTCATCTCATGACCAGAACATAAGGAAGATTTTGGAGGAACTGGGAAAAAAGAAAATATTTTCAAAAATACTTACCAGAGTCGAGGCGCCGGGGATAGAAAACATACGAGACGTGCTTTCCATAAATTCCAGGCTAGGATTCAATGCGATCGAAATCAGGCACTGTTATCAGCCTCTAAGAACGACCATCGTGGACAACAAGATAGCAATAATGAAAGAGATATTGGACCCGAAAGATTACGCGGAAGGTGAGTTGAAACAGAAACTGGTTTTCATTTACACCATCTATGATGAGCATTGGATCGAATGGCTGCAGAAAATATTCTGGGACCTGTTCAGAAGATCTATAGAGGCGCAAAAAAGGCTTCAGGAGTTCAAGAAAATCGCGCTGTGAATCACTATAAACCGATTGAAATAAGTTTGGAAAATATATTTTGAAGAACATAAATCCATTTTTATACCCTCTCTACTAAAGTAATCTTACAAACATCATCATGTTCACAAACTTCACTTAATTCACTCAATCAAAGACCTTACCCACGGAAGGAACTTCATGTTTACACAGGTTACGCAAGTAAGTTGTAGCACTCGGAGTTCTTTCTAAGAGCAAAAACAAGAAAAATCGGAGAAAAGTGCTATGAACAGCCTGGAGTCATTCATCGATACTGAGCCTCAGAAGAACGTTATCCTACAAGAAACGACCGAAGAATCTAGTGACAGATATGCGGACAAAGAACTGCTGAACCTCATCGACAGGCTGGACCTGATTGACATCATTGTTTTGAAGAAATTCTACGCCACCGGGAGGAAGTTCCCGTTGGACACGCAGCCATACTGCTTCCCAATACTGTTCAAAGAGATGAAGGAAAACAACAACCTGAAGATCGGGACGGAGGCGTTAAGGAAGAGGCTCGACATACTCACTGAGAAGAAGTTCCTGGAGAAAGTCAACAACTCGAACCCAACAAATTACTTCCCCATCAATGGAAAGGAAGGTTTTGTCCGACTTCTGATCACCAAATTCTTTGTACTCAACGGCTTGACAAAATTCCTATAGATGGAAAATTCTTTATTATGATTTTTCAGACAAAGCTGCGAGTAGGTAGTAGGTAGAATCTTTGTTTTTACAATTAATAAAAAAATTCAACTAAAATTTTCATTGATTCTTATTATATTATATTATATTTATGAACTTTCCAATATATAATATAATAATTCCAAAACTTTTTATGAAACTTTCTAATATTTTTCAAACACAGACACGACACGAAAACCGACGGCATGTACATACTACCTCTACTTCTTTGAGAAGGGTCATAAAAACAAAAACTATTATTTATGAAGAGTCATAAAAACATATATGAAACGCGGAAGGCCGTCGATAAGGATAATCGTCCACGAGGCACTTCTGTCCATCCTCAACGAGTCGCATGTTCCAATGACAATCTCCCTGCTGGCCAGGCTGGCATCGCAAAGAACTGGACGGACACTTAGCTGGAACACTGTGCAAAAATATCTTACCGAGCTTGCCGCGGCGGACAAGATACAGACGATAACGCTCCCCCATTCCAAAGAGGAAGGGAAGAAAGGTTTGACGGTTTATACTTTAAAACGATAATATTTCAGTGAACTTTTGGCGGTGGCGTCATGGAGAAGTCGGCAATACTGAGAAGGTTTCTAGAAAAAGGCCTGCAGCTGGACTACGAGTCTCTGGATTTTTTTTCAAAGAACCAAAAAGAGATTGAAACATTCCTCGGCAAGATACTGCAAGGTGAGAAGCCGGCCATTGTTTCCCTGAGTTACGTCCACGATACACTGAGAGACCAGAATGAGGACATCAAAGTCCTGAAGTTTCCGCAGAAAACAAAAAGCACGCTAAGCATCGAGGAAAGCACGAAAATTCTTAATGACAGGTACACGTTCATCAAGAAAATCCTCGGCAGCCGGCTGGACCTGATAAACCCAATTTCCCTCAACAAGATTACGGCTAAAACCAAACATTTCTCAACCATAGTCATGGCCATGGAGAAGGTCGGCGATGAGAGGGCAATCGTGGCCGAGGACGAGACTGGAGAAAGGAAATTCTTTTTCGAAAACGCTGAGGACTACGACCAAATTGTTTTGGACGACGTAATAGGAGTCGTGTGCCGGCTCGACGAGAGACCCAGGATAGAGTCAGTCATATGGCCGGACATACAGATGAAAAGATCGATCAACAGAACTCCGACAGACGTTAGCGTGGCGGTTGTCGCAGGCAGATTTGACGAAAAAGTTGCGGAAGGTATTGCCAACAAAAGGAAGGAAGTAAACCACGTGATTTTTGTAGATGAGAACGGCGAGATAGAATGCACAAACGAAACGAAAACAGACACTCTTTCCCCGGCGACGTTGGAGGTAGAGAAAAAAATAATATTCCTTGTTTCAGGCAGCGGCATCTTGAAAAAATACGGACAAATCTCTGATGATGAAGAGGGACTGCTGACATCCATGCTGAAAAGAAGGAACATCGATCCGACGTTCGAACTGGAAAACTTTGTTTTCGAGCAGGACCCATACCTAATCGAGACAATACCTGACGTTTTCGTCGTGGCAGGGACGAAGAAGAACATCAGCGCCAACTACAAAGGCACGACAATCATCGGAGCTCAAAATTTCGAGAAGAGCAAGAGTTTCTGGATAATCAACCTGAAATCGCGGGAAACTATTAATGCCAGCTTGGAGTAAAGTTATGGTTATGGAAGAAATTTTCCAGCTTATCGACACCGATTATCTGCTCGTGAACAACCTTCCTGTCGTCAGGCTTTTCGGGAAAACAAAAAACGGGAAGACGGTCTGCGCGTTCTACGAAGGGTTTCTACCGTACTTCTATGTGCTGCCAAAAGACAAGTCAAAAACCATCGAGTTTTTGAGGAAAAAATACGCGCAGCTTCTTGCGAGAGTCGAGGAGACTGAGAAATATCTGCCTATCGGATTTGCGCAGGAAAAGACGAAGATACTGAAGATTGTGCTGAAGAACCCTGCAAGCGTGGCCGAAGTTAGGGAGGAATTAAGGAACAGCGGCCTTATTGAAGAATTTTACGAGGCGGACATCCTTTTCAAATACAGGTTCATGACAGATTTCGGCTTGTACGGCATGAAATGGATAAAGGCTGAGGGCAACCCAGTCAAGACAATCACGGTGAAGTGCCCGGCTATCAGCTGCAAGAGCGTCAAGCCGACCGACGTCCTGGAAAACGCGCCACTGAAATACCTTTCGTTCGATATAGAGTGCCTCGCGTCAGAGGGCCTGCCCGACCCTAAAAAAGATCAGATAATTTTGATATCGCTCTCGTTCGACCCAGATTTCAACGGCATGAAGAACATGGTGATCGTCGCGAAGCGCACAAACTTGCCCGGGACGACGCCGTGCTCGGACGAGAAGGAGATGCTGGAGAAATTCAAGGAGGTTATCGCAAAATACGACCCGGACATACTGACCGGATACAACATCGAAGGATTCGATTTGCCGTTCATTTTCGAGAGGATGGACGCGCTTGGAATAAAAAAAGACCTCGGAAGGGCTGACAAAATTTGCTTCAGCCAGAAGTTCGGCGCTACCCACAGGTCTGCGATCGTCGGAAGAGTGGTGATAGACCCGTTCTACATAATAAAATACCTCTCGGTTTACGACCAGCCGCACAGATTCAGGAGATTTGACCTCAGCACAGTCGCGGAAAAAGTTCTCGGCGAAAGGAAGTTGGAGGTTGAAGGGAGCATGAGGACGTTCACAGAAGAGGCATGGAAGGACAATTCGGAAAAACTGAAGTATTTCATAGATTATTCAAAAAAGGATTCCGACCTCGCCCTAAGGCTTGTCACGACGCACAAGCTTGTCGACATGAACAAGTTCATAGAGATGTCCAAACTATCTGGGCTTTTGCTGCAGGACCTGATGTCAGGCCAAGCGGCAAGGCATGAGAACGCGCTCCTGTACGAGCTGATAAAGAGGGACATCGTTATGCCGTGCAAACCGCGCGGAAAAATTTTCTCAAGCTCGGAGAAGAAATTTGAGGGCGCCATAGTGCTGGAGCCGGAAATAGGCTTACACAAGGACGGGGCGACACTGATACTTGACTTCAAATCTATGTACAATGCGTTAGTCATGCGGTATAACATCTGTCCGACAGTTTTAGTCAGGGATGAAACAAAAATCGACGACTCTAAAGTAAATGTGTCACCAACAGGCGCGAAATTCGCAAAGAAAAGTTTGAAAGAGGGAATATTCCCCTATGTTGCAAGATATTACTTTGTCAGTAGATATGACGTGAAGGACCAGATGGAAAAGGAACAGAACGAAGAAAAATTGAAAATACTGAATGCGAAACAGTATGCATTGAAGGGCATGCAGGTTTCCTTGTGGGGCTACATTGGGTTTGCCGGGGCGAGATTCTATGTCCCGGAAGTGGCGGCATCGATCACGGCCTGGGGTAGGGAGAACATCATAAAAACAAGGAAGCTCATTGAGGAAAAATTCGGCTACAAAGTTATTTACGGCGACACCGATTCGGTATTCGTCAAGACCGACATAACTGACCTCGAAGCGGCCGCTGGAAAGGGAAGAGAGATAGCGAAGTTTGTGACCTCGAGGCTCGACGGCCTTGAGCTCTCGTTCGAGAAAATGTTCAAGACGTTCCTTATTTTGAGCAAGAAGCGCTACGCGGGATGGAGCTTTGAAAAGGTCGGCAATGTTTGGAAGGAAGAGCTGTCGATGAAGGGCATAGAGACAATAAGGAGAGACTGGTGCGACCTCACTTCAAAGACGCTTTTCGACGTGCTGAACATCTTGCTGAAGGAGCAGGACACGAAAAAGGCCCTTACCCACGTCAAAGACATCTTGGGCAAGCTGGAGAAAAACCAGATTCCCATAGAGGACCTCGTAGTTACAAAGAGTATATCAAAATCTCTGAAGGAGTACAAAGGCATGCAGCCACATGTTGAGCTCGTGAAAAAGATGCGGCAGAGATCACTCGCAGGGGCCCCGGAGGTTGGGGACAGAGTAGGATTTGTGATTATCAAAGGCATGAAGCTCATGTCCGAAAGGGCCGAAGATCCGGAATATGTGAAACAACACGGATTGAAAATAGATTCTAAATATTACATAGAGAGCCAGCTGTTGCCGCCGCTGGAAAGGGTGTTCGAGGCCATAGGGATAAAGAGGTCGGAGCTCCTGAACATGGGCAGGCAGACGCTCCTTGCCGACATGATTAGAAACGGCATCACGAATAACAACGGTAACAATCGCGCGCATTCGAGTTTGGATGTGCCATTGAAAAGCGTAGAAGGCATAATGTGCAGCAAGTGCAGCAGGAATTACAGGAGGCCGCCGCTGCTCGGCCGATGCGTCGACTGCAACAGCGAGCTGGTGTTCTTTAGCGGAGAAGAAAGATCTAGGGTCCTGAAAATTTAGGCGTTAGCCGTTAAAAAATATTCAAAAATATATACGCGTGAAATTATGGCAGACTTTTCAAACCCGCTGGACACTTTTTTTGTGAACTTCTTTAGTCCTTTCTATTCGCATCCGTCAATTGAGCTTTTCGTGACAATCATCGTCAACATCATCTACTTTTACGGTTTCTACGAGGCGTATTTCTTCATAATGAAAAAGGATAAAAAAAGGCTGCTTCAATTCGCCGCCACAGCAGCCATCGGACTGCTCCTGGTTTTTTCTTTGAAGTACTACGTGGAGAGGCCGAGGCCGTATCAGGCCTTTGATTTCACAATCCTTGAGGCAAAGGGCGACCCGTCATTCCCGTCCGCACACACCTTCCTCGCATTCCTATTTTATTATTTTGTCAACGCAATCCCGAAGACACGGAGAAGAGGACTGCGTGCAATTTTCGCTACGCACCTTTTGGTGCTCGTCCCTGCCGGGCTGATGATAACCGGGGTTCATTACTTCACTGATGTCCTGGCCGGAGCCATATTGGGATTTGTGCTGCCGAAAATATTCACAGAGAACGCAGCTGCCAGAATTTTCAAAATGCTCAGAATGTCTTCCTGGCAAACCCCTCGAACAAAGGCTTTGCAAGCAGCCAGTCAATGATGACTGCTAGGAAGACAATGACGCCGAATGCCGGATCTAAATACGACGCCAAAAGTATTGCGACCACAACTGACGAAAGGTAGATGAGCGCGTTGACGCCGAGTATCTTCCTGTATCCGAACCTGATCGCGGATTCCCTTCCCGAGTGGCTCTGCTCTGCTATGATTAGGTAGTGCAGCGAGGCCAAAACGGCGGCTATGGACAGGCCTGCCACGGCGAAAAAGTTTATCACAAAATTGATTCCGGTGATCGAAACCTCGGCATAGATGAATCCCAGGACGGAGAGGACCTCGGCAATTATGAACAGAAAGGCAAGGCTTCCCCCTTTCAGGTTATTGTATCTAGCTGCAGAAAAAGCTATAGTGAAAAGAAGCATGACTGCGGCAGCTACTCCTAGCGTGACGAACGCGATATCAAGCTTAGTTGCTGGAACTGCCTGCTGGCTTTCAAGCGACAGTGACGTGTCTATGACTCCGCTTTCCAGCGCGGCGAGAACTTTTATCCTGTCGTTCGCCACATCGCTCTGAAGCTGAGAAAAACCAATGATGGAAACCTGCTTGTTTGCCAAAGGCTGCCTGGCGAAATCGAGCGGCACGACCAACCTGCTGAGCAAACGGCCGTCCAGCGAATAGTCAAGCGTACCGTCGATGGAAATCTGGCCATTCACCAATGTAGTCGGCGCGTTCGCCGTGATTTTTTGGAAATTGTCCGAAACATTCACGGAAACTGCTACAGGCAGAACGAACATATACTGCTGGTTGTTCTGGTTGAGCGAGATGCTCGATGATTGAGGATATGTCTGTATCACACCACTATTGTTGAAGACCTCTGCTGCAATTATCGCGGAGGTGTCGGTAGCGTTTTGGAAGTAAAAGTCTATCCCTTCAAGGCTGAACTTTCCACCCACAGGGACTATCTGTTTCTGATTTGCGATCGAAATCGAAAGAGTTTTGTTCGAGACCGTAAAAGCATATTTGTTCGACCCTATCGGAATGTCTCCACTACCGCCATGAACCGGTATGCTCTCTTCGAGCCTCGCCTCAAAAATTCCGGGATAGAACACAACGTTCGCATCCGGATTGGATGAAGCAACTTTTATGAAATTGTTCGCAGAGTCGGCAGACACGTCAACGCCTTCAAAGCCGAAAACCTTCACCCTTTGCCCGATGGATGATGCGAGCTCATTGAAATGGGCTGTAGTTATTCCCTCGTCAGGCTTGTAATTGTAAATCGTCCCTCCCGCTATGTCGCCCCCTAGTTCAAACCCCGCGACTTTTTTCGACGCCGACACAGTGAATCCAAAGTCCCCATCGGCCAGAGCCGCGCAGTTGGCAGGTTTCAGATCGGCAAGCAGCGAAACAAAATCCCCCTTCTTCACGCCTGCTAGGGCGCTATTGAAATCGGAAATGCTCCTGATGTTCCTTCCGGATAACTGGTTTATTTCGCTTCCAAGTCCAATACCGGAGCAGTCGGCGTTCGGCGACATCGAACTAACAATAATTTTGTTTGATGTCAGGAGAATCGGAACTAGCAGAGCTGCCGACGAGATGAAGGCAAGAGCTATGAGAATCAGCGCTCTTACGTTTTTTAATAATGACATGTTCCTATCACTATCTTACCACTATAAAAAACAATATAAAGTTATCTCTTAATGATATTTCTGAAGGTGCTTTAATGACAGCAGACGACATGATTTTTGACAAAAAGGTCATTTCCGATCAGCAACTTCAGAAAATGATCAACAAGCTCGTTGAGATTTATTTCAAGCGACAGTACACAAAATTCGTGCCAGGGGAAACCAGGGTACCGCTCCAAGTGCCCTCATACGGCCACGAGGAGGTCGCCGAGGTCCTCGACTCGCTCCTCACAACATTCGTCACGATGGGCAAGAAAGTCCAGATGTTCGAGGAGGAGTTCGCGCGATATCTCGGCGCGAAGTATGCAGTGATGGTCAATTCTGGATCGTCGGCAAACCTCATCGCACTGTCAATTTTGACTAACGACGCCCTCCCTGGCAGGATAATGCCTGGCGAGGAGATTATCATACCGGCCACGAACTGGGTGACCACAATGAATCCGATAGGCGACGTCGGCGCGCTGCCTGTAATCGTTGATGTGGAGCTGGATACGATGAACATCGACCCCGGCAAGGTCGAGGCGGCGATAACCGACAAGACGAGGGCGATAATGCCTGTACATCTGCTCGGAAATCCGGCTTACATCAAGGAAATAATGGAAATTGCCGAAAGAAACGACCTGTTTGTTATCGAGGACACCTGCGAATCTCATGGTGCCTGGGTCGACGGCAAGAAAGCCGGGACTTTCGGCGACATGGGAACATTCAGCTTCTTCTTCTCGCATCACATCTCGACGATAGAGGGCGGGATGGTCGTGACGGACAACGAGGATTACGCAGAGCTCGCGAAATCCCTGAGGGTTTTCGGATGGGCGAGGAACCTGAAAAAGTACGAGGAACATGCAAGGGCGAATCCAGACATAGACAAGCGCTTCCTGTTCGTGAACAAAGGATTCAACCTGCGCCCGACCGATTTGCAAGGAGCAATCGGTATCCATCAGATGAAGAAACTGGAGAAATACATAGAGATAAGGAGGGAGAACGCGGCCTACTGGACCAAAAGGCTGAATGAATTTTCCGACTTCCTGATTGTCCACGAGGAGAGGCCAGGCACGCGGCATGTGTGGTTCGGCCAGCCCGTGACAGTCAGGGAAGGCGCACCTTTCACGAGGGACGAGCTGACCGCGCATCTCGAGAAAAATAAAATCGAGACCAGGCCGATACAGGTCTCGAACATCACGAAGCAGCCGTCCATAAAATTCATCAAGCACAGAGTCCACGGCGAGCTGAAGAACTCGCAGTACATAATGGATCATTCTTTTTTCTTCGGCAACCACCAGGGCATAGGAAGAGAGGAAAGAGAGTACGTGGCGGACATCATTGCAGATTTCATAAATCAAAAAGCGAAAAGCAAAATCGGAAGAAGAATAAAATATTAAAAAATATTAAATTTAGACGCTAGATTTTGTTCGAATTTTCCTTGAACCACTGAATCGTCCTGTCTAGGCCTTCCTCGAAAGGAATCTGCGGCTGCCATCCCAGGATCTCCCTTGCCTTTGTGTTGTCGCACTGCAGGCGCATCGATCCGGTGACCTCCTTGTTCAGGAATTTTATTTCCGCGCCCAGGCTGTCCGCGATTTGCCTCGCTATGTCGCCTGTCCTCACTTCTCTTCCAGATCCGATGTTAATTGGACCGCCGATGTATTTCGATTCCGCAGCCTTTACGAAGGCATTGACGGTATCAAGGACAAAAGTGAAATCCCTGGTAGGCTTTTCGCTCCACAGCTCTATCTGCTTAGTTTTCATGGCCTGTGTGATAACTGTAGGTATGAAATAGTCGGCAGTCTGCCTTGGGCCGAATGCGTTGAACAGTCGGAAGAAGACAACAGGGAGGTTGTATTTTTCGTGGAAATGCAGACACAGGTCCTCGCCGATCTTCTTCGTGGCGTTATAGATATTTTCAGAAAATTCTATAGGGTGCTTTTCGTCGATCGGGAGATACTTCGGATACCTGCCGTACAGTAGGGCTGACGACGGGAAGACGAATTTCTGGATGTCTTTCTTCGTCGCGAACCTCATGACATTGAATGTTCCCTGCACGTTCACCTTGAATGCGACATCCGGATTCTTCTCGCAGAGCGAAGGCACTGCGTATGCGGCAAGGTGGAATATGTAGTCGATGTCATCAGTTATCTGCTCGAGATCCTTGCCGTTCGTTATGTCTGCAGGAATGATTTTCACTCTATCCTTCAGCCTATCAAAATCTATGCCCTCGAACTGCTGCATCAGGTCAACAGCCAGCACTTTTGCGCCCGAATCCGCTAGGACCTCTGTAAGGTGCCCTCCAAGGAAGCCGGCCGCACCAGTTATCATCACGGTTCTATTTGACCAATCCATCCCAAACCCCCAATCCATTCCTGTTTTTGAACGTTTAAATATTTTTATTGTGATTGCTAATTAAGGATATCGGCTCCATATCATTCAACTGGAAACCGGGAAAATGGATAGAATTGGATAGACCGCGAAAATTGAGAAAAAAGATGAGATGATGCTATGACAATGAAGGATAAGACAGTTTTGATTACCGGGGCAGGAGGTTTCACTGGGAGCCATTTGAGCAGGACGCTACTGAAGCAGGGGGCGAACGTCAAGGCTTATGTTAAGAGGGGCAGCCCGCTCGGCAACCTTAGCGACATCGCGAATGAAATTACATTGATAAAAGGCGACATACAGGACCAGACAAGCCTTCTGGATGCCATGAAGGATGTTGATTACGTATTTCACGTAGCCGCCATAACCCCAGTCCACGAGTCGCGCGACCTCCCTTATCTTTCAGCCCAGGTGAACACTGTAGGCACCTTCAACGTAGGCTGGGCGGCCTCGCATTCAGGCGTCAAGAAACTTCTTTACACGAGCACCTGCCATGTTTACGGAAATCAGTCCGAATCCGAACTTCCCACAAAGGAAAGCGCGATTCCGCATCCAATCGACATTTATTCCGCGACAAAATATGCAGGCGAGATTTTGATTAGGCAGTTCATGAATGACGACGGCATCGAGATAATCGTCACGCGCGCGTTCAACAAATACGGGCCGAACCAGATTGGCGACTGGCTTTTTCCTCGAACGATCAAGAAAGTCCTGACCCAAAGCAGCATAACAGTCGGGAATCCAGACTCCACGCGCGACTATTCCTACATACAGGACATCGTCAACGGCTATATGCTCGTTATGGAGAAGGGGAAAAACGGCGATATATTCAACCTCGGGTCAGGGAGAGAGACGAGCGTCAAAGACATAGTTGACAAGATTATCCAGGCGTCGGGAAGAAAGGTTTCAGTTAAGTGGGAGACTTTTAGGAAGGTCGACATAAAGAGGTCGTTCGGCGATTGCTCGAAAATCAGGAAATCTCTCGGATGGGAGCCGAAAGTCTCGCTGGAAGAGGGAATAAGGAAGACAGTCGAATGGTGGAAAGACAATCCAGGCCTGCTAAAATAATTGGGATAGTTTTTAACTTTCCGTCTCAGCGATTATGCTATTAAATTGTTGTGTAATTGTTTCGTAATTGTTGCGTGAGTGTATGAAATTATCCGTAATCATCCCTGCCCACAACGAGGGCAGGAACATACTGAATGCCCTGCAGAAACTTACATCATTTTTAAGCAGGAAGAATCAGGATTATGAAATCATTGTTTCTGAGGACGGGAGCACTGATGACACTCTGAGCGTCGCCGAAAAGTTTGCGAAGGAAAACAGACGTGTGAAAATCCTCCATTCAGGCAAGAGACTCGGGAAGGGGGGAGGAGTCCTGAGAGGCTTCAGGGAGGCAAAGGGAGAGATAGTGGCGTTCATAGACGCCGACCTTTCCGCAGGGCCCTCCGAGCTCGAGAAAGTCGTCGATGCAATCAAAGGCGGAAATGATGTCGCAATCGCATCAAGGCACATGAAAAAATCCAGGATAATCAAGGACAGGCCGCTGCTGAGGAGGCTTGCGGCAAAAGGAATCAACGTGATTGCGAATACAATGTTCGACCTTTCGGTTTCAGACACCCAATGCGGCCTGAAGGCCCTGAGCAGGGACGCCCTCGATAGAATATTGCCAAAGATGAAGGCCACCGGATTCGAATTCGACATAGAGCTGCTCCTTCACGCGAAAAAACTCGGCATGAAAATCAAGGAAGTCCCGATCGCCTGGGAGCACAGGCAGAACACGTCCAAGATTTCCGGGCTGCCGGTGAAAACAATCGGCAAAATTGGCCCCAGCATTTTGAGGATGTGGCTGAGAAATTCGTTTGGTATGAGCGACGTGTTCTTCTTTCTGTTCATTGCCCTGTTCATCGCGGCCGCCGTTCCTTTTCTGGGGAATTACATAGACCCTGACGAGGGGACGCATATGGTCATAGCAGCATTCTACTCAAACCTTTTCAGAGACCTGCTGTCCCATCCCACCCTTTCCTTTTTCAAAATATACAACTACGCAATCGCCTACTTGGTCCACTATCCAAAACTGTCTTTGTACTACCCACCAGCATTTCACTCAATTATCGCCGTCCTGAGCTACGTATTCGGGCTCAGCCCTTTCATCGGGGCTTCGACTGGACTGATTTTCGGAGTCCTGACCGCTATCGCAGTCTACTATTTCGGAGGAAAATTTGTCAGCAGGAAAACCGGAATCGTCGCAGCTGTTTTGTTCATCATCGTCCCGCAAGTCCTCTACCTTTCCGTGAAGGCCATGCTCGATCTCACCTACATGCTTTTCTTCATCCTGTCGCTTGCGCTATACCTTGTCGCGATTAGGACAGGAAGCAGGAGGACGTTTGTCTATGCAGCAGTCGTCCTGGCACTAGGATTCATGTTCAAGCAAAACATCGTACTTCTCTCCCCGATAATTTTTCTTTACACCCTTGCCACGAACAGGAAATACCTGCCGCACGTTGTGCTTTCGCTAGCCCTTTCCGCCGCCATACTTGCGCCGTACATACTTGCAGTGTACAAGCTCGGACTCATTTCAGTGATGCTGCAATCCTCCCTCGGCCTGGAGGGATATGTCACGAACAACCTTCAGTTCAACACGCTGGCGGGATGGCTTTTCTATCCAAGCCAGCTGGGCTCTATTTATTTTTCGTTCCCTGTCTTCATCGCAGCGTTCGCCGCGCTCATCTACTATTCCTGGAAAAGGGAAAAATATTGGCAGCTGCTCCTGATATGGTTCTTCACGATCCTAGTATTTTTTGTTTACGTCCCGAACAAGCAGGGGAGGTACATCCTGCCTGCAATACCAGCCCTGATATTTCCGCTTGCGTTTTACATAACCAAACTCCCGAAAAACCTGGCCGGCCTAGCTTTTGTTGCATGCTTCCTGCTGATTACATACACCTCTTACACCGTGCTCGCACCTTCCTTCATCTACAACACCAATTATTCCGAAATCGCGTCCGCCGTTTTGCAGAAGAAGGGAAATGTACTGTTGACCGCCGACTCGAACTCCTTTTTCACCTCTGAATTCATTTTCGAGATGATGCGACTTGATGCGTCAAAGGAAAATTCAATCCTGAGGCCGTGCGCGCTTCAGGCAACAGACATAAACACGCTCATGAGCGAAAATGGCGTGCGATATGCAATCGTCCCTGCCACAGTGCTGCCGTCAAGCTTCAGCAACACGAGCTCAGTGACCGACAATAAAAATTTCATGCCAGTAAAAACTGTAGGAAGCGGGGATTCGGCGCTGACTATTTATGAAAACACACACTACATTCCTCAGAAGGAAAACTGCAATTACATCTGCATAACAAACCAGTGGGTGTGCTCCAATTACACTAATCCGCTTGACGCGCTGAGGCGATCCGGATGAAAGGAGAAAAGAAAAAGAAAGATAAAGGAAAAGGGAAAGAGAAAGGAAAGCTTGTTTCGGTCATCCTTGCGACGTACAACGAGAAAGAGAACCTAGCCAAAATGATTCCCATAATAGAAGATATTTTCAAGAAGAACAGGACCCCGTTGGAAATAGTTGTTGTCGACGACAACTCCCCAGACGGAACTTCAAACATTGCTCGGCAGATGAACAGGAAATACCACAACGTGAGACTCCTATGGAGGCCAAGGAAGATGGGGCCAGGATCCGCGCATGCGGACGGCTACAGATTCGCAAGAGGCGACATCGTGGTCGGCATGGATGTCGATTTCTCACACAATCCGAACGATATACCGCGCTTCATTAGGAAAATCAACCAGGGATACGACGTCGTTGAGAACTCGCGATTCATAAAAGGCGGCGGCTACGAGGTGAAATCCTTTGCGACTTGGCAAAAGAGCGTAATAAGCAGGCTAGGAAACCTGCTCATCTCGTTCTTGTCAGGAGTACCGATACACGACTTCACATGTTCGATGCGGGCCATCAGGAAGGAGGTAATCAACAATGTTGACACCGAGTCCAAAGGCAATTCATACTTTTTCGAGTTCCTCATCAAGGCCCACCGGAAGGGTTACAAAATCGCCGAGATCCCGATAGCGTTCAAGGACAGAGTCGTCGGAAAGTCCAAATTGAAATTAGGCATGCAGTCGCTGAAGGCTCTGAAAGATGTCTTCAAGTACGCGCTGTTTTCAAAATAATAGCAAGAGCGGGATGTTTGATAGATGAGATTCCTTGCAAAATTCGCTTCCGATGAGAAAAAAATTGGATTTGCGATCTTCCTGTTTTCTTTGGCATTGTATTTGCTCTTTGTGGCAAACGGCCTTAATTTTTTCGACATGCTGTCTTATAGGGCTACTTTACGCCAGGCGGCTCAAACGGGCGATTCTCTTTTACCCTTCACGGCCTTCGGGACTTACGGCCCCGGCTCCACTGCGGGCCTGGGAAGAAGTTCCTTCTATGTCTTGCTATCTTACCCCTACTTCTCGGTCCTCACGAAAGTTCTCGGAATCGATCCTGATTTTGCCCTTAACAGCCTTTCCGCCGTTGTTGCCGCGCTCAGCACAATTTTTGTCTTCAAGACCTCAAGGCTGTCTTTCACTAGGAAATATTCGATAGTTGCCACTCTGCTGTATGTCTTCACGCCGCTCGTTTTCTTTCTCGGCATAAATTCGTTCAACTACACCCCTTTGCTGCTTTTTTCCTCGGTTTGGTTCTACTACCTTTACACGGCATTGAAAACTGGAGAAAAGAAATATTCGTTCATCGCCTCCGTGGCGCTAGTCGCCGACATATTCGTGCATCCGATTTCACTACCGCTCCTGCTCCCGCACGCTTATGTCATACTTAAAATGAATAGGAAATTTTCATGGATAATCAAGCACGCTCTGATACTCTCGCCTGTTGCGCTCCTCCTTTTCTATTTCACCTTTGTCAACCCCGCATATCCAGTCGGCTTCAAGCTGCCTATTTTTGCTTTTACTGTGGCTCTTTTCGGCCTCGAACTTGCAAACGGACTGTCGCTGCCGTTTTTCCTGGCGTTTTGCTTCTCCCTTATCATGCTTTTGCGCAAATTTTTTGCGAAGAAGACCGACCAGTTCGACATTCTTTTCCTTCTCACATTAATCAGCCTCACTTCTTTGCTGATTTACTGGAATTTCGCTCCCGTTGTCAGATTCGCCCCACTACTCCCCATACTTTCGATATTTGTTATGAGAAATCTCCGGGATGTTGGGCTGTCAAAAAGGCATTTTGAACTCGCGCTGATTCTCATCGCGGTTTTCATGCTGGTGAAATTCGTTCCGATCGCCTACGAATTCCATGTTTATCCGTCTCCGCACAAGGTGTACGCCCAATGGGACTCCGGATTCAGCCCGAGCCTCTTGCTGGTCGGGCATGAGTGCCCTTGGATAGACTTGTACACAAACCTCACGTTTTTCTGCCGAAGTGTGCAGGCTCAGAACATATCCATTCCGAACACCGGCGCATACGTAACAGAGGAATACTACACGAACGAAAACCAGCTTGAATTCGAATACATGGTCAACCTGACAAAGCTGCCGATTGCCAGCCAAGTCACCTCCGAGATATCCAGAGCCGACATACTTCAAAACAGGACAGTGACGAAGATCGCCGTATACGACGGAAACGTGCGGCCTTTCGAGGACGTGTTCCAATGGCTATTTTCGATGTATCCAAACCCATTTCAGAACCTTATTGTCAACACAAAATTCCTCAAGCCGGCATATGCGATATACAGAGTCTCGTGACCAAATGCCAATATGCCTTTGCATTCGTTCTTAAGAATCTTTAAAGAATAAATAATTGATTGTAATATTAAGGATTTGCCGATTGGAAGGCGGAATCGCCGGGAAATCAAAAAAAATCCAAAAATCCGGAAATAAGAAATATAAGAAATTTAAAAGGTGAAAAAAATGAAGGGAGTCATCCTAGCTGGAGGAAAGGGGCTTAGGCTTTATCCTCTAACAAAGGTGACCAACAAACATCTGCTGCCTGTTGGAAAGGAGCCCATGATCTACAACCCGATACGAAAACTTATAGAATGTGGAATAAGCGACATCCTGATTGTGAGCGACGCTGAGCAGATGGGGAGCATAGTAAACCTCCTAGGCAGCGGTGCGGAGTTCGGATGCAGTTTCACATACAAGGCACAGGAGGCGCCGCTCGGGATCGCGCATGCGCTGAGCCTGGCCGAAAATTTCGCTCAAGGCGACAAGATAGTCGTCATACTTGGCGACAATGTAACGACTGCATCAATAAAGATCTTTGTCGAGAAATTTGCGCGTCAGGAAAAGGGAGCGAAGATCCTGCTGAGAAAGGTCGACAATCCGTCCAGATACGGCATAGCCGCAATCGACGAGCGCGAGGTCTTGGCGATAGAGGAAAAGCCCAGCGCGCCGAAATCGAGCTTCGCAGTCATCGGATATTACATGTACGACTCGAAGGTATTCGACATCATCAGGAATATGAAGAAGTCCGCGAGAGGCGAATACGAGATTACTGATGTGAACAACGCATACGCGGATATAAAGGAATTGACGTACGATTTCCTTGAGGGCGAATGGACAGACGCCGGAACTTTCGAGTCGCTGCTGTACGCCAATGAGCTATTTTTGAAATCAGGAGATGTCGATAGCAGCGGGATTTCTGCGAAAGTGTCCCCTGCCCAAATCAAGGATATGATAGAGTTCCACAAGAAGAAAATCTCCGAGCTTGAGAGATATCTCCACTGAGGTCTGTTATGTTGGGAAGAAAAAGCGACGGCCAGAATCGGAATCTCGATTACTCGGTAGTTGTGCCTGTATACAACGGCGAGGGCTCTCTGGAAGAGCTGCATAAGCGGCTCTCTACAGTCTTCGCTAAGATGGGAAAATCCTGGGAACTGATAATGGTAAACGACTGCAGCAAGGACAGCAGCTGGGGCGTCATGGAAAAACTGGCAGCGAAAAGAAGGAACATCGTCGCAATCGACCTGACCAACAATTTCGGACAGCACAATGCCACAATGTGCGGATTGTCGTATGCTCGGGGCAGACGCATGATTACGATGGACGACGACCTGCAGAACCCACCTGAGGAAATCCCAAAGCTTGCGAAGAGAATCGACGAGGGCGGATTCAACATAGTCTACGGGCAGTTCATCAGGAAAAGACACGGTATGTTCAGGGATTTCGCATCGAGGTCGGTGAACAGGGTTCTAGCAAGAATCACCGGACACGGATACACCGTGACTTCTTTCAGGATGATGGAAAGACAGCTCGTCGAAAAGCTTGTCGGCTTCAAGCAGTACAACATTATGATCGATGTTGCTATCAAGGACATTGTCGGACCCAAATCGGTAGGCCACTGCATGGTGGAGCATCACACAAGGGCAAAAGGAAGGTCAGGATATTCCTTTGGAAAGCTGTTCAAATATGCCGTCAACATGATTTTCAATTTCACTCTCTGGCCCCTAAAATTCGCCACGATAGTCGGGTTTATTTTCTCATTCTTCAGCGCCGTTCTCGGAGTCGCTCTCCTCTATTATTATTTCAGATACGGGATTTCGGTGAGCGGATGGACATCGCTGATTCTCGCCGTCTCTTTCTTTTCAGGCCTGATACTTTTTGTTCTGGGAATAATGGGCGAATATATCGGTCGCGTATTCCTCAACATAAACCAGAAACCTCAGTATTTCGTCAGGGAAATCATCGGGAGGGAAGACAATGGGAAATAGAAATGATGCTGCGGTTTCTCTACATGATCGGATAATTAAGTTGTTGAAGGACGAATACAAGAACTGCAAAATCACGCCAGAGATCAAAGCGTCGATAGAGGAACTCACGGAAATTCTGGAAGCGCAGCAGGCCGAGGAGGACGAGGTTTCGGAAGTCCTGAAATGGCTAGATGCCAAACGCAAATCTTACCCGGCAAAGATCGAGGAGATTGGAGTGAGAGACCTCGACGGGTGGCACACCGACCCCAAGACGGGAAACATACATCACAAATCGGGAAAGTTCTTCACAGTAATCGGAGTGAAAACGACAGGCGCAGCTGGACGCGAAGTAACCTCGTGGACTCAGCCCATGGTGAAACAGCAGGAGACAGGCATCCTTGGAATACTCTGCAAGAAAATGAACGGCGTTATGCATTATCTTCTCTATGCCAAATTCGAGCCCGGAAACATGCTGAAGCTTCAGTTGTCGCCGACCCTGCAGGCGACGGACAGCAACCTGAAACAGGCTCATGGAGGCAAGAAACCGCTCTTCGCCGAATATTTCGAGAAAGGTGGAAAAGGAAAGGTGGTTACCTCTGTCGTCGGCGTCGAGGACGGAGGAAGGTTTTACATGAAGACCAACAGGTGCATGATTGTCGAGGTCGACGAGGACGAAGAGATAAAGGCGCCAGACGATTACGTATGGCTCACCCTTCCTCAGATCAAGAAACTTCTGAAGATGGATCATGTCGTCAATTCCCTTGCGAGAGAGGTATTCGGAAGCAAGTGATTCGATGCCTGCGAAAAAAAAGGCCGACTTCGATTCATGGGCGGATGACTACTCAAAGATTTTGGACAATTCAGTCGCAGCGTCAGGAGAGAACAGCATCTTCTTCATAGAGCTCAAGATGAAGCTTCTTAGGAATTTCCTGAAGGGCATGGGCATAGCGAACGCGCACATCAGGATCCTTGATTTCGGATGCGGCACTGGGCGCGCGGCGGAATTCATAAGGAAATATTTCCCTAACAGCGATTTTTTGGGAGTCGATCCGTCGAAAGCGAGCATCGCAGTAGCTAGCAAGAAATATCCAATGTACTCATTCAACGTCCTTAATCTCAGGAAAGGGATGAGGTTCAGGAAAAAATTCGATGTCATTTTCGCGGCTAACGTCTTTCATCACATTTCGGCAGGATTGCGCAGGCATGCCATGGAACAAATTTGCGAAGCGTTGAAGCCTGGCGGCCTTTTTTTCTTGTTCGAGCACAATCCATATAATCCATTAGTCGTGCGGATTGTGCGGGAATGCCCATTCGACAAGGGCGTGATTCTTATCAAACCAGCGCATGCTAGGAAGCTGTTCTCGTCCGCACACCTGAAAGTCGAGAGGCAAACATATTATTTCTTTTTCCCGCGATCGTTCTCCTTCCTCAGGTGGTCGGAAAGATTCATGGGTTATATTCCTTTTGGTGCGCAATATATGCTTGTCGGAAGGAAGCGGTGAAAATGGAGAAAAAATCGCAAGAATCACAGCTAAGAATAGGCATAGTCGGATGCGCAAACGTGGCAAAAAAATATGCAATCAAGGCATTCCACTCGATCGACAACGCAAAAGTCGTCAGCATCGCCAGCAGGGATTTTGGCAAGGCCAAGGAGTGGGCAAAACAATTCGGAATCCAGGCCGACAAGTCTTACGACTCTCTATTGGAAAGGGAAGACATCGACGCCGTCTACATACCTCTTCCAATCGGCCTCCACGAAGAATGGGTGATGCGCTCGGCCGACGCCGGAAAGAGCGTCATGTGCGAAAAATCTTTGTCCGACAATTTTGATTCTGTTGCAAGGATGATCGACTTCTGCAAGTCAAAAGGCGTCGTGCTTTACGAGAATTTTATGTGCGACTTCCATCCTCAGCATGCGAAAATACTTTCCTTGATCTCCCGGGGAGCAATAGGCAACCCGTTTCTCTTCAAAGGATATTTCGGATTTCCTCAGATGGATAAAAACAATTTCCGATACAAGAAAGAGCTTGGAGGAGGGAGCCTTAACGATGCAGGTGCTTACACCGTATTTATGGCAAGAAAAATCCTTTCCAATGAGCCGATTGCAATCAGTTCGAAGCTTGTTATGGACGGCAAAATGGGAGTGGATGTATCCGGCTCTGCGCTCTTGGAATTCCCCGAAGAGAAAATCGCCCTGCTCGGCTTCAGCTTCGAGGCCGTTTATCAGAACAACTATTCTGTTTGGGGCACAAAAGGCCTCTTGAAGACTGATCGTGCATATTCCATACCGCCAGGCATGAAACCACCTATCGAGCTAGTCACTAATGATGGCGTCCAGGAGACAGTCAAGCACGTCGAAGCTCCAGCAGCAAACCACTTTGAATTGATCTTTAGGGATTTCTGCGACACGGTATTGCACAAAGACAATTCAGGCAAACATATCGAGGGCATTTACGCAAAGATTTTGTCGCAGGCAAAAACTTTAGAGGCAATGCGAATATCGGCAAAAGAGAAAAGAAGAGTTGAGATGAAAGAGATATCATGATGGAATGAAGAGTGTCAACCATGGCAAAAACAATTTCAAAATCAAAAACAATTTTAGTCACGGGCGGAGCAGGTTTCATCGGAAGCAATTTTGTCCATTACTTCCTGAAAAAGCATCCCGATACACACTTGATAAACTTTGACAAGCTCACATATTGCGGAAACTTGGACAACTTACGAGAGGTCGAAGATAACAGCCATTACGAATTCGTCAAGGGCGACATATGCGATCCTGACTCAGTCATGAAGGTAATGAAGAGAGCCGATTACGTAATTCATTTTGCAGCAGAGAGCCATGTCGATAACTCCATCAAGGATCCCTTTGTTTTTACAAGAACCAACGTCCTTGGAACCCACGTCCTTGTCGAGGCTGCAAAAAAATGCGGCGTCAAGAGATTCATGCATATTTCCACTGACGAGGTTTTTGGCAGTATATCCAGCGGCTCGTTCAAGGAAACAGATCCCCCCAATCCGAGCTCGCCTTATTCCGCATCGAAGGCCGCCGCCGAGCTTATTGTGAAGGGGTTTGTCACCACTTTCAATTTTCCGGCCATCATCGTCCGTTTCACAAACACTTTCGGACCTCGCCAGTACCCTGAGAAAATAATTCCCCTGTTCGTCACAAACCTGCTGGAGGGCAAGAAGGTGCCCCTATATGGAGACGGCCTTCATATCAGGACCTGGATTTATGTCGCCGACGTCTGCAGCGCAATCGATTTCCTGCTGCAGAAGGGAAATGATGGAGAAATCTACAACATATCGGGCCAGACAGAAATTACGAACCTCGAGCTAACGAATAGAATCCTATCCCTTCTAGGAAAGGATGAAAGTTCAATTCAGCATGTAGAGGACAGACTGGCGCACGACAGGAGATATGCGCTTGACGATTCGAAAATAAGAAAGTTTGGATGGGCCTCTACCCACAAGTTCGACCAGTCGTTGAAGGAAACTGTTCAATGGTATGTCGACAACGAATGGTGGTGGAAAAAACTAAAGGGCAAAAGCAATTAGAGATAAAGAGACAATTAGATTGAATATGACGGAAGCGGATTGATTATGAAAACGAAAATATTGGTGACAGGCGGGGCGGGATTCATCGGCAGCCATCTGGTCGAAAAGTTCTCTCCTAACGAAAACGAAATAACAGTCTTTGACAATTTGTCAACTGGAAGGAAGGAATTCTTGCAAAACGTTCCATACAGGATTATACAGGCAGATGTCCAGGACGCGGATGCTGTATTGAACGCGACCAAGGGAATGGACGAGGTTTTCCATTTTGCCGGAGACGTCAATGTCAGGAGGAGCATTTCAGAGCCGGCTGCGAGCTTCAACACCGAAGTCCTCGGGACGTTCAACGTGCTCGAGGCGTGCAGAAAGAACGACATAAAAAAACTTTGCTACTCGTCCTCATTCTTGGTCTACGGCAATCCAGAAATAAAGCCGCCGCCAGAGACGGCCGCGATACATCCGATCACCAATTACGGGGCAGGCAAGGCTGCGTCCGAGGCTTTCATAACTTCCTATTCAGAGCTTTACGGCATCAATTCCGTGGTTCTGAGGTATACCGCCGTCCAGGGTCCGAGGCTCCTCGCGCGTGTAGTCTATGACCTTTACATGAAGCTGAAGGCCGACAAAAGCGAGCTGGAGATACTCGGAGACGGAATGCAGAAAAGGGGATTTATACATGTCAGCGACTGCGTCGACGGCACGATGGTCGCGAGAAAGGTCGCCAAGAAGCCTGTGGACTTTTTCAACGTCGGAGTCGCCGAGGACGACGTGATAACAATAAAGGAAATTGCTGACTTGATCGTAGAGATGATGGATCTAAAAAACGTGAAATACAAATTCACCGGAGGGTCAGTCGGATGGAAGGGAGACGTCTCATATCTTGCCGTATCTATTGAGAAGCTCAGGAAGCACGGATGGAGCCCGAAGTTTACAGTGCGGCAATCTGTGATAGACACAATAGACTGGCTCATGAAAAATGCTTGATTTACCTAATACTTGATTTGCCTGATGCCAGACTCACTTTTTCCACCAGCCGAATTCTTCAGCCCATCCCTTCATCCTTTCATACGTGGCCTTGATGCCTTCTTCAATAGAATATTTCGGCTCCCATCCAGTCACTTGTTTGAGTTTTGTGATGTCGGAGACGTATTTCAGGTGGCCTGTCGCCGGCTGATTGAGGACTCTTATCTTCTTTCCTGAAATTCCCTCGATAATTTCTACGACCTTCCCGATGCTTGTCCCGGTTCCGCTCGCGACATTAAGTATCCCAGTGTAGTCGGAATCAAGCAACTTCATGACAACGTCAGCGCCGTCATAAGTGAAGAGGAAATCCCGGATCGGTTTTGTGTTGTTGACCGTGGCTTCATATGGCGACAGCACCTGCTGAATCAGGTTTGTTATGACCTCTGGCCTCACCTGTATCTTGTCCGTTATGACGTCAGGACGCAGGAGAACGGTCGGCCCGTAGATGTTTGTGAGCCTCACTGTGATTATCGGCATCTTGCTTGAATAGAGCTTGGCCGTTTCTTCAAGTAGGAACTTGCTGAAGATGTAGTCGTTGACATATGGATTTATGGGCTGATTCTCGTCAACGGGAACCTTAACCCGGTTCTGGTCGTAGAGCAGGATTGTGCTGAAACAGATGAATTTTTTCAGCCCCCGATTTTGAAAATAGAAAAGCGCCCTTTTCAGAGGCATGAGATTGTAGTCTAGCCCCATTGTCGCGTATTTGTTGATCGTGTGATGATCCGAACTCCCGATCGTGAAAATAACCTTGTCGATATCCATGCCGTCAAGGACGCTCAGGTCGCCGATGTCCTTGAAAGCAATGTGCTCATTCTTCACGAATGATGGAGGTGGATTCCTGCCTACGGATATTACCTTAGGGTATCTCTCCAATATCATCGGGCCAAAAAAGCCGCTGCCTCCAAACAGAATTGTTTTTGCTGACATACTTAATGAATAACAGGCAGATTTTAAGTATTAATTTTTGTCGGTAGCATCGGTGCAGTTTCTTCATTCAGCCAATTTTTCATAAATTTCCTTGTACTTCTGCATCTGGATTCCTATCCTGAACTGTTCCGACCTGCGTATGGCGTTGGACCTCAGCTTCTCATAAAATTCTGGGTCGTCGAGTATCTGCAATAGCTTGCCTGCCAAATCGTCGACGTCGCCGACGTTTGCCATGAGCCCGGCGTCGCCCAGCATGTCTGATATGCCTATCGTGTTTGTCGTGACGATCGGAACTCCGCACGCCATGGATTCCATCAGGGCGTTGACAAACCCCCCACCCTTTGCAAGGGTGGGCACAGAGACTATGTAGCTCTTGTTGTACCACTCTATCAGCTGCTCGTCTGTCACGGAACCCAATATCGTTGCCCTGTCGTTCAGCTTGAGTTCTGCGATAATTTGCTCGGCCTTCTCTTTTTCATACGGATAGCCAACGAACACCAAATTCGCATCAGTCCTGTCCTTAATCTTGGCAAAGGCGCGGAGCAAAACAAAGGGCCCCTTGCTTTCCGTCAATCTTCCGACAAACAGGATGACTTTCTTGTCGGTTTCAATTCTATTCGCTTTGAATTTCTCGGCAGCCCATCCCATGATAGTTTTCATCCTGTCCTGCGGGCATTTGCTGAAGAACTTTGTTGCGAAATGCTCCTGAAGCGACGGCATCAGGAAAACCATGAAATCGGCCTTCATCAGCAGAGGAATTGCGAACATCCTGTAAAACATTTTTTCTTTCGGGCTCTCCATGTGCTCTTCTAGCGGGTAATTCTCGAACCAGTTGATTACAACCTTGACTCTCGGATGAAATATCTTGAAGAGCAGTGACGCGAGCATCGGGGGCAATGTGTAGAAGGGCTGGATTATGTCGAATTTCTCCTTCTTGTAGAATTTTCTAAGTTCACCGAAATAATAGAATGTCCTCTTCAGTCCCTTCTGAAGCAGCTCCGGCGGGCAGGTCAGTATCTGTATGTTGAAACGAGAGTTTTTTGTAAACCATTCCTCAATGCCATATATGATCCTCTCCGTGCCTGCCATTGTCTTTTTGTCTGCAAAATCTGAAACCAGGAGTACTGTCCTGTTTTTTCCCCCTACTTCTTCCAAGCTCTTTCCCTGTCCCTATTTTTAATTTTCATCATAAAACTATAATAATAGAAAGGAGAATAATCAGGTGGGCTCGATGATTTTTACCTTAATACTCAAACCCTTTTGTACACCACAAGCGACCTGTCAATAGCACCTAGAGAAAGATAAAGTGATGGCTGGCTTCGGGTGATGTTGAAGCTGATTTTATAATTGGACGGAAGCTGCCCGTTCGCTACATCCTGTTGCTCCAAGACAATCAGCACAGGTTTCACGCGTTCGATTATTTCCACCAAAGTGACATTGCCGTTTAGATTCCTTTCGTATTTCACAGCCTCTATGGAAAAAAGCTTCTCTCTGAAAACAGGGAAGAACGTAGGATATGAGAGTATCGTGTCGTTCGTCTTGCCGTCTATCTGTTGCGCGAAGTTCAGGAAACTAGGATTTTGGGCTGTAGGAAGGTTCAAGTATATGTTTGTCACGACAAGCGCGAAGTTCACCAGTGCGGCGATCGTCACGATTCTCATGTCCTTAACGTATAGCGCAATGAGCAGGGTCATGAAAGGCATGGCAAGTATCATCTGGAACGATATCTTGTGCGTTTCGACGAATAGAACGACGAGTATCGCAATCACAGTTATGAGAAGCAGCCTGAGCTCGCTGCCCTTATTTTTTTGCGTCAGGCCCTTGTACAAGGCAAACAGGAACAACAATGCGAAAGCTGGGGCGTAGAAGACAAAATCTATGTATCTCGACAACTCGACCTGCAGGAGCTCTTTCACGCTTGTGACCTCGTTGATTCTGTATATGCCGATTGACTGCTGCAGGAAAACCTGCGGCGACATGGCGACGTAAAGCGCATATGGGAGTATAGTCAGCACTGCAACGAAAATGATCTTTAGGAAAATCTTCAGTTGCTTTTCAAGGAACATGTATATACCTATCGACAGGGCATAGACCGCGCCGAGCTGATACGAGAGGCACGAGAGCCCGAGAGAGACGCCGACTAGCAGCACGTATTTCATCGATTTATTTGTTTTATTTTTTTGCAGTTTGAGCGTGAAAAGTATTGCAAGCACCCCGAACAGGGTAGCCAGCGTGTCAGGCCTCGAGACCAACGAATCTACAATGAAATTCCTGTTGGTCAGTAGTAGGGTCACTGGAATAATCGCTGCAATTTTTAAGAATCGTGAGAATTTTTTTATTGCAACGATTGTCAAGGCAAGTATTGCGATCTGCACTGCAACTATCTGCCACAACCCGTATCCGAACAAGATGTAGAACGGTAACTGGAAGACCGAATGAAGAGGTGGAACCCAATATGTGAACTTGTCCATGTCAAATATGCCTTTCGACGAAAAATCCACGAACTGCCCGTATTTGTAGAGATTGTAGGCTGGCTCTGTGTAGGCACCGCTCTCGTTGAACGGACGAGTTGTCAGGAGGCTGTTGTAAATGTAATACGACGCGACGGATGCGGCAGAAATGGCAACAAGTGCCAATGCAGCAATTTGTCTGTAGTTCATTCAATCATCATTTGTTTCATTATTCAACTTTGATTACCTTTTTCTCGTCCAAGGATCGTTTTGCCACTTCAAGAATCTTCACGATTTCCGCCCCGACAATTCCGTCCGCTATGCTCCTGCTCGCGTTTCCATTCCCTATTCTATCAATAAAATGCCTTAGTTCATCCTGCAAAGTGTTGTTCGGTTGACCCTGCGAGATGATTATATTTTCCTTAGTGTTGTAATCATGAATCTTTATTTCCTGAGACAGGCAGTCGACGAAAGCCGTCTTGTCAGACCCGACAAGGACAAGCCTCCTCACCTTTTCCGGCGTGAGCCAGCTCATCTCGAGATTGATCAGAGCCTTTCCTATTTTAGCGTTGACGAACGCGGCCTCCTCCCCAGCATCCTTCCTGAACGCCTCGCCTATTGCTGCGACTTCTTCGGGATTTTTTCCGAACAGGAAGTTGACTATGTCAAAAGGATGAGGCGCCAGATCGAAAATTATGTCCCTGTTCCAAACCGGCTCCCTGTTAGTCCAAGTCAGCTTGACGATGTGCACGTCTCCGAAGTATCCGCTGTCGAGAAACGATTTGATTTTCCGTATTGCGTTGTTGAACCTGTATATGTGGCCGACATTGAGGACAAGCCCTGCCTTGTCAGCAAGCTCGACAAGCTCCCTCGCCTGCGCATATGTCGTTGTCATGGGCTTTTCAAGCAGCACATGCTTCCCGCTCTCCAAGGCATTTTTGCATATTTCAAAATGAAACTCGTTCGGGGCCGCTATAGTTACTGCTGGAATTTCCTGTCTTTGCAAAATTTCATGGTAGTCTTTGTGGGCCGTGCAGCCAAAACTATTCTTGCAATATTCGAGGTTCGAATCCGCCAAGTCCGAAACCGAAACGCCGATTCCCAGATTCCTGAACTCCTCGACGTGCTTCTTCCCCCAATATCCGACCCCGATTACGCCCACATTCTCAACTTTCATAAAAAACTATCGACCTTCACTCATTATCCTTATTCATTGCGTTCATTCGTTATTGATTCATTATCAATCATTACTGATTAATAATTCATACATCGTCTCGATACTTGATTATCCTCGCAGGATTTCCAACCACGATCGCCCTGTCTGGAACGTCCTGCGTAACGACAGCACCTGCGCCTACCATCGCGTGCTCTCCAATTGTCACAGGCATGATGGTCGCGTTAGTCCCTATCGACGCCCCTTTCTTCACCAGAGTTCTCTCCATGTTCCATTTCTCATTCCCGGCAACAGGCTTCCTGTCGTTGATGAACATCGCTCCATGGCTGACGAACACGTTGTCCTGAATCTCAACTCCACTGCAGATGAATGCGTGGCTCTGTACACGGACATTGTTTCCTATCTTCGCTCCCTTCTGTATTTCGACGAAAGGCCCGACAAAACAGTCGTCCCCTATCTCGCACCCGTAAAGGTTCACGAACTCCATTATTTTCGTGTTCTTCCCGATCTTGCAGTCGTCGATTATTTTTGTCTCGATTTATATCCCCTCAATGCCTTCTCAATTTTTACCTCAATTTTCAACTGCCTAAGAAAGAATTTATCTTTTCGCAGACCGTCCTGACATTTTCCCGGCCGAGCGATGGATACATCGGCAGCGACAGGGCGTGCTTTGCAAACTCTTCGGCGACCGGAAACATGCCTTCCTTGAATCCGAACATCTTCCTGTATATCGGCTGGAGATGTATCGGTATAGGATAATGAACACCAGTTTGTATGCCTTCCTTTTTCAGATATTCCGCGAGCTCGTCCCTACTCGCGGCCTTTATTACGAACAAATGATACACTGCTTTCCCGGAATCGGTCTCCTTCAGCAACATTTCACCAGACAGATGTTTCGCGTATTCCTTCGCTAAACTCCTCCTCTGCTCATTCCAGCTATCAAGATGTTTCAACTGCGACCTTCCTATGGCCGCATTAATCGTGTTGAGCCTGCTTGTGAACCCTATGTGGATGTGCTCGTACTTCGACTTCCTACCGCAATCCCTCAGGCTCCTGAGCATCTCGGCGAGCTCGTCGCTGTCAGTCGTTATCATCCCGCCGTCCCCTCCTACAGTAAGGTTTTTTGTGGAGTAAAATGAGAAGCATCCGACGTCTCCGAAAGCGCCGACTTTCTTGCCAGAGAATTCAGCACCGTGAGCCTGCGCGGCATCCTCGACAACAAACATGTTGTTGTCCTCAGCATAATCAACAATTTCTTTTATTCGGCAAGGATTTCCGTAAAGATGCACTGGAACAATGCCAGACACTCCCGATACACCATCCCTCTTGATTTTTGACAGGTCAACATTTCCAGTTCCGACTTCTATGTCGGCGAGCTCAGGCAGTCCGCCAGCGTGAAGGATTGCGTTTGCGGATGCGACAAACGAATTCGTCGAGGTGACAACCTTCTCTCTGTTCTTGATTCCGAGCGCGATAAGCGACAGCTGAAGGGCATTTGTTCCTGACGACACTGATATTGCGTGCTTGGTTCCTATGTATTTCGCAAACTCTTCCTCAAACTTGAATACGCTTTCCCCCATTACAAAGAACTCGTTCTCAAGGGCGTGGACGGCGGCATCCTTCATCTCCTGCGTCACTTCAATGTTTGACAACGGTATCATGCCTTTCACTTCTGCTCCTGTTAATCGTTACCTGTTCATCGCTTCTCGTATCTGCCTGGCCAGATCTTCCCCAATCCTGCCCTGCGCCTCGAAAGTGTTCGAGCCTATGTGGGGCGTAAAAATGACATTCTCGCACTCGAGCAGCTTTCCGTCGTACGGCTCTTTCTGGAAGACGTCGAGCGCTGCGAAGCCTATCTTCCCTGACTTCAGCGCGGCATAGAGGGCGTCCTCGTCAATCAGCGCCCCCCTCGACATGTTCACGATGCACACCCCCTTCTTCATATTGGATATCGCACTCTCGTTTATCATACCTTCCGTCTCTTTCGTCAGCATGGCGTGAATGGATATTATGTCCGAACTTTTCAGCAGCTCATCGAAGGAAGTCAGCTTGGCGTACTCCGAAACCTTAACATAAGGGTCATATGCAATGACATTTGCGCCGAACAATCCAGCCATTCTTGCGACCTCGCTTCCGATCCTCCCGAGACCGACAATCCCGATGACTTTGCCGTCAATTTCATTTCCAATGAGATCGTTTCTCTTCCATTTCCTACTTCTTACGGAATGATGCGCGTGCAGGACTTTCCTGAGCGATAAGATTATCAGGCCAATGGTGAGTTCGGCGACAGATTTTGTCGACGCATCCAAAACATTAACAACCTTAATGCCCTTCTTTTTGCACAGCCCTACATCAATATTGTCAAGGCCGACTCCTGCCATGGCGACGACCTTCAAGTTTTTGGAACGATCGAGAAGGGACTCATCGACCTTGGTCAATGCTCTTACAACAAGGACATCGGCATCGGCAATTTCTGCGTCGAGGTTAGATGGCTCATATACAACATCCCCAAGACTCCTCAATTTCTCAACTGCATTAGATCCAATTTCCTCGGCGACTACGATTTTCATTGCATCACACACTCCCGCTCTCTCTTTCATTTTAGCTGCTGTTCACTGCTGTAAACTATCTGAAAACACCTAACTATTTAACTTTTATCGTAATAAACCAAATCTAAGATTTATGAAAACATTCGCCTTCGCTTTCGCCACTTTGAACGAGGAGAGGCACATCGGAGAACTTCTGGATTCTCTGAACAGGCAAACGTACCCCAACACGATGATAGTGGTTGTCGACGGCGGGTCCAAGGACAACACAGTCAACATCGCCCGAGAGAAAGGGGCGACTGTGATAATAGAGACAGGCAAGTACAGGTCCCCGTCGAATGCGTGGAACATCGCAGCGAAAAAGACTCATGCCGATTACATATGCATAATCGGCGTCGAAAGCTTTGTCACCGACAGGGACTTCGTGACTAAGGCCGTGAAAATGTTCGGCAAGGATACAGGAGCTCTTTATGCGCAATACAGAACCCCGCAGGACACGCTTGTCGAGAAGATAGTCAGCAACAAGAAGGGCATGTGCTCGTATCCGACGGTCATGCGAAGGGATGTCTTCCTCGGGTCTGGCGGCTTCCCTGTCATAGGAGTGTCCGAGGACGTCATAGTGACAGAGAGGATAAGGAAATACCTGAAAAAGAAAGGCATGAAGGAGAAGTATACCGAGAAGATTTATTATTACGGCCATGCAGTCCAAAACTTGCGCACGCTTTTCAAGCAGACGAAATGGTACGGCAGGACTTCCCTGTTGTTCATGAAGGAATTTCTAAAGGAAACAAAGTCTTACCCGAGATTAATCAGAACAGCATTTTCATTCTACTCCAGGATGCTGTACCTTTTCTCATTCCTCCTGACATTTCTTTTTCCCATAAACATTCTGTTTGCAGTACCTTTCATTCTCTTTTTGCTTTTGACGATCGTCAAGAACCTCGACGACTACTACCACCTGGGAAAGATCTTCACAAACCTGGTTGCTGGGGCCGGTTTGTTTGTCGGTCTGATGTCGTACATTCTCGGCATCAACCGCTCAAGAAGCAGGCAATAGATAATGAAAAATAACGAATCGATGACGAATAGATAAAACTCAAGCTATCTTTCTGTAGGCTTCCAGCGTTTTCTCAGCGACTTCCTTCCAGGTAAAGTTCTGCATGATATGTTTTTTCAAAAGGCCAGATTTTGGATTTTTAAACGCCTGCATAACTTTTTGCTTAATGTCTTCAGGCGATGCGGGATTTACATACAGTGCAAGATCCTCAAAATATTCCTTCGTCGCGCCCTTTTCAGTGATGACAATGTTGGATCCTGCCAGCCCTGCTTCCAGGGCAGTCAGTCCAGGGGTCTCATACCAGCTCGGAAGCACGAAAACTCTGCAAGCCGCGTATGCAGACATGAGCAACGACGACTCATGGGGCATGAAACCGAGGAACTTGACTTTTTCGGATGCCTCCTTCTTACATAGATCCAGGTATTCCTGATCCTTCGCATCTCCGATGAAAACGATTTGAATGTTTTCGCCCTTCAAGGCCCTTATGAGACCTAGCTGGTTCTTCCTCGGCTCGAACCTTCCCACGCAGAGGACGAAGTCTTTCATTCCATACTTTCCCTCAAACTCCGCCGAGTCCGCGTTTTTGAACCTCTCGTCGACGCCGTTAGGCACGACATGAAATTTTTCTCTGTCTGTTCCAAAAATTTCAATTATCTTTTCCTCCTCCGCCTCTCCGTTGGGAAGGAGCACGTCAGCGACTTCCAGGAGTTTTTTAGTCGGCGATAGGAAGCTCGCATGCCTGTCGATGAACGCCTTGACTTTTATTTTCAATTTGTCCTTCAGTCTGAATTTCTCCCTTGCAACAAGCTCGTCAAGTGGCCAGAAAATCGTTGATATTGCTATCGGCTTCTTTTCCAATTTCGCCCCCTGCAAGAATTTCAGCGTGTCTGAATGAAGCGAAAAGGAATGGATGACATCGTAGTCAGATATGCTGTCCTTGCCTTCCTCGTACAATTTCACGCTGATGCCGAGCTTCTCCAGATATTCCTTCGTTTTCCGAAGCTGCACTTCCCCGCCGCCAGGAATTTTGAAGGCTGCTTGGTATGTGTAAAAAAGAACTTTCATCTTGTTCACTTTTGTTCACTTGGTTTCAATATTCTTTTCAAGTATTTCGACTATTTGCTTGCTTGTAGTGCCGTCTCCGTAAGGATTCCGTATTGCCTTGACTTTTTCTTGCATCTCTGGCTGTGCCGCAAGTTTTGCATGATTTACAATCTTCTCCGTATCGAATCCAACCAGGAAATTGGCGCCCGCTTCAATTGTCTCCATCCTTTCCGTGGATTTTCTCAGTGTTATGCACGGAGTCTTCACCGTTATCGCCTCCTCCTGAACCCCGCCAGAATCGGTCATCACGAAGAATGAGTTTTCCAGCAACTTGAGAAAGTCGAAATATCCGATAGGCGGCATTTTTGTGACGTTCTTCGGCAGGCTTATGTTGAATTCGTTTAGCCGGAGTTCTGTCCTTGGATGAACAGGAAAAACGATCTTTTGGTCTATCTGCGATAGTGCGGCAATAATTTTTTCCAGCCTATCCGGCCTGTCTACGGTCTCCTGCCTGTGCAGGGTGAGAAGGACGTATTCGCCGGCGCTGAAATTCATTTTCTCAAGTATCCTGCTTTGAGCTATCTTGTCAGAATAGAACTTGACCGCGTCGACTATCGTATTGCCGACAACGAAGACATTGTTGAAAATCCCCTCATTATGGAGCAGGTCCTCAGTGTATTTCGTCGGCGTGAAAAGAATTTTGCTGAAATGATCAGTGACAATTCTGTTGACTTCCTCGAACATTTCCTTGTCGAAACTGCGCAAACCGGCTTCGACATGAATGATTGGTCTGTTCAGGATTTTTGCGGCCACCGATGCCGATAAAGTCGAATTGGTATCGCCGTATACCAGGACATAGTCGGGATTTATTTCCCTTAGCGCATCGACTGATGATTTTATTAGCACCTGATAATCAGACGACTTCGAATCGAGAATTACGTCAGGATTCCTCACCTTGAGCTCCGAGAAGAAGATATCTTTCATATTTTCGCTAAAATGCTGGCCAGTATATACGAATTTGTGGTCGAAATGCTTGTCAAAAAGCGGTATCAGCTGTGACATCTTGATAATTTCAGGCCTGGTTCCGAATACTGTCGCTATTTTCACCATGCTTCTCACCATCACAAATATGCGTCTAAAATCATATCATTGCAAACGTTGATAAACTTTATCAAGGCTCCTTACTATCTTCGGCCAATCGTATCGCTTCGAATATATCCGCGCATTCCTCCCGATTCTTAAACGCGCCTTCTTGCTTTCTATGAGGCTTAAAATAGTTCCAGCGACTTTCTTGCTATCGGCATAGTCCAATAGGAAGCCGTTTTTCCCATCGGTTATAATCTCTCTCATTGCGTCGATGTCGCTTCCGATGACAGGGAGGCCTGATGCCATCGCCACCACAGCGCTTATGCCGAATCCCTCGTACTCCGACGGAAGCAGGAAAACATCTGATTTTGACAGGTAGTGAGACAATTTTACGTCAGAGATGCTTCCTGTGAATATGACATTTTTTTCCAATCCTAGCCTTCGCGCGAGCGCCTGCAGATTTCTTCTTTCTCCCCAGTCTTCGCCAATGACAAACATTCTCACAGAAGGAATTGATTTCTTGACCTCACTCAGCGCATACAGCGCCCTGTCGATTCTCTTCGACTTGGCGAGCCTGCCTACGAAAATGAGCGTCTTGCCATTGCCCGCCCTCTTTATCCTGCTGAACTTCCTCCAATAAATCCCATTACCTATGTGAATCAGTTTCTTCCTGTCAGCAATTTTCTTCATGAAATCCATGTCCTGCCTGCTGACTGCTATTATTTTGTCGGCGTACCTCGCGGCTATTCTTGTCATGGTGTTGAAATACAGGCGCTTGAGAGGCATCATGGCCCTTGTGTGGAAAATTCCTCCGTGCGTGCTCAGCACGACCTTCTTGTCGACTTTCTTGCCGGCGCCTGACAGCTTGATGATAGGTATCGCGTCGCTGAAGAAGCCAAGCCCGTGGATGTGCAGTATGTCAAAATTGGACTCTACGATGAACTTCAGCGCCTCAACCGAGGTGTTGTATCTGGAAAATTTCCTGAACGGAAACCTGCGGACATGGATCCCGTCAATTTCCTGGCGGGCAGGGAGCGCCGCATTCTTTTTTGGAATTTTGTCGCCCGTGACCACTGTAACATCATACCCTCTTTTGGCAAGCTCTTTCGATGATTCGTAAACGAAACTCTCTATGCCTCCGTAGACAGGCAGAAAGTTCGGGCAGACATGGAAAATTTTTGTCTTCATTTTTGTTTTCATACCATCACTCCTCAATCCCTATGACTTTCCTATAAACATTTTCCGTCAGCCTGGCGCACTCGTCCCAGCTTAGTTTTCCGGCGAAATTCCTTCCACCGATGCTGAGTTTCTCGTACAATTTTTTACTTTTCAATATCCTCACTATCCCTTTTGATATTGCGTGCGAATCTCTAAAAGGAACAACGATTCCAGTGACTCCGTCCTTCACCACGTCTATTTCCTCTATGAGCTTTGTCGCAATGACCGGCTTTCCCATTGCACTGGCCTCGACGCACGCGAAAGAATAACCCATGCCGTACAGCGTCGGCTCGACTACGATATCAGCGTCTTTGTAGACGTTCGGCTTGAGTCTCTCTTCAAAATAGCCGGTGAATATCACATCGTTTCCAAGCCCGATCGAATCCACGAGATTTCTAATCTCCCTTTCATAATTCGCATCGAGAGAGGGCCCGGCAATCACCAGCTTTATTCCAGGAATCTCCCTTTTCGCCTCGCTGACCGCTCTGATCAGGTATTCAATGCCCTTTTTCGGCGAGTACATGCCTATGAAAAGCACTATAGGGTCGTTTTTCAAGCCCCATTTGGACCGCATGACGCCGCGCTTCACGCGCGGATTCAGAGATTTTGTATCGATTCCGTACGGAGTGATGAAAATTTTCCCACTTCGAATGCCGTGATACTTCATGATATCTTTTTTGACCTTGCCGCTCGGCACTATTATCGCGTCGGCAGCGTTGCAGACCATTTCCTGCAGGAAGCCCTTTACAGCTTTGACCGGAGTGGAGACGTTTTCAACCCCCCTCTCAATGTATCCTATGTCGTGTATTGTTACCACAAGGGGCCTGCCTTTCGTAATTTTCGGCAGCAAAGCCGAGACGCCGTTTGGATATGTGACCGCATGAATCAAATCAAAATCCAGCTTCATGGAAATCTTGGCCACGGAAGACATGAAATTGACGAACTCTGGAAAATTCCTGGAGCCCTTCAGCCTTCTGACTTCATGGACGCCTCTTTTTTCCCTTCTGTCTTTGTGAAAATACGTGATTACTTCTATCTTGTTCCTGCCAGCGAGCCTCTTGTAGATTTCCCATATGTAGTTCTCTGTGCCGCCGCGGCCCGGTGGGAAACCACGTGTTATGTAAAGCAGTTTCATTTTAACCACCTAAACTCGCTGATCTCATTGAGCGCGTTGAACTTCTTGAACTCGTTTATCTCGTTTATCTCGTTGAACTCACTGATGCTCATGCCATCTTACTGTATCTATTACCGCATCCTTTAATTTCATTTGCGGCCTCCAGCCCAGGCTTTTCATTTTCGACACGTCAAGAAGGAATTCCGGGACATCCCCTGGCCAGCCGCCTTCGCCGCCGGTGTATGAAACCTTGGGCGCCGCATTCATCTCCAGGCATATCAGATCCACTATGCTTTTCACGGTTGCCCATTCCTCATAGCCGACGTTAATCACGTCAAAATTTTTTTCTTCCTTCGAAGCCATGATCATGGCATTCACGCAGTCGGCGACATGGATGTACGACTTCCTCTGCCTGCCGTTTCCCAGGACTTCTATCCTTTCCGGGGTTTTTCTTATCTTTCCAATTATGTCAGGGACAATGCCGTGGTTTGACCTCGGGCCTACAACATTTGCCAGCCTCAGCACGACACCGCTGATCCCGTAGATGTTCGAGAAGGAATGAATGTAAACTTCCGATGCGAGCTTTGACGCGGCATAATTGTTTATCGGCCTCAAGTTGTCGAAGCCCGACGTTTCCCTTATCGGGAATGATTTCTGAATACCATAGACTCCGGACGTCGAAGGAAAGACAATTTTTCTTATGTCGTTCCTGCGCATCGCTTCAAGGACGTTGAAAGTTGTCTGAAGATTCGCCTCGAAATCGAACCGCGGGTCTTCCGTAGACCTTACTACGCTGAAATTCCCAGCCAGGTGGAAAACCACATCCGCCGCACGGATTTTTTCGGAAGCCGCCCTACTATCCCTCAAATCGGCCATTATGTACCTGGCACGAGGGTTCTCATGACCTGTCGAGTTCTGGCCGTTGTCTATAACTGTGACCTGGTGGCTTCTTTTTACCAGTTCATCCACCAAATGGCTTCCAATAAACCCCATGCCGCCAGTGACTAGAACTTTCATTTTTGTGCTCACATTTCTATATTACCTTTTAAATTATTATTTAACGGATGACCATGAAAATGAAAAGGCGTTTAAAGATTTGCGTGGCATGCAGCGCAGGCGGCCATTTGATGGAGGCGATGGAGCTCATGCCGGCATTGGGAAGACATGAAAGATTTTTTGTTACCTTTGAAAGGAAGCAGGTCAGGAGCCTGCTAAGGAAGGAAAAGGTGTACTTCATAGCGGATCCGAAAAGAAATCCGAGGAAGCTTATGAGCAACTTCAGGCAGGCATTGAAAATACTGAGGAAAGAGGACCCCGACATAGTGATATCAACTGGCGCCGCCGCAGCAGTTCCGCTGTGCTACGCGGCAAAGATGCTAGGCAAGAGGCTGGTCTTCGTCGAGACGATTGCAGCCGTCAGCAAGCCCTCGCTGTCCGGTCGGGTAGTGTATCCGATCTCTGACGTTTTTGTTGTGCAGTGGAAAGGCCTGCTCAGAAACTACAAGAAAGCTGTATACGGAGGACCTCTCATATGATTTTCATCTCGGTCGGAACCCACAACGAGCAGTTCAATCGCCTGCTAGAGGAAGCCGACAGGCTCGTGAAGCTAGGCGGCATTAGGGACAAAGTCGTGGCGCAGATCGGATATTCCGACTACAGGCCAAGAAACTATGAGTATTTCCGGTTCGCTTCTTGGGACTACATTTTGAAGTTAAACAAAAAGGCGAGCCTGATCATCACGCACGGGGGCGCGGGAAACCTGATCGTAGCGTCGCACTTCCGCAAGCCAATAGTTGCAGTCCCAAGGATGCGTCGATACGGGGAACATGTGAACGACCACCAGCTCCAGCTTGTGCGAGAGCTGGAAAAACAGAAAAGAGTCGTGGCAGTTTACAAAATTTCCGATCTCGGACCAGCAATAGCGAAGGCAAAGAGGCTTAAATCTAGAAGGAAGAACGATAGTAGGGAAAGAAAAATAGTTTCTGTTGTCAGGAACTACATTGAAAAAGTTGCGAGAGAAAATAAATATAGAAAATAGAAAAGAAATCAAGAGGTTTTAGCCTTGGGGTTGGGAAAAAAGCTCATTTCAAACACAGCCTTCCTCCTGATTGACTTTCTTGCAGTCTCCGTATTCTCATACGCTTTCTGGTCCATCATCGGGAAGTTCCAGTTCCTTTCGACAACCGACTACGGAATTATCGTGGTGGTAATCAATACCTCAGTCATACTTTCGTCAATCAGCTTTTTTGGCTTCAATAACGTGATTCAGAGATTTATTCCCGAATTCATCCAGACTAAGAAGAAGAGCCTCGTTAACAAGCTGATAGTCTTTTCATTCAAGATTATTTTCTCGATAAACGTCGTCATGTTTATTGTCCTCATATTTTTTTCGAACCAGATTGCGCCCTTACTTAAGATTGAGCCGATGCATATTGTCCTGATTGGGATTCTGATGCTTGCGACGTCGCTGGCAAACTTCAGCGGCGCTGTGCTGCAAGGGTTTCAAGAGATGAAGAAATTCGCCAGGACTGACGCTATCGGGTATTTCATCAAGGCGGCCGGCACTTTTTCTTTACTGTTCCTATTTCAGCAGAACACCGTGCCTATAATTGTCTTCACCGCGTCGCTTTTTGTCATTTTCCTCCTGAGAATAAATTTCGCATGGTTCAGGTCTAAGTCTGGAAAACTGAACTACAGGGACATCGTCTCGAACTACACCTTCCCGTCGTTCGTTGGAGGAGTCGCGTGGCTGATTTTCACGAACGCGCAATACCTGATACTCACCGTCATCCAGGACCCGGCCACCACAGGCGTGTTCTCTGTCGCGGCAATCGTCACAACGCTCATAGCGACGATACCTAATACCATGAGTTCCGCTCTTTTCCCAATACTCTCACAACTTTCAGTCAGCCCGACATTCAAAAAGTACCAGGAATTCCTAATCGCGAGGGTCCTGCGCTACTCGTTCTTCATATCCATACCCCTGACGCTGCTCTTTTCAATATTCTCTTCGAAAATTGTCATCATTTTTTCGCGTTCCCAGTTTTTGGAGGCGACGTCCCTATTCCCGATACTTTCGTTCGCCGCCCTTCTCGGCGGTGTGGGCATGTTCTTCCTCTCTAGCCTCTATGCGCTCAAGAAAATCAAGCAGAACAGGAACATAATCCTGCTGTCAGCGATAGTCTTCCTCTCCTTGTCAATCGTCCTCACGAAGATGTTCTCTGCAATGGGTCTGGCAATTGGCTACACTGCCACGATAGTTGTCCTGCTTTCGGCCAGCCTGCTCTACCTAAGGAAAATAGTTGCAATAAAAATCCCTTATTCTGAAATCCTGAAAAACATAGTGGCAGCCGCTGTCTGGCTAGGAATATTTTACGCCATCTCCCCCTTCGCTACCAACAACCTGCTGCAGCTGGTTTTTATGTTCATTACATTCCCCGCCTACCTGCTCGTGCTTCTGCCTCTCAGGTATTACAACGAGGAAGATATAAGAGTCATAGAATTCTTCAAGAGCAATTCGCCCAGGTTCGCTAGGCACTGGATAGAAAAAATGGAAGTCGTCATTTCCAAATTTGTTTGACGTTTCAAATAATGTTCAGGAAAGGAATGATTGCAAAGACAAGCTGAATCAGCATCATTATGATTACGATTTGCCTTTCAGTGAACTTGCCCAAGTTCATCACCACATGTGTGAGAGAATATATTTTCCTTCCATAGGGAGGGTCAATTTTGCCGTCTGGCCTAAGCTTTCCGAGAGATGATGCCTTGAATCCGGATCTCGCCTTGAGTATACCCTCAATTATGAACGGAATCATGACTATTATCCCAACCCTTTCCATGTTACCTGTTATGACGCCCGCCGCCACAATCGCACCGAGGAGATAAGTAAGGCTGTCTCCGGGGAGAATCCTAGCTGGAAACAGATTGAACTTCCACGCTCCCAGCAGCGCTGCAAAAGCGACAAGGAAAATGATGGCCGAGAAATTTCCGATCTGCAAGGCGAAAATGCCCAGAGCCAGCATGTATATCAGCCCCATGCCTATCTCGACACCGTTGAAGCCGCCGATCATATTGACCATGTTAGCAGACCCGACGACCCCTATCGGAACCAATATCAGTGGATAGATTATGCCGAAGTTAAAGCTCCCGAAAAACGGAACCGTCAGGGTTGAGACTCCGGCATTGACAGCCATAAGAGGGATGGCCGCAGGCAGAGTGAGCAGGGGTTTCAGCCATTGCGGCAAGCCCACCCTGATGTCCCTTTCGCCGCCGACTTTGCCGTTGCTGACCTTTCTCCTACTTATGTTGAGGTCGTCGAAAATCCCGACAAACCCTACGATGATGATACTAGTTATCACGGCAAAAAGATCGGTGAGATTCTCGGGCTTCAGGCTTTTCACCATGAACGTTTCCAATGCCACGAAAAGAAACAGGCCTGCAAGTACGCCCACGGTCACAGGTATCCCGATGCTGATAGGCAGAATCGGCCTGTTTTTCTTGTGGAGGTCGATTCCGACGAGGCGAATGGCTTTGAAAAATCGGATGAAATACGGCATGACGAAATATGTCGCTATGAAGGCGGTGAAGACCGACAAAATGAATGTTACGTATGCCATATCAAACACAATCACAATTCGTTTATCTGATCTATCTCTCCATTCGTCTATCGATAATTATTGATAATGAAATTGATAATAAAAATCAGTAGACTATTTGGTAGATGACTTCTCCTGGGTCGCATCCCTGCGTGCTGATGCAGCTCTGGAAATCTGAAGTGCCGTACTTGGGGCCGTTCTCGAAAACCACCTTGAAACTTTCTGGATTGGCATCCAGAGTGTCCACAAATCCGGTCCAGTAACCTGCGCGGATTTTCTGAGGGGTGATGCTGAACTTCTGCACGAATATGTGCGTGAAGCCATTTGCTTTTAACCTCTCCTTCATCAGCGTCACGTTCTGACTAATCAAGATGTCCGAGTCGTCAGTAAGGTCCCACTCTGCCTGACGTTCACAGTTGTAGATCGTCGGAGCAGTGTTGAACGAAAGCATCATCGCATTCTGCGGAGCGTTTTGCTTCACCCAGTTACATGCTTCGAAAAAGGAAGGGGCGAATTGTTTTACGCTGACAAGCGAGCTTATCTTGTCTCTGGCCATGAGGAACGAAAAGCCGAGAACGAAGAATATCACTGCCCACATAAGCCCTTTGTAATATTTCTTCAGAAAATCGCCGATCTCGTTCGCGTACAGCGCGGCGAAGAGTGCGACCACCGCCGTAGCAGACACGAGGTTTCTCGCCATATCCTCAATCCTCCCGGTGAACGACTGATAGAAAATCAGCAAGAATACGAGCAGCGAGAGCATCAGCAGCAAATCGGTCTGGTCTCTTCTATACGCTGCCAGCACCAACCCCGCTATGGCAAGTAGCGGGACGAAATAAGGATAGCCATATGCGAAACTGAAATAATATATTGCCCCATTATTCAGGAATTCTATGCTTTGCGGCCCAGATGCGCCAGCCGAAGTGTCAAACTTATTCATTGAGACGTACTCAGGATGTATGTAACATCCTTTTGTCTGGAAGATGTTGGAGAACTGGCAGAGAGGTGTGCCATAGTAAATGACATTCCTGAAAAAATATGGAGCAACGAGCACGGCAAAAATAATTATTGCAGGCATCCAGAACCTCAATACATTTCTGACGCTCCCCCTCTTGAAAACGTCATAGATGAAGACAAGTACGAGGAACGGAAGGATTACGAAGCCCGCGGCATCGGAAAGCACGGAAAGCCCTCCGAACGTGCCGGCAAGCAACATATACTTCCTCCTGTTTGTCTTGAATGCGAGAAGGGTTGTGAGAATTGCCAGCGAGACGAACAGCGTCAGCAACATGTCCGAATAGAGAAGTATGGAATAAGTTATGAACGATGGGATTGTAATTGTGATCACTCCGGCCATGAGTGCGACGTCGCGGGAATAGAGCCTGTCGACAAGCGAATAGACTCCGAGAGCGGCGACAAAGCCAATGAAAGGCACAAGAAACTTGGCAAACACGTCATAGAAGCCGAAAAGGAAATAGAAGCTCCCCTGCAGAAAATTCCATGAAGGCGGCCTGAAGAAGCCATTCTTGAAGATGTTCGTCCCCACTTGCGGCAGGTATATCGGATAGTCAAGGCGCGTGCTCATCCATCTCGAAATAGAAGTCATCAGGCCCTCGTCGCCGAAAGCAATCGGGCTGTTCAAAGTCACAGACATCTCAAGGAAAGTTATGGTCGATATGAAAACAACAAAGATTAAGAATTTTATTTTCTTCACGTCAATCGTGATTTCTTTTTCAACCATTCTACCATTCTCTCATTAAACCTTTGTTGATGCTGTTTATATGTATTAAAAATTTTTAAGAATATTAAATAGAACGAACAGAAGAGTGATGATTGATATCAAGTAGAAGGCTGAATAATATTCTGGATTCCTAAACTCCATAACTATGCTACATTTCCCGCTGACATCGCTGCTGAGTTTAGTAAAACCATATTCGTTGTAAGTCGTAGCTGCCGGGCTGCCGTTTATCGAAATGTTCCAATTGTCGTTGTAACTCTCTTTTATGACAACAGTCCCTTTCTGACATGTTGCATTAATCTCAATCTTATCGGCAATTTTGCTCATGTTGCTCTGCGCAGGATTGCCGTTGAACTCAACATATGAGGACTTCGGGTTGAGCTGAAATGTAGTGAACATGCTGTCGGAATAAATTTCCTTGAACCTGGAATCGTTGAAGTAATCGAGGAATGCTGTAGCGTTGTTGTTGACAACGACATAATTTACGTATCCAGCTGACAGGAGTTTGTAGTAATCGCCCTTTCCATAACTCATCAGGTCGCTGACATTCTGGATATAGCCATACTTCTCCGCGGCGTAAACTCCTACAAACTGGGACTCGTCATGCCATCCCCTGATGTCCTCGTGGCCGTTCATCGGAGAAAAAATGACATCGTAGAAATTCTTCATGTCCCTGTTGCTCGTCACGTAGGCCGCGCCCATGGGGAAGAAAATTACCCTGCCGTCCTTCGGGATGTCCGGATAATTCGGGACCTCGTTCATCTGCGGCCTTATCAGGAAATAGGAGGTAGCGACAAGAATTATAAAAAGCGCTGCAGGCAGATAATGAAGCCTCCCTTTTATCAATCCGAATCCTTCGGCTGCTATTATCGACACAGGAACCGCCAGAAAGATCACTGATCGTTCGTAACGTATGAAAAAGAACATCGCGACGATGAAAGCTGAGAGTATTATGAAATCCCTTACTGTCTTGTCCCTGAATCTTGCCAGCGAAAGTAGGTATGCTACAACGATAGAGGCCGCCAACAAGATCAGAAGGTAAGGCTCGATGCTGCTGACGAAATACGGGGACTCGAGCGCAGATGTCCTGATCCTATAGGCGATGTCTGCGACGTTGACGTTTCCAACAGCCCGCGAGTACAATCCGCTCGAGCCGAGGTTGGTCTTGTAAGTTTCCAGGAAGAATGGGAACGACCACCATGCCGTTATGGCAAGAGTGAGGATGCAGATGAGGAAGAGCTTTTTCACGGTCTCGAATTTCGGTCTGTATATCAAGGCCCAGGCCGAAGATACGACGATGAAGAGCAGTGTCGTTGTGTGATGGGTGAGGAAGGATATGCTCAGGAACAGTGCCGAGATGGAAATGGAAGCGTTGACAAGCCCTCCTCTGTCAAGGCCCCTTTTCAGGAATTTCCAGTACAAGAGAGCGAAGAACAAGTTCAGGAGCGTTGTGAATCTCCCGTCTACAAAAAAGTATGCGAACACCGGGATGAATGCGAAGATTGTAGTTGATATGATTTCCGTTTCCTTCGACAGCTTGAACTCTCTGACAAAGAAATAGAAAGCCAGGACATCAAGGGTAAGAAAGAGATTGTTTACGAGCTTGTATGCGACGAGCGGTCCGACCTCAGCGATCTTACCAACGAAAGCCGTAAGCAGGAATGCGATAGGCGGATAGAATTTCAGAAACGGGAAGCCGCCGTACCACCAGTAGTTCCATTTCGTAACTCCGTATGTATCGATGTACCAGGTGTTCGTGAAAAAGTGAGCGACGTCAGTGCCGCCGGGAAACGAGGCACTGTCTAGAGGGAAGCCAGTGAAAAATTTGATTGCGACGACTGCAAGCAAGACAAGCAATATAAGTCTATCTGCCTTCATATTAACTACTATAAAAATATGCATGCTAAATTTTATCTGTTAGCAAAATTTTGCCTGTCAACAAAAAAAGGGTGTATGTTAAAATGGAAAGTCCGCTGAAATTCGTCTACAAAAATTTTCACGTCATACTTCTTTTCGGAATAATCGTCGTCGCGATTCTCATACGATGGTCGAGCGCAGACTTCACAAGGATTTCGGACTACGATCCGTGGTGGTTCTTTAGGCACACGCAAGAAATCCTTAGCAATAATATGGTTCCGCCGAAATGGGACTTGCTCAGTTATTTCCCTGGCGGGAGACCGGTCGACTATTACGATGGATGGTCGTACACGAACGCCATCGCCTACAGGATTGCAGAAATTTTCCGTCCCAACCTTTCACTGACCAGATTTGCTGGACTTTTCGTCACGATATTCGCCGGCCTGTGTGCGATTCCCGCTTATTTCGTCGGAAAGTATGTCACGAACAAATGGGGAGGGCTTGTCACCGCGCTGTTCGGGACTGTCACAGTTATAAGCATCACACGGTCGCTGGCAGGCTACATGGCCGCGGACGCAGCGGACGTCCTCTACACTTTCGTTGTAGTCGTGGCGACACTATACACCATGGACATGTGGAAAGACTTCTCGTTGCAGTCGTTCAGGACAAAAAAGGTAACCAAGTACCTTTTCTCATTGCTCATAACTGTATTCTCTTACTGGCTGTTCGCGACGAACTTCAACAACAGCTGGTACATCTACTACATCTTCGTCGCCTTCATACCGTTCATGCTCTTCTTCAAGATCCTGGAGTCATTAATCGCGAGAAGACCGATCAAATTTGGCTCCATAATGGGCGAGAACAAAGGCATAATGCTTTCGATAATCCTCGTTGGAGTTGTCGGGGAAATCCTGACTCTGGTTACGGCCGGATGGCCTTTCAACACTGTCGACCCCATTGGAGGCATTCTCACCGGCTTCAATTTCATTTCTGGCCAGGCCCTGCTTGTGAACATTTCAATCGCAGAGCTGCAGACCCTGAACGTCTTCACGCTTAACGGTTTCCTTCAGCTCACTCAAAGCGTCGGGATGGTCCCCATACTGCTCGGCCTGTTCGGGCTTCCGCTGATGACGCTTTACAAGCTTTTCACAAAGAAGGAAATACACAACGCCGAATATTTCACTATAGTCTGGATGATTCTCGGATTCTGGCTCATCACAAGAGGGATAAGGCTGTCCTTACTTTTCTCGCTCGCCACGGCTGCGGCTTCGGGTTTCGTCGTGGGGAACTTGGTAATGATGATGAAGGATAGGAAGAATCTTTTTCTCTACTCGACAGTCATAGGCCTGCTAGTTTTCGGGCTGATTTGGCATGTCTCAGAGAACATCCAGGCTTCGCTTGCCGCCGCGCAAGGGTATGACATCGGGCAGAATTGGGTGGACGCACTGAACTGGATCAAGGACAACACCGACCAGAAGAGCCTGATCGTGACGTGGTGGGATCCGGGGCACATCATCGCAGGATTCACAGGACGGCCGGTGATGGCCGACGGGGCGCACTGCACTCCGGAAAGCTGCTATCCGTACAACCACAACATACGCATACAGGACATGGGATTCGCGTTTTCCACAGACAGCGAAAGCGACGCGCTGCAAGTCTTGGAGAAATACCAACAACTCACTCCGGAACAATGCACGCAATTGAAGCAAAAATTCGGCAGCGCAGTCCCGGACGCGGCATGTGACAAGATTTCTTCAATGTACCTCATCGCGAGCGCAGACCTCATCGGAAAGTACTACTGGCTCAGCTATTTCGGCAGCTGTCTGAACAAGTATGGGCTGCAGACAGGGCAGAGCTGCTACACCATGTCTCCTCCGGACTTCAAGAACATCGGGGACAGCCAGTGCGCTTCAGGAACAGCTAACTGCAATTTCATACAATTGAGCCTTTCCAATTACGGCCTGGACAATCAGGGAGGAATCGCCGCTTATTATTACGGCGGCGGGTCGATCACGCTTGCGATAAGGAACAGCACTCTGATTCCTGTCTTGAACAACAAGTATGTGGCAAGCGAAATAATCTTCTTCCAGAACGGGCAGATGTTCACCAAGACCTTCAACACTACCGAGACGGTCCCTGGCACTGTATGGGTCGATCCGAGCTTCCAGTCCGTCATATTCATGAACCCGACAATACGCAACTCGGTATTCACAGACCTCTTCTTTTTCAACGGCAAGGACCTGAAAAACTTCCAGCTGGTCTACAACAACGGCGAAGTCAAAATATTCAGAGTGAACCTTTAGCATGCAGGTGTGCAAGAATGAGGATTGCATTAGTAAACTACATGCATCCATTTTCCGGGATTGGCAAATATTCGTTCAACATTTTCAAAGCTCTCAGGAAGAAAAGAAAACAAATCGACATGCTTTACCTTGAGACCCGCCACAACAAGCTGCCGAACTCTCCGGGAATAATGAAGATCAAGATGGACACTCCGTTTTTTGAGCTGAACAAAACCATTTTGCCGTATTTTTATTTTCCTCGAAAAATACCGGAAGGGTACGACGTTTACCACGCCTCTAACCAATTCCTGGCCCAAGTAGCTGATTTCCGAAGACCGTGCGTGATTACCCATCACGACATAAGGCCGATGCTAATAGCTCACGATATTAAAATGCGCGCTGTCGGGATCGCCCTGAAGTATTTGCTGAAATCCTACAAGAATGCTGAAAAGATAATAACAGTGTCCGACAGGGGCAAGGAAATTCTTTCTGGTTTGAAAATCATTCCCGATGAAAAAATAAGGGCGATTTATCATGGAGTTGACCCGAAAATCTACAGGCCCATCAGGAAGTCTGTCGCGAGAAAAAGGCTCGGGCTCCCGCAGGACGCCAAGATAGTCCTGAACATAGGGGCCGAGGAGCCGATGAAGAAGGTTTCGCTGATTTTGGAAGCAATGAAAAATGTGCAGCAAATCGACAGCAATGTCATACTCACGAGGGTAGGCGGAGCAGTTGAGTCAGGAGGATACTGGAAGACCGGACACAGCCTGAAAAAGAAGTTGGAAATAAAGCACTTCAAGAACGTTCCCGAAGAACTCATGGCTTACATATACAGCTCTGCCGACGTTTTCCTTTCTCCGAATGTTTACGATGAGGGTTTCAATTATCCGCCCCTGGAGGCAATGGCATGCGGTGTGCCAATAATGACATCAAACATGAAGGTTTTCGAGAAATGGGGGCTGACCATACCTGACAGCCCCAAGGAACTGTCCGAGATGATTTTGAGCATCTTGAACAGCAGAACGCTGTCACGAAAGCTGTCAATGCGATCCCTAAGAGGCTCAAGAGAATTCTCCCTGGAGAGGGAAGTCAAATCAACCTATGAGGTATACGAAGAGATTTGCAGGCGATAGACAAAGAATTGCCCCTGGAATAACCTTAATAATTTTATGCTTCTCTACTTGTATAGGCGGGTTGATGGAAAATGAAATTGAGAATAATGATCGGCTCTGATTTGGCGCCCCCAGTCATCGGCGGCGCGGAGAGATATGTGATCAACTTGGGATCGAGGTTGGCGGATTCGGGCAACGAGGTCCACTGGCTGACATCCTTGATATCGAACACCTCCAGGGAGGAGAATTATGACGGCATAAACATGCACAGGATAAGAATCTTCCTGACGAAAAATTACAGGTTCATGGGCAGGCTGACATACGCTTTGACGTCCATCCTTCCCGGAATAAAACTGGCAAAAAATATGGACATTCTGCAGTTCAATACCTTTGTTGCAGGTGTCAGTGGATGGCTGATTGCGAAACTCGCGCGCAAGCCTTCCGTGCTGTTCTGTCATGAGTTTTTCGGCCCAAGGTGGAAGTACCTTGGCCAGAATTTCCTGGAAAGAAATTTCTATCCTTATGTCGAAAAGTTTATGGTTCGCATGCCGTACGACGCGTTCGCGTGCCCCTCCGAATACAGCAAGAGGACACTTATCGAGGCCGGCGCGCCGGAGGAAAAAATTTCCGTCATACCGCATGGGATTAATTTCGAAATTTTCAATTCCTCTGTTTCTGGCGAAAACATAAGGGAGAAACATGGACTGGGCAAATTCAAGACGTTTGGCTATTCCGGGAGATTGAGCCTGAAAAAGGTCGCCCATGCGAAAAATTTGATGGGATTGCTCAAGGCCGCGAAAATAGTTTTGGAGAAAGTGCCTGATGCAAAATTTGTCTTGGGCGGCAGCGGCTATGAGAACATCTATCCGGCCATAAAAGAGCTTGGCATGGAGGACAAAGTGGTCTATGTCGGCGAACGCCCCTTTGAGGAGGTCGGTCAATTTTACGGCGCCCTCGATGTCACAGTCTGCCCTGCGCTTTCGGAGGGTTTCTGCTTCCTTACCGCTGAAGCGCTTGCATGCGGCCGTCCGACTGTGGCGACGGCTTTGGGGGCGCATAACGAAAGAATCACCGACAAGGAGACAGGTCTGCTCACGGGCGAGCAGCCTGAGGAACTGGCCGAGGCAATAATATCTATTCTCAACGACGAGGCGGCTGCAAGACGTCTCGGCGAGAATGCTGAAAAATGGTCGAAACAGCTCACTTGGGAAAGCTCAGTGAAGAAACACCTCGAACTTTATCAAGAAGTAATAGACGCGCGGAAGAGAAAATCGCAAAAATAAAAAATGAAAAACATAATAACCTAGCAAATGATTATTTCTTATAGAGTGTGAAGTGAATGAGCCTGCCACTGATTCCTTTCGAGAGGATACTCAAGAAAGCCGGAGCGAAGCGCGTCTCTCACGAGGCTCTGGAGGAATTCTCAAAGGTCATGGAGGACCAGCTGTACAAAGTCGCGAAGGAGGCAGCCGCCCTCGCTAAGCACGCAGGAAGAAAAACAATCGTCGAGGAAGACATACGATTAGCGAGAAGGAAAACCTAGAAGGAAAGCCTAAACTATTGGGCTATCCCATTTTTTGTTCATAATCAGCATCTTGACTCTGTTCACACCATCGATTTCCTCGATGACGCGCGCGGTTCCTACAGGCAGCAGTTCCTTCCAGTTTCTGTTCTCCACCATCCTTCTTCTTATCTCATCGGCATCTATGTCCTTTTCGTAAATCGGCAGAGTGATGATTTTCAGTCCCGACATCTCGAAAGCCCTTATCCTCTCCTCGTCCCAGTCCGAGACGCCGATTCGGAAATGGGTCGTGTCCTTTGGCACGAACTCGTGCCACCTTTCCGGATTCTCAAGCGGAAACGGCACTATGTTCACGCGCTTCATATCGGCGCCGGCGTCGACTAGGCTCTCCTTTATCATCCTCATCCTTTCCTCGAACGTGAATGGGTTCTCCTCCGCGCTTCTCTTGAGCTGCCTCACGTCGAAATTCACGGTGAACTCGAAAATCCTTATGCCGATGTAAAGAGTCTCGCATCTCTCCAGGCACATCATCACGGCGTTGAGGTGGCCTTTGTGGAAAGGCTGGAATCGTCCTGGGAAGACTCCGTTCTTCACTTTCGCATCTTTAGCGTGTGTCGCGCTTTCCTCTGTCATGCTTTTCATGCTTTTATCAATTACTCCTACCGACTAGAAATATTTGGACATATTTGGGATTTATTTGCTGTTTGCGAAACGCTTAACTCTTTCAGGCGTCATAAATTAAACGGGTTTGGTTTCTATGGGCTTTGACGAGATAGTCGACAGCATCGTGATGAAGATGAACTTCAGCAGGGATGAGATTAGGAAAAGGATAGAGAGGAAACAGAGTGAACTCGGCGGCCTCATTTCCCTTGAGGGCGCAGCACACCTTGTCGCCAAGGATTTCGGCCTCGGCGCGCCGAGCGGAAACATGAATGCGAAAAGAAACCTGCAGATAAGGAACATAGTCGGCGGAATGAAGAACGTGACTTTCTCTGGAAGAATTTTCAGGATAAGCAGCATAACAGAGTTCAAGCGCTCTGACGGCAGCAACGGGCGCGTGGCAAACCTGTTCCTCGGGGACAGCAGCGGCTTCTGCAAGGTCGCGCTGTGGGACGACCAAGTGAGGCTTGTCGAAGAGGAGACGATAAAAATCGGGGACGCTATAAAAATCATCGGAGGGCTCGCTAAAGAAGGCATCTATGGGGACATGGAGGTCTCGCTCGGGAGATTCGGAAAGATAGCAGCAGCGGACGAAATCGCTGAAGACGTGCATCTTCCGTCGAGCGAAGAGCTTGCAAGAATGTCCGGCGGAATCGTTAACCAGCGCACGGAAATCAAGAACATCCTGCCAGGGAATTTCGAGATCAAGGCGGCGGTCGTCGACGTGCTGAAGGGGAATTTCATTTTTTCGGTCTGCCCTACGTGCGGCAAGAAGATCGACACGAGCGGCGGGACTCCGAGATGCATCGAGCACGGCGAGGTCGAGCCGAACAGCGCGGTCGTCATAAACGCGGTCGTCGACGACGGGACAGGCGACCTGCGCACGATTTTCTTCCGCGACAATGCCGAAAAGTTCGCAGGAATCTCCGCAGCCGAACTGGCCCAGCTCAACTCAGAACAACGCCTAGAGGTGGTAAAGCAAAAAGTAGTGGGGAAGGAGTTGCTACTTGTAGGGAAGGTAAAGAACAACAAAGTATTTAACAGGCTGGAGATGCTCGTGGACGAGATTAAAGAAATAAATCCTTTGGAGGAGAGTAAAAGAATAGCAGACGAGATAGAACTCAAACTTTCTATGTAGTTTTGGAGCTGGCGAAAAGTTGGTGAAACCATGGCAAGCAAAAAAGAACTTACGATAGAGGAAATTCCCGGAGTGGGAGAGAAGACCGCGGAGAAGCTGCGGGCAGTCGGTTACACAGATTTGATGAGCATTGCGGTTATGCCAGCGAGCGATCTCGCAGCAATCACCGAGATTGGAGAAGGGCAAGCCCAAAAAATCATTTCTCAAGTGAGAGAGATGCTTGACATCGGATTCGAGACGGCCGACCGAGTCGCGGAAAGAAAGAAAGTCGCTGCAAAAATCACTACAGGAAGCAAGAACCTAGACGTGATTCTCGGCGGAGGAGTGGAGACGCAGGCGATAACGGAATCGTACGGAGCTTTCGGAAGCAGCAAGTCTCAACTCGCGTTCCAGCTTGCGGTGAACTGCCAGCTGCCAGTGAACAAGGGCGGCCTCGGGAAAAACGTTTTATTCATTGACACTGAAAACACTTTTTCGCCTACCAGGATAATCAGCATGGCAAAGGCAGCCGGCCTAGATCCGGATAAGGTCCTGAAGAACATTTTCGTCGCGCGGGCGTACAACAGCGAACACCAGATACTCCTGCTCGAGAAGGCGCAGGAAATGGTCGAGGAGAAAAACATCGGACTGATTGTCATCGACTCGCTGACTTCACACTTCCGCTCGGATTTCGTCGGACGAGGAGAGCTCGCAGAACGCCAGCAAAAATTGAACAAACACCTGCACAATTTGCAGAGGCTGGCAGATGCGCACAACCTCGCGATTTACATAACGAACCAGGTCATGGCAGACCCTTCGGTTTTGTTCGGCGATCCTTTGCGTCCAATCGGAGGCCACGTTTTGGCCCATCAGTCAACGTATCGAATGTACGTGCGAAGAGGACGAGAAGGGATGCGTGTCGCGAAGATGGTCGATGCGCCGAACCTCATCGAGGCAGAGGCTGTCTTCAAGATAACCGAGGACGGCATACGCGACCCGGACTACGAGCCTGCGAGCCCAAGCCCGGCAAAGGCTGAAAAGAAAGAGTAAAAGCAACAAATCCTAAATTGAGTCTTATGGAGATAATTAAACGCGGAGCGGAGGCAATTCTTTACAAAAATAGTTTTGAGGATTTGCCAGTCCTAGTGAAGGAAAGAATAAAAAAGAATTACCGCATCACTCCGATTGACGAACAGATCAGGAGACTGCGAACACGCAAAGAAGTAAAACTTATGACTGACGCGCGAAAGATCGGAGTGCTGACCCCGACGATACTGCATGTCGACTATCCGAAGAGCAAGATCTACATGGAGTTCATCGACGGGACTGTCGTTAAAGACTTCCTTTTCACGGCGAGCGAGCAGCAAATCAGAAAAGTCTGCGAGAAAATAGGGACAGCAATCGGAAAGCTGCATTCGATCGAGCTGATTCACGGCGACCTGACTACGAGCAACATGATTCTGCGAGGCGAGGACCTGTTTTTCATCGACTTCGGCCTCGGATTCCACTCAAAAAGGATCGAGGATATGGGGGTCGACATCAACTTGCTCTACGAGGCGCTGTCTTCGACACATTTCAAGATATTAAACCTTTGCTGGGAAACAATTATTAAGGCCTACGGAAAAGAATTTAAGAATGCGGATGCTGTTATTGAGAAGGTGAAAGAAATTGAATCTCGGTCCAGGTATGCTAAGAGGAAAGGACAAGTATGAGACTTTCGAGAAGTGTAGTATAGCGATTGTCGTGCTCGGATCGCTGGGACTTGCAGCCGGAATAGGGCTGTCAGCGCTACAGACGACTGGTTATCCGACAATAATAGCGATGCTCGGAAGCTTCGTGCTCTTCATCGGCACTATTTTGCTCATTGTGTCATGGCTCCTGGCTGACTGGAAGGGTACCGAACAATAAACTAAGATGCGAGGTTGACGTATGGCGAGAGTTTATTCTGGGAAGAAAGGGGAGCACGGCTCGAAGAAGCCGCCTGTCAAAATTGTTCCGAAATGGGTGAAGATCAAGAAGAGCGAGGTCGAGGAGTTGATTGTGAAGCTGGCGAAAGAGAGGTATACTTCCGCCGTCATCGGCACGATCCTGCGCGACCAGTACGCCATCCCTGACGTGAAAGTTCTTATAGGGAAGACCGTTTCGCAAGTCATGAGGGAGAATAATGTTTATCCGAGCATGCCTGAGGACATGCTCAACCTGCTGAAGAAGGCCGTCAACCTGCGAACGCACATGGAGAAGTGGAGGCAGGACTACCACTCGAAGAAGGGGCTGCTGAACCTCGAGTCGAAGATACGACGTCTCGGGAAGTACTACTCTCGAAACGGGATGCTGCCGAAGAAATGGAAGTACGACCCGAACGAGGCAAAGCTGCTCGTTCAGAAGGGTTAAGGACAAGAAAAAAACTAAAGGCTAAATCTCTTTTTAAGCTTCTACTAATAGAGCGATATGTTTCTGGAGCAAGTTCAAAGAACGGCGAAAATTTTCAAGGCGGTCGCAAAACAGAAGAAGGTACGACTTTTCTCGCATCACGATGCTGACGGGCTCTGCTCAGCGGCAATAATCGTTAAGATGATGCTGAGGGAGGGAATAAATTTCGAGATGAGGATACTGAAGCAGCTCACGTCCGAAACCATAGAGAAAATCGATGCGAGCGAGAACGAAATTTTGCTCTTTGCGGACTTAGGAAGCGGGCAGCTTGACAGAATGCAGAAATTTCTCGAGAAAACTCAGGTTTTCGTTTTAGACCATCACGACCCACTTAAGACTAGCCACATAAACCTTTTTCACATGAACCCACTTGCCTTCGCCGAAGAGGGAATCAGCGGATCTATGATCAGCTACCTGTTCGCGAAGTACGTCAACATGGCGAACGCGGAATGCGTGGACCTCGCAGCTGTCGGCGCGGTCGGGGACGAGCAGGACGAGAAATGGGAGTTCAAAGGATTGGCGAGGAAGATTGTCGAGGAAGGCGAGACGATAGGAAAAATCTCTGTAATGAAGGGCATGAGGCTCTATGGCAGGAACTCGAGGCCGCTCCACAAGGCGCTTGCTGGAAGTTTCGACCCGCTCATTCCCGGAATAAGCGGAGATGAGTCAGCAGCCGTTCAATTCCTTGCTGACCTTGGAATAAACACCAAGCATGAAGGCGAATGGAAAAAACTGAAAGATTTGACACTGGATGAACAGCAGAAACTCGCCACGGCGATAATAATCGAGAGGATGAAACTCAGCGACGTGACCGCCGAGGACATTTTCGGCGACAATTACACTCTTCTCGGAAGGCCTGAGGAACTGCAGGACGCGCGGGAGTTCGCGACGCTGATGAATGCATGCGGACGCCTGGGGAGATACGATGTTGCCATTAGAATTTGCCTTAACGATGCGACTGCTCTCGGGTTGTCGGCTGAAATCCTCGAGCAATACAGAAAGACGCTAAGCGAATGTCTGGAGACATTCAGAGCGAACCCGCAGATTGTAGAGAAGACGAATTTTGCAAACTACCTGATTTTTGAAAGCAGGATTCCGGATACGGTCGTCGGAACGGTGACTTCGATGGTGTTGAACTCGGAAATGATTGATTCGTCGAAGCCGGTGTTTGGAATGGTGGATACGGAAAACGGAACGATGGTGAAAATCTCGGCCCGCGTGGGCAAGGAAGTAGTGGCGAAGGTAAAGAATATAAACCTCAGAGACATTGTTCTTTTAGCCGCGGGCGCAGTCGGCGGAGAGGCTGGCGGCCACAAGGAGGCGGCAGGCGGCCTGATCGCAAAAGGTAAGGAAAAAGAATTTATTAAGGCTGCTGATAAAGTTATAGAGGAACAGCTTAAGTAATTAATTGCAGCCAATTAGAAGGTAAGCAGAAAAGGTAAGCAGAAAAAAGTAAATAGAAAAATTAATGGTGTCGGTGAAAAAATGGCAACAGCAACGAAGAAGACGAAGGCGAAAGCGAAAGAGTGGTACTCGATAATAGCTCCGAGGCTTTTCGGCGAGATCGAGATTGGCAAGACAATGTCGAGCGACCCCGACAAGCTCATCGGAAGAAGGATAAAAGTCAGCCTCATGGAGCTGACAAACGATTACGGCAAGTATTACGTCAAGTTCGTTTTCAAGATAAAGAAGACAGAGGGCACGAAGGCCTTCACAGATTTTGACGGCTCCGAGGTTATGCAGGACTACATCTCGAGAATGATTTTCCGCCGCGTGCGCAGGATAGACACAGTCCAGGATCTTCAGACGAAGGACGGATTCAAGATAAGGGTGAAGGGGCTTGCAATTATCTCAAGACGCATAAAGAGCAGCATCATGGGCAGAATCAGGAACCAGATACGAGAAATGGTGAAAGAGGAAGTCGAGAACTCGAACTTCGAGGACTTCGTCGACAAAATCATCAGCGACGATCTGAAAAGAAAAGTCCTGAGGGCTGCCAGTCAGACTTATCCTGTGAGGAATTTCGAGATAAGGAAAACGGAAATTCTTTAAATGCAAATACGAAAGATAAACAGAAAGGATTTGTGAACGCAATGGATCGTATGAAATTCATTTTGCAACATTCCAAAGGAAAAGTTCTTGACTGCGGGGGGTTTGAAGGAGACGTTCATCGATTTATAAAAGAAAAATTTCCTGATATTGTTTCTGTAGACAAAGATAGTCAAGCCGACTACGTGGCTGACTTTAATAAAGATAAACTACCTTTCCCGAACAAAAAATTTGATACGATTGTGGCCGGAGAAATTATCGAACATATTGTTGAACTGCCGTTTTTCATAAAAGAGTGCAGGAGAGTGCTGAAGGACGACGGAGTTCTCATAATTACGACGCCTAATGCAACTGGCCTTAGCAGTTTTCTTGGAGGAACGATTGACCGATATAATCCGCGACATGTTCTTATGTTCAACAAAGGCACGCTGAAGAAATTTATGGAACAGCTCGGCTTCATATGCGAAGTCACTTGGGCAAACTCTTTTGATATTTATCATTATCCGTTGTGGGTAAGACCTTTCAAATATCTGACTTTGTTCTATCCGCCTTGGCATTTGCATGTGTGTGCAATATGCAAAAAAAGTTCAAAGAGATGAATTAGGTTAAAGGATCTATTCTCTTCCCTCTATTTATGATTTTAAATGAAAATCTAAATTTCCTTGAATAATTTCTATAGTACGTAAGGGCCAAGAACGTTGATGAGGATTATCGCGAAAGTGATTATCGAGAGGACATTGACCAATGTCGAGACGTTTTTCTTGAATATTGATTTGAAAATCTCCTCGTACACGAGACCGCCGTCGAGAGGCTTGATCGGGAGCATGTTGACAAGTCCGATTCCTATGTTCAGGAAGGCGATCCACACCAACAGCTGGTAAATCCAGTCGACCGCCCCGGATAACTGACCGAAAGAAGATATGACATAGAAATACGTTCTCGGATTGGCGATGCCGACATAGCTTATGCTCGGATTGTCGGGATTGATTGCGACCTTCACGTTGTAGTCGCCCTGGTCAGTCTTGACATCGATAGTCTGGCCTGGAGAGATTTTCGATATTATGCTTCTGAAGTCATCGGTGTTCAGTATCTTGTTGTCGTTTATGGCAGTGATGACCTTCCCCTCCATGTCGACCGCGGCTGCCGGAGAGTCCGGCATTACCTTGTCGAAAGTCACTCCGCTCGCGGCGTAGAAGGAGTTGAACATTACCACCGAGATCCCTGTGGCGAGGAAGAAAATGAGGATGTTGGCAAAGCTTCCGGCCGCGTATATCTTCAGCTTAGTGAGACTGCTGCTCTTCTTCAGCTGCCTCTCGTCAGGTTCGACGAACGCTCCCGGAAGTACGAGAATCGAGAGCAGGCCGAACGACTTGATTTTTATGTTCTCGGCCCTAGACACGAACGCGTGCGAGAGCTCGTGCGAGAGAAGGACGATGAGGACTCCGATTATCCAATACCAGAATGGAATGCACAGCGCGAAGCTGCAGATCGTCGTCGAGGGCACGCTCGGTATTATTGGTTGAAGGCCAGGCCTTGCCTCCCCCGGATTGGTCACGATGTTGTATCCCGACGCCAAGATAAGGTAAAAGGAAATGATGGAAGCGATTATTCCCGCGACTATGGCAGCGTAGCCGAAGAAGCTGAAAAGCTTCTTGTGTTTGTCGCCCACGTAATAGATCCATTCCTTGCCCCTCTGCATCCTCCTCATGAAGACTCCGTACTTGAACTCGATGTTCTTCCTGTCCTTTATCATCAGGACGACAAGGAGAACGAAAAATGCGATTGTCGAGAGGCTTTCGATATCCGTTGGGATGATGCTTGCCATAGTGAATTCTCCAATCATCGTAATTTCAATAATTCCTATAAAATACTTAGAAAAGTAAGGCATTAATAAGTTTTTAACCGTTTGTCGCGCCGATTTTTCCGAATTTTCTTCTAGCAAATAGAAAAAAAAACAGAGGCCGGAGGGCGATTCATCATACAGTGGTTACGGCTTATAAAATATATTTTGTAAAATAGAAATCAACTTTAAATTAGCTTCCCAATTTTCTTTTCGCACTGCGGTGTGCAGTGGATTAGACTGAAAATCAGACTAACTTCGGAAAGGGGTTTTCATTCGTTTGGGGAGCCATTTTCAATGCCAGCACATGCGGTTTTCAACAGTTCAGCACGAATGCTGGAAAAAATCAGAGTTCTGACCATTCGTGATTTTTCTTCCGGGCGTTTTGAAAGTTTTGTGGGGTGTTGAACATGGACGGTGTAGGTGTGGACGTAAGCCAGCGAGTAGGATTCCTTGGAAAGCAGGGCCTGCATGTGCCGCGCGTCTTCACGAAGCCTGGCGAGGATTCCCTGCAGACAGTCGACTGGGAGGTACGCTCTTCAGTTATCAAAAATCCGGACGGCACAGTTGTCTTCGAGATGAATAATGTCGAGGTTCCGAAGTCGTGGTCCCAGGTCGCGACAGACGTCATAGTTCAGAAGTATTTCCGCAAGATGGGAGTGCCGCAGTACGACAAGGAAGGGAACCAGATTTTTGACGAGTTCGGCAAGCCGGTCATAGGCTCCGAGGCCTCTGTCAAGCAGATCGTCAGGAGGCTCGCAGGATGCTGGAGGCACTGGGGCGAGAAGTTCGGCTATTTCGAGTCGCCTGAGGACGCGCAGGCTTTCGAGGACGAGATGCTCTTCATGCTTGTTCACCAGATGGGCTCTCCGAATTCCCCACAATGGTTCAACACCGGGCTGCACTGGGCGTACGGCATAACAGGACCTCCTCAAGGGCACTGGTACGTCGACCCCGTGACAAAGGAGCTTGTGCAGTCGCAGGACGAATATTCCCATCCGCAATGCCATGCATGCTTCATCCAGCCGATATACGACAACCTCGTCAGCGAGGGAGGAATCATGGACCTTGTGTTGAAGGAGGCAAGGGTCTTCAAGCTCGGCTCAGGAACAGGCACGAACTTTTCCAACTTGCGCGCGAACGGCGAGCCGCTCTCCGGCGGAGGGAAATCTTCCGGGCTCATGTCCTTCCTGAAGATTTTCGACGTGGCCGCCGGCTCGATAAAATCCGGGGGCACGACGAGAAGGGCCGCGAAGATGGTAATTTTGAACGCCGACCATCCCGAAATAGAGGAGTTCATCAATTGGAAGATGAACGAGGAGAAGAAGGTCGCCGCCATGGTGCTCGCAGGATACTCTCCGGACTTCGAAGGAGAGGCATACTCGACTGTCTCTGGGCAGAACTCCAACAACTCGGTGAGGGTCACGAACGATTTCATGGACGCGGTGGCGAAGGACAAGGACTGGAACCTGACATGGAGGACCAACGGGAAGGTCGCGAGGACAGTGAAGGCGAGAGACCTCTGGGACCAGATCGCGAAGGCGGCATGGGCGTGCGCAGATCCCGGCCTCCAGTTCGACACAATCTGCAATGACTGGAACACCTGCCCTGCGACTGACAGGATTAACGCCACGAATCCGTGCAGCGAGTTCAACTTCCTTGACAACACGGCATGCAACCTTTCTTCCATCAATCTTTTGAAATTCCTTGACGCAGAGACGGCCACTTTCGACGTCGAGTCGTTCAAGCACGCGGTCAGGCTTTGGACAATTGTTCTGGAAATTTCTGTGCTCATGGCGCAGCTGCCAAGCAAGGAGATCGCCGACAGGACTTACAAGACGAGGAGCCTGGGACTTGGATACACAAACCTCGGCGCGCTGCTCATGGTCTCCGGAATCCCGTACGACTCGGACGATGCGAGGGCGATCAGTGCAGCGATCACAGCAATAATGTCCGGAGAGGCCTACGCGACTTCGGCCGAGATGGCGAGCTTCCTCGGACCTTTCGCAGAGTACGAGAAGAACAAGGAACACATGCTCCGCGTCATAAGGAACCACAGACGCGCAGTGTATAACGCAAAGCCGGAAGAATACGAGAACATTTCCGTGATGCCAGTGGCGATCGACAACAAAGTTTGCCCATCATATTTGTTGCAGGCCGCTATCGAGAGCTGGGACCGCGCACTGCAGCTCGGAGAGAAGTACGGGTATAGGAACGCGCAGACAACGCTGCTTGCGCCGACCGGCACAATCAGCCTGCAGATGGACTGCGACACGACAGGAATAGAGCCTGATTTCGCACTTGTCAAATTCAAGAAGCTCGTGGGCGGAGGATACTTCAAACTTATCAACCAGTCAGTCTCCCCTACATTGAGGCGGCTCGGATACACACAGCAGGAGATAACCGACATAATCCAGCACGCCACCGGGAAGAGCATGCTCAAAGGAGCGCCTTACATAAACGACTTCTCGCTCAAGGCAAAGGGATTCACAAACGAGGACATGGCAAAGGCGGAGAAGCTGCTTCCAAATCTTTTTGACCTGACTCAAATTTTCACAGTTTCCAACATCGGCACTGAAGCCGTCGGGAGAGTGGGCTTCGCTCCGGAGCAGTACAACAAGCCCGGTTTCAATTTGCTCAAGGAGCTCGGCTTCACTGACGCAGAGATAGAAGCTGCGAGCGATTACACATGTGGGACAGCGACGCTCGAGGGAACCCCGCACCTCAAGGAAGATCATTATCCGATTTTCGACTGCGCAGTGAAGTGCGGGAAGAAAGGGAAGCGCTACATCGACTACATGGCTCACGTGAAAATGATGGCCGTGACGCAACCATTCCTCTCTGGCTCAATAAGCAAAACGATCAACATGCCGTTCGAGGCAACAGAGAACGAAATAAAGAATGTCTACCTGCAGAGCTGGAAGCTCGGACTGAAGACAATCGCGCTGTACAGGGACGGCAGCAAGCTCTCGCAGCCGCTGTCGGCGCTTGCTGAGAAGGAGAAGGCAAAGAAGGAAGAGAAGGAAGTAATTGCCAGACCGATAAGGAGGAGGATGCCTGACGAACGTCGCGCGCTCACGCACAAATTCAGGGTCGGCAACCAGGAAGGCTACATAACAGTTGGCCTTTACGAGGACGGAAGTCCCGGCGAACTTTTCATGACAATGTCGAAGGAGGGAAGCACGCTGTCCGGCCTCATGGACGCGTTCGCACTTTCTATCTCGCTCTCGCTGCAGCATGGCATACCGCTGAAGTTCCTTGTGAACAAGTTCATCCATTACCGCTTCGAGCCTTCGGGATGGACAGACAATCCCCAGATACAGGTTGCGAAATCGCTCGTCGACTATGTATTCAGATGGCTTGCACTGAAGTTCCTGCCTGAGGAGGACTTGGAGAACATCGGGATAAATGCGATGAACAAACTGAATGGGAACGGTGGCGGCGAACTTACAGGCGCTCCGAAACTCTCCAAAGAGCCTGTCGACATCAAGCCGATAACGGAATTCACAAGAGAAGAGCAGCACGCTGTTTCCTACAATGTAGAACTTGAGAACCACACCGACGCAACCTCGTGCGGATACTGCGGATCGCTGATGATAAGGAGCGGCTCGTGCTATCTCTGCCTTAATTGTGGCGCAACAAGTGGATGTTCTTGAGGAAATCAGTTAAATCTTAAATTTTTAATATTACTCCTTAAAATTTCAACACAAACCTGATTATCGAATAAATTCCTTTCAGAAGCACGATCCATCCGATTGTCGAATAGAAACCGAAGAAGAGGCCGAAAGACATAAGGCCGAAAACTATTCCCACGACGACATCCACTATGCCCATCCAGTCGAAGAAGTAACGCATGGACCAGCTTGAAAGTAGCGAGAAAAGCCCCTTTATCAGGAAAATGAAAGCAAAATAGTTCGCAAAAACCGGGGCGTTGAGTAAGAGAAATCCGCCTGCCACCACGTCTATTACGCTCAATACTAGCCCGATTACCATAATTTAATGCAACCGAGTTAAGGATATAAAGGCAGCATGGACGCAACGTTTGCAGGGCTGGAAATCATTTCAGAATCTGGACCTGCTTCTTCCTTCTGGCGAATCCTTTCTTGTACACCCGCCTACTTTTCTTCTGTTTGTGTTTTGGATCCCCATAATCGTAAACATCGCCCATAAACAATCACCACTATTCATTTCCTCATTTCTTTAATTTTTTTACTCTGTAACCTTTTCCTACATCCTCGATTGCGTATCCAGCCTTCCTGATCTTTTCCCTTATCTCATCAGCTTCAGCGAAATCTTTGCGCCGCTTCGCTTCCTCCCTTGCTTTTGCCAGACCTTCTATTTCTTTCGGCAGCCTTTCCTCCCCCTCGTCAGAGAGGATTCCAAATATTTCGTCGAATTCTTTCATCAGCTTATGCGCCTTCTTACCTCCGCCTGTCTGGTTGACCTTGTGGACGAAATCGAAAATCACAGCTAGCGCCTTCGGGGTGTCGAAATCGTCGTCCATCGCCTCTCTAAATTTTCCCTTCGTCTCATCTAGCAAATTTTTTTCGAAATTGTCCTTTCCGCTTTTCACGTTTCTCATGAATTCATTCAGCCGCTCAAGACTATTTCTTGCTGACTCCAGGTTCTGCCTAGAGTAGTCAATAGGACTCCTGTAATGAGTCGAGATGTACCAGAACCTGAGTTCTTGCGGCGTCCATTCCTTGAGCGCGTCCCGTATCATCACGAAATTTCCGAGAGACTTTGCCATCTTCTGGCCGTTTACGGTAAGAAATCCTGTGTGCAGCCAGTATCTGACCAGAGGCTTCTTGGCGGACGCTGCCTCCATTTGGGCAATCTCCGCCTCGTGATGCGGAAATATCAGGTCGCGCGCACCGCCGTGAACGTCGTACTGCGGCCCGAAGAAATTTTCCGTAATCGCCGTGTCCTCAATGTGCCAGCCCGGCCTTCCCTGGAAGCCGAACTGGGAGTCCCACTTCGGCTCGTCGGGTTTCGACTTTTTCCAGAGCGCGAAATCGCCCTTGTTTTTCTTCCTCACGCTCTCGTCGATTCTAGATACCGAATCTTCTGCCTCGACGGTTGTCCTTCCGGAAAGCTTGCCATATTCCTTGAATTTCGACAGATCAAAATAAATCCCGTCATCAATCTTGTATGCAAATCCTTTTTTCAATAGAGTGTCGACCTGCTTCAGTATGGCACCGATGAAATCCGTGGCGCGGGCGTATTTTGTTATGCTCGTGACTCCCAATGCTTCCATGTCCTTGTAGTATTCTTTCTCCATTTTCTCGGCAAGTTCTTTCGGCGTTATGCCCGACTCTTTCGCCCTCTGGATTATCTTGTCGTCAAGGTCCGTGATGTTCTGAAGGTAGAAAACGTCGAAGCCGAGATGTCGAAGATATCTGACTATCACATCGAAATGCACGTACGTCTTGGCATGACCGATATGGGAATAATCATAGACAGTCGGACCGCATACGAACATCTTGATTTTATTTTTTTCAATTGGCCTGAAAATTTCTTTTTTTCTTGCCAATGTATTGAAGATTGCGAGAGCCATAAAAATCATTTGTTTTTATCTAGTATTTAGTTAGGAGCTCGGAGTGGGATTTGAACCCACAATCTTCTGCTCTGCAGGCAGACGCCTTGCCGGATTCGGCCATCCGAGCATCATCCATCCCCCATAATTTGTTTTAATTTATTCTATTATGCCGTTATTTTCCCTTACTTAAAAACACCATTGCTGAGATATTTCGCCCCTCCATCAGGAAATATTGTCACAATCGTCTTTCCTTTTCCCAGTTCTTTCGCCTTGCGCAACGCGATCGCAATCGCCGCGCCGGAGCTTATGCCAACGAACAATCCTTCCTTCTGCGCGAGCAGCTTTGTCATAGCCTTCGCCTCCTCGAGGCCGATGTTGATTTTTTCGTCGACGAAGCTTTCCTTGAAAATCGATGGAGCAAACTGCTCCTTCATGTTCCTCAACCCCTGGATGCTCTCTCCAAGGATCGGCTCTACTGCAATGATTTTAATGTCTTGATTGTATTCTCTCAGCCTCTTGCCTGCGCCCATCACCGTTCCTCCGGTTCCTATGCCTGCCACGAACATGTCGGCTTTTCCTCCGGTCTGATGCAGGATTTCCTTTCCGGTTGTCTCATAATGGACCTGAGGGTTTGCAGGATTGTTGAACTGGTCTGGCAAGAAGTACGTGCCAGGATTGTCCTTCGCCATTTCGTATCCGAACTTGATTGCGCCTGCAGTGCCTTTCGGCTCTTCCTTGCCGTTTGTCAGGATGAATTCAGCTCCGAATGCCGCCATCCAGTGCCTCCTCTCCTCGCTCACCGTGTCCGGCATTACGAACTTCGATTTATATCCTTTGATAGCCGCGACAAATGCGAGCCCGATCCCTGTGTTGCCTGATGTTGGTTCGAGAATGATCTTGTCCTTTGTAAGGACGCCCCTCTTCTCCGCATCCTCGATCATTGCCAAAGCGATCCTGTCCTTGACTGAACCGCCGGGGTTGTAGCCTTCGAGCTTGGCAAGAATGATTGCATCGTCCGGCCCTGTGAGGTTCATTATTCGGATAAGCGGCGTGTTCCCGATCAGCTCGAAGGGATTCTGAAAAGTTTTCGTCAGCTGCAGGATTTTGTCAAGAGTCTTAGGAGTAGAAGAAAAGTAGTGTCTTACTTTACTCAGTGCAAAGGCGCTCACTTATTTGCATTTTTCACACCTGTTACTCTTTTCTTTCTCACTGCATCTATAAAAGCCTTTCGAAACTGGCAAGCTTTTCTTTCCTACATCAGAATAAAATAATGTGAGCTACGTAGTAGTTTATGCAACATTTCCTAACAGAAAGTCAGCTGGCAAGGTTGTCAGGCACCTTGTCAAGGAAAGATTGATTGTTTGCGCCAATTCCTTCACGGTCGAGTCAGAATATTGGTGGAAAAAGAAAATAGAAAAAGCGAGAGAAGTCGCAACACTCATGAAGACTAGCAGCAAGAATTTCGCGAAAGTCAGGAAGGAAATAATCAAAATGCATCCTTACCAAGTTCCCGTTATCGAGAAGATAAAGGCAAGCGCAAATAGCTCTGCTGAGAAATGGTTGAAAAATTATTTAGAATGATTAGAATAATTAGAGTAGTGTCGGTCGAAATCGCGCAGCTTCATCTTTGCGGAAGAAATATGGCCCGCTGTTTTCTGGACTTTCACGACAAATTTGTCGGCGGCTTCTTCCTCATAGCTGCTGTCGTGGTTGAACCTTGCCACAATCGACAGCGGCGAGAAAACATTGAGTATTTGGTTCGAGAACTTGATGATGGATGACTTCTGCTTTATGTGCGCGAGCTCGTGCAGTACGACTGCCTCAGTTTCCTTCCTGTCTAGGATGTCGAAAAGGCCTATCGAGAGGAAAATGGCTGACTTGAAGCTCCTGAACGAAAATGCGACAGGCTCTGCCTTGTTGACGGTATAGATTTTCGGAGCTGAGATGTTCAGCCTTTTCGAGTATCTCCTGACGAAATCGTAAAGGCTGCCGTTAATTATCTCGTTCTTCTGATTCGTGAAAAGAAACATTGACGGGATGATGACAAATCCTGCTAGGGTGCTCGCGACAATCGTGGTAGGTATGCTGATTGATACGAGATGATAGATGTTGTTGTAGCAGCTGGCGCACGTGACACCACATGCGGCATTCGTTGTCAGCAAAACGAACGGGAAGAAGAGAGCAGTCAGGTGTGCGTAAATCAGGGAAACCTTCAGCTTTGTCGAAAAACGGAACCTGTTCATCATCGCGAATGTCAGCATTGCTGCCGCGAAGGAGAGAACAGTGAGTGCGATCTTGGTCTGATCAATCGGGATTCCTATAAAGCAACCCAGGCTCATTCCAATTTCACCTTCTTCTTAACAAACCTCTCGTTGAAGTAATTGACGGCTACGTCGCCGAAATTCTCAATCAGCTTGTTGACAGTTTCATGGAGAACTGAATTTTCGAAATCGCCTTTGGAAACTTTAGAGGAATAGATATAGTGCTGCCCGCCGCGGCCTGCCTGGACGCTTCTTGTGACGAACTTCTTCTTGTATAGTCTGTCTAGAATCACAGCGACACTCGTGAGCGCGACCTTCCTTTTGCCCTTCAATTTGTCGTATACGTCGCGTACCCTGACCTGCTTCTTAGTCCACAATATCTTCAATATGTCGGACTCCAAGGGGCTGAGCAGGCATTCCAGGCCCTTTCTCTTCAACCTGATTCTCGATACGTCTACCATGATAACGCTTAATTTTACTTGAAGGCAAACGCATAAATAGTTTTACAAGTTATGTAAATCTTTCGCTATTTTCACATCGGAAAAATACCATCTCAGATAGCAAAACTTTTGCTACATCATGAAAAGGGCGAAAAAAACACGTCGCCTTCGCCTAAGGCTTAAATAGCTTTAAAATCAAAATAAAACGTAAGTTTTACATTACTTGTAAAGCAAATGCAGGTATTCACATGCCAGCAAGAAAAACCAAAAGCAGCGGCGGAAGGAAAAAATGGCTGACCCACCTCTTCATTTACGCGCTCCTAATTTTCGTCGGCTACCAGATTTTTACGCTGATATTCGGGGCCGGAGCATTTTCTTTCGCTGGATTTAACGCGAAGAGTTTTCCGATTCTCGACAGCCTCGGAGGATTCGCGGTCCATTCTGGAGTCAACGGAGCCTCAGGCGGAGTGGGAAAAGTGAGCGGGCTGCCGCTGAACACCGACGGCTACAACAAGCTGCTGGAATACGACCAGACCATTCAGCTCACTGGAGACCAAAAGAACCAGTACGCAGGATTTGACGCTTTTATACCATGCTGCGGCTTCAAACTGACGACTGCGGACGAGAACCAGGATTGCAGGTGCGGACACCATATCGCAATCGCTGGGCTGATAAAATACGGGCTGACTCACGGAGCATCAAGGGCGGACATACAGGCCGAGATAAACTCATGGAAGCCTGTCTTCTATCCTGTTTGCAGCCAGCAGCCACAACTATGTGATCTACAATGACAATGAGAATCGACGAAATGAAAATAACTTTTGACGCAAAATTCTTGGACGGACTTGACATAGTGTTCAGTCAGGCGAAATACGTCGCATTGGCAGTCATCCTGGCCCTCGCAGTGGGCATTTTTTATGCAATATCCGTGAACCTTATTTACGTCCAGCCGATTATTTTCCTGAACTATTACAACCTGCTTTATGAAGGCCTGCCCAACCTGATAACCGGCCTCATTTTCCTAATTACAGTGCCGATTCTCGCAAGCCTCACGATGACGCTGCTGATTTACAAGACAAACCAGGTAAGAAACCTCAGCGCGGGCTACAAAGAGGCAGGAATCGGAGGCTTCGGCCTGCTTGTAGGAGTCTTCACTTCGGTTTGTCCGGAATGTGTGCCCCTGTTCCTCTATTACGCCGGGGTCACGTACGGAGTTTTCACTGCTTTGATATCTCCGTACCTCATTTGGATAAGATTCCTGGCCATAGCGGTGCTTGCTGTGTCGTTCTATTACGCCGCGAAGGAAGTCAATAGCATTTGTGCAATAAAGCCAAGAAGAAAAAATAGGGGGTGAATGAGTGCAGATAGAACTTAATTTGACAACATTACTGATAATCGCAATCCTTGCTCTGGCGACAGTGCAGACGCTGCAGCTGATCAGCCTATCGCAGATAGTTTCAGCATTGCAAGTCGGCGGAGGAGCAGTAGCTTCAGCGGCATCGTCGGCTGCGACAAGTGCGGCCAGCGCAGGAGTGGGTGCCTGCTAGGTTGCAGCAATATTAAGGACGAGAAGAAATTATTAGAAGCGCTCATTCGCAGTTAGGATGATGATACTGTGTTTGGAAGAAACAAGAGAACAAAGGTAATCGAACTTGCAAGTGGAAAGGAGAAGACAAATACGCTTACGAAAGTTATCCTAGCTTTGCTTTTCGGCGTTTTCCTAGTCGAAGTCTTTCTTTCATGGAACATAACTTCTACCATGAGTGAGAAAATACGCTCTGGAAACCTTAACTTGGTTGAGATTTCGGACAGCGCCTGCAGCGAATGCGCGAGTGCCAGTTCTCTGTCTTCCCTTATTCGAAACGATAACAGTACGAAAATTATATCCTCGAAGACGCTTGATTTCTCGTCTGCCGAAGCCAAGAGCCTGATTCAGCAGTACGGAGTGCAGAAAATTCCGGCTGTCATAGTCACTGGAGAGTTCAAGAAAGACAATGTCGTCTTTCTTTGGGGGCAGCTCAATGGAAGGATGCTCGACAACGGAGTCGTGCTCGAGGTCAATCCTCCTTATGTCAACGTGAGCACCGGAAACAAAGAGGGAGTTGTGAGCCTTACAACGATTGTCGACTCCGCGTGCACGGACTGCGTGTCCATGGACACTTTTGTCAGCTCGATGAAGCAAGCTGGCGTATATTTCTCGAGCCAGAAGACTTTGGAATATACATCCACTGAGGCTCAGTCACTGATTTTGTCGCAGGACATCAAGCGAATCCCGGCCATCGTATTTTCGAAGGACATTGAGGCTTATCCGGCAGTGTACCAATTCCTAACACAGACAAACGCGACGCAGAGGCAGGGATTCTACGCATATCACACGTCGACACCACCGTATCTGAACCTTTCAACCGGAATGATAAATGGAAGAGTTTCTGTTGTCTACCTCACCGATGCGGCATGCTCTTCATGCTACGATGTCACGCAGCACAGGGCAATACTTCAGAATTTCGGCGTGAAGGTCGTTAACGAATCGACTTACGACGTGAACAGCACTACGGGTGGCCAGCTGCTTTCCCAGTACAACATAACGAAAGTTCCGACAATCCTACTTTCTCCTGACGCTGCTTACTATGTCACCCTGAACCAGGTCTGGACGAGCGTTGGCACGGTCGCGACTGATGGGTGGTACATCTTCAGAGGCACAGAGCAGATGGGGACATACATGGATCTTTCTACAGGCAAAGCCGTGACTCCAGGAAAATAATTTTTTCATAGTATTGTAAAAAATAGTTGATTTTCATGCCGGCAAGAAAAACTGTGCAGAGGAAAGAACAGAAAAACATATTGAAGGAAAAAATAAGCTTTGATGAGAAAGTTTGGGAACTGTTGAAAAAAATTCCCAGAGGCAGAGTCACGACATATGGATTGATCGCCAGAAGGTTGGATTCGAAGGCGTACCGCGCAGTCGGCCAGGCGTGCAGGAGGAACGAGGACGCCCCGGCAATCCCATGCCATCGCGTCGTCGAGTCGTCAGGAAGGATAGGCAACTATTCTGGTGACGGCGGCACGAGGAGGAAAATCGAGCTCCTCACAAAAGAAGGAATCAGAATAAAGGGCAACAGGGTCGAGAATTTCAAAAAATTCTTGTACCGGTTCTAACCATAATCAAGCAGCTGCTCTTTCGTGATCGCTCCCTCTCTGAGGATCTGCTTTGATTCGACATCGAAGACAGTCGATGGTTTCCTGAACTTGCACATGCCATCATCAATCACCAAGTCGCACTTTTCTAGCACACTCGGATTGATGTCAGAAATTTTTATTGGATCTGTCTCTCCAGAGATGTTGGCTGAAGTCGAAGTGACAGGCTTTCCGAATCGTTCCAGAACTTTAATCATGAACCGGTTATCAGGAACTCTGACTGCGATTTTTCCGTCCTTGGAGACATATCTCACTTCTTTCCTCTGCCTGACGACCAGGGTCAGAGGTCCTGGCAGGAATTTCCGCGCCAATTCGAGGGAGAACTCATCCAGCACCACATATTCATCTGCCTGATCTATGCCCGAGAAGCATATCGAAAGAGGCTTGCCGAAATTTCTTCCCTTTATTTTGTAGATCCTTTCCTTCGCCTTTTCTGAAGTCGCGTCCGCGCCCAGGCCATAGAGAGTATCAGTCGGATAGATAATCACACCTTCGTTCTGCAGGACATCTATCACTTTTGAGATTTCTCCATCGACTGTTTTCAGGACTTCCATAAAATGCGAGGGGTGGGATTTGAACCCACGAAGGGACTAACCCATCAGGACCTGAACCTGACCGAATTGACCAGCCTATCGGACCCTCGCTCATTCCGTTTATTTACCTTCCGTTACCTCGAAATCAATGCAGACCTTCCATTTCCTTGGTGAATACTCACTGATTTTTCTCTTATTTAAAATCTTAAACGTTTTGCCAAGCCTTCTGCAGACTTCGTCTATCTGCTTCTCTGCCGGAGTAAAATCACTTTTGTCGACGAGCGTATAGAAATGGACTATTCCCTTTTGGTGCAGGCAGAGTATGGCCTCATCCAAAAACTCTGAAGCTCCCAGTGGTAGCGGCATCAGCACACGGTCGCATTTGCTGTAAAAATTCTTCGCGGCTTCTTTCACATCGCCCATGATTGGCATGACCTTGTCGGCGATTCTATTTATCCTCAGGTTCTGCCTCATGTATTCAACGGCGTCTGGATTAATTTCAATCGCAAAAATTTTACTTATGTCAGGCTGCTCGACCGCTATCGCCACCGCGTACGCACCGATTCCAGAGAAGAAAACCATCACAACCTCGCCTCTCCCTACCTGCTGCGCGACCTTCAGCCTTTCCGTGCCTTCCCTCGCTGAAAAATAAGCCTTCTGCGGATCTATTCTCAGCAGATATCCGTTTTCCTTGTGCAGGACTTCCGTATCTTTGTCCCCGGCAATCAGCTCGTAATCCCTTGTCCTAAAATCTCCCTTTCTCGCAGAAATTTTTTCCAAAACAGACTTTATGTTTTTGTTCAACCTCATTATAGTTTCTGCCACTATCGATTTCCTGTCCTTTATTTCATCAGGAATTTCAACAAGCGCCACAAATTTATTGCCGCTGCCAATTATCTCGAAGGAATTTGGCGCATACTGCATCTCCTCGGCCCGCAAGACTTTCCCAAGAACAGATTTCAGATCATTCTTCATCGAATCATTTCTCATTTCTCTTTTGACTGAATAACGATCATGCTCTTGTCGTCCTTGTAAATCGTCGGGCGCCCTGAGGCCTTCTTCAAAATCGCGGAGACGATGTTGCGAGGAATTTTGTTTTTCTTAATGATTTCGTAAATCTCGTCCTTGTTCATTACGTCGGTGATTCCGTCGCTCAAAATGACGACGTACAGACCGGTGCCGAACTTCTCCTCGCTGTAATGGACCGAGATATCTTCCTGACCGATGGCCTGACTTAGCGAGGCAGTTCCGAACATCCTGTCGCTTGCCGTCATGCGAAAAATCCTCTCCCCGTTAGCGATGTAAAGGGGAGAATCGCCGACATTCGCGATTTTTATCAGATTGTCTGTTACGTGAGCAGCAGTAAGTGTCGTATAGCCGACAGATTTTTTCTCTCGGTCCTTCATTATCTGCTCGTTGATTTTCTGGAACGAGTCGCGCATGTTGCCTTTGAAGAAATCTCGTAAATACCTGCACGACTTGATGGCGGCATCCCTTCCTCCGTGTGGATGTGTCACGCCGTCAGCGATCGCGAATATGTTCTTCTTTTTGTCAACCAGCATCGAGTCTTCGTTCTCCTGATGATCATCGCCCTTCATGCTCTTCCCGAAGACGGACAGCTTCATCGACAAAACCTCATAAATATCTTAGTTCTAAATTGAATTATGCTTTCACTTGTAGGCCTCGGACTGAATGACGAGAAAGATTTGACACTGAAAGGACTGGACATTGCGAAGAAGGCAAAAAAAGTCTACATCGAACTTTACACCGGATACTGGCACGGAAATCTAAAAAACCTTGATAAAATTGTCGGAAAGAAAATATCTGTTCTGAAGAGGAAAGACTTAGAGGACGATTCTGGAAAAATCCTGGCTGAAGCGAAGAAATCAGACATCGTAATTTTTGTGCAGGGAGATCCCCTAGTCGCGACTACACACGGCTCATTGATCCTTGATGCCAGGAAAATGAAAATCAAGACAAGAATTATCCACAACGCGTCCATCGTTTCCGCGATCGCCGAGACTGGTCTACATTTGTACAAATTCGGGCAAATCGTGACGATTCCTTTCCCTGAAAAAACTAATGGGATTCCACCTCAGTCGGTTTATGACATCATTTCTAGAAACAAGCTTGCCGGACTGCATACCTTATGCCTGCTTGATGTTGTTGCTGACGAGAAAAGATACATGCTTCCTCAAGATGCTGTGAAAATTCTGCTCGAGCTAGAAAAAAAGAATGGAAAGAAAGTTTTCACTGAAAACACGGAAGTTATTGTTGCTGAAAAATTAGGCAGCGACAAACCGATAATCAAGTACAAGAGAGCTGAAGAAATGTTAATATTGAAGTTCGAAAGCTATCCTGCAGTTCTGATAATCCCTGGCAAATTACATTTTACAGAAAGAGAATTTTTTGGAAAGAAAAATTAATTTATCAGCTTGCAGATTTAACTTTGCCAGATTCTACAGCATGTTTTAGAGTTTCTTCTTCTGGTTTAGTCAACCACCAAATTACTAGAATGGTCAGGAACACGATGATCAAAATGACGATGTCTTGATCCGACAACCCTAGGCCGAAACCACCGCCGCCCGAAATATTAATGCCCGGAAAGATAGAAAGGCCACCGCTGGAAATGAACGCGCCGAGAACCAGCAAAACCCCCAACAGAAGCGCGATTGGGAGAATAAATTTTAGTTTTTTGATATCGCCCAGTTCATGGCCTGAAATCGCTACCAGTACGACGAAAACCATTCCTAATCCTAGAAGAGTGAAGAGCGTCAGAGAAATGTCTGTGAAGAATGTCGACAGAAACTGTGCCAACGTGGTTCCGACAGGTGTGTAGCCAATGACGAAGAATGCGAGAGCGAGTGAGATGATGAGATTTATATTGCGAGATTTGAAGATGTCTATCTTCTGAAGGATTCCGTAGAAAACCGCGAATGTCAGCACAAAAGGCAGGTAAAACTCGAAAAATCCGATGTTCTTTGCGATTCCCAGCAAATCTGTGAACGATGCCATTTAATCAACCTCTCGACGTCTAACCTAAACCTAACTCTTTTTAGTTATAGCCGAACCTCCGACTATGAAAATTATCGTTATCACGAGAAGGGCTGCGAAAATAATAAGCGTCATTGTGTCGTTGTCCAGTCCTGCCGTCCCTCCGATGCCGCCCGGGATGAAAATGTTTATCAGGCCGCTTGAGATTAATATTCCGAGCCCGATGATCAGGCCAATGACAAGCGCAATGCCGAGATATCCCCTTCCAAGCTTTTCAGCCAGGTACTTCGACAGGTCCGGCGGAGCGAACATGCCGACCACGATGAGACTCACCATTATGACCAGAGTCGCGCTCAATCCCTGCACGAAGAAAGTGGCAAGCTGCGTCTGGAAATCCGTCAGGCCGAGAATTATCGGCGCTGACCATACCATGAGAGAGGCAACGATGGAGATGACCGCGTTGACTGCGACGTTCTTCTCAGGATCGCCGAAAATCTGCGACTTTCGTAGGGCCCCGTAAAAAACCGCCGACGTGAGCATGAAAGGCAGGAAAAACTGGTAGAAACCCAAGTCGTTAAGTCTCAAAATGACGCTTTCAAACGGACTTGCCATATCAAATTCCTCTTAATTCACCTTAATTTCCCTTTAGTCCTCTTTAAACCCCTCTCACTCCGATTGACGCCGCGACCAGTATGACGACGATAAATAATATTAAACCTGCGCCGATAATTAAGACATCTGTGGGAGGGCTTCCTGTGTTCTGCCCGCCACCGCCGCCAGTGTTCGATGGAGGCATGAAGGCCGCGATCATCGTCGTGACGAGGCCTGAAGTCACGAAGAGGCCGATTGCAAGGCCGATCATGACCATGAGCGTGCCTCTCCTCGTGAAGGACTCTGCAAGCATCTTAGGCATGTCGGGATAGAAGAAGCTGGCCGCGATGAAGCCAATCATGAGGAAGATTATTATTACGATCGACTGAGTGAAGAATATTGAGAGTGGATTGACAAGGGAAATTCCTGTGAGGAACGGGAAGATGAATATGAAGAAGGCCATTATGAAAGCTATCACGCCGTTTATGACGTCGGAGTCCCCGAAAATCTTCGCCTTCCTAAGCACCGCGTAGATGATCGCCGCGAAAAGGAAAAGCAGCATGGCATTGAGTATGCCCATGCTCAGGAGCCTGCTGATGATCGGCGCGAATATGTCCTGGGCGAACGCCGACGCTGACAAGACTGCGAACGAAAGTATCAGGGAAATTATTGTCAAGCTTATTTTTCTCATTTTTATCTTCTATTCCTAATTTATGTTACTAAAAATTTAAGGTTAGGTTATTCGAATCTAGTCTCCCATTGCACTTTTCTGCTGTTCTTGCACGACTTTGAGCTCTTCCTGAAGTTCGATAATATGCCTTGTAATCAGTTTTTTCTTTTTATCATCACTTTCGGTCTCCAATTTTCCTCTCAATTTTGCAATTTCTTTTTGAAGCCTCTCTATTTTTCTTCCATATCCCCCGCTCTCATAGTAAATATCTCTGCTCCTGCCTACTGCCCAATTGATTAGTCCGAAAATGAAGACTAGTATGAATATGACCGCAGCCAGGGTAGTGGTCGACTGGAAGAGGAAGTTGGTGAAGACATCAAAACCGCCCGTGAAGAAAAGAGTGAGGGTCAGTGCCGCCGCGAGGACCGTGTTTATCTTGCTGTTGAACAACCTCAACGAGGAGAGCAGGCCCCAGAAAATAGCGAAAAGTATTATGAAAGGTAGGACGAGCGTGTAGATGAAATTATTCGGAAGAGTTGGAAAAAAATCTGATATTGTTGGCATTATGCCGCCCTCCTTACTGCTCTCATACGTTCTTCGATGTCGGTGGTTTCTTTGTGAATCTGATTCAGTCTGTTCTCAATTGCTCCTCTTCTTTGATCACTTGCATTGGTAGCAAGTTCCTGCATCAAGTGCCTTTTCTCAACATTTTTTCTTTTCAATTCCCTGTACAGGTCATTAATGACCTTTCCCTGAGTTCTTGCGACGCTTACTTGATTGTACCAGCCCCAGCTCGAAGCGACCCCCCACAAGACAACACCCAGCATGAAGACGATGCCGAACACGATGGCCGCGAAGGCTGCGCTGAACGCGTACAAATTCACGACGATGAAAGTAAGAACTCCTGATGGTAGAAGGAGCATGGCCATTGCGAACGCTAGGACGATGTTCACTTTGTTTGGAGCGTGCCTAAAGATACGCAGCTCCTTGAAAAGGCCGTAAATGACGGTGAAGACGGCTATGAATGGCAGAATAACATACCAGAACACTTGCGGCACTCTCAGCCATTCCGGCGGAAGGCCTGGAAACATAAACTGCGCCAAGGCGTCGACGTCAAAACCGCCGCCCAGATATTTGCTTAGGTCAAAATTCTGCTGAGCGATGACAGGGGAAGCGGCGATTAGAGTTGTGAGAGCGATGAAAAAAGCAGTTCCCCACGTTTTCAGACGCATAATTAATAATTTTCATTCCGAAAGTTAAATGCGTTGAATGCTCGAGGCAAAATTGCGGATTTTCGCTGCAATCGAAAGATTTAAATATACTCCTTTTGAGTAGTAAATTGATTAAAATGGCAAGGAAACAAAGAAATCCAAGACAGCCTTCTACAGGCCCAATGCCTGCTGTAGCACAAGCCGCGCAGGTGCAGCGACCACAGCCTCGCGAGAAAATTACAGGTTTTAATCCTGAGGAAATAAGCAAAAAAACAAGTCATTTGGCGTATCAAGTAGCTGACGAGACAGGATATCTTGACGGCTGGTATAGAATGCTTTTCTTCGAATCCAACAGAATTGGAAGCGCAGTTCATAACAAATTCATACGCGGAGTAGAGGTTGAGAACGACAAGACTCTTGGTGATCTCTTATACGTTGGTAGAAGCAACTGGGACAGATTCATTGTCTCTCCTTACAGACATTTACCTGTAATCCCTGTTCAAGGCAACAAGGTGACAGTCAGCCCTTACGTTGCTTTTGTCAAGGGATTGATATACTATGACGATGCCACTCACAAATTCGCGCGCCATCAGAAAGCCAGAGTCTGCCATGCAGGCCTCCCAGGCATAATGAGACTCGATGTGGATTTCGACATTGAGACTGGAGACGTATCGCAATACTTGCAGCTAAAAGACGCAATCACTAGAAGGAATTACAGAGTAGCATTGACGCATCCTGTTGTCGCTATGAGAGCTCCTGTCGACGTGATAAGAACAATTTATTCACGCCCAGAATTCACTCATCCATCTGTGACAACCGCAATTTATGCACCGTGGGATATAGAACCTGCTTATTCGATCTCACAGCCACGATTGGATCCAACTCGCCCAGTAATGGTCGGAATGGTCCCAAATCAGGCACCTGTAAACATTTAACGCAGGCAAAAAAGTCAGAAAAAAATTCTTCTTTATCCATATCCCGCAGTCTTCAAAGCCGGGATTCTCGCGCGAAGTCTCCTATTCTCATCTTCTAATTTCATCACTTGATCTTGCTTTCCTTTGTCATTGCTATAATTCGGATCCCTCATCAAGCCATCTATGTCTGCTTCATTCTTGCGAATTTGGTTGTTTATATCGCTAATGACGTTGGTCGTTGATTTGGCAATCTGAACCTCGCTTATTTGCCCAAAAGTCATTCTGAGAGTGGTGCCAGCTGCCCAGAGAATGACTCCGATGAAGAAAACGACTCCGAAGGCAAGAGCTGCGAAAGCTGCATTGAAAGAATAAAGATAAAGAACGGCCTGGATTAGCCAGCCGCTCGGAAGAGTCATGCCTGCCATCGCGACCGCGATGACGCCTCTGACCCATTTTGTGTATCTGAATATTCTCAAGTCAGAGATGATTCCATAAACCACAGCGACAATGGCCACAAATGGAAGTATCAGGTAGTAAATTATGTTCGGGAAAACAAGCCATTCATTAGGAAATTGGTTATTGCCAACAATGAATTCTACCCACGGCCTGAGGCTCTGGGAATTGCCGAAGTTGAACTGGGCGTAAACTGCAGGAAGAATGAGGTTCAAAGAAACAACAACAGCCAGAATCGACCAAAACGCCTTGAATTTCATACTATCTAAAACTATGTTCTTTTCCTAACTTTATATTTTTACATTCTTGCGAAAAGCCATCTAAAACCCGAATATCGATAGGTATGGCAGTATGATAAAATACGCGGCATAAACTATGGCGACAGCTATAAGTTTCCACCAAATCCTCATGTCCATCATCGCGACGATGAGAGCCACGATGCTGAAGGAAATGAAGAGCGCCTTGCTGAGCAGGACGTTAGGATCTGTGCTGAAGCCTATCTGGAAGATGAGTATTGCGACTATGAGGAAGGAGATGATTCTGCTAGGCCAGTCCTTCAGCTTGAACATTATGACTCCGGCAAGTCCGAGCCAGATGCCGATTGAGCCGATTTTGGTCGAAAAAACGAGGAAGCTTGCCATCGCTACGCCTATTAGGTATCTCGCGACTGGAGAGTTCGTGAAAAGTTTTATCCTTGCCAAAAAAAGGCCGAACGCCCATGTCAAGAAGAAAACAGGGAGTATGATGTTGAAAATCAAATTCAGCGGTGCCTGTATCAGGTCCTGCACCGAGATGAGGTTTGTCAAATCATTTACACTTACCATGAAAATTCTAGAAATTAATTCGATTTTCAAAGAAAAATAAGCAATAAAAATAAGCACTCAGAATTAGGCTTCTCTCTTGAGTCTTTCCACGAGGTCGCTCAACGCGCGGACCGACTCAATCATCGGCGGAAGAGTGTCCTTGAAAGCTTTCTCGAGTGCGGACAGCCTCATGTCGACGTCCTGGAGAATGTCCTTCCAAGAGTCCATCTTGTTCAAGATCTGCTGCTGCTCACTCGTCCTTGTCTGCGAGAGCGAGCTCAGCTGGTCGTATGCCACTGCCATCCTCTTCTCTAGTTCCTGATAGCGTATCGTGAACTCCTTGACCTTGTCATCGATCTCGCTCATCCTCTCCTTGACGAGGTATTCGACGTATTCCTCTGTCCCGTATGACTGTTGTTGAGGCTGCTGACCCTGCTGCATTTGCTGCACTGGCCATTGCTGGGTAGGATATTGCTGCTGCCATTGCTGCATCTGTGGCTGCTGCGCCCATGCCTGCTGAGAATAATCCTGGGGAAGAGAAGTCTCAGGCATTTCAGGCGGAGCGGCTATTGTCGGCTGGAATGATTCGAGCTCTGGAAGCACTGCCATGCTCTGCTCTTCCATTTTCGGAGGGGTGACTCCGCCGACTCCCTCCTTCAACGCCTCGGTGAGGGCTTTGTCAATCTCGTCCGCAGAAAAGCCATCCTTCCTCAGCGCATCGATCATGTCGGGCTCGCTGAAACCCTTTGACGCGAGGTCTCGGACGCGGTCGATAGGAATTCCGCCCTTTCCAGAAACAGCAATTTTTTCGGGTTCCTTCTTCTTGAAAAACAGCATCAAACCACTACTAATTATTTGAATTTTCGGCTTTTAATAATATCCTCGACGCTCATTCAATTCGTATCGCTTCATATCGCATGCTTTTTGATTTTCTCTTCGATCGCCCTGTCGAGCTCGTCCCTGGTTATGAACTTCGATTTTATCGGGTTCATGATGTCTATGTACGTCTCGAGCAGCTTGAGCTCCGACTTGCCGGCGGTCTTTCCCAGTTCCTTGTTGATTCTCATGAGCTCGCTCTCTATCCCTGTGAGCCTGTCAGCAATTCCGGTGATTTTGGCAATCATCCTCTCCAGGCTGACCCTTATGTCATCCATCTGCGCGATCGCCGTGGACTCGAGAGACTGCAGTTGCTGCTCGAGCCTGTCGATCCTCTGCTCTATGACCTTCATCCTTCTGCTCTCCTCGTTCATCCTTCTTGACACTTCTGAAGCCATGCCGCCGAAATCCGTCTGGGGCTGCTTTTCGAAGAGGTTTGCCATAGTGACTATAAAGAATTTGTTTCCTAAGAATAAATTTAAATTAGATGTTTACATTCCGGGAGGCCCTGTAGGAGGTCCTGTATTAGCATGGCTGTGGATTACGACGTAGTGGAGAACACTGTAAGGATAAACGCGATGAACTGGATCATCGAGCCGAGCGTGGAAGACTCAGAAGCCACGATGGCCATTGTCATCGACGTACTCCAGCAGGTGAAGAACGCCGAGCGGGTAATACTTGCCGAGACGAGGGAGTACGAATACGACTACGAACAGGTGAAGATGCTTGCCGAGATAGGAAACCTACAGCAAAAACTCTTGAACGAGACGAAGATAATCTCGCTCGACAAGCTCGGGCCGCCTGAAGCGGAGAAGCTAAAACCGGCAAGGGTGGCAGATCTCCAATTTCTGCTGTTGGAAGTTTTGAGAAAAGATCCTCTGGGCGCGTATGACAAGATAAAGAGGATGATCGCGCATGAGACGATTTCGGCAGAAAAGACTCCTCCGACATTGAAAAAAATTCACACTGATTATATTCAGAATTCCCTGCTTCCTTTCCAGAAAGCGCTTGAGGGCACTGTCCTCATCTCACGCGTGAAGCCCTTCCTCGAAGGATACAAACTCGGAGATCGCCGTCTGTACAGAGAAATTTTCCATCCGCTCATAAAACCGAACTTCATGCTGACGCGATATCAGATAATGCCGCCGAAGAGCGGACAGCGCCTTGAGAAATACCTTCTTCCTGGAGGGATAACTGTTGAGATTTTCAAGATGCCTGAGAAAGTCAGGAACATTTATCACATAACGCCTCCCGAGTTCCGCCTCACAGAAGTCAAGTACACGATTCTCGACAGCGCAAGACGATATCTAGCCGAGCATAAGCCGACCGAGAGCGAATTCACGGAGCCCGATAAGGCGCGCGAGCTTTTCTTCAACATCGGCCGTGACCTCGTGAAGGAAATCGCGAAGAGCATGAACGTTGATTTGACAAATCAGGAGATAGAGGAGCTCGCCACGATTCTTTCGCGATACACTGCTGGTTTCGGAGTCTTGGAAATACTTCTTGCAGACGACAAGATTCAGGACGTGTACATCAACTCGCCTGTCGGCCTCAGTCCGATCTATATATTGCATGCCGATTTTGAGGAATGCGAGACGAACCTTATCCCGACGCGAGACGACGCGGAGGCGTGGGCGACGCGCTTCAGGCTCTACAGCGGAAGGCCGCTGGACGAGGCGAACCCCGTGCTCGACACTGAGCTGAATGTTCCTGGAGGAAGGGCAAGAGTCGCAGCGATAACGCGAACGCTTTCACCAGAAGGTCTCGGCTTTGCATTCCGTCGCCACAGGGACAAGCCATGGACGCTCCCACTTTTCATAAACGCCAACTTCATCGACCCACTTTATGCCGGAGTTATGAGTTTCATCATAGACGGCGGCCGTTCAATTCTTGTAGCAGGCGGAAGAAGCAGCGGAAAGACTTCTCTTCTCGGAGCTTTTATGGTTGAGCTTATGAAAAAATTCAGGATAATTTCAGTCGAGGATACACTCGAGCTTCCCATCGTTGCTTTGCGCGAGCTGGGATTTGATGTAGAAAGAATGAAATCACGATCAGTCATAACAAGAGTGGAGGCAGAACTTCCTGCTGACGAAGCGTTGCGAACTGCTCTGCGTCTCGGAGATTCTGTTCTCATCGTTGGCGAGGTCCGTTCGGTCGAAGCAAAGGCCCTTTACGAAGCGATGAGAATCGGCGCTCTTGCAAACGTAGTTGCAGGAACAATCCACGGTGAATCTGCTTACGGAGTTTTCGACAGAGTTGTCAATGATCTGGGTGTTCCAGTCACGAGTTTCAAAGCGACTGATATAATCACGATAGCTGGAATCCTGCGTTCGCCTGACGGAATCCACAGATACAGGCGCGCGCTTGACCTGACCGAAGTGAGGAAGCATTGGAAGACAGATCCGGTCGAGGAAGGAGGCTTCGTCACTCTCATGGAATATTCAGCCCGCGAGGACCGCATGAAGCCGACAGACGTACTTGTGGACGGCGAGAGCGTGGTGCTGAATGACATAGCGAAGAGGGTGAGGGAGTGGCACGGGCATTGGGATGCCGTGTGGGACAACATCCTGCTCAGGGCGAAGATAAAGAAGACGCAAGTCGATTACGCCCTGAGGTACAAGAGGCTGGACTCACTCGAGGCGGACACGGTCGTGGACAGCAACGAGATATTCCATCTCATCTCAGACCAAGTGAGGCAGGAGGTCGGAGGACTCGATTCAAAGATTATTTTCGACAAGTGGCTCGAATGGTTCAAGGGCAGACTGAAGGAGAAGCCCGAGACCAAGCTGGCGATGGAAAGAATCGGGCTTACTTAAGCTTGGTTAATTGTGTTGATTTTTAGAGGCAAAAACCAAAATTAATTAGTGGTAAGGCAATGGAACAGAGGCTCTCCAAGGAATACGAGGAATTTCTAAAGGAATTCCGGCTTAGGAAGATGACTTTCTACGAGGCCCTGTGCGCATCCTTCGAGCCGCTGGTGCCGCTCGATCCGCCGAACGCCGCAAAAATTAAAGAGGCAATAAATTTCGCGCACATGAACCTGACGCCGAGAGGGCCATTCGCGCTTTCTATATTCTTCATCATCCTTTTCCCTGCTTTCTTCTTCAGCATCGGCTATCTGCTGGGAATACTGACGGCGGCTTACCTGGTCTTGATAATGACCTTCGCGGTGGCGATTTTCTGGTACCTTTATTCGCTGCCCCTGACGATGGCCACGTCATTCCGAATTAAGGCGAGCAGCGAGATGGTCCTCGCGATAGTCTATATGACTATTGCGATGAAGATTGTTCCGAACATCGAGTATGCGATAAAATTCGCCGCAACGAACTTGAAAGGAGCTCTCGCAAGGGACCTGAAAAAAATTCTCTGGGATGTGTATACCGGAAAACAAGTCTCGATGCTGGACGCCCTCGACCCATTCATGGAGAAATGGAAGCGAGAGAACGAGGAATTCACAAAATCAATCTTCCTGATAAAGTCGGCATTTTTCGAGTCATCCGAAAAAAGAAATAAAATTCTTAACGAATCGGTAAACGTCGTGCTCAGCGGCACGAAGGACAGGATGAAGCATTACGCTCAGGACCTGAAGGCGCCGCTTACAGTGCTGAACGCCTTAGGAATCCTCCTTCCGGTGGTCGGTCTCGTCTTTTTCCCGATAATGACTCTGTTCCTTCCGCAGCTGATACAGCCTCTGTTCCTCGTGATCGGGTACAACATCATGCTGCCGATCGTCATCTACTGGATAATGAAGACTTATCTCGAAAAAAGGCCAGCCACATTCCACCAGCCGAACTTGAGCCGCCATCCGTCCTTCAGAAAAGAGAGATACATGACTTACCTCAAGATCGTTTCGATTGTACTGCCGCTTGCAGTCGGGGCATTTAGCGTTTGGCAGATTTTGCTGGTTCCAGCAGACAAGCCAGTGAATTTCTCCCTGATTATCTATTCACTTGCGATAACATGGGCTGTCTCCGGAGGAATAATAATTTATACAATCTTCTCGACGATAAACAAATTGAAGACGCGCGACGAGGTCGTGCAGATAGAGTCCGAGCTCGGGGAGGTCTTGTTCCAGCTTGGAACCCAAATCACGAGAGGGATGCCGATTGAAAACGCGCTGAAGGAGACTCTTCCTAGAATCAGAGAGCTGAAGATTTCCAAGATGGTCGAGAAGATTCTGTACAACATAGAAACGTTTGGAATGACATTCACTGCTGCGGTGTTCGATCCCGTTGCCGGAGCAATCAACTATTATCCGTCAAACCTCATCGAGGCTGTGATGAAAGCCGTGACCGAAATTTCCAAGGGAGGGATGGCCGTGCTGTCAGACACCATGCTTTCGATATCCACTTATCTGAAGAACATGCACGACGTCGAGGAGGAGTTGAAGGAACTACTCGAGGACATCGCGTCTGAGATGAACATGCAGGCCCTTCTGCTTGCCCCGATGTCTGCAGGAATAGTGGTCGGCCTCACGGCCATGGTGCTCAGGCTCATACAGGTACTGGGAGCGTATGTCACCAAGCTGCAGCTCCAGTTCCAGAACTACGGACCGCTCGGCAATATCGGCGGCGGGATATTCGGATCTTTCCTGCAGCTGGAGGACATAATCCCGATCCAGACGTTCGAACTCATAGTAGGATTTTATCTCGTGGAAGTCGTCTCGATGATTTCAATCTTCATGAGCATAATAAGCCACGGCGAGGACAAGTTGCTGCGCAGTTACAACCTGGGCAAGCTGCTGCTCTACAGCATGCTGATCTACACTGGGATACTGCTAATGATTTATTTCACGTTCACCTCGTTCCTGCCTCTGGATGCCTTGGTGAAAGGAGTGTAAGATTGTTATATGCATGATGTGCCAACAACAAACGTAACAAATGTAACAAACATGCGAACGAGAAATGGAATAATGGGAAAGGGAATGACGATGCTGGCAGTCCTAGTCTTCATCATCCTTGCACTCATGATTGTTTTATTTGTTTATTTCGGCTATGATGTAATTAAGACGCTTTTTGAAAAAGGACTGAGGGGAGTGTTTTCATGAAATACAGCAAGAAAAAAAATAGAACACACCCGAAAGCGATCGCAATTCCGAAGATTGCGGAATTCGTGCTGCTTGCCGTGGGACTGATTATTCTCGTTTTCGTCGTTGTGACTCTGTTTCCCGGAGTGTCCGCAAGCGTGAAGAACATCGGCCTCGAAGTCAAGAAGCCCATCTGCTGCGGCATCCTAAATTGCAAGCCGGCTACCCAGGGCGGAGGTTCGTCGTTCACGCAACCTGGCGGGGCGGTAGTATGCAGCGTACTCTGCTTCGGAGTCTGCGGCTGACAAAAATTGCTGAAAGAGTGATTGGATGAAAGGAGAACTGCCCATAGGTTATGTCGCCAAGTTAATCGAGCTTGTAATAGTCATAGTAGTCATCAGCATCGTGCTTTTCATGACAGTGCCTCAGGTTGCTGCATGGATAACCAACAATGTCCTCAACCCGCTGACAGGGCAAGGGGTCCCGCTGGGGTCAGAGGAGTCGAAGACGCTCGAGTCTGCGGTGAAATGTGCCTACTACAGGTGCACTGCTGGATGCGAATCGCCCACCGTCAAGAACATCGACGACATAGGGACCAAGAGGTGCTACGAGGATTACTGCAAGAACTATCAGGACGCGAACGGGAAAGTGTGCGGAAGCAACGCTCAGTCGCATCCAATCGTGGTGACTCTCCTCAACAACCAGTTCATCGACAAAGGAAAGATAAAGAAGGACGATTTCGGATTCTGCATGATTACGGTGGACGGATGCAACCCGGCCAACGGGAAAGGCTGGATTTACATAGACAAGGGAGGCACCACCGAAAAGGCCTGGGAAGAGGAGAAATGTACGATAGTCCCGATCATCGGGGAAATCTCCGGATACAGCAGAATGGTGATAAACGCCGGCATATACAATGTGTGGACGAACGACGCTGGCGGCACCGGAGTCTGCCCCAAGAGCTAGTTTATTTAAATAGAAAAATCAAATTATTTTCAGGAAGCAGATAGACAAGGTAGAGCCAATGAAGAACAGAAAAGACACGAAGGGCGCTTTGCCAGTTCCTTACATAGTTGCTCTTGTCATCGCCGTGGTTGTCATCGCTCTCCTGGCAATCTTGTTCTTGAGCTCATACATCCAGTCCAAGGAGAAATCTTCTGAGATAATTTGCCGCGCCAAGGAGATTGCTTACTGCACTGCCTGGGCGGCGACCGGATATAATCCAGACAGCATGCCAGAAAAGAAGCTGTTCAGCGAACAAAATCCGGACTGCGCAACCTATGCGTGGGCAAAAAGTGTTTCGAAAGGCGTATGCGTATGCTTGCTGAATCCGCTGGATTCGTCTTGCCAAAACAGGGGCACAAACGCGTAAATCCTGTTTTCTTGAATCATTGATTGAACCATTGAATCATTGACTTATCGGCCAAAGTTCAATTAAAATGGCTTACAAATAATTAATATGGCCATTGGGAAGGGCGTTGCATCGCATGTCCTGGGAATAGTTCTGATCATGGCTGTTCTCATGTTTTTCGCCCTGCTCCTGGTCTACAACTGGGTCATTACCACAAACCAGCAGGCCACGGAGACGCTCTGCACAGCGAAAATACTGAACTACTGCACGGACTGGTTCACAAACGGGTTCAAGGACAGGCCATGGAACTGGGACGACAAGGGGCCGCAGGGATGCGAAAAATTCCATGTGACCCAGCCGGTGAGTTCGGACGATTGTAAAGCTTTAGTTGGGATAAAATAAAATTATAGTATGAAGCATTTTGCAAGAATTTTCCTAAGATTTTCCCTAAGATTTTCTAGAATTTTTCCTGAAAGAAGGTCGAAGGGCTTTGAGAATGTTGCCAATGTCATGGGCGCGGTTTTCATCACCGCCATAGTCATTTTCCTCTTCTACTACATTTTCCCCCTCTTTTTCGGAGACATGTTCAAGTCGATAGCCCTCTCTTCGGCGGAGATTGTGACACGAGACATGGCAGGCTTCGTGTCGGTGAGCGGAGTCGCGCCGAACGAAATACGCATAAAGTACAACCCCTCCTCATCAACTTTGTATAACGTATCAATCGCAAACAGAGTGGTGAAAGTGGCGATTTCTTCCGGAAAACTCAACAACAACGAGATCGCATCTTCCAAAACCGCCGTCGACAACCTCACGCAGCAAATCAACAACGACAATTCATTCGTGATATCGAAGAACATCAAGGCATCGACTGATCAGAATGGGAACAAGATTTTCAGGCCTGTCTATTCCGTCATCGGAACGTCGAACCTCGGGGTGAAATGAATGATACAGAAAAGAAAGAACAGAACGCGGAGAAAGGGAATGAGGATGAAAGGAGTATCGATGGTCTTCATAATGGCCATGGTCGCCATGCTCGGCCTGGCAATAAGCATCGCGATATTCTTCCTGTTCTACGGACAGATGTTCGTCATCATACCGATCATAAAAGAAAATGAAATCCAGAGGCATTCTATAATTTTGGCAAACCTCTTCATGAGCTCAGACAAACTTGCGTATTCGGACGGCTATCGCTCTTACCGCGCCGTGCTCGACAAGTCGAAGCTTGACAAGGAGATGGTCAATCAGGGAAACGCGCTATCTTTTCTTAATATTTTTCATCAGACTGATCTTTTTAAGGAAATAAGCTATCCGAATTCAGTCGTCACTCTTGCGGTTGTCGATAACGATAATGGCAACAGCTGGTATGTTTCAGGCACCGGGCAAATTCAGGGCGAGGGTACGTCGGTTCAGTCGTACTTTGAGTGCATGGTGTCACACATAAGGCTTGATCCGGCTTCGATTTTCCGTGCAATGAGACCTACAGGGCCGCCAATTGCCCCCATCAAAGCTCTCTGGACGGATTACGACTTCAATGCATGCTATCAAGTGCTGTCATCGAAGGCGGGAGTCGTCGCTTTCCAGACTTTCCCGGTGTCGATTCGATATTCTGACAACGACATTCATCTTGGAACTTTGAGCCTGAGTTTAGCTGAGATATGAAAACACAATGGAGACATCGATACAAATGAAGGGGCAACTATTGGAGCTTGCGCTTATTGGAGTGGTATTCACTGTAGCCTCTTTTCTCATTGTCATAATTCCATTTATTTTCACGAGGATCCACTTCATCGAGACGATTGACGCCGAGGTCGTGCAGAACAACGCCCAACTCATCTTGCTTTCGCTGCTTTCATCCACGTACCAGAACAAGCCCGTCTACCAGATACTTATCGAGCATGCGGCATTCAACCAACATCCCGACATCGAGCAAATCATGACTCCGCGTCTTCAGAAATTTGCGGACTGCTACGCGCTGCAACTCGGAGACGAGGTCATATCGAAATCCGCAGACTGCGATCCGCAGAAGTACACGGCGAGAGTGAAAATCGTACTGCCTTACCAGCCCGACAAGAAGGTGGAATTCCTGAACCTCACTATCAATTAATTGAGGCGGTGAAATGAAAAATGAAAATGACTAATGAAGCAAGAATGGTCAACAAGAAAAAAACAAGCAGCAAGGGAGTAGCGGCGCTGATAGTCGCAGCCTTCGTAGTCTTGGCGGCCATCGTAGTCGTCGAAGGTATAATTATTTCAAATTATCTTGTGAAATCCGAAAACATAGTCAGGGCTATAAGGGAGGAGGCGATAATACAAGGAATAAACAACGTCGAGTTCGCGAAGAGAGGCCTCTCGCAGGCAGTGCTCTATTCCTTCAACCAGGCAGCATACGATATCGGAACCAGGGGAGGCTATTTCGACATTCCTACTGGAATTTCCTACAACTGCGTCCCGTATTGGAAGATTTTCTCGACGAGCTATGTTCCGAACGACTTTGAGTCCGAGCTGAGCCAGAACGTGCTCAGGATATTCAACAGCTACGGCACCTCGCTGGACATCGACATACCGAAGTACGACAGCGTGACTTTCGACAAGACGCGCAATTCGATGACTCTGACATCGTCAGGCAAACTCAGTTACGAGCAGCAGGATTTCTTCACTGTGAGGGACTCTGCCAACTTCGTGCAGAGCGCGGACATGAAAATCTTCAAGATGTTTGACGCGGCGGAGGACATAGAGGGCCAGCTCGATTCGAAAGTCTCTTCCGCCAGCTCCTATCCCAGTGCGCTTGACGCAGTCGTCTCGGTTGCGAGCGCCGCAGGCCAGAAATATTCTGCAGACGGAATACAGGTCTCGATCCAGCCTAGCGGAAATCTCGGGAAAGACGACAGCAATTTCGCAGTGAGGATCCTGATCAGCCTCCAGGACAGCGATGCTTCAGGAAAGAAATTAGTGTATGATTTCTCCGAAAACAGCCTTCAGACGAGGAGCCTGCAATTCAGATACTATGTGATTCTTGGCAACTACAATATTGACCCGCAGACTTCGTCATGCGGAAAAATAAAGTATTGATGCGATTTAATAAAACAGAACAAAATTTTAATAAAAATTTTAGTAAATTTCATACCAGTTCATCCGGTTGAAAGTACTCTTATAGGGAAACTGTCTGTTATCGTCTCTCTGTAAGTATATTCGAAGGTGGCTGTGAACGGTATTCCTACGAAATCAGTTATCAGAGTGCTTGAATGAGCTACCGGCAAGTCGCAGGAGAACTGGGCGTCCGACTTGAACTCAAGGCCGTCGAACTCCTGTTTGTTGTTCTCGAAGAACTGCTGGCCGAATCCTGGAACAGTGCACGTCGCCACCCCAAGTATGTCAGGGCTGCCGATTCTTTTTATCAGCATGCTCTTCGCTACGACATCGCCTTGGCCCCTGTTGATAACGTCGATGAACATCTTGATGTGGCTGAGCTTTGTATCAGCTGTGAAATATTCTGGCGCGAAGAAAATTACGACGTCGACGGGCCCTGGACCCGACTCAGGCTGCGGGAAATCTATCTTCGCGGCGTCAGCCTCGGATGCGACAGCATAGACCTCTCCCTTCCCGAATCCGACATATGGGAAATATGTGTAGATTGTCGTGTCCTCGTATCCTGGCGAGTAGAATGAAATCTTTTCCTCGCTCTGGAGGGAAATCACCTGCGAACTTCCGGGGAGTATGCTGCACGGGTCGTCCGCAGAGCAAGAAGCCGGAATGAAATTTATCAGCTTGTCATTCAGCTGGCCGCTGACCTTTTCCTGCCCGAACATCTTGCCCCTGACATACACGCCGTTGAGTCTGTTGTCGGGATCAAGGTTCTTTATTGTGAACGGGAGAGTGTAGGTCTCTCCTGACCAGACCGTGGGTATCGTCCCGCCTGTGAACTCGCTGCCGAAGCTTATCTGCTCGACCTGCGTCAATCCTTCCTTGGTGTTCGGAGGAGCCTGCGTCTTCTGGTCAAGACATTTCTGCGCGGCGTTCGGGTCCACCTGCAGCAGGCTGTTGAGTGGCAGGGCGCAGATGTACGTCGTCAGCACTCCTGCACTGAGAAGATAAACATAGACAAGGTAGCCGATTCCTATTATGACCGCGGTAGCGAGATAAAATGCACCTATGTAGTAAAAGAAGTTCGGTAACCATGAGAAATCCAGTCTTCTTCTAAGAACGCTACCTAGCATGTAAAGAGCAAGTATTATGAGAATGATTAGGCCAGGCAGGAAATTGAAGACAAAGTCGTTCCAGACCGGAGGCAGGAAAATCGCCACCTGCTGCTTAACCAATTCAACAATACCATGCACAGGGGTCAAGTAATAAATGTACGAAAAGAGCGAGATACCGATGATGAACATCAGCAGGGAGCCAACTATTGCGTGAGTTGGTTTAGACACTTGGAAACCTGGAGCTGGCGGGTTTGGGACGGGAGTTTTCTTTTTTTCCTCCTCTTCCTTTTTCTTTTTTTCCTCTTCTTCCTTCTTCCTTCGCTCTTCCTCTTCATTCCTCCTTCTTTCTCTTTCATGTTCTCTTCTTGCCTCGGCTGCCATGACTTTCTCTGCTTCCCCTGCAATCTCCGCTTCTCCTCCTGTTTGTTCAATAGGCAACCTCTGCATTATTTTCACCATTCTTGTGAGTGACTCTATTAGATAATTTGGCAGGAGGAGTAAAAATATTAAGCTAAAAACGTTTTTATTGCTTAAAAAGAGTAATTTATCTTGAGGCAATATGCATCCAGGAAGTAAAGTTCTGCTGCTGCTAGCTGTTTTTGGCCTTGCATTCGTCTCGATGCAGCTGACTGTCTCTGCAGGCCCCATATGCGACTTTGAATGCAAGACTCTGGGTTTCACTCAAGCATATTGCGGCTTCTTTTCATGCAATTTTGGCGACATCACGATTCCTGACAATCCTTACGCACCGACTAGCGACTGCATACCATGGTCGTTTCTGAGATGTTGCTGCAAGTTTTCCTCGTACGGAGGAGGAACGACCACATCAACTTCAACATCAACATCAACAGGCACAGGACCCGGAGGCAATTGTCCAGATAATGCTCCTTCTATGGGTTGGACCTTCAAATGCAACGGATATGCGAACTGTTTCGATTGTTACGATACTAACAACGCAAAACAAGGAACTAGATGCTGCTCGCCTGCGGAAAGTTGCAGCGGAACAACACAATCGAACTGGCCATGCGGAACAGGCACAGGTACCTCAACGTCACCTCCATCCGGTGCCACGCTTTCTGTAGACAAAACTTCCGGTTCTACGACTGACACTTACGTCTTCACCATAACATTCTCGCAATTCCCCACAGATTCCAATTATCCTCTCAGGCTGGAGTATTCGACTTCAGGATCTAACTCATGGAAGACTCTCGGAAGCCAGACCACGGTTTCCGCCCTGCAGAGGAATGGAAATTCAATTTCAGGAGGAATCGTTCCGAGCACTCTCGGCATAACGCAGGCAGGCTCTTACGATTTCCGTGCAGTTGTCGGGACTACTGGTTCTCCTGGCACCGGGCAGGTCACAAATACTGTGACAATCATTTTCAGCGGCGGCGCGGATCCATGCAACCAGGAAGGAGTCTGCTGGCCCACGACTTCTTGCGATTCGACTCAGGGAATCATAAACGGTTTCTGCGTCAAGTCCAGCCTGTACAGCCAGCACACAAGCTGGTTCCAGCCTCTGGGCACAGCCACGATAAACGGCCAGTCTTACACTTATTCATGCGGACCGAATTTCTGTCTTGTCGCGAATTCTAACGATCAGGGATGCTGGAATGTCAGGAGCTACTGTTATTCGTACTTCGACCAGTCGCCGACCGGATGTACTCAGGCTGCAGCATTGCCTCAGCAGTGCCAGAATCAGGGAGGAAGCGTCTGCAGCTCTTCAGTGGTTCAAGGTTCCACAGTTGTTGATCCTCAGGGATCATACGGACCGATAAGATGCCAGGGCGTCCAGGCTACGACAACGAGCACAGCACCCCCCCCGCCTCCCCCACCTCCACCACCGCCTACAACTACCACGACCACGCCTCCGATCACGACGAGCACAACAACTACCACTACGACGACAACGCAGACAGTGCCTCCGCTGGCAATCAGCTGCAACACTTGCATCGTCAATTCCCAATGCCAGTGTAGCATAGATCAGAGCAGCTGCGGCACTGGATTTTTCACGGTACAGAATGCGCAGGGAAATCCCCTTCCGCTCACGGTCGGCAATCCTATACCGCCCTACACAGTATACTTTTATCCGAACCAGACTGGGAGCGTCAATGCAACTGCGAGATGCTTCGATCCATTCCCGGGCACAAGGACAAATTCCGTCACGGTTCCGGTTCTGAATCCGTTTCTTATCTGCCCAAGCAGCGCCACTGTGAATGTCCAGACGAGCTGCCAGGTCAACAATTGCAATTCAGGCTACATCCAAGCCGTTGAGAACAACGTCCTGCTCGGACAGTCGCCTTTCACATCGAGTCCGTTCACGCTCGCTTTCACTCCGCCTAGCGTTGGGACCGTGAACGTCACCGCTTTCTGCCAGGGTCCATTCATTCCTCTCACGACCGCGACGATTCCTGTTGTCACTGGAACGACCGCTCCGCCTATTACACAACCGCCAGTTATAGGAACTTTTACAGGAAGCAACTTCCAATGCTCGCCGAAAATCGGGACGAAGATAACGTGCAGCTTCACCTACACAAACAAATATACGAACGCGTTTGGCCAGCTCCAAGATATCATTGTCCAGTTCAATTTTGCCAACAACGGAGTCGTCGTGCAGAACGTACAGGGCAACCCAGTCACAGCAGGCCCGGGTACGAATGTCGCACAAATAACTTTTGATTGCAGCCTCTACAATTCCGGAGTCTACATCGTTTCATGGAAGGCCTATGCCGACGAGACCAGGACGAACCCGATAGCGTGGTCGACCAATTCGCCGATTCCGCTGCCGCAGGCCGTGTGCTGAAGGAGGAAGAAAAATGAGCAAACAGAAAAATAAAAATGCAAATGCAAGTGCAAATACAATTGTTTCGGATAAGGTAAAAATCCTTGCGGCAATCTCCATCGTTTCGCTTTTTTCACTCTTCTCGCTCGCATCTATGCTTCCATCGGCCCTCGCAGCGATAACATGCCCAGTTTGTCAAGTCGGCAACTGTCCATGCATCGTCGGGGCGTGCGCAAATGGAATATTTTCGGTCTACAGTACAGCGGGATGTTCGAGAGACCCCGTCTTTGAATACACTTTCAGCAACAGGAACGTTCCCTGGGCGCCAAGCGCTGAAGGTACTTATTATATCCAGGCTTACTGCGACGACGGAGTCACGATTGATCGCTGCATACTTCAGTCTGTAGCTTCATCGCAGCCGGTTACCACCACATGCGAATCGGAAAATCTCTATACCACGAGCGATTGCAACAACAGCTGCAGCGCAGATGAGACATGCGAAACTACGACTTCAAACGGTTTGACTTGCTATGCATGCCAGGCAAAGTCTGTAACTTCGACGCCGAACGGTGGGGGAGGCGGTGGAGGGCTCGACATAACATGGATAATCATCGCCATAATAGTCGTGATAGCTGTTATCGCCTTCGTCGTCTACAGGCTGTTCTTCACAAAGAAAAAGACAAAGGGCGCGACTTACGAGGAACTCTACAGGAAATGGGGCGGAAGACCTCGCTGAAATAGTGACACTCAAAAACTGAAATCGCAAAACTTTTAACTTGTACTTGTTATAAATAGAATAGCAAATTATCAATAGCATCAATAAAGGCAGTCATTCAGTTAATGCTCACAACATTAGTCCAGAGTAAGAGTCAAGATGAGTTAAATCAGGAGGTGTGAAGATGACAGTAACTTCAAGGCAGCCAGTTTTACAGAAAATTAATAAAAATGAATTAGATACCTTGTATTTAAACAAAAAATTGCCTATCTATAAAATTGCAAGAAAATTTGGTTTCAATAATAATTTTAAAATATACGAATTGATGAAAGAATTTAAGATAAAAACAAGAGATCATTCTTCTGCTCTGAAAGGGAAGCCTATGCTAAAGAAAAGAGCAAAACTTCTTTCTAAGCAAATGTCCCCAGAAGTTGCGTATTTATTTGGTGTAATCGTAGGTGATGGATATCTTGGCAAAAATTACATTCATGTAACCACTTCTAATTTTCAATTTGCTCAAATTATTCAACAAAAATTTTTGAAATGGAGCGGTTTAAACTCTTCGATCAAATATTATCGTACTGGTAGTGGTGGATTTTTATGGTATGTATTTTTAAATTCTATTGAAGCAGTTACTTTATTCAAGTCATTAAAATTATCTTCTTTGAAAACACGAAAACAACGTGCTAATTTTGTCAAAGGATTTGCTGACGCAGAAGGTTCAGTTGTTATATATGACAATTGGAGAAATACTGAACAGAGATTTAGAAAAAATTATATGGTTGCAATTTATAATACAAACAAAAAACTTATGAGGGAAATCCAAAATATTTTGGATTCATTAGGAATTAAATCGTTTCTATATAAAAGATTTCCTAAAAATAGCTATAGCAAAAAACCAAACTATGAGCTTATTATAAGTCATAAATCAATAAAGAAATTTTCTGAAATTGTTAACTTTAACTATCCAGAAAAAATTGAAAAATTAAATAAAATCGTTGGAGGTGCATACAAAAATGGAACAGAAGAATTCAGAAGCATTAGAGGATAATGTCATCTTCGTTGGACATTGATGTTGTTTCTGCAGCATCAACCAAAGACAAACCGAGCATGGCCTACGTCCTCGCTGTCCTTACGCAGTTCAACGACGGCAAGAAGGAAGTTCATATAAAAGCAAGAGGGAAAGCGATAAGCAGGGCAGTAGATGTCGCAGAAATTGTCAGAAGAAGATTCATCACCGACATGAAAGTCAAAAGCATCGACATAAACACGGAAGAGAGAGAGCTTGAGGACAAATCGAAGATAAACGTGTCGACGATTTCAATATTGCTGTCAAAACAATAGAAAAACAATAAAAGTTCAGAGAAATTTCAGTGAAAGAATAGAAAGGCAGCAGAAGCAAGCGGCAGAAAAAAAACAGCAAAACGAAAACTGGGAACAGCTATCTTTACCTTTCAAGAATGAAAGTTTTCTTGTGAACTGGAACTTCCTTCACATGGCTCATCAGCATTTCCGTCCTTTCGCCGACTCCGACACTCTGGCCTTCGTCCATAAGCTGTCTCACTCTCTCCAACTTTTGCTGCTTCTCGGCGTAAACTGTGAAGAGCCTTTCGCCTTTTGCCACATTGTCGCCCAGCTTCTTGTGAAGAATTATCCCGGCGCCCTTGTCCTTCGGTGATCCGGCAGCCCTCGCAATTTCCACGAGCGACGCATTGTCGATCCAGAGAACGATTCCAGGTTTTTTCGATTCGCAGTCTAGTCCATGCTGGCCGATCTCCATGTCCTCCGGCTTTATTTTCGGATTCCCGCTCTGAAGGCCAATTATCTCCCTGAGCTTCGCTTCCGCTTTTCCTGATTTAATTATGTCCCTCGCAATCTGCTCTCCGTTTTTCATTCCAGTCATTTCAAAGAGAATGCCTGCGACATGGCACGCCTTGTCGATAAGGTCAGGAACGTTCTTCTTCCTCATCAGCACCTCCAGAGCCTCACGCGCCTCGAGAGCAGGACCTATGGCATGGCCGACAGGCTGCTCGCCGTAAGTCACGGCGCACTGGACGGACATTCCGAGCTTCTTGCCGATAAGTATGAAATCCTTCGCAAGCAGGTTCGCGTCGCCCATGGTTTTTATCTTCGTCCCTCTTCCGGTCGGAATGTCGATCACCACATAATTTGCGCCTACCGCCTTCTTCTTGCTCATTATTGAAGGCAGAAGCATTGGGTCGATTGAAAGAGGGAACTCGACCTGGATGAAGATGTCATCGGCCGGCGACATCCTGAGGGCGCCTCCCCACACAAAACAGCCATTCGCTTTCTCAACAACGCTTTTCATCTCGTCGATGCCCAGCTCGACGTCCATCAGGGTCTCGGCTCGGTCTGCAGAACCGGCCGCTGAGGTTATCGCACGCGACGATGTCTTTGGAATCGTTAGCCCAGCCGACGCGACAATTGGAACCACGAGGAGCGTGGTCTTGTCGCCCGGCACGCCACCGACGCTATGCTTGTCTACAATAAGTTTTTTGTTCAGCTGCAATCTTTCACCGGTCTCGACCATCGCGTTTGCTAGATGCGCGGCCTCGTCGAGATCAAGGCCATATTGATTCAGGGCTGTGATGAACGCGGCGATCTCTATCTCGTTCAGGTTTCCCTGCACGACATCACGAACTATCTCCCTTGTCTCGTCATAAGTCAGCCTTCTCCCCTTAAGCCTGTTGATTATGTACTGAAGGGACTGGGGGAACTTCGCAATATCGACAATGACTTCGACATCTTGCCGAAGATTGAGAGCGTTCCTGACTTCTTCTGAAATCCCGATGTTTCCATGACCGACAACTCTTGTCGTGGTGTTGACGATTGCCGTCGCCTCGTTCCCTCTATACTTGAGTTTCACCCTGTTCAGACTTCTCACGCCGAGATCTTCAGCATCGTCGTGATGAAGAATGACGATAGGCTTTCCTCCTGCCTCGATACCCAGGATTTTTACCTTAAGCTTCAGCGTCATTGCTATTTGCAGCTCCCTTGAATGCATGAACAAGAGGAAGATGGCTTTGGTGATACGTACTGAGGACACAAAACCGTTTCGGGGCATCCTGCAGAGAAAGTTTTCTGGTTTATACATTCCCAATATCCACCAGCGTTCTCGCTGCAGCAGTTCGTTATCTCCCACGCGCAATCGGAATCGCTGCTGCAGCCATATTGAATAATTTTCGGACCGCCGCTTCCAGCCGTCGTCGTGGCTGTCGCAAGCCTGTTATCATTTCCGAATGTCACGGAAAAATTCGGCGAGGAGTATTGCAGGTAGAAGTATGCGTTCACGCTTATGATGATAATTATCACAATCGCCGCTGCGATAAAAAAATATTTTCCTGCCATAAATAATCATTATCGCTAATCACGCTTAAAGCGGGGTCTCTGTTCCCCATTTCTCCAGAGCAAGGGCAAGTTCCTTGTGCCTCTTCGCATAGTCATAGATATCGATTCCTTTCATGCTCGCCTCGATCGCCTGCATGGCCGCGACCGCGCCCTTCCTCGTGCCTTGGGGATGACCGTGTATCCCTCCGCTCACCAGCAACGCGCAGTCAGTTCCTATGACGTTCAGTATTTTCGGAATTAGTCCTGGATGTATTCCGCCGGACGAGACTGGCAACATCGGCTTTATGTGATGCCAATCCTGTTCAAGAATACTGCCTTCCTTCCCGTTTTCCTTCTTGATATGTTTAGCCCTTATCATGTCTGCAAGATGCTTCACTTCGTATCGCGTCCCGACAAGCTTGCCATAAGCTGTGCCGACATGAATAGTGTCGGTGCCGATCATCCTCATAATTTTTCCCAAAAAGTACATCGTTATGCCCTGTTCAGGGACCCTGTCGAAGGCGGCATGCATCGCGCGATGGGCGTGGATTGCAAGCTTGTAATCAGCGCATACGTCCCTCATGGTCTGGACTGCGGCAGTGCCGGTCGTCACCACATCAATCATCGCGAACTCCCATCCGTAATCGTGAAGCAGCTTCGCCCTCCTCATCATCTCCCTCGTCTCTCCTGTGATGTTGAGGAACGCAGACTTCCTCTCGCCAGTAAGTTTTTCAGCCTTGTCTCTCATCTTCGCCATAAGCCTCACCCTGTCTTCGAACTTGTTGAAATTTGTCGATGTGAGATTCTCGTCGTCCTTGACGATGTCGAATCCGCCCATCCATGTCTCGAATCCGATTTTCGCGTGCTCTTTCGCGCTGTAGCCGATTTTCGGCTTTGGCACTGCGCCTGTGATTGGCCTCTTCTTGACCTTCATCATCTTCCTTATGCCTTCGATCCCGTGGCTCGGTCCCTTGAAATGCCTGAGGTATTCTTTCGGTAAGGAAACGTCCATGAGCCTCAATCCTTTCAACGCCTTCATTCCAAAAATGTTTCCCGCAATGCCGCTCAGCAGCTGCGGCGCGTTGCCCGGCTCCCACAAATCAATCGGATATGCGACCTTCACGAAACTCCCTTTGATTTCGAACGCGGTGGCCATTATCTTTCTTGCCATCGGAGGCATCTTGTAAAGGGTCGTCCATGTCCCTGTCGAGGATTCGCTTGCAACCCTTCCGGCTGCCTGCTTCATTGAAAATCCCTTCGCTGGCTTGACGCGGAACTCGCAGACGAGGTCTGTCTTGCGGGGCCTGTAATCCAGATTTACGAAATCAAGATACCAGTCAAATCCCACTGCATCACTCAGAAAGTAATTTTGTTTTAAGAACCTTTAAAGTTTCAGGAATTGAATTTTATTTTGTAGAAGCCGCAATATTCTGCGGATTATGGAGAGCAAAAAATGGGAATAAAAGAGAGCATAATCAGGCTCTTCGGCCAGCAGCAGGAACAGCCCAATGTTCAGGAAATCGAGCGCCAGGCGCGCGACTTCATGTCGAAAGAGTACCAGACTTTCCTGAAGGAAGGATATCTCGAGGAGGAAAAAGGGTTCGTCGAATGGTACAAGAAGACGGCGCTGTTCTCGCAGAAGACGCTGAAGCTCAAGGCCCCTCAATCGTTGGCGGGAAAAATCAACCAGCAGCTGATGGTCACGGACCTAGACATCAACGCGGACTCGGTTTTCTCACTGACTATAATGTCGATCATTGTCGGCCTGGCGCTGACAGCCCCGCTTTTGCTGATTCCCGACACGTCTGTCCTCATACTTCCGCTGGTCCCCCTGATGTTTTCCTACTTCCTTTTCACGTATCCTGGATATCTCGCAGCCGTCACGAAAATCAAGGCAAGCGACGAGACTGTGAAGGTGATTCTCTACATGATCATCTATCTGAGGCTCAACCCACAGATGGAAGGTGCGCTGAGGTTCGCCGCCGCCCACACGCGCGGCCCTATCGGGAAAGACCTGAAGAAGATTATATGGGACCTGCAGATACGAAGATATCTGACCATAAACGAGGCAATAAGCTCGAAGATAACGAGGTGGCTCCTGTGGGACAAGGAATTCGTAGAGTCGATGAACCTGATACAGGCGCTCTCGCTCGAGACGTCTGACGTGGCGCGAGAGAGGACCCTTGACAAGACGCTGACGTACATACTCGACTCGACTTACGAGAAGATGAAGGAATACTCGCGAAACCTGAGGACGCCGATCATGCTCATACACACCATGGGCATAACATTTCCGATTATGGGGCTTGTGATGTTCCCAATGATTTCAATATTCCTTTCCCAGAGCGTCAACCCGTACTACCTCATAGTCGGATACATTGGTATCCTGCCTCTCTTCAACTATTTTTACCTCAGGAGGACTATCTCGCAGCGGCCAGGGGCATTCGCGTATCCAGACATCTCACATCATCCCGACCTGCCGCCTGACGGGAAGTTCGCAGTGGTGATGAACAAAAAGAAATATTTCATCAGCGCCCTGCCTGTCGCCCTCATAGTCGGCTTCTTCGTCATGACTCCGGGCGTCGCATATTTCATAAGTTTCGGTTCTGAATATTTCTCAATTCTCGACACGCCCACATTTTCTACCGACTGGGCGAACATACTCAAGAACCAGTACGACAATGCGCTGCAATTTTCCATCTGGAGCCTCAGCGTCATATGGGGGATAAGCCTGGCACTGATTATCTATTTTTACGGCACGAGCTTCCAGCGCGTGAAGATAAGGGACGAGATCAAGGCGATGGAGGACGAATTCCAGATCGGACTTTTCAGGCTGGGCGACGTCCTACAGTCGGGCATACCTGTCGAGACTGCCCTCGAGGAAACCCTGGACAAATACAGACAATACAGGCTCGAGTCTTCCCCGATGTACTCGTTCTTCCAGACCATCCTGAAGAACATAAAGGAGATGGGCATGACCCTGAAGCGGGCGGTGTTCGACAAGAACTACGGCGTCATGACCAGGTATCCTTCCCTCCTGATATACGACATCATGCAAGTTTTGGTTTCCGCATCCGAAAAATCTTCTGCTATTCTTTCGACAGCATCAAGGACGATATCCTCTTTCCTTTTGAAGACAAAAAACGTTGAGAACCTTCTGAAAGAGATGCTTGACGAAGTGGCTGCTGCAATTTCGTTGCAGGCAAACTTCATCGCGCCTTTCATAGCAGGCATCGTCGCGGCGATGGCAACATTCATCATCCAGCTTCTGCAGAAAATGGCGTCGTTCCTCGAGAGCATACAATCTCTTTTCACGGTCCAGGGGTCTATAGGCGGGACAGTTGGAGGCGGAGGCGGATTCGGCTCTATCAGCGGCATACTCGGGTCGTTCGTCAACATCGAACAGATAATACCAGCAACAATTTTCCAGGTCGTCGTCGGCATCTACATGATCGAGACCGTTGCCATCCTCGCATATTTCCTGAACGGGATAAAGAACGGCTTTGACAAGACGACAAGAAATCTCTACATAGGCAAATCAATGATGATAGGCGTGGTGTTTTACTCGATTGTCTTGGTAGTCGGACTTTTCATATCCGGAACGATATTTCCGACGCTTGAAGCAGGCGGACTTGGAGGCGGGATCCCTGGCATCTAAAAATAATTCAACCAAACAAAATTCAAGCAAACAAAAAAGGGGAAAAAGAGGAGGAATGAAGGGAGTAGACCTGCCCCTGAACCTTATCGGTTACATGATGATCGGGATTATCAGCATAATAGCCATCCTCCTGTTCCTGCAGGGGCCGCTGCAGTCCATACTCACGAGTACTTTCTGCTATTTCTACCAGAACGTCCTCCAGCAGACTTCAGGATTCTGCACAAAGATTATTGATAACGCTCCGATTGTCGAGATCAAGTCCACGACTCCAGAAGAACTTGCCACGAACATCGCGGCATATGCGATCGACTGCTGGAACAAACGGAGCCCTGAGATAAGCAAGGATATAATTTGCTACAACCTTCTTTTGAAAAATAATCCTGGCAAAGTGAGCGAGCTTTTGATGACACAGGTAATGGAGAGAGACGGCGGGTGCCAGGCTCTGCCGAATTCTGTCGTGACATTGGAGAACGGAACATCGATTTCTTACCCCGGCAACTGTGGTAGCGAGGACGACATCACATGGCAGGTAGGCGGCAATGTCATCGACCAGCAAAGCATAGTCCTGATAAAGTACGATCTGCAGTCCGGAAAAATTGTGATAAAGGCTTAAGCTTAGGCTTGGCTTAGCTTAGTTTAAGCTCAGGTTAAGCTTATTTTGTTTGCAAAATGAAATCATAGTATGAAATACTGGCCAATTTTGATCGTAGTTTCAGCTGTCTTCCTTCTCCTGACCCCCTTGACCAAGGCATCTTTCGACGTCGCGCAGTGCTTCGACTATTACAAATTCGAAAACGGTTTGTCCTTCGACAATTTTCATACCGTCAAAGGGACTTACTATCCTGACGAGCAGGTCGCCGGAAGCTTCGACCTCAGAAGCAACATGACGAGTCCGATCGTCGACGGACGCGTAAAGATCCAGATTCTCTATGAAGACGGGAACCAGCAGTACATAGTCGACGAGCTCTTTCCAAGCAAAGACATCAACCTCTTTTACGGAGACGTCATGCCCCAGGAATTCCGCTGGATAGTCCCTTCTGACGCGAAGCCGGGGGATTATGTGGTGAAATCTTATTTCATCGTTGCGGACAAGTTCAATCTCGCCGGAGTGAATTTCGTTCCGTCTATACCAGGAGCAGAGACAAGGTTCAAAATAACCAATGCAAATTACTACTCATACATGCATTTCGACCAGGCCAATACGAATCTGAATGGCGTCGCCTATTCTTTTGTCGGATTCACAAGTAGCATCGATGCCGGTTCCGCCGCGGATATAAAGACGAAAATAATTAACGACGGGATTGACGCGAAATCAGGCACAGTTTTTGTCAACACTTACAGATGGGACGATGTAAAGGAAGACCAACTCATAGACTCGAAGACGTTCCCCTTCAATGTCGATGCCGGAAAATCGCAGGACTTGGAATACTCCACCGCTGCTCTGTCGACCGATGCTTACCTGGTCGTTTTTACTGCCAAGTCTTCGAGCGGCCAGACGCTTTCAATAATGAAAATCAGGGTGTCTGTTTCCGGAGCAAAGGGCAGGTTCATGTATCTCGGATTTGACAGATTCCCCCTCCTTGACAACGAGCCTGCAAAAATCTTTTTCTGCGCGTCCAACGGGGCGGATTACATGAGCGTCTTCAACGGGACTGGATATGTCGACGTCGTCGACAACAGCGAAGGCGGAAACGGAAGGGTGATTTTCAGGGACACGTTCTCACCATACGATTTCATACCAACTCCGCCCGATGGCATGGTAACCAGCTTCACACCTAGCAAAAACTACTTCAACCTCACGCTGCGCGGCTACATGTACGATCAGAACGGCAATCTTGTGGACTTCTCGCGCGTCGCATACGATTATTCAAAGTTCGACAGCATCAACGTGTCTTTCAGGATATCGGCGGCTGATTACGCGAGCCCGGGAAGCGAATTAGCGTATTCAATAAGTCTGCAGGACAGCTACGGAAACCCGCTCTCCACCGACATGATAGTCTACCTGCTTGATGCTGACGAAAAAATCGTCTCTTCGAATTCCTATTCAGGTCAGAAATCAGTGCAAGGCTCATTCAGCCTGTCCTCAGACATTCCAGAAGGAACCTACACCATCAGGGCCCTTGACACAGCACACAACATCAAGACTGACAAAGCAGTTGCCGTTTCGAAGTTTGCCATCAGTCCACAGATTCTGACAATCATTATCGCCGTCATCGCGATTGCCATTTTAGCTCTTATCTTTGCGAAGCTAACTAAAAAAATATAGGAAGAAAACATAGAAAAACATACAGAAACATAAACAAAGAGAATCGTTATGCTTTCAAACCGAGGAAAAAAATTATTCATGACGCTTCTGATGTCAGCCTCTTTTCTCACTCTTTCTTTTTACGCAACCAGCTCGCTCGCATGGAGATGCACTGACGGATGCGGAACAACTGCGACTGCAGCTCCGGCTCCGAACGCCCTGATCGGAAGCGTTGCAGGCGGCTTAGCTGCAAGCAGTTCAAGTTCCGCCTCCACCTCATCCTCGGCAAAAGGGCCTCAAGGAGGAATCCACTTCCAATCTCCTCCCACCTCAATCACATCTATGGCGACAGCAGCCAGCTGCGACTCGATCGGCGGATGTCCTGCATCGCCGGTTCAGCAACTTCTTGACGCCTATTCAAGTAGCGCCAGAATTTTAAAAAAGCCGGAAGTATCCATCAATTTCTATCTCAACCCTGCGGTCGAATCGAACGGGTATAACCTGAAAAATGGCGAGATAGTATGCCTCGGCAACAAGCTGTCATTCAGCAACACAAACATCAAGGCGGAGTGGTTTGGCAAGGGCGGTCCAGTAGATTCCCCACCAGTGATGTTCGTTTCAGAAGAGCAGCTAAACCAAATTATTTCGAATGTTTTGAACTATCAGCAGACTCATCAGTTTTCAATTGTTACTCAAAGTGGCGGAGTGCCATCGCCGTTGCCCGAATCAATTGACGCAGACAAGTCTGTCTTGGGAATTGACATGAAAATTTACAAGGCACCGCTCTTTACTTTCAGAGGACGACTCCAAATGTGGGCTTATGGAAACATGATTTGCACCTCTGAATCTTCAATTCAAACCCCTGAAACCAAGGATTCTGACGGAAGCTTCTCTGCTCAAGGACGCGTCGCGACATTCGAGGTCAACTATGAACCCAAATGTATTTTTTATGTCGAGAGATTTTTCATTTTAGACTCAGTTAGCGGGGGAGGCTCTAAGAGCTACAACCAACCGGTTTACGACATCCTTGCAATGCCGAGCAGCGGCGGCCAGCTGGACCTGAGCTCAGACATAGGTTCCCAGCTGTCGATATCTCCAACGCCTCTGGTAAGCAACATGTTGCTGAATGTCAAATTCGTGACGGGGCAGCCCGACGTGACGATAAAATCAGTGGAACAAATAAGCTTTCAGGGTGGGAACGCATTGAGGTTTGTGATACAGAACTCCGGCGATTACGATGTCAACCTGAACGACATTGTTGAGGTTGCGACCGGCCTTCCGCTGACCATTTTGAACAAGCCGGATGTGATAGCAGCGCATTCCCAAGTCGATGTATTTGCGAAGGGCGCAGGATATTCCATTTCTCCGAATCAGTTCGACCTGCAATACAGGACAGTGGACATCGGCTGCCTGCCTGCAAAGGATTACAGCACCCTGCGACTCAGCGTCCAATGCACTTCGAGCGCGCAATGCGTCGGATCTGCCAACATTTGCTGCGGAGGCGGATGCAGGGACCCGTCCAAGGGAATATGCCGCGATGTCAACGGCGACGGGTCGCCAGAATGGATAATTTACAGGCAGTAAATTGTAAATTCATCATGCTTTATTCATCCTTCATCATTGGCAAGTTATTTCGCTGGTCGCAAGGAAGCCGAGCTGATTAATATTTGCAGTAATCGGATGTGCCTGAATGTCGGTCGTATTGACGATGGTGCCATCCCCACAGACCTTTGTTTCTGAGACCTTCGCTGACAGGCTTAGCGAGGAAAGGATATTGTTCACAACAGACTGCGTCGTGTAAGGAGAATAGTCTGTGACGATGAAAATCTTGCCGCCAGATGAAACAAAGCTTTTCAGCAATGCATACTCTACATCTTTCCATTCCACAAAATCGGTGCATTCGACAGTCCTCTGCACTTCGGCCTGGCCGCTGCACCATCCCGGCAGATAAATCCACACCTGGTCCACTCCGTTCAAATCGTCCTGAGCCAGGCTCTGCCTGTGCTTGAAGCTGATCATTTCGAAGCTGTCCGCAGCCAGAGTGTCATTTATCCTTGAATATTTCTGTATCCTCGGATTCGCAAAGTTGCTCTCCCATACGACCATTATTTTGCTCCCGCCGAAAAATCTCGCGACGTTTCTGAGAAGAACCGGAGTGTTTGGATAATTGTCGCAGCAGTCGAATATCGGAGTGAAGTCAGTCATCACGAGGACATTTGCAGACACGAGGCTTATTATGTTGTGGCTCTGGCACCTTACGAGATTGTACACAGTGTTGCAATTTGACTTCCCGCCGCACAGCTCGCTAGGCGATTCGCCAGAATTCAGGATGGAAACCCCGCAGTCCGTCTTCTCGACGTCAAGCCGGAAGCCCGTTGTCTGGAATCCGCCTGTAAGCCTGTCCAAAATCCCGGACAGCCTGTTTGTTGAATTCAAATTGCTCATTTCAACCATGCATGCAATGTTCTGGCAATCCAATTCCCTGGTCGCGTTCATGCATATCACGTTTCCGTACGTCCTGCCATTGATGATTTTTACGGCCTTGCTCGCGTCGGTCGCGTAGATTCTTGTCACAATCTCTGGGAAGGCGTATGTGTTAGTTATCTTCGCGACGCCGAACGTGCCGCAGAAGCTGTTCGCACTGCTTGCAAGCCCGTCAAAGTTCGTTTTTGCAATCTGGATTTGCCTCGTCGTGGTCGTGATGCCCAGTATTTGAACAAAGACGGTGAAGAGAAGCAGGCCGACAATCACTCCCGCAATCATCCATATCCAGACCGTTATCCCCTTTGTCAGTCCCTCCATACCTTCCATCCCTTTCATAATTTATTAATTGAAAATCCAAAGTTAAATTATGGTTTTTCGCATTTCGGCCATGGGCAGCAAAGGTCAGGGAATGGCCCTCGAGACCGTGTTCAAAGTCCTGATACTCATAGTGACAGTCGTGGTCATCGTAGGCCTCATATTCCGCTTCTCGGACCAGATTAGGAACCAGGTCACCGCCTTCCTGAATCAGATTTTGGGGAAGAACGGCGGATCAACGGATTTCCCCAAGACGATCGAGCGCAGCTCTTTCACATCGTCGGAGATCGCAAATTACGCCGAGACGTGCTACAACTCCATGACATCAATCCCGCCCGCCGACCAGAAAGACACAAACTGCTTCATCCTTGTGGGAAACCAGTTTAACGCCAACGCGAATGACGTGATGAACAACATCTCGCCGTCGATCAGAGATCACGTCACGATAACCACCGACTTCAGTCGCGGGGTCGTAATCATCGATTTTGCCGACATCGGGGACAAAATAATCGTAAGATAGATGGTAGAAATTAGATGATAGAGAGCAGGGGTAGATATTCATGAAAGGAGTTTCTTTTCAGCTTGTCGCGGAAATTTTGATTGCCCTAGCCGCGGGTGTCGTCATACTTCTGGTTTTCCAGAGCTTCCTTCCTGGGATGAGCGGCACCGCCCTGTGCAAGGTGTATCAGGTGATTCTCAGCCTGCCTCTGCCGTCCGCGCTCAAACCCCCGATCAAGGAATGCTCGTTGCAGCCAACCATGGAAAGGATAGCGATTTCCGACACAGATGCAGCGAAAGTGACCGACCAGCTGGCGAACAAAATATTCGACTGCTGGCAGCTGAAGGCGGATACGGGAAAGTCCGGGATAACTTTCGACTGCTACGAGATCTTCATAAGCCAAATCAACGGGAACATAAAAGAATCGGATGTCACTGCCAATCTCAAGTCGAAAAACTATTGCGACGTGCTGCCAAACAATTTCCTGGACCAGGAAAGGCAGAGTTATGATTGCGGAAACCTAAACAAAATTTATTGGCAGATCGGTACAATCAACGGGACCGGTGTGACTGTGATCGTGAAGTACGACGCGCTGATACACAGAATCGAAGTGATATAAGTAATAAGAATAAGTAATGCGATGCGACGATGCAGAAGAGTGATGAATGAATGGAATTCGACCTGATTGCAACGGTCTTGCTGACGATTGTCGTCATCGCAGTGGGCATCGCCATCGTGAGTTATATGGGGCTTTCTGTCCAGTCGGCCGTCCCTCAAGAGGCAAAAGGAATATATGACAAATTCGTTTCCGTTTTGCTGCAGAGATCTCCTTACAACGTCTGCGAGTCGTACGATGGCCAGAAGCTTTCCATTCAGGACTTTCAGGTTTTTCTCCAGGCGGCGTACAACGGGCAGTGCGGCACCTCCCACACCCATGTCATAATGAGCTTCTCGGTATCGAAGGACGATTTTGTCAAGCTCGCCTCGCTGTCCGGAATCGGGGCCAACGGAGTGCTGATATTTTACAACATGTCTCTCGATCAGCCCCTCGGCATAGGCGCGATAATCGTCAAGGGGAATCCGGGATATTATCCGCTTAAAGTCGACGACACGATCGAAGTCTGGAGCGCGGGCGCGCCCAGGCCGGACCTGTTCATCAAGCAGACGCAGAAGGGCTGCGATCCCTACGACGACGTATGCGATGCGAGCTGCCTATTCAAGAACGTCTGCGATCCGGTATGCGACGACGGGAAGAAGCACGACATCCCGTGCAACCTCGCCTGCATCGACATCGACAAAAACGGAATAATCAACGCGACCGACGCCGGCGGCAGGATTGGAAGTAACAAATGCAATCCCGACTGCTATTCGAACATAACGAATCCTCAGCGGGCTTACGACCCCGGATGCGTGTGGAAATACAAAGGACAGAACGATGACATTTGTGACCCGAACTCCAACGGAGTCAGCGACGGAATATGCGATCCGGACTGCGTGAACAGCAAGAACATATGCGATCCGGACTGCGACGGCACTGTCTCCGCGGGCAACCCTTACGGCATTTACGACAAGAAGTGCTTCGTCTGCGACGAATCGTGCAACGGATACTGCTCGCCGTCGTGCAACAAGAACGCGGCGCCCGGAGATTTCGGCTTCGATCCGGACTGCTATAAGAAGACGCATCCGAGCTACTGGTGCTCAGGCGACGGGCTCTGCGACACGAACAAAGGGGAGAACTGCGGCAACTCGGCTGACTGCCCGGGGGGAAGCATAACCTGCGGCGACTACAATCCTACGAACGCCTGCTGTCCGGAGGCGAACGACACGGACCAGTATGGCTGCTCGCCGACAGTAAACCAGCAGGAAGGTAGCAGTTGCACCTGCGGTACGCAATGTGCGCAGGGACTCACATGCGACAGCACAAGTCATTGCTGTCCTGAAGGGAAAACTTGGAACGGGACTGCATGTGAATTTCGATATACTTTCACAATGTTATTTATCCAGTATAATGGCAATATTCCGGACTTTCAAGCAAAGGCAGAATCAGCGAAGGATTATTTTGTTTCACACACGCCATTGTCAAAATGTCCTGGAAAAGTCAGAGCAATTGCGGTGACAGACAAAGTTTGCAACGGCCCAGACCAGTCAGGAATTTGTAGTTCAAATGCAGATCAAGTAGCTCAAAACACGTGGGATACAGTAAGAAATTGCGTTGAGTCATGGGGTTATGGAAACGTGTATACAAAAATCTATGCAATAAATCCAGGTACTAGATTATGTGATGGTATCGGTGGTTACACTGACATACATTATGATATTTCTATTGATCCATCCGGCGGAATAGAAACAGTTGCTTCTCATGAATCAGGCCATATGTTTGGTTTATGCGATGAGGATTACGGAGGAGGATCTTGTAGCGGATGTTCTACAGGCTATTGTAATGGTGGTGGCACGCAATGCTCTGGAGGAACCTATTGCTGTCCAAATTTTGCAGAGGGTCCTAGCATAATGTGTAGTGATAGCGGGTATATATGTGGCCGATCATGCACTGATTCTGGTAATTTTAACACTAGGTCATACCAGCATTTAGAAATAGAATTAAACCAGTATTGTAAATAGGAGAAGAAATTATGAAAAAAATCATTCACACAATCTCGTTTGCAATAGTTTTTTTCTTGATACTATCGGCAGTAAAAGGCGTGGAATGGGGGACAGTTTACTCCTTAGATATGGAAATATTCAAGGATGACAGGGTAATTTTGCAAAGCATAACCGCAAGCAACGGTACAACAAGCTATTTTCCGACATCGAATACTGGATATTCGATAAGAACTCTATCCTCTGACGGCAGAGAACTATTCAGTGCTAATCTTGGAGTTTCGTTCACAATCATTTTTGATAACAAAGTCAGCACTAGGGATAGCACAAGCATCAATGTTCGTGTGCCATTCAGCACGATAACGAAATACATTTCCATATACAAAGGCGATAGGGAAATTTCCAGAATCGATTTGAGCAAAAGTCTATGCAACAATAATTCAATATGCGAAGCCGGTGAAAACCCTGTAAATTGCCAGCATGATTGCGCGGTTAAGGGTGGCGTAGGAGAAATGCCGTGGCTCTACATGATCATAGCGGCAGTAGCTGCAGTAGCTCTTGTCATTTATTTAATTCGTAAAAATTACACATTACAAGTATGAGCGTCGTTTCGAGAAAGGGAATACTTGAATCAATCCCAGACTTCTTCCAAATCGTCGTCGCCCTCGCAATCGGCATAATACTTATCGCCATCACGTTCCGCTTTTTCGCTCTGCAGAATCAGGGAAATATAACTGTCTCCGGAAACACGGATGAAGCCTCTCAGAGGATTGCCAATTACATCCTTGACTGCTGGAAAAATCATCGCCAGGGACTTGACTCCCAGTCCGCAGTGTGCAGCAACATCAGGCTGAACACGAACGTTTTGATAACAGAAAAAAATGTCACGAAATTTTTGGACTGTGAGACACTTCCGAACGATGCATGCCTTCCTGACGATTGCAGCAGTTGCATTTCGTCTCGATATCCAGAAGGCAGCCAAGACAGATTGACTTGGAACTTCGACAACAGCACAAACTACATGGAGATATCATATCTCGGATTTGACAGAGCGGTGAAGGTCTCGAATACGTTCCCGTCAGAGTGATTGATTATCGAAAAATTATGCAAGAGGTGAAATAAAAAATGAAAGGAGTCTCTGAATGGATTTTCATTATCATCAGCGTCATGCTCGGGATATTCACGATAACCTTCGGCTCGGTTCTGCTGCTGAGGCAGGCAGACATCACCCAGAAGCAGCTCAGCATCACCCAGTTTTCCAGCCTTGACGACGAGATGAACAGGATGTGCCTGAAGGGCGGGGTCGGGCAGACGACTTTCATACCGGTTTCAATACAGCAGAACGCTAGGGCGATTTACGTGGCGAACGCGAGCGATGAGCCGCCGCCGGACAAAGTTTCGGTTTACATAACCGCCGGCCAGAGCCATGTCGGAACTTTCCTGTGCCTCCAGTTCTTCGACGAGAACATCCCTCGCTGCGGACATGTCAATTGCGACATGATTTTCACGTACATAGGGAGCCCGTCTCTCCAATCCACTCTGCAGACAATCATTGCTCAGCTTACAGGCGGCCCGCCGGTTTACAAATTTTACCTCCTCCTTAACAAGACCGACTACAATCTCGTTCAGATCACTGCCTTTCCGATAATCGGGGATAAACTGCCAAACGTTGCCGTGACTGGAACAACGACAAGCAGCATGACAACACAAACTACAACTACAACCACAACCACTGCATCGACGCTTCCTTCATTTCAGGCCTTTGCAAAAGACAATGCGAACAATCCTATGCTGTTAGGACATACAGAACCTTCTATTCTCAAAGTCGGCAGCACTTTTTATTTGTATTACAGGACTGACCATTCTATCGGGGTCGCAACATCAAACGACGGGATAAACTGGAATGATATGGGAACGATTCTCACTTACTCTCCTGGTCAATGGGACAGCGATTATGTAATTTCACCTTCTGTCACTTACTGGAACGGAAATTACTACCTATTTTACGAAGGGAATAACGGCCAAGAAAGTTCAATAGGAGTTGCCATTTCAAGCAACCCTAGTTCTGGTTTTGTGAAATATTCTGGAAATCCTATTTTGACAAAAGGAACTGGCTTCGAAAGTGTTCTGGTGGGAACCCCCACAGTAGTTGAATATGTAAATCAATTCTACATGTTCTATCATGGTTATGATGGAACGAGTGACAGAGTAGCCGTTGCCGTAAGCAGCGATTTGGCTCATTGGCAGAAAAGCGCAAATAATCCAGTCATTGATTTGGGTTCGCAGAACAGTTGGGATAGTGTCAAAACCGGGCGAACTTCAGTTTTGATTTCGAACAATATATTCTATACTTTCTACGAAGGGTTTGATGGAACAAATTGGAGAATTGGACTTGCAACGCAGGCTGACCCAATGCAGAAATTTATTAAAAGCAACGCGAATCCTGTTTTGAACTTGGGATCTCCTGGCAGTTGGGATAATTACTATATTCAGCTTCCTGCTATAGTGAATATAAATGGAGTTTACTGGCTGTATTATTCTGGAAATGATGGGCAGGCCTTTCATTTAGGGAGAGCCAAAGCAATCTAATAATTATATTGTATTGATTCCTGCCTTGACCGTAGCATTTATACTGTGCCTAGAGGAATTATTTTTAAGGTGCTTCTATCTGAGAGAAAAAGGCGCAGTGGTGCTTTCGGAAACTTTGCTCGCCGTGACCGAGGTCGTAATTTCATTTATCCTGATTGTCCTTACAATCCAGCTGGTCTTTCAGCAGCAGTCCTCGGTGACCGTGCAGTCTGCCTACGAGGCCGTGGCCAGGGATGTCTCTACTTCCATCGACAGGGCCGCAGCGGCCGCCGGCGCAATCTACATCGAGCAGCCAATTCCGAAAGGGCTGAAGCTCAACTTGACGATCGACTACAAGACAGTCCTAGTCAGCTACGGGAGCCAGAGCGTCAGAAAATCCTTTGTAGGACTGACTTACACGAATCCCGTGACGATTTCGAATCCGACCGACCTCTGCGTTGTCAAGACAGAGAACGACAGGAAGGTCTACGTCTTGCAGGGCAACTGCACCTGCGACATCGGCAGCAACGTCTGCAATCCAGTCTGCTCTGCGAAAGGCATATGCCAGAAATCATGCGTGACAAGCAATCCCGACGACGTTTGCAATTCCGTATGCCTTGCGAACGATCTGGCTCAGGGGATTTGCGACCCCGACTGCTATAGGAACGCGACCGACAAAGTGTTCAACCCTTACTGCGTAAATCCTAACAACAATCCCGACGGCGTATGCGACCCAGACTCGAACAACATTCATAAAGGGATCTGCGACAAGGATTGCTATAATATTTATTCCAACGGAAAGACCGGCGTATGCGACCCCGACTGCCCGTCGAGCGACCAGGTGTTCACAGGGCAGAACGGCACAAAGTACAAGACATCTGACGGCCAGTGCTACACAGGATGCATAAACAAGACGGCAGCCACGGTTATTGCGACGGCCAATCAAACACAGAAAAGTAAGATAACTTTGATTAGCGACGGCGTATGCGACCTCGACTGCAACTCGACTGCGAGCATATGCGACCCCGACTGCCCGAATTCTCTCGCTTGCCAGAACATATGCATGAAGGAGGGCCAGGCGGCAAACGGGCAGCCGTGCTGCTCGGGACTTACGAGGTGCCCGGGTACAGACATCTGCAGCAAGTCATGCTGCGGAAATGGGAAGTGCGAGGACTCGAGCATGTGGCCTCCGGCCAACAAGACACTTTGGGAAACGAAGTACACATGCCCGCAGGACTGCGGAAACGCGACAAGGCCGGCATGCCAGCCAGGCGGCCCATTCGTCTCCTCTGTTTGCTATTCGGACATAAGGAACCAGGACGGGTCGAGGCTCGGAGACAAGCCAGCATGGACCGGGACTGCGATTTCAGTCTGCGATTCTCAGGCCGAGCTGTATCTCGACAGAAGGTCTTGGGACATTAACGCCGTCTTCGCTTCCATCACGAAATCTCCGCCATCGGGTTTCGCTTTTGACGGCAGCAGGTACATAAACGCATGCCAGAGAATTCAGCCGTCAGGCTACACGATTTCTGCGAACGAAAACTTCACGAGCTCGAGCCCTATATGCTGCAGCATCGACGGCACCGGATGCCCGTTCCCTGACGCGCCCTATCTCGGGCAGCAGTGCGCAGGCGTCGGCTACTGCGCTGACCATGCGGCCGCGATGCTTTCCATATTGAGGACGCTCGGAATCCCTCCGCAGGATGTTTTCATAACGTTTGAGATTTCTGGCGCGAACTGCGGAAGGCATGCGTTCGTAGCGATGAAATGCGACCCGAACCTCAAGAGCAATTCCGCGCTATGGCCGAACGCCTGCAACGGAAACGAGGGGCAGTGGCTCGGCGTCGATGCGACAAATCATTTTGTCACTCCTCTCAAGAACTACCCGTGCAGCTCTCTCGGGATTTTCTGGAACGACCGGGGAATATATCCCCTGACATACGGAAGCGCGGCATACTTCCCGAACCTCGCAGTTCCAGCAGGCCAGACTCCGCAGGGCTACGTGATTCCGCCGGATGCTGTGTGCAATACATACAACCAACCGACCCCGCAGCAATGTGCCAACGACTTTTCAGTCCAGCACAGCTATCAAGAGCTTTGCAAACCTTTCAATGTGAACTGCATAGTCCCGTCCGGACTGCCCCAGGCCGTATAGAAAAAGAAAATATAAAACAAAAAATGAAGGATAAAAAATAAAAAAAGAAAAAATAGGAAAAAAGGGAAAAAAAATGAAAGGACAGCTCTCTTACATAATCAAGCCTCTTTCTCTAGTCATGACAATAGTCCTACTCCTCCTTCTTTACAACTCCATATCGTCATTCGGAGCCAGTCAGAAAACCGTTCAAAAAACTTTGGACCTGAATTCAGACGCGACAAACGCGCTTCTTGTTCTGGCGAATTCCGAGGACTGTCTTGCTTTTCACTCTCAGATAACCCAGGGACTTTATGCAAACATCGTCGACATCGACAAGCTCAACGATTTTTCCGCGAGGTATTCCGACACGGAGCCAGAATGCGCGAGAAACTTCGACTTCGGATGGCGCGTCACAGTGACGGAATACAAGAGAGTTGAAGGGGCCCTTACCACCGGCAGCAACTGGACATTCGGCGCGAGAGATTTCTCCCATGACAGCGCCCTGATAGGCACGGCAGATTTCTCTGTACCCATTGCGATAAGGCATTCTGACAAGCTCACGCGACCCGGGGTCATGCAGATACACCTCGTAAACGGAGAGCTGGAGAGAATTTCAGGACTCCTTGACTGGGCATGCCATCTCTTCCAGAGCAACAGCATCACGAGATTCTCGACTCCGATATCAACCAGCTATGGCATTTCTTATAATGCGGCGACGAACGAATTGTGCTCAATGAGCAAAGTCCCGGCCTGCAGGACGATGTGGTGCCAGCTAAACTTCACAAGCATAAAGTCCGGCGGAAGTTACGTCCTGAAGATGACATATTCAAACGGAAAAATGGTGGTCAACTCATGAAACCGAAACGAACATCGAAAGATGAAATGAAAATTCAAATGAAAACGGAAATGAAAATGAAAGTGCAAATGAAAATGCAAATGAGAGGCCAAATGAAAGGCCAGATATTCGAGACAATGTCTTTCCTAATCCTCGCAATCGCGATAATCGGCGTCATCATCGTTATGAGAATTTACCTTGTCGGAGGGGCTGGCTCGTCCTTCGTGAACATCATCGAGAGGCAGACTGACGAGGGGTTCCGTGCAGGTGCGAACTCAGTCCTTTATTCCACCAACGAAAGAACGGGAAAGACCATGCTCGAGCTTGTTGGAATCGCTGCTTACATCGGAAACAATTCCATAGACCTAGGCCCGACAGTCGGCACAGTCAACCTCGCCGACGACCTGACGTGGAGATTCGATGCGCTGTACGGCAAAGGTCGTTGGCATGTCGAAGTGAAATATCCTGACATCATCCCTGACATACAGATCGCAATGGTTCTGGACACCTCGTCATCGATGTGTTATTCGACGCCGATTCTCGCGCAGAAGATGCCTCAGCTCATCGACCAAATAAGGTCTAGCGGCAAGAAAGTCTCCTTTACGATATACATGCTGCCCGGGTCGGTGAGATGCTGCAACGGCTTCTCGCTCGACTGCAGCTCTTTTTCCGAAACCCCGTACTTCCACTGCAGGGGCATTGAAAGCATACAGGGCGAGTGCGCGGCGAAGCTTCCTTCCGGACTGGCAGTCCAGACCGACGAGGATTACGGGGACGGCATGGCGTGCGCCATTCAAGCCGGACCGCTCGAGGGATGGAAGAAGGGGTCGGTGAAGCTCGTGATCGGAAGTTCTGATGAGCTCTCGCTAGGAAGCGAATGCGGAGGCCAGAATATCTGCTGTCCCTCAGTTTCCAGCTACCCAGGAGCTGCCGTAAGCGGACAGAACGCAATCAACGCTTCTCTCAGCAAGCAGGTTCCCCTTTATCTCATCCAGGCAATCGACTACATAAATCAGTCGAGCAAAAACTGCGGATCGATATGTTTTTACGACGACAATGGCCAGCAATACACCGCGCCGCTGGACCAGCCGCAATGCGCATGCACGGACGTGGTGACACAGTTCCAGCAAGGCCTTGCCAATTCGACAGGAGGCCAGTACTACAACCTCAATGATATATCTGGATCGGACATAATCGACAAGATACAGAGCATCATCAACGGCCTGAAGCAAGACAGGGTTCCTGACCTGGAGATAGGCTCTCCGATACCTCTCACCAACACGCGCGTCGTGAACATCCCTGTCCCGATTTCCCTGACAGGAACATACACAACTGCGACAATAACGGAATGGTCTTAGCGAATTGTCTTGGGGAATGGAGAGGACAAAATAAATAAAACAAATAAAACAAATAAAACAAATAAAACAAATAAAACTGAATAAAACTGAATAAAACTGAATAAAACTGAATGAAGTGGGATAAAGCTTATACCGCCTCAAATTCATAGACATTTTATATGAAACAGAAAAGAATGGCCGCGAGGAAAGGTGTGGCCTATTCTACCGTCGCGATTCTTGCTCTGCTCGGCATACTCATGGTTTCGATATGGTCATACAGCCAGCTTGCGACTGGAAGCAGGTTCGGCCTCACGCTGACCCAGAGGGAGCCGCAGGACATCGCAGTCTCGAACCTTGAGCTGACCAAACAATTTTTGACACAGGATCTCAAGTTTTCCTCGCAGACGTCAGCCCTGAGCATAGCCGCTAACGGCGGAACGCAGGCCGGCGTGGCGTACTGGTATTGCGACAGCCAGCCCACACCACCAGAGACGAACGAGGTGAACTACGCGATGAGCGTCACAATAAAGAATTTCACGAATGCATACATCGCGACAATCCCGAACAGCGATCTTGAAAAATTGGGAGTGCAGGTTTCCCAGTACAACTGTGCGGGCGTCTACGACAACGGGCACGACCTGTGCACGCAGCAGGATTCCTCACAATGCGAAGGATTCCAGACTAGCGGAATGGACGGAGGGACGATACAGATTACTACGCCGTCCCAGGCACAATACACAGGGAGCCTGGCAGCGGACGTTTCTCCGAACAGATTCTATTGGATGTATTACAAGCTTTACGACGACACGAAGGCGAGCGGACTCCTGAGGTCAATCGCGACAGGGCTCAGGGACAGCTGCCCTACCCAGCGCGCGAACGCCGAAGGCCGGCTCCAGTTCGCCCTGCAGAAAGCGTGCGACCATTATGAAAACTTGCTGGCAGAGCCGGACGGAACCAAGTATGTGACATGCAAGATAGAAGTTCTGTGCAAGGACTTTTCCAGTCCAGTCGCCTGCGTCAACACTCCGTGCCAGCGCACGGCTCTCGATCAACAGTTATGCTGGACTTCAGCCTCGCAATCCGCACCTGACCAGAGCCAGGAGCAAGGCAACACCGCCTCACTTCAGGCAGCGGCTTTCGCCGGGGTGAGACTCAAAGTCACTTTGACGGATACGAAATTCAACATCCCGTCAGCGGACGGGCTGCAGCCGCTTGTTTGGAACCTGTGGGCAGAAACGCAAATCGCGAATCAGGAATGCAGGCCTATTGATAGCGGAGGCTCAGCCCAATAAAAGAAAAAAAGCAAAAGCGCGGTGAAAAAATAAATGTTTGGAAAAATAAAACTGCAGAAAAGAAAAGCCCAGATGAGCCTTGAGATGGTCATAGGCCTCCTCATTCTGCTTGTAGTTGCGGCAGTAGTCATCAAAATATTTTTGGGAAGCGTGGGGAACATCGGCACGATTGACGACCTGAAAAGGTCGAACCAGTACAACGATTTCAAGAACACGTGCAGTTCACTCTGCGACCAGTACAAGGCCACGAACGACAGGGCAGCCGCCGCACAATACTGCTCGAAGAAATTCCAAGGGGCGAGCAATCTTAAGCAGAGCGTCCTCAACAAGCCGGTCGAGTCTGACACAAAGCCGGGAGTTTATGTGTGTCCGGATGCCATTTACTGCTTCCAGGCGAAGGAATGCGACACAGATAGCGGGCCGATAGATTGGGGAGACTGCAAGAGCATACTGTGCCAGACTTATTACAACTCTCTTGGAGATTACGGCACTGCGAGTCTGGTGGTGCAGGATAAAATTCCGAACGCAGGTAGCTGCACCATTCCTGTGAGTCAGATAAGCTTCAACTGGTATGACCATTATGGATTCACTTACCCTGCTTGCGGCGGAGTAGTCGGCGGCACAACAACAACCACTACGGCGATTTCAACTATATCTGTGGCTTCGATATCTTGCTCGAAGGCCAGTTCCTCAAGCGCGACCTGCACTTGGGCCTGTCCGAACGCAGTCACGCAATCGGCCCCGGCGACACTTGGCGTGCTGGGCTCTGACAAATCGACCCAGTCCTTCCAGTTCGTGAGTCAGACCGGCACTTTCACTCTTCCCAACCTCAACCCAGGAGTCACCTACAATTTGGGCCTCCTCTGTGACCAGAACGGCAACATAAAGGCATCCAGTTCGCTCGCGATGTAGGCTTCCGAAAATTATTAAAATACTTTAAAAGCGAAAAATATATCAGTTAGATATGGGCACATCCATCAAACTCGGTGCCTCAACCGACAGAAGGCACAGGAAAGGCGCCAATAAGATTCCTCTGTTTTCCTTCATCCTCATCTTTACGCTTGCCGCATTTACAATATTCACGGCCGCGGCCCTTGCGCTGAACGTGAACGACATCGCAAACGCATTGCAAGGCATCTTCCAGCCGACGCAAAATCAGGCGACTACGGGACAGATAAGTCCTCTTCAATATTTGCAGAATCTCTTCAGCCCTCAGCAATCGACAATAACATGTAGATGCAGAAGCCCAAACTCTCAAACAGACAATTATTTCTATTGCTCTGCTTCGGTTCCTAATAATTACTGCATGACTAATTATGTTTGCTCCTCGTCAGGAACATGGACGTGGCCTAACGATCCTTGCGTCCCGGCGTCAAATACAAACGCCTGCAGGCTCATGGGGCAGTCATGCACTTATCCAACTGATTGCTGCAATCCTTTGGTTTGCGGAAGCAGCGGAACCTGCCAATCATCTTCAGGAGCGACTGGAAACCCTTGTTACAACATAGCGGATAACATCCAGGTCGGAGGCGCGAATCCCTGCAACGATCCTTACCGATGCTGCGGTGGTCAATGCACTTATACAGGCCACAATGTGCCTTGCACTGGCACCAACACTGGAACAAATTGCAGGGCGCCAGGACAGTACTGCAATTCCCTAACGCCTTGCTGCGCCGGGCTGACCTGTTCTGCCAGCATCTGCATATCCGGATCAGGAACTGGGTGCACGGTAGATTCGCAATGCCCTGCCGGACAGCAATGTAGGAGCGGGAAGTGCCAGACGACAACCTCCACAGGTCAGATAACATGTACGTGCGATACTCCAGGTCTCAAAGAGCCTTATAATCATTTCACTTGTAGCGCAGCTGTTCCAAACAATTACTGCTCTACTGGCTATGTCTGTAATTCAAATCAAGTTTGGACTTGGCCCAACGACCCGTGCGTTCCTGCTTCATCGTCGAACTGCGGAGGTTCAGGTCAGCCGTGCTGCGTCATAAGCGGCCAGACTGCATGCAATCAAGGACTGACATGTTCAAATAATGTTTGCACTACGGGAACCACTTCAGGTACGATAACTTGCACTTGTCTTCATCCAAACCAAAACTCGCCATTGAATGATTACACCTGTAATTCTGCTACACAGTCGAATTATTGTCCCAACGGTCCGGGCAATTGTTATTGTTCGACAGGGCAAGTTTGCGCTTCATCCTCATCATGGGCTTATCCTAATTACCCATGCCAGATTTCAACTTCTGGAACTGGATGCACGTCCGATGCGCAGTGTCCTAATGGACAGTTCTGCAAGAATGGGCAATGCCAGACTTCAACTTCTACGGGCCAGACGTGCACTTCACAAGGCGGCCAATGCAAAACTGGTTGCGGAGGTGATCAGAATCTGGGCCAATTAGATTGTCCTAGCATAGTGGTTCCGGGAATTGGGACAGGGGCAACAACTTGCTGCAAAACAGTTTCGGCATATCCCCAATGCAGTTCTCAGGGAGGCACATGTAAACTGAGCTGTGGCGGTGACCAGAATCTTGGAAAATCGGATTGTCCACTTTTAGCAACAGGAATCGGAAATGCGCAGAGCTATTGCTGCAAGGCAGCTGCCACAGGAGGACAGCCAACTTCTCAAACTTGCGCTCAGCTATGTCCAATTAAGGTGCCAGGATTTCAGGGCAAGTGCGCCAGTTCTTGCACCGTTGGTAGTTACAAAGGTATCAGCGTGTCGGGAGCTTCTGATTGCACTTCTGACCAGACCTGCTGCTGCCTTGGAACACAGAACCTGCCATGTTTGCCAGATAAATCTTCATGTGCCAAAGATCCGACGACAGGTATATCGACTGGTATAGCATGTTGCTCTGGTGGTTGCAGTTATGGCATCTCGACTTGTTGCACCCCATTGGGAAATTCATGTAGTGCAGATTCACAATGCTGCGATGGAGGTAGCTGCGTGGGCGGCAAGTGCGCGAAGCCAAATGGTGGCGTTTGCACTTCTGATGCAGAATGTGTTAGCGGACATTGCGACAGGCCAGGTAATGTAGGAAAGGGAGTTTGCTCGACACCTGGCGCTTCAGCAGCGGGAACATGCTCTGAAAAATGCAGGCAAGCTAGTAAGTTTACTGTCGGTTGTCTGCCTATATGCCCAGCCATCCCGGGCATAAATACGAAAGATGTTGGAGAGGCAACTGACTGCAACTGGCCAACTGGTCATTGTTGCTGCAGGGATCCTATAGGCGGCCTTATGGTTGCTCCTTCAACATACAAATCAACTTTGGAAACTCCGGCAAACTCAGCGCTTTGGATTGTTGTTAACGCTCCAGGAAGCAATGCATTAGCCTCTCCAATAGTTCTTGGTTCAGATCCGCAGCAAGTCCAATACTCCGTTCAAGCAGATGGCCAAGTAAAAATTATCACAATGGTTTTCGATCCCGAATTTCAAGTTTACGTTACAACGCAGAACGTTGTTGCAGGTGTCACTCCCCCGTCAACTTCTTAAAAAAATTATTCGAACAGCCATCTGTAGCTCTTTCTAACTTCTTCCACGAAACTAGAGGGCTTGAAGACACCTAGTTCGGAAATTATCGCGGTGGTCTTTTCGGGATCGACCTTTTCAAAGGCGTAATTGCTGATTTTCACGCCGCGCGGAGGCCTGTTCCAAATCTCTTTCGCAGCCCTCATCTCGATCTCTTCCTCGAATCCGAAAACCGTTAGAGGGTCGAACTTCCAGGAATGCGTGCATACGAAAATCGGGATGTCGTAGTGATTCGCGACGTCAGCCATGAGCTCGCTGCCGATTTTGTTTATGACATATCCTTCCGACGTTATCGCATCCGCACCGATCAACATTACGTCAGCCTTCTTCATTGCGAGTCTTGCTGCGGAGTCGACGAAAAGAGTGACAGGAATTTTTGCTGCGGACAGCTGCTGAGCAGTGATACGGCCCTGCATGAAAGGGCGAGTCTCGGTCGCATGAACTTCAAACTTCTTTCCATTCTTCTTCGCGCGGATTAGAATGTCATTGACAGTCGACGAGTGGCAGTGCGTGTACACGATTCCCTTGTCAGGGACTTTTTCTGCTCCCATCTCGGCGATTTTTTTCATGTTGTCATCGAGCTTCATCAGGAGAGCGTCAGCATGATCCATCTTTTCCAAATACCTCAACGCATTCCTCAGCATCGGCTCTGTCGGCCGCGCGGCGGCAAGTTTTTTCGCGGCATCCTGCTTGTCCTTTGCCTTCTGCCAGGCGTTGATTGCAGCGATCGCGACGTGGTAAGCACCTTGAATCTTTATCGACTTTATGTCGCGGACAGCCTTTCCTACAGCATCCATAAATTCAAATTCGATTGGGTGCAATTAAAGATTGATGGCTATTACTGACAAGCTTGCAGTGCAGAGAAAAAATGTTCTGATCAGTTTGGAAAAACTCGGGTATCTTCCGGACAGGAAAGTGAAGAGAGCGATGATGAAAGTGAAGCGAGAAGATTTTGTTCCCAAAGAATATTTATCTTCTGCCTATGTTGATATGCCTCTACCGATTCCAGGAGGAGGAACAATCAGTGCTCCCCACATGCATGCAATATCACTTTCTGCTTTGAAGCTGAAATCCGGAGATAAATTTCTTGAAATTGGTGCGGGCTCTGGAATTTTGCTTGCTTATGCGAAAGAGATTGTAGGAAATGAGGGAAAGGTTTTCGGAATAGAATTTATTAGAGAGACATATGAATTTGCAAAAAAGAATTTGGAAAAAGCCGGACATGCAAGAAAAGTGAAGCTGATTCATGGTGATGGTTCGCAGGGTCTTCCAAAAGAAGCCCCTTTTGACAAAGTTTTGATTTCTGCCGCGAGCCCGGACGTTCCTGAGCCGCTGAGAGAACAGGTAAAATTTGGCGGAATAGTTGTTGCAGTCATCGGCCCTCCGCGCGGAGACCAGGAATTGGTCTTTTTTGAGAAAATGAGAGACGGAAGGTGGATAAGGAAGAATCTGGGCGGCGTAATTTATGTCCCGCTTGTCGGAAAATACGGATGGAAATAAAAAAATAAAAGGCAGGAATAAAATAAAAGAAAAATGTGGGGTCGGCGAGATTTGAACTCGCGTGAGCAGGTTTCTTCATCTTGGAATCCGTGCTCCAATAATCAAACTGGAGCCTGCCAGCCTAAACCAGACTAGCTGACAACCCCTGAATCTACTAATTAATCGATGATTTTCTTTAAAAATGTTTATTTTGCCCTTATTTCAAGACTTTGTAATAAACGAGATGCAGAATTGCCCATAGGCCCGTGTAAGTCAGGAACGCGTTAAACGAGTCGACTGTCAAATAAGTTAGCAGGCCGTTCGAAATGAGCATTATTTCAGTCGCTGCTCCGAACAGGGCCAGCAGCAAAACGTCAGCAGCTGAATAAAATTTGTCAAATTTCTTCGGAAGCATCATGAACCAGCCGGCGCCGCCAAAGAAGGAGCCAACTAGGAGCTCGATCGGATTGCCTAGGATGAACAGAATGCTGTATTGCGGCTCTATTATATACGCGCCCTGAAGAAAGCCGAAATAATAGTTGACAAACAGGTTTGCCGCAACGAGGATCAGGCCGATCTTCAAAGCTTTGCTTATCCGCCTTGTGTCTTTCCTGTTCCTGTTGTATTGAAAGGCGAACCAGGCAAGCGAAATAATTGCAAAGGAGGGCCAGAAAACGATTCCAGGCAAAAGTGGCATGACAAACCAATAAGCTACAAACAAGGTGGCCAGCAATAGTGAAAGCTTTGCCAGCGGGATGAAGTTGACGATTTGGCGCTTCATATAGGAAATATGATTTTCTCTCAATTAAATGAGAAAGATTATCGCTGTCAAAACAAAACCTATGAAAATCAATTTGAAGAATAATGAAGCTAACTTCTCGGAAGGAAAAATCGAAATAATAGCGAATAACGCACTACAAAAGACGATATAGTAATTAATTGTTTGCGTTTGGATGTTTGCGAACATCAAAGTAGAAAGAAACGTGATTAATGCAAAAAAAGATGCAGTTCTTTTGCCAAAAACGACGGAAAAGGTTTTATCTCCAATTTTTTTGTCTACACTATAGTCCATTATTGTGCTAAATTTTTGTCTACACTATAGTCCATTATTGTGCTAAAAGCATGGATTCCCATCACAGATGCAGTAATTAAATACATTTTAATTGGAATATCAAAAATAGTTCCACCATAACTAAATCCTAAAAGAAATGGCAGAAAAAAATACCCAATTCCATTAGTAAATGAATCCAAAGGCGGTCTTTCTTTGAGTCTTAACGGCGGAGCAGAGTAAAAATAAGCAAAAAACAAAAGGAAAAGCATTGCAGAAACATTGTAGATGTTCTGAGTAATTAGAGAACTAGAAATTAATATCAGTGCGATGAAAAAAGCAGATTTTTTGACTAAGGAATGATATTTGGGTTTTAATTTGATTCCTTCTATTAGATTTTTTCTTGGATTCAGCTTGTCTGATTGATAATCATGAATGTCATTTATGCCATATGCAAAAAAACTGAAAGGAAAGGAAAGTAGGATCATTTGAATAATTGGCAAAGTGGTAAGATTCGCACCTGAAGCAGCCAGACCGAACAAAAAAACAAGTGGCCAAATTATCCAACCAAGAGGGCGGCTGGTTTTTATTAAAAGTAATAGATTTCTCATAACATTATTGACTTGATTTTGGTAATTAAATTAGTCAACAAAAACCATTTTCTATCAAATAGAAAGACTTAAGAACCTTTTATGTGATTAGTATAAATGATTGTTATGGACAACGGAGTAAACAGTCAAAATAATAAACTACATGTACCCGATCATATAGCTTTTATTCTAGATGGAAACAGACGTTGGGCAGAAAAACACAAAATACCTCGATGGATGGGTCATGTAGCAGGAGGAGTGCCGGCTGCCGATAAGGTTTTTGATTGGTGCCTTGAACTCGGAATACCACAAGTTTCTATGTGGGTTTTATCTACTGAAAATCTGGATAGACCACAGAAAGAAGTTGAGGGAATCCTTGATGCAGTTTATAAAGGAATAGAACTTTTGGAAAAGAAGCAATCATTGCTTGACAAATACGAAGTCAATGTGAGATTTGTAGGGGATTTGGGTAAACTCCCTCCAAAAATGATGAAGCTCATTGGAAGAATTATGCAGAAAACTGCAAAATATCAGAAAAAAATTATTAACATTATGATTGCTTACGGTTCTCATTTTGAGCTCACCGAAACTTTTAAGAAAATTGCAGAAAAAGTCTTGAAAACAGGTGTAATTACAATAACGCCGAAAGATATAAGTCAGAACCTTCTTATTCCAACTCCTGTCGATCTTGTGATAAGAACGGGTGGAACAAATCGCTTATCGGGATTCATGATGTGGCAGACCGCGTACGCAGAGATTTACGTTACGAAGACGCTGTGGCCTGATTTCACAAAGCGGGAATTAATCAAAGCTATAAAATGGTACGATAAAGCTCAAAGGAACTTTGGGAAGTGATCGTCACGTACGATCTGATTGTCGTAGGTTCCGGTCCTTCCGGATGCAGAACCGCGCAGATTGTCGCGAAACAAGGCTACAAGGTTCTCGTTGTCGAGGAACACGCGGAAGCCGGCGTTCCGACGCAGTGCACAGGGTTCGTGAGCGAGAAGATCGGAAAGATTCCTGACGAAATCATTGTCAACAAAATCGGCGTGGCGAAGTTCGTTTCCGAAGGAAAGAGTTTCGACATAAAGGTTAAGGAACCTATGCAGCTGATGGACAGATGCGCGTTCGACAAGTTCGTTTACAGGGATGCATTCGACGCAGGCGTGGAATTCAAGTTCAGCACCCGCTTTGCCGGCTATGAAAAAATTTCCGGGGGCCTGAGGGTCAAGACATCGGCCGGAAATTTCGAGACGAAGATGCTTGTCGGAGCCGACGGGCCGAACTCGAGCGTCGCGAAGGCGGCGAATCTCAAGCAGCCTGATAATGTCCTGTTCCTTGTCCAGGTAAGGGCAAAAGGCCACTACAATCCCGGCGTGGCAGAACTCTGGTTCGGCAGCGATGTCGCCCCAGGGAATTTTGCGTGGATAGTCCCAGAGAGCGACAGCATTGCTCGCGTCGGGCTTATGACAAACACCCATCCGAAAATATTTTTTGAGAAATTTTTCGCGTCTCGGCTCGGCTACTCGTTGAATGAGGACGATGGCAGAATCACTGACAGGCTCGGCGATACGATTCGTTACGGATTGATTGAAAAATCGGCCTCGGACAATGTCCTCCTTGTCGGAGACGCTGCAGCTCAAGTCAAGCCTTTCTCGGCCGGCGGACTCGTATACGGCCAGATAGGCGCGCGCTGCGCGGGCGGCGCTGTCATCAAATCCCTTTCAGAAAATAGTTTTTCTGAGAAATTCCTGCGCGAAAATTACGACAAGAAATGGAAGGCCGAACTCGGGAAGGGAATAAAAAAAGGAATGATGTTCAAGAAAATTTTCGAAAAAATCCAGGACAAACCTCTGATGTTCAGCATGATTAGAAGGACGGCAGTCGCTAGGCTTGCCGCGTTCTTCGACGCGGATTTCATCGGAAAAGACTAGAGGACTAGAGATTGAGCAGAGCAAGCTTCAGGACCTTCAGCGAAAGCAGCGCGCATTTGAGCCTGACAGGAGTAATTTCTATCCCAAGAATTTTCAAAACTTCGTCCTTGTCTAGTTTCTTGATTTTAGCAACATCCTTTCCTTTCACAAAGTCGGCAACCAGGTCGGCAGAAGCCTGCGATATACTGCAGCCTTCGCCAGTAAATCTTGCGTCGATTATTTTTCCTGCATCGATTTTCAGCTGCATCCTTATGATGTCGCCGCAAATAGGATTCGAGTCACTGCCTTCCGACGTCAGGCCTTCCATTTCTCCGAAATTCCTTGGATTCTTCCACCTCTCGATTATCTGCTCGGTGTAAAGCATCTGCAATTCATCCAAGCTTGAGCACCTTCCTGACCTTTTGCAGGCCGTCAATCAAAGCGTCGATGTCGCTCTTCGTGTTGTAAATGTGAAAACTTGCGCGGGCAACATTTGTCACTCCGAGTCGTGTGAGCAGAGGCTCGGCACACATCTTTCCGGACCGGACGGCAATCCCCTCGCTGTTCAGGATTTCTGCGATGTCATGCGAATGGGCTTTGCCCAAAACAAAGGAAATCACGCCGCCACGAATCGAAACATCGTTCGGTCCGAAAATTTTAATTTCATCGATCGCTTCCATTTCTTTCAGCGCATAGCCAGTCAGTTCCATTTCATGTTCGCGTACGGTTTCCATTCCGATTTCGTTCAAGTAGTCGATCGCTGCCGAGAGTCCGACTGCAGATGCGACGTCCGGAGTGCCGGCCTCCCATTTCAGTGGCGGATCGCTCCATTTAGATTCGTGCATGCCGACTTCCTTGTTCATCTCTCCTCCGAACATGAACGGCTCCATCGTCTCCTGGATTTCCTTTTTCACGTACAGGCAGCCGATCCCCATCGGCCCGAGCATCTTGTGGCCGCTGAAGGCTAGGAAGTCACAGCCGATCTTCTGGACATCTACCGGCATATGTGGGACGGATTGCGCGGCATCGACGAGGAAAAGAGAATCGCTGTCATGCGCGAGTTTCGAAATTTTCCCGACATCGTTGATTGTTCCCAGAACATTCGACTGATGCGTGACAGTTATCAGCCCTGTTTTTTTGCTGGCCAGCCTCTCATAGTCAGACATCTTCAGAGTCCCATCATCGTTTATGTCAATGAAATTCAATTTGCCCTTTGTAATTTTCTCCCAAAATTGCCAAGGAATGATATTGCTGTGATGCTCCATTATCGACGTGATTATTTCTCTTCCCTCCAGCTTTTGCAGCGCGTAGGCACGCATCACCAAATTTATGGCCTCTGTGGCGTTTCTAACAAAAATAATCTCTTCAGGATATTTTGCATTAACAAATTTCGCCACTTTCCTTCTGGCCTCCTCATGCTTTTCGGTGGCCTCCACAGACAAGTCGTAAATCGCGCGCTGGACGTTCGAGTTCGAATTTTCATAATATTCCTTGATTGCCTTTATGACCTGCACGGGCTTCTGGCTTGTCGCCGCAGAGTCGAGAAACACAAGCCTCTTGCCATGCATCTTCCTATTCAATATCGGAAAGTCTGCTTTCAGATTTTCAATTCTCATTCGGCCAACCTCTCGTCGATTGCGCTCTCAAACTTCTTTTTCATTTCTTCGTTTGGGACCTTCTGCATGGCTGCCTCGAAGAATCCCTTCACAATTAAGTCTTCGGCTTCCTTCTCGTCCAGGCCTCTGGCTGCCAGATAGAACAGCTGATCCCTGTCTATCTGCCCGACGGTCGCACCGTGGGTCGCCCTGACGTCGTTCGCCTCTATCTGAAGACTTGGGATGGAATTGGCAAAAGCTTTCTTGCTAAGAAGCAACGTGTGGTCAGCCAAATATGAGTCAGATTTCTGGGCATGCTTCTCAATCCTAATGAGGCCGCGATAGACCGATGTGGAAGAGTCCTTCATCACGCCCCTTGCAAGTATGTTGTTAGTCGTGTGCGGAACGTTGTGCCTAGCCACTGCGCTTATGTCGAAATGGCGGTCTTTGCTGCCGAAAAAAATGCCGATGTTCTCGGACTGCGAGCCTTCCCCGTCGAAATCGGTCTCAACCTTCCATCTGCTGAACTTCCCGCCGAAGCAGCCGAAGGTCCAGTTGCATGCAGCGTATCTCTTCAGCGAAGCTTTCTTGTAAGACAAATGGAAAACGTCATCGGGCAGGTTCTGGAACGAGAAGAAGTTGACGGAAGAGTTCTCCGCTGCAAATATTTCTGTGCCGTCCACCAGAAAACCGCTCGAATCGGAATAATTTTCGAAGTAATTGAGCTTCGCCCCCTCTTCAAGTACAATGACGTTATGGACGGAGGAGTTTTTTCCGGACACGTTTACAGTGATGTTCGCCGAGGAATTTTTTGGCAGAAAAAGGAACAGGCCATCGGAAATATTCGCGTAATGCGCCGCAACGAACTTATCCTCTGTTGCTAGGATTACTTTTCCCAAATGCTCCTCAATCCCCTCCTCAGCCTTTCCCGATTCGTCTAGTTTGGCCGCAACGACTCCAGTTGATTTTGTATCTAGTTTGAAACTGACTGCTGCTTTTCCGTCAAGACTGACCTGCTGGAGATTCTTGAGAAAATTGTAATTAATGTAACGCCAATCTTCATCCTTGATAGTCGGAAACTGCAGACCATCGTAAGCCTTTCTTGCGTTTTGCTTGAATCCCTCTAGCCAATTTTTAGGAGACACAACCATGACCATTCCCCTCATTAAAATTACAAACAGCGAATTATCCTACTGAGCCTTCCATCTCAAGGTCGATGAGGCGGTTCATCTCGACCGCGTAGTCAAGAGGAAGATGCTTCGTGAACTCCTCGATGAATCCCCGGACTATCATCGCCATCGCCTCGTTCTCCTTCAGCCCTCTGCTCATCAGGTAAAACAGCTGCTCTTCGCTCACCTTGCCCACAGTCGCCTCATGCTGGATCGTCACGTCCTTCTCGTTGATCTCCATGTAAGGCACTGTGTCGCTTGCCGACTCCTCGTCCAGGATCAGAGCGTCACAGCGCACGCTGCTTTTCACGCCAGTCGCGCCCGGCTTAACTCTCACGAGTCCACGATAGGTAGTTCGGCCGCCATCCTTGCTGACCGACTTCGACGTGATGATTGACTTTGTGTTGGGTGCTAGATGGACTGCCTTCGCGCCCGAGTCGATGTGTTGGCCCTTTCCTGCGAATGCGACCGACAGTATTTCCCCCTTCGCCCCTTCCCCGAGCATGTAGACGCTAGGATACTTCATCGTCACCTTGCTTCCGGTGTTGCAGTCTATCCAGAATACCGTCGCGTTGTCATACACGTACGCGCGCTTCGTGACGAGGTTGTAGACATCACTCGACCAGTTCTGGATCGTCGTGTATTGCACGCGAGAGCTAGGCATGGCTATGATTTCCACGACCGCAGCATGAAGAGAATCCGTAGAATAGACTGGAGCTGTGCAGCTCTCCAGATAATGGACAGATGAATCCTTCTCCGCGATGATGAGCGTCCTTTCGAACTGGCCCATCCTGGCCGCGTTTATTCGGAAATACGCCTGCAAGGGCAGAGCGATGTGGACCTCCTCAGGCACGTAGAGGAAGCTTCCGCCCGACCAGACTGCAGAGTTGAGGGCAGCGAACTTGTTGTCTGTGAACGGGATAACCGTGCCGAAGAATTTTTTCACGATGTCCTCATGCTCGCGGAGTCCTGAATCCATGTCAGTGAAGATTACACCCTGCTTTGTCAGTTTTTCCTGGATGCTGTGGTAGACAGTCTCGCTCTCGTACATCGCCCCGACGCCTGCGAGGAATTTCTTCTCGGCTTCCGGAATGCCAAGACGGTCGAAAGTCTTCCTGATTGTTTCAGGGACGTCATCCCAGCTGCTCGCCTTCCTCTCTGTCGGCTTGATATAATAAGTGAAATCATCGAAGTTTATTTTCGAAATGTCCGCACCCCATTTCGGCATGGGACGTGACTTGAAGTGCTCGAAAGCCTTGAGCCGGAATTCCGTCATCCATCTCGGTTCTTTCTTTATTTTCGAAATCTCCTCGACTGTCTCAGCAGTCAGGCCTTTCGGCGTCTTGTAGACGTAATCCTCCGGATCCTTGAAGCCGTATCTGCTGTAATTCTTCTCGAGCTCCAAGTTCTGCTTTTGTTTTTGCTTCTGCTGCGATGAAATCTTTTCCTTACTTCCCATTCAACTCACCATACCCGCTTGCCTCGACATCGTTCGCCAGAGTGTGATCACCTGTCTTCACAATCTTTCCGTCGACAAGCACATGGACATAGTGCGGCTTGATGTACTGCAATATCCTGTTGTAGTGCGTGATGAGGAGGAATCCTGTCTTCTGCTCCTCGAAAATCCTGTTCATGCCGTTGGCGATGATTTTCAGGGAGTCGACGTCAGCCCCGGAATCAGCCTCGTCTATGACAGCTATCTTCGGCTGAAGGATCGCCATCTGCAATATCTCCGTCTTCTTCTTCTCGCCTCCGGAAAAGCCGTCGTTGAGGTACCTTCTCGCAAAAGAATCGTCCATCTGCAGCATCTTCATCTTCTGGCTCAACAGTTTTGAAAACTCCAGGATGTTAACGAACTCCTCCTTCTTCGCCTTCGTTTTCGTAGCGCCGCTGTATTTCAGGGATGTATAGGCGGTCCGCAGGAAATTGAAGACGCTCACACCCGGGACGGCGTAGGGGTACTGGAACGCAAGGAACAAACCGAGCCTTGCCCTCTCGTGAGGCTTCAGATTCAGGATGCTCTTTCCTTCGATCAGGATGTCTCCGCTCTCGACTTTGTAATTGGGATGACCCATGAGAGTCATGGCGAGAGAGGACTTCCCGCTGCCGTTGGGCCCCATGAGGGCGTGAATCTCCCCTTCGTTTATTTTCAGGCTTATGCCTTTCAGGATTTCCTTTCCTTCCACGCTTACATGAAGGTCTCTTATTTCAAGTGTCAAACAGTCTCCCTCGATATATTTTATTTATTGTATTGTACTGCTGTGCAATTATTATAACGCCGTTATAGTTTTATATAGATTCAATTCCATAAATATTGGTAAAGAGGACGAAAAATTATGAAAAAGTTCGAACTTCCTCCACTGCCTTATGCATACGATGCGCTTGAGCCAATAATCAGCAAGAAAACCATGGAATTGCATCACACAAAAAACCATCAGGCTTATGTGAATGGTACTAATGTAGCTTTAGAAAAATTGGAAAAATTCAGGAAAGGCGAAATGGAGATTGATATGAAAGCGACTTTGCGCGATTTGAGCTTTAATTTGTCCGGTCATATTCTGCATTCAATTTTTTGGCCGAATATGGCGCCGGTGGGTAAAGGCGGATCTCCCAAAGGAAAAATTTTAAGTCAAATTAACGAAGATTTTGGTTCTGTTGACGCTTTCAAAAAGGAATTCACCGCCGCCGCGAAAACCTGTGAAGGAAACGGATGGGCCGCTTTGGCTTATGATCATTGGTCTGAACAACTTTTTGTAATGCAAATCGAGAAACACAATATTGCTACAATCGCCGGATTGAAGCCGCTTCTTGTTCTGGATTTATGGGAACATGGCTGGACTATGGACTATCCAGCCGATAGGCCGAAATATATCGAGAATTGGTGGCAGTTAGTTAATTGGAATGACGTTGAGAATCGATTCAATAAAATTCTCTAAACTTTCACAAAAACATCTTTTCCTTCTACCTTAACTTCAAAGCTCTCCTGACCGGCTCCCCAAGGAGTTTCCTTAAATCCATTTCCTGTCCGGACATCGTACTTCGCGCCATGACAAGAGCAAGTTATGACGAAGCCTTCGAGGTCGCCCTCGTCAAGTCCGCATTGCTCATGCGAGCAGATATTCTCAATCGCATAAATTTTTCCGTCGACGTTTGAAAGAAGTATTTCAGTGCCTTTCGCTTCGACCTTGATTTTCTTGCCTTCAGGAACTTTGTCAACCGTCGCGACCTTTACGAATTCTGCCATGAATCTCACTTCCTACTTTGTTTATTTCCTTTGCAAGGCTAAAATCCTTCTCGGTCAGTCCGCCTTCGTCGTGAGTCGTCAGATTCAGCTGAACTGCATCGTACTTTATCAAGATGTCAGGATGATGATTGTAATTTTCTGCGAGTGCTGCGATTCGCGTCACGAAAAGAATGGACTCGACGAAATTTCTGAAGCGGAAAATCTTCCATATTTCTTTTCCTTTCAGTTTCCATCCTTGGAGGTTTTTCAATTCCTTTCTGATTTGCTCTTTAGAATATCTCATCATTATCAACTGTATTTACGAAATAAAAAAGATCAGCCACAGGTGGGAATTGAAATCAAATAAAAAGTCTTTTTTAAAAAAGCCGTAGGCGAGACTTGAACTCGCGACCTTCCGCTTACATTCCGCTTGAATTTCTTCAAAGGGCGGGTGCTCTGCCAACTGAGCTACTACGGCCTAATTTATCAATGCCTAATTCATCGTTTAAAACTTTTAACCTTTGCTGTAATGTAGTCTTAGGTGGACAAAAACCAAATTTTTTCCAAATTTCAAATTTAGTTGAATGTACAGGATTATTAAAGCCTATCGTTCTCATCCATTTTGATAAATTATCTTTTCCATTTATGTAGAGACTGTGTTTTGTATAAAATTTCTTTGTTCTTTCATCATATGATTTTTCATTGAATTGAGTATCTGATTTGATATTAAATTTCCATAAGATTTCATTTAATTCTTCGACCAAAATTCGACTGTTACAACCTAGATGCATTACCGGATAATAATGATTTTCACGATATTTTTTCTTAAAGCTTAAAGAAAAATCTGTATCAGCAATGCCTCGAGTGAAACTTGCTAGTATTCTCTTATTTGATTTTAATATTATGTCAGGAACTGAAATCGAACTTTTATTTCCTAGAGGTAAGCCTAAAACTTTATTTTTAAATGAAACTATTGCCTTTGATCTTACAGTAACATTAGCAGAATTGTCTTTATTTGATTTTATTACACTGCCTGAGAAATTATACAAAAATTTCAATAAATTTTGCAAATGATTTTTTAAATAGCCTTCCTCTTCAACATAATTTCCGGTATATTTAATCCAAAAATTTCCTCTATTAGTATAATTGTAAATATTCATAAAACCGTCGCCTATATGTATTCCTATTTCTTCTGCCAACTGTTCGCTTAGAAATGTAGGTAAAGTTATATTTCTTAATCTATCCTGTCTACTAAATGGAATTTCAGAAATGTCAAAAAATAACTTGGACATTTTATCACCTAAAATAGCTGATTGTTGCTTAATTTATCCTTAAACCTACTTTATAAGTTTTGCCTTTTATTCTATTGAGGTCAAGTGATTATCATGCAAGCACAAGCAAGAAAAGGAAAATTCTGCCCGAGATGTGGGAGGCCGACAGAGAATTTCTACAATGGCGTGTGCAAGAACTGCTTCCTTGAGACGACAAGTTTGATTGGCAAGCTTCCGGAAAGGCTTGTGCTGCGGAGCTGCAAGAACTGCGGAAGGATTTACGCTGACGATGATTTCGCTCTGACAATCGAGGGAGCTCTTGATATTTTGCTCAGAGAGATTTTGGCAAGAAAAGACATGCAGCTGCTGCACTCTGCGAACTACCGAATCGAAGGACGGCGAGTCCATATGACAGTCGTGCTCAAGCTGGAAGATGCGGAAAAGACAGAGAGGAAGGACGCGGAACTGGTCGTGAAATCGATACTCTGCGAGAACTGCGCCATGAAGACCAGCGGTTACTACAACTCCATCGTGCAGCTTCGGGTGCCGAAGCAGCTGATTGAGACTTTTTTCGACGAAATCCAGCAACAGGTCGACTTCATGTCACATTACGACAGCATGGCATTCATCTCGAAGATCGAAAAGAAGAAGGAGGGGCTCGACCTCTATTTCGGAAGCAAGAAGGTCGCGATGCAGGTGGCAAAAAGCATGAAAGACAGATACAGGGCAGAGATCAAGGTGACGCGGAAGAATGCAGGACTGCACCAGGGACAAAAGGTTTATAGAGACACGATTTTAGTAAGATTAGAGGGAAAGAAAACTAAATAGAAAGGTGAGAAAGGCGAGTTAATGGCAAAGAAAAAATATGAGATGAGCCAGGAAGAGATAGAAGTCTCTAGAATAAGGATTCCCAGACAGGGCGAGGTTCTCGGAATCGTCGAGATGATTCTCGCAGGGGACAAGCTCAAGACGAAGTGCGACGACGGCAACGAGAGGGTTGTCAGGATTCCAGGAAGATTGAGAAAGAGAGTCTGGGTAAGGACTGGTGATTTGATTCTTGTCGAGCCTTGGAAAGTCCAGAGCAACGAGCGTGGCGATGTGATATTCCGCTACACTGGCACGCAGGCGAACTGGCTAAGGCGAAAGGGTTTCGCGAAATCCGATTTTTAAAGAAAATCAAAAAATATATTCCGGCAAGAGAAAATTTATCTATGGTTTTGAAGCAGAAAGCCAGGAAAGAGGCAATACTTCAGACATTTCTCGCGACCTTTTCATATCCGGTTCCTATAGTCCTCGGATATATTGTCGACCGATATTTCAACATGCTTAGATTGGTCCTTCCTTACAATTACCTGATCGGACCTGTCCTGATGTTCTTCGGCCCCTTCATAATTTTTCTCGCGACATACGACCTGATGCGGTTCGGCAAAGGGACGCCGAACCCGTCTTTTCCTCCGAAGATTTTTGTGAGTAACGGGCTTTATCATTACGTAAGGCACCCGATATATGTCGGTTGGATAATTTTGCTTTTCGGCGCCGTGATTTACTTCAGCTCGCTGTCAATGCTCGAGGCAACCTTGATTATCATGTTCTTTATTCATTTCTACACCGATGACGAGGAGAGGAAGCTGAAGGCGACGTTTGGAAGAAGCTATGCGGCGTATGCGAGGAGAGTCCCAAGATGGATCCCGAAAATATGGTGAAATGAAAATCAAAAAATAAATTAGATTTATAAATATGCGGACGTAACAATTGGTTGATTGTCGGTTTTTGCCATGATAGATTTCGTAAGGATTCCTGAGGAAAGAATAAGGATCATGAAGGCCGACCCCAGGGAGCAGAGGAAGATACAGGAGATGGGCGGTTGCAGTCTCGAACTACACTACGAGGACCAGGCAGTGAAGATTGAATGCGAGGACGGCTTGAGGATGATGAAGCTGAAGGACGTCGTGAGGGCTTTCGGAAGGGGATTCAACGCGGACGAGGCGCTTTACCTGCTGGACGACGACTATTACCTCGAGGTAATCGACATAAGCGAGTATGTCGGAAAGGAAAAGGACCGCCTGAAGACGATGCGCGGCAGGCTGATCGGGTCGGAGGGCAACACAAAGAGGACGATAGAGAAGGACACCAATTGCAAAATAGCAATTTATGGCAAGACGATAAGTATAATAGGAAAGTGGGACGACGTGAAGTCGGCGAGGACGGTCGTCGAGAGGCTTCTTGGTGGAAGCAAGCATTCTACAGTCTATCGCATGTTGGAAGAAAGAAAGAAGATTAAGGGATGAATGAAAATGACAGAGCAGAGAATTTTGACAGCTGAAGAAATGGCAAAGACGATGCGCGAGGTCTCAGTAGCCGAGTTTTTCGAGAAGAACAGGCATCTTCTCGGTTACGAGAACACGACCAAGGCGCTCATTACGATTGTAAAAGAACTGGTCGACAACTCGCTCGACGCTGCGGATGAGGCTGGGATACTTCCGGAAATAAAGGTGCAGATAAAGGAAGTCGGACCTGATCGTTTTAGAATTTCAAATGAAGACAACGGACCGGGAGTGGTTGCAGAAAAAGTTCCCCTCGCTTTCGGCTCTCTCCTATACGGAAGCAAGTTCCACCGATTGCGACAATCCCGAGGGACGCAGGGAATCGGGGTCAGCGGTGCGATTCTTTTCTCGCAGCTCACCACAGGCAAGCACGCGAAAATTACTTCATCGACTGGGAAGGCAATCCACGAATTCGAAATCGGCATTGATGTGGCGAAGAACCAGCCTCACGTGTTTTCGCAGAAGGAGGCGAAAAATCCCGACAAGTGGCATGGAATAAGGATCGAGATGGAGGCGGAAGGCCGCTACATCGAAGGCAAGCAGTCCGTCGCCGAGTATCTGAAGCAGACGGCGATCGCGAATCCGCATGCGAAAATTATTTACGACGGGCCTAATGGAAAAATCACTTTTGACCGCGCGCTGAAGGAAATACCGAAGCAGCCGAAGGAAATAAGGCCGCATCCATACGGGATTGAGCTCGGAATTTTTCGGAGGATGGTGTCGGGCACGAAGGCGAGGAATGTCGTCGGATTCATGACTAGCGAATTCTCGCGAGTCGGAAAAGGTTCCGCGGAGCAGATATGCAAGCTGGCGAAAATCGAGTTCAGCAGGAAGCCGCAGAACTTGGGACCGGACGAGACCGAGAGGCTTCACAAGGCGATGCAGATGGTGAAGCTCATCGCTCCGCCGACTGACGTCTTGAGTCCGATGGGAGAGCATGTCATAACTGAAGGATTGAAGAAAGAGCTGAAGGCGGAATTTTTCGTGGCTGTCACCAGGCCGCCGGCAGTCTACAGGGGAAACCCGTTCCAAGTAGAGGTCGGGCTTGCGTACGGCGGAGAGCTGGCAGAGCAGGACACGGCACAGTTGTTCAGGTTCGCGAACAAAGTCCCGCTGCTCTATCACCAGAGCGACTGCGCGACAACGTCAGCGGCGACCGATGTCAGCTGGCGGGCTTACGGACTCTCGCAGTCCGGAGGAGGCCTGCCTCAGGGGCCTGTCGCAATTTTGGTTCATTTCGCATCGGTCTGGGTTCCATTCACATCAGAAGGAAAGCAGGCAATCGCCGAATATCCGGAAATCGTCAAGGAAATAAAACTGGCGCTGCAGGACGCAGGAAGAAAGCTGTCCCACTTCATCAACCAGAGAAAACGCACGCAGGCGCAGGCCATGCGCAGGCAGATTTTCGAGAGATACATACCTGTCGTTGCTGAGGCGCTGGCGAAGCTGACAGGCAAGGACGAGAAAATTATCTTAAAGAAGTTCGAGGATATAGTTAAGAGGAAGGCAGAGATCCTCGCCCAGGAGCAGGAAGCGAAAGAAGGAGAAAAAGGAGTTGAAGATGTGGGCGAGGTGATCGGAGAGAGCAAAGTCATTGAAAAAGAAAAGGGAAGCGAGGAAGAATGAAAGAGGAGAAGAAAAAGCTTGAGGGAATGGGAGAAAAAATCCTGAAGGACGTGGAGAAAGGGGAGAATCCGAACATCGACATACCGCTGAGGACGCTCTCGAACGTGAAATACGACGAGAAATCCGGAATGCTGACGATAGGTGACAAGTCGGCGAAGCGCTACTTCTTCAACGTCGCGCACGCCAAGAAATTCACGCAGACCATGATGGTCGCGGCTTTCGCCAAGGAGTTAGTCGACGAAGGCATCCACACCTCGCTCAGGGACGCGTTCTACGCGCTGAAGCGGACGTTTCCGAACTCGAACGAGAACACTTTTGACGAGCAGAGCGAGTCGGATCCGATAATCGTCGACATCGAAGTCGCGCTCGACATCTTGAGAGAGCAGCTGCATCTATCCGCAGACGTTCGTGGTCGAGTTGTTGGGGATGTTGTAATTGAAGACCGCGGGGATTCGGTAGACTGGTCGAAGCTCGGCTCGGGAGGATGGAGCATACCGTCTAACGTGGAAGAGATAAAATTCAAGAAAGTGAAGGCTGACTTCATACTTGTCATAGAGAAGAACGCTGCATTCGAGCGACTGCACGAGGACAAGTTCTGGCAGAAGCACAAATGCATACTGCTGACTACGCAGGGCCAGGCCGCCCGCGGGGTCAGGAGGCTGATACAGCTGCTGTCGACGGAATACAAACTTCCTGTCTACGTCATGACAGACATAGACTCCTACGGCCTCTACATCTATTCGGTCATCAAGCGCGGTTCGATCTCGCTCAGCCATGTGTCGGACAGGCTCGGCACGCCCAATGCGAAATTCCTCGGGCTCACGATGGATGACATCGAGAAATACGGGCTGCAGAAATTCACAATCAAAGCAGAGGAGACGGACATAAAGCGCGCGCAGGAGCTGATGAACTACGAGTGGTTCAAGAGTCCTGAATGGCAGAGGCAGCTGAAGATGCTTGTGCAGAAGAAAATCAAGGCTGAGCTCGAGGCGCTTTCCGGAAGAGGATTGAAGTTCATGACAGAGACATATCTGCCTGAGAAGCTGAAGAAGAAAGAATTTCTCGATTGATTGCAAGTTCAAATAAATATGCTTCTTTTTCTAATTGAGATAGAGACAGGACGATATGAGATGAGTAAGTACATTGCGCTTATTCCGGCTTATAATGAAAGCAAGAACATCTTCAAAGTCATTTTCGAGATGAACAAATATCCTAGATTCAAAACAATCGTCGTCGATGATGGCTCAACTGACAACACTGCCGAGATTGCTAGGTCTGCGGGGGTGAAAGTCATCAGCCACAAGAAAAACAAAGGGAAAGGCGAGGCTCTCAACACGGGATTCAGATACATTTTGCAGAGCCAGCGAGGAAGCAAGTACGTTGTGATAATCGATGCCGATTTGCAATACATGCCTAGCGAATCAATGAAAGTTTTGAAGCCGATTGAGGAAGGGAAAGCGGACCTCGTGATGGGATACAGAGACTTCGGAAAGATTCCGTTTCGCCATCAATTAGGGAATTTTGTTTGGAGAGCGTTCTTCAATATACTGTTTGGCACGAGTTTCAAGGACACGAACTGCGGGTGCATGGCAATGACGACAGACGCGATAAGGAAAATCGGGAAGGTGCAGGGAGGCTACATAATAGAAAATTCCATCCTCGCGGAAGCGGTCAGAAAGGGATTGAGGGTCGAGCAGGTGCCGGTGAACGTCACGTACAGGCGCCTGAGCCGGGTGCCGCGGGGCATACGAGTCGTGATGGGGGTGTTCATCTTCATCCTTACAGAAGGATTTAAATATCGGCTGGGAATTAAATAAATCGCACCGGAAATGACCCCCCGAAAGTGGGAATATTCTGTGAAATCATCTTAGTATTATGTCAAATGACTTTTTGGAATTGGTTGGAATAATTATTGGAGACGGAAATCTAAGGAAAGACAGAACACACAATTTTGTCGAAATTACTGGAGATATCAAGAAAGATAAGAGCTATTTCAATTATATTCTTAACTTAGTTAATCAATTTACATTTGATACTATCACACTGAAGGAGAGATCAAAAGGCCTTCGAATTCGAATCAGTTCTAGATACTTTTTGAATAGTTTGTTGGAATTTGGAATGCATCCGAATAAAAATAAGTTGCATCATTTGAGATTCTTGGAAAATATTAAGTTAAATGATAGAATTCCCATAATTCGCGGTCTAATGGACACAGATGGTTGCGTTATTCAAAGATCAAATAGGCAGAATTTCATGGAAATTGCTACATGTTCAAGATTCTTGGCCAACTGGATTAATACATCTCTCAAGGAATTGGGATTTAGATCATTCATCATGAAATATACAAATAGAAAAAACCAAACAATTTACAGAGTTTGGCTTTCGGGACGGAAGAATATTTCAAAATGGATTGAATTAATAGGCTTTTCTAATGAATTTAAATACAATAAGGCGAAAGAAATATTGAGATTGGGACAGTCCGGAACGGGACAGTAATAATTTAAGAATTACTGGACGCTCAACCCGGGAGAGCAACTGATGATGAATCAGCTCTATATCGCCTGAAGAGCGATGTGTTGAGAGTTCAAATCTCTCCTGTCCCACACTTTTATCAACAAAAAATCGAATAACTAATTAGCGAGATGAGCGAAATGGAAGAGAAAGTCTGGGAAGGAGAACTGCTGGAGAACCGCGTCATACTTTGGGACAGCGACGCCGTTGCGATTTACGACGAGTCGGGATACGGCAAGCCGCTTCCTGAAGAGAAGCCGAATAGAATTGAGCTAGAGCTTATCGAGGCGGCGTATCTTGTTGAGAAAGGAAAGCTGAAGGTTTTCACGAAGGAAGAGGGGAAGAAGAAAAAGAAGGGCATTGACTTTAAGGAATTGATGGAAATCGGAAGCAAGCAGGTGAACGAGTTTCATCCTCAGTTTATCGTTTATCGGGATCTTCGTGAGCGCGGATATCTTGTAAAGTCCGGCTTCAAGTTCGGCACTCATTTCCGCCTTTACGAGCGCGGAGTCAAGCTTAAGAGAGGACCGAAAGAGGCAGGCGAACACACGAAGGCGGTCGTGCACGCCGTCCCCGAAGAGGCAGCATTTTCACTGCCCGAGATGTCTCGGGCTGTGCGTCTGGCCCACAACATCCGCGCGATTTTCTGGTGGGCAGTCGTGGACAAAGAAGGCTCTGTGACGTATTACGAGATAAAGAGGCTCACTCCATAGCCGGCGACACACGCGGGGCAATCGAATCGACAATCGAACGCACGCGCAGTATAGCAAAGGCAAAAGATAATTCTTTAAAAGAGCAATTAATGATTAGGTGTATTTTTTGCCTAGCTCGAGGTCGAGACAAAAGTTGAAAGGCCAAGGGCCGAAGATAGACGAGTTTGGCTTCGTGCTGCTGGCTGGAATAATACTGATACTTATTTTGGCGGTCGCATGGGGCAGTTTGCAGGGAAATCCTGTGGGCGTCTCCCCCACGATGCAGATACTGACCATAGCTCCTGGAGATTCGCAGGATTTCAACCTTGAGCTGAACGGTACGACAATCAACACGACACTGCAGACTTCTGGCCAGACTGCCGGATGGGTAAGCTTCGACAAGAACGGCTTCGACATAAGCGGGAACCAGGAAGTGGTCGTCACGGTCTCTGTCCCGCCATCGACTCCTCAGGGAATTTACGACGGCACGATAAACGTTGTGTCAGGTTCGAACGTCAAGAAGGTCAACCTCCGCGTCAACGTCTCAAGCATTACCGTTAATGATGTCGTGAAGAACATCCACTTGGGCGATTTTTCAGTCAGCTACCTGGTGGGCTCGCAGCCAGTCAACCAGAAGACCAATTTTGAGATTTCCAAGGGATATCTCTCGGAATATCCCGGCACGCTCGTCGCCACCATGACGCAAGACACGTACAACATCATGACCGGAGGCCAGATTGTCATCGACGTCTCTGACACGAACGGAGTCGGGAACCTCATCGTTGAGCTGAACGGGCAGGAGGTCTACAACCAGCACGCATCGGCGAGCGAGATAACGATTCCTCTCGACAGGTCGCAAATTCTCAGGTCGAACACCGTGGTGCTGAGGGCAGGCGTGCCCGGCTTCAATTTCTGGATGAGCACGGTGTACAAGATAAAGAGCGCAGAGCTGGATGTGGACGTCCAGGGAATCGTCACAAAAGACATAGACTTCCAGCTGACCGGCGACGAGGCGAACAAATTCGTTTTCGGAAAGCTGTCTTTCAACATCAACAAGTACAATCCCCAGGCGCTGAACCCCCTGACGATTAAGATAAACAACGACGTCTTCTTCGACGACGTGCCGCAGCTCTTCACGTTCAGCAAGACTTTTGGATTGGAAATCCCTCTCAATGTCGGGACGAACACGATCTCGTTCTCAGTCCAGAAGGAGGCGTTCTACCAGCTGAACAACGTGCTGCTCACTATGGTCCACAAGCCCTGAATTCTGAGTTTTGATTTTGATTTTTTATTCTTGATTCTTGTTTTTGAACCTTGATTTCTTACACGTTTCTTACGCGCTTTACACTCCTGCGACCAATCTGAGGAAATCCCTTACAGAGGTCGCCCCTCCAAGGATTGCGATCACGAGCTTCAGATAATTGTTGAACTCCTTGTCGTCCGAATATCTGTCGATCAGAACCAGCGCCGCAATGACAGCGATCGCCTTTATTGGGACAAACATCCAAGGTCCGAAGATGCTTATGAAAATGTTTGGGACAACATGCTGCTCTGAATAGCCGAAGAAATACAACGCGACTGAAGTGTTCGTTGCGTCGAACGTCTGGATCGAGGCGACAACCTTGTTTGCGACGTTCCACTTGATGAAATAGAAAACGACTGGCCATATGGCATAGAATCCCAGCACGTATGCGAGGGCGACCGGATTTCCGATTCTAAGGAGGCTGACGGGGATAAGGGTCAGAGCGATGCCGACAGAAACCATAATCTTGTAATAAGGAATCTTGAGCTTCCTCTCCAAGTATATTGAAATTAGAAGCACCGAGAAAGTCACTGCGAATATGAGGAAATAAATAAGTGGCGTTATGAGCAGGAACGTGTCAGTCAGGCCGCTGTCTACAAGGAGCCTTGCCGAGCTTCCGAGAAGGACGTACGGGGCCACGGAGATCGCCAGCCTCCTGTCGATTTTTATCTTCAGTTTTCTCAGGGTCCGATATATGATATATGCCGACGCTACGAGGATGATCGCATACACGCTCGTGTTGATCGCGTTGTATCCCTGGTTGAAGATTATCGGGTTGACGAAGTATGACTGGAAAAAAGTCTGGAAAAAATCGGCCGGACTCGTGGACATAAAAGAAATAATAGCTTGCTAGCTTAAATTTATCTTATGAGCGAAATGAGAGGCATGAACGAACTGAGGGGACTGATTCTAATCGGAATGATAGTCTTCCTCTCAGGCTGCATAAATCTCGGTGGCGGAGGGATCTCGTCCTATTACAAGAACGACGTGATAACCGTGGAGAACTACGTGGCCGAGACCGAGCCGGTGCCGGGCGGAGTGGCGATTATAAAATTCGATGTCATGAACAACGGGGACCGCACCGTGCCGAAGGCGGTGGTGAATTTTTTCGACACCAAGGGACTGAAGACTACGGTCAAGTGCAACGGCGGATTCTCGCTGAGCGATTCCTCCTGCGAGTACGACAACATTCCGAGCCTGGAGAGCAGGAGCTTCACCATAACTTTCCAAATTCCAAGCAAGGAAGACATCCAGGGCCCGATAAAACTGGCAGTCAATTATGAGATAGCGTACAACTACCAGGGCGCGAGGAGGATGACCCTGCCGATAATCGACCCCTCGGTGAAGCAGCCTCTGACGCAATATTCGATAAGCGATCCGTCAATCGGCCCCATAGTCGCGGATTTCGACGCTCCGGTTGGCAGGACCACGGTGCAGAACAACCAGCAGGTCAAGGAATACTGGGGGATAAAAGGCAACTCTTTCCAGATAAAGATGAAGTTCAGCAGCGTCGCGAGCAGCACTGTGGGCGACATGAAGCCAGTGAACCTCACCGCAGGGAAGATAAGCCTGAAGCTCAACGGCGTGAGCGTCGACCAGAACAGGAGATGCGACTTCAGGGGGTCAACAGGAACAATTTATTCGTCATATGACATCACAGTTTCGAGCAATTCCGGCACATTCGGCATTTCCGGCACTCCAAGCAGCGGCGGCATGAGCATGCTGGTGTGCAATTTCATACCGGCCAACTTCCCTCAGCTATACAAGACGATCGCGATAGACGCGAACTTCCAGTACGAAATTCAGATTCTCCGTTCGGAGACATTCGCGATAAATCCGCAACAGGCGCCGAGCGGCAGCCAAAGTCAAACGGGAAGCGGAAATCAAGGCGGCAATTTCGGAAATATTTAGAGTTGAATTTATAGAGCTATGCAGAATCGATAGAATCAGAAGAATGGCGATGCGTGGCAACAGTTAAATTAATTATAAGGTAGGAAAGCTAAAAATATAATATATCAAGGTCATTCGCAAGGCCGCAGGTTGTTAGCATGGTCAAGAGAAAGGAACTGAAGAAACTTGCAATTCTTTTTCCCATAGTTCTTCTAGCGGGATGCATAAATCTCGGCGGCAGTTCCGGAAACGGACCGGGGCTGACGATCGTGAGCTTCTCGCCTTCTGATACGACAGTAGAGCCTGGAAGCCCTGTAGACTTGGCACTCGTCGTGCAGAACAGCGGAGGGGACGTAGCGAGGAACATACATGTGACTCTAGGCGGCCTGACGGACGACTGGCAGATCGACGGAAGGGACAGGGCGATTGCTGACATTGACCACACCGATCCTTCGAGAGGGATAAACACGCCCATGCAGGACCAGGTCGACTGGACCCTTGTCGGCCCGGCACTCAGCACACAACTAACTTACGAGGCGAGCGCGCAGGTCAGCTACAGCTACTCGACCACGATTAACACATTGATAAGGGCGTCGTCTTTTGACTATTATCGACTGAACAAGCCCAAGACAGGCATCATAGGGCCTTCCAGCGTCTCGAATGGCCCGATTTCCATAACGATTAAAGCGCCCAATTCTGTGTTCGCCGGCTCGACCGTGCCGGTATATGTAGAGTTCCACAACACCGGATCAGGCAGGGTCTCCGGCCCCGCGATTGACACGATAAGCGTGTCGGTTTCCGGCGAAGGAATCAGCTGCACGGCAGGTTCGGTCAGGCTGATACAAGGAAAGGACGGCTTCATGAGATGCAGCGCCTCGACGTCAGGCGTCACGACAACAAAGGACTTCCGCATAACAATCTCCGCCTTCTACACGTACACCCTCACGACAACAACCCAAATAACTGTGTTGCCGAGAGCAGGTTAAGAATTGGAATTTCAGTTAAATCTTAAATATTTAACCATAGTGATATAATATCGAACATCATTAAATCTAGAAGATTTAATAAAAATTGTGTCAAAGCCAATAAACACCAGTCAATTTATGTCTCCTGTGTTCCAAGTGTCTCTCAATTTTTTCATTCCATGGAATAATTTCTATGGTCCATAATCCATTACTCTTTAGAAAATCAATCATCTTATCAACAAGAAAAGAACCGTATTTTCTATTTCTAAATGGTTCGAATACGACAATATCTCCGCTATCAGCTTCACGATTCATATCTCCTGTTGAAGTGACATTGAAGTCAAATGTGTAATAACCCATTACGTGGCTATCGTAAAAAGGTGGTCCTTTTTTTGGTTCCTCATCTAGGCATAGCATTATCACACTACATTTAACTTCAGAATCCACCAAGTCCCATTTTTGGTTGACAAGATTTGCATATCTTTCTAAATATCGTGTTCTTTGACCTACTTCCAGATATCCTTTGAATTCCCTGATGTTATTCCCAAGATGAATTAATTGTCTATCTCTATCTATTACTGTCACTTCTCTCATGGGATAGAAGATTGAAGATTAAAGATTTAATGTCGATTCAATTCAATCTCCAGACACTAGTTTTCAGTAGACTATGATTAAAAATAATATTTAACCATAAAGATATAATATTTCCATCGTTAAATCTTAAATTATTAATGGGTCCGCAGAGAATTGAACTCTGTTCTCCACCGTTCTCCCTTTCGTTGTGAGGGTGGCGTCCTACCGGTAGACTACGGACCCTTTGCGTTGAAGTCTGTCAGGCTACTTTGAATTTTCATTCCAGTTATTTTATCCTTTAGGTTTTCCCCGCTACCGAAAATCGGCTTGCCGTAAACGCCGTCATATCCTGCAACAAACTTGACCTTTCCTTCCCTCAGCCTGACTATCGAGTCTGCGATTTTCTCGTGCGTGACCTTTACCAACTCTTCCTTGGAAACTTTCAGCAGCACGTTGAACTCGTTCCCGAAACGGTCGATGAGCTTGTTCTGCTCGTCGAGGACTTTTTTCGAATAGAGCTGTTCGACTCCCATTGTGAAAGAAATGATTTCGTAAAGCGGGATGAGGTCCTTGAACGGAATCGCGTCTTTCGGAACGAAACCCTCGGGCCTGTCAGCTAACTGCTCCACTCTGCTCAGCACGCCTATCGTCAGCCTCCTCTTGCATCGCGGGCAAAATCCGTTTAGCCTTTTTGTCTGCTCAGGCGAGCAGCTGAAACTGCACACCCGGTGTCCGTCGAAGTGGTATTTCCCATAATTCGGATCGGTCTCAACCGTGAATTTGAATAGCTTGCCATCTTTTTTTCTTATGGCGTCGACAATATTGCCGTAAGTGATTTCATCCTCCTCCAATTCGAAAACGTTGGCCTCTCTTCCAAGCCTCCAAGGGTTCGCGGAATGCGCGTCGGAATTCGATACGAGCGTTATGTTGTCTAGCTTGCTGAGGCGCCAGTTCATCGCCGGATCAGAATTGCCGCACCAAGCAGGAATTCCGTTTCTTCTAACATAAATTACATGATTTGGGACTTCAAGACAATATACAAAACCATCATAATTCACCCAAGATTCGGTATAATTATATTTCTTGACCGTGGAAGGCAAAACTGTATGAATATTCTTTCTAATAAAATAAACTATCCAAGAATCTTCAGATTGTTTATATCCTTTTAATCTGGCTTTCGGTAAAGAAACAATTGGCGTATCCTTCTTGGTATGCAATTTAAAATACGCGGAAATGCCAATTTTTAGTGCAATCTCCTGTAAGTCATCCCGAAGGCGTTTTGAGATTGTAGTAGCCGAAAGGCCTTTTCTATTTCTACCATATCTGTGACCATCACCCTTAATGTAATATTCAAAAAGAATTTTCAAGAGATCTTTTGATAGTGATTTTATGTCTGAAGGAATAAATTTTTCAGGAGCTTTTCCAAATTGCTTTAGATAAGAAAATAATTGGTAATCTCTTATTCTAATCGTGTACATATCTTTATTGATATATTGATATACGCTATAGCCAAAACTCTGAAGAATTTTTTTCATCTCAAAAATTAGGTCAGAGTTTGAATTTGCAAGGTAAACTCCATAGTCACCATCTTTGCCTTTAGTTGTCCACCCTTCAGCTAACCAAAATCCAAAGAATTTTAGCCATGGTTTAATCGGAACCTTTTTTTCGTTTTTCTTGCGAAGCCCAGAATAGTATCTGCTTCCGTGCCTTATCTTAACTGCTGGAATAACAAAATATTTTGGATTTACACCAATCCAAATGCCGTCTTTCTTAAATCGTTTTGATTTATTAAATAAAAATTCTGCTTCCTTAAGAGAAAAAGAAGGTTTTTTTCTAAAATCACAAGGACTGTATAGAAGCTTGTGGTTAGGGGTTACAAGAAGGTCAATTCTTTTAGTCCTCAACTTGTACATTTTGCCATTATATCTATATTTAAATAATTTAACTGGTTTTTGGAATACAATTTTATCCGTTTTAACATCTAAAGTACAAACTTCATCAGAGTACTTAACATCAAAGATTTTTCTCCACCCATTGTTAGTTAGAACTTCCGTTTCAGTATCATAGCAAGACATTCCTGTCTCCAGGGAGAAAATATGCTTGGCCTGGTCCTGATAACATTCCTCAAGAGAATCGAATCCGGACTTGCTGCCGAAAACTCCGAACCAGGGAGTCCACGCGTGTGCGGGCGTTATCATGATTGATTTGTCTATGCCCATCAGGGTCTCGACGAATTCCGGAGACGTGATTTTTATCATCGGCCGTCCATCGATTTTCAGGTCGACATGCTTTGAAAGCTGCTCGTTAACCTGGTCTGCCACCTCGAACGAAGGAAGATGGAACATGTGATGGATCCTGTGCATCTTTCCGTCCTGCTCGTAGTCGGTGCTTACTTCTCCAGTTATCATCCAAAAAATCCCACCGTATTTGTAGATCCCGCTGCCTTCCGCAGTAGGCTGCAGATGTTCCTTCAGCTCTGTGAGCCAGAGGGGGTGAGTGCAGTCGCCTGTCCCGAGGACGTTTATTCCCTTTATCTTCGCGCCTGCGGCCAGCGTGTCGACGCTGAGATTCCTGCTAGTCGCTCTCGAATACTTCGAATGGATCTGTAGATCGGCGATAATCTGCATGCAAAATCATTAACAAATATCATATCCTTTCTAATTATAAAGCATTATAAAGCCTTGCAAGAAACTCGAAAAATTTCAGGTTCCAAAATTTTGGAACTCATAGGAAAGGAACGAATGAAACAACCGCGACTCCCATAAGAAACGCCCAGAACCACCATTTCCACATCAGCACTTTGCTCCCGTCAAGGGGCTTTATCGGGATGAGATTGAACACGGCGAGCAGGGAATTTATTTGCGCCACCAGACCGAATCCCGGAATGAGGGAGAAAAGAAACGCGAAGAAGATGTTGACGACAGGACCGACAGACGCCACGATTCCCATCTCGTTGACAGTCAAATGCATCTCTCTGTATCCCCAGCGGCCGTAGCGGTAGGGATAGATCACGACTGCTCCCGGGGCGAGGAAGCGGATCGGGAGAAACATGGTCATGAAGCCGATAAGGACGCCTTCGGGCCAGAGTTTGAAGAAGGCGACCGCGTTGAACTTCATCGCGGCGAACTTGTGCGCGAGCTCGTGAAGTATGAAGCCCACGACGACGGATATGAAAACGAGGACGATGCTGCTGAAATTCGGGAATGCAAAAATAATTGTGAGGGCAACTGTGGCAATCAAGATGTCCCTTATTTCCACCTTTGAAAAGATCTCTTTGGATTTATTCTCGGGTCTCATAATAGAAATTGTAGAGGCAAACTAATAAAACTGAAAAATGCTAATAAAACTGAAAAATGCTAATAAAACTGAAAAATCACGTCGAGGATTACGAAAATCGCAAACCTCATTCTTCCCATTCCAAGAAGTTCATCTTCGTGAGTTCGGCGAGTATGTCCTCGACGACCGGGCGCACGTCCTCGTGGTTGTGCCCTATCCTCAAGGAGAGGCTGTCTATCAGCTCGGCGATGTTTCTGTTGCCGTCGCACATCATAAGTACCCCGTAGGAGACCTTGTCCATCTTCCACATGTTGCTTCCGTCAAAAGTAGCATAGAGTGTGCCCAGATGATCGATGACCTTCAGGTTCTTCGCCTTGCACGGTTTCTTAACTTCTAGACCCTCTAACATTTTTTCGCTTTGGACTCCAGGCTTTGGCACACCGACAGTCGAAAGCTAATTGATAGTATGAGATGCGAGGATAAAAGCGTGATGTTTTGGAATCGCTTTCGGAAAGCCTGCCAAAAAGTCCAGAGGATGTCGGAAAAATAAAAAAAGGGAGAAATAAAAAAAACGAATTAAGAAAAAATAGAAGAAAATAAAAAATCAAAAAATCATTTCAGGAAAATCTCGTATGTGATGAACGCGACCGATATCAGCGCCAGGAGCCATGCGACTAGTTCGAAAGCAAGCCCGACCCAGGCCACCGATCCCAGCCACGCCGTCGCTACCGGAGAGGCGAATGTTGCCGCGAACAGGAAGAATACTGCCGAAAGTCCAAGAAGACCGAATCCCGTCTCGGCTTTGTGCCTCCACTTCGCGTACTCTGCTAGTGCGATTGCCAGAAAAAACCCTATGGCGATGTTCAGCGTCACGGGTTCGAATATTGCCATTTTGTTTACACCTGTTCCTATTGTATAATTTCTCCTGAGCAAGCATAAAGGCTTCTCAGGTTTCTCAGATTTCTCAGACTCATCAGGCTCTGCCTTCGTTCGCCGTCAGAAAAAGAAGAATTGATGAAAATGATAGAAATAAAAGTTGCGTGAAAATTTTGAAAATCTTTGAGAGCTAAAAAAATATTTTTCAATGTTTTTTCAGAAGCCTAGCTCCTCGTCGTCCTCTCCCCATCCCTCCTCTTCCTCACCCTCTTCCTCGCCCTCGTCTTCCAAGTCGAATTTGACAAATTGATTTGTTTGAACAATCATTTTGATTTTCACCTATGTCTATCTAAAGCATAATCAAAGTATATAAACATTGTTTGCCGAAATGAATTACTATTTGGTGGCAAAAAATTTTTATTTCCCAGAATTCGGAGCGGATTTACGGAAGCAGTAAAAAAATTCCTGCATTCTTAATTTCAAACACTTTGCAAATATTTTTTGTAGCGCCACATAGCCGCGAACGCCCGCACGGCCCTTTCCGGAGTCGGGAAGACAGGAATATTTCTGCTTTCCAAATTCCTAGCGACCCTCTCGGTGAAATCGCTGCCGACAGCGCACGCAAGAATCGGTTTTCCGAACTTTTTCATCCCGAGGATCACGTCAGAGATATTGGTTTCCAGGGTAGGCACCTGCATCAGGGAGATGACGACTGCCCCGTCGTACTCATCGGTGCCGAGGGTCTCTTCCAGAGCTGTCATGTATCTTTCCGAATTCGCGTCGCCGGTCAAGTCAATCGGATTGCGCAGCACGACGTAGGGTGGCATCCTGCCCTGCATCTTTCTCTTCAATCCTCCGCTCGGTTCCGCCAGCTGCATCTTCTGTTTCTCCGCCTCGTCGGTTGCGAGCACGCCGAATCCGCCTCCGTCGGTGATTATTATCAGACGGTTGCCTTTCGGAAGAGGCTGCATGCTGAACGATTTCACAAAATCGAAAAGCTCCTCCCAGTTTCCCGCCTCCATTACGCCAGACTGCGTGAACGCAGCGGAGTAGATCCTTGCGCTGCCCGCAAGGCTTCCGGTGTGGCTTGCGACAGCTTTCGTCCCCTTCTCCGTCTTTCCGGCTTTCAGCACGACGACTGGCTTCTTTTTCGCTGCATTTCTCATCGCCCGCATGAATTCTGCCCCGCCGGCCTTCATGCCCTCGAGATACATCGCGATTACCTTCGTCTCGTCGTCGCCTGCAAGGAATTCAAGGAAATCGCTCTCGTTGATATCGACCGCGTTTCCATAAGAGACGAACTTGCTTATGCCGATCCCTTCCATCGCAAGCCAGTCGAGGACTGTCGAACCGACTGCGCCTGACTGGGAGATGAACGCGATGTTCCCCTGCTTCGGCCTCCTGAGCCTTTCCCTGCTGAGGAACATGGTGTCGACCTTCGTCTTAGGCACGTAGACTCCTATGCAGTTCGGCCCCACGACATCGGTCTTGCCTTTTGACTCTTTGACAATTTTCCTGAGCTTGTTTTCATACGCAGCGCCCTCTGCGCCGATTTCGGAAAAACCGCCAGAAATTATCACGATGCTGGGAATTTTTTTGTCGATGCATTCCTTAACGACCTTGTCGACGGAGGGCGCAGGCACGACGACGACAGCGAGGTCGACCTTGTCAGGAATAGCCTTCACGCTTGGATAGACTTGCTTTCCCATTATCGGCGTCGTGTCAGGGTTCACAGGAAAAATGGCGCCGTCAAAGCTTTCCCTGACAAAATTGTCCATGACAATGTATCCGAATTTTTCCGAGTTGTGGCTTGCGCCGATGATGGCAACAGATGAGGGGTCGAAAAAATTCTTCAGGTTCTTTTTCGCTTTCTTGCCTTTGCTCTTCATCAATTCTTCGCTCATTCGAAAACCGCCAATCACTGCCAATTACACAATTTAATTATTGGGTATTAGAATAATTATTATGCGTAAAGCGTCTGGCGTGCCTGAAATGGCCAGGAGGATAGAGGTCATCGGCTCGTCGAAGATAGAGCAGAGCCTCAGGATTTTGGAGACAAGGAAGGACATCATCTCCCTGGGCGCAGGCGAGCCGGATTTCCCAGCGCCTCCGAACGTCATCGAAGCGGCCGAGGAATTCCTCGAGGAAGGCTACACGCACTACTCGCCGCTGCAGGGCCGTCACGAGCTGCGCGAAGAGCTGGCCAAGAAATTGAAGAAGGAAAACAAGATCGACGTCGGCCCTGAGGAAATCATCATTTGCTGCGGGTCGAAGGAGGCGATTCTGCTTTCAAACCTCGTCACGCTCGACGCGGGCGACGAGGCGATCGTGCCGGACCCCGGATACGTCGCCTATCGCCCAATCGCGGAAATGTTGGACGCGAAGGCCGTGTCGCTGCCGCTGCACGAGAAAGACAATTTCGAGATCCATCCCGACGTGCTGAAGAAACTGATAACAAGAAAGACGAGACTTTTGGTAATCAACACGCCATCAAATCCGACAGGCACGGTGCTGAGCAGGAAGACTCTCGAGGAAATCGCCGACGTAATTATCGACAAGAACATTTTCGCGATGGTCGACGAGGCTTACGAGAAACTCATTTACGGCAAGAAAACGAAGCACGTCAGCCTGGCAAGCCTCAACGGCATGTTCGACCACGTTATAACGACGCAGAGCTTCTCCAAGACGTTCGCCATGTGCGGCTTCCGAGTAGGATACGCCGTAGCGAACGAGAAAATCATCAAGGAGATGAAAGAATTCAAGATGTGCACGACCCTCGCCTCTCCAACTTTCGCCCAGCTCGCAGGAATCGAAGCCCTGCGTCACTCGGGAAAGTACGTCGCAAAGATGAGGAAGGAATACGACAGGAGGAGGAGGCACATCGTGAAGAGGATAAACGAGACGCCGAAAATTTACAGCAGGAACAATCCCGAAGGGGCTTTCTACGCTTTTCCTGACATAACGGAGACGAGGATGAAGTCGGAAAAATTCGCTGATTTTCTCATGAAGAAGGCGAAAGTCGTCGTCATCCCGGGCACGGAGTTCGGCCGCTATGGGGAAGGGTTCGTGAGGATGAGCTACGCGACCGCCTACGAGAAGATCGAGGAAGCGATGGACAGGATCGAGTCCGCGCTTCGAAAGCTAGGCTAAGCTTTAGAAAGCTTTAAATTCCCGTCATGTGGTAATTCTTAATGCAGAAGGACAGGTCGGGGAGCTACCGGTTCCCTGTCGGCACAAACCCGGTTCACGGTGCGACCCAAGCCAAAAGGCGGTGCAAAATCTGCATTTTAGTCCGCATTTCCGACTGAGAAGTCCTGCCCTATAGGGTCAGGCAATTATCGAACCTCCCTAGGCGGGGAACCGAGCAAGGATAAGTTAGTTGTTCTGGTGCTTACAGGATACAGGATGGAGAAGGATATGTGGGTCAACTAATCTACGGGTCTGCATCCACTTCGGCGAGCCTTCTGCATACTTTTGCTTTTCCCGATTTTTTGCTTTTCCAGATTTGATTTTTCCTACGTGAGTTAAATATCTCAATTCTTTAACTATGTTGCATAAGTTTTTTCTATCCAAGCTTTACAAATTGAGAAAAGGTATTTATAATATTGCGCTGGAATACATAGATTGGCATAGACCGGGTTGGTAGACATGACAGGAAAAAGAATGAAAGCAACGACAGCCGTGACGGAAGGAGTGTTCATAGGGATTGTCGTGGGAATAGCGCTCACTCTTGCGTCTCTCAATTATCTGCACATCGGCACGAACTTCCTCGCGAAAGTGCAAATACCGTTCCTGCCAACAAGCACAACAACCACGACGTCAAGCACAGCCGCCGTATCCGCAGGAAAAACCTCCACACAGGTCCTGACAGATATGGCGGTCGCGGGAAACGAAGTCAGGATGATAATCCCTGCCGTCGACGACAGCGGGAACGGCGTGACGCCGCTGCTGAAAGTCCAGGCGATGCCTGGAAGCGGAAAAGTCCTGATTGACGTCAACAACCTGTTCTTCTTCGTCGACACGCAGAACTCTATAAGGACTGCCAGAGAGGTCGCGCAGAACGTCACAGGCATCGACCTGTCGAAAATCGATCTCGTTTATTCCGTAGACGCGAACGTTTCCGCGGTCGAAGGCCCGTCAGCCGGAGCCGCCCTCACGATAGCGACAATAGCTGTCGCTGAAGGAAAGGCTCCGAACCCAAATGTCGTGATCACAGGAACAATTAACCCTGATGGCACTATCGGTCCGATAGGAGGAGTTCTGGAGAAAGCGCAGGCCGCGAAGGGCGCCGGGGCGACTCTGCTCCTCGTTCCTCGAGGGCAGGGCACGAGCACATCATACCAGCCTCAGCAGAACTGCCGGACGTTCGGGTCGATAATCTACTGCACAAACGAATACAAGGGCACGACCACCGACATAAGCTCGGCGGCAGGGATAACCGTGAAGGAAGTCGGAACAATCAATGACGCTCTGTCGTATTTTCTTGCTTGATTGATTGTTGATTTTCGATTCTAACTTCTGAGGGTCAAAAACAAAAATTTAAGCAAATGCTACCAAAATCATATTAGGTGTGTGGAGATCGACATTAACTTTTGGACAGTCTTCAAATTCGCTAAATATCTGATAATCCCGATCCTGTTTTTCCTTTACGTCAGTTACGCGGACGTCCTGCTCGGTCTGGCTCCCATGGTTTTCGGTCTTCAGCAGGGGTCGGGAGGGGGCGCCGGAGGAATCCAAGTCATCGGACTGGGAATGGCGACTTCAGTCTCTGTCACTAGGCTTTATTTCGGAATGTTCAGGCTCCCCGTCTACGCAGGCGACCTTGGCGACATCTCAGGAATCCACGACATGTTCTTCACCATACTCGGAGTTATCACCGTGATTTTTGTCGCGTGGGATTTGCTCTTTCTCATAAGAGGAAGAGGGAAAACAAGTTATACTTATGGCTCCAAATATCAATGGAGAAGGTAAGTGCAACAAGGTGCAACAAATAATTGGAGGAAATGATTGTGGCTGACCCATTCAAGTACGGAAGAGGTGGATTCAACTGGAGAAAACTCGCTTGGACGCTTGGAATTTCTGCGCTGCTCGGATTCCTGACGGCGATCATGACAAATTTCCACGAAGTTAGCTGGGTGGTTTTCTTCATGGTTCTCTATCTCGAGTACAAAATGAAGTAAAACAAAAATCTGACAACTCGGAAAAGCCTTGCAAACAGGATTTCGACAAAAGTTAAAAAGAATATATTTATATACTGAAAAACGAATTTAATGATAGGAAAAAAAGAGGGTTTTGATGCAGGAAAAAACTAAGACGATTGCCAAGTTTGCGGTTCCTGTCTTGGTCGCCATCGCATTGATCGGCGTAAGCGGCTTCTATTTGGGGCAGACTGTTACCTTGAACCCGGCGTCAACAATGGGGACCTTAGCGGCAAGCTCTCCTCTTCATGTCGCTTTTGTTTGCGTGAGCCCAGTCAACGATTTGACTGCAATAGCGGACTGCTCGCACAACGTCTACACCAATTTCGGAATGAATGCAACTAGAGATTATCTGTTCGGAGCTGCCGCATCTAAGGGAGCTTTCAACGTAATCTCAGTCGGAATTGCGAACTATTCCCAGACAGCTCTGGATACCTGCATAAACAACGCAACAGCAACAGGAAAAGTCTGTTCTGATTGGACTACAAACGGATTACTTCAGGCAGCAGGAAGCGTGTTTGAAATAGGGAAATCAGGAGGTTCTGAATCGGTTTTCGGAAACGTAAGCATCTCCAAGACCTTCACTTGCACTAGCTGCTCAAACACTGTGATTAACGCAACAGGACTCTACAACACGACAACTCTCTGTTCAGCAAACGTAGCAGGATGTATGATGTTCGCAGAGGCCAACTTCACTGCGGCGACACTGCAGACAAACGACCAGATAAACGTAACTTGGTTTATTTGGACCAACTAAGAATTAATTTTCTAAAATTCTTTTAGTAAAATTTATTAGCTCCCATTCCTAATATTAAGAACGATATTTATGGGATTTAGAAAAGGCTATACTCCGTGGAATAAAGGTTTAACTAAAGATAATAATAAATCTTTAAAAAATATGGCTAAAAAATTATCTAAAATTAATTCTGTTGTTACAAAAAAATTGTGGCAAAATCCAGAGTATAGAAAATCTCACATTGAAGCAACTAAACGCAGTCATAATACCTTAGAATTCAAAAACAAAATGAGTATGATTAAAAAAGGAAAACATCAATCTCCAAGTACTGAATTCCATAAGGGATATCATCAACCTGTCGAATGGATAGAAAAAATGCGACAAAAGAAAATAGGTGTAACTTCTGATAAACGAGGAAAAAATTATGAGGAATTATATGGTAATCAAAGAGCTTTGGAAATACGGCAAAAACAAGCTCAAAAACATATAAATAAAAAACTTTCAGAAGTGCACCGACAGGCTATTAGCAAAGCGCACAAGCAGAATTTTGAAGACAAAAACTACAAGAAAAAATGGGCAAGAAGGTTTCATAGAAAGCCTGGACCAGCAGAGAAAAAAATGATAGAACTCATTAATTCTTCTGACCTTCCATTCAAATATGTTGGCGATTACAAACTCTGGATAGGCAACAAGAACCCTGACTTTGTACATAATCAAGGGAAAACCCAAGTGGTCGAACTGTTTGGGGAGTATTGGCATCAAACAAAGCCATCTATTAAACAACATCAGACTGCAGAAGGAACCATGGATCATTACAAAAAGGCTGGTTACAAGTGCCTCATTGTATGGAGTAAAGAACTAAAGAAGGATCCGCAACTCGTTTTGCAGAAAATAAAGGCTTTTTCCGAGTCGAACTAACCTTAAACTCCTCTAGAAAGCATCCTTTTCTCCACAATAACGCTTAAAAGGGGTATTTCACAAATTAGTAGTATACAACGTTGTATACAAACTTTAGCAACAGCAGTGTCCAATGTCCAGAGATAGAAGTACCTTAGACTTAGTGACGACGTTCGTAAAGCAAACAGCTACGAGCGAAAAAGCGAATGAAGGACAGAAACGGAATCAAGCAGAAGATAGTGGACACACTGTCGGCTCATCCTGAAGGGTTGCCAATAGCAGCGATAGCAAGGCTTATCGGCGCGGACAGGTACACCATCACGAAGTACCTACACGAGCTCATCGGCGCAGGCGAAGTCAGCCAGCGCGACTTCACCATCCTTAAAATCAATTATCTGACAAAAAACCTGGCCAAAAACCTGGCCGGAACCACCGTTCTCCCCGAGAAACGCAAGGCTTTTTCTGGAAAACCTGGAAGAGGAGGCCGGTAGGCAATGGCAGTCGACATCAATTTTTCTGGAGAAGACAAAATAGCATTCAACTTGTCCTCTTTGAAAGGATACGCCAAGCTGACGATTTACGCCCTCATCCTGGTCTTCTTCATTCTATACCAATTATATTTCGTCGGCAACCTCAGCATAATCTTCGCCGCCACTCCGATCATCTTCGCTGCGACAGATGTGACCCCAACATCTCCGACAATCTACAATGCATCTAGGAACATCTCATTCTCCATCAACGTCAGCGTCAGGGGACCCGGAGGCGCGCGCGTCGATGCCAACGGCACCATATTCCAAATAGGGAGAAACATCACCACGAGTTTCACGAACATAACGAGATGCACTCCGATTGCTGGAGGTGGGGGATTGCCGCAGGCTGCCGGAATCGCCTGTGTCTGGAATAAAACTCCGAGCGTCTTCGTCATCAATTTCACCCAGCAAGCATACGACGAGGCAGGACTGAGCAACTACACCTGGTATGCCAACGACAGTTCCGGGGCAGGGAACATGACCAGCTCATTTCCTTCCAACTACACAATATATCCAGCAATTTCCACTCTCGTTATTTCGAACAACACTGCCTCTCTCAACACTTCCAGTCTAGTCGGCTACTGGAGGTTTGAGGAGGGAAGCGAAACTGCTGCGAATGATTCAAGTGGAAATGGAAATAGTGGAACGCTAGGGAATGCCACAGGCTGGACTGTTCCTACTTGGACTGGTGGGATGTTTGGAAATGCTCTAAACTTCAATGGAAGCCAGTTCGTCAATATCAGCGATTCCGCCTCTCTTAACATCACTGGAAACATAGCATTAGCTGCATGGGTATATACGAATAGTACTAGTAGCTCGCAGCGTATTATTGGAAAATTTTCCCCTGATGGAAGCGGCATTTACATGCTAAGACTAGGAGCAGGATATGGAGGAGCTGGAAAGATTGATTTCTTTTTAAGCGGAGTTGGTGGAAATGTTATTTTAATTAGCGCTTCGACTCTTTCTTCAAACACTTGGTATCATGTTGTCGGGACATATGACGGAAGTAATGAGAAACTTTATATTAACGGAGTTTTGGATAATTCAACAGCCGCTACGGGAACTATCAGCGAAAGCGCAGGAACGGTGAATATTGGTGCGAATGCTCCTGCTGGTGGAGGCTATTTCAACGGAACAATCGATGAACCTCAAATCTGGAACAGGGCTTTGACTGCGGATGAAATATACGAGCTCTACCAGTCAAAGGTCAATTATCCAACATCAACGACATTCACAGGCAGCAATTGCCCAACATCTACCCAAGGCGCAGCCGATGTCACATGCAACCTATACAGAAATCAGACGTTGATAGCTGGCGGCTCTGAAACAGCCACATTGGGAGCAGGATGGACCTACTACGTATACAACTCAACCGGCGGAGCAAACTACACTTCTGCTTCGATATTGCTGCCACTGAACATCTCGAAGGGAAATCCGACAATAGCCCTCTCGAACAACACTGCGGCAGTGAACAATTCCAATCTGCTTTTGTATTGGGAATTCGACGAGGGAATAGGCAGTACTGTTGCTGACAGTAGCGGAAACGGGAATAATGGAGTGTTCAACAGCCTAAATACGACTTGGGCAAGCACTGGGATGTTTGGAAATGCTGTTCTCTTCAACGGGAGCAATAACAATTATGTCAAAGTTTCAAACAACACCTTCAACTATTTCATCAACACATCCAGCTACACTTGGACGGCCTGGATAAACATGCTCAATGCGCCGACTACGGCTTCACTTGGAATAATGAAAAAGGAGACTGGAGGGCAGGGCGGATATTCTATAAGAATTAACCAGACCACACAGAACCTCCGCTTCCGCGCCAACCATTTCGGCGAAACCGTTTCAGGCGCTTCAACAATAAACACGAACACATGGTACCACATAGCAGTTGTCTATTACGGCAACCTCACCGGCCAGCTGTTTGTCAACGGCGTCAGCGACGCCATAGGCACATTCACCGAGATAGACAGCCAGACTACAGGCAACTTCGTTGTGAGCAGCGACAACGACCTCGGGAGATTCAACGGCACGATCGATGAGGTGCAGATGTGGAACCGTAGCCTGACTCCGAGTGAAATATATGAACTATACCAATCCCAAGTAACATATCCAACCCAGACAAACTTTTCACTGATTGAATCCAATCCGGGCGATCAGGACGTCAACTACGAGTTCTTCAGGAACGGAACTATTTCCGGAGATTGGCATTTCGATGAAGGTTCTGGAATAAACGCTTTTGATTCAAGCGGAAATGGAAACAGCGGAACTATTTCAGGAGCGGCTTGGACTTCAGGAATGTTTGGGAGTGCTTTGAATTTTGATGGAGTTGATGATTATATAAGTGCTGGTAATGATACAATCTTCAACATTAGTGGTGAAATAACAGTTAGTGCTTGGGTTTATTCTCTATCAGCTCCAGCAAGTGAAGGTAGAACAGTTGTTAGTAGATACCGTTACAACAGTGATGCACAACAATATGGGTGGAATCTTGGTGCAACATGGACTGGAAACAGTTTCGGGTTTGTTATATTTAATGGTAGTAGTGTTTCTGGATGGGCAGAAGACAGTAACTTTTTCACTACAAAACTCAATAGATGGGTTCATGTTGTAGGTGTATATAAACCATCTCAATATGTGTACCTATATGAAGATGGAGTACTGGTGGACAGTGATACAACAACACCTATTAACATTTTGTACAATCTATCTAGCACCAATAACGTAACTATAGGAAGTAGAAGCGGCAATGCGCAATCATATTTCAACGGAACAATAGACGAAGTCAAAATCTATACTCGAGCTCTCTCGGCAGCTGAAATCCTCTGTCAATACGGCAACAACTGCACCCAGTCGATTTATAATAACGAAACAGCGATCGTCGGAGCAGGCCTGAGCTACTACGTCGCGCGTGCGAGCGGTGGCCAGAACTACACTTCTGCTTCAATATTGCTTCCACTGAATGTTTCGAAAGGAATTCCGAACATAGCTCTTTCAAACAACACAGCTTCAGTCAACACATCTCAATTAGCTGGATATTGGAAGTTTGATGAAGGAACTGGAACTTCTGCCTTTGATTCGAGTGGAAATGGAAACACTGGAACGCTTATAGGAAATGCAACCTGGAATGCAAACGGAATGTTTGGAAATGCTGTATACTTCAATGGAAGTCAAGTTAACTATGTTCAGGTTTCGAATAATCCTTCAATCTATTTCATCAACACATCCAGCTACACGTGGTCAGCCTGGATAAACTTTTTCTCTTCGCCGTCGTCTAATGTTGAAACAATAATTAGAAAGCAAGACGGAGTTTCTACTGGTTATAGTTTCCGAATTAGCACTAGTTCACAACTTCACTTTCGCAGCGTGGCAACAGGTACAGGCGTAACTGGAGCAACCATTCTCAATCCAAACAGTTGGTATCACATAGCAGCTGTTTATTATGGAAACGACACTGCGCGAGTTTTTGTTAATGGAGTGAGCGACGGCGTAGGAACATTTTCTTATATAAATGACGACACATCAAGCACATTCAGAATTAGTGACATTGTCGATTCAGGCAGATTCAACGGAACAATAGACGAAGTCCAGCTATGGAACCGTAGCCTGACTCCTAGCGAAATATACGAGCTCTACCAGTCCAGAGCGACTTATCCCACTCAGACTAACTTCAGTCTCGTCGAGTCGAATCCAGGCGACCAGGACGTCAACTACGAGTTCTTCCGCAACGGCACGATATCAGGGGACTGGCACTTCGATGAAGGAACCGGGAACATCACTGTCGATTCTAGCGGAAACGGTAATACTGGAAATTTGACAAACAATCCAACATGGACAGCGGGAAAATATGACCATGGTCTGAACTTTAATGGCAATACCAATTATGTTGATGCTGGAAACGCAAGCAGTTTAGCTGTCTCAGGAGATATAACATTAGTAGCGTGGATTAATCCGAACAACATTACAACGGAAGGGCATATAATCGATAAGAGAACCATATGGAACAGCCCTTATGGATATGCGATGTTCGTTGCCTTTGGCAATGTTTATTTCGAATACGGCAACGGCACTTCTTCATCGCAAAATGCGCAAAATGTTGGTTTAACAACAGGGGCATGGCAGCAGGTAGCAATAACTCTTTCGGGCGGAACAATAAAATACTATAGAAACGGTGCTTATAGGAATTCTAATCCTGGATTGCTTGGAGGAATAGGCGTTAATACAGCCAAAGTCGGCATCGGCAACTCTGCTGCTCAAAATGACTATTATTTCAACGGCACAATCGACGAAGTGAAAATCTATCCTCGAGTTCTATCAGATGCAGAAATCCTCTGCAATTATGGCAACAACTGCACGCAGTCGATTTATAATAACGAAACAGCGATCGTCGGAGCAGGCCTGAGCTACTACGTCGCACGCGCGAGCGGAGGACAGAACTACACTTCCAGTTCATTGCTGCTTCCACTGAATGTCAGCAAAGGAATTCCGAACATAGCTCTTTCAAACAACACAGCTTCAGTCAACACATCTCAATTAGCTGGATATTGGAAGTTTGATGAAGGAACTGGAACTTCTGCCTTTGATTCAAGCGGTAATGGAAATGACGGAAGCCTTGGAGGAAATGCCACATGGACCTCTAACGGAATATTTGGTAGCGGAGTTTATTTCAATGAAAGTCAAGTGAAAAATTACGTAAGCATTTCAAATAGCCTGAGTACCTATTTCGTAAATTCGTCAAGCTATACATGGAATGCCTGGGTAAAACCTTCAACTTCTCTCAGTTATGGAGCAGTTCTCTTCAGAAAAGAAAGCGGTGCAAGTACAGATGGAGGATATATAATCTATCTTGCCGATACGGGTGTTGATTTTAATAGCATGTCCATCGGCGGAGGTTCGGTAAGCGCAACCGCGACTTTGCCAACAAACGCATGGAGCCATATAGCTGTTGTTTACTATGGAAACAAAACTCTGAGCATATATGTTAATGGCCAGTCAATCACAACAGGCACATTAACGAACGTTACTAGTAACACTGCTGACATTACTCAAATAAGTAGTAATTGGAATCCAGAGAAATTCAATGGAACAATCGACGAAGTCCAAATCTGGAACAGAAGCCTGTCTGCAAGCGAAGTGAGGGAGCTTTACCAGTCCCAAGCGACATATCCGACCCAGACGAACTTCTCGCTCGTCGAGTCGAATCCAGGCGATCAGGACGTCAATTACGAATTCTTCAGGAACGGCACGATATCAGGGAACTGGCATCTCGACGAGGGGAGCGGCAGCATCGCAGTCGATTCAAGCGGAAATGGAAACACAGGAACATTAATCGGTAATGCAACTTGGACTTCTGCTGGAAAATATGGCAATGCTGTTTTTTTCAACGGAAGTACAGTCAATTATGTTTATGTCTCTAATGCCCCTTCAAACTATTTCATCAACACATCAAGCTACACATGGTCTGCCTGGATAAATATGTTTGCTTTGTCAACAACTCGAGACTTTAATATTCTGCGAAAAAGTGATGGAAGCACAATGGGCTGGGGATTTTTTGTTAACAATACAATTACAGTTCTCAAATTTGTAATTTACCCAGCTTTTACGCAACGTTATGGCACTACAGCATTAAATGTAAATACTTGGTATCATGTTGCAGTTGTTTACTATGGAAATCGTACTGTACAATTCTTTGTAAATGGAGTAAGCGACGGTGCCGGTACTTTTAATAACGCATTAGTCAATGACACACAAGATGCATTTCAAATAAGTAGCAATTTTAATCAAGAGAGATTCAACGGGACAATCGACGAAGTAAAAATCTATCCTCGAGCTCTTTCAGCATCAGAAATTCTCTGTCAATACGGCAACAACTGCACGCAGTCGATTTATAATAACGAAACAGGAATAATCCAGGCAGGTCTCAGCTACTACGTCGCACGCGCGAGCGGAGGGCAGAACTACACCGCAAGCTCGATTCTCCTTCCGCTGAGCGTATCGAAGGGAAATCCGACTATCGCCATCTCGAACAACACGGCCCCTGTCAATACTTCGCAGCTGCTCGGTTATTGGAATTTCAATGAAAACAATGGAAGCACTGCTTACGATTCGAGCGGAAACGGGAACACAGGAACTTTGCAAGGCAATGCAACTTGGAATACAAGTGGAAGATTCGGAAGCGGGATTTACTTCAACGGTAGCCAAAGTAATTACGTCGATGCTGGAAACAATCCTTCTCTCTATTTCATAGACACATCGTCCTACACGTGGACAGCCTGGATAAACATGTTTTCAACTCCTCCAGCAAATAATGAAGTCGTAATAAGGAAGGAGAGCGGGGGAACCACAGGATATTTAATTCGAATTAGACCTAGTTTGCTTGTAGAATTTCATAGCCAAGGGTTTGACTCAGTTCAAAGCAACACGGCAATAACTCTTAACAATTGGTATCATATTGCCGTTGTTTATTATGGAAATAGAACTGGACAGATATTTATCAATGGAATAAGCGATGCTACAGGTGCATTTACGACAATTAACTCTGATACAACTAATAGCTTCCGAATAGGCAGTAGTTCTAGTCCAGAGAGATTCAACGGAACAATAGACGAAGTGCAAGTATGGAACAGGACTTTAACACCAAGCGAAATCGACGAACTATACCAGTCCCAAGCGACTTATCCGACCCAGACGAACTTTTCACTGACCGAATCCAACCTAGGCGACCAGGATGTCAACTACGAGTTCTTCAGGAACGGAACGATATCAGGGGACTGGCACTTCGACGAAGGGTCCGGCAATCTGACTTTCGATTCGAGCGGAAACGGGAATACTGGAGCACTAGGCAATACATCTGCTTCAGCTGTTCCAACATGGACAGCGGGAAAATTCGGCTCAGGATTACAGTTTGACGGGGTGGATGACGAAGTCGCGGCTCCAAACCCCTACAGCCTTAGCCCGGGCAGCGAGGGAACGGTGGAGCTTTGGGCAAGGAGAGCGGATACGAACAGGGTAGAAGCTCTGGTGGTTAAGGATGCCTCATTTTATTTCAACTTCAATGGCACCAATAATCTTCTAAGAGCCCATCTCTATATCAGCGGGGCAGTCCATAATGTCTATTCTAACACAGCAATAACTGACACAAATTGGCACCACCTAGCCATGGTGTGGAACACAAGCGGAACAACGAACAATGTCTTGATTTACATCGATGGAGTGGTCGATGCCACAGGCAATTTGCCTGGCGCTGTGTCCAGATATGACTGGGGTTTCTATATTGGAAGCTATTACGATACTCCAAATTACTATTTCAACGGTACGATTGATGAAGTTAAGATTTATTCTAGGGCACTGTCCTCGGCTGAGATACTTTGCCTCTATGCCAACAACTGCACCCAGTCTATTTACAACAACGAGACAGGAATAATCCAGGCAGGCCTCAGCTACTACGTTGGAAGAGGAAGCGGAGGGCAGAACTGGACGATCGGCTCGTTGCTGCTGCCTTTGAATGTCAGCAAAGGTATGCCATTGCTGAATCTCACTCTGAATGTTTCCTCTCCGATATCGCCATCCACAGGATATCAAGCAGTCGGAGGAAACTGCACCATGCTCGGAGGATTGGACATAACATGCACGCTGTACAGAGGCAATTCGACTTTTACCAACTCGACAACTCCGAACCCTGTGGGGATTGTCACCGATCAGGGCCTCTTATCTCCAGGCGTATATGTTTTCAACTTCTCATCAATCACTGGCCAGAACTGGACGTCTGCATCTGCGAGCAATTTTTCCCTTACAGTAGGCAACATCAACCCTCGAAACGCGTCGTCAGGAATCTCGGTGCGCCCGAGCCAAAGCCGTCAGGGGCTTGGAACTAGAACATTGCAGCAGCCTATCTTCTCCAATCCTGTAACGCAGAGGCTTGACAAGTTCTCCAGAATCCTAAGCTCTTTCTTCACTGAGATTATGAGAACCTTTTCTTACATCACGAAATTCAGAGCACCGACTCTGGCTTTCAAGCTGAACATAGCGGTACCTCAGACGACGGAAAAGTTATCGCGAAATATTTTCCTGCGCACGCTCTTCAACATAAACGTGCCTCAGACAACGGAATTAATTCGCAGAATTAGTGTCCTGCAGTTCTATTTCGCCTCACTGAACATCACTACCGTCCCAATAAATTCGAACGTAACGCCTACTCAGAACGTCTGGGTTCAGCAAGGAAACCCGAACACTAACTGGTATGGCTTCACAGGCGGTGGGGCGATACTGAGGACCGTGAACGACAATGGAGGCGCTTTGAGGGGATACATAAGATTCAATTTGACAGCAGCGAACATATCAACGACATCCATCCAAGGAGCCACAGTTTCTCTGTATCAGTCCGGGCTTGACCTGAATGAAGGGAACCTTGTCGGTGTCTACGAAGTCACAGACGATGCAGTCAGCGACAACTGGAACGAGAGCTTCATAACATGGAACAATCAGCCATGCGGGAGCACTGGCCAGACGTTCAATGCGAGCTGCAACACAACGGTCGGCGACTCCGTCACAATCAGCGGAGCAGAGAAAAACTACAACTGGAACGTGATGCAGTTCGCGCAAAGGGGCATGAGCAGGAGCAGCAGATCGTTCACCCTAGTTTTCACATACCTGCCGCTGGAGCTCAGCGGACCAGACCTCAGGGAAGATTTCGCTTCATCTAGAAATTCCACAACATATGCTCCGGTTCTTTACCTGAATTATTCGACTTACGTGCAACTGCCAGTGACTCGGCAGTTCACAAAGAGGATTTCTGTTGCCCTCACACCTGCATTCAGGTTCAATCCGATCAGGCAGCTGACGCAGTTAAGGACTTCGATTCAAAAATCAATCTTCAGCTTTGCGGAGTACGATGTCTCGATATTCAGCAGGGCGAATCCGCTGAAGATCACGGCCAGCATGGCAAACTCTGAAAGAGTTTTTATCAACAGGATAAATTCCCTGAGAATCATGTTCAACATCAACATACCGCAGACGGCCGAGAAATTCTTCAGGACTTCCGCTGCGCAAATCACGCTGACTCTGACTCCCTCAAAATCATACATCACACTCAGGCAGTCACTACTGAGCATAACCGATTTCTTCAGGGTGACAACGACCAGGGGCAGCATCAGGGCTGCAGTGCAGGGGATAACATTCTCCTTCAACAATATCCGAAAAGCGATGTTTTCAAGGTTGCCCAACTTGCAGGTGGGCGTCAGCGCCAGCGCATCTCGGGTCTTCAAATTTTTCAGAAGTTCGAATCTACAAATCTTGATGACTTCCCTGGCGCAAAGATCAAGATTGACATATGCCACTGCAACTCTCAGGATATCTGATTTCTTCACTCTAAGGATTTTGAAAGGAAGCTTCAGGTCAGCATCGCAGGCGTTGACGTTCTCGTTCAACAACATCCGCACGGCTCTGTTCTCAAGGCTTCCTAAGCTGCAAGTAAGCATTAGCACAGTGACGTCGAGGATGTTCCTCTTCTTCAGGAATCCGAGCCTCCAAATTTTGATGAATTCGTTCGCGCAAAGGTCTAGGACGACTTACGCGACCGCAAGCCTGAGGATATCGGATTTCTTCGCACTGACAACCCTGAGAGGCAGCGCAAGAACGGCCTTCCAGGCACTTGCGTTCTCCTTCGGCAACTCCCAGAGATATTTGTTTGGTAGATTCCCTAATGTTCAGATAAACTTCACCCAATTGGGAACCAGAATGACGTTAGCATTCAGAAACGCGCTGCAACAGACTAGGTTCCTATTGAGTCCGACAAGAATTTTGAATCAATTCAGACAGGCGGTTACAAGATTTACGTTCACGATGTCGAACCTGCGGCAATTCGGAACTTTGAGAGTGCAGACGCTAGCAGTTCTTTTCAACATAAACGTTCCTCAGACAAGAGAAATATTTTCCAGAAATCCATTCCTCAACATCATCTTCACATTCAATCTGCCAAGGGCGGCAGGAATCATGTACAGGAATGTGGCGCAATCGATTTCGTTCACAGCCTTCGCGATGAGGATAGCGATGTTCACTAGGACAGTCGCGGCGTCAGTCAACTTCACAACATTTGTTCCGCAAGTCGGCCGGTCTTTCCTGAGGATTGCTACAAATGTCATAAATCTTTTTAGCAATGTCCCTCAGACGACAGAAACATTTAGCAGGAATCCTGCACTAAAAATCCTGTTCTCATTCAATGCTCCAAGGGGAGCCACAGCATTGTATCGCACTATTACACAGTCGATCTCATTCACAGCCTTCGCAACAAGAATAGCCACGTTCGCACGAACCATCACGACATATTTCAACTTCAGTGCAATTGTCCCTCAAGTCGGCAGGTCATCCCTTAGAATCGCCACAACATTCATCAACTTCTTCACAAACGTGCCTCAGACAAAAGAAATTTTCTCGAGGAACCCGTTCCTCAATATCCTATTCAACTTCAACATACCCAGGGCAGCGCAATCTTTATACAAAAACGTCGTCCAGCCTATTTCCTTTAACACGTTAGTGACGCGAATAGCAACATTCAGAAGAGTGCTGACAGCATCTTTCAACCTAACCGCAATTTCGCAAATGTCCAGGTCATTCCTCAGGACTGCAAACACAGTTATCAATTTCTTCACTAACGTTCCTCAAACAACTGAGATATTCAGAAGGAACCCAGTCCTCAACATACTGTTCTCGCTCAACGTGCCCAGGGCAGGCGGGTTGCTGTATAGGACTGTCTCGCAGTCAATCTCGTTCAGCGCATTTGCAACGAGGATAGCCACATTCACGCGAACCATAACGACATATTTCAACTTCAGTTTCAGCATCCCTCAGGCGGGCAGGTCGATGCTCAGAGTCGCCAGCACAGTCATAAACTTCTTCACCAATGTTCCGCAAACGACTGAGATTTTTTCAAGGAATCCGTTCTTGAAAATCATTTTCTCATTCAATATTCCCCAGACAGTGGAGAGATTTTCCAGAAATCCTACCCTCAACATTCTTTTCACTGCTGTCGGGACAAGGATACAGTCAATCGGAAAAACAGTTTACCAGTCATTTTCATTCAACTTGGCCGTATCGCGATTCGTTCCGTTCGGAAGGATAGTTTCGCAGGCATTGCGTTTCAACATGGCATCGATTAGGAACATCGGCTTCCTCAGGACTGCAAATCAAGTTTTGTCTTTCAGCGCGATACCGGCGAGAGCCCTGAGCCTTATGAGAACTGTGAATCAGTCAGTCTCTGTAACCGCCTTCGCGACACGGGCAGCCGCATTCGGAAGAGTCGCGGCGACTTACTTCAACTTCACAACATTTTCGCAGGCAGGCCGCTCGCTGCAGAGGAGCGTGAGCTCTTCATTGAGCTTTTTCATCAGCGTGCCTCGTGCGACAGTGACTCTTTCCAGGAACCCAATACTCAACATCTTATTTTCACTTAACGTGCCGCAAACAACTGAGAGGCTGACAAGAAACCCGACTCTCAACATTCTTTTCACCGCTGTCGGAACAAGAATACAGACGATAACAAAATCTGTCAGTGCAAACATCCTGTTCACAGCAATAGGAACAAGAGTGCAGACTTTGGGAAGAATGACAAACCTGAACTTGCTGTTCACGACTGCGGCAACCAGAATTCAGACAGCAGGCAGGCAGGCTTTCGCAAGAATCCTATTCACACTCAGCGTTCCTCAGACGCGTGAGCTGTTCAGCAGGATCAGCACGCTCAGCATAACGTTCAACTTCCGGCTCGCGCAGCTCAGAGAAACTCTAGTCAGGAATGTTTTCCTGAACATTCTTTTCACTGCGAACGTACCTCAAGCCAGGCAGATTCTTTCAAGGAATCCATTCGTAAATATTCTTTTCTCTCCAACCGCGTCCAGAGTGCAATCTCTTTACAGAACCATATCCCAATCGATATCGCTGACCGCATTCGCAACGAGGATAGTCACTTTCAGCAGGTTCGTGGCAACATCCTTTAACTTCACAGCAATCGTCCCCAGCGTCGTCAGGTCATCTCTCAGGATTGCTACATCAGTTATCAATTTCTTCACCAACGTCCCTCAGACTACGGAGCTCTTCAGAAGGAATCCGATCCTCAGCATCTTGTTCTCCTTCAGAGTGCCACCAACACCTGAGATGTTTGCAAGGAACCCGACCCTTAACATACTGTTCACAACTGTCGGGACAAGGATTCAATTGATTGCAAGGAATGTCAATCTGAACATTCTGTTCACAACATTCCGATTTAATTTCGCGAATATCAGTAGGTTCGCAAATCTCAACATATTGTTCACCTCGGCTACAACGAGAGTGCTGACAGCCAGCAGGCAAATCTCTGCCCGCATTCTCTTCAATTTCAACATTCCGCAGACGATTGAGCTTTTCAGAAGGAATCCAGTATTGAGCATATTTTTCACATTCAGAGTTCCGAGCTCAGCGCAGCTGGCCTACAGGAACATCGTTCAGTCATTCACATTCAACTTCTTGGTCAGAAACATTTACAGCCTTTCAAGAGTTACTACTCTGACTCAGACCTTCACTGCATTCGCCACTAGAATCCTCTCTGCTGGAAGGACGGTCGCACAATCTATAACGCTGAAGGCATTCGTGGCAGGGCTCTCAGGCATCGGCAGGACGGTGTCGCAGAACATAGTTTTCAGCCTGTTCAATTCTAGAACACTCTTGCTCGCCAGGGCAGTCCCGCTTTCAATCAACGTCAGCACCGCGGCGTCCAGGATGTTCGGCATTTTAAGGACGGTCTATCTCTCGATAACAACTAACGCCGTTGCATCGCGCGTGTTTGTAATAGGGAGGCTTGCATCGCAGTCTCTTAATTTCAACGCCGTGGCAACACGAACTGCCTATCTCTTTAGAGTGTTAACGAATCCGATATCGTTCACTTCCACAGTAACGAGGATGCTCTCGGCAAACAGGCTTGCAAGCCAGTCATTCTACTTCAACTTCTTAACGAAAACACTCCTCGGCTCGGCCAGATCTGTTGCACAACGATTGACACTTTCAACTTCAACATCACGAATATTCACGGCGTTCAGGACTTCCTCTCAGGCAATCTACTTCACCGCCCTGACAAGAGGGGGCTTTTCGTATTTCGCGAAAATCGTGACGCAGCAGATATCTTTCACTGCGATCTCTTCTAGGATATCGTTGTTCACAAGGACTGTCGCGACTTCTTTCAGATTTGTTGCGCTCGTTCCTCAGGCGGCCGGCCAGTCCTTCCAGCGAGCTGTCAGCGCGCTCATAAACTTCCTAACTAATACCCAGAGGATTGCGACCCTTGCGAGAAATCCGATCCTCAACGTGTTGTTCTCGTTCAATGTGCCGCGAGGATTCGGAACGCTGTACAGGAACGTCGCCCAGGCAATTTCCTTCAATGCATTCGCGACAAGGATGGCCGCATTCGGCAGGGCTGTCACAACGCAGCTCAACTTCTTCTTAGTCATCCCGCAGGCTGCAGGCCAGTCATTCTCCAGAGTGACAAGCACAATGATAAGATTTTTTGCTGTAATCCAGCAGCCGCAGCAACTCCTCTCCAGAAATCCGTTCCTGAGAGTGCTGTTCGCAGGCTTCCCGACCGCAGGGCAGACATTGTTCAGGACTTTGTCTCTGAACATTTTGTTTACGACTAACACTCAAACCATATTCACTGAAATCCAAAACATCTTCAATGCGACTGCGTCCACGAGTTTCAACTTCATTTCAGGGACGAGCAAGGCATTCCTTAATGTCCGACTTCCAATCCAGGCTTCCAGCTTCAGCGCGATAGGAACAAGGATGCTGCTTCTTTTCAGGGCGTCGGCGCTGCAGCAGAATTTCGCCGCCCTCGCTACCAGAATAACAACATTCGGCAGGCTTGTTGCGACATCTTTCAGATTCACGGCGATAGTTTCGCAAATCGGTAGGTCATCCCTCAGGATTGCAACAACATTCATCAACTTCTTTGCCAACATTCCTCAGCCGGGCCAATTGTTTTTCAGAAGCCCAGTGCTCAACGTGCTGTTTTCTTTCAACGTGCCAAGAGGCTTTGGATTTGTTTACAGGACTGTGACCCAGCAGCTTTCTTTCAGCGCGTTCGCCGCTAGGATTGCGACTTTCCAGAGAACAATATCCGAGAACTTCGTCTTCAGCGCCATAGCCTCAAGAGTTTACGGCATATCTGGTCTGCTGAGAATCGCAACGACAGGCATCAACTTCTCCGCTTTCAGCTCAAGGGCACTCGGTCTGGCAAGAGCAGCCACCTCGGTTTTCAACTTCAACGCCGTTTTGAACACGCTGATTGGGACGGCGAGAACTGTCACCCAAAGTTTCTCGACGAGCTTTGCCGTAACAAGCTCGCTGAACCTGCTGCGCACCGCGGCGAACGCATTTAACTTCGCTAGCGCGGTTCAGAGAACTTTGGCCCTTGCGAGGAGCGTCAGTCAGTCATTTGCGTTTAGCTCATTGTCAGAAAGGTTCTTTGTAATCGGCAGGACCGCATCGCAAATGTTCGCCTTCAGCCAGCTTACATCATATTCGTCAGGCGTGCTGCGAATCGCCGCCCAATCTTTCACGGCAAACTTTGTCGTGTCGACCGCCAGCTCTCTGTTCAGGTCAGTCTCGCAGCCCATCATCCTCACATTCGCCTCATTGAGGGAATTTCTCGGGTTCAGGGCTGTGAGCAGCTCGATCACACTTCTGTCTCAGACAACAACTCAGATGTCTCGTCTGAGGGAAGCGTTCGTTGTCTTCCAGCTGAATAACATTGTCAGCAGATCTCTCCTTGCTTTCAGGCAATCGACGTCACAGATCGTTCTCATCCAAGGAGTGCAGAGACAGCTCTCGCTGTTCAGGCAGGCAGTCACTTCATTGCTCACTTTCCCGACAGCATCTCGAATATTCGCATTCTTTAGGACCATATTCGGCGCCTTCCAAATTTTCGTCGGAGTCCCGGCGGCGAACGTGACGACAGGGACCACAACAACTATAACGGCGTCGACATCAGCGACTTCACAGCCGCCAGGAGGAGGCGGAGGAATTCCTCCGATTGCGCCTTTGAATATTTCGTTCGAACCTTCGTCAATAGTTGAGAGGCTCGGCAACGGAGAGAAAGACATCGTAGGACTGAAAGTTTCAAACAACGGCGACTTCGCAGTGCAGGTCAACCTCAGGCTGCCTCCTGAACTGACAGGCTACGTCACGCTTGACAGAACTTCATTCACGGTAGGTCCGAAATCAGAAGAGCTTGTGAGGGTCAGCATAGCCATTCCTCCAGAGGAAGCCAGCCATGCGATAGAGGGAAGCATCGTCGCGAACGTGAACGGCGTGACTTACGACGTCCCGGTCACGCTTATTGTGACTTCCAGGATAAGATTCCTGCTCGACGTGAGGACAGAGATTCCTGACGCCTTCAGGACGGTCTCTGCTGGAGGAAAGGTCCAGGCCAACATAACGATCTTCAACCTGGGTCAGGAAGGAAGAGTAGACGTCGACCTCATGTACGGAGTGAGGAACTCGTCGACGATACTCGCAACGAGGGAGGAGTTCCTCGCGGTGAGGGACAAGGTTTCGCTGATGAGGACGATCGACATCCCGCGCGGCACGGCGCCAGGCACATACCAGTTCTTCGCAAACGCCAGCTACGCGAACGCGACCGCGAAATCATTCAGCGAGTTCAACGTGCTGACCCCGCAGCAAATCCAGCTAAGGCTGTTCACGATACTCCTGCTCGCGCTCCTTGCAGGGGCGATATTCTTGATTATAGCGGTCGCCTACAGGAGAAAGAAGAAAGAGCAGCGCACTGAAAACATCTATGCTAAGATACAGAAGATAAGGGGAGGCCTGAACGCGGGAGCAGAACGGCAGCTTTCCCGCAGCAGCCTTCTGTCAAATCTGTCAAACATCAAACTCAGTCTTCCCAAATTCTCCATTCCTAAATTCTCCATTCCTTATCCGAAATCCTCAAACAATTTCTATCGCAGAGAAATCTATCCCGCAGTCATCAAGACTGTCAAGGGCAACTTGGAAAATAATTTTTCTTATCAATTCCCCGAGAAAGAGAGGCTGCTTCTCTCAAGGCTGAAGAAAAAACTGGTGAATGAATGAGCGACAATAGAGATCTCAAGCAGAAGATTGTGAACATTCTTGATGAGCACTCTGAAGGCTTATCCATCCTGGAGATTTCCGAACTCGTCGGTCATCACAGACACACCGTCACGAAGTACATCCACGAGCTCATAGGCGCAGGCATCATCTTCCAGCGCGACATGGGTACTGTCAAGTTGCATTACCTGGCCAGCAGGTTCCCCGAGAAAGAAAGGCAGCTTCTCGAAAAATTGACAAAGCGGGTGAAAAAATGAAAAATAAAAATAAATTGATTAAAACCACTGTATTTGTTCTATTCATAATAGCAATACAGTTTCTATTTGTTTTTGTTGAAAATGTAAAAGCTGGAAATGTAAACTTGAACAGCACTGCCTTCACTCTCGGTAGCTTGGCAAACGAGGGATATGCCACATCCACTGCAAACATTTGGATATATCAGGCGGCAAGTGCAAGCTGCCGTGGAGGCAGCGGGGACTGCCTCCGCCAAGACTTACTCTCGGCAGATGGAGTGGAAGTAAGAAAGATTCAAGGAATAGACATAAGAGGCTACACTTCTGTCGGTCTGCAGATATGGATGACAGGCGGCACTGGCTCTGATGCTACGGAGAATGTCTGTTTCGATTACGCCCTTGACGGTCTCACTTGGAACAACGGTGCGGACGCAGGAAGATGCGATGGCGGAGACTACAACGACAGCACAACATTCCAACTTAAGACTATCAACATCTCCGACACTTCGACAGCTACGAACTTCACTTGGAGGATCAGACTCGCAGGCGCGCACGCTGCGAATGAAGATTCTTATGTTGATGACTTCAGTGCTTTCGGTGTCGATGCAGAAGCTCCTGAATGGACTGAGGCTAAAACAAACTTCACTTATGCTTATACGAATTTGAAGACTGTTGCAGTCATGCGCGGCGAAGTGATCAACATATCAGCACGCTGGTCAGACAATATTAAATTGAACTCTTCTTGGCTTTCAACAAATGAAACAGGTCAGCTTGTCAATTACACCGGAGCTAATCAAAAGTACAATTACAGAAATCTCAGCAATGGAGGTCCAACTCTAGTAAACTGGACATGGATTAACAACACGGGCGCACCGAGGGCAATAAACTGGACGATTTTTGCCGATGACACAGTCAGCAACACTGACAACATCAACGGAACTAACGTCGGAACTGCGGGAATAGCAGGCATAGGCAATTTCACGATGTGGGGATGGAGCAATGTCAGCTGGGACGGTCCTGACTCTCCCAGCACGAACTCTATCGGCGACAAAGTCTACCTACAGGTCAACGTCAGCGACGCCAACACGACGTGGCTGCAGCCGCTCAGCGGATACGCGGTCAGCTTCTTCTACAGGCAGGAGCCGAACGGCTATGTGTCGCTAGGCACGAACATGACCAACTCGTCTGGAATAGCAGGATTCTACTGGGACACGACAGGACGCTCTGTTGGAAGATACTTCCCGATGGCGAACATAACGCACAACACGTCGATGTTCTACAACACGTCGTACGTCTTCAACAGCACGAACGGTACTATGGACCTGCAGGCACCCGCGGTCGTGAGTTATGGGAATACGACTCTGCAGATCGGCATCTCGTCTCAAGTGACAACAACTTTCATAGGGCAAAGGCCTTCATTATTGAACTTGCTAGCACGCGCGACAACTGCAAGATTGACTTCATTCTTCAGATCTATACCTAACGTCAACAAATTCCTCTTCACGCTATTCGGTACGAGGCAGCTGACATTGCTCAGACAGGACACCCAGCAACTAGGGATAATGTTCAGCTCCGGTGACTTTGTGCAGTTCATATCGGGCAGATTCGTGACATTGCAGACGATATTCAATTTCAACATTCCGAAAACTTCCGAAATCTTCGCGAGAAACTTGATCAATGCTATATTTCAAAATCCATTGGCAGCAAGAATTACCTTTGTGTCGAAACTTATATCGCAATCATTCACAACAAACGCAATCTCTGCAAGATTCGCGACATTAGGGAAGATCGCCACGCAGTTCTCGAGCTTCTCTTCGAACATCGACTTGACATTCGGGTCTCTCAGATTTGCTGCGCAGCATTTCTCGCCCAGCACGGTTGTGTCTCGCATGCTGTCAGCTGCAAGATCAATTGCAAATAGCTTTACATCAAACATCTTTGTTATTAGAATAGGCACGCTTGCTAGGACAGCATCGCAATCATTCAACTTCAGCATGCTAACGTCGAGATTCTCAGGCGCAATGAGAACTGTTTCACAATCATTCAAGGCAATCATCGCGCCTCCTCTGCCTCCCTCTAACGGGCTAGTCGGCTACTGGAACTTCGACGAAGGCGGTGGAACTACCGCAGCGGACACAAGCGGATATACTAACAACGGCCTGTTCAGCAATGGGGCACTCGTAAATGTAACTTGGGAAACTGCGAAATTCGGCCCAGGAGTGCTGTTCAACACCTCGAAATCATCGATTAACGTGACTGATGCGAACGGCGCGCTGAATCTTTCTGTCAACCACAGCATTTCCGCCTGGGTAAACTGGACTGGAAGCTCTGACTCAACAAGAGTGATAATAAGCAAGCTTTCCACATCTCCTTCGGCAGGTTTCAACCTGCAAATAACCACAAGCAACAGAGTGCAATACAGCCTAAGAAACAGCTCATCGCTATCACAGGTCACTGCATCTTCAAACGGCATAAGCAAGGACATCTGGCACCATGTGGTCGCCACATACGACAATGAGACTGCGAGACTGTACATAGACGGTGTCTTGAACCAGTCTGTCAGCCTTACTAACGCGTTCGCATCCAGTCCGGTCCTCATGACTATCGGGGCAGGCTCGAATGATAATAACGTGAATGTCTTCAACGGCACTATAGACGACGTGCGAATATACAACCGAACGCTATCTGCTAAGGAAGTTATAGAGCTTTACGCTACAAACCCAAGGGGCCAGTTTTCCATACATTTAGGATATACCCGCGCCATCGCCCAGTTCCTGACTGCGAACGTCATATTGACAAGAGCAGCCAATGTATTGACAGCCGTCTTCGAGCAATTCGGCTTTGCCTACGAAATAATGTACACAACACTTCATCCAGGCACACTTACCGAGAGATTTGCCGCTTTGCAAATGATACTGGCATCCAGCACGACGCAGCTCTACACTTGGGGGAAGGTTGCAGCGCAGAGCCTAGGTTTCAATATACTTTCTGATAGGGCATACAGTGCGTTCCAGGCAGTCTTCCAATCCATTGCCATCGTAATAGCGCCTACCTCGCCGCCGAACTCTGGGCTTGTCGGATACTGGAACTTCGACGAAGGGCAGGGCACGACGGCTGCCGACTTGAGCGGTTACGGTTATACAATGTATTTGGCGAATGTCACCGGAGGAGTCTGCGCAAACAATGGCTGTCCGACTTGGGTCGCAGGACAATATGGAGGCGCCATATTGTTTAACAACGATAGTTTGGGCAATTACGCTACAGTCAACATGGGTAACTACAACGAGACCGTCGCGAATGCCTTCACTTGGTCTGCTTGGATCAACGTCCAAGGGATTCCGAACATCTTGCCAAGAATTTTGGACAAGAGGCATTATCTGACCGTTGAGGCAGTTGGCGGGAACCAGTATTATGGCAGTGTCGTGATTGAGATAGAGAACACTTCTGGAAGGGCCTTCGACTACTATGCCACGGCGGTAAACTTCTCACAGCCTGAGAATCAGAACAAATGGTTCCTGATAACTGCGGCCTACAACGGCACTTACGTCAATATGTACATCAACGGCACAGAGGCCAACACGAAGTTTGTCACGCAGTGCGTAGGCTGCACTTATGTCGGCCTGATCAGGAACAGCACCGTAAACAATTTGACAGTCGGAGGGAAAGCTGCGCCGACCAGGGAATTCAACGGGACGATAGACGACGTTCGTATTTACAACCGCACGCTCAATGTCGATGAAATATCTCAACTATATGCAACGAATCCAAACAACAGGTTCTCCATAGGTCTAGGGTACGCTCGCGCATTGGCGCAATTCTTCACCACGGACATCTTCACTTCAAGACTCTTATCAATGGGAAGAGCAATCTCACAGGTTTTCAACTTCAACGCACTTACGGCAAGATTCTCAACTCTAGGAAGATTAGCTGTCCAAACATTCTCATCAAATATTTTCGTCAAGAATCTCTTAGGAGCTCTCAGGCTAGCCACTCAACCAATATCGACAAACATATTTGCTGCAAGATTAGCGAGTTTCGGCAGGACTGCATCTCAAATCTTCTCAGCAAATATTGCATCATCCAGACTTCTGACACTTTTCAAGACGATACAACAATCGTTAAACTTCACTTCCCTCGCTTCACGAATTTCAGGAATAGCCAGGATTGCATTCCAATCGTTCTCTTCAAATACCGTTTCCACCAGAATTTTCTCAGCTGCAAGGTCGATTGCAAATAGCTTCACATCAAACATTCTTATTGCCAGAATAGGCGCACTTACTAGAGCAGCATCATCGTCATTCAACTTCAACACGCTTACATTGAGATTTTCCGGCGTAATGAGAACTGTAGCTCAATCATTCAAGACAATCATAACGCCTCCTCTGGTTCAAACAACATTCAACAGAGCCTTAACGCAATTCTTCACAACAAACATTTTCACTTCAAGGCTGTCAGCAATCGGAAGATCAATTGGGCAATCACTCGCATTTTCAGCACTCGCGGATAGAATTTCTTCATTCGGCAGAACTCTTGCAAGTTCGATATCCTCCAACTTCGTAGTGACAGGCGTTTTCAAGGTCGGATCGGAGCTGTCCAACCGTTTCGCGAGTTTGGCGATAATGGTCAGCAATAACTTGGCGAATGCACTAAGTTTCGGAAGGTCTGTCAGCCAGGCTCTTTCTGCAAACACCATCACGCAAAGAATTCTCAATCTCGGAAGATTTGCCTCGCAGCAATTCGCAAACAGCATAGCAGTCAAGAGGCTGCTCGGACTTGCCAGGACAACCAGCCAATCATTTACGAATAGCATTGCAGTCAGGAACCTCTTCGGAATCGCGCGAACAGCGTCGCAGCAGCTGACAGCGAATGCATTCGCAGGAAGGATGTTTGCAGGACTGAGATCGATTGCCAGCACGCTGACGTTCACAAACCTGCCGCAGAGAATCATTTCCATATCAAAGACAATATCACAACAATTTACGGCTAACGTAATATCGTCAAGATTCTCAACTCTGGGAAGATTAGCCACCCAAGTATTCTCGTCTAATATTTTCGTTAAGAATCTTGCTGGAGCTCTAAGACTAGCCATTCAGCAAATATCAACAAACATATTAACTCAAAGATTATTGTCGACGACGAGGGCAATATCGCAGGCTCTGACTTCAAATACCATTGCATCAAGAATCCTTTCAATTGGCAAGGTGTCAACTCAGCAGTTTGCTATCAATGCAGTCATGTCGAGACTCCCCGCATTTGGAAGACTTGCCACGCAACAGCTGTCATCAAACATCTTTGCGAGAAGTATGTCTGGAATTATCAGAGCGATTAGGCAGCAAGTATCGACACAAGCATTCGTTGCTAGATTGACCAGCGTCGGTAGGTCTGTGTATCAATCACTCTCGGCAAACGTCTTCTCTTCCAGGTTGTTGGCGCTTTCAAGAACGATAGCACAGTCAGTGAGCTTCAACGCAATCGCCTCTAGGACATACGGCCTGTTCGGAATTTCGAGGCTCGCCACGACAGGCTTCGGATTCAACGCACTCACTTCCAGAATCCTCTCTGCAGGAAGAATTGTATCGCAGTCTGTTTCAACGAACGCCATCGCAGCCAGAATGTCCTCACTCGCAAGAAATGTCGTAGCGTACTTCAACTTCAGCATACTCGCCTCAAGGATGACCGGCACGGCGAGAACCGTGTCTCAATCGCTCTTTACGAACATTGCCAGCAGCAGAATGATTACTTTTGCAAGGGCAGTGGCAAATGCAATAAGGCCTAACGCTGCAGTGCAGAGAATCCTGTCAATCTCGAGATTGATAACGCAGGCATTCAATGTCAATACGCTTCTTACGAGAATCATTTCGGTTGGCAGAATAATTTCCCAGCAGCTATCGACCAGCACAATAGCAACAAGAATCTTCACATACGGCAGGACGGCGGCGCAATCGCTCACTGCCAACACGGCATTCAGAAACCTCTTTGCCTTTGCAAGGACGATAAGTCAGCAATTTGTAACAAATGCATTTGCCTCAAGGATCGCTTCGGTAACGAAAATAATCAGTCAGCCGGTTTCATTTGTTCCAATTGCGACAAGGATAGCCACATTCCCGAGGATGGCATCGAATGCCTTGTCACTCAATTCAGCCGCGACAGCCCTGTTCATCCACATCGGAACGATAAACAGCAGGCTTGCGAGCTTCGCGGTTTCATTTACCACTAGCACATCGACGATGCTCAGCTACGCGAGGCCGATGATCTTGCAGCTTAATGCAAATGTCCTGATACAGAGAATGACCCTTGTAGGAAAAACCGTTTCGCAGAATATTTCTGCCGGCATGTTTGCAGTCAGGTCGGCAATCGTCGGAAGAATTGCAGCAATGTCTTCTGCATTCAGCTCGTTCGCTTCCACGACATTCTGGACACTGAGACTGGCAGCGCAGGTCTTCACAAGCAACTTGATGACGAGCAGGATAACGTCAGCGGCAAGAGTCATTTCAGATGTAGTGTCGTTCACGAATGCGGCCCAGAGAATTCTTTCTGTTGCAAGAACGGCATCGCAGGCTTTCGATTTCAATATCTTCATATCAAAACTTTTCGTAAACATTAGAATTGTCCCGCAGACACTTTCAATCAATGCAATAACGACTAGATTAATTTCAGCAACAAGAACAGTAACTAATCCAATTGTATTCTCAAATCCGGTACAAAGAATCTTATCGATTGGGAGGAGCGCCAGTCAGTTTATCAATGTTTTCACAACTGCAATTGCGAATGTTATTACGGGTCAATTGTTCACTAGGTCAGCTGCACTCCAATTTTCAGTTACGAGCTTTACTGACAGAATCCTGAATGCTGGAAAGGCAATTCAGCAAACACTTTTCTTCAATACTATCTCAGCAAGAATTGATTTGCTTCAGAAATCAATAACTCAGGCATCTTCATTTAACTTTGCCAGCATTTTCCAGAGTGGCTACCTGCGACTTTCAGCCTCGACTTTCAGCATTTCCACAAATATCTTTAAAGTATTTACTGTATCAAGATTCGCATTAAACTCATTGGCATTTTCAAATATCGCCAGGACGTCTCTAGCACTTTCTCGTTCAGTAACACAATTCCTTACTATCAATGTCGCTTCAATTAAGCCAATATCATTCTTTAGAATCGTCAGACTCCAAGATCTCGATTTCAGCGTCGGCGTGCAAGCTGCATTCGGAACAATTAGAACCGCTGTCCAATCTTTCACTTCAAACCTTATCACCACATATGCTTTTGGAATGGGAAGAATAATTACGCAAACATTTTCGTTCAATAATGTTACAGCTGTAACTCAAAGTCTATCCAGATTCCTTTTACAGGCATTTAATTTTGCATCATTAGCCACAAGATTAATTTCCTCGACAAGGACAGCGCTTTCACAAGCATTCAATTTCAATGCATTCGCTTCTAGATTTGTTATCTTTTCAAGATTCTCAACGACAATTTCCTCTTTCTTCAGCGGCAACATCGGTGCGTTTTCAACCCTCAGAAGTGCCTTCTTGCAGATATTCCAGATGTTCTCCGGATTCAGAATTTTGTTTTCCGGCGAAGTAGGCAACTTCGGTGAAACAACCACGACTACAACTACAACCCCGGCAGGGACTGTGACGGTCACTGTTGGCGGTGGAGGAGGTGGAGGGGGAGGCGGCGGCGGGGGAATAATCGTCCAGCCTCCGGCGAACGTGGACCTATCGTTCGAGCCTCAGGAAATAAGCGTCAGACTGACTCCTGGAAGCAGTTACACCACAAGGCTGGTGATAACCAACAACCTCGAAAAGAACGTCTCGATAAACGTGACGCCTTCAGCGGAGATACAGGATTACGCCAGCGTAGACAGAACTTCGCTGACTATCAGAGGGAAATCGTCGGAGAGTGTCAGCATCACATTGCGGCTTCCCAAGGAATTCAATTCGCAAGTGGTAATGGGAGATATCGATGTGAGCGCCCTAGGCGTGAAATACAGAATAAAGACTCATATACTTGCCATTTCCGCGGCAAGAGAGCTGCTGGATGTTAAAGTCAATGTCCTCGAATCTTCCGCAAGGGTGCTGCCTCTGCAAAAGGTCTCGGGAACCATCACGATATTCAACCTCGGCCAGGAAGGCAGGGTTGATGTGAACCTCACATGGGGTGTTAGAAACGCCACGATGGAGAAATACCTGACCGAGGCGGTAGCGATCGAGACCCAGGCGCAGCTTGCCAGGGAAGTCGTCGTCCCCAAGGAATTCTCCCCAGGCATGTATGAATTCTTCACGATAGCCGTTTATGGCAACGCGACGGCGGAAGCCCGCGACAGCTTCGAAGTGCTGGCAGCATCGCCGCAAATCCTATTCGTCTCTCTGCAGCTGGTCGTAATAATATTCCTGATAGCAGTCATCGCAGTAGTTGCGCTGGTGGCCATATACAAGGGCAATGAGATTTACGGGAAGATGGCCTACGTCAAGAGGACGCTGGCCGGCGAAGAAAAGCCAGTTGAAGATGCATACGAGGCCTTGAAGAGAAAGTGGTCATACGAAGCGCTGAAAAGAAAATGGAACTACGAGGAACTGAAGAGAAAATGGATCACGCAAAGCATACAGAGGGTGAAGAAGACTCTGGGCGGCGAGAAGAAGGAAGGTCAATAGGGCGTTTATAATTCAAAAAACGAAATAATTAAGAGAGGGATTGTTTTTGGGAACTGTAATCGGAGTTTTCTCTGGCAAGGGAGGGGTGGGAAAGACCACGCTCGTCGCGAACCTTGCTACGTCTCTAACGAAAAATTTCAACAAGAAGGTCGTCGTGCTCGACAGCAATTTTTCGACGAGCCACCTCGGTCTGCATTTTGGACTGTACGAGGACCCGAAGGTGACGATAAGGGAAGTCGTCTCGAAGAGGCTCTCGCCTACGACAGCTTTCTACATACATCCATCAACAGGCGTGAGGCTGCTTCCCGCCGCGCTAAGAGGGGCTATCGACGACACGACCATGAAGGGGCTTGGCAATGTTGTGAGGCAGCTGAAGGAGGACAACGATGTCGTCATTGTGGACGCCGCTCCGGGCCTGGGAAGGGAAGTGCTGACAGCGATGAAGTCTGTCGACGAGGCCCTCATCGTCGCTACTCCGGACCTGCCGAGCGTCTCCGACGCGCTGAAGACCGCGAACCTGATAAAAAAGATTGACAGCAAGATAAATGTCCTCGGCCTCGTTGTGAACAGAGTCAGGAACGAGAAGTACGAGCTGACGAGAAAAGAGATTGAATCCGCAAGCAACCTCGACAGCATAACGCATATTCCCGAAGACGAAAAGATCCCCGAATCGATTGCGAAGGGAGTACCTGTCACCGAGCTCCATCCGAACGCAGACGCGAGCATCGCGTTCAACCGGCTTTCCGCTGCGCTGATCGGCCAGACTTACGAGCCGCGAAGCATTTCTTACAGCTTGAAGAAGATGTTCGGACTTACAAAAGAGGAAGTTGTGAAGATTCCGATGCGGAGAGACGAAATGAAAAAAGAATTAAAAATTTCAAAAAGTGGCAGAGAGGAAAAAATTTCCGCAAGAAAAATTAAAATTCACAAATCGAAAAATTCCGAAATAAAAAGCAGGCTAAATATGAAGCTGAGGCAAAAGTTGAAGGAGAGGGGCATCGATTATGGCTCTTAACGACGCGGACAAGGAAGAGATTCTCGATGCTGTCGCGGAACAGATCGCAGACCTGATAGAAAGCTCGAAGAACCTGAACGCCGATGCATCTCGTTCTGACAAATATTTCGACAGCCTCGTCGACGTGAAGCAAAGGATTTCCGGCTTGGAAACGAAAGTCGACAAGAAGCTCCAGGATTTGGAAATAATTGTAAGTTCTTATCAGAATCAATTCAACGACAAGCTAGGCTCCATGTCAGGCGACAAGCAGAAGGAGCACGCGCAGATGGCCGACCAGCTGGCGAAACTCAGGACCGCGCTGATTAGACTCAGCAACGAAATAAAGGAAATAAAAGTCCAACTTGCACTTAAGAAAATTTAAGTAAATTTTTCGAATTTAAAAAAAATTGTGCAGGGGGTGGGAAACGCTATAAAAAGCGATGCAGGAAACCAGATTCGCATTTCGTAGCGAATTGGACTTTGTGTTTACAGCTGTAATTAATGCTTGATGTAGGATATTGAATCAACGTATTAACGTAATTAAAATTATGTTATTTGTGGGCAATCTTAATGAAGAAGTGTAACTGGTGTGGAAAGAGCATACCGTTCGCAAAGATAAAACATAAGGGGAATTTTTATTGTTCTGAAGATTGTTTGAACAAATGCAAGTGAGACTTTAGATTTTATTTTTATAATAAGGAAAGAAGGTTTTAAAACCATCATAAGCTTAATAGTAAATTTCCTCTCTGCCAATCTCTTATTATCGTCAAAGCGGTCCTGGCTTCGTCTACTCTGCCTCCTTTTCTGAGGAGATTCTTTCTTTTTCCGATTTCCAATAAGATTTCAAACGTATCATTAGTTTCTATCTTCACATCGTAGAATTTTTCTAAAATCTTCTTATTGTGGTCCAAAAACAGTTGTATTATTTTCATAGCAGCAAGATCTGAGTTTACAAGTTTGTTCGGATCTATAACAGACATCAACGCTTGTTCTGTCTCATCACTCTCACCAAAAGGTATCACTCCTGGGGTGTCCAAAAACATGATGTTACCTTTACCTCTTATCCATTGAATTCCCGTAGTAAATCCGGCAACTGGAGAAGTTTTGGCAACCGATTTGAACCCAACTAAAACATTTATGACTGATGATTTACCTGTGTTAGGGTAACCGACAACGCCAACTCTTATATAATCCCGATAACGTATCTTTCTGGCCAAATTCAGAATCATTTTTTTCAAAGATGTAATCCCTGCTCTGTCCTTGCATGACACAAAAATTGCTTCCCTCAATCCAGAATCGCGTAAAAAATCCATCCTCATCTTTCTTGTTATCAAATCCGATTTGTTTAGTACCAATATGAGAAACTTCCTTTTTTGCCGGATTTTATTCTCCACCCTCTTATTGCGGGTAAGATTCGGCATGCGGGCATCTATGACTTCCAGCAAAATGTCGGATTCGTATATGACCCTGTCCACTATTCTCCAAGAATTGTCCATTTCCATATGATTTATTTGGCTTTGAGGTTTATTCCTTTTCTCGCCAGAGAACAAAATAAGGACCGATTACCATTTTTTAATCTTCATTCTTTTCATTTTTCTCTGCGGCCTTTGCGGTCTCTCAAATGATGGCATTCTTTCACGACCTCTCTAAAAATTTTAGTCTTTTTCAGCATAAATAAAGAATTCGCTTCCAACAAGCAGTGTACCATTTTAAATACAATTTAAGTGCAGGGGGTGCGATTCGAACGCACGAACGGACTAACCGACAGCGTTTCTTTTTTCATCTTTGAATCAAAGCTCAAGAAAAAATCTTGAGCGCTGCCCCTTTGACCAGACTTGGGTTTAGAGACTTAAGATATTCAATCTTAAGTTACCCCTGCCTAATCTCCCCTGCATACTTATCAATATTACCCCAAAATAATTTTTGAGGCATTTTTGTATACATCCTGAATTTACCATTTCTTTTTTGATTTATAAAGCTCTTGTAGGTATTTAATACTGCATTTTTAGTCCAATTTTTGAACCTTCCTCTTTGCACTTTAACGCCTTCGATAAAACCACCTATGTTTTCAAAATTTAAAATATCATCTTCTCTAACAATCTGCAAACCATGAATGCCGCTATAAACAGTTTTATCTTTGCCTATAATCATTCGTATATTTGCTAATTTGAAAATATCTAACCATTCCTCACATAATTTTGGGTTGGCACATGCAAATGCCAATTTTCCTCTTATAGCGCCGTTGGGCTTTCTTGAAACAGACATGCTTCCTTCTGTACTCATTGCTAATCTAACCGCTGCAATAATTACATCGATTGAGCTCTCTTTAAGGAACTTAAGTGATATTTTTTTTGATTGTTTTTGAATATCCTTGCATAGTTTTCTTAATTCAAAATAAATTTGCTTCACTTCTTGCATTTTAGTATATTCTATATAATTTGTGCCATAATAAGATGGTAATATTCCAAATGAACTTTTCATTAAATCTACAAAAATTTTGATTAGGATTTTATCATTACTATAATAAGAGATTTTTGGATATTTTCTTCTAAAACCGAAATAACCATCAGTAATAATCATTATAAGAAGAAGTTTCTTTTTATTTTCTTGATTAAATCTTTCAAACATTTCATTTATTTGTATTTAGAAGTATTTAAATTTGGGTACCCCTGCTTGAACTGTCTCGAAATGCTATATCACAACTTCAAAGGTATACTATTTAAATTTTTTATTCCTGAAAGAAAAAGCCGCGCTTACTCACTCACTCGTCGAACTCTTCGACGAGCCTCTTGTCCTCGGCACCCATCTGATTCAAGTCCTTCTTCAGCTTGCCTATCTGCCCGTGCAGTTCCTGTATCATCTGATGCAGGCTGTCGTCCGCGGGTTGTCTAGCAGGCTCACTCCAACTTTCGCTGTCAGACTCCCCTGCTCCCTTCCCTCTTATTCCGAGGTCCTGAACAGGCTTCATGAACTCGGCATCGAGGTCGACGATTCTCGACTCGACCTTCTGCATGACCGCCTCTATGACGCGGAGGTTCTCGGCCTTGACGCGCTCCATCTCGCTGAAAAGCTCGAACGCGTTTCTGACCTTCGAGACCGTGTTCCTCAGGTCGGAAATTGTGTTGAGGACGTTTCTATAACGATCAAGCTTTACGAAAAGGGGAGCCGATTCCGGTATTGATTCAACCGAACTTGGATTTGGACTTTGGCTTGCGCTTCTGTGCGCTAGTGCGGCTGACGGCTGCTGCTTCCTGCGAAACACAGGGACATTTGGAGTCTGTAGCGTCTGCACTCGCGGTATTGGGCCGAGCGAAAAGCGGGAATGTTCCGGGTATGGGGATGACGATGGTGACAACGGTGGCAATGATGACAACGATGGCGACGATGACGTCAATGTCGACGGCGAAGGCATCGGAGGCAATTTAATCTGCTGAGACGCCCATTCCTTCGGGTCTTCAGGAACCTCGGCCGCTTGTTCGGGAATTTTTTCCTGGCTTCCGAATTCTTTCATCCAATCCTCGGTTGCGGACGCATTCCGAGCCTCTTGATTTTCAGAATTTTCTGGCGGTTCAGGAGCTGGCGGAGCCGCTGAAGATGTCACGCTTTCCTTTATCTGCCTTATGTCGGCAAGTTCCTTCTTTGCCTCTTCCTTCTTTCTCCCGAAAAACAACATGGTCTCAATTTATTATTTTCTTTTTGACTTAATAAAAGCTTACAGGAGCTTCGGAAAAGAGGAAATAAAAAATGTGCGCCGCCCGGGATTTGAACCCGGGTCTCGGCCGTGGCAGGGCCGTATCTTAGACCAGGCTGGACTAGCGGCGCGTTTGATTTTTGACTTAAATCTGAACAAGCATACAAAAACCCAGCACGTAAATTGCCACAATGCCACAAAATCTGTTTTTGCCACTTGCCACTTTTTCGTTTATTTTTTCTTTGATTCTTGAGCTATTAAACTTGCTATCAGAGTTTATCCAAATATGCCGCCCATACCTTCCAATGCCCTATCCTGCTCTTCTTTAATTTTCCTTATCACTTTTTCCTTTTCCTTTTCCTTGACTTCCTTCAGCAGTTCTTTCGCCAGCTCAACCGCTCTCTTGACTTGCTCCTCGGTTCCGCTAATATAACAGTAATAGCCCTGGCTGAAGCCGAACGCCTTGGCCTCCTTCCACATTATGCTCGCCCGGGAGACGACGTCGTCCTTCAGCAGCAGGTCCTTCCCCTTCTGCAGGTTCTTGCTCTCTATCAGCAATAATGTTTCCATCTTTTTCACTTCATTCTATTCAAAGTTCAATATTTTTAAATGTGAGCCTCAGGAGGGATTCGAACCCTCGACCTTCTGCTTACGAAGCAGTTAAGCGACAATTTTTTTGTCTTTGCTCTACCGAACTGAGCTACTGAGGCGCTTGCTCGCTGAACTATATTAGTTAGAGCGGACAATATATTATAAATAATGATTTTCTAGTGGTGAAAGGCTACCTGAATAAGTGAAAAATCAATTAAAATTAAAATCAAAATCAATTAAAGTGGGGAAAAGTCGGATGCAAGAGGCACTTCTTTGGCACAAGGAAAGAAACGGTGTCCGCTGCGAACTGTGCGCCCGCAGATGCTTCATCTCCAAGGACAAGTACGGGTACTGCATGGTGAGGAAGAACGCCGACAACAAGCTCCTTACTCTCAACTACGGCAAGGTTCAGGATGTCGCTTTTGACAAAGTAGAGAGGAGGCCGCTGTTCCACTTCTACCCGGACAGCACCAACATGAGCCTGACAATTCCCGGAGGCAACTTCCCACCCGTAGATGCCTCGAAGCTCTTCAAGGACAGGAGGCAGGAGGAGGCTGTAGGCAAGGACTATACTCCTGAGCAGATTGTCAAGATGGCGGAGGAGAAGGGAGTCGGCGCCATAAGCTTTTCGGCCGTCGAGCCGTTCATGCATTTCGAGTTCGCATACAGGGTCGCCAAGCTTTCGCACAGGAGCAACATAAAGAACATTTTTGTCACCAACGGATTCACCACTGAAGAGGCTGTGAAGAAGATTGCCAAATTTCTGGACGCGGTTGTCGTCAACCTTCAGGCTTCGCTGGACAAGGAGTTCTACGCGAAATTCCTTGATGTGCAGGATACGAGGGTCGTTTTTGCTGCAGTGAAGCAGTTCAAGAAGCAGCGCGTGCACATGGAGATCACAAACACCATAATTCCTCAGGTAGGCGACAACATCGACCAGTGCAAAAAGGTCGCCGAATGGGTAAACGCCGAGATAGGGTCCGAAGTCCCCCTCCACATACTGCAGTTCCATTACGATCCAAAGCTGGCCGAAGTCCCGCCGACGCCCGTTTCCACCCTGGAGAAGTGCATCGAGGTCTCAAACAGGGCGGGAATACGCTACGTCTACATAGGCGGCCTGCCGAAGCACGAGCTGGAGAGCACGATTTGCTATAACTGCAGGGAGCCCCTCGTGTTAAGAGAGGGAGGGAAGGTGAAGAAAATCCAGCTCATGAAGGACAGGTGCCCGAACTGCGGCCTGCGCATCAGCATGATCGTCGAGTGAAACGAACAACGAAAAACGAAAGATGAAAAATGAAAAGTAAAAACGAAAACGAAAAACGAGACAAAGACTTAAATCTATCAAACTCTCAATCTTTCTTGTGAAACAATTTCTTCCTAGCGTGAAACAATCGAATGCGGTCGAAACGCATCCTGAAACAGTTGCAGGCGCAATGAAACCGTTGCAAATCCTCACTTTTTCGTCCTTCGCGATATCCTTCACGCTATTTTTCACGATGTTTTTCGTTTCAGCGTCACTGGCGCAGGTCCAGTTCTACGGGGTAGACGTGCAGCTTGACGAGAAACTGAAGTCTTCGGTCCAGATGACGGTAACTTTCAGCCAGCCGGTCAGCAACTTCAATTTCACCCTCGACGGAAGCATGCAGAATTTCAACGCGAACAGCACGGCTGGGCCCCAGAAATGCATCCTGCAGGTCTCCGGAATAACAGTGGTCAATTGCAGGCTGAACCTGACTCGGGACCAGCGAACCCTGGTTTTGAGCTTCGAGACTTATGACTTAATAAAGGACCTGAAGGGCAGATTCCTCTTCGACAGCGATTTTTCGCTGGAAGAGCGGATCGACAGGGCTGCCATATCGGTGCGGCTTCCAGAAGGGACCGGCATCGTAGACCAGACCGTGCCCAACAGGATATCATTTCCTGAGAGCGCGAGCATCCTGAGCGACGGCCGGCGCGTGATAGTCACGTGGCAGCTCAACGACCTGCCTATCGGCGAAGATCTTAAGATGCAAGTGCTCTACGAAAACATCATACTCCAGCCCCTGTTTGACGTCAGAATAAGGTACGCCATTATCGCAGGGGCGGCCATCGGCCTGGTATCCGCATTCATCTATCTCAGGTATTTCAGGAAGCCCGAGAAGGTCATACTCTCGGTCTTGGACGAATATGAGAGGAAGATTTTCGACATGATAGTCGCTGCAGGAGGCACGATAAACCAGAGGAAGGTCGTCCAGGAGACAAACCTCTCCAAGGCCAAGGTCAGCCGCGTCGTCAAGAGCCTTGTCAACAGGGGTGTCATTGATGTCGAGAGGATGGGAAGGACCAACAAGCTCAAGGTGCTGAAGAAGTTCATGATGTAGTTTACGATGAGAAACTAGGGGTTCAGAGCGCTAGCTTCTGGTCACGAAGAAGACTCCTCCCAAGATAAGAAGGATTCCCGCCCATCTTATCAGAGAGACGTTCTCCTTGAAAAACACAACTGCGAGAAGGGCCGTAATAATATAGGCAAGGGATATGAGAGGGTAGGCGAAACTGAGCTCCGCGGTCGAGAGAACGACGAACCATATGAGGACTGCCACCAGGTAAAGCACCACGCCTATGAAGACATATTTCTGGAATATGGTGCTGAGAAGCTTGGTCGAGAAAAGCTGCGACAGCGATATGGGATTGTCTTTCAGGCCCATTTTCATGAAGACCTGGCCGAACGCCCCGAGGACGACAGAAATCAGCACAAGAACCAGGGTGTCTATCGCCATGAATTTTTTCGCCTTCGAGCCACGCTTTTTCATTAATGCTATTTGGCATTTTAAGAAGATAAGCTTTAGACGAACCAGCCAGACAAAGGACGGGGGGAGGGCGGGGCCAAAGCCGCCTGAAACGATCGTTCCAGCGCTATTTTTGTATTTTTTGACAACTCTTTGAGAAAAAGCTAAAACAATTCATATTTATTGATAAAACGACTTAAAACAGCTTTAGAAACAATTAATAGGCTTTCTTTGGCTAATAGCAACTTTTAGAAGCATTCTTTCAGTTTCGGAAAGCAGTCTGTAAATTGTTTCAAGGAGTTTTTATATCCTATAAAACATAAGTAATTACTTAGAATAACCCGAGTATCCATATCCTGCGGTCTATAATTCCACTCGGGTTTAGAGCCTATGGATATGGAGAAAAGACAAAAAGAGGGTTTAATAATGAAAACAAACTATGAAAAGACAATCGCAACCTTAATGGCTGCATTGTTAGCCCTGTCACCAGTGGCCGTTTCAGCCACATCTGTTTCTAACGCATTCATGGCATTGGGAGCCCTAGGTTCCTTGAACGCCGTGGTCGTCGTTGGGTCAGGTGCAGCTGCTTCGGACGTCGCTGGTGCGGTGGACATAGCAGTAAGACTAGCAACACTGTCATACACTCCTGTGTCAACCACAGGAACAACAGCAAACATCAACGGACTAGAGAAGAACAACATTGACATAAATTACGGTAACATGACAGATCAGTTCCCAACAACAGTCAGAACCTTCCATTACGCTGGATTGCAGCAAGGTACAATCTCGTACAAAGGGAATTCATACAACTACCATGAGGAATTCGTGCCCGGAAACACGTATTTCAGCCACGATTTCGGGACCTCGGGTATAAACGGTACTGAGACAATGGTTGTCCAAAGCAACCAGATCAAGTACAAGTATGTATTCGACCAGGCGATAAACTGTACCTCTCTCGCAACGACAGCCCAGAACACATGCACCTTAACGACTCTGGAGTACACAAATCCAGTTAAAATCACGATGCTTGGTAAGCCATTCGTGATAGTCGGAATAGGGTCAAGTCAGGTCACGATGTTGTCAGGTTCGGTAGGAACCGCAACAGCGACATCTGGCGTTACCTTCGGTTCATACACAGTGTATTCGGACCTCGGTAACAGCGGTAGCTGGGCAAGAGTAATCGTGAAGGATGCAAACGGAAACACAGTAGAGACGGCGACAATGAATCAGGCCGATTCGAAGGATTTCACAGCTGAGGGCATATCCGTCAAGGTGACAAATGTCAGAGCCTTGCAGGATGGTACCGTGGTAGGTACCGACTTGGTTGTCGGAACAATCGGATCGACTCAGATCACATACAGCTCGTCCTGCTCCGTAGGCGGAACTGGCTCGTCAAATACCAACTTCGCAGGCGAGACTAACTGGTGTATTCAGACTAGCGGATTCACGAGCAGCGGTTACATAGCAACCAATGACGCGATAGAAGTGGTTTACAAACCAAGCACTTCGCCGCAGTACTTCAAGTATGCCGGTTCGGTCATAACGTTGCCATTCCCGAACAACTATGGTGAAATAGGATTCGAGGGATGGAACTACAACACCTTTGCGACATTGACATTCAAAGTAGTTGAGGGAGTATCGGCTTACAACCTGATCGGTGCCGGCTCGACCAACAGCACAGTCGCTGCATCAAACCTCAATGGTATTGAGATTGGTTCAAGCGTAGCTGGAACTTTGGTCGACTCGTTCTCGAGCACAGGTTACAACAAGGTAGCTGTATTCTTCAACACGACATACGGTAGCACAGTATACCCAGTGCTCGTCGGAGTCTACGATTCCACGAACAGCAGATGGGGAGTAAACGTCACGGGATGCGGTTCTGGTAACACCACGACCGCGCAATGCGCTCAAATGTCTGGCAACAGCTGGATGGCTTACAACTTCACAGTAAGCTACGGTGGAGGCGCTGCTTCTAATGACAGACAGCAGCTGTACTTCAACGTGTCAGTTCCAGCCATTGTCGGAGCAGGAGCTACATGCGTGAACGGTGGTCAGAACAGCGCGAGCAACTGCGCCAGCCTGTTCCAGTCATTCATGATGGGAACAGTCGCCGTAGGAAGCCCGCCATACAACGCATACTCGAACGGAGTGCTCATCAACTGGGTGAACAAATCGACAACCTGGTCTAGTACCACTGCTCCAACGTTCAGACTATACACGTCTGACTCGTCCGAGACAAAGGACGTACAGGTATTGAACACACCATCAGGTGGTGCTGCTCAGCCTTCGTTCCAGGACGCTGGTCAGGCGACACAGGACATAATCGCGAACACCGGAGTGATAATAGTAGCTCCAGCGAGCTACTCAGGTGGTAGCCAAGTATTGGTCAAGGTACCAGCACAGGCTCTAGCCATCAAGGCCTATGTAGGCAAGATGGGAGCCGGCGCTACGACTGGAGGAACAGTCAACCAACTCGTTGCTGTCACAACTCCAATCGCCTTGCTCGATACTGAGGTGACTTCCGCAGTCTATTCCAAGAACATGGTCCTCGTAGGAGGTCCTTGCGTGAACTCAATAGTTGCCGACATGGCAGCTGGCGGAACATTCAAGTACACATGCTCTGGATGGCCGGGAAGGAACTTCGGTTACATCTCCGTTGCCGACAATGTCTACTCGCAGGGTAAGGTAGTGGTGGCAATAGCCGGAACAAGGGCTGCAGACACAAGACTGGCGGCCGACGTGTTCCAGAATTACGACACACTGCTATCTGGTCAAACGACCGCAGCCGTTGAGATCACTGGAACTACTACTTCACCAAGTATAGTTGCAGGATAAGCTCAACACGCGATTGCGACAATGCAAAAGGAAATCTTTTGTGGCCAAGCGCCACAATCCTTTTTCCTTTTTCTTTATTTTGACATGGTCTATTTACATACATCGGAAAGCAAAAAGTAAGCGGCCAGAAATTTCCGAAAAGGTTAAAGAACTTTCAGGACAAATTCAATTTGGATACAGGAAGCAAAAAAGTGACAGCGATGCCGAAAGACGAGGAAAAAAAGAAAATAAAGATAAAATGGACAATGAGGAACAACGCGATTGCGATAATCATTGTTCTGGCAGTCGCGGCCGCGTACGTTTATCTATTCTACGTCCCGAAGCCGGTCTATTCTGTGACATACAACGGCGCGGTTCTCAATTTCAGGGTCGACTTGAGAGAGGCGACCAAAGTCCCTGTCAGGCCGGGCGTCAGCGAGGTCGCCTCGACAATAAACAGCGCGTGGGTGCAGAACATCACGATAGTGTACAAGCAGAGCGAGAGCAACGACACCGCCAAATATTACAACATCGAAGCCTTCGAGATCGCGAACAAGCTGAAGACCGCGATGCTTGCAGACGGAATCGACAACATCGGGATCGACGCCAAGCCGCTGTCGCAATACAACAGGACCGACTATGTGCAGCTTCCGGGGCAGATACAGCATCCGCTCATAGCGATTATACCGCCGGAGTTCGCAAACGAGACCCTTGTATACGCCGCGCCCGAGCATGTCGTCTACATTTCCGCGACTTCTGACAAGGACCTCGACCTCGCGGTCGCGCGGTTCCTGATGTCTGTTTTTAGAATAGAGTTGTAGATTTAGAATAGAGTTGTAAATCTCGAATATAGTTGTAAAAAAACAGCTTTAAAGAATACAACTTAAATAAGAATTAAGGAAGGCATGAAGGAAGCTGAATGAATGTTAGCTCAAGTTGCTTTTGACGCGGACATGTATGCGGTGACCTTGTGGATCGCCCTTGCCGTGCTCGGAATAGTCGCAATGTGGAACCTCATTTATCTGAAGGGCAGAAAGAGAGTCCTTAGAGAGGCGCATTCCAGCTACGAGCCGTCTGTTTCCATAGTGATTCCCGCGCACAACGAGGAGAAGGGAATCTCCAAGACGCTCGGCAACATAATTTCCTCTGACTATCCAAGGGGCAAGCTGGAGATCGTTGTCGTCAACGACGGATCCACGGACGGGACGGAAAAAGTCGTTGAGGATTTCGCAAAGACTTGCGATGCGGCGAGGATTGCAGTGAGGATTGTCAACACTGGGAAGAATATCGGAAAATCCGCAGCCCTCAACCTCGGAGTCGATGCCGCAAGCGGTGAAATCGTGGTGACAACGGACGCGGACACGGAGTTCAGGCCCGATTCGATAAGGAAGCTCGCAGCGGGGTTCTCCGATCCGGAAGTTGGGGCGATAGCCGGATACTACAGGGCCAGGCAGTCCATGACTTTGTCGCAGGCCGCCGGATTTCTCAGGCGGCACGATTTCAGAAAATTCAGCTACTATTTCCTGGAGAAGTTCCAGAACCTCGAATACATAATGTTTCTTTTCACGAGGAAGAGGCAGGAGATACTCGACGCGATAATGGTAGTGCCGGGCGCCATCGGGGCTTTCAGGAAGGACGTGCTGCAGGAGGTCGGCGGATTCGACCCGAATATTCTCATCGAGGATTACGACATGACGCTGAAGATACACAAGGCCGGATATAAGGTCAAGTGCTACACGGACGCCGAGGCAAGCACGACGCCGCCGCGGACATGGAAGGCGCTCGTCGGACAGAGAATCAGGTGGTACAGGGGAGGCTTCCAGGTGATGAGAAAACATTCGGACCTTCTGACGTCCCGCCACGGGTTCGTCTCGTTCGTCTTCGGCTTCGAATACGTCAACGTCGTGCTGCAATTCCTGATATGGTCGGTTATTTTTTCGGGAATCTTCTACAAGGTCGTCATCCTACAGCAAAGCATCTGGCTCCTGCTCACGGCATGGGTAAACAGGCTGCTCGCCTTCCAGTTCAACCTCCTTGACTCCATACTCGTCGTTGCGGCAGCCCTCTTCCTGGTCGGCCTTTTCGAAGCACTGCAGTCAGTGAATATTTCAGGGTCCAGGAAAAGAACCCTTCTGCTCTATCCGCTGTCTGGAATCTACGCCATGCTCCTCGGATACGTCTGGCTCTATTCCTTCTTCTCCCACATAACCAAGAGGAAGATATCGCTTGCAGGCCAGGGCTGGAAAGGACGATAAACAAACAATACGTTGAAAAATAAAGAATAATTATCTGTGGAAAAATTTTTACATGATGGAAAAAATTTTATAGAAGCTTTAATTTTCCAGTTATCTTGTCGACTTTTTTTGCGTCTACCGGTCCGATGCCCAGCGCTGTGACGGTCCCTTTCTTCAGCTGGGTCTTGCCTGCGTCCCTCACCAGGAAGTGCGGAAGTTTCGCGGCCTTCGTTTTTTTGTGGACAGCGTCGAACTCCTTCATGTCATCCACCCTGACAACGATTTTCATGGCGCCTTCCCTGCCCCATTTTTTCAAGGTCTCAGAATCGACGAGCATCGCAGAGCCGACGGCGGCATGCGCGCAATGCGCTGCGAGTTTTCCCTTGCCCCAGTCTAGGTCCCTTCTCACAACAATGACCTGTTTAAGCATGCTCTCTTTTATTATTTTGTTGAAATCATTTTATATCTTCATCAATTCCATAGTGATATTATGATAAGATTGCCAACATATGATGAAAACTTAGCCGAATTTATTGGAATAATGTTAGGGGATGGAAATATCTATATCAATCAAGATGTCGCTCAGGTCACAGTCACCTGCCATTTGAAGAAAGAATCAGATTATATTGAAAATTTTCTTGAACCACTCATTAAAAAAATCTTTGCTGTCAAATCAAAAATAACTCACAGAGAAAAAGACAATTCAATAGTTCTAAGAATCAATAGTAAGATATTAACTAGAATTCTGATGTTATATGGTCTGAGAGAAGGAAACAAGATAAAGAATCAAGTTGATATTCCAAGTTGGATAAGAAATAATGATATTTTTCTCAGAGCCTGTTTGAGAGGACTGATTGACACAGACGGTTCAATATACCGATTAACTCCTCATTGGCCAAACCTATTTCAACTTTCATTTAAGAATAACAACAAGAATTTGTTAAGAGATACAAGAAAAGCATTTGTTAGATTAGGTTACAATCCTTCAAAAATTTTTGGAAATAGAATTGTACTTACACGCCAAAGTGAAATATATAAGTACTTCAAAGAAATAGGAAGTCATAACATACACACTATTGAAAATAGCCCCGTCGTCTAGCGGCCAAGGAGTTCCAAAAGGACTTGGAAATGTGAGGCTTTGGACTTTTAGCCACAAAGCTCTGATTTCGAGATGACGAAAAAAGACGTGAGGTGACGGAAGGAAGATCCCTCAAGACGGCGGTTCGAATCCGCCCGGGGCTACTCTATTTTTATTCCCTCAAAAACCAAATATTATCTGATGGAATATGCAGGTAACCAAGAAGAGCGGCAATTTGCAGAAGTTCTCGAGGTCAAAGATCTATAGGAGCTGCAGGAAGGCGGGCACCGGGGTGAAGGACGCGCAATGGGTGACAAAGAAAGTCTCGATGCACCTATACGACAAGATCTCCACCAGGAAGGTCGGAGAGATGGTCGCCCGGAACCTGAGGAAGGTCGACAGGCACTCGGCGGACACCTTCAACAAGATCTTTTCGAGAAACTGGAAAGGCCTTTGAATTTTTTCTTTTATTTTGATTTTTATTTTTATTTAAAAGACCGGAACCAAGTTTAATTAAGAAAGCATCATGTCGTTGGTAACAGATATAATCAATTTCATCCTGCACATCGACCAGTTCATCAGCCTGCTCATCCAGCAGTTCGGGCTCTGGACGTATGCCATATTATTCCTTGTCATCTTCAGCGAGACAGGGCTCGTGGTCGCGCCGTTCTTCCCAGGCGACTCGCTCATTTTCGTTTCCGGAACTTTCGCAGCTACAGGCTCGCTCGACATCGTTTGGCTGTTTGCGACGCTGAGCCTGGCCGCGATCCTCGGGGACACGGTCAACTACTGGATCGGAAATTTTGTCGGTCCGAAAGTCTTCAGAAAAGAGAAGTCGCGATTTTTCAAGAAGGAATACCTTGAAAGGGCGCACGATTTCTACGAGAGGCACGGTGGAAAGGCGATCGTGCTTGCGAGATTCATCCCAGTAATCCGCACGTTCGCGCCTTTCGTAGCTGGCATAGGCAAAATGAGGTACGGGAGATTCCTGGCATACAACGTCGTCGGCGGAATCGCGTGGGTCGCTATTTTCCTCTTCGCAGGCTACTTTTTCGGCACTCTGCAGGCAGTGAGGGACAACCTCTCCGCGGTCATCATAGCGATAATCATCATTTCTTTCATACCAATCCTTGTCGAATTCGTTAGGAGCAGAAGAAAAAAATCAAGGAAAAAATAAGAGAGAAAATCAGGGAAAAAAGCTGTTAAGGCAGCGAAATGAAATAATTGTTGTGCGATGGCTATGGCGACGGGTATGAAATGCGAGCAGATAATCGGGATCGCGAGGAGGCAGCATAGGAAGCTGCTGACGCTGATGGAGTCGCAGGCAATCCTGCAGAGGCACAGCATTCCTTTTGTGAAAAACATTTTTGTCAAATATCCTGACGAAGCGGCGGCCGCGGCGAAGAAGATCGGATTCCCTGTCGCACTGAAGGCCGTCTCGCCAGACGTATCGCACAAGACCGAATTTGGCGCGCTGCAATTAGGATTAGAGAGCGAGGCCGAAGTCGAGCAGGCTTTCAAGAAAATAGTTGCCAGCATCAGAAAGAGGCGGGCGAAGGCGAGCATCTCGGGCTTCGTCGTGCAGGAGATGGCGGGCGGCCAGGAAGTCTTGGTCGGAGGCAAGAAGGACGCGCAGTTCGGACAGACGGTCGCGTTTGGCGCCGGCGGAGTATTCGTCGAGGTTTACGACGACATCTCGTTCCGGGTCGTGCCCATTTCGAAAGCGGACGCAGGCCAGATGGTCCGCGAGGTCAAGGCCTACAGGATTCTGCAAGGCTACAGGGGAAAGACCTACGACGTAGCGGCGGTCGAGAAAATTTTGCTGAACGTGTCGAAGATGCTTGACAAACATCAGGAGATCGCCGAGTTGGACATCAACCCGATCTTCGTCCGGGCGAAGGGGGCCGTTGCTGTGGATGCTCGAATTTCACTGAGCTAGATAGAAAATATTTCCTGCTCCTTTTGTTTTTCGTCAGTTCTGCAATCATGGCAAATCCATGGGGCGTGAGCCTGTAGCAGTCTGTTTGGCCTACAGTCTCATAAACTTCCAATAAACCGACATCTGTAAAATCCGTCAAAGTCCTATGCACGAACTTCCTGCTTAATCCAGTCCTATTCATTATAGCTACTTCATAAGTCTCATTTCCTTTGAGCCGACCTATGTAAATGTCCAGCAATATTTTCTTCTCATAAAGAGCCTGAAGCTCATCCAGAAATCTTGCCATATTTTTAACAAATCGTTCAAATATTTAAGCAGAATGAAAGACTGGAAAAGCCACCTCATCTTCGGATTGCTGCTCACGATAGTCTGGTTCAGCGTCATCTATTTTTCCAACGCCCTGACGCTCACCCTCCAGTCTGCATTCCTCCTCGTCCTCGCCACGATGTTCGCCACGCTATTTCCCGACATCGATCTGTCCAAGTCGAAGATCCGCAATTTCATCTCCATCACCGTGTCGGCAATCGTCTCGCTCCTCTACATCTTGCTTTACCCGGACACGTGGTACTTCGCGCCCGCCTACTTCCTCGTGCTGTACGTTTTGCTGAGGAACGTGAAGACGAAGCATCGCGGCGTGACGCACACGATACCGTTTGCCTTGGTTTTCTCTTTCCTGTTGGTCCTTCTCGCCCACTTCGTTCTGTTCTTCAGCGTCCATGAATTTCTTTTCTGGTTCGTGATTGTTTTCTTTTCCTACGCCCTTCATCTTCTGCTTGACAGGATTTGAGCTGTGCGAATCTGAGCCGTGCCGATTCGCGCTGGAAATTTTTTTCAGAAAAAGAAAATTTGGTGGTCTCTAGCTACCTCCGTGATCATCAAGTCACACTGGAACGGTGCGATCATCCCACCATTTAAACAGTTGTGGCCTCCTATTTAAGTCTTTGCCTCCTTTTCCTTCCTTTTCTCCCTTTACTTCTTTCCTTTCAGTCGCTGCCCGGCGTAAATAAAACCTCGAGTAAAAACCTTTTCTTTACGTCTAGACAAATTTTAATTGAGGATTGAGCGATGATCGACCCGCAAAAGAAGGAACTGATAGACCAGATAAACGACATAAGGATCGACATGAGCCTGGAGCCGTATCCATACGAGCAGCTCGAGCAGTTCAGCCTCGCGGAGCTGGAGACCTTCCTCGAGAAGCAGATGGCGCTGAAGGACACGATGATTCCCGCGGTCAAGAGGGCTGCAAAGCCCGACGGCAAGGACAGAGGGAAGGCTTTCTATTACAATCCATACTACCTGGCAGCAATCGCACTGATCGGCGTTGCGTACGTCTCGATTTTCATGTTCAACCCGCTGTACTCTTCGACTGACGTTGTCGAAAACACGGTGGGCTCGATTTTCCAGTGGACCCCTTCCTCGACCTCGACTTCCACGTCCGTTACATCGACTTCCACTACGACGCAGACCCTTGAGAACAACTTCACTGTGAGCTTCGCAGGCAGACTTATCGACGGCAATCCGGTCTTTGAGATGAACAATTACGGGAAGGCGATTGACAGCTTCACTGTCAGGGTCGACGGCAACGCGGCCTCGGTCAGCAATCTCGACAGCCTGCCTATACTTCAGGGCGGAACCTTCTCCTTTGCGGCCAATGCGTCCCTGTGCAGCGGCGAGAGCCACACTGTCGTTGTGACAGCCGAGGACGACTCGTCGCAGACAACATTCGACCCTCAGCAGTGCAACATTTGATGAGCAGCCTTGTGCTTGTTTATTTCTTCTGCCTCCCAAAATATTTTTATGAAAATCAAGGTTTCCGCCGTCTTCGAGGGCAAGTGCGACATATGCGGAAAGGTCAAAAAGAGAGTTTTTTCTACAGGCGACGAGGATTCGGGTCGCGTCGTGTCGATATGCGAGGACTGCTCGGCAAAGAACCCTGGAATGATGACTTCCGACGCAATCGAGAAGTATGGGCACGAGGACAAGTCGTCGTTCGAGGGCGGAGTCCGCGTCGAGAAGAAGGCAGATGCCTCATAATTCCTTCAAACTATTTAAACGTGCTTTTTCAATAATCTTTGTTGATTAGGATGAAGAGTGTGAGCGCGAATGTGGCCTTCAATCCGCGTGCGAGCAGGGTAGAGCTCCTAGTCAGGATTGTGTGGGCAATTTTAGCCGGACTCGTACTATGGATCTTCGCACTCATCGCGGGAATAGTCTGGATAATCCAGATCCTGCACATACTGATCTACGCGCGCAGGCACAAGGGCATGCAGTCCTTCGTAAAGTCCGTGATGATCCAGTCGTTCCGCTTGTCGGCATACATAATGCTGCTGACTGACGAGAGGCCTCCGATAATCCCAGAAATGATGCCAGCTTGAATTTTCAGATTTTCTGTTTACTGCTCTTTGTTTTCGTTTCTAATTTTTATATTTTGCAAGCCATAAACTATTCTGAGTCCTATGAGGTTCAGAGACCTGCCCGAGAGCATACGCAGCAAGCTGCAGTTCTGGCAGAAGACAATCGAAGCGACGAAGAATTTCAGCGGCAACAGCCCGCCGTCCGTCTTCGTGGGGGATTTCGGGTATCCGAGTGTCAACATGGGCATACTCGCGCCCCCGCAGCAGCAGGAGGACGCGCAGGCCGCCATGCTGGACTCGCCGGAGAACTGGTACGCGAACAAAATTTCGCTGGAGCAGATTTTCGCTTTGCGCAGCCAGCTAATATATAGCAGGTTCAAGTCGAGCGTGCATGCAGATTCCGGAAGCTTCGTGGACGTGACGAAAGAAATCGCCATTGCGAAGAAGCCGACTCTCCTCGACATAGAGCTGAAGAGGCAGCCGAGATTTCTTTTCGCGACCGACGTCCGAAGCACTCCGATAGGGAATCCCGCGCAGCTCGTCTCGGCCAGGCTCGCGGAGAATCCGTCAGTGGAGAAACGAGTTGATTACATTGTATCGGACGTCGACTTCAAGGCGAATTCCGCGATTCTCGATTTGTACAAGCACAGGCTGACGACGAGCCGCATACAGAAAATTTTTTCAGCCGGACTTCTCGGAATGCAGGTCGAAAGGAAATTCGTGCCGACAAGGTGGGGCATCACGGCGGTCGACGACATACTGGGAAAAAATCTGAGGGAAAAAATTAAGGAGCACCAAGAGCTTGGGGAGATAAAATTATTTTTCAATGAGTACATAGGAAACCGTTATTATGTCCTGCTCCTGCCGGGGGCGTACCAGTTCGAGCTCATGGAATTCTGGCAGGGCAAGTGGGGCATGCCTGAGATCAGCGGCGACTACGAGAACTTCTGGGGGAGGAAGGACTACGCGGACAACACGCACGGGGCTTTCTACTCCGGGCGGCTTGCGGTCTGCGAATATCTGGAGAAAATAAAGCGGCAGGCGGCCATTCTAATCGTCCGCGAGATAACTAGCGAGTACAGCCTCCCTGTCGGGATCTGGCAATTGAGGGAGGCGGTCCGCGACGCGTTCAACCAGCCGGAGGAAAAGTTTGCGACGGTGAAGGAGGCGCTCGCGAGGATTGAAAGTCGAATGAAGCTGAGGGGCGGCTGGCAGGAAAGGAGCCAGGTGCTGAAGAACTACAAGAACCAGAAGAAACTCACTGCCTTCGGAAGAAAATTATGACAAAATTATAACAAGATTATGACAAAAAAAACTCTAGCAAAGACAATAAGGAATTCTCAATTACCTCATTTCAACCGTTTTTTACTCAGTACAAACCGAAGCCCAGTCCCAAGGTATTTCCGAATACGAAGACTAATGCGACGATGACTACTAGGACTAGGACTAGCCACATTGTTCTGCTAACGCCCTTCATTCTTTGATTCACCTAACAACTAATTCGTTTTTGGTCAGCTTAAAAACATTCACTTTTTCTTTTTCTTCGAGGGGTTTTTAGAAGAAGAAGTTCCGTTCACGTCGAATCTCGGCCGCACTACGCCGAACGCGAGAAGGCTCGCACACCTGCTGCATATCGGCAGGCCGTTCTTTATGACGATCTGGTCAATCTCCAGTTTTCCGTGGTTAGGACAGACAGTCTTCGCTTGCATCAGTTCACCGACACCATTTTATTCTTGCCTTTATTTTTGCGTTACAAAAATTATTTTCGTTCTTCACCCTATATAGCCGTGGTTCTTTTCTCCATCGTCTTCCTTCTTTATCCTTCTGGACCTCTCGATGAACCTCTCATAGTGCGCCTGCAGCTCCCTGGACAGGCTCGGAGTGATTTTCTTCAGCGCGTCGTCGAAGTTCTTCTTCGTAACTTCCTTCGCCTTGGTGCTCTCGCGCAGCGCGTCCATGGCAGCCTCCCTCACGATCGCCTCGAGGTCGGCCCCGCTGTATCCTTCGGTCTTCTTCGCGATGTCCGCCAGCGCGACTCCCTTCATCGGAGTGTTCTTTGTGTGGGCTTTCAAAATTTCAAGCCTCGCCTTCTCGTCAGGCGCTGGAACCAAAATTGTCCTGTCAAGCCTTCCCGGCCTGAGCAATGCAGAGTCGACCATGTCTGGCCTGTTCGTCGCAGCAATAACGACAACTCCTTTCAATTCTTCAAGCCCGCTCATCTCAGTGAGTATCTGCGAGACAATGCTCTCGGTCGCATGTTCCCCGTACATTCCTCCCCGTTTCGGAGCGAGCGAATCTACTTCGTCGAAAAATATCACGCAAGGTGCGACCTGCTTCGCACGCCTGAACAAATCCCTGATCATCTTTTCAGACTCTCCGACCCATTTGCTTCTCAGTTCCGGTCCTTTAATTGAAATGAAGTTCGCACCTGATTCATTCGCAACAGCCTTCGCTAACAAAGTTTTTCCTGTCCCTGGTGGTCCGTAAAGCAGAATTCCTCGCGGTGGCTGGATTCCCAGTCGTGAAAATCCGTCCGGGTTTGTCAGAGGCCACTCAACCATCTCTTTCAGCGACTGCTTAACTTCCTCGAGTCCTCCTATGTCGCTCCATTTCACTTTCGGAATTTCGACGAGCACCTCGCGCATCGCGCTCGGCTCGACGACTCGAAGGGCGTTTTCGAAATCCTCTTTCGTCACAACAAGCTTCTCGATTATTTCCTTGGGCAGCTCCTCCTGGTCCTTCCATTTTATCTCAGGCAGCACGCGCCTCAGCGCTGACATGGCAGCTTCCTTCGCGAGCGCCCACAAGTCAGCTCCGACATATCCATAAGTTATGTCAGCCAGCCAGCTCAGGTCAACGTCCTTCTGCAGCGGCATGCTTCTCGTGTGGATCTTCAAAATCTCCAGACGTCCGCTCCTGTCAGGTACAGGAAGTTCTATCTCTCTGTCAAAACGGCCGGCGCGTCGCAATGCCGGATCAAGCGCGTTAACCCTGTTGGTCGCGGCGATAACAATAACCTTGCCGCGCTTCTTCAATCCGTCCATGAGCGTCAGCATCTGGCTTACTGTTCTGCGCTCAACTTCTCCTGTAACATCTTCTCTCTTCGGCGCGACCGCGTCTATCTCGTCTATGAAAATTATGCTCGGCGCGTTCTTCTCGGCCTCCTCGAATATTTTTCTTAAGTTGTTCTCGGTCTCGCCGTACCACTTCGAGAAAAATTCCGGACCGCTTATTGAAATGAAGTTCGCACCTGATTCATTCGCGACTGCTCTCGCAAGCAAAGTCTTACCAGTCCCAGGAGGGCCATACAGCAAAACACCTTTCGGCGGCTCTACTCCCAATCTTTCAAATAATTCTGGGTGTCGCAGCGGAAGCTCGATCATCTCTCTTACTTTCTGCACGACCGGACGCATGCCACCGATGTCCTCGTACGTGACCGCAGGCACTCCGCGCTCCTCGAGCTTCATGCTCTCTGGCAGTTCTGGCAAGATTTCCAATTCGGTGACGTCGCCGATGCGCACAATTCCGCCAGGCTCGGTGCTCGTGACGACGAAACGCGTCTCTCCAGGAAACGGAGTGAAGAAAAACTCGTCAAAATCGAAACCGAAGAAGTCCTCGAACATGGTGCCGCCGCGCGCTCTGCGTCTCACAACAGGACTTGGGACGATTATGTCGCCTTTCGCGACAGGCCTCATGAAAATGTTCTGCTTTACAAGATTCGGGCTGATGTGCAAAATTATTCCCTTCTCTGCGGGCGCGATGGAGACTTTTCTCGCTTCCTTGACCTCGGCCTTCCTGACCTTTATGAACTCGCCGACTCCGCTTCCGCAATTGCGCCTCGTGATTCCGTCCATGCGGACGATGTTCAAACCTACGTCTGCCGGATACGCCCTAACTGCGATGGCTGCGGTCTTCCTGCTGCCTTCAATCTCAATTACGTCTCCCTCTTTTATCCCGAGCTTGTTCATGATGTTGCTGTCAAGACGAACGATTCCCCGGCCGGCCTCTTCCCGCGCCGTGAGCTCTCCTACTTTCAGCCTCACTTCTTCTTTGCTTTCTGCCATTGCGTGTACCTCCTCGCTATCGCCTGCTCCTCGTCGCTCATTTCCTCTTCATTCGGCTCTTCTGGCTCTTCCTCGTCGCCGGGCACCCCGGGCTCAGGCACGTCCGGCCCTATCTGGTCCTCGCTTTCGTCGATCAGGTCTTTCCTGAACTTGTCAAACTCGTCAAAAATAGACTCGTCCTCTATTAAAACTTTGAAGGCGTTGAATATAACCTTTTTTTGCCACTCTTCGAAGAACTGCGATATCTTCTCGAAGTCCTCTTCCGGAATAATAAACGAAGACTGGCTGATCCTCATGTGCGGGACCTCGTCGAGCACTCCCTCTCGGCGGTACTCGTACTCCTTCTTCTTTCCAGGCACCTTCTGGTTCCATCCGTAGAGCTTCTTGAAGAACTTGGTCTTCTCGGACGGAGACTTGCATATGCCGCTGTTGATAGAAAAACTGATTATCATGCTATGCGCGTCGTTCTTTCCGCTGTTCCCGCTATTCCCGATGTTTCTCTCGCTGTCTTTCTCGATCTTCTTCTTTCTGATTATCACAGCACATCGCCTTTTACTTTATTTAGTCTATTTAGTCTATAGTAGAACCCTAAACTATAAATACTTTAGGTTCCATAATAACCTAAATGTCCCGCAGGCTTTCCAAAAGCAAGGTGAAGTACTTCCGCGAGCGCTACGAAGAGGCGAAGGACTGGCAGGAGGTCTTTTCCCTGATAAAGGAAGGGGTGCAGGAGCTCACAGGACGGAGCCGCACCGGACTTATGCTCGGAATGGCCGACTTGGGCGTTCGTCAGGACGGTTTCATCGGGGCGTTCTACCCGGTCGGAAGCAACGTCATCGTGATGAACAGGACGATCATAAACCTCATCGACGCGCAGAAGCCGGACCTGCTCAAGCCGTACGTATTCCACATCTTGATGCACGAATACCTGCACACGCTGGGAGTGCTGAACGAACGCCATACGGAATTGTTCGTCTACAAGCTCAACGAAAAGCTTTTCGGAGAGGAACACGACGTCACGAGGATGAGCTTCAACTTCGACAAGCTTTTCCCAAGTATCGTCATGCCGGGCATGGGATGGAGGCCGCAGTCGCAGCAACAGCAGCAGATGCGAATCGACCTTGTCGACGACTTCGAAAGGACGAACTACATAGGATGATTTTTTAACGCAAAAAATGCAATTTATTTTCAGGTTCTCATGGCAGTAATGGGTGACGAGCAGAAGGACAAGTGGTGGCTGATCTTCCTCGGACTCGCAGTGTTCTTCGCAGGCTGCTTCGCGCTCCTCTACTTCAATTCGCCTCTGTACGGAGGCATAGTCATCTTTACCGGCCTCGCGCTGATAATCGTCGGCGTCGGCGGCAGCATCGAGCACATGTGGGCCAAGGCCATGATTGGCGGATAGGCGGATAGCTCACGATTCATGACATATCTGCTAACGACTGAAAGTAGTGGCAAATGCTTATCTGCGCAAAATGCGCTGTTTTAAAATATGGGACTATAGGACTGGATTGTTATGAAAACGAAGATGACGAAAACGAAGAATAATAGAAAAATGAAGAACGGAAAAGCCAGGAACACGCGGATCCCATGGGGCGTCATCGCCGACGGCCTGAGCAAGATGGGCAACTGGAGCATGACAGAGAGCAGCTCCAGGAGGAAGATTTTCCTCAGGGGCAATCAGCGCATAGTCGCGGTCAGGCTGGGGCCGAACAGGTGGAAGGCCGAGTATTCTGTCAACGACCGCCTGCAGGACACGAGCGGAATGGCTGAAGAGGAATACGTGAAGAGAATCGTACTCGAGATGGGAGTTCATTTGAGATAAGAGATAATATCTCGTTACATCCCTCCTACTTATTTTTCTTGCAGCTTTTTTTGACACATTCAAGCGAAACTTAAATCCTTTATTGCATTATTAATTTTATGGCTTCACGTGCAAGCTTGCTGATGGAGTCTAGCGTAGTCCAGGAAATCCCGGGAGAGGTCTGCCGCACTCATTTTCCCTACGTCTGCAGCATCTGCCCCAGCTTTGAAGTCCAGACAGAGAGGTCTGCCTACACCATCAATCTTTTTCCCGGCAAGCGTATCGACATCCCTGCCCACAAAATAGGGAGGTGCAACGCTACCATTTTGGCCCTGTGGACGTTTGAACTTCGTTTTTGCTGTCTTCTTGCGGTTCTAGGACGACTGCTGGGGCTTCTGCTTGTAGGTTTGATGGTTAAAGACAACCTACGGTTTTCTTGAAACTTTCCCTTTGAATAAATTTAAGTTCAAATTGCCAAATTGGCATAGTTATTCTAAATTTTATAGAAACTATCCTAGAATAAGAGCCGAAAATATTTACATACCAGTTTAAATTTCGCTCAAGATTTTCCAAGTACACCTAGAATCATTATACCCACTGCTATGAGAACCGCTCCGAAGACTGCAAAACTCTGCCCCAATGAAGAGTTACTCATGGACAGCACCAAACCATATGCAAAACTGAATGCGCCTATTACTATTAGAAGTGCGAATATTCCTAGAATACTTGATTGTCCTTTTTTTTGATTTATCATAATTATCAACATTCAACATCGAATATGTTTTGTTGTGAAATATCTGTAACAAACAATTTGAATTGAGTTGGTGGGCTGCATGTTGAGAATGTGGGTATTACTCCACCAACCTTGTAACTTATGGTTGTAGTGAAAATATTGTTGTTTGGAAGTCGCGCAATATATTGACCATTGGTTATAGTAAACGAATATTTCCCAGATCCATCGATAAAAGAAATTTCATCTGGGGTAGTATACGAGCCTTTCGTATGCACGGTTCCAGAGACAGTGAGTATAGACAATACAAGTTTATTTTGACAATCGCTAAGCTGACCGGAGACTGTAGTTAACTGCCCGCTACACGTAGTAAGTTGATTTTGAAGCATTCCGTTATTTGTTGTTAGGCTCGTCAATTCCTGTTGTATTTCTTTCGGGACGTTTTGATTGATTGTCTGATTGCCGATAACTTGACCAATGATATTGAAGTGAAAAACAATGTAAATATTCACAATAAAGGAAAAAGCTAAAAATGTCAAGGCTATCGAAAGGTACTTTTTCAGGTTGGATTTGGTTTGAGATGGAAAATTGTCTTCCATAAACTGTTCTCCATACTTCTGCATCAACAATTGGAAACGGTGAAATCAACTGATTTCGAGTCCAGAAGCTGCCCATTACTTTGCAAGTTGATGTTTATCGTGATCGTGCTTTTCTGAATGGGGCTCGTTCCATTTACTTCAATCACCTTTGTCGCTGTTGTTTCACCTGGTCTGACTGTTCCTAAATCAATCGAGGTGACAGGCTGATTTGCATAATAGAAATTGACTATATTCACGGTTGGCTGGAGAGGATTTATTGTTGCTTGCAGAGGAAGTGTGGCAGTTTTGTCGGCGTTGTGTCCCGATATTGTTAGCTGAGTTGCTTTGCCGTTGCATATTTGAATGCTGTCAAATGCTATATTCAAAGTCGCCGAAGGCTTTTGTGGCGAAACTGGAATCGTCGGTATCGAATTAGGATTTTGACTGAAATACCAGAAAGCTACAGCTGCTATGATTATGGCGGCGATTATGACGCCGTACTGCGCAAACGCTTTTGTCATAATTTTCTTTACACCTTTATTCATCTTTTAGACTAATATCTTATTAATCATTTATATTGTTAAAAATATATATTATAAACTATTATTACTTAGTAGTAATAGGCATGTTATTCTATAAAGTTTATTAAGTTTATTGAATTTATGTCTTTCGAAGAATAATCTTAATCAGGTGATTAAAAAAATGGTTATGATAATAGCCTTTAGAAAAGCAACGGAACTGAGTCCGATAAAAAAAAGAATGCTTGATATTATCGCGAAGAAAGGTGAAATGGCGCAGGCAGAGATTGTTGACCTGTTTAAAAACGAGGCATCGCAGCCAACAATTTGGAGAGGTTTACGTGATTTAGAAACAGTTGGATTGATTGACATAAGCATTGGCGACGGAAGGACAAGAATCTGTAAAATTAGCGCAGATGGAAAGGCAGAAATCAGTAAGGGGGTAATTAAGGAAATGTCTAATGCAAAAGTCATGGCCATATCAAAGCCATAATGAAATCCTCCTGCTCAAAAGAAGAAACATAGGGATTGTGTGTACTGTTAATAGGTCATTAGATTGAGCTAGCACTAACTTTTTATTTTGGATCAAAAGTGATTAAATTAATTATGAGAGGTCAATATGAAGAATTAAGTTGTCCTTTTATGCTTTAATACAAAAACTACTTTTATGGAATATCCTTTAAGAGATGGGAAAGGTACCAAAGCAAAGTCTTTAAAAGAATTCAAATTAAAAAATGGCATTACAATAGGCATTTTTCAAGGTAGTCGTGGAGATAATCCTGTTTTAGATATTATAATTAAATACCAAGGCGAAGGAATGCGAGTTCCGCGAACTCCTCAACATTTGCACTGGGCAGTGGATCTTCTAATAAAAAAGGAACATGAAAGAGATTTGACAAGAAAATTTGTGAAATATTTATCGGATATGTGGGATAAAGTACAACCTTTCAAAAATAAAGAAGAGCAACAAGACTGTCAGCTCAAATTAAGTAATCCAGAAAATTTAAATGAATTCGAAGAACTAAACAAATATGGCGAATATTCTATTGAATTCATTGCTAAAGTAATGGAACTTCTAATGATTCAAGAAAAGAATGGAAGTCATAAAGCATTTATGTTTAAAAAAGTTCTTGATGGAATATACAATGAAAGACCTTTATTTCACATAATTTCTGGAGCTGGTTATGGAGGGAGAAAATCTAAATAACTCCTTTCTTTCTTAGCTCTTTCTCAACTTCTTCTTGTGAATGACCACAAACAGAACAGCCTGATTGTATTATCCAAACCTCCTTGTTCTTTGATGCACTTCCACTTCCAGGAAGAGTCTTCGTTCTTTTTGCTTTAAAACTCCAACTTTCAGGAATATAACCGCATGCTATTTTTCCTTTATCGCAGAAAGGACACGGAAGTTCTTCATACTGTATTCTCATTTTATCACTTTGTAAATTCTTTCAAATTTTTAATTTGATAATTAGTTATTAAAAGCTCTTTTATTTCTCCCCTTTTGGTCCCTATGCAACTTATGGCTCTTCTTGCTTTTATTGATTGAATATTGAAACCGGCATATAATTTTCTGATATGAGAATGATCACTATTGCTTAGCATTAAAAGGCAACCCTTCTTATCAAGTTGCCTGAATACTTTTGCTAGTTTTTCTTGCTCATTTTCTAGAAAAACATCCTTTGTATAACTTGTGAAACTGGATGTTTTTGATATGGGCATATACGGTGGATCAAAATAAATAAAATCTCCTTTCTTTATATGGTCCAAAATCATTTCAAATGAAGCAACTTTTATTTTAACATTCTTGAGAAGCCTGCTTCCTTCTCTCAAAATTTTTTCATTGAAAATTGACGGGTTCTTATATTTTCCATATGGAACATTAAACTCTCCTTTTGCATTTACTCGATAAAGTCCGTTATAACAAGTTTTATTCAAATAAATTAGTCTTGATGCTCTTTCAACACTCGAAATTTTTGCTGGTTCTTCCTTCCTTACTTTGTAAAAATATTCCCTTGAATTGAGTGCTTTTCTTTTTTTTAAGGATTTTATTAGTTCTTCTACATTGTCTCTAACAACTTTGAAAACTATTATCAGTTCCTCATTAGTATCCGATAAAGAAATTTCTTTCGGATTAAATGTCTTTTTTACAAAAAAGAATACTGCGCCACTTCCTAGGAATGGTTCAAAATATCTTTCAATTTTATTTGGAAAAAAAGGACGATATTGTTCTATCAGTTGTGATTTTCCTCCAGCCCATTTGATAAAAATCCCATTTGTTTTCATTTAAATCACTACCATTTAAATTAACTATCAATAATACATCTTGTTACAAATTATAATTATGGTGGAAAAGATAAAGATCTCCGTAACCGGACTTTCCCTCTTCAACGAATGCAAGCTCTGTTTCTGGCTGAAGCACGCGAAAGGGATTGACCGACCGGGAATACCAGTAGCCACCATAACAAACGGAATGGACAGAGTGATAAAGGAATACATGAACAGATACAGGCCGCATCTGCCTCCGTTCCTCAAGGGAAAGGTGCCCGGAAAGCTCATCGACAAGATACCTGAGCAGCTGACTTTCGAACATAATGGGATAACTCTCAAAGGCAGGCTGGACGAGTGCATAATTTTGGAGAACGGAGAGCACGCGCCCCTCGACCACAAGACGAGAGGCTTCGGAGTGAAGGAGATCCACTACGCCTACCAGCTGCAGATGGACGGCTACGCCTGGCTGCTCAGGCAGAACGGCCACAAGATTGGAAGCGTCGGATTTCTGGCTTACTACATACCAGACTTCGGAGAGCTGCACGAGGGAGTGCCCTTCAAGATAGACGTGCGCGAGGTGAAAGTAAATCCGGACAGGATACCGGAAATGCTTGACAGGATAAAGGAGCTGCTAGATGGAGACATGCCGAAAGGAAACGAGGAATGCGGATTCTGCAAGTTTGTCGACGAGAGAAATATTCCAGAGTAAATTTCACTTCTTCAGGTACTTGTGCTCTTCAGCAAGCCGCTTGAAAAGATCTCTTCTTCTTTTCATGACTTCTCTGGCTATTCTCATTACGCTTTCCCTGACCATGGCAGTCACCTGATGTCGCAAGTTCATCTTTTCTTGCTGTTAATCGCCTTAAGGAATTTCTTGCCAAGCCTACCCTTCACCCCGAGAATCTCGATGCCGAGGATCTTGCCCTTCCTGTCGCGGTCGACGACGATGCCTTCGTCTAGCTCTTCACTGATCTTGTATTTTCCTCTGCCGAGGCAGATATACATCGCATCGGCTTCCGGGTCGTACTTAATCTGCTCTGTGCCTTTCGCATTCGAATTAGCGTTCACGCTCATATCATCACTCTCTCCGACGGGTAGACGGTTATAACTACAACATGGCCCTCCAATTTAATAAATATGACGTTGAGGAATTTCTTCCTCCATACGCTTGCCGCGTGCAGCGCGCCGCTCCTGCTACGCTTCAAGATGTCAGGGTTTCTTATAGTCTCTTCGACTTCCCTTTCCGCGATTCCCCTTTCAACCATCCTCGCTCTAGCGTGCGAAGTATAGACGAAGCGCATCTCTCATCCAAATGTGTTGCGAAAAAGAGCATTCTTGTAGCTTTGTCACCACCGTCAGTCGTAAAAATTCCGAAGAAAAATAACGAAAGGGAAAGTTTCAAGAAAACCGTAGGTTGTCTTTATCAAACCCGCAAACATCAAGGATCGCGCATTCGTCAGCCGCTCGAACTTCATTAACTTCATTCATTTGACGCTCTGCGCTTTCTGCTCTGACTGCTCTGCCTGTCCTGCCTGCTCTGTTTGAGCTGTCTGCGCTGACTTCTCCGTCTTTTCCGTCTTCTCCGCCTCTTCGATCTCCAATATTTTGATCTCTATTCCGCCTGTCATCCTGGAAATGAGATTGTATACCAGTGCGCCGAGGGCGCCGCTTATGAAGCCGATGACGCCAAATACGATGGCGACGATTGGAATGATGATTATGCCGGAGAGCGGAGAGAGAATACCAAGATTCGAAGCGCCGAACAGGGACCCTAGCGCGTTGCCGATAAGGAAAGAGATGACCATGAAAATCACTCCGATGATCAGGCCGAGTATAAGGTAAAGGACAAAGAAATAGGTCGCCATAGAGAGGACGCCAATCCTCTTTACCTTCAGCTTGACGTCTGCCATCAAATTCTACTTGTTTTTTGCTGCTATTAAACATTTTTTTCAAGAAGGGAAAGTTTCAAGAAAACCGTAGGTTGTCTTTATCGTTCCAATGCGCATCGACGTCCCCGCTGTCGTGAAAAATCCTTCAAGCAAATCAGGAAAAAGTTCCTTTTTACTTTATGCGCCCAAAATATTATCCATGGATGAAATGCCGACTCCTACTTCCGCCCCTGCTCCTGTCCCTGCTCCCGCTGCTGCCAAGCCTGAAAAAACTAGCATGCTGAAGAAAATATTGATTGCATTTGTCATCCTGCTTGTGATCGTCGCTGCAGCGATAATAGTCAACACCTACTTCGGAGACTCGATAAGGAAACTGTTCAACCTTCCCATTCCTCCGACAGGGAACAATGCGACGGGAGCGAACGGCACTGGCACTGTGAGCCTTGAGGACCTCTCCGGGAAGTGCGTGGTTGCTGGAGGTACGTGCAGCGTGTCGTGCTCTGCTTCCAGCTCGACTCCCACTTCCGGATCGGCCTTTTCTTTCAGCTTCCTGAATCGCATCGCGGACAGCATAGCGAGCGTCTTTTCCTCCGAGGAAAGCAGCGAAGGCAGCGCTAGCCAAGGAACTGTTGTTGGAACGTCGACGATGAGCGAAATTGGCAGCTTCCCGGACTATTGCACCAGCGAACTGCCGAAATGCTGCGTCTCTGCGATCGGGACATCGCATGCGACTTCGATTCCCGTGAATGTCGACCCTCATTCCGAAAGCAGGCTGGGCTGCAACAACACATGCCTCGAGCTCGGCCTCGCGACCGGCCTCTGCAGGATAAGCGGCGCAATCAACTTCAGCTGCGCGAACAGCGACTACCCCAACCAGACCGGGAAGAAGCTGACGACGCCTCCGTTCGATGACTGGTGCGCGCCTTACGCTCCGAATCAGACGAGCAGCTTGTCGATCGCATGCTGCTGCTACAAATGAAACATGTGAAAGGATTTTTAATTTCTTTCTTTCCTTTTGCTGAAAATTTTCATCCTGCTATTTTTTTTTGCAATCACGCCACGAGGAAGAAGTAACCTATGAAGACTCCGGCCACGACTCCGATGAGCAGTCCGAGCGTGAGGTTGAAGAACAGCAGATAGGCCGCGCCGCCGGTCTTCTTCCGTATCGCATGCCTCTCCTTGTCCAGGCCCTTGAGGCTCCATCGCTTTATGGGCACCTTCCATCTGTGCGTGAGGTAGAATCCGAGGAAGAAGTCGACGATGCCGAAAGCCACGAAAAGAACGAGCAGAAAAATGTTTTGGTAGAGGAATGTCAGCGCACCTATGACGAGGCCCATGAAGAAAAAGTAGTTCTCCTCCTTTATCTCGTTAGCTTCGTTCATTATTTTATTTTGTCTTTTCTGGAGTAAAAAGGTTTAAATCTCTCGCAGCGGATTAGGAAGTATGCCCGAAGAAATCGTGCAGGGAAGAAAGAGGTTCAGGGTCACCGATTCAGACGAGAGGGACATGCTGGACGACGCCAGGCTCTATTGCGGAAGCGCAAGGGAGCTGTTTGTGAAACTCGGACGCAGGAACAGCCAGTACACCGGGAAGAACTTCTCCATATATTACAACGGCGCGATATGCCTTTCCTTGATGGAATGGGGAGTCGTGGAAGAGTGCGCCAGGCTTCGCAGGGAGGCAAAGAAGGACTACGAGTAGCTTCTTTGCTCACGAAAATTTTTGGAATCAAGTAAGATAAAAAATAAAATAGAATTTATTCGAAGCCGATGCTCTCGGGAAACTCCGTCTCCTTCTCCTCTTCCACCTCGACCTCTCTCGACTCGTCCTCGACCCTGTGCCCGCACTTCGGGCAGAACTTGTCGCCCTCTTCCAGCTTGTGCCCACAGTTGCTGCAGTACGCCATATCTTGCACCTCGCACCTGATTAGTTGATGCGGGAGAAAGGTAAAATAATTATCGATTCTTCAGGCACACAAGGATTTAAGACTTGCCCAATGTTTCGGGAATGTTTGGCGAGTCTCGATACTCGTGGCGAGTCCTGTGCAATTTTATCCCGACGTGTTCGTGCACGTAAATTTCGCACTCCCAATAGTTCGGGCACTTGACTCCAAGAAGATTCCTTTGGATCCTCACTGGATCGTTGCAGCTTTCTTCAAAAGGGCATATGTATCCGAGGCCATCAGTATTTTTAGAGTTCATGACACCAACTCCCATGTAAGAACTAGCTCCGGATAAGGATTTAAGACTTCTTTACTTTCGTCTCGGCCGAAATTTCCGGAGCGGCCGGAGGAACGCTCGAAGGCGCAGGACCTGTCAGCAGCTTGGCCTTCTCTATGGCTTTCACCTTAGCGGCGATCTCTTTCGACGGCTTGGCCCAGTCCTTCTTCGTCTCGCACTTCGGGTCGAGGCACATCCTGAACGGCCTCTTGCCCCTTCGCAGGACCTGTATCATAGGAGTCCCGCACTTCTCGCACGTCTTGCCCAGAGGCGTGATGTACGCGCCTTGGGGCAGCGGATAGAGGTTGTGGCAGTTCGGATAACTGCTGCATCCCACGAAAAACTTCATCGTCTTCCTGCTGCGGATAATCCTCAGCTCGCCGGTCTTGCACATCGGGCAAGTGCCAAGCCTGCGCTCGTCCTTCCTCGCCTGCACCAATGCGTCCAAAAGTTTCTTTCCGATTGTTTTCTCCTTCTGCTTGAAGTCGTTCAAAATGTCTATCAAAGTTTCCTTCGCTTCCTCCACGACCTCGTTCCTTTTCTTCTTGCCGTTCATCACGTCCTCCGTCTCCTGCTCGAACTTTTTTGTCAATTCTTCGCTCAAAATCCTCGGCGCGTAATCCTTCAGCGCTTTCGTGACCGCCTCTCCGAGCTTCGTGACCTGGATGGATTTGCCGAAAATGTATTTCCTCGTATAGAGCGTCTGCAAAATTTCCGCACGAGTCGCGCGCGTTCCGAGGTTCTTGTCCTCCATCTCCCTCAAAATTGATCCCTGAGAAAATCTTCCCGGAGGCTGCGTCTCCTTCGCGAGTTGCTCGAGCGAGTCGACTTTTATCTTCTGCCCGATTTCCATGGTCGGCAGCATCTGCTCGTTGATCGTCATGTAGTTCTTGTAAATTTCGGTCCATCCCGGCTCGATAGTGCGCTTGCCGACAGCCTTGAAAATGTTTCCGGCGACGTCGAGCGAGACTGTCACGCTCTCGCGAATGGCATCGTCTGCGAAAACTGCCAGGAATCTTCTCACAATCAAATCGTAAAGCCTTTTCTGCTGTGATGTCAATTTATTTAGGTCGGCCGTCTCGAATGTCGGATAGACCGCCGGATGCGCCGGATCGTCGCGCTTCCCCTCGTTCGGCCTCAGCTCTTTCTTGTCGAGCAGCTGCTCAGCGAATTTCTTGTACGGCTTCAATTCCTGCAACGCCTTGATGATTTTCTTGTAGTTTATTATCGGCGGAAGTTTTTGCGAGCTGCTTCGCGGATAAGAGATAATCCCTGACTGGTAGAGCGACTCTGCTATGGACATTGTTTGAGTCGGGCTGTACTTGAACTGCGCGTATGATTCTGCCTGCAAATCCGTTGTGTTGAACGGAACCGGAGGCAATTGTTTGTACTCCCTTTTTTTCAGGTCTTTTACAGTCGCGTCTTTTCCTTTGCATGCGGCCAAAATTTTGTCAGCATCTTCTTTTTTCCAGAACTTCCCTTCCTCGTGCGGAGCGACAATTTCCTCTTTTCCGACTTTTATGTGCAACTCCAATTCCCAGAACGGTGTGGACTTGAACTTCCTGATCTCAAGCTCCTTCTCGTACAGCATTCCCAGCGTCGGTCCTTGCACGCGTCCTGTCGACAAAATTGCAAATCCTTTCTGCGCCGCGTTTTTCATGGCCAGCGTCAGAGCACGCGTAAGATTAATGCCCCAGAAAAAATCCAGGTAATGTCGGGTCAGGCCTGCCTCCACATTCGCGATGTCCACATGCGGAGCGGCCGTGTCAAAACTTTCGATCAGCTCGTCCTTGGTCAGCGTGCTGAATTTCATCCGCTTTGCGTCTTTTGCTTTTGCCAGCATCGTCAAAATGTTGTAGCCGATCACGCTGCCTTCGGTGTCATAGTCTGTCGCCACGATGAAATCCTTCCCGCGCACGACCTGCTCCGCGACGTTCTCGTAATATTTCTTCGCGAACTCGCTGCCCTTCTTCGTGAACGTCGGCACCCACTGCACGTCGAAGATGGGGTAAGTCCAGCCTCCGCGCTTCTTGATCGTGTCGAGCACGAACAGGTGACCGACCGCGGGGACGACGATGAACTGCCTCCCTCCGCGCTTGAACTCGTACCAGAAGGCCTCGTTCTTTTCCTGACGTTCGGGCTTGCCTTCGGCGAGGGCTTCGGCTATCCTCTTGCTCGCGTCCGGTTTCTCAGAAATTATCACGGTGATGTCTTTGCTGCGGCTTGAAGCACCAGAAGCAGAAGACGACGCCTTAGTTTTCCTAGCCATTTATAATACCATTCAAATCAAGTTGTCTATTGATATTTATAAGACTTTTGCCGCCTTTTTGTCCGTCATCCTTCCTATTTATTTACGAAAGCCTGCGCCGTGCATGCTGGGTTTGATAAAGACAACCTACGGTTTTCTTAGAACTTTCCCTCATTAAATAATTTTATTTTCCTGCAAATCCGGAGGAAGAAATGAAGAAGAAAAATAAATCTAGAAAAAATCATTCAGAAAAAAATTCATTCCATTATCAGCGCTCTCGGCGCCCTCGAGGACAGCTCCCTGTCCACGTCGCGCTCCTCGGCCGTCCTGCCGCCGCGCGCCATGACGAGTTGCTGTAGCGCAGAGACCCTGCTCTCCAAAAATACTATTTTTTCCAGAAGGGTGTTAACCGCCTCCTCGTACATCGACGGCCCGAAGTCCCTGACGCCCCGGTCCTGCTGCGCCTGGACCTGGCCCGCCTGGCCCATGGCCGCGAACGACTGCATGCTGTCCTCTATTTCAGACATCCTCTTTTTCAGCGTCTCGATCTGCCTGTTCACCTGTCCGTCCGATTTTTCCGCAATATGTGTTGTGCCTGTGTCGCCCCGCACCATCCTCGACATGCCGTGCTCCATCTCGGCCCTGACCTGCCCCATCTCGTCATGCATGTTTCGCATCTGCGAGCGCAGCGCGTTGAGCTGGTCGAAGAACTGCCGCTGCATGGCTTGCGTGCTCTGGACGCTTTGCCCGGGGCCGCTTCCGCCACCGTCGCCTGCGCCCCCACCCCTGTAAGCCTTCAGACTTTCGACCTCCCTCTGCCATTTTTGCACCGAGTCCGAAAGCTCGCTCATGCCTTCCTTAAGCTCCTCTATGTCGTCCCTCACGTCGCTCGATACGGCCGTCGCAATCTCGCCGACCGCGGCATTTGCTGCATTTCCGCTTTCTGCTGGCTGCATGCCCATGCCGATCCTGCTCTTCAAAAATGAGACATCGTCCTTTATTTTCTCGAGGCTACCGATCCTATTCTGAATCGCGTCAAGCCTCGCGTTCACCGCCTTCATGTCGCCGAATCCAGCCATAGAAATCGAAGTCGAAGCCTGTGCAGGTCCCTGCTTCATTTTTTCCTCTAGCATTTTCTTCAGCTCAGCCGCGCCCGCCTGCTCGACGTTGACCGAGTCCTCGACGTCCTCCATGACGTTCAGGATGTCCTTCACTGCCGACTCGAGCTTGACAAGACGCCGCTCTATCTCAAACATGTTCATCTTGTACTTGTCCTCGAACGACGTGCCGAAACTGGAATTTTTGCCTTCGTTACCTTCTTCAGCCAATAAAACGACCCCTGCAGGCTTCGCCAAGAAGCCTTATGAAATGAATTTGTAGCCCTTTTATATTATAGTTTTGCGTTGCAGTTCTCGCCTAGCCTATTTCGCAAATTTCATTAATTTCAGGAAAAGATTCTCCCTCTTTCCCCTTCTCGACGCGGCGAGCTTCATTGCGTCGCGCAGCCAGAAGAACCAGAACAGCAGGACGACCGCTATGAGGCCCTCGCGCCAGAGGAAAAGGTGGATGACGTCGAAGTTCTGCCAGCCGAAAACGACCGAGTACCACAGCGTCGACCAGATGCGCAGGAAGTTCAGGGTGAATATGCCGGGCAGTCCGAATGCGAGAAATTTCAACTTGTTTCGAAAGTTTGGTATCGGAGTCGCGATGACCAGTGCTGCCAGGGCGTAAAGGGACTTCCATCCCGTCGAGTCGAAGGAGACCTGCACGCTGCGAATCGCGTTCTGCGCGTCGACGATGGAGATGAAAGTGCCTGAGGCGACTGCCGATATGCCCTGATTGTTGAGCGCATATGTCACGGCCGATGCGAGAAATTCCTGCAGTGGAGGAAACGACGCGTCGGTGAGGAGAATGGCGTACATCGGGATGGCGAGCAGGTTGAAGACGAGCAGAAATTCGGCTACATCAAGCAACCTCAACTGTTTTTCGGAAAATTTCCTCATCCTCATTCTTCTGTCGACTCCGCGCGCTCACTTCTTCCTCAATATATTCCTTATCGATTCTGCAATATTTTTTCCTTTTCTTATCAAAAGAGTCGTAATCAGATCGTCAAGCTTTTCTCTCTGGCCTTCCTTCTCCAAAGTTTCGCCGAGGCGCACGAATAGGCCATGATAGACTCGGAACGCCTTCAACGCGGCGGCGACAGAATCTTTTTGGTGGATGTCCCTCAGGCTTTTTGGAAACTCTTTCTTGAAATCCTCGACGAATTTCTTTTTTTCTTTTACCATCAGCGACTTCGGCGGAAAATATGCCCTGGTCCCGAGTGCTGCCGATATTTTCACGATGCTCTGCGGAAGCGGCGAGACGTCCGACGCGATGATGACCGGCCTCCCGAATTTCAGGATGTGCCTTATGACATCCCCTCGGCGCGGCTGCCTTATAGTTTCAACAGAAATCAACTTTCCTTCAGTGTCCAGAATAGCGACTCCGAAATTCGCTCCCGCGTCCAGTCCCACGATCAGGTTTCGATTATTTGCCAATCAAACGCCCCATTTGCTTCATTTATATTTCGCCACAAAAAGTTTTTTTATTTTCGACGCCAGTTTTTTGCCGATGCCCTTCACTTCCCTCAGTTCCTCTTCCTTCGCTGAAAAAATTCTCTCGACGCTCCCGAATCTCTCGAGCAGCCTCTTCGCGAGCACTGTAGACACGCCAGGTATGCTGGCCGCGACGAATTCCTGCAGCTCAGCAGTCGCCTTCGGCTTCTTACCGACCCTTATGCCGATGCCGCTTCCGGCCAGGTGCTGCTCCTTCTTCGCTATCCAGAAAATCAATTTCGCGCTGTCATATTCGTTCCTGCTCGTCAGGATGGAGACGCCGTAGTCCAGCACGAGCGCCGCGACCGCCGCCTTCAGCGCGTTGTCGTTTATCTCGCGGTCAGAATATCCTTCGATTAGCAGAAGAGGGACTTCAAAATTGTCCTTCATGTTCCTCGCCTGGTCGAAGATCCTCCCGTCGATTATGCTGCTCACGAAGTCGTCGTAGCTCTTACGTTCGATGGCGACCTTCTCGCTTGCCAGGAAGTCCCCGACCTCGAGGGGCTGCGTGTTGACGATCGCGCCGAGCTTTTTCAGGTGCGACGAGACTTCCCTCTCGCGATAATCCGCAACAACGACAACTTTCCCTTCAGGCTTGAAAATCTTCTGCGTCTCCATAATTCTTCACTTAACTTTCTTTCCTGCTGCTAAGCTTAAGATAATTATCCCGACAACGATTAATGTTCCTCCGAAAAGCTGCGGAAGAGTTGGGGCTACGGACAAGAAGATTAGTGCAAATATGACCGCGAAGAAAGGTTCGACCGATCTAACGCTTGTTGCTTTTGAAAGCTCGTAGAATGACAAGGATTTGTAAAAGAAAACAAAACCTAGAAACGCGCCGACGAATGCAGCTGTTAATGTCAGAATTAGTAAGTCAGTTGAAAATGCAAAATTAATTTTGCCTAAACCGAGAGAATAGATTCCAATGAAAATGAAGAGAAAAACGCTCCTGTTATATGCCAATGCAAAGGAACTTATTTTCTTCGAATAAATTTTTGTGACAAATAAAGATATTGCACTGAATAATGCGGCAAATAACATTATCAAATCTCCCAATCCCAGAGCAAGCTGCCTGGAGTACACCATCACAAAAGCCCCGATGATCGCAAGAATTATTCCAAGCACCTCCAGCTTCATAAGTTTTTCTTTAAGCAAAATCAAACCAAGCAAGACTGCGAATATCACTTCAAATCTAAAAAGAAAAGTCACATTTGTCAAATCCCCTAATAGGATTCCATAGGACCATAATATTGCGCTGACAGTATTAATCAGCCCAAGAATTGCTAAACTTTTTAAGTTTCTTTTTGTTTCGTAAAGAATTTTTTCTAGGCCTTTTGTCAAAAACATGTAAAGGAAGAAAATAATGTTTCCCCAGAAAAACCACAGAACAAGCATTGTTTCAACGTTTGTCAGATTCAAAATAAGTCGCGAAAGTAGGTAAGTAGAAGAATTAAAAACCGCTGACAGCAATGTGAATAAAATTCCTTTTTGTATGTTATTCATTTCATCACTTCACAAAATCCTTCAAGTTGTTTTTCCTCTCGAGCCTCTTTTTCATCCTTCCCAATATTCCTCTCATTCTCTTTTCTTTGTTGATCGCCGAGAAGAAGTACGCCTCGTCGCGCGTGTCCTTCGTTATGAGGAAGATTGTTCTGCCCATGGTCTGCCTGCCGACGCGGCCTCGGCGCTGTATCGCCCGGATTTCGCTCGGAACTGGCTCGTAAAAGATTGCATAGTCGACCGAGGGCACGTCGAGGCCCTCTTCGCCGATTGACGTGGAGACAAGGACGTTGAACTCCCCGCTGCGGAAGCGAGTGAGCATCATGACCTGCTCGTCCTGCGACATGCCCTTGCCGCTTTTTTTCGTCTGTCCTATGAACTCCTGCGCCGAGATTTTCTCCGACTCGAGGAGCTTCCTGATTTTTTCCACGGTCGAGCGGTAGTTCGCGAAAACGATGATCTTTATGCCGGGCTTTTCCTTGAGCAGGTCCCTTATCAGTTCCCTCAGCTTGCTTGCCTTAGGATGGTCGACGCCTGCGAGGTCCATCTCCTGCACGCGCCTGTAGATGTCGAGCATGCGCGGATCCTTCATTATTTTCCTGTCAGTATTTTTCTTGCTAGCTCCCAGCTTGTGAAGGTATTCGTGCAGCGAGCCCATGCCCTGCGTCTCCAGGAGCTCGATCGCATGCTCGAGCTTGATTGCCTCGGCGATCTTCAGCATCGCGACGAGGCTGCCGTAATTGTTTCTGTTGTGCGAATAGCTCATGCTCGTGCGTATCTGCATGGCCAGCAGCTCCTTCTTGCTCGGCCTGTATGTGTGGATGATGTGGTGCTCTGCGAGCCAGTATATGCTGTCCTTCAGGATTTCCTGCAGCATGCCGCGCAGCATCTGGAACTCGGGCGGGAAGTCGACATACACGAAATCTTTTTGGATTTCTTTCACGTACTGCCTGACATCCTCGTCGACCTCGGTACGAATTTCGACTGCTTCTATCGACAGGCTGTCCTTTATCTCGTTTATTTTTTCTTCGGTCGCTCCTGGCGAAGCGGTCAGCCCGAGAATGAGGGGATGCTCGGCCTGCTCCCTGTATTTCTTCGCGACCTCGGTGTACGCGTAGTCCTTCACGCTGCGATGGGCCTCGTCAAAAACCACGAACGAGAAATTTTTCATGTTGAGGCTCTTCGACTTTATGTCGTTCCTTATGGTCTGCGGAGTCGCGACTATGACGGTCGCCTTGTCGTAGAGCTCCATTCGCTCTCCCGGCTGTATTTTTCCTGTGACCAAAATAATTTTCTCGGCGTCCAGGGTCGTGTGCTGCTCGAAGCTCTTCTTGTGCTGCGCGTTCAGCGGACGGGTCGGAGCCATTATGAGGACTTTGCTGTCTGGAAATTTTTTCAGGCGCTCGATCGCAACTAGAATTGCGATGAGAGTTTTTCCTATTCCTGTCGGCAGAACAACAAGTGTATTTTTGCGCGTGGCGGTTTCTGCAATATTTTTTTGGTAGTCACGCGGTTCGATGTTTTTCAGTTCATACGGCAATTAATATCACTATTCTCCAATTATCGTCACTACAGCTTTTCTTTTTCTTGGCTCAAATAATTCAACAAAAAAGACGGCCTGCCATGTTCCGAGATTGAGCTTGCCATTAGTCAGCGGCAGAATGATGAATGTTCCGAGAAAGTTTGATTTCAGGTGCGCCGTCGCATTGACGTTTCCTTCGTAATCATGCTCGTACTTCGCGTCTTGAGGAAAAAATCTTTCCAAAGTTTTTGCCAAGTCCCGATGAATTGTCGGGTCGTTTTCTTGAATAATCAGTGCAGCCGTGTTGTGCAGCGCGTTTCCAAAGACCATGCCGTTTTTTATTTTCGATTCCTTCACAGCATCTTCAATTTCGGCAGTGACTTCAACAAAATCATAAACCCTTTTCGTTTTTACCTCTATCGTTTTTTGGAAGACACCCATACTTTTATACTCTTCGTTTGGAATTAATATTTATGATTTTGACGCAGGATTTTCAAAAATTAGTTTATCTTGCAATAGTTTTTATTTCCCTTGCAATCAGTTTGCCAATCGTGCTTCCTTTTCTTCCGAAATTTTCTTTCTGGTTGATAATTCTCACGTTGGCTGCGGGATGGTCCCTGATTCAAATGAAGCTCAGTTGGAAGAACAAACATGTGATTAAAAAAGCATTCACACTCGGTTTGTTTCTGATGGCATTTGATTTTGTTTTTGAAAATCTGGGCGCGGCGACGACGATTTTCGGCACGACATGGAGAAGCTTTTACAGCCTGTTTTTCGTTTTCAACGTTCCTATCGAGATAATGCTAATCACTTTGCTCGGAGGAACTGCATGGGCTCTCTATCTTCCAAAAAAATTTAATTTCTACTTTTCTATTGCTGACATTTCGCTCTTTGCCACTTACGGAATGATCGGCGAATACATACTTTCGAATCAAGGCTTGATGCAGTTCGCTGGCGGCTGGACGCCCCTTGACTTCGTTGCCTATTTCATTACATGGACAATTTTGCATTTCCTCGTTTACGGCGTGATAAAAATTCGCAGCTGAAAAAAGTTAAGCTTAAGAATTCACAAAATAAACTTGAGAGAGATTGGTGACAAAAATGAAAGTAGCAGTGATGTTCAGCGGAGGAAAGGACAGCATAGCCGCAGTTCATTACGCGAAGCAGCAGGGATGGGACATCGAAGCGCTTGTAGCGATTAAGCCGCGCAGTACCGAGGCGTACCTCTGGCACTATCCCACAGTTGAATGGACGCTGCTGCAGGCCGAGGCCATGGGCATACCAATTATTCTGGAAAAAACTGATGAAATCGGGTCAGCCACTGAGGCGAATGTCCTGGAGAAAATTTTCGGAAAGCTGAAAGCAGAGGCGATACTGCTCGGAGGAGTCGGACTGCAGGCGACGCAGATAAAGGAAGTCAGGAAGATGGCCGAGAGGTTCGGGAAGAACGTCATCGTGCCGCATGCCAACATGACGAGCGAGCAGCTTCTCGAGGAGGAGATCAACGAGGGGTACGACATACGCATAATCGACGTGGCTGCGGATGGACTCGGCCCTGAATGGCTCGGCAAGAGGCTGGACTTCAAAACGATGATAGACTTGAAATACTTGTCAGGAAAATTCGGCTTCGATCCTTTGGGAGAGGGAGGTCAATATAATTCATTTGTTGTCGATGGACCTATTTTCAAGAAGAAAATAGAATTTCTCGATTCTGAAACGATCTGGGACAGCAAGACTTCTTCTGGATACTTGCACGTCAAGGACGCGGCGCTAAAGGAAAAGTCGTCGTGAGCATAACTTTAATAACAATTGCAGTCGATTTCTTTTCATAAGGCAAAGCTCGGGTCGCCTAATCAGGTGGGGCTCCAGTCTCGAAAACTGGCGAGCGCAAGCTCATCTGGGTTCAAATCCCAGCCCGAGCGCTATCTTTAAGGTTTAAGGGAAAGTTTCAAGAAAACCGTAGGTTGTCTTTATCAGTACAACAAAGAGAAACTGACGTCCAGTCGTTAAATATCAAAGAAAAAGGTTGAAAGTAATTTAGAATGTAAGTCCTACCGCAGGAATTAGAAACAGGGCGACCGCTATTCTCGCGATGCGCGGCACGTCCTCGATGAAGCTCTTTGTGACCTTGAGCTGCCTGTACCTGAAGATCGAGTAGGCACCGTCCGCGGCAAGCATGATTCCTGCGCTGACAGGGTTCACGAGGCCGACGAACCAGCCGATTCCGACACCCATTCGGACAAAACGGAGAATCTGGTCCGGAAAGACGTCCTGGTGCTTGTAGAGCTTGTGCGAAAGGAACGCATCCCAGAATATCCATGTGAACGACAGGGAGCGGCTTAGTATTGCGAAAATTGATATGGCGAAGGCGTTCGGCCCGGTAAAAAGAGTCTTTATGCGGTTTTTCAGTTCCGGCACTTTCAATTCTAATTTCTCTAGCTTTGTCAACGTTGCCCTAGACACCTAATGGTATTACCCCTTACGACACCTTTCTCCAGTTTCGTTAAGAAGATGTTCGACACAGGGGGTAATAAAGGCAGCGCTTTACGGCGTAATGGCCATCGAAGAGCTTAAATACTTCCCCGCATTATATTCTTAAAGAATTTAGGAGGTCGGAAATTAGCTAACGTGAGGAACTGGTTGTGTCCGCCCGATGCGAAAGACGGGCGAAGACGCGGTTTCTTGTCATGGATTAATTGCGACTCAACATAAGTTTGCTCGGAGTTACTTGACTGAAGGTGACTGAAAGTGACTGAAGGAATGAAAACTAATTCTGAGGCACTGAAAATCCAAAGATTCGTTAAAAATCGACAAAAAATCGAAAAAAATCGATGAAATCGAAAAATTAACTAAAAAGAAACGGAGGTTATGAAAAAAATGCCAAGATTTGAACGTAGAGGTGGAGGAGGCGGAGGCTACCGAGGCGGAAGCCGAGGTGGAGGAGGCGGAGGCTCTTGGGGCCGTGGCAGAGAGGATAGGGGCGGAGGTTACGACCTTCCTAAGCCTGTCAAGGTCGGAGAAGAGTACGACGTCGAGATTTCCGAAGTCGGATCCAAGGGTGACGGAATCGCCAGAGTGAAGAACTTTGTCGTGTTCGTCAACGGGGTCAAGCAGGGCGAGAAGTGCAAGATCGTCATAAAAGAGGTCAGGAACAGATTCGCCATCGGAGAGAAGACCGAGGGAGGAGCCGCTTCCGAAGAGACCGATGCCGTGGCAGAGGGTGCCGAGGCTGAGGAATCGACTGAAGAGGCCACTGAAGTCGTAGCTGAAGAGAAATCGGACGCCGAAGAAGAGGCCTGAATTAATTAATTCAAGGGAAACCTAGAAAATTAAATCAAGCCAATAGCTAAATCACTTTGAGAAATTTTTTACTTTAATCTTCTTCTTTTTACCTTTATTCCTGCAAAATTTTAGATTTTATCCAGAGATATTAATCAAAAAAAAAACAAGATATGAATCTTTATCGGTTCAATTCACACCTCCCGCACAGACACAATTGTGACGTTTTCGACATGCAGAAATAATTTAAAGCACAATTGTTTAATAGTGGTTCTGATATGGCGTTCGGAAGAAGGAAGATTCCTGAGCAGGGCACGACCTACAAGACTTCCAGAGTGTCGTACATATCGAACTACGTACTAGTCATACTCGCGCTCGTGCTGCTCGCGCTCATATGGCCCTACCTGAGCGTCAAGATCGGGTTCACGTCCTTGAGGGACGTCGCGACCTACGCGATCTTCGCGCTTTTCGTGGTCGGCATAACATTCCTAATGGAGGAGCCGAGCATTGAGCAGATAATGAGGAAGTACGTGGTCACGAACAACGAGGTCATAAAGGTCGAAGGCCTGCTGAGAAAAAAGCGAATATCCATACCGCACGGCAACATCGCGGACATACGCGTGAAGAAGGGCATATTTGGGAGGATATTCAACTTCGGGGACCTGGAGATAACTGGGATGAGGGAGAACATCAGCATGAAGGGCCTGCGCAACCCCGACGAGATCTACAGGATAATCGAGCACAAGGTAAGCCTCATGAGGGAAGGTTTCATACACGAAGGGAGAAAGGCAGGATGGATTGGAGGCATGAGAAGCGGAAGCGCGAGAGGCGAGAGGCCGGGAGTCGAAACCGAGCAGGACCTGAACGAATAGAGTGAAAATTCATTGAAAATAAAACGAGAATAAAACGAATTTAAGCGAACAACTTCTAAGAGGAATTATGCCAGTGAACGCAGGCGCGGAATATTTCGTGGCCGAGAAGAAATATCTCGCAGCCAAGTCCAAAGAGGAGAAAATCGCCGCTTTGCAGGAGATGATCAAGGCACTTCCGAAGCACAAGGGAAGCGAGCACCAGCTGAGCGAGCTGAAGCACCGACTCGCGAAGCTGAAGAAGGAAGCGGACATCGCGAGGAAGTCCGGAAAGTCGAAACCGAAATTCTCGATACGCAAGGAAGGGGCCGCGACGATATGCCTGATCGGGGTCACGAACTCAGGGAAGAGCATGCTGCTGAACGCCTTGACGAACGCGCATGCGGAGGTAGCCGATTATCCTTTCACCACAAAGTTGCCTGAAGTCGGTATGATGCAGTACAAGGATGTGCAGCTGCAGCTCATCGAGGTGCCGTCGAGCCTCGACAGGGAGATGCTCTCTCTTATGGAAATCGCCGAGGAATGCGTGGTCCTCATCGACGCGACGCAGGACATCGACAAACAAAGAGGCGAGATGCAGAAAATCCTGAATGATTCTTTTGGCTCGGACAAGCCTTATTTTTTTGTGGCCACGAAGGCCGATTCGAAGGACGCGAAGCTGATGAAGATCAGGGGAAGCTATGGCTATCTCGAGATCTCGGCGATGTTCGGTGAAAATCTGGAGGAATTGAAGGAGCTTATCTGGAAAAATCTGGGCATGATCCGCGTGTACACCAAGGAGCCTGGAAAGCCGAAGGTCGTGCCCGCGATCGCGCTGAGGGAAGGGTCGATGGTGAAGGACGTCGCCGGGCAGATCCACAAGGATTTCCTGAAAAACTTCAAGTTCGCGAGGATTTTCAACTCGACGAAGTTCAGCGGGAAGACTGTAGGCCTCGATTACCGCGTCGAGGACGAGGACGTCGTGGAAATCCACACCGGATAGATTTTTTCCAGAAAAAAATATTTTTCGTCTGAAATTCTCGAGAAATTTTTCAAAAATCAAAAAAATGAAAAAAATTAAAAAAATTTCAGAAAAAAATTCCGAAAATCATAAGTGATGCAGAACAATAATTTTTAAATACTAAGGTTGTGCAATAAATTTATTGAATCAACTAAGGAGTAGCACGAGAAAAAAAATGTTTGGACCTCATCTTACGCTTGATCTTTATCATTGTAACAAAGAAAAAATTTCCAACAAGGAATTCATCCACCAGATTCTGATGGAAATGCCCGAATTCATTGGAATGCGTAGAATTTCCTCTCCTCAGGTCACGGAATACACTGGAAGAGAAGGCTCTTTCGACCGGGGAGGAATTTCCGCTTTTGTTTTGCTGGCAGAGTCGCACATCAGCATCCACACTTTTCCGCACGACGAGTTCGCGTCGGTCGACATCTTCTCATGCAAGGACTTCGACCTGAAAAAGGCCCAGTACTTCCTGATGGAAAGGCTCGAGGCGAAGAAGGCGGAGAAAAATTTCATCATCCGCGGGAAAGAGTTCGTCAAGCACTATCCTCGAAGCGTCGACAAGGCGAAACAGCTCGTGGAGAAAGAGAGGAAGAAAGTCCGCTGAAATCCGAATCTAGTTTTTTTCCTACTTGAAGAATTTTTTGACAGCCTTCATGACTTCCTGCGCGTCTATCTTCCCGCGGACCTTGCTCATTATTATCCCAACGGCCTTGTCGTAAGGCATGTCAGGGGTCTGCTCTGCCAGCTCGCGGATCATCTTGTTGAGCTCTGCCTCTGAAATCGGCGCGAGGTTGAGCTCGGCGATCGCGTTCGTGACGTTGTCGCCCGGCTTCTCTGCGAAATACTTGAACAGCTCCGGGATCGCCTCCTTGAGGATTTTTCTTTTTGCGAGGGCGTCGAAAATGTCGAAATAATGCCTCTCAGAGACTCGGTGCAGCTCGATTCTCTCGCGCCTCTCCAGGTCCTTCAGCGTGTTCGTGAAGAAGTTCGCGACAGCCGTGGGGTCCGCCCTTGTCTCCTCCACGATTCTCTCAAAAAGATTCAGCTTCTCGGATTCCATCATTTGCCTCGCGAGGTCCTCGGACAGCCTGTGCCTGGACTTGAACTTCTCGAACTTCCTGAACCAGGGCTCCGGCAGGTTTTCTGAAATCTTTTCCAGGAATTCTTTCGTTAGTGGCATCGGGATGACATCTGTCTCCGGATAGAGCCGTGCTGAACCTGGAAGAGGCCGTATGAATCGCGACGTGCCGTCCTCGTTCGCCGCCCTCGTCTCCTTCTCCACTCCTGCAAAAATCTCGTTTATCCTCCTCACCAATTTTTCGGCGACGCTTCCCTTTGTCTTTTCCTCGCCGATGAGGACTATCGCGTCCTCGCCGCGCGCGGAGAAATGTTGCCTCAGTTTTTCAAAATCAGGAACCGCATTGTACCTAGTGAGGTCCTCGTCCGAGTGTATTATTCCTTTGAGTCCGAAAATCCCCACATACTCGGCGAGCTCCTTTCCGAAAGTCTTTCCTGGCGAGACTTCCCGCTTGAGCATGCCTCCGAAGCCTCCGAGCTTGAAGCCGAAAATCGTCGAGCCACCGTCGATCATTCCCCGGAAGGCTTTCGACTTCGTGTCCCGCATCAAAAGGGTGACGTCCTCAATCTGGGCTGCGACCTTCTTCACGCCGCGGCGTTTCAGGCTGTTCCTCAGGTCGGTCAGCGACATCTGCCTCCAGACCTCGTTCTCCACGATTTTCGAAAGAAGGCTGAGCTCCTGCACGCCCTTTATCTCGCTTCGGAAACCTCCACGGATGGAGACGTTGACGTCCTGCCTTATCGTGCCTATGCCGCGCTTCACTGGCGTGGAGCGGCAGATCATGCCGATTTGAAAAGCGATATCCTCTATCTCTTCCGGAGTGTATCCTTCAAGAAGTCCGGTGCCGATCTCGACAAGCGGAACTCCGAGGCGGTTCAGGCGATAGACCGCGTTGCCCTGCTCGTCTCCGACGATCGCGGCCGCGTCCTCCTCGAGATTGATGTAAGTTATCTCGATCTTCTTGCCTTTGTACTTCAGGTGGCCGTTCAGACCCACGAGGATCGTTCGCTGGAAGCCGGAGGTGTTGCTACCGTCCGTCACGGTCTTCCTCATCACGTGAAGCTCGTCAGGGACCTCGCAGTTGAGCAGAAGAGCGATCTGCAGCGCGATGTTCAGCGCTTCCAGATTTAATTCGTGCGGAGGCTCCTCGTCCGTCTCGACCAGGCAATTCTCGCGCGCGAATGCCTGATAAGTGAAAGTCCTGTCGCGCATTGACTCGAACTGCGTGGCGGCGTCGAACTTGCCAAGCTCGCCCGCCACGGCGTGCTGCTTTCTCTTCACGAATTCTACAGGTTCCTTCTCCCTCATCTCCGTTGTGGACTTGCAGAAGAGCTTGTGCTTGGTGTCGAGCTGCTGGTGAATCTCCAGCCCGGCCTTCAGCCCGAGCTGCTTGAAGTTCAGTTTTGCTTTTTCTTTTTCAGCCATTTCTTTCACGCCATTTTATTTTCACAATTTTTTAACAGTCTCTCTTTTCACAGCTTCATTCAGCTCAAAAATGAACGCGCGTCAGTCTCGGCGGAGATCTCTCCGGCGATGTTTTCTAGCATCATCGTCCTTACCTTCTCGAAATTATTTTCATGGGCGAGTAGCCATCCGAGCTTGATGTACGCGGTCTCAGGCAGCATGTCCTCGCCGAAAACCGCCCCCGTCTTGTAGAGGAGGCGGAGGTTCCGATATACGAAAGGATGCACGCGGCCGTAAAGAGTCTGCGATGTCACGACCACGACCACGCCGCGGTCGACCGCCGACTTGATGCGGGGGATCCACGACATCTTGGAGTCGAACTGCCCGATGTTCGTGCCGCTCTCGCCTGTCGGTACGTGTCCGAGTCCTGTCCCCTCGATGACGATGCCTCGGTAGCCGCTGTCGGCAAAATAATCTATGATTTCTGGATCGCTTCCGGGATAGCTCTTCACGATGGCGACCTTCGGCTCGAACGCCGTGTCGGCTGCGACTTTCTTCCCTTCGTCGAACGGGCGGAAATTTTTGTTCGTGACCTCGATCTTTCCGTCCGGCCAGATCTTCGCAAGCGGGAAATCGTTTATGGAGCGGAACGCGTCTCGGCGGCTGCTGTGCATCTTCCTGACCTTCGTTCCGCGGTGGGCATAGCAGAAATCGTCGCTCGTCGTGGCATGCATCACGATCGCGACCTCGCCGATGTTCGATCGTCCTGTGAAAAATCCGCTGCAGATAAGATTCATGCGCCCGTCGAAGCTTCCCCGATCCGGAGAGCGCTGCGCGCCCACGACCGCGACCGGCTTGCTCAGATTCTTCAGCATGAAGCTCAGTGCGGCTGACGTGAAATGAAGTGTGTCTGTGCCGTGTGTGACGATCGCTCCGCGCCGGCCCCTGTTCAGCTCTTTCGCGATGATTTCGGCGAGCTGAGCCCAGTGCGTGTGGTTCATGTCCTCGCTCGCGACCGTGAAAGGAGCTGGAACGACCTTGATGTTGACGATGTCCTCGAGTTCGGGAGTCGTGGCAATGATCTCCTCAGGCTTCCTGCTCATGTAGACCCCTCCGGTGCGGTAGTCTACGTGCGTGCCTATCGTGCCTCCGGTTGCGATAAATGAAACGTCAGGGAGCCCGGCCTTTGCCTTGACAGGAACGCTTGGGATGACGCCGAGCTTGGCCCCGCCTTCCAGCTTCTTGACTTGCATGCCGGCCTCGTAGCGGACGCCTATATTATAGCCGTTGTCCAGCTTCAGCACGATCGAGGAAGTGTCGCCCATCTCTATCCGGGGAAGGAGCAGACCCTCGCGTACGAACGACTTCGAAATGAGCCTTATCCTGTCGCCGACTTTTATATTTTTACTTTTGAGTAGTGACTCTATCTCAGGAGAGTACAAACATCTTCACACTCGCTGTATTATCTTTTGCATAACTAGTATTAATTGCTACTCTTTTTCATTAATTTTCGGCGTATTTTCAAGGCATCTTGAGGCTCAATTCACATGTCCCGCAATGAGGATTATTACTGATTCAAATTCCATTTGATGAATATAGGTCAATGTACTAAAATTTTGGTCATGTCAACTTTTCGAAATTACTGAACTGGATAGAACCTTAGCTGTACTACTTTCAATCCGTTGTTGTCATATGACCAGAGGTAGTCTTGGAACATCGGATCGAAGATATCCACGCACTCGTTTGAATCTACGGTTCCGTCGCCGTTAAAGTCTGCGCACAGTGTTGTCATTTCTTTTGTGACATCTGTAAATAGTTGCTTTCCTCTTGTTCTCATTAAGAGGACCTGATTAATAGAGCAGACTTGTTCTAAGGTAGTTGGGTCTGTAGCGCATGTAGTGATTGCTCCTTTGCCTCCAGGCTTACCTACGGCTCTTGCCCATACTGTATAGAGATACGTTGATGGCGCAGGTAATTGAAATGCTCCTTTACCATCTGTTGCATCTGCATCAAGTACTGCAAAAGCACCTGGGTACAGATAGATCTTGCTGTTCCCTTGGAGATTCACGAAAATTCTGCGTCCCTGATTGGAATCATTCGGTAATTGATCGGTTTTCTTCATGCCAATCAGGTTTAAGTTGTAGTGAGCTCCGCTCGGAGCTCCGCTTCCGGTAGTAGCTACACCGCCGAGTGTTGGTTGGCCGGTTTGGGATGGGGGTAGCATCCATGACAATCCGACAGCCAAAGCGAACACAACCAGTAAGATTGCCACTGCTGTTGTGAAGGCCATAATATTCTAATATGAAATTTGTTTTTCTGACTTATAAAACTAAAACCAAAACCCAAAACTAAAACTAAAACTGGCCTTGCGATTATCAGAATATGTGAAATTTTTGAAAATATTCTTATCCTGTCGCCGACTTATTAATTACTAGTGGAAAGATGGCTCAAGTCGTCAAAGTCAGGCGAGCAACGGCTGCAGATGCGGTAAAAATCTTCAAGATCGGGATGTCGACAGGCGAATTCTGGGTCAGCAGCAAGATAAAATTCTTCACCCTCGACGAATTGAAGGAGTTCGTAGGAAGGAAGGACTGCATTTTCCTTGTCGCGGACGTCGCCGGAGAGATTGCGGGCTTCGTGATCGCTTTTGCGATGACAAGGCAGTGGATTTTCATCGACAATTTCTATGTGAAGCCGGTTTTCAGAAAGCACGGAGTGGGGTCTGCGATTGAAAAAGAGATTGAGAGGATTGCTAGGAAGAGGAAAATTGATTACGTTTCTTTCATTGTTAAGCCTTCGAATATTTCGACAAGAAAATTCTTCAGGAAGAAAGATTTTAAAGAGGCAACGAAGTTTTTGTGGATGGAAAAATTTATTTGACATCAGTGTGCATGCGCGATTTCCACGACGTCGTTGTTCTTCAGCACGTAATCCGCCGCAAGTCTTCTCTTAGTTCTTGCATCAATTCCCGCTATGAATTTTTCTCCAAGCGAAGTGTGGATCTTGAAAGCGAGTTCCTTCACAGTCGTTCCGCTCGGCACTAGGTAAACATCTGGCAAAACATTTCCATCCTTGTCGGTCAGCTTGTTCTGGTCCGCGACCGGATAGACGGCGATGAAGTTCAGCAGCTCGAAGACAGCCTTGTTGAGGCATGTCTGCACGCCAGTCGCCCCGTATTTCCCGATGACTTTCTGTATCTTGTCGAGTATGGCAAGCTGCGCGCCGCTGAGTTTTTGCGAGTCAGGTATTTTGAAGTTCCCTCCTGGCAAATATTCGACGAGATTTTTCTCGGCCGCCTTCTTCAGGGCGATTTCCGACTCGGCAGATGTCGGCACCACGATCTTGTCAGAGAATTTTTCTTTCAATTTTTCCAAATTCTGCTGTGCTTCCTGCAGGTCGATTTTGTTCGCCGCGATAAGGATTGGTTTCGAAATTTTTCTGAGAACTGTTGCAAACTTTTCAACATCTGCAATACTTGCTGTTCTTAACGCCTCGTCAATATGTTGCTTGCTCACTTCCAGGCCACTCAGCTGTTCCGCTAAAATTTGTATCATTTCTGCCTGTCTTGGTGTAACACCTCCCGGCTTTCCTATTTTCTGCATCGCTCGCTTTATCACATCTGCAAACCACAAATCAATTTCCTTTTCGAGAAACGCAACGTCTGTTGCTGGATCGTGGCCGACAGTAGCTTTACCTTCCTCATCTGTAAGACCGCTCGCATCGACAGTGTGAATCAATACCGATGCCTGACGCAAGTCGTCGAGGAACTGGTTTCCGAGTCCTCGGCCCTCATGCGCGCCGGGGACGAGACCTGCGACGTCGACGAGCTTGACTGGGACGTATCGCTTCCCGTCCTTGCACATGCCGTGATTCGGCTTGCACTGCTTCCCGAATTCCTTGTCGACGCAGTCGACCATGACGTATCCCACTCCGATGTTCGGCTTGATTGTCGTGAAAGGGATACCGGTGATTTTGACGTCTATGAGCGTTGCTGCCTTGAAGAAGCTGGATTTTCCTGAAGCGGGTTTGCCAACTAATCCTATTATCATACAATTAAACTAATTGTGAAGAATTTAAATAATATATATTTCCTTGAACGAGCTGTTAAAACAAGAAGAATTTCTAAAGAAAATCTACATAGAAAAGCTTAAATACTATTATGAATATGTATTCAATATAGATTATGAATAATAATTCAAAATATGGAGGTGAAATAAAATGCCAAATAGAGATGGAACAGGACCTTTAGGGCAAGGACCACTGACTGGAAGAGGATTTGGACCTTGTGGTAGAGGTTTAGGTTTTAGAAGAGGATTTCATAGAGGATTTGGTTGGAGACAACAATACTTTGGTGAACCAGTAGAACTTACAGAAGAACAGCAGAAAAGAATTTTAGAAGAAGAACTTAAAGAAATAGATATAGAAAAGAAAGCAATAGAAAAGAAATTAAAAGAATTCAAGTAGTGAAATTGAATGCCACGACCAAGAAGATGCAGAAGAGTCTGGCTTGAACCTAATGTGACTTACTTCAAGCCGTCTGGAGTAAGAATGATTAATTTAGAAGAATCTACACTTACTGTTGATGAGTTTGAAGCTGTGAGATTGAAAGATTTGGAAGGATTGGATGAAACAGTAGCGGCTAAAAAAATGAACATATCGCAACCTACTTTTAATAGGCTTGTTTCTTCAGCAAGAAAAAAGATTGCAGATGCTATAGTTAACGGGAAAGCAATAAAGATTTTTGGCGGTGCATACAAATTATCAAGAAAATAATGTCAGTTCTATTAATTTTAGCTTTTTCTTTTTTGCTTTTGTTGAATTCAAACCTTGTTTATGCAGAGCAACCAACTTGCATCTATTTCTTCTACAACTCAGGATGTTCTTTCTGTGCGAAAGCAAGTTCTTATATAGAAACACTAGAGGCGAAATATAATTTAGAAGTTCACCGAATGGATATCGGCAAAGAAATTGAATTAGCTAATAGTTTGTATTCTAGTTACAGTGTTCCAAATAATGAAAGGGGTTATGTACCAATACTATTCATTGGCAATTCTTATCTCGTCGGCGATACTCAGATAATTGAAAATATTGAATCAAAAATACACGAGTGTAGTGAAAAAGGTTGCGAATGCCTAAAACCAAGCGAAGGAGGTAAAGAAGAACAAATCTCATTGTCATACATATTAGGTTTGGCTGCGGTTGATGCAATAAATCCATGTGAACTAGCAGTATTAGTAATTTTAATGACAGCAATTCTGGCAAAGTTCCCAAAAGAAAAAATTAAAGCACTAAAAATAGGATTGTCGTTTAGTTCAGCAATTTTTATCATGTATTTTGTATTTGGTCTATTGATAATTTCTGGATTCAAATTTTTGACAGGAGTTAGTGAAGTGAGCGGCCTTTGGTTTTTCAAATTTTTGGGGTTATTAGCGATAATTCTTGGTGTTCTGAATATCAAAGATGCAATTTGGTATGGTGGTGGAGGATTTATAATGGAAGTTCCGATGAGATGGAGACCAAGAATGAAACAAATAATTCAAGGCACAACCTCTGTGAAAGGAGCATTCATAGTTGGATTGATAGTCAGTTTTTTCTTAACTCCTTGCACAGCCGGTCCTTATTTTGTGGCAGGTGGTGTACTTTCGACGATCAGTTTGTTTACTGCAATCCCATACTTGCTCTTATACATGATTGCCTTCATTTCACCAATGATTATGATTACCTTGGTCGTTTACTTCGGTTTTAAGAAAGTAGAAGATATTAGTGGTTGGAGAGAAAAGAACATCAAGAGATTGCATTGGATAGCTGGTTTAATTTTGCTTGGTTTAGGACTAGCTATGGTTTTAGGTTTCATATAGTCTTACTAAGATGAAGATTCATATTTTCATTTCTTTTGAAAATATAAATTTCCTTGAAGAAATCTTCTTGCTCAGGCCTTCTTCGCAATTGTCCAGATTTCCTGGATCATCCTCTCGAGACGCTCCATGCGCTGGCTGATCGTGTCCATGCGTATGTTCATGCTCTCCATCTGCGTCAGGACGAGGTCCATCTTCGCGCGCACGTTCTCGCTGCTAGCAGCTTCAACTGCCGGAGGCAACGGCAGGGTTTTCAGGTCGGCTTTCAAATCGGCACTCAGCATCGCGTCGGCCGCGACCGGCTTAGGTTTTTTCTTGAACCTGTCCCAAAAACCCATTTCGAACCCTCTCTTCTTTCCTCTCTTCTTATAATAATTATTGTCCTCTTATCTTATTCTCTATCATTTTATTTTATTTTCATTTGATTGGCTTTTCCATTATTTCCTGGAAGCCCGGTGCGTGCACGAGCTCCCTGTGGGCGACCATCAGCCTCTGCGTCTGCTCCCTGCATATCTTCAGGTAGTTCCTGCGCACGCTGTTGTAAAAGAAGAAATTGTACAGCCTGAGGAAGCCTTGGTAGATCGGGAGCTTGCGGAAATAAGTGTTGAGCGAGAACTCGGTTACGAGGCGTCCGTAATATCCTATGTTTATCGTCCCTTCCTTGGTAGGGTCGCTTGGCTGTTTGCCCTGGAAGACGATCTCGACCCTTATCTTGCTCACAAGGTCGAGGCTCTTGTTCGCGATTATCCTGACGAAGAAGCTGCGCGGGTCTCCGGTCGTGTCCCACCTGAAGTCCCTCTCCCACACGTCCTTCTCCTCGAGCTCGAAGATGTCCATGACAAGCTGGGTGGTCTTCTTGTAGATGTCGAAAGGATTCGGACCCCTGACCTTCAGCTCCATCTTCCCGTACGGCGCGAAACAGTCGTCCTGTATTATCAGCTTCGGCATACAATATCTTACTTAATTTTTGGTAAAGTGTTAAGAAAAGATTTTACTTCCTCGAGGAACCTGAAGGTCGTCTCCCTGCAGTCAGTGAGCCATTTCTTCCTCTGGTCCTCGTAAACGACCTTGTGCCAGAAGACGCGGAACATCTCGTAGAAGAGGCTCCTCTGGAAGAGCGTGTCCTGAGGGTACTCGGTCCTCATCATGGCCTCGATATCTATCTTCGCGACGCCCTCCTTGCCGAACTGCCTGCTGTGCTTCGCCTCGCCGCTGAGATTTACGCGGACGAGCATGAAGGAGAAAACGTCGAGGTCCTTCGTGACTTCGAACTTGACTGAAAACTTCTCGGTGCCTGCGCTCCTGTCCCAGGTGAACTCCCTCTCCTGCACCTCGCTCGGATGCACCTTCCATATCGTGAAGAAGAGCTCCTTGCACTTCTTGTACAGTTCCTGCGGATTCGGGCCGTTGTAGTTCAGCGTGAGGATAGGGTGGCCAGGTCGCACACAGTCCTCTGAAATAAGGAGCTTGGTCCTCGCGAATTGCGGCATCGAATTACCTCTGAATAAAGTATTAGTAAATGAAGGCTAAAAAGATTAGTTAATATTAGTTAACATTAGTCAATATCGGCAAACTTTCAAGAAAATAAGAAAATAAGAAATTAAAGTGACAGAAAAATGATAACGAAAATAATCGGCGCGGCATTCATCTTCTTCGGAACGGCGTTCCTTTTCACGGCATGGGGGCGAAGAGCACGACTTTCTTGCTCGGCGAGCTCATCCTGAGCCCAATCTTTATCAGCATCGGCTGGCAATTATTGAAATAGAGGAAGAAGGCCCGATGTCTGCAACAACCATAATTGCCGGCGCAATCACGTTCATTTTCGGCCTGCTGATGGTGATTCTTTTCCCTGTGACGCGCTACCAGCAGCCTGACAGGATGGCGCTCGGAGGCATACTTTTCGGCCTTCTGCTCATGGCGATTGGAATTCTGCTGATTAGACTCTAACCCGAATCTAACCCTTATTGATGCTTCTGGATGTGGCAATCCAAAACAAAATCCAAAATCTGAAATCCAAAATCTAAAACCTGAAATCTGAAATTTGAACAAAGTTTAAGTGAAATCACGCCGAATTTTATATGTAGACACGTATGCCAGCCCTTGATGAAAAGGAGTACATGGAAGGCCCGCCGGAATATGGGGAGACTCCGGAACCCAACCAGATACCGCCTGGGCGAGGAATGAACGTAGGGGCCCCGGTCGCAAGGGAGTATCTCGATTTCACGACGCCGGTGGGGAAGGGAAGCGGAGTCTTCTACGGCCTGATGTTCCAGTTCCCGAAGTGGGGCATGGACAGGTGGAAGATTGACGAATGGATAGAGGTGTCGCCCGCCTTCCAGCAGTACTACCAGCTGACGATCGCGCAGAAGCAGCAGATGGAGAGCCAGATAAAGCAGGGCCTCGCGAGCGTGGCGAGCGCGTTTTCCGATTTTGACCTGGTGGCGCACGACTTCAGGAAGTACCGCGAGTTCATGGATTATTTCATGTGGATAGAGAAAGGGGACGAGATGGTGAAGAAAGGGAAGAGGGAGGAAGGCGAGTCGTTGAAGAAGAGGGGGGAGCAGACGCTCCGCGCGATATTCATCGACCAGGTGGACGTGCACACAGGGGAAGGAATTGCCCTCAAGCTGATTGCGCCGAGATGGCCGACAATCATCGCGGACTTCATGAAGCTCGGCGACAAGGACAACGACCAGTCGAAGATTGCTGACAGGCTCGACGTCTCGGAGGCGGAGGGAGTCGTACTGAAGACGAAGAACGTCCTTTACCTCGAGTGGAGGGACAGGCTCTTCAGGGAGACCGTCAAGGGGAGGTTCGAGCGCCTGTCGCAACTCTACAACTCGAGGAAAAAATCCATAACCGAATACCAGAACATGATAAAGCCGCTGCTCGCGAGATACAGGATGATAACCGAGGGACTTTCCAGGACCGAGGACAGGAAATTCCTGAGGAGGCTGAGCTTCTGGAGGCCGGACGCCCAGGCTATCTCCACGGAGTTCGTCAGGATATGGGCATGGAAGCCTTTCACTTTTTCCGAGAAGTACAAATCCCCGCGCGAGTTCCTGGACGAGGTAAACCTGGAAGAGGCGGGATTCACAAGGGAAGAGGCGAAAGGCCTGAGCAGGCCGAAGGACAAGGGAGGAATCGGGGAGAGGATTGTGAAGGGCCTGCCTGTCGAGCCCTCGATCGACATGATTGTGAGAAGAATCGCCGAGAAGATAGAGAAGAACTACGTAATCAATTTCACGCCGAAAGACTTCGTCGATGCGAGGAAGATCCTGCTGAACAGGTTCGGCACTTCGCAGCAGGGATGGAGCAGTTACGAGACGTGGCCATGGAGCCCGTATTACATTTTTGCAAACGTCCCGATAACGCGCCCGGTGGTGAGGCTTCCGAACGGGGAGGAGCTCGAGAACTTCTTCGTCGACGACGTCGAGGTGAAGGTCAACACGCAGAACATAATCATCGCGAGATGCCTCGAGCTGATCGCGAGGGAGAAGGAGATGGAGAATTACATCCAGCAGATGCTCGGGGAGATGGGTGTGAAAGGGGAGTCTCTCGAGGAGTTCCAGAAGGCGCAGGAATGGAAGACCGAGGAGGAGAGGAAAGAGGAGGAAGAGGAGGAAAAGGAGGCCGCGGAGAAGAAGAAGAGGCTGCAGGCAGTCCTCACCGGAAGAGGTGGGCTGACGGCGACGAAGGAGGCTCTTAGCAAGACGGGATTCGATATCGGCTTCATACGCGCGGTCGGGCCTTACGAATTCGCACACCGCGACATCTTCACCAAGATACCGATAAGGGACGCGGCGACGGTCTATCGCAACATAATTTACTATTTGAAGTCTAACTTCGGGGTTCCGGGAATCCCGACATTCATCTGAAATCGAAAAAACAGAAATCGAAAAAATAGAAATCTAAAAAGCAAAATCGGAACAACATCGCAAAATAGCAGCATATCAAATTAGAAAAATAAAAAAATTTTGAAAAATCGGGGAAACGAAAAAAATGGCATACACGGTCGGAGTGTCAGCGGGAATCTTCGGCGCGGCGCAGCAGGAGGAGAAGTCGCAGTACGCAGGCCTTGTTAGGAAGGCGGAATACGCGATCACGAAAGGAGTGCGATTCGTGCAGATAGACCTCGAGTCGATCTCCGAATTCCAAGAGCAGGACATCGTCAGCAAGATGAAGAGGATCAGGGAGCAGCTGGGAATTCGTTTCGGCCTGCACAGCGAGAACGTCGCTTTCGGCTCACGGGAGTTCCCCCACCTAGACTCGGCGATCTACCAGGACTACAGGCGCGGCCACGAGAGGCTCATGATAATTTTCGAGGACGCAGGGAAGATAGGGTTCGAATACGTCCTCGCGCATTCCAGCGAATCCGTGCCGTTCATATTCCTGGGAAGGGAGCTGCAGCCTACCGACCTCGTCGACCCCTGGGGGAACCCACTCGGGGAATTCATCCAGAAATTCGAATCGACCTTCAAGGAACTAGGCGTGTACAAACACGACGAAGGATGGATCTGGAAGCAGGACGAGATCTGGCGAGATCTTCTTCATGACACGATAGAGGGATTCTTGAAACGAGAGGATGTTGTCAGAAGACAGGGAATAGAGGAACTGAGCAGGAGAAATTTCCTGGAACACAAGATAAGAGATAAGAAAATAGAAATTCTGAACGCTCAGGGTATACCCCGCGAGAGTATAACCGAAGAGCAGCTCAAGAACACGCCATTCAACCCGGAGGAGATCGAGTTGGTAGAGGAAGAAAAGAATAGAATCAATGAAGAAGTTGAGGTGCTTTTTAAGAAGGGAGAAGAGGATTTTGAATATAAGAGACTGAAAGACCTCTGGGAATATTTCCTAAGGCTCATACAATCAAGGACCCTCTCATACGGCCCGGAGAGGATCGCCTACTACATCATCGGAAAATGGATGCAGGAAAAAAACGATCCGCTCTGGATGCCCCTGATCGACATCTCAATCAAATACTATGCAAAAAAAGAACAGAAAAGTCCGGAGCAATGGCTGAAGGACAAAGGCATAAAAGATAAAAGACTCGAGGACAACATCTTCGCGAAATTCTACCAATTATGGGTTCCTTCGGTCTCGGCGAAATACGTCTGGGGGCACTTCAATCCTGACACGAATCCCAAATCGCCCATCTCGGCAGGCAATGCCGTGTCCGGGCTTGTCGAGAGGGATCCGAAAAAATTCCTTGACAAATACAAGATGGACTTCATACTCGAGACGCCGATGGCGAGCCCTGGCATGGAAGACCTTCTCAGGTTCCCGCAGCCCGCACAGATGTACTACCTCATGAAGGAGATGAAGTCCGACAGGTTCGGAATCGCGCTTGACATCGAGCACATGCTCATGGACGGCCTCAACGTCGAGGTGGCGATCGACATCCTGCCGTCCGACGCAGGGAGGCTGGTACGCGTCATACACACCGGATGGCCGTCTCCGCTCGGGCCGGCGCACATACCCATACCCCTGGGCAGCGAGCAGCAGCTCTACCTGTACAAGACTTACTGGGAGCTCAGGAAGAAGGGGATGGGAAGGGACCAGCGCGACAACACCTTCATAATTTTCGAGAGAGGCGGGGGAGGGGACCCGATACAGCAGTCCGTCCTGGCGCTGAGAGTCATAAAGGAATTCCTGGAAAAGGACACTGCCCCGGAGCGCCTTCCGATGGAGTTCTGGGGACTTCAGACGGGCCAGTGGGCGTCGATTGACCGCCAGCTCGCCACGATCAAGGAGCACGCCTGGGACCCCTTGAAGGGACTGCTGCAGATGCCCGAGGAGGAGCACGGAATCTATAGCAAGTCGGCGATAGAGAAGGGCAAAGGAGAGGAATGGAAGAAAGAGAAGTTCCGCTAACCGGCAATTAAGCTCAAAAACAAAAATTAATTATGGCGTTTTTTAACCACTTTACGGTGGTAGTAAATTATAAATATGAGGAAAATCTTATAGTCTGTAGATAATTCGCGATGTAAGTTCGCGAAACAGATTCGAGAATAAGCCGAAGGTAATTTTATGGTGTCGGAAAAGAAAAATGGAAAAAAGGCAGATGAGAAAAAGAAAAATTTTGCTGAAGAGCTGGAGAGCGAGCTGGAGGAAATCCAATTGACGAAAAAAGGCGAAAAGAAGCTGAACGTCGACGTCCAGGCAGCGAAACCGAAGCAAGGCCCCCAGCTTCCTAACGAGATTTACGAAAAAATTGTCGCTTTTACGAACGAGGCGAGGAAGCAGTACGGCAACATCATAAAGTCGGTGATGATTTTCGGTTCGGCAGCGAAAGGGCAGATGGTGAAGGGGAGCGACGCCGACCTGTGGGTGATTCTCGACGACACAGCCACGAAGACGAGCGAGGACCTCGACAAGGTCAACGCGCAGCTGTACCTCATCGCGCACGAGCTGAAGGACCTGCACGTGCAGACGGCCACGCTCACTGAGTTCTGGCAGTGGATAAAGATGGGCTCGCCCGAGCTTGCTAATTATCTGCGTTACGGTCTCGTCGTCTACGACACAGGCTTCATAAAGCCAGTACAGCGAATGCTGCACATGGGTCTCATACCGCCGAGCGACGAGACGATAAGCCTGAAGTCGAGGTCATCGCAGGCGCGCTACCAGAAAATAAAGCTGGACATCAAGTCGATGATTTTCGAGCTTAGGTACACTGCCATGGACATGATACAGGCGGTCGTCATGCACTATTACAAGGCCAGTCCGGACTACAAGGCGGCTCCGGAATTCATGGAGAGGCTTGTGAAGGACAAGAAGCTCGAGAAGATTTACGTGGAGAAGTTCAGGGAGCTCGACCAGATGTGGAAGGACATCGACCACAAAGTCCTGAAAGACGTGACGACAGACCACCTGAAGAAAGCATTGCAGTTATCGAAGGAAATCATCGACAGATTCAAAAACCTGCTGCCCGAAGATTTGCGCGGCGAGGAAGTTCCCGACGCCGAATGAGAGAAGTGAATTGAAAAAAGTGAATGAAAGAAGTGAATAAAAATGGCAAAGCAGAAAAAGAAAAAGGAAATGAAGGAAGAAGAATTGCCGAAACTTCCGGCGTCGAAGCGGAAGATAATGGACAACTTGAAGAAATTTACCAAGAAAGTCCTTGATAAATACGGCAAATACACGAAGGCTGTAGTCATGATGGGCAGCGTCGCCCGCGAGGAGTTCAAGCCGACGAGCGACATCGACGTTTTTCTGATTATTGATGACACGACAAACAAGCTCTCTGCCGAGGACTTGGACAAGATGGATGCTGACATAGAAAAGATTGCGCAGAAAATCTCAAAGAGCATCTCAGTCCAGCCGATTTACACGCTGACGGAGTTTTGGGACTACGCACGCGTGGCGCATCCGATAATCTACAATTTTATCAAGGAAGGGACGCCCCTTTACGATACGGGATTCTTCATGCCCCTCAAGCGACTGCTGAACATGGGGAAGATCCCTGTGACGAGGGAGGCGATAGAGAGCTACATGGAGGGCGCGCCGAAGAAACTTATGCGCGCGAAGACCGTCAAGCTGCTCATGCTGGCCGAGGACTGCTATTACGCCATGCTGCAGACCGCGCAAGCAGTGCTGATGTTCATGGGAATCGCGCCACCCGTTCCCGGCAAGGCGTACGACGAGGTCAAGACGCATCTGGTCGATGCTGGCATCCTAGAGCAGGAGTACGCCGACTGGCTGAAGGAGATAATTGAGATAAGAAAGAAGATCGAGCACAAGGAGATCCAGGACGTCGACGGGTCGTTCGTGGACGAGTGGATAAGGCGCAGCGAGAAGTTCATCGACAAGATGTTTTCAATTCTGAACGCGCTTGAAGTGAGGAAGAAGGAGAAAATTTTGGAGCGAACGCACGAGGTTCTGAACAAGGCGGCGGTCACTGCACTGAAGAGCATAAAGAAACTGCCAGTGAAAGAAAATGATATCCCCAATGCGTTCAAGAGGGAGTTCATCGACAAGAAAATGGTGGAAGGATATTACTGGGACATCTGGAAGAGGATCGACGAGATGAAAAAGAAGGCGGACGAGAAGAAGATCCAGGAGATTCCTGACAAAGACGTTTATGAAATGCGCGAGTTCGTCCGCAAGCTGATTCATGACTTGGCGAAGGTGCTAAAAGATAAGGAAATTGCCGAAGAAAAAGAGTAATATGAAAACTAAAATTTTATGTATCGGATGTTTTCACGGAAAGATTCCTAAGAAGCTGAAGCAATTTGTAAAAAGAAATAAGATCGACCTGATTCTCGCCCACGGAGATTTTCCCGATTTCACGATTTTCCGCGACATACAGTTCAAATATTGGAACGAGATCCACGCAGGATTGACGTTCGCGGACATCATCGGCAAGAAGAAAGTCGAGCATTTGGAGAAATTCGGCATTGAACAGGGAAAAAAAGTCCTGCAGTCTCTGAATTCTCTCGGCGTTCCGGTCATAATCACGCACGGAAACCATGACATAACTGACAAATATCCTTGGGGGCCGAAAGGACCTTATAAGGGAAGGGATCCTTTTGCGGAACTTAGCAAAGATAGTTTGGAATACACAATAAGAAATTTGAAAAATATTACATTGATTGACTATTCTGCAAAAAAATTCGGAAAGCTTCTTGTTTATGGCTTCGGATGCAAGGTGCTGATTCCGAAAGCGCCTGACGACCCCTTCACTTATCTGTACTGGAAAAGCCTCCGAGAAAAAGAAAACAAAAAATTAAGGCAGTTTTTCACGAAGGAGAGAGCAAAAAAAACAATTCTGCTGACTCACGACCCTCCTTACGGAACGAGGCTCGACAAGATAACTTGGAAGAAGAGCCCGCGCTACGGAGAGCATGTCGGGACAGACCAGGTCAAGGTATTCGTGAAAAAATTCCAGCCGCTTCTGTGGATTTGCGGAAACATACACGAAGGGAGAGGCATGATGAAGATCGGAAAGACGATCGTCGTGAATACAGGATATGCGAGAATCGGACAGGCAGCTTACGCTGAGGTTGAAGGTAATAAAGTTAAAATTCGATTAATTAAGTTATGAAAGTTTTTACTATAGGCCACAGCTCGAGAAGCTTCGACGAGTTCAGAGAGATACTTTCGCAATACGGAATCGACATGGTGATCGACATACGCAAGCTCCCTGACAGCGGCAAGCTCCCGCATTTCAACCGAAAGAAGCTGGAGAAAGAGCTGCCTGCTCATGGGATCGATTATGTGCATTTCCCGGACCTCGGAGGATTCCGCAGAGGCGGTTACGAGGCGTACGCGCAGACACCCGAGTTCAAGGAAGCAGTGAGGAAATTCCTGACAGTCGTGAAAGGCAAGCACGCTGCCGTTATGTGCGCAGAGATCGTGCCGTTTAGATGCCACAGGAGATACGTCGCGGAGGAATTAGTCAAGCGCGGATTTCCAGTAATCCACATCTACAACAAGGAGAGATTACAGGAGCACAAATTGCACGACCCTGAAATCGAGCAGAAGATGCAACTGAGAATCTCATGCGACGACAGCCAATCGCCGAAGGAAGAACTGGAAGAATCGCTTCAAGAATTATGAATCACTAATTGTGAATTACGAACCGCTCCATTCCTTTTCCGCAATGTTCTCTCGTTTGTTTGCAAGCCTCGCCAGCTCGAAAAGCAGTGAAGACAGGCGGTTGAGATATTTTTTTATTTCCGGATTGACGCTTTCCTTTTTCGAAAGGCTCGTGACGACTCTTTCTGCCCGGCGGACGACAGAACGCGCGACATGGATCGCCGCGGCCGCGGCGCTTCCTGATGGCAAAATGAATTTATTCAGCTCCGGGATTTCCTTTTCGACATCGCCAATAATTTTTTCAAGGCTCGCGACGTGCGAGGAGGTTATCTCTGGAATCGGATAGCTGATCCTTGTCCTGTCCTCTGAAGGGGTCGCGACGTTCGAGCCGATTGCAAGGAGGTCTTTCTGGATTTTCTCTATGATTTCCTTTATCTGGCCGTCGTTTGAAAAGCTCGTTGCAAGTCCGAGAAAGCTGTTTGCCTCGTCGATCGCTCCGCACGCCTCTATACGCAGGTCGTCCTTTCCGACACGGCGTCCTCCCATCAGTCCGGTCTCTCCGTTGTCTCCGGCGCGAGTGTATATAGGCATGAAATACTTTTTGGCAGGAAAGAATAAATCGAAAAAGGGGAAAAATAGAGAGCGAAAGGTTTAAATACTAGAAAGGATACTATAATGTATAGATATTAAAGAATAGGAGGTGAAGATTGTGAACGGATTCGCGAACAAGGCAAGCATCAACGGAGTCTTCAGCAAGAACGGGAGCGGTGAAGCGCAGGCAACCGAAAAAATGCAGCCGCTCTCGAAAACCTACGTCGGACTCGGCGAAGGGAAGGGAGTGAAGATAGCGGTGTGGCCGAACAGCGTGACGCTCCAGAGGACAGAGAAGAAGGACGGTCAGTGGCAGACTACGGAGGAGTTCCATCTCGCTTACAGCGTCCTGAAAGAGATGGCATGGCGTACTACGCACTGGCTCCAGCAGATGGATGCCATAAGAGAGAACGAGAAATTTGAGAAAAAGAAAGTAGCTTGATTGATTTATTTCTTTCCTGATTTTTTAATTATTTACAATATTCTCAATTTTTGAAGCAAAGATTTTGGATAATTCTTAATATAAGATTCTTCCAATGATCTCAAAAAATGTGGATCATTTTGCAATCTATCTAAACTTTTGTTGATATAATCGTACAAATTTTCAGCCGAATTTCCTAAAAAATAACTTAACGTTATGTGTGCAATTGCCAAATCTCTTTTCCCTTCTTTCAGTAGTCCTGATGCAATCATAAGTTGAGTTTCAGGTCTTTTGCCATCATATTCAGGAATAACAAATTGCTGAGAGGACATTTCTAGTCCTCCTTGACTTTCTTTTCGATCTCTTCTTCTATCCCAAGCTTCTCAATCAATTCTTTGTAACGATTACGGATGGTGACTTCTGTCACTCCGACTATGTCAGCAACTTCTCTCTGAGTCCTTTTCTCCCCGATGAGGACAGTTGCTATGTATATCGCAGCTGCGGCGACTCCTGTCGGTCCCTTACCGCTTGTTATCTCGTATTTCTTGGCCTTCTTCAGGATCTCGAGTGACTTCGCTTGGACCCTGTCGCTGAGGCCGAGCATGCTGCAGAAACGAGGAACAAATGTCATAGGATCTGCTGGAAGGATTCTAATATTAAGTTCGCGAGCAATGTAGCGATATGTCCTTCCAATCTCTCTCTTCTCGACTCCTGACGCTTCAGAAATCTCGTCAAGCGTTCTTGGGCTTCCGAACTCACGGCTGACAGCGTATGTCAGGGCAGCGATGACCGACTCGATGCTCCTACCGCGAACGAGACCCTTGTTGACGGCCTCCTCGTAGTATCTCGCAATCCTCTCGTGTATCGGACGAGGGAGATTCAAAAATGAGACGATTCTCTGCAGCTCGCTCAGCGCGAAGGAAAGGTTTCTGTCCTTGCTCTTTATGAGGCGCTTGTGCCATTTCGTAAGCCTGTAGTACTGCGCACGCTTCTTGGCCGGGACCTTGTAAAGCTCCCCGAGCCCCTTGCCGATTTCGGTCGTAAGACCCTTGTCGTGCTTGGTGAATGTCAGCGGAGCCCCGCCTCTGGCACGCTTGCTCATCTGCTCTGTGTCGAACGCACGCCACTCCTGGCCTGTGTCGATTATCTCTTCCTTCAGGACGAGACCGCAGTTTGCGCAGATCAGCTCACCGCGAGAAGGATCCTCGTGAAAGGAAGTGCTTCCGCAGTCAGGGCATCTCTGCATCTTCTGCGTTGGCTTTGCGGCCTTTTTAGCTGCCATATAAACACTCACGCGAAGCCTTTTCCATAAGGCTTAAGAAATTCTATCGCGTTAAACATTTAAAGCTATCGTTTTTGGTTCTTATATATACTACAAGATATACTTTTCAGCCAATAGTTACAGCCCTCACAATGTACGCTCACGCCCGCGCTGACGTCGTTCCTACGAAACAAAAAACCGAGAGCCTTTTTTAAGAGAAAAAAAGAAAGTAAGGATATGGTCAAGGAATTCCCCCTCTCTCCGCTCGAAAAAATTTTGAGGGATGCGGGCAAGGAGACGGGCGCAGACAGGGTCGCCACGTCAGCCGTGAAGGAGTTGAGGGCCGTGATGCTGGAGATGGCCGGCAAAATAGCAGCAGAGGCGGTCGCTGCATCGCACCATGCGAAGAGAGTGACGATAAAGAGAGAGGATATCGCCATGGCAGTGCGCTAAAATGCCCAAAAATGCCAAAAAAAAAGCCGAAAGATGAATGAAAAAGGAAAGATGAAAAATGACAACGGTCAAGGCATCGATAAAGGACCTCAAGCCGAACAGCTTCGTGATGATCGACGGGACGCCCTGCAGGGTGGACAAGGTCCAGGTGAGCAGCAGCGGCAAGCACGGGCATGCGAAGGTGCGGGTTGATGCGAAAGGACTGCTCGACGGAAAGACGAGAAGCTTCATGGCGCCGGCCCACGAGGAGGTCGAGGTGCCAATTGTCGAAAAGAAGCAGGGACAGGTGCTGTCGATATCGGGCAAGAGCGCGCAGGTGATGGACATGACAGACTTCCAGGTGTTCGATATGGAGATTCCGGAGGAAAGGAAGGAAGAAGTGAAGCAGGGGGAAGAGATCGACTACTACGAGGTCAGCGACATCAAGACGCTGAAGAAAATAAAGTGATTTTGCTTCGGAAAAATAAAAATGAAATAATCGAAACAATTAAGTATCAGGACAGCCAAAATAATTGAAACAAAGGAATGCGGTAAAAATGGAAACTAGAAAAATATTCGCGATGCTTGCAATGATATTCCTGTTCACGCAGTTTTTCGTGGATGTTTCTTTTGCTCAGACTAACGAGACAGCGACTACAACCACAACGAATCCCGGAATTTCTTTTCCGCAAGTTCCGACGAGCCTGAAGGACGTCTACAACTTCTTCGCCAGCATCAATCCTTTCCTTCTGCTGATTTTCGGAGTGGTGCTGTTCGTGATGACGCATCTCGGAAAATACGTCGCGATAGTGCTGATAATCTTTGCGATTATACAGATTGTGCTGTTCCTGCTTCATTAAATTCTTCTCTACTAAATTCTTCTCTGACAGATTTCGAGACTTGCGTCTAAATGATTCAGAGAATGAAGAAAAAATTTATGCACTACCAAAGATTTCTGATTAGACTGCTTATCAAGGTCTAGCAAACTCAGGCTTTTGGTAAGAGCAGGCTAAACTGCTCGCACGAATGCTTGCAGCGCACACCTCTCTCCCATCGAACTCTTAGTGTAAGAGGGCCTTCGCCGCGCTGCCGACCCTTGCGGGCCAACAGGGCGGATGGTTGTCTATTTTTCCGGGTGGTTTCGTCCTTAGATGCTTTCAGGACTTATCCACGTATAGCTTAGCTGCCCGGCTATGCTTTGAACAACCGGTATACCAGAGGCTACGGACGGATGTTCCTTTCGTACTTATCCTTCCTTCCGGTCAGACAACCGACACCTTCTGTAGATAGCGACCGAACTGTCTCACGACGTTCTGAACCCAGCTAGCGTCCCCCTTTAACCAGTGGGCACCTGTACCCTTGGCTGCTACTGCACAGCCAGGAGGGGGGGAGCCGACAGCGACGCACCAACGCGCCGGGTCAATATACCCGTGTTCAGGATTGTCTGCAATCACGCGGTGCCTGCTTTGAGGCAGAGCACTTCGTCACGGCAAACAAAACTGTCGTGTCAACTTGTATTGGACTATGTCAACTATCGAAATATATGTGGAAATGAAAACCACAGTGGGCTTTCACCGGCCACGGGCCCATTATCCCCGAGGTAGCTTTTCTGATACCACCGAGCCCCATTAAGGAGCTACGATGTATCGCTAACCCACGCTTTCGCGGCTGAATCTCTTGCTTTTCGAGATACAGTCAGACCAGCTTTTGCGTTTACACTCTACTCCCGATTTCTGACCGGGATGAGCTGATCTTTGGGCGGCCTTGATCCTTTATCAAGGTCGTACCGCCCCAGCCGAACTGCCCATCTGATGCTGTTCTCTCACGAGTTAGCAGAACAGTTTTTCAAAGGTAGTGTTACACTTTCCCCTCTCCCTTGCCCGAAAGCTTGGGATGGTAACGGGTGCTACCTACACTATGTAAGAAAAACCGGGCCGCAACATCAGACTGCAGTAAAGCTCTACGGGGTCTTCGTTTCCCACAGAAGGTCTCTGGCTTATTCACCAGAATGGCATTTTCACTGGGTACCAGCCTAGGACAGCAGGGAAGTCGTTAAGCCATTCAGACGGGTCGTCATTTAAACGACAAGGGATTACGCTACTTTACGACGGTCAGAGTTACCGCCGCCGTTTACTGGGGCTTCTACCTGTTGAACCAGATTTTCACACACCAGTACTGGGCAGGCATCACAGACTGTACGCAAGCTTTCGCTTTAGCAGTCTGCTACGTTTTTGTTAAACAGTCGCTTCCCTCTGGTCACTGCGACCTGCTTTCCCGCATCCGCCTTTCGGGGAATGCAAGAAGACAGGCATTGCTTCTAGCGAACGTACGCAACCAATTTGCCGATTTCCCTAGACAGGCTTCTCCCAACACACCTTCGCTTTCTAAGCGAGTCTACCTGTGACGGTTCTCGGTACGATCATGAAGGATCCTTACAGTCTCCCTTTTCACGGACTCCAGGAATCAGTTGAACTCGGCATACACCAAGCTATTCCCGCGTTCACCGGCTTCTCCTCGTTACGAGACTCCGCCGGCTTCGACAGTTAACTTACGTCAACTTATCCCGAAGTGTCAGAAGACTGTCTTGCGTTACCGCACGTACCTCCATGGTATCGGAATATTAGCCGATTTCCCATCGAGCGTCCCGGTTAAGGTCGCCCTTAGGATCGACTGACTGCCAGATGACGAGCATTGCTGGCAAACCCTTAGACTTTAGGTGGCTGAAATTCTCATTCAGCTATGCTGCTACTCACGGCAGGATCTTCTATGCTGCACGGTCCACAACTGCTTGCGCAGATGCTTCGACCCATACAGCAGGCCTCTCTACCCCCTCTGCTCTTCGCAGAGGTCCAAGGTTTCGGAAGCTAGCTTAGTCTCTTCCATTTTCAGGGCCTAAACCCTCGGTGGGTAAGCTGTTACGCACTTTTTAACTGATGGCTGCTTCTGAGCCTACAGCCCCACTGTCTGAGGGGTTAAACTCCCTTCTACTTTTAGCTAGCATTTAGAGCCCTTAACCTTGGGCAGGATTCTTGTCCTTGCGGATGCCGAACTTAATCCAGCACCCTCACTCCGACCATCTGCGGCGGCAATAGATTCTGAGTTTGACAGAGTGGCTGAACCTTTCGGTCCTTGACCATTCAATCAGTATCTTTATCCTATTGCCAACCTCCGGTCAGGCTGTACTTAGATACATTTGGAGAGGAACCAGCTACCACGCGTCTCGTTAGGCTTTTCACCACTAACCCCCAATCACGCGAGGGATTGGGTCTCACCATCGCTAGCGGGCCTCCATCCCTCTTTCGAAGGACTTCACCCTATCGAGGGTTAGATCGACGCGCATCGGGTCTTGTCCGAGTAATTTCTCGCCCTTTCAGACGACGCCCCTACCTGCAAAGACTGCAGTGCGGGCCTGTTGCTTTCGCTGCGGCTTCCGCGCATGCGCACGTTAACCTCACTACTCAGGCAAACTCCCTGCCCCGTTTTTCGAAACGGATAACACGACCCTGTAATCCATCCCTCTTACAGGCATCTCACGATGCTTTCATTCGGGACAGAACCTTCCGGGCCGTGCATGACTATCACCAAGCTTGGCTTCAGGTTCTTTTCACCTCGCTTTCGCGATTCTTTTCAGCTTTCTCTCACGATACTAGTGAGCTATCGGTCTCCAGACGTATTTAGAGTTGCCGGTTAATGCCCGGCGGATTCCGACTTCAAATTTAAGAAGCCGTACTCAGGATACTCCGCATTTCCCTTCCCACATTCCCCTAAGGGGCTTTCACCCTCTGAGGCGCCGCTTTCCAGCGGACTTCGAGTGTGCGGGCGAGGGAAGACCGGAGTCCTACAACCCCACATCCTACCTTTCTTTCGAAAGGAGTTAGGTTTGCTCTGTGTCGCTTTTACTCGCCGTTACTCACGACATCGCAATTGTTTTCTCTTCCTCTGCCTACTAAGATGCTTCACTTCGGCAGGTTCCTCTTCCCACCTCGATTTTATTCGAGGCAGGAATAGCCCTAAGGCTGAGAATCTTATTAGGAGATCCCAGGGTCTAAGTATGCTTGCTACTAACCTGGGCTTTTCGCAGCTTGCCACGCCCTTCTTCAGCGTCTGGAGCCTAGCCATCCACCAAGTGGATATTATTGCTAGACCTTATTGACCAGTCTAATCATATGGTAGTGTCATTTTAACGGTCTCGTATAGACAGTTCGCTCTTCATCCGCGCGCTTTTTGTCCGTTTGTCCGCGCTCAGCTCAACAGTCTACTCATCAACCTACACTCTTCAACCCATACGCAATAGGGTATGGATTTGCACGTTTGGCTTTCGCCTTTTGTCACGTACTTCTTTGCCGCTTTGTTCGGTGCGGGTATCGAAGTAGGAGTCGAGTCAGGATTTGCTCGCAAGGTGTCCACGTCTTCATCTTTTTTCAGCAATAGACACGCTCATCGCATGAGACTCGAATTGTTAAAGAACAATAGTTGTAAAAAAGATATCCAGTGCAAGATTTTAGACTTGCATACCGACACCGAACGTAAGTTATTTAGTGACTCAGGATATTTAAGGCTTGTGTTTTCGCGATGCTTTATGCTATATTTTGAAAAATATGTTTCTTAAAAGTTATGAAACAGTAAATATGAAATTCACAAAAAACAGTAAAGAAATTACTCCACGCCGCCTGGACCAAAGAAACGTTATAACTTCATCTTTGTCCTGAAGTAGGTGTGGTCTGTCTCGTAGTGCTTCTCCAATTCGGCCCTGTTCGAGAAGTCCTTGCCGCATGTAACGCATGTCTCTGGCATGATCTTCACCTAATTTCTAATGTAATTTCAAGGTAAAGAGGTTTTCGATACTATGTTCTAGAACTTTTTGAACTATTTCGAACTGTTTTCGATCTATTTCGAGAAAAAAACTGAGAAAAATGGACCAGCAGGGATTCGAACCCTGAGCCTCTTGCTTGCAGAGCAAGCGATCTGTCACGCAACCGCCACGCAAACCGTGCGGATGCACCGTTGATCTACTGGCCCGGTTTTTTCCTGAATTTTCCTGAATATAGATTACTCTACTGTCGAATTAAATTTAAAAGGGCGCCCCATGTCAATTGAAGAGAGTTCAGCATCACAATGCTACCACTTCCGGTGGTTGTAAAAAAGTATACCCGCATTTTCCTGATTAGTTCTCAGATAGGCGTATGTCAACTAGCCAAAAACTGGACAAGCTGCTGGACAAAAAAGGGAAAAAGTACTATGAGGTACTTGCGAAAAGCATCTCAAAAACATCCACCGAGCCTTCGATATCGGCGCTTCTAAAGAAATACAGCTACAAGCTCGCAGCCCTTTCCGGCCTTCTTTTCGAATACGTGCACGAAGACTGCGGAAAGATTTCTTGCGGCTCGATTGGCGTAGGCATGATTGCGTTAAGCGTGAGCCCCCATGACGACCTAACCGATGAGAGGCCGTCCGATCCTGCTGCGTTTGTGCATGCAGGAGACGTTCTGATGGGCGAAGGATTCAGAATTTTTGCCGAAGAATGCCATGATTCCAGAAATTTCCTCCGGGCATTCAAAACGCTTTCATCCCACACTAACAGGATGTGGGAGTTCCAACAGAAAGACACGAAATTTTTCGCGAGGAAAAAAATTTCACTGAACGAATACTTCGAAATCATCGGCAAATCGAGGGAATGGGCAAAAATAGGGCTGGTGCCGGCCGCAATACTCTGCGGAAAAAAGACAAACGACTACATAAAGATCGGAGGGTGCATCGGCAATATCTTTCAGGTGCTGGACGACATAACAGAGGTGGAGGAGGACAAGGGGAAATACTGCTCGTACTTTTCCTGCAATCTCGACGGCGTTGGGCTGGAAAAGGCGAAAGATGCTGCAAGAAAAATGATCGACAAGGAACGTCAATCTCTGTCGAAGTTATTGTTGACAAAGCCGAAGTTGAGAGATTTCGGCCTCAGGCTGATGGAGATAACGAAAAATATCTAGAAAATATCTAGAAAATCTCCAGAAAACCTCCAAAAAATCTCCAGAAAATTTTAGTCCTTCGGCTACCCAATTAAAAATCAAGAAAACAAAATCAAAGAAAAAAATCTGACAGTTGATTTTTGATGCCTGAGGTAGGACACGCACTTGCACACTAAGATCACGCTTCACTCGATTCCTCGAGTGAGCATAAGTAAGGAGGTGATCCAGCCGCACGTTCCCGTACGGCTACCTTGTGGCGACTTAGCCCCTCTTGCAAAACTCAAACTTGAATCTGCCATGAAGACAAAGCCTCGATTGAGCTTCACTCGATTGGCTTGACGGGCGGTGTGTGCAAGGAGCAGGGACGTATTCAGCGAACAATGGTGATGTTCGCTTACTAGGGATTCCGGCTTCATGTGGGTGAGTTACAACCCACAATCTGAACTGGGCTTGCTTTTAGGGGATTTGCTTCTCCTTTCGGAGTTGCATCTCATTGTGGCAAGCATTGTGCGTCGCGTGTAGCCCAAGAGATTCGGGGCATACGGACCTACCGTCGCCCACACCTTCCTCTGGCTTATCGCCAGCGGTCTTTCATGAGTGCACCTCGCATCGCTGCGGGATTTGCAACATGAAATGTGGGTCTCGCTCGTTAACCGACTTAACGGCACGCCTCACGGTACGAGCTGACGATGGCCATGCACCACCTCTCAGCTTGTCTGGTAAGCCCTTCAGACTGACCATCATACTGCTGTCGCTCCTGGTAAGTTTCGGGGAAAGAATGCCCATTTACAAATTTCAGGATTTTTTGAAGCTCTATTTTTGTCAATCTGAAAGAATATTTCTCTCTGGGTGAATTAACAATCTGCCAGCCATTATTTTACAGATTTTAATGATTTGTTCAATTGTTCAACGTTTTTGATAGATTATGTATTCCAACCTCTATCAAGGCAACAGCATTTTTGCGGCTTCGATTTATTTTTCAAATAATTTTCGGACATATCTTTCTTGCCCGGCGTTGAATCCAATTAAACCGCAACGCCCACCCCTTGTGTGCTCCCCCGCCAATTCCCTTAAGTTTCAGCCTTGCGGCCGTACTCCCCAGGTGGCCCGCTTAACACCTACGCTCCGGCACAGCAAACCCCCGAGAGGTCTGCTACACCAAGCGGGCATCGTTTACGGCTAGGACTACCGGGGTATCTAATCCCGATCGCTCCCCTAGCTTTCGTCCCTCACCGTCAGACCCGTTCCAGATAGACGCCTTCGCCACAGGTCGTCCCCATGGGATTATAGGATTTCACCCCTACCCCATGAGTACCTCTACCCTCTCCCGGTCTCGAGCCTAGCAGTATCCCCAGCACGCCTGACAGTTTGCTGCCAGATTTCACCAAGGACTAACTAAGCCGGCTACGGACGCTTTAGACCCAATAACAGTGGCCATCACTTGGGCTCCGGGTATTACCGCGGTGGCTGGCACCCGTGTTACCCAGCCCTTATTCGCCTTCCCTTTTTCAGAAAGCAAAAGCACTTGTTAAAACAAGTGCACTCCAGGTTCCCTTGTCCGGCGGTAACCGATTGCAAAGTTTTCTCGCCTGCTGCGTACCGTAGTACCTGGATTCATGTCTCAGAATCCATCTCCGAGCTCCTACTTCCATAGCTCGTAGCTGTTATCGGTTTGTGGAGCCGTTACCCCCACAACAGCCTGATAGCTCACAGTCCCATCCTCAAGCGCCGTGGCTTTCGTTCAAAAAGCATTCCAGCGATTTAGAACTATGGGGCATTAGCGTCAGTTTCCCAACATTATTCCCCACTTGAGGGCAGGTTGACTGCGTATTACAGAGCAGTGCGCCGAGGTCTTACACCTCGCGGCTCGCATGGCTTAGTAGAACCCGAATAGCAATAGCCTCTGGCAGGATCAACCAGAATTGGCGGTCCTACCTCTAGGTTTCATCAATCAACTGTTTCGATTTTTTGACTTTTTCGTTTTCGCTTGTTGCGAAACCTACCTGGATCGTTATTCCAGATTCAACTTTAACTTTTGTAACTAACTGTGCCGAGGACTAGATGAATCTTTTCACTGTTGGTCGATTCGCCTTCAGTTACAACTTAATTTGCCGTTAAGTTACCGGAAGTTACCGACACACTCAAAGTTCAACGCCAAAGTCCCCGAGTGCAAAAATAATATTGTCCTGTTTGATATTTAAAGGTTGTTTTTCCTGCGTTTTTGCGACTTCTCGAATTTTGAGAAGAAAAAGGAAGGCCCGAACCGGGATTTGAACCCGGACATAGAACTCCACAGGCTCTTGCGCTAACCAGGTTACGCTATTCGGGCCATGAATCGCGAAATTCTACAAAATAACACTAACTATCCTTAATTTAAACTTTGAGGAAAATTAGCCTTTTGGTTCTTCATCCAAGCATCTGCTCTAAGACGAAATACCGGGCAGCCTTATCGCTGGCGATCCTCTTAACGACCTTCTTGCCGACAAGGTTCTGGACCACTCCAGCCGCCTTGCCTTTCGGCATCATGGCAGTCTTGGCAATCTGGTCTACGTCTTTCTTTCCTTCCTCGGTGGTCGCCTTGAGGCTCTTCATGGCCTCGACAACCTTCTTCTCGTCGTCGCTCAATTCGATCATTCCGACACCTCTTTTTTCCAATTGATTCTTCGTTACGAACGCTTAAAAGTTTGAAATGTTTGGAAAAAGTAAAAAATGCTGGGGGCGAGAATCGGACTCGCGACCTCCGCGTTTCTTATTTCATCCTTTTGTCAAAGCTCATTCGACATGAACTATGAGCGCGGCGTTCTACCACTAAACTTTTGGGCGAATTGTACCCCAGCTTAGTCCCCAGCTTGCTACATTTAATTTGAAATGAAATCAAATTAATTTAAAGATGTATATGAAGCTTCTTGTGGCTGCCGTCCCTGGAGCCGGAAAGACGACCTCCCTGCAGTACGTGAGGAGGAGGTTGCCAAAGGCGAAAATCGTGAGCACCGGAGACCTGGTCTTCGACTACGCGAGGAAGCACTACGGCCTGAAGAACAGGGACGACACGAGGAAGATGACGATGAGGCAGCAGAAGTCCGCCCAGGACAGTGCGGCGAAAAAGATTGGGAGGATGAGAGACCGCGTCGTGCTCATCGACACGCATCTCTCGGTCAAGACGCCTTCCGGATACATACCAGGCGGAGGTACGCACATGATGAGGCACATAAAGCCTGACGGGATAATTTTGATGGAGTTCCGGCCGGAGGACGTTCTGGCGAGGAGGAAGAAGGACAAATCGCGTCATCGGGACAGGGAAACGAAAGAGGAGATTGACACACAGCAGCATGTTAATCAGGAGATCGCATTCGCGATATCAAACGAGTTCGACATTCCGGTTGATATAGTGAACCTGCGTTACAAGGAAAAGAAGCGCTTTGAGCACGCCGTGAAGGGAGCAGCGGAGATAATAAAAATCATTAAAAAGTTGCAGTGACAATAAAAATAGGTAAAATGTAGAAAGGTGTCGGTGAAGAAAGATATGAAGCTCGTAATATTCGGACCTCAGGGGTCAGGGAAGGGGACTTACGCTTCTCGCATCAGTCCGAAGTACGGGATACCGCACATATCGACAGGAGACATATTCAGGGAAAACATAAAAAACAAAACGGAGCTGGGGAAGAAAGTCGAGAATTTTGTGAAGAGCGGACAGTTGGTCCCGGACGAAGTGACGATCGCAATCCTAAAAGAGAGGATAAGCAAGTCAGACGCAAAAAGCGGATTCATCCTCGACGGATTTCCGCGAACGAAAGATCAGGCGGTCGCGCTTGAAAAAATCTCAAAAATTGATGCCGTCATAAACCTGATTGTTCCTGAATGGATTATTTTGGAGAGACTGGCGTACAGAATCTCGTGTGCGAATTGCGGGACAATTTATAATCTGAAAACTCTCAAGCCGAAAAAGGAGGGGATTTGCGACAGATGCGGCGGTAAACTAATTCAGAGAAAGGACGATACGCCGGAAGTCATAAAGCAGAGGCTGAACGCATACATGGAGATGTCAGAGCCGTTAATTGACTATTACAAAAAGAAAGGAATTGTAGTTGATATCGAAGTAGAAGAGCTTGATATTCCTCCTGAAGCCGTTGTCGAGCAAATCCTGAAAAAGTTAAATAGTTTCACTTCTAAATAGAATTCGAATTTTATGGCATCGAAGGAAATTACCGAGGACACTCTTGTTATCATAAAACCGGATGGCGTCAAAAGGAAGCTTGTAGGAAATATTCTGAGCAGATACGAGGCTGCGGGCATGAAAGTTTCTGGAATAAAAATGATGCTCGCGACTGAAGGCATTCTAAAAATACACTATTCCGATGACGACGAGGATTATTTGTACAGCATCGGAAGGAAAAGCGCGAAGGTCGGTGTCGAGGTCGGCGACTATGTGGAATTTGGTAGAATGATTATAAACAGGATGCGCGCCTACATGATGACAGGTCCTATAGTCCCTATCGTTCTGGAAGGAGAAAACGCTGTCCAGAGAGTTAGAAGCATAACCGGAAATACGAATCCAGGTGAAGCCGAAAAAGGAACGGTGCGAGGAGATTTTGGTGATGATGACATAACAACTGCATTCAGAGAGAATCGCTGTTTGAGGAATCTAGTTCATGCTTCAGGAACCAAAGAAGAAGCTAAAACGGAAATTGCGCTTTGGTTTGACGAAAGTGAAATTTATAGGATAGAATTCTAAGCTTTCTTGCTAAACAGCCATGAAAAATCAGGCGCAGATCTTTTTATCTTGACTCTTTCCGCCAACGCCTGCGTGACAAGAGGGAGAGCGATTGTCGCGTCGCAGTAGACCTGCACTTGCCGGCCTTTTGGATCCTCCTTTCCCCAGCTCATCGCCTCCTCGAACGTGCAGCCGCTCAGGCCGCCCCATTGCGGAGAGTCGGTCGTTATCTGTATCGCGTACTTGTGAGGATAGTACGATTCCTTAAGCCTTTTTACCGCTCCTTGCCGGTTCGGCAGCTCCCTCTCCTCGAAAAGCAGGTCTGACGTGACCGAGATCAGTTGTATGAAATCCTTGGGGACGCCGCCTCCGATGTAGACGACGCCAGTCTCCTTCATCTTGTCGCCGAGTGACATGAACTCCCTGTAATCCTCCATGGCATCGATGACAAAATGAAAACCATGTGATTTTGCTATTAGAGCAGCGTCTCCGTAAGGCGAATCTGCAATCGCAGGGCAGTAAATCGGCACGTTGTATTTCGCAGCAGTCGCGACTATGCTGTTGATTCCCTTCTCACCGAGCCACTTGCCAAAAAGATACAAGAATTCTCGCGACGTGTAGGGACGATTTTGCTCCAGGGTCATGATGAACTCCGCAATCATCTCGGTCATCTTCATGTAGTCTGCTTCTTTCCCGAAAACGTCGTAGTAGCGGTTCATGTTGTTCTTGAAGACTTCCATATCGTTTACAAGATGATGGCCCTGCCAGTAGCTGAAGCCCATCGCGTCGACAATGTCCTCGGAAATGTTCGCTCCTGTCGAGACCAAAATGTCAATAAAACGGTTTTCAATCAGCCAATTAATAATCTTGTACTGGCCTGTAGTGCTGAGAGAGCCAGCATAGCCCATGAGGACCGTGACGTTAGGGTTCCTTATCATTTCCTCCCAGACGTCGACTACCTGGCCGAGTTTTTTCCCCTGGAATCCTGTGTTTCCCATCTCCACCAGCAATTCGGATACCCTTTTCGGGTTATGAACCATTATTGGCTCGACTTTCTTCGCAGGAAAATTTTTTAAAGAATCAGAATTTTTTGATGATTCATGATTTTTTTGACCCATTTTTTCTCCACACAACGTTAAATATCTTTTTATATTTTTGTTTTCCTTACTTAAATAATTTTTTATTTCCTAAAGAATACTTTTCAGAAAAATTTTTTTAGAAAATTTCAGAATTTTTAAAAAATATTCTTATATATTTCATTTAATTGCAGAAAAAATTATTGGGAGAATTATTGTCGCATCGCCTTCTATCGTGACATGCTTAGCTTTTTCTTTGATTTTGCCCCATGATATAGCCTCGCGAGTTCTTGCTCCCGAAAGACTACCATCATACTCATGTGCAGTTGTAATGTAAACAGCATAGTCTAGCCCCTTGTGGAATTGTGCCCACCAAATGACATGGTGCTTGCTAATCCCACCTCCGATCATCAAAGCACCAGTCCTTTTCGCATTCCATACCACGTCGCTGAGAAGAGTCTCGTCTCTCATCAGCTCTATTCGGAAGTCGTGATTTTGGGAAAACTGCCAGATTTGATAGCCGACTGCGCCGTCTGTTATACCCGGAACTACAATCGGAATCTTATTCTTCCAGCTCCAATACAGAATTGAATTCCTGTTTTTTATTCTCCTTCCCAACTCCCAGCAGAATTCGTAAGTACCCATCTCCCTCTTCTCTTTTTGGATTTCTGGCAAGAATTTTCTCATCTTGTCTTCGATGATTATTCCGTAAGAATCGTTCGGCACAAAGACATTCCCAAGCCTGTTTATCCCCTTTTTATGCAACTGGCTGTCGTCCGCATCAAAACTCCCATGAAAATATTTTTTGTAGCTTCTTGCCAGGTCGTGGTCAAGGGTCCCGCATGTCGTTATGACAACGTCAAACATTTTTTCTTTTACCATATCACGAAGAACGCCGCGTGTCCCAGTCGCAACTATGTCGGCAGGAAAAGAAAGGAAGTTCACGCTCTCCTTGTCAGCAGTCATTCTCTTTATCATGTCGATTCCAGTGGAAAGTTTCTTCGCGCTGAATCCTCCGCTTTGCATCATCTGTTTGTTTAAGTCTGCTACCTTCATTCCTCTCTTGATAATATAATCCTTCACTTCTTGCATTTTGCTCAAAACTCTTTTAATGTTTTATATTATGAACTATTAGTAAATTATATGCTTGAAAAGGAAGTTTTAAAGCTTCTGGCTTTTGCTGGAATAAAGGCTGATGAGGGCAGTCTTGAAAGACCTGGACAGAAAGAATTCGGGGACTTGGCCTTTCCTTGCTTCGAGCTCGCGAAGATTGAAAAAAGAAGCCCTGTGGAAATCGCGAGAAGCATACAAGGCAAAATAAAATTGGCGGAAGACTCGATGATAGAGCGTATCGAGGCGAAGGGAGGGTACGTCAATTTCTTCTTCGACTATTCTAAATTTTCTGAGAAAGTTTTGTTTTCTGTCACCAAGAAACCGAAGACACAATTGAAGGAAAAAATAATGGTGGAATTCTCGCAGCCGAATCCAGTTCATTCGATGCACATAGGGCACGCGCGCGGCACGTTTCTCGGCGACTCGCTGTGCAAGATTTACGACTATCTCGGAAACAGCGTGGTGAGGGCGAACCTGATGAACGACGTCGGGTTGCAGGTGGCGAAACTCGTGGTCGCATACGAGAAGTGGGCGAAAGGCAAGAGAATCGAGGGCAAGCCGGACTTCTGGCTCTGGCAGTACTACGTGAAGTTCCACGAGGAGGCGAAGGACAAGCCGGAGCTCGAGGAGAAGGCGAGGGAGATTCTGAGGAAGTTCGAGATCCTTCACGACAAAAAGGTCTCTGCTGTTTGGAAAAAGGTCGTGCATCTCGTGATGAAGGGCTTCGAGGAGACGTACGAAAAGCTCGGGATAGATTTCGACGTCTATCTTTTTGAGAGCGACTACAGGAAGTCAGGCAAGGACCTGGTGGAAAAATTGCTGCGGGAAAAACTGGCCTTCAAGTCCTCGGAAGGTGCGGTAGTGTCGAACCTCGAGAAATACGGGTTGCCGGACACGATCCTGCTGCGATCAGACGGAACCGGGCTTTACATGACCAGCGACCTCGGCATGACAAAGCACAAGTTCGAGAAATACAAGCTGGACAAGAGCGTCTGGGTCGTGTCGACTCAGCAGAACCTCCACTTCAAGCAGTTGTTCAAGCTTCTGGAGCTGCTCGGATTCGAATGGGCGGAAGGATGCCGTCATTTTTCTTTCGAGCACATAAACCTGCCCGAGGGGAAGATGTCCTCGCGTGAAGGACGCGCGGTGATGCTCGACGAAGTCATTTCGAAACTGATCGAGATGGCTAAGGAGGAAGTCGAGAAGAGGAACAAGAACAAGAAGATCTCCGAGAAGGAAAGACAAAAGCTGGCAGAGCAAATCGGAATCGGAGCGCTGAAGTACGCCATCGTGAGGATCGAGCCTGAGAACCTCATAACGTTCGACTGGAAGCAGATGCTGAGCTTCGATGGCAACACCGGCCCGTATATACAGTACGCACACACTAGATGCAACAGCATCCTGAAGAAGGCCGGAAAAGCGAAATGGAAGAAGACTTACGCAGCGAAGGAAATGAAGAGCGAGGAGAAAAACCTGGTGAGCACACTGGGGAGGTTCCACGAAGTCGTCGATGAGTCGGCAAGCAACATGAAGCCCCATCTGATCTGCAATTATCTCTACGAGCTCACGACGGCACTGAACAACTTCTACGAGAAATGCCCTGTGCTGAAGGCAGACAGCGCGCAGGAGAAGAATTTCCGCTTGACTCTAGTCGATGCGACAAAGGAAGTATTGAATCAGGGAATGCATCTCATCGGAATGGAAGCACCTGAGAGAATGTGAATTTTTGAAATCATGGCAATTTCATGTACATTATGACCCGATAGCCGCCGCTAGGGACGTCGGCTGAAAGGAAACTAGGACTAAGATGAACTGGCACAAATCCAATTTTGTTGTAAAACTTCAGCGTCGGGTCGAACCTGACATCTTCTACAGTGGGCGTCTTGTTTTCTCGCATGCATTCATCAATCCTCTTCTTGAATTCGGGCTGCGGATCGACATCCTCTTCCGGAAATCTTTTGCTGCCGTTGTACGAAGGGCATCTTCCGTCGAGATACACCTCGGTTATGCCGTCTTCCCTTATTTTCATAAGAGCCTCTTTGACTATTCGCTTCCCGATGCCCTGGTTCTGGAACTCTCTCGACACGCCGACGTTGTAGATGAAAGCCGCATTGCTGCCATCCAAGACGCTTTTGCCGCTTGAAAACGACGAGAAGTCCTTTGGTAATTCGCTCATGGAATTTATTTTCTGATAGCTCCACGCGGCCATGCCTGCCAGCTTTCCGTCAACTTCATAACCAAGAATTCTGTGTCCGTCTTCGAGTCTTGACCCGATTTTCCTCCTTGATGCACGGAGAGGCGGTATCCACGTGCTGTTCTCAGCTTCCACCATCTTATCGAGGTCATCCGTCGTCAGGTATTTTGCAGTCTCATTCGTCATATTCGCCGTTTCCTCCATTTCCTCATTTTTCTTTGATTATCTACTCTATTTTGTGCCGAAAGAATTTAAGCTAAATCCTTCCGCAATTCAACACCCCTCGTATAATAGCCAAATTTCTTATACCATCCCGCAATCTTTTCCGAACGGGTTGTGAGAATTATCTTATAACATCCCTGTCTCTTCGCCTCTTCTTCCAGGGCATGCATTATCGCACTGCCGATCCCCTTCCCTTCCCATCCCTTCCTTGTCACGATGTCCTCAATGTGTCCGGCCTTTCCCATTTTGCGAATGAACTTCTGCTCAACAAGCAAAGTCCCAGCACCTATCACTTCGCCATCGTCTGTAACTGCAACAAAGACGTTATATTCTGGCAACTCGTCGATTCTTTTTAAAATATTTTCCGCATCCTGGCGATTTATTTCTCCGACAGGCGAGAGGTTTTCCAAGGCCTCGAAGAAACCTTTGGCCAAATCCCCGGCTCGCAATTTTCTAACTTGAAATTCTGCCATATTTACATCATCTTCTTAATTTTTTGTAAAAATTCTCAACTACCTTCAAATCTTCTTCGTTTCTCGGATCCATCCAGAACTTTTTCTCAGCAACATAACCGAAACTGTAGCCGCGTTTTGCCAGCATGCTTATGCTGGTCGTCAATTCCTTTTCGCCTCTCACCGACAATGGAGTCTCGTCTATGGCAAGGAAAATGTCCTTAGGCAGTATCATCAAGCCAGTGAAGACTATTTTCGATGGAGGATTTGACGACTTCTCGGCAATCTCTTTCACAAGATCTCCCTCTATTCTGAACGTCCCATACTGGCTGACTTCTTCCATCTCCTTTCCGCATAAGACACCGTCGTAATCACTCTCTTTCTCCATGACATCCCTTACGATTTCCGGATCGAATGCGTTATCACTATAGACAACGAAAAACTTTCCTTCGCTGATTTTATTTTTTGCCTGTCCCACAGAGTCCGCAGTCCCTCCCTTGGGATTTTGCTGGACGACATACTCTATGTTCACGCCGAATTTTTTTCCGTCGCCGAAATGTTCGAAGAAAAGTTCCTTCATGTAGTTGACTATGAAAATAAAGTCAGTCACCCCGTTTTCCTTCAGGGCGTCTATGGCATATTCTACGAGCGGTCTGCCGTTGAATTTGATCAAAGATTTCGGTATATCGCCGATTACCGGGTGAAGCCTCGTCCCTATTCCCGCTGCAAGTATGACTGCTTTCATTTTATTCCCTCAATGCGGAATTCTTTTTATTATTTGGTCGGAAATGGCTTTCAGCCTCCTAAAACCCTCTTCCGTCTCGCTTTCGTACGAAATCATGATTTTGGCTTCTGTGTTGGAAGGCCTGAAAACTATCCAACCGTCATCGAACAGGACTTTCACGCCTTCCAATGTATCCACCTTGTGGCCGCTTGCAACGAATTCCGACTTCAGTGTATCAATAAAGCGGAATTTTTCCGATTCCTTCACAGGAAACCTCATTTTTTCCGAAATTTCTGCGTAATATTTTGGCAGCTCTTTTTCATAGTCTGAAATTTTCTTGCTCGACTGCATTAGGAATTCAATCAGCTTCATGCTGGCGAACAAGCTGTCGTCGGCATAGTTCATGTCCTTAAAAAAATAATGTCCCGACAATTCCCCTGCCAGAATCGCGCCTGTCTCTAGCATTTTTTCAGTAACGAAAGTGTGGCCGACTTTGCTGACGACCGGAATTCCGCCGCTCATCTTAATCACGTCAACTATGGCGTTCGAATCCAGGAATGTATAAACTATTTTCGAGTTTGGGTTCCTTGACAGAAGGTTTCTTATGAAAATCGAAAATATTGTGCCCACATGGGCTATCTTTCCTGTCTCGTCCACGACAGCCATCCTGTCCCCGTCACAGTCATAGGCGAAACCAAAATCTGCCCCCGTCTCCAGCACCTTATTCTGAAGGTGGTGCAGGTTGTGGTGCACTGAAGGATCAGAATCTCTGTTCGGGAAATTTCCGTCTGGCTCGCAGAACAACTCCACCGCATCAATGCCAATCTTCCTGAAGGCCTGCGGATAGATTCCTCCAGTCACTGCATTCCCTGCGTCAATGACAACTTTCAATCCGCGCGATTTTTTTCTTTCAAGGCTCACCTTGCCCAAAACATGATTGAAATAGTCTTCCGTGATATTTTTTTCCACGCTTTTTCCCCTCCATTCGGAATATTTTTTGCTTCGGAATATTTCCTCGATCTTAATCAGGCCGCTGCTTGTGCTTATCGGTATGCCGCCTCTCTTGTTGAAGAGGAACCCATTGAACTCCTTGGGATTGTGGGATGCTGTAACCATAACCCCGCCGTCATTGTTGTAAAACCACGTTGCAAAAAGAGTCATAGGTGTGGTGACAATTCCGATATCAGTCACTTCGCAGCCGGCATCGACGAGCCCCTCGACCAGCCTCCTCTTCAGCGAAGGACTGCTCAGCCTGACGTCCATGCCGACAATCACTTTTCCAGAAATGAAAGTCCCGAACGCCTTTCCAATTTCAAAGGCAAAGTCGTCATCCAGCTCTTCCGGATATCTTCCCCTTATGTCATACGCCCTGAAAATATGCTCCGGCCAATCTTTCATAATCCTGCCTCTGTTTTTCATTTATTTAAGAATTAAGAATCACTCATCTCTGGAAAATTCTGCCTTTCAACTTATTTAACCGTCACGCTTTTCGCCAAATTCCTAGGACGGTCTGGATCGTTCCCCCGGAGGATTGCAAGCTGGTAGGCGAGGATCTGGATAGGGATTATTTGCGCAATTGGGGTTTCGAAATTCGCCTCATGGGTTCGAATGAAGAAGTCGAAAACCTCGTTGTCTTTGGAACCTATGCCGACAATGTAGCCGCCGCGGGCCTTGACCTCCATCGCGTTCGACAGTATTTCTCTCTCGTTTTCCTCTGCGACGAAGCATATGCAAGGGGTCCCGGGCTCGATAAGGGCAATCGACCCGTGTTTCAGTTCGCCGCCTGGAAAAGCTTCAGCATGAATGTATGAGACTTCTTTGATTTTCAGCGCAGCTTCAAGAGCGGTTGGATATTGCAGCCCCCTGCCGACAGTAAGGATGTGGTTCTTGTGACAGAGGATGTTTGCCAGCTCCTTTATCTTTATCCTCCTCGATTCGGCAGTCAAATTGTAAATGACGTTGACAAGATATTGCAGCTTCTTCTGGCCCTCTTCGTATTTTCCTGCCATGGCGTAAGCTATGAGGGTCATCAGCGCGACTTGCGACGTGAACGTCTTTGTCGACACGACTGCGATCTCTGGTCCGGCATTCAGGAGCAAGAACTTGTCTGAGAGCCTGGTAAGCGAAGACCCCATGACGTTGACAATCGAAATCACTTTGCTTCCTTTTTCCCTTGCCAGCCTTACCCCGCTCAAAACGTCGGCAGTTTCCCCGCTCTGCGAGACTGCAACAACCAGGGACTTATCGTCCAAAAATTTCTCAAAGCTACCGAGCTCCGATGCTATCACGACGTCGATGTGCTTCTCCGCGATCTTCGAAAAGACATAGCCCGCGCACATGCACGCGTACCTGCTGCTGCCTGCCGCCACGAAGAAGACATGCTCGGCCCTCTTTATCTCGTCAGCAAAATCCTCGATCATCGCCCTGTCCTGCTTGATCGCCTGCTGAACTGTTGTGACCTGCTCGGAAATCTCCTTGAGCATGAAGTGCTCGAACTCCCCCTTCTTGGCCTGCTCCGCGTCCCACTCTATAGTCTGGACAGGTCTGTTCACGTACCTCCCCTCGCGCATGTTGAAAATCCTTATCACGTCCGAGAGGGAGACGACGTCGAAGTCGTAAAGATAGATGACCTTTTTCGTGTACTGCAGGAACGCTGGTATGTCGCTGGCGGCGTAAAACCCGTCAGGGCCGACTCCGATCACGAGCGGGGACTCCTTCCTCGCGGCGACGATCTTGTCTTCGCTCTCGCAGATGGCCACGACGGCGTAACTCCCCTCGATCCTTCTCATCGCCGAAATAAATGCCTGCTCGAAATCATTCCCGCTTCCGTTCTTCATCTCGTACTCTATGAGGTTCGGGATGATCTCGGTGTCGGTCTGAGTGTTAAAAACGAAGCCGTTTTCCTTGAGAAAGTCCCTCAGCTCCTGATAGTTCTCGACAATCCCATTGTGGACAATAGCGATCTTCCCGTCGTTCGAAATATGGGGATGGGCATTGGTCTGTGTGACCGCGCCGTGAGTAGCCCATCTCGTGTGGGCGATGCCGATCTTCCCTGGAAGGTCGGTGAAGTTCATTTTCTTATCTATATCACCGATCTTTCCAACATCCTTTTTCAGATGCAGGCCGTTCCATTTCGTGACCATGCCTGCAGAATCATAGCCGCGATATTCCAGCCTCTTTATCCCTTCAAGAAGGATTGGCGCAGCAGGAGACGTGCCTAAAAAACCGAAAATACCGCACATTTGCATCCATCCCTTTCGATTTTCATGACTCTAAGAATCGTCTGTCAGAGACTGAGGGCTTGTGGTAAAAATGTTGCCGCATGCGTTGCACTCGTATGCCTTCGGATATGAAGAGGAAATCCTGTAAACATCGTCGGATTTGCATTTCGGGCACGGCATTCTCATTACCTCTCGACTCTTTACCTTTCTTTGTCTCTTTTTCTTGCGATAAGACAAAATCGAAAATTAAAAAGAAAAATTGACGGACAAAAAGAGGGTTTCATTTTTTCTCATTTTTTATTCCGCCATTTTTCTGCAATGAAATAAAGGGTTGGGGAAGGAAGCTTTTTTCAACTAAGGTGTCGGTGTCAGATTACCTCTGTGGGGTTTGCCTCCTTCCCTTGCATAACTAATGGGGGGAGGGGAATAAAAATCAAACCTAAAATTTTCGTTTGATATTACACTGTAATAACCCGAAAAGGAGGCTTTAAACAGCCTAACCGTTATAAAAAAGCTTTTAAAGGTATGATTTCAGTTATAATTATGCCGTTTCACGTCGAGGAAGAGGGAGAGGAGCAGAAGATTTACGAGTCGCTGCTCGTGAAGGACCCGAAAATCTTCACCATACTCAGCACCGACCTCGCGAAGAAGATCCTTGAGATGCTCTCGAAGCAGCCGAGCTCGGCCATGGACGTGGCGAGGAAGCTGAAGCAGCACGAGCAGAAAATCTACTATCATTTCAGGAACTTGGAGAAGGCGGGGCTCATAAAGCTCGTGAAGACCGAGGAGAGGGTCGGCGGCATAGCAAAGATATATGCGACCCAATTCCCAGTCGTGTCGTTCAAGCTTTTCGACAGGAGCATTGTGACGGCCATGAAGACGAGGGCAAATCATGTCAAATTTTTCGAGCCTTTCATAAAGGACGGGGAGCTCAATGCTACGATCGTCGTAGGCTCGCCAGATCCACACGGAAAGTACGGCGCCACGGCGTCTGACGGTCTCGCTGCGATCGATCTCGCACTGTTCCTCGGCAACCTGACGAAGGCGTCGCCGCTGCCGAACTACAAGCTCGACACGGAGATGAAAGACGCGGACTTCAAGAACAACAACCTCATCCTCGTGGGCGGGCCGAAGGCAAACATCGCAGTGGACAAGGCCAACAAAAGCATGCCGCTTTATTTCGACTTCCACAGGGAGTGGAACATCGTGTCGCCGTTCTCGAAGCAGGTCTACGTCGAAGACGACATTGGCATCGTCGCGAAGATGAAGAGCCCGTTCAACGATGAGAAGCACATACTCGTTGTCGCGGGGAAGAGGTTCAAGGGGACGCGTGCATGCATCCTGGCGCTATTGAAAAAACTCTCAGAAATAGAAAAGGGAAATCGGTTCGACTCGTCGGTCGTGGCGAAAGTCGTGCAGGGTATCGACAGGGACGCTGACGGAAAGATCGATGACGTGAGATTTCTGGAATGAGAAATGAATTTGTTTTAAATTCTTGGGATGCTTTAAAGAATTGGTGGTATTGATGCAAAAGATGCAGCAATCTTCAGCACCGAGAAAAATAAGTGACACTTCATATTTCTGGCCAGTTATGAAAATCGGCTATGCAGGAATAAGCCCTATCAGCGTAATCGATGCATCAGTCGCTTTTGTGCTTTCCCTCGGAACTCCAGAGACGATTTATTCTTTGTCACGGCAGAAGTTGCAGAGATATGAAAGACTGAGGAAGATGCCGAACACTTACAATAGAGATATAGTTGATGGCAGCGTTTCCTGTTATTCTGATATCGAGAGCCAAGTCGTAGTCAGATCTCTAAACAACAAGCGATGGGAAGAGGGAATCAGTTATTCAGTCATAACAAGGAATCACGTTAGACAAAACGCTAGCCCTAGGGAGAAAAGGCGATCTCTTGATAATCTCAGCGTTATTTGTAATTGCCCGATGGCCAAATGGCAAGGAATTTGCAGAGCCCCTTCTGATAAGCGAGAAATGTTTGGAGATCATAGAAATGTTAAAAGCATACCGAGCCCTTACATCGATTCGATATGCAGCCACGCGATCGTCGCCCTTAACTGGTTGCATTTGACTTACGACACATACGATTTCGGAATTTTCGGACTTTCTAAAGATTTTGCAGAAGCTTCGCAGCCACTAATCCTGAAAATTTTGTCAAGAGAATTAAATCCCAAATTACCAGATTACAAATTGAATAAGCAGCTCTGGCAGGAAAAAAATCCTCACCTGAAAAAACTAAACGATTTAATCTGGAAGAGTTAATTTGGAACAGTTAGAATCAGAAATCAGATTTCCCCCGAATGGTCGCTCATCCAGTTCTCTATTGCTCCCTTTATCGAGACGATCTTCTGCTCGCCAGAAGGAAGGGTCCTCTTGATTGTTATCGGAATAACGCTGTTCTTGAACTCGAGCTTGGCGAAGTCTATCGGGCTCGCGATGCTGCTCTCCAGCGAGACGAGCACAGGCGCTCCGAGCGCGATCTGCAGCGCCCTCGCGCCTACGATTCTGGCCACTTCGAAACGGGTCAAACGGTCTTCAGGCCATGGTATTGTTGTCATGTGTAATACATTCCTTATTTTCGATTCATTGAAAATTTTCTACGGCTTGAACTGGCTGATTTCCTTCAGGAGGTCGACGTGCCCCATCAGGAGCTGCCTGCAGCAGTACCTATTAACTCCCAGAGAAGTCATGACCTTTCCAGCATCCTCGCCGGCCTCGGTCCTCTTCTTGAAGTCCGCGTAAATATGGCCGAGAACTTTTCCGCAAGTAAAGCATCTAACTGGTATAATCATTCAATTCCCTCGAAGTAATCTAAGTGATCGACACCTATTTAATTTATTCGCTGTGCTTTTAAATCTTTATCTTTTATCTTTTATCTTTTACCTCTTTGTTTTGGTTCAATGCGGGAGGTGTGCTCTCTGTCTGAAGTGCAGTGCGAGAATATTTTAATAAGTGTTAAGATGCACTCTAACTAATATTTATTATGAGAAAACTATTTTTTGTAATTCCTTTGTTAGCTTTGATTATTCTTGCCCTTCTCTCCCTTCCTGCGGCAGCAACAGTGCCCAATTTTACAGTGCCGGCAGTTCAGAATGTCACGGAAAATTTTGAAACCGGCACGGCAAATTGGCGTTTTGGAGATGGGTGGAGCGTCGTAGAGGAAAATGGAAACCATGTCCTAGAAGGGACGCAGCACTCTCTTGCAGACACCGACTTTGATGGGACGATAAGGAGCGTGATGCTCAGGGTGAAGCTAGTGAACGGAAGTGCCAATATCGGCGTGCGGATAGGGCAGAATGAAACCGGCTTGCATAGGTACATGATTGGCATGAATGAGAATGGCACACACCTCTTCAAACAGATGGGCGAGGAGTTCAGGAGCCTTGGTAGTGACGGGCCAGGAGTATCGTTGGGCATATGGCATGCGGTTGAGGTAAGATTCGTGGGGAATGAAATTCGCGTTTTCCTTGATGGCACCCAGGCGATATCTGCCTCTGATGCCGAACCATTGATCCAAGGGGGAATCGCCCTTGAGCCGCTTGAGAGCTCAACTGTCTATTTTGATGACATCATTGCTGAAGTTGAGATTCAATATGACGGTATCCACTATGGAGATATTGAACTGAGAGGGGATGAAATGTTGGTTCTCCAGAATGGGCAGTACAAGCAATATGGCAACATCAAGTTGTATGACAACGCGCAGTTCATAGTTAAGAACTCTTCACTTATATTCGATCGTTATCAGGTTCCTCTGACTCCCCAGTACAGCTTTGATTACTACCACTGGGGCGTGCATCTCGCAGACAGCTCCTCGCTGGTGGTGGAGAATTCAACCCTTGAGCCTAGCCTGAGTACCTCTCTTGTTGTCAGGGCTGAGGATAGGGCAAGAATAACGATGCGCAATTCGCCCACGAGAATCCACCTATTTGAAGTCTTTAATCAGGCGGCCGCGAATGTCACGAATTCCAGGATTGTTTTTAAAATTGGAGGGTCTGTCGGGATAGGAGGGAATGCCAATGTTCTCATAACAAATTCAACTATCGGGTCCGTAGCTCTCGTTGTTGGGGATGGTGAGAGGCTTTCTGCAATAGGACTGAGAACAGGAAGGTTTGAGAACTGGAGCCTGCAGAGGGATACGGAAACGAATGTTGCCTACAACCTGACCCTCATAAACACGGAGCTGGTTCCTGATGAGCTTGGTGAAGGGCCATTTGAAAGGGGGTGGGTCATAGTCACCCATTCTGACTCGCGTGTTAGCATAAGGGATTCGCAACTGAGGAAGTTGCTTCTTAATCTCAATAACGAGAATGCCGAATTTGAGAACATGGTAATGGACAGGCCGACTGATTTTTCTTACCGGAACATCAGCCTCCGGAACGTCACAGTGAAAGGGCAGTGGGGGGTTTTCCCGCGCAATTCAAACGTGACCATTAGGAATTCCGGGACGTTATTTATATTCATCTGGGATAATTCAAATCTTACCTTAGTAAACACGACGCTGAATGAATTCCAGCCAAGGGATTTCCACGGCACGATAAACTTTGAAAGGGCTAAATGGACGTTTTATTTTGGGATAACCTACAACAACGATTTTGTCATGACGGGAGGCGTTGAAACCATTGAGCCGGGCAACCCGAGATGGCGGGATGTTGTGGCCTGGTCTAATTCAAATGTCACTCGCTTCTATGAGGTGAATGGAAGGCCGAATGCAAATCTCACGCTGAGAACGAATGCAACTGATGCATGGGCGGGCAGGGCTGATGAAGAAGGGAGGGCTGAGTTCAGCATTCGTTTTACCGACGCCAACAACCGCGATATTTGGTCTCTTTCTGATGGAATTCGGACGATTAATGTTGATTTCTATACAAATACCCCGATTGATCTGAGAGCGCCAATTCCTACGCCTACGCCTACCCCAACTCTGACTCCGACCCAAACATCCGAACCTACGCCAATACCCATTGATATGGAGCAAGCCATAGCGGTGCTGTTAATTACCATAGTAACAATCTGCATCGCGGTCCTTATCTGGAGGAGAAAAAGAACGCATAGTTAGAGAGATGTGTATGAAAACAAAAATTTTAATTGGTCTGTTAGTTCTGATTTTTATAATTATTTTTATCTAGCTGAAATTTTCACTATACTTCCTGACCTACCAATGAAGAGTTCACCAGAAGGACCACACGTTATGCTGTGGGCGTCGTTTGCTAAACCTGTGGCAAAGAGCGTGACCTCTTCAGGAGTGACCCTAAACAATCTGCCTCTGCCTGCTTCTGTTGCAAAGATTTCTCCATTTGAACATATAGATATGTCTCCATAATCCCAGAGCCCCGCATCACTAACATTAGTAACAAAAGTCGTTACAGTCCCGTTTGGAAAAATCTCATAGACTGTGTTGTTCTCGCCCATAGAACCAACGAAGACGTTTCCCACGGAGTCGACGGCCAAGCTTCCATACAGGGATGTCGTCATGAAGTCCCCGAAGCCCGTGGCAAGAGTTGATATCTCGCCTTCTGGTGTAATTCTTAGCACGCTGCCGTTGCGGCTCTCTACTATAAACAAGTCACCCAACTGACCGAAATCAAATCGACCAGGGTTTTGTAGCCCTGTCACAAATGTGCTGACTTCGCCGTTTGGATTGATTTTCAATATCCTGCCTCCGTCAAATACAGCAACATACAGATCTCCGGCGGCGTTGAAGTCTATGTCAGAGGCTATGCCCGATACAGTGGCGAAGGTTGTACTTGTCTTGCCAGGCGACACTTTGATGATGTCCGTGGACGGAGGATCCCCTTGTATGGAGGCAGTATCGATTGCGTAAATATCTCCGGAAGAATCAACAGCCAAACCCGTTGACATAAATCCATCGACGAGAACGCTAGCTGTGTTGTTAGGGAAAACCTTAAGTATTCTTGATCCTGTGCCATCTGCCACGTACAAATTTCCCTGGGAATCGAAGGTCATATCATCGTAACAACCGGGCACTGGGTTAGAGAGGTGCCCTAGGGATATTACTGTGCCGTTCGGAGTAACACGGTAAAAGTCTCCAGGGGAGCGATCATTCAGGAGTAAGTTTCCCTGGGCATCAAAAGCCAAGTATGATTCCTGCTTAGCAAATCCCGAGGCAAAGATGGTTCTCTCACCGTCAGGCGCGATTCTGGAAATCTCACCGGTGCCTGACTCAAAGACGAATAAATCACCTGAGGGCCCAAATTCAAGGTCAGAAGGACGCGAGAGTCCAGACGCAAAAGTTGTGAGCGTCCCATTTGAAGTAATCCTAAAGATTTCACCACTCCAAGTTCCAGCGACAAATATGTCTCCGGAGGGGCCTATAGCTAATTGTTCTACGCCGCCAACTTCGGCAAGGACATTTATCGTTTTGTCGGCAGAAATCTTGAGAATCCCGTTAAATTTCCCCTCTCCATTACCAGATATAAGCACATATAAATCGCCTGAGGAGCTAAAGGCAAGACTTTTGGCATGACCCCGGAAGGATTCAGGTATTTCTACATATGTGGACACAGAGCCGTCAGAAGCTATCTTAGAAATTCTACTACCCGTAAACTCAGCGACATAAAGGTCACCATCAGGTCCAAAGGCTAGATCCCAGGGTGCCACCAATGCAGAAGAGAAAACATTTGATGCAACATATCCGTCTGGCACATGAACAGGGGCACCAGGCCCCACGTAGTTGAGACCCGTCGGGGTCAGCGCAGTTGTAGTTGTTGGAGCTGTTGTGGTTGTCGCAGGTGTAGGAGTAGTGGCTGTTGTGGTTGTTGGTTGAGTTACGATTCTTGGTCCTTGTCTGATAAAAATAAAATAACCGACTACGACAGAAGACACCGCAAGAATCAATAAAGTCACTACAATCAAAGTTGGAGCAATTCCTTTGTGTATCATTAATTATCAATTCATTTTTTTGATATAAAAACCGGACATGAGTATTCTTCAAGTAAATACTTCTGTATATCTCAAGATACTTCAAGGTATATGCGGGAGGTGTGCATTGAACCGAAGTAAGTCTTTATTTCTAATTCAATTTATTTAGCAAAAACTCAGGTTTCAAATCAAGAGAATTTAATACTTTTCTGAAGTTTTCAACCTTGAAATGTCTCTTGCTCAGTTCGACATCTCTGATATTTTCCCTTCTCATTCCAACTTTTCTTCCAAATTGGTTTTGCGATAAATTCAATTGCAACCTTTTTTCTCTCAATATTGGTCCTACTTCTTTGACATTTGACAGAATTTTTATCCAGTCTTCTTCCATTGGCCACTTGTTTTTAAAGAATTTTTCTTCATGGTAAATTCCTTTATTACCTGTACTGCAATTTTCTATTTCAGAAGGACATTTAAGACCTACGAATTTGAAGAATCTGAATGGCGTATCATCTCCTGTTTTGGAATACAAGCAATAACCACACTCTTTTCCAGTAAAACCGCTCTTGTATTTAACTGGATAAAAATTCAAATCAAGTTCTGTAAGTTTTTTAATGAGAAAATCTATATCTTCTTTAGAGAAACTATTTGTTGCTAAAACAATTGTCGGAACTCTGTTTTGATCGTTCTTTCTTCTAGTTAGACAGCCATCACCAAGGTACCAAAATAAAAGAGTAGCCGGTGTTAATTTTAAATTTTTGGGTAGGGTTTTTACAGTCTTTCCGTTTTCTTTTATATACCATATGTTTCTAAGTTCTAAGAATTCTTTATATGGACAATTGTTTATGTAAAACCACATAGAAAAAATATCTTTATTATCTTTAGAAATCCAACAGTTTTTAATTTTAAATGAGTTGAAAATGCTTTCAAGCCAGATTGCATAATTTTTATCTTTTGCAGTTACTTTAAAACTAAAATATTTTCCGCTTTGAGATCGTATACTCCCGTCTCCTAGTAAATTTCCAGTAATTACTTCGTTTACATCAAATTTCATTATTAAAAAAAGGTTTTAATGTATATATATTTATTTCTATCTTTTGCTTCGCTGTTTATGGCGGCGACTTCCGCGCTTGCTCGCACCGCCGGCATGATGAGGCTCGTTGCGCCGGGGGTCGAAAACCATCATGTTCCTGTCGTAATGCACGAACTTCTCGGCAAGCTTCTTGTCCTTGGTAAAACTGACCAGCGCGCGCGCGATCGCCATCCTCACAGCATCGGTCTGGCCCATCGCTCCCCCGCTCCTAACGTTCACATCAATGTCAACCTTGCTCGCGACATCGCTCGCCAGCACGAGAGGCTCCATGACCCTCATGCGCATGTACTCGTTCCTCCATATCTCGAGCGGACCCCCGTTTATCCTCACGGCGCCAGTGCCGTTCTCTATCACTGCCCTCGCGATCGCGTTCTTCCTCTTCCCAGTAGTCGTAATGGCCTTAAACTTCTTCTCTTCCTGCGCTTCTTTTTCCTTCTTCTTCGAAGTTTTTTTCTCCACCATTTTCTTTCATCTTCCGATTTACAATTACCATCTCTTCTTCGCGCCCATGCTGAACGCGACCTCTCCGAGGGTGACGTATTTCGTCCTCAGCCTGTCCGCATCAGCGTTCTCAACTTTCTCAAAACTTTTAACTGCTGCCTTGACGTCTTCGGGCACTCCGACAAAAACCTTCAGTCGCCTGTACGCCCTCCTGCCCTTGTCCCTGTCCCAGGGAAGCATGCCCCTAACAGTCCTTCTCAAAATCCTTTCGGGCTGTTTCGGGAAGAAAGGCCCGTGCAGAGGGTCTCCTCGCTCGTACTTGTGCTTGTACAGAGCGATCTTCGACTTCACGTTGCCGGCGAGGACTGCCTTCTCGGCGTTGACGACCGAAATCGTCTCGCCATTCAGCAGCTGCTTTGCGACCACTGAGCAGAACCTCCCCAAAATCTGGTTATTTGCATCGTAGACTTTCATAACAATCACTCCTGAAATTCTTGCCTTTCAGGCAATAATTTTCACTCCTTCTCCCTTTGGCTTCTCCTTCATCAACTCGTCGATTTTCATGATTTTTCCTTTCGCCTTTTTTATCTTTCCCTCGGCGCTTCCGGAAAACTTCCACGCTGCGATTGTGACGGGCTTTGTGAGCTCTCCGCTGGCCAGGACGACTCCCGGAACGACGACAATTGTTTCTTTCCCAGCATGCCTGTCGATGTCGCTGAGGTTCACTTCAACTTTCTGCCTCGTGGGCTTGTTGAGCTTCTCGGCAACGGCCTTCCAGAAGTCAGACTCAGACTTCCTCAGCTCGCCGACCAAGCTTCTCAAATAGGGATTCGTTGGCCCAGTCCTTTTTACCATGCTCTATCTACCGACACCTTTTCATCTTTTTACTTTTTTAACACTTAAAAGCTTTAACTTTCTTTCTCCTCTCGCCTCTTCAAGGCAGCCCGCGCCGAAACGACGCACGCGTTTGATAAAGACAACCTACGGTTTTCTTAAAACTTTCCCTCATTATATCCTGCAAAACAAAACTTGGCTCGCATCTGCGTGCTCGCGGAAATAAATCAGCCAGAAAAATTCTTGGCGCGGCCATCGCGCTTGCTATACGCATCATTTATTTTGAAATATATTTTTAAAAATATAGTTTACAGCCGACAATCACTATCGATCCCGCAAACCTCCGCCCCAAATCGAATTGCGTAACTAGCAACTTTTTTGTATACTTCATCTGCCATTGACACAAGAAGAATAGTGGTCGCGTGCTTTGAAAAATAACTCAAATGCACCAGGCGGGATTTGAACCCGCGCCGCGAGCTCTTGCCGTCAGAGACTTGGGAAGCTCGTATCCTTTCCTGCTTTGCTGCAGTACCAGGCTAGATGACTGGTGCTTGTTCTCATAGCCGACATAGCCGATGTTAAGAATTATGGCGTTTATTGATAAAAGTTGCTCTGCCCTCTGGACAGGTAAAAGAAAGGTAAGAAAAATGCAAGAAATAGCGAAATAAAGCTAACTGTGTAGGGGTAAGAAAAAGTCAAAAGAAAAAATCTTTGAAAATTTACTTTTTCATTCCTGCGCCGAGCCACGCCACTATGAGGGCGACTATCCCGGCAATTACCCAGTTCCAACCACCGTAGTTGGCGTACATGCTTAGTAATCCTACAACCACAAAGGCAACTACTATTGCCCATGTAGCTGAGTCAAGTTTCATCATATGAGCATTTCACCTACAATAAATTCGCTTTCAGTAGCTTAAAAAGATTCTACGTTTTTATCGTCATTGCGCAGTGAAGAATGAAAAATCATGCAAAAAACGAGGGAAAACAAGGAAAAACAAAGGCAAAAAAGAAAAAAGCGCCCGGGATGGGATTTGAACCCATATAGGCTTTCGCCCGCCAGCTTACTATCTTCATCAACTCACCTCCGACTCATCACAAATCAGAGTCAAGCCATGATATCATTGAAGACTCAAGGTTCACCTAGGCCGCTGTTAAGCTTTTTTCAGCCTATCTGGTGCCCCACCATGTTAGGCGACCCGGGCATTGGTGGGTTGTCTTCATCTTTTATCAGACCTTGATGTCTTTTTAACATTATTTTGGTGAATCGAATCCTTTTCTTAGTGTGATTACTGCCGATTAATCTAATAAATCTTGTGATTGATCCGCTTTCTAATAACAATTCATAAATCAACCTTTTGTCTTGTCTCTTATAAGGCCCATTAATTTTTGACTTTATACCCATGTTATGCAATAATTTTTCTAATTGCTTGAGCCCTTTTGAATTTGCTGAACTAATTCTTACTCTGGGCAATTTTTGATTCATAAAATCAATACAACCGTCTCCATCAAAGAATCCTCTAAGGAAAGCAGCTTGAGCTTCCTGGGTCCCATTTGAAATTGCGTCAGGCACATTCCAATTAAATGTGCCAAATTTTCCAATTCTCAATAGGTCATCAATGACTGAATTCTTTGTAATGCAGACCCTGAAGACATTTTTATTGCTTCTGGTAATTTTCGGTCGATAATAGTATTCTATTTCAAGCAAATTCACAAAATGTTTCAAAAGATGTATGTCGGTATTCGCAAATTCAATTATGCGTTTTACTTGTTTTCGAGGATAAATGAGATCTTTCCTTTTATCAAATTCCAAATAATTTGTAACATATTTTCTATAGTTTCCATCTGAGCAAATTAACCCAAGAATTTCAGCTTTGAATGAATTAATCATAATAATTATTGTCATTTCAATATAAAAAATGCGACCCTGCTAAATTACTAACTTTCTCAATCTTCCAGGTTAGAATTTCTACTCTTTGACGATCTCGATCTTGCCGATTCGAGGTATGTTGAGCTGCAGCTTGTCCCTGAACTCGGTCGTGTAGGCCCCTGATACGTTGACCATGTCGCCCACGCGCACGCTCGTTATGTTGTTCTCCCACAGGCTCAGAGTTATCTGGCCGCTGTCGTCCTCCAGGGTCGCGTCTGCAACCGAGCGGACGCCGAACTTGGTCTGCACCTGGCGAGGAGGGGAGATGTCCACTATCTTCGCCTGCAGGGCTATGTTGCTCATCCCTCTCTTTATCTCATTGATTTTCACTTTTGCTTCACCTTGCTTCGTGATTGCTTGCCTTTCTCACACTTAATTTTTATTCTTTTTAAGCTTTTTCTTCCTCTTTCCATCTTCCAGGATAAATCCCTCTTTCCATTATCACCCTGTCAGTCCTCACCGCGACTCCCCTCTTCGCCTTGGCCATCTTCTCGGCATCCATCTTCGCGATTCCGATTGCGACAAGCTCGTTCTTCAACGTGAAAATTCCGACATTTTCTCCGGCGACCAGGCCTTCCTGCACGCGCGTAACGCCAATCGGGTATACAGGAGATCCGTTGCAGACCGCGTCGACCGCCGAATCCTTGACGAAAACTTTCTTCGAACTGTCAATCGCGTGCTCGACTGGGAGAAGAATTTTTCTCAGAGGCTTCTCGTCACCGCCTTTCCAAAACTCATACGCGTCCTTGATTGCAACAAGAGGAAAGCTGTCCTTCTCGTCGAAGCTGCCGACCTTCGTCCTCCTCAGCTCTGTCATATGCGCCCCGCATCCGAGTGCCTGGCCGAGGTCGTGAACGAGCTTTCGTATGTACGTGCCGGCCTCGACGCCAGCCTTGAAAAGCACGTCCCTGCCATCGATTTCGACAATGTCGAAATAAAATATCTCTCTTTCGCGAACGCGTCTTGCAACCGCCGCCCTTTTCGGAACGAGCTGCTTTATCTTTCCGATGAATTTTGCTGCCTCTTCCCTCAAAATTTTCTCATCGACGTCCTTGTGGAGAACCATCGCGCCTACGTATTCTTTCTCAAGTCCTACGAGCAGAGGCATGGTCTTGACCGAGCTGCCGAGTGCGATCGGAAGAACGCCTGTGACAGCCGGGTCGAGCGTGCCGGTATGGCCTGCTTTTTTGACTCCGAAAATTTCTCTTGTCCACGCCGTGACCTGATGAGACGTCGGGCCGCCGTGCTTGTCGACGATGACTACAGAAAGAGGTATTGCCTCTTCGATTGTTCGCTCTTCAGGACGCTTTCCGAATTTTTCGTCGGTCTCCTCTTCGGACCTTGTCAGCCACATAAACAATTATTTCTTCTTTTCCTTTTTCTCTTTTGCTTCTCTGTCTTTGGCTTCCTTTGTTTCCTTCTTCTTCTCTTCTTTCTCGGCTTGCTTAGGCGTTTCCTTCGGTATCGGCGCGCGGACCTTCGACTTTTCTGCCTTCACTTCCGCTGCCGACGGCTTCTTCAGGCCGAGTTTGGAGAAAACGACCGACTTCGTGAGCCCGTTCATGACTGCTTCGTCGTCGGCGTTCTCAGGAATCTCGATGATGTACTGAGTCGGCTCGAGGTGCTCGATGTTGGCCTTCCTCCTCTTAACTCCGGTGAGGATTTTCGGGCCTGTGACCCAGACGAAAGACTTGCCTTCCTTCTTCAAAACTACGCAATACTTCCCTGCCTCCCTTCCCACGATTTTCATGCACACCCTTCCGACTTCGAACGATACCATTTTTTCACCTGCATTGTTTTTTATTTTTTTATTCAAACTTTTCTTGCAGCCGCACGCATAAGTTCCTTCGTGCAGTCCGCGCAGTAGTAGCCTCCGAATTTCCTGTTCGGCCTCTTCTGCGTCTTACTTAATTTGGCGAGTAGATACTTATCTAGCTTCGGCACGCCATGAAGTTCGCGCCCGCAGTTGCCGCAGACTGCCGCCGAGACTCTGGATTTCCTGTACGCAAAAATATTTTTGCCTGTGACAGTCCTTCTCCTGACCTTCTTCATAGACTTCTTCATCCTCGTGTATCTTTCTTTCATTTTTTCACCAATTTTTTTTCAACCAATTCCAATTATTATTCGCCGATTTCCGATTTATCAGGGATAGTTCGTGCCCAGGAGCTTGTTCACGACCCATCCGACCGCAAAAGAGACAATGACGTACCACCAGAACCAGTCGAGCGTCACTCCGAGGAACGGGACCGCGAACGGGAAGTTTCCTATTGGCGCCCCGGAAAACCTGTAGCGTATCCACGGGATGAAGAGGCTGATGACGACTATCGATATTATCAGGGCCTTGATCGTGTGGCGGAATTGCTCGGACTGAGTCTTCATCATCTCGTCGAAGAATTTCTTCGCCTCCTCGTTGTTGCCGACTTTCTGGGCCTCCTTGGCCTTCTCGCTGAGCTCCTCCATCTTCTCCCTTATCTGCCTCATCACGGTCTTGTTGATGAAGATCTTGTTTATCACGTAGACGAGGATCGAAAAAATCGCCGATATAATCATTAGGGAAACTATCGGGCTGAAGACGAGCAGCGGACCGAAAATCGTGTTGAAGACAACATACAGCGCGTCAAATACCTGTTCGAACACCATTTTTATTCACCATCAATTTTTTCTTTATATTTTTGCTTTTTTATTTTCCTTTATTCAGCCTTCCAAAAACTTCTTCAATGTCGGATTCGCTCCCTCGAGGTCCTGGTTGCTGAGCTCCTCGTAATAATTATATACGATCATTACCGTCAAAAGTATTCCCGTCCCTGTCCCGATGGCGCCGGTGAAGTCCGCAAGGGCGGCGATGAGGCCGATTATGAAACCCCCGAGTACGGCAAGGTTCGGTATGTACTTGTCGAGAACCTGCTTTATGCTGTGCTGATCGCTCCTGTAGCCCGGGATGTGCATGCCGATGCTGCTGATCTGCTTGGCCACCGATTCCGAGTCCATGCCCGAAGTGCTGACCCAGAAAATAGAGAAGATGGTTGCGAGCGTGCAGAGCAGCGTCAGATATGTCAGGGCGCGGACAGCCTCATTTGGCGTGACCTGGCCGGCGACGATGTTCTCAAGCAGGCTGTTAGGGGAGGTCAGATAATAAATTATTCCGCTCACGACCTGGCCGTTGGTGTCGAAGCATCCGAGCGGACCGCATCTAAGGCCGTTAGCGCCAGCCGGGCCGAGGCCGATCTGGCCGAAGAGCTGCAGATTCGCGACAAGCGCGGCAGTGAGGATGACAGGGATGTTGCTCGTGTAGAGGAGCTTGAGGGACCATGTGCGGCCGAACCCGCGCATCGCAGAGAAAGCGAGTGGGATGTCTATCGCGATGTCTTGTATGAAAACCACGATCATGAAAACCATGATGGTCGCTATGATCGGAAGCATGGCGATGAAACCTGTGAGCAGGCTTCCGCCGAGTATGCTGCCGATGACGCTCCATATTAGTCCGGTCGGCGGATTTCCGATCGAAGGTATGCAGCTCGAGACGACTCCAGGGAGGCAGGACGTCGCGAGAGGTGAGATTATCCTGATTATTATCTGGCTTCCGACTCCGGCTGCGATGAAGAGCGAGATTCCGCTGCCGAAGCCCCACTTGCTGACGAGGTCGTCAAGCAAAATCACGATTATTCCGCCCGCCGCGAGCTGCAATATCGCCATAACTGTTATTGGCAGGCCTCCTGTGACAGGCACAGCGCCCACAGCGATGTAAGCTGCCGCCTCGACGAACGAAAGTATGATCGCTATCAGCTTGTTCCACGTCTGGAACCTGCTCCTGACTTCAGGCTTGCTCATGTCCCAGTTGACGATCTTGCTTCCGACGAGTAGCTGGAGCAGGATTCCGGCAGTGACGATCGGGCCGATGCCGAGGGTCATGAGGCTGCCGAAACGGCTTCCCAAAACGATCTCGAAAAACCTGAAACGCTCGAAGTTCGCCCTCTGGACCCCGAAAACAGTGATGTTCGAAAGCACGAAGTAGAGCAGCAGCGCGACTCCGGTCCACATGAGCCTGGTGTTGAAGCTCGCCTTGTACGTCGGCTTCACCACGGCAGGGATATAACTGGCTATCTTCGTCAGGAGCTTCTGGCTCTTCTCCTCTTTCTCTTCCTCTTCGCTCTTCTGCTCCTCATCGTCTGCCATTTTCATTCACTCTTTTTCTTTTTTGCTTCCTTCGTTTTCGTTTTTATTTTTGCTTTCTCTGCAGGTTTCATTTCCTTTTTCATCTCTTCCTTTTTTTCCTGAACAACTTTCTCCCCTTTCTCAGCTTCTTTTGCCTTTCTCTCGACGACGACTGCCTGTCCTCCGGCCTCCTCGATTTTTCTCTTCGCATCCTCTGAAAAATATTTCGCCTCGACGATTAATTTCTTCGTGAGCCTTCCTGCCCCCAAGACTTTGTCGAAGCCAATTTTCGCCGCATCGATTCTTATCGCATCCCCTTCCTTCGTCGCAATTTTTTCCTGCAATAACCTTTCCGCCTGCTCGTCGAGCTGCCATACGTTGATTGCCGCGACTTCCACTACTGCTTCTGGAGGTCGTATGAAACCGTGCTTGCCGAAAGTGTCGGGCGCGTACTTCACGACATAGCTCCACTTGTGCTTGTGCCTTCCTGACTTCCCCTTGCCGCCCTGCGACCCTCCGCCGCGATGCTTCTTGTGGCTCCCCCAGCCCTGCATCCTGTGGCCGCGGAACTTCAGATGCTTCTTTCTTCTGTGAACTACCATTCTCATCGACCTTTATCGAACCTCTACATCATCCTCTCCAGCAATTCGTTGATCGCTTTCCCTCTATAACCCAGATCGCCTCTCGGATAATGCAGCTTCACGGATTTGAAGCCTTTAGATGGAGGAGTCAGTCGGAAAAACGGCTTGAGTCTCGCGAAATTCTTCAATTTTATTTTTCCTGCCTGCAAATCCTCGGCAAATTTCTCAAAACTGTCGTATCCACTTGCCTCCTTCAAAATTTTCTCGTCAACTTTCCTGTCTCCTGTCGCTCGCAGTCGCTTTTGGAGAAGCTCGACAAGTGTTTTCTTGTCGATCTCCCCGAACGTGACCCAGTCCTTGGTTCTCTGAAGCATGCCCTTCCATTCCCTGTTCTCCGGGCACACTATCGCGTTGTTCGGAGACTTCAGCCTGAGCATCTCCAAGGCCTGCCTGGCCTCCTTCCTCACGTTGATGCTCCCCCTCACTCTCACGACCGCATACATCACAATCACCAATTATTCTTTTTCTCCCTCAGCTTCGTTCTCAACTTCTTTTTCAGCAGCTTCTTCAGCAACCTCTTCAGCAGCCTCTTCTTCAATGATTTTTTCATCAGCGCCTTCATTTATCTCTTTGTCTTGCTCGCTGATTTCCTCCTCGCTCATCTCTTTCTCTTCTTTCTCTCCCTTCTCTCCCTCTTCTCCCTCCTCTTCCTCTTCGTCGGTCTCGGTTTCCTCAGCGATTTTTCTCCTCACCTTCCCTGCCTCCCTGTCGAAAACGTAAAGTTTCTTCAGCGCGTCATATATCGCGCTTATCAGGTTGATGCGGGCAGAAGTGTTCCCGAAAGTCCTCACCCAGACATCCTTTATCCCTGCCAGGCGCAGGATCTTCTTCGACTCGTCGTCTGCGACAAGTCCGATTCCTTTCGGCGCGGGCAGCAACTCCACGCGGACAGAGCCGGATTTCCCAGTCGTCTTGAAAGCGACGCTGTGCTCAGTGCCGCATCTGCACTCCCAGCTTCCGCATCCTCTCCTAACTCTCACGAGGTTGAGTTTTGCGCGTTGGATTGCTTTTCCGATGGCGTCCCTCGCCTCGAGCGCGTGGCCTCCTCCAACTCCGATTAAACCGTTCTCGTTTCCTACAACTGCGAAAGCCGACATCGAGAGCCTGCGCCCGCTCCTGTGCATCTTGGCCGTGATCTTCACCGGGATGCGCTGGACTCCTCCCCCTTTTCCTGTCCTTCCTCCGATAAGCACGATTTCGTTCTTTATTTCAGGCACAAGCTTGTCGATGATCTGTGGCTCGCGTATCGGCAGGCCCGAATTCAAAACTGTGTCGATGTCGCTTATTTCTCCGGAAAAAACCCTCTTCCCTAACGAAGTCGCCGGTTTCCAGTTCTCAAGCGAAGACGGGACTTCAGTTCTTATTTCTTCTCTAGGCGCAATGGCCACCGGCTCGGCGACAGGAACTTTTTCTATCTCCTTCACTTCTTGAATCGCGACAATCTCTTTCAGGCCGCCCTTCTCATTCGCGTTAACAGCTGGCTGCACGATAATTCCGGATTGCGCTTGCGCTTCGTCTTTTCTTCCTTCATCTTTTTTCTTCTTCTCTTTCTCTTCTTTTTCTACCATCAATAATCACGACTCTTTCTATTTCACAACTTCACAATTTGCTTTTTATTTTCTCGAACTCTCCGGGGATGTCCTTTCCCTGCTTTGTCTTTGCCTGTATGTGCGCACCTTTGATCCTGTCTTCGCTCGGGAGTATCTCTTCCGCGACCGGAACCTTGAGTCCGCCGTCTATCGCACCCTTCACTGCCGAAAAAATGCGATTGCCTTTCGTCTTCGCATAAAGTCCTGTGTCGAGTATGGCCTCCTTCACTCCGTTTTTCAGAGCTTTCTTCGCTACGAGCATGCCGGTGAGATATGCCGCCGGAAGATTGTCTGTCGCGAATGTCCATCCATGCTTCCTCAGCTCTGCGGAGCTCGCGGCCGCGATTGTCTTGTCGCCTTTCAAATCGAACTGCACGATTGACGCGTAGATGTATTTCTGGCTCTTCCTCACCACGAGGCGCGGCTTTCTCGACTCGAGGAGCCCCAGCCTCCTAGCATAGTCCGTCCTCCCCTCTCTCCTTCTCTTGAACGGCATGGTGTAAGTCGGTTTCTTTTTCTCTGCCATTTTTTCTCACTCAACTTTTTTCAATTTTTTCATATTTTTATTTTTTTATTTTTTCATTTTCCATTTTTTATTTTCTATTTTTCACTGTTTCTTCTTTATCAGGCCGTGCTGCTCGAGGTAAATTTTCAGGTGCGACCTGCTCCTGAACGTCCCTCCCTTGACGAGCTTGTACAAGTGCTTGAACGTCTCGTTGTCGATTTGTTCTGTCCCCTTCAGGTGCTTCAGCATCCTCCTAAGCGGCCTTACCGTGGAGATCCACTTTCTCTTCGACGTCACTATGGAATGCTTCGCCCCTCCCCTCCTTCCCTGTCCGCGCTTCTCTCTTTTCCTTCGCTTTCCCTTTCCTGGCACGAATTCTCTCGGCATGCTAACGACCGACGGAAGTTTCTTTATGTATCCCTTCTGAATCATCTTCCTCACGTCTGCGGATGTGATGGCCCCTTCTATGTCTTTCTTCTGTTTCGGATCAAGCCAAATCCGCGTAGTGCCGACTTTCAAAATTCTCGACGCCAATCTCTTCTGCAAACTTGCCATTTATTTCGCCTCAACTTTCTCTTTCCTCTGCTCTTCCTTCTTTCCCTCTTGCTTCCTTTCCTCTTGCCTCTTTCCTTCTTGTTCCTTTTCCTTCACCTTCGCAACAATCCTCGCGGGGTTCAAAATTTTTATCCTCAGCTCTTCCGCCTTCTTCATGATATCCGCCTTCTTCTTTCTTCCTACACTGGCGGCAATCCTCGCGGCCTGCATTTTCGCATCCAGCTTTTGCAATTCGGCCAAGTTGTGGACCAGGACCTCATACAATCCCGAAGGGTGCTTGAACCGAAGCTGCCTCGGCGCGCCGTATCCGGGATTCGGTATGAAACCCTTCCCCCGCTCCTTTATCTTCAGCTTCGAATGGACTCCGCGCGGCCGCCTCCATTTGTTCCCGAGACGGACATATTCCTGCCCGCTCTGTCTTATGAACTTTGGTTTCTTTCTCGGATTCATTTTTATCAGCTCATTCCTCATTCTCCCTTTGCCACTATGTAAATCCCATCCTGGAAAACTTTCTTGTCATAGCCGACAATGCGCGCTGCCTGCTCGATGTTGCCGGCCGTCTGGCTCACCTCGTCGATGTCGATGCCATTCAAAACCAAATCGGATCCTTCAATCTTAATCTCGGTCTTCCCGATTATCCTCGCGATGCGCGGCGTGCGCTCTCCAAGGAAATTCTGTATCAAAACCTTGTCCTTGTCGACCTTGATGGTTACCGGAAAATGGGAATAGATTACGCGAAGCCTGTATGTGCATCCCTTCGTCACCCCGCTGACCATGTTCCTTATGTGCGCGGCGATCGTGCCGACCAGGGCCTTAGTGCTCCTGTCGTCGCTCTCCGAAGAGACCTTGACCTTGTTCTCGGCCTTTTCAATCTTCATGTCCTTGCTGATTATGAAACTCTTCTCGATTGTCCCCTTCGGGCCGACGGCCTTGACGCGGTTTCCAGAGACCTCGATGTTCACTCCCTCGGCGACAATCGTTTCCTTGAAAAACATGATATCCATCCCCATCAGCACAGAATCAGTAGACAAAAGCGACAAGCTTCCCTCCGATCTTCATTTCCCGGGCCTTCTTGTGGTCCATTATGCCTTTCGACGTGCTCACGATGAGGATTCCGAACTCGCGGGCGGGCAGCCATCTCTTCTCCCATTTCTCGAACTCCTCGACAGTCGCAGCGTACCTCGGCTTTATGACGTTCGCGTCGATCACGCGGCCGTTCAGCTCGATCTTGAACTTCCCGGACTTGCCGTCGTCGACGAACTCGAAGTCGCCTATGTAGCCGTGCTCGTTCATTACTGTCAGGACTGCGCGAATCTCCTTGCTGGCGCGGGTGACTACCTCCCGCTTCCCGATCTTCTCCGCGTTTTTTATTGCCGACAGCGCGTCAGCCAATGAGTCTTGCAACATACTATAACCGACACCTATCCTTCTTTTCTCTTTCTTCTTTTACGTTGGCATCCAGCCAAACTAATAATATACAGTTAGGATAGTCTTGATTTAAAAAGCTTAAAAACATTTGCATCGATGCCTAAGACTGCCAGTGAATTCCAGAATGAGCCTGCAGTGCAGGTAATGCGTGCATTTTGGCTTAATTTACTACGAAACACAACGATTTAAAACTTCGCAATTTCCAGAATTTTGGTCACGTCGACCTTCAGCCCCCTGCGGTCAGGCGAAGGCACGTTGTAAATGTTGGGATATTCCCTGCTGGGATTTTTGTATATTCTCAATCCCTGGTTTAGAATTTCTCCCACAGTAATTGGAAAAGAGTAATCGCAATAATTAGGTCCAACCCCGAAAGGCTTTTTTCCGATTTGGTCTGGGGGAGTATCTGTCAGAAAAATGTTTGGTATTTCGCTTGTTCCACTTATCCATCCTTTTCCTGGAGGTCCTGTTGGTAAAGTCGAGTCGAAATCTCCATTTTCGTTAACAGAAAGATATGTTCGCGGCTTCGACGGTTTTATCTCGCCGGTTCTAATTATTTCTTCTCCCTTTGCCCTGTTTGTGTAATGAAAGAGCATTTTTTCCGGATCGGTCACTTCAGTCATACCGATTCGATTGTTCATTAAGGATAAGTGTTGTTGTTTGTTGCCTTTTTGCTTCTCTGCGAACCTTTTCAGAGGAAAAAATGTGCGGCCGCCGGGATTTGAACCCGGGTTATGATGAAGGTCTGCTCCAGCTCTGAGAAATGACGCAGAGCATTTTTGATAAATGAATAAATTTTTTATCAGTTGGGGGTTTGAAGAAAAAAGATAAATATTAAAGAGAGATAGATTTATCATATTAAAGAACATGCCAAAGAAAAAAATCGTGCTCTTCTATCCCCGCGTCACGAAATCCAAAGAATATATTCCCATCTTTCCTCTGTCAGTCCTTGCGGCATCAAGATTGCTTGTTGGAGAATATGACATAATTATAGTCGACCATCACCTGTTCAAGAACCCGATCGAGAAAATCCTCGAGGACTGCAAAGACGCTGTGTGTTTCGGAGTGTCTGCTATGACGAGCTACCAGATTTATGACGGTCTGATGGCATCCAAACTCGTGAAGAAAGAATTCCCCAATCTACCAATTGTCTGGGGAGGATGGCATCCAAGCATTGAGCCCGAAACAACGGTGACTTCTCCCTTCGTCGACATTGTGGTGAGGGGCCAGGGAGAGATAACTTTTCGCGAACTGATTGATGCATTGTCCAGTGGCAGAAACCTAGAAGGAATACTTGGAATTTCATACAAGAACGGAAGCAATGTTTTCCACAATCCAGACAGGCCTGTCGAAGACATAAAAAAATTTCCTCCCATACCTTACGAACTCGTGGACGTTAAAAAGATCCTTCTTGGATTCGAGCAGGAGGATAGATCGATGAGCTACATCACGTCTTACGGATGCCCGTTCAGATGCGGGTTCTGCTCGATAAGGATTGTCTTCAAAGGGAAGTGGAGCGGGATGGGAGTTGTGCAAATGGTTGATGAGATGGAAGACCTGAAAGAACGATATGGGGTCGACCATTTTCGAATTATGGATCCGAATTTCTTCGTAGACAGAAAAAGAATCAAAGACTTCTGCAGAGAGCTGATTGCGAGAGGTCTCGATTTGAAATGGGACAGAGTGAATGGCAGGGCAGACCACATGAGTTCCTTCGACGAGGAGACATTTGATGCGATCTCGAAAGCAGGGTGTAAAAAAATCTGCGTGGGGGCGGAGTCGGGTTGGCAGGAGGCTTTGGACTTCATGCAGAAGGATCTTGCAGCGGAGAAGACTGTCGAGTTTGCAAAGAAATGCAAGCGTCATGGCATCATGCCACAATTCTTTCTCATGGTAGGCCTGCCTTGGAAATCAGATTATCAAGAGACGAGAAGGCTGGTCGATGAGGAAATCAAAAGAAACATGGATCTCGCTGACGTGCTCATGTCTATAAACAGGTCAACCCAGTTTGGGTTCTACGTCTTCACTCCATATCCAGGAAGCCCCCTCTTCGACAGGAGCGTGCAAATCGGTTTCAAGCCACCAAACAAACTCGAAGAATGGAGCGACTGGGTCTACCTGCCTGAGCTTGTGCACAAGAAGACACCTTGGATGACAGACTCCCAGGTTAGGTCAGTCGCGATGATAAACTACATGCTTTTCTTCATGAATCCTGACAACTACGATTTCTTCGTCCAGAGGCTCCAAAGAGAAAAAAAGTCAAGGGCACGGAGGTTCTTTTTCAAGAACATCTTCAAGGCGTACAGAAAAATCGCAGAGTTTCGATGGAAGAGAAGGTTCTTTTCGCTGCCGATTGACTATTGGCTTTATTGCATTTATTCAGGCCAGCTGAACTAGAAAGTGCGGGCAGCCTTAGGCTCAATTTAAAAAAATGTGCGCCAGCTGGGATTTGAACCCAGGTATTCAGCTTGGAAGGCTGATGTCCTTTCCTGCCATTAATGAACCAGGCTAGACTACTGGCGCAACAGCACCATAGATAATCTTTTTGGTATTAGATTTAAAAGTATTGTTTATCAGATAAACTGAGAGCATTATGGAACCAAAAGAAATATTGAAGACATTGAGAAGAACCAAGGTAGCTCTAAATAAACTTCTTTATACCCATGGCGGATACGGAGTCTCGGGCTATTCAGAGAATAGGGAAAAGGGAACTCTAGACATTTCGAGAACGGGCGAAATAAGAATTTTTGGCGAAGAGGCAGCCGAGTACCAAGACCCCGTGGCACGCGTCACCTTGGAGCCAAGAAAAATTTTTGAGAAAAGGAGGCTGAGAGTGAACCTCCCGCGACTGTATGAGCCGCAGATACATCCAAGCAAACATATGTCGCCAGACCAAATCAGACTGAATCGGAGCGTGGAAACAACTCTATTTGCAATCGCACCCACACTTCCTAAACTAACGCTGCAGTTGGGCAAATCAGTCCTTCAATATTACCACGGAAACCTCACAGACGCTTATCAGGTTGCTGAAACGATTGTTGAAATTCTGGAAAATTCTCTGAATAAATGAATCTGTTTAAATTCTTCTTGCTCTCAAAAGCAGCAGCAAAAACAATTTCGGAATATTCCTGAAAATTCTCTAGCTTGGAGGAAGAGGAGGATTTTCGTTTCCGCTCGGCGTGCCCGGCAGCAGAGGAACCTCTGTTATGATTGTAGTCGTGGTTGTAGTTGTAGCCATTGTCGTCGTGGTGGTCTCGGCTTGCTGATTCTGCGGAACCAGATTCTGGAAGGCTCCCTGGCTGTAGAGGATCTCAAGGGCGCCTATCGCCACTCCTATCAGCACAAACAGGATGATTATAAAAGTGTAATTGATTTTCTCGCTCATTTATTCTCTCCTTTTTAACAAATATTTTCTCCTTTATGGCAAACTTTCACTGAGGAGGCGGAGGAGGAAGACCGGTGCCAAGCTTGCAGCTGTCGCTGACTTTGATGAAATAGCCCTTTCCAGGGTCAAGGGTGCTGGAGTAGATATAATTTCCAATTGTCTGGTCATAGTAGAGGGGCCCCTTGAGTACGGTGCAAGTGCCGAGAATGTCGGAGATGCTGACAGAGCTAGAAGGAGCGCCGATGAGATTCCATCCCTGAGTCAGATACGGAAGGTTGCCAGTCGTTACATTGGTTCCTGACACCACGACTTGGCAATCGGAATTCATCTTCACCCAGTATCCGTACCCACCGCTGGTGTAAGACGTCTCATAATAGCCTCCGTTGGACAGGCCAAATATCGGGCTCGCCGGAGAGCAGCTTGTCGTGGAGCTCTGCACGTACTGGACCGGGACTGAGAACAGGTTCCACCCCGCCTTGAAATTGATTGTGTATGTCGGATTCTGCGGCAGGCACTGGTGGTTCTGGCACACCGATGTCATGCAGGGTGGCGTCACGCACCCGCCTGTCCCGAAAGTAGAGGGTATGCATATCTGCGAGCACGCGGACAGGCAAGGCTTGTACGCATAAATGGGATCGTCCTGATTGCAACATTGGTACGGGCATGGCGGCTTCTGGCAGTTTATGGCGCCGATGGGAGTCGTTGCAGCAATCTGCACCCCGACGACAGTCCCGTTCTGGTAAGCGGCAACTTTGTCAACCCTAACCGTGATGTCCGATGTTGTGAAATCGCGCATATCCAATTGATTTATCACTGCAGTGTCGACTGTGCTGCCTGCGGAATTCTTTATCACGATTCTTGCCCAAGTGTTCGCGCTAGCAAGGTCGGAATAAATTGTATATGTCCCTACAGAAAGCCCTGCAGTTGCTGTCACAGTGCCACTCTGGCAGTTGGTGCCTCCAGTGCAATAAATTTGTGCGCGCAAAGTGTTCGAAGGACCGGCAATTAGAAGTGTGTTAAGCCCATAATATCCTGAAACTTTGCAAGTTGTCGTATCTTGAGGATATAATGTAAGCCGATCGCATGAGGTTGGCAAGACACAGCCCTGAGTCGGTATTGTCCCGTTATAGAAGCAGGGAGCAGTCGGCTTTGTAACCGTCGCCGTGGTTGTTTGGGTGCCAGATGGAGATAACGGGTATACATAAAATTTAATGTCGGTTGTCGACAAAGAGGCAGTTCCCACGTTTTTTACAATTGCGCTAATCACATTGTTTAGGTCGCAGGTGGTGTCAAGCAAAGAAATTACTTTATCTGTCGGAGGAGGGCTCGTCGTGGTCACGGAAGAAAGCTGATAGTTGGCCGCGAGATTCCCGACGCAAGTGCCGTCCCATCCAGACGAGTCGAAAGTGGCGATCGTGTTGGCGGCATAATAATTGGAGACACTCACACCTCTTGCGGCCGACCAATAAGAGAACACATAAGGAAGCAGGCTTGAATTCGTCAGGGAGGCAGCAGTGATTGTATACTGAATGTTAGGCTCGATGGGCGCGAGCTGTCCGTCCCTGTAAAGAATGTTGTTGAGGTAAAATCCTCCACCTATGTTGTTCGGATTCGCGTAGGTACAGAGGTAATAATTGGTCGTGTTAATCGGAAAGCATCCCCGAGGAGGGACGCACGTGCAGCTGCTCGTGTTGAGATAGTAACATCCTCCGCCCTGATATCCTGGCGGGCATGTTCCGCATAAGAGAGGGCAAGTGACTCCCGGACAGGCCGAAGTGGTGGAAGTCGAAGTCGAGATCGTGGAGGTTGAAGTGGTTGTAATACAATCTTTCGGACAATTTGAATAGTTCTCCCCGTATTCACAAAGACCATTTCCACAACATGTTGGAGGAAGTGGACATCCTCTTTGATCTACACCACCACTTTTAATGAGAGTTCCTTGAGGACAATATGGGGGCATTACTTGAGCGCAGATTATGGTTGAAATGGTTGTAGTTTTTGTCGGGCATGTCAGGCCGCATGAGATTTCTGTCCCGTCAGGGCATGTCTGCGTGCAGGGCTCGCGGTCACCGATTAGTCCCTGAGTCGATGCGGAAGGGTTCTGGCCTGTCAAAATCGATATTATCGAATTTATTATGTCTTGGAGCGACTGCGCATGCACGGCACCGGAAATTGCAGAAAATGAGAGTGCAAAGGCTAATGCAAAGACTGCAAAAGCGAGGAAAATCGAACCCCACTTCATAGACGAATCCATAGACGAATCAATTAATTATTTCGCTTTCGAATTATTTAAAAAGCAAATTTCAGGAGTCACGCCATCTCGACTTCCCTTCTTATCATGAAGGCTTCGTCCTTCTTCAGCCTCCTGCTCCTCGGCTTCTTCTCCTTGTCCTTGTCTTCGTCCGTTTTTTCTTTTTCTTTTTCGCTGCGTGCAGCTCTCTCACGAGTCTCTTTCGCCGCTTCCCTCACCGGTCTCACGTTCGACCTTATTCTCGCTGCGACCTCCTTCATCTCCTGGTCGTCCTTGTAGCTTCCCTGGCGTATGTTCCCGAGCTGCAGCCCGTCGTCCTTGAACCTCGGCACGACGTGGAAGTGCGCGTGCGGTATGAGCTGATAGCCTGCCTCCTTGTTATTCTGCAGGACGTTGAAGCCCTCTGCGCCCACGGCAGTGACAATGCTCTCCGCGACATGCTTCACTGCCTTTATCAGGTGCGCGGCCTCTTCTTCAGGAATGTCCAGAAGAGTCTCGTAGTGCTTTTTCGGCATTACCAGCGAATGACCCGGATTTGAAGGGCGTATGTCGAGAAAAGCGATCACACGATCGTCCTCGTACACCGCGTTCGTCGGCATCTTTTTTGACGCAATCTGGCAGAATATGCAATTGTCCTGTTCCATAAATAACAATCAGGGGAAATAGAATTTAAGCTTTAGTGATTTGGATTGATTTGGATTGATTCGGGTTTATTCGGATTAATGATTCTGATTTCGTAATTTTTTTACTGAGACCTTTCGTCTTCCCTGTACAGCAGCTGGTTCAATATGGCCAAGTTGCTTTTCTCTTCTGGCACGTTTGCATTTTCCTCCCTGGCGCGGTCTCTCAATTGCACGAAGTCCCTGTATCTCCCGACATTTTCATGCAGCACCAAGCCGGCGATTTCGCGTTCTGCCTGCTTCAATTCCAGGGCGTCTTTGTATCTCCCTTGCGCAAGGTCCTCGTATCTCCTCACTTTTTCATTCAGCACCAACTCACTGATTTCGAGCTCTGCCTGTCTCGCACCCTCAGCCCTCTTAATCCTTTCATCGATATATCTGCCCAGAAAATCTGCCAACTCAAGGAATCTGATTTCTGCATTTCTTGTCAGGACACACATCTTCTCGTAATTCTTGGCATCGTCCAAGCCATAGGCCAAATGTATTTCAAGCTGCGCTCCTCCTTTAGGATTGTTTTTGAGGGAAATTGCGTTCGAAAGATAGTGGGTGGAGTCTTGCTTGACTGAAGGCTGGAGTTTTTTCAGCAAAAATCTGTCATTTTCATCGGCTTTTGCCGGAGTGCCTATTATTCCAATCAGCGATGTTTTAGGAGATTTACCGTACGCGGCGACCATCTTATTTTGCTCGATCGCCGACTCAAGGATTTCCAAATTCGTATTTGGGAAAGACTTCCTCAGCTGGGTATCGAATTCCTTATTGACGTAAAGAAGCAAGGAAGTCGCACTTGGAAAAAAGTGCAAACGGTCTTTATCATAGGTAAAGGCTACTTCGGCCATGGAAAACAAGTAAAACTCAAGACATTTAAAGCTTTTTATTTATTTCGTGCTAATGAATTATAACTTGTATAGTCAGTATGGCTATCTAATAAGCAACTAATAGGTGCCGGTAGAGAAAGAGAGAAAAAAAATAGGTGTCGGTTGGTAGAAAGAAATGCCGCAGAAAGGTCGTCCAAAAAGAGGAAGCAGGGCATTTTGGCCTAGAAAAAGGGCCAAGAGGATTTATCCACGAGTTACTAGGTATCCGCAGGAAGAAAAGACAAAGGTGATGGGTTTTGCTGGCTACAAGGTAGGCATGACTCACGCAATGATTCTTGACAATCGCAAAGGTTCCCCTTCGTTCGGGCAAGAGATAATGACTCCTGTCACAATTTTAGAATGCCCACCTATTCGTGCCGTCGGGCTTCGCGCGTACGTCTCCACTGCGAAAGGTTTGCAGCCAGCTTCGGAGGCATGGACTGCAGACGTGCCTAAAGAGCTATCAAGAAAGATGAAAGTAGGAAAGGTAAAAACAGACGAAAGCATTGCCGCTATTGAAAAAATTATGGACAAAGTCACGAGCCTGCGATTGATACTCGCCACGCAGCCGAAATTGTCAGGAGTCGGAAAAAAGAAGCCTGAAGTCTTCGAAGTAGAAGTTTCCGGAAAAAGCATGAAGGATAAGTTCGATTTCGCAAAAAGTGTTCTGGGAAAGGACATTTCTGCAAAGGACGTGCTGCAGGAAGGAGAGATCGTCGACGCGATTGCAGTGACAAAAGGAAAGGGCTTCCAGGGAGTGGTGAAGAGATTCGGAGTCCGCATACAGGACAGGCACGCGAAGAAGAAGAAGCGTCACATCGGAACTCTCGGACCGCAGACTCCAAGGCGAGTGAGAACGACAGTTCCTCAGGCAGGACAGATGGGTTTCCAGACACGGACAGAGCTGAACAAACGCGTGCTTAAGATTGGAGAGGGCGCCGAAGACTCGCAGAAACTTATTCCGAATGGAGGTTTCATTCGATACGGGCTCATACGAAACGGTTTCATAATTGTGGAAGGATCCCTTCCAGGCCCGAAAAAGCGTTTGATTCGTCTCAGACCTGCGTTGCGTCCTGTGAGAGCAAGGGTTATACCGGTTGAGATAAGGGAAATTGTGAAAGGTTGATTGAGGGTTGATTGAAATGAAGGTAGATGTTTTTGATTTGAACGGAAAGGCAGTAGGAAAAATCGATCTGCCAGCAGTTTTTCACGAGAAAGTTCGCGAGGACTTGATTCGAAGAGCTGTTCTCGCAACACAAAGCAGGCACAGGCAGCCATACGGGACAGATCCGATGGCAGGTCTCCGCTCATCCGCTCATTATCACGGAATGAGGCACCACAGATATACGATGATGAACAAGGAGTTGGCGCGCATGCCGAGGATACACGGCAAGACTTCACCGATGCTGACGTACCGCGCGCGCCTAGTGCCGCAGTCGGTGAAGGGACGAGTCTCGCATCCGCCGCTTGTCGAGAAAGTCTGGGCGCAGAAGATAAACGACAAGGAGAGGAGGAAGGCGATACGCTCGGCGATCGCTGCGACCGCCATGAAGGAACTGGTCGCAAAGCGAGGCCACAAGTTCTCCCAGGAAGAATTGCCGATTGTCGTTGATGATGAGTTTCAGAATCTGAAAAAGGCCAAGGATGTCGTAGCATTTTTCAAGAAGATCGGACTCGAGAAAGAGCTCGAGAGGATTTCAGAGAAGAAGGTCCGTGTCGGAAAAGGTAAGAACAGAGGAAGGAAATACAAAAAGAAGATCGGTCCGCTCGTCGTCGTGGCAGAAGACAACGGGATTGTAAAGGCTGTGAAAAATCTCCAGGGAATTAATGTTTGCAGGGTTTCAAACCTCGGAGCAGAGTACCTCGCACCCGGAACGATGCCTGGCCGCTTGACAATTTTCACAAAGTCTGCGGTCGAGAGCCTGAAGAAGATGAGTGGTGAGTGAGATGGAACAATACAAAATTTTGAAATATCCTTACATGACAGAGAAGACGATAGGTCTGATAGAAAAAGAGAACAAAATCACCTTTGTTGTAGAAAGAAAGGCGACGAAGAATGAAATAAAGAAAGCGTTCGAGAAGATGTTCGAGGTGAAGGTCGCGAAGGTCAACACCGAGACGACCCTGAAGGGGGAGAAGAAGGCTTTTATAAAGCTCAAACCAGAATTTAAGGCAGTCGACATCGCGACTAAACTAGGATTGGTATAAGGATTGGTGTAAGCAAGCATGTCAATAGTCAACATCTTGGAAGACAGGGAATTGAATAAAACAATTATTTACAAATTCGGCAGGAACTCCACCGAGTATTTCGTCACGAATGTGGGCCAGCTGGATTTTCTTATGTCGAAAAAGATTGTCGACGAAAAATTGAAGGAACAGATAATGCAAGATTCCGCAATCGAAAAGATGCCATACAATTGGGGTATGATGCTGTTACGTCCTTTTATTTGGATTGTTGCATCCGGCGGAGTTGTCAGTTATAGGTCAGATGCATCGGAGGGGAGTTGAATGGGAAAGAGAATTATTCCAAGGGCGAGAGGAAAAGGGAGCCAGAGATACCGCTCGCCGTCGCATCGCTTCTTGGGAAGAATTGATTATTTTCCGTTCGCAGGAGCAACAGGACGAATAGTTGACATTGTTCATGACCCTGGCCACAACGCGCCTGTCGCAATCGTGAAGTTCGAGAATGGAAAGGAAGTATTGCACATCGCGGCGGAGGGACTGCATACCGGGGATGCTGTCAATTATAATGGGGATCCGGTTGTCGGAAACGTGCTCCCTCTGGAGAAAATCCCGGACGGCACGAAGATATTCGCGGTCGAGACCTATCCTGGCAGCGGGCCGAAGCTGTGCAGGAGCAGCGGGACATTTGCGATTGTCGTAGGCAAATTCGGCGAGCGCGTAAAGATTCAGTTTCCTTCAGGAAAGCAGGTCGAGATTTCCGCAATGTGCAGGGCGACGGTCGGCGTGCCTGCGGGAGGGGGACGGACAGACAAGCCATGGGTCAAGGGTGGGAAGCATGCGTTTGCGATGCTGGCAAGAGGAAAGATTTTCCCTCGCAGCAAGGGAGTTGCGATGACTCCGGCTGACCATCCTTACGGTGGACGCTCGAAGAGGCCGAGACCGAGCAGGAGCATCAGCAGGAACGCGCCTCCGGGACAGAAGGTCGGTTCGATCAGTCCGAGAAGAATGGGAAAGAGGAAGGGTACGTAAGGAAAAATAAAAGAAAAAAATGGAAGAGGATAACAATGCAAGCGGATATAAAATTAGGATTGAGGAAAACTATTGACGAAAACAATTGTGTGAAATATGAAATGTGGGGAATGGGAACTGCCAGAAAAATATACACGCCACTGAAAGTTATGCTGGTTTTTCCTCCGTACGCCGACGTGGGCAAAGGAAAGAGAGTACTGAAAATCGACGATGACGCCAGTCCGGTTTTCATAGAGACAAACATAGTGAAAAACATCGCGTCCAAGTCAAGAGGGCGAATTTTGGGAATAGTTGGCGAAAGCCCGACCAATCACACTTATCTGATGACATTAGCGAGGGTTGATGACGATGCCTAAAGTATTTTCCTTCAAGGGACATTCGCTCGAGGAGCTAAAGAAGATGACGATGGAGGAGTTCGCCCGCGTCCTGACGTCCAGGGAGAGAAGGAACTTCAAGAGGGGCATGACCGACGAGGAGAGGAAGCTCCTGGAAAACATAAGGAAAAATCCGGAAAAGTTCCACAAGACGCACGTGCGCGACATGATAATTTTGCCTGAGATGATCGGGCTGAAGTTCGGGGTCTACAACGGCAAGGAGTGGATCAACGTCTACACGACTCCAGAGATGATCGGGAAGAGGCTCGGGGACTTCGCGATAACGATAAAGAGGGTCAAGCACAGCATGCCGGGAGTGGGCGCTACAAGGGGAAGCAAGCACATACCGTTGAAGTAAATTTTTATATGGACTTTGATGTGAGATTGACGAGAGTTGAAATTGATGGCCGAGAAAAAAACTGAGAAAAAAATCGCGTCGACGAAACTGAACCAGGCGAGAATATCGACGAAGCAGAGCATGGTGCTTGTGAGCCGAATAAAGGGAAAGCCTCTCGGCAAGGCGAAGAAATGGCTGCAGGACCTTTCGAAAGGAAGGACGACGATAGAGGGAAGGAAGACAGGAAAGACTTTCCCGACCACGGCGAAGAAATTCATCGAGGCGATCGAGACCCTTGAGGCGAACGCTAAAGTCAAGCAGATGAACGTCGACAAGCTGTTCCTCATGAAGGTCCATGCGAACGCAGGAGAGAGCTTCTACCTGCCGAAGACCCGCTTCCACCGCAGGGGAACTAAGGCAAAATCGACAAACCTCACGTTGGTCGCAGCAGAACGATAGGTCAAGAGTGAGTTGAAAAATAGCGAGTTGAAAAAATGGCAATAGAAAAAGTGTTCGTCAAGGAAGGAATAAAGGAAGCAGAGATTGAGGCATATCTGGCAAAGCGCTTCAACAAGGCGGGCTACAGCCACACGGAGATTCAGCGAACTCCGCTCGGAACTAGGATTGTCGTTTATGTCTACAGGCCTGGATTCGTGGTCGGGCGCAGCGGAAGGCGCATACAGGAGATCACCGACGACATAAGATTAAAGTTCGGTTTTGAGAACCCCCTCATCGACGTTAAGGAGGTCGACAACCCGTTCCTAGATGCGAACATCGTCGCTAGCCGCATCGCAGGCGCTCTCGAGAGAGGGATAAACTTCAAGAAGGTCGCCAATTATTACCTCGACAAGGTCATCGAGGCCGGCGCCATCGGAATCAGCATCCACGTCGGGGGAAAGCTGATGGGAGCCGAACGCAGCCGATTCCAGAAGTTCAAGAGGGGCTTCGTGGCCTACAGCGGGGACTACGCCGAGACTCTTGTCGACAAGGGCTACGCGCAGGGGTCGATCAAGCCGGGAATAGTCGGCATCCAGGTCCGCATAATGAAGGAAGCGCCGAAAGAATTCGAGTACAAGAAAATCGAGGAAAAGGAAGCCCACAAGAAGGATGCCAAAGAGATGGTCGAAGATATGAGGAAGGCTTCCGAGAAAATTTAATTCCGATTCAAATCCCCTTGGGAACTCCGGAAGAAAACAGGAAAGTCTTGCCTGTTCTTAAGAAGTCGATTTGGAGATAACAGATAACTTTCCTTTGTGCTCAGCTTCCAGGCAGTGGAAAGTGAAATTTTTAATAGATTAACAAAACGAAATAAAGCATATGAAGGAATTACCAGACAGCTATCGCTGGCATATACAAATGCGGAAAGAGACTAGCGAGCAGGAAGCCCTTTACATAGCTAGAATGATAAAATTTTTCGAAAGGAAATTGAAGAGGAAATATTCATCGGTTTTGGATGTACCATGCGGCAATGGAAGACTTCATACATTTCTACGAGATTCTGGTTTCGAGATATTTGGGATAGACAATTCGCGCGAATTAATAGGTCAGGCTCGAATGGGCTTTCCAAGCTATGAAAACTCATATAAGAAAGCAAATATGAGAAATTTTGATTTGAAAAGAAAGTTCGACATGGCGCTTTCATGGTTCGCCAGCTTTGGATATTTTGATGACAAAGGGAATCTGCAGACCTTGAAAGCAATAAACAAACATCTCAAAAGTAGTGGACTGTTTTTTCTGGACATACCGAACGCCGCTCACAAAATCAAATCATACTCTCCAATTTATGTTATTGAGGACCGGAAAATAACTGAGATCACAGAATGCAATATTGAGAAAATTAAAAATCAAACTTATTGGTCAATCAATCAAAGATTTTACGGCAGAAAGAACAACAATCTGAAGTTCATAAAGAAGATTGGAAAAAGGGTCAGAATCTATACGAGGAAAGAAATTACCTACCTTCTAAAAAAGGCAGGTTTCAAAGTCATCAAGATTTTCTCCTCAATGTCTTTTGATGAAATGACTTCGAATTCCAAGCAAATGTTCATTGTAAGCAAAAAAATCCCCTAGAAGTTTAATACTGCTACATTTTCTTGGGTGAGCACTTTGCTCAAAACTCAATAGAAAGGTTTTTATATCTTAAATGTTTATTGAAAACAAGGATAAAACTAATGGCAATTCTCAAAGTAAGGCAAATAAGGGAAATGAAGCCAGAGGAACTGGGCAAGAAGCTTTCTGAACTGAGACTGGAGCTCTTGAAAGAACACGGAAACGTTAAGATGGGAAGGCCGATAAAGAATCCTGGCAAAATTGGTGAGTTGAGAAGAACAATCGCCCGCCTCGAGACAATAAAACATGAAAAGAGGATGAAAAAGTAGTGCGAAAAAATAATAGGCAAAAGAAAAATAATGGAATGAAAGGTTTTCACGCAAAACCTGAACTTATATTCTTTATTCTAATTCTCGTCGTTGTCATGCTTCTCATTTTAGGAAGCGGCTTGTTAAATGGCTGGATAAAAGGAGTTGTTGGATAATGGCTGCCAACGCAGTGTGCAAGAAGTGCGGGAACCCTCTTACTATGGGGAACTGCTCGACATGCGGGCTACCTGAGGACCTATGCGCGTGCGCCGTGCTCGGACGCGAAGGGCAGAAGATACGCATCTGGATCGAGACCCGCAAGTTCAACAAGCCGATAACGATCGTGGAAGGCATAACCGAGAACGCAAAGGAAGTGTCCAGCCAGCTCAAGTCGAAGCTCGCGACGGGCGGCACGTACAAGCACGGGCACATAGAGCTTCTCGGCGACCACAGAAACAGAATCGTACAAATTCTCGTAAAGCTGGGATATAACGAAAACCAGATAGAGATGAGCTGAAACAGCAAATAACTCGCTTAAACAAATAAAGCAAACAAAGTCCTATTTCTCTATATGCCGATAACGCCGCACAACATCGTAAGGCACGAGCTGATAGGGCTGGCAGTGAAAGTGGCCGAAAGCACTGACAAGACACTGAAAGGCCTGCGCGGAAGGGTCGTGGACGAGACATACGGCACGCTGAAAATCGAGACTGCGCGCGGGAAAGAAGCGAAAGAGAAGATAGTTGCCAAGCAAAACAACGTTTTTATATTTACTCTTCCTAACAAAATTAAAGTCGAGGTCGATGGCAGGCTCCTGGTGAGCAGGCCGGAGGACAGGATAAAGAAGAAGATTCCCAAATGGTGAATTCGGGTGAGTTCGACCTGATTTAATAGCAAGGATTGTCAATTATAAAACTGAAAACGGTGTCGGTAAAATGCCTAGAAAGAAAGTCGAGAAAGGAAAGACAAGAAACATCGGCATAGACGTAAGTCCGCCGAAAAACGAGTGCAGCGACGATTTCTGCCCTTTTCACGGCACGCTGCCTGTCCGGGGCAAGGTCATCGAGGGGAAGATAGTCTCGGCCAAGGCGCAGAAGACTGCCATAATAGAGAAGCAGTACTTCCATTTCATCCGAAAGTTCGAGCGTTACGAGCGAAGGCACAGCCGAATCGCAGCTTACAATCCGGAGTGCATCTCGGCGAAGGAAGGGGACGTGGTGAAGATAGCGGAATGCCGTCCGCTGAGCAAGACGAAGCATTTCGTAGTTGTTGAAGTCACGCTGAAGGCAGGAGAGAAATAAAAAATTATTGGGAAAATTATTGGGAAAACAATGGTGAAAAAAATGAAAGCAGTGAAAGCTAGCATATCAAGGGCGATACCGACAGGGACGTACATGACGTGCGCGGACAACACGGGGGCGAAGATCGTCCAGGTCATCGCTATTTTCGGATATCACGGAGTCAGAAGGCGCATGCCGGCCGGGGGAGTCGGAAGCAAGATAAAGGTCGCGATTAAGGAAGGGGACGTGAAGCTTAGGAAGACGTTGAGCAACGCGGTCATAATCAGGCAGAAGGCGGAATACGGGCGCAGGGACGGAATCCATATCTCTTTCGAGGACAACGCGTGCGTGCTCGTCGACGACCGAAACGAGCCGAAGGGGACAGACATAAAGGGTCCTGTCGCCAAGGAAGCCGTGGAGAGGTTCAGCACTCTGGGGAAGATTTCAAGCATTGTAGTTTAGTTGTGTAATCGTATGATTGTTGCGTAATTGTATGAAAAATCTGGGAGAGGAAAAAAAAATGCCGATAGCTTCATCGAAGCCGAGAAAGCAGAGGAAGTTCATGTTCACTGCGCCGTTCCACATGCGCAGGAAGATGGTGGCCGCGCACCTGTCGAAGGACCTCAGGAAGAGGTTCAAGATAAGGAGCTTCCCGATACGAAAAGGCGACGAGGTTATGATAATGAGGGGCGAGCAGAAGAAGCAGAAGGGAAAAGTCTCCAGAGTGGACGTGAAGAATTACCAGGTGTACATCGAGGGCATAAAGAGGAAGAGGACTGCCGGGACAGAGGTGCAGATACCTTTCCACGCGTCGAATCTTTTGATTTTGAACCTCGACCTCAGCGACAAGATGCGCGTGAAGGCGCTGGAAAGGAAGACGAAGACGCAGATAAAGGTCGAGCCGAAGAAGCCCGAAGTAAAGAAGGAAGAGGTCAAGAAGGAAGAAGCAAAGAAAGAAGAGGCGAAGAAAATCGAGGCGAAGAAGGAAGAGAAGGAAGAAGAGAAGAAGGAAGCGAAACCATCGGCGCCGGGACCGGAGGAAGACATGAAGTCGAGAGAGAAATGGAGAGGAAAGTAAAAGCAAAGAGGAAAATTAAAAGATAAAAATAAAGAAATGAAAAGCGATGGTTGACAATTATGGCTAGAATGAAAAGACTGACTACACCGAAATTCTGGAGGATAGCTAAGAAGGCGTCGAAGTGGGCGGTCTCTCCGAGGCCTGGACCGCACAGGAAGATGGACAGCATACCGATGCAGGTCGTGCTCAGGGACGTTCTCCATCTCGTCGAGACAGGGAAGGAGGCGCAGACGATATTGAAGCACAGGCAGGTCCTCGTCGACGGCCGCGTGGTGAAGGACCACGCTTTCCCGCTTGGACTCATGGACGTCGTGGCGATCCCTAAGATCGGGAAGTTCTACAGGATGACCACGTCTAAGGACGGTCTGAGGCTGATAGAGATCGACGGAAAGGAGGCGAACAAAAAGCTGTGCAAGATAAACGGCAAGAGGATGCTGAGGGGAGGGAAGGTGCAGCTGAGTCTGCACGACGGAAGGAACCTGCTCGCCGGAAAATCGGAAGCGGCGTACAACACAGGCGACTCGCTGCTTTTGGAGATGCCTGGCCAGAAAATCGTCGAGCACATCGCGCTGGAGAAGGGGACGATGATACTTGTTTTCGAGGGAAAGGACACCGGCCACGTCGGAAAGGTGAAGGATATAGTCGTGACTAAGAGCAAGGAGCCGAACAAGGTAATTTTCGAGTGGGGCGGAGTCGAGGACGAGACGATCATAGACCACGTCTTCGTTGTCGGAAAGACGAAGCCTGTGGTGAAAATCGGCGAAGAGAGCGAGTGAAAGCAAAAAAGAAAAAAGAAAGCGGTGAGCGGCGGCGAACGGCGGTGAAAGAAATGAAAGAAATGAAAGAAATGAAAGAAATGGACGAAAAGAACGAAAAAGAGAACCCTATGAAAAAAATACGCATAGAGAAAGTCACCCTGAACATCGGATGCGGGGACGACGCCCAGAAAATCGAGAAAGCGAAGAAGCTCTTGCAGATGCTGACGGACAGGACGCCCGTAGTCACGAAGTCGAAGCGGAGGAGCACGTTCAAAATCCCGAAAGGAAAGCCGCTCGGGGTAATGGTGACGCTGAGAGGCCAGGAGGCTGCAGAGTTCCTGAAGCGCGCGCTCGAGTCGGTGGAGAGCAGGTTGCCGAAAGAGCACATCGACAGCAGCGGCAATTTCAGTTTTGGCATAAAGGAGTACATCGACATATCGGGCGTCAAGTATTCGCACGACATAGGCATGATGGGGCTCGATGTCGCCGTGACTCTCGAACGACCTGGCTTCCACGTGAAGAAGAGGAGAGCGAGGAAAGCTAAAATAGGTGCGAAGCACAAATTAAATAAGGAAGAGACGATAAACTGGGTTAAGGAAACTTTTAAGGTCGATGTCATTGAGTGAAAAAAACCAGATAGACAAGGAAGAGAGCGGGAACTTCGAGCAGAATTACGCTTTTGACCCCAGAATTTCCTCTCATGTCTTTCATCAGCACGAGCACGAGGACATGGAGGTCATGGACGCGACCGCCAAGCTTGGAGGAGTGATACTGAGGAAGGCGGAGCTGCACGACTTCGAGGACGTCTACATAGAGGTCTTCAAAAAAATCGCAGAGATACAGGTCGTCGGCACTGAGGACATACTCGAGATTCTCGGCGAGATTGGCGGATGAGCCGCAAGAAAAAAGCTTTTTAAATGTCTCATTCTAATGTAATTTGTCGGTGTGCAAATGGCGACAGGCAAAAAATTCGGCAAAGGCCATACAAGGTGCAGGAAGTGTGGAAGGCACGACGGAGTCATACGCAAGTACGGGCTCTTTTACTGCAGGCAGTGCTTCCGCGAAGAGGCCAAGAACGTGGGCTTCAAGAAATACCACTGAAATTTTTCTTCAAAACTTTTTCAAAGCTTCGTCAAGAGAAATTAATAAAAACTAAAGACGAATTAATAGTATGTCGTTGCCTTTCCCGATTGAATGGATTCCCCTACTCGCCGCGTTCGGAGGGTCGATAGTCGCGGCAGGGTGGGACCTGAAGACGACGGAAGTCCCGGACGAGGTCTTCTATGCCATGTTCGGAATAGGCATCGTCTACTACATTTATCAGTCGTTCCTCGCCGCAAGCCTCATGCCCTTTTTAATGCCGGTCATTTTCGGAGGGGTGATGTTCGCAATCGGCTACACTATGTACAAGCTGGGCCAGTGGGGAGGCGCTGACGCGTTTCTGCTCACGGCCGTCGCATTCCTCCTTCCGGCAGTCCCTGCCTCTCTCGGCTTCTCCGGCCAGACATTCTTCCCTTTCCCGATCAGCTTCTTCATAAACGTCTTCCTCATAGGCACGCCTTACATGCTTGCCTACGCAGCGATAATCGCAATCCGCAGCCGCAAAGTGCAACAATCGTTCAGCAGGGACATGAAGGCTTCTGCCAAGACGTATACGATGTTCTCTGCAGTCCTCTTCGCCTTCCTTTCCGCAGTCAGCTATTACCTGGGGCAGGCCTTCTCCCTCCAGCTCAGCCCGTTTGAAATTATCCGCAACTCATTGATTCCGGTCATCGCCGCGCTCGGCCTCTTCGTGATCTACAGGTTCGGGAAGAGCGTCGAGGACTTCGCCTTCAAGAAGAAAATCCCGGTCGGCAGGCTGAGGGTCGGAGACGTGCTCTTGGACAGCAAGGAGTTCATAGGCATGTCTGCAAGGCAGGTCGCGGCCATGAAGCGCAGCGGAAAGAAGTACGTCATCATCAAGGAAGGCATCCGTTTCGCGCCCGCGTTCCCTCTTGCTCTTCTGTTCACTCTGCTGTACGGAGACGCGATATTCCTTCTCTTCAAATATTTCCTGGGTTTCTAGGATTTCAGTCTCGCTTTTTCTTTTCAGCCTTTTCAATTTTCGTCATGCCGTTCATGAAAGGCTGCAGGACTTTTGGAATCAGCACGCTGCCGTCCTTCTGCTGGAACTGCTCGAGGATGGCCAGCATCGTCCTGCTTGTGGCGAGGGCGGTATTGTTGAGAGTGTGGACGAACGCGACAGGAGGCTTGCCCGGGCCTTCCCTGAATTTCACGTTGAGCCTTCGTGCCTGGTAATCGGTGCAGTTCGTTGCCGATCCGATCTCGCGGAAGTTGCCGTCAGCCATCCATATTTCCGTGTCGTACGACTTGTTCTTCAGTATGCTCATGTCTCCGCTGCAGAGCTCGACGACGCGATAGTGTAAGCCGAGCTGCTGATAAAGCTCCTCGGCGTTCTTCTGGATCTCTTCAAGCATCTTCGGAGACTGCTCTGGCAAACAAAAGACAAACTGCTCGACCTTGTTGAACTGGTGCATCCTGAAAAGGCCTTTGGTGTACTTCCCGTGCGTGCCGACCTCCTTCCTGAAGCACGGCGAAACGCCTGCGAATTTCATCGGAAGGTCTTTTTTATCCAGCACCTCGTCCATCATCATTGCCCCGATGGCATGCTCTGACGTGGCGATGAGATAAAGGTCCTCGCCCTCCACCTTGTACATCACGCTCTCGAAGTCTGCGAGGTCGACGACTCCCTCGTAAGCCTTCCTCTTTATCATGAACGGCGGCTCGACGACTACGAAGTCCTTCTTCTTCAAAAAGTGCAGCGCGAACTGTTGGATTGCCAAATCGAGCAGAACCAAATCTTTCTTAAAATAAAAGAATCCATGTCCAGCAGCTTTTGCAGCTCTCTCCTCATCGACCATGCCGTGTTCCTGCAAAATTTCCAGATGGTTTTTCGGCGGAAAATTGAACTTCGGCTCCTTTCCCCATTTGCGTATCTCGACGTTCTCGCTCTCATCCTTCCCCAGCGGCACGGAGTCGTCGATGATGTTCGGTATCTTCAAAAGCAGCAGCCTGTTCTTTTCCTCGAGGGACTTGGTCTCCTCTTCGATTTCCTTTATCTTCTGCGGGATTTTCTCGGCTTCCTTCATCAGCTTGCTGGCGTCCTTCTTTTCTTTTTTCAGCTTGGCTATGTCGAGGCTGATCTTGTTCCTCTCAGCCCGCAGCTCATTGAGCTTTGTCAGAAGTTCTCTCCATTTCTTGTCCGACTTCAGCAGCTCTTCAAAGTAATCGAGATATTCCGGATGCTGCCTCTTCCTTATGTTCTCCCTGACGAAGTCCGGCTGCTCTCGTATGAGCCTTATGTCTATCATTGCATTACCTCTTTACCTCATTTCCCCTCTTCCTGCTCTTTGTAGAAATTGAAATTTTTATATATTAAAGTGCTGAGCGGAGTAAAAGCAAGGCGGTTCAGTTCAAGAATTTAAATATTTAAGTTTTCTTAGAGAAAATAGGTAACGTTGACTCTATGATAAAGAGCGAATACAAAAGGACGAATTCTCTAAATTCTCTAAATCGTTCTCAGGAAGATGCGGGAAATATTGCCGAACCTGGGAAGCCAGCGGCACCCAAGTACTGCGAATGGTGCAAAGACCCTCTTCCTGGTGGGAGATATGACCTGAGAATATGCAAGCCTTGCAGAAGTGAATCAGTTGCGATGTTTTTGAAAAAATATGGCAACAATGATGAAATAACAGGCCGGACATCGGCCGTTAGCCCTATCCTAACCCGGCCTCAATCGTCAATTCCTGAGTCGTATTGGCCTGAGACTCCGCAAACGGCGGACCTTGTGAAAATGATTGCTAAGAAGGCGAACAGGCGGAGCGATAGAGATGCTGGCAAGAAAATTTCTGACTATTTTGCTTGGACTGTCAGAATTGTCTGAATTGTCTGAAATATCTGAAATGTTTAGAATAAAAGTCATCAAACTCAAATATATTTTATGGCTTTGAAGCTGAGGCGGTCGCTTAGCCTTTTCGAGGCAACCATCTACGGCATTGGCATCATTTTGGGAGCAGGGATCTACGCGCTCATCGGAGAGGCTGCCGGGAATGCCGGGAACGCGCTGTGGCTGTCCTTTGTCATCGGCGCCGCAGTTTCCGCACTGACCGGCCTGTCGTACGCCGAACTCTCTGCGATGTATCCGAAAGCCGCTGCAGAGTACATCTACGTGAAAAAGGCTTATGCGAGCAAGTTCCTCGCCTTCCTCATTGGTTGGTTGCTGATTTTCACCGGAGTTCTGTCTGTAGCGACCGTAGCGCTCGGATTTTCCGGATACTTCAACCAAATAATAGGAATAGGGAGGAGCCCCGGACAAAACCAAATTCCTTTCGCCGTGCTAATCGGAGTGGCGGCTGTGCTGATTGCAGCCCTTTCGTGCGTGAATTTCTGGGGCATAAAGGAGTCCTCGAACATGAATGTGGTCTCGACGATAGCCGAAGTCGGCGGACTGATTCTGATAATTTTCCTCGCCCTGGCAAGCGGGAGCTTTGGGAGCGTGAATTATCTTGAGATGCCGAAGGGTTTTGGGGGAGTGATAGCTGCTTCCATCCTTGTGTTCTTCGCTTACCTCGGGTTTGAAGAAATTGTAAACGTGGCGGAAGAGACGAAGAAGCCGAAGAAATTTATACCGAAGGCGATCGTTACAGCCATCATCGTCACCACAATCCTTTACATCCTTGTCTCTCTCGCCACTGTCAGCTTGGCTAAATGGGACAGCCTGGGCGACGCTGCCAACCCACTTGCCCTCGCGGCGAGCAAGAGCTTCCTCGGCGAAAACGCAGGCCTCGTGATGTCTTTCATCGCGCTTTTCGCTACAGGCAACACGGTCCTGATAATCCTCGTCGTTACATCGAGAATGATTTACGGCATCGCGCGCGACAGGGCCCTGCCGCAATTCCTTTCCAAACTCCATCCGAAAAGAAAAACACCCCTTTACGCGATCATCGCGATTATGTTCCTCTCAATCGCCTTCCTTTTCCTTGGCAGAATAGAGACAATCGCGAGCCTGACGAGCCTCGGCGCATTCATCACGTTTGCTGTGATAAACCTCTCGCTGATTTGGCTGCGCTACACAAAACCGGACCTGAACCGCCCGTTTCGCGTGCCGTTGAACATTGGCAAATTTCCGGTGCTTCCGTTCATCGGGGCGATATTCTGCGTTTTCATGGTCTACCAATTCAAGCTGATTGAGATGGGCATAGGTTTTGCAATAATCCTCATAGGCGCGCTCATTTACCATTTGAGAAAGAACAAAATAGTTCCTTGATAAAATAGTTCCTTGGCAAGATAGCTCCTTGGACCTTGAATTAAAAAACAATTAGAAAAATATATTTCCATACGAGGCTATGAGGAAAATTCCTATGAAATTGAACAGAAAAGAATAAAGAAGGAATTTTTTCGGATGGATATGAGAGGCACCGAATATTGCAGCACCCAGCTCGTCCGGCAGAGGTGACGCGATTATGAATCCTGCGATTATAGGGATGAATCTGGAGATGAAGCTGCTCTTCCTTATCCTCAGCCTGATTTTTTTCCCGAAAATCTCCTTGCCTGTCAGCTCGAGCTCATCCATCAGGCGGTCCTTGATGAAACTGAATATCAGGTAGTCGCTCAGCATTGCGCCTGGCGCAGCTATGATTGACAGGAGCAGAGGATTTTTCAGGCTGTCGCCCAGCACGAGCAGCGCTGCTGTTGCAGGGGCGGTTGTGAGACCGTACGTGAAAAATAAGCCTGCGATGAACGCTCCGAGATATCCAAGATTTCCTAGGCTGTCGATTGCCATCGTGAAGGTCGGTGACTTGACAAAATAGTAGGCGATGACAATGCTGAGTAAAAGGAGAATTATGTTGTGATGCTTCCATTCGAACTGCTGCAAATTTTCGACGGATTCCTCTATCCGGCCCAGATAGCTATTTTTTTCTTCCATCGAATGCTTCTTTCTTTTGCGAGTTGTTTTATCCATTTCTTTCCAATTGACTATTGGCCTTTTGAGCATCTATATTTATTTGTTATTTTTACTGAAAATCGTTATTTTTAACTGGAAAAAAATTGTTCAGCTGTTTGAAAGAGGATATGCTTCCCTTGCCATTTTCTTCAATTCATCCCTACGCTTCTGGAACGGCGCTAACAGCAAATTAATTTCCTTTGCAACGGCCTTTTTAAGGTCCAACGGGTGCAGTTTCTTTTCCACAAAGGCCTTCTCCAGCTCCTCGTATCTTGCGAATTCTAGATTGCCTCCGAACTCCTGCGGCCTCCCTATCACAAACTTTTTTCTCTCATCGCTTTTCAAAACCATTATCACATACTTTGTAAACACCAGCAGCCCGTTGTCTTCGACGACTCCCTCAGGGCAGAATGCCGCACCGATTTTCTCTTCCACCGTCTTCGGATCGTCGAGCAGGTCAATCTTCGACTTAGGATCCGAGGCGCTCATCTTCTTTCCGACAAGTCCCGGAATCAGCGGAGTCATGACCTCGACCCTCGGCCGGTATCCCAGCTTTGGGAGACTCTCCCTTGCGAAAACGAAAATCTTTCTCTGGTCGACGCCTCCGTACTGCACGTCGACGTCCAGGTATTCCTCGTCAAGAGTCTGGACAAGGGGATAAATTATCCCACTCAATCTCGGATTGTCGCCAAGCTTTACGACTTCAGATGCTGCCTTCGTAGCGTCATGCACAGAGACAAAAGTGCTGAGCTTCAGCAGGTCGATGTAAAATTCCTTCTTGAGGTTTATCTCGCTGCTCTTTATGAACTGAAGGTCTTTAGTGTCGACACCTATCGACTTGAACATGAGAGGGATGACTTTTGCGTAATACTCATATCTCTTCTCCAGGACGTCCCAAGGCGTGTTGTCGAGCGCCCCGGTGATGTCGGAAAGCAGGACCGTCGCTTTGAACTCGGCCTTCAGGAAGTCGGCCATCTTAAGGACCCAGGCGAAATATCCGATGTGCGGGGCGCCTGTTATCGCCGTGCCGAGGTACATCGCGGGCTTCTTCTTCTCCTTCAACAGCTTCATCAGTTCGCCATCAGTCAGGATCTCCGCCGTGTTTCTCTTTATCAGCTGAAACCTTTTCTCCAAGTCCATTGCTTCTCTGCCTCTCAATTATTATTAATTATTATTTTAACTTCGCATGTTTATTTAATATAAAAAGAGCTGATAGGTGTTGGTAGAATGATACAATTGAGCTTCCATGGCGCAATGATGTCAGTGGGCTCGAGCGCCGTCATGATAGACTCGGGCGTCGAGAAGATAATGATGGACTATGGAACGAAAATCAGGATAGAGCCCGCGCAGTTCCCAATACCGATAAAGAACAACGGAAAGCCAGACGTCGTCCTTCTCACGCACGCGCACCTCGACCATTCGGGCGGGCTTCCGATATTCGAGGCGAACGGCAACAGAATCCCTATTTTCTCCCTCAACGTCACGAAACCGCTCGTCGAGATGCTGCTGTACGACTCGGTGAAGATATCGACAGAGGAGGGCAACAAGCTCCCTTTCAACGACGGCAACGTCGACGACACGATAAAGAATTTCGTCCCGATCGAATACAGGGAGCCGCACAAGCTGAAGAAGACGACGTTCACCTATTTCGACGCAGGCCACATACCGGGCAGCGGCATGATCTTTGTCGAGACGATGGGAAAGAAAATTTTGTACACCGGAGACTTCCATTCCGTAGACTCGCGCCTCGTAAAAAAGTACGACGACAAGATTCCGGAAGCGGACGTCCTCATAACCGAGAGCACGTACGCGCAGCGGGACCATCCAGGCAGGGAAGAGCAGGAGAAGCAAATCGTGAAAATCGTTAGGGAGACGATCGCCAATGGCGGAGTCGTACTCATCTCGGGCTTCGCGATCGGGCGACTGCAGGAACTCCTTTTGGTTTTAGAGAAATACGGCATAGACTACCCACTGTACATGGACGGCATGGCGAAGAAGGCAACGACAATCATCAACCAGAACAAAAACCTCCTGAGGGATCCTGAAAAGCTGGACAAGGCCCTCGAAAAAGTCAAATACGTGCAGAACGACAAGATGAGGAAGAAAATCATCAAGTCGCCGTGCGCCGTACTGACAACAAGCGGAATGCTGACAGGAGGCGCGGTGGCTTTCTACCTCAAGCGGCTTTTCAACGACAAAAAGGCTTCTCTCCTTATGACAGGATACCAGTTGCCGGACACTCCCGGGCACAACCTGCTCGAGACGGGGCGCTATGTGGCGAAGGACATCAATCTCGAGTTGAAGATGTTTGTCAAGCGTCTGGACTTCAGCGCGCATGTCGGCCGCGAAGGTCTTTTCAAATTTATCAAAGAGCAGAACCCGCAAAAAATATTCTGCATTCACGGCGACAACACCGAGGAATTCGCAAACGAACTCAAGACAGAGCACGGATACGACGCGGTGGCTCCAGTCGCGAACAACAGGTTCTTCGACATCTGACTGTTTTTATTTCTTGCTGATTTTTAACGAATGCCAGCGCCGAGGTTTAGTGTTTTGATAGCATTTTTTTTGTTTGTTAGACGTCTAACATTTTCGCACTTCTCACAACAAACGTCAACGCCCCTGCCTTCGTGAAAAAATTTACAAATTATTTTTTCCTTTCCATGTGCTTCTTCTCCCACTCGCGGAAATAGTCCTCGTCGAACTTCATCTCGTCCTTCTTTTTCGTTTCAGGAAGCTTGTACTTCGGCCTCAGGACAAATCCGCAAATTATTCCTGCAGCAAGTCCGGCGAGATGCCCGATGTTCGCAGTCGAGCTGGGATAGAAAACCCCTCCCAAGTCCAGAGCCGCATAGAGGATTATAGCCGCCATCATCGGGAGCGGAATTCCGAGCGCGAGGACGACCATCTTCGGACGTATGACCGCAAGAACGCCCATCACTCCGAAGATTGCCCCGGAAGCGCCTATGACAGAAGGATAGAAAAAGAGGCTCGCGATTCCGGAAAAAATTCCCGTTGCGAAAAAAATCAGCAGGAAATTTCTGGACCCGGCAATTTTCTCGAGGATGAAGCCGAAGATGACGAGTGCGAATAGGTTGGATAGAACGTGATTGAGGTTTGCGTGAAGGAAGATGTAAGTTACGAGGGTGATTAGAGACAAAGGCTGCTGTAAGAATGCCGATGAATCGAGGGCAAGGGCGTCGGTGATATTTGGAAAGATGTTTTGCAGTATGAAAACGAGAAAAATAATTGCTGAATTCCATGCAAAGTACCAGGAGAAAGTTTCTTTCTCTTCCATACTTTCTATTCTAAGTCAAGCTAGGATAAAAAGGGAAAACAAAAAATTTATCCGAAGAGTCTCTTGTCAAGCCTCTCGTTGTAGGTCACTCCAGTCGCCCTTCTGAGAATCTCAAGCTGCTCTTGGCTTGCGACGCTGACCGCAGGAATATAGTCATTCTGCGGCAGCAAAGTCGTGATGACTTTTCCGATTCTTGCAGCTCTATCTACCTTGGTGTCCACCGTGCCGACTTTCTTTCTCAGCGCGGCATCAGTGTTGTGCCTGTAGTTTGTGACAGGCCATGGAGCATGATTCTGCCTCTTTCCATAGTGTGGATTTCCCAATGGCAGGTCCTTGGAACGCATACCCTGATAATTCAGGAGTCTCTCCTCTGTCCTTTGGATTCTCTCGTCTGGATCTCCCAATGTCCAATCGCTCATTTTTATCACTATTCAATAGTAACATTATGCCTAGTATATAAAGTTTTCTATACTGTCAAGTAGTGAAAATCGATAGGCTTAAATACCGTCTCGGCGTCATAGTAACTTAGTGATTAAGAGATGACCCTTGAGACGCAGCTGGAGCTGTGCGCTGAGCACTACAAGAAGTGGAAGCAGAAGGCTCTAGAAGCGAAGGACCTACGAGAGGGCAGGAAGGCGCTTGAAAGGGCTTTCTTCTGGCTTGAACTGCATTCGGCGTTCATAGCTCTCGACGCAGTGGAGCAGACTAGGGGCAAGGACCCGAAAGTGAAGAACAAGATTCTCATCGCGAAGACGAATTTGACGAAGAAACTTGCCGATTATGCGAACGAAGTTTTGGAAGAACTGAGACTGTCTTAGGATAATACAAAGCTAGGGTGACGTATCATGACGGCCTACGATGACGCAACAAAAGTCAGTATAGACCTTTATTTGTCTGACAGGGCGCTGCCGCTATTGGAAAATCCAGTTGTCTTAGCTCACAAGTTAGAAAGGAACTTCCAGGAAAGTTACAAGATTCAAAATGCTCATTTTCAAACGCTCAGCTCTGACCCAGAGACAGTGCATATCAGAAATGACAGGAAAACATTTGTGTGGAAGGGTTATGCTGCCATTAACCCAGACGAGATTGCTGGAGTCCCAAAAAATGAGCTAATTGGCAGAGTTAAGGATTCATTGACAAAATCTTTTCCTGAGGGCTGGTATATCGACTCTGAAGTTAAGTGAAACATCGTCAATTGCTCAAGTTTAACCTTGCAAAAAACAAATCTTTATTTAATGCCCAAAACTAAGCGAAAGAAAATCAAGAGAAGGAAAATTTCTGCACGAAAGCATATCGCAAAAAAATCTAGGAAGAAGATCGTTTTTATCGTAGTAGACGGCATGGCAGACCTGCCTGTAGGAAATAAGACGCCGCTTTCCGCAGCGAGCAAGCCGAACATGGACTGGCTGGCCAAGAACGGATTGTGCGGCCAGCTCCTGCTGATGGAAAAACGTATCTGGGACAAGCAGGTCATCGCAGGAAGCCATTTATGCAACATCGCATTGCTGGGATACAACGTCAGCGACATCTACGCGCAGCGCGGCCCCCTCGAGGCGGTCGGCGCCGACGTTCCTTATCATGAAGGGCATCTCGCCATGAGGTGCAATTTTGCCACTGTCGGCAAGGACTTGACCCTGCTCGACCGGAGGGCAGGGCGCAACACGACCGGCCTCGACGAGCTTGCGAAATACGTAAACACCCACGTCGACCTCGGAGTTCCTTTCGTCTTCAAGCGCACTTTCGAGCACCGCGCAGTGCTGATTGTCAAAGAGAAATTGAGCGACAAAATAACGACAAACGACCCTCATGGTGAAGGCCAGAGAGCCAATGCAATCCAAGCTCTCAGCCCCGATGCCAACCGTTCCGCCTCGATTGTCCAGGATTTCATCGACAGATCGCGAAACATGATCGAGTACCATCCGATCAACGAGCAGAGGATTCATTCCGGAATTCGTCCGGCAAATTACATCATCGCTCGGCAGGCTGGCAACAGGCTTCCTCCTCTCCGCGGCCTTTTTGCGAAAAGACACAAGGTCAGGGCAGTGGTCATCGCCGAAAACGGGGTGATGAAGGCGACTTGCATGCTCGCCGGATTCGACAGCATCACCATTCCTGAGGCGAAACCTGAGGCAACCCTAAAATTCATTTTCGAAAATATCGATGACGCGCTCTCGGACTACGACTTCATCTACGCCCACATAAAGGGAGTCGACGAGTACGCGCACGACGGAAACTTCTTCGGCAAGCAGCAGGCTATCGAGAGTGTCGACGGCTTCCTGGAAGAATTCAAGAAGTTCGACGGCATTCTGATTGTGACGTGCGATCACATCACTTCGACTATCAACCGCAGGCACGAATGGGGTCCTGTCCCAGTCCTGGTTTACGGCAAGGGTAGCAAGGACAGAGTGCAGAAGTTCGACGAATTTTCTGCAAAGAAGGGGAAATTAAAGCTCATGACTCCAAGTAAGTTCTGGAAATTTGTTTTCGGCAAGTGAAAACGGAAAAGTGAAAGCGAAATGGCTAAGAAATTTCTTGCGTTGGGAAACATAGACAAGGCAATCAATGTGACCGCGGCCGGAAAAGAAACGACGTTCGGCGGAGGCACTTACTCCTCTATCGCGGCGATGAAACTGGGATACGATTCAGCAGTCATGACGAAGGGAAACGACGAATTGAAGAAATGGCTGAAGAAACTCGAGGAAATGGGGATAAGAGTTTTTCTGGAGAAGGATGCAGAGACGCTGACCGTCATCAACGAATACGATGCATCGACCAAGATGAAGCGCCAGAAGCTGATCGCGAAGACAGGGAAGATAAGCTGGGACATCGACGAGAAGTTCGACATAGTCCACGTCAACCCCCTTCTGAACGAAATCGACGAAGACATGATTCACAGGGCGAAGAAACAGTGCAAGATCCTTTCGCTCGATGCACAGGGCATGGTCCGCGAGGCCGCCGGAGACATCGTCAAGAAAAGATTCTGCGAAAGCAGGGAGGAATGGCTTAATGACGCCGATGTGCTGCATGTCGGCGAGGAGGAAGCGAAGTTTGTCTCGAAGGCAAAAAGTCCCGAAGATATCTGCCGCGATTTGCAGTCCCTGGGGCCAAAAATAGTTCTGCTGACATTCGGAGAAAAGGGGTCGATCATCTGCGGGGAAAACATCGAGAAGATTCCTGCGTTCAAAGTAAAGGCGGCCGACCCGATAGGCGCCGGCGACGTATATTCCACCGCGTTTGTGGCAAAATATTTCGAGACCGGGAACGAGAGAGAGTCTGGTATCTTTGCATCAGCAGCAGCCTCGTTCGTCGTCGAGGAGTTCGGATACAAAAATATACAGCCACGAGAGAAAGTAGAGGAAAGAGCAAAAACTCTGATGAAGAAAATAGAGGAAGCAGGATGAATTATGGTCGAGGTCTGGTTCTTCTACATTCTTGCGGCAATCTTTTTCTGGGCAATCAATTCGTTGGTCGACAAACTGATGCTGGGTAAACATCTTAGTGCTGTTTCATATTTCTTCTGTCAAACCGCACCTAAGGCAGCGCTAATAATTGGAATTCTAATCTTCATGCCAATAAGAATAGATCTGTCTTTCTTTGCCTTCACATTAATTGCTGCTGCCATTGGGGTGCTTAGTTACTATTCATATGCATTCGGCCTGAAGGATGAGGAGCTATCGAGAATCTACAGTCTGCAATCGTTGTATCCAGCATTCGTAGCAATTTTTTCTGCAATTTTCCTTTCGGAAATATTTCAGCCAAGGTTTTATTTGGGAATAGCTCTGATGTTGGTGGGCACTTTTCTCATTACATACAAGTTCCAAAAATCAAGAAAGTTCATCCCCCTTTTGACACTGGCAATAGTTTTGTCAGCGAATATTTTCATTGCAATCGAGCAAACGATGTCCAAGATTGTGCTCAATTCCGTAGACTTGTGGTCCTTCCTTGCTGCATATATGATTGGAAATGTTCTCACGACGCTTCCTTTTCTTTTTACAAAACATGCAAAGATTGCCGTCGAAGAAATAAAAAATCTAGGCGTCAGCAGGTTTTTCACCATCCAAACATCAATCTCACTCTGGGTCATTGCAATTGTCATATTCTTTTATGCCGCCAGTCTGGCTCCAGTAACTCTTGTCTCCACATTGAGCATAATGACTCCACTCGTGATTCTCCTGATGTCACTTTTTGTCAGCAAATTCTTTCCAAGATTTTTCAAAGAGCAAATCGATAAGAAGACTGTCGCTCTGAAGCTGCTTGCAATCGTTTTAATATTTTTGGGAACTTATTTGATTGTGGTGTGAGAAAATTATTCTGACATCTTCAAAACGAATTCTAAAGCTTCAGGTAATTCCGATACTTTTGGTGAAGTCTGCGATTCAGCGACGAAATGTCCCATTCCAAGTTTAATTATTATATCTGCGTTTAATTTTTTATTGGAAATTTCAGCATGCTTCAACGGAACAGTCTTATCATTATCAGAATGAATTGCTGCGAATTTCTTGCAATGTGATTTGATTTTCTCCCACTCAACTGGTTTTGTGTAGAAATCATGCAATTCTTTTCTTCCAAGATCATCTGAAAACCCTGCGACAAGAACCGCCCCTCCGACCCTATTTTTTTCTTTGAGAGTCTCGATGTATCTAAGTATTGCAATGCAGCCCAAACTGTGACCAATAAAATAGCAATTTTCATCAGGTCTTCCTACGATTTTTGAAAGGCAATTTACCCATTCTTCCATCTTAGGATTCTTCGCATTCGGCATTTCTGGAGCGGAAACTGCAAATCCATTTTTTTCAAGTTCTTCTTTCAACCACGGCAACCAATGTTTTTCAGGACTTCCTGATATCCCATGAATAAGGAAAGCTCTCTTTGCCATGACAATCAATTGATTAATTAGCTACTTCTTTATTTAAAAAATTCAAATATACATTTGATGAGAGTAAGAAGGTTGGACATAAGGGAAATCATTGCCGTGAACGGGCAGAAGACCATCGAGATCGACATTGAGACGCTTAAGGCGAAGGCCCGCGCGTCCGTGCCGATAGGGACATCGAGGGGGAAGTACGAGGCGAAATACCTGCCGACAGAGGACGCTGTCAGGAAGTTCATGCTCATCAGGAGGCATTTCATGACCGAGCCGCTCGACACGCAGGAGGATGCGGACACACTCATACGCATCATCGACAAGACTCCGGATCTGAGGGAGATTGGAGCTAACCTGGCCCTGGCGCTTTCCGCAGCGTGCCTGAAGGCTTTCGCCGCCGAGTCGGGCATGGAGACCTTCGAGTACGTCGCCAGCGTCCACAAGATGAAGCCAGAGCTGCCGAAGCCCGTTTCGAATGTCTGCGGAGGATGGAACGGCATCTCAGATTTTCAGGAATTTTTGCTGCTGCCGGTCCATCAGGACAGCTTCAAAACGATTGCATACAGGATCGCTGAGTCGTACAGGGAGTTCGGTCATGCGCTGGACAAGGAGGACCCGACGTTCGAGTGGGCGGAAAATTTGGAGAGCGGATGGGTGACCAACCTGAAGACGGAGGAAATTTTGCACTTTTTGAGCAAGATCGCAGACAAACATCTGCTGAAGATAGGGCTGGACATCGCCGCTAGCCAGATATACAACGGCAACCAGTACGTATATCCGACAGGAAACCGCATCCTGCGTCCGCTGCAGCAGAAGGACTACATCGAAGACTTGATGAGGCACTTCCCGGCCATACACTACATCGAGGACCCGTTCAACCAGGACGACTTCGTCACTTTCAGCGTGCTCACGAGCGAGTTCAATCAGAAGATAATAGTCGGGGACGACCTCTACGCCACGCAGGTCGACAGGCTGAAGTACGGCCTGAGCTTCCGCGCCACGAACTCAGTGCTCGTCAAGCCGAACCAGGTCGGCACGATAACGGACACTATAAAATTCGTGGAACTGGCGAAGAAAAACAACATGAAGACGATCTTCTCCCATCGCAGCGGAGAGACGGAAGACACACTTCTCTGCCACCTCGCAACAGGCATGGCAGCCGATTTTATAAAACTCGGAATCGCCGGCGAGCGCATCACGAAAGTCAACGAAATGATAAGAATCGAAGATATGATGAATAAAAACTAAATTGAAAATGAAATTTATGGCTGACTTGGTCACAATCGACGGCTCTATCGGATACGGGCAGGTCCTGAGGACAGCAATTTCCCTTTCTGCACTTACGCAAACGCCGATTAAGGTAACGAACATACGGGCAGGCCGTCCTCGTCCAGGGTTGATGCCTCAGCACCTTCAGGGAATAAAAACTGCGGCGGAATTCTGCAACGCTGACCTCGTGGGAGCGCAGTTCGGATCAATTGAAGTGGAATTCAGGCCTCGCGGGCTCGATGTGACAGACAGGCGAATCGACATAGGGACGGCAGGAAGCATAGGACTTTTGCTGCAGACATTGCTGCCGCTTTTGGTTTTTGCAAAAAAAGAGACGAAGCTGGAAATCACAGGAGGGACCGCAGGACTGGGAGCGCCGACCGCCGAATACATGAAGCACGTCACGCTGCCGATGCTGACGAAATTCAGGGTCGCGAAGCCGGAGTTGGAGATCGTGAAGCAGGGATTCTACCCGCGAGGAGGAGGAATCGTGAGACTGAAGGCAAGCCCGGCGAAGACGCTGGAAGGCGTGACGCTGCTGCAGCAGGGGACGATAAAAATGGTGAAAGGGATTTCCATAGCGGGGAGCCTGCCAGAGACGGTCGCGGTGAGGCAGGCGGACGCGGCAAAACTGCACTTGCTGCAGGGCGGAGTCGACTCGATTGTGGACATCGCTGCAAAAACGGCCGAAACAATGTCGCAAGGAACCTCTATAACGATTTTCGAGGAGAGTGACGCGAGCATTTTGGGCGCGGACGCCATAGGAAGGCCTGGCGTGCGCGCCGAGGACATCGGAAAGGAGGCTGCGGAGAGCCTGCTGAGGAGCATGAGGTCGGGAGCTGCCCTCGACAGGTGGATGGCAGACCAGATAATACCTTTCATGGCCCTCGCCGGCGGAAAATCTTCCGTGACCGTAGAGGAAATAACCGGGCATTGCAGGACAAACATGCTCGCATGCGAAAAAATCCTCGGCGTGAAGTTTTTCGTCGAAGGAAACAGAATTTCCTGCGACGGAATCGGGTTTACAGCGTAATAATTCCGAAGCGGCGAAAAATTTTTACAAAAAATAATTTTTTAGATTTTTTTTGAAAAATTTTCCAAAAATATTTTTTCTAAATATATTTTGAAAATTCGATAATTATTTAAGCTTAGCCTGCATATTAAGTTATTATAAAATAAATCACAGAGATCATCGACTAAAATGGTTTACAATTTAGAATTAAAAATTCAATTAGAGTCTTTCACCATCGATCCATTCGACCTCGAAGATTCGGATCCATTCTTTTCTGTATATTTCTCTGATTGGGAAGACGATCCAACGGAAAATTTCTCGGCAAGCGTGAGGGCGATCAAAAATCCTTACATAAATGACGTTTACGTACTCAACATGACATTCAGCGTACTGACAGCCGGCTCGCTTTACAACCGTCCTCCCGTATACATCCCTGCTCCTTCTCTGCTGCCGAAATTAGAGCAGAAATAGAAAGAGAAAAATGGAAATAAAGACATAGAAACAGAAACTGAGAGGTTTTCAGAACCTAGCTCAGAACTTCGAGGATCTTTCCCTTGATAAACGCTTCTCCGCCGGTCGGCTCTGCAAGCTCCTCGCCGCATTTCAGGCACTTCACCGGGGTGGCGACCTTGTTGTACACGACCTGATCGTTCTTGCACTTCCTGCACATCACCCTGTAGAAGCGGCTCGCAGGCATCGTGACGAGGTTTTCCTTCTTTCTCATTTTTTCACCATTTTTTCTCATACTTTGCTTGCGTTTATTTCTTGACGAACTCAAGCTTCTTTGCTCGGAAGCCCTTGCCCTTCATGTGTATCTTTCCGCAGTTCTTGCACTTGAAGCGCAGGTCGACCTTGCGGCTGGACTTTTCCCTCTTGCCAGGGTTCTCCTTCGGGAAGCTGCCATAACCGCGCATCTTGCGCTTGAAGATCCTCTGCCCGTGGGTCATGGCCCCTCTCGGATGTTTCTTGGAGAACTCTACCTCATGCAGTTGATGTGACTTGCAGTAAGGACAGTAAATACGAACTACTTTTGGATACTTCATTCATTTCAACTCTCTCTGCCAACCGACACCTTTCTTTGCTTCAATAATTAACTTCTAATGTTTAGTTGATATATTTAAATGTTTTTCACAATTGTCACGACAGTACGGGCGTCGATGCGCTTGGGAATGATAAAGACAACCTACGGTTTTCTTAGAACTTTCCCTCATTTTATATCTGCAAGACAAAAAATCTTAACGCCCCGCCTTCGTCAAAGAAAAGATGGCTCAGAAATCCTCGACGACTTCCGCCTTTTCCTTGAATTTTTCCTCAAACCTCGCAGCCATTTCCTTCATCGGACCGACATATTCGGCAGTCAGCACGCTCAAGGAAAGGCCGTCGTACGACAGGAAATTATTTTTTCCGATGGCCGGAGGCCTCGAGAATGCCGGCTCGGAATCTATTTCGGCGACAATCTCGACTGTCTTACTAGGCAAGATTCCCAGCCTTCTTCCGACCTTTTCGCGATAAATCTCATGAAACACAAGAGCGTCAGTTCCGTTCAGGCCTCCGTCAGCGTACCGCTGCTTCAACCCGATCCTATCCAGTTCGGATTCCAGCCACTTTACCCAGCCGTCCCCGCTGTAACCGACACCCGACATTACACTTCAACTTAAGAATTATGAAGCCAGCCACTATTTATAATTTTTACCTTATAATTTTTTGCCTTTTGAATTTTGAATTGCAGGTTCAATCCTTGCTGACCTTGAACTCCTCGACGATTCCCCTCTCGAGAAGCACCTTCATGTTCTCCTGCGGAACTTTGGCTATGTCGCCCTTCCTGAAAGGCCCGTACTGCATCATGTCGGCTCCCATGAACGAAGGCACGTCCTCCTTGAAGACGATTAGGCTTGCGAGATCCTTTGCAGAAATCGATGAGATGCCGGCAGTCGATGTCAGGACCGGCGTCGATGAAAGTATAGTGGCGGTTTCTCTTGCCTTCTCCTCGATCTTCTCTTCCGCTACTTTCGTATCAGGCACAGGCTCTTTTTCTTGTTCCTGCATGATATTTTTCAAAATGTCGTTCCTCCTCGCCTTGATGAAGCCGAGCAGGCCGTTGTAGAAGGCCATCTCCTCGTCGATCATGTTCTCCGGAGGAATTCCGGTGCGCGCGGAATTTATCGCGGTGTTTACTATTTTGCGCTCCCGGCGGTTGAAGACGTCCTCGATGAGCATCTCTATGCTCTTTATTTCCAGCGTGACCCGCTTGTCGTCCTTCCCCTCGGCTATCCTCTTCTTCTGCGCGACGTACGCGGCGACGCTCGAGTAGAAATTGTCAGGCAGCTTCGACAGTTTTGGCTGCTTCTGCTCCTCGCGTTGGATACGACGTATCAAGTCAAAAGTGATCATTTCCTCTGCCAATCGAAACACCTGCTAGCTGAATAATATAGAGTAAGAGAAAAGGTAAATCCTTTAACTCTCGCCTTAGACCCAAATCTCCACAGATGGTCGTGGTCTGGCAATGTGAAGCATTCTTTCTTTGAATTTTTCAGGATCTTCTCCTTTATACACTTCACTTCCAAACAAGACATTTATTTTCCCAGGGACAGCGGCTATATGTGGAGGAGTTGTGCAAAAATTCCCAAGATATTCTTCAAGAGCTGCTTTCTCTTTTAAAATTTTTATGTCGAATTCTTCATGTAGTATTCTTAGAGCATGTTCTCGCTCTTCCTCATTCAGAGGGTAAAATTTATAACCTAAAATGTATCTATCTGGGACTCCGAGTGTAATTCCTGGCACGAAGAATTCTAATTTTCGTTGATAATGTCTATAAAAAGGCACGCTCCAAGTTCTTTGGCTATCGTTATGTAAAATGGGGATTGCGCCAATTTCTCCTCGTCTTGTGTCAGCATAAACTAGCGCACCAAGATAATGTCCCCTGCCATAAAAATAACGAGTCGTTTCCCAGTCATACGCCCCAATATCCCTTTGATCGAACTCTAGGACAGGTGTACGTTGAAAAATATTACTTGTTATATCTTCCAAACTCACTACACCACTTTTTTTTCTTAGAATCATTTCGCCTGTCATAAGAACCGCTTAAATTATTCTTCCTCAAATATTTATGTCTTGAATCCTTTTCTACCCTTCATTTTTCCTTTCTGCATCTCGTTCTGCCTTTCCTGCTTCATCGCTCGGAACGGATAGTTGACAGGATTCTTCATCCCGAGCGCGACGAGCTCCTTCGCCTCGGGCCCGACGCCCATGGCCTCGTAGAACATCAGGTTGTCCAGGTTCGGCGGCAGGAGCATCCTGTCCTGGCGGAAATGCCATCGCAGCTGCCCTCGCAGGTAGGCCGTTCGCAGCGGAGGAACGTTTTTTTCATTCCATTCTTCGATTCTTTTCTCGATGCGGTCGTTGTCCCATCCCATCTGCCTCAGGAACGTTATCAAAACAAACACCGCGCGCTTGCGACCGTCAGCAAGGCCCTGATTGAGGATTTTTGTTATGCACTTCGGGAAATATTCCTCAGGTATGACGCGAAGCTGCTTCGCTTGGAAAGTTTTCGGCAGCTCCTCCTTCACCTCGATGATGTGCTTGCTGGCCCAGTCGAGCGCCTCCACGGCCAGCCCCTCGGCGTCGCGCATATGCGTTATCGGCATCAGGAATTTCTCCTCCACCTTGACTTTTTCCGGCAGCGCCTGCTCTTTCTCGAACCTCTCGATCTGGCTTGCTTTTATGGGCAGGCTCACCAGTCCGCTGCTTTCGTGCAGGCTGTATGGCAATCTGAAAAGATGACGAGAGCCGAAAATGTCCATGCTGATTATCCTGAAGGGCTCGATGCCCTGCTCGCTGCTTATCTGCTGCAGCGGCTTCTTCAGCCGTTGGGAGATTTCCTGAGGCGTAGCCCATGCCATGAGCTCGTCTCTCAGGGCGTCCTTGATGTACCACTTGACGAACTCGATTATCTTCTGCAGCATGTCGGGATAGAGCTCGGAAGTCGGCTGCATGTTTATTTTCGCAGGCAGCGATTCGAACGGCACGCCGATATGAAAACTCGAGCCGCCTGTGAACTTCACGGCATGCATCTGCACCCCGTGGTCGCGCAGCGCCTCGACGACCTGCTTGGCAGCAATCTTCGCGATCTCGAAGTCGTCGACATCTATGTCAATGATGACGTCCCACGCGTAACGCAGCTTGTCGAGGTCCGGCTTGGTCATGCCGACGTCGAGCTTCATGGGCTGGTGCCAGCGCTCGAGCGATCCGTGAAATGCGACCGTTCCTTCTGCGACCTGCTGCACGATGTCCTGCGGGTACTGCAAAATATCAGGGCGCTTTCCGAAACGCGAGTCGCGGAAAACAGAGACGACCTCGCGGTCTTTTGCTACTTCGACGATCGCCTTGAGGATTGATTCGCGAGAATAATAGTTCCAAACTTTCTGAAAATCGATAGGCACTTTCAACACCTGGACATGAAGAGCGTTAAAACCCAAGAAGCTCCTCAAAGAATTAATGACAGGGCAAGAATTTAAATCAAATCAATATTCAGTCAACAGTTTCTGCGCTCTCGCCAAAAGAGGGCTTGCAGGAATCCTAAGTTTCTCGCGGATCGTCTTGGCGAACTCGCGCTCGAAGCCATGGACGGTGAAGACCTTCTTCGGCTCTACGCTCTCTACGAATGCCAGCAGCTGGTTGAAGTCGCAGTGGTCGCTCAGAGGAAAAGCAGCCATGCCGTCGGAATAATTTCTTGACAGGGCCCATCCAGTGAGCACTGCGTTCCTGCTGCCGTTGTTGTTGCCCATCATCGACACGATGTGCATGGGCAGCACGCTCACGTCGGCGCCGTCCTGGATGAACTTCAGCTTGAAGCCGAAATCGTTGTACACTTTGGAAAACTGCGCTATGTTCTCGCTCACGCCAGGCACGATGCCGTTGTCGTTCAGCAGCTTGATGGCCTCCTGGGCCTTTCCGATAGGGTAGCCGCCGAGATTGACTGCATGATTTTTCCTATGCTTGTTGACAAACGTCATGATGTCCTTTCGCACTGACTCGATGCCGGGAAGCTGGTAGGAAGGATGGCCATACGTCGCCTCTGTGATGAGGACGTCGGCGTGCTCGATGTCGATAGGCGCGCTGCTCAGGCCGGGCCACAGCTTGCAGTCGCCCGTATAAAGGATCGATGTGCCGTCCGCCTCGATGAAAACCATCGATGACCCGAGGATGTGGCCGCTGCTGATAAGTTTCGCGCGGAAAGTGTCGAACTTCTGCCACCTGCCGTGCTGGAGCTTCTTCCCTTCGAATTCCGGATTGCGGAGCTTCGCGAGCTCGTATGTCTCAGGCGAGCAGAAAGGCTTGTCGAGGAATTTCTGCGGAAGGTGGTCGGCGTGCGCATGCGTGGTGAAGGAGATCGATTCCGCGACTTTCGGGTCGAGATGAACCACGTCCTTGCTGCCGAGCTTTACCTGTATGCCGTTGCCCACAGAGAACTGAATGTCCATGAAACTTTTTTGTTTTGTAGTATAAAAATGCATTGTTGTCATGCAAAAGTTGTTTTGATTCGCTTTTTTATTCGCTTCACTTCAACTTCTTCAGCGGCTCGATGACGAAATTCTTTCCGCACTTGCTGCATGCGAACTCAGGGCGCTCAAACTTCTTCTTCCTTTTTCCGCCCTGCTCCATCTTCACCGAGATGATCTCGTAATTCTTGCAGTTGTCGCACTCGTACTCGATCTCGGCGTCCTTTCCCTGCTGCTTCCCGACCACGACGTTCTCCCGCCTCGTGAAAAATTCGAAGCTGCCCGGCTTGAGTCCTGCTGCGACCCATTTCTTGACCAATTTGCTATCCATGAAATCACGCCAAAAATTAGAGGGGTCTCTTCTTCGGACGCAATGCTCGCGAGTTGCAACGCCTGCACTTCACAAGTCCTGCCTTCACTTTAGCAGGATCCGCCCTTATCTTCGCCTTGCACACGCGGCAGACAAATACACGGTGATACAGTCTCGCCATCGCCTCAGGATAAGTCTTCTTTACCATTTTCCATCACGCTTTTCTCTGCTTTACTTTACACTTTACTAAAAATAACTAACAAGAAGGCTTAAATATCTTTCAAAACCACTTTTCTTTTCGATAGCATATGGCGAAAAAGTCAGAGAGGCAGATGAAAGGGGAAGTTCGAATTCTCGGCTTCGACGACGGAGCTTTCAAGCCTCGCAGCAAGAGGAAGGTACCCGTGATCGGCGTCGTCTATCGGGGCGGGAAGGTCCTGGACGGCGCGCTGCTGACAAAGGTGAGCGTGGACGGCCACGACGCGACCGCAACGATAGCAAAGCTTATTAACTCGTCGAGGCATAAACAACAGTTGAAAGTAATCATGTTCGACGGAATAACGCTGGCCGGTTTCAACGTGGTAGACATACGAAAGATTCACGAGGAGACGAACATCCCTGTGGTCGTGATAAACAGGAAGCATCCCAATTTGAAGCGCGTAAAAAAGGCGCTCGGTAATTTTTCTGACGGAAAGGATAAATGGGAGACGATAACGAAGGCAGGTAAGATAAAGGAATGCGTCGTGAGCGACAGCCAAGGGGAATCGAGGAAGGTATTTTTCCAAAGCGTCGGCCTGACGGACGACCAGACAAGGCAGATTATTAAGCTGAGCTGCACAAGAGGTTTTATTCCAGAGCCTCTGCGCGTCGCCCACCTTCTCGCGACTGCTCTCGTTCGCGGTGAGAGTTACGGAAGGGCATAAAGAAAAAAAGGCAAAAAAAATTAAAAATTAAAAAAAACACAAAAAATAAAAAAAAAAGAAGTGAGGAAAATGGGACTGAAGCAAAAATTCGAGAAGATGACTGAAGGGCCGTTAGGATACGTCGTCTACGCCGCGTTCGGAATACTGATCGCATTTGTGCTGAATCAGGGGCTCGCGTACGCGCTCGGCACCGACCTGCCTGTCGTGGCAGTCATCAGCAGCAGCATGACGCATGACGAAACGACTCCGACTGTCTACTACCAGTGGCTCGAGCAGAACCTCAGATACAACGAGAGTTACATAAACAGCTTCCCGATACCGAATGGCTTTGTCATAGGCGACCTTCCGATAATCGAGAGCTCGGCGAACTACAGCGTGGGCGACGTCATCGTCTATTCCGTGCCTGACCAGAGCGTTCCGATCATTCACAGAATAATAAGGATAAATTCGGACGGCACGTACACCACGAAGGGCGACCACAATCCAAGCCTGCTTTCTTTCGAGGGAAGCGTGAGCAAGTCGCAGATCCACGGAAAGGTAATCTTTATAATCCCCAAACTCGGATATTTTAAGGTCGCATTAACGAAGATTGTCGGTGCATCAGCAAGCTAAAAAAAAAATAAAAAATCAAAGCGTATTCTGTGGGGTTGGCTGTGTCAATTGTTGAAATGCGAAGAGGCTTTATTTAGAGAGGAAAGTTGAAGTTTGGAAGTTTGAAGTCTGGAAGTCGGCATGAAAACGGTGGAAGAGAAATGAAGTTTTGCGACCGCTGCGGCAACGTGATGATGGTTGAGAAGAGGAGGAAGAACTCCTTCCTCGTTTGCAGGAAGTGCCACAAGACCGTCAAGATGAAGGGCGAGAAGATGCTTCTGACCGAGGCGGTCACGAACCACAAGCGCGACATCGTCGTGATGGGCAAGGACGAGGGGATAGCCGAGCTGCCAAAGACGCACATCGTCTGCCCGACCTGCGAGAACGGGGAGGCATTCTGGTGGATGCAGCAGACGCGAGCGGCTGACGAGCCTCCGACGATTTTCTACCGCTGCGTGAAGTGCTCTTACAGCTGGAGAAGCTACGGGTAGAAACAATCACGTAACTTACCTCGCATCAACTTAAATTCTTAATTTTTTATTGAATTCACTATGAGCAATCAAAATCAGGAAGTAATTGATTCAAGAAGAATGGAGAGGGCTTCCAGGGATGTTCTTAAAAGATTTCCTGTCATTCTGAAAAAAGACAAGATTGGATATGTTGATCCTGGTTCTTATCATAGAGGCATGGATCAATGGGAAGACATTAGCGGTTACTTAAAAAAATCTTATAGATTGACATCGGAAGAAATGCATTATATGTTTATTTTTCTGAGAGCACATTACAATTGGATAGGATGGTTCCCTTCTGTAACAACTCTAATTTATGCGATGAATCTCAGCAGCACCACTAAAAGATAATCAATGAAATTCGCGTCAATTTTCCTCAAGGGAAAGTTCTAAGAAAACCGTAGGTTGTCTTTATCAAACGTGAAATTTTCGGCGCAGGCAGTCGTAGTCGTCCTACAAAAATAAGAAGATGAAGCCAGCTATTAATTATCATGCCCAATTACTACAAGCCGAAGAGAATTTCTGAAATCGATTTCCGAAACGACGCGCACGTGGCAGTCATCGGAAAGGTGACGTCCATAGGCAGCAAATCCCTGACGCTCGACGACGGAAAAAGCAAGGCGGAGGTATCGGTGTCTTTCGAGAAGCTAAAGGAGGAAGTGCAGCAGGAGAAATTCTACAGGATTTTCTGTTCGATAGTAGAAAAAAAGCTGAGGGCGGACGTGGTTCAAAACTTAAATTCTTTCGATTTGAACTTATTTAACAAGACGGAAGAATTATATAGGAAGTCCGGAGTGTGAGTTAATTTGGCGTTCAAAGCTGTTCTTTCAAACGTGAGCTTGCTTACTGACTCGATTTCGACGATCGCAGAGCTGATAGACGAAGGTCTGTTCAAGCTCGGCAAGGACGGAATCAGCCTCGTCGCTGCTGATAGGGCGCTCGTCGCGGTTGTCGACTTCAAGATTTTGGCAAGCGCGTTCGACAAGTACGAGGCTGACGAGGAGAAATCGATCGGGCTGAACATAACCAACCTGCTGTCTGTTTTGAAGAGGGCTGGCGGAGAGGACAAGGCCACGCTCTCGCTGCAGGACTCGAAGCTGGAGATAGTTTTGGAAAACGCCTCTCGAAGGCGGTTCGTGCTCCCGCTGCTCGACCTGGGACAGGAGGAAGTGCCTCCGATCGACCAACTCGAGTTCGCTTTTTCCGCTGAACTAAAACCGTCGGTGCTGCAGAACGGGATTGCGGATGCCGAAATCGTAGCGGATTCCATACTTTTCTTTGCCGACTCTTCGAAGTTCCAGATGCATGCGGAGGGCGACATCAGCAGCGCGCACCTCGAACTGCAAAGGGGAAACCAGTCGCTGATCGAACTTAAAGGAGAGGGCGAGGTAAAGTCAAGATATCCGCTTGACTATCTGAAAAAAATAATCAAGGCTGCAAAAATAGCCGACAGCGTGACCTTGAGATGGGGACAAGACTATCCAATGAAGCTTGAATTCAAATCGAAGGACAAAATTACTTTAAACGCCATACTCGCCCCACGCGTTAGCGAGTCAGAATAATAATTTATCATCGAATAATTTCTTATCGACTTATCTCTTCATCATCGCTTCTTTGACTCTCTTCTTCGCGATCTCCAGAGCGGCGTCCCTCGGCTTCCATCCCTTCTTCTTCGCGTCCCTCAGCACCAGGCGTGTGTTCTTCGTTATCTTCTTCTCCACGAGTGTGAACATCTTCTTCTCGTCGTAGCCGCGATATTCCGAATAGCTCGAGATGACTCCGCCGGCGTTAGCGACAAAATCAGGAACCACAAGCACTCCGCGCTCATGCAGCCTCTGCTCCTCCTCTTCCTTCATCACGATGTTGCCACCTTCGACCACAATTTTCGCGTTGATGCCGTTCACGTTCTGAGGAGTGACGACGTCCGGCAGGGCGGCAGGAATGAGCACGTCTACAGGCAGCTCGAAAATCTTCTCCCCGGCAAGCTTCTCACCGTGAGGATAATTGACAACGGACTTGGTAGCCTGCTTGACCTCGTTCAGCTTGTTGAAGTCTATTCCTTCAGGGTTGTATATCAGGCCCTTGCTGTCGCTTGCAGCCACGAGCTTCGCTCCCCATTCAGTGAGGAACTTCGCGACAAAAATGCCGACGTTGCCGAAACCCTCGACCGCGAAAGTCATGCCTCCGAGTGAAATGTGCTTGTGCTTTGCAGCGACCGCCGCCGCGTGCGCGACTCCGAACCCAGTCGAGCCGAGCTCGTGCGGAAGTCCGCCCATGTCGGCAGGCTTGCCTGTCGTCGATTTCGGATTCCCGTTTCCCTCGACGAACCACCTCATTTCTTCCTCCGCGGTGTTGACGTCCGGCGCTGCGATATACATCTTCGGCGCGATGTTCTTCAGGGCCTTCCCGAATGCGATCATCAAATCCCTTTTCTTTTCTGGGTGGGCCTTTGCATCAAAGACAATTCCGCTCTTCCCTCCTCCGAACGGAAGGCCTGCGATGCTGTTCTTCCACGTCATCGTGCGCGCGAGTCGGAAAACCTCTTCGACGTCGACTGTCGGAGTCATGCGTATGCCCCCCTTGGCCGGACCGAGCGATCTGTTATCGATACAAAGAATAGCATGCATTTGTGTTTTTGGGTCATAAATTTGCATAATAAATTCAGGACCAAACTCGTCATGTTGTATAGTCATGGTAAGAAATTATTTTTGTAAACAAAAAGCTTTTTGCTGAGATTTAATCAAAAACTTTATATAGTATCTAAACTGTAGTATATATACAATAGAGGTGACTAAATGAAATCATATCGAGATGAACTTGGAAGATTTGCGAAAGGAATTACACCATGGAACAAAGGTAAAATTGGGGTTTATTCAGAAGAAGTTTTGAAGAGAATGAGTAAGGCCAAAAAAGGTAAGCGAACCAATCCAAAAGGAGAATTCAAGAAAGGCCATATCCCTTGGAATAAAAACAAAAAAGGGCTTCATCTTTATCCAGAAACAGAATTTAAAATTGGTCATCAATGGGCAAAGAACGTAAATAAGAAAAGACTGAAAAATCTTAGAAAGAAGGTAATGCTGAAACCTAATTTGAAAATGACGAAAAATTTAGCATATTTAGTTGGTCTTTTAAAGGGGGATGGGTGTGTAACTCGAAATGGCAGTTCATTCAGAGTTTGTTTTGACAATACTAATCTGACACTCGCTAATAATTGTTTAAAAAGTCTAAACGAAATTGGACTTCATCCCTTTCTTTATGAAATTATGCCTTATAATGGAATTGGAAAACAAAAAATGTATAAGGTTGTAGCAAATTCTAAGATATTTTATGAATGGTATAAAAAGTTAAGTTTGCAAAATCTCAAAAAATCATTAAATACAAAGGAAAAAACTATCGGCTTTTTGAAAGGATTTTATGAAGCTGAAGGATCAATCTCAAAGTCAAGAAATGTAGTTACTATTTCAATTTCTAATACGGATTTAAAATTGCTCAAAGTCGTTAAAATTTTATTGGAGCAGCTTGATTTATATTTTCATTTGAATGGTCCCTATAAAAACAGTAGATTAGGAGGTTACAATGCTAAATTAATTTATAGGGTTCTGACAAGTTCTAAAGGAAATGTATTTAATTTTCTGAATTTAGTTCACCCGTCAGCAAAAACGTACCCAATTTAATTACTTCGATAATTTTCTCTGGTCCCCATTCGTCCCCGAATTTTACGACATGCATTGCAAATCCACCTCTCCTGCGTCCTGCCGAAAAACGTTGCACTAATATTTTGCTTCATGACATAAAAGCTTTGCGAAACAAAGTTATTTTATAGGATGTTTTTGTCATGGCACCCAATGCACTCAAAGTCGCGATAACAGGTGCGAGCGGATTCGTGGGAAGGAACGCGGCAGCGCAGCTCATCAGGGACGGCTTCGACGTGACTGCGATCGTGAGGCCGGGAAGGGAGAAAATATTCTTCGGGATGGGAGCGAAGGTGAGGAACATCGGCGACCTGTCCATGGCCAGTGTCAGTGTGATTGACAGCCTTTCCGAAATTTTTGCAAAGGAAGAAATTGACGCAGTTATTCACATGACGTACGTGCCGGACATGGACAAAAAAATCTTCGAGCACGTGAACATGGTGGCGAACCAGAACGTCATAGACGCTGCGATGCGAGCCGGTGTGAAGAAGTTCGTGACGAACAGCGGGCTAGGAGTGGCGGACTTCGGAAAGAAAAGGGAGACGACCAATGGCTATTTCCGGATGAAGAGGAGGCTTGAGGACAACGTCGTGAAGGCATGGCGGACTGCGGGCATGCGCTACGTAATTTTCAGGCCGAGCTACATCATCGGAAAGGGCGACGAGCTCACGCAGGCGCTGGCCGAGAAAATCAGGAAAGGTGAGGCAATCCCGGTCATCGGCAACGGAAGGTACAGGATGCAGCCTATATTTGTCAAGGACGTCGCGGAAATATATTCGATGTGCATGAAGCTGAACGATTTCGACAACCAGACATTCGACCTCGTCGGGTCGAAGAAGGTCGCGTACATCGACTACATAAAACTTTTGGGAAGATTTTTGCTGCGCGAGCCGGCGGTCGAGTACGTGCCGAAGCCTGAGGCCGTGAAGAGGAAGGCCGAGTTCGGGCTGAACGAGGACGAGATCGACGTCCTGATGTGCGACGAGAGCGGCGACAGCGGAAGGCTGGAGAGGGAGTTCGATTTCGAGCTGACCCCGCTTGAGAGGGCTGTGGAAAAAATCGTGGCCGAAAGTTATTAGAAAAAATTTAAGATTAAATGGAATTTGAATTGCAAAAATTCCATCGGAAATAAATCTCTAATTTATCCCCAGTCGGCCTTTATCGCGGCTTTGCCCTGCTTCTTCATGAGCCAGTTGTACGCCGACAGGCCTGCGATCGCGCCCTCCCCGGCAGCAGTCACGCTCTGCTTGAACAGTCCGTCCGTGAGGTCTCCGCCAGCGAACACTCCTGAGGTCTTCGTCTCCCCGGCCTTGTTCGTGACAATCTCGCCAAGCTTGTTGCGCTCCACGAAGTCCTTGACCCATTCCGTGTCCAGCACCTGCCCGATTTCGAGGAACATCATGTCAACTTTCAATTCCTTCATTTCGTTCGTATTGATGTTTTGAACAACAACTCCTGCAAATTTTTCGTCTCCAAGAATTTTTACAACCGTCGAGTTCAGCATAATTTCGACATTTTTTGTTTTCTTCACTTTTTCTACCGTTATTTCATCAGCGCGGAAAGCGTCGCGTCGATGTATCAAGTAAACTTTTGTTGCAAATTTTGCAGCAAGTTCAGCGGCCTCAAGAGCAGAATTTCCTCCTCCTAAGACAACAACAGTCTTATTTCTGGTTAGGGGAGTGTCGCAATTGGCACACGTGCTGATCCCGCGTCCGATGAACCTGTCCTCATTTTCGATGCCGAGCTTCTTCGCGACTTTGCCGTAAGCGAGGATGACAGAGCTGCCGACGTACTCTTCTCCGTTTCCGAGCGTTATCTTGAACATTTCATCTTTGATTTTTTCCAGCTTGACCGCGCGGCCAAAAACAAATTCGGCTCCAAATGAAATCGCCTGCTCGTAGACGATCTGCATGAGCTTCGGCCCGCTCTTACCCGTGTAGCCGGGATAGTTCTCCTCGTCCTCTGTGAGCAGGTTCTGCCCGCCGATGTCGACTGTCGCGACAAGGGTCTTCAGGAGCTTCCTTCCTGTATAAATGGCAGCAGTGAGCCCGGAAATTCCTCCGCCGACAATTATAACATCGTAGTCCTTCTTTTCAATTTTTTCTTCCTTTTTAGCAGCCATCTTACTTCACTTTACCCTTTACTTATTTTTGCGCTTACTCTTTAAGAATTGCTTCGACCTTGTCCTTGGGAGGCAAACCGATGAAGCGCACACGATCGTCGATGATTACGGTAGGAACAGCCATGATGCTGAACTTCTCCACTAGTTGCTGGCCGACAGGAGTCTCTGCGTCGATTTCCTCGTAGTCGAACTTATGCTTCGCCTTGAGGTCCTTGAAGATGGCCTTCGTCGGTCCGCAGTACAGGCACGTCTTTGTGAAAACCATCTGGACTTTATGCATGAACGAACACCACCAAAACCACCGACACTCTCACACTCAGGACCTTTCAATAATTATATTCGTCCTAGTATATTTGTTTTTATGTTCATTTTTACAACAATTTTTTCCACTTTTTTTCACTTGAACATCTTCCCTTCGACGTTCCCCACGGCGTGCAGCGTTATCCCGAGGGAGCACGCGTGATGCTTGCTGCAGTACTTCTCGCACGACGCCGCCTTCTTCTTGTCCTTGTAGACGAACCCACACTCCTCGCATGCGAATCCCTTTATGCGGTTGACTGCGACCTGCTTGACCATAGGAAAGTCTCCGGAAAGCTGAACAAGAATTTATGTCGGGCTCTGAATATAAAGTTTTCTAATTTTGGTTTTGTCGCAGAATTTATTGAAGAAGAGTTTAAATCTTTGAGGTTCATAATAGAAGTCATGTTATATAGAGAAGGAGATAGAGTAGAATATGTTTTTCGCTGGGAGCAACAACATTTCTCTAATGAAGTTCCAGGTGCAGAAGGAAAAATTATGCAGGGAACAATACAACAAGTTCTTCCAAGAAAACAAGAATATCTCGTTGATTCTGTAGGCGATGGAATTTCTGGTTATACTGTAGTTCCTGAAAGTTTAATACATAGAAAAATTGAAGAAACTGTGGTAAGAAAAAAATCGTTAAAGGAACTTTTAAAAAGATTAATCTAATTTTTCTAAGAAATCAATAAAATGCGACAGTCTTCATTTTTTATCCATATCAATAGAATCATGCGACAGAACCCTAATTTTCTAAAATAAGTTTTCTAAAATTCTTTTCTCAAATCCCTATAGTGCTGATCTTGCTTCGTATCGCCTCGAACATCTTCATGAAGCTCTTGCCTGCGGACTTCTTGTACTTCACCCCGAGGATGTTCGCTGCGAGGTCCATGAAGTCCAGTGAGGCGGCCGAATTGGGCCTGAACTTCATTAGAGGTTTTCTCGCTGCAACAGACTTTATCACATTTTCGTCAAACGCGATGCTCCCGACGACCGGAATTTTTGCCAGCCTGTCGAAGTCCTTCTCCTTCACCTCGTAGCTGGCCTTTCTCACCATGTTCAGCACCACGCGGCTCTCCTTGTCGCCGTCCAGGTCCTTCAGGACCTCCTTCCCGCGCGCGATGTCCTCCAGCATGGGCTCCAGGGGCTGGGCCACGAATATGACCTCGTTGGCAGCTTCCATGGACGCGAGCGCCTCCCTGCCCAGGCCGGGCGCGCTGTCGAGAATTATAAAGTCGATCATCTCATCGTTCACGAGCCGCGAGATGTTCTTCTTCAGCTTCATGACATCGACGTCGATTATGTCATTGAGCTCGCTGCTCGCCGGCACGTACATGACCCCGTTCTCCTGATAGAGGGCGTGCTTTATGTCTGCCTTCCCCATGAGCGCATCGTTGAGCGTGAGCTTGTGATGCTGCTCGCCCATGTAGTAAGTCAGGTGAGGGGTCGAGAGGTTGCAGTCGACGACTATCACTTTCTTTCCGAAAGAACTGAGAGCGACCGCTAGGTTTGCAGCCACTGTCGTCTTCCCCACTCCGCCCTTCGGAGAGCTGATTGAAATTATCTTTGTCACGTTGCTGTTTCACCGACACCGATGTTTGTCTTGAATTGTGCTGAATTGAAAATAAAATTAACAAAATTTAACGAAATGTGTAAGTCATTGTAAGTTTTCTCTAAATTTTTCCGAAAATAATTGCTTTGCTCTATTTGCTTATCTGTTAGCCAATTTGTGCTTTTTCACAAAATTCCAGAGATGCTTTGTCATGGCGCTTGGCGGAAGATCCCCTGTGCCGAAAATCTTAGAGATCGGCCAGTCCTTGACCTTCTTGAAGCTTACAGAATAACCTCCGAACGGTTTCTTTGCCATTTCGATCTTCATCCTCCATTAATTTCTTCGTTTTGCGCACTATTTAAAAGATTTCCATGCAAGGTAGCGGAAGTATTAATAATTGATGCGACAATATTTCTCTCGATGTCAGATTCGGTGTCGGAACAGCTAAGGGAATTGGCAGTTTGCCCTTATGGCAAATTTACTTTACCGCAATGGGGGCCTGTTTCTTTGAGCGGAATGGCGACCAAAGAATGCGGGGATTGCAAGAGCGTTTTCCAGCTGAAACAAGCAAACGGAATGATTTACGTAAACAAAGACAACGGTGGAAGCATCACGTGCTATGTTTGCCAATCTGCCGTGCAGTTCTCTGTTCATACGTATGAAATTCAAAATCCAGGCCGCTCGTTACTATCTGAAATGCAAGACAGTTCATTTTCGCCGGATAAAGAAACTGCAACAATAAAGATTCCTTATTGTCCTAGATGCGAGCAAGAAGCCAAGCCGAGCAGAAGCGTGATTGAGTTCCACTGAAACCCGAAGCGAAGATCATTTTTTAATCATTTTTTATATCTATTTCTTAGTAATAATTAGTGTGCCTTGGTAGCTCAGCCTGGTAGAGCATATTGAGAAATCAAGCTTAACTGCATGGTAAGCAGGAGGTCATGGGTTCAAATCCCATCCAAGGCTCTAAAAACCGGTGCAATTCTCGACTGAGGCTCAGGATTTTTTCCAAAAATTACCAAAAATTATTTTCATCGCAAAGTGACAAGTAACGCTTAAGTAACGCTTATATACCGCCTTCCGGCAATAATTTTAATAGATAATATGGACCTGAAACAAGCCGGACTCGGCGTTGTGCTGTTCATAATATTTTGGGCGTTCCAGGCAGGATACCTGAACGGCCTCGGCACGACATCCTGGGTCATAGGCGTGATACTATTCGGTCTGGTTCTCTGGCTGATAGGAAAGGGGGCAATGCCAAGGCAGCCTGAAAGCATGAAGGAGCTGTGGATGTTCACTTACGTCTTCGCGGTCGTCTTGACAGCCATCTTCGCATGGGGCGGAGCTTATATGGGACAGACGATGTCCGCATCGATGGTATTGAGCGCATGGCTGATGCTCTTCGGAGGAGCCATGCTTCTTACAGGAATGTTCGCAAAGATGCAGGTGACATTCCTGGTCGGAATAATCTGGCTGTTCTCGGCAATCATGCTCTCCGCTGCTCTGGATTTCCTGAGCTTCGGACTGCTCGCCGGCCTGCCTTTCATCATCTACGGAATCATGTCCAAGAAGTAAAAAACAGACTTTGAGAATTTTTTAATTTCTTTCCTTCAAACAGTTAGAGGTAGTGCTGAAATTCAAGGGCATCAAGAAAAATCTAACCGGATTTTTTCGCATTAGGTTATTATGTTTTATGTTATTTCCTTTCTCTCGAGCATGACGTACGTCGTCAGGGCGACCATAGAGGCGACGATCGTTATGATGATTATCAGCCCCAGCGTTATGAGCTGGAACTGCAGAGAGCCGACAGATATGATCACAACGACGGTGAGAATTATAGTTGCAGCCAGCAGCAGAAGTATGACGATTGGCAGGTACCTGATGAACTTGCTACGGGCCATAATCCTAATTGGTATTTAAATAAGATATTCTTATGTTTCTCTATTGTTTCCTGTTTCTTGGTCAGGAATGGAAATATGGAAGTCGGATGGAAGTCGGGTGAAATGAAAAAACTATGGTCAAGCCTTTCTAAGGTTGCCTGGCTGTCGGCCGGGTTGTCGCGTCGAATCGAATCAGATCGAATGAAATGAAACAAAAAAGAAAGGAGGCTTAGTGGAACAGATGGGTGATCGTCCTCTGCACCTTTCTCTTCGTCTTCGACTCTTCCACGTTCGGCAAGACTTCCTTTATCGCTTCCTTTGTCGCGAAGAACTTTCTGAAGACCTCGTCTCGTCTTCGACCCAAACCGCCGTTTATCTCCGGCATGTTCAGGACCCTCTTGACAAGGACTACGGACTCACCGACCGCGTTCACCTCGGAAGCCGGCAGGAAAAACCTGTTCCCGCTGATTCCCTGGCAAACTATCACGTCGTCGTTTATCGCCTCGATCTGCTGTATCTCCGACTTGGTGTAATTGTGCCCAAGAAGGGAGAACTTAGCGCCGAAAGCGATCTTGACCTTGTCGATGACTACTCCGGTCTTGCTCGCGTTGGAATCAACAACCTCTTTCCCCACAACCGCCTTGGCCTCAGAGATGTGAGACTTTACGACTGTGGTGAATTTGTTGATGAAGTTCAACAGTGGTTCCATTTGATATCACTAGAGAATAGTAACAGCACATAACTATTTAAGACTTTCCATCAAGCAGAAATTTTCTATTTGATAGTAAATTTTCACGAATACCTCAAAAGACTCGTGCATCGATGGAAAAACAAGTAAGAAGGAGTAAGAAAGGCTGCAAAAAGCAAAGAAATTTCACTTGAAATATTATTTGAAATATTTCTTGAGCGAATTGACCAGCTTGGCCTGCCTCTTCTCTTCGCGGGCGATCATCCTTTTCACAATGGCGAGGTTCCTCCAGACGCTCCTGTGCTTCCTCGTCCACGCCCTCTCCGCGCTCGACCAGGACCTGACTTTGCTGTTGAGCTGCGGAACCTCTCTCTTGAGCCTCCACATCTCTCTGCTCAGGCTGGCTATGCGGGCCTTGTCGGCCACGGCCTTACTCTTCGCCGCGGATATCTGGCCCTTCACCTTCGCGATGCTCGCGCGCATGTCGCGCTCGGCCATCGTGGTGTAGTGCTCCTTGACCTTCAGCGGCTTCATCCTGCTCATGACTCTCTTGAGCCTGTGAAGCCTGCCTCTGGCCCTCCTCTGCATCTTGGGGGCCACCCTGGCCGCGAGCTTCCCGTACTCGCTGTCGATCTTCGCCGCGATTCTCTTCGCTTCGTTCGATTTTTTTGCCATAGTAATGATTTGGTGAACCCCTGTTAAAAAGCTTTTTTATTTTTGATTTTTTTGGAAGAGTTTTTTAGATAGAAAAAAAGAAGAAAAAGAAATAGAAATTAAAGAATTTTATGCAGGACTGATTCCACATCCATTTGGAATTGGCTAAACGGAAATGTTTAAACGAAAGTGATGGTAGAAGTTGCGTTCGTGTAGTAGAGGGCGAATTTATGGTTGCCCTTGTTGAGGTTGAGCGCTCCTACAAGCGATGACGAGAATGTTCCGTTGAGAGTGCCGTTGACCGAAGTTAGGTTGTCGATTTTTCCGATGAGCTGCAACTCGCCTTTCACGTTTCGCGTCTGCGAGCGGACTTGCGCCTCGATCATGATCCTTCCGTTTTTGAGTTTTACTTGGCCCTGGCCTTTGCCTTTTGTGACGACGTCGAACGTTTCATTGCCGATTGTCAGCGTTCCGTTGAAGTCTTTGAGCTTGAACTCGCCGCTGTTCCCATTTCTCTGGAAAGTGCCGTTCAAGTCAAAAGTCGAATCGAAAACTGTCGAATTCCTTGCCGTCGCATTGCCCGAAGCGGAAAGAGAGAAGTTGCCGGTGCCGAATATTTTTTTGCCAAAACCGTTGCTATTGCTATTACTGTTAATATTGCTGGTTTTATTGGCTTTGCCAGTCTCGTTGGCTGCCGTTTCGTTGTGATTGTCTGTGTGATTGCTGTTGCCCTGGCCTTGATTGGCTGCCAAAGCGATTTGCGATGCCGATGCAATCACGAAAAACGTGAAAAGCGAAAGTATTGCCAGTGCGATGAGAAAATTCTTGTTAGTTCCGCCCATATTTTCACCAGCGTCTTCGAAATGTCAGTGAATTCATTCTGTGCAAAACTATTTATCGATGGGCTGGATTTTTTTCTATTTTCTGCGGAAAAATTTCTTTAAAAAGATGAAAAACTAATTATGAAAAGAAAGTACTCGTCAGAAGTGGTGAAGAAAAGGGATGGCTAATTTACTAGATTGGTTTCTGGATCTCTTCGGCATGAGGAAGACAGTCAAGCTGGGGATTTACGGAAGCGTTAATACAGGAAAGACTACTTTGGCAAACAGAATTTCAAAAGATTGGACAGGACAGGAAATTGGCAAAGCGTCCCCTATCCCTCATGAGACCCGCTTCGTGCAGAAAAAAGAAAAGATACACATAAAGCACAAAGGCAAAAACCTGACGATAAACCTACTCGACATGCCAGGCCTAGCGACGAAGGTCGACTACCGTTCTTTCCTGAAATACGGCATGTCGAAGCGGACTGCGAGGCAGCGAGCGAAGGAGGCGACTGACGGGGTCATTGAGGCCATCAAATGGCTGAACAATGTCGACACCGTTCTGGCTGTCATGGACGCGACGCAGGACCCGCTGACGCAGGTCAACATAACCCTTCTCGGCAACCTCGAGGCCCGAAAAATCCCTGTGATAATTGTTGCGAACAAGATCGACAAAAGGAGCGCGGACCCGGGCGCCATTCGGGAAGCGTTCCCGCAGTATCCTGTTGTGGAAGTCTCGGCGCTGAAGGGAAAGAACATCGGCAATCTTTACGAAGCGATTGCGAAACATTCGAAAGGATCGAGATGAAAAAGAGAGAAGTGAAAAATTATGAAATCAACAAAAATGAAATTCGACTTCGTGTCCTCGTCAGTGCTTGACGACAAGCCGAGGAACACGAGAATCAGCTTCATACTCAACAAGGTGAAGGACGGAACGATCCTGGTGACGGACGGAGTGCTGAAGCCGGAGGAGGAAATCGACTTGATAAAGGAGACGATGCGACGCGTGGACGACGGATTCCCGGGAATCGAGGTCGCGAGCCTGAAGAAGCCGGCAAAGGGAATGCTGAACGTCATAGAGAAGATGGCCGACCAGAAGGAGAAGTTCCAGAGCCTGCTCGCAGGGCTGACAGGGCAGCAGTTCGAGAAGACGAGCATGCGGACAGGTCTCACGCTCATAGGGCCGGCACGCTACATCAAGAAGATCAAGAAGAATCCGAATTCATTTTCCGTTCTCGCGGAAGTCTGAATTCTGAAAAATTAATTTTTTACTTATGTCTCACAAATGCCTGCGATGCGGAGCGATTTATCAGGACAACGACAGCAACATCCTCCGAGGATGTTCGAACTGCGGATCGATTTTCTTCCTGTACATGAAGAGCCAGCAGGAGGAGCAGCAGTTGCGCAAAATAGAAGAAGAATTGCAGAAGAAGGACACGTCGTTCGAAGAGGAGCTCGCCAAGCAGCTGACGCAAAAGAAGCCGGCGACGATAGCGGCTACGGAGGAGGTCAGCTATGAACTGGAGATGCCGGAAGTTGCGGAGTCGCAGCCAGCGATGCCGAAGATGAGCAGGCAGGCGATGAAGGAAGCAGCGAAGAAAATCAAGGGGCAGAAGTTCGGAATCGAGACGATACGTGTTCCGCGAGAAGGAGTTTACGAGATAAACATCGAGGCCCTGCTTGAGAAGCGTCCGATAATAGTTCTGGAGAAAGGGAAAGTCTATTTCATACACCTGCCATCGGCGTTCGAGAAAGTGAGAACGAGAGAATAATCCTCAAACTTATTTTCGAGATGGGGAAATTTTCTACTGCTGCAATTATCGAAAAGCTTTTATTCCTGCGTAACGTAAAAAATACTAGAATTAAATGTCATCCCTACCTTTGATAAGCAGACTGGGAAGAAACTTCTGGAATAAGAATAGTATGAAGTGTGATTTTTCATACGCACTGGTCTGTACCATTATCACAGGTTAGTGCGGGATGATTCCGTTCTCATTCTCCTCGAGCATCGGATGACCGAAGCTACTGGCTGGTTGTTTGCAAAAGAAAAAGTCCATCGGGTTTCGATTTCGTTCGTTCGGCCGGATTGAGAAAGGATTTAAAAATCGAGAGGATCGAAAAATCTAATCCTAAGAATGAATGCCAAGATACCGACACCATAGTATCATTCATCCCTCAATAATTCCGGTTGAGTGTTCTGCGAATGTAAATTTCCTTGAAGAATATGCAAAACTAAATAAGCCCCTTTGCCCTGTCGGCTTCGACCGTCGCTTTTATCGCAGTATTCATATCGAGCAGCGCCTTGAACAGGTCCTCTGCGTACTCTTCGGAAATCAAGCCGTCCTCCCGAAGCTGCTTCAGCAGTATGAAAGTGTCCATGGTCACGCTCTCCTTCCTCAGCGCGTCGGGCGCGGCGCATCCGTCCTGCTTTCCTCCGAAACATTTTTTGCAAGCGTGCGCCATGTTGTCAGCCGCGACGTAATAGATCTCTGCGACGCGTATCTGCTCAGGATGTGTGATCGTCTGCGTCTTGGCGATCTCCTCCTTCATGCGCTCGATCATTTCGTAAATTGCTTTGTGGATGCACTCGTTCTGCTGTCTCATTTCACCACGTTTGAAGAATTTCTTACAATTCCTTAATCCCCGATAATTAATTTGTCGCGAAAGCATAAATCGAAAGGTATTAATCCTTAATTTTTCGGCTTTTATGCAGATTCGTATGAAACTTAGAGGAAATTTGAGAAGCAACGTGAGAACTAGCGTAAGGAGCAACGAAGGCGCAAATGCCGCGAACGGAAGCTCGAGGCATGTCTGCAGCGATTGCAACGTGATGCTGCTGAGGCAACAGATGGAATTCGTCTGCCCGAACTGCGGAATGGTCGAGGAGTTCATAGAGGGAAGCGAATGAGCAATTCTTGCGGCGGAAAACCTGGAAAATATTTTTTCTATAACTATCTGCAGACAATTAAAAAAGAATTTCGCATGAAAATTCCTACACAGTATTAAAAAACCGGAAAAAATTCCTACTGAGTAGGCAAATTCTTCGCACGGAGTAAACATACCATCGCTAAGTAACAAGACAATTGTTATGAAGCTATTGCCACCTTATTCTTATTAATCGTTAGAAAATTGGTGTTGACGAAGCTGAATAATTGAGATGAATGGGAAGCTATAATCAACATCGTTGACGAAAAATTTGAGAAATGAAAACGAGTTGGAATGAAAATGGGATTATCAAGAAGAGATTTTTTGAAAGCGGCGGGAGGTGCAGCAGGTGCGGTAGCTGTTTTGAATGTGCCGAATTTTTTGAAACAAACTACTGCTCTTCCAAGTCCGCAAATTATGGAACTTCCGAAACAACTTATTCCAAGACCTGCTGATGTTAGCTTAAAAAAATCCTCTAAATCGATTGAGAAATCAATTATTTTTGACCGACACAATCCAAGATTTCCTTCGCTTCAAGAAGTCGGCATGGACGATGCAATGCCGTTTACTGGAGAATGGGACAGATACGTTACCTCCGCTGGAGCGGTTAGTCCTTACAAATCGAAGCTGATTGGTTATCCAAAAATTTATACCCCTACTGGCGTGGCCAATGTTGATGATTTGATTGAATTCCAGCTTATTCTGGATTTTGTCTCGCGAAGAAGAGTTTACCATTGCCTTGATACGATCGAACTTTACTTCGATACAACAAAGCAACGACTACAGAGAGCTGACACACTGCAGGACAATTCCACACCATTCGGACATCCTACAGATAGGCATTTTATTACTCAGATTTTCAAGAGCAAGCTATTGTATGGAAAAGAAGTTGAAGAAAAAGTTCATCCTACAGTAAGTTGCTGGGAAGTCGGAGATTACATACATACATGGCAAGAGATTCCCAGTAATAGAAGTTATTGCCGAAATATGGAAGGTTTCGACGTCATTTCCTTTTATGGCACATCGCCGAATGATCCAAAACATGAGCATTGGATATCGGCCATAAGTTTGAGAGACAAGAAATATCGAAATCCAAACAAGTTGGCAGAGATTCCGACGGTTTTCTGGATGGGACACTTGCCTGAGAGAGTGCAGGACAGAAACGAGCCATATATACCTGGAAACTGGAACGAGCCGCTAAGAGGGTTGTATACTCCTCCTTGGACGCCACTTGGTCAGGGAGATGACAAGCGAGCTTACGCTTCAATGATAGAGGTATAGGAAAACAGTTGATTGACATGACAGGATTTGAAAAAACAAAAACGAATGAAATCGAAGAAAAATCACTTGCATTTTTGCTATTAGCAGTTGTTTTGTTCTCGGTTACATTTTCCTATTTAATTTATGAATTGAATTTTGCTTCAGCTCAGGATGCTTGTGTAACATGTGACACGGAGCCAAGAGAACATAGAACTCCTCTAGAAACTACCACCACTACAACTAGAACGACTACTACAACTCCCACTACGACAACTACTCCAACAACCACCACAACCACCACAACCACCACTCCAACAACCACAACTACAACAACTACTACGACCACGACCACAACCCCAACAACAACCACGACTCCTACAACGACAACAACTCCAACCACTACCACCACTCCAACCACGACTACCACGCCGACGACAACAACCACGCCAACTACGACTACTACAACCACCACAACAACGACGCGAACCACCACAACGACTACGACCACTACTACAACTACAACCACGCCTCCTTGCGGGTATCTGAAGATTTTTAAGTTCTACGACACAAACGGAAACGGCATATGGGAGAATGGGGAAGTCCCTCTTCCGGGATTCAAGTTCAACGTGCATGACGGAGTCGACTTCAACGTTACGACAGGGAGCAACGGCTTTTTCATAACCAACTGCCTCGAGACCGGCATTTATACAGTCAGGGAGTTCGTTCCTAGCGGCTGGCAGCTCACGAGCCCCAGTCCCCAGTACATAGACATAATATCGGGTCTTCTCTCCGAAGTTCGTTTCGGCGACAGGCAGATTCCTTCGACAACAACTACAACTACGACAACAACAACGCCAACTACGACTACAACTCCCACCACAACCACTACAACCACGACCACAACGACTCACACGACAACCACAACTCAAACGACCACAACCACTCCCACCACAACCACCACGACAACTACTCGCACGACCACAACGACTACCACTACCACAACTCCCACGACAACAACAACCACCACAACCACCACGACGACTCCTTTCTGCGGTGACGGCGAGCTGAACAACAACGAGCAGTGCGAGCCTCCGAACTCTTACAACAACGCGTACTGCGACCAGAGCACCACTACCTGTCTTGGCAACAAGACCGGCACCCGCGACAATTTCGGTAATTGTAATTCAAACTGCCTCTGCCAGCAGAACAGCTTCACTTACGACTGCGTGCAGGGAACGTGCGGGGCCGAGTGCGATTCGAGCAGCGACTGCCAGCCCAAGTGCGTCGATGATATTCGTTATTACAGCGGCACGTGCAGCGGAACCACATGCGGATGCAGGTATTATACTCAGGACTGCGGCTCTCTCGGAAGGTGCACCAACACAACGCAGAAGCAGTGGGTTGCATGTCCGGACGACCCGTGCAAGCTCTGCGAGCAGGTAAAGCAGCAGTGCACTCAGGGAGTATGCGCGCCCAACGCGTGCAGCACGGTTGTCGTGAACGAGACTTTCGTCTTCACAGGACGCAGGCAGGCGAAGACTTGCGCGAGCGGGACCTACTGCAGCAGCGACACAGGCACGTGCATACCCAAGGTCTGCCAGGGAGAGATAATTTTCAACGGCGGAGTGCAGTCATGTCCCAAGGTAAAGTTCAACGTGAGCGTCTCTATTGCGCCTTACACGACTTTCTGCGACAACAAGAGAGTCTATTTCAGGCTCGGCGACTGTAGCGGGCCATCAATCCTTTCAAAGGATCTAGGATCAAGCTTTTGCACCTTGAGAAACGGGCAGTGCTTGACCAAGCACGCGATACTGACCGAGCTGGGCACCCCTAACGTAGTCGCCTGCGTCGACCTCGACGGAGACGGCAACTTCACCAGCCCCGGCGAGCAAGACTCTCTCAACATAAACGTCAACTGCAACAACTGCCCTGTCACCAGCTGCAGCATATCTGCGGGATGCTCGAGGTGCTACAAGTGCGGAGGCTATGCCAACGGATACGGCACCAGCACTTACGGGCAGAACATGTGCCTCAATCCTGACCAGCAGTGCACGTACAACTGCCTTGTCGGCTCGTGCGGCGCCAGGACTTGCGCTGTTTCGCAATAAATAATACGAGTAAATTTTTTCTTTCTCTGGAACGACCAAACAGCCAAACAGCTTTAAGCTTAATATGACGAACATATACTCATGAGAAAACTGTCACTGCGCGGCAGAAAGAGGAGGGGACTTGACGAGGTTGGCGTGGCAGTCAAGCGCGTCATAACGGGCGCCGCTATCCCCAAGTCGCTGAGCCAGATCAGCCTCGAGAAGAACTACGTCATGATGGCCAGGATGCTCACCGGAATGATAGACAGGATGCAGAAAATCGAGGACAACATGGAAAATTTGGAAAATAAAATGTTGCGCCTGCTTCGTTCTAGAAAAGCAAGCTCATGAGATTAAACGCAAATTATACCACTGAAAGTTGTTCTAAACGCTTATAGAATCTCCTTTGTTAAATTTCTTTGGATGCACAAAAATGTAGCGTTCCTAAAAAAGATATCCTTATATATCTTGTGATATCTTATGATATATAGAAATCGTTGGACAATTTACCTGACAAAGCACGCCTACTGGCAATCGGCTAAACGAGGGATACCGATTGACATGGTCGAGGCGACTTTGAGGAATGGAGCGATAAAAGAATTCGGCAAGAACTTCGTGAAGATCGAAAGCCGTTACAAAAGGGGCTGCATTGTGTGCGTTGGAGAAAAGAAGGCTGAAAACAAGATTGACATTTTTACTGTGGAGATAAGACCCTTATGAAAAAAACGAATGCCCAGAAAAAGGAGAAATGCGCGGATTGCGGCCATGTAATGGAGGAAAAAACGGGTACCGATATCAATGGTGTCACTTATCGTTACTGGGGCTGCCAGAATTGCGGACGCGAAGTGTTGGACATGACGCAGCTTCACGAGACTGCTATGACCTACAAAAAGTTGCAAAAAACCCAGGCTGCAAAGGTCTCGAAATGGGGATCCGCTCTGGCGATAAGGATACCGAAGGAGATTGTCGTAGAACAGAAGATAAAGGTTGGAGAGAAGTTTAGATTCCTTAAGGAAAAAATTGGTTTCAAACTCATTCCAGAAAGAGATTAACGCCAAAAAGAAAATAGAGGACAATTTACCACTGACAGTGATGCTAAAAATATATGAAACATTATTTGCGATTTCTTAAAAAGGAAGAATTAAAAAGAGCATAGATACCAATAAATACCAAAAGATACCAAATAATAACACATATGAGACAAATCAACTTGAGACTGCCGGAGGAATTGAGGAAAAAGGCCGAGAAATACGCAAGACGCAATGGCTACAGGAACATACAGGAATTGGCAAAGGAAGCGATTAGAATGAGGGTGAACGAAAGGACGATTGCAGGGTCCGAAAGTGCTGATAAATTATGGAACAGTTTAGACAAGGAAACAAGAGAAGGCATCAAGAAGACTCCAAGAAAGGAGTGGATAAAATTTTACAAGGGAATGAAGGAGAGCGAAAAGAGGCGCCTGAAATTATTGAAACAAGCGTACTCATCAGAAGACGTGAGCAAGTAAAAGCTACTACTATTTTCTCTGCCATAGAATTTCCCAAAGTCCTTAATCTAACTAATCGGATCATCTATCCAAAACGAAAAGACTTTCTCAAATCACTTGACATATCCAAGAAGCTTCAGGAAATTGGTAAGCCAATTGGTGCAATTGACATACTTAACGCAAGCATGTGCATCAACCGAGGTTTGACACTCGTGGCAAGCGATAGAGATTATGAAAATGTCGTGCTAATCGAGCCGAAATTTAGACTGAAATTAGTCAGATGAAGAAGCCAAAAAAGTCTTTTTCTCTGCTATGTTTTTCACCACCTCGAAGGCAAAAAAATTCCTATTTGCGCGCCGTTCAGCGCGTAGAAGCAAAATTTCCCCGCAGTAGGAACAATGCTTATATCCTATAGTAACATCATTAGAGAGTAACAAGTAATGTCTATAAATATTTATCAGGCGAACTTCAGTCTTAGTGATAAGATGAATTCCCGAAAAATGATCTTATCCGGTGCTTTACTGGCGACTCTAGTCGCCATGCTCACATTCAGTAGCGTACAGAGCGTTCTTGCCGGTGAATCCGACATAGGCGCTGGTCCTATTGACGAGCATCCACAAGTATACCTAATAAAGAAAGTCCTGGACATATGTGCCCCAGATCTCGGCGGAGCAATCTCCGGTTCTGACGCATTACCAGGAGGTTCTATGCCACCTTCCGGACAACAGTTCGGATGTGTGAAGATACTCGGTGACAGACTCAACGAGTACCTATTCACAGGTGAGCAAGTGGGTGTACTAGTTGCAGTGAGACACACAAACGGAGCTGACGCTATCGCTGCCCCAGTAGTTCTGGAAGTCGATGGCGCAGTCAAGTCGTTGTGTAACGATATTACTTCAGATTGGCAAGCTTACAAGGGCGGACAACTGGAGTGGTACGGACACAATGTCGCAACAGATCTGCAGCAACAGCCTCCAGGAAAGAGTGCTGGAACTTCAGATGGATTTGATCCACAGTTCGACAAGCTCTATCAGTGTATCTACACAGCAACTGCTGACGATTCAGGTATGGTCCCAGTAGAAGTAGTCGCTCACGACGAAGACGGAGACGAAGGAAGAGGCGGATTAGATTTCGTCTGGTTCAACCCAGAGATTCTAGTCGACGTCACAACTTCCGACGGTGGTCCAATCGCATTCGCTGACGGATCATCTGGTCAAACAGTCTACTCAACCAACCACCTCATTGTAACAAATGAGGCTGAGGGTGGAGTGATATTGTACGTTTGGCTTGCAGGAACCGACTTGGTTTCAAGTGAAGGTCCAGCAAAGTGTCCATACGACAACACGCTCAATGTAGACCAACAGATGGAGTACAGATGCAAGATCGGATCGCTCTTCAACAACGAATGGAACTACGTAGACAATCCAGACGACACAAGAGATTGTGATTTCGCCACCGATTGCCAAGGCGCAGATCCAGTGTTGAACAACTATGAGTATGCTTCGTTCCTTACAGTAGGATCCTGGGCAGAGTGTTGGTTCAGATTGACATACCCAACGCCATGCATAGGCCTATTCGACCAGGGACAGATACTCATCTTCGCAAGAGCAGTCTAAGTACCGGAAAGAATTTCCAAAAAACAATTTGACGTCTTTGGGCATTTGCCCTTTTTCTTTCTTTTTTCTTATCGACCACATGACGAGGGACTATACAACTAATCTCCGAAAGGAAATTTTGGAGCAATAAATCGCAAAATTTTGAGGAAAAATTCCGCAACAATGAGAAAAAATTCCCATGGAATAGCAAAAAATTGCGCAAACACTTTTATATCTTCGAGTTGAATTTACAGGATGCAAATTATGAGCTTCAAAAAAATCCTCACAACAAAAATATTTTTTGTCCTGAGTTTCCTGATGTTCTCATCAATAATCTCTGCGTGCATAAATCCAGGGATGAGGAGCGATGCTGGCGTTCCGATAAATCCGTTCGGAGGGGTTTTCATCGTCAACGGCTCGAAATATCCCGGTAGCGACGTGCTTCAGATAACTTACAACCTCCAGGTGCACAACGCGAACGACCAGGGATTCTTCGTGTCGATCGAGCCTGAAAATGCGATAAAGGATTACGTGTCGATGTCATCTCCGCCTGTCTATATTCCTGCGAATTCCATAGGGACTCTTCCGATCAGCGTCTGGGTCGGCGGTCTTGAGAAGTCAGGAAAGCTCGATGTCATTTATCAATGCGACGACGAAGGCTCGCAGTTCCTCAATCCTTTCATCTACATATGGATAGACGGAAAGGGAGTGTCGCCTCCTCCTGCGTCTACGTGCAGCACTCCTCGGGCCTTGAGCGGCTGCTACCAGGGGCAGTACAGGACATATTCCTGCGTGAGCAACCAGCTTGCCTACAATTCCAGGTGCACGACCTACTGCTGCCAGAGCTACGGAGGCGCTGAGTCGGTATGCTCTACGGACGGATCGACGTGCCTGAGCTTCAACAATCTTCCGGCTCCGACCGAGGGAAAGGTCGCTCTCGTTTGCAACAAGGACGACTGCAGCAACGGCATAGAGAAGAAGATTTGGTTCTTATTGAGGCTCGAAGGCTGGGATGTCGTAGGGAAGAGCTACAAGACGTGGACAGCCGACGAGCTGAACAATGGCAATTATGACATCATAGCATGCACTGAGACGAGCGCGTGCAACATCGGGTTCAACTCAATTTTGTACAACGCGCACTTCGACAAGCAGAAGGCGTTCCTGGAAATCCCGGGATCGAACTCCGCGAAGGCAGCGTACGCTTTCGATTATGTGTCGACTGCCAGCGGAAGGAGCGTTAGGACTTCGCAGGTGATGTATGCGACCGACGTGCTGACCGCAGGGATACAGAATCCGGGAGTTTTTGCCAACGGAAACAGCTTTGTGGGAGTTGACGGCAAGAAGGTCAACGAAGGCACGAAGCCCATAGCGAACTCAAGCGATAACGCGAATTCAGAAATTTTCAAAGTCAAGGAAACTATCGACCACGGACGTTACGCCTACATCGGACTTCTCACCAAGGTTTCGATAAGCGACATAACGACAGACGGTGAGACTGTTATTAAGAGGACGCTGAAGTGGCTGAAGGAAGGGGACGCGGCATTCGGAGGCACGAACAACAACGAGGCGAGGAAAGGGAAGATCGCCTACATATGCACGACTGACAAGTGCACTTCCGCCTCGGACATAGAGCTGATAAAATATCTCAGGAAGATCGGCTACTCTGTCGACGCGGACTCTCTGAAGAGCTGGCTGACTAGAGACCTGGGCCCGTATCAGGACATCGTATGCACTTCTTCGATGACGTGCAACATCCCTCTCGGGTCTAATATATATAACGCCCACAAGTTGCAGGGAAAGAACTTCATAGAGATTCCCTACACGAGCAAGATGAACGCGGCATACAGCTTCGCGTACATCGGCAGCGCGACGGGAAAGATAAAGTCGGCTGCGAACGTCACACTTGTCGGCAACCCTCTCGGAGATGGGCTTCCCTCGTGGATGCGGGTCAACGTGAGGAACAGAGGCATGACCTCTCTGGTCGCGCCGATCTCTTCGCCTCTCGTAGACGAGGCCCACAGCAATGTCAAGGGAGTGGATCAGGGGCTGTCATCTATGTTTGTCGTCAATTCCGCGGGCGACCAGGGGCGCTACATAATGGTCGGATGGGCTGGAAGATTCGACGTGGACAATCTTACGGGCGACGGCAAGCTGCTGCTTCAGAGGGCTGTCAACTGGGCCAACTGCGGGAACATCTCATGCTGAATATTTCCTGCTGAATTTTTTCTCTTTGGCATTTCTTTTTAATAAACTTTTGCAACAACTCGCGGTAGTAATAAAGAGAGAGAATGTAGAGAAAGAATAAAGAGAAAGCGGAAACCGTCAGAGCTCTATTCCGAAAGCTTCGGAGAACTGCTTGATCTTCCTCGCTTCGGTGAGGAACTGCAAGCCCCTCTTCGTTATCCTGTAGACCACCTTGCCGTTGACGTCCCTGATCTCGATGAAGCCGTTCTTCAGCATCTCCTCCAAGTATTGTTTCATACGTTTGTGCGACAGGTTCGCGCCGTAGAGGATGTGCGTCGGCTTCGCCCTTCCGCCGCTGTTCTGCAACACGCGCAGTATGTCCGAGAAAATCGCGAGCTTCGTTCTTCTTTCCGTCTTCTCTTCAGCTTTCATTTTCACCGAAAAGCTTGAAAAATTATTTCTGTCTTCCACTTTTGTTCACCCGGATGAGCATTGCAAGCAGGCTTAGGAAGCCGGCAGCGAGCAGAGCGTGCGAGACGAGGAAATAAGTCAGGTCAAAAGGAAGCAGCAGCATCGTCGCGTGGAAGACTGCCATGAGGGAGAACGCCAGCAGCACGAGCAGGGCGTTGGCCGACTTGGCCTTGTAGAAGTTGTATGCGGCGCGATAAATGGTGAGCAGTAGCAGGAATATCGCAGCGATATGGAAGTCGTCGAATCCGGAGAACCACAGAGGCACGTACAGCACGTAGAGCCTCTTGCCCGCGCCCTTTGGAAACAGCGCGAAGGCCAGCAGCAGGTAGGAGACGAGAGACGCGACGTAGTAGAAGTTGAACATGTGCCTGTTGAAGACGTTGAGGCCGACTATTTCCAGCTGGCGGAAGTAGGGCTGGTAGAAGTAAGTGTACATGCTCGACGCGGTCAGGGCGAGAAACGCGATCCCGAGGACGAGGAACGACACGGAGAGGAAAAGGAACTTCCTCGATCCGCTTGTCCTGCTAATGCGGAAAGCGAAGTAGCAGACTGCCAAACTTATTGCGGCCGCTGCGAAGTACGCAAGACCGCTGAAGACGTAGAACCACACAGGTATGAGCACTTCAAGCGGAGACTGCACTCCGGCGACAATAAGGCCTATGTCTACCATGCGAACGACCAATTATTAAAGAAACACTAAAACTTTTAAGCTCGACGTTTTAGGCATTTTTTCAATGCTTGTGCACCTTTCCGCATCTTCTTTCCGCATCTCATATCTTATCCAGCGAAATCTTATCCAACGAACTTCGTTATGTTCGTCATGCCGATGCCCATGAAACCACTCAAAGAATAAAGCATCGGAGAAATTTATGCTTTCCATTTTTCCTATTTCGTAGGTAGACCACACGTCCAGACTTTCAGTTCACAACCGGGATATACCCTCCCCGGCATAGTATTGTCAAGGAAAAGAAGGAAAGAGCACCCAAAGAGCAACCGGATAAGATCGTTTGCGGGCCTTCGATCACAAACAAAGGCTCAAAATCCAGTGACGCGTTTTCGGCGCTGAGGAGTTTTATTTTTAATTCAAGGTGCAAATAATGCAAAACCAAACGAAGATGAAGTACGCGTGGGACATAACTACTGAAAGGGATTTTTCAACCAGGCAGATGAATACGATAAACCAGATTTCTGAGATGATCAGCAACGGAGGAAATGTGGCAGAGCTGAAGAAGAAGCTGCGTCTTGTTAGCTTATTGTAAAAATTATTTTGAAGTCTATTTCTTGGGAAGGCTGTCCCTTATCGTGACTTTCGATACTTGCAAGTTATCCACATCGACCAATATAGTCGAAGATCCAATTCCTTGTATGTGAGCAACATTGCCATTCACTTCGACGCTGATGAAATCAAGCGCTATTCTTATTCTTTGGAATGGCTGCTCTTTGTCGATGAAGAGCGTTCCTTTCCCGACGCATTCCCAGCTGAGAGGATTCTTCTCGCCGGCACAGTTGTCGAGAGTGTCGAAAGCAACTGAAATCTGCACAGGCCTCTTCTTGTCGAATATGTGAGGCAGCATGAAACGTCCGAGCAAAATCGTTGGCTCAGTTAAAGTGCCTTTCGTGAAAAATTTCAAGTCCCCAACAATTCTTCCGCTTGGTCTGCAGTCAAAGAAACCGTTAAGCGAGTAAGTTTTTGGCGAGTACTTGCTGGGGTCGAAGAAGTTTCCTCCTTCTAATTTGTTGATATCTCCTCCAATCGAGCTGACATTCGCAAGCAAGTTATGCACATGGCCATCGCGACAACTCACTATGTAATGCAGATCATCTTCCCCGGAGAAAGGAATTCCGCCAGCTACTCCTGAAAGAACTAACACAAAATCTGTCGTGCTTGTCGGAGGTCCAAAGCATCTGCTGTCTCCTTCGCTTCTGCTGAATCTGACAAAGACATGATCGTCGGCAAACAACAGGCCGTTAGTTCCAAATGAAGTGTCTCTCGTCAAGGCCGAAATGCAACCATCAGTCGTATCCAGAGTCACGCTGCTCGGAAGAATGGTATGAACGTCAGCATTATCGAAATCTATGCGGCAAAGTATTGAAGAAACGCTGCTTCCAACAACTAAGACATTAGGCACGCAATGAATTTGAGAGGAAGGAGCAACAGTAACTTCTGCTTCAATATTATTTTGCGCAAGAACTATTGCTAAAGCTAGCAAAGAAAAGATAAAGAAGGGCAGCGCCATCAAGAGAGCCACCCTTTTATCGAATAAATTTAGCTCTAACTTTCTCTCATTCTTCATTTTTCTTTCAACTTTTTTCTTCGTAGTTAAGTCTACTCGTAGCTGTAAAAAACTCACTCAGCTAGTCATCTACTGAAATTTTTTTATATCAACTGGTCGCAGCCGAATGTAAATGTGATTGTCTGGTCGTACGTATCTGCTGGTTGATCAGCTGGAATTAAGACTCTGAATAGTAAGTCATTACTATCATTGTCTGCCAAAACACCACCGTAAATTGTCGCACCTGGATTTAATACCAGTGCTGTTCCTGAGAATGATTGTAAACCATCTGGATCATACTCTGTTCGGCCTACATTCATTGCATTTGGCGGGTTAGCTCCTGCCCAATCAATTCCTTCAACAGTTAATGACGTTGTATCTGCATTTCCGTTGTTTGCTAATGTTACTGTCTCATCATCGTCTGCGTGATTAGGTAGATCAGATCCAGAGTTTGTTCCTGGAGGAACTGTACCACCAAGACCGCCTCCATCGAAAGTAATACTTCCTGGACTTGCATCTACATCGCATATTGTTTCAACTGTGACTGATGCTGTTACTCCTGTTGTTTGAGCTAATACTGGACTTGCTGTGAGCATTACTGAATAGATTGCTGCTACTAACGATGCTATTAATTTTCTCAACTTTTCACCTCCTTTTTTTCTTTAGTGAAATTTCAAATCTACTGAAAACAACAAACGCTAGGAATATCAGAACACCTGCGCCAATCGAAATTAACAGCAGAGAATTTTGCGAGAGCAAGGCAGAGAATCCTGTCAAAGAACTTTCTTCTGTCGCCTGAACTTCAGCAGTTTGTGCCTCGCTTTTTACTTCAGGCAATTTTCCTCCATATTGCGGAACTAAAATTTGAACAGCTTTTCTTGCCTGTACATTAATTTGTACCTGGCCTGGTGAACCTTCCTGCAACGCAAAAACATTACCAGTAATATTTCCACCAAGCGACCCATCATAAGTAGAAGGAATTGTCGCTGTGACATCGACGTAAGTTAATTTTTTAGGAACAAGCTCAAGAGAAGTTGGAAATGTAAGAAATTGTGCTGCATCGCCTTCTGCTCGCAACTTTACTGTTATCGTTTCATTACCATTGTTAATCAAACCAAAGCGAGAAGAGTTTGTGCTGCCAACATCTACTAGAATACGAACTGTTCCTGCAGTCAATCCCAATGCAAGAACAGAACTAACACTAATCAAAAATACAATCACACTTGTTGCAATTAATTTTTTCGTTTTCATTTTTTCACCTTAACAATCAAATGTGAAAGTTATTGTTTGTTCATAATTTCCAGCAGACTGATCTGCAGGTATGCGAACCTTGAAAAATACATCTTGAGTTGCGCTCGGGGCAAAAGGAGTTATTCCAAGAGAAACGTCGGAATAAGTAACATTTGTCATGTCTGCGTCATAGTCTTGCAACGTGCTTGAAGTCGTCCACCTCGTTTGTCCAACATACATTGAAGCACCGCCGCCGACTTTCAACCAATCAGTTCCTGCAAGTGTCAAACTGTTGATGTTAATGTTTCCTTCATTTGTGAGTGTAGTTTTTTTAGCTGGTGAAGTATCCCCTGGATTTACAGGACCGAAAGGAGGAAGAGAAGTTGCAGTTAATTCACAAGTTGGTGGAGTATAATCAATTAAAAGTTTAGGAAATCTTGCTGTTGTACAGTCTGCATCTGGATCTGATGTAGTAGCTTCTTTAGAGCAGAATTTAGCAAGTCTGTCTCCGCCGCCAGAATCACCTTCATTTTTATCAGCAATTCTCCATCCATTATTTGTAGCGGTTCCATCAACAAAAGCTTGAACGTCAGCAGTTACGTCAAATGAAAGAAAGATATTATCTGTTGTTCCAGTTAAGTTTACAGTTGTTGCGAGAGTTGTGTTTGCAGGTTGTGTGTTCCATGTTATACCGGCTTCTGTCCACGAGCCCGTTATTCTATGAACTTCAAGAGGAAGAGATAGCGAAGGATCATCGTACATAAAGAGTTGAAGTTTTGCAGAATTAATTATCGAACCACTTGGAATTGATGAAAGGCCAAATGCAACAAAAGTTCTTTTCAATTTAGCTGAAGGTCCTGTTAGTGCTGGAGTTTTTCCATCAACTATTAACGATGTAGCTGAACCGAAATTAGTAGTCGCGCTGGCTTGATCTACATAAGCATCTTTACCGGGTGGTTGTATGGCGGTATCAACAGCTGCTGCTATAACAGAAAGCAAAACAACCATACCTAAAGAAACTGCAGTCATGTCTGCCAATTTCATCAACTTACTTCTATTCATCTCAACACTCTTCAAAACACTCTGGACAAATAGAAATATTGACGCGAAAGAATTTAAGATTGTTTAGCATCACTGATAAGAAAATTTCCTATTTCGTAGATATGAGTTGATAAACGTTTCTGTTTCTGTTACTACTTGACGTTGAAACAATTTTTATTGTAAACAACGATCAAAGATACGAGGTGAAATATCGTGCGATGGAGTATTCAGAGTGATATCTATGGAATGTCAGCAAATTTTTCTGCAAAAATTTGAAATTTCAGTTGAAAAGCAGTAAAAGTGCTATTTGGAAGTAATTTTTTTCTCATGAAAACTAAAATCGCGGTCGGATTTCCCAGATAGCCATAAATAATTTAAATATAATTGTTATGCTTGTCCGAGGTGTGTAGTTTGGGTAATTCCGAACATTTACGAAGGAATATCTTTATTGCTCTTTCTCTCAGCTTTTTCCTCGCATCTTTTGTGCTTTCGACGCATTTCGTTTTTGCGTACAGCTACATCGATTACGTGAGCACGATATCTCACGGCGCTGACAGGCTTGCTGCACTGCAGTCTGACGTGACCGAGGACAACGCAGGCAATGGTCTTGCCGATTTGGATCCGGAAGATGCGGGATGGGATTGGGACGTAATAAGTCAATCTTTTTGGGTCGGCAATGATTGCATGACGACGATAGGCGCAAACCAGTCTTGCCAGAACCTTTACGGTGTCACCGCAATGGGCCTCCTTGATGCTTATATGCACACCGGTGTAGGGAAATATCAAATCGTTGCGACAGATGTTGCGAATTTCATGATAAATCCTTCCTGGGGGACTGCTAGCAGCGGGGCTTTCTGGAATGACAGAAATATTGGAAGTAGACTTTACTACTTTGGTTTTTCATTCGACTACAGGTTTTTGATGAGATATGCTGACGTCACGAACAATGCCGCCTATTCAATTTATGCGACTGACGCATGGTCATGGCAGAAGAGCAACATCGCACGATATGCCGACGGAAACCAGATAGAAATTTTCCAAAGAACTTACGCGCATGTTGGAGGAAGCTACGGCTATGCCGCATGGCAGTCTTCTGATTACGGACTGGCTGCTTTGGAAATGGGAGACACGTCATGGGCAAGCAACATGGCAATCGTCGTCAACAACAACATGACGAACATACTTTCGAATGCTGATGAGTACAGAGTTATTGGATGGGCAAAGGCCCTCGAACTTTTGTCAAGAGTCGACGGATCAACGTACAGCTCATCCATTTCGAGTTTGAAGAGCGCTCTGCAATCGAGCCAGCTGCCGTCGGGTTGCTGGGACGCAGGAAATTCAGAGGGAAGCGCGCAAGACACCGCATATGCCGTGCTCGGTTTAGTCGCAGCAAACGACGAGGTGGCTGCAAGAAAGGGTGCTGACTGCCTGGTTGCCGCACAACAGGCAAACGGAGGATGGATGTCTTCCGATGAATTTTCTGAGACTAATTCGGAGGCGATACAGGCCATATCCGCTGTTATGGGTCTAGATGTGACGAGAAGGCCGAAGGTCACTTCGCTCGTGATGTCCGACATCGAGCCTGTGAAGGCAGGAGTGCTGTCGGTGATTGTCGGTTTTGACAAGTCGATGAATACCGTGATAATCCCCACTGTGACCCTTAACGGCCCGAAGACGCTCGCAGTGAACTACGACCCGGCCTACACGAACGGATGGATAAACGCGACGGCATGGGCTGGGAAGGTCACGATCGCGGCGCCCTCTGTCAGCGATGGCTACTACAGATTTTTCGTCAAGAACGCGAAGGACATATTCGGCACCACGATGGTGACGTACATAGGGACCAGGTTCTACGTCGACAGCAACTCCCCGGCGTTCTTCGCGACATTCGTGCCTGACATTTATTCTGGCCAGATACAGACGGTTTCTGCCTCGGTCTACGATCCGAGCAGCTCGGGAATATCGCATGTTTCGGTCAAGATTGATTCGGACTCCGAGATAAACATGACCTTCAGCCACAAGACGAAGGAGAAGATCGACAAGAAGACGACCGACGTCGAGACGTACTTCAAGATGTTCTCGTCCCTGCCCCTCGGGACGCACAGCGTGACGTTCAAGGTCTACGACAACGTGGGCAACTTCGCGCAGCTTGTCGACAGTTTTGACGTCCTTCCTGCCGCGACTTCGAACTCTGGAGACGTCGCTTACCTGTGCCTGACGAACGCCTGCGACTACGGAGTCGAGCAGTCTGTCATTGATTTCCTCGAAGCGAACGGCTGGACTGTGACCGCGAAGGCGTACAACCAGTGGACCGCGCTCGAGCTCAGCGGCTATGACTTGATTGTATGTTCGGAACAGGGCAAGGTATGCAAGCCGACGCCAGCGCTGATAGAAGCGCATACGACTGCCAAGGTGCCTCTTGTCGAGCTGAGCTCCTCGCCATCCGCGAAAGCCGGAAAGGAATTCGACTATCTGAAGGGCAGCTCTGCGAGCATGGGAAGGGCGACAACACAAATATTTGTGACCAATCCTGATGCGATTACTGCTGGATATTTCGGTCTGACTATTATCCTGAATTCGGAACAGCGAATACCCGGAATCGGCGAGTCGAACCTGCTCTCAGGGACAGCCAAGCTGGCGAGCAGATACGACAGAGTGGACATGCCGAACCTCTTCAAGGTTGACGGTACTTCATCCCACGGAAGATACGTCGGTGTGCTGTGGTTCAATTCAAAAACATCGTACGGCGTGCTTAGCGGCTATGACTTGAATAGCCTGAACTCGATTGGCAAGGAAATCCTAAAGAGATCGGTCAGTTGGGCGCAGTGCGCGAACCCGACCGGATGCGCGGCGTAAGAACGCAGAACGCAAAAGAAAAAAAATTTCTCACATATTCTTTCCGGTATCCTCGAAAATTTCTCGAAAAATACCTTCCAAATTTTCTACCAAATAGGAAATTTTTCGTTTGATAGAAGGAAATTTTCGGGTCAGCTTTAAATCCTTTTTACGGACACAATAATAGGTATGTCTGGAAAAGTCAACGCCGGATCAGCGGCCGCATTATTTGCTTCCTATGCTTCTTTGTTTTTCATTTCCGCCTCAGCGCTCGCGATATTCGTCGCGATGTCCCCATACGGCTCTGCGACGACATGCCCTGAGGGCGTTCAGTTCTGCGGTGGAGTCGGAATAATTGTCAATCCTGGCGGAACCGGCGGAAGCACCGGCGCAAGGTGCGGCAGCAACATTACGTCCTGCGGTACTTATCCCAATTGCATGGACCTGACTTTTGTTTCCTATTGCGTGAACGGCCACACCATCGAGACCTACTGCCTCAACAACCAGCCGCAGAACAGGACGAGGATGACTGCGTGCACACCGACCACAAACTTCGTGCTGAGGGCCAAGGGCCATGACGACGCGGCCAAGCAGCTCACGCTCACGCTGTTCTCGCCCGGCACCACGAACAATCCAATTTTCACATCCACTTTCACGGACAACTCAACGATCTCGAGCCCGCTTCCGATAGCGGACGGGAAGATCGATTTCGACAATTCCTATCTCTCGATATCGCTCGCAGGGCTCAACGTCACCAAGCTTTCTAACGCAGGCACCTCCAACATAACGATCGAGAGGCTGAGCTCGACGGTGACGATAAGCGGAGCCGCTGTCGGCAAATCGTATCTCGTCGAACTGCCTTCATCGTTTTCATTCACGTCGCTTGTGCTCAAGGTGGGCTATATGGACATGACAGTGGGAAACCAGACTGCGCTTGTCCTTTACCGCTGCGCCAACTTCAACTTCGCGACGAACAGCTGCAGCAGCGGATGGGAGCTCAAGCAGAACGTCACGGTTGACACGAACGCGAAGACTGTGTCACTCCCTCTGACAGGATTCTCGGTCTACTCTCTGGCCGAGCAAGGCGCATCGTCCTCGTCGACCACGACCTCCACAAGCTCATCGACATCAACATCGACATCGACGCAATCATCCAACAGTAACTCGAACACAAATTCCAATAGCAATGCTAATTATCCTACAGAGCAGCTGACTTCGGTCGCCACAATGGGAAACATATGCAACAAGAACTCCGACTGCTGCGGCGGACAGACGACAGGCGCGTATGTGTGCACTCCGGGCGGATGCTCCTCATGCAATCCCTCAGGAGGTAACTGCTACAGCTGCTCGTCTTCAGATTCACCTGCACCTGCAGCGTCTTCGGCGACACAACCGGCATCCTCGACATCGACATCCACGCAGACGAACGAAACCACAGGCGGCATATTCTCGCTCTCGTTTCCAGCGCTTCCGGCATTCTCCCTTACATCATTTTCCACATCGATCTCTAGCTCGATAGGCCAGAACTCTTCGCTCACTTTCGCGATCGGATTCTTCTCGGGCTTCGTAGCTGCATGGCTCTACAAATCGCGTGTCGACCTTCCTTCGTTTTTCAACCGCTTCTACAACTTCCCTATACGCAGAAGGTTCACCGGAAGATTCGCCGGAAGGCTCAGCGGAAGATACGGAAGGATTGCAAATGTTTCGAGCGTTTCGAATGCTTCGAAAGCGAACGGCAGAAGAAACCAGAACGCGAATGCAAGAAGGATGAGGAGCAGCGGGGAAACAAGGCTCATCCTTCAATAAAGATTTTCTAGTTTCAATAAAGGTTTTCTAGTGGATATTTTTCCTACAGGAATTTTTCTACTGGGTAGTTTTCTACTGCGTATTAACTCCACGTCGTAAGTTTTTTCATGCGGAGTGCGATGAAAGTTACTATTGCATAGTAAAAACTGACGGCAAAGGGTTTAAAGATTAACTTCTATAGAGTAACTACAAATTTGACACTTCGTGACGACGTCAGGGGATAGTAAAAGGGAAAATAAAAGGGAAAAAATTTCGGAAACCGGTGAAAAAAACTGCACGGTGAAAAAAACTGCAGAATGAAAAAAATTGGTGAAGAAATGCAGAACAAAAATAAAAATAAAAATAAAATTAAGGCCGAACTGACAATCCTTTTTTCGCTCTTCGCACTCAGTATTCTGATCACATCGGCATTGCCTGCGTTGCCTGTTTTCGCTCAGACTCAGACAAGCACGACAACTACTACGACAATCACTACTATGACTAACACCACAACCACAACGGCGCGAAGGGGGCTAGTTGTCAAGCCTGCGCAGCTCGGAACCTATCGGGTGACAATACCGATGTTCTCGGACTACGTCGCCACGCAGAGCTTTATTATAGGGAACGCGTATGACGTGCCGATGAACGTCACGCTCAAGATGAGTGGGAATGTCTCTCAGGTCGCGCAGCTGGCCGAGGCGAGCTTCCTGCTCCAGCCGAACGAGACGAAGACTGTTTATTATGCGCTCACCGTGAAGGAGCCCGGAATATACACCGGAGGCGCGGTCGTTGTCGCGAGCGTCCTCGGAAGGACGACTTTCGTTGGCTATCAAGCCGACCTCAACGTGCTTGCGCTGAAGAGCCAGGTGCCTGAGGCCGCGGTCTACGTCGTGGCGGGCGTCGCTGCGCTGGCAGTGGCTGGTTTTGGTCTCAGAAAAATTTCCTCAAAGAGACACGGGAAGAGATTGAAGTTTCTTTTCACCATGTCGCTTTTCTTCGTGCTGTCGGCGGGCTTTGCGGCAAGCGCGCATGCTGCAGAGATAGCGATGGTGGTGAAGAACGCGAACAGCCTGGACCTGACGCACGAGAAGAGGATTTACGATATACTTAGCGAGATGGGGCACGACGTGACGCTCGTCGACAAGAACATCGGAATCAATTATAACACTTATGACATGATAGTGATCGCAGGAAGGCCGTTCGGAGGAGGGCAGCTCGACTCGTTTGTCGCGAACATACCTGTGAACGAAGTTCCGACAATTGCGATTGACTATTATTACCTTGACGACTGGGGATGGGTCAAGCCTCCGGGAGCGAGCTCCCTTTCCAGCTCTGACAGGCACAAGGTCTACATTCAAGCCGTGAATCCGATCACAAACGGCTATTCGCTCGGGCAGAAAGTCTACATCCATCTCATCGACGGCTACACCATCGTCGACATGGTCAAATCGAACACGAACATGACGACTGTCGCGACTGCCGACGTGGACGCAGGACTTCCAATCATAACCTACGCGAATCCGAACACCCAGCTTGCAAACGGGAAGAAGGTGGGCAATCATGCCGCAGTGATATTTTTCGGCGCGACTTATCCGAACCTATGGACGGAGGACGCGGTGAGACTCTTCAAGAACTCAGTCAACTGGCTGGTGAGCCTCGACTTCGTTCCGCCCACAACGCCGCAGTTGGCGACTCCGGATTCCGGATTCGACCGCGACGGTACAGTTACGTGGCAGTGGACCGCATCCAATTCCTCCTCAGGAATACTCAATTATGAATTCGAGCTTTCGAGCTCTCCGCAGTTCACGACACTCTTTTACAGCTCGCTCACAGGCAACCTCAACATCACGACCACAGGCCTCATTGACGCGCAGACATATTACGCGCGCGTGCGGGCGTGGGACAGCGTGAACATCCACAGCGAGTGGTCTAATGTCGCGCAGGTCACCATCGACACGTCGAACCTGATCGTCAAGATAAACTCACCTGCAAGCGACTCGACAATATCGGCAGGAAGCAGCGTCCTCATCAACGCGACGATCGCAGCGCCTAACAGGATGCCTCCGGTGAACGGCACGTGCAATGTGACGATTGCGAACGCCTTCGCAGGCACGGTACCGTTCAACAAAACAATCAACACATGCAGCGGAAGCGTCACGGCGCCGAGCATTGCTTTCACCGGCCCTTCGCTACTTTCAGTTATTCCGAAGAACACGTTGGGAAACACGAACTCATCTAGCATACCGATTTATTATCAGGGCCCTGCCTCATCCTCGGGATCAGGTAGCTCAAGCTCCTTTGGTGGGGGAAGCAGCGATTTCGGCGGGAACATGAACTCTGCGCTGCTGTTTGTGCAGGTCCCGACCCAGTTCACGGCCCATGAAAATTCAGATTTGACTTTCGCTGTCATTGTTAAGAACGACGGACTGGTGGATGTGCAGGCCGTGAAGGTGAATGTCGAGAAGATGGATTTCGCAACTCCGGCAGTCGAGCCAGCGCTCGTCGACGACTTGCCAGCAAGGGCTTCGCAGAACTTCACGGTCACGCTCCATTTCCCAGAAGGCTCTCAGGGAAACTACCCATTCAGAGTGAAGATACTCGCCTATGGAGCCAGCATAACAAAGAGAGTCACAGTCGACGTGCTTCCTGAAATCATGGAGCCCAGACTGAGCATTGCGGACGTACAGCTTCCAGAAAGATTCCTTGCAGGTCAGGAGACTACAGTCAATGTTACCCTTGCGAACGACGGAAACATGGTTGCAGAGGCTTCAGTGAACATCGCCTTCCCGGCAGGATGGAGCATGAGGGAGGAAGAACAGGACCAGCCGATCGTTGTAGACGAGGGCTCGCAGCAGGATCTTCTGTTCCATGTCACGCCTTCGGAAGAGAACGGGCATCTCGATTTCATAGTCAGCTATTTCGCAAACGAGCAGGATAGAAGCTTCACTCAGAGTTACGATGTGAACGTAACCGAGCCGGTCGCAGCGGCGCTGACAGGCCTATTCGCATTTGTGCAGAGTCCGGAATTCTTCATTCCGACCCTTCTCGGAATCGGAGTGCTCTTGGCGCTCTATTTCGGGACAGGAGGACTGAAAGAGACAAAGCACATAAGGCCGACGCTGACTGGGCTGAAGAAGCTGGGCTCGTTGAATTACTTGTCGGATTCCTTGAAATCAATGGGAAATTCGCTTGGCAGGTCGGCAAGCGGCCTCATCAGCTTGTTGAGCCCTTCTCATGAGAGCTTCAGGTACGTATGGCCGAGAGGCAACAAGGGATATTTGTTCAATTATCTGTTCGGAGCAGGCGCAGGAGCAGCTGCAGGAGCGGCGGCAGGCGGAGCAGCGGCAGCATCGACGCGCGCAGCAAGAAGTCCGAGACAGATTCAGGCCCGAGCGACAGTAAAAGATGCGATGTTCGACAAGTGGGAAGCCAGATATCACCCCGGCGTGCATGCGAGAACCCATGGAGCACGAAGCGGACATAGGAAGACTTAAATACTTTTAGTCACTGAAAGGTAATTACTATGACGACCAACGTTGAACAGATGCTCGAAGTGAGCACCGTGATGGGAAGCGGTAAGAGAAGCGTATTGCTGATGATGCTTAACAGCAAGCCGATGTCCTACACGCAGATCGATAAAGGTTTTCGTAAGTTCGAGATGAAGATCGGGTCGTCAGAGGTCTACAAGCATCTCGACATACTCCTGAAATTCAAGTACGTCGCGAAGAGGGGAAAGGTCTACCTCGTCACGCTGAAGGGAAAGAAGCTCATAGAAGGATTGGAGCAGCTCATAGACGTCCCTCCGACAGTGCCGAGATTGGAAATGGTTTTCTAAGAAGTAAATATTTTATCCTTGCGAAACGTAATGATTAATGAAATCATTATGAGAATGAGAATGAAAATGAGAAACACGGCGGTTCTGTTTGCACTTCTTGCAATCCTCGTTTTCAGCACTGCCTACGCCTTAGCGCAGGAATCGCAGCCAGTCGGAGTAGGCATGGGAGTCGCAGTCTCGTGCTACCGAGGCGGGCAGCCTATAGACTGCAGCCTGACAGGCGTGACGACCACGACGACAACCACTGCCGTGACAACAACGACAACAACCAGCGAAACAGCTACCACGACCGAAACGACGAGCGAAACGGCGACAACCAGCGAAACGCCTACGGAGACATCCTCTCCGCTTACTTCGGAGGCGAACCAGGCAGCAGGCGGCTTCGACCTTAGCGACCCGCTGACTCAGGTAGGAATACTCATTATTATTTTCGTGGCAATAGCTGCGCTGATTTTCTTCGGCAGAGGACACGTCAGAGGCGAATCGAATTTCCGCTACCAGTACAAGCCCAGATGAAAATCGGAAATTGGAAATCGGAAATCGCTATTTATATTTGAAACAAAAACGAAATAGTCTTTAGAAAGAGTTATGAAGAAAATAATCCTTTTTCTTGCGCTGTCGGCAATTTTCCTCGCAGGCACAGGCTATGTCCTATCGCAGGACTCGAATCCGGGAGTCGGCATGGGCGTGAGCGTGCAGTGCCTCCGCAACGGCGTTCCAGTCGCATGCGGCTCGACTACTGCAACGTCAACAACCACTACGACCACTCACACAACCACAACTACTGCAACTTCGTCAAAATCTAGCAGAACTTCTTCGAACTTCACGGTCGGTTTCGCTGTTTCGGCTAATAAAATTAGTGCTACTACAACCACGAGTGTTGCTCCTCCCGTGAGCAATTCTCAGCCAAGTGGCGGAAGCGGAGATGGCGGAGGAAGCATCGCAATTATTCAATCTACGACCACCACAACGACAACCACAAGCGTGGCAGCGACGACGCAATCAGGAACAGAAACAACGAGCGAAACTGCTGCGACTTCAGGGACTCAGACTGGTCCGCTCACAGGATTTTTCGGCCTCACAGGAACGACACTAATCGCGGCGGTCGTAGGAATAGCTGTCTTGCTGATTGTAATCATCATTCTCTTCATACGTTTTGCAAACTCGAGACCGTCTCGATTGAAGAGAAAAAATTAAAGTTGGGAAATGAAAAAATTTTCCGAAATGTTTCTTTCAGCCTGAGTCTAGTCGCCTGACGTAGTTGTCGTAGTAGTTGTCACAGGATAAATTATCGCCCTGCTGATTAAGAGAGAGTTGGCGCTCTGTCCTGGAGCGAGGTTGAAGGCCGGATTTCCGTTGCCCATAGGATACAGAATGCATATGTTCGCTCCGCTGGGGCATGTGAACATGTGCGAATCCACGGTTCATTTCCAATTGCATTAGCATTTTCAATTTTCGTAAGGCTTAAGAACTTAAACACGTTTATAAGGAACATGAAAAAGGCGCAATTTGCAGTTTTTGCAATGGTTCTAGCGTTACTTGCATCAATGTCACTGCTATCGCCTTCCTCAATTTCCAATTCAGCAATTATGCACGCTCCGAGAATCCGATCCGGATTTGCGAACGGAGCGAGCCTGAACTGGGCGGGATATGCGGTGCTGACAAGCCTAGCCTCCCCTCAGAGCGGAGCCGTGACAGATGTAAAAGGCTCTTGGAAAGTTCCCGCAGTCAGCTGCAAATCAACTCCGAATGCATATTCATCTTTTTGGATCGGAATCGACGGCTATTCCTCAAGCACAGTCGAGCAGATAGGAACGGACTCGGACTGCTCTTCGAAGAAAGGAGTTTATCACGCTTGGTATGAAATGTATCCTGCGTATCCCGTCAACTTGAATATGAAGATTTCTCCCGGCGATATCATGACAGCAGAAGTCCAGTATCTTGGAAGTGATCAGTTCAAATTGACAATTACTGACACTAAAACCGGAGCGACTTTCTCAACAACTCAAACTCTTGCAAATGCGCAAAGGTCGTCTGCTGAATGGATTGCAGAGGCTCCCTCGCTCGGTAGCAGCATCACCCAATTGGCGAATTTTGGAACCGCCTATTTTAGCAATTCTCAAGCTACCATCAACGGCGTTACTGGGACGATAAGCAACAGTGCATGGCAGAACGATCCAATAACAATGGTGACGATGAAAGGAACTGTCAAGGCTTCACCATCTAGCCTGTCATCGGACGGAAGCAGCTTTTCACTAACTTGGTATCACAAGTAAACTCCTTAATTCTTGATTCTTATTTCGGCAGCTTCTTACTTCGGCAAAACAATGTAATATTTATGGCTTTGCATACAACGCCTGCAACTTTGTTCATAGTCGCCTTTGTCGGAATCATCGCAATTCTCGGCGTCGCGTCGTTCCTTTCCTCAGGAAATATTTTCAGCGGCGAGGAAAATGAAGGCGCGGTAGTCGGGTCTGCGGGCATCGGGCCCTGTTCAGTCTACATCCCCTGCGCCTCGGGCTTCGCGTTCGACTCTAGCTGCAACTGCAATCCCATTCCTTCCGCCAACGTCAAATGTTGCCCGGTTTGCACGAGCAGCTTCTGCCCGAAATATGTGTGCGGCGCGGAATTGCCTGCATGCACCGCGATGTCATTGACGACCACGACGACTCCTTCATGAGACTTGCATGAGACTTTCACGAGACTTTCATAAGACTTTCATGAGCCTTCGACATTTTTTCTTAAATTCTCTATAGATGGAATTTTCTACAGAGTAGGAATTAACTTTTAGTTAAACGAAACACAACAATTATTGGGAGCCCAATGAGAAGCAGTCTTTCGCGCCGTGTGGAAACAATAGAAGACGCCATATGCCCCCACTGCGGAAAGCAAATAGATGTGGAAGTCCTGGTCAACTTGTACGACCTGAAGGGCTCTAAGAAAAGATGAGCCGAGAATTTCCTTTATAAATTGTTCGATTTGTTCACTTCCTGCGTTTGAGAAAAAAATCGGGAAAAAATTGAAAAAACATGGAAGATTGAAAAAAATAAATAGAAGAAAAGACTAATTCTAATATGCAGGGAAATGCGAAAAAACTGCTTCTAAAGTATGCAAAGTATCTCTACGCGCCGCCTGCAGCAACAGGACGTGTCGGACGTTATTTTTATCGCGGCCATTACGGCCATGATTACGGAACGCTGCCCTTCTATCAGCTCGGATGCAGGGCGAAACACACACTGAGGAGGAACTTGGTTTCCGATTTCCTGGAAAAGAACGAGCACCTGACTTACGGCAACGTCGATGCGAACGAAATCCGCAGAAGGTTCATCGCGGACAACCCGAAAATCAGCACGAAGTTCGGCTTCGACACCTTGACAATGAGGCGCCACTTCAGAGGATATGTGGAGGAGGTTCTCGCCGATTGACAAGAGCATCCTTCTATAGATCCATAGATTCCTTCTAGAACTTTCTATTTCATATCCAGAAATTTTCTATTTGCGTTCCGTATGGCAATAAACCTTCTGAAATAAATCTTTTTCATAACAAGTTCACTTTGAAAGGTGTGTGGATGGACGGCAAAAATAAAACTTTCTTTGCTCTGATTGCAATCTCTATTTCGCTCGCGCTCGTCGTAGCTGCGTCGTCGACATTCGTGCAGGCACCGAAACCCTTCTACGGGTTTTACGTCATCATGCCTGACTTAGTCGAGATCGCTCCGGGGAACGAGATGGTCGTCCACGGAGGGGTGCAGAACTTCGGCTTCTACTGGGAGCACAACGTCGTCGTCAACGTGACCGGTCTTCCGGAAGAATTCAACGCCACGCCGATCCCTGGCTTTTACGAGCACCTCAGGACGCTGAGGGAATGGAATCCGCAGCAAGGACTTTATTACATTCCTGAGAAGCTCGATGTCGACATAAAAGTCCCGGCAGACGCGACTCCAGGCGTTTATCCCGTCAACGTCTCGCTCATGGACATGCAGTCTGCAAGGCATCCTGCGAACTTCACAGTTTTCATCCTGCGCGTGACCGGAGAGGCGCCCACAGAGCCGATGAAGATAAGCGACATAGCCGTGCCTGAAAGCGTGCAGGCGGACACCCCTTTCAACATCTCGTTTTCAGTAATCAACGGCGTCTCGTTCGAGCAGAGCGTGAACATGACAGTGCAGCTCCCTGAAGACTGGAGAGCCATGCCGCCGTACATCTCGGACTCCGTGCCTTCGAACTCATCTAAGAATTATTACTTCACCATTACTCCGACGAACTCAAGCGGCTCGTTCTCTATAGTTCTGCAATATCCTTTCCAGGGAATCGTGCTCAACGTGACGAAGACAGGGCCGTTCCTCACAGTCGGAGGCACGCAGGGCGGTGGAGGAGGAATTCCTGGCCTTCCGGGCATAAACCTTCCCAGCATAAATCTTCCTAGCGTCAGCTTTCCTAGCGTCAGCCTCCCTAGCATACCGAACGTGAGTTTCCCCGCTGCGCCGATCTCCGGCTCTGCATTCAGCCAGGCCGTTGCGTTCGCTTCCGCGAATCCGCTCCTCACCGTAGTGGTCGTTGTCGTGGTCGCCGTTCTCGTGTACTACGTCTATTCGAGCTATACGTTCGACGGTTCGAGAAGGAAGCCAGAGGAGATGAAGAAGCCCACAGAAATTTCCGAATTGAGAACTGAGATAGTAGGAAAAGAATAGCTGTTTGCTGTTTCTAACGCTTGAAAAAAATTAAAATTCACCTGCTGTTTCAAATCCCGTTAGGAGCACTTTTTTATAAATCTTTAAATAGTATTACGCGTAATACTTTATTATGAAAAGAGAAGAAACGAAGATAACGACAAAATATCAAACAACTATACCAAGAGAAGTAAGAAAATATCTCAATATAAAACCTGGTAAAGAGGTAGAGTGGCATATAGTCAAAGGAATGGTTGTCGTGGATACGCCAAAAAGAATAAAAAATCCAGTTAAATTCCTGACATCTCAGATAAACCTCAATATAGACGCTGTTAAACTTGTGAGAAGGGCGAGAGATGACTTCGGATGATTTATGTTGACACGAATATTTTTGTTTATGCAATAGAGAATCATCCCAAATATGGTGAGGTTTGCAAGAAAATACTTTTAGACATAGAATCTGAGAAGATAAAAGCATCTGCATCTGTCCTGGTTTTGGTTGAACTCATAAATGTCCTAACAAAGATAAACAGAATGCTGAAAATAAAAGACAAAAAACCTCTAGACATTAAGAATAATATCGATGCCGTCCTTTCTTTTCCAATAACTTGGTTTGATCTGGATTTTTTAATTATTAAAAAAGCGGCAGAATACACTTACAATGTTACCGGAGTGGATTACATACACATTGCAACCATGGAAGCAAACTCAATTGGTGAAATAATTTCTGCTGATGATGAATTAGATAAGGTTAAGTTTATCAAAAGAATTGATCCAAAAGATTACTAAATTAAGAAAGAGGTAAGTTGACTTGAAGCAAAGGAAGACAAGCATTATAGATAAGTTAGTTGGTATTGGTAAGACTAAGAAAAATAGTTTAAGATTACATAAAAAGTTTGCTAAAGAAGTTGAAAAAAATTAAAGAAATAAAAATTAAAACTCCTGATGAGCTAATATGAGAAATCTTAAGAGAAGATGTGTGGTTTGTGGCAAAAGACTAAACATTAAATTAAATCGCGATAGAACTTATGCTGGCGGTCAATATTTTGGGAAAATGAAAATTCCAATAGGTAAAGGAAAATGGAAAAAGGTAGGAATATCGGCTATTTTAAAGCCTATTCAAGAAAGAACTAATGTTGTGAAATGGACCGGCAAGGAAAGGGAAGTTGAATATTGGGAATGCAATAAATGTTATAAAGAAGAATAGATACGAATAAACGTTTTACAACTGTAAAAAAATCCCTAAAATTCAATGTTGCAGGATTTCGCTCGCCTTGTTCGCGAACTGCTGCAAAATGTTTCTCGGAATTCTCGTGTCGCGGGAGATCTTCTCGAGGTCGCCTTCTGCCAGCTGCTTCAGGAGCACGATGCCTGCGTCGCCGAGCCTCGTTATTGTTCTGTCATCAATTCCTTTCAGAAGCGTCACGGGATAGAAGCCGTACTGATGGACGATCTCCTCGAGCCCCCTCTCACTAGGGTCCCTCCATCCGATGTGCGAGATGCCTCGGCAGTCCGCGTATCTTTCTGCGTGCTCGCTCATCTTCGTGTTCGTGACTACCATGACGCGATTGAAGTCGTAATTGTTCTTCTTTTCCTCGAAGCCCTCGACGAGGTCCTCGTAAGTAGCCTGCGCCTCAAGAAAAACGCCGACTCCGGTGAACGTGTGCGACTGGACGTGGTGCTTGATCTCGACATAAATGATTTCGTCCCCTTTCTCTCCGCGCTTTTTCGCGATTGCGTCAATCTCGTGCTCGACGCAGCGTCCCGAGATGATTTGGTTTGGGTCGACTTTGTAGGCTTCTGCTTCCAGAAGCAGCTGTATGAAGCGCTCGAAGTCAGGCTTGCTGCGCATCAGCGAGATGGCCTCGCGCAGGTCGATGCGGTGCTGGACCTCCGGTCGGTACTCTTTGAGCAGGGAGAAAATCATCTGCAGCACCTTCTTTGTCGGTATGCCCTCGTAGACCTTTGAGGCGACTCGGTCGGCGACATCGCGCGCCTGCTGCGGCGTAGCGTTCATTCTAAGGCAGGTATTATAAACCTTGTTCTTGTCGAAGGGCTGCTTGCTGCCGTCGAACTTCATGACGTTTACCATTTTTGCCGTAGACCTCAGAAATGATTTCGTTTTAGATTGTTAAAAAAGCGAAGAAAAGCTTTATTAGCTACCAAACAGAAATTTTATTATTCATGCGGGGTTTTCGCAAGTGAAGTTGTCAGCATTACTTGTTGTTTTGGGCATTTTCTCTTTAACCTTCGGTCTCTCTTTCGCAGCTGTTTCTTTGCCTGTTCTAGCGGTTCCGCAGATAATTGGCAATGAGACCAGTCCTGCATCGCCGACATTCCTTCCTTCAAGAAACATCTCTTTCTCTTTCACGACCAACACGACGGCCAACTCGACCGTAATCTTCCAGATAGGGAGAAACGTGACGGGATCGTATGCGTATGCCAATTATACTAGGTGCTCGCCTTCAAATTACGGCACTGTCGCATGCGTCTGGAACAGCAGCGCGACTAACTGGATAATAAACTTCACGCAGGCTGCCTTTGGCGGAACCGGCATTCACAACGTTACGTGGTTCATAAATGATACGGTCTCTGAGGGAAACAGGACAGGGATTGTTCTCTACACTGTCAACAAGGGGATTCTCAACATAAACATAACTGGAAACATCAACATCACTTATCCAACTGCCGTAAACATCAATGCAATCAGGATAGGTACTGTGGATAACGATGCAGATGTCAACTATACTTTCTGGAGAAACATATCGGCAACTCCTTACGACTACACACTACTCTCTTCTGCCTTGGGCAGCAGCGGAAATCAGTCTGATACGTCTTTGCTGGGAGTAGGATACTACAACTACACATTCAACTCCACAGGTGGCAATAATTGGACTGCAAACACCTCGATGTCATATATTGTCAATATTACGGCAGGCACCCCTGCACTGAACGTTTTCATAAGCAACGCGCCGGTGAACAACACGAATATCACTTATCCGAATCCGGTCGTAATAAACGCGAACTCGTCTTCCGGCGGCGTGCTTCCGACCCTCACCCTGACAATAATAAATAGGACGACGCTAGCTGCGATTACAAACTCGAGCTCGAACAAGGCGATATACTTCGCCCCTATCCTCAGCAACGGAACGTATCAGATAATTTTCAACAGCACTGCGAGCGTGAACTGGACAGCTGTGACGAACTATACGTACCTTACTGTCAACAAAGGAGTCCTCTTCATGAACATAACGGGGTCGAACGTCACTTATTCAAACTCCGTCGCTTTGAACGCCTTGCAGTTCGACATAGGCGACTCGGACGTGAACTACACGCTCTATTATAAAAACTCTTCCGCATCGAATTACGTCTTTTACATAAACGGCACCGGAAGCAGCGGAAACCTTACTGACACGAGGCTGCTCGGAGCCGAAACGTACAGCTACATCTTCGTCACGAACAACACAACAGCCACAGGAGTTGGAGGCCCGCAGAACTGGACGCTCAACACCACTGGCGTGTCTTACACGCTGGTTGTCAGCAAAGGGGGTTCTGGCCTCAGCATCTCATTCTCTCCATCAAACTCAGTCAGCGGCGGTCAGCAGACGACCGTGACAGGGAACGGATGCCCGTCGACCGGGGCTGCTGACGTAGTTTGCGTAATGACGAGGGCAGGGGGAGGAGGATCGACCGTCACGACTTCCAATCCGGACGTAGGGACGCAGAACTCAGGCACAACTTACACTTATACGTTCTCCACTACATCAGGGCCGTTCCAGAACTGGACAGCGGCCTCGATCTCAGGCACTCTGACAGTTGGCGGCGGAGGGGGCGGAGGAGGAGGCGGTGGTGGTGGAGGCGGCGGAGGCGGCGAAGCGCAGAACGTCTTTTCGGAATCGGTCAGCCTTCTTCAGGGCGCGACCGGTAGCATTTCATCGTCGCAGCTAGCAGTGACGAACAGCGGGCTTACGGGTATAGACTTCACGGTCAACACAGCAATCACAGGCGCAACGATATCTGTGCAGGGAATGAGCTCGGCTCCGTCAGGATCGACGGCCCCGTCAAGCAACGTCTACAGCTATTTCACTGTTAACGAGAACTTCCTGCCCGACACAGCGCTCACAGGCGTGGTGTTCAAGTTCCAGATTCCGCAGCAGTGGTTCACGCAGAACAACGTAGCGAGGACAAGCGTGGCGCTCTACAGACTTGTGAACGGAGTGTGGGTCGCGCTTGACACGACCATTGCGAGCCAGGATGTGAACTATGTCTATTATTCGGCGACGTCTCCGGGACTTTCAAGCTATGCGATCGGAGGTCTGCCAGTGACGCAGCTGACTACCTCGACGTCTTCAGCCACTCAGACCCAGACTCAGACGCAGTCCCAGACCCAGACATCGACTCCGGGCCTGCCAGGCCAGGCGAACTACAACGCGGTCATACTTGCGATCGGTCTGCTGCTCATGGTCGCCATAGTCGCTGAATTCCTCTGGTTCATGATGAAAAAGAAGAAGAGGCGCGCTCAGAAACAGTCGTCTTCCTGATTCTACTTTTGCCTTATTCTAGAGGAGTTCTGTTCAAATCCCGTTTGGAGCAAGTTTTTACATCTTTAAATCGAGTTTAAATTCGTTTAAAGAACGAATCTTAGTATGAACTTGCAAGAACTTGCCCGACTGCAGTACGATGTAATTTGCGGAAGGAGAAGAAATGAAACGCTTTCCTATTTCGGAAGGGCGATAATGGGCGGGAGACAGAACCTTGCCAACGACAGGGCAATTGTCGGCGAAATGCAAAAATACTCCGTCGTCCTTTCGCAGCACACAGTCTGGGACAACGTGTTCGAATACGAAAAACTTTGGCGAGAGCTCCATCCCGATATAAGTATTGCTTGGAGAGATCCTGCCTTGGTCAGGGCATCAAAGAGATTTGCAGGCGACGTAACAGTTAAAAGCAGCGGACTTGGTTTCGAAATTCGTGAGGCTGAACTTGCTGGAGTTGGCGGACTTTTATTTTGCCATGAGGATGCCAAAAATCTTCCTACTGTTGAACGCATTTTACATTATTCAAAAATGCCTCATGTTTATTACAACGATGGGAACATAGGAGAAATTGTAAAAAGCGAAATTGCAAAATTGTTTTCATAGCTCCAAATAAAACCTTTATCTTTCCCAAGATGGAATTATTCCTTGGTGCTGCCGTGAAAATTGCAATTGCAAGTGTTTCAGTTTCAGCAACCCTTACCTTTCTGCTTTCAATAATTTTTCTCGCCGGGAATGTTCTGGCGCAGACGAACCTCGCAGCGCGTTCGTACGAGACGACTTACACCTCCATTCTTCCGAACATGCCAAAAACGATAGGAGAGGCCTTCCTTTCCGTGACCGGCGCAGGCCTGACTCAAATCAGCATAACGACGAATGACAGGATTACTTTTCTTGACCTCAAGATTCAGGGCTCGGACCAGCCTCCAAACGGGACGGACCTTCCTAGCGGAAACGTCTACAGCTATTTCACTATCACGGTCACGAAGATAAGTGGTGCGGAGATAAATGACAGCGTCATCTCGTCTGTTGCAGTCAACTTCAAGGTCCCGAAGGCATGGCTCAACGACACGTCTGCAGACAAGACATCGATTGCTCTTTATCGACTTGACGGAAGCTTGAATTCATGGACGCAGCTAGCTTCGAAAATCGACAGCGAGGACAACGCATACGTCTACTATTCGGCGACTTCGCCAGGGCTTTCGACATACGCGATTGCAAGTACGGCAGCGGCTCTCCTTCCTTCAACATCGGCAACGACAACGGCAATGACGACAGAGACTGCGACTTCGACGGCGGGGGCTGCCTTGACCGGCACCCAGCAGACAGGAATCATTGCCGGACTGATCATCGCCGCGATACTTTTCCTCCTCTTCACGAGCAAGCGCTACATCAGGAAGAGGAAATATCCGAGAAAATAAAGTGAAAGCAATTTTTTTCAGTCAGGAAGAAGATGTGACAGAAGTGATGTTTGCAACCGACTAAAGGACTTCAAGAGTCCGACACAAGGTCAGAGTTTAATAACTTCCTTCTTCCGCAATTCTGAAAATTGAATTGTTAGGCAAAGCTTTGAAAATCTGCACGACAATTCAATATTTACAAAGAATTCATTTCGGCATAGATTTCTTGTCTTTCAGGAGTTGCAGGAACGAACAAAAACTTGATTCCCAATCTTCTCTCTAATTCTTTCACAACATGTCCTAAAGTCATGTCCATTCGAGTTCCAGCCAATTTACCAAATTGAGTATTGGCGACTAAATCAGAAGCATCGTCTGAAAGGACTGTCGTGTAATCATCCCTTCTTGTGTCATAAGTCACTCGAAAGCGGAGTTTCTTATCAGTGTTCGGTATTCTGAATATGTTCGCCCTCATCACATCGTAATCATACCCAGGACTAATTTTGAAAGTATCTTCAGGAGATTCTGCAATCAGATTTGGTCTTATGTCCATTGCAAATCTGTATAATTCTCCGTCTATCGGTTGCAAAGGATAAAAATCATCAATATGGCTCTTCACATATTCGACCAGAGTATTCACTTGGGGAGGAACTAATGTCATAACTAATTAACAGACGACGAAATATTTATATTAATTATTAGGCAAAATTTGAATTGTCGGGTAAAACCCGGAAATTGAATTTCTGCACAACAATTCTTATTTATCTTCGAAAATAATCGTTTTGATCTTGTTTAAGAAACGGCTTCTGTCGTCAGTGTTCCCCCATTCAACAATCTCCGCCCAAACGCTTTTGAAGTAAGAATCATAGTTGAAGCCTCTTTTCAAGATCATCCTTTTTGGTATTACAACAAATTTGGGGCAATCTATGTTTTTCAAGTCCCCTAGCTCCGCATATGCTCTGAACATCTGATTGCGATAGGTAGGCTGTTGTGTGCTCTGTATGTTTTTGCACTCTATTATTGCCAAAAACTTCTCGTCAATTGAAACGAGATAAGCAGACGCTTTTCCGTCGACTTTTATAGGCGTTTCGAATATTTTTTCTAAAACAATGTCTGGATTCCAAGAATTTCCAGAGATGCCTTTTATTCCCAAAACACCCCCTTTTGTAATCGAGATTCCTTTTGGTATGCCTAATTTCTTTATTTCATCCTCAACTTCTTTTTCAAACGCATCCATAATTGTAGCCTAGCCTATATCGAATTATTGTGCAAGATGGTAATTATTGTGCAAAGCTCAAAAAGCATACGTTTTTAAGGTGCTAGAAAGCGAAAAATAATATAGCAATAAAGTCAATGGAAGCCGATACGGGAGTATCTGGCAGGTTTACAGTAATTCAGGTCGCAAGGCTTGAAACAAGGCCGAAAGGCTCTCTGTATGCTACGCATGTCAGGCTCTGATAGTCAACCTAGACTTTCGAGGCGGAATAGGGTCCTCCCATGGAGAGAAGCCGTCTCACTAAGTCCGCTGAGCTGTTCAACTTGATGTGCTTGAGGAGACTATAAGCAGGCGCTAGGTTGGGAAAGCAAGGAGCGAACTGCGACTGGTCTTACTCTGCCGAGCCCAAAGTAGGATGAGGCTTGGATGAGACTTGGATGAGACTTGATTTCAACTTTTCCTTTCCTTTTCCACCTTTTTGAATATTCATTGTTCTGTGAAATGCCCTTTGGGAGCAAGATTTTATGACATCGTTATGCGACATTTATTAATTCAAGAAACATTAATATAATTATATGTCGTTTCATGCGGCACCGTTCACTATGTTTCTGATTCTCGTCATCGGAGCCATTGCGGTTGTAGGAATATTGTCCCTTTTGTCATCATCTAATCAATTGAACACAAATGCGGAAAATCAGGGCGCAGTTCCAGGAAGCATATTTGACAGGATATTCAATTCCGGAATCTGCAGACTCTATATACCGTGCGCCTCCAGTTTTAAGTTTAATTCCAATTGCAATTGCGACAATACAACTAAAATAGAATGCTGCCCCGTATGCACTGGCAGCAGGTGCCCTAAATATCTCTGCACGCAGAGCTACCCCCCTTGCCCAACGCAAACTGTCACAACCACGACGTCCGGAACTCTCAGTCCAACCGTGATCACATCAAGCCGTACTACAACGACAACGAACATAACGAGATCTAGGATACAGTAAGCTGCATTATGGGGCCGCAAATAAAACCTCCTAAAATGTTAATTCTAATGCTGTACCCGTTGAGAGCAAATTTTCAAAAAAAAAATGAATCCAGAAAAATTTCGCTCCAGCACTTCGCACTTCTTTAAATACTTTTTACATCAATTCACAATCTATGCAAAGAGGAGAAGAAGGAGAGGGATTGAAAGCTGCGTACGTAAATCTGCTCGCGCAGTCGGAAATCGACAAGACCTTCAGACATGCAAAGTTTGTAAAGACCAAAGAAGGACCTTACAGGCATCCCAAGACCAAAGTTATGGCATACAATCCGATCAACATGGCAGGAACATATTTTTTCACAACTGAAAGCGGCAGCGTCAAGGACAGGCATTCTTGGGGGACCCGCGAACTCGACCCATTGAAAAGCAAGGAGCAGCTAGCGGCCGCAATACAGCGCGCGCTCAAGGGATATCACGACCATATCGAATACGAAGCCAAACCTAAAAACTAAACTGAATCTAAAAACAAAATTTGAGATGCTAGCAGTTCTCTTCTTTCATTTAAAGAATTGAATAAAAAAATTGAATAAAAAAATTGAATTATCAGTCCCACATCTTTCTGTACTCGCTGCGCATGCACTTGTCCATCACGATGAGGAGCCCGTACTTTCTCGCTATGTCCGCCGCCTCCTTGCTGACTATGCCGAGCTGGAGCCACACCGCCCTTAATTTATTGAAACGGACTTTCAAATCGACGGCCTGCTTGACGACCTCCGTGGCCTCGTCGCTCGGACGGAAGACGTTGACGACCTCGATCGTCTTGGCGAAATTGTCCGGTATCTGTAGCAGGTTCGGATAGCACTTCTCGCCGAGGATGAACTCCGCGTTAGGATTGACAGGGACGATTTTGTAGCCCTTGTCCTTCATGAATTTCGGAACGCTCTGCGCATCCTTCCTGGGGTCGCGGCTGCACCCGACCACTGCGATTGTTCTGTATTTATTCAAAATCACTTTCGCGTCGCGGTCCTCGTTCGCATTGTGCGCGTCAATCTCGCTCGCGTTCGTCCTCATGTTTCATCAACTTCCTCATAAACTCACTGAACTAGCTCTCCCTTACCATATGGAATTATCTTTTTTATCTCGCTTATGTCTATCGCTTCCGTGGCCGCATGTATCTCAGGGCTGACTTTCATCAACAATTGTTTTTTTATTTCCGGCGCAAGCTCGTCAGAGCTTTTTTCTCCGGGCACAAGCGTGACCATGAACTGCGTCTGCCTCCTTACTGCAGTCGGTGGACCAAAAATCAATTTTCCTAAAAAGCTCCCATCATCCGCCCGCTCTTCCTTCATTCCTATGCTCAGCCGAGGCTCGATTTTTTGCAACAGTTTTCTTTCACCATCGAACCTTATTTCTGCCAGCTTGCTTCCCACTTTGCTAATTAAAGAGACTTGCTGCGGGGCGACGTAGAAAACTGAAATTTTTTCTGCTTCAATTTTATCGCGCCATGCCGAGGAATACGACGCGACGAGGACAGCCGCCTCGTAGATCGCCTCTGCGGAAAGCTGCTGCTGGTTTTCGTTCCGCACCACCGCGATCGGCGCCTCAGGGATTTCCGCATGAAGGACGATGTCCGCCGGCTTCGTGTATCTTTTGAGGATAGTCTCGTTATTCCTAGAAGTTTTTCCTGCGACAACAAGCACGTCACCGAGGGAATGGAACCATCGGTAACGCTCGAACCATTTTTTTCGAGGGTTTTTTTGCGAAGATGCAGAAGCTTGCATAAAATTATTTTGACGATTAAGGAATTAAGGTTTAAATTCTCATTATTCATTATGGCAGCCCCCGAAAAAGAGAGCAAAAAAATCGTCATAATCATTTCCGGCGAGCCGGGCGCCGGCAGCACAACGATTTCAAAGGAAATAGCGGATAGGCTGGGACTGGACTTTTTTTCTCCAGGAAAGATGCACAAAAAAATTTCCGGCAGGAAGGCCGAAAGCGAGGCGGCTCTGAAGGCTTGGAGCACCGAGGAGGGAAGGAGCAACAGGTTCCACATCGATCTCGACAGGCGGCAGACCGAGGTCGCCAAGAAAGGCAATGTCGTGATATGCGGAAAGCTTTCCATACATTTTCTGAAAAAATTTGCCACATTCGCGGTCTGGCTTGACGTGCCGGCTGAAGTAAGGGCAAAAAGGACGGCGGGGAGGGACGGAATCGACTACGAGGACGCGCTGAAAATGATAACGAACAGGGAAGCTATAGAGAGGAAGGAGTTCGAGAGGATCTACGGGTTCGATTACGTAACGCAAAAAAACGATGCCAACCTTGTTTTGGACACCTCTGAAATGAGCATCGACGGGGCCGTGGAAAAAATCCTGGAAAAGATGAAGGAAAGAAAAAGGATTTAAAGATTGGCAGCGATAGAAAAATCGGTGCAGCCGCTATGAATGACACGATTTCTGACACGACTTTGATTATGGTAGGCCCGCGCTACACGTCCAGAGCAAAATTATCCGAGCTCAGGAAGTACTTGATGGCCGTGGAAGGGGCAGAGGAAGTTGTCACAATCGGAGGGCACAAAGGAAGGAGAATAGACCTGTTTGTGCGAATGAAGATAGACGTTTGGAAAGATTGGAGAAAGTACAGGGACATAAAGGACACGATAAGAAAGCATCCCGATGTCGCTTACGTCGAATGAGGGCACGCGTTTGATAAAGACAACCTGCGGTTTTCTTGAAACTTTCCCTCATTATATTTTTTATATCCTGCAAATGAAATCTTGGCCCGCATCTGCGTGCGGGCGATTACAAACCGGCAAAAAATTCTTGCCGCGGCCATCGCGCGAATCATACCCGTTATTTTTATTGTTAGACGTCTAACAAACAAAAATTTTTGCACTTCTCACAACAAACGTCGACGCCCCCTCAAGCCGTCGCAAGACTTTTAATTTCTTCAAAATGCAAATAGAAAATTGACTCACTTGCCTGGCTCTGTGGATTGAAAAATTTCTAACTGACTTCTACGCCAGTTTCAGCGAAATGATCGTAGAGCATGAGCATCGCGTCGGGCGCGATCATCATTGCCATGCATTCCGACGGCGCGTACAGCCTGGCTATCTTGCCTTCGTCCTTCAGCACGACCTTCTCCAACGTGGCTTTTTTCATCCTGTAGGCAAAAGAATAATCGCCCTTTCTCCCCCAAAGGCTCGATATCTCGCCTGCAAGTTCCTTTTTTCCCCTGCCCGACGGCAGCAAGAGAGTCGGCACCTTCGGATATATGCGCAAGACACTCTCAAAAACTCTCTCAACATCGTCTGGGAAAACGTATCCCCTCATGCCTGTTGACTGAAGCTCGTCTCTGGAGGCGATTTCGTCCAGGTTCGTCTCCTCTCTCAATTCGCGCCACATCGCCTCGTGTGGCCTCTCCCCTTCCTCCAGGTAGCCGCCGAGCAGCGTGAACCATCCAGCGTATTTCGGCGCCCCAAAATCCCTCAGCTGCAAAAGGAATTCCCCAGTCTCCTTCGCCTCAATTATCGCCGCGCTCGCATAACATTTTGTGGCTGCCATGCTCTTTCAATAGAAAGCAACACTTTTAAGCCTTCCTAAATTTGGCACGCACGCTTACTTCTTTTCTAGCATTGCTTTTATTTGTTCTGACGTTGTGCCGAAATACTTCTCGAACTCAGGAGTCGTTTGCAGTAGTTTCGTCCTTCCATATTTCTCGCTCTTTATGAGACCCTTGTCCTCCAGCTTCCGCACGTAGGCGTACGCCTTGTTGCCCTGGTACTTCACGATGAGAGACTGCTTGACAGGCTGCTTGGCCGCGACGATGGCAAGCGTGCGCATCATGCCTCCGGACAGGTCTGCGAACGGAGCGAGCTTCGCGACCTTTTCCCGATATTCCGCACGCACGCGGTATTCGTAACCCTCCGGCGTCTCGACGAGCTCGTATCCGTGTTCGCCTGCGTCGATGTCGACCCGTATCTGCTCGACAATTTTTGCAACTTCATCCTGCGGCAGGTTTGTGCTTTTCGAAAGTTGCTCTACTGTGAGAGGCTTGTCTGACACGAAGAGTGCGGCTTCAACGATTGCCTTATTTGCATGCAAAATAGACACCTACATCTTATTTCGCGATTTTTTCATTTAAAGCAAACTTTTTTCTTTAGGCAGAACAGCTTTTACAGCTTTTCTCCGCAAAGGATTTCAGTCGAACCACGTGTGATATTCCTGGTCAGACATTTTAATCGTCTTGTCCAATGCGGCCCTGAGAGGCTCGGTCATTTTTATTTCGTCAAGAGGTCTCTCGCCTTCTTCGGTATGAAGCACATCTTCATCGAATTTCGTCTTGTAATGAACCAACCCTACCATCGGTCTCTTGTTTCTCATGTCATCCAGATTCAGCAGAGCAACTTCCCTTGAGAAGAATTCGATTGTGTTTGGCCGCTGAACTATTTCCCCGTTCAGGAGAAACATGTTCTCCCTCGGAATTCTTAGCTCAGGATGTATTACGTAAGCATGAACAACTGTAGTGACATAATCGTACTGTGTCCCCCATCCTACTGCATAAGGGGTGGAAACCTCGTCAATGTTGCCATTTTCATAAACATCAATCCTTGTTTTTCTGTCATCTACAATAGCCCTTCCCATCACAAAGTTTCTCTCGTTCCAACTCAGCTTTACCTTTCCTCCCACCTCGCTTCTTCCGATGAACAAAGAGCCTTTGTCGAGAAATACCAACTCTTCCTCGGTCTCTCTTCGCGAAGTTTCCTCTACGCGCTCAGGACCACTTTCCACAAGATGGGAAAGTCCGCTTGGAGTTGTATAGGTGTCTGGCCAGGAAGGTGCTCCAGAATCTCTGTACAAAGTAGCCACCCATCTCGATTCATCATTGAAAACTAGGACTGGAAGACTTCCTCCAGCTCCCCAATGATGCCTCTTCAATTCAAAATTAGCTTTCTTTCGGTCAGCAGCAGTTTTTATGAGCGGCATTCTAGGATCAAGTTCGACCTTGTAGACGTCCTGCTCTCCTTCCCGGGAAGGTCCATAAAAAGGCGTGCCTTCAGCAGTTGGGATTATATATCTCATAGCGAAGGATGCCTCATGCTCTCCGCGAGTTCTCTTAACAACAAGATCGCGCAAAAGATTCTTCGCTTCATACGTTTCAAGAGTAAGCCCGGTTCCTGATGCCATGAAAATCTTATCAACAGCAAATTATTTATCCTTTCCTTTTCACGACCATCGAAAGGTATTAATCCTTAACAATTTCTTTGTCAAGCATCGGAGGCTCACAAATGGCTGTTGACCTCGCAATAGTTGTCGGCTTTCTCATCTACTCCTCGATTGGGGCAGTGACAAGAACGGTCTTCGGCGTCTACCGCGCTTATGCGAACTTCATGGCTTTCAAGCTGAGCTGGAAGCGCGTTGCTGTCGAGATACTCGCATCCATGGTTTTCGGAACGTTCGGCGCTCTCATACTTTACGAGGTCGGAGTCTGGACGATCGGAACGAATCTCCCGGCAGACATCGCGGCCATCCTCGCAGGATTCTTCGGAGCAGACATCATAAGCATTCTCACGAAGAAGTTCGGACTCGGGAAAGGGATCGACGTGAAGGTAGTCGAGGGGATAGAGTATCCTGACCTGAACATGAGGCAGCAGAAAGCTATCGAATACATCAAGAAGAACGGGGAGATAACGAACTCCGTCTACCAGAAGATGAATCAAGTGTCAAGCATCTCGGCAAAATGGGATTTGAAAATCCTCACATTGAAAAACATATTGAAGAGAATCGGAAATGGAAGAGGGGCGCATTATATATTGAGAAAGGACGTTTTGAAAAACGGACATTAAACGGACAGCGAATGGACAGTGAAAAAGGACTATCCATTAAATGTCCATTTCTTGTTTCATAACTTTTAAGAAGACAACAGTGCAATATATTTCTGATATTTCACACTGATTCAACTGATTCTGCAAGGTGTAAGCATGAACGTGATTGAGACAAAAAACCTGACAAAGAAATACGGCAACGGGGCGAAGGCACTGCTGGCAGTCGACAGCATCAGCTTCGAAGTGAAGGAAGGGGAGATCTTCGGACTTCTCGGACCGAACGGAGCCGGAAAGACGACGACGCTGATGATGCTCACGACCCTGAGGCAGCCTACGAGCGGGACCGCGACGGTCAACGGATTCGACATCGCAAAGCAGCAGGCAAAGGTCAGGCAGTCCATAGGCATGGTCTTCCAGGACCCAAGCAGCGACGACATCCTCACTGGATATGAAAATTTGAAGCTTCACGGCATGCTTTACGGAATGTCAACAGACCTTCGCGAGAAAAGAATAAAGGAAGTCTTGGAACTTGTCGACATGACAGACAGAAAAAATGATCTGGTGAAGAAATATTCCGGAGGCATGCGCAGGCGTCTAGAAATCGCGAGAGGGCTCATGCACCATCCGAAAGTTTTGTTTTTGGACGAGCCGACTCTCGGCCTCGACCCGCAGACGCGCGAGCACATATGGACGTACATCGAGAAGCTGGTGAAGAGCGAGAACACGAGTATAATCATCACGACTCACTACATGGACGAGGCGGAGAAGCTGTGCGACCGGATTGCGATAATCGACAACGGGAAGATCGTTGTGCTAGACACGCCTGACAACCTGAAGAAGATAATCGGAGGGGACGTCGTGACCATAAAGACAAGCAGCCCGAACGTCGACAACGCGAAGAGGCTGGATTTCGTGAAGAAGGTTGAGCATATGGACGGCGTCGTCAAGCTCACGGTGACGGACGCGAGCAGGCATCTGCCGGAAATCCTGAAAGAGATCGGGGAGAATGGAATCGAATCAGTGGAAGTCCACACGCCAACTCTCAACGACGTGTTCCTGCATTATACTGGAAAAGAAATCCGCGAGGACTCGCCTGAAGGTGGATGGGCCGAGAGAATGATGCATGCTAGGACGAATAGGTAGGAAAAAAAATCAGGAGAAAAAAATCATGTCAGAGCTGCTTGGGATTTATGCATTATGGTATAGGGAATTCAAGGTCTTCCTCAGAGAGAAGTCTCGAATAGTCTCATCGATCATCAATCCGATCCTGTGGCTGTTCATAATCGGGGGAGGGCTCGGGGCGAGCGTCTCGATCGCAGGTTTCAATTATCAGACTTTCATCTATCCCGGCGTGCTTGCGCAGGTCATCCTCTTCTCGTCGATATTTTTCGGAGTCTACATAGTCTGGGACAGGAAAATCGATTTCCTCAAGGAAGTCCTCGTCGCGCCGATTTCCAGGACATCGACCTTCTTCGGAAAAGTCCTTGGCGGGTCGACTGACACTATGATACAGACATCCATTCTTCTGGCGATCGGATTTTTCCTTGGCACCTTCGGAATAATCCCAGGTCTCAGCCTCAACCTTGTCTCAATCATCCTCTCTCTCGCAGTCGTCTTCATGGGCACAATCGGCTACGTCAGCCTCGGACTGACTATCGGCTCGCAGATGGAGAGCCCTGAAGGATTCCAGCTCATCGGTACGTTCGTCATCTTCCCGCTCTTCTTCCTCTCGGGTGCGCTCTTTCCGATAAACAACCTTCCGGCATGGATGTCGCCAATCACAATGCTCGACCCCATCACGTACACGGTCGACGCCCTTCGCGGCATAATCCTCGGCGACAATGTCTTCAACCTCTTCTTCGACCTCAGCATAGTCGCTGGATTTTCGCTGGCAATGGTCTTAATCGGGACTTACGCCTTCAGCAGGATGAAAGTCTAGAAGAAAGTTTGAGCGATGATTATAAAACTTTAACTATTGATAAAAAATCATGAAAGAAAATTACCACATCGCTTACTGGAGTTTTTACAACCATGAAAGATCCGAGAAAAAAAGGAAAGGGCTTATGAATGAACTTGTTCAGACAATTATCTACAATCTTGTCATAAACTATGGCCCTCAATCCGAGAATGACATTTACTGCTACTTCAACGTGCAGCGCATAGGCAGAAAAGGAATAAGAAGAAACTTGAACAAACTGCTGACAGAAAACTGGGGGCATGATTCACTTCTTGTCTACAAGGAAAAGAAAATCCACCTCAATGATACGATAGTTGAAGAGGGAGAGAGCGCGGCAATCGCTGTGAGAGCGCGGGCTGCTGATAAAGACAACCTACGGTTTTCTTGAAACTTTCCCTCATTATATCCTGCAAACAAAATCTTGGCCCGCATCTGCGTGCGGGCGATTACAGACCAGCCAGAAAATTCTTGGCGCGGCCATCGCGCATATGATATGAGTTTTGTTTGTTAGACGTCTAACACACAAAAATTTTCGCACTTCTCACAACAAACGTCGACGCCCCCGCCTTCGTAAAAAAAAAGAAAAAACAGATTTAAATACCCGCAGACAATAATTAAGAGGAGAAATTTTCAAATGCCCGCACAGTCGTCAAAGCAGAAAAAGCAGTTCTTCATGAAGCCCTGGTTCTGGGCATTGATAATCGTGCTTGTCATCGGACTCTGGCTGTGGTCGACATACAACAGCCTGGTCATGCTGAACGTCAACGTTGACGGCAAGTGGGCGCAGGTGCAGGTCCAGCTCCAGCGAAGGTACGACTTGATTCCAAACTTGGTCAACACAGTAAAGTCGTACGCGCAGTTCGAGAAGAGCACCTTGACTGAAATCACGCAACTGAGGAGCCAGTGGGCGGCCGCGAGCACGCCAGAGCAGCAAGTGCAGACGTCGAACCAGATCGAATCGGCCCTTTCAAAAATCTTGGCAGTTTTCGAGGCGTATCCTAACCTCCAGACCATAACGGCGCTGCAAAACCTGCAGTTCGAGCTCGCCGGGACTGAGAACCGCATAGCTGTCGCCAGACAGGACTACAACTCTGCCGTCCAGGCGTACAACACAGCGATAAGATTCTTCCCGACCAACGCCATAGCTGGGTGGTTCGGATTCACGGAGAGGACGTTCTTCAACGCGACGGCGACCGCGCAGACGACCGTGCCTACGGTGCCTACGACACTGACTTAGTGAGCGAGTAAGTCTTAAATCCTTGATGGAATGGATGTTTCCTGAAAGAAAATCATTGTCTGCTTTTTTGAGCGACAAAAATTCCCGCATAAGTGTTTATCGATATAAATCCCTTTTTAGCAATTTCTTGTTCAACAAAATTTTTGAATTTCGTGATTTTTTCTTCACCAATAGACACCGCCTCAGACAAAATATATTCGAGAAGATGCTTGGCATTGGTCACCTTCAATTCGCTTTGATATTTGTCTACGCGAATTTTCTTAAACCATCTTTCCAGCTGTTTTGTTCCGTTTTCCAAAGTAAAATTGCGATCGCTGAATATCTCATTAGTTTTCAGACCGAATTTCTGGTGAAGAATCTTCAGCTCCTTCATGTGGCTCTCGCCGATAGTTGTAGCATACAAATAGCCATTTTGTTTCAAAACTCTCATTATTTCTGAAAGAGCCTTCTCCTTGTCCGGCACGTGATACAGCATATGGTTTGCAATGACGGCGTCAAAGCTTCCGTCTGGATAAGGGATTGATTGTGCATCTATGACGGCGAAGCTGAAGTTATGCCTTGATTCTGACAAGTTCTTTTTTGCCTCTTCCACCATACCTTCTGAGAAATCCGACAAAACAACGTCCCAACCTGCAGGTATCCTATCGCTATTCTTTAACCACAAATTCCCTGGACCGCAGCCTAATTCCAAAATCCTCGCAGATCTGGACAGGTCAAAATGGTCAAAAACCCATCTCTGCCAGCTGTACTTGTTGGTGCCATAAAGCAAATGTAGTCTTATCCTGGCATCCAAGTTTTCCGCATTCTTGTATTGGTCTTTCAACTCGTTCCTCATAATATAACCTGGCATTTCTACAACTTTTAGCTATATATGTTTCTGCGAAATCAATAATTTTTATGGCCAAACGAATTTTAATTCTCAGTACAATTGCTATTTCATTATTTTCAATCCTTTGGTTTTCAGCATTCATCCACCTTTCATCCGCACAGTCAACCGCATCAAGTCCGCCGATTCCTAAGCTCGTCCCTTACGTCAACGATTACGCCGGCGTGCTGACTCCTCAGGAGATTTACGCTATTAACGCCCTGGCAGCAGAAATCGAGAGGAACACTACAGTTCAAATCGCCGTGCTCACTGTCAACACTACGCAGCCTCTCACGATCGAGGAATATGCAAACCAGGTCTTCAGGGCGAGCGGAATCGGCCACGAGGATAACAACAACGGCCTTCTCATCGTCGCAGCCATCGAGGACAGGACGTGGCGCTTCGAAGTGGGATACGGCCTCGAGGGCGTGCTGCCTGACGCTCTCACAGGTCAGATCGGGCTGACATATCTGGTTCCGAACTTCCGGAACGGCGAATACGGGCGCGGGCTCTACGACGCGGTCGCATCGGTCGGGACGATTCTCGAGACCGGAAACGATCCTTATATCATTTCCAATTCCCAGGACAATTCCTTCAACAATTATTCAAGCGACATCGACCTTTTCTTTTCCTTCTTTCCTTTCATAATTTTCATCTTCATCCCCATAATTTTCTTCGCGGCTAACGACGTCTCGCGCTGCCCGAAGTGCGGCAAGTGGGCTTTCGGAAAGATGCAGAGAGGCAGCGACACGGTAACGTTCGTTTGCAAGAACGGCCACTTGTGGAGGAAGAAGAAGAAACGAACGGCTTTCTTGCCAATATTCATCGGCGGAGGTAGATGGGGCGGAAGCGGCAGCGGCGGTGGAGGCGGCGGTTTCGGCGGCGGCTCGTCTGGAGGCGGCGGAAGCTCGGGCAGATGGTAGCGCAGTTTTTTTCCTTAGAAAATTTTTAAAAACTTCCTTAAATCAAGGATTAAAGCTTTTTCCTCTATATCTTCGTCATGATAACGATAATTTATGCGGATCACATCGATGACTTTGTTCCAAGAACAATAGATTCCATAAGGTCATTGGACATTTTTGTGGATGAATGCATAACTAACTATTCCGATGCTGCATATTCCGATATTCAGGAACATCAGAGAGTGTATAATAAAGTATCACAAGGTCTGGCTAGCCCTGATGATGTGAAAGTCGTCAGTGGTAGATACAATCAGGCAAGGATACTTCTTCATGCGTTGCACAAGACTGGGATCAGGGTTTACGTAGAACGAAACCAGATGGAAGATCAGTTTAGAGTCAATGGAAGAATTTACATGGGCGCACGTAATGCTCTCTATCAGGGAAATCTCGAAAATGCATTGAAAGGATTCAGAGAATTCCACACTCGTGAGGGGCTTATGAATGGCAAAAGAGATTATGACTTGGCAGATTTCTTGATTGAGCTACAGAAATCCAATAAAGACAGAAACGTAGGCACTCTTAGAGGATCAGGCCACACATCGCTTTATCACATTATAAGGGGGCGAAACTTTCCAGCCCGGATGGTATTTCCAAGAATGCCTTATCAATACAACTTGTCAGATCAGGTTCAAAGGAGATTCATATTCGGGAAAAAAGTCAACGACAAAGAAATCTTGGATGGACAGATTTCACTAGCAATAGCTACTTCTTTGATTCGCAAGAATCCGAAAATGTCAGCATATTCGGCAAGATTGCAGGCAGATGATATTGTGAGCAAGTTGTCATTTTCAGATGTCGGGGAATTGCTGAAGTATACTTCTGAAAATTGGTGGCCGGAACTTGGCGAACGGCACCTGCATTTTATCTTGGGAGAGTGGCTTGAGGAAAAAGCTAAGTTGAATTTGTAGAGAAAATGCTCCCAACACGATTCGAGCTAAAAAACAAATACTTCTCAGTTCAATTAAAAATATGAAAATTCTGCTGCTGAGGCACGGAGAGACGACCGGTGACGTGGAAGAAAGATACGGAGGGGATTATGACGACCACCTGTCTGAGAATGGCAAGAAGCAGTCCGAGGAGCTCGCGCTGAGGCTCAAGGACAGGGGCATACAGATAATCTACTGCAGCCCTAGGATACGCGCGATTGAGTCCGCGGATATCGTCAACAAGGTTCTGAACGTCAAGCTGGAGACCGCGGAGGACATGCGCGAGAGGAACAATTACGGAGTGCTGACAGGCATGACAAAAGCCGAGGCCAAGGAGAAATTCCCGGACGAGGTCAGGAAGCTGGCGTCAGGCGACGTGAACCACAATGTCGCGGAATCGGAGGACTACGGGCATTTCAAGGAAAGGATACTGAAAAGTTTCGAAAAATTAACCGACAGCGGCGAATACGAGGGCGTGGCCATCATGACGCACGGCGGGCCGATAAAGTGCATCCTCAGGGAATTGCTGGACGTCGAGCCGAACGAGATACCTGACTGCGCTGTGATCGAGCTCAAGAAAAACGGCCCCATGATTTTCATGATCGCGAGAAATTGAATTAAAATTAAGAAACAAAATTAAAAAATTTCTCAGATGATTTTATTTACTATATGATAAATTTAAATCTTAAGGTAATTTGGGGCATATTTGAAGTTAAAAATTGAAATCAATATCAATGAAATGGAAAGAATTTCTTCAACCGAGCAAAGAAATTACTGCCGTTCTTATATTCACTCCTTTATTCATGACGTTACTAGCATACGTATTAGCTTTTGTCTCTCCTAACATTGAAATCAACATTATCATTGGTTCAATTCTTGGCCCGATCACTTCATCAATTTTTATTGCAGCATCATTTCTATTGAAATTCAAGAAAGAATTGACGTATTATCTGACTTTTTATTTACCGTACACAATCTATGAAATTATCCTTCCAATAATCTTTGGTGCTTTCCCGATAATGCAGATATCAAGCAGTCAAGTAAATATCTGGCCAATGCTTCTCATATTCCTGCAACCCGTAATATTCAATCTTATTTTTATTCCGTTATTCTTCCTCTGGTTGCCGAGGAAACTAATTGGATTTGGTAGATATGTATCCGCATTTTTCTCTGGACTGCTGTATCTTATATTTGCAGACTATGGTTTTCGAATAATCACTAGCCTGTTGATAAATGGTAGTTACAATTACACAATTCAAAATATAGAAATAATTTCTGATGTCATTTTTGTTGTGCTGATTGTTTTCTATTCGGCTTTGATATACTGGAAATTCAAACAAATGCTAAAGAAGAAACAATAAAAATTCATATTTTTATTCTGTTAATATACGTTTCCTTGAATAATTTAAACTAAAAAATACAAATCTATTTTAGATTTCATGAGTTATGGACTGCACCACATGCACAAAAGGAAGAGACTCTCACAAAAACTTCAACAAAAAATGCAACAGAAACTGCAGCCGTATCCGCATCCGAACAAGTGGTACAGGCGCTTCGACACGTTCCTCATCCTAGTCGCGATAACGAACCCGCTCATAACGCTGTCGCAGATCTATCAGATCTACTCTTCAGGGACGTCGGGCGGCACCTCGCTGGCTTACTGGATCCTGTCGACCCTCTTCGCCATACCGTGGCTGACTTACGGAATCATCCACCGCGACAAGGCACACATGATAGCCTTCTCCCTATGGCTAGTCCTCAGCCTCGTGGTCGTGATAGAGATACTCATGTTCCCCTAAAAATCTAGAAGAATTTCCTCACTCCTGCTCCAGCACTTGGCTCAAGATTAATAAGACGATTAATCAGGCGTGCATGCAACAAGATCTCTCTCGCAATTGCCCTGCACATGCGAGCAGTCTCTCACACATGACAGTCCGTTTCCTTTCGGAGAAAATCCGCTTGGGCAGCTGCAAGACGCATTAGCGACAAGAACAGATGTGGTGGAAGTTGTAGAACTTGTCATGGACTCAGTTTCATTCTGCCCATGGAGATCAGTCTCGTTGCCCGCATGGCTCTGGGTCCTGTTCTGCCCTATCCCTATAATTGCCTTCCCATGTTCCATCGTGACGTTGAAAGTCTGAGTGAACGTCTGACCGTTGATGGCAAAAGTTATGTTGACGGGACCTGTAATGTTTCTGTTCTCAAGTATGCTCACCACGGCATTGTTATGCCCTTTTTGGGAATTGTTGAGCGCGTTCTCGAGACCAGGCCTGGTTTCATTCTCGCTTTCGTTCAGAAGATTCTGCAATACCAGGGTGTGTTTGTATGTCTCTGAGGCAACATGCTCTGCCAAAGCAGTAACGTTTTGTCCCAAAGCCCGCGTCGAATTGAATTCCCTCTGCGTCTGATTCAACTCGTTTTCATAATCTTTTTCAAGCCCAGGCATGTTCTGGTTCTTTCCTTCTGCAATGGACTGGTTGAGCTCGGCAAGCCTCTTCGCGGCAAATTGAAGATGAAGGTTTGCCTTGTCATGAGAGTTGAAAGTGAAGAAAAGCTGGAGCTGCTCGAAAAATCTCTGGAATCCGTACATATAGTTATCGGGAAGGAGGCCGGCGGCAGGGAAAGCAGCAGTTCCCCCCTCTATAACAATATTATTGCTTTCTTGAGTTTCCTGAGCCACGACAAAGCTTGCAATGCTCAAGACCTCAACAATAATCAGCGCAAGCGCAACTATGATCCTCATATCTGCTCACCTACCAACAACAGAGCCCCGTTTCCTATCAATCTGGTAATATTATTTTTATTTCCTTCTTTTATAAGCCTTGTCTTTTAATGAGCCTTGCAGGACAATTCGCCAAAAGATGCACACAATAATGATGAATCAGGACCAAATTTTAGTTTTCATGATTGAATAAATTTCCTTGAATAGTTTACTAAATGATTAAATAAAAAATGTATCAAGTTTTTTTAAGAAGCGGATTTGGCTGATCGTAGCGGATTAAATCTCTCATATTGCTAGGAATAATGTCAACAAGGACAGGATGAACATACTTCTTGAACATTTCCTGCGCCCTTGGGTCATGGCCATTCCCGTCGCCGATTTGGCTCGTGTAAAATACATCCTTTATGTGGACACGACTGAATGATGCATACAGTCCTGACTTTCCGGAAGGTGCTTGAATTCCATGAACTACTATCTCCAGGTTTTCCTCTTCTCTTCGGGTTTCTAGCTTATACGTCCCGTATATTGTGCACTTGCTGCCGTCCACTGTTAGAGGCAACTCAAACTCCTGCCTTATCTGAGTAGAAATCTTCAACTTCGGTTTTCGCGTTGCTGGCATAACTGTACAATACAAAGAAAAGGATTTAAGTCTTGTTCGTGAGGTAAAGAATTAAATTTTAGTTTAAATGATTCAATAAATTTCCTTGAAAAATTTTTAAACTCACACAAAATCATAAATTTGAAACAAATATTAACTTAGTCAAAATTTTTAACTAATTTTCTCTACTACTTCATTTCTAATTTCATCTGCAGTTTTTTCTTTAGTTCTTATACCCAATACATGGGCTTTGTATATCAAAGAGTCACCTTTCAGTTCACTAAGATTATCTCTTTGGCGTAATTCTCGTCTTGTTTTCCATCTGTTGTAAAGAGGCAATGAAGCTCCATAAATTACTCCAAAACCCGCAACCTCAATACCACCGACAATATTTCTAAAATTAGTAAATGCTTGAGTTACGTTCTTACCATATAGAACATCAATTGCAGTACCTGCTAGATATGCCAGTGTTCCACCTACCACAACAATTTTTGCACCTTTTGATTTGTATCCCATCTAATTACCTGTGGAATGTAAAAGAAAGTGAATATTTAAACCTTTCTATTTGTAGAAAATTCAGATTCAAATTCACGATTTTATTTTGTTAATATACGTTTCCTTGAAAAATTTACAAAATTACAAAATAATTTTTTCAAGCTCATCCAAGGAGTCGATTGCGACGAAATGGCTGCTGAAGCGGATGTTCCCATTGCCGTGCCTCCTGACGAGCACCATGCGGACTCCTGCCTTCCTCGTCATCTCGACGTCCTCGGCGTTGTCTCCTATGTAAACAACCTCCTCGGGCCTCACGCCGAGCTGGTCCATGCACTTGAGGAGAGGAACGACGCTGGGCTTCTGGTACTTGCTGTTGTCGCGAACGTTCGCTACGACCGACCGCACTTCAAGGCCTGGCACTTCCCTCTGAAGCTTAGCTATCTCTGCCCGAGCAACGACGCCCTGCGCGTTCGTGACGATTCCGAGCAAAATTTTTCTTTCGCGCAGCAAGTCCCTCAGCGCGACGACGTCCGGATAGGCTTCCGTGAATCGTGTCCTGACGTCGGGCCTGTCGAGCTCCCAGAAAACCTTCCAGAATTCCATGTAAGGCACTCCGAAAGTTCTCTCGATGAGCTCGTCCCTGTTCCCTTCAAGCCAGAACCTCCTGGCGAAATCGTCGTCGTAGGCAAACCCGAACCTCTTCAGCGTCCCTCCGACCACGGTGGCGAAGTATTCGCGCGTCTGGAAAACGAGCGTGAAGTCCAGATCGCAGATGATTGCCCTTACTCCATGTTCCATTTTCAAACATTCGTCAGGAAAAGTTAAATTCTTGTTTTGTGACTACCATCTGTCTCTCGGGTTCCTCGGAACAATCAGCCAAAGGATGAGGTAGAGAAGAACACCAGTCCCGAAGGAGAGCAGTGTGAAAAGTATGTAGAGTATGCGAACGATGGTCGGATCGACGTTGAAATATTCCCCGAGTCCTCCGCAGACTCCTCCGAGTATCCTCTCGCTTCCGGACCTGTATAGTCTTTTGATTTTTTGTATTCTTTGCGTGGGCATTCTTGTTTCAACTCCGGCAGCTCCGAACGTCTAGTCGCGGAAGGACGGCATGAACATCCTGCCGATTATGACGAACACGTAGCCGAGGACGAGGACTATCACGAAAATGGTCAGCAGGTTCGCGTTTATGAAATTCGCGATCGTAGTGAGGATTGCCAGATGCGGGACCACGTTGATGAGCGTGAGCATCGACGCGATGATCCAGAATGCGATCACCAGGCTGATTCCGGCCGTGACCGGAGTTATCATCCAGTACGCCGAGCGGAAGTGCTTGGAGAAATATTCGTTGTAGTTCGTGAAAAGGAAAATCCCGAAGAAGAGATAGATGTTCGCGTAGAGGAAGCCGGCGATAGCCGTTATGAACGAGCTGCCGAGGACAAAATTGACAATTTTCAGAATGACGATTGCGACAACAAGGAGAATTATCCCCACGACGCTCGCGATGAGCGGCCCGGCGAAGCCGAAGTGCATGTACCACCAGTTCCTGCCGTGACGGCCCCACTCTCGCCCCCTGCGCTGCATCCTCCTGCCGAAACGCTCGCCGAGGTCTGCCATCTCCTCTCCGAAGTCCTCGCCGCGCTTGGCCATGCGCTCGCCGAACTTCTCTCCCCAGTCCCTCCATTCCTCTTCCGACATGCCGCCGCCGTAGCGTCTCGAAGATTTTTTCCTGCGTCTTGCCGCCATAGCTGTCTAATCTCTAATTAGTTGATTATTTTTTTATTTTAAATACTTGCCTCGCGAAGATTTTCGAATAAGGAAAAGGAAATCATTCCGTGGTCTTGCCGTCGAATTCTTCTGGCCTGGCCAGCGCGTCCGTCTTCGTCTTCCGCACAGTTCCGTCAATGTGTTCTGGCGGCGAATAGATCGTGTAGAGTTTCAGGTCCGCAGCCTCCGAGGTGTTGATCACATTATGCCTTGCGCCGGCGGGCACTATGACCGCGTCACCGTCACCGACCTTCTGCCTGACGCCATCAATGGAAACGACGCCCTCGCCTTTCTCAAACCTGAAGAACTGGTCGACCGTGTCGTGAACTTCCTCGCCTATCTCCTCGCCAGGCCTGAGGCTCATGAGCACGAGCTGGCTGTTCTTTCCGGTGTAGAGCACGCGCCGGAAATCGCTGTTGCCCAGCGTGTCCTTCTCGATGTTTGACTTGAAGCCTTTCACATCAAGCACCTAACCCATAATTTGATAAATCTCTATTAATAAACTCGTTAGCAGTTCGTTAATAATTCCGCAGGCTTTGTCTCAAATTTATTTTTTCTCTTCGAGCTGGCTCCTCTTGGTTATGTAGATTTCCTTGAATGACCCTGAGGCCAAGAAGAATCTTTAAATTCTACAATATAGAAATGCTTAAATAGTATCCACTAATCAGTAGTTAAACATGAGGCAGACAACAGCACAGCTTGGAAGTTTGTTATTACATGAGCCAGTCACAGAAATAGGGAAGTATCTAGCTAAGAGGCTTATTAAATATCCGCACAAAAAAAACACGGATGTGGAAGCAATATTTTTCGAAAGGTTTGCATACGACATACTGGGAGTCGATTCGAAGAATCTTGCTGATCGTTATCTGTCTATTGAAGGTGAAATTGTAAGGTTGAGTGAAGGCGTCGAGAAAGGCGATTTTGGCTATTCTTTCGCAAAGAACTCTTATTACAAGGATGAGGAAAAATACTTGAAAGCAGTGGAAGCTTTAGAAAAGGAAGCCGAAAATTTTTGGGATGAAATTCATTCAAAACACAATCATTCTGCATTTGTGATTAGTGAGGAAACTCGATACTATCCGCGCACAGGCCGCTATGATAATCATGCTTCTGACTCTTTGGCGTGTGTGGATTGTGGTGAGGAGTGGACTCTGAATTTAAACTATGAAAGCGATATGAAAGAAATTGGTCCTCTTGTTCCAAATGAACTAATACCAATCTTAAGATTGGCTTATATGAATTGGTTGAGAAAAAAACTAAAAGAAGAGAGAAAGACAATGGAAGAAGAGACAGAGAAGTTGAGCTGGGATAGATATGCGAAGTATAATATTGCTTCTGCAAAGCGTACTATAGAACAGATAATGCCTGTTCTGAGAGGATTAGAGGAAAGAAAAGATTAAGAATCGAAAAAAATTTGATAATATGCGATTCTTGTCAACCTTTTGACTATTCACTTTCTTCTTCTTTCGGGGAGATTCTTCTTGATATCCAGATATCCTTGAAGAATCTACACAGAAGGGTAACTTGCTTGTTTTTTAGAATTCCTGTTTACAGCTGTAAAAAGGCTTAAATCTTTTACCCTCTTAAATCTCAACATAGGCACAATATATGTCTCAAGTAAAAGTTCATAAACAAGGAGATTGCGATAAAAGAATTATTGGAACTCTTTTAATTTATGAACACCAAGGTCTTACTATGCCAGACGTCACTGCACTGGCAAGGATTTTAGGTTACTCACTTCCATCAATTTATGACAATATTCGAGTATTAGCTAATCGAGGTCAAGTTACTATACCGCTTGTCGGCAACAGAACCGCTATATTAACAGAAGAAGGTAGAAGTGAAGCCATTGTTGCACATCTTGACAAATATGTTGAATTAATTTATGGAAAGGGCAACTTGCTCACAAAATCCTAAAATTTTTACAGTTCTAAAATAGGAATTCTTATTTCGAAGGATTCTTCCTTTGTATGTATATTTCCTTGAAGAGTTTGCACAGTTGGGTAAGATATCAAGTTTTAGAATTCTTAAGGTGACCTTGGCGTCATTTCTTGCAATCTTTTCTTCGCTTCACTTTCAGTAATTCCTTCATTTTCAATCCAATACTTTGTCAATCTTTGCCCCAATGAAGTTTTTCTTAAAATAGTGTCAATCATTGCCCGACCCCTTAAGCTGAAAGGGTTTCCAACGATTGGTAAATAATGAAGTGTCACATAGTTGTCGGTCAAATTAGTAAATTCAGCAAAAACAGTCGTTGTCCCTCTATAAATTAGATTTTCTAAGTGTTGCTTAATGCCTTCTGGTTCAGCAATAAACCCTTCATTAACTTGTATCATTATGTATCCTGGACAAATCATTCGCGTATTACGATACAATTGCCTAATTTCATTGGCCAAACTCTCGGTTTCTTTTCTTAATGTATCCAAAGGCGCAGGAAATCTTGTAGGAAGTCGCACACCATTGACCTGATACTCCTTTTTGATGCCATATTTGCTAGATATTTCCAAATCATAATCGTCCATTATTGTAGACATATTATCAAGAGAAAGAATAGACCCTTAAACTCTTAAGTCTTTTGTTTTAATTGCACTTACTAAATAATGGAATACTCATTCCGAAGGTTTTCGTCTTTGTATGTAAATCTCCTTGAAGAAGTCCTCCTGAAGCGTCTCTATCCTCTTGTCCTGCTCCAGGTGCAGCAGCGGGACGAACTTGCTTACGACCTCGTCCTTGTTCCACTTCTTCACGACGTCTCGGAACGAAACGCTTTCTGCATGCGTCTTTTCGATGCGTTCGTCGATGTCCTTCATTATCTCCTCGATGCGGCGGGCGATGTCCTGCTCCTCGGTGAACTCTATCTGCAAGCGTTCCTGCCACACCTGCCTGCGTATCTCCCTCTTCACGCGGACTTCCATGGCCTTCTTCAGCGCTCCCATGAGTTCGTCGAGGGTTATCTGCCTCTTGGGTATGCGCCGCATAGGCACTCCGAGCTGGATCAGGTTCGGGTCTATGCCGAGCTGCTCGAGCGGGCTGACCTGCTTCGCCATTTCCTCGACTGTCTCCTCGGCCTCGAAAATTGACAAATAGTCCGCCTTCAGCCGCAGCAGCAAGGCGGCGACGAAAACAATCTTGGCAGGCACGCGGAAATTTATCTCCTTCAACTGGCCCATGTATTTCATGAAGTTCGCGGTCAGCTTGACGATGTCGACGTCCCAAGGATTCAAATTTTCCAGCGACACTATCTGATAAATAACTTCTTCCCAGCTCTCCCGTTCGATTATCATCTTCAGGATGTTTTCTTCTTTATTTTCTTCTTTATTTTCTTCCTTGTTCTGTCCTTCACCTTGTTGCTTGTTTTCCTCGTCTGCCATTTTCTTTCACTTCGTTTCACAATTGCAATTTTTTTACTTTTCTTTTCACGAAAGCCCGCGCCGTGAATGCTGGGTTTGATAAAGACAACCTACGGTTTTCTTAAAACTTTCCCTTTCTCATTTCTATCATTTCTGTCATTTTTCATGCCCCTTCCAGCAATCGCAATTCTTCTTGTGTTCTTTTCTCCATTCGTTTTTTTCGTCTTCGCTCCCTTTCTTCGGAAGCTTGTGCTTTTTGTGCCATTCGACGTTCATTTTTCCACCTTCAAATCAATCCTAAACTTTTTGCAGATTCTAAAATATCAGGTGCGCATGGGTAATTTCTAAGTTCTTTTGGATCTATCCATTTGTACTCTTTATGCTCGAATGAAAGTTTTATTTTTGGTATTTCATCTTGTGAGTTTGCTTCTAACAGAAACGGAACTCCAACAGCTCTTCCATATTCGTCCATTACTTCGAAAACTTTGCCTGTTTTTGTAATTCTTGCGCCTAACCCAATTTCCTCTTTGGTCTCACGTATTACACATTCTTCAGCGCTTTCCATTCCTTCAAAATATCCACCGAGTATATCCCAAAATCCAGGATGCGTAGGTGCGTCATCGCCGCGTTTTAAAATTAAAATTTTTCCCTTATGAATCAAGATTCCGACTGCAAAAACTCTAGTTCTCATTTTCATTCACTCCTTCGGCAGCTCCAGCCCAATTATTTTCGTTTCTCCGTTTTCCATTGTACATCCATAGACACGATCGCCCTGACGGATTGTCATCTCGTTATGCGTTATGACGATGAACTGCGCATCCTTGCTGAGGTCTTTTATCAAAAGTGCAACTTTCAAGCTATTTTCCTTGTCGAGCGCCGCGTCAATCTCGTCGAGGATGTAGAAAGGCGCGGGCCGGAATTCCTGTACTGCAAACAAAAATGCAAGCGCAACCAGAGTTTTCTCTCCACCTGACATTGAATCAATATTTAATAATCTTTTTCCTGCAGGAGTGGCCTGAATCAGCAAGCCGCTTTCGAGATTGTTTTCGTCCTCCAGCGACAGCGCGCCAGTGCCCCCGGTCATCTTGTTGAACATCTTGCCGAACTTCACTGCGATCTCCTTCAGCGCCCTGTAAAAGACTTCCTTCCTCTTCACCTCTATCTTCTCGATCATCTCAAGCACTGCTTTCTTTTCTTCGAGGATTTTTTCATAGCGCTTCTTGTACTCCTCGAACTCGGCCGCGAACGACTCGTACTGCTCGATGGCCTTGAAGTTCACAGCCCCGATCTTCGCCAGCTCGTTCATCGCGTTCTGTATTCCGACTTCCAGAGTCTTTATTCCCTGGTTCAAAAATTCTATCTTCTCTCCCTTGATTCCCTTCATCTCATCTCCGTACTGCTGCACCTCTATTCGCACGTTCTCAAACTCCCCCTCCACCTTCGCCTTCGACACGTTCAGCCTGTTCAAGTCTGCCTGCAAAACCAACCTCCTTTCGAATGCCGCTTTCCTTTTCGCGCGCAAATTGTCGAGCTCGCTCTCCGTGTCGATTCGCAGCTTCTGCACCTCGACCAGCTGTTTCGTTTCGGCCTTCTGCGCGTAGGCCTTCAGCTTCGCCTCCATCTCGTTCATTTCTTTTTCCATCGTTTCGATTTCCGCAAGCAGCTTCTCCTTAAGCTTGCCATACTCTTCCGACTCGCTGCGCGCCATCTTCTGCTGCAGGCGAGGCTGCATTCGTATGAGGTAGCCGCCTGTCATTGCCCCGGTGCGTTCAATCAGGTCGCCGTCGAGCGTGACCATCCTTTCCCTTCCTATGCCGAGCTCGCGCGCCGATCCGAGGTCATCAACGAGCAGCGTGTTGCCAAAGACGAAATCGACTGCCGGCTTGAATTTCGATTCAGCCTTTATCGCTTCCGAAACAATTCCGATCACGCCTTTCTTCTTCAGGATTGATTTGTCCTCGATGGTCCTGGGCCTGATTTTGTTGAGAGGCAAAAATGTCACGCGTCCGATTTTCTCCCTCTTGAGGTATTCTATCATCTGCGCCGCGATCGCGTCATCCTCCACAACGACGTCGTTCAAGTGGCCGCCGGCAGCGATTTCCACAGCTATCTCGTACTTCTCAGGCACTTTCACGATGTTGCGTATCGTCCCGAGCACGCCCTTCTGCTTCAGCTCGAGCACGAACCTGACCGCGCGCGGAAGCTCTCCGGTTCCGACATCCATCCCCCTCGACTCGAGAGCCGCGAGGCGCTGCGTCATTTCATCCAGGCGCGAGATTTCTTTTTTGTTCGAATCGATCTTGTCCTTGTCGATCATTATCTTCGTGCGCAGGTAGCTGATCTCCTTCTCGGCCTCCATCTGCCTGCCGACTTCTGCCAGCCTCCCTGCGAGCTCCTGTATCGATTTCTCGCGACGTTCGAGCTCGGCCTCTATCGCTTCTATTTCTTTCAACAACTTTTCGTTCTCGGCCTCTTTCTTCTTTATCTCGTCGTCCCACGTCTTCAGGTTCTCCTCGAAGTTCGTCAGCTTCCTCTTGGCCAGCGAGGCCTTCATAATTGTCAGCTGTCTCTGCAGCTGCTGGAACTTCAGCGCAGAATTTCTCTCTTCCTCAAGGCGCTTGTACAGGTCGTAACGTTCCGTGATGACAATCTCCGCCTCTTTCAGCTTCGCGTCCACGGCGTCCATGTCGCGCAGCGCCTTTTCCTTCTTGTCCTTGTAGTCCGCTATTCCGGAAATCTCGTCGATTATCGTGCGTCGCTCCTCCGGGTTCATCTCGATGACTTCGGTTATGTCCCCCTGCAGCACCATGTTGTGGCCGTCTGCGTAAATGCGGGCAAGCGCGAGCATGTCCACGATCCTCTCCCTTGTCGTCGTCTTGCCGTTGACCTTGTAGATGCTCACTCCCTTCTTGTTGACCTTTCGCGTGAGACTGATTTCCTCCTCGGTGTACGCGAAGACTTTCTGCGAATTGTCGAGATAGAGCGTGACTGAGGCGAGGTCGGCGGCCGATTTGCCAACTCCTCCGTGGAAAATGAGCTCGTGCAGCTTGTCGGCCCGCAGGCTCTTCGCAGACGTGCGTCCGAGCACGAACGATATCGCGTCTAATATATTACTTTTGCCGGATCCGTTCGGTCCAGCAATCTCGTTAAAGCCACGCAGGAAAGGCACGGAGACCTTTTTGTTGAAACTCTTGAAGCCCTGCAGGACAAGCCGCGTGATCAACGTCTTGCCTTGAGTATTGACTTTCAATGCCTGTTTCTGGCTTTCACTGGCAGCACCGCCGGCCGCTGCATCGCTGACGATTTCCTCCATCTCTTCTTTCGCTTCTTCCTCTATCTCTTCCTCTATCTCTGCCAGAAAAACCACGCCCTTCGAGAGTGAGTCCTCACAAATGTTATTTAACCTTTTCTTAGTAAATAGTTGTGAGCAAAAAGAGAGAGCGAATCGAGAGAGCGGAAAGTGAGCATGAAGTGAGAATGATGAAAGTCCCGGAATACGTGTCAAGGATTGCCGAAATCGGCAGAAAAATAGTCACGCTGCATTATTACTTCAGGTTATTGGATGTTACTGGAGATTGGGTGCAAAGAAAGTGGGGTCCTCAAGGCAGAATGGAAACCATGAACGATTACTTCCAAGAAACCGACCCTGAAAAATCTCGGGAATGACGCAAAATAATCGACACAAATTCAGACAGTGAAATGCTTCTTCAATTCTTCACCGACGTGGAAAATTCCGAGATGAAGGCCGGAGTCGACGTACGCCCAGCAGATCACGGCGGCCTCGAACGCTTCCAGGAATTGTTTCTTCTCCAAAAAATGTTGCGCGTCTATCCAGTAAGAGTCGATTAGTTTTTTCATCTCGACTGCATTTGCATCCTTTTCCTTCCCGTCGACAACCTTCAATGACTGCATCACTGTGTTCATCTTCGAGATCTCTTTCCTCGCTGCTTCCTCAAGTGCTACCATAAGTCTTCTAAAAAGCTTTTAAATTGAAACGATAAATCGTTTATTAAAGCCTATTGGCTGAGGTGTCAAGATGCAACTTTTCAGCGGAAAGGAGCTCGGATGGATCCTTATTGGCATAGCTGTCGCGCTCTTCCTCGTCATGTCGTTCATGGTCAGCAACATCCTGCAGCTCCAGACGCTTCTGGCAGCGGCGCAGGGATGCACGCTTCCTGACAGCGTTTGCCCGTACAAGAACAACATACCCATCCCAGCAGTTCTAGGCTACATAATCGACGCGAGCATCGCAGGCCTCGGGCTCTTCCTTATTGTGAGCAGGAAGCAGACCGAACGCATCACGATGGAGTCGAAGGAAAAATGGAGGAAGCTCGAGAGGACGCTTGAGGGCGAGGAGAAGAAAATTTATGACATCGTCGGGCAGAGCGGGGGCTTCATCTTCCAGAACGAGCTTGTCGGACGCAGCGGAATGAACAAGGTGAAGGTCACGCGCGTGCTGGACAAGCTCGAGGCGCGCGGACTCGTGGAGAGGAAGAGAAGGGGCATGGCCAACGTAGTTACGCTGAAATACTCTTAATGATCATTACACAAAATGTAAAATTTTTATTTTCTTCGATTAACCTCTTCTGCTGTCCTGTAACCATCATATGCAAATAAGAGGGTAAGTATTATACTGTCAATCAAAACAATAGGCGTCAAATTGCCTAATGAAATGCCCCAATAAAGAAATATACTTGAAAGAAGAAGACCGGTACCAAAACCGACTCTTTTACCAACATAAACGTATCCAAGACCAGGTAAAAGGAAATTCAAAACAGCAGCAACCCATGGATTTTTTAATTGCTTTGGCATTTTATTTCCTATATACTTATTGATTTGGCAATTTATAAAACTTGAAAAACTAAAAAAAATTTCTGAGCGAACATCAGGAAGCTGAAATATTCGTAACACTTAAAAAAATTATTCCTAAAATGTTCGTAAAAAGTTTATAAGGCGCCGGCTGCAAGTAGATGTATGGCAAAGAAACAACTGGCAACAGTCGGACAAAGGGTCCTGGCTTGGATAGTCGACCTTGTTATCATCGGGATAATAATCGCGGTGCTCGCAGGACTCGGTATAGCCGGGATAGGACTCGGAGCAATGATGCTCGACCCGTCAGCCTTTCTTTTCGGAATCAGCACCATAATCGTCCTGATCGGAGTCGCGATTTTCTACGGCCTCTTCTTTGAAGGATACTGGCACGGCCAGACCGTCGGCAAGAGGGCGATGCACATACGAGTGGTGGACGAGAAGACATACAAACCCGAATCGATGGGTCAGGCTGTCATAAGGAACCTGCTTCGCATCATCGACAACCAGATAATCGGCCTCGTTGCCCTCGTCCTGATCGCGGTCACTCCGCGCAAGCAGAGGATCGGGGACATGCTGGCCAAGACGATCGTCGTCCAAGAATAAGTCCAGCAAGTCCGACTAGCGAGAAAGAAAAAGGAAAAATCTGAGGACAGAATTTGGCAGATTTCTAAATTTTTTTTACTTGTTTTCTTTTTCTGGATTCTCACGGCAACGGGGGCGTTTGCGTTTGTTGGATTAAGTGCGCAAATTTTTGTATGTTAGACGTCTAACATAGAAAATAAAAAAAGAGGAGATTAGGTGATTGTTATGTCAACAATCACCATCACGAAGTTAGGCAAGAGCGCACCAACATGGAGAACCTTCGATGGTCCCACGGTAGTTGTCCAGATGTACACTGTCGAGATTTCGTATGGTTTGAGGATTTCTTCGACGAATTTTGCGAGCGTAGCATTGACAACTGTTGACTCCTGCGTCACTTTGAAATCTACGCTTGCGTAGACTTGACCGATCATCGGATTCACAATCTGGGGAGTCACGATGTTTATGCCGTTTTGCTGAATCAATGTCTTTATCAGGTCCGTTCTCTGCTCTTCTGCTAGCAAAAGACCTTTTGTCACCGACGTGTATGCTCGAATCACTGCAAGCCGGACTTCCTCTGGCGATGGGCTGGCACTCAATTGGTAGTATCCAACGTTCACTGCACCTTCTGAATTTGCTTTGGCGTCTACAGCCACGATCAATGTTACCTGTGTCACTGTCGCCTGAATCGAATAGTATGGGATGAAGAAAACCGGTCTTCCACCAATCACGTACATCAGAATGTTTCCTTGCTCCCATGGCTGTCCGCGTTGCTGTGTTGTTGTTAGGATGTATTGAATGTCTCTATTGGACTTTACAGCGTCGATGATTTGCTGGAACGGCAGTAATTTTTCTAGTGTGATGAAGTACCTCTGTCCGTTTCCAAGAAACATGTACATGCCGACAATATTTCTTGGAGTGTATTGTCCTTTTTCTTGCGATTCCTTGTAAAGTTCAACAAGCCTCACACCGGCATACGGCAGTGCCCCCTGGAAGTATACCGGAATGTATCTTGTGTCTTCAATCTGATTAGAGAAGTATTGAGTGTCGATATCCGTCGGAAAGTCGTAGAAGTTCAGCGTTGGATACCAGTTCTGCCAGTCGTTGGAGTCGAGATGATATGTGTTGTAGAGATCCATTGTGTCAAGCATCAGGCTCTTGGGATATCTTATCTGTTCAGTTACCCAGCTTGGGATTTCTTTGTTCCATGCCGGATAGTAACTCGCAAAGTATTGTGTGATGTAGTTTTCGTCCCAGTCTCCGTATCTGTATCCGTCAATAGTTCCATCGTGCAGGTTCACGAGAAGCATTGCGAAGAGCCTCCTAAAGTTGCCGCTCGTCTCAACATTTATTCCCAACGTCTTCGTATCAGTGTAGTCAGTGTTCAACGGCCTGTTGATATAGACTGCGAAAGCAAGGTAGACGTTTCCTGTGCCGTCAACAACCAAGTATGGAATTGGCGTTTCTGTTGACGGTTCGGTCTCGAGTTGCAAACCATCGAGCAGCAGGCTGTTCACCCTTTCTACCACATCTTTCTTCATGAGAACTGAAATTTCTGTCCCGTACTTGCCATCGCCGAACGACCACCACTCAGTTCCCTTCCATCCAAAGTACCACTGCCTCTCGTTTATGGATGGTAGGAGCGGCATCGGGTCGTTGCCGAAAATGTAGTCTGGAGCGCCGTCATAGCTAGAAGATCCTTTGTACGTTGGCAGATGTATCTCATCCCATTGCGAGTTGTAGCGATTCATGTAAAGGTAGATGACGTCTTGATCTCTGAAGAGCCCGCCTATTCCGTAGTACATAGACAACGTTGAGTTGTCAATTTGTGGGTAGACTCTGTTGAGCGGTACGATTTCTCCTGAAGCGGCATCGATTACGGTGATGACTTCTGAATGGGTGTAGAGGTATTGCTTTGCTGCGTCGGTATCTCTAACAGCCGCACTTTCGACTAGAACTGGTGAAGTTGTGTCGACCCAGTACTCGTGTCCGTTCGCCCAGACAATCATTGGTCCGTATACTGTTTTCCCGTCTCCCAGTGTTTCCAAGGAGACTTTCATCCATGGCTGCCCTACGTATCTTCCGTACCAGTTCTTCATTATGTTGATCGCTGCTGTATAGCTGATTACTCTGACATTCTTTAGTATCTCTTCCTCGAACTGCGGTGGGGTTGTTATGCTGTCGACAGGCAAAGTCTGTATGCCATTCAGGTCATTCGTCCATTTGATGTAAGCGATGTGCGGACTTTTCTTGTATGGGAATTCGAATGTCGAAAGGTTTGCATCGTACTTGTTCTGAATGCTGTATACATATGTTGCTTGAGCCATCGGCCAGATGATGATTATTGCAAGCACAATGGCAGCTGTGATCATAGTTATGACAGAGTGCCTGTTGACTTTCAATTTCAGTTGTTCTACCTGCACTGCGATTTTCAGAGCAATTGTCATGAAGCCTAGTACTGCTGTGCTGAAGAAGTTCCATGGCACGTATATCTTCGCGCTGATGTCAACGACGTTATTCGGTAGCATCAGAATTCCAACATAGACTTGCCATAGAAAAAGCAATGTAACCACGTTAGCGATTGCAAGAGCAACGTTTCCTTGTTTTCTTGCCTCATATAGCCCGTCGCCGACCAGTTTGATTGACCAGTAGGCGAGAATCGGAAGTAGCAATGTAGCAAGCAGTGTCATGAATTCGAAGACTATGGTGTTTTCGATGAGGTAGCTTCCTGTAGGTAGTCCGCCTCTAAACCAGTAGTAGATTGTGCCGAAATACTTTTCCCTTATGAAGCTGGCCCATGTAGTGCCTTGCGCATTGAGGGAGTTGTCGATGATGAGGAACTGCTTTGCTATTTCATGTGTCGAGAGCAAAGCAATTATGAATCCGATGAAGCCCCTGAAAAGCATTAGTGCAAGCCCAACGACGAATCTCTGAGTGAAAGTTGTGCTTCCCTTTTCGTTGATGTCTTTGTCGAAAACTCTGAATAAGAGTTTCATTGTGAACCTCTTTCGCCAGAAGAACGGATCCGAGAGAATCCACAATGTCGGAACAATCCAGAGCATTTTCCAGTAGTAGCCTTGTTCGAAGTACAAGTCCCAGATGTTCACGCCTGCTTTGCCTATCATCCATGTCCCATTGATTTTCATGCCGAAGAGCCAGTTCACGATTGAGAAGTAGATCACTAGTGTCACGAGAACAAAGACGAAGATTGATGCTGCTGTAATCAGTTTGTGCTCATTGATCCATGTCTTGATGCTGTTGCCTTTAGTTTCGTGTATTCTTGAACTCAATTTTCATTCCTCCATTTGTGTCTTTCGGCTCGCTTTAAGGTGGAGCCTTGTTACCTCCATCTTGCTTGCGCCGAGTGTTACCGCTCGGACTAGGTGCAAGATGAAAAAACTCTACCAGCATTCACCCTTTCGTCCTGCTGACGGTTGCAGGTTAGAAGAAAACCTGGAAGGATTTTATTTTCTAGGTGTAGTTTCAGTATAGTTTCAGGGGTCGCCTGGTCGCCTGCGTCGTCCTTGCTGAATGCGTATGTCTTGCTGATATTGCTGGCTGTGCTGGTTCTGCTGGCCGCCGTTGAAGTAGGCGCCGAGGAACGCGATGAGCAGTATGCCAAGGACTATTGCAAGCAGCACTGTAGGCAGTATGAGGCCCGGCAGCAGCCGCGCACCGTATGGCTGAGTCTGCGCATTGTACCAGATCGGCGACACGGTGGACACGTATGCCAGCGCTGCAAGGATTCCGACAATGGCGATTAGGGCCAGCGCCGCTTGGTTCGGATGGTGGTTCGGAGGGTTTGTTTGCATTTTCTTCTCATCTCCTTTTTCTTCTCATCTCCTTTTTCTTCTCATCCTTTGGAAAATCTGTCGGCCTTCTTCATCAGTAGATCTGCCGGCTCTGCCATAGAAACCTGCGTCACCATCGCTTCCATTCTTCGCTCGATTTCGGAATCATTCTTCGGCTTCATTCTTCTCACTCCTCCTCGCTGCTATCGTAACGGCGGTCGTCGTCTCCAAGTTCGTCTTCAGCCCTCGCATTGCTGCTGTCTGCGAGGCTGCATGCGATAATGGTGGCAACCGCGATGAAATGGGCTGTCGTGACCATTCTCGCCTGTTTTTCGCTAAGGTTTAGGCTCACACTGAATTTCAAAGCCGTTTTTCTCCTCGCCTTTGCACTTTGGTTTTCATTTTTTCATCCTGAAAACTAAATGCAAGAAACAAAACGGGCACAATTTTTCTTCGAGTGCTGGAATAGCTGCTTTAAGAAACGAGAAAGCAGCAAAGGGAAACAAAGTCAAGTTGTCGAATGCGTGTCTGCTGGTCTTCTTAGCTGTATAAGCGGAATGAAAAGCATCGTGAGGAATGCAGTGAGCATCGCCAGTGAGAAAGGCACCAGGAGCGGATTGGCAGACTTTGTTATGGCGCTGTAGAGAGCAGTTCCGATTGCCAGCATTCCAGACAGCACTAACAACGTCGGATAGTGCTTATTGTCGTCCATTTTCTTTCATCTTCTCATCTCACTTTGTTCGAAGCAAGATGTAGGAAACTAGCTGGCTTTAAAAAATTGAAAGCAGCAAATTTTTGAGAATTTAGAACACATTGATGCGAAGTGAGTGGCTTCTTAGCCGTTCGAAGTTCCATTTTATCACGAAGAAGTTGAGCGCAATGAATGGCGATGCCGACAGTATCAGGAGAGTGCACAGTATCAATGTCCTCGCTGATAAGGCGGGTGCCACGGACCAGTGTGATGCTATTGTGTAAAATGCCCAGCTTATTGCTGCGACGGCAGATATTGCAAGACCACCGAACCAAAAGAGCTTCAGTTTCAGAACTAATCTTTCCTTCAGCTTTTTTTCCTCCAGATTTTTGTTTCACTTTTTCTAAAGTGTGAAAATATCTGCCTTATGAAAAATACAAAGCAGCAAACATGCGGGAATTAGGGAAATCCTCATGGCTTCGCCCTCAATGTGGCTATGAGTCCGCTGATGACAGCCAGGACAAAAATTGTGGTGAAGAAATCCCACCATGGAGTCAGCGTCATGTACATAAGCATGAGGAAAATGTTCGGGAAGCTGAGAATGAAGTTCCGAATTTGCTGAGACATGCTACTGTTCTTCCCTCCTTGGACGAAGGAGAGCAGGAACGCTATGAGAAGCATCGGGGCGGTCTTGTAGTCTGCCGTGCTGCTGACAATGCCGGCATTGGTTCCTAATGCAACCACGGTTGCCACTATCCACGCCGAAATGAGGTAGAACGCATAGAGCACAACTGGCCTGAAGATTCCGAATATCATGGAGATTATTATGACTGCGACTCTCTTTGGAAGAAAGCCTAGGCTGTCTAGCTTGGTAGAGGATGAGCTGTAGGTGCTCTCGTCAAAGCCTGCAATGTCGAACGCGAGGCCGAGGAAGCTACCGACGAGCAGCATGAAGCCGACGAAGGAAAGCATTGAGATGTTCGAAGACGCGAAGTTGCCGAAAAACCACTGGAAATAGTCGACGGTCGTTATGGACTGGACGAAGTTCGAGAAACCAAGGCCTCTCATGCCTAGCAGCAGCGTGCCGAGAGCGATTGCCGCGAGCCGTGCTGGCAGGTTTCCCCAGAAGGAAACCCTGAGTTCCCTCTTACCAGCGAACATTGAAATCAGTATGAAGTCGTAGAAGAGATGCGTCGCATAGCTTGCCCAGAAACCGAACTTGAAGAACGCGTATGTGAAAACTAGGATTCCGGAGACGAATGCCGGAACTGCGCATTTTATGCTTCTGTCCTCCTTTCTGTAATTCCACAGGTGCAATCCGCCCCAGACAGCATTTGACAGAATCCAAAATGTGTAGAACACGTAAATGTTGTAGCCAGAAAGGACAAGCGGAAGCCAAAACAGCAGGCCTCTTGCAAGGATTTCCTCGAGCAGCACTACCATGTTTATTCCGCGGATTGGCAGCGAGCTAAAGTCGACAAAAATCGACATCTTCATGCCGGCCTTGGCGGGGATTACCATCACAGCTATCACGACGACGATGTTGATTACAACAAGGGCGGATATGTCAAGAGTGGCGCTAGCAAGCGTGAAGTGCTCGGGTGGCGGGATTCTTCCCAGGAACATCTGTAGCATTTCTGTGAGGATTTTGCGGTAGTCGACGAAGAAATACGTAGCTATGAAGAGCATTGGCGTCAGTAAGAAAAATGATCGCACTCTTATTTCTTGCTCTGGTTTTTTCTTTATCATTACGTTTTCGTGTGTTGACATTGTAGCTTTCATCTTTTTTTTTGTGTCTTACGTTAACGGAAAACGCGTACGGAAAAATTCTCGTTCGGAAAGAGCATGCAAGCAGCAACCAGACAGCTTTCTGTGTCGCTGCACCTGAAGCCAAAAAAAGATGCCACGGGCGACAACCGAGGAACCACTTCGACTCCAAATGCAGGGAGGTGACACTCCGCTATGCAGGCTGTTTATTGATTGGTTACTACTTCCAACTCGTAACGTCGAAAAAAAATCAAAAAAAAAAGAGAGGGATCCGGATTGTTTGGACAACCGGTAAACCCCAGAAATGGTGTATGCTGAATGCACTGGATGTACTGAGCGTGCTGGATGCAATCATTGCTCTGAATCGTGCTGGTGCCCTACTCTACGCGGACGCGGGGCAGAAAATTGCGACAGAGCTCAGTACGAAGATAGCGACCGTTAGCGCTGTAACTAGTTTCTTATGCAAGTTTCCAATTCTCCCGTTTCTTTTTCAGGCCACAACCCGTTTGGAGCTGCGACCCAACCTGGCCGTCATCCGCGATGCCCCGTGGTGTTTTAGGGGCGGATACGATTCTTAACACCCTGAGTCTCGCAACTCTCATCGCGTCCACGGCTTTCAGGGGTCACAACTTTCCTTCTTAGGTCCTTCATACGTAGTAGTATGAAAAAAATAGGGGAGGGGATAATCTGAGAGATGAAGATTATCTCCTTCTTCGTCTCAGGAGGTACAGCGACGCTGCGAGGGCCGAGAAAGCAACGATTGCGAGTCCGCTGAATTCTGGTATCGGCGTGACCGGGCCTGAGTAGGAGTAGATGTCTGCGCTGGCAGGTGCCGTGATTGCTATCGACGACATTACGAAGACCGCGAGGCCGATCAGGCCGACTAGCAGCAGCAACATGAAGAATGTCCTTTTCCTCGAACCCGGATGAATAACATCCGAGTCACTCGTTGTGCGAGCTGAGGTTCGGGACATTCTCAACCTTCCGGCGGGTAGCCAGAAGATTATGTTGAAGAAGTATTTGCCGAGCCGTTGAAGTACATAGCCTCGGATCTTGGAGCTAGTGCTCAAGGCGGATGTCGTCGCAGCGATTGCTAGGACAGACAGCACTGCCACAAAGCCAGATATCCCAACGTTGGGCACGCCTAGCATCGTGGCGATGAAGAGCGGTGCCGTTGTCGTGATGGCGAAAAGCGATGTTAGCAGCATTGCAGCTATTGCCAATGCAAAGAGTATTTTTGTTTTCAAGCCTTTTTCTTAATTCCTCCCTATTTTTTTGTGGCAACCCTCACCTACCCTCCTGCATAGAGGTGGACTTTGTTTCTATTTTTCAGAAACATATGCAGGAGTAAGGACCATCATTGAGTTGTCACCGGTCCCGGTACGTTTCTGAGTTATGGCAACCTCTACTGTCCTCCATTTCTGCTCTCACAGGTTTTATCTAGAGGGAAAGGCGCCCTCACCATCCATGGCTGGTAAATTCCCCCTATTTTTTCAAACGCCGTATCTATGTACGGCAAGAGACCTGCGCAGAATGTGGACCTCGCACGCTCCAGACTCGCCTGGTCATAGCACGCGGCACATTCATTTCACGCAGTTGAGATAACCTGCATTTCAGAAATGGAGATTTCAGCGGTCGCCATAACTTTTTTTCGCAGCCATTAGCGCCGTTCTCCAAAGTTGGAACACCTCGCTGGAAAGCGAGAATAATTCTCATTTCTTTAGATGAAAGCGGATTCGTCGGCCGCGATTTTTCGTTTTACGGCAGCTCTCGGCTCCTCCATTGAACATTGTCCGCTCTGGCCTGGCAGGTGAGACGGGTCTCGAACAAGCTAGAACAAGGGAGAATATTCCTGTAGCAAATAATGGAGGGTTTGCCGGCTGCCGTTTTCTTTTTTCGTTTTCGCAGCAGTCTCCAAACGCCTCGCAACAGGATCCGATTCATAATCAATCCAAGTTGTTTTACTCTCTTGTGCTCTATTAGGATGTAGCCTCAGGCCACTCCGCGGCACAAATTGGGTTCATAGTCAATGAACCTTTATCAACAAAATGGGCTGTTAATCCTCAGGATCCAGTTGCAGAGAATTCGCCAGCTGCCACGAAACGAACGGACGGAAAACGGAAACCCTAAAAAGCGGGTGGGAATTTAGGTTGAAGTTTCGATTGCTCTTGCTGATCGCACTGCCGGTGCCTTCTGCCCATAAGTTCGATAGCAACTATGGACACTAGTATTATGACGTAGCTCACTAGCCAGGATAGTAAGAGGAAGCGACCTCTTATCAGGGTGCTTGGGATATGAAGGAGCAAGCGCATCACAGCAATCTCTGCGATGACTGGATATATCGCTAACCATCCTAGCAGAAAGCCCAAGGCAACAAGCAAGCCGATGCTGTCTATCTTCTGCATCATTTCTGATCTGTCCATTTGCCTTTCCTCCTTTGGCTGTTTTCAAGAGAAATGAGTGCGTAGCCAGCAATTGCGACAAAACCGAGAGTGACTATCCAGTAAAATTCGCCGATTGTTGCCAGCGCCCAAGACGACAGTCCGATTGCGGCGATGACGGTGTAAATGAAATTGTACTTCGTTAGACCCTGTTCCGATGCATGCCAATAGAGGTAAACTGACGCCCAGACAGCTATGAATGCTAGCGAGATGTACATCATGACGGTGCTTGAAGTGCGGACTGCGAGCATTGAGATTCCGACAGAAATGAAAACGCCAGAGATTACGAAGAAAGGCAATACTACCTTTTCTCTCAAACCTTGTTTCTCCTTTTCATCTCGTTTTTTATTTTTTTTGTTCAGTGGAGCAAATGAGTACTGAGCATGAGGCTCTCGACAAACATGAAAAGGAAGAGGATGAATCCTCCGGCGGGCCCTGTCCAGAGAATGCTGCAGTTTGTGCATCCGTGCGTGAGAACGTTTTTGGGCGGAAAGCCATAATTTTTCTGGAACTTCAGGGGCACAGTATAATTCCTGAACGGGCACAACGGGGTGGCAATGAAGGCGATATCGAGAGCAAAATAGGCGATGAAAATCAAAACGAGCGGTCCGACCGGGTTTCCACCGTAATAGAAGAGAACTGGATAGTTTGCAGGCGCGAAAAAGTAGAAGAGAACGAACGTCGCTGCTGGAATGAGAGCCGCTCCGACCATGACGTACACGACAAGAATCTTCTTTGCGAGCCAGGGCGAACTTACGAGCTTTATCCCGGCGAAGAGCGAGTAGTCGAGGTAGACGATGGCCATCACTGCAATGGGTAGCAGGAGTTCGTTAGCAACGCTTACGAGGTACGCAAGCCATACGACAAGCGGCAGCGCGGTGATGAAGTATCGGGAGTGCAGAAGGAAGAGCTTCCTGTTTACTTTTATCGTCTCGGTTTTTTCAGCGATCAAGTCGTTTCCATCACTTACTTGCAAGTTTGCCTTTTGATTGAACAAATCCTGCCTGACTTCCGATCTGCAGGCTCTTGACGAGATGTGGCTGTCGTGTCTGCTGTGGCGATTCTGATGCTGGCTGTTCTGCCTTCCTAGCGACACGGCTGCGATTGTATATATTAGTCTTCATTAGTCTTGTTGTAGAGTTGTAGAGACACAAAAGTCGGCTATGGGTCCTAAAACCGCTTGGGAAAGCGTGCTGAACGGAATCAGGACTGGGCAAAACTGGTGCTTGTTTGCTGCTTACTATTTGCTTTGCTGCGATGAGGAAGGATTATTGGTTTGTTGTTGGAAGCTGGAAAATGAGATGACATGGCAAAATCGCGAAATGATGAATGGAATATTGGGAATGCAAGACAGCGGAAACATCTGAGGACAACTGTTTAGGTCTGTAAAGACCTGCGGAGACGAGAAAATTGGGTTTGATATACCCATCACTGTTCATCTCCTCTCAGCGCTCGCACCGCAAAGTCGAACATTTCGGCCGGGACTAAGGTGTCTTTTGACGCCTATGGTCCTCGTTCACCGACGGGTTGTTCGGCTGGATTACCGAGCTGATGTATGGCTGATGTAGAGCTGATGTGTGTTGAGTTTGTTTTTGGATGCTGTAATGTTGTATGTTGTTGGTTACTTGTAGCGTGATTTGCGAAAAGCAAACTGCTCGAAAGTCAAACGAATTTGTTCAAATCAAAAGGGACAATCTTTCGTGCTCGCTTTCGCTCCTTTGCAATCAACTGCTTTCTTCTTCGTTTACCTCCTTTTCGTTAACATTTCATTCAGTCTCTCAACGTTAAAAGGCTTTCTACGCCTCTCGACGCCTTTCAACTGCTTTCAGGGCCCGAACTCGACCCTCTGGAAGTCTCCTCCCTTGCTTCCTGCGTCTCCCTTGTCGATTTCGTCGAGGCTTGTTGCGAAAATCGCGAAATTGTCCGACGGATGAGTGAAGCTGAACTTCGCCGCCTGCTGCAAGAGGCCGTTCTTGATCTTCTCGCTCGCGCAGATGTAATGCAGCTCACTCTCCATGTTCTCCATGCTTTCCTTTATGCTGTCGAAGAGCGCCGACCTGCCGCCTGTGCTCACGAAGCGCACGTCGAACTCGCTTCCTTCCTTCTTCACTGACGCGCTACCCCCACTTTCCTCCACGACGTCGTACTTCCTCTTCCACAGCCAGTCGACCGCCTTCTTCCCGAAGTCGCCGATGACCTGTGCATCCTTCGGAAGCTTTCCCGTTTTTAATGCGACGATAAGCTCTGCCTCGTGAGTCAAAAAGAAATACATCGCCTTCTGCTTGTAGACCTTCGCCTGCCTCGAACCGACAAGGCCAAGCCTCTCCAGCCTCTCGACCTCGGACTTGAAGACCTTGTTCGACATCTTCATGCTCCTCGCGACCTGCGAGGTGTACGCGCCTTCTGCCTCGGCCAGCACGTCGAGCAGCTTCCATCCGTTTCCTGTGACCTTCCTCATCTTCTCCTCGAGCTGCCTCTCTTCGAGCGTCTTCGCTTTTTTGACATTCTCTTTCTCTTTGCTCTCTCTTCCTTTTTCCTTGACGCGAACCGCCACAGCCTGCTGCACCATCGTCTTTCTTTCCTCTATCATCGCAAGCACATGCTTCTCCATCTCCGCCCTCAATGTGGCGTCGTCGATTTTCCCCCTCTCTGCGATCGCGAGCGGGAAACTCACGAGGAAAGGATTCGGAAATTCCGACTTTCGTATAAGCATGAAAGCGTGGCCTGTCGGAAGCCTTCGCAGGTAGTCCTTGTCCCTGTCCGTCAGCCCGAGCATGCTGCTCGCGTCCTCTATGTCCGAAGAATATTTCGTGTCGAGCCCGAGGTTCATATAGACATGCGTGCTCGTGTTTCCGAGAGCCGGATAGCTTATCATGGAAGGATGCTGGTCTACGTAGATCATGCCTATGCCGAGCTCGCGTATCTCCCTGAAAATCAGGTCTGTGACCGCTTCAATGCCGAGCTTCCTAGTTTTCTCGCGGTTGAGCACGTGGTGTGCCTCCTCCAAAATAATCACTCCGTTGAGCCTCTCTCGCTTGTTGCTGACGAGCATCCAGTCTCGTATCCACTGCAGCATTATCTCGATGAAGAAAGTCTTGTCGTCGTTCGACAGCGCGTCGATTTCGAGAATCGTCACGGTTCCGGGAGTGTCGAAGAACTGCGCGGGATTCACGCCTTTCTCGGTGTCGAAAATGTCGCCTGTCTCCCTGAAGCACAGCGACTGGAGCGGCCTTGTCGCAGTCGCTATCCAGTTCCTCTCCCTCATCGATGAGTTCGCCGAGTTTGTCTTCTGCTCGACCCAGTGCCTCATGTCTTGGATCTTCGGATAGTTCGGAGCCTTGAAAGTATAGAGGTCGTCCAGGGACTGCAGCACAATATGGCGGCCTCCTCCGAGCAGCCAGTACGAGTGGTCGAACACCTCTGCGAATTCCTTGGCCCATTGCGAGATCTGAACTCCTTCGGGCGGAACGAGAGGGTTGAAGCGGAACGGCACGACATTTCGTCCGATAGTGAACACGCGGACCCTGTCCTTCATCTCCTGCACGCTAAGCAAGTCGCGGTAGTTTCGCTTGGAAAAATCGAAAATGAGCACAGGCACGCCGTTGTCCGACAGCGAGTGCACGATGTTGTGGATGATGTTCGTCTTCCCGCTTCCCGAAGAGCCGAAAATCGCGACGTGCGTGAGGAAATCTTGTTTGGTGAGCCTCAGAGGATAGAATTCTTTCTTCCCGTACAAGACGTTTCCGAAATCTATGCTACCTTTTCCCGCAATCTCTCGCGACGGAGGCTCGATGAGCACGCTCTCGCTGAGCTGCTGATCGCCGACAGCCATGGCCTTGATGCCGTCGATGATTTCGAGAATCTTCTTCCTGTAGTCCTCGTCGCCGAAATAATAAGCCGCCTCAAGCCTGCTGGCCTTCTCTCGTCCGATGAAGGGAACGAGGCGTTTAACTTCCTCCTTTATGTCGACTTCGTTGAAACGCGGCATGTTTTTTCACCTTTTGTTTTTCATTCTTCGCAATCATTTCTAAATTAATTCATTTACCGTTGTCCTGCAATCCCGGCACTTTCGAGAAAAGCTGGGCTATGTTCGACTCGGTCTCGTACTGTTCCTTCAGCTCACGCAGCTGCTGCGTAAGCAGCGTGATGTCGCGCCAGAAGAGGTTGTTCTCCTTCCTTTTTTCCATGCGCAAAAGCGAAATGTTGAGCTTGAACTCGCGTATGTCCTCTTTCATCGAAAGTTTTTCCAGGAACGATTCGAGGTCGTGTATGTCCCTCTCGATCTCGGCGTTGCACTGCATGTTCATCTCCTTCCTGTCCTCGATCGCCTGCTCCATCTCTTCGATCCGTATTCTCAAAAATCTTACTTTGTCGAAAAGAGTGCCGAAAACCTTGTTGCCAGTCGGTTCGAGCTCCATCGGCTCGATCTCAGGAGTCTGCGCGTTCCTCAGCATGCTCTTTATGACCTGCACTCCGACCTTTTCGCGGATCGTCTTAGGTTCCTTGCCATCGTCTTCCTTTTCCTCGTACTCCTTCGGCTTGTACTTCGTGACGATTCTCAGGATCGGCCTGCCTTCCTCGTCGTACTGGGGCTTGTATTCCTCGCCCTCGTAATTTTCCGGAGGTTTGCGCGGCTTGTATATGCTTCCCGACTCTTTCATTTTTCTGACACCTTCACTCTCTGGATATTTTCGACATTTTTACATTACATTTCGACGTCTGTGCTGTTTGCAACACACACACTATGTCTAGTTAAAGAAGAAAAGGATTTAAGCGTTTCGCTCTAACGACTTCTGGGGACAAGCAAGGACAACTGTCCCCAGCGGGCATAGCATCAGCATTCACATTTAGGCATTTAATTACGACTGTAAACCAAAGCTTAAATAATTAAATAGTTTTAATGAAATCATGACAACCGAGAAGAAGAAATTTTACAATGCCGATCAACTTCCTGCTGTTATATTTTTCTTCATGAGGGACAGAATTTTCATTGATGCTTTAAAAAAACAACCGATGTCAAATTCTCAGGATTTAGCGGAATCGTGCATCGGACATTCTGCTCAGAATATTTACCTTCGCTTGAGAGATTTAGAAAGATACAATCTAATTGAGAGTGAACCGAGCAATCGCGCAGGTTTTCTGCGAAGACGCTATCAATTGTCTGCCGATTACGATGGTAGGATTGGAGAGGTCATTCAAGCCATTTCACATGCAGATCCAGAATTCAATGCTCTTCTCTTCAATAGTCGTTATTTTCCAATGTCAGCAGAACTTGATCGATTGGGTAGGCAAGCTGCGAAAAAATTTTCTCAATCTTCTTAGATAGAAAGATTTTATTTACATTTGTAAATTAATTTTCTGGCTTTAGCTAACGACCCTTTTTTCAAGAATAACAGCGACACCGCCCTCTTTCCTTATCCTTCTGGCGATCTCCCTCAGGTCACTGATGTCGGGGCATTCCCAAACCGAGTGCTGGAACTTCTCGGCGCCGGCCTTCTTCAGCGCGCGGTTGACCCAGACCTGGAAGCTCTTGAGCTCGCGAGGGATGTCGTAGATGATTATGTATTGCATTTTCCCACAATTGTTAAACGTCTAACAAAGCATAAATAATCGTTTTTTCTTTGCGAAAAAATAATTGACAAACGTCAAGCATTAAAATGTTAAAATCAATTTTTCCTTCGATGATTGTGTCTAGGAACCTTTCCTTCTACGCGCCTACAGCGCCTGAAGTGGCGGACAAAATGCTGAACATGGTCGGGGTGAGGCAGGGAGAGAACGTCCTCGACATCGGCTCCGGGCTCGCAGGCATCCTGATTGTCGCAGCTGAGAAATACAATGCAAACTGCGTAGGAATCGAAATGGATCATGACCTCGTGGAAAGGTCGCGGCAATTGATAAAAAGAAAAGGGCTTGACGGGTCAATAGAGATAGTCGAAGGAGATGTTTTCGACAACAGGATCGCGGACGCCGATGTGGTCACTCTTTATCTCCAGAGGGGTGGCATGCGGACGATTGAGGACAAACTATTCTCTGAACTGAAGAAAAGCGCAAGAATTGTATCTCATAACTACAAGTTTCCTAACTACCAGTACAATGACGGCATAGAGATGACGATCTCTCCTTTTTCCTCGATAATTCACGAAATATACATTTATCGAATGAACGACGTCAAGAGAAAGCAAGTGTCTATCCTGTGAAACTAGTTTCAACCCTACCGGTATATGCTGTTTCTCTCAATAAAAAATCAGTAAATTGGGCTTATGCAGTCCAGTTTATCAAGAAAAAACTAAAAAAACACTAAGAGAAAAAGAATAAGAATAGAAAAGGAGAACAGAATGAAATGAAACTCAAAGCAACTCACTACATCGGAGCGTTGCTGGTCGTGTTAATAGCGATCAGCGGCTACTACCTGTACCAGCAGCAATTGCAGATAACAGGCCAGATAGCAGGCGTTTCGACGAACTTGAACAAGTTCGAGACGTACGCCCAGAGCCTGGGACTGAACGTGCAGCAGTTCAGCACGTGCCTTGACTCGAAGAAATACCTGAACGACGTGACCAACGACTTCAACGACGGCCGACTTTACGGAGTCGAGGGGACGCCGACTTTCTTCATCAACGGCCAGCAGCTCGTCGGCGCGCTTCCGATCACCGAATTCCAGTCAGTGATTGACGCGCAGCTCGCGAAGCCTAACACGACTGTCCAAATTAGGACGGGAAGCAACCCAATGAGAGGGACTGCCAACGCGCCTATAACGATAGTCATGTTTTCGGACTACCAGTGCCCGTATTGCGCGGCTGCCGAATCGAGTGTCGAGCAGGTGCTGGCACAGTACCAGGGAAAGATCCAGCTCTACTACAGGGACTTTCCACTCAGCTTCCATCAGTACTCGCAGCAGGCTGCCCTAGCAAGCAGGTGCGCGGGTGAGCAGGGCAGGTTCTGGGAATATCACGACATGCTTTTTGCTAATCAAGCAGAGTGGTCGGCTGGATAGCCACTCTTTTTTCTTAATTTTTGAAAAAACAATATAGTGATTTGACATGACACACAAAATCTGGAACAAGAAAAAAATAGTCAAAGAATTGAAAATAGTTGCAAAATCTATAAACAGAACGCCTACAGAAAGGTATTTCAGGGGCACTAAAAATTATCGATTATATAAAGCGGCAAAAAGATACTTCGGGAATTATACAAATGCGTTGCAAGCTGCAAATCTCAAGCCAAATTTACAATTTTGGTATAAGGAAAAAATTATTTCTGAATTCCAACAGATTACATTAAAAATAGGTCATGTTCCAACATTCAGAGATTTAGTACGATTAAAAAGATATGACATACTTAACGCTATTAGAATGCACTATGACAATCAATACAACAAAGTCGTTACAGATTCCGGTTTTGAACCCAATAACATTCGATGGAACGAGAATAATGTGAAACGTGGTATTCTTTTCTTAGCAAACATCCTAGGTCATACACCAACAGAAAGAGAACTCAAATTTCATGCATGCGATTTACTTGGGGGTGCAACAAGAGTATTTGGATCGCTAAATGAAGCTGTGAAGTATGTTGGCTTGAAACCTAATCAGTCGTTTGTCAGCGATAATTTATGGAAATTCTGGGAAAAATTTACAATCAAAGTAGCTAAAAAGATATATGGCGATGGAGTGTCCATACACCTGAAATTTCCAAATAACACTATTCCAGACATAGTAATTGATAATAAAAAAATAATCGAGGCAAAATTAAATATATCGTCCGAAAAAATTGCACAAGACATAGCAAAATATAAAAAATATATTCCGAGAATGGAATTCTGGTATTTGTACGGAATACCACCCATTTCTTCAACGCAAGTCAAATTTGTCGGTCCGAAAGAAATAGAAAAAATTCTCAAAGAAAATGGCGAAAATGTGCTTCTAAGTGATTTATTTTTGCTGAAGAAAGGGATTAATCCTCAAAGTGTCAAAAAACTTAACGATTTTCAGGTGAATGGAAATGTTTAATACAAATAAAATTAGAGAAGATTTTCCAATTTTAAATAGAAAAATTAATGGAAAACCCATAATTTACATGGATTCAGCTTGCATGTCCCTGCGCCCGAAGCAGGTCATCGAGGCGGCTGACGAATATTACTTTGAATATCCCGGATGCGCTGGGCGAAGCGCGCATGAATTTGGAAGGAAGGTCACGGAGAAATATGCAGAGGCGAGAGAGGTAGTCGCGAAGTTTGTCGGAGCAAGGAAAAGTGAGGAAATAATATTTACGAGAAACACTACCGAAGGTCTGAACCTGGTCTTTAACTCATTAGAATTGAAAAAAGGAGATGTCATAGTCACTAGCGACAAAGAGCACAATTCCGTTCTTGTGCCTGTGCTATTGCTGAGGGAAAGAAAAGGAATAGAGCACAAAATCATTTCTTCAACAAATGACCAGTTCGATCTGCAAAAATTCCAAGATTCCATGAACAATAAAATAAAATTAGTTGTAATGGCACATACTTCGAACCTCGACGGAACCACCGTCCAAGAAAAAGAAATAATAAAGATAGCGCATGATTTCGGGTCTTTGGTAATGCTTGATGCGGCGCAATCTGTACCACACAAAGAAGTGGATGTGAGCGATATAGATGTTGATTTTCTTGCCTTCTCAGGTCATAAAATGCTTGGACCGTCTGGAACAGGAGTCTTGTATGGGAAATATGATATGCTCATGAAACTGAATCCGTTCATGGTTGGCGGAGATACTGTGAATTTTACAACTTACTATTCCTATTCTCTATTGAAACCGCCTGCAAAATTCGAGGCCGGACTCCAGAATTACGCGGGTGCGATAGGGCTCGCTGCCGCGGCGAAATATCTAGACGCGGTAGGAAGGAAGAATATTGAGAAGCATGAAGAAGAGTTGAATAGAATAATTACGGAAGGAGTGAGAGAAATAAAGGGTTTGAAAATATTGGGACCGCAAGATGCAAAATTAAGGGGAGGAGTATTTCCTTTCATAGTCGAAGGTATGGACGTCCACGACGTGGCACTGATGCTGAACAACACGTCAAATGTCATGATCCGAAGCGGTCAGCACTGCGTGCATTCCTGGTTCAACGCCCACAACATGAAAGGGTCGGACAGGGTGAGTTTATATCTTTACAACACGCGTGAGGAAGCAAAGATATTTGTCGAAGCTCTGAAGCAAATCGTGAAGCTCAGGTGAGAAAATGGTCGTCTGCATAATCGCGCTTGCCGTTTTCGGAATTATGGGAATTTTCTCGGCAAAGTACAGGCTGCTTGCCAAGGAGGCGTTCCGGTGCTTCTTCAGGATGGTTCGGCTCAAGCCATGCGACACCGGCTTCGACCAGAGAATAAAAAACAAGATAATCTCGAAGATGATGGGGTTTCCCGCCGCCGCGAAATTCATCTACAAAAACTTCAATGCTATTTCCTGGATATTCGTCATAACGTTTTTCCTAAGCATAGCCGGCATAGGTTACGGAGCCTATCAGTACTATCTCTTCGGAAACTGCAACGGGCCTGACGTCAACGGTCAGAGCAGCGGCTTCTGCATCTACAACGCGGTTGCAGGCGTCGGCGGCACGGCAAGCCCCAAGGACATCGCCATCGGGAACCATCCGATTAGAGGAAACCCGGATGCAAACGTTACGATAATCGAGTTCGCATGCCTGCAGTGCCCATACAGCAAGGCCGCAGAGCCTGTCGTCCGGCAGGTCCTCGACGCGTACGGCGGAAAGGTGAATCTTGTGTTTTTCTTCTTCCCGCTTCCGCAGCACCTCCATGGCCAGCTCGCTACCAGGGCGGACTACTGCGCCGGCGAGCAGGGGAAGTTCTGGGAATACCACGACCTCCTCTTCAGCATGCAGGATCAGTTCGGAAACAACGTGACTGACAGCGAGGCGACAACAAACATGAACGCAGCGGCAGGACTTCTGAACCTCGACATGGAGAAATTCACATCGTGTGTCAATTCGGGCGCGGCTTACCAGAAAGTCCTTTCGGACATGGAGCTCGGAAACAGGCTAGGACTAAAGGGAACGCCTACGTTCTTCATCGGCGGACAGGAGCTCGTGGGTCCGCAGACCTTCGACACTTTCAAATCGGTCTTGGACAAGCAGCTCGCGTCGTGAGCATTTCTCTCCTTTCAAAGCCGCAGGAAAGAAAAACACACGTACAAATACTTTTTCTCTCATTTCATATTCAAGGTGTCATTTTGGAAACAGCCCGCCTTTATTCTGGCGAAACGGAATATGTGATTGAGATTTGCGGCCTTACAAGGTCGCTTCCGATTAGGAAGGTCGGCGCGGAAATGTGGATAGCGTCGAACCACAACCTTGTGCTCGGAAGGGACACGAGATTCACCGAGGCGGCGGCGACAGAGCTCGCGTCGCTCATAAAGAAATACGAACCGGAACATCTGCTGACGGCCGAGACGAAGTCCCTGCCTCTCGTTTACGAAATTTCAAAGAGGCTTTCACTAAGCGAGATGCTCGTGACCAGAAAAAACGCGAAGGCGTATGCAGACAAGGTCAAGAAGGTTCCTGTCAAGTCGATAACTACCACAGAGCCTCAGACGCTTTTCTTCGAATATGAAAACGCTTCGGACTATCTTGGCACAAGGATAGCTCCTGTGGACGATGTGGTCTCCACGGGTGGGACTATGGACGCGCTCGAGGCACTTGTGAAAATGCTCGATGCGCAGCTTGCATGCAAGGCGGCGATATGGCTTGAAGGCCCGTGGTACAGGAAGGAAGGCCTCGTCTATCTCGGCACGCTGCCTGTCTGGGCGACTGGAAAAACTTACGAGGAACTCAAACGCATTGAGGCTGCGGATAAAAAACCTAAACCTTCGAAATAAATTCAGTCATGAATTCAGTCTAGAAATAAGGGAACAAGCCTCATGCTTGGCATGTCTATCAGTCCGAGCGTCGAGACCTTCAGCTCCGGAATCGAGGCGCTGGACTGGAAGGCGAGCACCATGAACGGGGATTTCATCCTGCATTCCAATTCTGCGTAAACGATCTCGTGAAGTTTTTTCAGGTCTGCTGAAACTTTTTCCCAAGGATCGAGGGACATTATTCCGGCTAAAGTAAGCTTAAGCTCGCCGACGACTTTAGAACTGTTGGCCGCGACAAGGCCTCCCTGAATTTCCGCAACGCGGTTGACAGCAGTCACTATGTCAGCATCGTTCGTGCCGACGCAGATGATGTTGTGCGTGTCATGGGCGATGCTCGATGCAATCGCCCCTTTCTGCAGGCCAAACCCCTTTATGAAACCTTTTCCGATTGCTATGTTCGTCCTGCCGTATCTTTCCACGACGACGATTTTCAAAATATCGTTCTTCAGGTCGCCCTCTACGATTTCATCACGAACGTCGAGGACGGCCTCCGAACTCTTGCTGATTATCGTCCCTTCGCTCACGTCTATGACCCTCACTCTGACTTTTGAATTTTGTTCGTTAGTATTGTCATTGGTCCGTAATTCAATATCTTGAGGCTCGATTTTTCTTGCCATGTTGAAGGTCTCTGTCGCCCATCTCGGGTAATCAGTTTTATCTTTCTCTATTTTCTCATTCTCATTTTCAATCTCTGCAACCATCCTGCCGTTCTCTGCGACAATTTTTCCGCCGATAATTGTTTTCACTACGTTGAACCTCTCGAGGTCTCCGACTACGAGGAAATCTGCTAGCTTCCCTGGAGCCACGCTGCCAAGCTCCCTCTCGAGGCCGAGGTACTCCGCGCAGTTTATCGTCGCCATCTGTATCGCCGTGATGGGCTTCACACCGAGGCTGATTGCCTTCCTCACGTCATGATCGAGATGCCCTTCGCTGAAGAGGTCGGACGCGTCCTTGTCGTCGGTCGCGAACGCGAACCTCCGCGTGTCGAGATTACCACTCGCCACAAGGCCGATGATGTCTTTCAGGTTGCGCTCCGAGGAACCTTCCCTCAGCATCACCCACATTCCTAGACGCAGCCTCTCCTTCGCCTCCTCGGCAGTCAGCGCCTCGTGATCGTGCTGAGGCCCGCTTGCGATGTACGTGTTTAGCTGCCTGCCGCCGATGCCCGCCGCGTTTCCGTCAATGAATTTGCCGTTCCTCAATGCGATCTGTATTTTTTCAGCGAGGTCCTCCGAGCCTGACATTATCGCCTCGATGTTCAATATCTCGCTCAGGCCGAGCACTCTCTCCCACTTCATCATCTCCTCGATGTCGTCAAGCCCGATGCGCGACGACGGGACTTCGACCGAATCCGAAATTGGAACCGATGAGGGAGCGCCCATCAAAACCCTCAGCGGGACCTTGCCCGAAAGCTCGTAGAAAAATTTGAAGCCTCTCATGCCGAGCACGTTGGCGATCTCGTGCGAGTCTGCGTTGATGACGGTAGTGCCGTGCGGGACGACGAGGCTCGAAAACTGGTCGATAGTCAGCATCGAGCTCTCGATGTGGATGTGCCCGTCGATGAGGCCCGGAGTGACGAACATGCCGCTTATGTCGACAATCTGCGTGCCCTTTCCGATGGTGTGCGAGACGTCGCCGACAGCAGCAATCCTCTCGCCTTTCACAGCGATGTCCACAGGATAAATCTCTCCGCTCGCGACGTTGACAAGCTTCCCTCCGCGAAGGACGATGTCAGCCGGAATGACCCCTTCGGAAACTTTAGCAAGCTCGTCCCTAGTCACACTTGTCTTGAAGTACGTCGGCATTTCGGTCCTAAATAATCTGAGTATGAAATAAGAATAAATAGAATAACAAATTTCCTTTACGACGACGTCTGCGTTTGCGTTTTTTTTTGAACTGTTTGTCTATGTTAGACGTCTAACATGCAAAATAAAAAAAAGTGGGAAAAGGAGAAAAGGACGGGAAGGCGGAAGGTGGGGAAGTAGGGAAAAAATTTAGGAAGGGCTGTTTGCGGCGGCTGGGTGCTCACTCGGGCGGGATGGCTGTGAATATTCCACTGTAGTCGATGTCGTGCTTGAGGAGTTTTCGCGACGCAAGGATGCCAAAGTATGCTATGAAGGAAGCTGCGATGATTCCGAGGACGATTTGCACAGTCTCTGGGACCGCTATTACGCCGAGCTCTGGCGCGGTGAAGCTGAAGTAGGTGTATGAGACCATCGAAACAAAAGACAAGGCTCCCACGACGCTCATCAATGGCAGTCCGAGCAACTTGTGTTTTGAGATGGCCGACTTTTCGTATATTCCGCGCATCTTGTATGGGAAGACGACAGCTGCCAAGGAGACAAAGCTGAAGGTTGTCGCGAACATGATCGCACTTGCGCCTGTCACTGCCAGGCCGGCTAGGAATATCAGCTGCTGCTGGAAGGCAAGGAATGCCGCAGCAATCATCGAAAGGGCGGTGACGAATAGCACTGTCACGTACGGGCTGTGATGTTTCTCATCGACCCTGGAAAAGACTTCTGGCAGGAACCTGTCAAAGCTCCATTGGAATGGTGTTCGTGTCAGCATCGGAGGCAGGATTGCGCATATGAGGAAGCCCCACATGACGCCTGCGATCTGCACAATGATGTTGGCTAGTCTGTCTGAAACCGTCAAACCTATCCAGAGGAATGGTGAGGGTGGCGCTGGCAATGACCATGGGAATGGAGGTATGTAAAACATGTTTTCAGCTCCTCCGAGAAATGCCTGTCCGGCCAGACCTTCAAGCGGAATCATTATGAAAAGCACTAAGGCTGTTACGACGACGATTGGCGTGAACATCGAGTATGCCTGTTTCCTGAGACTGTTCGCTTCCTTGATCTCGCCTGCGATGTAAGTCGAGAAGAACGGGTAGCCGACTGACGTGAATATCAGTACTGAAGCTATGAATGTTTCCAGCGCTGTGAACGACATTGACGGAAGATATGAGCTCACTTCTTCGTACGGATTTGGACTTGACAGGTACGGCCCTGCAAAAACATTGAAGGAGTCGACGAACGCCTGGTGTCCACCTGGGCTGAGGAATACCTGCCAGAGGTAAGCACCTCCGATAAATGTGCCGAGCATGCCGAATACAAATGCAAACCATTGGAGTTTGATGAGAGTCTTCATGCCCCAGAGCATCGTGGCGTTGACCAATATTAGGACAACCCACGACACGATCAGAGTGTTCATCGGTTCCATCATGGCCATTGCTAGGTCGGGCAGCCCTAGGGAGATAAGCGCGGAAGCAATGTAAGTAGATGCGACCCATATGCTGTTCACAGACTGGAAGATGATTTCTGCGCCCCACATGCTGAGGCTGCCGACAAAGGCGAGCATGGGACCTATGATGGGGCCCCAAGTTGAGCCAAAAGCGGCTGTCATCGTCCTGCTTGTGAAGACACAATCTCCACCGGACCTAGGCATCGTGGCAGTGAAGCAGACGTATACTGAGACGAATACTACTGCTACAAGTGCGGCGATAGCTAAAGAGCCAAACACCCAAGCTGTTCCGACTGATTCGACAAGAAGGCATGTAAGTAAGGCGTAGTTCGGGTTCACTGAATTGATGTTGAACATCATCGCTCCAGTTGGCGACACTTCCCTGACTATTCCCGTCGCTTTTCTGGTGAAAAGTTTCTTAGAATCTAGTTCCATTGTTTTTCACTTAATTTTCATTTTTTCCTTTTTTTTTATTTCTCACTCGTAACGTCGGATGACTAGGCGTGAGCACCCAGCCATTCACTCGAACGATCATTTCATTCTCTCTCATCCCTGTTGGTCGAGAGCCTTCAACCACCTAATCGCATGCAACGCACATGCTAAGTGGTCACATCTGTCAAATCCTTTCGGACGTGACTGCGAAACGTGTGAGACAGGTGAAACGTGTGAAACGCTCGATGCAAGCAAGTAAGGACGAGTGAAATACAAAATAGGAAAAATCTGGAACGAAAGACAACTGCGTTCGAACGAAGGACAAACGAACGATGAAATCTCGCTGTTGTGTATTAAAAACTGTGGTAAAAACGTTTTTCGAAACCTGTACTGCAATTTCTGTTTTTCCAGTTTTTTTGATTTTTTCTGTGTTATGTTCAATTCCAATTCATTCCTGAATTCGAGGGAGACAACATGCTCTGCTGAATTGTGGCATTCGTTCCTTCTTCTTTCAGTTCAGGAAGGAGTCATGGAATTTGTTTGTTTTTTTTGTTTTCTGTCTGTGTGTTTTCTGTTTCTGGTTGTATGTTTTGTTTTGATTGTTTGATGGTAACTCGAAGTTTGACTTTAGGTAAATTTGCACGTAAAAAGGACATTCCCTTCCCCGCTCCAACGCAATGAGGCCGAGCTGGAAATCTGACAGGCGCGAACGACACAATTGTTAATAACAGAACTAGGTTTAAGGTGCTTCTTTAACACTTTCGTGTCAATGCCAAACCGTGTGGCTGCCATTGACTTAGCGTTTTAGGAGGTCCTGTCGAACCTCATAAAGCATTTCGCGGGAACATCGTGCGTCCTGAACCTGTCCAGCACATCGCCTACCGAGAAAATCGTGAAAATGCCTGCCGTCTTCGCCCCAGACTTGCCGACTATCCTTATCAGCGCGTCTATGGTGTCCCCGGTGCGCACTATGTCGTCCACAATCAGCACCGCGTCGTTGGGACGTATCGAGCCCTTAGGCACATAGAAACGTCCCCTGAAATGCCCCCTGAAACTTTCCCTGTTCCTCCTCTTTGCCGAGACGTTGTCGCCCATGCTGCCTTCCCTGCTCTTCTTGGCGTACACGACGTCGCACTCGAACTCGTTGCCCAGCCTGGTCGCTATGGGTATGCCGTCAACTGCGGCCGTCAGGATTTTCGTGACCCTAGCTTCCCTTTCCCTGGGCTGCTGTTGGATGAACTCGTGAAAGAACATCCTTGCGATCAGCTTCTGCATCTTCGAGTCGTAGTGCAGCGGCGAGAGGTCGTGGCGCCCGTCCTTCCCGACCTTCACCTTCATCCTGAGCAGGTCCGCCAGGTACCTTTCCTTGAAAATCGCAAGTATCCTCTCGGTCTTCGCGTCGTTCGGCAGGTTGTGGTCGTTTATGTACCTGCTGAGGACAGGAGGAGAAATCTGCATCACCTTTCCCAGGCTGTCGTACGTGTAGCTCTTCTTCAGTATCTTCAGCACGTCCACGGCAAAAAACCTGCTCTTCAGCTCAGGGATTCTCATAGTTACTCGCACTTGTATTTTGCCTTGAAAAATTTAAATAGAAGGAACTTAGGGCAAATTCAGCATTTCTTTCCTTATTGGGTAGAATGCGGGAGGTGGGATTTGAACCCACGTATGAACTAATCAACCGGCACCTTTAGCCTCTCTTTCGAGATCAAGCCGGCGGAATTGACCAGGCTATCCGTTGGAGGCAGTTTTGCTGCTACCCCCGCTTTCATCCCGCAATATAAAATCATCATTCACAAGCTATATAAATAAAGTTTAGCCAATTAGAAAAGAAGAGTGTGAAGAAGGAATGCAACAGAACTTAGTGATAGCGATAGTAGTGATCGCCATCGTATTGGTTGCGGGCGCGCTCTACCTCCAGGGCGGGGTAAACATGCCGCCGTACACGACTTCAACGACAACTACGACAGCTACCGAGACACAAACGCAGGCCACATCAACCGCGACGACGTCGGTAACATCGACTGGCCAGCTCAGAGAGTTCACGATACACGAGAGCTCGTTCGCCTTCGACGTTACGACGATAACGGTCAACAAGGGAGACACGGTCAAGATAACGGCGATATCGGGCGACATAGGTCATAACATATGCGTCGAGGGGTACAACGTGTGCACGCAGACCGTCTCTAGCGGGCAGTCATCGACAATAACGTTTACAGCCGACAAGTCCGGGACGTTTGCGTACTACTGCAGCATAGACGGCCACAGGACGCAAGGAATGCAAGGAACGTTCACAGTCCAATGACCGCGAGTCAATGACCTGCGGTCAGCAACCAAAGTTGGAAAATTTGAAACCTTTTCTTTTTTTATTATAATTATCCAAATATAAAATAAGGAAGAAGCATGGCAGAAGAAGAAACTATGCAAGACGTTAAAGAGGAAAAAACTGAGGAGACAAAAGCTCCTGAAGCGAAGAAAGCCGGCCTTCTGCAGAGATTCTACCGATTTGACATCTACATAACGATGATAATTGTCCTTTCTATTCTAGCAGCGATCAACATGCTGAACTTCGGCATAATGAACACTCTTCCTCAGCTCGTTGTTGCTATCGTTGTCGCGGCTCTCGTCGAGGCATTGTGGGACCGCTTCAAGATGAAGAAATGGCAGTACAGCAAGAGCGCGATAATAACAGGAATTTTCATAGGCTCGCTGCTCGACCCTGGCCAAGTCCTTTACGTCCCGGCAGCCGCGGCGCTGATTGCAATACTCTCGAAGCAGTTAATCCGCCTGAAGATGAGGCACTTCTTCAATCCGACTCTTTTTTCGCTTCTCATCGTTACTGTTCTCTTCAGGACTTCGATCGGCTGGTGGTCGTCCGCAAACATGCCTGCGACACTTGCGCTCGGACTTTTCATTTCTGTGAAGTACAGGCGCCTCGGCCTCACGCTTCCCTTTCTGCTGACCTATTTCCTCATAGGCGTCCTGCTGAATCCGGCAGTCATCACGATAAATGGCCTCACCACATCGCTCCTCAACATGCTGAACGACACGGCGCTGATGTTCTTCGTCTTCTTCATGCTCGTCGAACCGAAGACCTCTCCGTTTTCGAGAAGGGGAAGGATGATTTACGGACCGGTTGTCGCTGTACTGTTTTTCGCGGCGGGAATGATTTTGCCCAGAGTGCTCGGCACGACAGGACTCCTGCTTGATCAGACTGCAGCAACGATTCTCATAGGAAACTTAATCGCGTGGATAATGAATTGGAAGATGATTTGAGTCTTATTTTAATTTTAATTCTAATTTTAATTCTAAACCGTATATTTGCAAGGGGCGAAAGTCTTGCAAACAATGCCGCTTATATCAACGTTGGCCCTATCCGTATCGATTGAATTCGTAAGGTAAAGTTCCCCAAAAACATCCATGACTCTTTGTATTCCGGAATGAAGCACGCCATGAGTAGCAAGAGGGACGACTTTTTTAGCACCAGCAGCCATGCATTCATCATAAAAATCAACGAAGGTTTCGCCAGTGTGCACCGAATCATCCACTGCTCCAACTGTTTTCCCCCTCACATATTTTTTTAATTGTTCGCCTATTAATATTCTGACTTCATAAGAGTCAATCCTCTCTTTTCTAGAACTGACAATGCCTGTCCTTCTTTCAGCTCCGGCATCCGGGCCGATATAAATTATTTCAGGATGTTCTTCAGAAGCCGCCCTCATTAGAAGCTCAGCCGCGGAGAAATTGGTTATGGGATATCTTGATATCCAGTCTCTTCCGGTAAAATGCGCATCGATTGTATAAATTCTGCGGACGCCTAGGTGAGATGTGAGCATCCTCACTAAGTCCTCGGCAAAATTTGTCTCTCCCATTTGAAATCTATTGTCCTGACGCCCGTATGGAAAATAAGTGAAGAAGACTTCCCTAGAAGAAGTGCCTGACTGCTTCAGAATATTAAGAAGCATCATCAGCTCAACCAACCCCTCGTTTGGATCGGGAGCTCCAGAGTGGAGAACAACGGCCTTGCCCCTTATATCCTTGACATCGGAAATTCTTTCGTATATTTCGCCATCAGGAAACTGCCTTCTTTTCTCCTTGTTCACGTCAGGAAATATGACATTCACGCCTTTATCCTTCGCCAACTTCTTGCCAATATGCTCGGCTTGAGTTGTAGGAATAATGTTTACAACCATGAATTGTATTAGAAGGAAAAAAGATTTAGGTTTGAAAAATCAGCCAATCTGGTCGTTGATTTTTCCTAGAATTTCAAAAATGGTCCTGACTGCAATGAATTCTGTGACCTGATTGCTCTCGTCGTCCAGCGGGCTCAGCGCCACAAGGTCAAGTCCGGCAATCCTGCCTTCAATCGCGTCAATCAATGCCTGCGTGCGCTCGAAGAAAAGGCCGTACGGCTCAGGATGGTAGACTCCAGGCGCGACAGCAGGATCATAGCAGTCTATGTCGACATTCACGTAGACGTCCGCACCCTTCGTGAATTTTTTCATCTCTTCAATCGCTTTCTGAAGGTTTTCTTTAACCATTTTGGCCGTAAAATATTTCACACCATTGTCGTCGAAAAATTTCAGCTCGTCCAGGTCACCAGAGCGAATGCCGAAAAGCATCACGTTTCTTCCGTCGATGTGACCACCGTCGATCAGCCTTCGCAACCACGTGACATCGTTGACGCGCTCGTCAAGCTCTGCGCCAGGAGAGATGAAGTCGAGGTCTTGCATTTTCTCGTCCATGTAGCTGTCCTTCGCGTCGCAGTGCGCGTCGAAAATCACCAGCTTCGTGCCACGCGGGAAAGCCTGCATGGTGTAAAGAGTGGAGAGATGGCCACCGCTGAGCATGAGGGGAGTTTTCTTCGCAGAAAGAATTTCGCCGGCCCTCTTTTTCACGTTCTCCATGTCCTTATAATCCGAAATCCTAACGTCCCCGCTGTCAAAAACTTTTATTTTCTCAAGAAGATTTTTCCTTCTGTCCAGGTCGAAGAATTCCACGAACCAGTTTATTTCTCGCATCCTTTCAAGCATCTTTCCAGCTTTCCTCCCTAGCGGAACGCCGAAAACGATCACGTTTGCTTCTTTTTCAGAAAACTGGTCGTGTATGAATTTTTTCATTGTCTCTTTCATGCCTTAAGCACTTTATTTATTTTTGCACGATTAACTTAATAAAATGACTGCTGGCCGCAGATAAAAAAATTCAACTATGTTTGTTTCCATTTTCTAAAATTCAAAGTGACAGAATTGAAGTTATTTAGGGAAAGCAAAAAATTCTCAAAGTCTACCTGTTTTTCTCGTTCTCGCTCTTTTCCTTTTCCTTTTTCTCTTGAACGTTTGAACTGAGTTTACTTGCGTTTAGTGCTTCAACGTGCCTATGAGCAGCGGAACTCCCAATATCAGGGCTGCTGCAAGGTACGGGGCAGTGGCGAACCATCCCGGAAACACTATTCCGAGCGCGACGCTGTAGAGGCCGAACGTCACCCAGTCGACCCTCTTCATCTCATGCCCCATCGCGAATATCAAGGCCCCGTTGAGGACCAGGAATATGGCGAACAAGGCGCTGGCTGTTGCGCTGCCTACCGAATAGAGGTTAAGCAGAAGAGCAGCACCCAGCACGACGAACATCGCGCAGGTTATCATGCCTGCCGATTTCACAGGCGCCGACTTGATGTTTCGCGACATCCCTATGCTGTACTGGGATATCACCAGGATTACGAGCCATGCCCATAATGCCCACGATTCCGCTAGCATGCCCTGCCCCACAAGGTAATGTGTGGCAATCAGGCCGATCAAGTAAACTAGAGCCCAAAGCATTCTTGTTTGTTCTCCAGCCATTTTATCAGCTTACTAATAAGAAATTTCTCTTGCCAGCTTAAAAAGGTATTTCTATTCTTTTTCCATACATGGAAATTACAACAGAGTAGGCCGAGAATTCTAAATCGCATCGACAATTTTCCTGTACAACCGATGCACGAGGCGGATGAAGTTCGCAAGGAACTTGTTGTGCAGGGCTAGGCGCCTTTCCAGGAGACTCTCCTCGGAGAGGAAGACCTTGTTCGCGTCCTTCATGCCGACTTTAGGAGAGAAGTAGAAGTAGAGAGGGATGCCTGCGAGGATGACGAGAGAGCCGATGACCTTCTCGTAAAATCCGGACGACCAGAGCAGATACAGGCATATAATTATTCCTGCTATGGGTATCAAATGCTCGCCTCGCTGGCGCTCTGGGCTCCTCCTCTGCAATATTATCAACGAGGCCGCAGTGAGGAGGAAAGAGAACGCCATGGTGAAGACAGAGAACGATATCAGGTCGGAAATTCCGGAATAGATGGAGACTGCGAACGCTATTACTGCCTGGATTATGAGAGCCATGTACGGAGTCTTGTACTTCCCATGGATGCGGGCGAAGACGCGGGGGAAGAGCCCGTCGATGCTCATCGCATACGACAGTCTGGCCGTGCCGAGTACTCCGCTCTCGTCTGATCCTGAAACAGACACAAGGCCGCCCGCGCTCATTATCAGCGCCCCGGCAGTCCCTATCAGAGCTGCGCCGACCAGAACTAGGGGGATTTTCGTGGCAGAGAGCGTCAGAGAATCCACCACGCCGTAAACGACAAAATTGGTCAGCAGGTAGAAAAACGTCACGACAACCATGCCGATTACGATCGCTTTCGGAATCGTCCTCCTTGCATTCTTTATCTCCCCAGCTGGCATTGTGGCAAGCTCGAAGCCTACGTATGCCCAGATTATCAGCACGAGGGCAGGGCCGAAATTGTCGAGGCCGAAAGGCGTGAGAGGCGAATAATTCGAAATGAAAGAGGACGGGGAGAGGGCGAAAAATCCGAGGCCGAGGATGATAAGAAGCAGAAGCGGAGAGAGCTTTACCAAAGTCAGGATGTCGTTGGCAAGGCCGGCGGCTTTGACACCAAGGATGTTCACCAGAGTCAGGCCAGATATGAACAGGAATTTCAATACCGTCGAGCCGAGAAAGCCGAGCGGGATGAAAAATTGGAAATAGTTGGTGAAGGCGACCGGAAAAACTGCAAGCGCGGCGACTTCGGCGATCCAGAGGCTCCATCCTCCGAGGAAGCCGTAGAACTTATCAAAAGCTGTCGAGATGTACGCGAAAGGCCCTCCGACCTTCGGCACATAAAAGCTCGAGTACGCGAATACGAGGGCGAGAATCGCTGCCAGGACGCCGGCAATCAACCATACGAAAATGGAAAAGGGGCCTATCATCCCTGCCGTGATCGCAGACGCGATGTATATGTCCGCTCCGACGATGCTGCCGATGACGATGTTGGTTGTGTCGAAGAGGGAGAGCTTCTTCGATAGTTTCGAAAGACGTCCGCGCATTGGCATTATTTAGAATTTGTGAGTGCGTTTTATTTAAGTTAAGGAAGCCAAACTTAATTTTATGGCAGATTCGCATTCAGAGCATTCAAAGCATTCAGAACGCTCAGAACATTCAGAGTATTCGGAACATGTAAGAAACTATGCGCTGCTTATCCTGCTCGTCGCGCCGTTCCTGCTGCTGCTCTTCCTTTTCAACGCATTTCCGACAACAACTGGTTCATATCTCTTCTATCAAGGTGACAACCTGCCTTCGATATTCCTTGCAACGTTGATCGCGCTCATAGTGCTCGCGTTCTTTTTCGGCATATTGAGATAGGACATAGAACGAGAGATAGAACGGGAGATAGAACAGTTCCTGTCGTTTTTAACTACTCCTGAAGACAAAATATAAATAAATGACTAACATGAGGCTGAAATCCGAGAAAGAGAAAGCAACAAAAACGAAAATGGCTGCGATAATGTTCGCGGTAGCGCTTGTGGTCACGGTGCTGGCAGCAGGTGCCATGACTCTGACCGCGACGCAGGCTGTGAACATCAGAACTAGCTTCAGGTCGGTACACTTCCTAGGCAAGGGGATTGCGGTAAACCCGGCGAATCCACTCCAGGACGTGCACATAATAACAATGGGAGCTGCCGACGTCGAGGTCGACGAAGACAACAACGTGACCAACGTGTCGCTCGGAGTGCTTAATCTCCAGAACAGCAGCTACCTACTGAAGAACCTGGCCATCGGCGACGGAACCGTGAAAGGCGATGTCTTCATGCGCCCGTACAGCAACGGGACCGATGTAGGAGGATTCAACGTAAGCCTGCTCGGCAGGGCGACCGGCGACCTTTGGACCGGAACCCTCACGATAAACGGGCAGACATGGAATGTCTACCTCCTCGAGGGAAAAAGAAAGCAGACTCCGGAAGAGGAGAAGAACAGCGTGGGCGAGTACTGCAGCACGCACCCGACAGACGGAACGTGCAGGAGAGGCATAGAGAACTTCTGCGAGAGCAACCCTCAGAACGAGAGGTGTGTCGAGCTGATGCAGAAATTCTGCAAGACCCATCTCGGCGACGCGACGTGCAGGCAGGCATTGAGGGATTTCTGCACCAAGCATGCAGACAATGATAAGTGCGAGACTTACTGCAGGAGGTTCCCGGCAATATGCGGACAGCCTACAACGGGCACGAGTACGAGCACTCAGACCGAGACCGAAACTCAAACAAGCTCAAGCTCAACAAGTTCAACCAGCTCAACCAGTTCAAGCTCTAGTTCGACTACCTTGACAACAAGCTCGACTGTGACGACAGGGAGCAGTTCGACGACAACATCATCGACGACGACAACGACTTCAGCAGCGACTACAACCACGACTTCGAGTGGTTGAAATAAGAGGCGATTGTAAATGTGGAAAGCAATAATAATTGCAATCGTTGCAATAGCAGTGATTGGTGTTGCGGCTTATTTCCTAGTTTCGAATTACATCCTGATTCCGGGACTTAACCAGGGAACTGCTGGCACAGGAGGGATGGGCGGAGGCGCAGCGCAAGTCTCCGCAGTGGTCGGCGATGCAGCCGCGGATGCAGTTGGCCAAAGCCTGGATTCCGCTGTCTCGAACATAACTGACTCGAGCATCGAGAGCAACATCGCGAACGCGATGAGCAGCTAGAAAATAACTGATAAGGCAATTGAAGCAGCCACGAGAAACCTTTTGTGGCCTCGAGCCACACATTTTTATTTTTTTATTTTTTGTCATTCGGCTTTTTACGAAATAAGTTTCTATCGTTAAGCCTTACAGGAAATGTAAAGGTATTTAAACATTTGCACCCAAGATAAGGAGTATGAATACGGCTACAAAAGTTTTGATTGCGCTTGTTGCGGTAGTTGCGGTCGTGGCAGTTGGAATATTCCTTTTGGGAATTGCAGCGATACCGACGAGTAGAGAAGTTAGGATTCTCACTAGCACCACGAGCTCTACGGCATCTGCGATCCCTTCTAGCACGACTCGAAATGTACAAGCGATTCTCGACCATTCGGCAGGATATATTTTCAGCGGAGACGGAGTCAGCGGCACGACCATAAATGTCAACAAGGGCGATACTGTCGTGATAACTGCTACAAGCAATCAGCCTCCCCATGACCACGGCATAGCGATAGACGCTTATGGAATCAATCAGCTAGTCGCTCAGCCAAACACAGTGATTCAGTTCGTTGCAAATCAGGCGGGAACATTCCAGATCTATTGCGAGACCTGCAACGAAGGGCCTCTCGGAGCTCATCCATGGATGACAGGAACTCTTGTCGTGAACGGATAAATTTTCACTGGATTTATTTTCACTGGACTTTTATTAGTTTTTCACTAACTTTTCGCTGACTTCTTAAAGTTTGAAACACACTTTCTAGGTAGGAAATCGATTTCATGGGAAGAATTAAGACGACCTTCGTCAAGAACATCGGTAAGGAGCTCATGGAGAAGCATGCGGACGCTTTCACCGGCAGCTTTGAAGACAACAAAAAGGCCCTCATTCCGCTTGTGTCCTTCACGTCCCACAAGATGAGGAACCTAGTGGCTGGATATGTGACCAGCGTGAAGAACAACGCCGCCCGCACGTTCGTGAGCAGGATGCCACAGGAAGAAAGGAAGAAGGACGACCGCTTCGGAAGGAGAGGCAGAAGGCGGGCCAACAACAGACAATAACAGATAATAAACAGACAATAGAAAAATCTTTATAACGATGTGTGGAGATTAAATTTAATGCAAAAACGCAGCAAATGCGGGAAAAGATGATTGCATGGCCCACGTCAAGAAGAAGCATTATGCCGTTATCGTTGTCGCTGTCCTAGTCGTCGCTGCGGCATCGGTCTACGCATATCAAAATTATTTCCAGAAGAGGCCGACGCCTGCTCCCGTTCCTTTCCATGAGCACGTGAATTTCGCACTTTTCATCAACGGCACGCAGTTCAACTTCAACCAGTCCAAGTACATGACGACCGAAGAGCAAGAAGTCGGACTCAGAGCCGACGTGCACATGCACGACATGAACGGCGGGGTGATTCATCTCCACGCGCCCGGCATCACGCTCGGCATGTTCTTCGAGAGCTTGGGAATGAGCATCAATTCGTCCTGCCTCACGCTTGACAACGGAAAGTCGTACTGCGATTCCGGAGAAAACACCGACACCCTGAAGCTTTATGTGAACGGCGTGCAGTCGAGCGCTTTCGGCAGCCTGCAGCTGCACGACCTGGACAGGATTCTTGTCACTTTTGGCAGCGACCCGCAGCAGAGCATTTTGAACCAGATAAACTCGGTCCCAACCGATGCATGCATTTATTCCGAGAAATGCCCCGCGCCTCCGGGATTCGTGAACAACGAGAGCGCATCCTGCGTCGGAGGCCAGGCTACTGTCTGCTCGGCGGAATAAAAATTTAATAAAAGTCAAAAAAGTCATGAGGCAAAAAGAGGCAAAGGTATGGCTGGAGAAAAAATCAAGTGCCCCGTCTGCGGAAAGAACTTCTCGACCAAGGAGAGCATGATGCAGCACAGGAAGGACGCGCACGAGTCGACGGCGGCCGCGGTAGGGAAGCAATCGTCGAAAAAGCCGTTCAGCTTCGGGAAGCTGATTTTGCCGATCGTGGTTGTGCTAATTTTGTCAGGCGTGGCGGGGATAGCGTACTGGTTCATCACGTACAACGCGGGCGGCACTGGCGGCATCCAGTCCTTCAATTTCTCTTTTACGCCTTATGAGGGAAATGCTTCTGCGAAAATAAACATCGTCGAATTCAGCGACTACCAGTGCCCTGTTTGCGGGGCATTCTTCTCCCAGTCCGAACCGAAGATGATGAGCGACTACGTGGACACCGGAAAGGCGCGCTTCTACTTTATGGACTTCGCATTCCTAGGTCCGGACTCATACACGCTTTCGCAGGGAATGTGGTGCGCCAACGAGCAGAACCTCTATTACGCGTATCATGACTACATCTATTCGAACCAGGGGACTGAGAACACCGGATGGGCAACGCCGGACAAGGTGAAAACCCTTGCAGCAAACATCCAGGGCATCAACGCCCAGCAGTTCAACGCATGTCTCGATGACAGCAATAATCTCAGCGGTAAATATCTTTCTAGAGTTCAATTTCTCACCCGCCTCGGTAAGGACAGCGGCGTGACTGGCACGCCGACGTTTTACATAGGCAACAGCGGCATCGGCTACCTTACGGTGGTCGGAAACCAGCCTTACTCGGTCTTCAAGCAGACGATAGATACGCAGCTCGCGAAAGTCTGATGAGAAATTTTCTGATGAGAATTTTTGCTCTCAAAACATATCCTTAAATCCTTAACCTGATTCTTTAGAATTATGTCCAGTGAGCCTGAGGATGCTGAAAGAATTAAAGAGAGAATTACAGAGGAAATGTTTGTTCAAGCCGATAACGAATATCACACATTAATGGATGATCCACGTTACAAAGAGAAGAATCGCCAGCCAAATGGAACAATTGAATATTATCACAAGCAGGCCCATTATTTCCATGGAGATCTGTATAAAGGTAAAAAAGGTCTTGAGAAAATTCATTTGCTGAGGGCTATAGGCTTCATTAACATTGCCCGCAATATGTACAAAGACAGGTTGGGAATCCCAAGAGAACAAACGTAGAGAAAGAAATTATTACAATTAAATTATTATCAATTCAAAAACTCAAAACTTGAAACTCAATATTGCCTTCCTTGCAACCGATTCCTGAAAGTACTTATGTGGTTCTTCACGCGCAGGCGCAGGTGGAACGTCCTGAAGAGGAGCGCCTCGTATATTCTGCTGCCCACCATCAGCAGAGCGGATACAATCGATAGAACGACTACGAGCGAGAGGATTATGTTGACAGACCCAAGATACTGCCCAAGGTTGTTCGGGAAAAACAAGGACGAAAGAGTTATGATAGTTATGCAGATGTCGAGCCCCAGCGAGCCGTAGGCCAGCCAGTCCATCAGTTTCTTCATCCTCTCGCGGTTAGAAACGAAATGCAGCAGTCTCCTTACCATTTTCCTCTACCATTAATTTGTTTTTCTAATTTAAAAAAAGTTTTTTTGGCGATTATGAACGCTATGAGCAGTATAGCTGCTACGGTCACTACTGGAAAAGATATTCCATCCAATCAATAATTTGTTAATTCAACAATAAAAATAGTTCGTTATCGCGAGCTAGCAGAAATAGAAATAGGGAATAGAAATGGGGCAAAAAATTGCTCCCAACGGGATTTGAACCCGTGTTAGCGGAATGTTCTTTCATCTCGAAGTCAGTCAATCAAAGCTTTCGAAAATGCAATTCGAAGGCCCGCTGTCCTTGGCCGGGCTAGACGATGGGAGCATAGCATCAAATTACGATAATTTTCCCTGTATTTAAATTTTCTTTTTTCAACTTAAGAAGGAATTCTTAGGAAGAAGTTCTTCGCAAGAAGTTTTTAAGAAGAAGCTTGGTCCAATCCCAGCTTCCTCGACACGGCCTGCCAGACCTGCTCGTGCAGCGTCGCCTCTGACATCTCCCCGTTCAGCACGTGCCATTCGGTCTGCTTGTCGATCTCCGCCTTTGCAAGGTAGAGGTAAATCTCGCGGATTTTTTCTAGGTTCTGCTGCTCGCGCTGCAGGCGGTCCATTATCTCCCTCTTGGTGAAGTCCTCGATGTTCGACTGCTGGATTCGCGAGAGGCTCAGACTTATTGGGACGTCGACGAAAAACGCGATCTCAGGCTTTACGATGTGCTTCTCGATCTGCACCAGCCAGTCGAGCGGCACGCCTTTGACGGACTGATAGGCAAAATTGCTGTAGCAATAGCGGTCGCAAAGTATGACCACTCCGCGGTCGAGAAGCTGCTTGATTCGTTGCTGGTAGTGCTGCCTGTCTGCCGCGAACAGAAGGGCCTGGGTGTAGTTGTCCACATCGCCTCGTTTAGTCATGCGCGCGATGTCGGTCTCGAAGTTCGGAAAGGAGATCTTCACGACGTCGCGTCCCTGCTTCTGCAGGCGCTGCATAAGCAGGTTGACCTGGCTCTTCTTGCCGCTTGCCGTAATGCCTTCGAAGACTATGAAAATGCCTTTCATGCTTGGTCACCTGTTCACGCGAATGGTCATATGAGAATTGATAGATAGATGGAAGAGTATAAAAAGGGCGTTCTGGGCTGAACCTCTGGCCATTTTTTGCTGCATTTGCTGCAAGGCTTAAATCTTTTCCGAACAGAGAAAGGATTGAGCGAAATGGCAACAGACAAGAAAAGAGACGAGACGAGATACGAGACGCTTTTCAGGCGAGCAAAGACGCTTAGGAAAGAGCTGCGACAGATTGAAAACCAGCTTGCTCAACTGGAAGATCCCTATGACAAATTCTATAAGGAGTACGAGTCGAAATTCGCCGTAGCTCCTGCTGCCCCTAACAGGCTGTCAGTCAAGGCAAAAAAGCAGCAGAACAGGGCAAAAATCGTGTCTTATCTATCCAGCAAAAACGTTACCGCTTATCGTGCGATGACACTAAGCCAGATTAGAGATGATCTCAACATAACTTTGCCGGATATCATGGATGCGGTTCTTTCTCTCACATATTTGTCACCGCGAACCGCTGGCGTCATTGAGGTCAAACCAGTGGCTGAAAATGACATATGGAAATCAACGACCAAAATCTATGTTAAAGACCGGCAGAGAGCCAAAATATACGTTGTGATGCTAGAAAAAATCAAGAAATTCCCTTGAAATTTCCTTGAAAAAGGATGCTTCTCACTGCTTTGTCAGGAAGACAACATTGTTTGCCTTGTTCAGCTCGTTTATCTCGTTCTTGGGATCGACTGAGATGCTGACGTTCGCGAAGTCGGTAGTCACGGGTATGTTCGTCAGGGTGAAGAACCATCCGCTGCCAGGGTTGAGGGAGGGGACGTTGAGGGAATAGAGCTCGCTCTCTCCGTCGTCGATGACGGCCTTTGTCGGAGACGTGGCGATGAGGCCGCGGTTGTAGGCAGAGAGGTTGAAGTCGGCGTAGAAGCCGTGCCTCAGGGCGCTCACGTTCGTCAGGTAGAGGTCCGGAAGCGCAGGGTCCGCGTAGAGCCGCTCGATGGTCGAGACGATGCTTGAGGTGATTGTCTGGTCGCAATGCTCGTAAGCGAACATTATGCTCTGCGGGTCGTCGTCGTGCCCGAGTCCGAGGACGTGGCCGAGCTCGTGTAGGTAGACGATGCCCTGCGTGCAGCGACCCGTGTTCAGGACGAATGTCACGTCGGCAGCCGTGGTGAGGTTGTAGAGCCCTGTGTCCACGACCGTGGGGCGCGTCTCGCCAAGGGTCTCTATAACCCTGACGCCTTCTCTCTGCGGCGCGCTCGGGCTCAGCTCGCTCACGCACTGGACATGCACTTTGCCCTCTATCTTACTGCTGACAAACGAAAAGGAAACTGCGCTGCCAGTGTCGTTCTGCCACTCTGCCGCGGCAGCCTGGAGGTTGGAAGAGACTTCGGAAGGGCACGAAACCCCGTCGACGAAAATTGTTATGGGCATCTGCCCCCATCGCATGTCCGGAAAAAGCAGTGAATGCACACCCGCCTCAGCCGGAAGCTGTTGCGATGGGGTGGTCGTGTGCGTGGCGGTAGCACTGTAAGAAATTGGAGGCTGGCCACCAGGGAGGATTCCTGAGCCAATGTTCAGAAGAAACTGAAGGGTGCTGCCGCCGAAACGGAGATAGAGCAGGCCGAAGAAGACTGCGAAAAAGAGCACAACGTACAGCATGGTTCGCGCAACTGACATATACCTTATTTGCATTTCAATTAAGATAATTTTTCATTTTGTCTTAGACGGCCCTGATGAAAATGCTTTTTTTGGTCGAAACTGCAACTTATTATAAGTAGTTGCCATGAAAAGCAATGTAGGCATTTTGAGAAAAAAGAGCAAAAGCGTGTCGGAAATCATCGCCGTGATACTTATGCTGTTCCTGCTCCTGGCCCTGACCGGCACGGCCTATTTCTTCATATCGGGCATCTTCACGTCCAAGACGTCGTCGCTTTTCATACCTAGCGAGGTGTTCGGCAACACCATACAGATGTCGAACATAGGGACGAACAGCCTGAACAACATGCAGGCTTCTGTCAACAACGTGCCCGCCCAGTTCTACATAGAATGTCCTTCAAAAATCGTATTCTCTGACAATTTCGACAACGGCACTGCCAGCGCGTGGAACGCGGTCAGCGGGAACTGGTACGTGATGTCGCAGACCTATCGCGGGGACTCGATTACGAGCGGCACCGCTGAATCATACGCAAATCTGAACTACACGTCTTCCACGATACAGGTCCAGTTCAAGATAGGTGAGCAGAAGGCAGTCGACGTCATGCTCATATTCGACAGGTCGGGAAGCATGGCCGGACAGAAGATCGCCGACTCGAAGACGGCGGCCAAGACATTTGTCGGGAACTTTGACCCCTCGCGCGACCAGTCCGGCCTGGTGTCGTACAACGAGACCGCGAGGCTTGACCAGAACCTGACGTCAAACCAGACTTTAGTCCAAACAAAGATTGATTCTCTTGTCGCTGCGGGCTATACCAACATCGGAGCGGCCATATACAACGCCACAGGAGAGCTCAGGGCGCACGGAAGGGCGGATTCGACATGGATCGAGGTTTTGCTCTCAGACGGCATACCCAACAGGCCGAACAACGAGAACTACGGGCAACAGTACGCTTTGAACGCTTCGAAGAACGCCTCGTCTTACGGCGTAATCATCTACACTATCGGGCTCGGGTCGGATGTAAACGCCACGCTGCTGCAGGAGATAGCCAACAATGCGAACGGCAAGTACTACTTCGCGCCAGACACCAGCACGCTCGGGCAAATATACCAGCAGATTGCTGGCGAGATCGCTAGCGGCACTGCAGGGGTGATCATAAAGAGGGGTGCTGCAACAGTTGCAACGGTTTCGGTAATCGAGACCGGCAACCGCGTCAACATAACGAACGCCGCGGGCACGGTCGTCGGCACCGGCAACTACACCGTTGTCAACAACACATTCTACAACATGAAGGTCACCACATACGGCAGCCAGGTATTCGTCAACATCAACGGGACAGACGTGGTCTCGGGAGACATTGGCGACTCGGGCCTCAAGAACAGGTTTTCGCTGTTTTCCTCGCAGAGCCTCGTGCTCTTCGACAACATCGCTGTCAGCGACAACTCCTTCGATCCCGGCAAGTTTTGCGACGCATACCTCTTCAACTTCACCAAGGTTCCAGGGACGTACACTGTCACGCTCAGGACTCCTGACGCCGTGAGAAGAGTCGCTCTTACTATACCACCCTGAACGAATAAAAACAATTGAAAAAACAATTACAATTTTGTAAAAAAACGAGTAGGCCCGGAGTTATTGGAACCTTAGGTTCGAATCTCCCAAATGTTATTTACAGCTATAAAAATGCATAATCCTACCAATAATAATTTTTCAACCATCCAACTTTCCTTTCTGTCACCAAATGATTGACAAGTCTCATATCTATTGGTTTCGGAATCGATTTTCCATCGAATGCTCCCCAAAATTTATCTTCGAGTTCTTGCCATTTTTCAATTCTTGCTTTGGCAACATAGAGAGTTTTTTCACCAGTTTTTTTGTCAATTTCGATTCTTTCATCGCTGACTCGCGCAACTTTATCTACCAGAATTCCTTCAATGTCCTCCATTAGTTGTCTCGGACTTATTCTTAACCTAGCTGCGTAGTCAAAAGCGTTGAATGGAAAACTCATGCTGCTTAGCCATCCTGTAATTTGATTTCCCGCATCTCTGAGTCTTTCGTCATTTTTCGTAAATTCTGCAGATCCAAAATCCACTTTGCTAATTCCATAGCCGCCGTTTGTTCTGAAAAGGGCATAATTTTCCATGAAAAGGGAATTGCTACTTGGCACAACCTGCGTTTCTCGTAAAATCCTTAGAGCAAATCCTGTCCATTCGTGCATATTTTTTGTTAATTGAAGGAACATTCTGTAGCTGTTGTCAATTGGCTTTCTGTAAAAATAGCTCCATATTTCATTCAGTCTCGTGTCTCCAAAAGTTTTTGAAACAGCGCAGCACGCATTCTCTCCAAAAAATGGAACATCGTATTCAAGAAAGCCTGCAGGTATATAAGGGCCATTGTATCCATATTTTTCAAATCCAGCATTCACTCTGTGTTCAGATTCAAGCTGCCTGATTGCTTTTCTTTTTGACATGCCTCCGTTAGGTTCCCCTGTGTCGTATCTTGCGTTAGCTATCGGTCTGTAACCTTTGTATCTGAACCAATAGCATCCGTGCTTAACTAACGCGCCTCTTTGATTTATTTCGTAACCCATTACCGTTCCATTTTTTTGATAAATTAATGGCTGACCTGTCTTCTCTTCAAAAGGGAAATCCTTGAAAGGATGTATCTTCGCAATCGTAAAATCTAATCTTGTTTTCTCTCTCTCAAAAAGAGAAACATCAGATAGTTCAGTTTCTTGCATAAGCGCAGTAGTCATGAATGTTTTGTCAAGTTTTCAAATATTTAAGACTTATTTGTAGCCTTAATGGGCCCGGAGAGATTTGAACTCTCGACCTCCCGATTATCAGTCGGACGCTCCAACCAGGCTAAGCTACGGGCCCTTGATGCCTGACTAATTCATTTCATTCACTTTATTCATTTCATTTCCTTATATGAATTCCGGCTTTTTAAAGCATTTAATTTGCTGTGGTTTATGGCCTCTATGATTTGTTTCTTGTTTCGGTTTTAATTTAATTTTTATAAAGCACAATTCTTAATAGTGAAAGCCAAATCGAGAAGCCTCGGAAAGAAGAAAAATTTGAGGAGCTTGGGAGTCAAGATCGCAATTGTCGCTCTGGCTTTCGCGGTCGTAGGCTCGCTATACTTCAACTACGTCTTCTACAACCAGCTCGTGCTTGACTCGAAGACGATTGGCACCCTCAATTCGCACATATCCGACCTGCAGAAGACGATAGGCGGGCTGAATGCGCAGCTCTCGCAAAAGGACGCGACGATAAAAATCTTTTCTGAAAAGCTCGGGCTTGCGCAGAACGAAATCAGCGCGCTGACGCCGCAGGTGAAGAACTACTACCTAACCGCAATCGGACCTGACAATAGAGGAGTTGTGATCCCGCTGCAGGTGAAAATAATCAACGGGACTGGCGCCATAAGCCTCGACGTGAACAACGTCGACGTCCTCGAGGGGGTGCAGGAATCAGTCAGGATCGCCGCAGCCGTTGCCGGAAGCTTCACAGGAACCTCGCTGGCCAACAGGGACATCGTCATCAGTTTTATAAACGACAAGCCGTACATCGTGACGGTCGATGGATCTTCCGCTGGCGCAGCCATAACGACCACCATTATCGCCGCAGTTCTGAACAGGACTATGGACACCAAGGTGCTGATGACAGGCACGATAAACGCCGACGGCAGCATCGGGCCGGTAGGGGAGGTCGCTCCCAAGGCGGCCGCTGCGATGAGTTTCGGTGCGAACGTCTTTCTCGTCCCGGTCGGCGAATCGGTGACGGTGAGCGGCATACAAGTGAAGGAAATCGGCAGCATAGACGATGCTGTCAATCAGGTTTTAGAGTGAATGAGGAAAATAGAAAAATAAAAAAATAAGCTATTTATCAATAAAACTATCGATTAAATTTGAGGGCCGGTAGATCAACGGTAGATCGCTTCGTTCGCAATTTGCCAAAGAAAAGGACAAATCGAAACTCGAAGAGGCTAGGGGTTCGAATCCCCTCCGGTCCACTCGTTTCTTTTCATTGAATTATTTCTATTGGTTTATTTCGGAAGAATCCTGATTTTCATTTTGGGTTTGTGTTTGAGTTTGAGTTTGATCTGCATCGTTGCTTGAATTTTCGCCTGCAGGAGTTTCATTTTTTTCATTGTTATTGAGACTCTGTCGCCTGCTTTTCAAGATGAACCATGCCAATAGCAGCATGATAATGAGCCCGAATATTCCAAACGTTCCGTACTGAACTGTCGGTATCGAGAAAAAGCCTGTGATCGCCGCAGCCGTTGCCGGAAGTATGGAAGTCGATGTCGCCGTTGGTGTCTGGCCTTGCGTTTGGGGAGTTGTTGTAGTTGTTGCAGTGTTTCCTGTTCCGCCTGACGGAGGACTGACAGTCACAGTTGTCGTGCTGGTCGTCGGAACGAATACGACCCCACCACCTCCAGACGAGACTATGATGGTCTGCGTAGTCGTCTGAATCGTGCCTATGTTAGTAATTGATATTCCAAAAGTCCCCTCCGAGTTTATCGCCGGAGTCAGGTTAAGCGTCCAGTTGCCCGAGCACGTGCAGTAGAAATTGCCTGCAGTTTGCTCAGTGCAGTTTGGAGTTGCTGTCCATTCATTCAGCTGGGCATACGTAATGTTTACGAGAAGATTCTGGCAGTCCGCAAAATTGAAGCTTAACGTGTCTCCTCCATGCAAGGCGCTGACAGCGACAGGTAATAAGAGGAATATCATTGCAGTTATTATCATTTCCTTCATTTTTTTCCGCCACCATTCATTTTCCATTGCGATTTTTGAGAAAAAAAGAAAAAAGAAATTAAAAAATTTTCTCAATTTAGCTTTGACTTGGCACGACTTGTGTTGTTATTGTGTACGTTCCTGTAGCAGTATTGATTGCAAATTGGTAGCAGTCATTAAACTGCAGTGTTTGACCAGATTGCAATGTTATTGGATTGCTCAAGGCAGTTCCGTAAACAGATTGGAAAGCGTATGTTGGACCCCAAGAGAATCCTGCTGGATAAACTCCAAGCAATAGAGTTCTCAGTTGAGAAGCCCAATATGGTGCACCCACAAGACTTTTGTCTATTGTTATTGTGAATGTGTTTCCACTTCCATTACCAGTAGCTGAAATTCCTGCTGGTAAAGTTGTTGTATCAACTCCACCCCAACCATTCCAACCTGTTCCAGTCCAAGGCTGGTAATGCCATTGACTGTCGCCGAACTCAGCAAAGTAGACTTGGAATGCAGGAGTGACGCCATCTTCAGAGATCTGCAAGCCAACACCGTAGTGTGGCGCGGAATCTGTGATGGTGAATGTCCACCTGTATGAATTACCAAGGTCTTCCACGGTAATAGTTCCGTGTGTAAAGTCCCCTGGCACTCCAGATTGTGCAACTGTAGCAAATGGTCCATTAGCAACGCCATTGTAGCTGACAGTCACAGCATTGTCTGCATTGTCATTGTTCAGGTTGACTGTTGCTGGCACACTTGCAAAGTTCTGCAAATTGTGCTCGAAGCAAAAAGTCTCTCCGCCAAGAGCTCCAGACATACTGTCGGAAACCTGCTGGCCGTTGTCTACGACGACAGATTGCTGGACACTAAATGTTCCAGTTATCTGACCGTAGTAAGCCAACAAAGTCGCGCTTGCCGCACCTGCCATCACTAGGACGGCCAATGCAGCTGTAGGCAATGTCTTGCCTAGTACCTTTATTTTCTTCGGGAATTTCATTATTCCACCGTAGTTACTACTCAATAGTGAAGGATTTAAGGTTAACTACTAAATAGTGACTAATATTGTGCAATCAGAGTAAAAAACATGGAAAAATTTGCTTCGGAGTGTGAAAGAAAATTATGGAAGAATTGACAAAATTGAAATCCCTTCCGCAACTCGATTACACTTTGCCAAAATGGAAAGAACTTGTCAGATACGAAAACGCAGTAAGAGAAAATTACTCTAGGCAGAATGATCCTGAAACACGCAAAAGGATATTCAGTTTTCACACAGGAGCCGTAGACGCCATACAGAACAGCGGTCAAGAAGGACTTGAGGAAGCATTTACATTGATGAAAATAGCATATCATTTATCAATGGTCTAGTCAACTGAAATCGATATTCTCCAAATTGCATTTCTAGTAACAATATGGGAAAAGAAATTCAAGAATTTAGAACTTCATGAGGCTGTCAACTAGCTTTCTCGACGCTTCCTCTTGTTCAGGCTCGGTCGGCTTTATGATGTCGCGGACCACTCTTTCGATGGCGCGCTTCTTCTCGAGCTCACCGACTTCGACTATGGCTCTCCAAGGGTTCGAAGACTGCTCTATCGCTGCCTTCATTGCGTCCATTTCTTTCTTCATCTCAATCAATGCGGCCCAAAGCTGCGCGACCTTCACGTCGTCGGCCTGCATGTACGCTCCCTTGTGGTCGCGTGCGCCTTCAAGAAGCTCTGCGAGGACTGCCTGAGAATCTCTGCTCAAGTAATCCTTCCAGTCGTTTTCCTCCGACCATGAGTTGTTCCATGCCATTTTTCGTCACTCAACCTGTTTTACCTGTTTTGCTATTTTTTCTATGACCCATTAAACTTAAATACCTTTTGCATCCTTCCTCTTATCATTCCCTGGAAGTTCCAGTGCCCGTAATGCGTGCGGAAAGCCTCTTCCTCCCTCCTTCCTCCTCCCCTGTACGCGCCGTACGAACGGGAAGGACGCCACTGGCTCACCAAAATAATAAGGATTATTACAAGCACGATGAGAAGTATGGTAAGCATCGTTTTCAGGCTCGGCAAGTTCGAGACAGTCCATGCGTATGCCCTCGCAAGGTAGCCTGTTCCTGGCACATGGAAGTTGAAAGGCCAGAGATAAATCGTGGTAGTCGTTCCTGTCGCAGCTGTTGTGGTCGTTGTCGGAGTCGTGGCGGTCGTAGTAGTTGTAGTTGTTGTCGTTGTTGTGGCAGTTGTCGCCAGAGACTGGTAAGGAAGGATCCTGAAAGGACCTGTGTACATCGTCGGGTCGCTTATTCCGCATCCGTTCCAGTCAAGGCGTATCCTGTACGCGCCTGCAGGCAGGTTGTACGATGAAGGATTGTAGCCGTAATAATTGTAGTTGTAGTTGTAAGGATAGGCGTTTTGATAGATGTTGTATGGCGTCGAGTAGTATGGGAGAGTGTTGGTGTTGGTGACGTAATAGTTGCCGTAGTTGTAGTTCACGCCCGGATAATTGCTCGGATAATAACCTGGATAATAATAGTTGCCGTAGTAGTTGCCGCTGTAACCGATCGGAGGATTGGTGTATGGTGCGTTAGGGTTGTAATAATTGTAGTTGTAGGCTGTCCTCACTCCGCATGTGACTGTCGCAACTGACTGTGCTGGCACTGCGATTGAAGGATTGAGGCTGTTCGAGCAATAGATCGGCTGGCAGTTGCTTCCGTCTGCATAGCATATGTACGCGTTGAGGTTGACTGTCCCTGCCGAGCCGCCGATGTTAGTTATCGTGGCAGTGGTCGAGATGAAGTCGCCCTGGTAAGCGTCGCGGGGAGTCGTCATCGACGCGGAGGCCTGGCATGTCGAAGGATAGTTGGGATAAATGTTCGGATAATAATTCTGGTACTGGTAGTTGTACGGGCTTCCGGCGCATGCCCCGTTGCTGCATCCGTACTGGCAGTACTGTGTGTTCATCCATGTCTGGCTGCAGTCGGCGTTTCGATAGGCCTGCGTCACGTAGTTGCCGCTGCAGGAATAGGAGCCCATCCATGTCTGGCTGCAGTACTGATACGCCACGGTGCTCGTCGAAGTAGTGTATATTATAGTCGATGTTATCGTTGAAGTCGCGGTAGGAATCGAGTTTAGTGTCGCGCTTGCAGACTTTCCTAAATTAATCGAAACGGAGTTCGCTGTCACGACAATCGTCGAGCCGCCCGAGCTCTGAGCAATGGCTGTGAGCGCAAGCGACTGGGATCCGCCGGGTCCGAGATAGACTGAAGTCGTCCCGAGAGTGCCGTACGTCGTCGAAAGCGTGTAAGTGTCGGCAGCGCTTCCGGTGTTAGTGACTGTCACGGTGAAACTCGCAAGCTGGCCTGCGTTGACAGTCTGAGACGAAGGCGCGATTGAAATCACGAAATTGTAATTCGGAGCAGGTTGTGTGACTGTCTGTGTTGGATAATAATACGGATAGTTGTAATGGTAATAATTGTAGTAATAGTACGGATAGTAGTTTGTGTAATAATAATTGTAAGGATAAGTTGTGTAATAGTTGTAGCTGTAACTCGACGTGCCGGAATATTGCGTGTGCGTTGTCCCGCAATAGCTAGGCGAATAAGAGCAGTAGCATGAATGCGAGTTGAGGTTGCACTGCCCTATATAGTCGCCTGAGCAGCAGCCGTAGACGTTGTAGCTGCAAGAGCCGCCGCACGCCTGGGAGCACTCTGCGTGATTAGTGCAATAGTTGGGCGTCCAGGCCAGCGAAAGGCTGGACAACATGCTAGCCGTGACTAAAACTGCGACCAAAAATATAACTGTTCTGGACAAGGATTTGGACATGGGCCTCATTTCCATCTGTATTTCTATTGACGCGAAAAACTTAAGAAGGCTCCGGTTTTTTGCGGAAAAGCTTAAGAACGTTTGCCCGCTTTCGGATAAAGGCTTGCCAAAACAATAAGTTAAGAATATGTTAAGAATAAGTCATGCGTTTCACAATTCATTTTCAAGGAGTAGCAAAAAGCGCATAGAGAAAGGTCAGAAAGGTCGATTGAATTGATAATAGCAGCGGTCTCGGACGTACATTCGCCGAGATGGTACCAGGAATTCGTCCATGCATTGGACAGGTTGCGGGTCAAGCCAGACATCTTCGTGATCGCCGGTGACATGATCGAACGGGGCGCGGTCGGCGAGTACGAACGCGTCTATAACGCGCTGTTCGGAAAGATAAACTGCCACATCGTCGCATGTTTCGGCAACAACGAGTTTGACAACCTGCGGCAGCAGCTCAAGGCGAAGTTCCCTGACATAAAATTTTTGGATGACGAGGGCACAATCTTAAGATTGGGCAACATCACGGTCGGCGTGGTCGGGACGACAGGCAGCCTAGACAATCCTACACCATGGCAGAAGGAAAACGTTCCGGGTATCGAGAAAACTTTCCAGGAGCGCGTGAACCTCGTCGAGCGCATGATGAAGCGCATGGGAGGAGTCGACTTCCGCATACTCGTTTCGCATTACGCGCCTACGTACAAGACGCTGGAAGGTGAAAATCCTCGCTTCTACGGCTCGATGGGCAGCAAGATGTACGAGGGCGTCATACAGACGCTGAGGCCGACAGTCGTCTTCCATGGGCACAGCGTGAGAGGGAAGAAGATGGACTGGGTCGACACGGTGCCTGTCTACAACGTGGCGTTCGCCGTCAACCGCGAGATTGTCGTCGTGGACACGGACAAGGATTTGAAAGCCGGGATAACTAGGTTTGTTTGAAGTTTATTTTTTAATTTAGAATTGGTTTTTCTTAATTCAGAAATCTTCAAGCATGCCATCCTTTCATATACATGAAAACTACAGCAGCGATTATCACTATGCCTATGACAGCAGCAAGCAGCACGTTGAATGCGTCTGAAAAGAAGTCAGCTGTAGTTGCAGTCTCGTTCGTCGCCTCGGTTGTGACGGTCTCTGTCGGAGTCTCGGTGGCAGTAGCAATTTCGGTTGTCTCAGTCGTGGTAGCTGTCGTTGCGGCGGTTGTTGCAGTTGTGGTAGTCGTTGTCGTCGCAGTCGGAAGAGTGGTGAATGCGAGGATGTTTCCGCTCGAAGAGCCCGCGTCGTTCTGAGCAGTGGCCCTGAAGTAATAAACGGTTCCCGGCTGAAGGGAAGTGAGCGAGACGGTCCTAGTGGCAGCGAGAGAAACGTTGACCGAACCGTTGACAGGCCCGATGCTGAACGAGCCGGCTCCAGAGCTGTCCTCGAAATTCTCGGTGTTGTTGACGTAGACGAACTGCCAAGTCGTGGGAAGTGATGAGGGATTAATAGCAGCCTGAAGCACAGCGCTGGTTGAAGTGACGCTCGTGGCATCGTACGTCGTCACAACGGTCGGTGGGAGTGCGTTCCACGTCAAGGCAATGCTCCCGCTTGCTGTCGTGTTGGGATTATAGTCAATTATCTTCACATCCCATGTCGCACCTGAAGTCACGTTGTCCGCGACTGCTGAATAACTAATGTCGGTGCCGGACGAGGCCAAAACGGTCTGATTTGCAATTGCTCCTGTCGCGTTCTTCACAAGCGACATAGTGAGGTTTGGCGCGGTGCCGCTCCATGTGATTGCCGCGCGAATCGTTCCCGCATCGGACACGTTGAATTCGTACGAAAAAAAGTTTGTGGTGTTGTCAAGGCTACCTGTGACGGCAAAAGGAATCGTCTTCGCTATTGTCGCTGCAGAGGCGAGCGCAGAAAAAATGGCGAGCACTGCGATTATTGAGATTGAAAATACAACCGAAATCAGCGAATAAAACTTTGGCATAAAACTATTTCAGAAAGACACAATATAAAGCTAATTTTTGACAAAGAAAAATGGAAAACTGATATAGCCTTGCTCCAAGCGATAGCGAGAATCAGTATTGTACTATTCATGTTTGCGATATTCTGGATTTATATCTTGGGAATCAATAAAAACAGAGTTTTCGCCATGCCTATCCAGTCTATCTAAGACCCAAGTGCTAATGCATGCATGACAATTTCCGTCCAAAGCATATTGAAACCATAATACTGAATGTGACATTTTTGCATCTCGAGTCAAAGGGCGTCGAGGGAACTGACGACCTTTTCCTCCTTTATCATAAACCCAAGAAATTGAGAATTCTCTGTATGCTATTTTTCCGCCTTGTAAGTTACATATTTCATTTACCAGTAAATACTTTTTGGGGTCTGTCATGACTAAATGTAAATACTTCAAACATTTAAATCTTAATTGAAAGCAAAAGCAGCCAAAAAATAAAATTTGTGACCTTGCTCCGTGCGACATACCAGAAAATATAGTGCACCAGGGACCTTGATAAACCAACCTTGATAAACTATAATTAAGGCCCTGTTACATTCTCTGTTGTATTTGGTACAGATGTTATTATTGGTTTAACTTGACCTCCACCAAAAGCTGCAACTATTGAATTAATAAAATCAGCTATAGCTCTTATCAATTGCTCTACTACGTTAACTTGTTTGCGTGTTTCTACAACTTCTGCATGGATTTGTTCTAGTTTGTCAAGCATCTCCTGACTTTGTGGTTGTGCGACGGCAGAGCCTTTACACGGTACTTTTTTAACACAATACTTTATGCATTCCTTTACATTGAATTCAACAGCTTCTCCTTTACTAACGGCCTGTTCTGTTGTAGTTGCTCTGTCAGTACAACTCTTTACACATTCTTTGTCAGAAACTTCTTCGTAACATTCTTCTGGACGTGTGGGAGTTTCACATACCTTATTAACACAATTAGGCCCGCATGAAACTTCTCTACATACAGAGGTGCCAATAGCTGAAGGAATTACTACGCTATATTCAAAACCTTCTGTATAGTTTATTTCTAATGCTTGTTCAACAGTAGCAGTTTCATAAGATGGTTGAGAAGCGGTTATCTCTAACAAATACTTGCCAGCTGGGCATTTGTATTTGTCTAAGAATGCTGAAGATGTATATCTTTTTGTAAACTCATCATATCCCAAATATACTCTTTGTATGCATCCTTCAACACTTTCTTCGAATGGATGGAAATAGCCTTGTATCTTTACATAAGGAACGACTCTTCCCTGTTCATCCTTTACTTCAGCATATATGCTCAGTTCAACTGCACCTGGCTTGTTATAAATCTTGAATCCGGTTTCTAGCAAGAGTTTGTATAAGACGACATCAAATTCTTTCGTAAATTCTGTATCTGCGTATCCAGGTGCACTAATTCTTAAACGGAGGGCATACTTTCCAGTCGGACATCCATCAGGAATATATGCTTCGTCTATGTAATACCTCTGGATGTATTCGCCCTTGTAATAAAGCGGGCCTTCTGGTGAAATGTAAACTCTACAAACATATGTTGGCTCTCCAATCGCTACTGCGACAGCACCTGCGCTTATTAGCATGGCTTTGCCGGTTATGCCCGTTGTTTGGCTAATTACTTCTTGGGTTAATGGAAATATTTCCCCGCCTATGTAAGCGTTGGGAGCAATCGTACCATTCGGATAAGTCACCAAAATTTTAATATAAATTCTATTACCAGGAGCATAACCTGTTTGATCAAGCATGACTTGAATGTTCAATTTTTCTTTGGTGATTTCAATTGTTTTCGTTAAGGTAGTACTTTCGAAACCCTTTTCGACTCTCACGTCTAAAGTGTAAGTTCCAATTTGAATCCAATCTTCTATTTTCCACGGTTTAATTTCATAAAATCCATCTTTGTATACTGCTGATAACCATTGTTTTGGATTGCCAGACGAATCTTTGAGCTGTATATCGATCTTGGCATCTGTAATAATATTACCGTCTTTGTCGAAAACTTTTATCTTTCCTTGCAAAGTATCTCCGGGCATAAGAACATTTTTTTCCAAGGCGACATCCGCATTTAGCCCTCTTTTAGTAACGGAAACTGTTTTCGAAGCAGAAATAACTTGTTCTTTCCAACTTACACTCATCGAGATTATGTAACTTTTTCCCAAACTTTCTGAGCCAAGATAATACTCGTAATAATAAACATTTTCTTTTAACCAGGGATAAATTATTGTCACTAACGCATTTGTGCTAGCATCTCTAATTTCACCAGTCATATAGGCGTTAGTTATCGTGTTGCCCAAACTGTCCTTTACTTCAGCTGTTGCTTTGATCGAATCTCCCGGATTGTATTCGGTTTTGTCAGTCGACATCGTCATTTGCAAAGTAGGCTTGATTAAAGAAAAAGTAGCCGTGGCCGTGGCTGATTGATAATCAGAACGGGAAGCAGTGACTGTGAGAGTATAATCATTCGGAAGAGTTCCTTCATTAAACCAGTACCATGCTTTATAACAGTCGCATAAAGTAGACCAATAGAAACTGAGAGATGTATATTTAGTTCCATAAGTTAAATTCCCACTAACACTGGCATCTATAACAATTTTTCCTTCCTGATCTTTGACAGTAACTCTTGGCTCAAAGTTCTCCGCTGGATAATAAGTCTTTTTGGGTAAACTTATGCTAGCAGATAACTGTGGTTTTGGTAAAACAGTTGTGGTAGTTGAAGTTGTTTGAGTTGTTGTTGTGGTTGACGTTGTTGGGGGTTGTGTTGTAGTTGTTGTCGAACTAGTTGTTGTAGTAGGAGTAGTCGTACTTGTCATGGTTGTCGTTGTAGTAGTTGTATCAGTAGTTTCTGCTTTTACTACTTGAATAAGCAAAAGCAATATAAACAAGCTTACGAATACAAGCTTCTTCATTTACATCTAATAATAATTTGAAAACTATTCCTATAAAGATGAGTCTTCTTTTAGCCAGTTCAGAAACAGTGCATCTAGTAATAAGGATGTAACCTTGCTCCGTGCATCCAGGTTCAATGCCCGCCTTCGGCGGAAGCTCGCTGGAGGCTTTTGTTGAAGCAAGGCAAGACTAACTTCGTTTCTGAAAATATTTAAGTTCAACATTTCATTAATTCTAGAGGCTTATTAGAGGTTATCAAGGTTTATATTTGGTCGAAATTCCAACATTAATTTTAACGAAAGAGTAAGATTCAATATGAATTTAATTCATTTTTGGCAATTTCATGACAATTCATGCATAAAGATAGAAACAGATTTCATGAAACCTCTTTTGGAAAAAATCATTCCTGAAGACCAATTTTTTTATGTAACAGCTAAGCAGATGAAAGTCAATGAATCACTACTTCGGGAAATTAAACAGAATCCATCTAGGAAAATAGAATTAAAAACTCTCAGAAAAATTGTTAAATTCGCTCAGAAAAGAAGAATAAATATTTCTTTGAACGACTTTGAGAATCATATTACTTGGTTTGGTTACCGATTAGGAAGAGGCATTCACAACCCGAAACTACCTTTTAGATTAAATAAGCCAGCTTTCTCAACCATTCTGTCCGCTTCTTTGGGTGATGGAACTATAACAAACAGAAGTGGAGATTCTTTCAAATACACACTTGGTAGCTTTCAATATTGGAATGAGAAAAAAGAAATAAGAGAAAATGTTATTGATGCCGCTATTGTAGTTTTTGGCGGAAATGAAAGTGATTACAAAATAAGACCGAACAGGAACTCATTCGTTATTTTTTTTCCTGCAATCATTCGCGATCTCTTGCTCATGTCTGGATCAGTGCAAGGTGAAAAATCAATAATAAATCCGAAAATTCCGAATCAAGTAAAATTGTCAAAGCAGAATAATATAAATTGGCTGAGGCAGGCCTTTGATGATGAAGGGTCGGTAAGACATAGAACTAGGTCAAACCATGAAGTTTATCTAACACGAGTTGTCGACATTAATTATGGTCATGTTATAGGTCCAAAAATCAGAATCAATTTTAATAAATTGCTAGAAGATTTAAAGAACAAAATTCGCAAAAACCCACCCGCATTATTGGCAGAAGAGGGAGAATTGTTAGAAAAATTAGGAATTAACTGTAAAATTATACCTCAAGAAATATATTCGGTAAAAAAAGCCGGCAGATTAAAGGCGAAATGGCGTTTGTACATTACTCGAAAAAATAACATCAAAAAATTTGCTGAGATAATTGGCTTTAGTTCCCCGAGAAAATCAAAAATTCTTTCAAAAATAGTAGATGAGAAAAATGCAATTTACACCGAAAGTAAAAGAAAATCGTTGGGACGTGAAAATAGAGAATCAGATTTTCACGAAATGGTTTCGCAACAGAATTTACGAATTCAATTTGAAAAGCATAAAAGTGAAGAAGAAAATCTTCGCTATTGATACGCCACCGCCTTACCCGAGACCAATCTAAAAAATTGGCGGGAATGGCAGGCCGTGGCACATAGGCGCTGCAGCGCACTACTCGCAGATCGACATGATCGCACGCACTGCACGCATGCTCGGCTTCGAGACCTATTTCCCAATCGGCATCGACCGCAATGGAATTCCTGTCGAACGTTACACTGAGCAGAAGCACAACATACGAATGCACGACACCCCTCGCGAGAAGTTCATAGAGCTGGCCAAAGTCGCGCTCGACGACCTGGAGGCGGAGATGATCGGCATAATGAAGAGCATGGGCATGTCCGGGGACTTCGACAATTATTACCGAACAGATTCTGAGGAGTACAGGAAACTGACGCAGGCGACTTTCATAAAACTCTGGAAGCAGGGCATGATCTACGAGGCCACGAGGCCGAACAACTTCTGCATCGACTGCCGCACCACGGTCGCGGACGCGGACATCGAGTACGAGGAAATACCGTCGCAGCTGGTCTACGTAAAGTGGAAGGTGAAGGAATCGAGAGAGGAGATCGTTATCGCTACAACGAGGCCTGAGCTCATCGTCGCTTGCCAGGCCGTAATCGTGAACCCGAACGACGACAGGCACAAGCACCTCGTCGGACAGCATGCGGTTGTTCCAATTTATCGACGCGAGGTCCCGATAATCGCCCACACCGCGGCGAGCATGGAGTTCGGAACTGGCATCGTGATGATCTGCAGCTACGGGGACCAGGACGACGTGCGCCTGTTTCGGGAATTGAAGCTGAAGGAGGTCGTTGCAGTGAATGTCGAGGGGAAGATGACTTCGGTCGCAGGGAAGTATGCGGGCCTGAGGACGCAGCATGCGAGGAAGGCGATAACCGACGACCTGGAGGCGGAAGGAAAAATCGTGAGGAAGGACGACATCTTGCACAGGACGCCGATGTGCGACCGCTCCCACACGCCGATCGAAATCATCCCTATGAACGAATTTTACCTGAAACAGATCGACATGACAAAGAAAATCATGCAGGTGCAGAAAAAGATAAAGTTCCACCCTGAGATGCACAGGCAGCTGCTCGTCAACTGGATCAACTCGATAACGATCGACTGGCCGATATCGCGAAGGCGCTTCTACGGAACGGAGATACCGATATGGTATTGCGAGAACTGCAAGACGCCGAACGTGCCTGAGCCGGGAAAATATTACCAGCCTTGGAAGGACAAGTTCCCTGGCAAATGCGTGAAGTGCGGCAGGCGGCAGTTCCGGGGCGACACGAGGACGTTCGACACGTGGTTCGACTCCTCTATTTCACCCCTTTTCATCACGAAGTACGGCCGCGACAAGGCATTTTTTGAGAAGACGTATCCGACCGCAGTGAGGCCGCAGTCAAAGGACATCGTCCGCACATGGCTCTATTACACTTTGCTTCGCTGCTTTCTGCTGACAGGCAAAGTCCCTTGGAAGCATGCATGGATAATGGGCTACGGGGTCGACGACAAGGGCGAGAGGATGAGCAAGAGCAAGGGCAACGTCATAGACCCGATTCCGATAATCGAGAAGTACGGGGGCGACATATTCAGGTTCTGGAACGCGACGGAGGCTTCGCTGGGCTTCGACATACGAACGAGCGAGCAGCGCATCCAGGCGGCCGGGAAATTCCTGACAAAGTACTGGAACATAATGAGATATGTCTCGTCGTTTCCGCAGGCAAAGCCGCCAAGTCCGAAGGAAAAAATCAAGCTGACATCGAGCGACAAATGGATACTCGCTGAGTTGGCAAAGCTGACCGAGGAATGCCTCAAAGGCTACGAGGATTTCAACTTTTTCATCCCGGCCACGAAGATCAGGGAATTCGCGTGGAACGTCTTCGCCGCGCACTACATCGAGATGGCAAAGACACGCGCGTACGGCCAGAAGGGATTCACCAAGGAGGAGCAGGCCGCGGCATGGTTCACTCTTCACCACTGCCTGCGCGTCATGAACATCCTTCTGGCGCCGATCATTCCTTTCGTCACCGAGTTCGTGTGGGAGAAGCTCTATCAGGCCGACGTTGAGAGCGTGCACCAGCAGGAATTTCCGAAAGCTGAATACAAGAAATACAAGAGCAAGGCGATGACCGACATTAGTGAGAAGCTGCTGGCATTCAACTCGCAGGTGTGGGACGAGAAGAAGAAGAAAGGACTGTCGCTGAAGGATTCGATCGATGTGAAAATACCGAAAGAGCTGAAGGCCTTCGAAAAAGACCTGATAGCGATGCACAATCTCGCTTAGGATAAAAGTTATTTTCTCACGACAGCGGGGACGTCGACGTTTGTTGTTTTGATGCTGTCTTTATGTTAGACGTCTAACAAACAAAACGCATATCACATGCGCGATGGCCGCGCCAAGAATTTTTTGCCAACATGTCTGTAATCGCGCGTGCGGCTCACGCGCCAAGTTTCTTAATGCAGATATAATGAGGGAAAGTTTCAAGAAAACCGTAGGTTGTCTTTATCAAACGTAAAAGTCTCGGCGCGGGTTGGCGTTGTTTTTTTAAAAAATCATGAATAAAACAAAGCAAGCTAGACAGAGAACAATTTCTGGAATTCCTTCCTATTCAGCAGCCTCAGCAGAATAATTCCGGAGATGAGGGAGAAAACCGTCATGAAGACGAAGAGAAGGTTGAAGCTGAACTGCGAGACGATGACGCCCCCGATGACCGCAGCCCCTGCGCCTATTATCCGAGTGCCGCTCTCCCAAGTTCCCCATTCCGAGCTCTCCTTGCCATGCGTGAGTGACTTTGAGTAGAAAGCGTCGAAAGCCGGAATTGTGAGGGCCGCCGCGATGCCGAGATAGATCTGCGTGATGAACATCTGCGCGACAGTCTGGATGAAGATATAGGAGAAGAAGCCGACGGCGTACATGAAATACCCGAGGATGAGTATCTTCCTCTGGTCTAGGCGGTCCTCGATCTTCGCAAGCCAAAAAATCAAGATGCCGATGGTGATGGTCTGGACCGACCAGAGGGCGCTTATCTCGAGCACTCCGCCGCCGATGTTCTGCACGAAGACAGCGAGCAGAGGCGCGAAGGCCGACGAGGCGATGGTGTATGAAAAACTGGCGATGACGAGTATCTTCAGCGCATTCTGCATATCTTTAAATACGGGGCCTGATAAAATAAACTCTGCCACAAGAAAAGGAAAAGGAAAAGCAAACGTGAGAAAAATGTCCAACAAGAACGGCGGAAGAAAAAAGATAAATAAGGAAAACCGTCTTTAGTTCAGGTGTATCTGTATTTAGCAACGACTACTCTGCATCGACAGGCAAGCCGAAGGAAGAGCAAATTCTGAAACTGAAAAAGCTCCTCAGGGAGCTGGAGAAAATACGCGGACGCCACACCGAGCTCGTGAGCGTGTACGTGCCGGCAGGGGGGAACATCTACGACACTATAAACCAGCTGGCCAACGAGAAAGGCACGGCAAGCAACATAAAGAGCAAGACTACTCGGAAGAACGTCCTGACGGCGCTGGAGAAAATCATCGGCCACCTGCGCCTGTTCAGGCAGACCCCTGACAACGGACTTGTAGTTTTTTCAGGGAACATCTCCGACGTCGAGGGCAAGGAGGACATACGCATATGGTCTTTCGAGCCTCCCATAAAAATGGCTCAGAAACTTTACTGGTGCGACCAGACTTTCGTGCTCGACCCTCTGCGCGAAATCGTCAGCGAAAAAGAAATCTACGGCCTCCTGGTTCTGGACGCAAAAGAAGCGACCATCGGATTTTTGAAAGGAAAGCAGATCGAGCAGGCCAAGAAGATGGAGTCGACCGTGCCCGGCAAGACTGTAAAGGGAGGGATGAGCCAAGGACGCTATGACAGGATACGTGAAGACGCGCTAAATGAATTTTTCACGAAAGTTGCGGATGCTGCGGGCGAAATTTTTCTTAAGGAAAAAAACCTGAAAGGCATTATCGTCGGCGGACCGGGCCCTCAAAAGGAAATTTTTGTTCGTGAAAAATATCTCAATTACATGCTGCAAAAAATAATCCTAGGTATCAAGGACATCGGCTACACCGGTCCGGAGGGGCTGGAGGAGCTTGTGCAGCGCTCGTCCGATCTGCTCGAGCAGGCCGCCGTCACGAAGGAGAGGGAGCTGACAGGGAAGCTTTTCAGCGAGCTGAAGACGGGAGGCAACGTCGTCTACGGGCTCGACGAGGTGAGGCATGCGATAGAGGCCGCGGCCGTTGAGCAGCTGCTCGTGAGCGAGGATTTCAATTATGTCCACGTCAGGCTGAAGTGTCAGAACAGCCACACGGAAGAGAAGGACATTCCGCGCCATCTGGTCTCGCAGCAGAAATGCTCGGAATGCAGCCAGCAGATGAACGTCGAGGAGGAGCATGAGATCGTCGACGACATAATCGAGTCGGCGGCGAAGGCGGGCGCGACGCTGGAATACATCTCGACAAACACTCCAGAGGGTCGTCAGTTCAGGGAGATCGGAGGAATTGCTGCTTTCCTGAGATACAAATTACAATAAAGTTAGGAAGATTAGGAACGTTTTGGATTATATAGCAAATGCAAATTTGAACGTTGCGCATGGAAATCTTCATCAAGCATCTTTCTAACTCCCTCATCAGTCTTAAACTTTCTTTCGATTCTCTCAGCGCCCATAAATTGCAGCCCATCCCTTGAAATATAGTAGTCTGTCTTTGTTCCTATCCAGTGCACTTCTTCGCTTCTCACATTTTGTTGCTCAGAACTGGGGATTTTCAATCCGTCAATTCTTGTCGTAAAGAAGTCGCAATGAACATAGCCAAAACTTGTTTCTCCAATCATCGCAACAAGAGCTATAGGAGGCATGTTACGATTTTCAATTCGCTTTTCCAATGCCCATGTTTTGATGTCGCCAGGATCTGTGTTAAGATTAGCTCGAGAAGGCAACATGGTCGTAAAATAAAAGGGGGCGGCATACTTCAAACTTGCCTCGATATAACCAGCTTTTCTAAATTCTGCGACAATATCTTCAGCATTCATAAAACGATAGGTCATGCTCTAATTAATGAAATTGAAAATATTTAAGATACAAACTTTCCTAGGTTGAAAACTCTTTCAGCATTTTCAGTTGTCTGTTTGTCAACTTCATCAACACTCTTCTTGCTCAATTCGGCAATCGTCTTTATGGTTAGCGCGACATTCTGTGGCACATTAACCTGATTTGGAATCGGCGAGGAGAAAGGCGCGTCTGTTTCAGTCAGCAGAAATTCGAGAGGAAATTTTCTTGCTATGTCCCTCAGGTTTCCGCTCGTGCCAATTGTTGTTGGGATTGAAATCATGTAATTTTTCGCGATAATCTGCTTCGCAAGCGTGATGTTTCCGCTGTAGTAATGGAAAACGATATCCTTCATTCCTTGTGCGACAACAGTGTCAAATCCTTCCTGCTCTGCTTTCCTCAGGTGCAAGACGGCGGGCTTCTTCAATTCCTTGGCCAGCTCGAGTCCCTGGAGGAAAACTTCCTTGAACCTCTGCAGCAATGCTTCCTCGGAAAAATGTTTTTTCTCCAAACCAATTTCCCCGACAGCCACAATCTCGTCAGCGTGCCAGCGTATCCAGTCCCAGTGCGCGTCAATCTGCTTCTGCGTCATGTCCTTTATGTCGATGGGATGCAGGCCCACGCTGAGGTAGAGAAAGCCCGGATATTTTTTCACAAGCTCGTAGTTTCTCTGCAGATCTTTCGGATAAGCGCACGTGATGATGCCCTTCATTCCTGCTGCGATGCTCTGCTTTACGACTTCGTCTGCAATTTCGTTCAGGCCCTCGTAAGCGAGATGGCAGTGCACGTCAATCATAAAACCACTTTTACGTTGCTGATGTTTTTTCACGTATCCGTATATCATCTAATTCAAATTCTACAGGATATTGTTTTTTGTTGACCCATGCCTGAACTCCTAATCGTTTGCCTTTTAATTCCTCATATAATTTTTTTATCCTTTCGCTTTGCGCTTCGATATTTGTGAAATCAATTCCTGTTACCCTTCTAGTTTTCTCGTCGGTTATATGATAATTCTCAATCTTCAAATTATACTTCCTTAGCAATCCTATCATTTCCTGCACGTCCAAGCTTCCACCTGTGAATTTTATCGAGCGTATGTATGGATCATGGGCAAGACAGCCAAATAAATGAAGACATAATTCGTGCAAAAGATCATCATTTGTCTCGTGTATTATTCGTCGCCTCAGTTCATCTTCATCAATTGTTATCTCAGAATTTTTAATTCTTGGCGCTTCTTTAAAGAGCGAAGAGAAGAAGGTGGCAGGATCGCGACTTGACTGGGCTTTCTTTTTATAAGCAGGATCTTTCATGTTAGCCTCAAGCTCACTTTTTAGATAAGAATCAAATTTTTTCATTTTTTCTGGCAATACCATACCGTCATAGCAGTTCACAGCAGTTCTGTCTACAAGTACTGCCCATTCTTCATCTTTAACGAATCCCGATGCGAAAGGATTCTGTGAATAGAGTGCATGAACTTTTTCCTCGCTTGCTGTACCTATGTAAAATAACTCTCTTGTACCTTTGGTCATGACTTATCATTAAATACAAAATTTTAAATATACATCGCACTACAACAAAACTTTTAAGCAGCCTTCCTTTTCCTTTACTCATGTCACTTAGATGGCAAGATAAAGAAATAGAAATTTTGATAATATGGCTCTTCCCCTAAATTTCCGAAGGGCATTTATAAATCGAAAATCCAAAGTAGGATTATGAGACCCGATTTCGCAACACTTTTCGCGGCCGTCGCAATCGTAGCAGTCGTTGCGTCAATTCTTTACTTCAATCCTTTCGGCATCCCGGCAACCACTTCCAACGAGGCAAAGAGATTCGCCTCTTATGAGGACATGCAGAACTTCCTGAAGACGAACGTCGCGGAGTCCTCCTATTACGGCGGCGTCTTCTCATCGAGGCAGGCTCTGGGAACGGCAGCAACGACAGCACCGACCGCGGCAGGCGCGACTAAAAATGAAGGAACTGCTACCAGCGGCGCCGCGGCGGACGACTATTCGCAGACGAACATACAGGTCGCGGGAGTCGACGAGGCTGACATAGTGAAGAACGACGGCAAGTACATCTATACGGCGAGCGGTAGCAACCTCACGATTGTAGACGCATATCCGGCCGACCAGATGAAGATCCTCTCGACGCTCAGCTTCGACGGAAGCGTGAGCGGCATATTCGTGAACGGCGACAGGCTCGCAGTCTTCGGTAATGTGTATTACAATTATCCTTACCCTGTCCCTCTGAGAGAAGGTGAAACTGCAACGCAGTCCGCGATCAGGTGCATCGACTGCATACTGCCTCCGATTTACTACCATCCGCGTTCTTTCATCTACATCTACGACATCTCTGACAGGGCGAATCCGACGCTGGCGAGGAACATAACAGTCGATGGGAGTTATTTCGACTCGAGGATGATTGGAGATTATGTCTATGCAGTCGTGAACTCTTACATCAACAATGTCGACAACGTGACTGTCCCAATCGTTTATGACAATGGTGTGGAGAAACACACAGCCGCGACTGACGTGCTTTACTTCGACTATCCTGACAGCTCGTACCAGTTCACCACCATACTTTCGGCGAACATCAAGGACGACGGGCAGGAACCTGGCAAGCAGGAAATCCTGATGGGAGCGACGCAGACGCTGTTCGTGTCGCAGGACAACATATACATAACCTATCAGAAGCCCTTCGACTATTACGATTATCAGAACAGGCTGCTCGACGCGGCCGTAGTGCCTTACCTTCCGGTGGACGTCCAGACGCAGATCGACAACATAAGGAATTCCGACATCCCGAAGTACGAGAAGTACCAGAACATCACCGACGTGCTGCAGACCTATGTCATGAGCCTCACCGAGGACCAGCGCGCGAGCCTTGAGCAGAATATCGAGTCAAAGATCGCCGATGCGCAGATGCAGATCCAGAAGGAAGTGCAGAAGACGATCATCCACCGCATCGCGATTGACGAAAGCGGAAATGGCAGCATCGAATACAAATCGAACGGAGAAGTTCCAGGATACGTGCTCAACCAGTTTTCAATGGACGAATACAACGGCTATTTCCGAATCGCCACCACTACGAGGAATTCGTTCTGGGGAGGTCCGGTTGTCATGATCCAAACTGGCACTGTGAGGGCTGGCACTTCTGCATCAGGCGGGGCGAGCGGGTCAGCGACTGCAGGCAGCGGAGTCGCAACAAGCACGGTCAGCCAGGAATCTGCAATCCCGGACAGCCAATCAAAAATTTCTTTCCAGGCAATCGTTCCATCGCCGCCGAGCGGCTCGCAGTCCCTCAACAATGTCTACGTTCTGGACATGGACATGAATGTCGTGGGAAGACTTGAGAACCTCGCGCCTGACGAGAGCATCTATTCGGCACGATTCATCGGCGACCGCGTCTACCTCGTTACGTTCAGGAAAATAGATCCTCTTTTTGTCATCGACCTTTCCAATCCGGCAGATCCGAAAGTGCTCGGGCAGCTTAAGATACCGGGCTTCTCGGACTACCTGCATCCAGTCGACGAGACGCACATCATCGGCCTCGGGCAGATGACGCAGGACATGGGACAGTTCATCGAGCCTGCCGGCATAAAGCTGGGCCTTTTTGACGTTAGCGACCCGACCAATCCGATAGAGGTCGCGAACTACACGATCGGCGACTTCGGTACCTATTCCGAGGCCCTGAACGACCATAAGGCGTTCCTGTTCAGCAAGGACAAGAACCTGCTCGTCATACCGATATTGCTAGTGGAGAATCCGCTTCACGACTTCGGCATACGCGGCTACACGTGGCAGGGTGCGTATGTATTCGACACTTCGAATAATCAGTTTGCAATCAAAGGAAGAATCACGCATGCTCCGGCAAATGCGACTGACAATTATTACTATTATTACGGACCATACTCGGTCAGGCGATCGCTCTACATCGGCAACGCGCTCTACACGATTTCTGACGGGCTGATAAAGGCGAACGACCTGCAGGGGCAGAACCTGCCTGAGATAAATTCAGTTCAGCTGCCGGTCGCGGAATTCGGTCCGATAGTCTACGCGCAATGAAATTAAATGAAATAAAAAGAAAAAGGAAAAATGCAAGTCCTAGCCGTTGAAATCAGAGTCAAAAATTTTCTCGAACTCTGCTGCGACTTCCTTCGAATAGATGATGACAGAGGCCTCGCGGTTCTTGTGAAGGGCATATTCGCTCCAGTTCATCGAGCCGACAAGGACGACGCTGCCATCAATCACCATGAACTTCGAGTGTGTGTTATGGAACTTCTCGGACGCCCAATTGACGTAGATGCCGTTGTTGATGAGATAATCCATCGTGTTCTTGTTCTGATAAACCGACGGCTCGAGAATCACTTTCACGTCGATGCCCGCCTCCCTTGAGCGAATCAGCGCGTCGGCAAGATCTCTCGAGGAAAATTCGTAGACTTCCAGCTTTATCTCGTGCCGGGCGCTGGAGATTAGATCGAACACTGGTTGTGAATTGTCGGGAGAGAAAACGGGAGTGATGTTCACTCCTGCAACTTGATAGCAGTATGTTGTCGAATATTGCCTGCAGCCGGTCTGAGTGAAGAAAACGACGACGACCGCCAGAAGCGCCACGGCTGAAATCAGAACAATTAAGGCAATTCCTTGTTTCATAAAGCCGCCGACCTCATAAAATTATCCTTCACGCATAGGTTCATATAGTCATCTCAAAATCATCGACAATATTGACGGAAGCAGCAGCACGCCCATGAGGTGAGTCGAGCGCGTGCCGAGGCGCTTGGACAGCAGGCCGATCGCAGCCGCCGTGAAGCCAAGCAGCATCCCGGGGATTCCGGTGAATATGAAAATCATGAGCAGGCCGAGCGAAAATCCGAAGATTTTCAGGTACTTCATGTTAATTTTTGAAAGGACACTTCCAAGGGGCCTGGCGAAGAAAGTCAGGGCCGCAGCGGAAATGGATGCCGAGACAGCTACCGCGGCCGCGAAGAGGAGGATCTCGGAGAAGAAGGTGTTTGTGCCGCCGAGAATTTCCTGTATGTCGAACGCCAGGGTGCTCCTGACGCTGCCTGTCGAGCCGAGCACGAAAATCGAGAGGGTTATGAAGGCAAGGGAAATCATTGGCAGCAAGAACAAGACCTCTTCCGACCTGGAGATGCCGCCTGTCTGCATAGCGATCGCCGAAATCTGGCCCCGTTTCATGCCGGAGATGAAACTGGCGAAGACGCTCGCTACGAACGCGATGCCTACATACCTCGCCCTGTCCCTCCACGTAATGTCTTGAACGAGGCCATCCCTTTCGCGCCTCTCCGAGATGATGGAGCTGAAGCCGTAAAGGCCGATGAAAATCGGGACTAGGTAATAATCGGAGGGAACAAGTCCGCTGTCCCTCACGAGAAGTCCCAGAAGGCCTGCCAAAAGAAAAACAGCCGTCGCGAAAAATTTTTTCCTCCATCCCCTCTCTATCCACACCATGTAAGCGCAGACGAGCAGCAGTATCCATCCTATCAGCGGCTTGAGGCTAGTGTAGACGACGGGATAGATCCTCTCGGCGATGAAAATAATTGGGAGAGAAATGACCACTCCGATGAGACCGCCGGTGACGACGAGGCTGACAGCACGCCTGAAAGATTCTTCATTAAGAACCGAGAAGGCAGGCTCGATCACCAGCGAGGTCGCATCATTGCCGATCTTGAAAATCATCGGCGATAAGAATTCGAAAAATGCAGAGGAGATTTCCATGGCCACTGCTGTCACGGCAAGCCCGTATTCAGAAGATATGAGGCCGTACGCGATGAGGACTGTGGAAAGGTTCTGCGAGCTGAATCCCGGAATCATCCCTGACACGAAGCCGAGTGCGACGCCAAGGAGGATGAAGAGAATCAGGTCAAAGATGGCAACACCTCACTGATCTTGCTGCTGGAGAACGTTTATCTCCTTCGGCATTATCTCGAGCTCGCCCTTGTAGTCGCTAACGAGGCCTGTTATCTCTACAGAATCCCCTTTCATCGCTGGAATTTTCTTGAACTTCGCATCGAGAAGAGGCACTGTCATGCCAGCTGCGCTGCTGCCGTCGCTGACTGTCCAGTAAATGTTGTTGCTGGAAGTCTTCCTTATGTTGTCGATGGTCCCTGCGACTTTCACGAGCTTCCCTGTCATGCCCTCTTCGATAGCCGCGATGCTCATCTCGGTCGGCTCGAGGTTGATGACAGCGAAGTAAATCCCGGCAAGGCCCAGCAGCGCGAGAGCGAGAACCAATATTGTGATCTGCACTGACCTGTTGATGTTGATGTTGATGTTGATGCCCATATGGAATTTTCAGGAAATCGTCTTTGTTAAAAAAATGGCACCACTTTCGGTGGTTACATGGTAGATTGGTTCTTGAATAATTCAGCTTTGATAGTATACAACTCTGTGTATAGGAATTTGTATGTAACAATGATATGAAATACAACTCTACTTCTATGAGTGATTGAGAAAGGTTTTGAAACAATAAAACAGTTGAAATCTTGGCTATCAGTAAATCCGATTATAGGCTGCCCATCCGAGTGCAAATATTGTTTCAGGCATAACGACAATTTGTATGATTTTCACCGACCTATCGAGTTGCAAAGCAGCGAAGATGCAACTAATGACCTTCTGCAATATAAGCTTTTTACGCCAGATGTTACGGCAATTGCGATTCATAACATGGCGACAGACCCTTTTTTGCCCAAACCAAAAAGAACAACATTCGAAATCCTCAAAAAATTGGATTCCCTTGGCTATAAAAACCCGATAGGCCTGATAACCAAATATCTCGTTAGCGAAGATGACGTTTCATTTTTGGAGTCTCTGACAAGTGTCAGGCCTTTTGTTTTGGTCTCGTATTCCGAAATGCCCAAGTCCGTCGAGCCAATCGGCAATGAGCTCAGAAAAAGGACTTTGCAGAACCTGTCAAATTCAGGCGTAAGAACGATCCTCTATTGGAGGCCGATAGTCGACGGGTGGAACACTTCTGAACATGACATCGATACGGTTTTAGAGTACGGGGACATGTACGCAGACGCATTTGTTATTAGCGGGCTAAAAACCAGCCAGAGGATTTTGGATTTTCTTGGACGCGAGGGATTAAGCGTGCCATACGGAGCTGACCCGCTGCACAAAAAGCTTCCTCAGGAAATAGTAAACAGAATAATCGCCAAACATGGGGAGAAAGGCATTTCGAAACCGCTGTTTAAAAGGACATCCTGCAGTGTTAGCCATCTTTTGGGAATGCCGGATTACAATGCTCATTGGAATAATCCCGAAAAAAACTGTTTGGAAACTTGCCCGTATGAACAGAAAGAAAGATGCCTTTCCGTTAAAGAACCGGATGGAAAGTCTGTAAAAAGATTATTGGAAAATTTGGGGCATAATATGGGATTTGAAATTCATCCGAAATTTTTAAGAACAGAAACCTCGCTTCAACAGGAAGAAAAAACATATTTAAGGCATAACTTACTTTTTCCAATTCTTTAATTTCCGCTTTCTAAAGAAATTATTTTTCCACTTTTTTAACTCCAAATTCTCAACAAGCCAGCAGAGCATGCCACAAAGATATTACCTTCACTATCAACAGCGACAGAGAGGGGGTCTATGGGCAACTTGTCTGAGAGCAGTATCTTTTCCCCTTCATTTGTGACCCTCCACAAGCACATATCATTACCTTCCAGTTTATAGCCAAGGACGTAGATAGTTCCGTCAAGTGCGATTGCGATATTCTCAGTTGTGCAGCATCCTATGTGATCGAAGTCAGTGATTATTTCAGGGTTGCCGTTTTCATCAAATCTGATTATGTTCTTCTCGACAAAGGGACCAGCCTCGTAGCCTACCTTGTTGGTTTCTGTGGCGTACAGCGTGCCATCAGCCGCATGGTCCAGAAAGACATATGGAACAATATCAAAGTCGAATGAGTGCGGCAGTACGGAAACATTTCCATTTTCATCTATGCTGATTAACTTGTCGCTCGACTGATCAAATGCAACCGCCAGCCCTGTTTTGGGATTCGCACTTATGCTCCACAACACACGCATTTCAGGGCTGCGAGTATTGTCCCAAGACACCAGAGTTTTTACCTCGCGCTTAGGGTTTATCGAAAGGACAGAGTTGATTTCGCGCCCGTTTTCTCTTTCAAAATATTTTGTAGTGACCAACATGTTGCCATTTTGGGCAAAGCTCAGATCGGTTATAACATCTAAGTCGTCGGCATAAACTTCCACCGAACCATTTATTTGTATGCGCAGTATTCTGGAACGGTAAAACGGGTAACCATTGTTATCTCCCATGTAGACCGCACCGTCTGAACCCACATCCAACGCGCGCGAATTGCCTCCTCCTCTAACAACCAACTCCATCTTTTCTTTCTGGAAATCAGCACCAAAAATATTATTATGGGTAGGATCAACAAAGTACGCTTTGCCGTTGGAAAGGAAGGCAAAATCAGTCGGGTGCATGCCCTCGTAACCACCAAACCAATCAACCTTTTTTAAAACTCCGCTATTTTTGTCGATTTGACTGAGTCCACGACCACCTTCGTTCACATACATTGTTCCGTCAGGCGCGAATCCTAGATCAATAGGATCTTTTTGATTCACTGCGGAAGTGAGCAATTGCTTCGTACCATCTGGCTTTATGCGAGTTATCGTGCCCATGTCCCAATCTGATACATACAGATCTCCTTCTTTATCGCGAACCAACTCAACTATCATTGAGAAACCACCAGCGATGACTTTTGGTTCTTCGTCTTTATTTTGAAGAACAAGCACATCAGATTTTGTATATCCATAAATCTCGCCATCTGGACCGAGTGTAGCTGGATTCATGTTGTAATCAAAATAAACGGAGTAAGTGCCATTTCCATTTATGTGAGCGATTTTACCTTCGATATTTAGATAGGCACCGTCAGCACCATCAGATACCAGGCCGTTCCACCTTGGAGGATAACCACGAGGTAGATTATAAAGAACATCTGTTTTAGCAGTCAAAGGATTTATGCGCAGCAAACGACCGCCATAATGTTCTGCTACCAGAAGCTGGTCATCAGAAGTTGCAGTAATGAAAAGTGGTGAGAGTAGATCCGGTTTAAGCAGAAACTCTGCGTTATAACCTTCAGGCAATCCTAACTCGGCAGCTAAAGCAATTGTTGGTGGTAAAGTAGTTGTAGTGGTACTGGTAGTTGTAGTCGTGGTAGGCGTTGCGGTTGAAGTTAATTCTTTATGGAAAAAACCAGTTAAAAAAAGAAAAACAATTACAAAAACCAAAGCTAACAAAGGAATTATGAAAAATAATTTTCTCATAATTAATATTATAATTTTGATTTAGAAGTAGTTAAGTTTTGTCTCAATTTTAGATCTTCATTTCTTCTCTTCGACTATGACGGCGTTTACTACACCATCCTGAGTAGGACGAATACTGTTTCTGTTTGTAATTTTTTATTTGTACGCTATTAAGGATGTCAATCGATGTAGGGTTGATGGGGTATCTGTGAGGTATCGATGAGGGATTAATAATTGGTTAGACCTGGAACCCATCGAATTTCAAGTAAATTGGGAGATATTTATTTACAGCTGTAAATAAGTTATTTAACTAAGAAAGTAAACAAATAGATTATAAAAGGCGATGAGGCTCGCCGTCAAATGCCTGAATGGCTAATAGCTTCTACTTCTGTCGTATCGATGGGCGTGATTTGATGGCGAGAAAAAAATCAACTGAAATGTTTAAGAAAGAAAATAATATTGTTAGAATAGCCTGGTTGGTTATCGAAGAGTTTACTCGAATTGAAGAACTGTGTTCATTGGTGTCTTTCTTCTTTTCTAAACTTTATGACATCGAGACGTTCAGGCAAAAATCAAAGTATTTTTTGATTTCAAAGCAAGTGGTATTTTTTGTACTGCAACGCTCCTTGGGTAAAATCGAATTCTTGGAAAAGAATCTGGATTATCTGATTTCATTCGAAGTTGCAGACAAGAAAATCTTGGATAACTTGGAAGAAATAAAAGCGCGCACTAAAAAACTTGAGGTTGCATACGACAAGAACAAGATAAAGGAAGTTGTCGATAAATTGGAGGAAATAGGCAAGGAAGTCGCCATTATGAAAAATGACTTCAAGCAGCAGGTTGTGGAATAGCATGCCAGTTGAAGTGAACGCGTTTTTCCTGCCCGTTTTGACGATGTTTGCCGTCATCGAGTGGTTGTTTTTCTTCATGGAAACTTATAGGCACTTTCCAAAAATGGAAAAACAAAAAAGAATTAGGGACAGCGTTATCGAAGCCACGATCATGACTATTGTTATTAGCGGAATTCTCTATTTTTTCATGTACA